>Ga0210385_10000003_pt1 | contig 988426 bp, 885 predicted proteins | sample IncBWH26OmetaG_FD_160107 | JGI IMG/M metagenome (GOLD analysis project Ga0210385, IMG submission 160107) | Forest soil microbial communities from Barre Woods Harvard Forest LTER site, Petersham, Massachusetts, United States - Inc-BW-H-26-O ...
GGAGAAAACTCTGTCGCGCCCCCCCCCCCCGCGTATCCGACAGCGCCTCGATGAACCGACCGGAATCCGCTCTCACGCCACAGCAGGCCCAGATGGAGATCGACGCCCGCCTGGCGAGACTCCCCGCGGAGGTGCGCCCCCTCGCGGAGTGCATCGGGCAGACGCTGCGCGAGGACGTTTATGCGGAGCGCGACAACCCGCCCTTCGATCGCGTCTGCATGGACGGCATTGCCATCGACAGCCGCGCCTACGCGAGTGGCGCGCGCCGCTTTCACCTGCAGGCAACGCAGGCCGCCGGAGCGCCGGCGCTCACACTGGCCGGGCCCGAGCATGCCATCGAGGTCATGACCGGGGCGATCATGCCGCGCGGCACCGACAGCGTGATTCCGCTCGAGGAGTACGAGATCGCGGACGGCTTCATCGCCCTCAGAGCCAACGCCACTGCGGGGGCTCAGCGCAACGTGCAGGAGCGTGGCGAGGACAGCCGGCCCGGAGTGCCCATGCTGAGGAGTGGCACGCGCCTTGGCGCGGCCGAGATCGCGGTCGCCGCCTCCGCCGGCCTGGCCCGCGTGAGCGTCAGCCGCCAACCGCATGTCGTGGTGATATCGACGGGAGATGAGCTGGTGGAGCCCGGCCGGCCCATCGCCGAGCACCAGGTGCGCCGCTCTAATGCCTATGCGGTCGTCGCGGCGCTGCGCGAGCACGGGCTGTCGAACGTGACCGACGATCACCTGCGCGACGACGAGCGCGAGCTCACCGAGCGCCTCACAGTGCATCTGGCGACGCGCGATGTGCTGGTGCTGAGCGGCGGAATCTCCAAGGGGAAGTTCGATCTCGTGCCGAAGGTGCTGAAGAACCTCGGCGTCACGGAGGTCTTTCACGAGGTAGCGCAGCGCCCCGGCAGGCCAATGTGGTTCGGAGTCGGCGCACGAGGTCAGGCGGTGTTCGGGCTTCCGGGCAATCCCGTCTCGACGCTGGTATGCCTCATCCGCTACGTGGTGCCGGCGCTCACCCTGGCGATGGGCGCGGTACGCGCGGGCCCCGAGCCCATCGCGCTCGCCTCGGCAGTGAAGTTCGGCCGCTCGATGAGCTCCTTCGTACCGGTGGCGGTGAGTCACGACGAGCGCGCTCAGGCGCGTGCGGTGCCGCGGCTGCCGAACGGCCCCGGAGACTTCCTCGCCCTCGCCGGCACCGACGGGTTCGTCGAGTTACCGCCGCGGGCCGAGGAATTCCCCGTCGGCTACGTGGCAACGCTGTACCGTTGGTAGCCGCCCTCAGCGGTGCTCGAACCGCGCTGCGATGGCGGCCAGCTCAGCGCGCGTGTTGAGGTTGGCAAAGGCCGCACCTTCGGCAAAGTGCACGTGCCGCGCGCCGATGCTGTCCAGCATCCGCCAGGTGGCGGGATGCGCTCCTCCCGCGAGCGCGGCTTCGAGGTGAGTGAGCGCACTCACCGGCCAGACGGCGCACAGCGGCTGGTTACCGTCCGCCGTCACGGCCATCGCCGCGCCCTCGCCCGCCGCGGCGACCAGACGCACATAGAGATCGGCCGGCAGCAGCGGCGCGTCACAGGGGCTCACGGCGAGCGCCCGCGCGCCATTAGTCTCGGCCCACCTAAGTCCTGCGCGCACGCCGGCCAGCGGTCCTGCCGCATCGCCACTCAAGTCATGCAGCACCGCGAGGCCCGCGGCGCGCGCCAGTGACTCCGCCTCGCTCCCGGGGCGCGAGTTGACTGCCACCTCGGCGCACACCGTCTTAAGGCGCTCCACCGCCCAGAGCACCAGCGGCTTACCTGCGAGCAGCGCGCTCGCCTTCTCGCCGCCGAACCGCACCGAGCGGCCGCCGGCAAGTACTACACCGGTGACCTTAGGGCTCGGCAGGTCGGGTTGGGTGTCGGTGGGCACTCCGTCACTTCGCGTTGGCACTTGGGCAACGATGCCGCACTATATAGCAGCCATCCACCGGCACCGCGATCGGAGTGAGCGATGAATTCCCTGCGACCAGACTTGCGCCGCAACTGCGGCCTCGCGACGCTCCTCTGCGCCGCCGCCGCCGCCGCCGCGTTCGCGGCACCGGCGCCGGAAACGGTCGTGATCTTCTCTGCCGGAAGCCTGCGCGGTGTGGTGAACGACCTCGCGAGCGAAGTTGCGCCGGGCCTTAACATCGAGGTGAAGTCGACCTTCGGGGGCTCGGGGTTGCTGCGCGAGCGCATTGAGAAGGGTGAAACTCCCGATCTCTTCATGTCCGCCGACTTGGGTAACCCACGCAAGCTCGAGGCCGCGGGACGCACCGTGGTGCCTGCGGTCGAGATCGCGAAGAACCGCATGTGCGTCGTCTCACGCCGGAGCGCCGAGGTGACAGCCGAGAGTCTCATCGACCGCCTGCTCGACAAGCAGGTGCGCGTGAAAACCTCCACGCCGATCGCCGACCCGGCTGGGGACTATGCCTGGGCGATCTTCGATCGGATCGAGGCGCTGCGGCCGGGCTCGGGCGCGGTACTCAAGGCGAAAGCACAGTCGCTCACGGACGCCAAGGCGCCGGCGAAGCCAGGCCAGCATCCGTATGCGGCTTTGTTCGAGGCCGGCCTCATCGATCTCTCGATCACCTACTGCAGCGGGATCGCCGCCCTGGAGAAGGACGCTCCGGATGTGACGAGCTTCCCCGTCCCGCCTGCGCTCGATCCGCATCCCGTCGAGGGGCTCGCGGTGCTGACGAACAATCCCGCGGCGCAGCGCCTCGCGCTCTACCTGCTCTCCGAGAAGGGGCAGGCGATCATCGCCCGCGAGGGATTGATTCCGGTTGGCGATGCGCCCGCCGCGGCCGCGAAATGAGCGAGGCGCGAGTCCTCGGCATCGCCGGCTGGAGCGGCTCGGGGAAAACCACTCTCATCGCGAAGCTGATCCCGCTTCTGACCCGCCGCGGACTCAGAGTCGCCGCGCTCAAGCACGCGCACCATTCGTTCGAGGTCGACCACGCGGGTAAGGACAGCTACAAGTTTCGCGCGGCAGGCGCGGCCGAAGTGCTGGTGTCCTCCTCCCGCCGCTGGGTGCAGATGCACGAGCTGGGGACAGACGAGACCGAGGCGAACCTTGCCGGACTACTGAGGCTGGTCTCGCCCTGCGATCTCATCCTCGTGGAGGGCTTCAAGCGGGAGCGGCATCCCAAGCTCGAGGTGTTCCGAGGCTCGCTCGGCGTGACTCCCCTCCATGCCGGCGATCCACAAGTCGTTGCGGTGGCGAGCGACCAATCCCTGCCGAAGGCTCGCATGCCCGTGGTCGACCTGAACGATGTCGCCGCGATCGCCGATCTGGTGATCGAGCGCGCCGTACCGTTGAGCCAGGTACTCGGGCTGCTCGAATCTTAACTCATCAGGCCTCGATGGGTTCCCGCTTCTCCGCCGTGCGGGTGCTCCTGACCGGCGAGACGCGCGCGGCACAGAATTTGAACTCCGGGATCTTGCCGGTTGGATCGAGCGCCGGATTGGTGAGCAGGTTCGCCGCGGCCTCCGCGTAGCAAAAGGGGAGGAACACCATGCCGACCGGCACGTCGCTGTCGGCGCGCACTTTGAGCTCGACGGCGCCACGCCGCGTCTCGAGACGCAGTCTGTCGCCAGGCTCCAAGTCGAGGCGCTTCAGCTCCCGGGGTGCCATGAAGGCCATCGCCTCGGGCTCGATCGCATCGAGTACCTCGGCGCGGCGCGTCATGGCCCCGGTGTGCCAGTGTTCCAACACCCGCCCCGTCGACAGCACCATCGGGAAATCCATATCAGGCAGTTCGTCCGGCGGGCGAATATGCGCCGGCACCAGCCTGCCGCGGCCGTTCGCAGTCGGGTATCCCTTCTCGAAGATGATGGCATTTCCCGGCACATCGGGCCCGTCGACCGGATAGGTCACCGCGCCTTCGCGCTCGAGGCGCTCCCAGGTGATGTTGCGGAAGGACGGCATCGTGGAGGCCATCTCCGCGAATACCTCTGCCGGACCCGAGTAGTCCCACGGCAGATCTAGGCGCTTCGCGACCTCCTGGATGATCCACAGGTCCTGGCGGGCATCGCCGGGGGGCGACAGCACCGGGCGGGCAATCTGCACACGGCGATCGGTGTTGGTAAAGGTGCCCGATTTCTCGGCGAACGCGGAGGCGGGCAACACCACGTCGGCGTAGAAGGCGGTCTCGGTGAGGAACAGATCCTGTACCACCAGGTGCTCGAGCATCGCGAGCGCCTGGCGCGCGTGGTTAAGGTCGGGATCGGACATCGCGGGATTCTCGCCCTCGATGTACATGCCGCGAATCTGACCGGCGTGGATCGCGTTCATGATCTCGACCACCGTCAGTCCCTTCCTGGGATCGAGCTTCGTGCCCCACAACGACTCGAAGAGCTTTCGTACCTCATCCTTCTCGACCGACTGGTAGTCGGGGTAGACCATGGGGATCAGCCCGGAGTCGGAGGCGCCCTGCACATTGTTCTGTCCGCGCAGCGGATGGAGCCCCGTGCCCTTGCGCCCGACCTGCCCCGTGACCAGGGCGAGCGCGATCAGGCAGCGTGCGTTATCGGTGCCGTGCACATGCTGACTGATGCCCATGCCCCAGAAGATGATCGAGGCACGGGAGCGCGCGTACAGGCGCGCCACTTCCCGCAGCGTGTGCGCATCGACCCCGCAGACCGGCGCCATCTTCTCCGGGGTGAAATCGACGACGTTCTTCTTCAGCGCCTCGAAGTTCTCGGTGTAGGCGGCGATGTACTCATCGTTTGTCAGCCCTTCGGTGATGATGACATTCAGCATCGCATTGAGCATCGCCACATCCGTCCCCGGCTTGAAGGCGAGATGCCGGTAGGCGTGGCGCGAGAGCCCCTGGCGACGCGGGTCGATGACGATAAGGGTGGCGCCCTTCTGCTTGACAGCGTTCTTGATGAAAGTCGCCGCGACCGGGTGATTCACCGTCGGGTTTGCCCCGATCACGATGATCACCTCGGCATCGAGCGCCGCCTCGAAGGGTGCGGACACCGCCCCGGAATTGAGCCCCTCCATAAGCGCCGCCACCGAGGAGGCGTGACAGAGCCGCGTGCAGTGATCGACGTTGTTGGAGCCAAAGCCCGTGCGCACCAGCTTCTGGAAGAGGTACGCCTCCTCATTCGACCCTTTGGCGGAACCGAAACCGGCAAGCGCCTTGGCGCCACGTGCGTCGCGGATCGCCTTGAGGCCGGCGCCCGCGCGGTCGAGCGCCTCCTGCCAGCTAGCTTCGCGGAAATGGGTCCAGGGATTGGCCGGGTCTACCTGGTCGTAGGTGCCCTTCTTGACGTGATCGAGCCGCACTAAAGGCTTCTTGAGGCGATCCGGGTGATGCACGTAGTCGAAGCCGAACCGGCCCTTGACGCACAGGCGATTGTGGTTGGCGGGACCGTCACGGCCTTCCGCGTAGATGATCTTGTCGTCCTTAACGTGGTAGGTGACCTGGCAGCCAACGCCGCAGTACGGACACAGCGAATCCACAGAGCGGTCCGGGTACACGGTGCGCGTCTGCTTGTCGTCCAGATACGCGGCGGGCATGAGCGCGCCGGTGGGGCACGCCTGCACGCACTCACCACACGCCACACAGGTCGACTGGCCCATGGGATCGTCGAAGTCGAACACGATCTTGCTGCCGTGCGAGCGGTACGCCATGCCGATGACGTCGTTCACCTGCACTTCCCGGCAAGCGCGCACGCACAGGTTGCACTGTATGCAGGCGTTGAGGTTGACCCGCATCGCCGGATGGCTCACGTCCGGCCCCCAGCGCTCCGTGCTTGGGAAACGACTGGCAGCGACCGATACGAAGTCCGCCTGACTCCAGAAGTGCGACTGCGGGTCGTGCGAAGTGGCGCGCTCCGGTTGGTCCGCCACCAGGAGCTCGAGAACCATGGCGCGGGCCTTGGAAGCGCGCTCGCTGGCGGTCTTGACCTTCATACCTGCGGTCGGCGCGCGCTTACAGGACGCAGCCAGCACCCGCTCACCGTCGATCTCGACCATGCAGGCGCGGCAGTTGCCGTCGGGACGATAGTCCGGTTGCGGCCGATGGCAGAGGTGCGGAATGTGCGTGCCAAGTCGCTGCGCCACGGCCCAGATGGTCTCGCCCGGTCGGGCCTCGATCTGCACGCCGTCGAGCTCGAATGCGATTGCCGGTCTGGCGACCGGCTGGACGCTCGCCGATGCGGGAGCAGGTTGCTGCGCAGGCAGCGGCTTCGGGGCGAGCCAGTAGGCACCACCTGCAGCGGGGTGCGGCGGCGCTCCGCCGCTCGCTTCTACCGGTACGTCTTCGGCCGGCGCACGCATCGCCTCGGGCTTCTTGCCGTTGGGGTCTCGTCTTCGCTTGCTACTCACGATACCTCACTCCCATCGCGCCGTTACTTGGCAGCAACCGGCGCTGCGGATGAGAACAGCTCGGGAAAATAACGTATCACGCTCGTCACGGGGTTGGATGCGGCCTGGCCGAGCCCACAGATCGACGCGTCGCGCATGCATTCTGAGAGCTCGCCGAGGAGCGCCGTGTTCCAGGACCCGCGCTCCATCAGCAGGCGCGCCTTCTCGGTCCCCACTCGGCAGGGCGTGCACTGCCCGCACGACTCATCCTCGAAGAAGCGCATGAGATTCAAGGCCGCGGCGCGTACGTCGTCCTGGTTCGAAAGAATGACCACGGCCGCGGAGCCGATAAAGCAGCCGTATTTCTCCAGCGTGCCGAAGTCGAGCGGGATGTCGTTCATCGAGGCGGGCAGAATTCCGCCGGAGGCGCCGCCCGGGAGATAGGCGGTGAACTTGTGGCCCGGCGACATGCCGCCGCAGAACTCATCGATGAGTTCCTGCACGGTCACTCCCGCGGGCGCCAGCTTGACACCGGGGTTCTGTACGCGACCCGAGACGGAGTAGGACCTCAGTCCGAAGCGGCCGTTGCGCCCCTGGCTCTTCCACCATGCCGCCCCGCGTTCGATGAGATCGCGGATCCAGAAGAGCGTCTCCACATTGTTGATGAGCGTCGGTCGCCCGAACAGGCCCACCTGGAAAGGAAATGGCGGCTTGTGGCGCGGCAAGCCCCGCTTTCCCTCGATCGATTCCATGAGCGAGGATTCCTCCCCGCAAATGTAGGCGCCCGCCCCGCGCCTGAGGTGTATCCGCGGCCCACCGGGCGGGAGCTTCGCGATCTCATTGGCGAGGATCTGTCGGCTCGACGGATATTCGTCGCGGACGTAAATATAGATCTCTGGCGCTTCGACGACATGCGCGCCGATCAGCATCCCCTCCAGGAAGCGATGCGGATCGCTGTTCAGGTAGTACAGGTCCTTGAACGTTCCGGGCTCACCTTCGTCGGCATTGACCGCCATGAGACGCGGTCCCGGCTCGCCGCGCACGGAGCGCCACTTGCGTCCGGTAGGAAATCCGGCGCCGCCGAGTCCCTTGAGTGCCCCGTCGTCGAGGACCTTGAGGACGTCATCGATACTGAGCGCACCCGAGCGCAGCCGCTCGAGTGTCTTGTAGCCACCGCCAGCGCGATAGGCATCGTAGTCGATGTAATCAGGCACGTGCGGGTGGGTGTGTCCGTGGCCGACGGCGGACTTGACGCTTTCCACCGTGGCGCGCTTCAGGAAGTTATGGCCAACCTCAGCCGCCGGCGCGTGGTCGCATAGCCCGACGCACGGCGCGCGCACCACGCGCACCCCGGGGCCAAGCTCGGAGCGCAGATCCGACAGGAGCTTCTCGCCGCCGAACATGGCGCAGGTGAGGCTGTCGCACACGCGAACGGTGAGCGCGGGGATTTTAGCCGCGCCCTCCATCACGACGTCGAAGTGCGCATAGAAGGTGGCGGTCTCGTAGACCTCGGAATAAGCGAGGCGCATCTCTTCCGCGAGCGCAGCGAGGTGCGCGGCCGAGATCTGGCCGCAGTGGTCCTGGATGCGGTGCAGGTGCTCTATCAGCAGGTGTCTGTCGCGCGGGGCCTCGCCGAGCAGGGCCCGTACTTCATCAAGCGCATCGGGGTCGACCTGGCGTCCCTTGGGAACTGGCCGTGCGCGGTCCCGACCACGGCCCGGGTGCTCGAACCTTCGAACCTTGCTGACGTCGTCGTGGGGATGCTTGCTCATATATCAGAGATCCATTATGGCGCCGCGTGGACCGATTCGCAGGTGTATGCAAATCGCGGACGCCGCAGGACCTTTCGCCACATCGCCCGCACCGGCGGCGCTCGCGATGCGTCCGGGCGAAAAAACGACTGCAGCGCGCGGTCGGGAAGTCGCGCTAACTCACTGATTTAATTGGCGTCCCCAAGGGGATTCGAACCCCTGTTACCGCCGTGAAAGGGCGATGTCCTGGGCCTCTAGACGATGGGGACTTAATCGTCGATCCGTCTCGCGATGTCGGACGCAAAGGGCTGATCGTCTTGGTGGAGCCAGGCGGGATCGAACCGCCGACCTCTTGCATGCCATGCAAGCGCTCTCCCAGCTGAGCTATGGCCCCACCCTGGAAAAAGGCCGGCGAAACCTACGCAGCGGGCCTGACCTTGTCAAGCGTGACCGGCCTGAGATCCGGCGAGTGCAGCGTCGAGTCGGCGGAGGGCGCGCTCCCGCCCCAGAAGCGCGAGCGTCGCATCGATGGGCGGCGAGACCGCGGTCCCGGTAACCGCAACGCGGACCGGCTGCGCGATCTTGCCAAGCCCAACCTGAAGCTCGGTCGCAAGCACACTAAGGACGTCGTGGATCGCGGCTGCGGTCCACTCCGAAAGAGCCGCGAGACACGCGCGCACCTTGGCAAGCACCTCCAGCGAGTCCGCGGTCAGGTGCTTGGCGACCGCCTTCGGATCCATCGGCACATCGTCAGTGAAGAAGAAGCGGCTATTCTGTGCCATCTCCTTCAGCGTCTTGGCGCGCTCGCGCTGCGCGAGGATCACACCTTCCAGCAACTGCTGATCGTCGCAGTCGGTACCGAGGCGGCGCAGCTGCGCTCGCAAGTGCGGCACGAGGGATGCGGGGGTCGCGCGCACCATGTGCTGCTGGTTGAGCCAAAGGAGTTTCTCGGGGTTGAAGGCCGACGCTGCCTTGTTGACGTCATGAATGTCGAACGCGGCGATCATCTCCTCGCGCGTGAACACCTCCTGGTCACCATGCGACCAACCGAGCCGCACCAGGTAGTTGAGGAGCGCATCGGCCAGATAGCCATCCTCTTCGTACTGCAGCACGCTCACCGCGCCGTGGCGCTTGGAGAGCTTGGTGCCGTCGGCGCCGAGGATCATCGGCACGTGCGCATACGCGGGCGGAGTGGCTCCGAGCGCGCTCAGCATGTTCAGCTGCCGCGGTGTGTTGTTGAGATGGTCATCGCCGCGGATGACGTGCGTCACCCCCATGTCCATGTCGTCAACCACCACACAGAAGTTGTAGGTCGGCGTGCCGTCGGAGCGCGCGATGATCAGATCGTCGAGCTCGGCGTTCTGAAAAGTCACCGTGCCGTGCACCAGGTCTGACACCACCACGGTCCCGCTCAGGGGATTCTTGAAGCGCACCACCGGGGGCACGCCCTCGCGCGGCGCGGTGCGCTCGCGGCAAATGCCCGTGTAACGCGGCTTTTCCTTGCGCGCGATCTGCTGCTCGCGCAGAGCATCGAGCTCTTCCTTGCTGCAGTAGCAGCGATAGGCGGTGCCGGCGGCGAGCATCCCGGCGATGACAGCGCGATACCGGTCGAAGCGCTGAGTCTGAAAATATGGCCCTTCGTCGGGGTCCAGTCCGAGCCAGGCCATGCCGTCGAGGATGACACGCACGGCGTCCTCCGTGGAGCGCTCACGGTCGGTGTCCTCGACCCGCAGAATGAACTTCCCGCCCATCCGCCTCGCGTACAGCCAGCAGAATAGCGCCGTACGCGCGCCGCCGACATGCAGCATCCCCGTGGGACTCGGGGCAAAGCGCGTAACTACTGTCATGGGGCCGTGCAGTCTGCCTTGGCAGGGGCGCGCATGTTACCAAGGCGGGCGCTCGTTTGCCTTGCGGCGGACCCGCCTATAGACTTCCGCCCCCTGAAAAGTGGGCGGTTAGCTCAGCTGGTAGAGCGCTGCTTTCACACGGCAGAGGTCACTGGTTCGAGCCCAGTACCGCCCACCAATTAGAACAAGCACTTCGGATGAATCCCCGAGCTCAGCTGTCTCGTACTTGGGACACTTAGCTATGGCGGTGTGTTATCGATGGGTTTGCTCGAGGCTCCCTCGCGCTTCACAGAGCGCAACTTCTCGCCCGAAGATTCTCTCGCTCGCGGTCATAACCACGTAGCTATCGTCGTGCCTGCCGCGCTTCGCCCCGCATATGTCCCGCTTGCCCCAAACCGCGGGTCCCTCGCCCCGAGGCGTGACTACAATCGGCCATGGCCATCGTGCATCACGTAGGCCCTGCCGTTGCCCGCGTCCGATCCGACCTGGCGTATTGGCCCGCGGGGCTGTTTTGGCTGTGGGGGTTGTTCTGGCTATTGATGATCACCACGGCCGTGCAGGACGCGCTGCGTAACCCCGGAATCAGCTGGTGGGAACCGATCTTGTGGGAGGGGACCTCCGCGCTGGCCGCCACCTGCTGGATGCTCATCGCAGCGCGCGCGCGCGAACACTACGCGCAATACCTCGACCGGCCGCTGACCTGGTTCGGCTATCACCTGCGCTGGCTGCCGCTGGTCGTTCCCACCTTCATTGCAGCGGTGTACTCCGTGCGTCATGGGGTCTACGAGCTGGTCGGTCGCCCCTACCACCATCCGCCCTGGTTATGGGTCCTCGTGAACGAGACCCTCAAGCTCACGCTGTTCGCGGGGCTCTGGCTCGGAATTCTGTTTGGATTCGATTCCTATGCGCAGTCCCGGTTGCATCGACAGCGCCTGCTGGAGTTGCAGAAGGCCCTGACTGAGGCCGAGCTCGCGCGGCTCAAGTCGCAGCTGCGGCCTCACTTCTTCTTCAACGTGCTTAACACTATCTCGGCCCTGATGCACGTGGATGTGGCGCGGGCAGACCGCCTAGTGGCAGGACTGGGTGATTTGCTGCGCATCGCGCTGCGCTCGGGTGAGCGAGAGATGACGCCGCTGCGAGAGGAGTTGCGGTCGCTCGAGCTGTACGCGCAGATCATGCAGGAGCGCTTCAGGGATCGTGCGACGCTCAACTGGCGTGTGGATCCTGGCATCCTCGAAACGCCCGTGCCGTCGCTGCTGCTGCAGCCCTTACTGGAGAACGCGTACAGGCACGGCGTCGAGCGCAGTACGCTCCCAGTGCGGATCGATGTGACCGCTGGGCGGGAAGGGAATTCGCTCAGCCTGGCCGTAAGCAATACGGGCTCGGAGCTCTTATCGGATTACCGCGAGGGTGTGGGACTCCAAAACTGCCGTGAGCGGCTGCGCATCATCTATGGCGAAGCGGCGGCCCTGCAAGTCCGAGACGAGGGCGGCGCGGTCGCGGCGCGAGTCTCGATCCCGTTGACGGGCGGTGCGACATGATCCGCGTCCTGATTGCCGACGATGAAGCTCCGGCCCGCGAGAAGCTCGCGCGCTGGGTCGCGGAACAACCAGGCATGGTGGTAGCTGGATTCGCCGAAGACGGCCTGATGGCGGCCCAGCACATCGAGCGACTCCGTCCCGAGGTAGCGTTCCTCGACGTTCAGATGCCCGGATTGAGCGGTCTGGAAGTAGCCGCGCAGCTCGAGGAGTCGAGCGCGCCGCTGATCGTGTTCGTGACCGCCTTCGACGAGCATGCCGTGAAGGCATTCGAACTCAATGCGGTCGACTATCTGCTCAAACCGTACGACAAGGACCGGCTGCTGCGGGCACTGCAGCGGTTGCGGGAACGGTTGAGTACCGGTGAATCGCGCACGGCGGCTGTAGCTATAGCACGATCACAAACGGCTTCCAGCGAGCGCTTACTCGTGCCAGATGGGGAACGGCTGCAGCTGATAGACAGCACCGCGATCGAATGGCTGGAAGCGGATGACAACTACGTTCATGTTCACACCGCGGCGAGCCGCTATCTGCTGCGACGGACACTTCAGGACCTGCTTATGCAACTGGGCGAGCAGCGTTTTGTACGTATCCATAAATCGGCCGCAGTCAACCTGAGCGCGATCGCATCGCTCACACCGCTTTTCAAGGGCGACTACGAAGTTGAGCTGCGCAATGGTCCGCGCTCTGCGCCTCAGTCGGCGCTATCGGGACACCGCATGGGGCGGTGACGCCCGACTGACCCCGGCCTGATCCCCGCTCACCCCAAATCCACTGCGATTCGCGCAATGACCGCGCAAACTTCGCTCACACCATGAACGTGACGCGAGTGGTCAAGTTTCGCCCCGATTTCTCTGAGATGGGATCTAACCATCGAGGTCCACGATGAATAGACGGGATCTTTTGCGGACGGTGGCCGCCATTCCCTTTTGGGGGTTGATGTCAGAGACGAGTCTGTCGGCCGCGGCAGTTAACAACGCGAGACTCGGCCCACGCGTGCGCCCGGCAGATCCTGGCTGGCCTTCCGTCGCTGAGTGGGACCGGCTCAAGGCAGCGGTAGACGGGCACTTGCTCAAGCCCGAGTCGCCGTTCGCGCGCTGCTCGGTCGCATTGCCGGACGACACCTGCACGGACGCGATCAAACAAGTCCGGAACCCCTACTTCCTGGGCGACAACCCCGCACTCACCCAGACCAGCGGCTGGGCCGATGCCTGGAGCTCGCAACCGAGCGCCTATGCGGTCGCCGCGAGAATCACGGACCATGTCGTCGCGGCAGTGAATTTCGCCCGCGAGCACAACCTGCGGCTTGTGGTGAAAGGCGGCGGCCACAGCTATCAGGGCACCTCCTGCGCTCCCGACTCGCTGCTCATCTGGACCCGACATATGAACAGCGCGACTCTGCATGATGCTTTCCTGGCGCAGGGCTGCGCCGGCAAGGAATCTCCTCGACCGGCGGTAACTGTAGGTTCCGGTGCGATGTGGAGGGATGCGTATACCGCCGTCACTACGGAGGGCGCACGATATGTGCAAGGCGGGGGCTGCCAGACAGTCGGTGTCGCCGGCTTGGTCCAAAGCGGGGGGTTCGGCAGCTGGTCCAAATGCTACGGAACCGCGGCCGGTGGTTTGCTCGAGGCGGAAGTCGTAACCGCCGACGGTCGGGTGCGAATCGCAAACCCTTGCATGCACCCGGACCTCTTCTGGGCGATCAAAGGTGGGGGCGGTGGCACGTTTGGAGTGCTGACGCGCCTGACCTTGCGTACCCGCGAACTGCCGCAGTGGTTTGGCGCCGTGGGCGCCATGATCAAGCCGGCCTCCGATGCCGCCTACCGCGCTTTGATCGCCAAGGCTCTGAGCTTCTATCGCACCGATCTCATGAACCCGCACTGGGGCGAGAAAATGATCTTCGGCGGCGAGCACTTCGAGGTCTCGATGCTGTTCCAGGGACTCTCCCAGGAGCAGGCACGGAGCACGTGGGCGCCGTTCTTCGACTGGGTACACGCGCACTCGGAATACTCCTTCGTTGACGAACCACGCGTGCTGAGCGTGCCAGCCCGCCAGCTTTGGAATCCCGAATACATGAGGCACGTGCCCGGCTCGATTCTGCTTGATGAGCGGCCCGGTGCTCCGTCGAACCGCGCCTACTGGGCGGAAAATCGCGAGGAGGCCGGGCAGTTCCTACACGGCTACAAGACGGCATGGCTTCCCGCGGCGCTGCTCGACCCGGGACATCTGGCCGCCCTCGTCGAGGCCGTCTTCGCTACGACGCGGCACTGTGGTGTGGCATTTCATTTCAACAAAGGGCTCGCCGGGGCACCCCTGGAGGAAATTGCCGCGGCGCGAAACACCGCGCTGAATCCGGCGGCGCTCGATGCTTTCGCCTGCGCCTTCATCGCTGGCGAAGGACCGCCGGCGTTCGCGGACATGCCAGGAAGCGGGCCCGATATGACCCAGGCGCGGAACGACGCCCGGCGCATCGGCCTGGCGATGGACGAGTTATTGAAGGTGGCGCCAGGCGCAGGGTCTTACGTGTCAGAAAGCGACTACTTTCAGGCGGACTGGCAGCAAGCCTTCTGGGGTCCGAACTATCCGCGTCTTGCGGACATCAAGCGCAAGTACGACCCGGATGGGTTGTTTTTCGTACATCACGGGGTCGGCAGCGAGGCATGGAGTGCGGACGGATTCACCCGAGTGTGACATCGCGCGGTCGGTTCAAACCGCGGGCGAATGACAGATAAAGGGTCGGAAGCGGGCCGCCGCGCCGGGACCATTTTTTTGGGACAGGCAGACCCCGCAGGGGCAAAACTGCCAGATTCTAGGTGAAAGGATTTATTACCGTTACGCCCGTGGGCTCGTAGTGAGTGGTATTTCGGGTAACCACGGCAAGATCGTAGATCAGCGCTGTAGCTGCGATCTGCTTGTCCAAGGGGTTCTCAGGATGAGGCACCCGCAGTCTTCCCCAAATCTGGGCGGTCTCTTGATCGAACGGCAGGATGGCATCCGTATAGTCAACGGTCAGACGATCGAGCCAGCGCTCAAGACGTGCCGATTGAGCAGAATCACCGCGGTGCCGGATTATTTCGACGCCTTGCCGAAGCTCGCCAATCGTAATGGCGGATAAAAAAAGGGCAATGTTGTTCCGACTGGCGTTGTCAAAGAACTCGCGGACGCCAGCGTTCGCTTTGTCGCCCTTTCGCGCCTCGCTGATCACATCGGTATCCACCAGATACACAGTCACCCTCGGCTATCCACTTGCTCTCTGGAAAAGTCTTTGTCGCGGCCAACATTAGGCATGGCAGCCAGGACATCAGCCAGAGCCCGTCGCCGGGGACCTCGAAGCGCAGACTGAAGAATCTCGCGATGCTCTTGCTCGGCACTGCGATTGTGCTTTGCAGCGCGTTGCTTAAGCGCTTTAACCAACTCGTCTGTCAACTTGCGAACCATGAGCTGCGCCACAGATCCGCTCCTACTGTTCTGAATGCTAGCAATGATAGCGTCCCTTGGGTTCAAGATGCAAGCAGTGCTAGCACATTACGTCGCTGTTAATGAGGGGTCATTGGTGCGCCCGGAGCAGCCGTTGGTGACCGCCCGGTTTTGATTCATTTGGCCGCCGCCCGGTGCGCTAGTCGGCGCGCTGGGACAACTTTGGGACAGTGCGGTCGTGACGTTGCGTGATATCAAGTGATATCAAATGACAACAAGTCCTTGTTGCAATTGGGGGCACCGCTCGCACATCGTTGATTTGTAGGCACCCTACTTCCGTTTCACACGGCAGAGGTCACTCGTTAGAGCCCAGTACCGCCCACCATCTAGAACAAAAACCTCTAGGGGTTCCCTCAGGCTGATTCGCTCGAATTTAGGACAGTACATCGTGTGGACTGCCCTCGCGCGGAACTGCTCTCGCCGCTGCCCGGATAAGCTCCCTCTGGACGGCGTCACTGAATATGGCACTTTGCGCCATACATGACCGTATGGCATGATATGCCATATGAAGGCGCGCCTGGCGTTTTACGATAAACAGGTGCTGCCTGACGGCTCGATCGTGGAAATGAGGATCTGGGAAGTTCCGAAATCCGTGCCTGGAAGCAGGCATCGCTTGAAATACAGTCTGTTCTACGGGCGGCCTGGGCAGCGGCTCGTCGGTTACGACAATGAGCGCGGCCGTGGCGATCATCGGCACATCGAGGACAAGCAGCAGCCCTATACCTTCAGCACGCCCGAGCAACTGATCGAGGATTTCCTGGCGGATGTGCACCGCCTGCGAGGTGAGAAATGAGCAAGCGAGTCAAAGTTCACGTCGGCACGTTAAAGGACATGGGTGAACGCTTCGTGAGTGCATGGCATCGGCTTGAGCGTGGGGAGAAGGTCCGTGAACGTCATGTGACTTTTCCAAATCTGCCTTCGATGCTGAACGCGCTGACACCCAAACGTCTGGAGCTGCTTCGAGACGTGCACCGGAAACCAGCCTCTTCCGTGAAGGCGCTCGCAGAGCGGCTCGGGCGCGACTACAAGCGCGTGCATGAGGACGTGGAAACCTTGGCTGCTTCGGGCCTTTTGCAGCGCGAGGACGGCCGTGTGTCGGCTCCTTACGATGCCATTACCGCTGAGATGCGTCTGTAGGGTTGCTGCTCACAGAGGCGCCGGACGGGACCGTCTAATCCTTTTTTGCCATATGGGTCGGCGCCAGACGAACATGCGACACGTGTTGGCAACACTACTGGGCTTTGCCTGCCTGACACTGGCCTCGGCGGCATTCGCCAACGGCCCTGAGCCCCGCGCTCGCGACATGGGCGTGCCCTTCGACGGAACTCCAGGGACCAACGACGCCATTACCGATGTCGCAGGCGTGGAGGTCGGGTTCAAGACCCTGATCTCGGGTGACGGAGCCCTGGTGCGAGGCAAGGGACCGGTCCGGACCGGCGTCACGGCCATTCTTCCGCGCGGCAAAACGGACAGCCGCGCGGTGTTTGCCGGCTATTTCGCAGGAAACGGCAATGGCGATATGACCGGTACCCACTGGGTCGATGAGAGCGGCGTACTCGAGACGCCAATCCTGATTACCGGCACGGGCAGCGTCGGCGTGGTGCGCGACGCGGCTTTCAAGTGGCTCGGCACCACCGGCATCTTGCGGATGTACTGATGCGCGAGTACATTGCAACAACTAAATGACTATAGTAGTCATATGTGGTGCGACATGAGAAGGATTCAACTCAAGGACGCCAAGGCGAAACTTTCGACTGTCGTGGATGAGGCGGTGCGGGGGAAACCGTCGGTCATCACGCGTCATGGCAAGCGGGAAGCCGTGGTTTTGTCCTACTCGGACTGGGAGCGCCTGTCCCAGGTTCCTTCTTTTGGCCGTCTGCTTATGTCGGTGCCGCTGGAGGCCTCTGACTTGCCTCCCCGCTCGAAGACGCCCGCGCGCCTCGCGGATTTATGACTGCCGCGTGAGCCGCCGTCGTGAGCGGGCGCTACCTCATAGACACCGACGTGATTTCGGCCGGTGCCCCCTCCAAAGCCCGGACTATGCCGGCCCTGCTGCAGTGGATGGACCGCAATTCCAGGCGACTATACGTCTCGGTAATCACGATCGCAGAGATCGAAGATGGGATCGCCAAGTCGAAGCGAGAAGGAGCTACGCGCAAATCCGCCTTGCTCGCCGAGTGGGTGAACACCTTGGTGCATCTCTACAGCGCGCGCATCTTGTCCTTCGACCTTCCGGCGGCTCGGATTGCGGGGAGGCTGTCGGACAAGGCGCGGGGCGCAGGCCACAATCCTGGGTTTGCAGATGTGGCCATCGGCGCGATCGCAACACACCACGAGCTCACCGTCCTAACGCGTAATTTAGGTGATTACGCGGCGCTCGGGGTTGCGGCGCAAGATCCGATGATGGAGATCCCGTCGTAGCTGACCGAGCCCCTTCTATGACCAATGAGCGACTGAAGAAAGATCGACCCAGCAGTCGCAGCGCTCTTGGCGAGTCTCCGGGACGCCACGCGCTGGACCGCCTAACCGAAGCCATGAACGAAGTGAGTCGAATAGGCGGAAGTCTGCGACAATTTTGGGACAGTGCGGTCGTGACATCGCGTGATATCAAATGACATCACGTGATACTAAGTGCCTGTCGCAACTGGGGACTCGACTCGCCTATCGTTGATTCGTAAGCACCCTACTTCCGTTTCACACGGCAGAGGTCACTGGTTCGAGCCCAGTACCGCCCACCACTGATCAAAAACTAAAGCAGATATCGCCGCGGCCCGTACCCATACGGTACGGAGGCCGTTTCAGCATCACCGCAGCGAGATTCCAGAGCGCCGAAGCGCGCCGGTTGCTATCGACGAGTCAATGACTATAATGACTATGTTGACTATCTTGGAGGTGAGAACTCATGGACACGGACATCTGGACGGTCGCTCAGGCCAAAGCGAAGCTGAGCGAGCTCATCGAAAACGCCCGCACGCATGGGCCACAGACCATCACCCGCAACGGCCGGAGGACCGCAGTCGTCGTCGACGCCGCCGAGTGGGAGCGCAAGACCCAGCGTAGCGGCTCGCTGGCCGATTTCTTCAACGCCTCGCCGCTCGGCGGCTCGGGGTTGAAGCTCCGTCGCTCCAAGGATCGCCTGCGCTCGATAGACTTGTGAGTTTTCTGCTCGACACGAACGTCGTCTCCGAGTGGACCAGACCGCGGCCCAACGTGGGTGTCGTCGAGTGGCTCGCCGAGGTCGATGAGGACGAGGTGTTCTTGAGCGTTATAACGTTCGCCGAGCTTCGCCACGGCATCGAGCGGCTAGCCGCCCGCGCCCGGCGCCGGCGGCTCGACGAATGGCTGCGGAACGTCCTGCCCTTGCGATTCGAAGGGCGAATCGCGGGAGTCGATGGAGCGATCGCCGATGAATGGGGACGGCTGGTGGCCCGCTGCGAGGCGCGCGGCCGCCCCATTCACGCTCTGGATGCGCTCATTGCCGCCACGGCGCAAGTCCATGGCCTGACGCTGGTCACCAGGAACACGGCGGACTTTCAGGGGTCCGTGAAGTCGCTCCTAAATCCCTGGACGTAGCCACGGACGCATTTGGCCGACGCGCGGCGAGTCCTGCGGAAGTTGAGTACAGGAGTTACTGGCTCCTGCTCCGGCGCCAGTTTGGTCGTGAGCCGTTACTCGGTGCGATAAAGGGCGCTGGGACAATTTTGGGACAGCGCGCTCGTAACATTATCCGCGCCGGTGGAACTCATGGTGAGCGTCTCGCCGACTGTCCAGAAGGAGAGCAGCCCGATCCCGAATTCCCCCTGAAGCCCCGCACCATTTCCTTCGGCCTTCAAGTGCCGCTTGATGGAGTCACAGATGTGGGTGGCGACGTATTTGGAGTCGGGCAAGCCTTCCGCATCGCGCGGCACGCCATCCCCGTCATCCTTGACAGTGAGGTACTGCTCGCCGTGCTCGCGGCCGCGCGTGATGGTGACGGACTTCGCGTGAGCATCGATCGAGTTCTCGACGAATTCGGCGATCGCCTTGAGCGGATTACCCTGAAAGAGCGCGATGATGCGGATGGCGTTCCAGTCATCGCCGATCTTGAACCGACCGCCCTCATCGCGTCGAGGTCGAGGCTTTGACTTCGATCGCTGGGTCGACTTCATATCGGCGAGCAGACAAGAAACCTACGTTTCGGGATACAGGCGCGGAAACAGTACTTCCAAAACCCCTGCTGGGAAGCGGAGCGACACCGGGCCCTTCGGGCTCACGCTGGCCAGTAAGCCCGCCTCCACAGCATCGTTGAGCACCCGCCGCGCCGTTCGCTCCGGGAGCCCCGTGATCCGCGGCGCCGCGCCGCGTTCAATCTCGCCGAACATCAGGGCGGCCTCGAGAAGCGCCGCCGCTTCGCCTTTCAGCGTCTCGGAGCGCTCGACGAGCGTACGCAAACGTTTGGCGAGAGTTTGAATGTCGAAAAGACTCGCCATGAAGTTGACCTGATCGAGCGCCACCTCGAGAAACCACCGAGTGAACTCGATGAGCGCCGCCCGCGAGAGATTCCCTCGCCCGTCGAGATCGCCCTCGCGCGGCGCATCGGCCCGATCCATCATCGTCTTGTACTCGCCGCGGCTCTTTAGACCGCGCGCGAGTCCGCGCGAGATCGACCAGAGACCATGCGCGGCGATGCCAGCTGAGTACCCCATAGCATGGCTCATGAGCCGACTGACCCGGCCGTTGCCATCCGGAAAGGGATGGATGTAGTTGAAGCGGTGATGGCTGGCAGGAATCGCGAGGATCCGCGCGCCCTGACGCATCTTGCCCAAGCTGTAGCGCTCGCCAAAGTGCGCCATGAACTCAGGGATCCGAGCGCTCGCCGGTGCAACGTGACGTCCGACGACATTGTCCTCCTCGGGTCGCGAGCGCCATTCGCCGGGCACCATGAGAGAGGTGCGGCGGTCCGCGTGGATCCGCAGCATCGCCTCGGGGGCATCCCGATAGAACTCGCGGTGCAGCTCCCGAATGAACTCCGCAGCCGCCGGCTCACCGAGCTCCCCCAGTGCGCCCTTGCGATCGACCTCCCTTTGGACGCGCACGTGGGCCGCGGCCTCGAGCTGAAGATTGCGTCGCTCCTGGTCGCGAGCGAAGTCACCGGCGAGCGCGCGTACGATGTCTCGCGGGCGTGTGTTGTGCCCTTCGATGAGGTTGCTGTAGTAGGTGTTCATGATGCGGACGAGGTCCGCAAGAGAGGCGGCCGTCGTTGGGTGGAGGCTAGCCCCGAGCTTGGAGGACGCTGCAGCGAGCTCTGCGACGACGTCGTTGAGTTCCCCCGGCACCTCGTCAACGAGCGTCGGCTCGATCCGGAAGATCGTCTCCGTTTCGACCGCCGCAACGGGCCGATTGGCCGATCTTGTAGGCATAGAAGATAGCGGATGTGGGCCTGAAAAAGCCCTGTGTGAGTGCAGTTTGGCCGATCATATGGCCGATGGCCACTTGGCCGATGATTGGGCTTTGTAAGCCTATGTATTCATGGAATTTAATTTTCTTAATGAGGGCAGCTGGCCGGTCTATTGGCCGATCCCGGAGTGCACCGGACCTCCCCGAGGCTAACTCGCGTTCCTGAGACTGCGCTGGGACAATTTTGGGACAGTCCGCTCGTGACATTGCGTGATATCAAGTGACATCACGTGATACCAAGTCCCTGTTGCAATTGGAAACAGGCCTCGCATATTGTTGATCCGTAAGCACCCTACTTCCGTTTCACACGGCAGAGGTTACTGGTTCGAACCCAGTACCGCCCACCACGCACCAGCGCCGCGCCAGTCCCCCTTACGCCTCTTCGCCCAACGGGAAATGAGCCTCACCCATGGCGTGAGGTGAAAGGCGCTCATCAGCGCGTACATCGGAACCATACCGGTCAGCGGCGACATATGCATGGCTGCGGAGCACCACATTTGATGCGCGCCACTGTCAAGGATGCCCGTGACAACCGCCATCGATGCGAAAGTCGGCGTGGCCGCAAACGATAGCCAGTCGGCCGCGCGAAGCGCCACAGGTCTCCTCATGATGTTTTTCATCGTTTTTTCCCCGGGTACACGGGCTTCGGATCCTTCCCTTCAAGTCTATGTGTGGCAGGAGGAACCGCCCGCCGGCGCCACCTTCATGGCCGATGCAGGCTCGTAGCGGTCGTGGTGGCGCACCCACGCCATGGGCCCATCGCCCTCGTCGCGGCCGTTGGGTGTGAGATCGAGCAGGTTGTAGGTGCCCATCATGGCCTCCACGCCGCGCCTGTACGTCGAATAGGTGTGGAAGACTTCGCCCGCGTCGTCCTTGTAGAACACACTGATACCGGGCAATTCCTCGCACTCGAACGGCTGCATGCCGTAGTTGTAGTACACCTGCCCCTTCGCCTCCGGCGGTATGAAGCTCACATGGAAATCGTGGTTGAAGTTGCTGCCGAACGAAGACACCCACCTGAACTTCCAGCCCATGCGCCGACGATAGCGCTCGATCTCGGCCAGGGGCGCGCGCGAGACGGCGATAAACGTGACGTCGCGATGTGCCAGATGCACGTTCATACCGTCGGTATGGTCGGCCATGAAGGAGCAGCTCGGGCAACCCTCCTCCCACCCCGGGCCAAGCATGAAATGCTGCACCACCAGCTGGCGGTGGTCCTCGAAAAGATCGGTGAGCGTGCGCGCGCCCTCGGGCGCGTCGAAGGTGTAGGCCTTGTCAACGCGCACCCACGGTAGGGCACGGCGCTCGCGGGCAACCTGGTCGCGTAGGTGCGTCAGCTCTTTCTCGAGCGTCAGCAGCCTCTTGCGCTCGGCGACCCACTGCTCGTGGGACACGACGGGATGGTTCGTTATGTTCGCCATGGCTTACTCTCCTTAGATTGCCTTAGACCGCATTGCCAGGGACGAAGGCAGCGAACTGCCGCTCCAGCGCCTTGGCTGCACCATTCCGCCAACCGTCGGCGACCAACTGGGATGTCGGATCGGGGAAGATGTCCTCCTCGCCCCGCTCGAGCCCATCGAAAATGCCGCGCGCCGCGGACTCGGTCGTCGCCTTCGGGATGTCGAAGGCGCGGTTCATGTCCGTGTCGACGGGGCCCAGAACCACCCCGTGCACCTTGACCCCATCGCCCGCGAGCAGCGCGCGAAGCGACTGCGTCAGGTTGAGCGCGGCCGCCTTGGAAATAGAGTAGGCAGGTATCAGCGGCAGCGCGGCGAGCGCCACCATGGACAAGTGGTTGACGACGGCGCCCGTGGAGCGCCTGAGCAGCGGCAGAAAGGCGCGGGTCACGTTGAGCACCCCAAACAGGTTGACGGCGAAGGTGCGCTCGAGGACTTCGGAGTTGCTGAGGTCGTCATACGGCGCGATGCCGGCGTTGTTGACGAGGACGTCGAGGCTGTCGATAGAGGCAACGGCGCGCCGAATGTCCTCGGCGCTGGTCACATCCAGCTTCACTGCCGTAACGCGAGCGTCTCCATGAGACAGTGGCCCGCGCGTTCCCGCGTACACGCGCTTCGCTCCGCGGCGCAGCGCCTCCACAACGAGTGCCCGGCCGATACCACGGCTGGCGCCTGTGATCAGAATGGTCTTCTCTGCGATGTTCATGCGAATCTCCTATGAATGGTTTTGTCTGGCCCGATTGGCGGGCTCCTGTGTAGAACCGGCGGCGATGCCGAACCTCATCGGTGCTGTGTCACGCCCTCGCCTGAGAATTCGCTGGTCTTACATACTTGCGGTGAAGCCAGAGGAGCAGTGCGACCAGCGAGCCGCCCGGCAGCAAGAGCTCGATCGCCAGGTAGGGGCCGAAGGCGCGGCCGGCTGCGATTACTTTCAGTGCAAGAGGTTTCACGACATTTGTCCTGTGGTACTGCTCAGTTGAAAGGTCTCATATGAACTGGCGCGGCTTATGAAACTCATCGTCCTGTTACAGACTCTGGGTGTCGAATAAGAGCATCTGAACGTCATTCGCATCCGGGGCGAGCTGCTGTCGGTCGGCTGCGCATGCACGCCCGCACTCGGACATGAATGCCGCGTTGATGTCGGAGAGTGAGTCAAAGTGCAGGCTTGCCAGCAAGTGAACGTCGCCGGCTCCGTAAAGGGATATGACCGGACCCCGATTCGTCTCGAGCTTCCGCAGGCCCGGCAGCTGCCTGGCAAGCGGGACGTGACCCTCGAAATAGTGCTTATCGAAGGCCGCAGGATTCTTGGGCATCTTGTAGATCACGATCATCTGAGCCATTGCAATCTCCGGGGTCGCCCGACTGATTAACGTGTTCGCAGGTCGGCTGTGCGCTAAATTAATCGTTGCCCAACGAATGCTGGGAGTGACAAGTGTGTCGGGATTTCGATGGACTCACTGATCACAGCAGCGGCACGCGCACTCGCCGCGGGTGATCCTCTCGGCGCGCTGAAGCGAATCGCGCTGCGCGATGATCCTCCCGCGCTCGCGCTCCGCGGCATTGCGATGGCGCAGCTCGGCGACCTCGTCAGAGCGAAGGTTCTGTTGCGGCGTGCCGCGCGCGACTTCGGCCCGCGGGAGCCTGTGGCACGCGCGCGCTGCGTGGTGGCCGAGGCCGAAGTCGCACTCGCTGCGCGGGAGCTTAACTGGTCCGCGAAGTCGCTCGAGGTGGCGCGCATAGTGCTCGAAGAGCACGGTGATCGCGCTAATGCAGCGCAGGCACGGTATCTGGAGGTCCGACGTCTGGTACTGATCGGGCGCCTCGACGAAGCCGACAACATGCTCGCCGGGCTCGATCCCGGAGGCCTGCCGCCGGCGCTCCGGGTTGTTCACGAGCTGGCGATTGCTGGAGTCGCCACACGGCGTCTTCGGATCCGGGTGGCGCGCGACGCACTCACTGAGGCGCGACAGGCTGCGCGACAGGCGGGAATCCCCGCGCTGACCGCAGAGGTTGAAAGCGCTGCCCTGGTCCTCACCACGCCAGCGGCCCGTGTGATCGCGGCTGGGAAGGATCGACTGCTCCTGCTCGAGGGTGTCGAGGCCCTGCAGAAGTCCGGGGCCCTCATCGTGGACGCGTGCCGTCTCGTCGTGCGCGACGCAACCACTGCAGTCTCGCTGGCAAAGCGCCCGGTGCTATTTGCGCTCGCACGCGCGCTGGGCGAGGCATGGCCGCTCGACGTATCGAGGGACGCCCTCGTGGCACGCGCTTTTCGGGGCAAACGCGCGGATGAATCCTATCGCGCGCGATTGCGGGTTGAAGTCGGCCGGCTGCGCGGGGAGCTGCGGAAACTCGCGCGTGTGAGTGCCACTCAGCGCGGCTTTGCGCTCGCCCCGCGCGAAGCAAGTGAGGTTGTGGTACTGGCGCCGCCGGTAGAGGATGCGAACGCGGCCGTGCTCGGCTGCCTCGCCGATGGTGAGTCATGGTCGAGCTCAGGGCTCGCGCTTGCTCTCAGAACAGGCCAACGTACGATGCAGCGCTCGCTCGAAGCGTTGGCGGCGGCCGGCAAGGTGCAGGCATTCGGCCGCGGGCGGGCGCGCCGTTGGGTAACTCCCCCTCCGCCGGGATTCACGACGACTTTGTTACTCCCGACTTCACTTTCCTAGAGACTAGGGTATAGCCATGAAGAGATCAGCGGCCGAAATCCTTCGTGAGTACACTTTCCCGGGCGTCCAACATGTGCACGGCGTGTCCTACGACGGTCGGCAAGTCTGGTTTGCTGCGGGGGAGACGCTCAAGTCATTCGACCCTGCAAGCGGTAAGGCACTGCGATCCTTGGACGTCGCAGCGCATGCCGGGACAGCCTTCGATGGGCAGTATCTCTTTCAGATCGCGGAGAATTGCATCCAGAGGATCGATCCGGCGACCGGACAGGTCCTCTCCACGATCCCCGCACCCGGCGGTGGCCGCGACTCGGGGCTCGCATGGGCTGAGGGGGCGCTGTGGGTCGGACAGTATCGTGATCGGAAAATCCATCAGATCGACCCGCAGACAGGAAAGATTCTGCGCACCATCGAATCCAATCGCTTCGTGACCGGTGTTACCTGGGTCGATGGACAGCTCTGGCACGGCACCTTGGAAGGGGACGAGAGCGACCTCAGGCGAGTCGATCCGCAAACGGGCAAGGTGCTGGAGAAGCTCGATATGCCAGCGGGAGTACACGTGTCCGGCCTCGAATCCGATGGCGGCGACCGATTCTTTTGTGGAGGTGCGACGAGCGGGAAGGTGAGAGCGATCCGCCGCCCGCGTCGAGGCTCTCGCGTGGAATGAGCGAGCCTCTGGCGGTCACGCTCGCGCGCGACCGCCTCGTGAGCACCCAGGCGCCGAGCGCCACCAGGCTGGCGACCAGCAGGTGCACCTGCCGAAAATACACCGCCGGCGCGACGTGGTCAGCCACGCGAGCGGCGCTCCGGCTTGTGGTTGTCGGCTGCGTCCTGCGAGGCCCAGAGATCCTTGAGTGTGAGCGCGCCGGACTCCAACAGGTTCGACACGAGCAGCTATGGCGAGCCGCCAAAGATATCCAGGAGTTCGCGCACTAAGCCGCCGCGCAGGACGCCGCGACCGTGTTGCGACTCAAACAGCTGCGCGTTGCCCACCTTCTTCACGCGTCGCACCGCCCCTTTCCGCTCCAGGCGATACACGAGCGTCTGCACCGTCGTGTAGGCCACGCGCTCATCCGCCCGAGACTCTCGAGGACCTCGCGCACCGAGACCGTTCCGAGTTTCCACCACTGCCCGAGCACCCGCATCTCGGCTTTCGACGGTCGCATAATTCTTGCCATCTCCTACATGATACGTCTATGCTACTACATCACTAGTAGATGTGCCAAGTCGGCTCCCGCTGATCTGTACTCAACAAACTGCTGAGGAGAAATGTTCGTGAAGCTGACTGCGTCATTTTCGTTCGTCGTCCTGGGACTTATCGCCCTGCCTGCCCTCTCGGATACCCCGGAATCGAAGGCGGCATTGGTGCCGGCGCTGCCCGACGGCCGGCATGACTTTGATTTTGAAGTCGGCACCTGGAAAGCCCACGTACACACCCTGCATCATCGCCTCTCCGCGGCGAACGATTGGGAGGATTACGATGGCACCGTGGTCACCCGCACGCTTCCGATGCTGGAAGGCTGGAACGAATCGGAGATGCGTGTTGAGAACGCCCTCACCCACAGGCGCATCGAGCTGCTGGCCGTGCGTCTCTACAACCCCGATTCGCGCCAGTGGAGCATCTACGGCTCGAGCCTCAAGACCGGCGTATTCGACCCGCCGGTGGTCGGGCAGTTCAGCAACGGGCACGGCGAGTTCTACGGCCAAGACAACTGGGAGGGCCGTGCCATCACCGTGCGCTACTCCTGGCAGTCGATCGGCCACGACAAAACACACTTCGAGCAGGCCTTCTCTCAGGACGGCGGCAAGACCTGGGAAGTGAACTGGACCTATGACGGCACGCGCGTCGGCTCTTGACAGCCGGAGCGGTCGGTTGCTGTCAGCGCATCTGGGATGAATTCTGGGACAGTGTCGTGACATTACGTGATATCACGTGACATCACGTGTTACTAAGTCCTTGTTGCAACTGGGGGCAGCACTCGCATATCGTTGATTAGCACGTACCCTGCTTCCGTTTCACACGGCAGAGGTCACTGGTTCGAGCCCCAGGTACCGCCCACCATTAGTACGAAACCTTCCGGCGCATCCCTCAGGCGAGTTCACTCGAACCAGGCCGGGTCACGGAAAAGCCTACGGAGGGGACAACCGCTTGAGAATGCACGCGTGGGGGAAACGCATAAAGGGCAGGCGGGGATTCGCAGTTGGCCGAAGACTTTTAGCGAGCGCCCTGGCCACGGTGACGGTGCCGATCGGGGCGCCGGCCGGGGCCGAGTCGCAGTTAACCGTGATCCTCACCGGCCAGTCGATGATCCGGTCGGACCTGCGCACCAGCGCTCCGGCGGCGTTCGAGAGAATGCAGCCGCTGCTGCAGGGCGGCGATGTCATCTTCACCAATCTCGAAGGCGCGATCGCCGAGCCCGGTGAATCCGCCGATGAGGGCCGCGGCTTTCTCACCTCACCGCAAGCGCTCGATGCGCTGCAGACGCTTGGGTTCAACCTGCTCGCGCTCGCCGACAATCACGCCTTCGACCTCAAGGCCCTTGGAATCGCGAACACGCTCACCGAGACTCGCCGGCGCAGCATCGTACACGCCGGCATCGGCAGCAACCTGGCCGAGGCGGCCGCCCCTGCCTACCTGCATCTGCCGAAGCTTACCGTCGCCTTGGTGGCGAGCGCCTCGGGTCTGATCACCCCGGGCGGTAACGCAACTGCGGCCGGGCCCGGCGTTAACGAACTGCGAATCCGCGCGGGCGGGCAGATTAACGAGGCCACCAGCGATCTGGCGGAGTCGAACCCCAATACGCCCGATCCGGAGGACGCAAAACGCATTCTGGCGAGCATCCGCGCGGCGCGGAGGCAGGCTGACCTTGTCATCGTGTACCAGCACAACCACGTGTTTGGGAACCGCTCCTTCGCAACGATTTTCTCCGAGGGCATGACGGAGCGGCTGGCCCCGAACGAATGGCTGCGCAGCTGGACGCATGCGGAGGTGGACGCCGGCGCCGATGTCGTGGTGATGCACGGCGCCCCGCTCCTGCATGGAGTTGAGATGTACCACGGCCGGCCCATCTTTTACGATCTCGGCAACTTCATCTACAACCTCCCGCCGACGATCACCTACATCGATGAGCCGGTGGCCTGGGAGAGCGTGGTGGCGCGCCTGGAGTATCGCGGCAAGGCGCTGCAGGCGATCACTCTCAGTCCGATCGTCTTAAATGCGATCGGGGAGGGGCAGCCGGACATGCACGACCCGCACGCAAACAATGAATTCCTGGACACGCGCGGGCTGCCATCCGTCGCCGCGGGCGCCAAGGCGCGCTACATTCTCGAGCGCTTGGCGGCACTCTCAGCGCCATTCGGCACTTCGATCGAGGTCAGCGGCGAGACCGCCCGCATCAGCCTCGGGAATAACCCCTAGCCTCAAGCACGGAGGCGCGCCTCCGCGGGTAGCTCCGGAAAACCGCAAGCTAGCGAGTCACTTCAAGGATGATCTTGCCGCCTGTGTGTCCCTGGTGGTTCAGCTCCAGCGCCTTGGCAGCCTCGGCAAGCGGAAATCGCTGGTCGATGTGGACGCGGAACTTCCCCTGATCAGCCAGAGCGCTCAGCGGACCGAGCATTTCCCCGGTCGCGTGACCGGTGACTGCGCAGCGAACTTTCGCCACCTCGCATTGCGCATCCGGCGCCGCGCCGTTCACGGAAACCAAGATACCGCCCGGCCTCACGACGGCGATAGACCGGGCACCGGTGTCGGCATCCACCGTATTCAACACCACGTCAATGTCTTTCAGCTTTTCCTCGAAACGTACGCTGTGGTAGTCCACAACTTCATCGGCACCAAGGGAGCGCAAGAGCCCGAAATGGCTCGGAGACGCCGTGGCGATGACGTAAGCGCCCCGCGCCTTGGCAATCTGCACTGCCGATGAGCCAACACCCCCCGCGCCACCGTGAATGAGGACTCGCTGGCCCGCCTGCACGTTCGCGATAGTCACTAACGCGCGCCAGGCCGTCTCGCCTGCTACAGGTATTCCGGCTGCCTCTTCGAAAGACAGGCGCTTAGGCTTGGCTGCTACAGCGTTCACCGAAGCTATCGCGTATTGCGCATATGAACCCCCCGTCGCGATTGCGATCACTGCTTGGCCTACCTTCCAAGGGCCAGCTGTATCTCCTAACGCATCGATGACGCCCGCCAGATCCCTGCCGGGAATCACACGGGCCGCGGGTACGGTGCGCGAGGTTTGTTTCCAGTCCACTGGATTGACCGATGCGGCACGAACCTCGATCCGGACCTGACCGGCCTGCGGCTCGGGTTTGGGCACCGATTGGAGTTGAAAGCCGCCGTCGCTGAAAACGATGGCACGCATGCTGTCCGCGGCCGACGCCGCGGAGGTGGCGAATAACCACACCACCATGATCGGAAGGCGATATTTCACGACGCGGCTCTCCGGTACCTACCTGGACTCATCGGGTTCCACGCCAATCTGGCGATATATGCATCTGAACCGGTGCTCCTTGGTCATTCTGCACGGTGATCGCCACGGTGTGCACGTGGACCATTTTCTTTGGTCTTGTCGGATGGCTTGCCGGTCGGAACCCGCTCCGTTCCCGCCCCCCAATTGCGAGCTTCCCCGTGGCCTCGACAGTTTCTCTGAGCTAGGCTGGCGCTCTTTTGGGACAGGGCACAAGCACTCGTCCGCCGAGAAGCCTGTTCAGTTGCTCAGCTTGGCGCGCACCGCCGCAGGCAGCTCGAACACCGAATCCGGCACGTCGTCCCACGTGACACTCGCGATCGTGAACACTGAGACATCGTCCCCATCGCGCGTGGTGTTCTTGGTCGGCATCCGCACGCTGTCAAAATCACGGTAGTCCTCGAACAGCTGCGTCGCCGCGCCATTGCCGCCGCGCCAGGCAGTGTTGAATGCGTAGCCCACCAGTAGCCCCGTCTCCTTGTCGTAGAACTGCTCGTTCTGCTTTCCCCAGTTGTTGACTCCTTTGAGGTGGTAGCACAAGCGCCCGTTGAGAGTCTGCATGTCGATCACGTCCATGCTGCGGAAGTACTGCATGACATGCAGGTGGTAGTACATGTCGGCGTCCCGCGCGACGCTCTTGACCACATCGCCCTGCTGGATCGTGACCTTGCCGTGCGAATCCAGGGCCCAGGCTGTGTGTCCGTCGTAACCCGACAGAAACTTACCGCCCGGTAGCGTCACGACCTGCAGGAACTTCCCGCCCTTGGTGTGGAAGACACCTGAAACCTCGCGTCTCGTGGCCGGCTCATAATTGCGGCCGTGGACGGTCATCGACTTGTGCCGCAGCAGCGCCTCCCGCCCGCCCGTCGCCACCACGTAGCGCTCCAGCACCCACTCCACCGTGGGGAGCTTCTGGCCCGTGGCCTCTGATGCGTGGGCGTCCCGGGCGCAGGAAGCTGTCACTGCCCCCGCTACGGCTACCCCCTCGGCGCCCGGGCCCGGCAAGCACGGCAGCCAGGCCGCCATCGACACAACCAGCGATCGCCGCACGAATCTCCGCTTCTGTCGCAACATGTCGGGCTTCCCTGGTCGGCTCGGGTAGCATATTGAGAGCAACGACGGACGGGTGTCTTGCACGTCCTTAGCGTTGCCGGGCCCGAAACCCATGCAACGATCCGCGACACGCACCGCACCGCAATCGACGCTGCAGTTGCTGCAGCCTGGGGAGCGGATACGTCTCCTCGCCGAGCTCGCCACCCCTGTCGGGAAAATTGCCGAGGCAGCTTATCCCCCGGGCTGCTGCGAAGGACGCCACAGCCACCGCAAAGCGAGCTTGATCTACATCGTCGACGGCGACCACTGGGCGACGCACAGTCGCGGCGGCGGTACCGCCAGGGCCGGCACGGTCCGCTACCTGCCCGCCGGCGAGCCACACGAGGTCTACTTTCCTTTGGGCTCCACCTGTCTGCAGCTCGAGCTCGAGTCCTCCATCATCGACCTCGCTGCCGAGCAGGGTCGCCCGCTCGAGCGCCCTGGCGAGATCCTCGATGCGCGCGCCGGGCCCTTGGGCGCTCGGCTGCACGACGAGCTCTTCACGAGCGATGATCTCTCGCAGATACACGTTGAAGAACTGGCGCTGCAACTACTCCTCGCGGGCGAGGCCGCCGGGCACGTGCGGCGCAGAGATGCGCCCCCCTGGTTGCTGCGAATCGGCGAGCAGCTGCGCGAAGAGTTCGCCACGCGTTTGGCATTGCAAGCAATCGCTCGCTCCGCTGGCCGGCACCCTGTGCAGGTCAGCCGCCAGTTTCACCGGCATTTCGGCTGCACGCTGAGCGAGTATGTGCGTCGCGCCCGCGTGGCGCGGGCCCAGCAGCTGCTGCGCGATACCGATTGCGGCGTCAGTGACATCGCGCTTGACTGCGGCTTTGCCGATCAGAGCCATTTCACCACCGCCTTCCGTCGCGTTACTGGCTTGCCGCCGCAGCGCTACCGGCTGGCTTTTGGAGGCACCAAGAGGGCAGTATGACGGCCACGGCACGAGCAAGCTGCGCGATATCGATGGGTTTGTTCGGCGCCAGCAAACGGAGCGCGTCTCGAACATCGAAACCCCCAAAAATCGCCCGTGCGGGCTATGAGTCGCTACGTTGGCGCCCAATCCATGCCGTCGGCAGAAACGCTCATCCCGTCACGCGCCGTTCGGTAAGCGATGCACGCTGCAAGACTGAGGTGCTCGACCGTGTCGATTTCCAAGCATGCTCTCATCCTGATCGGCCTGTCGCTCGCGTCCGCGGCGACGGCTGCGCCGCCCGCCACCTCGGCCGCGGTCGCAGCGCGCCTTACGCGCTGGCAGGCGCAGGCACGCGCCGTCACCCTGACGCGCGATGACTGGGGCATTGCGCACATCCGTGGCGGCACTGATGCCGAGACCGTCTTCGGGATGATCTACGCGCAGGCCGAAGACGACTTCAATCGCGTCGAAACCAACTACCTCGCGGCGCTGGGTCGCACCGCCGAAGCCGATGGCGAGAGCGCCATTTACCGCGACCTACGGCAGAAGCTGTTTGTCGATCCGGCGGATCTGCGCGACCGCTATGGCGCGAGTCCGCGGTGGCTGAGGCTGCTCATGAACGCGTGGGCCGACGGCTTGAACTATTACCTGTACCTTCATCCGCAGGTCACGCCGCGCGTTATCAAGAAGTTCGAGCCGTGGATGGCGCTGAGCTTCACCGAGGGCAGCATCGGCGGCGATATCGAACGCATCTCGATCAGTGAACTCGAGGCATTCTACGGCAAGCACGAGTCGCCATCGGCAGCGGCGCGGCAGGCCGAGGAGTTGCGGCGTCACGAGCTGGCCGGATCAAACGGCATCGCGATCGCCCCCGCCAACGCCACGCATCACCACGCGCTGCTGCTGATCAATCCGCATACCTCGTTCTTCTTTCGCTCAGAGCTGCAGATGAGCAGCCGCGAGGGACTGAACGCCTATGGCGCCAGCACTTGGGGTCAGTTCTTCATCTACCAGGGCTTTAACGAGCGCATCGGCTGGATGCATACGTCCACCGGCGCCGATAATGTCGACGAGTTCGCCGAAAGTATCGTGCATCACGGCGGGCAGCTCTTCTACCGCTTCGGCGAGACCGAGCGGCCGGTGAAGGTGTCGAGCATCCGCGTCGCCTACCGCACGGCGAGCGGCAGTAAGGCCGAGCGGGCGTTTACCGTCTATCGCACCCATCATGGTCCGATCGTTCGTGCCGCCGACGGCAAATGGATCAGCGTCGCGCTGATGTACAAGCCGGTGCCAGCCCTCAGCCAGTCGTTCCTGCGCACCAAGGCGCATGACTACAAGTCCTATCTCAAGGTCGCCGAGCTCAAGGCCAATTCCTCGAATAACACCGTCTTCGCGGACGCGGACGGCGATATCGCTTACCTGCATCCGCAGTTCATGCCGAGACGCGACGATCGCTTTGATTACACCCATCCCGTCGACGGCTCAAACCCAGACGCCGACTGGAAGGGAGAGCATCGGCTCGATGAGCTTCCGCATGTCCTCAATCCACCCAACGGCTGGATCGCGAACACCAATAATTGGCCGTATTCCGTAGCCGGCGCGTACAGCCCGCGGGCTGAGGACTTTCCGCGCTACATGGACACCGCGGGCGAAAATGCGCGCGGTCTGCACGCGGCCCTGGTGCTCAAGGATCGCAAGGACTTCACACTGCGGTCGCTCATCGGCGCGGCGTTCGACTCCTACCTGCCGGCGTTTGCGCGCCTGATCCCGACGCTGACGGGGGCCTACGATCAGTTGCCGGCGGCGGATCCGCTGCGCGAGCGCCTGGCCGGTCAGGTTGCGCTGCTGCGCACGTGGGACGATCGGTGGTCGGCGGACTCGGAGGCCACTTCGCTGGCGGTATTCTGGGGCGAGCGGCTATGGGACGCCGCCAAGAAACCGGCCGAAGAGTTGTCGATGCCGGAATACGACTACGTGGCCGATCGCGTTCCCGGCGACGTCAAGCTGAAGGCACTGCTCGATGCCTCGGACCGACTGGTGCAGGACTTCGGCTCCTGGCGGGTGAAATGGGGCGCGATCAATCGCTTCCAGCGAAACGATGGCACCATCGTGCAAAAGTTCGATGACGACAAGCCGAGCACGGCGGTGCCCTTCACGGCATCAACGTGGGGCTCGCTCGCCGCCTTCAAGGCGCGCCGCTACCCGGGCACCAAGCGCTATTACGGCACGTCGGGCAACAGTTTCGTCGCCGTGGTCGAGTTCGCCGACAAGGTGCACGCAATGGCGGTGACCGCGGGCGGCGAGAGTGGTCACCCCGCCTCGCCGCACTTCGATGACGAGGCCGAACGCTACGCCACCGGCGAGCTGCGCGAGGTGTACTTCTACCCGGAGCAACTGCAGGGCCACACCGAGCGCAGTTACCACCCAGGCGAGTGACACGGGCGCGGCCGAGTACGGTCAGAACCATCCGTTCGCTGCGTCGTTTAGATCTCCGAAATCACGACCTTCTTAAATCTTCGGATTTCTGCCTCATTCCGTTTGTAGAAGATCCACTTCTTTGTGCGCTTCGCCTGTACGAGACCTGCCGACGCCAAAACTCGCATGTGCTCGCTAAGTGTCGGTTGCGAGATTCCAAGCTTCTCGGCAATCGAGCACGCACACACCCCGTCCTTCACCAGATCCCCGTCCACCTGGGGAGGAAAGTGAGACTTTGGATCTTTTAACCACTCCAGAATCTGCTGCCGCCGGTCATTGGCAAGCGCCTGAAAAACTTGACGTATATCCATGGATTGCATCTTTGCGAGGTAACGAAGCCTACCGTAAAAGCTCGCATCCCGCGATGAACACGCGCGTGCAGTACTGCGCATCCCCTGCGCAGCCGGGCGGCTCAAAAGTCGCGAGTTATATTCGGAACTGTCCCTCTAAGTCATGACAAGCAAACTTCTGGAGTCAAGTCATGGCGACGCACCTGCTTGAAGTGTTGACATACACATCGTCACTTGGCAATATGACTGCATATGGCAAACCTTGACAAGCAACCGCGGCATGACTCCACGAAAACAACCCTCGGATAAGGTCTCGCCAATTGCGGAACCTCTGCAATCGCATCACTATCGAGTAGTCGATGTGTTCACCCAGCGCCAGCTGGAGGGAAATTCGCTCGCGGTGTTTCCGAATGCCTCGGCGATAGATGCGGGAACGATGCAACGCATCGCGCGTGAGCTAAATCTCGCCGAGACCGCCTTCGTCTTGCCACCCACCCGCGGCGACTGCGCCGCAAAGGTACGGATATTTACACCCGGCAAGGAACTGGACTTCGCTGGACATCCGACGCTTGGCACCGCCTTCGTGCTGCTCGATGAAGGTCTCGTGCCGCGAACAACTCGCGACTTTCTACTGGAGGAGAATGTCGGTGCGGTCGCCGTCCAGGTGGACACTGGCACGCCACCGATGCTCTGGCTGATTACGCCTTCGATCAAGGCTGGCCGCCACTACGACCGAGAGCTTTGCGCGAGGGTCCTCGGGCTCGAGGCGAGTGACCTTCTAGATCCGGAGCCGCAACTCTTGAGCGCAGGGAACCCGACGGTTTTTGTGCCATTACGGGACAAGAACGCGGTTGATCGTGCCTGGATCGACCTCGGTGGGATGCGCTTGCTGCGGGGTCGCAGTGAGGAACTCATGTGCGTCTTTGTCTTTGCGCCGACTCCGGAGGGGGTGTATTCACGCATGTTCGCGCCCGAATACGACATCGCAGAAGATCCCGCCACTGGGAGCTCGAGCGGACCCCTTGCCCAATTCATGATGAATCATGGGCTTGTATCCAATGCGCCTGGCACACGGTTCGTTAGTGAGCAGGGCACCCGCATGGGCCGCCGAAGCTTGTTGCATGTCCGCATTCGCGCCGACGAGGGTGCCATTGCCATCGACGTTGGAGGTCACGTGACACCCGTAGCAATTGGCTCGATGCGTTTGTCGATTTAGGGAGGTGTCGTGGAGAGGATCCGCGTACATGCCTTGTCACATGCCTTGGGGGCCCTGAGGTGCTCACGCTCGGGGAAGCCGAGAATCTCCGACCTGGCACGAGTCCTTCGGCGGTGCCGGCAGTGCCGATGATCGTCACGCCCGCGGCACCTGCCAAGTGCGCAGCCGCAAGACCGCCCCCCTCCATACGGAAGCAACCATATGCCTCGTAAACCGATACCCTGCCAAGAGATTGCGCAGCCCGTGGGACCGTTCTCTCCGGCCGTGCGCGCCGGAGAGTTCGTCTTTCTCAGTGGTCAGGTTGGACAGGACCCGGCGACCGGCAAGCTCATTACCGGCGATGTCTCGGCACAGGCCGAACAAATTTTCAGCAATCTCGGTGCTGTACTGCGTGCGGCGGGGAAGACGTTTGCCGATGTCGCACGAGTCGGTGTGTACCTTACCGACATGGCAGATTTTCCAGCCCTGAACACGATATACGGGCGCCATTTTGAGGCGCCCTACCCGGCACGTACGACGATCGCGGTCGCCGCCCTACCCTTGGGCGCATCCGTAGAAATCGATGTCGTTGCACGGTAGGCAAGCCGTCGAGATATGAGTCGTGGCTGCCCGCTGAGAGCTCGGGCAATTCCCCCTGCCGCCAGAGGATGGCAAGACCGCGGCGTTTCGTGACGTAGATACCCCAGCGAGGCGGGGGGCGGCCTCAAGCCGTGACCCCAATCCCAGCGACGCGCCGCTCATCTGGGTAGGCTCTCCCTTGAGGAAGCCGTTCATTATGTTAGTCAAATACGCCATGGCTGCCGTGGCCGTATGTACGACCGCTGTCTGCAGCGCATCGCCCCCCATTTATCGATATGTCGATGCCGACGGCGTCGCGCATTTCACAGACAAGCCGGATTCAAGGCGATACCAGTTATTCGATCTGACTCCCAGGGGGTTGACGCGCAGCGGCGATCACTACGACCCGAGCCTCCTAGCGCGAGCCGCGCGTTACGACGCCATTATCGAGGCGGAGGCGAAATCCGCGGGCGTTGAGCCCAATCTTCTGAGAGCCGTAATCGTCGTCGAATCAGGTTTCAATCCCGGTGCTGTCTCGAAGCGCGGTGCAGTTGGTCTTATGCAACTGATGCCTGCAACGGCCACGCGGTTTGGCGTGTCCAATCGCTACGATCGGTTTCGCCAGAACGTGCGTCTTGCGCTCGCCGCCTTCAATGCCGGCGAAGACGCGGTGGATCGAAGCTCGGGGCAGATTCCGCCTTTCTCCGAAACGCTCGAGTACGTCCCAAAAGTCCTGAAGATCTACCGGGCGCTGAGCGAGCAGCAGCTGCGTCAGACCACCCTGGCGGCGCTGCCGCGAATATAGAGTCGGCGAAAATCCCGGCACCTGGCGCGACGATCTCCCTGCGCCCATTCCACCGAGCGGGGATTGCTCAGCCTCCCTGCTCAAAGACAGTGAGCCCAGCCCAGAACCAGCCTCAGCCACCGTGCGCTATAAACGGGGTACGGGAACGGCCGTTACGTTCGGACGGTTGCTCGTACACCCGCAATAAAGGGCCACGGGGTTGATGATCCGCCTTCCCTTCGAGCAGCTGCGGCTGCATGATCCCAGCTGGTCGAGGCGTCAGGAATATCAGGACATCCCCGTAGAGTGCAGTCTCCCCATCCGCCGCTTGAGTCCTACTATCGAAGCGAACGCGATCGCAGCGGCTGGGTGCGCGGCGCTTTCGATCGCAGCGCCGGCGATTACGACCGCCTCGAGCGCATCCTCGGCTTCGGCACCGGCTCATGGTATCGGCGGCGCGCACTGCGCCAGTCAGGTCTCGCAGCGGGCATGAGCGTCGTCGATGTCGGTACCGGGACCGGCCTCCTGGCTGCCGCCGCGGCCGGCATCGTCGGCGATGCAGCGCTGGTCACGGGCGTCGATCCGAGCGCCGGCATGATGGAGCACGCTCGCGTGCCGCATGGCATGCGGCTGCTCAACGGCAGCGCCGAGTCATTGCCACTCGGTGACGGCGCCGCCGACTTCCTGAGCATGGGTTATGCGCTGCGCCACCTCAGCGATCTCACCATCGCGTTCCGCGAATTTCACCGCGTGCTGCGCCCCGGCGGCCGGCTGTGCATTCTCGAGATCACGCTGCCCGACCACCCGCTGCCCCGTGCGCTCCTAAAGGGCTGGCTGAAGGGCGTCGTCCCGCGAATCGCCGCGCTCATCGCCCATGCCGACTCGTCCGTGCTGATGCGCTATTACTGGGACACCATTGCCGCCTGCGTCCCGCCGGACACCATCCTCGGCGAGCTGCGGGCCGCCGGCTTCATTGCGGTCGAGCGCGCCGTCGAGCTCACTACCTTCTCGGCCTACCGAGCGCGCAAGGCGCCCTGAGAGCGCCGCGCCTCGATTCACTCGTTCCGCACGACGGCCAGCTTCCCCCTAGAGCCGATCGAGGGGCGTGGTACCTCCGCTGAATTGCGCGCGCGCCTGGGCGAGCCGGTGGCGATGCCCGGCGCGCCAGCGACCCCAGTCACGCAGCGCCAGGGCCCCATAGACGAGCTTGAAGAGCTGCAGCCGCCACAGCACCCGCGGCGTATCGAACAGGTCGCCGGCGAGCATCGAGATCACGCCCTGCTCGAGTTTCAACGCATTGCGCGGGTTACGGAACATGTCGCGCATCACCGGCTCGTTGAAGCGATAGATGAAGAAAGAGAATCGCTCCATCCCGGCGCGCTGGCGCTTCTCGAGCCTGCGAAGCAGCTCCGGCTCGGCGGCCGGTTTGCGCAGCGCCACGTCCACGACCTGCGCCGCCTGTTCCGCACCGCTCATAGCCAGATACACGCCCGAGGAGAACACCGGGTCGAGAAACGCGAAAGCATCCCCGACGAGCACCCAGCCCGGGCCGCCCATGCAGCTCGAGTCGTACGAATAGTTGCCGGTGACGCGCACTTGCCCACCGATCAGCTCGGCGCGCTGCATGCGTTGCCACAACGCGGGGTTGCGCTGCAGCGTCTCCAGCAGGAATTCCACCGTGCGGCCCCTGCGCTGCTTGAGGTAGTCAGGCCAGCACACCGCGCCCACGCTCATCACTCCCTCGGGCAGCGGAATCATCCACATCCAGCCGTGCTCGAAGCGGTACATGCTGATATTGCCCGCGTCCGCTCCCGTCCTGGCAGCGGCGCCGCGGAAATGGCCGAAGATCGCCGCGCTCTGGTGCAGCGGGTTCTTGCGACGCAGCTTATTCCTGCCGGCCAGGAAGGTGTCGCGGCCGCTCGCATCGATCAGGTAGCGCGCCTGGATGCGGTAGCTGCGGCCCTCGTCGGTGCGCACCTCGAGCCGCGTGTCCCGCGGACCGCACTGCTCGACGGCGAGTGCCTCGTGGCCCTCGCGGGCGCTCGCACCAGACGCGCGCGCGTGCTCGAACAGCATGTGGTCGAAATCCTGCCGCCACACCTGATAGGCGTGCGGCGGGCTACCGCCGAGCGCACGATCGAAGGCGAAGGTGTTGTAGCCGCACTCGTTGTCCGCCTCGAAATCCGCGCCGCGCTTGTACACACCGAGCGCGTGCACCTTGTCGAGCACCCCGAGCCGCTCGAACAGCGGCAGATTCATCGGCAGGAGCGACTCGCCGATGTGGAAGCGCGGGTGATGTGCCTTCTCGAGCGCAACAACCCGGTAGCCGCGTCCTGCGAGAAGCGCCGCGGCGGTGCTACCGGCCGGACCGCCACCGATTACCACCACATCGCAGTCTTCGGAGCTCATGCGGGCCTTCATACCTCAAAACTCTCGCCTGTGGCTACGGGTCTCCTCGGTCGTAAGCGACACGGTGAGATCGTTGAGTCTCAAGCTCACGAGATCGAGCCTTTTCTTGGGCCCGAGCGCCGCTCCAGCGTTTATGCCGGCCTATGCGCGTAACGGCGCGCCAGGGCGGCGAGCCGCACGGCATAAGCTAGCAGACCGAGGCCCAGGAACGGGCCGTAGCTCAGCGCCTGCAGCAAGGATCCCCCAAAAGGGTTGCGTGCAAAGTCGACGAAGAAAGCCAGGGCAATGTACTCGCTGCCGATCGTCCGGATGACGGAGACCGCTCGGGCTGGTAACGGCGCTGCGATACGACGGAACGAAAGGAGCGCCAGAAGATAGGTGAAGAACACCGCGACGCCGAAGAACCGCAGAGTGCCGGCGCCGGGAGGATGCACGGCGATCTGGTACAGCCACACGACGAGCGCGAGATGCACCAGGTGCGCCGCCGCGAATGCCAGACCGAAATCTCGCGCGCGCGGCGCGAGAGCACGCATGCGCCCGCCGAGCAACGTCGCCCAGGCGCCGGCCGTATAAGCCGGCCAAAACCACAGGTACGACCAGCGCGCTGTCAGCCGCAGGCCTAGCAGCGTCGCCTCCTCGCCGGCCCCGCGCCGGGCAAGCACCAGGCCGGCCATGAGCAGCGCGATGCCGAATGCCGACAGCATCCACTGGCCGGTCACCGAGCGCTGCTGTCCCGCCGCTTGCATCGTACGATTCACTCTGCAGGGATTCGCCGGCCGTTGCAGGCCTCATCGGCCTACTATACTGACGCGTGGGCCACGAGGGTGGCGGCAGGCGCGGTGCGGGAGAGGTGGCGCCAGCTAGTGAGGTGATGCGGCGTCGGAAGCCCGCCCGCCCCCGCCGCTCTCCCCTACGTACACGATGCGGTAGCTCGCCTGTGGCGAAGGCGGCGCGAGATCCACCGCTTTGCCCTCGACGGTCGGGCCCGCGATGGTCCGCCAGCGCCCGTCGGCGAGCTGCACCTGCACGAGCGCGCGGGCGTGCGGCGGCGGCGGCGGGTAGGTCACCGTCACCTGCGGCGCCGGCTGGGTGGCGTACATGACGGTGGGGGGCGGCGGCTTAGCCAGCGTGGCGGCAGCAACACGCACCGAATAGGCATCCGACTCGGCACTGCGGTTGCCGTTTTTGTCGAAGGCCACCAGGCGATACCAGTAGCGCTGGCCGGCGCGCACCCAGTCATCCGTGATCGTGCCGGAGGCGGCGCTCACCGGAGGCCCGACCACGAGTCCGGCGGCAGCCGGTGAGTCGGCCCGTAGCAGCGCCACCTGCGCGGTTTTTGCGAGCGGCTCCGCGGGCGCGAAGTGAATCACCGCGTGCCCGTCCGCGCCCGAGGCGGACTGGAGGATCGGCGCCGGCGGCGGCTCGGCGTCCCGCAGCGACACGCGCAGCACCTCGCTCGGCGTACCCTGGCCTTCGTCGGTCGCAACGGCGGTGACGCGGTATTCGAAGCTGCCGCCGCTGGTGCCGCCGATGCGGTCGAGATAGCGCGCTTCGGGCAGGAGCCGCGTATTGAGCCGCGCCCAGCGCGGTGCGCTCGCCACGGCGCGCCGCTCGACGATATAGCCGGCGAGATCCATACCCGGCACCGCCTTCCAGCTGAGCACCACCTGGTTGGTGCCGACGTCGGCTTTGAGTCCCTGCGGCGCGGCGAGCCCCGCGGGCGCGAGCACCTGAGCGTGCGCCGGGTCCCCGGGCGCACCGAGCGCACCGCCTGGCGTCACGGCGCGCACCCGGTAGTAGTAGTTACCACCGGGAAGCACGTCATGGTCCTCGAAGCGGGTGCTCTGCGGGCTCAGCCCCTTCGGCGTGAGCCACTCGTACGGGCCGTCGGCGAGCTGCGCGCGCTCGACCACGAGACCGCTCGCGCGAGTATTGCCGAGCGCCGTCCACGAGAGGTTCACGACTCCGCGGACCGCTTTGGCGGTCTGACCGGCGGGCGGTGCACCGGCCGCGAAATCGGGCGAAGTGGCGTGCACCGACGCGGCGGCGCTCGGCACGCCGAGCACGTCCACGATCCGCAGCTCGTAACTGACCTCGATCTCAACCGGCGGGGCATGATCGATGAAGGGATTCACGGTGCCCTTATCGAACGTGAGCAGCTGCGGGTGGAGTGTCAGCGGTTCACGCGTGCCCCCCGAGGCGCGCTCGATGCTGTAGGCGAAGGCCGGGACCGACGAGGCGTGTGTCCCCGTCTGCCATGTGAGGATCACGCCGCGCGGCTCTGCCGTCGCCGCCAGCCCGGTGGCCGCAGGCGGTCCCGGGTCGTCGGCGATCGTGACGGGCCCGAGGGTCACAGCCGCGCTGCCGTCAGCATTTAGGAGCACGACCCGCAGGGTGGAGACGTGGGTGCCCTGAGGCAACTCCGCAGCCATTCCCGCCGCGCGGGCAAAGTCGAAGTCGGAGAGCAGGCGCAGCACCAGCAATGTGTTGGCGGTCTTGCCCTGCGGGTCGCTGAGCGAGGGCGGGTGCTGGAACGCACGCAGTGCATTCTGTGAGGCGGCGTCGAGGGTCGCAGCGGCGGCAGGATCGGCCGCCACGTGTGTTATTACGGCGCCCGCTGCATCCTCGACTCGTAGTCCGCCCGCCGGCCAGCTGCCGTCGGTGACCACCGCGAGCACTCGCACCGCACCGCCAGCGGTTCGGGCTGCGTAGAGGCGTGACTGCGGCGCCGCGCCCTGCGCGGGCAGCGCGAGCAGCGCGAGCTGCGCGAGTGCCAGGGCCGCGAGCCGTGCGTGCAGGGTCAGCCAGTGCCTGCCTACAGACATACATTCCCTCCCACGCTCGGGTTGAGGGAGGGCAGCACCTGCAGGCCGACGTTGATGTGCCCGGGAGGACAACCGCCCAAGCTGAAATTGAAGTCGAGATACGGCGGCGGGAGTGACAAGGCTACCGCTGCCGAGGCGTTGGCGTTGATGCAGAAGCCTGAGGCACAGGCACCGAGGCTGAAGCTCTCGTTGGCGGACGCCGAGAACGATATTGGCGAGGTGCTGATCGCCGCCATCACCATCCAGTCGTCATGGATGTAGGCACAGGCGCTGCCGCAGTCGCCGGCGTCGAGGTCGATTCGCGAGATGAGACCGAGCCCGAAGCCGTCCGAGCCCAGGTCAGCCCATGCCTGACCGTGATAATAGAAAAGCTGTCCGTTGAGCGGATTGCTCTGCGTGCCGAGATGGAAGTACCACTGCCCGCCACCGACGTGCATGTGGATGGCATCGTTCAACGCATCGATCGCTACCTGCCCGCCGAGCTCGGAGAACTGGGCGTTCAGCGTTCCGTCGAACACTCCGCCCGAATAGCTGAAATAGCCCCAGATCGGGCTCTGACCGCTCCAGTCGGGATTCAGCAGCCAGGCGTGATAATCCATGCGGCCGCCCGGATCCTGGCCGCCCGGCTTGATGACGAAGTCGCCCGTGAGCCCGAAGGTCGTGTGATCGGGCGAGCCGACGAGGAGTGAAGCATCGAAGAGCAGCGTGCCGTCATCCTGCGGTACCGCCTGTGTCAGGTCCTGATATTGGAACGAGGCCAATGAGACGTTGTAACCCAAGCCGCCGCCAATCTTGTAGAGGTTGATGACCGGCGGCGCTGCGACGATGCCCGTGGGCCCGAGGTCGAGCAGCACGCGCGCGATCCAGTAGTCATCGCTCCCGACGTAGCCGAGCACGAACTGACCCGATACCGGCGGTCCGCCGAACATGCCCAGATCGAGGTTACTCGAGAACAGCACGCCCGAATTGCCTCTCGAGCTGCCACCTCCGACGTAGGTCGGCGTCATGCTGAGGTGCACGGAAGGATTCGCGTCCGGGAAGGGCTTCTCCAGCTTGAAGGGGGCGGTCATCGGCCCATTGCCCGTGTAGGTTTTGCCGGACTGCGTGAGGTTGTACGACACCGCCACATCCGCCGCCGGCAGCGTCTTCGAGAGATTGAGTGTCGAGTCGAAGGCAAACGCGAGGCGCGTCGGGGACGAGGCGGGTGCGACCTGCACGTCGACCGACTTCAGATCGACGAGACTGCCGCCGATGTTGCCGTGCTGCCCACCGAGACTGATGTGACGGGTGCTCGAACCGTCATCAAACGCCGCCGCGCCGCTCATCCCGTAGTCAAAGCCGTGCAGCACGACGTTGCTCGCGAACTGGCCCTGCTGCGAGCTGAAAGTGAAACTGGTGTCGCTGCGCACCGCCCAACCCCCCGCTGCCTTCACCGAGCCGAAGCTCAGGTTGCTCGCGGTGAGAGTGATCGGTCCCTCGCTGAGCGTGACCTTGGTGGGCTGGGTCAGATTCAGCATGATCGCGCCCTGGCCGGCGCCCGCTCCCGCGGTGAGCTGAGTGGTCGCCTGGTTCGACGTGAAGTCCGTATTCAGCCACGGCACGTGGACCTTGAGTCCGCCGTAGCTTGCACTGAAGCTCCCCTGCGAGGCCTGCGCGCCGATGGCGCTCCACGAGAGCGTTCCCTGATCGACGGGGAAGGAGGCGGACGGGAACGTCGCGTGGCCGCAGAGCCCGTAGCCGTCGATGGCCCAACCGTTGGCCGGCGCCGCGGGCGGGCTTTTCAGGTCGAAGTTGAAGGCGGTGAGCTGCGCGCTCTTGAGGTACACGCCCATCCAGCTCACCCCGCTCTGCCCCTGGCAGTAGCCGGTGTCGGCGCCCTCGCCCTGCGACTGGCTGAGGTCGAGCACCGCACTCGCGGCACCGAGTGTGAAGCCGCTGTCGTAGACCAGCAGCTGCGGAATCGGCAGGTCGCCCGAGATCCAGTCACCCTTAGGCGTCAAGGGGGCGATAACGCCCTTCCACGAGGGCGTCGCGCCGCCATTCGCCGGCGGAATGTCGGTGTTGGCGAGTGAGGCGTTGAGCGTCGCCGTCACCTGATCCCCCGCGGTGCCTGTAATGGAGGCGAGCGTCACGGTGAGTCCCGGCACGTGCATCGGCGCGGCGGGCGGCGTCGCCGAGAACGTGCCCTTCGCGACCGTCACACCATCACCCTGCATGGTCCAGCCCTTGAACTCGATCGTCACCGGCTCGGGCTGCGTGCCCGTGCCGCTCGCGTCCGCAAACTGCGCCTGCAGCACGCCGGTGCCGGAGTAGCTGCCGCCCTGCTCCGTCACCGTCGCTTTGCCGCCGTGCTGCAGTCCGGCGACGATGAATTTGTCTCCTCCCTTCACGGGGAAGTTGAAGGTACAGGCAAGATTCGGATCGGCGGCGGCGGTCTGGTAGGCAGCGGGGTCGCTGGTTACGTTCTCCGGCGGACCCGCCTGCAGATTCCCGATCCTGGCGTGCTCACCGAGAGAGAGGTGCAACCCGACACCCGGGGCGCCGGCGGGTGCCTGTCCGACCCAGGCGATGGGCGGGAGACCTGCGGCCGCGGCGCCTTTGGGGGCGAGCAGACCAATGGGCGGCGCACCGGCGAGCGCTGCGCTCGCAGATGCAGTGAGGGTCGCACCCGCGGCGCCCCTTGCCGGGGTGGTGCCGCCTGCGCTCGCTGGCGCGAGCGTTGTGAGTGAGTGGCCTGCTATCTCACCGAGCGCGTCCAGCACGCGCCCCGTGGGACGCGTGTCCGCGACCACTTCGGCTGTCACCATGAGGCTGTGTTGGCCGATCTGCTGCTGCGCGAGACTCAGCGGCGGGGAGTGCAGCCCGGGCCAGTCGGTGACAATCGGCGGCGCCGGCTCGATGAGCACCAGGTGCCCGCCGCTCGGCGGCGGTGGCGGCGCGAGCTGCTGCTGGGTGCGCGACTGCGAGGGGCCTACGGGCTCATCGGACGAGCCGACCGACTTGCCGTCCTGGTACCAGATGATGCGCGCCGTGCCCTCGCCGATAAAGCTCAGCGTGGCGCCGCCGATGAGATTGTCGTCACAGGAAGAGAACTGCGGCGGCGCCGCCGGGGCGCCCGCCGCTGCCGCCCCCGGGAGTCCGCGCCCGAGTTCCGCGCCAGCGCCCCGCTCCGTGGCAAACGGCTTCGTGCCACTCGCTGGAGCGGCTGCGCCCGGTGTCGCGGCCGCCGTTTGCTTGCCGCCGAGCTTCGGGCCTGCGCCGCTCGCACGGACACCCGTCGCCGCCAGCGCGAGTCCGCGCGCGTTGTTGGCAGCGGGCGCATCGGGGAAGCCCACGATGCGGATGCTCTTCAATTGCAGCTTGCCATTCGTGGCAGGATCGGTGCGATCCTGGATGTGTACGGTCTGGCAGAACAGCATGTAGGCGAGTGCATCCTCCGCGGAGCCGCCCGCGGGTGACTGACCCGTGCCGCTGAGGAGACGCCCGTACAGTCCGCCACCGCCAGCGTGCAGGCTCGCGGGCAACGCGCCCTGCTGCGCCGCATTCACGCTCGGCAGAACGTACACGCGCACGTCGTAGCTGCCGGTCTGGCTGTAGGGGTGCAGGAAGGCGTTCTGATTGGTCGCCTGGTCGAGGCTGAAGAGCGAGGCGGAGCTGGTCTCGGTGTTGCTCTGGAAACAGGGCTGGCCGCCGCAACTCGAGCCATGCCATTGCACGGTAAGCGGTTCGACGGTGCCGTCGCCCCAGTCAACGTACACGTTGTTGACCGTTTCGGTCTCGAGCAGATTCTGCTGCGATCCGCTCGGCACCGCCCCCGAGGTCGCGAGCGACCACGGCGAGGCGGTGAGATCGAGCTGCCCCGCGAGCTTCCAGTGATCGTAGACGTAATCGGCGGTCTGCGTGGCGCCGTTGGCCTGCGACTGACGATCCAGGTTCGAGAGCAGCAGGTTGGTCGTATTGCTCGGACCCTGAGAGCTCGAGCCGCCGCCTGTCGCGCCACCACGAGAGAAGCGCGCGCTGACCGCCAGGTGCCTGGGTGGCGGCGCGCTGCAGGAGAGTCCGGTCGGCGCGTCGGGCAAATCAAGCAGCGGATCACCCGTCTGCGGCTGCTTGATTGGCACCGTCTCGGAGTGCTCGACCTCGACCTGCTGTCCGGTTCCGAGCGCCTCGCGCGCAATCAGCATGCCGTTGGCGCCGACCGCCGAGCCGCTGGTGCAGCTGTTGTAAAACGTATGCAGGCCCACCACTTGCCAGGTGAGATCCCAGCCGACGGTTGGCCCGTTGGCCCCGGGCTGGGTGTGCTGATTGACGATCTTGGCAGCGCGTCCGCCGACCGCCTGGGTGAGCGTCGCGATCAGGCTGTCGTCGGGCTTCAGATCGTGCGGTAGCGCGTAGCCCTTCGGTGCCGTCAGCGCGCGCGTCGCAACCAGCGTGCTGCCGCTGTAGAAGCGCACCTCGAAACGGTCGGCGAGTCCGGCGTTCGCCTCGTGCCAGGTGAGGTCGGTCTCGTCGCCGAGCACCGGAATGTTGTAGGTACCGCCGACATCGCTCATCGAGCCGGTGAAGGTCGGCCCGTCGAGCACGATCGTGCCCGTGTGCGCGACGTGCGGTTGCTTGCACTCCGAAGGTTTCGGCGCAAAGCCGTGCGAGGCGAGCGCCATGCGCTGCACCAGCACGCTCGCATCCTGGCGCACCGGCGTGAGCGCGGAAGGCAGCTGCAGGCCGAGCCAGCGCATGCCGCCGGGGGCGTCGCCCGACACCGCAACATCGAGCGTCGCCAGGCTCGGCGACTGCACGCGCAGGCCACCCTTGGGCGTGATGCCGGCGCCCAGATCAACCTGCAGCTGTGGCACGAGATTCAGGCCCCGGAGCGTAAGCGTGTAGGACTCACCGGCGAACAGACGCGCCGGCGACACCGCGAGCAGCACCGAGACACTGGCGTAGGAGATCGGCACGGGCAGCGGCGGTACGACGGCGGACACCGCCGTCACGGTGAGACTCGCCTGCGGTGACACCTTCACGTCGCGCCCGGAGATGAGCACCGTAGGATGGCGCAGCATCGGCGGCGCCTGCGCCGCGACGCGAATCACGAGCGAGGCGTGCTCGCCGCTCTGGACCTCCACCGGACCGCTCGCGCTGATGCCGGGCCCGAAGCTCACGCTCATCCCGGCGCTGAAACCCGAGCCCTCGAGTGTCAGTGTGGCGCTCTGCCCCTGTTGTACCGAGGCGGGCAGCACGCGCTCCAGCACCAGCGGGCCGGTGACATTGCCCGCGACGACGCTGAGGTACCCCGGGCCTTGATTCTTCAAGGTCACCGCCGCCGTGGTCGAGGCGACCATCGATGCAGTCACGAGATGCTGACCCGGCGGCGTGCCCGACGCCACCTGCACGGTGACGCGCGCATGACTTGCATCGCTGAGCAGCAGGGTCTTCGGCTGGATGACAATCCCGTTGCCGAAGTCGAGCTGCATGCCCGACTGGAACAACGTGCCGGTGAGATTCAACGTGTAGGTCTGGCCTGCCATCACCTGAACTGGCTGCACCGTCATCACGGTCGGTGCGACGGGCGCCAGGGTATTGCGTGCGGGCGTGTTCCTCGACGGCCCCGGGGTCATGATCCCGGCAGGCGCTCCCGGCGCCGGCGCCGTGGGCGTCTGCGTCTGGATCGGGACCGGGGTCTCGGGCCGGGGCGGCGTCTGCGCGAGGGCATCGCCGAGCGCGAGGCCGGTGATCAGCGCCGACGCCAGAAACAGGCACCAGCGGACGGCAGGTGTCGCGCAGTCAGGGTGTGCGGATCTCATAGAGCGAGCTCCGGGCGACGACCTCGCCATCGCCGTCGAACGCGACGACCCGCCACCGATAGGAGCGACCGGCCGCAAGGTGCGTCTGTGCAAGAGCGCTCAGGACCGAGTCGCGGCGCTCACCCGGCAACCACTCGCCCGAAAGCGGCGGGTCCATGTCGGCCGCCGCGTCCGCGGTGTAGATCTCAAGCCGGTAGGCGCTGGCGCCCGCCGCCGCTTGCCAGGCGAAGCGCGTGTCGGGCGCCAGCGTCGCGTGCGCCCCGGGGCTCGTAACGGCGATCGAGGGCACTGCCGGCCCCTGCTCCACACCATAGCGCAGCACCAGGCTCTGGAATGAGACCACGGGACTGCGCACCCGGAAGCGGACGTAGTACGTACCGGCGAGCGTCGCGGGCAGCGCCGGGCTCGTGATCTCGGCGATACCGCCGGCCGTGAGATTCGTGCTCGAGCTCCCTAAGGGCACGAACACCGGCTCGCCTTGCGTCGAGGGCGGGCTCGCCACTTCCCACAGGCCGCTGAAGATCCCGTTGCCCGAGAAAGTGATCTCGGCGATCGCTACCGCCGATTCCCCGGATCGCAGCACGCGCACCAGGGTGCGGTCGTCGAAATGCAGCGACACGCGCGATAGCGTCAGCGGGCCGCTGGCGCTGCCCACGAGGTTGATGATGAGGGTGGCAGTCACCGCGGGCTTCAGGCCGAAGGTGCGGGTCAGCCGCAGCGTGTTGACTCCGAGCTGCTGCGCCGCCGCCACGGTCGAGGGCGCCAGCTGGAAAGTCTCGGGGATGCTTCCCTGCACCGTGTTGGGAGCGACGGTGCTGAGCCGCACGGTCAGCGGCAGCGGATCGACCTGCAACACCTGCCCGCCGGGGGTGCTGACCGTCCCCTGCAAAGAGCTCAGCGTGGTAGGCAGCACGAACACTCCGGTGACACTCGGCGGCGCTACGAGCCGAGCGGTCCATACCACGGTCGTCGGCAGGGTCGACTGCAGCGAGGCGCTGAGCGTGCCCGGGGTAGCGTAAGCCCCGGACTGGGCGACAGCAGGCGGGCTGGCGGCGGCGGCCAGGGCGAGCGCGAGAGCTGCGATCAGCGCGCGCACGTCAGGGATCTCCGAGTGCCAGCGGCCACTTGCTGCTCACCGTGAGGAAGGTCTGAAGTCCGCGCGTCGCGAGCGCCGAGAAGCCCTGCGTGGTCAGTACCGAGGTGTTGAGACCGGATGACTCGTTCCAGCTCGAGGAGAGTCCCACATCGAGTCCGCCGTGTGTCTGGGTCGCCGGGATGGCGTGCCAGGTGAGCTGCGCCGTCGCGGTCTTGAGAGCTACGTCGTTCCCCACGAGCTGCGGCGGCAGCGCGCCGGGAATGACCTGCTGGGTGTTGTGGTTGACCGAGAGAGTGAGCTGCGCGGTGAGCTTGTTAGCCCAGAAGGTGTCGCCGCCGGTAAGCGCGTAGTTGCGATCGAGGGTGTGCGTGTCCTGCCTGAGATCGTGTGCATCGAGGAGCTGCAGGTTGAAGCCGGCAAACCCTGAGCCCGCGAAGGTCACATTGACGCCCCCGGTCGGTCCGAAGGTGTCGGTGTTGTCCTGCTGTCCCGTGTAGTCGCGGAACTCGCCGCCGGTGACTCCGGCCTGCCACGAGAGGTGCGGGTAGGCGAAGTTGACCGTCGCGGTGTCGTTCACCACGTCAGTGTCGGTCGCCTGGCTGCCGGCGGGCAGCGTCACGTTGTGGGTGCGTGCGTCCTGCCAGGAGAGCATCGCGCTCGGGGTGCCGAGCCAGGCGGTGATGCTGGCCGGCACCGGCGGCGAATAGCTGAGGTTCGCCGTGCGCGGCAGGCTGCGCACGGTCGGCAGGCTCGCGTTATCGTCGGTGTTGTCCTGGGTGTAGCCGCCGCTCGCCGAGAGCGCGACCCCGTGGCCACTCACCGTGGCGCTCGCGGTGGCAGCGCGGCGGTCCGGGGGCAGCGTTTGGTTGGCGAGGCTGGTGAAATACGTGCCGACGTCCTGATAGCTCGCGTTCATCGCGAGGTTCCACTGTGCCGGCAACGGCAGGCCGTAGGCCGCGCCGATCAGATACGCGCTGTCATCCGCACGCGTCGCGCTCTGTCCCGAGCCGCCTTCGAAATCGAAGCTCGAGCGCGCGAACTGGCCGTTGAGGTGCAGCGTCATCCCCGGGACCTCGCTCGCGGCGCCGACCACCCAGGCACTTCCCGAGCCCGGCTGCACCGCCGTCACCGAGCCGAGCGGCGTGTTGGGCGGAAACGTTCCGTTGCCCCCGGGATAAGGCACGACCGTGCTGAGGCCCCCGGGGGTGGTGCCGGCAACCAGCGCCGCTTGTAGCGTGAGCGCCTTGGGGGCGCCCTCGATCGGATGGCTCTGCACAACCGCGCCGGAGACCAGATCGTCCGAATCGCCCACGCCGAGTCCGCCGTAGAACCCAGCCAGCGTGCTGTCACGCACCGAGAAGCCCGTGAGGTCGGTATCCCACGGCATGTTGACCAGGTGGCCAGAAACGCCGCGGCGCGACAGGCCCGAGATCACGAGATTGTCGAACGGCAGCGTCTGGTCGCCGACGACGACGCCGTCCTTGTTGCGCTCGAGCGATCCCTGAATCTGTGCCGGCTGCAGGCCCTGACCCGAGACGGCCGACGTGCCGTTGTCCGAGCCGTAAAGGCCCTCGATGCTCGCCTCGGCCGTCCACTCGGACATCGTGCGTACCGCCTTCACATCGAACGTGCCATTGGCGGTAAAGGCCGGCGGCGTGGGCGGCGTCAGGTTCGACTCGGCGACCCGCTCGCTGGCGAGCACATTGACGCTTCCTTTGACCGACCAGCCGCGGGCCGGCCCCGTCGAGCCGTTACTGATGGTGAAGCGCCACTCACCGCGCGGTATGACCCGCCCGCCGCTGTACTCGACGACGCGCAGCGCGTGCGTGCCCGGAGTAAGTGGCTGCGGCGGCGCATAGACGATGCTGCCGCCGCCGATGCGGGCGATCGCGGTCACGTCGATCTGATCGATCTCGATCGCGAGGCCGGCGAGCTGTGCCGCCGGGAGATCCGCGGGAATGCCCAACGACAGCGAGCTGGTCGGCGACAACGAGGCCTGCGCTGGCGGTTGAATCGACCAGTTGGCCGGAGGAAGTCCCCAGGCGCCGCCTGCCCCGAAGCCGCTCGCCAGCGCGAGCAGCACGAGGGGCGTCCTCTTTTTCAAGGCCGGGGCACGAGGACCCACCTCGGATGACGGGCGCGATGCTCAGTGGAGACAGATGGGATCGGCAGGCCTGCGTGCAAGCCCACGGCTGCTGCTGACTGCGAGACCTGTGCCACTCGCGCGGCGCTCCGGCAGACCCCCCGCGCGCGATCCTATCCCACGCAGATGTGGTGTGCCAGAAATTCCTTACAATCGGCGCGCGAACAAATGTCCGCCCGGTCGTCGCGGTTTGGCGTCAGCTGCCCTGCAGGTTCAGCACCAGCGAGAACTTGCCGCTCGAGTTGGCGCCGGTGACGGCGATCGTCACCTGCTCAGGATCGGAGTTGGGATTCAGCGCGGCGAGACCGGTGAATTGCACGCCGTTGAGCGCTGCGTAAGTCCCCGTGCAGTCCTCGTAGGTGAGCGAAACCTGGTAGATGTCGTAGGTGCTGTTGACGACTGTCACCGCGCCATTGAGCACGCAACTGTTAGCGGGATTCTGCCCGGTCATGGTACCGCTGCCCGATATCGTCACCGTGGAGCCGCTCGCCGTGTCGGTGTAGTTGGCGCTGATGTCCCCGAGTGACGAGCCGCTGTTGGTGAGCGTGTTGAAGCTGAGCGACCATGCTCCCGGCACCGAGGTGCCACCGTTGCTGACAAAGCTCAGGGTGAGAGTGAGCGTGCTGCCGCTCGCCACCGTGCCGGTGAGCGTCCCAAGCCCGTAGGTCGTGCCGTCGCTGAAGGTGGAAGGGAAGCTCGTGTAGCCGACAACCGTGGCGGCAACCGTGGTTCCCGACACCTGGATGGGCCCGACGAACTGTAAGCCGTCGGAGCGAATGAAGACTCCGAGGCCCGATGCATCGACGTAGCCGGTGACAGTCAGGCCGGTGGATGAATCGGTCCCGCCCCAGATGCCGGTGGCCGAGGCCGTCGTGGAGGTCGTGCTGCCGGAGCCCCCGGTATCGGTGCCCGTGCATCCCGCGACCGCTAGAGCGGCACAGCCAACCAGCAACGCCAGCAGTCGTTTGCAGATCGTGCGCATCATCGGCCGCCCTCAGCAATCCATCATTGCCCCTGTTAGTCCCCGAGACGACGCGCCAGTTCCGTCCGCGCGGTCAACCGAGGCTTGACCTTATAGTGCAAGTCGCTCGCAATTCGCTGCACCTTTACAATTCCTCACCGCGAGCTGGATTATCTCTGTCCGCCGATCAAGTCTGCCCATTCAATGCATACATCGCATGCGTCCCGAGTCTGCTGAAACGCCGACCTCCCGTGAAGGGTTGACGTACCCGTTTGAGGCCACCCCGGAATCGGGCCAGGCTCTCGAGGCCGCCCCTGGCGTCCTGTGGATGCGCATGCGCCTGCCCATGCCGGCGCTCAATCACATCAACGTCTGGGCGCTCGCTGACGGTACTGAGTGGACCCTCGTCGACACGGGCATGCAGACACCGGACACCGTGGCATCGTGGCAGAGCGCGTTTACCGGCCCTCTCGCCGCGCGCAAGGTAGGACGGGTCATCTGCACGCACATGCACCCCGACCATATCGGGATGGCAGGCTGGCTGACCCGGCAGCACGAGTGTCGGCTGTGGACGACACGTCTCGAATACGTCACCTGCCGCATGCTGGTGGCAGACACCGGGCGTGAGGCTCCGGCGGACGGCGTGCACTTCTACCGCGCCGCCGGCTGGGACGATGCTGCGCTCGAATACTACCGGGCGCGTTTCGGCGCCTTCGGCAAGGCAGTGTACGCCCTGCCCGACAGTTACCGGCGCGTGCAGGACGGTGAGGAGTTGCGCATCGGCGAGCACCTCTGGCGCGGCGTAGTCGGGCGCGGACACTCGCCGGAGCATCTTTGCCTCTACTGTCCCGAGCTCAAGGTCCTCATCTCGGGCGATCAGGTGCTGCCACGGATCACCTCCAACGTCTCGGTTTTTCCGACTGAGCCCGATGCCGACCCGCTCACTGACTGGCTCGACTCGCTGGCCTCGATCAAGAGGCAGGTGAGCGACGATGTGCTGGTCCTGCCATCGCACAACGAACCGTTCCGCGGCCTGCATGCCAGACTCGATGCCCTGATCGAAGGTCACGAGGACCGGTTGACTCGCCTTGCGGCCGAGCTCGCCACCGCCAAGCGCGCCGTGGACGTCTTCAGCCTCCTGTTCCGCCGTCGGGTCGGGGTGGAGATGCTCGGCATGGCAACCGGCGAGAGCGTCGCGCATCTCAACTGTCTCATGCATCGCGGCATCGCCTCTCGCGAGTTCGATGCTGCAGGGGTTGCCTGGTACCGCCGCATCTGAGCGGTCGCCCGGAAACCATGCGCCCGCACTTGGAGCTCTTCGCCCGCCGCCTGCGTCTAACTCACGTTACAATCGCCACCCCGTTTGAGCCATGGCGCCGTCGAGCCCGGCGCGTGAGTCGAGATTTGCAACCAACAAAACTCGTTGCCTTGCTGCTGAGCGCAGCCATCCTCACTGCCGCCACGGCGGCCTCGGCTGAAGCCGTCAACTCCGAGGCCACGGCCCTTCCCGCTCCTCCTGCAGCTGCTGGCCCGCAGTCGGGTGACGACCAGCCGGGCACCCCACCTGTTCTGTCAGACATCGGCGCCTACTTCACCGCACCGTTGCACTGGGACGGGCACGACTGGGCGTGGTTCGGCGGAGCCGTACTCGCCGTCGGGCTGGCACACCGCTACGACAGCCAGGTTCGCACTCACTTCGTCGGCCCCGGACCTGTCAATGTCAACTCCGAGGATACCAACGATGCGATCCCCACCGTGGCCGTGCTCGGCGGTACGTGGGCACTCGCCATCCTGACGAATGACAGGGGCGGCTATCAGGAAGGCTGGGTGATGATCGAGGCCACCGGTCTCAGCACAGTCACGGCGTACGCGCTCAAATTCGCTGCCGGGCGCGAGACGCCTGACCAGACCACCAACCCGAATGAATGGGAAAAAAGCGGCAGCTCCTTCCCGTCCTTTCACTCGACCGCGGCCTTCGCCGTCGGCACGGTCCTCGCGGAGTCCGGCAACGACGAATATCGCTGGTTGCGGAGGCTGCTGGGCTACGGGCTGGGCGTCGCCACAAGCTACGAGCGGCTCAAGCACAACGCCCACTGGTTCTCAGACACGGTTGCAGGAGCCGCGCTCGGGATGTCGAGCGCTCACTTCGTGATGGACCGCAGATACGGAAGCAACGAACAGTCGCACCTCGCGCTGGTACCGGTGCCGGGGGGTGCGATGCTGACTTACAGGGTTTCACTGCCCTAGTTGGTTTGCGTCGCCGAACGGTGAAGTTGTGGGGCCGCGCGACCACGCCGAACAGGCGACGCGGGCGCACACTGTCTTCCACCGCCCGCGGAGCCATTGAGACCACGCCTCACGGACCCTCCAACGATTATTAGGCGGCAACCTTCTCGAAGGAGAACTGGGGAGCGCCGGCGCGGACGGAGGCATGCTCAATCGTGATTGAGAAGATGTTGCCCTTGGCATCGAGATCAAGAACTGTGTTCTCGTCAAGGTCGCGCGTCTGAGTTACGGGAGCGCCCCGGAACTCAATCAGCATTGTGTCGGTGTCTTCGAAGTAGCGAACTTTCATGGCACAACGTCTCCATCGAAGAACCGTTATGAATGGTTTTCCCTTCCGGCAGCAGGATAACGCGCACGGTCTGGGCGTCGCTACCAGCTACGAGTGGCTCAAGCACAACGCCCACTGGCTCTCGGATACGGTTGCAGGAGCCGCGCTCGTGATGTCGAGCGCTCACTTCGTGATGGACCGCAGGTATGGCGCTATAATAAGGAGTCGCACCCAGATCTCGTACTCGTGTAGGGGGTGCGATGCTCACGCAAAGGGTGAGACCGAGATAACCCTGGGGTTGAGTCCCTCTTTTCCATGTCCAACTGACCTTCCTTATCTAGCCATTTGTGCGCGTTCGCGCTCGTTTCTCAGCCTAGTGCGGCGCTCTTCCCCCAGTCACTCTTGCCTGCATGGAAATCATGCGAGTGCGAGTCAGTTCCGTGCGAGTGAGTCGCAAGCATCTCATGCTAGCTCGTGTGACCGCCACCAGTACGCGAAAGGTGGGTAGGCAACCGGTCGCTCGGATCGAGTTGCACTTGAGATTTAGAGTGCGTTCGACAGAAGGCATTGTCGCAGTCAAAGAGCGAGCTAGAGACACGGCACTTCGCTTCCTTGATGTGAGGTAGCGAGCGCGCTGCTCGAGGGCGATCTGTGCTCTTGCGAGGAGGTACGGGGTTTCGTCAGAGAGCTGGAACGTGACGCTCTGCAGTTCGAGACCGATTGACGATCGCCGCGATCCTCGCCACGATCCGTGGCCTCATGCACTCGATCCCGCCCAAGCGTCGCAGCATTGGCTTCACGGCTAATCTTGAGGGGAAATAGCCAGTGCAGGCCTCACTACCTTTCCTTGGCGTTCGGCCCGGCGGCCTTGGGATTCGACTCCTCGCGCGGCTCCTTCTTGCTCGTTCCCTGCTGATGTGACTCCGTCTTCTGACGCTGCTGCGGAGGCCGCGGCTGTACGTAGTTCATCGGCGGCGGGCTGGAAGACGCCCGCGGTGCGCGCTGGGCGCTCTGCTGGGCCGCGACCGGCCTGACCTCAACCTGAGCGGGCGGCGTGTCGGTGTGATAGACCGACATGGTGGACGACTCCCCGACGGCGTGCGCCGGATCGTCTGTCGCTAACCAGCGCTGCGTGGCCGAAGGCGGCGCCGTGGGTGTCGGATCGTGCACGAACGTGCGGGTCGTCGTTGCCGGCGGGATAGACGTGCTCTCGAGCGCACGCGCGCGATCGCCGAGGCTGGGCTGCGGGCGCGAAACCCTGGCGGTGACCAGATGCACTTCGGCGGTCGGTGCGCCCGGCTGGAGCCGCGCAAGCTCCGCGGTCGCGAGCGGGCGGCCACCGCTTGCCTGGATGGCGGCGAGTTGCTTTTCGAACGGTGCGGGCGCGCGCGGCAGCGGGGTGCGCGCCACCACCGGGCGGTTGACGAATGATAAGGGCGGGCGTGTCTTAGGGGCCGCTCCCGCTCCCATGACACTCTGGCGCAAGGGGGCGATCGCCGGCGCCGCCGCGGCCACCGCCATAGCGCCGAGCGCGCCGGCCGCAACCGGCGCCGAGCGCGTTGCGACTTCTTGCGCCGAAGTGAAGGCGGTCTGCGGCACCGTCGAGACGGCGCTCGTGGTGCGGTTGATGTAATGGATGTTGGTGACGCGGCGCTGAAAGACATCGCTCACGGACGTTGCACTCGCGACCGTGGTATTGGCGCTGTTGACGCTGAGGAGGTAGCCGTTACTCACCGGATAGGCGGGCGCGTACACCTCGCGCGGGCCGAGCGGAAACCAACCGACGTTGCGCGCGGCGCCAGATGCCGGATTCGTCCAGGCGACAAGCGCCGGCGCATACATGGGGCGCGAGCCGCGCGGTCCCGGCACCCAGCACCAGGAGCCGTTCCACTGCACCCAGCGCCCGTAGTGAAATGGCGCATAGCCCCACCGCGCATCGTCGATCCAGGTCCAGCCCCAGGGTGCCACCCATACCCAGTGCCCGAAGCGGTACGGCACCCAGCCGGGCGCGACCACCACAGGGGTCCAGACGTAACCGTACTCCGGCGTGCTCATCCAGCGCCCGTTGTCATCGAGCGCATTGCTCCCCGGAGTATCGTCGGCGACGTACTGCCAGGACGGCGACTGCTCCTCCTGAGCATCGCGCGCAGCGGACCAACTGTCGAAGTCATCCGGCGGACCCAGAGTCGCCGCGCTGTAGGAGAGCGTCGTTGTGCCTGCAAAGCTCATCACCTGCTGCGTGGTGATGGGGATCGATTGGTCCGAGCCGATCACCAGCGCCTGCCCTTCGCTCACCTTGATGGTGGTCGTGCCGCCCGAATCATCCACCTCCACGCGGTATACGCCCGGCTGCTGCAGCGTCAGCGCCAGATTCGGCGTGTCGATCTCGTAGTTCTGAACCTGCGACATGTCCCACACGCGCACGATGATGACGCCGGCCGAGAGCTGCATCTGCGCGCGTGTATCGTCGAGATTGAGAAACGCGAAGCCGGTCATTGACCCCAGGCGCACGACCGCGGAGCCGAGATCGAGCTCGGCGACGGCGTCCTGGTCGGTCCACAAGCGGTCACCGGTGGTGAGCGGTCGATTGCGCTCGGCCGAGGTCCAGTCCTGCGTGCCTGCGGGCTCGAGCGATACCGCACCCTCAAGGTAGCCGAGACGCGCAGCATTCCCCGGAGGGTCGCCCACGTCGGCACGCGCGCTGCCGAGCGCGCCCAGGGCGAGGAGCGCGAGGACGCCGAGCCCGGGAGGGGTGGATGCGCGCGGGGCTTTCATGGGTGGTCGCCGGACCTCCGTGTGTCGCTAGTCTAAGGCGAGGAACGGCCCGCGGCGCCAGGTTCGCGCGCCACGGGGAATCGGCCCCCGCCGGGCGCGTTTCCTCAGAACAACGCGCCTTCTTGCGCGGCGGCGTACAGCCATTTGACTTACAGCGTCGCGGCCAGCCGCTCGGCGAGGAAATCGATGAAGGCCCGCACGGCGGGCAGCATCCCGCGGCGCGTCGGAAACACCACGTGCACGATACCCTGGGGGGTGTGCCATCCGACGAGCACCCGCGTAAGCGCCCCGCTCGCGAGGTCCTCGCGCACCACGCTCTCGGGCAGGCGGGCCACACCGAGACCCGCGAGCGCCGCGGCGCGCAACACCACGAAGTCATGACAGACGATTCGCGCCCGGTGCTCGACCGCAGCGCTCTGACCCTGAGGGCCGAACAGCTCCCACGGGCGCCGATCGAGCTCGCCGGCATAATCGAGCGTCGTGTGCTCCTTGAGCTGCGCCGGCTCGGTGAGCGCCGGCGAGCGGCCGAGATAAGCAGGGCTCGCGACCAGAAACTCGTCCACCTCGCGGAAGGTGCGCATTACGAGACCGTCCTCGCCCGTCGGCTGGGTCCGCACGCGCAATGCTACATCGAAGCTCTCCGCCAGCACGTCCACGCGGCGGTTGCTCACGTGCAGTTCGAGCCGGATCGCCGGATAGCGCTCGAGGAATTCCGGCAGGAGCGGCGCGAGCGCTGCCTGCGCAAGCGCCACCGGACAGCTGGCGCGGAGCGTGCCGCAGGGCTTGGCGCGCGCGAACTCCACCACCTCGAGCGCGGCATCCGCAGCGGCCAGCATGGCGGTCGCGTGCTGATAGACCTCGCGACCGACCTCGCTCACCACGAAGCGTCGCGTCGAGCGGGTGACGAGACGCACGCCGAGGCGGGTCTCGAGCGCGGCCACATGTCGTGAGAGGCGCGACTTCGGAATTCCAAGCGCGCGCGAGGCCTTGGCGAACCCGCCCTTATCCACAACCTGCGTGAAGTAGTAGAAGCCCTCGAGCGGCTGCATCTGCGCCTCAATTAGGTCGAAATTTGGAACAATATGTTCTGTTTTACATGGATACTCAGTAACCGTCCTATTAATTAAGCTCCCCAACAAGCCGCGAGGCAACTGTGGGAGAAGCCCCCGTGAAGATTCTGCATATCGATTCGAGCATTCTGGGTGAGGCCTCCGCGAGCCGTGCCCTGACGCGAGAGATCGTCTCCCACCTCAAGGCCAAGCACGCCGACGCCGAAGTCGCGTACCTCGACCTCGCGGCCGGGGACCTGCCGCACCTCTCGCCGCAATCACTGGCACGGAGCGACGAGGCCGAGGCCGCTCGCAACAACCAGGCGCTCGAACAGTTCCTCGCCGCGGAGGTGGTCGTGATCGGCGCGCCCATCTACAACTTCTCGATCCCGTCCCAGCTCAAGGCGTGGATCGATCGCATCTCGGTCGCTGGCCGCACCTTCCGCTATACCGCTGCGGGGCCCGAGGGACTTGCCGGCGGCAAGGAGATCATCGTGGCCATGTCGCGCGGCGGGGTGAGCGCGGCGGCCGACCGGGGGGAGTTCAGCGAGTCCTACCTCCGGTTCCTGTTCGGCTTCCTCGGCATCACGCGTGTGCGCTTCGTGCACGCCGAAGCCCTCAACATCTCCCCGCAGCACCGCGAGGCGAGCCTCAAGGCGGCACACGCGGCGATCGCTTCCGGGCAGGCGCTCGCGGCCTAAAGGGGCTACGCCGGCTCCACTTGAAACGAGCGGGCGCGACCCGATAGTCACATGATCAACGCGGAGGAGGACTGCATCATGAATGGCGAGCTGGCTGCGCGCAGTGTGCAGCGTGTCGTGCGCGGCATGCCGACGTCCGACGGTGCGGGCGTGCGGCTGCGGCGGGTCATCGGACAGCCGCAGCTTCCCGATCTCGATCCCTTCCTCATGCTGGATGAATTCGGGACCGACAAACCGGAGGACTACATCGCCGGCTTTCCGGACCATCCGCATCGCGGTTTCGAGACCGTGACCTACATGCTCGACGGCCGCATGCGCCACCGCGACAACCACGGCAACGAAGGCGTGCTGGTGCCCGGCAGTGTGCAATGGATGACGGCGGGTCGCGGCCTGGTGCATTCGGAGATGCCCGAGCAGCAGGAGGGACGCATGCGGGGCTTTCAGCTGTGGCTGAATCTGCCCTCGCGCGACAAGATGAGCGCGCCGAAGTACCAGGAGTTCGGCCCGGACCGCATCCCAACCGCAACGCCGGCCCCCGGGGTGCGAGTCAAGGTGATCGCCGGGCATGTGGGTGAGGTCTCGGGGCCCATCGCGCAGCCGGCGACCGATCCGACGTATCTCGATCTGGCGCTCGAGCCCGGTGCGCAGTTCACCGCGGCGCTGCCGGCCGACTACGCCGCGTTCCTGTATGTTTTCGAGGGCTCGGTCACCGTAGGTGCGGGTGAGACGGCCCGGACGGTGAACACCCACGAGCTCGCCGTCCTTGGCGGTGGCGCAGAAGTGCGCCTCGCCGGCCTCACCGCCGGCGCCGACGATCAGAGCGCGCGGGCGATCCTGGTCGCCGGCCGGCCGCTGCGCGAGCCGATGGCCAAATACGGTCCGTTCGTCATGAATACGAACGAGGAGCTGCACCAGGCCTTCATGGACTATCAGACCGGGAAGTTCTGAGCGGCGGCGGCTCGAAGCCGTAGTGGATGAAGATTGCCCGAGCCGCATCGCTCGCGAGGAAGGCCTCGAAGGCCACCGCCCCGGGGGATGCCCGGGCGGTGAGCGCGACCGGGTAGATGATCGGCGGGTGGCTGTCAGCCGGGAAAGTGGCCACTATCCGCACGCGCTTCTCGGCGAGTGCATCGGTGCGGTAGACGATACCCAAGGTGGCCTCGCCGCGCGCCACGTACTCGAGCGCCGCGCGCACGTTCTCGGCGCGCACCAGCTGCGGCGCGAGTTGCTGCCACACGCCAAGCCGTGTGAGCGCGGCCTGTGCATAGCGCCCGACCGGCACGGAGTCAGGATCGCCGGTAGCGAGGCGGCCGCCGCCGAGCGCCGCGGTGAGATCCACGTGCGGTACCAGCGTCACCTGCACGCTGCTCGCCTCCGGTGCGATCAGCACCAGACGGTTCCCGAGCAGCGCGCGGCGGGTGCCCGCGCGCAGCAGGTGGCGCGCATCCAGATAGTCCATCCACTCGAGGTCCGCCGAAATGAAGACCTCAGCCGGCGCACCGGCTTCGATCTGCCGCGCGAGCACCGAGCTGGCAGCAAATGAAGTCCGCACCGGAGCGTGAGTCGCAGAGTCGGTGCCCGTCGCTCCGCCACCGGCGGTAAATTCCCGGGCGATCTCGCCGATCGCATCGGTGAGTGAGGCGGCCGCAAACACCGTGATCGCCCGAGTCTCACCTGCAGCCGAGGCCTCCCCGCCAGCAGCCGGCGCGGCAGCGGTCATCGCGAGCACCGCGCACAGCGCGCTCAGCGCATCCCCCGACCAATTCGAAACTCGCCGCAGCGGTCGCTCCGGTTTCACCTCCTCATCCTCCTGATTGCCATTGTGGCCTGCGCGCAGACGATCCCGGTAATGAGTCACATTTCAGCACCCCCGGCGTCTCCCTGAAGCGACGCTCCGGGGAACTGCTACCTGCGCACCCCGTAATCGGCAGCGCCGGGGCACAATGACCGGATGCATAGGAGGCTGCGGGGTCAGCGCAGGGAGACTCAGCGCCGCGAGTGGCATGTCGCCGCGGCCCTGCTCCTCGTCCTCACAGCGCCGGCTGCGGTCTCCGCCGGCAGTGCCGCCGCGGTCGAGGATGCGGCGTCGTCCCCGCCCGTGCCGGTGGGGGTTCCGCCGCCGGAGACGCCCGGCATCCCCTCGGACGAGGAACTCCAGGCCTCAGGGGCGGTCATCGGCGAGATCCTCATCGACAACCAGAACATCTTCAACCTCGAGGATCCGAAGGACAACATCCCGATATTCCGTCTCGCGGACCATCTGCACGGCAGAACCCGCGCCAGCGTGATCCGCAACCAGCTGCTGTTCCGCAGCGGCGACCGTTATTCGCGCCGCCTGATCGATGAGACCGAGCGGATCCTGCGCGCCAACGAGTATTTCTACGATGCGTGGATCCGGCCGGTGAGATACCACGACGGCCAGGTGGATCTTCGGGTCACGACCCGCGATGTCTGGACACTCAATCCCGGCTTCAACTACTCGCGCAGCGGCGGCACCAACTCGACCGGCGTACAGCTCGAGGAGCTCAACCTCGCCGGCACCGGCACCAACATCGCAGTGAGCCGCACCAACAACGTCGATCGCACCGAGTCGCAGCTGGCCGTATCGAACACGCACGCCTTCGGCACCTGGACCACCGTCAGCCTGGCGTACGCCGATAACAGCGACGGTCATCTGCACGACTTTCTCGTCAACCACCCCTTCTACGCGCTCGATACCCGCGAGGCCGCCGGCGTGAGCGGCAACGACGATGCGCAGACCGACTCCCTTTACGACCGCGGCAACATCATCGATCAGTTCCACTCCCAGCATAACTTCCTGTCGGCCTACAGCGGCTGGTCGCCGGGGCTGCAGAATGGCTGGGTGCAACGCGTGAGCGGCGGCCTCACCTACGATGAGTACCAGTTCTCACCCGTCAGCACCTGGACCGGACCCACGTTGCTGCCTGAGGACCGCCGCTTCGTATACCCGTGGGTGGAATACGACCTGGTCGCCGACGACTACGTGCGTCTCTACAACCACGACCAGATCCTGCGCACCGAGGACTTCTACCTCGGCACCATCACCACGCTGCGCGTCGGCTGGGCGGACTCGGCGCTCGGCTCGAGTCGCAGCGCGCTCATATTTACGAGCACCGCAGGCCGCGGCTTTCGCGATGGCGGCACCTCGACGCTGCTGCTCGCGAGTGACTTCTCGGGGCGCCTCGAGAACGGCACGTTGTACAACGGCCTCGCGGATGCCTCGGTCCGCTACTACGCCGAGCAGAGCGCCAACTGGCTGTTCTTCACTACGCTCGTGGCCACCAAGGCCTGGCGGCCCGATCTCGACAATCAGGTGCTGCTCGGCGGTGACAACGGGCTGCGTGGTTACCCGCTGCGCTACCAGGACGGCACGGCGCGGGCGCTGTGGACAATCGAGCAGCGCTACTTTACCGACTGGTTTCCGTTCCGGCTGTTTCGCGTTGGCGGCGCAATCTTCTTCGACGCAGGACGCACCTGGGGGGAGGCACCGCTCGCGCAGCCCTCGCTCGGCCTTCTCAAAGATGCGGGCTTCGGGTTGCGCTTCGGCAATGCGCGCTCAGGTCTCGGTAACGTGATCCACGTGGATGTCGCGTTCCCCTTCGAGACTGGGGATGGCACGATCCGCAGGGCTCAGTTCCTGGTGACGACCCAGCAGAGCTTCTGAGAGCGCTGGACTGGGGCAGGCAGCGGTTGCTCAGCGCTTCAGCGGAGGATTGCCCGCGGGGGGCTTCAGCGGGGCTCCTGGCGAGATCTTCGGCGCTTGCCCGGGAAGCGCCGCGCCGGCGGGTCTGGCCCCGCCTGGAGAAGCGCCTGGCATCCCCGTGGCAGGCCGTGGCGATGCTGGGATGGGCGCTCTGGTCATCGCCGCACTGCTCACGGCCGCCGCACCCGGCTTATTGGAGACCACCGCCGCTTGCGGAGGCATGACGTCCACCGAAAGCGTGAAGGTTCGCTTCTCCGCGTTCTGCAGCGCCCCCACGTTGACCACCTGGCGTGTCACTTCCTCGCCCCGCTCGTTGCGGACTGCGATCACGACGAAGTATTCCCAGGGCGCGGTGGCAGTCGAGGGGTGAGCTATTACCCCTTCCACCCGCAGCGCGGATGCCGCCGCCACTTGCCGCTTCGCTGCCTCCTGGTCAAAGCGCAAATGGTGCAAACAGCCTGGGCAGATCGTCAGGCTCTCGAGGATGGTCGCCTTGCAGTGCGGGCAGGTGCGCGTCTTGCCCGCAGCCTCCGGGCGAGCCGCGACGCTCATGCGTTACCGAAGCCCTTGGTCTCGGTCTTGGCCCGACCCTCGACGTCGTAGCCGAACTCGACCTGGCCACGCATGCGCGAGCCGGCCGCCACCGTGAGTGACCCGGCCTTGACGTCACCGTTGATGACGCCGGTCTCGAGCAACTCGACCCGCTTGGCGTTCTCGATGTTGCCGATCAGCTCGCCGCCCACACTCACGACACTCGCCTTAACGTGCCCTTCGAGGCGCGCGCCCGCATCGAGGCTCACGTTGCCGTCGACCTGCACATCTCCCTTGAAGCGGCCCGCGATCCGAACGTGGCCGGAGCCAGCAATCTTGCCCTCGATCGTGAGATCGGACGAGATGATCGACTCCTTCATTTCCTGCCGCGCTGCCGGGCGGCGGGCGACTTCCGGGGTAATCGGCGCCACATTGGTGCGCTCGGGCTCCCGCGCATGCGGCGGCGGCGGGCTCGCGGCAGAGGGGGCAGGAGATGGGGAAGCGGTTCCGGTCGTCGTGTCTTTCCAAAGCGCCATGAGATAGCCCCCGTAGATGGTTGAAGGATGAAGTTACCCGCGCACCCGCCCGGCGACCAGTGTCTCCGCGTGCAGACACAATATCGCCAAGGTACAGTTCACGCCAATCAAAGTAAGCAAGCCCGGCTAGAGTACCCCGGCGCGGGTTACGTGAGTATGGCGGGCCGTCGATCGAATGCACGCCCTCCCACCTAGGGACGAGGTACCACCCATTTGAGCTCAAAGGTAGTCCACTTGATCGCTGCCGCCCGCCCCAACTTCATGAAGGTGGCACCCCTCTACCACGCCCTGGCGCACGAAAGCTGGTCTGCACCCCGCATCGTGCACACCGGACAGCACTACGACGCGAATATGTCGGATGCCTTCTTCCGCGACCTGCGCTTGCCGGAGCCGGCGAACCACCTCGAGGTCGGCAGCGGCACTCACGCCGAGCAGACCGGGCGCACGATGATCGCCTACGAGGCGGTGTGCGCAAGTCAGCGGCCCGACGCGATCGTGGTGGTCGGGGATGTGAACGCCACCGCCGCCTGCGCCATGGTGGGTGCAAAGCTGTGGATCCCGGTCGTGCACCTCGAAGCCGGGCTGCGCAGTCGCGACCGGCGTATGCCGGAAGAGATCAACCGGCTGGTGACGGATGCGATCGCGGATCTGCTCTGGACACCGTCGAAGGACGCCGACGCCAACCTGATCGCCGAGGGGGTGCCGCGCGAGAAGATCGACTGCGTCGGCAACATCATGATCGACTCGTTCGAGATGCTGCGTGCGAGCATCGAGACCGCCGACACCCGCAGGCGGCTCAATCTGGATGGCTCGCCCTACGCGGTGGTGACGCTGCATCGGCCGTCGAACGTCGACGAACGCGCCAAGCTCGCCGAGCTCACCGCCGAGCTTGTCGCGTTATCACGCGAGCTCCCGGTGGTGTTCGCGATCCACCCCCGTACGCGCAAACGGCTGGAGGAGTTCGGGCTGCTCGCCGCGATCACGGGCGCGCCGGCCATCCGCAGTACCGGGCCACTGAGCTACGTCGAGTTCATGAATCTCGTGATCCGCTGCACGATCGCCATCACGGACTCGGGCGGAGTACAGGAAGAAACCACCTATCTCGGCATTCCGTGCGCGACGCTGCGCGAGAACACCGAACGGCCCATTACCCTCACCGCGGGTAGCAACCGCCTGGTGAAGCCCGAAGGACTGGTGAGTGCGGCGCGCGCTGCCTTGGCGGGCCAGTGGCCGAAGGGCGCTCGCCCGCCGCTATGGGACGGCCGGACTGCGCAACGCGCCGCGCGCAGTTTACAGGAGCGGGTGTTCAGCGCCTGACGCGGACCGCGTCGCCCTCACCCGTCGACGAGCTTCAGCACCTCAGCGGTCTTCTCGCGCATAAGCGCTTCATTCCCCCGCGACTCGACGTTGAGGCGCACCAGCGGCTCGGTGTTCGAGCCGCGGAGGTTGAAGCGCCACTCCGGAAACTCCATCGACAGCCCGTCGGTCAGGTCGATTGAGGCCGCGCGCGGCTCGTAGTGGGCGCGCAGCCGCGCCAGGGTCGAGGCCGCAGGCGCCGTCAGCTTGCGATTGATCTCGCCGCTCGCGGGAAAGAGGCGCATGCGCTCACCCACTAATCCATGCAGCGACTGGCGGCGCTCGCTCATCACCGCCAGCACCAGAAGCCAGGGGATCATGCCGCTGTCGCAGTAGGAGAACTTGCGGAAGTAGTGGTGCGCGCTCATCTCACCGCCGTAGGCGGCATCCACTTCGCGCATTTTTTGCTTTATGAATGCATGGCCCGACTTGCACAGCACGGCCGTGCCGCCGGCGCGGCGCACGATGTCGAGCGTGTTCCAGGTAAGACGTGGATCGTGGACGATCCGGGCGCCCGGCTCCTGTCGCAGGAACGTCTCGGCAAGCAGACCCACGAGATAGTAGCCCTCGATGAACTGACCCTGTTCGTCGAAGAAGAAACAGCGATCGTAGTCGCCGTCCCAGGCGATGCCGACATCGGCCTTCTCACGGCGCACCACCTCGGCAGTCGCTGCGCGGTTCTCCTCCAGCATCGGGTTCGGCACGCCGTTCGGAAAAGTGCCATCGGGCGTGTTGTTGACCTTGATGAACTCAAACGGCAGGCGCGATTCGATCTGATCGATGATGAGCCCGGCGCCGCCGTTGCCGGCGTTCACCACCACCTTGAGAGGCCGCAGCTTCTTCGGCTCGACGTAGCTTAGGAGGTGCTCGAGATAGCGGCCGCGGATGTCGAGCGGGCGCTCACTGCCGGGCCGGAGCGCTTTGGGCGGCATACGACCGCTCTCGATGAGCGCGCGCATGTCCTGCAGCCCGGTATCGGCGCTGATCGGCCGCGCCCCCTCACGCACGAACTTCATGCCGTTGTAGTCAGGGGGGTTGTGACTGGCGGTCACCATGATGCCGCCATCGAGGTTTTCGGCGAAGGTCGCGAAGTATGAGCCCTCGGTGCCCCACAGTCCGATGTCGAGCACATCGACGCCCGACTCCAGGAGTCCGCGCTTGAGGGCAGCGGCGAGCTGCGGCGATGACAGGCGGATGTCATAGCCGACCGCGACGCGCTTGGGTTTCACGAACGCGGCGTAGGCGCGGCCGATGTCGTAGGCGAGAGACTCGTTGATCTCATCCGGAATGCGGCCGCGGATGTCGTAGGCCTTGAACGAATCGAGGTTGGTCATGGGATCAATCCCTCAGGTCGTCGTTCCCTGGCGGCCATAGCGGTCCTCGAAGCGCACGATGTCATCCTCGCCGAGGTAGGAGCCGGACTGTACCTCGATGATCTCGAGCGGGATCATGCCCGGGTTCTCGATGCGGTGCTTGACGCCGATCGGGATGTAGGTCGACTGATTCTCCTCCAGCAGAAAGACCTCTTCGCCGCGCGTGATGCGCGCCGTGCCCGCCACCACGACCCAATGCTCGGCGCGGTGATGATGCAGCTGCAGCGACAGCGTTGCGCCGGGCTTGATCTTGAGGCGCTTCACCTGGAAGCGCGGCCCGGCCTCTAGGCTGTCGTAGCTGCCCCAGGGGCGGAACACTTCCCGGTGCAGCGAATGCTCGTAGCGCCCGCGTTCCTTAAGCTGCAGCACCAGCTTCTTCACATCCTGCACGCGGCTCTTCGGCGTCACCATGACCGCATCCTTGGTCTCGACCACCACGTGGTCCTTCAGGCCGACCGCCGCCACCAGCCGGCTTTCCGAATGGAGATAGCAGCCCTCCGAGTCCTCGGCGATCACATCGCCATGCGCCACGTTGCCGCGCGCGTCCGGCTCACTCGCCTCATGCAGCGCCGCCCACGAGCCGACGTCGCTCCAGCCGGCGGCGAGTGGTACCACGACGGCGTCGGCCGTCTTCTCCATGACCGCATAGTCGATCGAGTCGGCGGGGCAGGCGGCAAAGGCGTCGGACGCCACGCGAGTGAAGTCGAGATCGGCACGCGCCCCGTGAAATGCCAACTCGCAGGCACGCGCCATCTCGGGCGCCAGCCGGGCGAGCTCGGTGAGATAGTGGCGGGCGCCGAACATGAACATGCCGCTGTTCCAGTAATACGCGCCCGATTCCACGAACTCGAGCGCGCGCTTCGGATCGGGCTTCTCGACGAAGCGGGCGATACGGTGCAACGCGCCGTCCTGCGCGCCGCGCTGGATGTAGCCGTAGCCGGTCTCGGCGGCCGTGGGAACGATGCCGAAGGTGACCAGCCGCCCCTGCGCAGCCGCCGGCAGCGCAAGGCGCACGGCGCGCTGGAACGCCGGCACGTCCTTGATGACGTGATCGGCCGGCAGCACCAGCAGCACCGGGTCCTCGGCGTCCACCGCCAGGCCTTTGACCGCCGCGTGCGCCGCCAGTGCGATGGCGGGCGCGGTGTTGCGGCCCACGGGCTCGAGCACGATGGCCTGGGGCTCGAGCTTCAGCTGCCGCAGCTGCTCGGCGACGAGGAAGCGGTGCGCGTCGTTGCATACGACGATCGAGGCCGCCGCGTTCAGGCCCTCCAGGCGCAGTGCGGTCTGCTGCAGCATGGTGCGGTTGCCGATCAGTGCCAGCAGCTGCTTGGGGTAGAGCTCGCGGGACAGCGGCCAGAGTCTGGTGCCCGCGCCGCCCGACAAAATGACGGGTGTCAGCATCGGTTCGTTCCTGAAGGGCTGGTACTCAATCAGGGGCGAGCGGTCTGCCCCGGCCAATCGCGTAGTAGTCCAAGCCGAAGCGGCTCACCATGGCCGGATCGTAGAGATTGCGGCCGTCGAATATGACGGGCGTCTTGAGAACCTCCCGCAGGCGGTCAAAGTCCGGGCTGCGAAATTCCTGCCACTCGGTGACGATAGCCAGGGCATCGGCCCCTTCGGCCGCCTGATAGGCATTCTTCGCGAGAGCAAAGCCGGGCTCGCGCGCGTACAGGCGCTGCGCCTCGTCGGAGGCGATCGGGTCATAGGCTTGCACGCGCGCGCCGGCCTTGCACAGCAGGTCGATGAGCGTGCGCGACGGCGCTTCGCGCATGTCGTCGGTGTTAGGTTTGAAAGCGAGACCCCAGAGTGCCACGGTCCGGCCTTTGAGCCCGCCGCCGAAGTGGCGCGTGAGCTTGCGGAACAGGATCTCCTTCTGCCGCTCGTTGACCGCCTCGACGGCGTTGAGGATCGCGGGCGCATGCCCCGCCTCGTGCGCGGAGCGGATCAGCGCCTTGACGTCCTTCGGGAAGCATGAGCCGCCGTAGCCGGTGCCCGGGTAGATGAAGCTGTAGCCGATACGCGGATCGGAGCCGATGCCGATGCGCACCTTCTCGATGTCGGCGCCGACCCGCTCGGCGATGCTGGCGAGCTCGTTCATGAAGCTGATCTTGGTGGCGAGCATCGCATTCGCCGCGTACTTGGTGAGCTCCGCAGAGCGGATGTCCATGACGATCAGACGGTCATGGTTGCGAATAAAGGGCTCGTAGAGCGCTCGCATCAGCTCGGTAGTGCGCGGGTTGTCGGTCCCGACCACGACGCGATCCGGCTTCATGAAATCGGTGATCGCCGCGCCCTCCTTCAGGAATTCGGGATTCGACACGACGTCGAATTCGCAGCTCGCGCCGCGCGCGGCCAGTGCGCGCTCGATCTCGGTGCGCACCTTATCTGCGGTGCCGACCGGCACCGTCGACTTGGTGATAACGATCGCATAACGGTTGAGATGCCCTGCTATGGTGCGCGCCACGGTGAGCACGTGGCTCAAGTCCGCCGCCCCGTCCTCACCCGGAGGCGTTCCGACTGCGATCAGCTGAAACAGGCCGTGCGTAACTCCTTTGGCGGCGTCGATCGTGAACTCCATGCGTCCGGCCTCGGTGCAGCGCTTGATCAGCGCTTCGAGTCCGGGCTCGTGAATCGGAATTTCGCCGCGGTTTAGGCGCTCGATCTTGCCGGCATCGATGTCGACACAGACGACGTGATTACCTGCATCCGCCAGACACGCTCCTGTGACGAGGCCTACGTATCCCGACCCAAATATAGTGACGCGCATCCGTAGTACTTTATCTTAAGGTATTGATATTAAAAACTAATTTAGTAAAACCTGGACCCAGCCCTCGGCCCGGATACGCTGAGAGCAAAGAATACCCTCACGCAGCTCCCGCTGATGAGGCGGCACGATCGGGGTCGACTCAGGAACTCAGGCGAGTGGGCTTTGGCCCGGTGCGGGCTTGCCGGCCTCGGACTGGCGGCGTTTGGCGGCGAAATCCGCGACTTTGGTGGCCGTGGCATGCGGCAGTACCGCCTTGCGGGTCCAGACGCTGTCGCGGATGTCGAGGTCTGCGCGGTACTCGGCCACCGATTCGCCAAGCAATGCGAGGGCGCGGTGGCAGTCGAAGCTCGCCAGCGCGACCAGCAGATCGTTGAGGATCTCCTGCATCTTGGCCCAGGGCAGATGATGCTCCATCGCGCGCATGATCATCGGATGCTCGGTACCGGTGACGTTCGAGCCGATCAGCAGCTCCTCGAACAGCTTCTCCGCGGTTCGCAGGCCGGTGTATTCGATCGCAATGTCGCCGTCGGGATTGCCGGCATCGCGCACCGTGAGTCCCATGAGGTTGACGAGACGCCGGGCGAGATCGTCAATGCGTACCGGACGACCCATGTCGAGAACGAAAACGTCGCCCCCTTTGGCCATGGAGCCGGCTTGTAGGACGAGCTGTGCGGCTTCCGGGATCGTCATGAAATAACGGATGACCTCCGGATGGGTCACGGTCACCGGACCACCGCGGCGAATCTGCTCCTGAAAGAGTGGCACGACCGAGCCGGAGGAGGCGAGCACGTTGCCGAAGCGCACCATGCAGAAGCGCGTTTGTGCAGTGCGCTCCTGCAATGCCTGCAGGACGAGCTCCGCCAGGCGCTTGGTCGCGCCCATGACATTGGCGGGGTTCACCGCCTTGTCGGTGGAAACCAGCACGAAGGTCTCGACGCCCGTCTCGAGCGCGGCTTCGGCTGTGTACCAGGTGCTGATGACGTTGTTGTGAATGCCCTCGACGACGTTGTACTCAACAATCGGCACATGCTTGTAGGCCGCGGCGTGATAGACCGTATGCACGCCGAAAGTCGACAGCACCTCTCGGACCCGGTGGCGGTGATGCGCGTTACCGAGGAGCGACACCACCTCGACCGAAAGGCGCTCCCGCGAGGCAATCTCCTCGAGCTCGCGCTGTATCGTATAGAGAGCCAGCTCCGACATTTCGAACAGCACGAGGCGCAGCGGGTTCAGCCGAATGATCTGCCGGCACAGCTCCGAGCCGATCGAGCCGCCAGCGCCGGTGACCAGCACGCACTTGCCGGTGATGCAGGAGCCTGACAGTTTCGCTTTTGGCGGCACCGGGTCGCGGCCGAGCAGGTCACCCACATCGACGTCACGCAACTCGCTGATCTGCGCCTTGCCGGAAATCAGATCGGAGAGATTGGGCAGCGACTGCACGTGCACGCCGAGCGGCTCGAGCATCGTCAGGATCTCGAGGCGCCGTCGGCGCGGCGCGGAGGGCACCGCGAGCAGGATCCGGTCGATGCGCTTGTGACGCACCAGCTCGTCGAGGTTCTCGGCCCCATACACCCGGATACCACTCACGTTGCTGCCCTGCAGCGACTTGCGGTCGTCGATGAAGGCAACCGGTACGAAGTCCGGTCCGCCCTGAAGGATCGAGCAGATCCGCGCCCCGGCGTTACCCGCGCCGTAGATGGCGACCCGTACCGCGGACCTGCGCGTGCCGCCGGCACGCAGGAACAGATACCGGGCGATGAAGCGGCTGCCGCCCACGTACGGCAGCGCCAGTGCCCAGTAGATGCCGAAGGCCGAGAGCGGAATCTGGTGGCTCGCGATGAAGCGATCGAAGATCGCCAGAACCAGCACGGAGAAAGTCACTCCCGCCGTCACGGTGACGGTGGCCTTGGGACCCATGAAACGGATCACGGCGCGATACAGACCAAACACCGCGAAGAAGAACAGCGCCGAGCCCAGGGCGACGAGGAAGTAAGCGAATGTCCGGTCGATGACCGGGTCGAGGGTATCGAATTTGAGAGCCAACGCCGCCCACAGTGCGGTTGGAATCGCAACCGCATCCGCAGTCACCATCACCAGGCGCTTCGTCGTACGCGGTAGCGCCAGGATGGCTTCGGCAATTGAGGCAGCGATCCCCTTCGCGGCTGCCTGTCCGTCTGTCATCGAACTCCTCGCGTCGCGCCGGCCCGTTGGTCTTGGAAATCGAGGCTCAGCCGAACGCTTCTGAATTGTATGCCAATAATGCGCGGCAAATCGATACCATTTACACGAGCTTACCTCGTGAGAACAACGTGCGATAACAGTCAGGGTTGACGCGCTGTCAATCGGCGCAAGACGTTGCCACTGTAAGCCAACGGCGACAATTCTAGGAAAAAGTGCCGTCCCGAACCTCGCGGCGCCCGGCACCGGCTGCGAGAGCCAGCACCCCGAGCGGAACGAGCGCGACCAGGACCGTCATCGCGGCGTACTGCGGCTGCAGCGCCGCAAAGGCGCCGCACGGCAGAAGCCACAGCACGTTCACCAACAATACCACCAGCGTCATACGCAGATGACTCCCCCAGCGCCGGGCGAGCCATTGATAGGCGTGACTCCGGTGCGCCTCGTCGAGACGCTCGCGACGCAACATTCTGCGCGCGAGCGTGACTGTGGCATCTACCAGAAACACCCCGCCGAGAATCAGCCAGACCCAAAGTGACGCAGACTGCCCGCGAGCGGCCGCAATCGCGAGCACAGCGATAAAATAACCGAGATAGCCGCTGCCGACGTCGCCGAGAAAGATCTTCGCCGGCGGCCAGTTCCATCGCAGGAAGCCGAGACAGGCAGCTCCCAGCAGCAGGCCGCACAGCGTGACCTCCGGCGGGCCGCGCGTCATGGCAGTCAACGCTGCTCCGGTGAACCCGACGAACGCGGCCTCGGATCCCGCGATTCCGTCGATCCCATCCATGAAGTTAAAGAGGTTGAGCGTCCACACGATTCCCAGCGCACCCAGGGCGTAGCCCCCCCACCCCAGCACAAACAGCTTCCCCCCCACATTGATAGGCGGCAGACCGCCAAGGCACAGCAGCCCCCACAGGGCTGCAGCAAAGTGCACACCGAGCCGCACGGTGGCCGAGAGTGGGTGACGATCGTCCACAAAGCCCACCAGTGCCACCCCCAGCCCACCGCCCGCGAGCGCAGCAAACACATCCCAAGTCAGCGCCCCGTGCAGTGCGAGAAGCAGCAGGCCCGCCGTCGTTACCAGCACGATCGCGAGCCCTCCGCCACGCGGCGTGGGCACCTCATGCGAGCTGCGGGGGTTCGGAATGTCGAGTACCCCGCGGCCGGCGGCCAGGTAGCGCATGAGGTCCGTCAGCAGGGCCGAGGCGACCAGAGCACCGACGGCAAACAGGGTGGCCGTGAGTGGTGGAATGGAGTGTGTCACCGGGGCGTTCGCTCCTGGGCCCGATACCAATTCACCGTGCGCGTCAGCCCTTCGTCGAGTGACAGAGGCGGCGACCAGCCCAGCTGCGTGCGTGTCTCCGTAATGTCCACGGTGAGAGACTCGCACAGTCGACGAACTTCTGCGCCCCTGCCCGTGACAGCGCCGCCGAGACGCAGCAGTGCCGGGGGAACGGGCAGCAAGCGGGCGCGTCGGCCCATGGTGCTCGCGAGGCGGCGCACCAACTCCGGTGTCGAGAGATCCTCACCGTCTGACACCATCCACGTCCGGTTGGCAGCCGCCGGATGATCGAGAACACGTATCAGTAGGTCGGACAGGGTCCAGACGCTCACCAGGCTGCGGCGATTGTGTACGGCAGCGAGCGGCAGGGGGCGCTCCGCATCCACCCAATGCAGCAGACGCAGGAAGTTAGCCCGCACGCCCGGGCCATACACGAGGGGTGGGCGAACAATCGCACACTGCAGACCGGTGCCGGACGCCGACTGCAACAGCAGCCGCTCACCCTGCCATTTGGACATTCCATACGGATCCTGCGGCTGCGGCGGGTCGTGTGCGTTGTAAGCACGCTGAGCAATCCCATTCCCATGGACCTTGACGCTGCTGAGGTAAATGAAGCGCCGCACGCCATGGCGGGCGGCTTGCTGCGCGAGACGCTCGGTGCCGCGTGCATTGGTCTCCATGTAACCGGCCACGGCGGCTGCCGTGGCCCTCATGTCGTGCGCCCGCGCCGCCAAGTGGATCACCAGATCGACGTCGGACAACGCCCCGCTCCAGTCCGTCCGGGCGCCGAGTTCACCGACCACGACCTGTTCGCCGGCGCCCGCGGCAATCGGCCGTTCAGTGCGAGTCGCGGCGCGGACCTGATAGCCCGCGCGTCCCAACATTGGGCAGAGAACGCTCCCCACGAAGCCACCGGCGCCAGTCACCAACACCCGGCTCATCGGACGTGACGGTAGGTCGCGGCAATCATCGGCTCAGGATATTCTGGCTACTCCCAACATGGAATGTAGTGCTTCCTGCCGTCGAGCGTGATGACCAGCCACCTCGACGGCGCACTCACTTGGCTTCCCGGCTTGTTGCTTGCGCTGAATATCGCGCTTTGGGTGCCCGTGAGCGCCTGTCCGACGACTCCAATGGGTCCTTCGATGTCGACGTCGCCGCGCATCAGGGCTGCGCCGCATTTGAGGTCAAGGTCCGCCGCGCCGTTCGCGATCATCGCGCGCGCATACGCCTTGACCCCCGGCGCGGCCGGTTCACCCGTCTGCAGATGCAGCAAGTCGAGTCCCGCGTACCAGCAACCCCCCGGCACGTTAAGGTCAGCAGTCGCCGCCGCGTACTGATTGAAGGATGCGCAGTCCTGAAAATGCGGGTCAAACACCTGAGGAGCGCGGTACGACTGCGGGTGCCCGGCGGGCGACCAGAAGCTGTCGGCAGCCGGCCCCAGCGGCTGTCCGCTGCGGTCCGCACGACCACCATTTCCGAGGCAGACGAGATTGGAAAGTCGCCCGGCCCGGTTGATCCACGAGCCACTCGCGTAGCCGCTCCAGATCCTGCAACCGGTGACGGTGAGCGTGTCGCAACGCACCGGGTTGACGAACCATTGGTCGTGTGCACCCGGTGACAGTACGAAATCGACCAGAGTCACGGCAGCAACCTCAGCGGTGTTGCCGATGCGTACGTCCCCCTCGGCACATTGATTGCCCTCCAGGTCGAGTCCGCACAGATAGTGGTTGCCGTTGCGTGTGTTGTCGTTGTCGAGGTCGATGCAGACCCGGGTGCAGCCTTCGCAGTCGCCCCCGAAAATCGACAGGCCGCTCGAATCGACCAGATGCAAACCGGTCGGCGCGGCACCGAAGGTCACCTGGTGAAGGGACAGCTGATGAGTCTGGGACTGGCAATCGATGTTGACGAGATTGTTGTGAATGATCTCAGAACCCAGAATGCGGTTCAGGAAGCTGGAGTACCCTCCGGTCGCAAACTGCACGCCGATGCCGAAATCCCTGATTCGCACGCGCTCGAGAGCGTTGTACGGGGAGCCGCTGCACTGGATGCCCGGACGCGTAGCTCCGGCCCCCCTGCCGACCAGCTGCAGGTCCCGGATCACCACGCCCTGCGACTGCGCGCCACTGATTGTCAGCAAGGTGATGTCGGCGCTGGTGGCGATGACTGATTGGTAGCGATTGTCCCCGTAAATCGTGATAGGGGCGGTGATCATCACGCCGGCGGTGACGCTGCAGCGGACTCCAAGAGCCGCGGAAATGTACACCGCGGCGCCGCCGGGCTGCTGAGCCTGCGCTACTGCGGCAGCAAGTGCCTGCGTGACGTCGGTGTCAGGGTGTGCTCCGTAGCGGCGCAGGTCGCCGGGCAGATAGGCGGTGTCCTGCGGCGCGACTCCGGCGCTCGTCTCGGCGCCGGTGCGCGCCTGGCCGCCTCCGGCGTCTGTCGCCGCGCGCGCGGCCGCCGGCATGAGCGCCGCCGCCGCGGCAGATACCAACAGGGCTCCCGACAAGTCGCGGCGACGCATAGGCATGCCTCCTTGCCCCGATTGGAGCAAAAGCACGCACGGCAATCCAGACCGCGCGCCCGCGGTGCGTTCGGTTCGTCCGGGTGAAAGGATCTAGGAGCGCTGCGCGGCGCGGGGCGGCGGCGGCTTCGGATGCGAGACTCGGCCGGAATCGCCCCGATCCCTGGCACGCCACTTATCGCGGGTTTGTCCCCACATCCAGACCTGAGTGCCGGCCGGAGGCGGCAGCTTTACCAGACGCTGGCGGGATGAACCGAGTCGCTGTGCGAGCGCAGCGGAGCGCACGTTGGCCTCGGGAATGCAGTGGATGACGTTGCTCCAGCCGAGCACGTCGAAAGCCCAGTCTATGGCGGCGACCGACGCCTCGTACGCGTAGCCCTGCCCTTCAAACTCGCGCAGGATCCCCCAGCCAACCTCATCCCCGGGCCAGCCTTGCGGCTTCCACGGACCCACGCGCCCTATCCACCGCCCGCTCTCGCGATGAATCACGGAGAACATTCCAAAGCCGCACAGTGCCCAGCAACCGGCCATGGTTGCGAGCGCGCGCCACGCTGCTTCCGGAGGCTGCGGTCCGTCCATGTAACGCATCGTCTCTGGGTCGGCGTAGAACATCGCCCACGCGTCGAAGTCATCGACGCTGGGTACTCGCAGAATCAGTCGCTCGGTTTCGAGAACCGGAGCGCCGACAAACGCCACCCTCTGACCAACGTTCGCCTTCACCAATGCCCTCTCATTAAGCTACGTAAGCATCAGCGCCACTGCGGTCGGACCCGGCACGACGTGCAGCGGTGTACCAAAAATACAAGACCTCGAGTATCCGCGTCGACCGGCCACTCGTATACAATTGTTCACAATTAATCAAATCATCTTTCGTCCCGGGCGCCCTGGGTCCGGCCGGGCACCTCGGCGGGCCCGCGCTCACGGTGCCGCTTGAGCAGCCCCAGCACGTCCTGTGCCATCTGGCCGACGATTCCTGAGCGCGCGTATTTTGCGGTGAAGGCGGCTCTGGGCCGATCGAGCAGCTCGAGGGATTCGAGCGCGCGGATGCCCTGCGCCACATCACCCGGGGCAAAGACCGCCGCATTCTCGATCTCGGCGCGCACGAAGGCGGCCGCGTAGCCCGCCACCCCGGCCAGTACAGGCTTGCCGAGCGCAGCGTATTCGAACAGCTTTGACGGCAATACCTTCTCGAAGGCTCGATGTGCGCCCAGGTGCAGAAACAGCACATCTGCAGCACGGTAAGCCTGCAGCAGCGCGGCCCGCGAGACCGGTGGTCGCAACTCCACGTTGTCCGTTCCGGCGGCCGCCAAGGCAGCCTGAAGCACCTTGCAACGGCCACCGTCGCCAATCACGACAAAGCGCGCGCGTGCACGGAGCTGCCGTGCCATGCCGGGCAATATGTCATGCAGGCCCTGTCCTTCGCCGACGTTGCCGGCGTAGAGGATCGTGACCCGCGCATCGGTCGGGTCGCGAGCGAGCCGCTCGGCTGGCAGATTGAGAAACTCGTCGTCGATGCCGTGCGTGAACCACGCCAGCGACTGATCACCGTACCGCTGGCGGAAATAGCCCTCGAATCCGCGCGACACCAGATTGACGCGCTCGGCTCGCGTGACGGTCCAGCGCTCGATGAGGGAAAAGATGCGGCTCGCCGGCCAGGCTGCCGGCGCGGGCAGCACATCGCCGATGGTGTCGACGAACAGGTCGCGGATGTCGAGGTACAGGGTCGCATCCTTGCGCCGCGCGATCCACGCGCCGAGCGCCGCCGTCATCAGCCTCGAGGAGGTCGCAAATACAAGGTCGTAGCGGCGCTCGGCCACGATCCGCAGAGTGCTGCGGGCATACCTGGCGAACGCGCGTGACTGGCCGGCCATGTCGCTCTGGTGACGCGGCAGAGCGATGCGCCGGATCTCGAGCCCAGTGCTGGTCTCGCAGGACGCGGCGTCTCGGTCGAAGGTCTGGTAGCGATTCGGCAGCGTGGTGATGACGTCGATGTGGGTGCCGGGTGCGGCCTGCGCCCGTAGCGCCGCAACGAACGGCGTAGCACGGAAGGAGCCGGCGCACAGGTCCGGCGCGTAGTAGAAGCTCAGCACCAGTATTCTGCCGCTCATCGCCGCCAGCTCACCTGCGTTACGAGCGTAGCACCGGAGAGCCTGGCGACCACGCAAAGATTCGGCACCACCACTCCAAACCGCGGGTGCCAGGTTGCGCTCTCAACCTCGACGCTCGCCGCCCCTGCAAACGACACGCTCGCGATCTCGCGCTCCGCGAGCGTGACTGACACGTGGCCCGCTGCACGGTGCGCGTGCAGTTGCGGATGCAGGAACAGGCGGGACTCGGCGCTAGTGAACCGGCCCGTGATCCGATCGTCGATGCGCAGCGAGTCCGCAGTGAGCGTCCAGCACCTGATGTGCTCGTTTGCGCGCGCCAGGCGTCGGTAACCGTCGTGACTGCCCTCGATGACGACCTCATCGCCCGCGGCGCTCGCGCGGCGCAGCGTGCCGCGCGCGCGCCGCGCCACGCGAAAGGCGGCCCAGACCTCGCTCGAGTCGACGCCGTCGATGGTCAGGGTATTGTGGGCACGAGTCCCGCGCTGCCGCTGCCGTTCGGCACCGGCCCCGTACCGCGAGGTACCGGAATTCACGAATACCCGCTGCCACCCGAGACTCAGCTCGAAGCTGAGCGTATCGGCATGTGCGTGCGCGGGCAGATAGTCGGGTCCCACCGACCCGCAATCGCAGAGGAGGTACGCGCTCCCCAGCGCGGCCCGGACATAGCCGCTCGCGGCGAGCACAGCCAGTGGTGTGTCAGCAGGCACAGCCGGCGGGAGATCGAGGCGCCGCGCATACTCCTCCAGACTGCGCGCTGTCGGAGCGACACCCCATGCGGTGTCATTGAAGAACGCCGGCTCCCCGTCCGGATGCGACATGGCAGCGAGCCAGGTCCGCATGTGTGCGACCAGCGACGGCCAGTGCGCCGGCACTGCTCGCCCGAAGGCCCGTAGAATGTTGCTCAGGTCGAGCAGGTCCTCGAGTGCCAGCGCGTGGTACATCGGACTGAGCTCGAAGTGAGCACCGTCGGCCAGTATCTGCTCCCGCAGCTGACCCTCGAGGAGCGCCATGCCGCGGCGGTGCCACCGATCTGCCTCCGCACCGTCAAAATAAAGTCCTGCGTGGATGAGCGCCTTGGCGTTGGCGAGCAGATGGTTCCCGAGGAGGTGGTGTTCGAGACGGCGCAGCAGCCAGCGGGTCTGCACGGCGAGACTGCTCAGGCAGGCCGGCGTCAGCGGGTGACCGCGCAGCGCCCATTTGACCCAGTTTACGACTCGACGCGAGATGGGATAGGGATCCCACCCCGGCCCCTCAGGCGGTGGATTCTCCAGCACCCATCTCGATAGGAGCTGCCGGTGCCAATCCGCACGCGCTTGCGCATCGTGCGCATTCAGGTCATCGAAGTAGTGCAGGTGGTAGGTCCACAGATCCGAGGCATCTCGCGGCTGCCAATCGGTAGCATCGCAGCAGCGGCGCTCCTCATTCAGCAGGCGGAAGGTGTCCGGCCCCGTGAGACTCGGTTCCCCTTCGATGGGCACAGCGTACGGCCCGTGCCTGGCGCGCACCGTCGGCGGCGGCCGCAGGTCCGGCCGTGGACTCGGCAGCACCAAGCGCAGGCGGCCTGCGATCTGGATCGGCCGCAGATGACGAACCGTATGATAGTAACGACTCAGTGTCGTCACGCTCGCGCCCGCTCACCCAATGCGACCACAACGCGTGACACCTCGAGCAGCTCCTCGAGCGCGATCGGCGCCGGTGCGCCGTTGCGCACGGCAGCGACGAATGCCGCCACGCACGCCTGCTGACCTTTGTCCTGCCGCCATGAGCTCATGCGACTGAACCCGGGCCAGCCATAGCCGCGCAGGCGACGGAAATTGTCCAGCTGCAGGACGCGCCCGCCGCAGAATACCTCGATACGCTCCTTCGGGTAGCTGCGGTGGCCGTTGGCGAGATAGTGAATCGCACCCCACGAGCCGTCGGCAAACGCGAGCGTGATCGAGACGTCGTCCTCGTGCCGCGTGCTGTCGCGTCCCAGCACCCGCACGCCTGAATCGACGATCGGCTGCCCGGCGAGGAAGCGCGCCAAGTCGACGAAATGGCAGCCCTCCCCCACGAGGCGGCCGCCGCCGGTCCGCGGATCGTGCAGCCAGTGGTCCGCGGGGAGCGCACCCGCATTCACCGTGATGACGATGCTCTTCGGCTCGCGCATCGGCTCTAGCAGCGACTTCATTCTCACGACGTGCGGGGCAAAACGCCGGTTGAAACCGACCATCAACAGCGGCCGACTAGTGCCGGACCGACCTGCAGCGGCCGCCGCCACGGCGTCGAGCTCCTGCTGCGTCAGGGCGAGCGGCTTCTCGACAAAGGTATGTTTGCCGGCCGCGAGCGCGCGCAGCGTCAGACTCGCATGACTGTCGTGCCGCGTGGCGATCACGACAATGCTGGCATCACTCGAGGCGAGCATCGCCTGGGGATCGCTCGCCGCGACGGCAAAACCGAACTTACGCCCATAGTGGGCTGCCGATACGCCGCCGCGACTTGCGATGCCTGCCATGCGGGTGCCGCACGCGACGAATGCCGGAATCAGCACGCGTCCGGCGTAGTTCCCCGCGCCGATGAACAGCGCCGCCGGCTCGACGCCGGCCGAGGCAGCCGGCCGTGGCGTACCGTTCAGCATGATCGCCGGGGTGCGCACCGCTGTGGCGGGCAGCTGCGGATACTGCAGGACAATTCCCAGGTGAGGCTCGGTCTCCGACGCCAGCAGCTCGTACGCCTCAGGCGCGGACTGGAATTTGAATCGATGACTCACCAGAGGTTCCACGTCCAGCCGGCCGAGCGCGAGCATGTCGAGAACTGCCGCGAGGTTGCGCTGTTCGGTCCAACGCACGAAGCCCACCGGATAGTCCCTCCCAGCCTGCTCGTACTCGGGATCGTAGCGCCCGGGGCCGTACGAGCAGGACACCTGGAAGGTGAGCTCCTTGCGGTAGAAGTCGTCGCGATTGAGCTCGAGCCCCGTGACGCCGACCAGTACGATACGGCCGCGCTTACGGCACATCCGCGCACTCAGCGACAGGGGCTCGCTGCTGTTCGTCGCGGCCGCGATCAGCACACCATCAACGCCGCGGCCCTCGGAGAAGGCTTCAGCGACCCGCTCGACGTCCTGCGAATAGTCGACCGCGATGACCTCGGCGCCAAAGGTGCGCGCGAGCTCCACCTTGCGCCGATCCGGGTCGATTCCCAGCACTCGGCAGCCCGCCGCCCGCAGCAGCTGCACGGCGAGCAGCCCGACGAGACCGAGTCCGATCACGACAAACCGCTCGCCGAGTGTCGGCTCGGCCAGGCGCATTCCTTGCAGAGCCACCGCACCGAGCACCGTGAAGGCAGCGGCGTCGTCGGACACCTCATCCGAGATGCGGGCGCACAGGTGGCGCGGTGCACAGACGAGCTGCGCGTGTGCGCCGTTCGACACCACGCGATCGCCCGCCGCGAAGTCCGTGACCTCCGGCCCGACCTCGAGCACAACCCCGACGTTGCAGTAACCGAGCGGCAGCGGCTCGTCGAGCTTAGTGCGCACCGCGCTCAGCGTGGCGGCGATGCCGTCGGTACGCGCCTTGTCGATGACCTGCGAGACCCTTTCCGGCTGCTGCAGCGCCTTCTGCAGCAGGTTGCCGCGCCCGAATTCGACCAGCATGCGCTCGGTGCCTGCGGAGATCAGCGAGCGTCGTGTCTCGATCAGCAGCGAGCCGCGCGACACGGCCGGTGGCGGCACCTCGCGCAACACCGTGTCTCCGGTCGACAGTTCCTGTAATACTTGCAGCATTCACTCACCGCTGGCGGTCTGGGGTTGACTACGGTCCGAGCGCTGCGCCACCCGGGCGAGAAAACCCAGGGTCTCGGCGGCACAACGCTCCCAGGAAAAGTTCTGGGCCCGCGCGAACGACTCGTGCGCCAGCCTGGCGCGCAGGTCGGCTGACTCGATGAGAGTGCGCACGGCCCGCGCAATGTCCTCGGGATCCTCCGGGTCGAAATACACCCCTGCCGATCCCAGCACCTCGGGCATAGGGCCGCGATTCGAACAGGCGACGGGCAACCCCGAAGCCATACCCTCGAGGAGTATGTTGGGCATGTTCTCGCAGCTCGACGCGAACAGGCACAGGTCCGCGACGGCGTACAACGCCGGCAGGGCAGCATGCGCCACCGGTCCGTGATAGCGGACGCAGCGCGCAGCGGGCCCGAGGCGCGCCAACGTCTTCTCCAGGCGCGCCAGCGCCGGTTGGTTTGCAGGGCCTGCCAGATCGAGCGTGACCGGCACACCCTGCGCGCACAAGCGCGTCACCGCCTCCGCGACATGCCACTGGTGCTTATAGACGTTCACGATCGACACGTAGAGGATGCGGAACGGCCGCCCCGGCCCGTAGGCCGATGCCGGCTGCTGCTCGCGGGGCGCGCGCGCAAAGCGCGCCTCCACCCCGTGCGGAATGATTGTGGTGTGCGCGGGTAACGACTTCAGGACAGGTGCAATGGCATCGCGCGCGTAGCGCGTCAGAAAGATCAGCCCGTCCGCACGGCGAAAGGAATGGATCTGCACACGGCGCAGCAGATGCAAGCGCAGCGCGGCCCTGGACCAGCCGTGGCGGCGCAGCTCGCGTGGCTCGAACGGCTGCATGTTGCGGCTCATGGTGACGAACGGCCGAAAGCCCCCCACGTAGGAGCCGCCGGGCACGAACAAAATGTCGCAGCCGGCGGCGCGCGCCGCTGCCGCGACGCCGCGACCCTGCCACAGCGCGCGCGTGATTCCGTTGGTGTTCATCCCGGCCGGGCTCGACTTCACCAGCCACGGGCGCTCGGGCAGACCCTGCATCGTGCCATCCCCACCCCACACGATGACCTGCGAGAAGCCGTGTTGCTGCGGTTGCGCACACCGGAGCAACTCGGCCAGATGCGTGACACCGCCTCCGGCGCGTAGATTCGACGCCTCAATGCCGAGCCGCATGTACAGCGGTTCCTCGCGCGGTCAGATGTCCCGCCTTCAGCACCTGGCCATCGACCAGACCCGACTCCTCGAGCCAGCTTCTGACCGTCGGGGCGCTCTGCGGGTTGTCATACTCCGGCGCCAGCCAATCGAACGTATCGAGCAACGCCCACTCGCGCAGCTGCGCCGGCGACAGCGGCAGAATCCCTTCGTGGTTCGCGACCGGCACGACGCGCCGCAAGGTGCGGCCGATCACCGGCACGCGGCTCAGGACACGACTGATCGGCAGCAACCCCGGCACCAGCTGCTCACACCACGCGAACAGCGTCGTCTTGGGCATCCGCCGTGTGAACGGTCGCAGCCAGTACTTGGGCAGCAACGCGCTCTTCCAGGAGCGCTCGTAGAAGTCCACACACAAACGCCCGCCCGGCGTCAGCATCGGCGGCAGCGCCGCGAAGGCGCGCGCGACGTCCGGCGTGTGCTGCAGCACCCCGAGCGAGTAGACGAACCGAAAGCTCTGCGGCGCCAGCGGTAAGGCATAGACATCAGCCTGCACGACGTGCAGGTTGGAACGTTGGCCGAGGTTCTGCAGGCACGCATCGACCGCGCCCGAGTAGTCCAGCGCCACGACCCTGGCGCCGGCATCGAGCGCCACCTCGGCAAAGCGTCCGGCGCCGCAGCCGACATCGAGCACCCAGTCGCCGCGCAGATCCGCGGGGCGCCACGCCGTGGCGGTCCAGAAGCGCTCCGCTGATATCGGCCAGCCCGAGAAGCTATCGAGCTGAGTCTGCCGGAACCGCTGCCATTGCAAGCCGAAGCTGTCGGCGTAATTCGACTCGGACACGAATCGCGGGATGAATTCCCGAATCGGATAGCATTGCGCGCCGTCCGCTGAGAGCAATAGGCCGGCACGAATGCGCCCATCCTGCATGACCGCGTCCGCGACGCGCAGCCGCTGCCCGGAGCGCGGACAGCGGAGAATTTCCAGCAGTTCGGTTCGCACGCGCCGGCTCTCAGAGCGTCGCGCGATATTCGCGCCGCCACAGCTCCAGCATGACCAGCGCGAACAGGCGCTCGCTATTGGCTCTGCCGCGCTGCTGCCCGCGCAGCAGCGCGCTGACGGTCTCGTGTTCGAGCAGGGTACTTTGTGATCCGAGCAGCACGTCGCGAAAGAACTCCGACCACTCCGCGCCATCCAGCCAACGGGCCAGCGGAATGGAGAAGCCCTGCTTGCGCTGGCGGTCGAATTGCGGCGGCAGCACGCGTGCCGCCACCTGCTTGAGCAGCACCTTGCGGCTGCCCGCCGTCGCCTTCAGCGTCGAGGGCACTTTGCGACAGGCGAACTCGACCAGCTGCCGGTCAAGGAGCGGTGCCCGCACCTCGAGGGAACTCAACATGCTGGCACGGTCCACCTTCACCAGGATGTCCTCCGGGAGATAGTTCTGCAGGTCGAATCTGCTTGCCCGCTCCAGCAGGTCGCCCTGGTCCGGGAGCCGTCGCTCACGAATCTGCTCCGCCGGCAGCGCGCACGCGGATCGGCCCGCGAGCAGCCGCCGGCGCATCAGCCGGTCGAAGTATGAGGCGATCTGCGGCACGTCGCTTTCGAGGTCCGCAGCCGCCGCTTCAACCCAGCTGCGGCCGCGGAAACCCACCGGCAGGACGGCGTAGGCGGCGCGCGCTACCGGCCGGCGTAGCCCGCGCGGAATGCAACCGACATGCTCCCGCATCCACAGCATGCGGCTGTAGTGTCGGTAGCCCCCGAACAGCTCATCGCCCCCGTCTCCACCGAGGGCCACCTTGCAGTGTTGGCGTACCTCCCGGCAGATGAGGTAAGTTGGGATCATCGACGAGTCGGCGATCGGCTCGTCGAATTGGCGCGCCAGCAGCGGCAGAATTTCCGCCGACGGCCGCTCCACCGAGAGTTCGGTGTGCTCGGTGCCGAAGTGCCGCGCAATCAACCTAGCATGCGGCGTCTCGTCGTAGGCGCCGTCCGCCGGAAAGCGGACTGTATAGGTGCGCACGCGTGCGGTAGAGCGCGCCGCCATCGCGGTGACCAGGCTGGAGTCGACTCCACCGCTCAGCAGCACACCGACCGGCACATCGGCCACCAGCTGGCGCCGCACGGCGGCCGCGAGCAGCGCCTCGAGCTCGACGACGAGGCCGCTTTCATCGCAATCGACGTCCGGGCCCGCTGCTGGCGGACTCCAGTACCGCCATACCCGAAGCGTTCCGGCGCGCGCGTCGAATAGCAGTGCATGGGCGGGTGGCAGCTTGTTGCAGCCCTGCAGCAGACACAGCTCGCCCGGCGCAAAGCCCATGTACAGGAAGCAATCGAGCGCGGTCGGGTCGATACGCCGCGCCAGACTTGGATCCGCCATCAGCGCCTTGAGCTCCGATGCAAAGCTCAATGTCTCGCCGGCCACGCGGTAGTAGAGCGGCTTCTCGCCGATGCGGTCGCGCGCCATCAGGAGCATACCGTTGGCATCGTCGTACAGGGCGAAAGCGAACATGCCTTCGAGCCGCGCGACGCACTCCGTGCCCCATTCCTGGTAGGCAGCCAGAATCACCTCGGTGTCGCTGCCGGAGCGGAATCTGCGACCCCGGGCCATGAGGTCGGCGCGCAGCTCGCGATAGTTGTAGATCTCGCCGTTGTGCACAATGCAGGTGCGTTGCGCGGCGTCAGTCATCGGCTGAGAGCCGGATGGTCCCGGATCGATGATGGACAGCCGGCGGTGCGCAAAGGCTGCGCGTCCATCCGCGGAACGCCACGTGCCGGCCCCGTCCGGCCCGCGATGCGCGAGTGCCTGCGCGGCGGGTGTGAGCCACTCGCTGCCGTGGATGCCGCCACGCGCGACGCTGCCGGCTATGCCGCACATACCACTGGTCCGGAGCGCCCGACGCGGCCGGATCCCTGCCCTCCCTCATACGCCTTGTTGAGCAGGAAGTAGAAGATCAGTGCCCCGTAGGAGAGCTTGGTGGTCTCGTGAAAACAGCCGAACACGCCGAGCGCAATCAAACCTGCCGTCACGCCGATATCGACCCGCACGTAATAGCGCAGCAGCTTGACCCAGAAGAGCAGGTAGATGACGAGGCCGATCACCCCCGTTCGCAGCAGTGTGTCCCAGTACTGCCCATGCGCGGATCCTTCTCCGGCTATGACCAGGTAGGCACCCGCGAAGCCGGTGCCGGTGAACGGGTTTCCCTCGATCGTATCGATGATATGAGAGTAGAGGTCGAGCCGGTCGCCTTCACCCTCGCTGATCTTGTAGTCCTGCGGATTGGTCTCCGCGGTGTTGACCATTTCGTCGTAGAGCCTGCTGACGGCCGCCGCCACTTCCTGATCCAGGGCGGCATAGGACAGCGCCGCCATCGTCAGCACCACGCCCGCGACCACCACTATCCTCTGTCGGGTGCGCGATCCACCCGTAGTGCCCGACCGTCGGCCCCCCAGCAGCAGTGCGACGTACGCGAGCAGCCCGGCCGCCGTTCCCAGCCACGCGGCACGCGTAAAGGTGAGGAAGATGCAGGCCAGTATCACCAGATTGGCCGCCGGCCAGATGAGGCCGCGACTCCAGCGGCTCAAAGCCACGAAGAATGCGAACAGCAGCACGATCACATAGCGCTGCGGCCAGTCGGTGATGAACTCGCGCATGCCGCCCTTCACCATGTAGATGTCGGCCAGCGAAAACCCCCCGAAGCTGAACATGTAGAAGGCCGTCAGCGAATACGCAACTGCGCACACCACCGTCGCGACCAGCAGCTCCTCCAGCCGTATGCTCAGCCGCACGAACAGCAACGCGACGCCGAGCAGCGCCAGCGTGAAGCTGATGAACTGCCGCGCCAGAAAGGTGGCATAGAAGTGGGAGAACAAAACCACGCCGATGGCCAGGGCGAGGATCATGAAGGCGACGTATGCGGCAGCCTGATAATTACGCTGGTATCCCCGCGGCGAGATCAGCAGTATCGCGAACAGGTAATTGGCGCTCACCCCGTCTTCGAAAATCATCAGCGAAATGGGCGCGAGCAGTGCCGCACACAGCAACACGTATCGGGCGCGCACCTGCTCTCCCACAACATCTGTTGCCCTCGCAAATGTCAGGTCTGTCGGCTGCACGCCCTCCTCCCCCGGCTACCGCTGCGCTCTGATGCAGCGGGCGATGATCTCGCCGGACAGCAACCCGGGGAAGCGCTCGCGCCATCCCCGCATCCAGCCAAAGCGCTCACCCCAACCGGTCCACGCAACCGGCTGCCAGCCGCAATCCTCGAGTAGTGTCGCAAAGGCGCGTTGTGTGAAGGTATGCAAATGCATGCCGTCCCAGCCGGCCTGCCGCCAGTTGCTGACCGGCTCGTCGGTTCCGGTGCGCGGCAGCTCACCGCGCAGCAACGCAAGCCTGTGCTTGAGGTAGGCATAGTTCGGCACGGAGCAGACCAGCGTCGCCCCGACGCTCGCGATCCGATACAACTCATCGAGCACCACGTAAGGATCCAGCACGTGCTCGATAGTTGCCACGGAGATGAGCAGATCGGCGCTGCGGTCGGGGATCTCCGGCAGTCGATCGGCGTGCGGCCGCAGCAGCGTGACTTTTTCTGCCACTTGCGGCGGACAGCCCTGCAGCGAGCGGCTGACGTTGCCGAGCACGGTCTCGCTGATGTCGACGCCGATGGCCCGATTGAAGCGCTCCTCGCGCGCCAGGTGCAGCAGCAACGATCCTGCGCCACAGCCGTACTCGAGCACGGTGCCGTGCCCCGCGGCGAGCAGAGGGTAGACGACGGCGTCGCGACCGACCAGCCCCGCATCGGCGGACCAGAAGCGGTGCGCCGTACGTTCGTAGAACGCCTTGAGGTGATTGGTGGAGTCCACGCTCAGGAACCCACCTGCGCCGCGTGTCGCAGCCGCACGTCACGACGTATGAAGAGGTAGAACACCGCCGCGCACGCCACCACGTATCCGGCCTCCGGAAGCATGGGCGTCGGATGCAGCGCAAGTAGCAGGCCGGTGAGCAGCATCGCCAGCCCCACGGCGATCCCCGACAGACTCACCTGCACGGGCCAGTGGCGCCTGGCCTCCAGCGTGATCGCTGCGGCGCGCAGCACCATCTGTGCGAAGAATCCCAGGTAGACGCCGATGGGTCCTAAGGCCCACATAAGCAGCAGCAGCAGCGTGATCCCCACCAGGCTGCTGAGGACCGTGATCTTCAGCATCGCTCTACCCATGCCGTGCGCCAGAAAGTGATTCTGGCAATGCCACCACGGAACCAACACTACGTACGCCGAGAACAGCAGTGCCAGCTCCGGGACCATCTGCTGGTAGTTGCGCAGATTCCCTCCGAGCCGCGGCACCACCCACGGATAGGCGATGATGGCAACGCCCCCGCACAGCCCGAGCGCAGCCGCCAGTCCGCGGTAGAAGCTTCTGTTCCTGCGCTCGACCGCTTCGAACGGCTCGTCCCTGATCAGCTGATAGAACCTCGGGCTCCACACCTGATTCAGAGCGCCGGACGCGAGCAGCATCAGCGAGCACAGCGACAGTGCAAACGTGAACCGCGCCACCTCGCGCCCCGGCAGCTCGATGTTGATCAGGTAGTTGGTTCCGTAACCACTCAGCCATCCGAGCAGCGCAACCAGGGCAAAAGGCGCTGCCGCCAGCGCGAGGCGCCGGATGGTGACGCCGTCGAATGCCATCGGCCAGCCGCCACCGGCCAGCGCACGCAAAGCCAGCGTCGCGGCGCTGACACCAATGCTCGATCCCACGCAGAACCCGGTGACCGACTTGACCAGAACGCAGCCGCAAAAGCCCCCGATCGACGCGCCGAGCTGCGGAATGCAGCTGAGCAGCACGGAGCGCCGATGGTTCTCTTCCAGGCGCACGATCTGCGCCTCGAACGACACCAGGGCAAGAACCGCGCCGCATACCACGATGCATACATAGGCGGCCGCCGAAGCCGTCAGCTGCGGAACTGCTCCGCGACCGAGCAAGGCGAGCGCACAACCCGCCAGCACCAGCGCCACGAACGCCAGATTCGCGCTGGCGAACAATCGTGCCCGTTGCGTCGGTGCGCTGTACTCCCGCAGCCGTCCGACGGTAGCCTCCACTACCCCGGCGGACGCCAGCGTCGCCAGACCCTGCTGCAGGGCGTACAGCAGGCCGAACTGCGCGTACTGCTCGACGCTCAGCAGTCGGGCGAGATACATGAAGATCAGGAAGCCGACCAGCTTCTGGAAGACCGCACTGCCTCCGTACAGGGCCGAGTAGACGATGAGCTGGCGCATGCCTAACGCTCTGCGGCATGCACGGCTGCCCGGGCAGCGCCGGACTCAGAGCCGGACTTTCGAAACACGTAGAAGTAAGCGGACGGGCCGAGCTTCTTGTGCCACCGGTCGCGCCAGTAGTGATCATTGACACTCACCAGAGCCGAGACCACGCGGTCCACCGCATACAGTGCCGGGAAGGAAAGCGCGCCGCGCGCGAGCAGCCCCTTGAATACCCGATTCAGCGGCTCGAACAGAATCGGCACGGGCGGCCGCGCCGGCTCCAGACCGCAGCGCTGCGCAATCTCGACCAGCAGCCGACGACCGATGCCGCGCTCGTTCGGTGTAGCCGACCTGGGCAGCCGCCAGTCCCCCATCGATGAGCACGGCTCGCGCACCAGCAACGTTCCGCCCGGCGCCAGCACACGACTCACTTCGCGCAACACCTTGCTGACGTTGGGAATGTGATGCAGTACCGAGAACGCGCACACGAGCGACTGCGATGCGCTCGCCAGTTCAATATCCCCGGCCACCGTGGGATGGATGATGGCCGAGTTGGGCCATTTGCGCGTCAGGGATCGGCTGAAGTTCTCCGAGGACTCGAGGAAGTGCAGCCGCCATTGCGGGTTGCGCCGCGCGAACTGCTCGATCTCGGTGCCCGAACCCGGGCCGATCACCAGGACCGACTTCGGCGCGACCGCGTCCGCATCCAGCCGCGCAAAGCCCAGCGTCTCGTTGAGGAACCGCATGTATGAGTACCATGGGTCTACCTCGCTGTTAGCCCCGTCGGCCTGGTAGAAGGCTTCCTTCTCCTGGGCGAGCCAGGTGGCCAGTTGCTCGCCCGTGAAGTCATCGCCGGCCAGAGTCCTGCCGGCCCGAATGTCCGCGGACACCTCGAGCGGCAGGCTCGTCGCCACACTGCGCGGCGAGGCACGCCCGGCCGTGTCGGCGACACTGCGGTTGGTCATGCGCGGACCCCCGCGGTGCCAGAGCTGACGTCCAGCGTGCGCAGCGTCTGCACCACCTCGGCCACACGCTCGGGCATGTCCTCGATCGGCATGGGCCCCGCATTCCGCTCGATCCATGTGCGCGCGGCGCGGGCGTCGCACTCCGAATGCATGCTGCTCAACCGTGAAGTCAGCTCACCTATATCGGTGAGCAGACAGCCGCGCGGGTAGCTCATCAGAACCGGGCCGTAGCGCAGAACGCCGAGCTCGCCGTAAGCGGCATAGAACATCGGCAGGCCGAGTAACCCGGGAATTATCGCCAGCGTCGTCGGCTCGACGATGCAGGCATGCGCCGCGCGCAGGCAGTCCATGAACCGGTGGTTGGCGACAATTTCAACGTGGGCCGCTGCTAGCCGCAGGCGCAACACAGCTTCATCGTGTGACGGATGCAGCTTCAGCTGCATGCGCGCGCCCTGCGCAGTCAGGGCGTCCGCAGTGCGCAGCAGATGCGCCACGAACTGCTCATAGTTGCTGAATACCAGGCCGTTGTTCACCAAGCCGGTGTCGATGTACATGATGCGCGGCTCGGCGGGTGTCTCGACCGTGAGCCGGCTGCCGAGCATCGGCTCCGTCAGCCCAAACCGGCCGAGGTCGGGGTTGCCCACGACCCGCACTCGCTGCGGTGAAAACGCGTAGCTGCGGATCGCGTGCTCGACGTCGGCATCGGTGTAGACCGCACACATGGTAGTCGTCACTTCGCTGGCGAAGTCGGCGGTCAGACGATGCGCCGGCCTGCCGAGCACCATGCGCAGCGAGTCGGAAACGAAGCGTCGCCAGTCGCCCAGGCTCGCGCCGGTCCTGACCAGCGAGGCGAGGTAGCACGGCAGGGTTCGACGCAGCACCTTGCCGAGCTTGCTTCCCACGAACCTGGCGTGCGCCAGCATCGGTGGCCCGTAGCTGCCGCGGCGGTCGTTGGTGACCTGGACATTCACCAGGCCGTGGTAGAGCAGCAGTGTCGGTATGCGTCGTCGACGGCAGTAGCGCAGCAGCGCACGGTGCGCAAACGTCTCGATGGAGAGCAGCACCACGACGTCGGGAGCCTCAACGTCGAGCATTCTCTCCAGCGAGACGCCGCCATATAGCGCGATGTCCCGCACCTCGAGCTCGCCGATACGTTCCTCGCGCGGGCGGTCCGGGTCGTTTCCCCACGAGCCCAGATGCACCAGCCGCAACGCGGCGCCGCGCCGCGCGAGGGCCGGGATCAACCGTTCGAAGTGATGCGCTCCCCTTGTCCAGCTGTCGAAGCCGAGAATACGGCTGCGGGGCTCGCGGCGCGCCTCTGCCATCGGTTTCGCAACCCCGGTGTCTGGCTGTGCTGACATGGGTACCGGTTGAGCCTCAATCGACGGCGGGCAGGAGTTTGCGACCCAGCACGAACGCCTCGGCTGCGAGCAGTCCGGCGCTCGCGCCGCGCCACTGAGCCAGCGCGCGGACCGCCGCGGTCGAGCGCGGGTGCGGGAACTCACGCAGCTCGCTCGCGTAGGCGTTGAGCGCCTCAACCTTCCGGTCGAGCGTCGCCGAGATATCCACGAACCAGTTCGGGTGGAACAGGGCCGGCCCTGGTGGCGGGCGCCACTCGGTCGAGGACGGCACCTCGAAAAACAGCAGCTCGCGGACGCCCAGCCCCGGCTGCGGCCGACACGCGACCACCACCGCTTCGTGCACTACGCGGTGGTCGACGTTGACATCACCGGCGTGATGCGTGAGCACCAGCGAGGGACGGTGTAGGGTCATGAATCGCTCGACCGCCTGCACAACATCGAGCAGCTGCTCGCCGTCCATGCGGTTGTCCGCGTACCTCAGCAGTTCGACGGATGCGCAGCCGAGGATCTTGCCGGCGCTGCGGGCGGCGGCACTGCGCGCCGACATCCGCTCCCGAATCTCCACGCGGCCGGCGTTCCTGTCGGCGCGAGCGCCTTCGCCGTCCGCCATCAGCAGAATGTGGACCGCATCGCCCTCGGCTGCGAGACGCGCGGCGGTGCCCCCGCAGCCGAGCACCTCATCGTCAGGATGCGCGGCGACGATCACGACGCTGCGCGCGTTCGGTTTGGCACTGACTTCAGTCATGGCTTTCTCGCAACCAGGTTCCAGGCGGCGAACTGCCCGCCACCGGCAGGCACGTGCGTCTGCACCCTCTTCTCCTCGACCAGTAACAGCTCGAAACGGGAAAACAGCTCGCGCAGATGGCCGAGGTCGGAAAAATGCACCCTGCCGACGCCCGCGAATGGCCCGTCGGAGTAGCCTCGCCGCGTGTAAGTGTCCTCGGCCGGTTCGCCGCGCTCGTACTCGGTGAAGGCCGTCGAAAACCAGTCGACGCCGACGAAATGCGCACCCGTCCGCATCGCGCACCGGGCCAGATCCAGCGCCGCCTCTATTCCCGCGGATGGATTGTGCGTGACTGCCGCCCGGTCCACGACCAGATCGAACTGCCCGGCGAACGGCAGCGCGCGGGTGAAATCCGCTACGGCGATCTGTGGCGCCAGATCGGGAAATCTCTCCTTGAGCCGCGCGACCATAGTGGGGCTGCCGTCCACGCCGAAGTAACGGGCGCCGAGCGACTTGAGAAACGGTATGTTGGCGCCGGCCCCGCAGCCGAGCTCGAGGAGCATTCCTGATCCGAGCGGCCCGCCGTATCGACGCACCAGCGTCACCAGATCCGACCACGGCCACACGGCGAGGTGTGTATTCTCGATGTAACGCTGGTCCCATTCGACACTGAAGATCATCGGTGCCGCTCCAGCAGCGCCGCCGTGTCCGCACCGCAGTTCATCCATGCGTCGACGATGCTCATGCCCGGCAGAAACTCGCCCCACAGCTGCGGGTAGATCGGGTGCTGGTAATCCTGGAACTCGATGGTGATCCCGGCTGCAGAAAAATCACTCTCCACGAGGTAATCCCGGCCCAGAGCGCCGGAGATGTAGTGGTGCGCGCCGAAATGCCGGCAGTAGGACAGCACCAGCTCGCTCTTGGTGCCGCCGACCGGCAACTCACTGGCTCGCTCCAGGCGCGTCCCGATTCCTAGCTCCGCAAGCCAGAAGGTTATCTGCTGCCAGCACAGCTCCGACAGCAGCTGCTGCGCCGACATGAGCAGCGTCTGCAGCTTCGGGAAGCAGCGCTCAAAATGCGGCGCGCGTCGATAGTTCATCGCAATGCTGCCGAGGTGCTTATCACGCCAGCGTTGCGCGTCGTCGATCTCGGTCGTGCGCAGCGTTGCCGTCAGGTGTCCCTTGGTTCGCACCGGAACGGTCAGCCACTGAGCGCCCTGAGGCGTCTTGATCCGGTTGCGGTTGATGAAGCCGTTTTTCTCAAACTGCACGGTATCCATGAAGACGAACACGTCGGCGCGCGAGATCTTGTCGAGATACCCGAGCCACGGCAGATACGCAGGCTGGTGTGCCGTGAGGATCAAGGACGGAACCCCTGCAGGACCGCGCACACCGTCGCCACATCCGCATCGCTGAGACCAAGATGCATCGGCAGCGACAGCGTTGTGTCCGCAAGACGCTCGGCGACCGGGTACTCGCCGGGGTCGAGCTCGAGATAGCGATGCAGGAGCTCGAAGCGCTCCACCGGCACGATGCAGCCGACGCCGGCGGCCGTCATGTGCGCGCGCAGGGCGTCGCGCCTCGCTGCGTCGGGAGCCACTACCACGAAGCGCTGCACCATCCGCCCCGGGGCGGCGATGCCGGCTTGCGCCACCAGGCCGTGCGGCAGCGCTCCCAAATACGCACCGGCGATCGCTGCGCGCCGCTCCCGGATCGCCTCCAGCCGCGACATCTGACTGACCGCAAGCGCCGCCTGGATATCGGTCATCTGCAGGTTGAAGCGCGGCTCGTAGTGCTCGCGACCGTCGGCCTGGCGGTAGTTGCGCACCCGGTCGGCAACCGCGGCGGACCGGGACCAGACCAGCCCTCCCTGTCCGGCGGTGACGACCTTGGTGGCATAGAAGGAGAACACTGCCGCGGCGCCGCGACTCCCGAGCGTCACACTCCCTGTGCTACCCCCGAGGGACTGACAGCAGTCCTCGATCACGACCTGGTCCGCGGCGATCAGTCCCTCGACATCGGCGTGCGCACCGAAGGCATGGACCGCCACGATGAAGCCGGCGTCCGCCGCCTGCCGGCGGATGATCTGCGCGTCCAGACAGAAGTTATCGCCGCGGACGTCGACGATCTGTGGCGTCGCGCCGGTCATGAACACGGCATTGAGCAGCGCCGAGCAGGAGTAACTCGGAAGCGCCACAGTGGCTCCCGCTCCCGCCCCGAGCGCCTCGAGCGCCACGAACAGTGCCGCCGTGCCGCTCGACAGAGCCACCGCCTCCCCACCGCCCAGGTGACGCACGAACACCTGCTCGAGGCGCCCCACGGCGGGTCCCTGGGCGATCCACCCCGAGCCGAGTACCGCATCCACAGCCGCGCGGTCGCAGGCCAGGATATGGGGTCGATTGTGCGCAATCATTTCGGTGCGGCCGGGTGGCGCTGCTCGTATTGCGCTCGGTAGTACTCCGCTTTGACACTGTCGCCCACCACGAGCGAGAAAGGCGGGATCGTGACTGCGCGCACAATGCTGCCGGCGGCGATCACCGAATGGTGGCCGATGACAGCGCCGCCCAGGATCGCACAATGGGTGCCGATAAAGACGTGATCACCAATGTGGATGTCGCGGTAGACATTGCCGTCGGTCAGCCCGATGCAGCGCCGGTGCGAGTCCGCGACGTTGATGGCGACGAACGAGCCGATGTCGCAGCCCTCGCCGATGACCACCTCGGCACCTTTCGCGTTGAGCTCCGAGAACAGACCGATGTAACAGCCCGCGCCGATCTTCGGGGTGCCACTGATCCACACCAATGGATGGAAAGGATTATCCTGGTTGTCGATCGTCTCTCTCAGCAGTTGCTTGAATTCCTGCGCTTGCATGCTTCGCCTCACAGCTCGATCGGCTCACCGGCCCGCCACGCGCGCGGCGCCTGCCGGCCCACCAGATGAGACAGAAAAGCCGGCGGCAGGCCCCGCCCGCCGGCAACGCGTCGCAATGTGAGCGCACTCTCCTCGATGAGCTCGCCGGCTTGGATGTCGCGTGCCGCAACCAGCTGGCGCCGGAATTCGAGCCGATCGCGCCGCTCGGTGGCGGTCGGGCGCACCACCGGGCTGCCGAGCAGCGTGGCGGCCTCGCGGATCCCTTGCACCCACGCGGCAAGCCCTGCCGGATCCTCCGAAAACCAATGATCCGGGCCGGGTAGATCGTGATCGAGGGTGAAGTGCTTCTCGAGAAGCGCAGCACCGAGGGCGACCGCAAGCGCGGAGGCGAGCGGGCCGCGCGTGTGATCGGAAAAGCCAATGGGTATCGCGGGGAAGCTGCTGCGCAGCGTGCCGATACGGGCAAGGTTGGCATCCGACGGTGGGGTTGGGTACTGCGAGGTGCACACCAGCAGAATCGTCGGATAACCGTCCAGTGCTCCGACGGCCTCGAGCGCCTGTTGCACGTCCGCCAGATCGGACATGCCGCTGGAGAGAATGACAGGCAGCCGCGTGCGTGCGTACTCCCGCAGCAGCGGCAGGTTCGTGAAGTCGTCGGAGCCGACCTTCACGCACGGCACACCGACCTGCAGCAGTAGCTGCAGATCCGACTTATTCTGTGGCGTGGAGAAGAAGACGATACCCGCCGCCTCGCACTCCGCCCGGATGGTCCGCCAGGCACTGAGCGGCAGCTCGTAGCGCTGGAACATGTCGAGCATCGGCTCGGTCACTTCCCGCCCCTGCGAGCGGTAGGTGAATAGCTGATTGCGGTCGTTGACGAACTCGGCGGCGCGGAAGGTCTGAAACTTCACGGCGTCGCAGCCGGCCTGGGCCGCCACTCGGATCATCTCTAGCGCCAGCTTCAGATCCCCGTTGTGGTTGATGCCGACCTCGGCGACGACGAAGGGCCCGTAGCCGCTGCCGACCGCTCGACTCCCGATGTTCACGGTGCCCGCGCTCATGCCCGCTCCCAGCTGCCGAGCAGCCCGGCCACCCGCTCCGCGCCCTGCCCGTCGCAAAGTGTCGCCGCTGCGGCGCTCATCTCTGTCAGCATCTGTGCGCTCATCTGGTCGAGGGCGGCGGCGTAGTCAGTGGGGCGCACCTCCTCGGAGCGCCCCAGGAGCCGATGAGCGCCCGCCTGCGCGACCGCCTGTGCGATCGGGAGCTGATCCTCCGACTGTGCGACGGCGAGCGCCGGTAGTCCCAGCACGCAGCGCTCCCACGTGGTACTGCCTCCGGCCGTCACGGCCAGATCGGCCCGGCTCATGAGCTCCGCCATGCGCTCGGTCTGCACGTGCACGGTGCAGCCCGCGAGCCCGGCACATTGGGCCGCGAGCCTCTCGCGGTGCGGATTGGCCGCGCCGATCACCACGTCCACTGCCGCACCCGACGCACGTGAGCGGTGCACGCCGTCAACGGCTGTGCCCGTATCGTTGCGCGGATCGGAGCCGCCCATGGAAATCAGCACGCGCTGCAGCTGCCCGCCGCGCCGCACCAGCGCCGCCGTCCTGCAACGCGCGAACTCCGGCGCAACCAGGGCATACCGGGGGCCGAGCAACCGCCGGGTTGTCGCCGGCAACAGCTGCGCGTAGCGCGCATGACGCGGGTTGGCAAGGTTCTGGTCGAGCAGCAGGTCGCAGTCGTGCGGCCGGTCCGCGAGATCGTCTATCGCCATGAGGTGCTGCCCGCGGGTACGCACCGCCGTCTCCCAGCGGGCGTCGAGCCCATAGTGATCGACTACCAGCCAGCCGGGCACAGCGGCCGTTCCCGAAATGGCCGCTTGAGTCAGCTGCGCGTCACGCAGCCAGTCGAGGCCGTCCGGAAGCGACGCTGCGGTGAAGCCACGCGCCTCGATCTGCGCGAGCATGTTCCCCGGAGCCTCGCTACACACGAAAGTCACCGAGCCACCGCGCGCCGCGAGCTGCGCAGCGAGCACCAGACAGCGCCTGACGTGACCGGCACCGAGTCGAACCGAAGCATCGGCCCGGAAGACGACGCGCATGTCATTCGAGCGACAGGCCGTCATAAGCTGACGCAACCTCGGCGACTCGCACACGGCGGCGCTCGCGCGCGCTCACCTCGGCCGCCACCAGCACGTTCGACAGATGGCGGTCGTCGGCCCAGCTCTTCGGGTATTGCGCAGTACCCGCGAGCACACCCGCAAAGCAGGCGATCTCCGCCTCGTAGACCTTTTCGAACTCTGACTCTGGCACCGGCAGCACCTGCCAGACACCCGTACCCGCATCGAAGCTGCGCAGCTCTGCGTTGTTGAACTCGAGCTGGTACGAGCGCCCGACGCCGCAAACCGTCGCCAGCCTGGCTGGTGCCTCACGATGCAGCTCGATACGCACCGTCGCCAGTACCCCGCCCGCGAAACGGACGTGAAGGAAGTAGCTGTCGTCGATGTCGGTGCGCCAGCTGCCGAGCCGCTCCATCACGGCCGACACTTCCGCAACCTCTCCGAACAGCCAGCACAGCCATTCGAATTCGAACGGCACCATCTCGCGGGCCGCCGAGGTGCGCCGCCGGGCGCCGGCATAGAACTCCCAATAGGATTCCCACGGATGCCACCGCGGCAGGTAATCCGCGTACTCGTGGTGTACCGCGGTGACGCGCGGTGCCCCCGGCCCGAGTAGCGCCCGCGCCAGCGCCTGCAGCGGTGCGTAGAAGCGCCAGGTGGCCGACGGATAGCCGCGAACCTTGGAACGATGCTCGTGCTCGGCGAACCACTCGGCCGTCGGGGTCAGGATGCTCGCCTCGCTGAAGAACGGCAGCCTGGCGTCGAACGCGGCGCGATATAGATCGACGTGCTCATCCGGCGGCGTACTGATCACCAGCGCGTCGAGCCGGCAGTCGATGAGCGCACGCAGCGAGCTCGTGGTGGGGATTCCGAAGCGCGCTACCGCACGCTGGTTGCGATCCTCGCGAACATCGAAGCCGAACACCTCGTGCCCGAGCGAGCGCAGATCGCGTACCCGGCGCGAGCCCATCGACCCGAGTCCGACGACACCGAACCTCATCCGCCGACCCCCACGCTATAGGTGCGTCCGTCCCGGCGGTACTCGAGGTCGAGCAGCGCTTCGGTGCGTTGCTGGTACGCCGTGTTGAGATGTGCGTTGATGTCCACGAGGGACGGGTTCGCGCGCAGCGCCGCCACGATCTCGGCGACCGTGAAGCGCGGGTTGAGCTGCGCTGCAGCCGCGTGCAGTGCGTTGAAGAACGCCAGATCGTCCGCATAGTCGAGCGTAATGCGGGCGGTGGGGTGCCGATGGGCCGGCGTGACCGGAGACAGCGTCGCCGTCCTGCACAGCCCGGTCTGAGTAAAGAGCAGGATGAAGCCGTGGTCGTTCTTCTCGCTGATGCGATGCTCGCGCACGCGCCGGATCGCCCTGGCCCGGATCGCCTTGGAGTTGAGTCCCAGCGGCAGGCCCTCGGACATACACACATCGAGGTCCTCATGGGCGAGCAGATGGTCCATGCAGAAATCCATGTAGCCCGTGTCAGTGAACGGATCGTCGCCGTCGACCTGCATCACGGCCTCGAAGGCGTGGTGTTCGGTGGCGCGGTAAAAGCGGTCGACGATGTCGTCACGGCTGCCGCGAAACACGTGCGCGCCGTACGTCTCGACCACGGGCACGAGCGCGTCATCGCTCGGCTCCTCGGTGGTGCACACCACCACGCGCTCAGGAGCGAGATAACGTGACGCCAACATTCGGTCCAGCAGATGATGGACCGCCGGCCGCCCGGCGATGCTCATCAGCTGCTTGCCAGGCAGCCGTTCGGATGCCAGCCGGATCGGTATGAGTGCGCCTACTCTCATCTCGGTTCCACCCCGCTCGCGGTCGTGCAGCAGTCCATCGGCTGAGCGTCCGGGAATAACAATCCGCAGCGCACCTGCTTGCAGCGGTTGAACGTCCGGAACACCGGCTTCGGCGCTTCACCCTGCAGCGCATCACTCACCTTCTCGAGCTCGAGCGCGCGGCGCACCGCGCGCATCCCCTGCTGAATGGCATTCAGCGTGGTGTCGAGCTCGGCACGACCGTGGGCCTGGCAAATGCTGATCCAGGGAATCAGCACCCCGTGGGAGATCACTTCCTGATGAAAGATGGCGGTCAGCTCGGGGGAATATTCGCCGTTCGCACGCGTGCACAGAATCTGCGGATTGCAGTTGAAGCCGATGATGCGGGCGTGATCGCGCACCGACTCGGACGCCGCGAGGGTGCGAAAGCCCTGCACCAGTTGCTCGCCCGTCTTCCAGATGTGCGCGTTGGTGTCGTGCCGCTGATACTCGCTCAGGGTCGCCTGGCAGGCGGCAAGCCCGGTTGTCTCGGAGCTGTGGGTCTGTGAGAGCAGGAACACCCGGGGCTTGTTGTGACGCAAGCCGCCCAGCTCCATCAGGTCGCGACGCCCGGCCAGCAGCGAGAACGAGAAGCCATTGGCTATCGATTTGCCGAACAGCGCCAGGTCGGGGTACACACCCCAGCGGTGGTGCGCCCCCCGCAGATCGAAGCGCAGCCCGCTGATCATCTCGTCGAAGATCAGCACGATGCCGTGCTTGGCGGTGAAGTCGCGCAGCTTCTGCAGAAATCCGTCGACCGGCTCGTCGTTCTTGACGGGCTCCAGGATCACCGCGGCGATCTGGCCCGGGTAACGGTCGTTCAGGGCCTTGAGACTTTCGAGGTTGTTGTAGCGGAATCCGAGTGTCAGACGCGCGACATCCTCGGGCACACCCGAATTCATCACCGTGGAGCCGATGAACCAGTCGTGCGTGCTGAAGAAGGGGTGGTCCATGCACTGCGCAATGTACTTGCGTCCGGTCGCCGCGCGGGCCAGTCGCACCGCTGCGGTGGTCACATCGGAGCCGTTCTTGCCGAACTTCACCATCTCGAACTGCGGCAGCAGGTCGAGGAGGATCTGCGCAGTCTCGATCTCGATGAGACCGGGACGCGAGTAGTTGCATCCGGCATTGATGTGCCGGATGACGGCGTTGTTCACGACCTCGTCGGCGTGACCCAGGATGATGACGCGGTTCCCCATGGCCCAGTCGATATAGCGGTTGCCATCGACGTCCCAGCAGTAGGCGCCCGCAGCACGCTCGATGACTCTCGGCCCGAGATACGGGAACTGGTCCTCGCCTTTGCTGTAAGTGTGGCTGCCTCCGGGAATCATGGCGTGCAGCTTCTCGTTGAGCTCCAGGCTGCGCGTGAATGTCTTGATCGGGCCGGTCGGCATAACGTCACCCTCCTGTGCGCGTCTCATCTCGAATGAATTGACCCCGGGGAATCGCTCGGCCGTTCGACGGCAGAACGGCGCGCGCGTGCATCCGGTGTCCGACTTCCAAGTTCCAGCAGACTCACCAGCTCGCGCAGGTGTCGATAATCGATTGCACTCCGGTCCTCACGTACACCGGTGATGAAGTGCCGCAGGGCACTGCGGAACGCGCTGAATGAGTCGACAAATACCTTCCGGATGGAGACCTGCTCCCCGACATAGAGCAGCGCGATGTCTCCGTCCGGCCGCCCAGTGGCCTCGAACTCGCCGCGCAGTCCCGACGCCCAGCTCACCTGCAACCTGACCGCACCGCCTTCGGTAAGCAACTCGAAGTCCTGCACGGGACCGGGCTGAAGAAAAGTGATCACCGGGTCGAGGACGTGCGCGGCGTAGCGCTCCCATGACTTCGGTGTTGTGCCGACAATGCGCCGCAGCGGCCCGAGCCGTGCCCGCTCGGAGTCCGTCAGTCGCAGCTCCTCGGCAAACCTCAACGCCGAGCAGGAAAAGATCTGCTCGGGTCGCGCGGCCACCGCGTACAGCTCATCGAGCTCGGCCACGCTCAGCGCCGGCGGCTTGTCGATGTACACGTGCTGACCCGCGCGCAGAAAGGACCCGCCGAGCTGCCGGTGGTGCTCGGCGTCGTCGCGCGCCAGCAGCAGCGCATCGATATCGCTCACCATTCCTGAGAGCTCGGTAACCACGTGAGGAATCCTCGCAGCACGCGCGATATGTGCCGATAGCTCCGGAGTCTGCGTCCAGACGTGCGTGACCTGCGCCCCGGTGAGCTGATCTTCCGGGAAGCTGCGCTCGGCGAGGTAGGCGGGTATCGCGGGAAAGGGGCAGTCAGCCATAGCCTCGGAGTCGTACCCGTTGATGATCGCAGACCACGAGTACGGGTGGCCGTTGCCCTCGCTCAGGCCGAGAATTCCGAGGCGCAGGGGTGTCATGCCGCACCCTGCAGTCGCCAGCGCGACGGATCGACCAGATCGCGCTCCTCGCAGGCGAGATTGTGCGGCAGATCGACGCCACTCAGCGTCGGCGCTGCCAGGATTTCCTCGAGCTGCTGCACGCTGTCGACTCCGACAATGGCTCGTCCGACGTCCGCGTACCCCGCGACGAACCCCACACACGCCTGAACGGCCGTCAGGCCGCTGCGCTCGAGCCAGCCGTGCCAGCTGTCCCACAGCCGCTGCCAGCGCGAGAACTCGGGCGGCCGCTCCGTCGCCCGCATGAGCAGCAGACCCTGCAGGAACAGCGAGCGGACGTGGATCTCTACACCGGAGCTTCGCAGGCGCTGCAGCCACCCGCTGCTGACGAGTCTGCGGTCGAGGATATTGAAAGGCGCCTGCACGACGTCGAACTGGAAGCGGCCCACGAGCGCCTCGAGCTCATCGGGCCCGTACACGGAAATCCCGATGCGCTCTGCGAGGCCATCCGCCCGCAGCTGGTGCAGGCTCGAGTAAATCGCCGCGCCGTGGCCTTCCAGCAGCTGCATTGGCGTGTGCAGCAGCAAGCCACCGAGCCGCGCAATGCGCAGGCGCGCTAGAATGCCTGCGACGGCCGTGCGCATCCACCCGTGGACGTCGCCGCAGCCAGTCGGAACCGGCGGCAGCTTGGAAACGACGCTCCACTCACTGACGCCGATGCTGCCGAGCGCAGACTCGCTGGTGCCGTACGCGGCGGCCGTGTCGAGCGTGTCCATGCCGGCGCCGCGCGCGCGCAGCAGGATGCGGCGGGCCTCCTGCGGCCCGACCTGTCCTGCCCGGTTCGCGACTCCGTAAGGCATCCCGAACTGCGCCGTGCCGAGAGCCAGCCGCGAGCTATCCATGGTCCAGCACCTGGCGCAGCACTGCGACCACTTGATCCTGCTGCGCGTCCGTCAGGTCCGGATACAGCGGCAGCGTCAGCGCGCCGCAACCGTGAGCCTCGGACTCGGGAAACTGGCCGGCATCGAAACCTAACGCCCGATAGTAGGGCTGCAGATGCACCGGCAGGTAGTGAACGTTGACACCGATACCACGCTGCCGCAGTGCATTGAATACCCGGCGACGGAAGCGGCCCCCATCGCCGCTATCCACCCGCACGACGTACAGATGAAATGCGGAAATGTTGCCCGCCTGCACCGTCGGCAGCCTGAGCGGCAGTCCGCGCAGCGCTGCCTGGTAGCGACTCGCCAGCTGATTGCGCCGCGTAACGAACTGCTCCAGTCGGGTGAGCTGGCTGAGCCCGAGCGCGGCATGAATGTCCGTGAGGCGATAGTTGAACCCGAGCAACTGCTGCTCGTAGTACCACGGGTCTGACTCCGCTCCGTCCAGGTCCGCTGCCGCAGGGCGCTGGAACCGGCGTGGATCGCGGGTAACGCCGTGACTGCGGATCATGCCAAGTGATGCGGCGAGATCCGCATCGTTGGTCAACGCCATCCCGCCCTCGCCGCTGGTGATGATCTTCACCGGATGGAAGCTGAGGACCGTGATGTCGGACCACCGGCAGCTCCCCACCCTCTCTGCCTGACGGCTGGCACCCAGGGAATGCGAAGCGTCCTCGAGGACTTTGAAACCGTACTCGTGCGCAAGTGCCTGGATGCGCTCCTGCTCGGTGGGCTGGCCCGCAAAGTGCACGGGCACAACAACCTTTGGCAGCCGGTTATCGCGCCGCGCGCGCACCAGCCGGGCCTCCAGGTCGGCGACGCTCATGTTCCACGTGAGGGGGTCGATGTCGACGAAGTCGACGCTGGCGCCGCAGTAACGGGCACAGTTCGCCGACGCTACGAAGGTGTTGGGAACCGTCCACAGACGCTCCCCGGCCTGCAGGCCGAGTGCCAGGCAGGCCGCATGCAGCGCCGAGGTAGCGCTGTTGAGCGCCACCGCATGAAGGCAGCCGGTCCTGGCGGCTACGGCCTGCTCGAAGCGCGCTATCAGGGGACCCTGGGTGATGAAGTCCGCCTGCAGCGCAGCGACCACGGCGTCAATGTCCGCCTGAATCACCTGCTGCCGTGCATAGGGAATCATCACAAGCCTGCAAGGTGATTGAGCGCCCGTATCTCGTCACATGACAGGAACTGGGGGTTGCGCCCCGACTGATACTCGAAGTCCGGGGCGACCGGCCGGCCGCGCTCGCCCGCCGCGTTCAACGAGAAGTCCGCGAAGCCGGCGAACTGGATGGTCGGCTGGATGACGAAGTGGTCGTCGAACTCGAGCGTCAGATGCGAGTCGTCCGCCGGACACATGACCTCGTGCAACTTCTCGCCGGGCCGTATGCCGATGATCTTGTGCGGCAGCTGCGGCGCCATCGCGGTCGCGACGTCCACGACTTTGACCGACGGAATCCTCGGCACGAAGATCTCCCCGCCGTGCATGCGCCGCAGGCCCTTGAGCACGAACTCCACGCCCTGTCGCAGGGTGATCCAGAAGCGCGTCATGCGTGGGTCGGTGATCGGCAGGTGATCGCCGCCCTCGTCGATCCGCTTCTTGAACAGCGGCACGACCGAGCCGCGCGAGCCGACTACATTACCGTACCGCACCACAGAGAAGCGCGTGCGATGCCCGCCGGCGATGTTGTTCGCCGCGATGAACAGCTTGTCGGAGCACAGCTTGGTGGCGCCGTACAGATTGATCGGGTTGGCGGCCTTGTCGGTCGACAGCGCAACAACCCGTTCAACCTCGTTGACGAGCGCGGCACGCACGACATTCTCGGCGCCGTGGATGTTGGTCTTGATGCACTCCGTCGGGTTGTACTCGGCCGCGGGCACCTGCTTGAGGGCCGCCGCATGGATCACCACGTCTACGCCGCGCAGCGCCTGCACCAGGCGGTCGCGGTCACGCACGTCGCCCAGGAAGAACCGCATGCACGCTTGCGGGAACTCCTGCGCCATCTCGTATTGCTTGAGCTCGTCGCGCGAGAACACGATGAGGCGGCGCGGCTTGAAGCGCTGGAGTACGGTGCGCACGCACTCCCGGCCGAATGAGCCGGTGCCGCCCGTGATCAGAATCGATTTGTCGTCAAACATTCGGACTCCGTGCTGAACCCCGGGGCTGGCGCTACTGCAGGCGCTCCGCATCGGCACGGACGCGCTCGATCTCGGCGCGCAGCTCCTCGTACTCCCGGGTCTTCCTCTGCAGGAACCGCAGCGTCACCTCCGCCTTGCGCTGTAGGCCACGCGGCGTGAGCAGATACATGTAGGCCGCCTTGTTCCTGCTGTTCTTGAAGTTCGCGACCTTGATCCAGCCCTTGCCGATCAGTGACCGCAGGCAGTAATTGGCCCGTCCGAGGCTCATGCCGAGCTCACGGGCCAGCTCGCGCTGGCTGAGCCGTGGATTCTCCTCGAGCAGCTTCAGGATCCGGTAGCGCACCTCGTCGGACAGCACCATGGACGCTCCCCCGGTTACGCGCGCGCCGCCCGCTCCGAGCGCCGCAGCAGCACCCACGATAGCGACAGCACCAGCCCGGCGATCGCACCGATGGATCCGATCAGAGCGCGCAGCGGGCTGGCCTTGATGTCGGGAACCACCGCCGGGTCGATCACCTTGTAGGCGTACTCGCGCTGCACGTTGGCCACCATCGACTTGTTGATCTGCTCCTGGATGAGCTGGTAGATCCCCTGCTGCACTCCCACGACGTTGGTCTTGGCCAGCTCTTTGTCGAGGTACTCGATGCTGAGATCCGCTGTCTTGATGGCCTCGTTGCGCAGCCGGTCGTTGACCATCTCGATAGTGCGGTTGGCGAGGCGTGCCGCGAGTTCCGGCGAGGTGCATTCGAAGCTCACCGTGACCAGGCTGGTCTTGCGGTCCTCCGAAATCGTCCGATAGTGGCCGGCCAGCATGCGCACCCCGGCACCGAGTGTCGGAATGCGCACTCCCTGCCGCCAGTTGCCAGTGCGCGCGTCCCAGCGGTCGGCAAACAGCACCGGCATCAGGTTCTCAGACTGGATAAACTCACGCGCGAAGCCGACCGACATGAGCGTCGCGTAGAACTCCTGCTTGCGCGCATCGCCGCCGCTGATGTCGATGCCGGCCATGGAGGCAAGACCGCCGATCTCGCCGCCCAGCATGCCGCCGAGCCCGTGACCGCCCACCGATTCGCTCTCAGTCACGGGCGCCACGATGATCTTCGCGCGATAGATCGTCGGCATGAACAGCGTTACCGCGAGCGCGCCCATCGCGCCGATCAGCACCGCCGCCGCGATCAGTCGCCAGGAGTCCACTACCGTGGCCAGCACCGCCGCCAGCGACACGGCCTCCTGCTCCTGGCCCTGGGGAACGACCAGGAAATAACCGCTGGGGGGTCCGTCGAGGACCTGCCGCGCGCCGCCCTCGGCTTTCACGTCATTCATGGCATGCGTTCATGAGGTGAACGGATAGTCCAGTTTAACAGGCCACCGCCGCCGGTCAAATTGTCAGCGCTTCGCGCGGCTGGTGCGCGACCTCAGGGTGCGCCGCATTGCACCCTGAGGTCGCAGACTGGAATCACAGGGTATGGACGGCGAGAACTGCGATCGAGACGTTGTAAAGAATCTGCGACACGGCTTGCCAGAGCGGCAGCAGCGGCATGTGCTCAGCGTTCAACGGAACCACTATGGTGTCCCCCGGCTCTACGCGTGCGTTAGAGGACCTGCGGAACCAGCCGCTTCCGCCGCTCGGCACAACGCTGCCGTCGGCTCGCACGAGGTAAATCCGACCGCTGTCGGCGCGCACCGTCTCGCCACCGCTCATCTGAATGTAGGCATCGCGGGAAAGTCCCGGACGATATAAGTGCGAGGTGACCGTCTGCACCTCGCCGATGACCGTGACCTCCTGCTCGAACTTGGGGACTATGAGCTCGTCGCCGTCACGAACAATTACATCGTAGGACGACCCCGCCGGAGTGCGCAGGATATGAGGCAGGTCGATCACCAGTCGGCCGACGGCCTTGGCCTGGCGGAGCTGTGCCAGCAATGTCTCGCCGATGCTCACGGCGGAAGCGGCCGCCGCCTGATTCGCGACGCTCCCCTGCAGTGCGACGAACGCTATGTCGTTCTGCATTCGGGCGGCGAGCATGTCCAGCTCCTTCTGCTCGCGCTCGCGTAGCTCGGTACGCGTGAAGACGCTGCCCCCGGCAAAAGCGTACTGCGTCAGGCCTCCGGCACGCAGCAGGATCGACTTCAGCGTCTCGCCCGGCCTGATGGAATAAGTGCCGGGGAACTTCACCTGTCCGCGCAAGGTGATGCTTCCACCTTCCGTCCAGGCCGAGACCTGCTTTATGGTGAGCGTGTCGAAGGGCTCGAGCGTCAGGTTTGCGGCGGGATCACCCCGTAGCACCGCTGCCAGATCGATGTCGATGAGCTGCGTGCGGCGCGTCTCGCCGTTAACGACCTCGGAGCGGGTGAGCTCTGCCGTGCCGCCGAAGGCCGAATCGCTCAGGCCGCCGCCGGCGCGGATCAGATCCCACACCGTCATGCCGGTCTGCAGCGGGTACTCCCCGGGGACGTTGGCGCGCCCCTCGATCCGCACTGCCTCATCGGGCCGGGCGATGTCGGACTGCAGCTTCAGATCCTCGAGCAGCGGATGTATGACCCGGTCGCGGCTCGATTGCAGGTCGAAGACTGTGAGGCGGTCGCGTGCCATTAGCGGCACGTCGGCGGCCGAGCCCGGTGCCCGCAGGGCCGCATTCAGGTCGGCGGACAGCACGGCCACTCGCCGATCGGGCGGCAGCTCACGGCGGATCAGGATGTAGTGCAGGTCGGCATTGGGCTTGAGATCCGCCACCGAGCGCAGCACCTCTGTGAGCCGCATGCCGTCATGGAAGGCAAACACGCCGGGCGTATAGACGTAACCCTGGACCACGACACCGGCATCGAGCGTCGGACGCAGCCGCGACACCTGCAGCGAGTCGCCGTTGCGCACGGTTGCACCCCGCCCGGCGGGGCTGCCGAGGTCAACCTGCAGTACGACGCGCTGCAGGTTGGCCTCGATGCGGGTGAGGGCCAGTCGCGCCGTGTCGGCCTCGGGGGTAAATCCCCCGGCAAGCTGTACGACGTCGGCGATCGTGCTCTCGTTGCGAATCTCGTAGATCGCCGGGCGGTGAACCTCGCCATCGACGCCGACCGTTGCGCCGATCGGCGGGATAAAGATCACGTCACCGGGCAGGAGCCGCGCGTCGTCGGTGGTGTCACCGCGAATCAGCATGTCGTAGAGATCGAGCTTGCGCACCAGCTCGCCGTGGCGCTTCAGCTCGATGTTGCGCAGTGAGCCGATGGGCCGCACGCCCCCCGCGGCGAACAGCGCCGAGGTAATCGTGCCGAGGCCGGTGATGGTGTACGAGCCGGGGAATTTTGCATCGCCCAGCACAAAGACCCGGATGGTGCGGGTCTCGCCCATGGTAACGTTCGCGTGCACGCCGATCATCTGCCGCTCGACGCGCGCCTCGATCGCGGCCTTGACGTTTGCAAACGTCTGCCCGCCGACGCTGATCGGCCCGAGCTCCGGGAAGCTCACGCGGCCGTCCCGGCCGACCGTCAGCATGAGCTCCGAGTTACGGGTGCCGAACAGCTGCACTTCGAGCACATCGCCGGGACCCACCTGGTACTCGGACGGCACCGGCACCTCGGTCGCCGGCGCGAACGTCGAGACCGGGTGGTCGAACAGATCGTAGCCGAATGGCTTCAGCGCGATCGGACCGTGCTTCAGCAGCGGCAGCTTGGTGACCCTGATGTATAGATCCCGCAGCGCCGGCTCCGACCCCAGACGCAGCGTGGCGAGCCGCTCGGTGAGTCCCGCGAGCGGAATCGGCGCAAACCCCGGCAAGGTGAGTACACCGTCATGCGACAGCTGGTACGGATTTCTCGAGCGGATCAGGTCGATTAGATCCTGGCGCTGCTTCTTCTCCTCGTCGGTGAGCTCGGGTCGAGTCGGAATCGAGGTGTCGCAGTTCGGCTGTCCGTTGCAACTCGGGGGCAGGGGCAGGTAACCACCGGCGGTTGCGTTCGGATTAGGCACCGTCGTGGGACCGGTGGCGCCCATTGCGGCCGCTTGCCCCAGGGCCGAGTTGGCAATGGGTCCCATCGCGTTGCCGTTAGGCATACCGGTCGACGGGACTCCCGTGGTCCCTGCGAGGGACCCCTGGGTCGCACCTGCCGTCAGATTGCTGAGAGGATTCTGCGGCTGAACACCCGACACCGTGGCTGCCGCGCCCGGCTGCAGCGGGTTCTGCGGAAGCTCGACGGGCAGCGGCTGGAGATCGACGGTGATGACGATCCAATCGTCGGCGCGCAGGAATAGGCTGAGGCGCTCGAACTCCGCGCGCTGCTTCTGCTCATCCTCGATTTGATCGCGCTGCTGCTGCAGCTGGAGACTCTGCTGCTCCTCGGTGAGCGGCGTAGGACGGCCGCCGAGGCCGCTCTGATTGCCGCCGACGCCCCCGAACTGCTGCCCGATCGCTCCTCGCTGCTCGGGCGAGAGGCCCTGCAGGATCTGCAGACCCGTATCGGCGATGGATCCGGGGGTCTGGCCGCTCGCGGGCACGATGCCGATCAAAAGAGTCACGGAGAGTGCTGCGAGGAAACCCGCGAGACGTTGCATCAAGGGCATTACAAACCTTTGTCTAGTTCTGTCCGGCCATGCGCATCAGTGGACGCAGCGGCGGCCGGTCCCGAGCGCGAACTTTGCATTGTACTGAAGAGCGCCGGATCCTGTAGCCCGCGATTGGGCGGACCTCACGTCCCCCGCCGCCACTGCGCCACCCTGGCCAGTACCTCGCGCACCGGACCCGGTGCGCCGTGTCCGCCTTCGCTGTCCTCCACCGCCGGCACGAGCTGCTGGGTGAGCTTCTTGCCAAGTTCGACGCCCCACTGGTCGAAGGCGTCGATCCCCCATACGACGCTCTGCGTGAAGACACTGTGCTCATAAAGCGCGATCAGCTTGCCAAGCGTCTGCGGGTCGAGCTGGGGGAACAAGACGAGGGTGCTCGGGCGGCTGCCTGGATCGACCTTGTGCGGGATGAGCGCGCGGATCTCATCCGGTGTCATGCGCTGCCCCTCGAGCTCGGCGCGCACCGTGTCGGCGCTCTGCCCTGCCATGAAGGCCTCCGCCTGTGCGAGGCAGCTGGCGATGGCGAGGTTCTGCTGCGGCTGGTTGCCACACGAGGAGCGCACCGGCAGCAGGAAGTCGAGCGCGGCGCGCGGTGTGCCCTGGTGCAGCAGCTGGAAGAACGAGTGTTGCGCATTGTTACCGGGTTCACCCCAGATGACCGCCGCGGTCTCGCATTCGACGGTACTGCCATCGAGCATCACGGACTTGCCATTGCTCTCCATCTCGAGCTGCTGCAGGTACGCCGGAAAACGCCGCAGCGAGTCGTCGTACGGCAGCACGGCGAGCGTTGGGAGCTTGAGGAAGTTGATGTTCCAGACGCCGATCAGACCCATGAGGGCGGGCAGGTTCTCGCTCCACGGCGAGCTCCGGAAATGTTCATCAATCGCATGTCCGCCGGCGAGGAAGTCGAGGAAGTTCTGTCGGCCGACGGCGACCGCGACGGACACGCCGATCGAGGACCAGATCGAGTAGCGCCCGCCCACCCAGTCCCACATCTCGAAACGGTACTCGGGATGCACGCCAAACTCGTTCATCGCCTCCGTGTTGACCGAAACGGCGGCGAAGTGCGCCGGCACGGCCGCCTCGCCCAAGCGTCCCTTGAGCCAGGCGCGGGCCGTGTCGGCGTTGGTGCGCGTCTCGAGCGTCGTGAAGGTCTTGGAGGAGACGATGAAGAGCGTACGCTGCGGATCCGCGGACTCGAGCACTTCGGCGAGATGCACGCCATCGATGTTCGAGACGAACTCACAGCGTGGCGCACCGGTGGTATAGGCGCGCAGCGCCTGTACCGCCATGGCGGGACCTAAGTCCGAGCCGCCGATGCCGATGTTCACCACCAGCGCGAACGGCTCGCCGGTGCTGCTCCTGATCGCCCCGCTGCGTACCGCTTCGGCGAACTTGAGCATCCGCTCGCGCTCGGTGAGCACCTGCCGCTCGATGTCCGTACCGCCGATGCCTGCTCCCGGTGGCTGGCGCAGCGCCACATGCAGCACAGCGCGGTCCTCGGTCGGGTTAATGTGCTCCCCGCGCCACATGGCTTCGATGCGTGCCTTGAGCCCCACCGCATCGGCGAGCTGCACGAGCTTGGCAAGCGTCGCTTCGTCCAAGCGCTGCCGCGAGAAATCCATCAGCAGCCCGACGGCCTCGCGCGAGAAGCGCTCGAAGCGCTGCGGCTCGCGCTTGAAGAGCTCGCGAACCGGCAGCGCCGCGAGTCGCGTGGCGTGCGTCGCCAGCTCACGCCACACGGCCGTGCGAGGTCCCGGCATAAGGTTGATGCTCATTGCCTTCTCCCTTCGCGAAGCTTCCGACCTCGCGCCGGAGGCTTAAGTTCCGTACGGCCTAACGACGATGGAAAGCCGCGATCGTCTCGGCCACGTATTGTAGTTGCGGCTCGGTGAGCTCGGGGAAGATCGGCAACGCGAGCGTCTCCGCCGCCGCCCGCTCGGACTCGGGGAAATCCCCGTCCCGGTGGCCGAGGTAGGCAAAGCACTGCTGCAGGTGCAGCGGCACCGGATAATAGATCTCGGTGCCCACCTGGGCGGCGGCGAGATGCGCGCGCAGCGCATCCCGCCCTCGCGATCGGATCACGTACTGATTGTAGATGTGGCGCACCCCGGGCGCGGCGCGTGGCGTCTCGAGCGCATCACCGATCCCGGCGCGGCCCAGGGCTGTGTCGTAAAAGGCTGCATTACGCTGTCGGCCGGCGGTCCAGGCATCAAGATGGCGGAGCTTGATGTTCAGCACCACCGCCTGCAGCTCATCCAGGCGGAAGTTGCCGCCGATGAACTGGTGGTAGTACTTCGGCTTACCGCCGTGCACCCGCAGGATCTCCATGCGCTCGGCGAGCGCTGCATCGTTGGTGACGCACATACCGGCATCGCCGAACGCGCCGAGATTCTTGGTCGGAAAGAACGACAGGCAGCCGACGTCACCGAGGCTGCCGGCGCGCTCGTGCGCTGCGCTCTCGGCGCCAATCGCCTGGGCGGCGTCCTCGATTACCTTCAGTCCGTGCCGGCTGGCAAGCGCGCCGAGCGCGTCCATGTCGGCCAGCTGGCCGTACAGATGCACCGGCATCAGGCCGCGTACGCGCGCGCCGCTCGCACGGTGCACGAGCTCCGCCCCGCGCCGCTCGCAGTCGCGCGTGAGGCAAGCCTCAACCGCCGGGGGTGCGAGGTTGAAGGTCAGCGGGTCGATGTCGCAAAACACTGGCCGAGCGCCGGCGCGTGCGATGGTGCCCGCGGTCGCGAAAAAGGTGAATGGACTGGTGAGCACCGCATCGCCCGGCCCGATGCCGAGCGCCATGAGCGCAAGCAACAGCGCATCGGTCCCGGACGAGACGCCGACGCCGAAGCGGCAGCGACTGTAGGCCGCGACGCCAGCCTCGAGCTCCCTGACCCCGGGCCCGAGGATAAAGGCCTGCGTGCCGCAGACCTGCGCAATCGCCTGCTGGATCTCCGCCGCCAGCGGGGCGTACTGGAGCTTCAGATCGAGCAGCGGAACCTGTATGGGCGCGCCCATTGGAGTCAGCGGCGGTGACCGTAGTAGTCGCAGTACCAGTCGACGAAGCGCCTGACACCCACCTCGACCGGCGTGGCCGGCCGGTAGCCAACGTCGCGCACCAGATCGTCGATGTCGGCACTGGTCTCGGGGACGTCGCCGGGCTGCAACGGCAGGAAGTTCTTCACCGCCTTGCGCCCCAAGGCCTCCTCGATTACCTCGATGTAGCGCAGCAGCTGGACCGGACTGTTGTTACCGATGTTATAGAGCCTGAATGGCGCAAAGCTCGACGCCGGGTCCGGCGCTTTGGCGTCCCATGCGGGGTTGGGCTGCGCGACACGCTCGACGGCGCGCACTACGCCTTCGGCGATGTCATCGACGTAAGTGAAATCGCGCTGGTGGTGGCCGTTGTTGAAGACATCAATCGGCTTGCCCTCGAGGATGTTGCGCGTGAACAGGAACAGCGCCATGTCCGGACGGCCCCACGGACCGTACACCGTAAAGAAGCGCAGCCCCGTAGTCGGCAGGGCGAACAACGCTGCGTAGTTGTGCGCCATGAGCTCATTCGCCCGCTTGGTGCTGGCGTACAGGGACAGCGGGTGATCAACGCCGCGATGCACCGAGAATGGCATGTTGGTGTTGGCCCCATAGACCGAGCTGGTTGAGGCATACACCAGGTGCTGCACGGCCGTGCGCCGGCACCCTTCGAGCACATTGATGGTTCCGGTGATGTTGCTGTCGATATAGGCCTGCGGATTCTCGAGTGAGTAGCGCACACCGGCCTGGGCCGCCAGATGCACCACCCGCGGAAAGCGCTCCTGCGCGAACAGCGCGGCCACCCCGGCGGCATCCGCCAGATCGAGCTTCACGAAGCGGAACGCCGCGTGGCGCTTGAGGCGCTCGAGACGCGCATGCTTCAGGGCGACGTCGTAGTACTCATTGAGGTTGTCGAGACCGACCACCTCGTGGCCTTGCGCGAGCAGCCGCTCGGTGGTCGCTGCGCCGATGAACCCAGCGGCGCCCGTGAGCAGGATTTTCATAACCTGCCGTCAACCTGCGCGGCCGGAAACAGATGCTTGACGTCGTACAGCACGTGCGGGCGGCGGCACAGCCGCCGCACGCCCCGCGCACCGAGCTCGCGGAACTGCCGGTGGGCCACCGCCAGTACCGCGACGTCATAGTAATTGCGCTTCAGCTCGCGCGTCAGCTTGAGGCCGTACTCGTGGCGTACCTCGGCGGCGTCCGCCCACGGGTCGTGGACGTCGACCCGTGCGCCGTGCTTCGTCAGCTCGCGTATCACGTCTATCACCTTGGAATTGCGGACGTCGGGGCAGTTCTCCTTGAAGGTTGCCCCGAGCACCAGCACTCGCGCACCTTTCACATGAATGCGCTTGGCGGTCATGCGCTGCATGATCTGCGTGGCCACGTACAGCGCCATGTTGTCGTTCAGCCGCCGGCCGGCGAGGATCATCTCCGGGTGATAGCCGATCTCCTGCGCCTTGTGGGTGAGGTAGTAGGGATCCACGCCAATGCAGTGTCCGCCCACGAGCCCCGGCTTGAAGGGCAGGAAATTCCATTTGCTGCCGGCGGCCGCCAGCACCTCCTCGGTGTCGATGTTCAGACGGTTGAAGATCAGCGCGAGCTCGTTGATGAGCGCGATGTTGACGTCGCGCTGCGTGTTCTCGATGACCTTGGCGGCCTCGGCGACCCGGATGCTCGAGGCCCGATGGGTTCCGGCCTTCACGATCGATGCGTACAGCTTATCGACCAGCTCGGCTACCTCGGGGGTCGAGCCGGAGGTGACCTTGCGGATCGTCGTGAGGCGGTGCTCTTTGTCGCCGGGATTGATGCGCTCGGGGCTGTAGCCGGCAAAGAAATCCTGGTTGAACTTGAGCCCCGACTCGCGCTCGAGGATCGGCACGCATACCTCTTCGGTGCATCCGGGGTAGACGGTCGATTCGTAGATCACGATCGAGCCGCGGCGCAGCACCTTGCCGACGCTCTCGCTGGCGCGCACCAGCGGCGTGAGATCCGGACGCTTATAGCTATCAATGGGCGTCGGCACCGTGACGATGAACACGCGGCAGCGCTTGAGGTCGGCGAGCTCGGTGGTGAAGCTGAGCTGCTTGGCGCTCTTTAGCTCTTCGCGCGTGACCTCGAGAGTGGTATCGCGCCCGGCGCGCAGCTGCGCGATGCGCTCCGGCTTGACGTCGAAGCCGATGGTCTCAAAGCGTTTGCCGAACTCGACTGCGAGCGGCAGCCCGACGTACCCGAGACCCACTACAGCGAGACGGCACTTGCGCAGAGTCAGCATCGCGTGCTTTCAGACGAAAAGTTGCTCAGGCGCTCGAGCGCTGCGCCGCAAACTCGGGACCGGCGAGCTCGGCAGTGGGCCAGAGGCAACGACCGCCGCTCAGCCTGGCGATCAGGGCCAGCATGCCCGCGTGCGCCCGCGCCTCCTCTTCCGTGGCCGCCGGCACGGGCAACGTGAGTCCGGAGCGCACCAGCGCGCGCGCGGGCCCTGCCCCATCAGCAATCCGCAGCGGGCTCTCGGCCTCAGTCAGCGCCAGTGCGCCCTGGCCGCCGGTCATCGCAAGGTAGACGTCCGCCAGCAGCCGTGCATCGAGCAACGCACCGTGCAGCTCGCGGTGCGAGTTGTCGACGCTGTAGCGCCTGCAGAGCGCATCGAGGCTATTGCGCTGTCCGGGGTGCATCTCGCGCGCCATGGCGAGCGTGTCCAGCACCTGGAAAGCCGAGACGCGGCGCGCCTCGCCCGCGACGCGCGCGAGCTCGGCATCGAGAAACGCCACGTCGAACGCCGCGTTGTGCACGACGAGCTCGGCGTCGGCGATGAAGTCGAGCAACTCATCGCGCACTTCCGCGAAGCGCGGCTGACCGTCGAGGTCGGTGCGCGAAATGCCGTGCACAGCGAGGGCGCCGTCGTCGATCTCGCGCTCCGGGTTCAGAAACTGATGGAAGGTTCGCCCGGTCGCACGCCGGTTCACGAGCTCGATGCAGCCGATCTCGATGATGCGGTGACCGAGCTCCACCTCAAGGCCGGTCGTCTCGGTGTCGAGGACGATCTGTCGCATGGGGCGCGAGTCTACCGTATGGCCGAGCGCTGCAATGTGTCGATCGCCTCATTGGCGAGCCGGTCGACACGCTCGTTACCGGGGACGCCGGCGTGTCCCGGAACCCAGTGCCACTCGATGCGGTGTGGAGCGGCAACCGCCTCGAGCTGTTGCCACAGATCCTGATTCTTCACCGGCTTGCGATCGGCGGTGCGCCAGCCGCGCGCCTTCCATGCGCTCAGCCACTCGCTGATACCGCGCCGTACGTATTCGGAGTCGGTGTAGACCCGGGCTTCGACCGGACGCTTCAGCGCCTCGAGCGCGCGGATCACCGCGGTGAGCTCCATGCGATTGTTGGTCGTCTGGGCTTCCGCGCCGTGCAGCTCCCTCTCCCGTGGGCCGCGAATCAGCAGCGCCGCCCAGCCGCCGGGGCCGGGGTTCCCGCGGCACGCGCCGTCGGTGTAGATCTCCACTACACCGGTACTGCGCGCCGCGGCTTTCGTGTCGTTACCAGGCAGATCAGGCCTGCGAGCGGGTCGTGGGCTTGACGAGGCCGCCCAGCACCGCCGGGCGTTCACGCACACGCGGCCGGATCGGCGTCAGCGTATAGACGCGCTTGCGCGCCTTGAGGAGGTAGGCGCCCGCCGGCAGCGGATAAGTGAACCCAGGTCGGCGCATGCGTCCGGTCCCCTCGCCGGCTATCAGGCCGCGGCTCCACGGGCCGAGGTACAGATAACGCGAGGCGGCCACCACCTCGTAGCCGAGCAGCACCAGCCATTCGCGCACCAGCTGCTGCGATAGCACCCGTCGCATGCCCGGCGGGAATCCGCTGCGGCTCGCACGCGCCCGCAGGCCCCACAGGCTCCAGGGCCTGAAACCGAGGATCAGGAGCTGGCCCTCCCCGACCAGCACGCGATCCACCTCGCGCAGGATTGCATACGGGTCGGGCGCGAACTCCAGCGTGTGGGGCAGGAGCGCTGCGTCGATTGAGTCGCTGCACACCGGAAGGTGCGAGGGCCGCGCGATGATGTCCGCACCGGACGCAAAGGCCGCGGACGCGACCAGGCTCTGGCGACGGGTCCGGCCGCGGGCGAGGAGCTCGCGGGCACCGCCCCAGGCACCGATCTGCAGCAGCTCCCAGCCGAAGACGTCCTCCATGGCCTCGCCGAGCAGCTCGGCCTCGGCGGCGAGCAGCGAGCGCCCGAGCGGCGTCCCCCACCAGGCGAGAAGGGCTGCCTCACTGTCTGCGATGCGTGAAGTGCGAACTGGCACGATAGAAAAGCTGGTAAATATGTGAACTTAGCGGTTAAATTCGCTGTTCTGAACCAGTAGCGTCTCTCAACAGCAAGGACCCGCCTCATGGATCGAGCGCCGGGCAACTTAGCACGGCTACCGGGGGTACGGAACTTGAGGATGCAGCGATGAAACGAATGCGCGAGGTGCTGCTGTGCCTGGCGCTGGCAAGCGTTTGCGCGTGCGTCCACGCCCCGGCGCCCCGGCCCGAATCCCCTGCGGCTCAATTGCCGGCTGCGGCATCAACCGAGGCCGCGCCACCGGCGGCAACCCAACCCGCCGAGACCGCCTCCGCGCTACCCGCGGCGACCGGCGCCGCCGGCTCTGTGCAGACAGAGACCGCTCCCGAGGTTGCACCGGTGGCTGCCGCGTCCGCTACCGGCGAAACCCCTGCCCTCGCCCCCCCCGGTGAGTCGCCGGCCGCCGCGCCCGCGGCTGCGGCGAGTACCGAAGCTCCGGTAACCGGCAGCGACGGAATGGACACGGCAGTTGCTGCGCCGGCGCAGTACACGGATCTCTTCGCGCGCATGCGTGCCGGCTTCAAGCTCAATGACGATGGCGACGACCGTCGCGCCATTGAGCAGCAGCTGCGCTGGTACGCCAACAATCCAGACTATCTGCAGCGCGCCTTCGGGCGTGCCGATCTGTACCTCTATCACATCCTCGGCGAGCTTGAGACGCGCGGCATGCCGCTCGAGATCGCGCTGCTGCCGGTGGTGGAGAGCGCCTTTGAGCCGTACGCCTACTCGCGCGCCAGCGCGAGCGGTCTGTGGCAGTTCATCCCCGGCACCGGCTCGCGCTACGGACTGCGCCAGGACTGGTGGTACGACGGTCGGCGCGACATCGTCGAATCGACGCGCGCCGCGCTTGACTACCTGCAATCGCTGCACGATGAGTTCAACGGCGACTGGCTGCTCGCGATCGCGGCCTACAACTGCGGCGAGCTCATCGTCGAGCGCTCGGTGGCGATGAACCGTGCCGCCGGACGACCGATCGATTTCTGGAACCTGTGGCTGCCAAAGGAAACACGCGCCTACGTGCCGAAGCTGCTCGCGATGCGCAGGCTGGTGATGGACCCCGGCGCTTACGGACTCGAGATCAGCTCCATTCCAAACCAGCCCTACTTCGCACGCGTGTCGACCGGCAGCCAGATCAGCCTCAAGGTCGCAGCCGAGATCGCGGGCATCAAGCCCGAAGAGCTCTACGAGCTCAACCCGGCCTTCCATCGCTGGGCTACCGACCCCGCGGGCCCGTATAACCTGCTGCTGCCGGTGGACCGCGCGGATCTGTTTACCCAGAACCTTGCACAGCTCTCGCCCGACGAGATGCTGGGCGTGACGCAGTACACCGTGCGCCGCGGCGATTCCGTGGCTTCGGTGGCGCAACACTTTCACACCACCGCCAACGTGATCCGTGACCTCAACGACGTGCCCGAAGGGCGCCTCACCGTGGGGGATGACATCCGTGTACCGGCCGCGGTCACCGAGCTTCCGGCCAAGGTACTGCTGGCGGCAGCACGGGCCGACGGCCACGACCGGCGGCTGCGACGTCCGCATGTGCAGGTGGTGCGCCGCGGAGAAACCCTGTGGTCCATTGCGCACCGCAATCGGGTCGATGTGAACACGCTCGCCGCAATGAACGGCATGCAACCGGGAGATGCGCTGCACGCCGGCCAGCGGCTGCAGGTGCCGGGCGGCGCAGGCGGCGCGGGTCGAGTGCACCATCGGCGCGTCGAGTACACGGTGCGCAGCGGCGATACCGTCGCGCAGATCGCGCAGCTGTTCCAGTGCAGCGTGCCGCAGATCCTCGCCTGGAACGGCCTGACTTCGCATTCACACCTGCACGCCGGACAGAAGCTGCGCATCCACATCGTGCGCCACGGCTGAGGTAGCGCGGCCGCAGCGGACACAGCGGCGGTGACTTCCGGCATAATCCGGCCGGGAGGCACACATGGGATTTCTCACCGGCAAGCGCGCCCTGATCGTCGGCGTCGCCACCGACCGCTCGATCGCCTGGGGCATAGCCCAGGCCATGCACCGCGAGGGCGCAGAGCTCGCCTTCACCTATCCGAATGACAAGATGAAGGAGCGGGTCGAGCCGCTGGCGCACTCGCTCGGCGCGCGCCTCACGCTCCCCCTCGACGTCACGGTGGATGGTCAGATCGAGGCGGCTTTCGAGCAGCTGAAGCGCGAATGGGGCGCGTTGGATGTGGTCGTGCATGCGGTCGCCTTCGCGCCGCGCGAGGCACTCACCGGGGGATTCGTCGCGGCGACCAGCCGCGAGGGCTTTCGCATCGCGCATGACGTATCGAGCTACAGCCTGACTGCACTCGCCCGCGGCGCACAGCCGCTTATGAGCGGCCGTGCCGGCTCGCTCCTGACCCTCACTTACCTCGGCGCGATGCGCTCGATCCCCGGCTACAACGTCATGGGCCTTGCCAAGGCGAGCCTCGAGGCCAACGTGCGCTTCCTGGCGGCGGATCTCGGGCCGCAGGGGATCCGCGTCAACGGCATCTCCGCCGGACCCATCAAGACGCTGGCGGCCGCGGGCATTCCGGGCTTTCGCAAGATGCTCGGCCGGGTCGCGGAAGTGGCGCCGCTGCGCCGCAACGTGACGCTCGAGGACGTCGGCAATGCGGCGGCGTTTTTGTGCTCTGATCTCGCGGCCGGCATCACCGGGGAAATCCTCTACGTCGACAGCGGCTTCAACACGGTCGGCATGAGCTTCCCGCTCGAGGCAGAGACCTAATCGAAGGCCTTCGGATTCTTGCGCACGCTCGCGGTGCGCCGGACTTCCTCGACGTAGGCGGTGGCATCACTCGTGCCGTCGCTCTCCGACTGTTGCTGCTCCCGTTCCGCCTGCTGCTGCGGACCGGGGGCTGCGGGCGCGGTGCGCACGCTCAGTACCGCCACCACGGCGGCGCCGCCGTCGCTCGTAGTGAGCGCGCGATAGACCGGCGCGGCACCCGGACGGGGCGCTGCGAACGCTGCGCCGCGGATCGCCGCCGGAATCGATGGGTCGTTGCGACCGACGAAGCGTGCCGCCTCGGCGGTGACCCCCAGCGACTGCGCGACCGCATCGAACGGCGTGCCGCTCTCGAGCCGGGCGCGCGCGCTGTCGGCGGCCTTGACTGCCGCGGCGGTGCTGCGCTCCGCGGCGATCAGCTTGACGATCTCGGCGCGCACCGCCTCGAGCGGCTTGGGTTGCGGCTTGCGGTGCTCGATCAGCTTGACGACGACGAGTGCGTTGTTGCCGATCAGCACCGGTCCGCCGATCCGGCCGGCGGCGAGTGGCGGATCCCCGAACAGCAGATCCTGAAGCTGCGGTGAGGTACCAAGGGGCGCAGCGCCGGCGCCCCTGAGGTATTGCGGGATGTCACCCGACTGCAGCTGGAACTCGTGCGCCAGCGCGGCGAGATCCACATCCGGCTGCTGCAATTTCGACTGCAGCTGCTCCTGGATTTCGCCGAAGCGGTCGGTGGCGCGGTTGCGGCGCAGCTCCGCTTCGAGTTGCGGGCGCGCCTCCTCGAAGGTCTTACCCTGGGCGGCCTGTATGCCATCCAAGCGGATGATGTGATAGCCGAATTCCGTCTTCACCGGCCCGCGAATCTCACCCGGCTGCATGCCGAAGAGCGCAGTGGTGAAGGCCGGCACGAACGTGTTGCGGTCGGCCCAACCCAAGTCGCCGCCGTTGTGCGCCGAGCCCGGGTCCTTGGAATACTGCTCGGCGAGTGCCGCAAAGTCCTTGCCCGCCTTGGCCTGCGCCAGCACGTCCTGGGCTTCCTTGAGGGCCGCGGCGTCATCCTTCCCGGTGATGAGAATGTGCCGCGCGTGCCGCTTCTCCGGAACCGTGAGCCGATCCTTCTGCTTCTCATACGCCGCACGCAGGTCGGCATCGCTCACCGTGATCGCGCTCTGCAGTGTGTCGAGCTTGAGCTGCGCGTATTCGATATGGGCGGACTCGGGTGTCAGATATTGCGCCTGATGCGCCGCGTAGTACGCCTGCACCGCAGCGTCATCGACCGCCGGCGCCGGGAATTTCTCGGCAGGCAGCACGAGCCAGCGCACCTCGCGCTCCTGGTCCTCGAGTTCGCGCAGGCGCTGAAATTCCGCGGGCGTCACGAAGTCCGAGCCGCGGATCGCGGCCTCGAGCTGCGTGCGGCGCAGGTCATCGCGCAGCTCCGCCTCGAAGGCCTCGGGCGTGATGCCGGCGCGCGCCAGCGCATCGCGCGCCGCCTCGGGGGAATACTGCCCCTCGATCTGGAACGCCTTCGTGCTGTGGACCGCGGCAACGATGTCATCGTGGCTGACGCGATAGCCGAGATCGTGGGTGCGCTCGGCGAGCAGGGTGTTGCGGATCATCCCCTCGAGGACCTCGTCCTGCAGCCGCGCACGCAGCTCCGCCGGCAGCTCGGCACCACCCAAGCGCTGCTGCCACTGCAACTGCTCGCGCTGCCAGACGTTGCGGGCCTCTTCGAGGCTGATCTTGCTGCCGGCGACCTCGGCGGCGTAGTTCGGACCGCCGAAGCTCAGGTTGACGATGCCGTAAGCGCCCCAGGCAGCGAACACGATCGACAGGGTGCCGACCAGCAGGTAGGTGACCCACTTTCTCTGGGCACTGCCCTCCCGGCCCTTTAAGGCATCTCCGATGCGTTGAAGCATTGTGGGGTGGCTGGCTTTCCTGGCTTGAGGTGGCGGAGCGGACGGGACTCGAACCCGCGACCCCCGGCGTGACAGGCCGGTATTCTAACCAGCTGAACTACCGCTCCGAATTGGGGGGCGAATCCTAGCGGATTCGCGAAGTTGGCCACAAGCGCTTTCGCTGAACGCAGCCTGAACGGGCCAGGAGAAGGCGGCTCCGTGAGCGGTCAACCCGGGGCCGATTTGCGCGCTATGCACGGGTGCCCCGCGCGGCAGAGCGTTAGGTTACGTCGCGCACCGCCGACAGACGGGAATGCGGCCGCTGGCCCTATCATAGGACCCCACAAGGACTGCTCAAGCGCTTGAGGAAACTCGCCGTGAAATCGCTGCCTGCCGGAGGGACCCTCACGGCATTGCTTCTTGCCACACTGTGCTGCGCCGCGCCTGCCTGGGCGGGCCTCGGGGGCGATGTCGCCTCGATTGAGGCTGACCGGACGGCGCTCAAGGGCACGCTCGCGACGGCGTCCGGCGGCGCCTATGAGACCCGGACGATTGCGACCGCCGGCGGCGGCGTGGTGCGCGAGTATCTGAGGGCCGACGGTACGGTATTTGCCGTCAGCTGGCACGGTCCCACGATCCCGGACCTGCGAGTGCTGCTCGGTGCCTACTACCCGCGCTACGCGCAGGGCGCGGCGGCGGCATCGCACGCCGGCGGTCACCGGCACTTTGCGGTCAGGCAGCCGGGGCTCGTCGTCGAGTCGAGCGGGCGGCTGCGCGCCTTCAGCGGCAGAGCCTGGGATCCGCAGCTACTGCCGCAGAATTTCTCGGCCGCTGACATCAATTGACGCCTCACAGGGAACGAACGAGCCATGCGTAAGGTTCTGAACGCGATGCTGCCGCTCATGTTTCTCGCCGCGTGCGGCGGTGGGGGCAGCGGCGGTGTCAGCGGTGGTGGTGGTGGCGGCGGCGGCACCGGGCAGACGATCGCCGGTCCGGGCCCGAACGTGGCGGCGCTCACGGTCAGTCTGTACCAGGTCACCTCGGTCAATATTCCCTACATCAGTGTCACGGTCTGCCAGCCGGGCACCAGCACCTGCCAGACCATCGACAACATCGAGGTGGATACGGGCTCCGCGGGGCTTCGCATCCTCTCGACGGCGAGCACGGCGGCCTTCCTCCAGTCGCTGCCACAGCAGCTGGTCGCAAACACAACCACTCCGGTCATCGAGTGCGCGCAGTTCGCCGACGGCTTCAGCTGGGGGCCCGTGGCGTCCGCCGACGTGACGATCTCCGGCGAGACGGCGAGCCGCATTCCGATTCACGTCATCGGTGCGCCGGCTCCCTACGACAACGACGTACCGAGCTCCTGCTCCAGCATCGGCCCCGAGGAGGACACCGTCGCGCTGTTTGGTGCCAACGGCATCATCGGCGTGGGCGCCACGGTGCAGGACTGCGGCAGCCTCTGCACGACCGCGGTCACCGGGGCTTACTACGAGTGCCCGCCGAACGGCGCTGGCTGTACGCCGGTCGCCGAGCCGATCGAGTCGCAGGTGTCGAACCCCGTCGCCTCGTTCACCACCGACAACAACGGCGTCATCGTCGAGCTGCCGAGCGTGGCGGCTAACGGCGCCACGAGCGCAACCGGTGCGCTCGTGTTCGGCATCGGCACCGAGAGCAACAACGCGCTCGGCAGCGCGACGATCATCACCCTCGATACCAGCTCGGGCGTCGGCGCTTTCGATGTCACCTTCAACTCCACCGACTACCCGGGGAGTATCCTCGACAGCGGCTCCAATGCGCTGTTCTTCGACGACAGCGCGCTCACCACCTGCGCACAGGGTACGACGGGTGCCGGGTTCTACTGCACGGCCGCCAACCTCACGGCGACCATCACCGGCACGAACGGCACGCAGCTCACCGCCAGCTTCAGCGTCGGGGACGCCGCCACCATGTTCAACGCCACTGCGAACGGTGCAGCATTCCCGCAGCTCGCGGGCTCGCCCGGCACGATGCTCGGGCAGCTATTCGACTTCGGGCTGCCGTATTTTTATGGCCGCAACGTGTTCACTGCCATCGAGGGAATGTCCGCCGGTGGTACCCAGGGACCGTACTACGCATACTAAGAGCTAAGAACGCCACCCACGCGCGATGAGCCTGCTGCAGAAGATCTCCGCCGCGCTGCTGCTCATCCTGCTGGCAGCGGCCGGTTACGGCTTGTGGGAAACGCGCCCGCCCCCGAGCTCGACCCCGGTAGGCGCGCTGACGGCCACGCCGCAGGCGGAGCCGGCCGCCTCTGGCTCGCTACCCGCGATCGATGAGAGCACGCTGCTGACCGCGCAGCGCCTGGCGCGCCTCGCCACGACCCCGGAAGAACTGCCGCTCGCGCAGACCGCCGTGCAGCTCGCCGACCACGAGCTCGACCTGGCATTCGCCGGCGCGCTGCGCCATCTGGAGGCGCATCCGCCCAAACTGAGCGCGGAGGCCCTCGCCATCCAGGACCGCGTGACGCAGGCACAGCAGCAGCTCGAGAGCGACACGGCGCACGTCAAGCAGCTCACCGATACGCTCGCCCGATCTGCGCAAGGAGCCAGGGCCGGCATCCAGGACGAGCTCGATCTGGCGCAGGCACAGCAGGAGCTCGATCAGGACGAGGTCACCCAGGCGAACGAGGATCTGGTGCAGGCCGGGGGTAACGTGCACCAGCGCATCCAGATGATGCAGCAGGAGCACGAGGCGGCCGAGCATCAGCGGCAGGCGGCGACCGCCGAGGCCAACCCGCTCGGCAACCTCAAGGGTCTGGTCGGCAAGGTGCGCCAGTGGCTCGCGTTGCATCGCAAGCGGCGCTGGCTCGGCAGGGCGCAGCAGCATGCCCAGGACAGCGCCGCGCAGCTCGAGACGCAGAGCCGGCAGATCGCCGCCGACCTGGCAGCCCGCAAAACACAGGCGGCGGCCCCGGTACCGGCGCCACCGCAGGCCACGGCGGCCGGCACGCAGGGCAGTGCGGGCGCTGCGCCGCGCGCAGCGGCCGCTTCCGGCCAGGCGATTCCCACGCGCGCGGCCGTGACGCGCGAGATCGCCGCCGAGCAGAGCCGCATTACGATCCGTGTGCAACGCGTCACCGCGCGGCGACGTCTCGCCACAACCTACGGTCAGTGGGGCGCCGTAGTGGACACGCAGGCGAAGGCGATCCTGCACTCCTTGCTGGTGGACACCGCGGTGGTGCTGGGCGCCCTCTTCCTTTTGCTGTGCATCGACCGCTGGCTCGAGACGCTCCTCGTGCGGGCTCCCATCGACCGCCGCCAGGTCGCCACGCTGCGCAGCGTGGTGGTGGTGTCGCTGCAGATCGTTGGCGTGGTGGTGATCCTGCTGGTGCTGATCGGGATGCCGGGGCAGATCGGCACCATGATCGGGCTCGCGGGTGCCGGCCTCACTGTGGCGTTGAAGGATTTCATCATCGGCTTCCTCGGCTGGTTCGTGCTCATGGGTAAGCACGGCATCCGTGTCGGCGACTGGGTCGAGATCAACGGCGTGAGCGGCGAGGTGACGCGACTCGGCATTTTCCACACGGTGCTGCTCGAGACCGGCAACTGGACCGACGCGGGGCATCCCACCGGCCGGCGCGTCACGTTCACCAACAGCTTCGCGATCGAGGGGCATTACTTCAACTTCTCCACCACCGGCCAGTGGCTGTGGGACGAGCTGGTCGTCACCGTGCCCTACGATCGCCACCCGCAGGCCATTGCGGCGGCGATCCAGAAAGAGGTGACCGAGGCGACCGCCGATAGCACCCGCCAGGCCGAGGCCGAGTGGGAGCGCGCTGCGCGCGGACGCAAGCCGGGCTTCACGGCGCAGCCGGGCATCGCCATTCGTCCCGCGCCCGGCGGTGGGGGACTTGAGATCGCGGTGCGCTACGTGACGCGCGCCAGCGATCGCTATGCACTGCGCACGCGCCTCTACCAGTCTGCAGTGCAGCTGTTGGGTCAGAGCGGCTCGGGTTGACGATGAGTGAGCGACTGCCGGCGCTGTTTCTCGGACACGGCAACCCGATGAATGCACTGCGCGAGAACGCCTGGACCCGCGCCTGGGCGGCGTTGGGCGCGGAGCTCTCGCCGCGGCCGCGCGCGGTGCTGGCCGTCTCGGCTCACTGGTACATCCCCGCCACCGCGGTGACGGCAATGTCGGCGCCGCGCACCATTCACGATTTCGGCGGCTTTCCGCACGAGCTATTCGAAGTGCGCTATCCCGCCGCCGGCGATCCGGAGCTTGCCGAGCGCGTGCGCGGGTTGCTCGCGCCGCTGCCCGTCGAGGCCGACCGCTCGTGGGGACTCGACCACGGCACGTGGTCGGTGCTGCGCCATGTGTTTCCGCAGGCCGACATACCGGTAGTGCAGCTGAGCATCGACGAGACGATGCCACCTGCCTTTCATCATGAGCTCGGGACGCGTCTGCGGCCGCTGCGCGAGGAGGGAATACTCCTTCTTGGCAGCGGCGATGTAGTACACAACCTACACGCCTATGCGTGGGGCGCCCACCCCGCGGAGCCCTACGACTGGGCGCTGCGCTTCGAGACTGCGGTGCGCGAGCGGCTCGTAGCGGGCGAACACGAGACGCTGATCGACTACGCGGCGCTCGGGGGCGATGCGCTCCTCTCGGTACCAACGCCGGAGCATTATCTGCCGCTGCTCTATGTCCTCGGCGCGAGCTTCACGGGCGAGCGCGTGAGCTTTCCCGCCGAGGGGATCGATGGCGGCTCGGTGTCGATGCTCGCCGTGCGCTTCGGTTAGACTCGCTCCCCCGACTCATCCACTGACAAGGAGTACCCAGGTGGCGCTTAAATCCAGAATCACTTATCTGGCGGTGCTTGCGCTCGCTGCAAGTGCACCCGCGCTCGCTCAGCACGAGGAGCACCCGCAGCATGGCGGCGGCCGCCCCGAGGCCCATGGCGAGGCGCATCCCGGACCGCACGGCTACGAACGCCCCGCTGAGCCGCACGGCTGGAACGGCCGGCCGGCGCAGTTCGACCGTGGAACCTACCAACACAACTTCCAGGCGGCGCGCACGTATCACATCGGCGTCTACCGACGACCGCATGGCTGGGTCGCGCACCGCTGGGGATACGGGCAGATCCTGCCGCGCGTCTACTGGGCGGCGCCCTACATCATTGCCGATTACTGGCTGTTCGGACTCGAGGTAGCGCCGGCCGGCTACGAATGGGTGCGCGACGACACGGACGCGATTCTGGTGAACGTCAGCACCGGCGAGATCCTGCAAGTCGAGTACGGCGTCTTCGCCTGAGGCGCGGTGAAACCTGGGCACGTGCCGGTCATCAGCCGGCACGTGCCTCGCGCGCTCACGGATTGTTCGGCACGTCGCGCGTGCGCGCGCTGTGGCGCGCCCGCCAAAGCTTCAGACGGGCGATCGCAAGCAGGGCTCCCGCCAGCACACACACTGCGGCGAGCAGCAGTTCGCCGCGCTGATACAGGCGCCAGGCGATCGCCACCCAGAGCAGGAACATGACTGCGCTAACGATGACGGGCATGGCGCTTCCCTCAGCCACAGTTCAACGCAGAAAAACTAGCATGCATGCCGCCGGCACAAAAGCGGGGCGCCAGCCCTCAGCCGGTGCGGTCGATGAGGGCAATCGTCGGGCTCTCCGTCACCCGATCGAACACTATCTCGCTCTTATCGGCCGACAGATCGAAATCGCGGATGTCGAACTCCGGCGCGAACTCGGTGAGCCGCCGCTCGTTGCCGGTTTTGAGATCGATGAGCCAGAAGTCCTTGCGTGCGAAATCACCGCGCAGCACGACAATGGTGTTGGGCTCGGAGCCGAACACTACGCGGTGGGCGCCGCGCGACAGCATCAGAGCCGGCAGGGGATAAGGACGGCCGTCCGGTTCGACTGCACGCAACGGGAACGACACGCCGACATCCGCCCCGGCGTACAGCAGGAATTGCCCGTCCGGCGACCAGACCGGGTCGAGCGAATACTCATATACCAGGGGGAGCGGTGCGCCGCCGGCGACCGGGAAGCTCATGAGGCGCGGCTCGCCATCGTGCAGCGCCGCGACGACGATCGACTTGCCGTCGGGCGCCCAGGCCGGATTGCCGCGCAGCGAAAACGAGTCCGTGAGCACGGTCGGGCGAGTGCCATCGGCCTGCGTGACGTACAGGCGCGTTCGTTCGCCGTCTGCGACCGTGAAGGCGATACGCCCGTCCGCCGCAATCGCCGGCGCACTCAGGCTGTCGGACGGCGATCCCGCCCACAGCTCGTGGCTCGCACCACTGGCGAGCTTCCAGATTCCCGGCCGGCCGGCGGAGCGCGAGACATACAGCACGTAGTTGGAACCATTGCGTGGCGAGACACCGGTCGCGAAGTCGGAGGACAACGGCGTCGCGGCCGTCGCCACGGATGCGCCTGTGGAGATCGGCAGGCGCCACAGGCCCGAGCTCGGCCGGGCCACGGTCACGGCGAGCCGGGTGGCATCCGCGCTCGCGGCGAGTGAGGTGTAACGCTCGAGACCGAAGCTCAGGCGATGTGGCACGCGGCGCCGCACGTCGATGCCGTACAGCCAAGGGCCTCCGCCCTGCGCATCGGTCGCGAGATACAGCAACGTATGCTCGCCGAGCACGACCGGATGGGTCACGAGCGAATTGTGGAACGTGAGCCGCTCGAGGTCCGCGCCGTTCGGGCGGATGCGCCACAAATCCCAGTGATCCCCGGGCACACCCTGCGTGAAGTAGATAAAGGCATCGTCGCGCGACCACACCTGGAAGTGGTTGTGCACGCCCGCGACCGCGGCGTAGATCCTGCGGGCGGCACCGCCTCCGGCCGGTGCCACGAAAATCGGGTCGCCAGGGCCGGTGCCGTGATACGCGATCCGGCGGCCGTCACTCGACCAGGCGACCTCGCCGACTCCCTGCAGGAAGGCGCGCGGCTCGCCGCCTGCGACCGGCAGCGTCAGTATGGTGATGTCCGAAGAACGCGAGCCACCGGGTCGGCGCTGCCAGACCGTAATCAGCGAGCCATCCGCCGAGAACCCCAGGTCACGCACCTCGGGGTTGTTGGTCAGGTTGACGATATCGCCGTGCGTCAGATTGCGGTAGCGGCTGCTGCCGACCTCAGTGACCCAGACGTCGGTCGGGCCGTCACGGTCGGCAAGGAAAGCGACGCTGCGGCCGTCCCGTGAGATCGCCGCCGCCAGCTCCCTCCCCGGCCAGTCCGTGAGGCGCGAGAACTGGGCATTGGCGAGCGGATCGCGCCAGAAATACCCACGGGTCGCCGCCAGCCACACCGCGCCCACGGCGAGCAGTGCGATGCCAGCCGCGAGCCCCGTCCAGCGCCACACGCGGCGCTGCCTGACGGCAGGCTCCGCCGGGCCCGGCGCAACGGGCACGGCCGGCACGGGCGAGTTTTCCGCCCGCAGCAATTTCTGGATGCGCTCGACGAAGGACTGCGGTGTCTCCCCGCCCGGCAGCCGCGTCCAATGCACCTGTGCGAACGACTCGGGGACCTCCGCGTGCCTCTCGGGAGTATCGTCGATGCAAACGGGGACAAGGAACGGGTGGCTCCTGGCCATGAGCTGCGTGCGCTGGTCGGCCAGGTGCCATTCGAGGCGAAAGTAGCCCTCGGTGCGCGCCTGCGTGTTTCGGGAGATGACCGCGATGAACAGCGCGCTGTCGCGGATCTCGCGCCGGATCTTCTGATCCCAGGCGTCACCGCTTCGCAGCACACTCTTATCGAGCCACACCTCGATGCCGGCGGCCTCGAGGCTTGCGCCGATCCGACCGGCGGCCTCCGTGTCCGCGGAGGCGTAGCTGATGAAGACCGCAGACCCCGCTGGGTTCGTCAAGACGCGGATCTCCCCCTGGCACCGCGCGCTATTCTAGTGGTGGGTGCTGACGGGCTCGAACCGCCGACATTCGCCTTGTAAGGGCGACGCTCTACCAGCTGAGCTAAGCACCCGGGTTCATTCGGACAAACTCGCCTGCAGCGAGTTGCCCGACCTCACTGCGCAAATCGCCGGCAAAGAGCGCGGTCTTTGCCGGCTGCGCCGCAATGCTAGCCCGTCAGTGTGCCGGTGGCACTACCTGCTTGATGCGCCGTCCGTTGCGCCGCCCGCGCTTGTCGTCGCGTGCCTCAGCGACCGCCGCCGGCGCACTTACCGCCGCCGGCTCCCCCGGCAGGGGCTGACGGGTGAGCGCCACCGCCAATACCTCGTCGATCCACTTGACTGCCTTGATCTCGAGGTTGCCCTTGATGTTGTCGGGAATCTCGACCAGATCCTTCTGGTTCTCGTCCGGAATGAGCACCGTGCGGATGCCGCCGCGATGCGCCGCCAGGAGCTTCTCCTTGAGGCCGCCGATAGGCAGCACCTCCCCGCGCAGCGTGATCTCACCGGTCATCGCCACGTCCGAGCGCACCGGGATCTTGGTCAGCGCGGACACCAGCGCGGTGCACATGCCGATGCCGGCGCTCGGACCGTCCTTGGGGGTCGCGCCCTCGGGAATGTGCAGGTGCACGTCGTGCTTCTGATAGAACTCGGACTCGAGCCCCAGCACCTGGGCGCGGCTGCGCACCACGGTCATGGCGGCCTGAATCGACTCCTGCATCACCTCGCCAAGCTGACCGGTGTGCTGCAACTTTCCCTTGCCGGGGACTACCGCGGCCTCGATGGTGAGCAGCTCGCCCCCCACCTCGGTCCACGCGAGTCCCGTCACCTGGCCGACCCGATTCATGTCCTCGGCCTTGCCGTAGCGGAAGCGGCGCACGCCGAGGAACTTGTCGAGATTGCGCGGCGCGACCGCGACCGACTTCTGGTCGCGCTTGTGCAGCAGCATCTGCTTCACGGCCTTGCGGCCGATTTTGGCGATCTCACGCTCGAGATTGCGCACGCCGGCCTCGCGCGTGTAATAGCGCACGATGTCGAGCAGCGCGCCGTCGGAGACCTTGAGCTCGTCGGGTTTCAGGCCGTTGCTCTTCATCTGCTTCGGTACCAGGTAGCGGCGCGCGATATTCATCTTCTCGTCTTCCGTGTAGCCCGGAAGACGGATCACTTCCATGCGATCGAGCAGCGGGGGCGGAATGTTGAGACTGTTCGCGGTGCACACGAACATCACCTCCGACAGGTCGAGATCGACCTCGAGGTAGTGATCGTTGAAAGTGGAGTTCTGCTCGGGATCGAGCACCTCGAGCAGCGCCGAGGATGGATCACCGCGGAAGTCCATCGACATCTTGTCGACTTCATCGAGCAGGAACAGCGGGTTGTGCACGCCCGCCTTGGACATGTTCTGCACAATCTTGCCCGGCATGGAGCCGATGTAGGTGCGGCGGTGGCCGCGGATCTCGGCCTCATCGCGCACGCCGCCCAGTGACATACGCACGAACTTGCGGTTGGTGGAGCGGGCGATGCTCTGACCGAGCGAGGTCTTGCCGACGCCCGGCGGTCCCACCAGACACAGGATCGGACCCTTGAGCTTCTCGACGCGCTGCTGCACGGCGAGATACTCGACGATGCGCTCCTTCACCTTCTCGAGGCCAAAGTGGTCCTCGTCCAGCACCTTCTGGGCGCGCGCGATGTCCTTGATGATGCGGGTGCGCTTCTTCCACGGCACCTTCACCAGCCAGTCGATGTAGTTACGCACTACGGTCGCCTCGGCGGACATCGGCGACATCATCTTCAGCTTGTTGAGCTCGCCGCCGGCCTTGTCGCGCGCCTCTTTCGGCATCCCGGCCTTGGCGATCTTCTGCTCGAGCTCCTGGATCTCGTTGCCGCCCTCGTCCATCTCGCCGAGCTCTTTCTGAATCGCCTTCATCTGCTCGTTGAGGTAGTACTCGCGCTGGCTCTTCTCCATCTGCGCCTTGACGCGGCCGCGGATGCGCTTCTCGATCTGCAGCACGTCCATCTCGCTCTCGATGGCGACCAGGATGTGCTCGAGGCGCTTGCGGACGTCGAGGATCTCCAGCACCTTCTGCTTCTCGGCCAGCTTCAGCGACATGTGCGCCGCCACCGTGTCCGCGAGGCGTCCGGCCTGCTCGATGCCGGCGAGTGCGGTGAGCACCTCCGGCGGTACCTTCTTGTTGAGCTTGACGTACTGCTCGAACTGCGAGATGACCGAGCGTGCCAGTACGTCCATCTCTTTCTCGTCGTACGCCTCGTCATCAGGCAGCAGCGTCGCGTCCGAGGCGTAGTACTCGCCGGCGTGCAGCTTCTCGATGCGCGCGCGGTCGACGCCCTCGACCAGCACCTTGACGGTGCCGTCGGGGAGCTTCAGCAGCTGCAGGATGGTGGCGATGGTCGCGATGCGGTACAGGTCGTCCGCCTTCGGATCATCGATGTCCGCCTGCTTCTGGGCCACCAGCATGATGCGCTTGTCGGTGCGCATGGCGACGTCGAGCGCCTGGATGGACTTCTCCCGGCCGACGAACAGCGGGATCACCATGTGCGGATACACGACCACGTCCCGCAACGGCAGCACCGGCACGTTCTCGATGGCGGCGGAGGCGGGGCTCGGGATTGCTGGAGGAGTAGGTTCGGACACGCTCAAGCCCTCGCTGGCGGGTGGTCGATGCGACTGCAGTGCCTGGACACACTGCTATCGGCCTCTTATGACAGTAGTTTAGCGGGAAATGAGGGTTGGGCTGCGCGTTTCAAGAGTGACGCAGCTCACGACGCGGGAAGTTTGCCGCCGGAACGGCGGCGCCTCAGTGGTGGTTCGACCCCGAAGCGCGGCGCGGCTCATCGACGCTCGCGAGCCGGCTCTCGTCCGAGCCATACACGATGTACGGCTTGGTCTGTCCGTCGATGACCGATTCGTCAATCACGATCCGTGACACGTTGCGCATCGAGGGCAGCTCGTACATGGTGTCGAGCAGCACCGTCTCAAGGATGGTGCGCAATCCGCGCGCGCCGGTCTTTCTCTGCATGGCGCGGTGCGCCACGGCCTTGAGCGCCTCGTCGCGGAACTCAAGCTCCGCGCCCTCCATCTCGAACAGGCGCCGGTACTGCTTGGTGAGCGCGTTCTTCGGCTCGGTGAGGATCGAGATCAGCGCCCCCTCATCGAGCTCATCCAGCGTCGCCACCACCGGCAGGCGGCCGACGAACTCCGGAATCAGGCCGTACTTGATCAGGTCCTCGGGCTCGACATCGTGGAACAGGTCGTTGCCGTGGGGGCGCGCGTTGATGCCGCGCACCTCGGAGGTGAAGCCGATGCCGCTGCGCTGCGTGCGGTTGAGGATGATTTTCTCGAGTCCGGCGAACGCACCGCCGCAGATGAACAGGATGTTGCTGGTGTCGACCTGCAGGAACTCCTGCTGCGGGTGCTTGCGACCCCCCTGCGGCGGGACCGAGGCGATCGTGCCCTCGATGAGCTTCAGCAGCGCCTGCTGCACGCCCTCGCCGGACACGTCACGGGTGATCGATGGGTTGTCGGACTTGCGCGAGATCTTGTCGATCTCGTCGATGTAGACGATCCCGGTCTGTGCCTTCTCGACGTCGTAATCGCACTTCTGCAGCAGCTTCTGGATGATGTTCTCGACGTCCTCGCCTACGTAGCCTGCTTCGGTGAGGGTCGTGGCATCGGCAATGGTGAACGGGACGTTGAGCAGTCGCGCCAGCGTCTCGGCGAGCAGCGTCTTGCCGCAGCCCGTCGGGCCGATGAGCAGGATATTGCTCTTGGCGATCTCCACCTCTTCCTTGGCGCGCGCGGCTCCGGTACGGGTCTGCAGGCGCTTGTAGTGGTTGTAGACCGCCACCGAAAGCACCTTCTTGGCGCGCTCCTGGCCGATCACGTACTCGTCGAGAACCTTCTTGATCTCGTGGGGCTTCGGCAGCTTGTCGCGCGCGCGCTCGGCGCGATCCTCGAGCTCCTCACGGATGATGTCGTTGCACAGCTCGACGCATTCGTCGCAGACGAATACCGAGGGGCCGGCGATGAGCTTGCGGACCTCGTGCTGGCTCTTCCCGCAGAAGGAGCAGTAGAGAAGCTTTCCGTCATCGTGACGGTTGCGCGAGTCTTCACTCATCGAGGGGCCTCACCTCTCGTTCCATGCCACCGGTCTCTCCCGGCTGTCGTTTTCTTATATAGCAGGTGCCGGGACCCGACGCAAAGCGCCCCCGCACGGTAACTCCCTGTTCGGCCGCGCTTTGTGGGACCGGCGTCACTACTTTGTGAAATGGCGCTGCGACAACGGCGTGCGGGCCCCTCAAGCGCTCTTTCCGGGGTTCCCGCCGGGGGTACCTGCGACCTCGACCCGCTTCTCCAGAACCTGGTCGATGAGCCCGTAGCGCACGGCCTCCTGCCAGTCCATGAAGTGGTCGCGGTCGGTGTCCGTCTTAATGCGCTCGACGCTCTGCCCGGTGTGCTTGGCCAGAATGTGGTTCAACCGCTCGCGCAGCTCGAGGATCTCGCGGGCCTGGATTTCGATGTCCACCGCCTGGCCCTGCGTACCGCCGTGGGGCTGATGGATCATCATGCGCGCGTGCGGCAGGCAGAAGCGCTTGCCGCGCGCCCCGCCGGCGAGCAGCACCGCCCCCATGCTGGCCGCCTGCCCGATGCAGATGGTGCTCACATCGGGCTTGATGAACTGCATGGTGTCGTAGATCGCAAGTCCAGAGCTTACGACCCCGCCGGGGGAATTTATGTACAACGCGATGTCCTTGTCCGGGTTCTCGGACTCGAGGAACAGCATCTGCGCCACCACGATGTTCGCCATGTAGTCATCGACCGGGCCGACGACGAACACCAGGCGTTCCTTGAGGAGGCGCGAGTAGATGTCATAAGCCCGCTCACCGCGCGCCGTCTGCTCGACGACGATCGGAACCAGGTTCAGGCCACGTTCGTTCATGTACCGCTCGTTTCACTTGTCTGTAGGTGCGCGGGCTCGGTCTGCGGCTCGCGAGCACCAAAGCCGGTCAGCTCCGCAAAGCTCATGGGGCGATCAGTCACGCGTGCGAGGCTCACCGCCCAGTCGACCACCTGGTCCTCGAGGACCGCGGACTCGAGCTGGCTCATCGCCTGCGGGTTCTGCAGGTAAGCGCGCCGCGCCTCGTCTGGATTGGGGTAAGTCGAAACCACGCTATCGAGCCTTTCATTGAGGCGTGTCCGATCGGGTTTCAAGCCCTGCGTCTGCACAACCTGTCCCATCAGCAGGCCGAGTGCCACCCGTCTGCGGGCCGGCTCGAGGAATGGCTCGCGCGGCGGCACCTGGCTCGCCTCGCGCACGCCCATGCGGCGCGCCGCTTCGATCTGCAGCTGCTGCACCTGCTCCTCAACCAGCGAGCGAGGCAGCTCGAGGGGGTTGTCCCGATACAGGCCCTCGAGCACCTGGCTGCGCAGGCGCGCGCGTACCAAGTCGGCGAGCTCCCGTTCCATGCTCTCCCGCACTTCCGCGCGCATCTTCGCTAAGCCACCCTCCTCCACACCGTACTCGCGAAAGAACGCCTCGTCCACGGCCGGAAGGGACGGCTCCTCCACTTTCTTAATGGATACCTGCAGCTCGGCGCGCTGCCCCGCGAAGCTCTTGTGCGGATGATTGGCGGGGAAGGTGACACTGATGGCGCGCTGCTCGCCTGCGCCTGCACCGAGGAGGCCGCTCTCGAGTTCCGGCAGCGACTGTCCGGAGCCGAGCAGCACGAGCACATCGCTGGCCTCGCTGCCCTCGAAAGCCGGGCCTGCGGCCTGTACCCGATAGTCGATGAGCACGCGGTCGGCGTTGCGCGCCGGGCGCGCAACCGCGGTGAACACAGGGCGCTGCGCGCGCATGTTCTCGATCATGGCGTCGACGTCGGCCTCGGTGACCGTGACTGTCGGGCGCTCGATGTTGAGCGAGTCGGGTGTCTTGACGAGCACTTCGGGCAGCACCTCGAAATGCGCGGCGTACTTGAGATCGGACTCCGGTCCCACCGCGAGCGGCTCGATACGCGGGCCGCCCGCCGGCTTGAGGTTCTGCTGATTCACCGCCTGCGCGAAGGAGCTGCGCATCAGGTCGCTCACGACCTCAGCGCGCACCTGCTCGCCGAACTGCTTGGTGATCACCGTGAGCGGCGCCTTGCCGGGGCGGAAGCCCTTCAAGCGCGCCGTGCGCGACAGACGCTTCAACCGCTGTGCGACCTCGCTCGCCACCTCGGTCGCCGGCACGGCGACCTCGAGCCGCCTCGATAGTCCACCCGTTTCAGACACAGAGACTTGCATCAATCCATCCCCCGAATGCCGCCGACCCCAGGCTGCAAGAACCGCTCAACCTTGATACAGGCGGGAATCTGGTGCGAAAGGAGAGACTCGAACTCTCACGGGTTTCCCCACTGGAACCTAAATCCAGCGCGTCTACCAGTTCCGCCACTTTCGCCTAAACGGCAGCGGGCCCGCGACATTATAGCCGATGGGGTTTGCGGCCCAGGGCACTGGACAGTCGCGAGAGGCTCGATCCGATCGCGAACCCAACTTATGCAATGTGTCAGCAAACCGCCGCGGCTTCCGGTCCGATTGCCGGTCCGCGCCTCGGCAGCGCTCGAGAAGCTGGTGGGCCGTGTAGGGATCGAACCTACGACCAAGAGATTAAGAGTCTCCTGCTCTACCAGCTGAGCTAACGGCCCTTATCCGTTGGCCGAAATTGCCTGCGGCACTTTCGGCAGACTTTACTTCTTAAACCCGCGGCCGCCGGCAAAAGACGTCGCTTTTGCCCGCTGCGCCTCAGTTCTGGGGTGGACGATGGGACTCGAACCCACGACAACCGGGATCACAACCCGGGGCTCTACCAACTGAGCTACGCCCACCATCCGCCCCCGTGACGGCGTTGGCGTGCCCGGCAGGACTCGAACCTGCGACCCTCGGCTTAGAAGGCCGATGCTCTATCCGCCTGAGCTACGGGCACGACTGCAAAGCGCCCCTAGCCGGCCCCGCCGCACGGGGGGCGCGAATCATACGTAGATGCCTCAAGGAGCGTCAATTTTTGCAGCGCCCCCTGGCCTCGGCACGAGCCCCCGAGGACTCCAGGAGACGCTCACGGCCTGGCTTGGAGCGGGGCGGACTTTGTTAGACTGGCTGCATCCCCGGAGGTAGTTCGCTCTTGATCAAGGACATGGCCAGCGCCCGCGAGTCCCTCGCAGCCGATCGCAGCACGGGCGAGCTGCGCAGCCAGGCCTGCGCGCCATCGGGGCTCGAGGGCTCCACGGCGGTCGGCGAGGCCGCGCTCTCCGAGGTACGCCGCCTGCTCACCGCCTGGCGTACGCACGAACCGGGCGCACGCCTCGGCGTCGATCCGGAAGAACTGCATCAGCTGCGGGTTACCGCCCGCCGGCTCGATGCCACACTCAGTCTCTTCAAGGAGCACCTGCCTGCGGGGCTGGTGCGCGCACGCCGGACGGCAAAGTCGCTGCTGCGCACGCTCGGCGCCACGCGCGATCTTGACGTGCAGCTCGCCGGGCTCGCCGCCTATTGCCAGGATCTTGCCGAGGAGGAGCGCACGGCGCTCGAGCCGCTCAAGGAGCAGCTGTCACACGAGCGCGTACGTGCCCACACGCGCATGCTGCGCGCGCTCGACTCCGAGGCGACGCGCCGCTGGGTGCAGACGCTCGTCGGCGCGACCGAATCGCCGGCGACCGAGGCGGCGACGGATGCCGCGACCCTCACGGTCGCCGCGATCCTGCCGCGGCGGGTACGACGTCGCTTTCGCAGGCTGCGCAAGGCGGTGAAGCAGTTACGCGGCAACTCGTCGATGGAGGAGTACCACAAGGTACGCCGGCGCGCGAAGCAGCTGCGCTACGCGCTCGAGTCGGGCGTCTTCGCCTACGGCAAACCCGCCGAGGAAATGCTGAAGGCTCTGCGCCGCCTGCAGGACAGACTGGGCACGCAGCAGGATGCCTACATGGCCCACCAGCACCTTACCCGGCTCGCAGCCGACCCGGCGTGCGCACTGCCACCGGCGACGCTCTTCCTGATGGGACGGCTGGCAGCGCATCACAGCAAGGTGACCGCGGAGGCGCGCGCCACGGTGACACGCTGCTGGCGCAAGGTACGTGGGCGACGCTGGAAGGCCCTGCGTAGCCGCCTCGGAGAGTTCGAGCATCGCCTGCCTGGAGCACCCGGCATTTCGCCCGCGAACGAGGTCCTGGCGGTGAGCTCGCCGCTGGCCGCAGAAGAGCACCCACTCAGTCACTGAAGGGCGGAGCTCCCTGCGCGCATGGAGCTGCTGCTCGTCCGCCACGCCACAGCCTTCGAGCGCAACCCCCGGCGCTGGCCCGACGACGGCGAGCGTCCACTCTCCCCCGAGGGTCTCTCGCGCGCCCGTAAGGCTGCCGCCGGTATGAAGCAACTGACACCGGCACCCGTGCGCGTACTGGTCAGTCCGCTGGTTCGCACGCGCCAGACCGCCGCGATCCTCACCGAGGTGAGCGGCTGGCCCGAGGCGACTGAGTGTGCCGAGCTCGCGCCCGGCGTCACGCCGCAGGCGTTGCTCGCGACGCTGCGCCGCATGCCGGGGGCGCGCATTGCCGCCGTCGGGCATGAGCCTGGGCTGTCGCGACTGCTCGCCATCGTGCTCGCCGGCACCGCGGCACCGCGCGCGTTCCGCTTGCGCAAAATGGGCGCGGCGCTCCTCACCTTCGATGGCGCCGCGCGCACCGGTGGCGCGCGCCTCGAATGGCTGCTGCCGGCGAAAGTGCTGCGCGCCGCCCGCTAGCAATTTATGGGCGCCGGTCGGCCCGCTGAAAAATCCGCAGCCTCAATCGGCCAACAACCTCAGTGCGCTGCGGAAGACGCCGCGGCACCGCCCGCGCCTTCGTGCGTCGGACGTGCCAGCCATACGAGCCCGATCATCGCGACGAAGATGATGCCGGAGACGTAGAAGATGTCGTCGGCTGACATCATGAACGCCTGCCCGTCGACCAGGCGGTTGAGGAGCTCATAGCTCTGGCTCTGCCCCACGCCGTGCGCGTGCAGCGTGGCGAAAGCCTGCGCGGCGCTGGGATCGCTCGGCGTCAGGTGCTCGACCAGCTGCGCGTGGTGCAGCGTCGCGCGCCGGTCCCACAGCGTGGTGGTTATCGAGGTGCCGAACGACCCGGCCGTGATGCGCGCGAAGTTCGACAGCCCGGAGGCGGCCGGGATGCGCTCGGGCGGCAGCCCCGAGAGGGTGAGTGTCAGCAGGGGAATGAAGAAAGCCGCGGCGCCTGCCCCCTGGATCAGGGTCGGCACGAGCAGCGTACCGATCGTCGCGTCGGTGTTGAAGTCGGCGCGCATGAAGAACACCAGCGCGAAGATCGCGAACGAGATCGTCACCAGGATGCGCGGGTCGAACCGGTGCACGATGCGGCCCACGTACGGGGTGAACAGCAACGCCAGCAGCCCGACCGGCGCCAGCACCAGGCCAGCGAGCGTCGCGGTATAGCCCATGTACTCCTGCAGCCATAGCGGCAGCAGCACGACGTTGCCGAAGTACAGGCCATAGCCGAGCAGCAGCGCGATGGTGGCGACCGTGAAGTTGCGCTGCCCGAACAGCGACAGATCGACGATCGGATGCTCCTCGGTCAGCTCCCAGACGAGGAAGATCGCGAAGGCGACCACCGCGACGCACGCCAGCGTCACGATCTGGCCCGAATTGAACCAGTCGAGATCCTTGCCTCGGTCGAGCAGCACCTGCATCGCGCCCACCCAGATCACGAGCAGCGCCAGCCCGACCGTATCAACCGGCACCCGCGCCGTCGGGGTCTCACGCTTGTGGTAGATGCCCCAGCTGAAGATCGCCGCGCCGATACCGACCGGCACGTTGATGTAGAAGATCCACGGCCAGGAGATGTTGTCGGTGATCCAGCCGCCAAGGAGCGGCCCGGCCACCGGCGCCACCAGCGTCGTCATCGCCCACATGGCGAGCGCCGTGCCGGCGCGGGCCTTCGGATAGCTCGCCAGCAGGATCGACTGCGAGAGCGGAATCATGGGACCTGCGACCGCGCCCTGGATGACGCGGAACAGGATGAGCATCCCGAGACTCGGCGCCAGCCCGCACAGGAACGAGGCGACCACGAACAGCAGCGTCGATGCCATGAACAGCTTCACCTGCCCGAAGCGGCGCGTCAGCCAGCCCGTGAGCGGCAGCGAGATCGCATTGGCGACGCCGAAGGAGGTGATGACCCAGGTGCCCTGGTCCGGAGAGACGCCCAGGTCCCCGGCGATGGCCGGCAGAGAGACGTTGGCGATCGAGGTGTCGAGCACGTTCATGAAAGTCGCCAGCGACAGCGCGATCGTACCGATCACGAGCTTCGAGCCGGTCAGCGGCAGCAGCTCAGCAGGGCGCGGCGCGGGCTGCGGAGCCGGTGGGTCGGGAGTGGCGTCGGACATGGTCGGCCCTGCCGATCCTCAGGGTGCGTGGTGCCGTGCGGCAGGCAGCTGCGTGTCGGCAAGCAGCCCGTGGCTGCGCGTGTCCTGCTCATGCGCCGCCGCACGCATCGGCGCGGCCTCGTTGGCGCTGATGATGGCGGCGACCCGCGCATCGGCGAGCGCATCGCCCGAGCCGAACACTTCCGTCGACCACGGAGTCGCGCTGCTCGCGAGCTGCGGCAGGCGCGGCCCGCTGCGATCACGGGTCTCGACGTCGGCGCGCATCGACAGCCCGATCTGCAGCGGGTGCGCGGCGAGCTCGGCCGGATCGAGCGCCACGCGTACCGGCACGCGCTGCACGATCTTTACCCAGTTGCCGGTGGCGTTCTGGGCCGGCAGCAGCGAGAAAGCGCTGCCGGTGCCGGCGCCGAAACCGGCTACCCGACCGTGAAACACGATCTTGGTACCGTATACATCGGCGCGCAGCGTCACCGGCTGCCCTACCCGGATCGAGGCGAGCTGCGGCTCCTTGAAGTTGGCATCCACCCACACCTGATCGAGCGGCACGACGGCCATGAGTGGCGCGCCGGGACTCACTCGCTGGCCGAGTTGCACGCTGCGGCGTGCGATGAAGCCGGCGACCGGCGCCGGCAGCTCGGTGCGCGTCCAGGTGAGATACGCGCTGCGCACCGCGGCGGCGGCGGCGCGCACCTCGGGGTGATCGGAGAGTGTGGTGCCATCGACGCGCGCGCGGTTGGCGGCGAGTTGCTGCCGGGTGGCAGCGAGGTCCGCCTGCGCGGCACGCATCGCATCGCGCGCGTGCTGCAGCTCCTCGCCCGAGACCGCCCCGGACGTACCCAGGTGCTCGCGGCGCGTCAGGTCGCTCTGCGCCGCGGCGAGCGCCGTCTGCTTGACCTCAACGGCAGCCTCGAGCTGCGCGCTGGTCGCGAACTGAGTGCGCACCTCGCGGACCGTGCGGGCGAGCTGCGCCTCCGCCTGATCGAGCGCCACGCGGGCGTCGGCGCGGTCGAGCCGCACCAGCGGCTGGCCGGCCTTCACGAACTGGGTATCGTCGGCACCGATTCCGACCACGGTGCCGGATATCTGCGGTGTGATCTCGACCACATTGCCGCCCACATAAGCGTCATTGGTGCTCTGATGCCAGCGCAGAACCTGCGCCCAGTGCAGGCCATAGGCCAGGGCGATGGTGAGCACGGCGGCGCCGATGCCGGCCAGCAGGCGCCAGCGGCGGCGGGAAGTGACAGGGATGGTACGGTCGTCGCTACTCATGGCGATCCTTCGAAGAACTCGGGTCCCTTGTGGCTCGTTCGCGGGCGCTATGCGCTCTCGCGGACCTCACCCGTATCAGCGTTATCGAGCATGCGGTTCAGCAGGCTCTCGAGCGTGCGTGCTTCCGCCTTGCTGAAGCCACGCAGGAAGCGGTTGGTGACGGCGAGTGCCAGCTCGCGCATGCGCGGATAGGCCGCGCGCCCCTCCTCGGTGAGCTCCAGATGGATCAGGCGGCGATCCTCGGGACTGCGGCTGCGGCGGATCAGACCCTTAGCCTCCAGTCGATCCAGCATGCGGGTCATGGCCCCCGCGTCATACGAGATTCCCCTGCACAGGTCGGACGCGGACTTGCGCTCCTCGCCCACGAGCGATGCGATCACGCTGAACTGCGCCGCGCTCAACTCGAGCGGCGCGAGGCGCCGGTCGGCACAGAGCTCCGCATCGAGCGCCGCCATCATGGCCACCTTAATGCGTCCCAGCAGAGAGCCGATCGACTTACGCGGCTGGTAATTCGTGCTGTCGTAAATCTCGCCCAAGATAGTGACTCCGTGAATCTGTCGTTAGGGGGATGAGGCACCCCTCCGGTGGAACTCGCCGTACGTTAGTTGCCTAGGCTGTCTTTGTCAAGGCTTACACTGCCGAGACTTCAATTGCCCCGGCAATACCGGGTCCCGAGGGGCGGCAGGTCCTCCGCCGCTGCCTGACCCCTGCCTGTCATACGACCTCGCCACAATAAGCCGGTGTCAGCTGCGGAAATGCTCATGCCGGAGTCGAACACTGCGCTGCGCTGGCGGGCAGCCTTGAGCCAGGCGGCGCGCGAGTCCGTAGCTGCGCGCTGGCGCAGCACGCTGGAGGCATTGCACGCCGCGCGCCTCGAGCACCGTGCCCTGCACGCCGCCGCGGCGACCGACGTGCGCGCGCTGCGCAAGGCCGCGCAACGCGTGCACGATCTCGAACAGCTGCGGGCGGTGTTGGCGCGCGAGCTCGACACGCTCGACTGAGGCCGGCACCTGCACGGTGCTTTTTTCCGCGCGCCGAGTCCGTGGCGTAGAATCATGCCCCGCCGGCGGGGTGTAGCTCAGACTGGTAGAGCGCTACGTTTGGGACGTAGATGTCGCAGGTTCAAATCCTGTCACCCCGACCAATCCGCATGGCGTGATCGTGATTTGGTCGCTGCATTTGTTGCCAAGTCGTCGGGTCAGCCCCACTACTGTCCGACCGGCTCTGACGCAGCCACCGTCGCGTGTGGTGTGTGTCAACGATCCCGCGCCTCGGTGAGCGCTGCCACGGCAGCCGCCACCCGCTCGAACACCTCCTGCCAGTCGCCGGCCACACGCTGGCGGAAGAGTCGCATGGTGGGGTACCAGGGGCTCTTGGAAGCCTGCAGCTGCCAGCGCCAGTCGCACACGGCTGGCAGGACGACGAACACCGGAAGCGCCAGCGCACCGGCAAGATGAGCGATGAACGTGTCGGAAGTGACCACCAGATCGAGCCCAGTCATGAGCGCTGCGGTCTCCAGGGGCGCGTCTGGACCGATGTTGAGTGGGTCGGTGAATTGCGCCAATGCGCCGCCGAATGCGCTCCGCTCCCGCTCGGCGGCGGCCGCGCCTTTCTGCAGCGACACGAGGCTCACGCCCGCGAGGCACGCGAGTGGTGCAGCAGCGGCCAGCGCGAAAGACCGTCCTCGGAACCAGACTTGCCGTTCAGTCCCTGCATTGCCCTGCCAGTTCAATCCGACCCTGAGGCCCGCCAGCGCGCCCAGGCGCGAGCGCCACTCGGCCACGGCCCCCATATCGGCCGACAGGTACGGCACGCCACCGGGGATCGTGTGCAGCTGGGTGTGAAACGCATACGGGAGACTCAGCAGCGGGCATTGATAATCCACCCGCGGCACGGGCTCACCCCGGGTGAGGAGTGCGCCGCGCATCTTGAGCGAGCGCATGAGCCGGGAGAGCTCCGCCGGCACCTCGAAAATGACGTCGGCACCCTGCGCCTCGAGCAACGGCACGTAACGGCTGAACTGCACGGTATCGCCGAGGCCCTGCTCGGCGTGAATCAGTATGCTCTTGCCAGCGAGCTCTTCGGCCCCGGACCAGCGCGGCGCGCCAAGGTCGCGCGCGTGGTGATGCGCGTGCTCGAGCCGCAGACGCGACTCGTACAGTCCCCAGCCTTGCTCGAACTCGCCGAGAGTCAGCTTGAGCAGCGATTTGCCCCACTGGCTCTGCGTGTGTTCGGGGTCGATCGACAACGCGCGATCGAAACTCTCCAGCGCCTCCGGCAGACGCCCGAGCGCGCGCAGCATGTAGGCGGCGTTGGTGTACGCCTCCACATGAGCCGGGTTGCACTCGACCGCGTCGCGAAAAGCCTCGAGCGCTTCCTGGTGTCGCCCCAGCTGCGCGAGCTCGTTGCCGCGGTTGTTGAGGGCCTCGGCAGAGCGGCCATTGGCTGCCAGCACGCGATCGAAACAGGCCAGCGCCTCCTCATGACGGTCGAGGTGCGCCAGCGCCACGCCGCGGTGAAAGTGCGTGCCGGAGTCGGCCGGTGACAGCGCCAGTGCGCGCTCGAGGCTCGCGAGCGCGTCTGCGTAGCGCTGCAGACCGAGGAGCGCCAGCGCGCGCTGATGGTGCACGTCGGCCGCGCCGGGAGCAACGGCGAGCGACTGCTCGTAGCTCAGCAACGCCTCGGCGGGACGACCGAGCGCGCGCAGCGCACTGCCCTTGTTGGCGAGCGTGGTCGCGTGACCGGGTTGCAGCGCCAGTGCGCGCTCGATGGCGCGCAGTGCGTCCGCGTAGCGACCCATACTCATCTGCACGAGACCGAGGTTACGATGCGGCTCCGGGAAGCCCGCATTGAGCGCCACCGATCGCTCGAACCGCTGCAGCGCTTCCTGATTTCGACCCAGTTGTTCGAGGGCGACTCCAAGTGCGTTCTGGGCTTGCGCGTCATTGGGACGCAGCTGGGCTGCACGCTCGAGACTATCGAGGGCCTCCTGAGCTCGCCCGAGGCGCATGAGCGTCATGCCGCGACCCAGGTGCGCCATCGCCAGGTCTGCCTTGAGAGCCACAGCCCGCTCATACGAGCGCAGCGCTTCCGCGTCGCGCCCGCTCTCGCTCAGGGCATACCCGAGGTTGGTGTGCATGATTGCGTTGGACGGCTGCAGCACAACGGCTGCGCCGATCAGATCCACCGCTTCCTGGCGGCGCCCCAGCCGACCGAGCGTGACGCCGAGCAGATGCAACGCCTGGCTGTTGCCGGGCTCGGTAACGAGCAGCTGACGAAACACGGCGGCGGCTTCCAGCAGACGGCCCTGCTGCTGCAGGGCCTCGCCCTGAGAGAGCAGAGCGCTGCTGCTGGTAGTCATCCCGGCCTTGCGTACCGCGCCATCTGGCTCATGGCGCCTACGCACGCCGCCATGTTGTATGACCACCGGGCTTGTCCTCGAGGATCACGCCGCGCGCCGCGAGCGCATCGCGGATGCGATCCGACTCCGCCCAGTTCCTGGCTGCCCGCGCCGCGGCGCGCGCCTGTATGAGTGCCTCGACCTCCGCTTCGCCGAGCGACACGTTGGCCGCGCTCGCTTGCTCCTCCCCCGGCGAGGCAAGCGCCGGCCGGCTGAGGCGAAACCAGTCCTCCGCCGGCACGGTGAGAAGACCGAGCACCCTGCCGAGCACCTCGAGCTCGACACCGAGGCCAGCCGCGCGCGTCGCATCGCCCGCATCCTTCGCGGTATTGATCTCGCGGGTGATCCCCTGCAGCACCGCAAGCGCCTCCGGGGTGTTGAAGTCGTCATCCATGCGCTCGTGAAAGCGCTGCGTGTGCACGCCCGCGGCCGGCGCCGCCGCCGGCAGCCCGCGCAGCGCAGTGTAGATGCGCGTGAGTGCCGCGTCCGCCTGCTCGAGCTGCTCCAGCGAATAGTTGATGGGCCCGCGATAGTGGCTGGCGAGGAAGCAGTAGCGCAGCACCTCCGGGTGCCGAAGCTTTGAGAGCACCTCGCGCAGCGTGAAGAAGTTGCCGAGCGACTTCGACATCTTCTCGTCATCGATGCTGACGAAGCCGTTATGCATCCACAGGTTCACGAACTGATCGCCGCTCGCCGCACACGATTGCGCGATCTCGTTCTCGTGATGCGGGAACTTCAGGTCGAGTCCGCCACCGTGGATGTCGAAATGCGTGCCGAGCAGCGCCGTCGACATGGCAGAGCACTCGATGTGCCAGCCCGGCCGGCCGCGGCCCCAGGGTGATTCCCACCACGGCTCGCCCGGCTTGGCGCTCTTCCACAGCACGAAGTCAAGCGGGTCGCGTTTCGCCTCATCCACCTCGACGCGCGCGCCGGCCCGCAGGTCAGCGAGGCGCTTGCCCGACAGCCGTCCATAGGGCGCGAAGCGCGTCACCGAGTACAGCACGTCGCCGTCGGCGGCCACGTAGGCATAGCCGTGTGCGATCAGCTGTTCCACCATGGCGATGATCTGCGGCACGTACTGCGTGGCGCGCGGCTCGGCGTCCGGCGGCAGGATGCCGAGACGCGCGCAATCCTCGTGCATCGCCGCGATGAAGCGCGCCGTGAGCGCCTCGATGGTCTCGCCGTTGTCGGCCGCGCGCCGGATGATCTTGTCGTCGATGTCGGTGATGTTGCGCACGTAGGTCAGGTGGAAGCCGCGATGACGCAGGTAGCGGCTCACCATGTCGAACACCGTCAGCATGCGCGCGTGGCCGATGTGCACGTAGTCGTAGACCGTGAGGCCGCAGACGTACATGCGCAGCCTCCCGGTCTCGATCGGGCGCAGCTCCTGCTTCTCGCCCGACAGTGAGTCGTGAATGCGGATCATGCGAAGCGCGCCAGTCGCTCACGTGCCTTGCCGGGCGGCATCGCCCGCAGCAGCGGTGCGAGCTCCGGCCCGTGCGCGCGTCCGGTGAGCGCCAGGCGCAGCGGCATGTAGAGCTGTTTGCCCTCCCGGCCGCTCACCGCGCGCGCCGCCCCGGCGATCGCCGCCAGGTCGTTGCCGCTCACCGCCGCGGCCGCAGCAGCGGCGGCGAAATATCCGGCGCCGGCGCCGCGCACGGTGGCTTCGGCCCCCGCATCGAGCGCGGGCGGCCCGCCGAACACCACCTCGACCCAGGGGAGCGCATCCGCCGGCAGCACCAGATTGGGCAGCACGGCGCTCACGAACGCGCTCGCCGCGCGCGCATCGAGCCCCGGCGGCAGCACGCCGGCGAGCCAGGCACGCGCGGCCTCGGGCGCCAGGTGATGCACGGCGTCCTTCTGCCACACCTCGAGCTGCTGCTCATCGAAGCGCGCTGCGGCGCGCCCGAGGTGCGCCGTGTCGAAGCCGCGCGCCATCTCCTCCGGGGTCAGCAGGCCGTGCAGCGGGCTCGAGTGGCCGAGGCGGAACAGGTGATTGGCGATGGCGAGCGGCTGATAGCCGCGCTCGCGATAGGCGCGCACGCTCATCGCGCCGTGGCGCTTGGACAGCGGCGCGCCGTCGGCGCCCAGTAGCAGCGCCAGATGGCCATAGCCCGGAGCCTGCAGGCCAAGCGCCCGCAGCAGCAACAGCTGCCGCGGCGTGTTGGCAAGATGGTCCTCGCCGCGCAGCGCAAGCGTCACGCCCATGCAGGCATCATCGACCGCGTTGGAGAAGAAGAAAGCGGCCGAGCCGTCCGCGCGCCGTACCACGAAATCGCCGATGTCGTCGGTCGCAAAGCTCTGCGGCCCGTGCACCAGATCGAGGAACTCGACTCGCTCCCCGGCGGGCACGCGGAAACGCAGCGTCGCGGCCGCGCCGCGCGCCACCCGCTCGGCGCGCTGCTGCACCGACAGCCCGGCGCAGGTGCCGGCGTAGCGCGGCGGTCTGCCGGCGGCCAGCTGCGCACGCCGTGCGGCCGCCAGCTCGAGCGGCGTGCAGTAGCACGGGTAGGCGGCGTGCCGCTCCTCAAGCAGCGCAAAGTAGCCCGCGTACAGCGGGCCGCGCTGCGACTGGCGGTAGGGTCCGGCGCCATCCTCCCGGTCGGGGCCAGCGTCCCATTCGATGCCGAGCCAGCGCAGGTCCTCGAGCAGTGTGCGCGTGTGCGCCTCGAGGCTGCGCTCGGCGTCGGTGTCCTCGATGCGCAGCAGGAAGCGGCCGCCCACATGCCGCGCGAGCAGCAGGTTGAAGAGCGCGGTGCGCGCATTCCCCAGGTGCAGCTCGCCGGTGGGGCTCGGAGCGAAGCGGGTGACCGGCGGCGGGCTCATTGACGGCATGTTACGGGAAACCTGCGAGGCCTCACAAAGGTCCAAGACGGCGCGGCGGCGCTGTCGCTGCAGCACGCGGCGGCATAGAATTCGCCGCCGCTCCCGACCGACGCCGGAGAATCTGATGCCCGTCAAGTCCCGTACCCGAATTGCCGCCGCCGCGTTGCTGCTGGGCGCATTGACGCTGACAGTCGCTGCAGCGCGCGCCGATGAGCCGCCGGCCCAGGTGCGCTTCGTCACCAACAACGGCGAGTTCGTGGTCGAGGTGCGTGCCGACCGTGCGCCGCTCACGGTCGCCAACTTCCTGCGCTATGTGCGCGAGGGCTTCTACACCAATACTCTGATCCATCGCGTGGTGCCGAACTTCGTGATCCAGGGCGGTGGCCACGACGCCGCCACCATGGATCTCAAGAAGACACACGAGGACATACCCAACGAGTCCGGCAATGGTCTGCAGAACAAGCGCGGCACGGTCGGCCTGGCGCGCACCCCGGCGCCGCACTCGGGCAATGCCGAGTTCTACGTCAATCTGGTCGACAATCCGGACCTCGACCCGGTGGCGACCCGCTGGGGGTACGCAGTCTTCGGGCGCGTGGTGTCCGGCATGGATGTCATCGACAAGATTGCCGAGACCCCGACCGGTGCGGTCGGCCCGTTCAAGCAGGACGCACCGCTGAAGCCGATCATCATCCAGAGCGCGACCATCATCACCACGAGCGCACCGGCCGCGCCAGCCGCGGTGAACCCGGCCGAGCCGCAGAAGATCCTGTCACCGAAATAGCCGCGCGCGCGCCGAGCCGTCGATGACGCGTCTCCTGGTCTCCGACCTGCACTTGGGCGCCGGCTTCGAGCCTGCGATCGAGCAGTTCGTCGAGTTCCTCTCGACCTCCGCCGCCAGCGCCGCGGCGCTATACATCCTCGGCGACCTGTTCGAGAGCTGGGTGGGCGATGACGATCGCAGCGCCGCCGCCGAGCGGGTGTGCGATGCGCTGCGCGGCCTCACCGGGGCGGGTGTGCCGTGCTTCGTGCTGCATGGCAACCGCGATTTTCTCCTCGGCCCGGGGTTTGCGGCGCGCACCGGCTGTCGTCTGCTGCCCGACCCGGTGGTCGCGGACTTCGATGGGGAGCGGGTGCTGCTGACGCACGGCGATGCGCTCTGCACCGACGATCACGCCTACCAGGAGCTGCGCACCATGGTGCGTAACCCGGCCTGGCAGCGGCGCTTCCTCGCCCTGCCGCTCGCGCATCGCGAGACGCTCGCGGGCGAGGTGCGCGCCGGCAGCCGCGCCCATACGGCGCGCACCGTGCCCACCATCATGGACGTGAATGCGTCAGCGGTTGCCGCAGCGTTCCGCGTGGCGCGGGTACGGCGCATGATTCATGGCCACACCCACCGCCCGGCGGTCCACGATCTCGAGGTCGACGGCACAGCGGTCCGGCGCATCGTGCTCGGCGCGTGGTACGAGCAGGGAAGCTATGTGAGCTGCGCGCGCGGCGCTTACGAGCTGCGAGCGTTGCCACGCTAGCAGCACGAGGCTGCGGCTGGCGCCGCGGCTCGGGGGAGCAGCGCCGGCGGAGCGCAGCCCCGCCGGCGTGCTGCTGTACGGATCAGTTGCTGCTGGGTGCGGCAGGCGCGGCGCCCGGCGGCCCGCCCGGACGATGGCCGAAGCCGTGCGCATGCATCTGCTGCAGCGTCTGGAACTTCTTCAGCTGCGTGGCGTTCAGCACCGTCGACAGCTTGGTCACGGTGTCCTGGCTGATCTGCTGATGTGCGGCGCGCATCGCCTGAAAGTCAGGCTTGCCGCCGGCGGCCTTGGCCTGCTCGAACAGGGTGCGCATCTGCGCGTGCTCAGCCTCGAGAACGGTCTGCAGCTGCGCCTTCTGCGCATCGGTGAGATCGAGGAGTATGGCGAGGTTCGCCATGTGAGTCGCTTCGTGGCCCGCACCCGGGGTTTGCGCGACCGCGGCACCGGCCCACAGCGCAGCGACTGCTACAACGCAAGCCTTCATCGACGCTTTCATGAAACATCTCCTATGCCGGTCCGTGACCTCACGGACTCCATGGCGCATTCAGACTAGGCCGCGGCACAGCGCTCCCCGGTGAGCAATGGTGAGCGATTGTCAGCGCCGCCGCGGCAGGAGCAGCGCCGCCTCGAGCCCCCCCTGCGGCAGGTTGCTGAGCGAAAGGGTGCCGCCGTGCGCCTGCGCTATGTCGCGCGCAATGGTAAGTCCCAGACCCGTGCCGCCGCCGTCGCGGTTGCGCGAGGACTCGAGCCGGTAGAAGGGCTCGAACACGCGCTCGAGCTGCGCCTGCGGGATACCGGGTCCCTGATCGCGCACGCGAATGACGAGCTCGGCCCCGTCCTCGACCACGAGCGTCGCCTGCGCGCCGAAGTTGATCGCATTGGCGATCAGGTTGGACAGGCAGCGCTTCAACGCCTGCGCCTTGGCGGTGTACGGCTCGAGCGCGCGACCACGCACCGTGACCGCGGCTCCCATCTCGGTGAACTGGCTGCGCAGCGCCTCGAGCAGCGCGTTCACATCGACCGGTGTTGCGGGCTCACCGTCGTCCTGGCCGCGGAACAGCGCCAGCGCCTCGTGCACCATGCCCTCCATCTCATCCAGCTGCTTGCCGATACGCTCCTGCAGCTGCGGATTCTCCAGCGTCTCGACCTGCAGCCGCAGTCGGGTGAGCGGCGTCTTCAGATCGTGCGACATCGCCGCCAGCACGCGGCTGCGGCTGTCGAGGTAGCGGCGCAGCCGGTCCTGCATGGTGTTGAAGGCGCGGGCCGCATCGCGCAGCTCGCGCGCGCCGCGCTCCGCGAGCCTCTCGGGGCGCGCATCGCGCCCCATGCTGTCGGCGGCCCGTGCCAGCGCCGACAGCGGGCGCGTGATGTTGCGTGCCGTGACGTAGAGGGCGATCACCAGCACTACCAGCAACAGCATCAGGTTGACCACCAGGGTGCGTGGCAGCGTCGCGCCACCCGGCATGCGCACCACCCGGTACAGCACGGTGTCGCCGTCCGGCAGGCGCACCGCCACGTCGTAGCGCAGCGCGGTACTCTGGTGCGCCGCCAGTTCGTGCGCCTCGAAGAACGGCGCCGGGATCTGGATCGCCGGTCGTGTGGCATCGAGCGTGCGGCCCACTGTCACCTGGTAACCGGGGCCGAGCGCGGCACGCAGCTGTTCTGCGAGGGTCTGCTCGAAGCCCGACAGCATCGGCATCGGCAGGAAGCCGAGTGACGGATCGGGCCCGCCGCGGGGCGGCACGTGCGGGCCGCCCGGCGGGCGGTGGCCGAAGCCGCTGCGAGGGGCCGCGAGCTGCTCGAGGGCGGCGGCGCGCTCGGCAGCGCTCAAGGGCGCGAGCATCTGGCTGGTCTCGGCGATGCGCCGGGTCCATTCGCGTACGCTGCTCTGGAGAACGAAGCGCTCGCGCTCCTGGGCGACGAGCACCAGGACCGCGGCCTGCGCGACCAGCACCGCGACGACCGAAGCGGCGATCAGCCGTCCGAGAAGCGACTGCGGCCAGAGCCGCAGTCGCGGCAAGCGGCGGCGCTCACTGGCTCTCGACGCCGACGCCGATGACATAGCCCTCGCCGTAGACAGTCTTGATGATCTGCGGAGCGCGCGCGTCGTCGCCCAGAATCTGTCGCAGGCGGCTGATGCGCACGTCGATGCTGCGATCGAATGGATCGGCATCCCGGCCGCGCAACAGCTCGGTGAGCTGGGCGCGGGTCAGGACGCGATTGCCCGCCCCGAGCAGCACCGCGAGCAGGCGGTATTCCGCGCCGCTCAACGCCACCTCCCCGCCCGCCGGGTCGGTGAGAGTGCGCGTCACGGTGTCGAGCCGCCAGCCGCCGAACACGAAGCCCCGCACCTGCTCGGGGCTGGGATCGCGCGGCGCGTGCGCCGTGCGCCGTAGCACCGCCTTGATGCGGCCGAGGAGCTCCCGTGGGTTGAAGGGTTTGGCGACGTAGTCATCGGCGCCGAGCTCGAGCCCGACGATGCGGTCGACATCCTCGCTGCGCGCGGTAAGCATGATGATCGGCAGTTGCGTGCGCGCCCGCAGCTCGCGGCACAGTGACAGCCCATCCTCACCCGGCAGCATCAGGTCGAGCACCAGCAGGTCGACGTGTGAGCGCTCGAGCACGCGCCGCATTTCCTTGCCGTCGGGCACGGCGGTGGTGCGGAACTCGTGCTTCTCCAGGTACTGCGCGAGCAGTCCGCGGATCTCACGGTCGTCGTCGACGATCAGCAGGTGGGGACGCTCGTTCATGGTGCAGCTCAGGTCCGAGGATACCGGGACCTAAAGACACCGGGGCGGGGATTTGGTGCGGCAGCCGTTGTAAGGAAATGTTAGGTGCCGGCAGGCGGGCCGGAGTGGAATCGCAACTCCCGATCGGGTGCGGTCGCGAGCCGCGCCTCGAGCGCTGCGAGCTCGGCCAGGCGGCGGCGCCACTCCCCAGGGTTACACGCGCGGGCCAGGCTCACGTACAGCTCGAAGTGCCGCGCTTCGCAGCTCGCGAGCTCGCTATAAAGTGCCGCCAGCGGCGCGGGCAAGCGCCCGTCGAGCAGCGCGAAGCGCTCGGCAGAGCGTGCCTCGATGAGCGCCGCGCTGAGCAGCAGATCGAGCTTGCGCTCGGCGTGTGTGGTGCGCAGTGCGCCGCGCAGCTCGTGCGCATAGCGGCCGGGCCGCTGACGCGCATTGGCGACCTCGAGTTCGAGCATCAAGCGCTGCACCTGCTCGAAGTGCCGCAGCTCCTCGCGCGCCAGGGGCGAGAGCGCCAGCGCGAGCTGCGTGTCCTCGGGATACGCGAATATCAGCGCCACAGCGCTGGAGGCGGCCTTCTTCTCACAGGCGGCGTGGTCGACCAGCAGCTGCGGCCAGCGCGCCACCGCGGCCTCGACCCACGCAGCTGGTGTCGGCGCGCACAGAATCGAGTCGGTCGCGAACGCAGTCACGACGGCAGCGCTGCCGGTCATGCGTGCGCCTCGTGTGTCAGCCACTCGCCGAGCGTGCGGGTCAGCGCCTGCGTCGCCTCGCGAGCGCTCGAGTAACGATCGGCCGGCGCTTTGGCGAGCAGCCGCTCGATGAGTGGCTGCAGCGCACGGTAGCGCTCCGGCAGGCGCGGCACCGGCTCCTTGCGGTGCTTGTAGACGATGGCCATCGGGTTGTCGGCGCGGAACGGCTTCTCGCCGCACAGCATTTCGAACAGCATCACACCGAGGCTGTACAGGTCGCTGCGCGCATCGATCGGCTCGGCGTGACCCTGCTCCGGGCTCATGTAGTGCGGCGTGCCGAAGATCGTGCCGCTGTCGGTCGCATCGGCGGTGAGCGCCAGGTCCTTGGAGAGCCCGAAGTCGATGAGCGCGATGCTGCCATCGGCACGCAGCATGACATTTCCCGGTTTCAGATCCCGGTGCAGCACTCCGGCGGCATGCACGCTCTGCAGGGCCCGCGCCACCTCGATCGAGTAGAGCAGCGCCTCGCGTGCGCTGAGCACTGCGGTGCGCATGCGCCGGCGCAGGTCCCCGAGCGGGAAGTACTCCATGACGAGCCAGGCGTGCTCATCGCTCACGCCGAGATCGTACAGCCGCACGACGCCCGGGGCAGCGCCGAGGCGCTGCGCGAGCTCGTATTCCTGGAGGAACCGCCCGAAGATGTCCGCCGGGTCGCTCGTGTCCTGGCGGTCGCGCGCTACCTTGAGCGCGACCAGCATGCCGGCGCGCTCGCTTTCCCCGACGTACAGATCGGTGAGCCGGCCCGCGGCCAGGCGGCGGACGCGGCGGTAGCCGCGAATGAAGGCATCGCCGAAGCGCTGCGCCTCGCGCCCGGCGCTGCTCGAGCGCCACACGGCGCGTGCGTGGGCCTGCCGCTGCTCGGCAGCGCTCAACACGCGGGTGAACTGCTCGCCGTCGAGCTCCTCGCCGCTCACCGCCCAGACGCCGAGCGCTGCCGTCTCGCCCGCCAGGGATGAATCGCCGCCGTCATGCAGCAGCACGAGGGGCGCAAAACCGGCACGACCCGCGAGCTCGCGAGCCCAGACGAGGCCGCGTCCGCCGCCCGGCCACTGCGCGGCGAGCAGCACGGCGTCGTAACCCTGGGCAAGAAACTCCGGCGCCAGCGCGCCATGCGAGACGGGATTGTGCACGGTGAGTTGCGCATGCGGCCGCCAGAGGGCGAGGCGCTCGCGGATCTGCGCGCAGCGGCGCGCGTCCTCCTCGATCAACAGCACCCGCATGGTCGATGATTACAACACGCGCGAACCGGGCGCGTCACGATCGACCTGGGAATACCGGCGCGCCGCCTCGACGGTCAGCTTCAAACCGATCACCAGGTCGCCGACGTTGGTGCCGGTCGGACCCAGGTGCACCAGGTCACCGCTCGCCTCAAGCGCAGTGCCGGAATCCGCACCCTTGAGGCACAGGTCAACATCCAGGCCGCCGAGCGCGACGCGCGCGCAGCTGTCGGCGTCCACCAGGCCACCGGCGTCTTCGGTCACTCCGTCGGTGCCATCGGTCCCCGCCGCGAGCAGCAGGAGGTCCGTCTGCCCGGCGATGAGCTTGGCCGCGCCGAGTGCCAGGTGCTGGTTGCGGCCACCCTTGCCCGGGCGCGGCGGCAGCTGCACGGTCGACTCCCCGCCCCACACGCATACCGCGCTGTCGGCGAGGCGCAGCTCGTGGGTAAAGCGCGCCGCGAGACGCAGCGCCTCGCCGTCGAAGCGCCGCGCAGCGGCGTGCGCCTTGAGCCCGCGGGCGCGCGCCGCCTCCGCCGCTGCTGCCACCGCGTCGTCGACCGAGGCAACCACCTCGCGGTGCACGCAGTCAGCACCCTCGCTCGAGGGCCCGAGGAGCCCGGAGCCGATCACGGCCGGGTCATCCCCCGGAACGTCCGAGACGAACAGCGCCCGCGCCGGCCGGCCCCTGAGGCGCGCCGTCAGCCGCCCGCCCTTGATTTGCGACAGCGCAATGCGGCGCGCGTTGAGCTCGCCGATCGCAGTGCCGGCTGCGAGCTCGCGCGCCGTGAAGCTTTCGAGGTCCTCGAGTGTCGTTCCGGTGCGCAGCACCTCGACCAGGCTCGAGGCACCTCCCGAGATGAGGAACAGCGGCTGGGCCTGCGCCGGCAGCGCCTCGACCCACTCGAGCAGGCGCGCACCGGCCTGCAGTGAGCGCTCATCGGGAACCGGGTGCGAGCTGGCAACAACTTCGACGGCGGATGCTCTCAGCAGCTCCTCTGGTGCATGCGCGTCGCGGGTGATGATGAGCGAGCGCGCCAGCGACTCACCGAGCGCATCGCGCGCGCCGAGCGCCATCGCGGCGGCTGCCTTGCCGACCGCCGCCAGCCACACCGGGCCGGCGACCGGGTAGCGCGCGAGCTGCTCGCGCACGCAGCGCCGTCCGTCGACGCGCTCGAGCCCCGCCTTGAGCAACCTGAGCAGCAGTGCGCGCCGCGGATCGCCGGGGTCGACCGAGCGGGGTTGTCGGGGAATCGCGCGTCTTCCTGAAAGGTTGTCGCTCACTCGGCGTCGCAAGCGCGATTTTGCGCGCTGGCTGTCAGCTGCCGCGCACGACCTTGAGCTTGCGCCGGTCGCGGCGCGCGACCTTGGCGGCATCCGAGCGCTCATCCTGCAGCCGCTCCAGATACTCGGGCGTCACGTCGCCGGTGACGTAGCTGCCCGAGAAGCACGAGGTGTCGAATTCCTCGACGCGCGCATCCTCGTGCCGGCAGGCGGCAATCAGATCATCGAGGTCCTGATAGACGAGCCAGTCGGCGCCGATCAGCGTGCGCACTTCCTCGAGCGTACGCCCGCTCGCCACCAGCTCGCGCGCCGCGGGCATGTCGATCCCATAGACGTTTGGAAAGCGCACCGGTGGGGCGGCCGAGGCGAAATACACCTTGGCGGCACCCGCCTCGCGCGCCAGCTCGATGATTTGCGCCGAGGTGGTGCCGCGGACGATCGAGTCGTCGACCAGCAGCACCGTCTTGCCACGGAACTCGAGATCGATGGCGTTCAGCTTGCGCCGCACCGATTTCTCGCGCTCCTCCTGTCCGGGCATGATGAAGGTGCGGCCGATGTAGCGGTTCTTGATGAACCCCTCGCGGTACTTGACGCCGAGCCGCTGCGCGAGCTGCAGCGCACTGGTGCGGCTGGTGTCGGGGACCGGAATCACTACCTCGATGTCGTGCTGCGGATGCTCGCGCAGGATCTTGTCGGCCAGCCGGTCGCCCATACGCATGCGCGCGCGATACACCGAGATGTTGTCGATCTTGGAGTCCGGACGCGCGAAGTACACGTACTCGAAGATGCAGGGTGTGTGGCGCTGCGTCGCGACACACTGCTGCGCGTGCAGCCGGCCGCTCTCGTCGATGAACACCGCCTCGCCCGGCGCCACGTCGCGCACCAGGCGGAACGACAGGCTATCGAGCGCCACGCTCTCGGAAGCCAGCATCCACTCGGTACCGCGCGCCGTGCGGCGCTCGCCCAGCACCAGCGGGCGGATGCCGTTGGGATCGCGGAAGCCGAGGATGCCGTGACCGATGATCATGGCGACGACTGCGTAGCCGCCGCGGCAGCGGCGGTACACCGCGCTCAGCGCAGCGAACACGTCCGCGGGCGTGATGCGCGCCGTGCCGACGCGCTGCAGCTCGGAAGCAAATACGTTGAGCAACACCTCGGAATCCGAGGTGGTGTTGAGATGGCGGCGATCCTCGCGGATCAGGATCTCGGCGAGCTCGGCGGCGTTGGTCAGGTTGCCGTTGTGACCGAGACAGATGCCGTACGGCGCGTTCACGTAGAACGGTTGCGCCTCGGAGGCGCTGTCGCAGCCGGCGGTCGGATAGCGCACGTGGCCGATGCCGCAGTGACCCTTGAGCTCAACCATGTGATGCTGCTGGAACACGTCGCGCACCAGGCCGCTGCCTTTGCGCACGTACAGCTCGCCGTCGCTCGAGGTGGCAATGCCGGCGGCGTCCTGGCCGCGGTGCTGCAGCACGGTGAGCGCGTCGTAGAGCCGCTGATTGACCGCGCTCGTGCCGACTATGCCGACGATGCCGCACATCGCCTTAGCGCCTCACGTCCTGACATCCCGGTTGTGGGGCACGGCCCCCTCGCCCACCAGGAAGCGCAGCCCATTGGCCACCGACTCGCCGTACGGCATGAGGCGCGAGTCGCGCCACCAATGCTCCGAGTCGAGGCGCAGCAGCTGGCCGAGCATCACGAACACGCCGAGCAGCACGAGCCCCCGCAGCAGCCCGAAGACGAATCCCAGCAGCCGATCCAGACCGCCGAAGATCGACAGTCGGACGAAGTGATCGGCGAGCGCGCCGATCAGGGCGCCGATGAGCAGCACCAGCCCCAGAATGATCAGCCGCGCCGCCCACGGTTTCACCATCGCCCCGGCCAGCAACCCACCGAGATGCGGCTCGATCAGATCGGCGTAATGCCCGGCGAGCGTGAGCGCGAAGATCCAGGTGACGAGCGCGATCGCTTCCCGCAGGAAGCCGCGCGCCAGACCCACGAGCGCCGCAATGACGACGGCGGCCATGACCACATAATCCGTGATAACCATCGCGATCCGGCGTTGACGCGCTGACACGGCGCGGCGCGGATTGTACAAGAGCGCCCGCGCGCGTGCCGAGCACTGCATCGCACCGGTGGCGCGCTACTGCGGGATGATCGGGCCGCCGTGCCCGGTGGCCCGCAGCCGGGTCAGAAGCTGTTCGGCACCGGCATGGTCGCGCGCCGGGCCGACCTGGACGCGATAGAGATGCTTGCCCTTGTTCGACCGCGACACGAGGACCGGGAAGCCGCGCGCCCGCACCTGCTGCGCCAGCCGGTCCGCATTTGCCCGATTGGCAAAGCTCCCGAGCTGCACGACGAAGCCGCCGGCCGTCGTGGACTTCGGTACCGGTGGTGATGCGGGCGGCGCCGCAGCGACCGGCTCGGGAGCGGCCGTCGGTGGCGCAGGCGGGGCCGCCATCGGTGCAGCGCCCGAGGCCGTTGCCGGGGGCGGCTGCGCGGCAGCGCCCGCAGGCTCCGCGGCCGGGGCCGCCGGAGACGGCGGCTGCGGCGGCGGCGCGCCAGTGCGGGTGTCGTCCGCGAGGCTGATGGTGACGGATTTTAATGGGGCTTCCTCCGCCGCGGACTCCGGTCCGCGCGCCTGCGGCGCCGGGCGAATCGGCCCCTGAAGCAGCTCGGGCACCAACAGCACGATCAGGGCCACGAGAAGGACTGCGCCCGTCAGCCGTTCTTTTACCAGACCATGCACCATGGGGACGAAATTGCGAAAGCCAAGTGCGGCGGAGAGCCGGCGAGAGCGCCGGCCAGCGCTCTCAGTATAGCCCAAGCCATTCGAGCGCCGGACCCACGGTGTGGAACGAACCAAACACCACAACGCGGTCCCCGGGCCGAGCCAGCGCGCGCGCGAGCTCGCAGCCGCGCACTACGGAGTCTGCGAGCGTGACGCTCTGCGTGGCGAGCTTCAGCCGCCAGAGGAGCTCGCCGGCGCTCGCGCCGCGCGGCCCGGCAAGCGCGCACACGATCCAGTGATCGACGAGCGGCGCGAGAGCGGCGGCGATCCCCCCTGCGTCCTTGTCGGCGAGCACGCCCACGACCGCCAGCGTGCGAGCGCCAGGAGCGGCCGCCGGGCGCTCGCGCAGGTGGGTCGCGAGCACACGCGCCGCCGGCTCGTTGTGCGCGATATCGAGGATCCACTCGACCGGGCCGGGCACGATCTGCAGTCGTCCCGGCAGATGCACCGCCGCGAGCGCGGTATTGACAGTGCGCGTATCGAGCGCCCCCGGCAGGCGCACCCTACCCTCGAGTGCCCCCACGGCGGCGAGCGCGGTGGCGGCGTTGCGATACTGGATCGAGCCGGCAAGTCCTGGCGGCGCGAGCCCGGTAAGCGCGATTCCCGGGGCGCGGTAGCTCCAGCCCGCCGTGTCCGCCTCCCAGGTGAAGTCGCGCCCGGCGATGAGCGCGGGCACGCCGAGCGTCTTAAGCACTGCGAACACGCTCGCAGGCATGTCTGCGCTGCCGAGCACCGCCGGGTGGCCGCTGCGGAAGATGCCGGCCTTTTCCGCACCGATCGACTCGAGGCTGTCGCCCAGCCAGTCAAGATGGTCGAGACCGACGGAGACGAGCACCGCCACGTCGGCGGAAACGAGGTTGGTGGCATCGAGGCGCCCGCCGAGCCCTACTTCCAGCACCGCCACCTGCACGACGCGGCGCGTGAAGACCTCGAGCGCCGCCAGCGTGTTGTACTCGAAAAAGGTGAGTGTAGTCGTGCCGCGAGCTGCCTCGATGCGCTCAAACGCAGCGAGCAGTTCGGCATCGCCGGCGCTCACGCCTGCGACCTGGATGCGCTCGTTGTAGCGCACCAGGTGCGGCGAGGTGAAAAGGCCCGTCCGTACCCCCCGCGCCCGCAGCACCGACTCCGCAAGCGCGGCCACGGAGCCCTTGCCGTTGGTGCCCGCCACGGTGATGAGCCGGAAGGCCGGCGCTGTGAGTGCGAGGGCGTGCGCGACCGCCGCGACGCGCTCCAGGCCCAGATCGATACTTCTGGGGTGTACCGACTCCTGCAGCCTCAGCCACTCATCGAGCGTGCGCATCGCGCGCGAGGCAGGGACGTCTCAGGCAGCCGCGGGCGGAGCGACCGGGAGCTTCAGCAGCACGCGCAGGAGTCCCGCGATCCGATCGCGCATGTCGCGCCGGTCGACGATCATGTCGATCGCCCCATGCTCGAGCAGGAACTCACTGCGCTGGAAGCCCTCGGGGAGCGTCTCGCGCACGGTCTGCTGAATGACGCGTGGGCCGGCGAAGCCGATCAGGGCTTTCGGCTCCGCCAGGTTCAGATCGCCGAGCAGGGCGAGGCTCGCCGACACGCCACCGGTGGTCGGGTCGGTGAGCACCGAGACGAAAGGCAAGTGCGCCTGCGCGAGACGCGCCAGCGCCGCGGAAGTCTTGGCCATCTGCAGCAGCGAATAGAGCGCCTCCTGCATGCGCGCCCCACCGCTCGCCGAGAAGCACACGAACGGTCGCCGCTCCTGGATGCAGTAATCGACTCCGCGCTTGAAACGCTCGCCGACCACCGAGCCCATGGAGCCGCCGAGAAACTGGAACTCGAAGGCTGCTGCTACCGCCGGCAGCCCATTCAGCGTCCCCTCGAGGACCACCAGCGCATCGCTCTCGCCGGTGGCTTTCTGCGCCTGGTTGAGCCGGTCGCGGTAGCGCTTGCTGTCGCGGAACTTCAGCGGATCCTCAGGCGAGATCGATCCACCGATCTCCCCCTGGGGGCCCGGATCGAGGAAGCGCTCGAGACGCTCGCGCGCGCGGATGCGCATGTGATGGCTGCACTTGGGGCACACATACAGGTTGCGCTCGAGCTCGGCGCGATACAGTACCGCATCGCACGCCGGGCACTTGATCCACAGTCCCTCCGGTACCGAGCGGGTGCGGCGCTCGGTCTTGATGCGCGAGGGCATGATCTTCTCGAACCAGGACATCCGCGACACCCGCTCAAGCGCCGGCAGCCCCGGCGAGGACCGATCATAGCCCATCGGTCAAGGGGTGCTCCTCAGGCGGCGGGCTGGGCAGCCCGAAGGCCCGCGGATAGCGTACCTGCCATAGGTAGAGGCCCGCGGCTGGGGCCGTGGCGGCGCTGCGCGTCCGATCGCGCCCCGCGAGCACCGTGGCCGCCCATGCCGGTGCCGCCTTACCCTTGCCCACTGCGATCAGCAGCCCCGCGATGTTGCGCACCATGTGGTGCAGGAAGGCGTTGGCGACTGCCTCGATGGTGATCCAGTCGCCGTGCCGCACGACACTCAGGTGCTCGAGGCGGCGCACCGGGGACTTCGCCTGACACTCCGAGGAGCGAAAGGCGCTGAAGTCATGCTCCCCAACCAGCAGCTGCGCCGCCTGCGCCATGGCAACCGCATCGAGCGGGCGCGCCACCCACACGGCACGCCGCGCGGCGAGCGCGGAGCGCGCCAGGCGGTTGAGAATGAAGTAGCGATAGACGCGCGACTCGGCGCAGTAGCGTGCGTGAAAGTGACCGGGTACGGGCAGCGCCCAGCTGACGGCCAGATCGGGAGGCAGGTCGCTGTTGGCGCCGAGCACCCAGCTGCGCGGCGTGCGCCCGGCGTGGGTGTCGAAGTGCGCCACCTGGCCGCGCGCATGCACGCCGGCGTCGGTGCGGCCGGCACACACGAGCGAGAGCGGTTCGGCCGCCACCGCACTGAGTGCGCCCTCTAGCACCTGCTGCACGGTGCGCAGTTGCTGCTGGCTCTGCCAGCCGGCAAACGCCGCGCCGTCGTACTCGATGCCGACGGCAATGCGGTTCACGGCAGAGGGCCCGTCGCGTAGCGGGCGGGAGTCCATAGCGAGGGCTGGCCGGCCGAAACGGCCGCAGGCCGTTTCAGACAATCAACCGGGGAGAGACTCCATGAGGCGCTGCGCTTCCTGCTTCTGCGCTGCCGAGCCTTCGCTGAGCACTTCCTCGAGAATGTTGCGCGCACCATCGGGGTCGCCCATGTCCATGTAGGCACGCGCGAGATCGAGCTTGGTACCGACTTCGCTCATGGTGACGGGCTCGAGATCGGGCAGCGCCAGGTCCTCGGAGGCGAGCCGCTGGGTGGCCGCAAACGCGGCATCCGGAACCGTCGCCGTGCCGACGTCGAGGTCCAGATGGTTGCCGTTGCCCGGCTGCGTGCTGGTGCCGAGATCGAGATCGACCCCCGAGCTGTCACGCACCTGCTGATGCGTGCCGGTCGAACCGGAGCTGCTGAGGTCGACGTCTATCGTGTCACCACGCAGCGCCGCCAGGCGCGAGGTCTGACCGCCGTCCTGCGCGGGTCCCGCCTGGGTCAGCGCCGTCTCGAGCGCCTCCTGGTCGAATTGCCACTGGCCGGTGGTGGAGGTCTTCACGTGCGCGGCCTCTGCCGCCGTGTCCTCGAGATTCTTGCGAGTCCGGTCGTCGAGCCCGGCCACCATCGTCGGCGCATCGGCACCGACCCCGAGCGCCGGTTGCTCGGCGGTATCGACGGAGCCGAGGTCCAGCCCCAGATCGTCGATGGCCAGCTCTGCGGTCTGTTCCGCGGAGCTGCTGCGCAGCTGTGCGCCCGGCTTGGTGCGCACCGTCATACCGGCATCCGGAGTCTCGAGCGTCGGCTGCTCGACGGTCGGGCCTTCGGCATCGGACGGCTGGCGCATGCGCGTCGTCATCTGACGCGTGCTGCCGGTGCGGTCGCCGTGCAGTGCCGTGAGGTTGCGATCGGTTACGCCGGTCGTCGCCTCGGTCATCTGCGCCGTGCCCTCACCCACTGCCGCGCCGATGTCGAGGTCGACACCCTGCGGCATGTCGGTAGGCACCGGCTCGCCGAGCAGATCGAAGTCGACGCGGCTCTGGCCGCCCTCGAGATTCAGGTCGACGCCGCCTGCAGTGGCGCCGCTCACCGCGCCGCCGCTCGAGAACAGCGGATCCTCGGGCGCGAGCTGCTTGCCCATGATGAGGATCTTTTCCCACTCGCCAGGGGCCGCCTCGCCGCGCGTCTGCGCGAGCTCGTGCGCCGTCTGCAGAAACTGCTCCTTGTTGCCCCACACGAAGAACACTTCGAGGAGCTTGAGCTTCAGGTCGCGCCGTGCGGGCTCGCGGCTGATCGCGATACGGATCAGGTCTGCGGCCTGGTCGTACAGGCCATAGGCCATATGGAAATCGGCTTCGGCGAGCGGATCTCCCTGGTCGAGGTTGATCGCCGTCTCGCTGCTGATCGTGTCGTCGGCGGTGACGTGCTTGGATCCCGCGGCGGAAGTTGCCGCAGCCGCGCCGGCTGCTACGATCCGCGGCCGCTCGTGAGTTCCGGTCTCCTCGACCAGCACGTCCGGCTCGTGATCCGCCAGCGGAGTGGCCCGCATCGCCCCACCGTCGAAACCGCCGGAGCCGCGCGCCGGCCCGGCACCGCCGAGGGCGCCACCCGCGCCGCTGGCGCCGGCGACTGCGGCAACCGCGAGCCGGCCAAGCGAATCATCGAACTCGGCGGCGCGGCGCGAGCGCAGATAGCGCAGTCCCGCGACCACAGCAAGCACCAGCGCGAGCAGCGCCAGCACCCACCAGTAGCCGATGATGGTATCGAGAATCGAGCCGCTCTCGGCCGGCGCCGAGGCGGGTGTCGGCTTCTTCGCGCTGTCGGCAGCCAGCGGCTTGAACGCCGGCTTCGGTGCAGGCGGCGGAGCCTCCGCGACCACGGGCGGCTTCTCTTCCGCCGGCGCAGGAGCCACGGGGGCAGGCGCGACCTCGGGTGCCGGCGCCTTGGCGACGGGAGCGGGCGTCGGAGCCGGTGCAGGCATGGGCGCGGGTACCGGAGCTGGCGCCGGCGCTGGCACCTTGGCGGTGCCCTGCTTGGCGGCGAGCTCGGATTGCAGGCGCGCGAGGTCCTGATTCTTGAGATCGAGCAGGCGCTTGGACTCGGCGAGCTGCCCTTCGAGATCCTTGACCTGGCCCTTGAGTGCTGCCACGTCCGCGCCGTTGGCGGCAGGACCGGTCCCGCCGGCGCCGCCCTGCGAAGGCGTCACCAGATGAAGTCGTCCGGGCTGGGCGGTTGCGCTGCGCTCCTCGGCGGCGCCCTCACTGGCACCCGACGGGGCGGTGCCAGTCGCACGCCAGGCCGCAAACTGCTTACGGATCTCAGAGGAAGCCTCCGCGGCCGGGATGGCGTCGGCCTGCGAGGCATCCGGAATGCGCAGCACGGCCCCGGCGCGCATGAGGTTCATGTTCTGCTCGAAGGCGCGCGGATTCGCCTGATAGATGGCGAGCATCCAGCTGCGCGCACGCGGTGAGTTGGTCGCTGAGCCTGCGACCCCGCGCGCGATCTCCGAGAGTGTCTCGCCCCTCTGGACCGTGTGCGTCGTATTGGCGCCCTGCTCGGCGGCGGCAGCCGTCGGCGGCGGAGGCTCGGGGCTCGTGCTGGCCGCGGCAGGTGCGCTCTCGGTCGCGGCGGGGCTCGGCGCGGGGGTGGTATTCGCGGCGGCAGCCGGGCTCGCGGCCGCAGCAGCGGACGCCGTGTCGCTCGCCGGGGTTACCGGCGCCGGTGCGGGCGCCGCAGCTTCGGCAGGCGCGGGCGCAGGTGTCTCCGCGCTGCGCGTGATCGCTCCGGCGCGCGTATCCGATCCGGCTACCGGCGCACTGACCGGCGCATTCGCGGCGGTGGCATTCGGTGTGTACACCGGCGGATCGAGCAGCATGGTGTACTCGCGCACCAGCTGCCCGTGCGACCAGGTCACGTTGATCAGCAGCGTGACGAACGGATCGGTGATCGGATCAGTGGACTTGATCTTGATGAGCTCGCGGCCGTCTGGGGTGTGCACCAGCTTCAGCTGCGCGCTCGTCAGATAGTTCGGATATTCGAGTCCCTGCTGACTGAACGTCTCACGCGAAGCAATGTGCGCCTGCAGCGTGTTGATCTCATCGGGCGCTACGTCGGTGACCTCGATCTCCGCATCCAGTGGTGCGTTGAGAGGCGAAAGCAGGTGAATGTCCCCGAGGCCGAGGGCAAACGCGGCTGACGGCAAGGCCAGCAGCAATGCCAGCGCCCGGCTTGAGCGTTTGGCGGTCATCACGACACCCCGGCAGGAATCATTGGGCAAAATATCTTGTGGAAACAATCGGATGGAACACAAGTTGCGAGTCCACCACGAATTGGGCGGCAATATAACTTAAATAGGCTTCCAACCCAAAGCCTTGAATCTCCGACCGCCGTCGATAACGGCTGTTCCGCGCGCATGGTCAGGCACAGTCCTCGAGCTAAATCCCCGTTCGGAGGCGAGATCTTTACGGATTCTCAGGACATAAACTGTGTCGCGGTTCGCCTCAGGGTGGGTCAGCGGGGGCAGTAGCGCAGCGGAACTGTGATCCCCGGCACATCTGCACGCGCGCCAGGCGCAAGGCGCCCCCTCACGGTGACGGAAAGCCCTGCGTCGCAGCACGTCGGCGGCGATCAGCTGCCGGCCGCGCCTGGAATCACCGGCGTCGGCGATTTCACATCCGCGTTCTGCGCGCGGTGGCGCAAGTAGTGATCCATGAGCACGATGGCGAGCATCGCCTCGGCAATCGGCGTGGCGCGCAGTCCCACGCACGGATCGTGCCGTCCGGTGGTGACTACCTCCACGGGGTTGCCGGCCACATCGATCGTGCGCGCCGGGATCTGGATGCTGGATGTGGGCTTGAGCGTCAGGTGGGCGACGATGTCCTGTCCCGTGGAGATGCCGCCTAGGATCCCGCCGGCGTGATTACTGAGGAAGCCGCCAGGAGTCAGCTCGTCGCGGTGCTCGCTGCCGCGCTGCCCGGCAGACCTGACACCCGCGCCGATCTCGACCGCCTTGACTGCGTTGATGCCCATGAGCGCATGCGCGAGGTCGGCGTCCAGCCGGTCGAACACGGGCTCGCCGAGCCCTGGTGGAACACCGCCCGCCACTACCGTGACGCGCGCCCCGATCGAGTCGCCGGCGCCGCGGATTTTCCAGATGAGCTCCTCCAGCTCCGCGATGCGCGCGGGGTCGGGACAGAAGAACGGATTCTGGTACGCGGATGCCGGATCGACCGGTTCCAGCGTGAGCGGACCGACCTGGCTGAGGTAGCCGTAGATGCGCACGCCGAGTCGCATGGCGAGATAGCGGCGCGCAATGGCGCCCGCTGCGGTGCGCATCACCGTCTCGCGCGCCGAGGATCGCCCGCCGCCGCGGTAGTCGCGCACCCCGTACTTCTGCTGGTAGGTGTAGTCGGCGTGCCCGGGCCGGAAGCGGTCCTTGATGCGCTCGTAGTCGCGCGGCCGCGCGTCGGTATTCTCGATGAGGATGCCGATCGGCGTGCCGGTAGTCTGCCCTTCGAAGAGGCCCGAGAGGATGCGCACCTGATCGCCCTCGCGGCGCTGGCTCACGAAATGCGAGGTGCCGGTGCGCCGCCGGTCAACGTCCTGCTGCAGGTCCGCCTCACTCAGCGGCAAGCCCGGCGGGCAACCATCGACGATGCAGCCGAGCGCAGGCCCGTGGCTCTCGCCGAAGGTGGTGACGGTAAAGAGTCGGCCGATGGTGTTGCCGGACATGTGGGTTCAGCGCCCGATCAGCTGCTCGCGCGTCAGCAGAAACACCCCGCCGCCGCCGCGTGCGAACTCAAGCCACAGAAATGGGTGGCGCGGAAACGCGCGCCGCACGACCCCTTCGGTGTTGCCGACCTCGACGATGAGCAGCCCCCTGGCGCGCAGGTGGCGCCGGGCCTCGCGCAGGATCACTGCCACGGAGCTGAGGCCGCGCTCGCCGGCCGCGAGCGCCACGCGCGGCTCGTGCCGGTACTCCGGCGGCAATCGTTTGAGCTCACGAGCTCCCACGTAAGGCGGATTCGCGATGATGATATCGTAGCTGGCGCGCCCGAGCGCGCTGAAGTGGTCGGAGCGCCTCAAGCGGACCCGCCTGCCGAGGCGATGGCGGCGCACGTTGAGCCGCGCGACCTCGAGCGCATCGGGCGAGATATCCACGGCGTCGATGCGGGCCCTGGGGAGCGCGCGCGCGCAGGCGATGGCGATGCAGCCGGAACCGGTGCCGAGGTCGAGCACGCGTCGCACGCGCCTCGCCTCGATCCACGGCGCGAACCGCTGCTCGATGAGCTCGGCGAGCGGCGAGCGGGGAATGAGCACGCGGGCATCGACCCGTATGGGGAGGCCTGCGAACCAGGTGACGCCGGTGAGGTAGGCGGCGGGAATCCGCTCGGTGATCCGCCGCGCGATCAGCGCCGCGGCGCGTACCTGCTCGGCCGGGCGCACTCGCCGCCGGTAGAGCGCCGCGCCCACGCCAGGCGCGCGCCGCAGCGCGTGCAAGGTGAGGCTCGCAGCTTCGTCCCACGCGTTGTCGGTGCCGTGCCCGAAGTACACACGGGCGCGCGTGAGGCGCCGTGCGCCGCGCGCGATGAGCTCGCGCACCGTGAGCGGCGCGCGGGCGGTGCGCCGCTCAACTGCGGCGCGCGCCATCCGCGGACACTGCGCTGGTGTGAAATAATTCACTCATGAGCATCGCTCGACTGCGCTGGATCCTCGTTCCCGCCGCCGCCTGTGCGGCGCTGGCGGGCTTCTGGCTCGCGCATGAACTTGACAGGGAAGCGCCGACGCTGGCAAGCGGTACATGGCTGCCGCAGCCGAAGGCGCTGCCCGACTTCCAGCTGCTCGACGATCGCGGGCGGCCCTACACGACCGCCGACCTGACGAGCGCACCGACGCTGGTGTACTTCGGCTTCACGCATTGCCCGGATGTCTGCCCGACGACGCTGGTCAAGCTCGCGCAGATCGAGCGACAGGCGGCCCTGCCCGGACTGCGCGTGGTGCTGGTGAGCGTCGATCCGCAGCGTGACACCCCACCGCTCCTGTCGCGCTATGTGCACGCCTTCGATCCTTCCTTCTCGGGTCTCACCGGTAGCCCGCAGGAGATCGCACGCGTGGCGCGCGACTTCGGCGTCGCCGTGAACCGCGTCGACCTCCCGGGCGGCGACTACACCATGGACCACTCGGCGATCGTCTTCCTGGTGGCGCGCGCGGGCGTAGTGGCGATCTTCACGCCGCCCTACGATCCGCCAGCCTTCGCCGCGGACCTGCGCCGCGCGGCGGCGTTCCTGACGCCCAGGAAGGGCTGGCACTTCACATGAGCCCGGCCGATGAAGCGGGCGGGCGATTGCTGGTCGCGCTGCAGTACCTGCTGCCGCAGCACCTGCTGACGAGCGCGGTCCATTGGCTGGCACGCAGCGAGGTCGGCTGGCTGAAGAATGCGCTGATCGACAACTTCGTCGTCAACTACCGCCCCGACATGAGCGAGGCCGAGCAGCCGGATCCCCGCCAGTATGCGAGCTTCAACGCCTTCTTCACGCGCGCACTGCGCGCCGGGGCGCGTCCCATCGATCCCTCGCCCGGTCTCATCTCGCCGGTCGACGGCACGGTGAGCCAGCTCGGCGCGCTCGATGGCTCGTGGCTGGTGCAGGCCAAGGGGCTCGGCTACACGCTGGAGTCGCTGCTCGATGAGGCCGCTCCCGCCTGGGCGCCGGTGTTTCGCGGCGGCGCGTTCGCGACCTTGTATCTCGCGCCCTCCAACTACCACCGCATCCACATGCCGCTTACCGGCACGCTGCAGGCCGCGTGGTACGTGCCCGGGCAGCTATTCAGTGTGAATGCCAGCACCGCGCGCCAGGTGCCGGGCCTGTTTGCCCGCAACGAACGGCTGGTGTGCGTATTCGCAGACGGCACGCTGAGCTTCGCGCTCATCCTGGTGGGAGCACTGTTCGTCGGCAGCATGTCGACGGTCTGGCACGGCGATGTCACACCGCGCAATCGCGCCGACCTGCCGCTCGAGTTCACGCGCGCGAAGCTGCGCCTCGAGAAGGGAGCGGAGATGGGGCGCTTTAACATGGGCTCGACGGTGATCCTGCTGTTACCGCCCGGCCGGTCCGAGTGGCTCGGGACGTTCAGCGCCGGCAGCCCGCTGCGGGTGGGGCAGGCCGTGGCGCGCTTGAGCGCATGAGCGGCGGCGCGGACTGGCAGCCGAGCGCCTCGGCCGGCGCGCTGCGCGCACGCGCGGCGCTGCTGGCACGCACCCGGGAGTTCTTCGCCGCGCGCGCCGTGCTCGAGGTGGATACCCCGTTGCTCGTCAGCGCGCCGGTGAGCGATGTCCACATCGAGAGCGCCCGCGTCGAGCTCAGCGGGGCGCCCGCCAGCGCGGGGACCGCCGGGCCGCGCCTCTACCTGCATACCTCGCCCGAGTACGCCATGAAACGGCTGCTGGCCGCCGGCAGTGGCGACATCTACCAGATCTGTCATGTCGTGCGGGGCGATGAGCGCGGGCGGCTGCACAACCCGGAGTTCACGCTCATCGAGTGGTACCGTCTGGGCTGGCCGCTCACGGCGCTCATGGACGAGGTGGAAACGCTCGTGCGGGCATTGCTGGGTCCGCTCGCCGCCACGCGTACCGGCGAGCGCCTCGCCTACCGTGCGGCCTTCCAGCGCGAACTCGGGCTCGATCCGCTGAGTGCCACCGACGCGGAGCTTGCCGCAGCAGCCGCACGCCTGGGGCTGCAGATGCGCACCGCCGCCGGCGGCCCCGACCGCGACGAGCTGCTCGAATTTCTCATGGGCTGCGCGGTCGGGCCGCAGCTCGGCCGCGGCAGCCTCACCTTCATCCACGGCTACCCGGCGAGCCAGGCGGCGCTCGCGCGCCTCGACCCGCAGGATGAGCGCACGGCACTGCGCTTCGAGCTCTACTGCGAGGGAATCGAGCTGGCCAACGGCTTTCAGGAGCTGCAGTCGGAGCGCGAGCAGCGCGCGCGCTTCGTGCGCGACAATGCGGAGCGCGCGCGCGCCGGACTGCCGGTGGCGCCGCCCGATGAGCGGCTGCTGGCCGCGCTCGCCGCGGGGCTCCCGGAGTGCGCGGGTGTGGCGCTCGGCTTCGACCGCACGCTGATGCTGGCACTCGATGCCACACGCCTCGATGAGGTGCTGGCCTTCCCCACCGGGCGCGCCTGAGCCGCCGGATCCCTTGAGTCAGGTCTAACGGAGACTGCATGAGCTATTCGACGACGCCGCGTGACTTTCGCGACAAGGATGCCGCCTACACCGACCTGGTGCGCGACCTCGGCACGCTGATCGGGGGTGAGCGCGATCCGATCGCCAACGCGGCCAACGCGGCCGCGCTGCTGTTCGATGTCCTGCCGGAGATCAACTGGGCGGGCTTTTATTTTCTCAGGGGCGAGGAGCTCGTCGTCGGGCCGTTTCAGGGCAAGCCGGCGTGCGTGCGCATTGCCCTCGGCCGCGGCGCCTGCGGCACGGCGGCGGCGAGCCGCCGTACGCTGATCGTCGCTGACGTGCATACCTTCGCGGGCCATATCGTGTGCGATCCCGCATCGCGCTCCGAGATCGTGGTGCCGCTTGTCTCGGGCGCGCGGCTGCTCGGCGTACTCGACATCGACAGCCCACGCACCCGGCGTTTTGATGCCGCGGACGCCCGCGGCCTGGAGTCGCTCGTCGAGCAGCTGGTGCCGGCAATCACCGGGGTCCGGGACGCCGGGCCGGAATGACACCCGAGCGGCTCTCGCCCCGCGGGCTGGCCGCCGGCACGGCGGCGTTCGGCATCTGGGGGCTGTTCCCCATCTATCTGCATCCCTTGAGCGGTGTCCCGGCACTGCAGGTGATCGCGCATCGGGTCACCTGGTCATGCGTCCTGCTCATCGCCTTGCTGGCAGCGCGTGGCGAGCTCGGCAGGCTCACCTCGACACTCGCTCGTGCGCGGCTGGTCGCCGGACTTGCGACCTCCGCATGCCTCATCAGCTGCAACTGGCTGGTGTATGTCTGGAGCGTGACCCACGCCCACATCGTCGACACCAGCCTCGGCTACTACATCAACCCGCTGGTGAACGTGGCGCTGGGCGTGCTGTTGCTACGCGAGCGACCGAATCCGGTGCAGTGGGCGGCGATCGCGCTGGCGGCCGTCGCGGTCGCCTACCTGACGCTGCTCGCCGGCCGCCCGCCGTGGATCGCGTTCGCGCTGGCGTTCAGCTTTTCCCTCTACGGCCTGGTGCGCAAGCTCATCAGCGTCGAGGCGCTGCCGGGGCTCGCAACCGAGACACTGCTGCTGCTGCCCTTGGCAGTCATCTACCTTGCGTGGTGTCAGAGTGCCGGCACCGGCGCCTTCACGACCGCGGGTGCCCCCATCACGGCGCTGCTCGTCGGCAGCGGGATTGTCACCGCGGTGCCGCTGTTCCTGTTCGCCTACGCGGCGCGCGCGCTCCCCTACTCGACCGTGGGCGTGCTGCAGTACATCGCGCCGAGCCTGCAGCTGGTGTGCGGGGTACTCATGTATCACGAGAGCTTCGCCCCGGCGCGCGCCGCCGGGTTCGGCCTGGTGTGGGTGGCGCTGCTCGTGTACGCGGCCGACAGCCTGTGGCGCGCACGCCGGCTCGGCCGCAGCGTCAGCCCGGCCTGAGAGGTCGGCTCACTGCTTGGCACGCGAGATGTACTCGCCGGTGCGCGTGTCGATACGGATCACTTCGCCCTCGTTGATGAACAGCGGCACCCGCACCACGGCACCGGTCTCGAGCTTTGCGGGCTTCTGCCCGCCGGTGGCGGTATCGCCGCGCAACCCGGGGTCGGTCTCGACGATCTTCAGTTCGATGTGCGGCGGCGGCGTGACGACCAGCGGCACGTTGTTCCACAGGGTCACGATGCACACCACGCCGTCCTTGAGCCACTGCGCGTTGTCACCCACGGCCGACTTGCCGGCGGTGTACTGCTCGAAGTTCTCCGGCACCATGAAGTGCCAGAAGTCGCCGTCCTGGTAGAGGTACTGCATGTCCATGTCGACGACGTCGGCAGCCTCGAGCGACTCGCCGGACTTGAAGGTGCGCTCGATGGTGCGGCCGGTCTTCAAGTTGCGCACCTTGATGCGGTTGAACGCCTGACCCTTGCCGGGCTTGACGTGCTCGTTCTCGACGACCGCATACGGGTCGCCATCGAGCAGGACCTTGAGACCCGAGCGGATCTCACTGGTGGTGTAGCTGGCCATTCGGTGTGTCCGCGACTGCGGGGCGGCCGGTGCGCCGACCCCTTGAAAGGGCCGCGTATGATAGCGGCACCGGCCAGCCCCCGCCAGCGCGCCCCCCGGTCGCATCTTCCGCGAGGTCGCTCACGGCGGGGGGCCATGGCACGGGTGCTAGAATCCGCGGCATTTGCGGGCGTACCCAGGGAGATCCTGCTGATGGAGCCGAGCGCCGTACCGCTCATCGTATTCAGCGCCACACGCGACCCCGTTGAGTCGATCAACGGCATGTTGCGACGCGCGGGTGAGCCGGCGCACTGCACCTGGATTCCGGCGCTGCGAGATCTGGGCGATGCCCTCGCGCAGATCAACCCCGAGCTGCTGGTGCACGTCATGGCCGACGAGGAGGAGCTCGAGGCCGTGATCGCGATCCGCGACCAGCTGGCCCCGACGGTGCCCATCCTGGCGCTCGCGCCCGAGGCCGACGAGGCGCGCATCGCCCACGCCCTTGGTCTCGGTGCCCGCGACCTGGCATCACTCGCGCACCCGGCGCGGCTGCAGGCGGTGATGATGCGCGAGCTGGCGACGTTCCGCGCGCGCCGCACGCTCGATGCCGCGGAGCGCGCCGCCCAGGATGCCCGCAGCCAGCTCGACACGGTGCTCGAGCGCTCCAACGACGCAATCATCCAGGTCCAGGAAGGCATCGTCATCGATGCCAATCCGGCGTGGCTCGAGCTGTTCGGGGTCGAGGACGGCATCGCCGGACAGCCGGTGATGGATCTGTTCGAGGAGTCCTCGCATCCGGCGCTGCGCGGCGCGCTGGCCGCGTGCCTGCAGCGGCGATGGAGCGGCGAGCACACGCTGCGCGCCAATGCGGTGCCGGCCGACGGCAGCATCCTGCCGGTCGAGATTGCGCTCGCCGTCGGGGAGCACGAGGGCGAGCCGTGCGTGCGACTGGTGGTGCCGTCGGCGCCGCGCGCCGCCGCGGCGGAGCCCCAGCAGGGACCGCAAGCCGCCGCCGGCACCGACGACTACGGGCTGCTGCTGCGGCGCGAGCTGCTGCAGGCGCTCGCTGCGCGCCTCGCCACGCGCCCGAGCGGCGGTGTGCGCTGCCTGGCCGTGATCAAGGTCGACAAGTTCGCGACCCTCGAGAGGGTGATCGGCGTATCCGCCAGCGAAGAGGTGGTCAGCGAGTTCGTGCGGCTGCTGCATGAGACCGTGCGCCCCAAGGAGCTCATCGGTCGCCTCGGAGGACTGCTGTTCCTGGTGCTGCTCGAGCGCGGCAACGAGAACGACATCAATGCCTGGAGCGAGCAGCTGATCGCGCGCGTGCAGAAGCACATCATGCGGGTGCGCGACAAGGCGGTATCGGTCACCTGCACGGTCGGGCTGTCGACGGTCTCGCCGGGCCGCGCTGATCTCGATGCCGTGGTGTCGGACGCCCTCGAGGCCTGCCGCAAGGGCAGCAGCCGCGGCGGCAATCAGAGCGTCACCTCGGACCACGCCGACAACGAGAGCCGGGTGATGTCGTACGACAAGGTGTGGGTCAAGCACATCAAGGCGGCGCTCATGGAGAACCGCTTCCGCCTGGTGCAGCAGCCGATCGCCAGCCTGCGCGGCGAGGATCCGGGCATGTTCGACGTGCTGGTGCGCATGATCGACACCCAGGGCAAGGAAGTGCTGCCGTCCGAGTTCATGGCGGCCGCGAGCCGCAATGACCTCATGAAGAACATCGACCGCTGGGTGGTGGGCGCGTCGCTGTCGTTCGCCGCGCAGAAGAAGCCGGAATGCCTGTTCGTGCGCCTGTCGCGCGAGACGGTCAAGGACGACACGTTCGTCGACTGGCTCGACAATCACCTGCGCTCGAGCCGCGCGGAGCCGGCGCGGCTGTGCTTCCAGGTCACGGAGGAAAGCGCCGCGACCTACCTCACCCAGGTCAAGGCGCTGGCCGGCGCGCTGCGCCAGCGACACTTCCGTTTTGCGCTCGAGAGCTTCGGCGGCGGGCGCGACAGCCTCGGCATGCTCGAGTCGATACCGCTCGATTTCGCCAAGATCGACGGCGCGGTGATTCAGGGACTCGCCGGCGACCCGCAGCTGCAGCAGCGGGTGCGCATCCTGGTCGATGCGGCGTCCAAGCGCTCGATTCAGACCATCGGCGAGCGCGTCGAGGACGCCAACACCATGGCGGTGCTGTGGCAGCTCGGCGTGCAGTACATCCAGGGCTACTTCGTCAACGAGCCCGAGGAAGTGGTCTTAAGCGGCGCGCGCTGAGCGGCGCCCGCGCCCTCAGCCGGCGGCAGAGGGCAGCCGCGCCTCCATGCGCTCGATGCGGCGCGGCCAGCCGCGCTTGAGCACAGCGCCACGCTGGGCGCGCTGCCCGAGATAGCCCGCAAGCTCCCGCCACTCGAGCACCTTGTGCGTCGCGCCAGACCAGAGCACGAGACTCGCCTGCGGCGCTACCACGGCGACGGCGGTCATGAGCTCGGCGCGTGACCGCGCCTTCTTCCCCGGGATGTCGTACAGCTTGTTGCCTTTGCCGCGCGGCATCTCCGGCACCTCGCCCACCGGGAAAGCGAGCAGCTTCCCCTCGCTGCTCACCACCGCGACCAGCGCATCGGCTGAGGGCACCGGGGCTGGTGGCAGCACCTGCGCGTGCTCGGGCACGGCCAGCACGGTCTTGCCGGCGCGCCGGTCGGTAACGAGGTCCTTGAGGCGCGCGGTGAAGCCGTAGCCGGCATCGCTCGCGAGCAGCCACAGGTCCTCGGGCTCCCCGATCATGACGCCGGCAAACTTGGCGCCGTCGGGCGGATCGAGGCGCCCGGAGAGCGGCTCACCGTAGCCGCGTGCCGATGGCAGGGTGTGCGCGGGCAGCGTGTAGGTGCGCCCGGTGCTGTCGATGAACACCGCGCTCTGCAGGCTCCGTCCACGGGCGAGTGCCTGGAAGGCATCGCCACCCTTGTAGGAAAGCGCGCCCACCTCGACCTCGTGACCCTTGGCCGAACGCACCCAGCCACCGGTCGACAGCACCACCGTCACCGGCTCATTGGGGATCAGGCTCGTCTCATCGATCGCCTGTGCGGCCTCGCGCTCGATGATCTTCGTGCGGCGCTCGTCGCCGTACTTGTCGGCATCCGCACGGATCTCGGTGGCGATCAGCTTGCGCAGCTTGGCCTTGGATTTGAGCAGCGCTTCCAGCTCCTCGCGCTCGGCGGCGAGCGTCTTCTGCTCGTCGCGGATCTTCAGCTCCTCGAGCTTCGCGAGGTGGCGCAGGCGGGTGTTGAGGATCTCTTCGGTCTGCTCGTCGGAGAGCTTGAAGCGCTTCATCAGCACCGGCTTCGGCTCCTCCTCCCGGCGGATGATACGAATCACCTCGTCGAGATTGAGGAACGCGATCAGCAGTCCATCGAGGATGTGCAGCCGCTTGGCAACCTTGCCGAGGCGGTGCTCGAGGCGGCGCGTCACGGTGGTGGTGCGGAACTCGAGCCACTCGGTGAGTATCTCCTTCAGTCCCATCACCCGCGGCCGGCCATCGAGCGCGATGATGTTGAGATTGACGCGGTAGTTGCGCTCCAGATCGGTGGTCGCGAACAGGTGGTTCATGACCTCTACGAGGTCGACCCGGTTGGAGCGCGGCACGAGCACCAGGCGCGTTGGATTTTCGTGGTCGGACTCATCGCGCACGTCCTCGATCATCGGCAGCTTCTTGGCGCGGATCTGCTCGGCGACCTGCTCCTGGACGCGGGTCGGCGACACCTGGTACGGGAACTCGGTGATGACCGCGTTGCCGTCCTCCATCTCCCAGGTGGCGCGCGCCTTGAAGGAGCCGACGCCCTTGTCGTAGAACTCCCGAAGGTCGGCGCGCGGGGAGATGATCTCGGCACCGGTCGGCAGATCCGGGCCCTTGACGTGCTTCATGAGCGCAGCGGTGGTGGCGTCGGGCTCCTCCAGCAGGTGGATCGCGGCGGCGGCGACTTCGCGCAGGTTGTGCGGCGGAATGTCGGTGGCCATTCCAACAGCGATGCCGGTGGTGCCGTTGAGAATCAGGTTGGGCAGCCGCGCCGGCAGGAACGACGGCTCCTCGCGCGAGCCGTCGTAGTTCGGCACCCAGTCGACGGTGCCGTCGGAGAGCTCCGCGAGCAGCACCTCGGCATAGCGCGTGAGCTTCGCCTCCGTGTAGCGCATGGCGGCGAAGGACTTCGGATCGTCCTGCGAGCCCCAGTTGCCCTGCCCGTCGATGAGCGGATAGCGGTAGGCGAAGGGCTGGGCCATCAGCACCATCGCCTCGTAGCAGGCGGTGTCGCCGTGCGGGTGGAACTTGCCGAGCACGTCGCCGACGGTGAGCGCTGCCTTCTTGTGCTTGGCGACCGCCGACAGCCCGAGCTCGCTCATCGCGTAGACGATGCGTCGCTGTACCGGCTTCAGCCCGTCGCCGAGAGCCGGCAGCGCGCGGTCGAGAATCACGTACATCGAGTAGTCGAGGTAGGCCTTCTCGGTGAAGGTCGAGAGCGGCTGGCGCTCCACGCCCTCGAAGTTCAGCTCCTGGTTCTCCGGCGGTCCGCTCATACCTGCACGTCCGCGAGATTGCCCTTCTCCTCGAGCCACTCGCGCCGGTCGCTGGCGCGCTTCTTGGCGAGCAGCATGTCCATGAGCTGATCGGTCTTGTCCTTGCCCTCGATGGTGAGCTGCACGAGTCGCCGGGTGCGCGGGTCGATGGTGGTCTCGCGCAGCTGCGTCGGGTTCATCTCGCCCAGGCCCTTGAAGCGCGTGACCGATGGCCGGGTTCGCGGGCTCTCCTTCTCTATCTTCTTCAGCAGCTGATCGCGCTCGGCGTCATCGAGCGCGTACAGCACCTGCTTGCCGGCATCGATCCTGTAGAGCGGTGGCATGGCGACGTACACGTGGCCGTGCGTCACCAGCGGGCGGAAGTGCCGCAGGAACAGCGCGCACAGCAGCGTTGCGATGTGCTGGCCGTCGGAGTCGGCGTCCGCGAGGATGCAGATCTTGTGATAGCGCAGTGCCGACAGATCCGTCGAACCCGGATCGACGCCGAGCGCGACGCTGATGTTGTGGACCTCTTCGCTCCCTGCGAGCTGTCCGGGATCAACCTCCCAGGTGTTGAGGATCTTGCCCCGCAGCGGCAGGATCGCCTGGAAGTCCCTGTCGCGCGCCTGCTTAGCCGAGCCACCTGCCGAGTCGCCCTCGACCAGGAACAGCTCGCCGCGCCTCGGCTCCTGGCTCACGCAGTCGGCGAGCTTGCCCGGCAGCGCCGGTCCGCCGGCGATGCGCTTGCGCACCACCTTCTGCGCAGCCTTGGCACGTTCCTGGGCGTTGGCGATGGCGAACTGCGCAATGCGCTCGCCGGCGTCCGGATGACGGTTGAGCCACAGCGCGAGCGAATCGCGCGCGAACCCCTCGACCAGCGGTGCGGCGTCGCGACTGCCCAGGCGCTCCTTCATCTGGCCGGCGAACTGCGGCTCGTGGATCTTGATCGACAGCACGAAGTTCGCCTTGTCCCAAACGTCCTCGGGGGTGAGCTTGATGCCACGCGGCACGAGGTTCCTGAACTCGCAGAACTCGCGCACCGCCTGGGCGACGCCGGCGCGCAGTCCGTTGACGTGCGTGCCGCCCTCGGGCGTCGGGATGAGGTTCACGTAGCTCTCGCCGAGCGAAACTTCCGCGTCCGGTGCCCAGCACAGCGCGTAGTCGACCGTGTTGTCATCACCCGAGCGCGTGCCCGTGATGGGCTCGGCAGGGATGCGCTCGTGCTTGTCCAGCTCCTCGACGAGATAGGCCCCCAGGTCGCCGGTATAGAACCACTCGTCCTTCTCACCCGAGGCCTCGTTCCTGAAGGTCACCTTCAGGCCCGGACACAGCACCGCCTTGGCCTTCAGGGTGTGCTTGAGCTGCGGCACCGAGAACTTGTCGGAGTCGAAGAACTGCGGATCCGGCCAGAAACGGATGGTGGTGCCGGTGTTGCGCGCACCGACGGTGCCGATCTCCTCGAGCTTGGAGGCGATCTTCCCGCCCTTGAAGCTGATGTTGTATTCCTTACCGCCGCGCTTGATCCAGCACTCGAGATGCTTCGACAGCGCGTTCACCACCGACACGCCGACCCCGTGCAGACCGCCGGAGAACTTGTAGGTCTTGTCGGAGAACTTCCCGCCGGCATGCAGCCTTGTGAGGATCAGCTCCGCGCCACTCACCTTCTCCTTCGGATGAATATCGACCGGCATGCCGCGGCCGTCGTCGGCCACCTCGAGCGAGCCGTCCTTGTAGAGCACGACGTCGATCTGCTTGCAGTGCCCGGCGATCGCCTCATCGACACTGTTGTCGATCACCTCGTGCGCGAGATGGTTGGGGCGCTGGGTGTGGGTGTACATGCCCGGCCGGCGGCGCACGGGCTCGAGGCCGGAGAGGACCTCGATGTCGGAGGCGGTGTACGACTGGCTCATCCGGCTGTGTGCAGCATCCCTTCGATTGGTCGCGCGGCGCGCATCTGGCGCGCCCCACGCGCGGCGCGCATCTTATCAAATGCAGCAGTGTCGCCGCCGGCCGCGGCGGCGTTTCAGGCGAGATCGGCGAGCAATGCGTTGCGCATCGGCGCCGGCAGCGGGTCTACCTGAAAGCGGTAGTGCTCGTGGTCGATGCCGGCCGCGAGCGCGGCGCCGGCTCGCAGCGCCGCCACCCGCTGCGCGCCGAGCTCGAAACGCAGGAAATGCACCGCCGAGGTCTTCTCCTCGTTCTCGCGCGGCAGATCCTCGTCGGCGATCGGATACAGGCGTGCGCTGCCAGCTGCCTGCACCCAGCAGCGCGCCTCGACGCCCCGCAATTGAGCCAGCTGGCGGCGCCGCTCCTCGGGCTGCGCGAACTCGATGAGCAGCGTCACCTTCCAGTTGCTGCCGTCGGGGATCAGCGGGTTGTAGGTAGCCAGCTCCTCCGCGATGCCCTGCGGCTCGAAGATGCGCTCCACCCGCAGCATCTCCTGGATCTGGTACTGCACGGTGAGCCGGTCCTCGAAGAGCCAGGTGACGTTGGGGCCGACCCGCAGCTGCCGCAAACGCTTGTGAGCGAGCACGCGCTCGCGAAACGCGCCGCGCTCACGCGCGTACTGCTCGAGCGGCATGAGGTCGGCTGCCGACAAGGGCTTCACAGGCCGTACGCCAGCTTCAGGAGCGTCAGCGGATGCTCGGGCGCGCGCGCTTCGCTGAGCCCGCTCTCGATCTGCCGTCCGGCCATGGGACAGTCGCTGGCGTAGTGATCGGCGTGGGCGTTCTCGACCCGCTGCACGACCGGGCGGCCAATCCTGACAGCAGCGGCGCGGTAGCGGTGCTTCACGCCGTAGGTGCCATTGTGTCCCGAGCAGCGCTCTATCGTATCGATGCTCGTGCCCGGCACCAGCGCGAGCGCCTCACGGGTCTTGAGGCCGAGGTTCTGCACCCGCAGGTGACAGGGCACGTGGTAGCTCACCTTGCCGAGCGCGACCTTGAAGTCGGTGCGCAGCAGCCCCGCCCGGTGCCTGAGCATGAGGTACTCGAAGGGGTCGAACATGCGCTCGGCGACTTCGAGCACCTGCGCGTCGTCCGGGTACATGAGGGGCAGCTCCTGCTTGAACATCAGCACGCAGGAGGGGATCGGAGCCACGATGTCGAAGCCGGCGGCGATGGCCGCGGCGAGCTGCGGGACGTTGTGCTCCTTCAAGCGCGCGACGCCCTCGAGGTCGCCGAGCTCCAGGCGCGGCATGCCGCAGCAGCGCTCGGCCGGCAGCAGCCGCACCTCGATCCCGTTGTGCGCGAACACCGCCGCCAGGTCCTCATCGAGCGAGGGCTCGTTGTGGTTGCCGTAGCAGGTGGTGAAAATCGCTACGCGCCCGCTGGTATCCGCCGTGGGGTGGGCCTCGGCCGAGGGCGGTGCCTCCCCGGTCGTGCCGAGCCGCCGCAGGCGCTTGCGTGCGGTGCGCGCGTGGTATTCGGGGATCGGCGCCGTGCGATCGACGCCGAGGGTCCTCTCGAGCAAGGCTCGTCCGGCGCGCGAGCGATTCACCGCGTTCACGACCTCGACCACCACCGGGATGCCGGCGAGTGCACCCACGGTATCGGTGGCAGCCAGCAACCGCTCGCTGCGCGTCAGCTCACCGTCGCGGGCGCGCAGCGCCTTGGCCCGCAACATGAGGTGCGGAAAGTCCACGTTCCAGGGATGCGGTGGCACGTACGGACATTTCGTCATGAAGCACATGTCACACAGGTAGCAGTGCTCCACGACCTCCCAGTAAGCCTTCTTCTCGACCGCCGCGACCTCGCCCGTCGAGGTCGCGTCCACCGCATCGAACAGTGTCGGAAAGGCGTTGCACAGGCTGAAGCAGCGCCGGCAGCCGTGACAGATGTCGAACACACGCTCGAGCTCTGCCTCGAGCGCCGTGCGGTCATAGAACTTCGGGTCGCGCCACTCGAGCGGATGGCGCGTCGGGGCCTCCAGGCTGCCTTCGCGCGCACCCTGGCTGCTGCCCGGTGGGGTGGGCGTATCGCTCATGGGGCGCGCGGTCGGGCCGTTAGCTGGCCCGGACGCGCCGTGCCCTCAGATACCGTCGAGCGCCTTGGTGAAGCGATTGGCGTGCGAGCGCTCCGCCTTGGCGAGCGTCTCGAACCAATCGGCTATCTCCGCGAATCCCTCCTCGCGTGCGATCTTCGCCATGCCGGGATACATATCCGTGTACTCGTGCGTCTCCCCGGCGATGGCCGCCTTGAGATTGAGCCGGGTCTCGCCGATCGGCAAACCGGTCGCCGGATCACCCACCGCCTCGAGATACTCCAGGTGGCCATGCGCATGGCCAGTCTCGCCCTCGGCAGTCGAGCGGAACACGGCGGATACGTCGTTGAAACCCTCGACGTCGGCTTTCTGCGCGAAGTACAGGTAGCGCCGGTTGGCTTGCGATTCCCCGGCGAAGGCGTCCTTCAGATTCTTCTCGGTCTTGCTGCCTTTGAGATTCATGGCGATCCTCACTTAGACTCGGTCTAACGAAGGGGTGCGACTCTATCGCCGTGACGAGCGCGACGTCAAGAACATGCGCGCAGCGCGCATTGACCCTCGGCAGCGGCGCTGTGTAACGTCGCGCCCTCACTTGAGGCCCCGGACGCAACGAAGGAGACATACCCGCTTGGCGCCCGACAGCAAGACACCCGAATTCGAGCAGGCGCTCGCCGAGCTCGAAGGCCTGGTCGAGCGGCTCGAGCGCGGCGATCTGCCGCTCGATGAGGCCCTCAAGGCGTTCGAGCGTGGCGTCGTGCTCACCCGCCAATGCCAGACCTCGCTTCAGGCGGCGCAGCAGAAGGTCGAGATTCTCCTGAAGCGCAGTGGGCAGGCGCAGGTCGCGCCGTTCGAGGACTCAGCCGACGAGGCTGCCGCCGGTCAAACCGGCGGCGCGTGACGCGGACCGTGCTCGAGGGTTCCAGCCCACCGGCCGCCGACTTCGGGGCGCGCGTCGCCGCCTGCCAGGCACGCATCGAGCGCGTGCTCGATGAGACCCTGAGGCTGCCCGATCCCGGAACGGCGCGGCTGCGTGAGGCGATGCGCTACAGCGTGCTCGGCGCCGGCAAGCGAATACGGCCGACACTCGTGTACCTGACGGGCGAGTCCTTTGGTGCGCCGCTCAGCCGCCTCGACTCCCCCGCCGCCGCGGTCGAGTTGATTCACGTCTACAGCCTGGTGCACGACGATCTGCCGGCCATGGACGATGATGACCTGCGCCGTGGCCGTCCGACCTGTCATCGCGCCTTCGACGAGGCCACCGCGATCCTGGTGGGCGATGCGCTGCAGGCGCTGGCGTTCGCGGTGCTCGCGCACGAGCCCATGGATGGTGCTCCGCAGGGTGCGCGCCTCGAGATGATCCGCGTGCTATCGCGCGCCATCGGCACCGGAGGTATGGCGGGCGGCCAGGCGGTGGATCTGGAGGCCGTCGGCCGAACCCTCGCCGTCGATGCGGTCGAAAACATGCACCGCCGCAAGACCGGGGCGCTGATCCAGGCGAGCGTGCTGCTGGGCGCACTCGCCGCCGCGGTCACCGCCGGACCTGAGCTCGCCGCACTCGCACGCTTTGGCGCCGAGATCGGGCTGGCGTTCCAGATCCAGGACGACATCCTCGACGTGGAGGGAGATCCGGCGTTGCTTGGCAAGTCGACCGGTGCGGATGCCGCGCATCGCAAGCCGACCTATCCCAGCACGGCGGGGCTGGCGGCCTCGCGACAGCGCGCCCGCGAGCTGCGCGATGCGGCCATCGCCGCTCTCCAGCCGCTCGGCGCGCGCGCCGCCTCGCTCGCCGAGCTTGCGCATTTCGTGGTGAGCCGCGCCAGTTGAGTGCGCCCCGAGAGCCCTGCGCTTCGAGCGCCCGGCCGGCTTGCTTGCCGGCGCCGTCGCGCGTGTAAACTGATGGCACGATGAGCGTTTCGTCGGACAGCTTCCCGCTGCTCGCGGGTATCGACGGCCCGGCGGACCTGCGCCGTCTGGCGGCGGGCAAGCTCCCGGCGCTGGCGGCGGAGCTGCGCGCCTTCCTGATCCAGACGGTGAGCACGCGCGGCGGGCACTTCGCCGCCGGTCTCGGCACCGTCGAGCTCACCATCGCTCTGCATTATGTGTATGACACACCGCGCGACCGGCTGGTGTGGGACGTCGGCCATCAGGCTTACCCGCACAAGGTGCTGACCGGCCGCCGGGAACGGCTCCATACCATCAAGCAGGACGCCGGCCTCGCACCCTTCCCCTCGCGTGCCGAGAGCGAATACGACACCTTCGGCGTCGGCCACTCGAGCACCTCGATCAGCGCAGCTCTCGGCATGGCCGTAGCGGCCGCGCGCGCGGGCGATGACCGCCGTGTGGTCGCGGTGATCGGCGACGGCGCGATGACGGCCGGCATGGCGTTCGAGGCTCTCAATCACGCGGGCTCGCTGCCGGCGGACCTGCTGGTGATTCTCAACGACAACGACATGTCGATCTCAGAGAACGTCGGCGCACTGTCCAATCATTTCGCGCGCGCGCTCTCGGGGCGCGTGTATGCGCACCTGCGCGAAGGCGGCAAGAAGGTGTTGCGTCAGATGCCCACCGTGTGGGAGCTGGCGCGGCGCTCGGAGGAGCACCTGAAAGGCATGGTGCTGCCGGGCACTCTTTTCGAGGAGATGGGCTTCAACTACATCGGCCCCATGGATGGACACGACGTGCGGGCGCTGGTCAGCACGCTGCGCAACGTGCGCAAGCTCCGTGGCCCGCAGCTGCTGCACGTCGTCACGCGCAAGGGCAAGGGCTACGCGCCGGCGGAGGCCGATCCCATCAAGTGGCACGGCCCGGGTCCCTTCGATCCGGCGAGCGGCACCATCTTCAAGGAGAAGGCGAGCGGCCCGAGCTACAGCCAGGTGTTCGGCCAATGGCTGTGCGACATGGCGGACCGCGACCCGCGCATCATCGGCATCACGCCCGCGATGCGCGAGGGCTCTGGCCTGGTGGAGTTCTCCAAACGCTTCCCCGACCGTTATTTCGACGTCGCGATCGCCGAGCAGCACGCGGTAACCTTCGCCGCCGGACTGGCCACCGAGGGCCTGAAGCCCGTGGTCGCCATCTACTCGACCTTCCTGCAGCGCGCCTACGACCAGCTGATCCACGATGTGGCGCTGCAGAACCTGCCGGTGGTTTTTGCCGTGGACCGGGCGGGGCTCGTGGGGAGCGATGGCGCGACCCACCAGGGCAGTTACGACCTCAGCTATCTGCGCTGCATCCCCAACACAGTGGTGATGGCGCCGGCCGACGAGAACGAGTGCCGGCAGATGTTGTATACGGCGAGCACTCTCGAGGGCCCCGCGATCGTGCGCTATCCGCGCGGCACCGGCCCGGGAGTGGCGGTGGCCACCGAGATGGCGGCGCTGCCCCTCGGCAAGGCGCAGCTGCGCCGCGAAGGCGGCAGCGGGCTGGCGCTGCTCGCATTCGGCGCCATGGTGGCCGCCGCGCAGCAGGTAAGCGAGACGCTCGACGCCACGCTCGTCAACATGCGCTTCATCAAGCCGCTCGATGAGGATCTGGTGCTGGCGCTCGCCCGCGGCCACCGCGCGCTGGTCACGATCGAGGAGAATGCGACTCTCGGTGGCGCCGGCTCCGCCGTAGGCGAGCTGCTGGCGGCCGAGGGCATCCTCATCCCGCTGCTGCAGCTCGGAATCCCGGACCGCTTCATCGAGCACGGCTCGCGCGAGGGGTGCCTGACCGCCGCCGGACTCGATGCGGCCGCGCTCGGCGCCAGCATCGAGCGCTGGTGGAGTCTGCACGGCCGGGAACGGATGCGCTCGGCGGCCGGGGTCTGAAGGGGCGGCGGCGCCCGCCCTGCCGACGCCGAGACAATAAGCCTCCTCATAAAGAAGGAGGCAGGAGTTGGCATCCGGCGGCATGCTCACCAGCCGTTCAGCGCGCGGCGCATTCCTGTAGGCTTCTCCTCATGACTCCTCCTGCAACCGCAACGATCGTCCCGGCCCACGCCGCCGAAGTCGAGGACGTGCAGGCGCGTGCCGATACGCGCCAGCTGCCGATCAACCGCGTCGGCATCAAGGACATCAGCCACCCGGTGAGGGTCAAGGATCGCTCGGCGGGCGAACAACACACCATCGCCACCTTCAACATGTACGTCAGCCTGCCGCACAATTTCAAGGGCACGCACATGTCGCGCTTCGTCGAGACACTGCATGCCGAACGCGAAATCTCTGTCGAGTCCTTCCGCAGCATGCTCGAGGGGATGACCGCGCGCCTCGAAGCTCAGACCGGACACATCGAGATGAGCTTCCCGTTCTTCGTCATGAAGAAGGCGCCGGTGTCCGGGGTCGAGAGCCTGATGGACTACCGTGCCAGCCTGATCGGCGAGCATCGTCACGGACGCACCGAGCTGTGGGTGCGGGTTGCGGTGCCGGTGACGAGCCTGTGTCCCTGCTCGAAGCGCATCGCCGACTACGGCGCCCACAACCAGCGCTCGCACGTCACGATCAAGGCCAGACTCCGCCGTCACATGTGGATCGAAGAGCTGATCGAGATCGCCGAGAGCGAAGCGTCCTGCGAGCTGTACGGGATCCTCAAGCGCCCTGACGAGAAGTACGTGACCGAGCGTGCCTACGACAACCCCAAGTTCGTCGAGGACATGGTGCGCGACGTCGCCGCGCGCCTGAACCGCGATGAGCGCGTGGCGGCGTATGTCGTCGAGTCGGAGAACTTCGAGTCCATCCACAACCACTCGGCCTACGCCCTCATAGAGCACGACAAGGACGCCTGAGCGGCAGGCGCGGCAGCGCGCGCCTCGTTGCCGCATGAAGTTTTATTAATGGCGCCGTCATCGCAGCGACAGGACGTGGCCGCTAACGTCCTGAGGTCTTGCCTCGCGGGGCGCCGGGAGCTGCAGCGCATGAACCCGATCCGATCCGTGCTGAGCGCGCTGATCCTCGTGACCAGCACTGCCGCATTTACCGCCGAGCCGCCGGCCGCGCCGTCCGCAACGCCGGTGAAGCACCCGACGCTCAAATCCTGCAACCGCGAAGCGACCGCAAAGAAACTCAGCGGCCGGGACCGCGAGCAGTACGTGAAGGACTGCCTGGCGCACAAGCCGGCCGCGGACGCCACCAAGAGCCCCTGAGTGTTGCAACCGGCCTGCTGCTCAGCAAGGTAACTCGACCACCACCCTGAGTCCCGGGTCGTTGCTCTCCAGCTGCAGCCGCCCGCGGTGCAATCGGGCGATCGCGGCCACGAGACTCAGGCCGAGCCCACTGCCCTCGTGCTTGCCGGTACCGAAACGCACGAACGGCTGGCCGGCACGCACGCGGTCCGCGGCCGCGATCCCCGGACCGTTGTCGCTCACCACGAGCCGCACGCTGTCGGCGAGCCGGCGCACGCCGACCTCGATGCCGCCGCCCTTGGGCACGTACTTGAGACTGTTCTCGATCAGGTTGGTGAGCAGCTGCGCGAGCAGCTGCCGGTTGCCCTGCACCAGAGCCTGCGGCTCGTGCCGGCAGGCGAGCTGCACGCCCTGAGCTGCGGCGACCGGCTCGAACAGCTCGACCAGCTCGGCGGCCAGGTCGCCGACGTCGACCTCGGCGGCGGCCGCGAGCGGTGCGCCGGACTCCGCGAGCGCGATCTGCAGCAGCGTCGCGAGCGTGCGCTGCAGGTGATCGACCTCGCGCAGCGCCGATTCGATCGAGTCGCGCACCGTGGGATCGAGCGGCGGCGAGCGCAGCAGCAGCGTGTCCATGCGGGTGCGCAGGCGATGCAGCGGTGCACGCAGGTCGTGCGCCGTGCTGTCGAAGGTCGCGCGCAGCGTGCCGGCCTGGTCCTGCAGTCGGTCGAGGACGCGATTGACGGAGGCCGCCAGCGAATCGAACTCGTCGTTGGCGCCGGCCAGCGGCAGGCGCGAGCCGAGATCTCCCGACATGATGCGCTGGCAGGTGCGCGTCACCTCCTCCACCCGGCGTGACAGGCGGAAGCTGAACCAGAACCCCGCCAGCGCCGCCGCCAGCGTCGACAACCCGATGCCCCACAGCGTTGCCACCTGAAATTTCTCGGCGAAGCGACGGCCCTGGGAGATGTCCGTGCCGACCAGCAGCAGGTCACCTCCCGGCAGCGTGCGCACCGCGGCGCGTACCGGATGCACGGCGCGGCGCCCCGGCTCGATGGTGGTGATCTCGAACTGCGGCCACGCCTCGGTCGGCACGCCATCGAACGGCCAGCTGGTGAGATTGCCGGCGATGCGCTCGAAGTTGGCGTCCGCGATCATGTAGACGCCGCCGATGCGGCCCCAGCTCTCGATGCGCAGATTGATCTCGTCGGTGACCCCGGCGACGCCGCCGCGCGCATAGCGCTCCTCGAGGCCCTTCAGCTCGGTATCGATGATGAGATCGACCTCGTCGTCGATCAGACTTTCGGTGAGCTTGTAGGCGGTGACCAGAGTCGCGGCAACGGCGAGCGTGATCAGCAGCGTGTAGCCCGCCGACAGGCGGAAGGCGGTGGTGTTGAAGAGGTCGAATCGCACGGCGCGTCTCGCGGCTCAGCTGTCGCTGCGCAGCACGTAGCCCGAGCCGCGCACCGTATGGATGAGCGGGTGATCGCTGCCACGGTCGATCGCCTGGCGCAGCCGGCTGATGTGCACATCGATGAGGTTGCTCTGCGGGTCGAAGTGCAGGTCCCACACCCCCTCGAGCAGCATCGTGCGCGTCACCACCTGCCCCGCGCGCCGCATGAGGAACTCGAGGAGCTTGAGCTCACGCGCGGTGAGCTCGATCTCGCGCCCGCCGCGCGTCACGCGCCGCGCCAGCAGGTCGAACTCCAGGTCCTCCACCTTGAGGCGCGTGGTCTGCGGCGAGCCCGAGCGCCGGCGCAGCAGCGCCTCGATGCGCGCCAGCAGCTCGGCGAACGCGAACGGCTTGGTAAGGTAGTCGTCGCCCCCGGCCCTGAGCCCCCGGATGCGGTCATCGACGCTGCCGAGCGCCGACAGCACCAGCACCGGGGTGGTCAGACCCTTGCGGCGCATGAGCTCGATGATGGCGAGACCGTCGATGTGCGGCAGCATGCGGTCGGTCACCACCAGGTCGAATTCCCCCTCGGTGGCACGGAACAGGCCCTCGCGGCCGTCGGCGGCGTGATCGACGCTATAGCCGCTCTCGCGCAGACCCTTCACCAGGAAACGCGCGGCCTCGGTGTCGTCTTCGATCAGCAGTACATGCACGGCTCACAGAGTAGGAGCCGGCGGCTGCGGCGCGCAAGCGCCGCGCGCGGCATCAGTTGGCTGCAGCCTTGGCGGGAAGCGGAACGCGCTCGGCACTCTGCAGACGGGCGATGAGCGAGCGCAGGAACACGCGGTTGAAGCGCAGCTGACAGGAAGCCGACACCTGCTCGAGCAGTGTCGAGCTCACCTTGAGAACGGTTACCGCGGAAGCGGCGCGGATGGTCGCAGTGCGCTTGGCGCCCGGCACATAGCTCGCCTCGCCGAAACAGTCGCCGGTGTCGAGCGCGCCAACCCGCGCGCCGTGGCGCTCAACCGCGCAGCTGCCTGACACGAGGATGTAGAAGCGATCGTCCATCTCGCCTTCCTTGACGATCTCCTCGCCGCCGTTGTAGTCCTGCCAGCTGCTGGCGCGCAGCACCTCCCAGATCTCGGCGTGCGAGAACTCGTGGAAGAACTTCAGGCGCCGCAGCACACCGAACTGCTCCTGGCGATCGATACGCGAATTGGCCTCGCGCAGCCGCTGGTGCACGCGCGTCAGCTCGGCGGCGAAGTCGAGCCCGCTCTTGTGACGCTTGGTGGGTTCCTTCTGCAGCGCGGTGGCGACGACGGCCTCGAGCTCCTCGGGCACGTCCTTGCGCATGGTGTGAATGGGAGGCGGCGTCGCGTACACGATCTGGTGCAGCAGCTTCTGCAGATTGCCGGCGCGGAACGGGCGCTGGCCGGTCAACAGCTCGTACATCACCGCGCCGAGGGAGTACAGGTCCGAGGCGTTGGTAAGGTCGAGGCTCTGCACCTGCTCGGGAGACATGTACGAGGGACTGCCGGCGATCCCCTCGATGCGCGAGATGTCCGAGTCGGCGACCAGCGCGATACCGAAGTCGATGATGCGCACATCGCTGTCCTGGGTGAGCATCACGTTGGACGGCTTGATGTCGCGGTGGATCACGCCGCGCGAATGCGCGTAGTGCAGCGCCTTGGCGCACTTGAACATAATCTCCACCGTGTCGTCGATGCGCAGCAGATTGTCCGGGCGGCAATACGCCGCCAGTGTGCGCGCCCCGTGCACGTGCTCGGTGACGATGTAGCAGTGGCCGTTTTCCTCGCCGGCGTCATAGATCGGCAGGATGTGCGGGTGCTGCAGCATGCCGACCAGGTGTGCCTCGGAGAGGAACATCTTGCGGGCGATGCGCGCGCGCTCCTCATCCCCGCCGGTGTCCATGTTGTAGACCTTGATGGCTACGTCACGGCCGTAATACGCATCGTGCGACAGATACACGACGCCAGTGCTGCCGCGCCCGACCTCCTTGATGACCGCGTACTTGCCGATCTTGTCGGGCATGCGCGTGCCGGGCTTGGCGGGCGGTATGGATCTTGAAGCCGGTAATGTCATGCGTGCGAGCTACGGCCAGAGGCGCGTCAGGATACGGCGTCCCTAGGTGGCGCGACTGTGATGCACGCCTCACGCCCCCTGCACCCAAAGTCGCAGTCGCGATGACTGCCTCGCACGCCGCCTCAGGCAAAGTGCTGGTACCCGCAATGCGAGAAGTCCATCACAGTACCGTCGCGCGTGACCACCGCGCCCGCGGCCTCGCGCAGCACGCCGATGCGGCGATAGTGCCATTGCGCCGGCGGCAGCTCGCGCTCGAGCTGCGCGACACGCGCCGGCGGCACGCTGAAACATAACTCGTAGTCATCACCGGCAGTGAGTGCGAGCTCGCGTGCCGCATCCTCGCCCACAGCCTGCGTGAGCAGCCGCGACACCGGCAGCTCCGTATATAGGATCTCGAGCCCGGTGCCACTCGCCGCCGCCAGCTTGCCGGCATCGCCGAGCAGTCCGTCCGAAACGTCGATGCAGGCACTGGCGTGTTCGCGCAGCCGCTCCCCGAGCGCCACGCGCGGCGTCGGCAGGCGGAAGCGCTCGCGCAGATACGCCGCCGCGTCCGCTGCTGCGCTCAGGCGCCCCTGCTCGAGGGCGAGTCCCGCGCCCGCATCTCCGGGCGTGCCGCTGACGAACAGCAGGTCCCCCGCATGGCCGCCCGCGCGGGTGAGCGCGCGGCCGCGCGGCACGTGCCCGAGCAACTGCACGGTGATGCACAGCGGTCCGCGGGTGGTATCGCCGCCGACCAGCGCCACTTCGTGCGCGCGCGCCAGCCGACCAAGGCCGGCGGCGAACTCCGCGAGCCACGACTCCTCCGCCGCGGGCACTGTGAGCGCGAGCAACGCCCACGCCGGGCGCGCCCCCATCGCTGCCAAGTCGCTGAGGTTCACGGCCAGCGCGCGATGTCCGATTGCGGCGGCAGGCACCGACGACGGAAAATGCACGTCCGCGACCAGGGTGTCAGTGGTCGCCACCAGCTGCGTGCCCGGCGGGCATTCGAGCAGCGCGGCGTCATCACCCACGCCGAGGCGTACGTCGCGCCGCTGCCCGCCACAGGTGCGGAAGTAGCGTGTGATGAGCTGCGATTCGGAAAGCGGCATGGCCGGTCCTGCGCAGTCGCGTCAGTGCTCCGCCGGCCGCAGCGTGCGCGCGGCGCGATCCAGCACGGCGTTCACGAACTTGTAGCCGTCGGTCGCGCCGAAACGCCGCGCCAGCTGTACCGCCTCGTTGATCGCGGTGCGGTACGGCACCTCGGGCTGAAACTCGAGCTCGTAGAGTCCGATCAGCAGTATGGCGTGCTCGATCGGATCGAGCAGCCGCGGCTCGCGGTCACTGACGGTTGCGAGGCGCGTCTCGAGCGCATCGCGTGCGCCGACCACCCCGGCGATGAGCGCGCGGAAATAGTCATGATCGGCGCGCGGCATGTCCTCGGCGTCGGCGAACTCGCTCACCAGGTCCTGCCAGGGACAGTCGTTGAGCTGCCAGCGATACAGAGCCTGCAGCGCGAGCTTGCGCGCCACGGTGCGCGCACCGCTGAAGCGCTGCGGTTCGCCGTGGCTCTGCGGTTCGCGACTCACAGGCGCGCCAGGAACGATGCCATCTCCAGCGCGGTGTCCATGGCTTCGCCACCCTTGTTACCCGGGCCGTCCGCGGCACGCTGCAGCGCCTGCTCGAGCGATTCGACGGTGAGTACCCCGAACGCTACTGGCACTCCGGTCTCGAGGCTCGTCTGCTGCAGGCCGCGCGCGCATTCGCCCGCTACGTACTCAAAGTGCGGCGTATCGCCGCGGATCACACACCCCAAAGCGACCACGGCATCGTAGCGTCCACTCAAGGCGAGCCGGCGCGCGGCGAGCGGCAGCTCGAAGGCGCCGGGCACCTGGAATATCGGCAGGTCGGGCTCGGCGCCACCGCGCGCCACCCAGGCCGCGGTCGCCCCCTTTACCAGCCTGGAGACGATGTGATCGTTGAAGCGGGACGCGACGACCGCAATGCGGCGGCCCTGCGCACTCACCCCCGCCGCGCTTGTCTGCGACCCCGTCACCCATCCTCTCCGACATAACCCTCGATCTCCAGATCGAAGGCCGATATGCCGTGCATTTGCTTGGGCGCCGACAGCACCCGCATGCGCGTGACGCCCAGGTCCTTGAGAATCTGCGCGCCGACGCCGAAGGTGCGCAGCACCGCGCCCTCACCGACCTCCGCAGCGCTTTCGGGCACGCCGGCCGGCGCGGCCGGTGCCGCCAGATTACGCAGCGCAACTGCCAGCTCGGCCGGCGGCTCGGGCTGGCGCAATACGACGACCACGCCGCTGCCCGCCTGGGCGATGCGCTCGAGCGCTGCATGCAGCGTCCAGGCGCGCCCCGCGGTGCGCACGCCGAGCAGATCGCGCAGCGTGTCGGGCAGGTGCACGCGCACCAGCGGCACTTCCGCCCCGTCGAGGCGCCCGCGCGCGAGCGCCAGGTGCACCTCGAGGTTCACGCGGTCCTGGTAGGTATAGAGCCGGAACTCGCCGAGCGCGGTCTGCACCGTCTGCTCGCCGATGCGCTCGACGGAGCGCTCGGTGCGCAGGCGATGGCGGATCAGGGCGGCGATGGTGCCGAGCTTCAGGCGCTGACGGTGCGCGAACTCCTCGAGCTGCGGGCGCCGCGCCATCGAGCCGTCGTCGTTCATGACCTCGCACAGCACGCCGACCGGCTTCAGGCCCGCGAGCCGGCACAGGTCGACTGCCGCCTCGGTGTGACCGGCGCGCACCAGCACGCCGCCGGCGCGCGCCCGCAGGGGAAAGATGTGGCCGGGCCGTGCGAAATCAGCCGGCGCCGCGCCCCCGTCGGCGAGTGCGCGGATAGTGGCCGCCCGGTCCGCGGACGACACGCCGGTGGTCGTCCCGGTACGCAGGTCCACCGACACCGTGAACGCGGTACGCTGCGACTCGTTGTTGGCCGGTACCATCTGCGGGAGCTCGAGCGCCGCGAGCCGCTCCTCCCCCATCGGCACGCAGATGATGCCGCTCGTATGGCGGATCATGAACGCGACCGCCTCGGGGGTCGCGTGCTCGGCGGCCATGATGAGATCGCCTTCGTTCTCGCGATCCTCATCGTCGAGGACGACCACCATCCGCCCGGCACGCAGCTCCGCCACCAGCTCTTCTATCGAGCTCAGGCTGGCGGCTACGGGGGTGGGCTTACCGGGAAGTGACAGGACCTTTGACATGGGAGCGCGGCGCGCGGCTTTCGGGTCGATCAGTATACCCGAGGCCCCGGTTCTACCCCGCGCCGGCGCACCGGCTGCGGCCGCTGCTTAATGCGCTCCGGTGCCCTGCGGCAGCAGCGGCACGACCGCCTGAGTGAGCGCTGCCTCCGTCACCGCGTTGCCGGAGACCAGGCGCGCGCGCACCACGCCACTCGCATCGATGATCCATGTCATGGGCACCGCGAGCGGCGGCCCGAAGCCGTTGGTTTTCGCGTTGGCCGCGAGCACCGCCGGATAGCTGAACTGGTGCATGATGCGCTCGACCGCCGCGCGGTCGCCCGGCTCATCGACGCTGACGCCCACGAGCCGCAAGCCCTGCGCGCGGTGCTCGAGATAGAAGCGATTGAGGAGCGGCATCTCCGCGCGGCACGGCGCGCACCAGCTGGCCCAGAAGTTCACGATCACCACTGAGCCGCGCAACGCCGCCAGGTCGAACGCCTTGCCGTCGAGCTCGGGGGCGATGAGACCCGGGGCAGGCTTGCCGACCTCGACGGATGCGCCAAGCAGCACGCCCGCAAGCAGCAAAAGGGCCGCGAGTCTCGGTAACGGTGCGCGATACCTTTGAGTGATCACAGAGTATGTCCCCCTAAAAACTGTAGCCAACGATGAGCTTCACGAGCACCGGCGCCACGAGCTGGCCCTGCGTACCTTCGAACGCCACCGACGGGGCGGCGTTGGCGTAATGGTAGATGCGAAACTCAGCATCACCATAGAACTTCCATTTGCCGAGGTCCGCTTCGAGGCCCGGCGACAGGAGCACGCGCTGATAACCACTGTTGGGTGGATCTGCGTTCACGCCGCTGTCGTGCAGACGATCGGCGCCGATCACTTGCAACAGGGCGGTCAGGGTATTGCTGTTTCCCAACTGAATTCCGTCGTAGAGCAGCCCAGCCGCAGCGTCCGTCTCGTTGCCCGGCCGATATCCCTCGCGCGAATCGAAGGCGCGCTGAAACAGCGCCTCAGCGAACCACTGCAGATGGTGCTCGACGCTGATCGTGCCGAGGTGGTAGCCGGCGAGCAACAGGTCGGTGGTCCCGCTCCCGATGGAGGTGTCACGATCGAAATTCGGGTACGTCCAGTCGCCGGTCGGTAGTTTCACGCCCATCGAAAGCCCCGAGGACATATCCGGCGAGAAGCCAGTGTAGGTACCGAGAACGCGTATGTCGCCGACGGCATTGTGACGATAGGTCTGAATGTCGGGCGCTTGCGGGGCGCCGATGTCGGTGCGAAAGGTCCGAAACCAGAACGGCACTTTCACCGACATTCCCCAATCGCGATTGAAGTTGTAGTCGAAGCCCAAGCCGCCGAACTGAGTCTCGATCTCCTTGTCGGTATTGTTGGCGGCCGGGGCGGCGTGCGAGCCGACCCAATTCTGGTCCTGGTCCTGGTAGTCATCTTCGAGATACAGCATGCCGCCCGGGTGCGTCAGGATCATGGCGGCGGTGCCAACGTCGAAAACGCCGCAACCGCAAGCACACGCCAACGCAGGGCCCGGTACCAGGGCAATCGCGAGAATGGCGGCAACGAGCCGCGTTATGCGGCCGGCCGAGAAACCAGTGAACGGCGTGCTCGAGCCACGCTCCGCAGCAGGTGAACTCATGGTGCCCTCGAACGTAATTCCGAATAACTATGAGGCGTACATGGCGCAAGCGAGGTAGTGGCTTGCATCACGCACGGCACTTCAGATTCACGCTTCAGATGGCGAGAGGAGGGCCGCGTGCCTGGGGGAGATGAACGAGCCGTACGGAGAAGCTCGGCGCGCAGCAGGACTGCACTGCCAGCAGCACGGGATCCGGGGTGACCGGGCGCGGCGCCTGCGCCGACACCGGGCCGCTGCCACCAGCGGCGCCGAACGCGCAGTGCCCGCCGCCGCCGTGCTCGCCGCCCCCGTGATGATGGTGGTGAGCTGCGTGTGGCAGCAGCCAGACCGGAAAACCTTCCGGGCAGATCTGCAGAGTAAGGGGCGCATCGCTCGCGGGCATGAAGCCTGCGGGGATTAGCAGCTGCAACCCCAGCACCGGCAGCAGCGCGAGCACCGCGATCAGCGCCCAGCGGCGCCGCCGTACGCGAACCCCCCTCACCTTCGGTCCCCTGCCGCTCATGGCCCCGGAGCGAGCAGCCGTTCGACGTAGCGGGCCAGCTGATCGACCTCGAGATTCACTGCGTCCCCGGCCTTAAGGCTGCCCAAAGTGGTGACGGTCAGGGTGTGGGGAATGAGGTTGACCCCGAAACCGTCGCTTCCGACCTCATTCACCGTGAGGCTCACCCCGTCCACGGTCACCGAGCCCTTGCGCGCGATATAACGCATGAGCGCCGCCGGCACGCCGATCGCCAGCCGGCGCGAGCGCCCGTCCTGCACGACGCTCGTCACGCGCGCGATCGCATCGACATGACCCGACACCAGGTGGCCGCCCAGGTCGTCGCCGGCACGGAGCGAGGGCTCGAGATTCACCGCTGCGCCGACTGCGAGCTCGCCGAAGGTCGTGAGCGCCAGCGTCTCGCGCGACAGGTCGGCGGCGAAGCTGCGGCCCGCGACAGCCGTCATGGTGAGGCAGCAACCCTGCACGCAGATGCTGTCGCCGATACGCAGCCGCGCCTCCTCGAGCTGCGTGCAGGCAATCGTGAGGCGCACGTCCCCGCCGCGCATCTCGCGTCCGACGATGTGCCCGACATCTAGCACTATCCCGGTAAACATCTGCCCGCTCCTGCCCTGTCAGGCTCCGCTGGCGGCATTCGGATCCGCTGCATCCGCGGGGACCTCGGCACCGGCGCGCAGCCGCAGCCGCGCATCTCCGCCCAGATCACGCAGCTCGACGAGCTCGAAAGTAGGCGCATCGCCGAGGTCGGCGAGTGACGGCAGCTCGGCCAGCGGCAGCGCCTTGGGTCCCAACAGCTTCGGCGCCACGTACAGCAGCAGCTCATCGACCAGCGACTGCCGCACGAGTGCCCCGGTCAGGATCGCGCCCGCCTCGACCTGCAGCTCGTTGACCTCGAGCTCGCCGAGACGCTCGAGCGCCATGAAGAGCGGCACCCGCCCTGCCTCTGCGGGCAGCGTTTCGATACGCGCTCCCTGCGCCGCAAGTGCCGCCGCTCGCGCCTCCCAACGCTGGTCGGCAGCCGACAGGGCGCTCAGGATCAGCACGTCGCCGGGCACGCTGAACAGCCGTGACTCTGGGGGCGTGCGCAGCGCGCTGTCGAGCACTACGCGCAGCGGCTGGCGGCCGGAGCCGTCGGACGCATCGTCCGGCCGTACGTCGAGCCGCGGATCGTCGGCCAGCAGCGTGCCGATGCCGGTGAGTATTGCGGAGCTGCGCGCGCGCCATCGCTGCACGTCCTGTCGCGCAGCTTCGCCGCTGATCCAACGGCTCGCGCCGTTGGCGAGCGCGGTGCGCCCGTCGAGGCTCATGGCGAGCTTCACCCGCACCCATGGACGCCCGTACCGCATGCGCTTGAGGAAGCCGCAGTTGATTTCCGTTGCTTCGGGCGCGAGCAGTCCGGACTCCACGCGCACGCGCGCCTCGCGCAGCTGCGCCGCGCCGCGTCCGTCGACCTGCGGATTGGGATCCGCGATCGCGTACACGACACGTCCCACATGCGCGCCAATCAGCGCATCGACGCACGGCGGCGTGCGGCCGTGGTGGCTGCACGGCTCGAGAGTCACGTACACGGTTGCACCGGCGGCGCGTCCGCCCGCCGCGCGCAGCGCGGCCACCTCGGCGTGCGCCTCACCGGCACGCTCATGCCAACCTTCGCCCACGATGTGCTCACCCTGCGCAATCACGCAGCCGACGCGCGGGTTGGGATCCGTGGTCGCGAGGCCCCGCGCGGCGAGACTCAGCGCGCGCCGCATGGCGGAGTGATCAAAGTCAGTGAACATGGTCGTTGCAGATCACCTGAATCTGACGTCTATTCCGCGCGCGACGGCGCAGTCTCAACTCTTGCCGCCTTCACCCGGCTCGCCGTCGTCGTTGGCCGGCTCGGGCAGCAGCGGCAGCTGGTCGCGGTCGACGCCGCGCGCCGCGCGGCGCTTGTGCGCGTGCGGCACGCGCGCGAGAGGGGCGGCGCTGCGGGCATTGCGCAGCCGCTCGATCTCGTCGTGGAACGCCTCGACGTCCTGGAACTGGCGGTATACCGAGGCGAAGCGCACGTAGGCCACCTCATCGAGATGGCGCAACTCCTCCATCACCAGCTCGCCAATGGCGCGCGAGCTCACCTCGCGATCGCCGAGACTGCGGACCGCGTGGACGATTCGGCTCAGCGCCTCATCGATCTGCTCACGCGCCACGGGGCGCTTCTGCAGGGCCTTCTCCATGCCGGCGCGCAGCTTCGGCTCGTCGAACGCCTCGCGCGCGCGATCGCCCTTCACCACCACGGGCATGACGAGCTCGGCGGTCTCGAAGGTCGTGAAGCGCTCGCCGCACTTGAGGCACTCGCGGCGACGGCGGATCTGGCGTCCCTCGCCGGCGAGCCGCGAATCGTTCACCTTAGTCTCGACGTGGCCGCAGAAGGGGCAATGCATGCGCTCTCGGGTTCCGCTCCGGCGCTAGCGACCGTATACCGGGAAGCGCCGGCACAGCTCGAGCACCTGGCCGCGAACCCGCTCGACCACGTGCGCCGCGCCTTCCGCGTCCAGCACCTGGGCGATGAGCTCCGCCACCTGCTCAACCTCGGCCTCACGAAATCCACGGGTGGTCGAGGCCGGCGTGCCGATGCGCAGGCCGCTCGTGATCATCGGCGGCCGTGGGTCGTTGGGCACGGCGTTCTTGTTGACGGTGATGTTGGCCCGGCCGAGCGCCGCATCGGCGTCCTTGCCAGTGATGCTGCGGTCCGCCAGGCTCATCAGGAACAGGTGGTTGTCGGTGCCGCCGGAGACAATCTGGTAACCGCGGCTCGCAAGCCGCGCCGCCATGGCACGCGCGTTGGCGAGCACCTGGCGCTGGTAGTCCCGGAACTCGGGCTGCAGCGCCTCCTCGAGCGCCACCGCCTTGGCAGCGATCACGTGCATCAGCGGGCCGCCCTGGATTCCCGGGAACACCATCGAGTTGAGCTTCTTCGTGATCTCGGGGTTGGCGCGCGCCAGGATCAGCCCGCCACGCGGGCCGCGCAGCGTCTTGTGGGTGGTGGTCGTCACCACGTCGGCGTGCGGCAGCGGATTGGGGTAGAGCCCGGCGGCGACGAGCCCCGCCACGTGCGCCATGTCGACGACGAAATAAGCGCCGACCTCGCGCGCAATGGTCGCGAAACGTGCCCAGTCGACGATGCGCGAGTAGGCCGAGAAACCGGCGACGATCATCTTCGGTCGATGCTCTTCGGCGAGGCGCTGCACCTGGTCGTAGTCTATCTCGCCGCTGTCGGCGCGAATCCCGTATTGCCAGGCATGGAAGAACTTGCCGGAGAAATTGACCTTGGCGCCATGCGTCAGATGGCCGCCATGATCGAGACTCATGCCGAGGATCGGGTCCCCGGGCTGCAGCAGCGCGAAGTAAGCCGCGGCGTTGGCCTGCGAGCCGGAGTGCGGCTGCACGTTGGCGTAATCCGCCGCGAACAGCTTCCTGGCGCGGTCGATCGCCAGCTGCTCGACGATGTCGACATACTCGCAGCCACCGTAGTAACGCTTGCCGGGATAGCCTTCCGCGTACTTGTTGGTGAGCACCGAACCCTGCGCCGCGAGCACCCGCGGGCTCGCGTAGTTCTCGGAGGCGATGAGCTCGATGTGCTCTTCCTGGCGGCGGCGCTCACCCTCGAGAGCGCGGTTGAGCTCGGGATCGAAGTCGGCGATGGTCTGGTCGGTGCGGAACATGCGCGCTGAGCCTTGAGGCCGCGGGAAGCGGGGAACGGGCCGGTAATTGTACCTAAAGGATCCGGCAGCCGCCCTTGTCCATTGCGCGCGCCGCCGCAGAAGCGTCCCGACACGCGCGCGCGTTGCGCTGCCCGCTTACAACAGGTTTTCCAGCACCGCGTTCCAGGCCTGAGCGAGATTGCTGCGGTTGTAGCCGCCGCCGCCGAGCGCCAGAACGCGGCCGTGGCCGAGCTGCTCGGCGAGCTCGCTTAAGGAACGTCCGGCGTGCCCGTGCGAGCGGGCCGAGAGCCGCAGGTGAGTGATCGGATCGCCATCGAGGCTGTCGGCGCCGCACTGCAGAATGACGAACTCCGGCTCGAAGCGCTCGAGGTGTTCGAGTACCTGCGGCCACACCTGCTCGAACGTCTCATCGTCCGCTCCCGGCGGCAGCGGCACATTGAGCTTCATGCCGGCGGCGGCGCCGCGGCCGGTCTCGCCGCTCGCCCCGGTGCCCGGATAGAGATAGCGGCCGTCCTCGTGCAGGTCGGCGAACACCACCGCCGCGTCATCCTCGAACGCGTAGAAGACTCCGTCGCCATGATGCGCATCGATGTCGACGTAGGCGATGCGCTTCAAGCCTGCGCGTTTCAACATCTCGATCGCCACGCCGCAATCGTTGAAGACGCAGAAGCCCGCGGCGCGATCGCGCGCCGCGTGGTGGAGCCCCGCGATCGGCACGAACGCGCGGCGGCACTCGCCGCGCAGAATTGCCTCCATGGCACTCAAGGTCGCGCCGACCACGCCCGCAGCTGCCTCGTAGACGCCGCGAAACGCCGGCGTGTCACCGGCATCGAGGAGTCCCGCGCCACTCGCCGAGCGCTCGCGCACGAACTCGAGATAGGTCGGACTGTGGAACGCGCGCAGCTCCTCCTCGGAGGCGGTGCGCGGCTCGAGCAACATTACGCGCCGGTCGAGGCCGCGCGCCTCGAACTCACGCGTGAATGCCGCGAGCCGGTCCGGGCCGAACGGGTGGCCGTCGCCGAAGCTGTAGCGAGCGAGGCGCTCGCTCACCACCACCGCAACGCTGGGATTCATGCGCAGAAGCCTAACACACGGCGACCGGCACCGAGCGCGTCGCGCCATGCGCGGGCCCATCGCCAAGCGTGGCCGCCGCGCCCATAATCCCTTACATCCCCTCCCCTCCGGTCGACGGTTACATGGCTCAATACATTTTCACGATGAACCGCGTGTCGAAGGTGGTCCCGCCGAAGCGGGTCATCCTGCGCGACATCAGCCTGTCGTTCTTCCCCGGCGCCAAGATCGGCGTGCTGGGACTGAACGGCGCCGGCAAGTCCTCGCTGCTGCGGATCATGGGCGGCATCGACCGCGAATTCGACGGCGAGGCACGCCCGCAGAGTGGCATCCGCATCGGCTTCCTGCCGCAGGAGCCGCAGCTCGATCCGGCGCGCGACGTGCGCTCCACGGTTATGGAGGGCCTCGGCGATACCTTCCGCCAGCTGCAGGAGTTCAACCAGATCAGCGAGCGCTTCGCCGAGGCGCTGCCAGAGGACGAGATGAACGCGCTGCTCGCGCGCCAGGCGCAGCTGCAGGACGCGATCGAGGCCGCCGGCGGCTGGGAGCTCGAGCGCAAGCTCGAGATTGCCGCGGACGCGCTGCGCCTGCCGGCGTGGGATGCGGTGATCGGCACGCTCTCGGGTGGCGAGAAGCGCCGCGTGGCGCTGTGCCGGCTGTTGCTGTCGGCCCCCGACATGTTGCTGCTCGATGAGCCGACCAATCACCTGGACGCCGAGTCGGTCGCGTGGCTGGAGCATTTCCTGGAGGAATACCCGAGCACCGTCATCGCGGTTACGCACGACCGTTACTTTCTCGACAACGTCGCCGAGTGGATCCTCGAGCTCGACCGCGGCTACGGCATTCCGTGGCACGGCAACTATTCCTCGTGGCTCGAGCAGAAGGAGCAGCGCCTGGCGCTCGAGGAGCGCGAGCAGGAGGCGTTGCGCCGCACGCTGGCGCACGAGCTCGAGTGGGTGCGGCAGAACCCGCAGGCACGGCGCGCCAAGAGCAAGGCACGTCTGCAGCGCTACGAGGAGCTCGCCTCGCGCGAGTTCCAGCAGCGCAACGAGACCAACGAGATCTACATCCCGCCCGGCGAGCGGCTCGGCGATCTGGTGATCGCCGCCGAGGGTCTGCGCAAGGGCTATGGCGAGCGGCTGCTCATCGACAACCTGGCCTTCAGTCTGCCGCGCGGCGGCATCGTCGGCGTCATCGGCCCGAACGGCGCCGGCAAGACCACACTGTTCCGCATGCTCACCGGCGCCGAGCAGCCCGACGCCGGCACGGTGCGCTTGGGTCCGAGCGTGCGTCTTGCCTACGTCGATCAGTCGCGGCAGTCGCTCGATGACTCGAAAAGCGTCTGGCAGGAGATCTCCGGCGGCCTCGACCTGATAAAGGTGGGCGCGTACGAGACCTCCTCGCGCGGCTACGTCGGCCGCTTCAACTTCAAGGGCGCGCAGCAGCAGCAGCTGATCGGCGAGCTGTCCGGCGGCGAGCGCAACCGGGTGCATCTCGCCAAGGTGTTGCGCGCGGGCGGCAACGTGCTGCTGCTCGATGAGCCGACCAACGATCTCGACGTCGAGACGTTGCGCGCTCTGGAGGAGGCGCTGCTGGCGTTTCCGGGCTGCGCGGTCGTGATTTCCCACGACCGCTGGTTCCTCGATCGCATCGCGACCCATATCCTCGCCTTCGAGGGCGACTCGCAGGTCGTGTGGTTCGAGGGGAACTATCAGGAGTACGTCGCAGACTTCCAGCGTCGCCGCGGCGCCGAGGCACAGCAGCCGCACCGCATCCGCTACAAACCGCTGACGCGCTGACGGCCGCGATCACTTGAGCGAACCGGGCGCAAGCGACGGCGACACGGGCGGGCGACGCAGCCGCTGGCGCTGGGTGGGGCCGCTGGCGGCGCTGCTGGTGTTCGCAGGAGTGGTCCTGATCCTGCACCATCAGCTGGCGCACCTGCACGTGCGCAATGTGCTCGAGCATCTGCACGCGATCCCGCGGCGCCAGGTGCTCACCGCACTCGGCTTCACCGCCGCCAGCTACTGGCTGCTATCCAACTACGACATGCTGGCGCTCGTGTACCTGCGCCGCAGGATCCCCTACCCGCGCGTCCTGTTCACCTCCTTCATCGCCTACTCCTTCGGGCATACGCTCGGCTTCTCGGCGTTCACCGGTGCCGCAATCCGCTTCCGCCTGTATGCCACCGCGGGGGTGAGCGCGATCGAGGTGGCCACGATCTCGGCGTTCTGCAGCCTGTCGCTCGGCATCGGCCTGGCGACCATCACCGGACTGTCGCTGTTCTTCTCGCCGCTGCACGCCGCGCAGGTCCTGCACCTGCATCACAACTGGGCGCTGGTCGCGGGCGCCGTGCTGCTCGCCGCCGTGGCCGCCTACGCCGCCTGGGCGACTCTGGCGCGCGGCACACTCGAGCTGCGCGGCTGGGCGTTGCGCGCCCCGGGTCCGGCAATCGGGCTCACGCAGGTCGCGCTCTCGGTCGTGGACCTGTCGTTGTCCGCGGCAGTGCTGTGGTCGCTGCTGCCGGCGGAGGCGCACGTCGGCTTCGTCACCTTCCTCGGCACCTACGTGACCGCGGTGATCGCCGGGATCGTGAGCCACGTGCCGGGCGGGGTCGGGGTGTTCGAGGCGGTCATGCTGCTGACGCTGCCCGGTGTGTCGCCCGATGCGCTGGTCGGCTCGCTGCTCGCCTACCGCGCGGTGTACTACCTGGTGCCGCTGGTATTCGGAACGCTGCTGTTCGGCACCAAGGAGGTGGCGGCGCAGCGCGGTCGCATGGTCTGGGCGCAGGAGCTCGCCTCCGAGTACATCGCCCCGGTTGTGCCGCAGATCGCAGGGGCCCTGACGTTTCTTGCCGGCGCCCTGCTGCTGTTCTCCGGTGCGACCCCCGCGGTGGAGGAACGGCTGGCGTTCCTCGATCGGTTCCTGCCGCTGGCGGTGCTCGAGGTATCGCACCTCGCCGGCAGCATCGTCGGCCTGGGGCTGCTGGTGCTGGCACGCGCACTGTTCCGGCGCGTGCAGGGGGCCTACCACATCACCGTATGGCTGCTGGTGGCGGGGATCTTCGCCTCGCTTCTCAAGGGTCTCGACTTCGAGGAGGCGACGCTGCTCGCGCTGGTGCTCGCCGTCCTGGTCCTGGGCCGGCGCGCCTTCTACCGCCCGACCGCGATCCTCTCCGAGCGCTTCACCCCGGTGTGGGTGGCGAGCATCGCGGGCGTGGTGGCGATGGCGCTGTGGCTCGGGATGATCACCAACCGGCACGTCAGCTATTCGCACGACTTGTGGTGGACGTTCGCATTCGATGGCAACGCGCCGCGCATGCTGCGCGCCTCGCTGTCGATCGTGGTGCTCGGCACGGCCTACGTGCTGCTCAATATGCTGCGCCCCGCGCGGCCGGAGCCGGCGGTCGCCGGCGCCGACGAGCTCGCCCGCGCGCGCGCGCTCATCGCGCAGGGCGACACCACCGTGGCCAACGCGGCGCTCACCGGCGACAAGCGGCTGCTGTTCAACGACGCCGGCACGGCCTTCGTCATGTACCAGATCGCGGGACGCAGCTGGATAGCGCTCGGCGATCCCGTCGGGGCACGCGATGGCGCCGAGGAGCTGGTATGGCGTCTGCGCGAGATGTCCGACCATCACGGTGGCGAGCCCGTGTTCTACCAGGTGTGCGCGGACCGCCTGGCGCTGTACGTCGACCTCGGGCTTGCGGCGCTCAAGATCGGCGAGGAAGCGCGCGTGCCACTCGCGCAGTTCTCGCTCGAAGGCGGCACGCGCGCCGACCTGCGCCAAGCGCACCGCCGCGCGCAGCGCGACGGCGCCAGTTTCGAGGTCGTGCCGCCGGAGGGGGTCGATGCGCTGCTGGCGCAGCTCAAACGCGTGTCCGACTCCTGGCTGAGCAGCAAGTCGACCGGCGAGAAGCGCTTCTCGGTGGGCGCGTTCTCTGCGGACTACCTGCGTCAGTTTCCGCTCGCGGTGGTACGCACCGAGGGCACGCTGGCCGCATTCGCCAACCTCTGGACCACCTCGACCCGCGCCGAGCTGTCAGTGGACCTGATGCGTTTCGGACCGGACGCGCCGCGCGGAGCGATGGACTACCTGTTCACTGAGCTGATGCTCTGGGGTCAGCGCGCCGGCTATCGCTGGTTCAATCTCGGCATGGCGCCGCTCTCCGGGCTCGAAGCCCATCCGCTCGCGCCCGCCTGGCACCGGGTCGGCAACTTCATCTTCCGCCACGGCGAGCACTTCTATAATTTCGAGGGACTGCGCCGCTACAAGGCCAAGTTCGATCCGGTATGGGAGCCGCGTTACCTGGTGGCGCGCGGCGGCATCGCGCTGCCCCGCGTGCTGATCGACGTCTCGACGCTGATTGCGGGCGGAGTGAAGGAGCTGTTCGCGCGATGATCAACTCGAGGACCACAGCGCTGGCGACGCTCGCGCTGCTACTGCTCGGTGCCGGCGCGACGGCGGCGCCTCCGGCCCCGGTGACGAAGCCGCATCCCGCTGCCGCGGCTGACGATGGCGCGGACGCACATCTCGCCGCCGGCCGCTTCGGTACCGTGAGCGTCTACATCCCCGGGGGTGTCCCTAAGAGCGTCGCGATCTTTCTCTCCGGCGATGGCGGTTGGGAGCTTGGGGTGATCAACATGGCGCGCGCGCTCGAGAGTCTCGGCGCGGTGGTGATCGGCGCCGACGTCAGGCATTACCTGGCGAGCCTCGGGACCGCGGCGGCGCGTCCGGGCGCGCCCTGTCAGATGCTGGCTGCCGACTTCGAGCTCCTCAGCCATCAGGTGCAGAAGGAGATCGGCATGCGCGAGTATCACGTGCCGGTGCTGGTCGGCTACTCCTCCGGTGCCACGATCGTCTACGGGGTGCTGGTGCAGTCACCGCCCGGCACCTTCGCCGGGGCGCTGAGTCTCGGCTTCTGCGCCGATCAGGATTTCTCCGGCGCGCAGCTCTGCCCGGGCGCGGGTCTGCATTACACACCCAACAGCCAGCATGAGCTGGTACTCGCGCCGGCGAAGACCCTCAGGCAGCCGTGGATCGCATTCCAGGGCCAGAAGGATGAGGTGTGCAGCCCGCAGGCGGCCGATGAGTTCGCAGCGCTGGTCGCGGGCGGGGAGATGGTGCGCTTGCCACTCGTCGGTCACGGCTTCTCGGTGGAGCGCAACTGGATGCCGCAGTTCCGCGCGGCCTATACCAAGCTGAGTGCGCCGCTCGAAGCCGCGCCGGCACGCGCGCCGGAGATTGGCGACCTGCCGGTGACCGAGGTGCCTGCGGCAGGCCACGCCGACGAGTTCGCGCTGCTCCTCACCGGGGACGGCGGCTGGGCCGGGCTCGATCAGGAGCTGGCGGCGCATCTGGCGGCGAGCGGCGTGCCGACCGTGGGGCTCAATTCTCTCAAGTACTTCTGGAGCGAGCGCACTCCGGATGAGACCGCGCGCGACGTTGCGCGGCTCATGCGGCACTACCTCGCGGCGTGGAACAGCCAGCGGGTGTTGCTGGTCGGCTATTCATTTGGAGCGGACGTGCTGCCGTTCGTCGTCAACCGCCTGCCGCCCGACCTGCGCGCGCGCGTCGCGAGCGTGAGTCTGCTCGGCATCGACTCCAACGCCTCCTTCGAGGTCAGCGTCTCCGACTGGGTAGGCAGCGGCAAGGAAGGGCCGCCCACGCGTCCCGAGCTCGCGGCCGTGGCCCACCTGCCGGTGTTGTGCATTTACGGCGAGGGGGAGTCGGACTCGATCTGCCCCGGCCTTCCGGCGGCAAGCGGCATTACCCGCGAGCAGATCGGTCAGGGCCACCACTTCAGCGGCGAGTACGCGACGCTTGCCGATCGGATCCTCGCCTTCGCGCGCGGCATCCGGCCGGTGACATAACGCGGCCCGTTATGGTCCTTCCGACTCATCCGCCGCAGGTCGCGGCGGCTGCCGTGCCGGAGGGGTGGTCGGGGACGCGATCGGTTACCATGGAGGCCTCGAGCGCGGCGACATTACAACAACAGTCCGCAAGCGCTTGAACGGTATGTCCCTGTACATCGATTCATCGAGTCACCTGCATCACGACCAGGAGCAGAACCTGGTGGTGACCTGTGCGCATTGCCAGACGGTGGCGCACATTACGCCGTGCGCCGTACCGCGCTTCGAGGAACTGCAGCTCTACCGGCCCAAGCAGGTCGGCATCGTGTACCTGTGCGACGCCTGCCATGCGCCGGTGTTTCTGCGCTTCACGGCGCGGGTGTACGGCGCCGCGCGCATCGAGCTGTCGCCGCAGTTCGCGGAAGTCGAGCGGGCGCGTGAGAAGTTCAGCTTCACCTACATACCGGAGGAGGTGGAGCTGCTCTTCAAGGAGGCGCTCACTTGCTTCACGCACGACGCGTTCAATGCGTTCGGCTCCATGTGCCGGCGCACGCTGCAGGCGATGTTCGCGGACCTCGGCGAGTCGGGCAAGCTGCGGTCATTCGATGAGCTGAACGGCCTGCGCGAGCTCACCGACATCTCGCCCGAGCTGTTCGCCCGCATCAAGAACGTGTTGTTCGGCGCCGAGCTCGACGCGCGCGCCGGGGTGCCGCTGCTCGACGGCTACCAGGCGGGCGTGCTGCTCGAGGTCGTAAAGGATCTGCTCTACGAGGCCTACGTCCGCAAGGGGCGGTTGCAGCAGGCAATCATGGTGCGGCGCTTCTTCCTCGACGAGACCGGCACCAACATCACGCCGCTGGTCTCGGCGAGCTGACCTCTCTCAGCCAACGAACCGCCGCGCGTTGCGGAACAGACGCATCCAGCCGCTGTAGCCGTCGGCGCCGCGTGGCCGCCAGGAATTCTGCAGGTAGCGGAACGAGCGCTCCGGGTGCGGCATGGTAATGGTGACCCGGCCATCGGCGTTGCACAGCGCCGCGATGCCGAACGGCGTGCCGCTCGGATTCGCCGGATAGTTGCCGGCGACACTGCGGTCGCAATCCACGTAGCGGAACCCCACCAGTCCGCTCGCAGCGCTCGCCGCGGCGGCGGCGGCCGAGGCAAACTCCGCCCGGCCCTCACCGTGCGACACCGCGATCGGCAGCAGCGAGCCGGCCATCCCCTCGAGCAGCACCGACGGCGAGGGCAGCACCTCGACCAGCGGAAAACGCGCCTCATACTGCTCGCTGCGGTTCTGCACGAAGCGCGGCCAGTGATCAGTCCCGGGAATGAGGCTCTTCAGCGCCGCAAACATCTGACAGCCGTTGCAGATGCCGAGCGCGAAGCTGTCGGCACGCGCAAAGTAGCGTCCGAACTCCTCGCGCACCGCGGCGTGAAACAGGATCGACTTGGCCCAGCCCTCGCCCGCGCCCAGCACGTCGCCGTAACTGAAGCCGCCGCAGGCGACCAGCCCCTTGAACTCCGCGAGCGTGCGGCGCCCGGCAAGCAGGTCGGTCATGTGCACATCGTGCGCCTCGAACCCGGCCTGGTCGAAGACCGCCGCGGTCTCCGTCTGGCTGTTGACGCCCTGCTCGCGCAGGATTGCGATCTTGGGTCGCGCGCCGCGCGCGATGTACGGCGCCGCGATGTCCTCCTGTGGGTCGAAGCGCAGATCGACGAGCAGCCCCGCCTGCTGCTCCGCGGTCTGTGCGGCGTACTCCTCGTCGGCGCACTGCGGCTCGTCGCGCAGGCGGCGCATGCGCCACGAGGTCTCCGACCAGGCGCGCTTCAAGTCCGCCCAGCGCTCATCGAGTAGCGCTGCCCCGACGCGTACCGTCACGCGCAGCTCGCGCCGCGGCTCCCCGAGCCGCAGTGCCGCGTCGGTCAGTGCGTGTCGCGAGAGGATCTCGCTGAAGCGCGGCTCATCGGCCGCGAGAATCTGCACCACGACGCCCGGCTCCTCGCTGAACAGCTGCGCCGCGACCGGTCCGCGTGCCGCGGGCAGCGCGATGTCGAGCCCGCAGTGCCCGGCGAACGCCATCTCGAGGAGTGTGACGAGCAGCCCGCCATCGGAGCGATCGTGGTAAGCGCGCAGCAGCCGCGCCGCGCGCAGCTCCGTGAGGGCCGCGGCGAGCGCGATGAGCTGCTCGGGTGCATCGAGGTCCGCGGGATCCTCGCCGAGCTCGCCGAATACCTGCGCGAGGGCCGAGCCTCCGAGCCGGTTGCGTCCTTTGGCAAGGTCGATGAGCCACAGCGAGCTCGGCCGCTCTTCGAGCTCGAGTGCGGGCGTCAGGGTGCGGCGCACGTCGGCGACCGGCGCGAACGCCGAAACGATCAGCGACACCGGCGCTACCACGCTGCGCTCGGTGCCGCCCTCGCTCCAGCGCGTACGCATCGACAGCGAGTCCTTGCCGACCGGGATCGCAATGCCGAGCGCCGGGCACAGTTGCTTCGCCACCGCCGCGACCGTGGCGTAGAGCGCCGCATCCTCGCCGGGCTCGCCGCTCGCCGCCATCCAGTTCGCCGACAGGCGGATCTTTGACAGCGAATCGACGTCCGCCGCCAGGATGTTGGTGATCGCCTCGGCGACCGCGAGTCGCCCCGAGGCCGGTGCGTCGAGCAGCGCGACGGGTGTGCGCTCGCCCATGGCGAGCGCCTCCCCCGCGACGCCCTCGTGGTCCGTGAGCGTCACCCCCGCATCGCTCACCGGCACCTGCCACGGGCCGACCAGCTGGTCGCGGCTCACGAGTCCGCCCACCGTGCGGTCACCGATGGTGATGAGGAAGGTCTTGTCCGCGACCGCCGGCAGACGCAGCACCCGGTAGGTCGCCTCGCGCAGCTCGAGACGCGCCACATCGAAGCGGCGCCGCGGCGGCGTGACGCTCTTTACATCGCGTTTCAGACGCGGCGGCTTGCCGAGCAGCATCTCGAGCGGCATGTCCACCGGTCGGTCGTGAAACAGCGGATCCGAGACCGTGAGGCGGCCGCTGTCGTCGAGCTCGCCGATGACCGCAAACGGACAGCGCTCGCGGGCGGCAATTGCCGCGAATTGCGCGAGCGCGTCAGCAGCCACGATCAGCACGTAGCGCTCCTGCGCCTCGTTGCACCACAGCTCCATCGGCGACAGCCCGCTCTCGGCACTCGGGATCGCGCGCAGGTCAACGCGCGCGCCGCGGCCGTCGTGGGCCACCGATTCGGGCACGGCGTTGGACAGTCCGCCTGCGCCGACATCGTGGATGAGCACGATGGGATTACTTTCTCCAAGCGCCCAGCAGTGATCGATGACCTCCTGGGCGCGGCGCTGCATTTCGGGGTTGCCGCGCTGTACCGAGGCGAAGTCGAGATCGGCACTCGAACTGCCGCTGCCGAGCGAGGAAGCGGCACCGCCCCCCAGGCCGATGAGCATCGCCGGGCCGCCGAGCACCACGAGTCGCGCGCCGACCGGCAGCGCGCCCTTCTCCACGTGCGGACGGCGGATATTGCCGAGTCCGCCGGCAATCATGATCGGCTTGTGGTAGCCGCGAATCCGCGCCGGCCCGTCCCCGGGGAGCTGCTGCTCGAAGCTGCGGAAGTAACCGCACACGGCCGGCCGCCCGAACTCGTTGTTGAACGATGCGGCGCCGATCGGGCCCTCGAGCATGATGTCGAGCGCTGAGGCGATGCGCCCTGGAGATCCGTAGTCGCGCTCCCAGGGGCGCTCGTACCCGGGGATGCGCAGGTTCGACACCGAGAACCCCGTGAGTCCCGCCTTGGGCTTGGCGCCGCGGCCGGTGGCGCCTTCGTCGCGAATCTCACCGCCCGAGCCGGTGGCCGCGCCCGGGAAAGGCGAGATGGCGGTCGGATGATTGTGGGTCTCCACCTTGATGAGGATGTCGATCGGCTCGACGCTGCGCCGGTAGACGCCTGAAGCCGGGTCCGGAAAGTAGCGCGTGCCTCTCGAGCCCTCGATCACCGCGGCATTGTCCCGGTAGGCCGACAGCACCCCCGCCGGGTGCATCGCGTGCGTGTGGCGGATCATCGCGAACAGCGACTCCGCGCGCGCCACGCCGTCGATGGTCCAGGCGGCGTTGAAGATCTTGTGCCGGCAGTGCTCGGAGTTGGCCTGCGCGAACATCATCAGCTCGACGTCGGTCGGTTCACGCTTGAGCTGCGCGAAGCTCGCGAGCAGGTAATCGATCTCGCCCCCGGAGAGCGCGAGCCCTAAGCGCTCGTTGGCCGTGACGAGCGCTGCACGCCCGCCGGCGAGCGGCACGGTCGCGAGCGGTCTGGGTTTGGCGTGCTCGAAGAGCCGCGCAGCATCGGCGGAATCGAGCAGCGCCATCTCCGTCATGCGGTCGAGGAGCAGCGCGCCGAGACGTGTCAGTTCCGCGGCATCGAAGGCGCGCGTGCCGCGCAACCGGTACTCGATGCCGCGCTCCACGCGCCGCACACTGCCGAGGCCGCAGACTCTCAGGATGTCGGTTGCCTTGCTCGACCACGGGGAGATCGTGCCGGCGCGCGGCACCACCAGGATCCGCTCGCCATCGTCCGCTGCCGCCGGCGGCGGCGTCGGGCCGTAGGTGAGAAGTTGCGCGAGCACCGCGCGCTCCGCGGCGCTCAGCGCGCGCTCCAGGTCGACGAAGTGCACGAAGCGCGCCGTCAGGCTCCTGACGGCGGGCTCGAGCACCGTGAGGCGATCGAGGAGCTTGGCGATGCGGAACGCGGACAGGGCCGGTGTGCCCGGAATCTCGAGCATGCCTTGACTAGCGCCTCATTTCTTCTCGCCGGGGGGCGCGGAGTACAGCGGCATCGGGAACTGCGCCACGTTGGCGCCGCCCTCGAGAACCGTGATCTTGCTGACACCCTGCTTCTTGACCTCATCGATGCGCAGGATCGAATGCATGGGCAGGAAGGTACGTTTCACGCCCGAGAACTCACCCTTGATGCGCTCCTCGGACGGGTCGAGCACCACCGAGGAACGCTCGCCGAACACCAGCTCCTCGACCTCGATGAATCCGAACAGCTCCCCATGATTCACCTTGCGCGCGTAGACCTCGTAAACCTTGCCTTGATTCACGAACATAATGCGGAAAATGTGACTGGCTGCCATGGCCTCAGGTGCACGCTCGGGTAGCTTTCGACGCTGGCATTATATGTCCGGACCGTGCCGCAGACGCTGCCGTGCGGCCCGGCAGCGGGCAAGTATTTGAGAATGGAAGCCTCCGTGAGCCGGGGAACAACCACACTTCGACTGCGCGTCGTGAGCGACCAGCGCCGCTCGCTGGCCGATCGCAGCAGCGCAGTATTCTCGGTCGAGGGCGGTACCATCGGCCGCTCCGCCGACAACGACTGGGTACTGCCCGACCCTCTGCGCTACGTCTCGGCGCACCACGCGCGCGTGCAGTTCCGCGAGGGCAATTTCTACCTGCAGGACGTCAGCACCAACGGCGTCTACGTCAACGACGACATGGAGCCGCTCGCCAAGCGCGGCTCGAGCGGCTATCGGCTGGTGAACGGCGATGTGCTGCGTATCGGCGAATACCATATCGTCGCGGCACTCGAGGCGCAACGCGGTGGCGAGCCGGAGATCCTCGATCCGGCGCTGGCCGCGGTGCCGACCAGCATCCACGCGCTGCGCTCGCTCTCCCATACCCCCGACTACGACATCGGTGCGGTGCTGAATCTCGATGACCTGCTGGTGCCCGAGCCGCGCCGCGAGGCGCGCCATACTCAGCGCCTCGACCCGGTGTTGCCGGTGAGCGCCTACGGCCAGGAGGTCGAATCGGCTCCGGTGCGCGCGCTCGCCGACGGCGGCGGCGCCGAGCCGCCGCCGGGCGCCGTGAGCGAGCCGGCGCCCGCTGAGCCAGCCGCGGAATCGCACGGCGAGCGCATAGCACGGCTCGCCGAAGCCGTGGCGCGCGAGCCGAAGAACGGTGCCGGGGCGATGGTGCTGGCAGATGTGCACGGTGGGCTGGATGCCTTCGGCCGCGGTGCCGGCATCGACACCGAGCGGCTGCCGGCGGACGCGCAGGCGCGCCTGCTGCATCTCGCCGGCCGGCTGTTCCGCGAGGCGCTGCTCGGACTGAAGGAGCTCGAGCGCACGCGTGTCGCCACCCGTAACCGCTACCGCATCGAGACGCCACCGCGCGACCCGGACGACGTGCGGCCGTCGCTCGCCGACTCGATGCTCGACGACCTGGTGATCAGCCTGTTCGTGCAGCACGAGGGCCGGCAACTCGACTCGGTGCAATGGCTGCGCGAGGCAGTGAGCGAGGCGAAGACGCACGAGAAGGCGATCACGCAGGCGACGCGCGCCGCGTTCGTCGAGTTTCTCGATCGCCTCGATCCCGCCGAGCTCGAAGCGCGCTTCGAGCGCGCCGCACGCCGCGGTAAGACGAAGTCGACCGACAAGTCCCAGTACTGGGAGCTGTTCATCAACTTCTACCGGAATCTGATCGAGATGCCGGCGGATCATCTGCCGCATACCTTCATAGAGGCATTCGCGGCCGCCTACCGTGAGGCGCTGAAGAAGCCGGACGCGTAGACGAGGGGCAATGCCGAGGCTGGCGGAGAGGGTGGGATTCGAACCCACGTGCCGGTTTTACCCGACCATCCGATTTCGAGTCGGCGCCGTTATGACCGCTTCGGTACCTCTCCGACTCCGCGACCTGGACTCATGTGCGGGGCTGGTATTCTAGCGGAAAGCCGTTCGCCAGGAGGGCCTCCTTGGTGCGGATATTGACTCTCGGCGCCGCCGGCGTGCTGCTGCTCGCCGCCTGCACGCGCAGCGCGCCATCCGCCCTGGAGCAGATTCGCGCACGCGGTGAGCTGCGCGTCGTGACGCTCAACCTCCCCACCTGTTACTACCTCGGGGCCCAGGGCACCGAGGGTCTCGAGTTTGAGCTGGCGACGCGTTTCGCCCAGCAGCTCGGCGTGAAGCTCGTCATGTATCCGGTCGCCAACGAGCGCGCCATGCAGCAGGAGCTCGGCGCCGGCCACGCCGACCTCGCCGCCGCCTCGCTCAGCAACTCCCCCGACTGGGACAAGGTGGGAGATGCCGCCGTGCCGTACGCCAACATTCCGCAGCTGGTGGTCTACGAGCGCAGCGGTGTGCGCCCGCGCGAGACGCTGCAGCTGGAGTCCGCGCGCCTCGCGGTCCGCGCCGGCAGTCCGCAGGAACGCATTCTGGAGCGGATGCGCGGCACCGTGGCACCCACGCTGCAGTGGGTAGAGACCGCGCCGAGCTCGGCGGACCCCATCGAGGACGTCGACTCGGGCGAGGCCGACTACGCCATCACCGATTCCCGCGAGTTCTCTTTTGCGCGGCATCTGTATCCCAACGTGCTGGTGGGGTTCGCGCTGCCCGACACACGTCCGGTGCAATGGATCGTGCGCAAGGACGCCACCGGACTGCTGGAGCGCGTCGATCAGTTCTTCGGCGCGCTCAGCCAGTCCGGCGAGCTGTCGCGGCTGGTGCAGTCCGCCTCGGGGGACACGCGGCGCTTCGCATACGAGGAGTCGCGCGAGTTCCAGACCCACGTGGGCGACCGGCTGCCGCGTTATCGGGCCTGGTTCGAGCAGGCCGCCTCCCAGGCGGGCATTGACTGGCGGCTGCTCGCCGCCATCGGCTATCAGGAATCCAAGTGGGATCCGCACGCCGCCTCCGATGAGGGCGCACAGGGGCTCATGATGCTCACCGCCGACACTGCGCAGGCGATGGGAATCAAGGACCGCAACGATGCGCAGCAAAGCATCTTCGCCGGCGCACGCTACCTCGCGCAGGTGCGTCAGATGATCCCGGATCGCATCGCCGAGCCCGATCGCACCTGGCTCACGATCGCCGCCTACAACGTCGGCTTCGGGCATCTCGAGGATGCGCGCATCATCGCGCAGTCGCTCGGCAAGGACCCGGACTCGTGGGCCGAGGTCCGCGAGCAGCTGCCGCTGCTCGCGCAGGGGCGCTGGTACTCGCGCGCCAGGCGCGGCTACGCGCGCGGCTGGGAGCCGGTGCAGTTCGTCGACCGGATCCAGCGCTACCTCACGCTCCTCGAATGGCAGCCTGGCGAGGCCGCGCCCACGCAGCGCGCCGGGTTGGCGGCGCAGGGCACGCCGGTCCGCGCAGGCACCGCCCGCCTGGTACCTTAACGCCGCGCGCCGAAGAATTCCTGCAGCAGCCGCGCGCAGTCCTCCATCAGCACGCCGCCGAACACATCGACACGATGATTGAGCTGCGGCAGCGCGAACACGTTGGTGATGCTGCCGGCCGCGCCGGCGCGCGGGTCGAAGGCGCCGAACACCAGGCGCCGCACGCGCGCATGCACAATCGCCGCGGCGCACATCACGCACGGCTCGAGTGTCACGTACAGCGTCGTGTCGGTGAGCCGGTAATCGCCGAGGATCCGACCCGCGGCGCGCAGCGCCAGCAGTTCCGCATGCGCGGTCGGATCGTGGCTCGCGATCGGTGAGTTGCCGCCGCTCGCTACGATCTCGCCGCCGCGCACCAGGACCGCGCCGACCGGCACCTCGCCGCGGCCGCCCGCCGCGGCGGCCGCATCGAGCGCCGCGCGCATGTAGTCCTCGTCACGCCGCGCGGCGACCCCCATGCGCTCAGCCGCGGCCACCGTGCGCCGTGGGCGCAGCCGCGGGCACGGGCGGTGGCGTCGGCAGGAACAGCGCCGGGTCGACGAAGACGCCGTTCAGCGCCACCCCGAAGTGCAGGTGCGGGCCGGTCACGCGACCGGTCGCGCCGACGGCGCCGATCACAGTGTCCGCGGCTACGTGCTGGCCCCGTTCGACATGAATGGCGCTCAGATGACAGTACATGGTGACCAGCCCGGCGCCGTGATCGAGGATCACGGTATTGCCGTTGAAGAAGAAATCGCCGGTGTCGACCACGCGCCCGTCGGCAGCTGCCCGTACCGGCGTACCGGTATCGGCGGCAATGTCCATCCCGCTGTGGGGATTGCGTGCCTCGTTGTTGAAGACACGGCGCGAGCCGAACGAGCTGGAGCGGATGCCCGGCACCGGCACCACCAGCCGCAGGCTCGCCGGCAGATCCTCCGACCAGGTTTCGATGTCGGCGTGCAGGCGCGGCTGCTCGCGGTTGACGCGCGCCAGATCCTCCGCCGACAGATCGACCTGGCGCGGCGGCACCTTGAGACTCTGCACGGTGTACTGCTTGTCGGCGACTTCGAAGCCGAGGGTGACGCTCTCGTGGCCTGCATCCACCACACGCACCGCTGCCGGCCCCACGGCCTGCGACAGCGGGATGCCGACTACCGCGGCCCATCGGTCCGCGACGCGCAGTACCAGCACGCGCCGCCCATCGAAGGTGACCGCCGGAGCAGGCGCCGCCGCGCTCTCGAGCGGTAGGATGGCGACGCCGCCGGGAGCCCGTTCCTGTTGCGGTAGCTCCCGAGGGGCGACGGCAGCCGCCGCCTGCGGCCGGGGCGCTGCCTGCAGCGCGCACACGAGGGGCGCTGACAGGGTAAGCGCACCCGCGAGCACCCAAGTGGCACGCCGCATCGCGCTCAAGGCTCCTGTCTCCGGCCTGTGACTCGCGCGGCAAGCACGCCATGCGCGAGGTGTGCTTCGATCTCCTGCCCGGGCGCCACCGTAGCCGCATCGGTGAGGAGCGCACCGTCCGCGCGGGTCACGATCGCATAGCCGCGCGCCAGCGTGGCGCGTGGACTCACGGCATCGAGCGCACGCCGCGCGAGCTCGAACCGGTGCCGCGCGCGCGCCAGCCGCTCGTGCGTGGCGCGCTCCAGGCGCGTCTCGAGCCGCTGATACCTTACACCCTGCTCCCGCAGCAGTTGCGCGGGTGAGCAGCGCATGAGGCGCTCGCTGCCGTGCGCCAGGCGCAAGCGTTCGCGCTGCAGACCGGCGTGCGCCACCGCGGCCAGCCGCAGTGTCAGATCATCGAGGCGCTGCGCCTGCTGCAGGAGCAGCACGCCCGGGTGCGTCCGTTGCAACCGGTGGCGCGTAGCGGCAAGCCTCGCCGCGAGGGCGCGCAGCTCGCGACGCATGCAGACATCGAGACGCTGCGCGGTGCGCGCCAGGCTCTGCAGCCACGCCGTGCGATCCGGCACCACCAGCTCGGCAGCTGCCGAGGGTGTCGGTGCGCGTGCGTCGGCGACGAAATCGGCGATGGTGAAATCGATCTCATGTCCGACGCCGGAGACCACCGGCAGCGGGCAGCGGCAGATGGCACGCGCCAGGCGCTCGTCATTGAACGCCCACAGGTCCTCGAGCGAGCCGCCGCCGCGCGCCAGGATGAGCACGTCGCACTCGGCACGCGCGCCAGCGGTGTCGATGGCGGCGATGAGCTCCGGAACCGCGGCTACCCCCTGCACGGCCGCGGGATAGATGAGCACCGCCGCGGGCGGGTAGCGGCGCGCGAGGATCTTGAGGATGTCGTGCAGCGCCGCGCCCGCGGGTGAGGTGATGACGCCGATACGCCGTGGGAAGCGCGGCAGGGGACGCCGGCGCTCGGGTGCGAACAGGCCCTCGGCGGCCAGTCGCGTCTTGAGGCGCTCGAACTGACGCTGCAGGGCGCCGACTCCAGCCTCCTCCAGATGCTCGGCAATAAGCTGGCACTCGCCGCGCGGCTCGAACAGGCTGATCCGGCCGCGCAGCAGCAGCTGTGCGCCTGGCTGCGGCGTAAAACCGAGCAGCGCATTGCGGTTGCGGTACATGACGCAGCGCAGCTGCGCATCCCGGTCCTTGAGCGTGAAGTACCAGTGCCCCGAGGCGGGCTGCGACAGGTTCGACAGCTCGCCCTCGACCCACAGCACGCCCAGGCCGCGCTCGAGCACCGCACGCACCTCGCGGTTCAGGCGCGACACGCTGTACACATCACGGGTCGGAGCGCGGCTCTCAAACTCGCTCTTCAGGGCCATGCGGCACCTTAGCACGAGGTTTACCGGGGCGGTCCCGCCGCCTATAATTACGCATGCGCATCCTCGAAGAAGCTCTCACCTTCGACGACGTCCTCCTGGTTCCGGCCTACTCGGAAATTCTCCCCCGCGAGGTCGACCTGTCAACGCGCGTCACGCGCCGCATCCGCCTCAACGTGCCGCTGCTGTCCGCGGCCATGGACACCGTCACCGAAGCGCGCCTCGCGATCACCATCGCCCAGGAAGGCGGCCTCGGCGTCATCCACAAGAGCATGTCGATCGAAGCGCAGGCGCGTGAGGTCGGGCGCGTAAAGAAGTTCGAGAGTGGCGTGATCAAGGATCCGATCACCGTCTCGCCCAACATGACCATCCGTGAGGTGCTGGATCTCACCCGCGCGCGCGGCATCTCGGGCGTGCCGGTGGTGGTCGGTCGCAAGGCGGTCGGCATCGTCACGCATCGCGACCTGCGCTTCGAGGTCAAGCTCGATGCGCCGGTGTCCTCGGTGATGACGCCCAAGGAGCGCCTGGTAACGGTGCGCGAGGACGCCTCCAAGGAGCAGGTGCTGTCGCTGCTGCACAAGCACCGCATCGAGAAGCTGCTGGTGGTGAACGGCGAGCACGAGCTGGTCGGCATGATCACCGTCAAGGATTTCCAGAAGGCCACCGAGTTTCCACGCGCCTGCAAAGACGAGGGCGGACGGCTGCGGGTCGGCGCGGCGGTCGGCACGACGCCAGACACGCTGGAGCGCGTCGCGGCCCTGCGCGATAGCGGCGTGGACCTGGTGGTGGTGGACACCGCGCATGGGCACTCGCGCGGCGTAATCGAGACGGTCGGGCGCATCAAGGCGCGCTGGGGGGACTGCCAGGTGATCGCCGGCAACATCGCCACGGCCGAGGCTGCCCGCGCCTTGCGCGATGCGGGTGCCGACGCCGTCAAGGTCGGCATCGGCCCGGGCTCGATCTGCACCACGCGGATCGTGGCGGGCGTCGGCGTGCCGCAGATTTCCGCCGTCGCCAACGTCGCCGCGGCGCTCGGCGATGCCGACGTGCCGGTCATCTCCGACGGCGGTATCCGCTTTTCCGGCGACATCGCCAAGGCCATCGCCGCCGGTGCCGACGCTGTCATGATCGGCGGCCTGTTCGCCGGCACCGAGGAATCGCCCGGCGAGGTCGAGCTCTACCAGGGGGCCTCCTACAAGTCCTACCGCGGCATGGGCTCGCTCGGGGCCATGGGGGAGCGTCACGGCTCCGCCGACCGCTACTTTCAGGACGCCGCCTCGGAGCTCGAGAAGCTCGTGCCCGAGGGCGTGGAGGGTCGCGTGCCCTACAAGGGGAGCGTCGTGACCATCCTGCAGCAGCTCGGCGGCGGGCTGCGCGCCGCCATGGGTTACACCGGCAGCCGCAGCATCGCCGAGATGCGCACGCGCCCGGTATTCGTGCGCATCACCAACGCCGGCATCCGCGAGAGCCACGTGCACGACGTGTCGATCACCAAGGAGGCACCCAACTATCGGGTGTCGTGACGGTCTGCACCATGGCGAGCGTTCCCCGCGTTGACGGCCCCCGCCCCGCCGCATCCGCGGGCGCGCCGCGCGCCGATATCCACGCGCACCGCGTCCTGATTCTCGACTTCGGCGCCCAATACACGCAGCTGATCGCGCGCCGCGTGCGCGAGCTCGGGGTGTACTGCGAGATCCACCCCTGGGACGTGAGCGACGCAGACGTTCGGGCCTTCGCACCACGCGGCATCATCCTGTCCGGCGGACCCGAGTCGGTCATCGATCGTGACCCGCCGCGGGCGCCGCCCGCGGTATTCGAGCTGGGCGTCCCGGTGCTCGGCATCTGCTACGGCATGCAGACCATGGCGCAGCAGCTTGGCGGCCGCGTAGCGCCTTCCACCGAGCGTGAGTTCGGCTATGCCGAGGTGACCGTGACCGGTCCATCACGCCTGCTCGATCACCTCGAGGACCGGCGCGACGCCTCCGGGCGTGCGCAGCTTGATGTGTGGATGAGTCACGGCGACCGCGTCGATGCCCTGCCCGCGGGCTTCGTGGCCTGCGCCTCGACCAGCACGATCCCGTATGCCGCCATGGTCGATGAGCAGCGCCGTTTCTACGGCGTGCAGTTCCATCCCGAGGTGACGCACACCAAACAGGGGGCGCGGCTGCTCGAGCGCTTCGTGCGCGAGATCGCCGGCTCGGACGCGCTGTGGAGCGTCGGCAACATCGTCGAGGACGCCATCGCGCAGGCGCGCGCCACAGTCGGTAGTGGCAAGGTGCTGCTCGGCCTCTCGGGCGGCGTCGACTCATCGGTGGTCGCCGCGCTTCTGCACCGCGCCATCGGTGCGCAGCTCACCTGCGTGTTCGTCGACCACGGACTGCTGCGGCTCGGCGAGGGCGAGCAGGTGATGCGCACCTTCGCCGAGCATCTTGGGGTGCGCGTCATCCGGGTGGACGCCGCGGCGCGCTTCCTCAGCGCGCTCGCCGGTGTCACCGACCCGGAAGCGAAGCGCAAGATCATCGGCCGCACGTTCATCGACGTGTTCGACGAGCAGGCGCAGCAGCTCACCGGGGTGGAGTTCCTCGCGCAGGGAACCATCTATCCGGACGTGATCGAGTCCGCCGGGGCGCGCACCGGCAAGGCGCACGTCATCAAGTCGCATCACAACGTCGGCGGCCTGCCTGAGCGCATGAAGCTCAGACTGCTCGAGCCGCTGCGCGAGCTGTTCAAGGATGAGGTGCGCCGCATCGGGGTCGAGCTCGGGCTGCCCCGGGAGATGGTGTATCGCCACCCCTTCCCCGGGCCGGGTCTCGGGGTGCGGATCCTCGGTGAGGTGCGCCGCGAGTTCGCCGACCTGCTGCGCCAGGCCGATGCCATTTACATCGAGGAGCTGCGCCGGCACGACCTCTACGATCGGGTCAGCCAGGCGTTCGCGGTGTTCCTGCCGGTGCGCTCGGTTGGCGTGATGGGCGACGGCCGCCGCTACGACTATGTGGTGGCGCTGCGCGCGGTGGAGACCGTCGATTTCATGACCGCACACTGGGCGCGGTTGCCGTACGAGTTCCTTGACCATGTGTCGCGGCGCATCGTCAACGAGGTGGCGGGCATCTCGCGCGTGGTGTACGACATCTCCGGCAAGCCGCCGGCGACCATCGAGTGGGAGTGACTCGGTCGACCGAACTTAGCGAGACTGCGTAGCACTCGCATCGATCGCGGGTTCCCCGAAGGGTCTGCCGCGTACGGTTGTGTAGACCCCATCGAGAATCATCAGGCTGTCCAGGTTCGCAACCCCGGCCACACTCACGGGATCGCCCAGATACAAGACCCTGGTGGAGGGGTTCGTAAACGCGGGCCACGCAGGCAAGCCTCGGCTGTTCGGGTCGCCCGATCGCGCAAAATTGCTCCAGTACGCGGACATGTCCCGCGCGAGTGCCCGATCCCCGGGGCTCCAGTGCCATGGGGCTTGGTTCAGATGGTCGAACACGTACCAGAGCTCGGCGAAGTGACTGGCTCCCCATCCGGCGTACACGGAGCCGAGCGGGAAGGGCGGCCGCCGGCGAAACGAGTAGTAGTAGACGGGGTTGCGTCCGGTCGTGGCTTGCAACCTGGCCCACGCCCACATGTCCCAGCCAAAACGCAGATCACGCTCGAGGTGCAGGCGCGCAATTCGTGCCGCTTCGTCGGTTGCATGGGGATACGCTGCGATAATCGCTGGGGGCAACTGGCCGAAGGAGTGCTCGATGTCGGTCGCGAAAGTCGCAGCGGTCGTATGGCTCACATCCGTCAGCGAGCGCGCCTCCTCGGCGTTGGATCCGATGAGCAGCGGAACGTCGTTCTGATGCCCCGCCGTGAAGGCTTCATAGGGCGCAACCGGCAGCATATAGGGTTCGATCACCGGATGGGTGACGCCACCAGCGTTACCGCCGCCCGTCAGTCGGGCAGCCGGCAGCTGACGGAGTTCCGCAAGCGAGGCGACACCGAGTGAGGCGACATATTTTTCGCCGTCCCGTTCAGCGTTGCCGAGCAGGTAGCTGGGCGCAAGTTGCAGCGGCTCAAACAAACCACCGCTCTCGCCGATGGCACGCTGAAACAATCCTTTCGCGCGCGGCGACGCCATTAGCACGCTAACCGATATCGAGCCGGAGGACTGGCCGGCGATCGTCACGCATCGTGGATCGCCCCCGAAGGCGGCAATGTTGCGCTGAACCCATTCGAGGGCGGCGATCTGGTCCATGAGGCCGTAGTTCCCGGATGAGCGGTGCGGGGACTCGCGCGTCAGCTCGGGAAGCGCAAGAAACCCGAGCGGGCCCAACCGGTAGGCGATCGTGACCACGATCACGCCTTTGCGCGCCAGCCGGTCGCCCCAGTACAGCGGCATTGCAGCGTACCCATTCCGGTAGCCACCGCCGTGGATCCAGACGATCACCGGCAGGCGCTGCGCGGGGCTCTTTGCCGGCGTCCAGATATTGAGGTAGAGACAATCTTCACTCTCAGTTGGCGGCGTTTCTCCCGGCATGGAGACGCCTTCCTGCACGCACGCCGCGGCAAACGCGTTCGCCTCACGGATGCCAGTCCAGGGTGCGACCGCTGCCGGGGCTCGCCAGCGCAAATCGCCGACGGGCGGGGCAGCGAACGGGACACCCTTATAAACGCTCAAGCCGCGTTCGGATATTCCGGATATCGCTCCGGACTCCGTCAGGACCTGCCATGCGGGCGCAGCATTGACAGCCTGGGCCGCCATTACCGCGGCGACGAACAGCCGGTATTTGCACATTCGATCCCTGGATCGCGCCGCTGGCCGAAAGGTGTTGGTCCCGACAACTCCGACCCGGTTAGTTTCTCGTCCAGTCGGACATGTCCACTGTAGCCGCCCGCGACAACCGCCGTGACCTGTAGAGCCCAGGCGCTCTTCAGGGCCTTGTCCGAGATGTACAGATTGGGGGGAATCGCGACTGCCGCACATGGAATGGCTATCGCAAGTAGGCCGCATCCGGAGCACGGGGTGAAATTACCGGGAACTGTCTGTCGATGATTGGAGGTTGCTGTGGCGCAAAACCTTCTGGTGATGCCCGTTACATTCCCGTATCTCGCAACTCGTTGTTATAAAAAGCATACTACTGCTGAGTCCGACCAAAGGGAACGGCAACTATGATCTCCAGGCGAAGCTTTCTGCAGACCACCGGAGCCGCAACCGTGGGTATCGGCGGCGCAGGGGAAACAGCAGTCGCCGGCGCCGGGAGCATGGCAGTGGAAAAGAAGTACCCGGGCCCGCACGAGATGCCGAGCGGGGTCACGCTGCTCGCCATGCGCAACGCCGACGGCACCGAGACCCTCGGCGCCAAGCTCGATGCGGTGTCGGTGCTCGACGTGCGCGCGGCGCGGCGGCTGCTCGGCATCGCAGCGCCACTGACGCTGGAAGAGTTGCTGCGCGAGGGCAACGCGCGCGGACTCAACCAGCTGATCGACACTGCCCGCACCGCACCCAAAGCGCGCGGCGCGATCTTGAAGGAGTCCAGCATCACCTTCGGCAGGCTCTTCACCAACCCGGGCAAGATCGTCTGCATCGGGCTCAACTATCGCAAGCACGCCGCGGAGACCGCCATGCAGCTGCCGAGCGTGCCGATCCTCTTCAACAAGTACAACAACGCGCTCGCAGCGCACAACTGCACCATCAAGCTGCCGCCGCGCGAGATCGCCTACAAGTTCGACTACGAGACCGAGCTGCTGATCGTCATCGGCAAGGCGGCGCGCAATGTGCCGGAAGCCCAGGCGCTCGACTATGTCGCCGGCTACTGCACCGCCCAGGACTTCTCGGCGCGCGATCTGCAGCTCGAGACTCCGAGCGTGCAGTGGATGGTCGGCAAGACGCTCGATGACTTCGGTCCCATCGGGCCGTACTTCGTGTCGGCGGACCGGGTCGGCGATCCCAACAATCTCAACCTCGAGACCCATGTGAACGGTGAGCAGCGCCAGTCCTCCAACACGAGCTACATGATCTTCAACCCGCAGAAACTCATCGCCTACATCAGCCGTATGTGGACGCTCGAGCCCGGCGACATCATCTGGTCGGGGACGCCCGAGGGCGTGATCCTCGGGATGCCGAAGGAAAAGCAGGTCTGGCTCAAGGCGGGCGATGAGATCGTGAGCACCATCGAGAAGCTCGGCTCACTGCGCTTCAAGCTCGCCTAGGACCCGCCGCGCTTCCACTCCGCCCGCTCGGCGTCGCCCGGCGGCGACATTACATTCCCGTCACGCGGTCAGCCGCTCGGAAAGTGTGACGTTGTGTGTTTCATAAGGCCTGCGCCGCTGCGTAGGCTGCGTCACCACCAACCTCAGGGTCGTCCTATGTCGCAATTATCGCGTCGTCAGATCAGCTTTGCGCCGCTCGCCGGGCTCGCGCTCGTGTGCGTAGCGGCCACCCAGCTCTCGGGCTGCGTGGTACGCGCCGGAGTGGCCGTGCCGGCCCCCGCGCCGGTGTACGTCGCCCCGCCCCCGCCACCTCCGGCACCCGCCTACGTCGCGCCAGCGCCGGCGGTGGATGCCGACGTGCAGGCGAGCGAGCCGCCACCGCCGCTGCCCGTCTATGAGCAGCCGCCCGTTCCGGGCCCGGGATACCTCTGGGCGCCCGGCTACTGGGCCTGGGCACCCGCCGGTTATTACTGGGTGCCGGGCACCTGGGTGATGCCGCCGCGCGTCGGCCTTCTGTGGACCCCGGGGTACTGGGGCTTCGTGGGCGGCGTCTACGCGTTCCATGCCGGTTACTGGGGCCCGCACGTGGGCTTCTACGGCGGCGTCAACTACGGCTTCGGTTATGGCGGTGTCGGCTTCGGCGGCGGCCGCTGGGTGGGCAACTCGTTCGCCTACAACCAGTCGGTCACCAACGTGAATGTCACGGTTATTCACAACACCTACAACGAGACGGTGGTCAACAACGTCACGGTCAACCGCGTGAGTTACAACGGTGGAGCGGCGGGCGTCGCCGCCGCGCCAAGCCCGCAGGAGCGCGCCTACGGGCAGGAGCCGCACGTCGCACCGACCGCCATGCAGCAGCAGCACGTGCAGCAGGCGGCCGCGAATCCGGCGCTGCTCGCCAAGAACAACGCCGGTCACCCGTCGATTGCCGCCACCCCGCGGCCCGCGGCCTTCAACGCCCCGGGTGTCGTGGGCGCACACGGCGCCAGCACGCCGCCTCCGGCCGTGGCGCACGGCAACGGCCCCGGCCCCGGCGGCAATTACGGCGGCAACAACCGTGGGTTCGGCGGTCCGATGGGTCAGCAGAACGGCGCGCGAGCAGCAAACCCGGCGCCCGCCGGGGCAGCCACGCACGCACAGACTCCGGGCGGCAGGCCGCCGGGCGGTCAGCCGCCGAAGCAGGCCGCACAGAAGCCGCATCCGCAGAAGCAGGAGCACCCCAAGGAGGGCGGCAAGCGCGAGCCGGAAACGGCACAGCGCTAAGAGTCCGGGCTCTCTAGCAACGCCCGCCGCGCGTGTCGTGCGGCGGGCGTTTCATTTAGCGGATGCCGACCTGGCCACGCACCGAGTCAACGAGCCGTGCCGGGTCATACCCCTGCCCGTCCTTGAAGACCACGGCGACATTCTCGAGCTCGGCGATGTGTGCCGCCGGATCGCCGTGCACCAGGATCAGGTCGGCACGCTTGCCGGGGACCACGGTGCCGATGTCGCGCTCGCGGCCGAGGAAGCGGGCGCCGTTCTCGGTGCCGATCTGAATCGCCTGTAGCGGGGTGAAGCCGGCCTCCACCAGCAGCTCGATGCCACGCTGGTCGCCGAAGCCTGGCAGCACGCCGCCGGCACCCGTCGGGTCTGGCCCCGTGAGCAGCAGACCACCAGCGGCTGCGAACGCGTGCTCGAAGTCCATCTCGGTGCGCAACAGCTGCGCCGGCACTTTGTCCGCCGGATCGAGCAGAACCCGGTAGGTGAGATAGTTGCTGCGCGCGTCCGGGGACATCGCATCGAGCGTGCGGCGTTGCGCCGGGGCGCGGCCGGGCACGGTGAGCTCGAACACCGGCAGCGTGGAAGTCACCGCCACGTGATGCTCGATCAGAAGGCGGATGAGGCGCACCACCTCCGGATCGCTCGCCGATCTGCCGACCCAGGATGACGAGGTGCGGTCGGGGCACTTGTCGGGCTGACGGCCAGCCACGAACTCACTGTCGGTGTACACCGGACCGTGCTCGAGATCATCGACGCCCGCGGCGACCGCCTCGGGCCAACTCACCGAGCACAGGTGTGCCGTGATCTTGAGTCCGTGGCGGTGCGCGGCCGTGGCCGCCGCGGCGAGCTCGGCGCGCGTGATGTTCATGTAGCCCTTGTACGAGGTCATGCCCGTCCCGGCCCAGTAGTCGACGAACCGCGTTGCCTCCTCCGGCCCTGCGAGCTCGTGCATCTGCGCAAAGAAGGTGCCGGCGCCCTCGAGGTAAGGCGCCGTGAGATCGAGATGCGGACCGGGCATCGCCCCCGATTCAATCCGCGCCCGCACCTTGAGGTCGGTGTAGGGCTCGATGCTTCCCGTCGTGCGCAGCGTCGTCACGCCCGCCGCGAGGTACAACCGCGGTGCCGAGTAGGGAATCTCGTTGACCACGAACCCCGGCTCGAGTCCGCCCGGGGAGTTGCGCTGCGTGTCGCGCGAGGCGGTGTAGAAAAGGTGATCGTGCATCCCGACGAGACCCGGCAGCAGTGTGTAGCCCGCATAGTCCAGCACCTGCGTGCCGGGCGGGATCGTCGTACTGGCAGCGGACCCAAGCGCGGCGATGCGGCCGTCGGTGATGAGCACCGTCTGATCGGGGCGCGGCGCGGCGCCCGTGCCGTCGATGACCTCGACGTGGCGCAACGCGACGCTCCCCGGTTGGATCGCGAGGTAGGAGGCGGCGTCGGTACGTTCGGCGGCCGGGCTCAGCCCCGCAAATGCCGCCAGCCCGGCGAGCCACACCCAGTAACGTGGATTGCGCATGAGATCAAACTCCCGCTGCTCCCCAAGAGATTCATTTTCTGCGGCGTGCCGGCCGGCGCGGCCGGGCCCGCGCGCGCCCCTCGCGATCGTAGGGATTGGCGTCGGTGCGGTACTCGACCACGACCGGCGTCGCGTACAGATCGTAAGTCTTGCGGAACAGATTGGCGAGATAGCGCGTGTAGGCATCGGGAACCGAGGCCGTCTGATTGCCGTGGATCACGACACGCGGCGGGTTGCGCCCGCCCTGATGCGCGTAGCGCAGCTTGATCCGCCGGCCGCGCACCAGCGGCGGCTGATGCATGCTGAGTGCGTGCTCGAGGGTGCGGGTGAGCTCCTTGGTGGGGAGCGTGCGCATCGCGCCCTCGTAGGCGTGCACCGCCGCGGCCATGAGCTCACCCACCCCGGTGCCGTGCCGCGCCGAGATGAAGAACAGCGGCGCAAACGGTACGAAGTCGAGCTTGAGGGTGAGCTGGCGGCGGATGTCTTCGCGCTGCTCCGGCGCGATCCCGTCCCACTTGTTGACCGCGATGATGATGGCCCGGCCGCGCGTTAGCGCCAGGCCGAGAACGCTGGCATCCTGCTCGGCCACCGTGTCGTGCGCATCGAGCACCAGGATCACGACGTGCGCCTCTTCGATGGCCTGCAACGTCTTGGCGACGCTCGCCCGCTCGACCTGGTCCGCGACGCGCGCGCGCCGCCGCACGCCGGCGGTATCGATGAGCAGGAACTCGCGGCCGTCACGCGTGAACGGCACGAAGATGCTGTCGCGCGTGGTGCCAGGCTCCTCGTCGGCGATGACGCGCTCCTCGCCGAGCAGGCGATTCACGAGTGTCGACTTGCCGACATTGGGGCGTCCGATGATGGCGACGCGGATTGCTCCATCCGCCTCCGCGGCGGGCTCCTGCGGCTCGAGGCCCGCCAGCACATACTCCATCAGGCTCTCGCAGCCCTGGCTGTGACTTGCCGAGATGGCGCAGGGTGCGCCGAGTCCGAGGGAATGAAAGTCGGCGGCGATCAGGTCCGGGTCGAGCCCCTCCGCCTTGTTGAGCGCGAGCGTCACCGGCTTGCCCGAGCGGCGCAGCTGGTGCGCGACGAACAGGTCCTGCGGCGCGAGGCCGGCGCGCGCGTCGGCAAGAAACACCAGCCGGTCGGCCTCGGCGACCGCGCGCTCCGTTTGCGCGCGCATCTGCGCTTCGATCCCGGTCGGGTTCTCGATGAGTCCGCCGGTGTCGATGACGACGTACGGCATCGGCCCTACCCGCCCGAAGCCGTATTGCCGGTCGCGCGTGAGCCCGGGAACGTCGGCGACGATCGCGTCGCGTGTTCCGGTCAGGACATTGAACAGCGTCGATTTGCCGACATTCGGACGGCCGACGATCGCGATGATGGGCAGCATGAAGGCACGGTGCGGCGCGACGGCGGCGGCGGCGCGCGGCTACTTGTGTGCGAGGGCGAGCGGGGTGACGCGGAACGCGCTGATCTGACCGCGATCGTTGATGACCAGAACCATGTCGCCGACCACGAGCGGTGCGGCGCTGACGCGCGCCTTGCCCGAGGAGGCCCGCGCGGCGAGCGCCCCGGTCGCCTTGTCGAGCCAGTGTACGTAGCCCTGGAAGTCGGCGGTCACCAGCGCCTTGTCATCGTCCATCGCGGCGGGTGCCGTAAGGCCGCGATGCAGCAGCGCCTTCTGGCGCCACAACTCAGCCCCGGTGCGGGTGCGCAGGGCGACGATCTCACCGTCGGCCGAGGTCATGTACAGCGCGTCATCATCCAGCGTCAGGCTGCGGTAGCTCGAGGCGTCGTGCGACCACCAGATCTGGCCGTTATCGAGCGCCAGCATCGCCACCTTGCCCTGGAAGCCGACCGTATAGACATCCTGTCCGGACACGCGCACGGCGGTATCGATGTCGTCCAGCCGCTCGAGCTCGGTGCGGCCGTGCGGCGGGGCGACATTGGCCTCCCACTGCACCGAGCCATCGCCGCTGCTCACGGCCAGAATCTTGCCGTTGTCGAAACCACTCAGCACGACGTCACCGACGATCACCGGCCGCGCCGTACCCCGCAGCGACAGCCGCGGCACTTGCTGCTGCTGCACCCACAGCTCGTGCCCGTCGACCGGGCTGAGCGCGTGCAGCTTGCCGTCGACGGTGCGCAGCGCGATCAGATGCGCCGCGATCGCCGCCGGTGCCAGCACCTCGCCGTTGACGCGCACCGACCAGCGCCGGCTGCCGTTGGCCGCATCGAGGGCGAACAGCTGCCCGTCGCTCGAGCCGATCAGCACCAGTCCGTCGCCGGCCGCGGTGCCGCCCGACAGCGGTGCTTTGAGATGCGTGCGCCACAGCTGATGGCCGGAGGCGAGAGCGAGCGCGACCACATCGCCCTTGTGACCGGCGGCGTACACGCGATCATCGGCAACCGAGAGGGTCAGTCCCAACCGCAGCTTCAGCGCCTTCTTGTCATCCACGGTGGCCGACCAGACACGGGCGACGCGCAGCGTCGAGGCGAGCGGCGTGAGCTTGGCCGGCTGATCGATTGCCTTGTCCTTGGAACAGGCCGCGACTGCCAGCAGCAGTGCCACGATCCACAAGGGGCGGGTGAGGTATGACATGGGCTACTTCGCGCTTGTGGCGGGCGGGGTGGCCGGGCCGGACGCCGCCGCGGGTCGCGTGGCGGCGCCCGTTGCAGGGGTCGGCGCATCGGCGACCAGGTCGGATATCTTCAGGTCGAGCAGCGCGCTCTCGCCTCGGTCCAGCGTGCCCTGCGCGCTGCGATACTCCTTAAGCGCGGCGACCTTGTCGCCCTTGGCGTAGTAGGCATCGCCGCGCACCGCGTGGTAGCGGGCGGCGAACGCGCCGGGATCCGCGGCGTTCAGTGTGCCGAGCGCCTGGTCGGGCTTGCCCTGCGCGATCTCAATCCGCGCGAGACGCATCCGCGCCACCAGTCCGAGCGCATGGTCCCTCGACTCCATGACGGTCGCGAGCTCGTGGGCCGCCTTGTCGAGCTCGTGGTCCTCGACGAACACCCGGGCAGCCACCATCTTGCCCTGATCGGCGTATGGCGAGGAGCCGTAGTTGCGCTCGAGCTCACCGAGGCGCACGAACGCCGCGCTGCGGTCGCCATGCTCGAGCGCCGTGATCATCTGCGTATAGAGGGTGTCGGCCTGAATCCCGCGGGCATCCAGATGCCCTTGCCACCAACGCCAGGCACCGATCAGCCCGACGGCGACCGCCACCCCCGCGATCACCCACGGACCGTTGTCGCGCACCCACGCCCGGATCTGCTCCCATTGTTCTTTTTCAGACAGATAGTCGCTCACTCACCCACTCCTCAAGCCAGCCAGCGCCGCATCCAGGCCCGCCGCCAGCGAGTCGATCGGGCACTCGCTCTGACCCGATTCCTCGCGCAAAGGTTTCATCGCCACCACCGCGCGCCCGAGCTCATCGTCGCCGATGATCAGGGCGAGCCGGGCGCCGCTCTTGTCGGCGCGGCGGAACTGGGCCTTGAAGTTCCCGCCCCCCAGATTCAGCTCGAACCGCAACTGCGGCCGCTCGCTGCGCAAGCGCTCGATGAGCGGCAGCGCTTCGGCAGCGGCGCGCGCGCCGTTGACCACCACGTAGACGTCGGGGACGGCCGGCGCCGGTACGCCGCCGGCGGCCACGAGCAGCGCCACCAACCGCTCGACCCCCATGGCAAAACCGACCGCGGGTGTCGCCTCACCCCCGAGCTGCGTGATCAGTCCGTCGTAACGGCCGCCGGAGCATACGGCATTCTGGGCGCTGGTGGCGGCGGTGATCCATTCGAAAACCGTGCGGTTGTAGTAATCGAGGCCACGCACCAGACGCGGATTCACCCGATAGCCGATCCCGACCCCATCGAGCAGGCTGCGCAGGGCCGCGAAATGCTCGCGTGATTCCTCATCGAGGTGCTCGGTGAGCAGTGGTGCCCCCTGGATCAGCTGCTGCATTGCCGGGTTCTTGCTGTCGAGGATGCGCAGCGGATTGCCGTCGAGCCGCCGGCGGCTGTCGGCATCGAGCTGCGACTCGTGTTGCCCGAAGTACTCGATCAACCGGGCACGATAGGCGCGGCGGCTCTCGGGCGTGCCGAGTGAGTTGATCTCGAGCGTCAGGCCACCGAGACCGAGCCGCTGCCACAGACGTGCGCTGAGTGCGATCAGCTCCGCGTCGACGTCGGGACCCGCATAGCCGACGGCCTCGACATCCACCTGCCAGAACTGACGGTAGCGCCCGGCCTGTGGCGCCTCGTGCCGGAACATGGGACCTAAGCACCAGAGCTTAGGTCGTTGGCCGCGCAGCAGCCGATTCGAGATCAGTGCCCGCACGATCCCCGCGGTTGCCTCGGGACGCAGCGTGAGGCTGTCGCCACCACGATCGGTGAAGGTATACATCTCCTTGCCGACCACGTCGGTGTGCTCGCCGATGGCGCGCTTGAAAAGCTCGGTGCGCTCGAGCACCGGCACGCGGATCTCCTCGTAGCCGTAGGCGGTCAGGAGCTCGCGGGTCACAGCCTCGAAGTGCTGCCAGGCGCCGATCTCGGCGGGCAGCACGTCATTGATGCCGCGAACCGGCTGAATCTCCTCGGCCACCTTCAGTCCCCGTGTGCAACCAGCGGCGGGAGTGGCGCGACGTGACCGCTGCCATCGAGCTGGAAGCGCGCGCTGCCGTCGCGGCGCACCAGCTCATCGAGAGCTACCTTGGTGCCGTTGAGGCGCAGCGTCACGCCGGGGGCGTTGCCGATGATGATGCGCAGCGGCGGCGTGCCGCTCACGGTACGCGTGCTGTCCGGGGCATTCAGACCCTCGAACAGCCGCCTGCCCGAGGCGTCCGTCACCTGCGCCCAGCTGACACCGAAGAACTTCACGTCGAGCTGCGCCTGCGCGGCCGTCGAGGCCGGCGCCCCCGGCGCGCCGCGCCCCGAGGCATTCGCCAGCGCCGTCATCAGCTGTGACGCCGAGGAGTCGCCCACGGTCGCCGGGCCGGCCGCCGAGACCAGCCGTGGCCTCACCACCGGCAGTGTCAGCACCCACCACAGCACGCCGACGATCGCAAACCCCAGCAGCACCAGCAGCGCCAGCGTCACGAGCCGGGCGGAATGGCCGGCGGGCGCGAGGTGCGGGAGGCGGGTGAGATCCGGGCCCGAGGCGGTGGCCGAGGCCGGGTACAGGGTCTGCAGCTCCGCGGGTGCCTCGCCGATCAGCTCGGCGTAGCGGCGCAGGTGGCCACGCGCGTATACGGCGGCGCCGAGCGAGGCGAAGTCCTCGGCCTCGAGGGATTCGAGGATGCGTGCATCCACGTGCAGCTTTTCCGCAGCCTGCAGGATGGTGAGGCCGCGCGCCTCGCGCGCTGCCCGCAGCCGCGTGCCGATGCCGCAGCGCGCTTCGCCGCCAGCCTCAGTCGTGCGCATACACCCTCAGCAGCCGGGGTTGTGATCGAGCGTGGGCAGAGCGCGCGCCTGCTCGGAGCCCGGATAGTCGAGTAGCAGCCGGCGGGCGTACTTTTGCGCCGCCACCGCATCGCCCTGCTTGCGGGTCACTCGCACCCCAAGCAGCAGCAGATCCGGAGTGGCCTCGTAGGTGCCTATGTAACCGTCGATGCGCGCGCGTGCCGGCGCCAACTGGCAGTGATCGGTGTCGAGGCTGGCGAGCTGGTAGGCGGCCTCTGCGTAGTTGGGTCGCAGCTGCAGGGCGGCGTTGAACTGCACGCGGGCCTCATCGTCGCGCTTGGCAGCCCGCAGGCAGACGCCGGCATTGGTGTAGGCCGCCTGCGGTGTGCGGTACAGCGCGTTGTGCGCAGCCTCGAGAAAGCGCTTCACACCCTCGTCGGTGCGGCCGTTCTGGCAGAGGTAAACGGCGTAGTTGTTGACCACATCGGGGTCGTGGGGCGCGAGATGCAGCGCAGTGCGAAACTCCTCGTCGGCTTTCGGCGCGTCGTGCATGCGCTCGAACAGCATGGCGCGCGCGCTGTGGACGTTGGCGTTGTTCGGATCCTCATCGAGTGCCCGGTCGAGCTTGATCTTGGCGACGCCAAGGTCGCCCTGATTCATGTACTGGATGCCGAGCTGGACATTGTCGGCGGCCGCCTCCTGCGAGTTGGCCATATGCAGCGGTGTGCTGCTGTGGCTCACGCAGGCGGCGAGGCCGAGGGCCGCGAGCGCAGCGAGTGCCGCTGCCGCAACGGTGCAGATCGTAGTGTTCACGTGTGTGCTCATGCCTGAACGGCGACGCCGATGACTTTGCTCCCGAGCCGCACCGTGGTGCGGTCGATGACGCGGCCGGCAAGCTGTCCGCAGGCGGCGTCGATATCCTCGCCACGCGTACGCCGCACGGTGGCAAGCACGCCCCGCTGCAGCAGCTCGTCGCGAAAGCGCTGGATGGCGGGTGCGCTCGAGCGGCGGTAGCGCGCGCCGGGAAAAGGATTGAACGGGATGAGATTGACCTTGGCGGGATGCCCCTTGAGGAGGCGGGCCACGGCGCGCGCCTGCGCCGGGGAATCGTTCACTCCATCGAGCATCACGTACTCGAAGGTTACGCTGCGGCCGTTTTGCTCGTCGAGGTAGTGCCAGCAGGCCGGCAGCAGCTCGCCGATCGGGTGCTTGCGGTTGATCGGCACCAGCTCGCTGCGCAGCGCATCGTCGGGCGCATGCAGCGACACGGCAAGTGCCACGTTGCTCACTTCGGCCAGGCGATAGATCTGCGGTACCAGCCCGGAGGTCGACAGCGTCACCCGCCGCCGCGACAGGTCGAAACCGAAGTCATCGAGCAGGATGTCGAGGGCCGGCACGACATTGCGGAAGTTAGCGAGCGGCTCACCCATGCCCATGAGTACGACATTGGTGATGCGGCGTTCGATAACCGCCGCGGCGGATTCGACGGTCGCGGCGCCGCTCGGCTGCGGCACTGCCGCCTGCTCGCGCGACAGCTCGCTCATGGCGAGCCAGACCTGGCCGACGATCTCGGCAGTGGTGAGATTGCGATTGAAACCCTGCTGAGCAGTCGAGCAGAACGAGCAGTCGAGCGCGCACCCAACCTGCGAGGAGATGCACAACGTGCCGCGATCGGGCTCCGGAATGAAGACCATCTCGAACGCCTGGCTCGCATCGGCACGCAGCAGCCACTTGACGGTGGCGTCTGCCGAGCGCTGCACGCTCACGATCTGCGGCGCGCGCACTTCGGCGTGAGCGGTGAGCCGGGTACGGAAGTCTCTGGCGAGATCCGTCATGTCGCTGAACTCGCCCCGGCCGCGCTTGTAAATCCAGTTCATGAGCTGGCGCGCCCGGAACGGCCGGCTGCCAAGCTGCGCGACAAACGCCTCGAGCGCCGGACGCGGCAGCCCGAGGAGGTTGGTGCGCTCTGTAGCGGGCGAGGTCATGGCGTGGCGCGCGTCAGAGGCGCGAGTGCAGCTCCGTGGTGCTGAAGAAATAGGCGATCTCGCGTGCGGCGGTGGCGGGGGCATCCGAGCCGTGCACCACGTTCTGCTCGATGCTGAGGGCGAGATCTGCGCGGATCGTTCCGGGCGCGGCCTGCTTCGGATCCGTGGCGCCCATCAGGTCGCGATTGCGCGCGATCGCATTCTCGCCTTCCAGCACCTGCACGATCACAGGTCCCGAGGTCATGTAGCGCACCAGATCCTTGTAGAACGGACGCTCACGGTGCACGGCGTAGAAGCCTTCGGCCTCACGCTGCGACAGATGCAGCATGCGAGCGGCGATGATCGACAGTCCGGCCTTCTCGAAGCGGCGATAGACCTCGCCGATGAGATTGCGACCGACGCCGTCGGGCTTGACTATGGACAGGGTGCGCTCGAGCGCCATTCGATGGGTACCTCCGCGGGAAAACGCGCGAGTTTACCTTGGGTGCGGCGGCCACGGCAATGCAGCACCCGCCGGAAGTGCCCGTTTGGTAAGGGTTTTTTGAAGCGCGCGGCCGCCCGAAGCGAGCGCAAGCCGGTACTCAGACCGAAAAGCTCTCGCCGCAGCCGCACTCGCCCTTTACGTTCGGGTTCTGGAAGCGGAACGCCTCATTCAAGCCCTGCTTCACGAAATCGACGATCGTGCCGTCGATGAGGCTCAGGCTTCCGGAATCGACGAACACCCGCACGCCGCGGTCCTCGAACATGATGTCGCCGGGCTGCGCAGCCTCGGCGTAGTTCACTGCGTAGGCATAGCCCGAGCAGCCGGTCTTGCGAACCCCAAGGCGCAGCCCGATCGCGCTACCCCGCGCAGCGAGCAGGCCCTTGACGTGGTTGGCCGCGGATTCAGTCAGTGAGATGGGCATCGGTCCTCGACATTGTAGCGCTTACCGCCATTGCAAGAGACAGGCCCGCAGGGCGTCCTCGATCACAAGCAGCCGTCCGAGCTTCTCCACCGGCACCGCACGATTCGCGGCCCAGTCCGCCGGCTCCCCGGGAGCGAGCGTCGCCCGGCTCCGGCCCGGCAGCTCGCGACACAGCCAGCCAGCGACATCGAGAGTATGCGGACAGCCGAAGGCCTGGAAACGTGCATCTTTCACAGTGTCGCCGCAGATGAGCAGCTGGAAGCGCACCCAGGTCTCCTGGCCCGGGCCGCCGGCCTCGCCACTGACCACGGCCTCACCGGCCTTAGCGCCCCCCTCCCAGGCCGGCCGAGCCTCAGGCGGCGCGGCGGGCGACAGCGCGCGCAGGCGGCGCACCGCCGCACCGATCGCCGCCGCGGCGGACTCGATCTCGCGCTCCTCAGTGAACCGGCCGAGGCTCAGGCGCAGCGAACTTGCGGCGAGCTGCGCATCGCGCCCCAGGGCCCTGAGCACGTACGAAGCCTCGGCGCTCGCCGAGTTGCAGGCGGCACCGGTCGAGACGGCGATGCCATCGAGTGCACTCACCAGGCTCTCGCCCTCGATACCCTCGAAGGACACATTGAGGATCCCGGGGGCACGCGGCGCGGCCGCGCCGTTCAGGTGCACACCGCCCAGCGTGCTCAGCCTCATCCACAGCTGATCGCGCAGCTGCGCGAGGCGCGTGGTCTCTGTGGCCAGCTCCTGCGCGGCAATTGCGCACGCCACGCCGAAGCCGACGATCTGGTGCGTCGCCAGCGTCCCGGGGCGCCAGCCCTGCTCCTGGCCGCCGCCGAACATCACCGGCTGCAGCAGGCCACGCGCGCCGCGCCGTACATAGAGCGCACCGATGCCCTTGGGGCCATAAACCTTGTGGGCGGTGAAGGCGAGGAAATCGACCGCCAGGCGGCCAAGGTCGAGGGGCACCTTGCCGGCCGCCTGTGCACAGTCGCTGTGGAAGGCGACTCCGCGCGCGTGACACAGGGCACCGATCGCCGCGATGTCCTGCAGCACGCCGGTCTCGTTGTTGACGCACATGAGCGAGACCAGCTGCGTGTCGGGGCGCAGCGCCGCCGCGACCGACGCCGGCGTGACGACGCCGGAGCGCTCCGGGGTGAGGTAAGTGACCTCGAAGCCCTCCCTGGTGAGGCGCTTGCAGGGGTCGAGCACTGCTTTGTGCTCGGTGCGCGCGGTGATGAGATGACGCCCACGGTCGGCGTTGGCACGTGCCACGCCAAGCAGCGCGAGATTGTTCGACTCGGTGGCCCCGGAAGTGAACACGATCTCCTCGGCAGTGGCGCCCACCAGCACCGCCACCTGCGCGCGCGCCTCGGCGATGCGCGCCGCCGCGGCGCGCCCGTACCGGTGCAACGATGCGGCGTTGCCAAAGTCGCCCTCGAGCGTGAGACAGCTCGCCATGGCCGCGGCCACCCGCGGATCCACCGGCGTCGTGGCCGCATAGTCGAGGTACACGCCCGCCGAGGCGCTCATCGCGGCTGACCCGCGTGCCGGCGCCGGCCCTGCACGGCGGTGAGGATGCCGCGCAGGATGTTGGCCTCGTTGTGATCGAGCTCGGCGCGCTGCAGCAGGCGGCGGATGCGGCTCATGAGGTGAGTGCCGCTCTCGGTGCGGTCGCGGAAATCGATCTCCTCGAGCACCTGCGCGAAATGCGCATAGAGCTGCTGCATCTCCCGCGCCGTGGCGAGCGGCGTGCCCGCGGGCCCGGGGGCAATCTCGAGCGCGCCGCGCGCGCGATACAGCTCGTAGCACACCAGCTGTACCGCCATGGCGACGTTCAGCGCCGGGTAAGCCTCGCTGGCCGGGATGCGCAGCAACACGTGCGCCGACTCGAGCTCCTCGTTGGTGAGCCCGGTACGCTCGGCGCCGAACATCACCGCCGCCGGCGAGCGCCGCGCGTGCTCAACGATGCCGGCCGCGGCGCTACGCACGTCGGCGACGCGGAAATGCTGATCGCGCTCGCGCGCGGTGGTCGCGGCGATCAAGCCGCAGCCCTCGAGCGCCGCCGCGAGCGAGTCCACGACGCGCGCCCCCGCCAGCACGTCGGCGGCGCCCGAGGCCCGCGCGGTCGCTTCGGGGTGCGGAAACTGCCGCGGGCGCACCAGCACCAGCGACGAGAGCGCCATGTTCTTCATGGCGCGCGCCGCCGCGCCGATGTTGCCCGGATGCGAGGGAGCAACCAGTACGATGCGAATGTCGGGGGAATCCATCTGTTACGCTAGCGATCAGCATGGACGTCGCGCCGCAAGGGCAGGCGACGCCGGTCGTCACAACGAGCTTAAAGATCGTGCAGCCGCTTCTCAACATCGCCGTGCGCGCGGCGCGCCGCGCCGGCGAGATCATCGTGCGCAGCCTGAACCGCCTCGAATCGTTGACCATTACCTCGAAGGGGCGCAACGACTTCGTCACCGAGGTGGACCACGCCGCCGAGCACGAGATCATCCAGACCATCCGCCGCCACTACCCGCAACATGCGTTCCTCGCCGAGGAGAGCGGCCGCAGCGGCGAGAGCGACACATTGTGGATCATCGACCCACTGGACGGCACGACCAATTTCCTGCACGGCTTTCCGGTGTTCTGCGTATCGATCGCCTGCCAGATCAAGGGGCGCCTCGAGCACGCCGTGATCTACGACCCGATGCGCGGCGAGCTGTTCACCGCGAGCCGCGGGGCGGGCGCGCACCTCGACAACCATCGCATGCGTGTCAGCAAGGCGCGCTCGCTCGATGGCGCCCTCATCTCCACCGGCTTTCCCTATCGCGCCAATCTGCGCTACCTCGACGCCTACCTCGGCATGCTGCGTGCCGTCACGGAAAGCGCCGCGGGCGTGCGCCGGCCGGGTGCCGCAGCGCTTGATCTGGCTTATGTCGCGGCGGGACGTGTCGATGCGTTCTGGGAGCTCGGCTTAAGCGCCTGGGACACCGCTGCCGGCACGCTCCTCATCCAGGAGGCCGGCGGGCGCATCGGCACATTGACGGGCGCTGAATATCGCCAGGAAGGGCACATCGTCGCCGGCACTCCCAAGGTGTACGCAGCGCTGCTCGAGGCGCTCGCACCGCACATCCCCGAGGATCTGCGCGCCCGCTGAGACGCGCATCCGCGCGCGCTGCCTCGCCCGAGCTGGCTCGCTTTCCCGGGGTCGCTTGTGTAGAGTCCCAGCGAAAAATCGGGGGTCCAAATGGCGCGACAACTTCTGGCTACCAAGTCGATCGCCGAGCTGCAGGAGCAGGAAAAGAGCGGCAATCAGCTGCGGCGCGCGCTCGGTTGGGGACATCTGACGCTGCTCGGCATCGGCGGCATCATCGGCACCGGCATCTTCGTGCTCACCGGCACCGCGGCCGCCAATCACGCTGGCCCCGCCCTGCCGCTATCGTTCATCGTCGCCGGACTCGGCTGCACGTTCGCGGGTCTGTGCTATGCGGAGTTCGCCGCGATGATTCCGGTGTCCGGCAGCGCCTACTCCTACTCCTACGCGACGCTCGGCGAGGGCATCGCCTGGTTTATCGGCTGGAACCTGGTGCTCGAGTACCTGTTCGCAGTGGCGACAGTCTCGGTCGGCTGGTCGGGCTATGTGGTGAGTCTGCTCGATCAGCTGCACATCCACCTGCCGGCACAACTGACCAACGCGCCGTTCGGCACGCCGATGGGTAAGGAAACCTTCGACATCGTCTCCACCGGAGCGATCCTCAACGTGCCGGCGGTCCTGATTGTCGCGGGCATCGCCACGATCTGCTACATCGGTATCAAGCAGTCGGCCTGGTTCAACTCGGTCATCGTCGCCATCAAGGTGACGGTGATCCTGCTGTTCATCCTGGTCGGCGTGAGCTACATCAATCCGACCAACTGGCACCCGTTCATACCGCCGAACGGCGGGCAGTTCGGCCTGTTCGGCTGGAGCGGCGTGATGGCCGCCTCCGGCGTCATCTTCTTCGCCTACATCGGCTTCGACGCCATCTCGACCGCGGCGCAGGAGACCAGGAACCCGCAGCGCGACATGCCGATCGGCATTCTCGCGAGCCTGGTGGTCTGCACGGTCCTGTACGTCATCGTCTCGACGGTGCTGACCGGAATGGTCAGCTACAAGGATCTCGACGTCGCGGCACCGGTCGCGCTCGCCCTCGACCGGCACAACGCTCCGTACTGGATCGGAATTGCGGTCAAGCTCGGCGCGGTCTGCGGCATGACCTCGGTGATGCTGGTGATGACCATCGCCCAGGCGCGTATCTTCTTCGCCATGGCACGCGATGGGCTGCTGCCGCCGGTCTTTGGGCGGGTGCACCCGCGCTTCAAGACGCCCTCGGTCGGCACGGCGGTGACCGGGGCGTGCGCTGCGCTTGTCGGCGGACTGTTTCCGGTGAAGATCCTCGGCGAAATGGTGGCGATCGGAACGCTGGCGGCTTTCGTCACCGTGTGTATCGGCATACTGGTATTACGCCGCAGTCGCCCCGATCTGCCGCGCCCGTTCCGCGCACCCTGGCCGTGGTTCACCTGTATCGCCGGCGCGGTCGTGTGCGGTGCGATGATGGTGTCACTCGGGGCCGCCACCTGGGCACGGCTGGTAATCTGGACCGGCGTGGGGGTATTGGTCTACGCCTTCTACGGCTACCGCCACAGCTGCGTAGGCAAGGCCAACGGCGCGGCTGCATCGCCCGCCATGACGCGCTGATTGCTGCTCGGCGTGGCGCGGGCCTGCGCTAAGGCAGGTGGTCCAGCGCTGCCTTCTTGACGCTCGGGAACAGGTGCTCGGCGGTCAGGCCGAAGTCGAGCGCGATCGCGCTCGAGATGTAGATCGAGGAGTAAGTGCCGGCGATGATGCCGATCAGCAGCGCCGCCGAGAATCCCTTGAGCGCCGGCCCGCCGAGAAACAGCAGCGCCACCACCACGATCGAAGTCACCACTTTGGTCATGATGGTGCGCGACAGCGTCTGGTTGATCGACTGATCGAGCACCACGTCGGGAGGCGAGCGGCGGTTGCCCTCGAAGCGCTCGCGGATGCGGTCGAACACCACAACCGTGTCGTTGAGCGAGTAGCCGATCACCGCCAGCATCGCCGCCACCACCGACAGGTCGAACGACATCTGCGTGATGGAGAAAAACCCCAGCACCAGAATCGGATCGTGCAGCACGGCGAGGATCGCGCCCGACGACAGCCGCCAGGTATGGAAGCGGAAGGCGATGTACAGGAATATGCCGAACAGGGTGAAGCCGAGCGCCTCGAAGGCGCTCCACTTCAGCTCGTTGCCCACCTGAGGGCCGACCACTTCGAGCTGCACCACCTGGGCACCGGCGTCGATGCCGCGCAACACACCCTCGAGCTGCGTGCGTACGGCGTTCGCGTCCTGCTTGGGATCGGGCGGCAGGCGGATGTTGATGTCGCGCGAAGTACCGAAGATCTGCACCGACGGATCGTGGAAGCCCGCGGCCACCAGCCGGGTGCGCACCTGATCGACGTCCGCGGCCCGCGAAAAGGTCGTGTTGGCGCTGACACCGCCGGTGAAGTCGATGGCGAGATTCACGCCGCGCATGAAGAACGAGCCGATCGACACGATCATCAGCAGCGCCGACAGCGTGTACCACACCTTGCGGGTGGCCATGAACGGGTAGCTGGTCTGATGGCTGAAGAATTCCACGTTGAGTCCTTGAGTGAAGCGGCGGCGGTCAGCCGATCGCGAGTCCGGTGAGCTTGCGCCGACCGCCGTACATGAGCGTGAGCAGTGCGCGGCTGCCCATCAGCGAGGTGAACATCGAGGTGATGATGCCGAAGGTCAGCACCACGGCGAAGCCGCGGATCGGGCCGGTGCCGAGCACCCACAGCACGACGCCCGCGATCAGGGTGGTGACGTTGGAGTCGGCGATCGCCGAGAACGCCTTCTCGAAACCGGCGCGGATCGCTGCCTGCGGCGACACGCCCTTGCGGATCTCCTCGCGGATACGCTCGTAGATCAGCACGTTGGCATCCACCGCCATGCCGACGGTGAGCAGGATGCCGGCGATACCCGGGAGTGACAGGACCTGGTGCATCATCGATAGCAGTGCCGCGAGCAGCACTACGTTGGCGAGCAGCACCAGGTCGGCGACGATGCCGAACACCTGGTAGTACAGCGCCATGAACAGGAACACGCCGGCCATGCCGATGATCAGCGCGGTGACGCCCTCCTCAATGTTCTTGGCGCCGAGGCTCGGGCCGATGGCGCGCTCCTCCACCGGGTAGATTGCGGTCGCCAGCGATCCGGAGCGCAGCAGCAGCGCCAGCTCGCGCGCCTCGCCCGACTGCAGCCCGGTGATCACGAAGCTGTTGCTGAACACCCCGCGGATGGTCGCGTCGTTGATGACGTCCTCGTCGGTCACCTCGTGCACGACCTTCTTGCCATCGACCTCGACCGTCTCGGGGTGCTTCTCGATCAGCACCACCGCCATGCGGCGGTTCACGTTGGCGCGCGTGGTGCGCAACATGTTGTCGCCGGCACGCGCATCGAGGCGCACGTTGACCCCCGGGCCGTCCTGCGAATTCCCGGTGGTGGCGTTGGTGAGCTGATCGCCCGTGGCGATGACTTCGCGCTTCAACAGTATCGGCCGGCCGATTCGGGTATGGGTATAGAGCTTGGAGCCGAGCGGTACCTGCCCGGTCTGCGCCGCCTCGACCGCGTTGTTCTGCATGTCCTCGAGACGGAACTCGAGGGTCGCCACGCGGCCGAGAATGTTCTTGACCTCGGCGGAGTTCTGCACTCCGGGCAGCTGCACGTTGATGCGATCCACGCCCTGGCGCTGCACGATCGGCTCGGACACGCCGAGCTCGTTGACGCGATTGCGCAGCGTCGTGATGTTCTGCTGGATGGCATAGTCCTGGCGTTCGCGTACCTGCGCGGTAGTCATCGACGCCGCGAGCACCGGACCTGCGGTCGTGCTCTCGGTGGCGATCGACAGGCCCTGCAGGGGCTGCGCGAGCGCGCTGCGCGCTGCACCCACGTCCGCACCGGGCGCGAGCTGCACGCGAACGGTGTTCTGCTGGCCGGCCGCGCCGACCGTGACGTCACGGAAGGCAACCTTGGCGTTGGTCAGCGCGCGGCGTGCGTCGGTGGCGTAGCCCTCGAGCGCCTGCGAAACCGCGGAATTCACGTCGACCTGGTACAGCAGGTACAGGCCGCCGCGCAGATCGAGTCCCAGCGGCATCGGCTTCAGGCCGAGCACCCGCAGCGCCTCGGGCGTACGCGGCGCGAACGACACCGCCGTGATGTAGGTGTTCTTGAAGTCGTCGTTGTTGTTCACCGCATCGCGCGCCGCCAGCTGATCCGGAACGCCGGCGAAGCGCACCATGAGGCGCCCCTGGTCGATGTAGCTCTTCTCGAAGCGCACGCCGTGGGTCTTGAGGAATGCCTCCACGGTCTGCGCGGCTTCCGGTGTAACGGCGCTGTGATCCTTGCGCGCCACCTGCAGCGCCGGGTCCGATCCGAATACATTCGGCAGCGCAAACAGCAGCGCCAGCAGCAGCACCGCCACGACGAGGATGTACTTCCAGCGCGCGTACTCGAGCATGGATCAGGCGCTCTTCAGCGTGCCCTTCGGCATGAGCTGCGCGATCTGGAAGCGCTGGATCTTGACGCGCACGCCGTCGGCGATCTCGAGCGTCACGAAGGTCTCGCCGACATCGGTGACGCGACCGAGCATTCCGCCGGTGGTCACCACCTCATCCCCCGCGGCGAGCTTCGACACCAGTGCCTGGTGCTCGCGGGACTTCTTCTGCTGCGGCCGGATCAGCAGAAAGTAGAACACGCCGACGAACAGCACCATCATTAGCAGCGGCATGAACTGCCCGGTCGGGCCCGGCGCGGCCTGCGCCCAGGCGTCGGAAATCAGAGGGTTCATTTAGGCGTTCCGGAAAGCGAAGGGGCGGCATTATGCCACAGCATCCTCACCGGGCCGCCGGTCGGCGAGGAACCCCCGGGCGAAGCTTTCCAGGGTACCGGCCGCCAGGGCGTTGCGCAGTGCGCGCATCAGGCCGAGATAGAAGTGCAGATTGTGCAGGGTGTTAAGTCGCGCGCCCAGCATCTCGTTGCAGCGGTCGAGGTGGCGCAGGTAGGCGCGTGTGTAGTTACGACAGGTGTAGCAGGCGCACGCGGGATCGATCGGACCCAAGTCGCTCTGGTGGGCGCTGTTGCGGATGTTGATGACCCCGGTGCGCGTGAACAGGTGGCCGTTGCGCGCATGGCGGGTCGGAATGACGCAGTCGAACAGATCGATGCCGCGCAGCACCGCGGCCACTATATCCTCCGGCCGACCCACGCCCATCAGGTAGCGCGGCCGCTCGGCCGGCATGTGCGGCACGACCGCCTCGAGCACAGCGAGCCGCTCCTGCTCCGATTCGCCGACCGCCAGCCCGCCCACCGCGAGTCCCGGCCAGTCGAGGCGCAGCAGCGTCTCGAGCGAGGCGAGGCGCAGCGGAATGTGCATGCCGCCCTGCACGATGCCGAACAGGCCACCGGGAGGACCGGCGGCGCGGTGGTAGTGCGCATGACTGCGCGCCGCCCAGCGCATCGAGCGCTCCATGGAGGCGCGCGCCTCGGCTTCAGTGGCCGGGTGCGCGGTGCAGTCATCGAGTGCCATGGCAATGTCGGAGCGCAGCGTGAGCTGCACGTCCATCGAGTCCTCGGGCGTCAAACGCACCTCGGCACCATCGATGGGCGAGCGGAAGCGCACCCCTTCCTCGCTGATATGCCGCAGGCTCTTGAGACTGAATACCTGGAAGCCACCGGAGTCGGTGAGCAACGGCCGCTCCCAGTGCATGAAGCGATGCAGTCCACCGTGCGCGGCGATGACCGCGGTCCCGGGCCGCAGCATGAGGTGGAAGGTGTTGCCGAGCACGATCTGCGCGCCGAGGCCGTCGAGCTCCTCGGGGGTAAGCGCCTTCACCGTGCCGTAGGTGCCGACCGGCATGAAGGCCGGGGTCTCGATCACCCCATGCGCGGTCGTCAGCCGCCCGAGCCGCGCCGCACCGCAGCGCATCGACACTGCGAATGCCGGCCTCACGGCTGGCGCTCACGGGCGAGCAGCATGGCGTCCCCGTAGCTGAAGAAGCGGTAACGCGCGGCGATGGCGTGCGCGTAGGCGGCGCGCACCGCCTCGTGGCCGGCGAATGCGCACACCAGCATGAGAAGTGTCGACTCCGGCAGATGAAAGTTGGTGAGCAGCATATCGCTCACCCGGAAACGAAATCCCGGCGTGATGAACAGGCGCGTCTCGCCGCTCCAGGGCGCGAGCTCACCGCCGGGGGCGGCGCGCGCGGCGGACTCGAGAGCGCGCGTCACGGTCGTGCCGACCGCCACCACCCGGCCACCGCGCGCCCGGGTGCGCCGCACCGCCTCGCAGGTCGCGCGGCTCACCGCCATCCGCTCGGCGTGCATGGTATGCGCATCGAGCTCATCGACCCGCAGCGGCTGGAACGTTCCCGCACCGACGTGCAGCGTGACGAAAGCCCGCTCCACGCCGCGCGCCTCGAGGGCAGCCGCGAGCGCCGGGTCGAAGTGCAGACTGGCCGTGGGCGCCGCCACCGCGCCCGGCTCGCGCGCAAAGATGCTCTGGTAGCGCTCGCGGTCACTGGCGAGCGGGGCGCGGCGGATGTAGGGCGGCAGCGGGACCTCGCCCCAGCGCTCGAAGAACTCGACGGCGGACTCAGGCAGCGCGACGCGCCACAGGTCGCCACTGCGCTCCAGCACCTGCAGCGCGCCGCCGCGGGTGGCAATCGTGAGGCCGGCGCGCACCGGCTTGCTGCAGTTGAGGTGCGCCAGTGCCTGGTTGCCCTCGAGCCCGCGCTCCAGAAGGATCTCGACGCGCCCGCCGCTCGGCTTAGCACCGAAGAGGCGTGCGGCGATCACGCGCGTATCGTTGAACACCAGCAGGTCACCCGCCGCCAGGTATCGCGGCAGCCCGGCCACCGTGTCATCGGTGAGCGCGCCGCTCGCTGTGTCCAGCACCAGCATGCGGCTCGCCGAGCGCTCGGCGAGCGGTGTCTGGGCGATCAGCTCGGCGGGCAGTTGATAGGCGAAATCCTGACGGCGCACGCGCGCATGGTACACGCACGGCGCCCGCGGTCCGCCGCGCGCGCCTGGCCGTGCTGTCAGGTTTGGTCGCGCATGATCACCACGCCCGCCGGCGCCGGCGCTGCGGGCGGCAGCGGCGCGGCCGGCGGCATGGGTGCGAGCGCGCGCACGCGCGCATCGCGCGCCGTGGCGTGCCGCTCGCCCAGACGCTCGGGCAACGTGGTCGAGATATCCTGCGTCTTGTGGAGGCGCACGATGCGCAACGTGACCTTCTCACCGGGCTGATAGGAGCCGAGGATACGCGTCGCGTGCGAGCCACTGCTTGGCTCGCGCCCGTCGATGGCGAGAATGACATCGCCGTCCTCGAGCTTCAGCACGCCGTCGGCGGGCGCCCGCACCACCAACACCCCCTTGTCGCTGCCGAAGTAGCGCCCGAGCTGCGGCGTCAGGGTTGCGAGCTCCATGTCCATGAGCGGCCGCTGCAGCAGCAGCGGACCGCGAAACCCGGACAGCAGGTCGCCCACACCGGGCAACCCCTCGTGCGCGAACACGACGTCGGGCCCGGAGCGTGCGGTGACCGCGAAGTCGCGCGTGGCTCCGTCGCGCTGCACGCGCACGCTCACCTTGCTGTCGGGCTTGACCGCGCGTATCAACCGCATCACCTGCCGCGCCGGATTGTCGCCTTTCACTTCGGTGCCGTTCACCGCCACGATCACATCCCCGGCGTGGATGCCGGCCTCGGCCGCCGGTCCGCCGGGACTGACAGCGCGGACTCGCGCGCCCGCTCCACCCGGCGCGGGGTCGAGTTGCACGCCGATGATGGCGCGGCCGTGCTCATCCCAGCTCTCCCAGTCGAAATCCTTGAAGCCCTCGATCACGGGACGACTCATCTGCGCGGTCAGCTCCGCCACCTGATGCGCGGCCGCTTCGAGCTGCTTGCGCGCCGCTTCCAGCTGCGCCTCAAGCTTCTCCTGCTCGGCCTCGCGGCGGCTGTCGTCGCCGCGCTTGCGGGAAGCCTCCGCTGCCTGCTGAGAGTCGTCTTCGGCGGGCGCCGCGACGGCGGCGACCGCGACCATGGGCCGGCAGCTGACCGCGGCGGCACAGGCCGCCAGCAGGGCGCCGAAGATGAGGACCAGGGATCGGTTCATGTGTGACATCTCCTCCAGGTATTCAGCGCGAGGCAGCGGCGAGCGACTCCGCATAGCGCACCTGCACAAGCGAGCTGACGAGTTGCGTGCGGTCATCGAGCAGCGCCTGCAGGCGCGCCGGCGGAGCCCGGCCCGCACGCGCCGCGCTCACCAGGTCATCGACCTGCGCGATGTTGTCTTCGAGCGTCTCGACCGCGGCGCGCGTGCCGACGTGCACCAGGGAGGGCTCGCGCGGCAGACTCTCGAGGTAACGCTCGGCGGAAGTCTCATCGGCGACCGGGGGCTCCCGGCTCGGCAGCCTGGCGAGGCCGTATTGCAGCGCCTCCGGGACGGTGGTGCGTGGATGGCGTGGCAGGCCGGCGACACGGATCGCCAGCGCGCACAGTGCCACGGCGAGCACGAGGCCGGCGGCCAGCGCCGGTGCCCAGGTGAGGTGCGTGGCCCGTGTCGGGCGCGGCAGCGAGCGGCGGCGGAACTCCTCCCAGCCGAAGGGCGGCGCGGCCTCCTGCGGCAGCGCGTGCAGCAGCGGTGCAACGCTCGGCTCGCGGCCTAAGTCGGTGTGCATGTTGGTCGGTGTCCCTGCGGCTCGAGCCAGGCGCGCACCCTGTGGTGCGCGCGTGCGAGCTGCGACTTGGAGAAGCTGACTGATCGGCCGAAGGCCTGGGCGATCTCGGCATGCGAATAGCCCTCGACCTCGTACATCCATAGCACCGCGCGCGCCGTCGGCGCGAGCAGCGCCAGTGCCCGCTCGAGGTCGATGACTTCCGGGAGGAACGGCGCGGTCACGCCCGCGACGGCCTCGGGCAGCTCGCCTGGCTCGTTCGCCCCGAAGCACAGCCGTACCCGCCGCCACGGCGAGCGCAGGTGCATGAGGCTGCGCGAGATGGCGATCTGCCGCAGCCAGGCGCCGAGCGGCGCCTCGCCACGGAAGTCTGTGAGGCGCTCGAACAGGATCATCATGGTGTCCTGGAACACGTCCTCGGCTGCACTGCGCTGCGGGATGAGGCGCAGGATGAGGCCAAAGGTTGCCGGCGCCACGGCGGCGTAGATCGTCCGCCGCGCACCCTCCTCCCCCGCGCACGCCCGCAGCCGCACCGCCTCGGGAACCGTGATGTCGACGAGTCTCGCCACGGGTTACTTAGATGCAACAGGCGCGCAAAAGGTCGCAGTCGGGAGTCGAATTCCCAATATCCCTGCCGACGTCCGCCGCCGTATACTGAAATCCGATGCCCGAGTGGCGGAATTGGTAGACGCAGCGGACTCAGACAACTTTGAGCCCTCGCGGAGAAATCCCCGAGGTGAAGCCCGTCAAACTCGGTGAAGGCCCTGAGCCCTAGCGGCGCTCGAGCTAACGCCGAGCCAAGCCCGCACGGCAAGCGCGCGGGAAGGTGTAGAGAGCAGACGGCGGGCACCTAAAGCCTTAAGAAGGCCATGGTGATGGCGTGCTCCAGACCACGAACCCGGAACTCAGACTTTCGGGGCGGCGAAAGTCGAAGTGGCAGGAAAATCCGCCGCCCTCACAGGCGTGTCGGTTCGACTCCGACCTCGGGCACCATCATCAAATGCGCAGCTCCCAGTGCCGGCAGCGCCGACAGCAGCACGAGCCCGCTCCAGAAATCGAAGGCCTGGAATGTGCCCGCGACTCGCTCGCTCAAGCCTTGGGCGATGAGGACTATGCCGTTGAGTACCGGCGCGGCCATCAATGCCGTGCGCAGCCACCGCGCACTGATTCGTTTCGCATTGAAGAGCGTCCGGAATGCAACGACCAACCCGATGGGGCCCATCGCCGCGAGAGCCGCGGCTACCAGCGGAACCGCCGCATCATTGGAGTCCCCCGACATGGGGCGGTGCAGGGCGCTGCTCAGGGCCTGCACGGCGTCACAAAAAGCGATAGTGAGCGGCACGAAGCACAGAAGCATCTCGGGTACCGCCACCCAGGTGGAAATCCGCAAGCTGCTCTTGAACATGGCTGAGACCCTCTCTTTGAGCGCCGCAACTACGCAGCCCACAGCCCAGACAACCGCAGCGCCCTCATCGTCGCAATGCGGAAGCTCCGCGATCATGGCGCTCGCCCAAGCGGCGCGTTTTGCCGGCAGCAGGCGCGCGGCAAGCCTCACCAGCGCCAGCGAAAATCTCCGCACTGGCGGACCAGAGCCGATCACGGGGCGAGGCCTGCGGCACGCGCAACACCAGGTATTTCGACGGAGATAGCCAGCTGCTGCCTCGCGAACGCAACGCCGTCGGCCGTCAGCCGGTACATGTGCCGGGGCGGACGGCCGGGTTCAGCCGCGGCCTGCCAGCGCGAGTCCAGCAGCCCCCGGTCGCTGAGGCGCATCAGGATCGGATACAAAGTACCGGACTTAAGTCCGGCCTCCCTGGATAGCTCATACCCGTGTCGCCAGGCTCGCGGCCGTTGCGTCAGAACGGCCAACAACAACAAGGTCTGGCGAGAGGCTTTTCGGCTGCGCTCCATGGCACTAAGTCTACATATATAGAGATAAGTATCAAGCGCTGCCCGGTACTTTGTGACGGGCTTCGCCGCCGCAGTGACCGTGCCTCGTCGCCGCGCGCCGACGCCTTGCCGCGCTTGCCTCGTCCTGCCATGGTGCAGGCGGCAATGACGCTCCACCTGCCGCGCACCCTGCTGCTGCTCACCGCGACCCTCACCGCCTGCGGCGGGGGCGGACATTCCACCGCGCAGTTGACTTCACCGCCCCCGCCACCGCCGCCACCGCCGAGCAGCACGCACACCGACGTCACGACCTACAAGAACGACCTGGCGCGCACCGGCCAGAATCTCACCGAGACCTCACTCACGCTGACTAACGTCAGTGCATCGAGCTTTGGCCTGCTGCGGATCCTCGCGACCGACGGCAAAGTGGATGCGCAGCCGCTGTACCTGTCGGCGCTGTCGGTGGGCGGCACGAGCCACAACGTGGCGTTCGTCGCCAGCGAAAACGACACGGTATACGCCTACGACACCGACACCGGGACAGCGCTGTGGCAGAAGTCGATGCTCGGCGCGGCTGAGATGCCGAGCGATGACCACAGCTGCAGCCAGGTAACGCCCAGCATCGGCGTCACGGCGACTCCGGTGATCGACCGCAGCGCCGGCGCTCACGGCGCCCTGTTTGTCGTTGCCATGTCGCTCGACGCGTCGCAGAACTACCACCAGCGGCTGCACGCGCTCGATGTAACGACGGGAGCGGAGCTGTTCGGCGGCCCGGCGGAGATCGCCGCCGTGTATCCCGCCGCCGGCGGCGGCTCCAACAGCTTCGCCGCCGGCGACTACGAGGAGCGCGCGGGACTGCTGCTCCTGAACGGCGTGATCTATACCACCTGGACCTCGCACTGCGATGACTCGCCCTACACAGGCTGGGTGATCGCCTACAGCGAGACTACCCTCGCGCAGACCGCGGTGCTCAACGTCGCTCCCAACAGCGCCGGCGGCGGGCCCTCGATCTGGATGGCCGGCGGCGGGCCGGCGGCGGATTCCTCCGGCAACATCTATCTGCTCACCGCCAACGGCGTGTTCGACACGACGCTGAATGCCAGCGGCTTCCCGAACCAGGGCGACTACGGCAACTCGTTCCTCAAGATCTCTACCGCCGGCGGCGGCTTGAGCGTTGTCGACTACTTCGCCATGTACAACGAGGTCGCCGAGTCGAACGCGGACACCGATCTCGGCTCCGGCGGCGCGCTGCTGCTGCCCGATGGAACCGATTCGGGTGGCACCACCCGCCATCTCGCGGTGGGTGCCGGCAAGGACGGCAACCTGTATGTGGTCAACCGCGACTCGATGGGCAAGTTCAACCCCACAAACAACAACCAGATCTGGCAGCAGCTCTCCGGCGCGCTCGGCGGCGGCATCTGGTCGACGCCGGCTTATTTCGACGGCAGCGTGTACTACGGTCCGGTGGGCGGGGCGCTGCTCGCGTTCCGCGTGAGCAAGGCGATGCTCGGGGGCGCACCGAGCTCACAGAGCGCAACCAGCTTCGGCTACCCGGGAACGGCGCCGGCGATCTCGGCCAACGGTACCGCCAACGGCATCGTCTGGGCGCACGAGAACGCCGGTTCGGGAGCTGCGGTATTGCATGCCTACGCGGCGAGCAATCTCGCCACCGAGCTCTACAACAGCACCCAGGCGCCGAACTCGCGCGATTCCTTCGGCAGCGGCAACAAGTTCATCACACCGGCGATCGCCGACGGTAAGGTGCTGGTCGGCACCACGAGCGGCGTTGCGGTCTTCGGACTGCTTTGACCACCGGCGCGCGGCGGCCGTATCCTCGCCGCCCACCATGAACTACTGCAGCCAGTGCGGCGCGCCGGTGGCGCTGCGGATCCCGCCCGGCGACCACCTGCCGCGCCACGTCTGCGAGGCGTGCGGCACGATCCACTATCAGAACCCGCGCCTGGTCGTCGGTTGCGTGCCCGAGTACGAGGGCCGCATCCTCCTCTGCCGCCGCGCGATCGAGCCGCGCCTCGGCTACTGGACGGTGCCGGCAGGCTTCATGGAGAACGGCGAGACGCTGCAGCAGGGCGCCGCCCGCGAGTCGCAGGAAGAAGCGCTGGCGCACGTCGAGATCGGCTCGCTGCTGGCGGTCGTGCACGTGCTGCACGCCCGCCAGGTGCATGTGTTCTTCCGCGCCAGCCTGCGCGGCGGCGACTATGGTGCGGGGACTGAGAGCCTCGAGGTCGCCCTGGTGCCGACCGCCGACATCCCGTGGGGGGATCTGGCCTTCCCGAGCACCGAGTTCGCGCTGCGTCGCTGGCTCGAGGACCGGGCGGCGGGGCGCGAGCCGCACCACTTCACCACCATCGACCGGCGGCTGGGCACGGCGGTCCGCTCGACCTCATGACCGGCAGGCCGCTGCTGATAGCCGCGGATGCTCACCCGCACCGCTGCCGCGTGGCACAATATTCGGCCGCTGCGCTCAACTCCCGGGAAGTCTGAATGACCTTTGTCGTCACCGAAAACTGTATCAAGTGCAAGTACATGGATTGCGTCGAGGTCTGTCCCGTCGACTGCTTCCATGAAGGGCCGAACTTCCTCGCCATCGATCCCGAGGAATGCATCGACTGCACGCTGTGTGAGCCGGAGTGCCCGGTCGAGGCGATCTTCTCCGAGGAGGAGCTGCCGAAGGGCCAGGAGCAATTCAAGCAGTTGAACGCCGAGCTCGCCAAGGGGTGGCCGGTGATCACCGAGAAGAAGGCCGCACCCACCGATGCCAAGGAGTGGGAAGGCAGGCCGGACAAGCTGAAGCTGCTCGAGCGGTAGCCCGATTGGCGCGCCGGCCGTGCGGGCGGGGCGCAACGCCACGTCAACAGCTCGTTTGTACCTGCGGGCAAAAGCCCGGCTGCCCGCTAACCCCCGCTCTGCCCCGCGCTCAGTGGTGCGGCTCTTCCTGCAGGTGCTTGAGCAGCACATCGGGCGGCAGGTAGCCGGCCACCATCTCGCCGTCGGCCATTACGATGGCCGGCGTGCCGGTGATGTTGAACTTCTGACCGAGCGCCCAGAAGCGCGCCAGCGGCGTGTCCGTGCAGGCCTTGTTCTTGAGGTCCTGACCCAGCTTCGCCTTGGTGAGGGCGTCGTTGCGGTTCGAGGAGCACCACACCTGCTCCGCTTTCGTCCAGGACGGCGTGTTCGGCCCATTGCGCGGATAGAGCGCGTAGCGCACGCGGATGCCCAGGCGGTTGTACTCGGCGATCTGGCTGTGGAGCTTGCGGCAATAGGGGCAGTCGACGTCGGTGAACACGGTGACCGTGTACTTCGGATCCTTGCCGGCGAAGATCAGCATGTCGCTCTCCGGCACCGCCGCCAGCTCCCGTAGCCGCAGCTCGCGCCGGTGATTCTCCGTGAGATTAGTGTTCGAGCCGAGCTCCACCATGTCGCCGCTGATCGCGTAGCGGCCATCGCCGCTTACGTAGGCGATGTCGCCGTCCCGGGTGAACTCCCAGATACCCGGAATCGGTGTGGCACGCAGCTCATCGACGCGTGCGCCGCCCGGGATTTTCTTGGCGATCTCCTCGCGCGGATCGACGCTCTTGGCCTGCGGCTGCTGGGCGAGCGTCAGACTCCACGGCGCGACCGCCAGCAGCGCGATAACCGGCAGCAGCTTCTTCGGGGACATTGGGTTCTTCCGTGGACGCATCAGGTGGGCGGTTGGACTTGCGCCGCCGTGATTGGTTCGCGGCCCGCGCGCTGCACACCCGGCAGCGAATTAAGTTTAGCAGACGGGGAACCGAGACACACGGCGCGTGCGTGCAGCGCTCGTGCGCGCGTCAGCCGCGCGGGTGGTGCTGCGAGTGCAGCTCTTTCATGCGCTCGCGCGCGACGTGCGTGTAGATCTGGGTGGTCGACAGATCGCTATGCCCGAGCAGCAGCTGCACCACGCGCAGATCCGCGCCGTGATTGAGCAGATGAGTCGCGAATGCATGGCGCAGCGTATGCGGCGACAGGTCCTTGCTGATGCCGGCCTTGCGCGCGTAACGCTTGATGATGTGCCAGAAGGCCTGGCGCGTCATGCGATCGCCACGCCGCGTCGGGAACAGATAGTCGGTCTGGCGCTCGAGCAGGATCTCGCCGCGTGGGCCGCGGGCGAACTCCTTCATCGAGCGCATGGCTTCCTCGCCGAGCGGGATCAGCCGCTCGCGATCGCCCTTGCCGAGAATACGGATCACGCCCTGGTTGAGGTTGATCTGGCTCTGGCGCAGGTTGACGAGCTCCGACACCCGCAGCCCGGTGGCGTACAGCACCTCCAGCATGGTGCGGTCGCGGTTGCCGAGCGGATCGCTCACCAGCGGAGCGGCGAGCAACGACTCGACCTCCTCCTCGGTGAGCGAGCGCGGCAGCGAGCGCCCGATCTTGGGCATGGCGATCTGCGCGGTCGGATCCTCGCGGATCACGCCCTCGCGCATGTAGTAACGGAAAAATCGGCGGAAGCTCGACAACTGGCGTGCCGTCGAGCGCGGCCGCGACCCGCCGCGCACCCGCGAGGCGATGAACTCCTGCAGGTCGACGCGCGAGGTGTGCATGATCGGCACGTTGCGCTCGCTCAACCAGCGGGCGAGCGCGGTGAGATCGGCGCGGTAGGCGGCCAGCGTGTTGGGCGACAGGCCGCGCTCCATCCACACGGCATCCAGGAAGCGGGAGACCGCCGGGTCAGCGGAATCGGCGTTGGAGCTCATGGCGTAAGCGGCTGCCTGGTTAGACAAGACTCGACTCGCTGGTCCTCAGGGCAGGCGCGGCACAAGGCACCGTGTGACGGCCCCGACTTCCGGGTAATGTGGTGACCGCAGTATGGTGAGCACCATGGAGGGACCGACGTGATGACCTTCACATCTGCATTCCGGCGTTAACATAAAGAGAACCAGTTCACACCCGAAATTGGCGCCGCGTCCCACTCCCATGACCGCGAAATCACCGCGGCCGCCGCTGCGGCCGGCAACGGTGCTCCTGGCCCCACTCCGGTTGCTGTATGCGGTGTGGGTGGCCCTCACCTTCCTCGCGGCGGGATTGACTGCGCTCGTGCTGCTCGAAGTGCTGCCCGGAGCCGCGCGCCGGCGCGCCACGGCACGTGCCTGCGCCCGCGGCTTCCTGTGGCTGGGCGGTATGCCACTCACGGTGCGGCACGTCGAGCGCCTGCCCGCCGGGCAATGCGTGGTGGTGTGCAATCACGCGAGCTATCTGGACGGCCCGGTGCTCACCGCGGCCCTGCCGCCGCGCTTCAGCTTCGTGATCAAGCGCGAGATGGCACGCGTGCCGCTCGCCGGCCGGGCACTGCGGCGCCTCGGCTCGGAATTCGTCGAGCGCTTCGACCGCACGCAGGTGGCGGCAGATGCGCGCCGCGTGATACGCAACGCCGCGCACGGGCACTCGCTGGTGTTCTTTCCCGAGGGCACGTTCACCCCCGCCCCCGGGCTGCTCAAGTTCCACACCGGAGCATTCGCCAGTGCCGTGCGCGCCGGGTGCCCGGTGGTGCCAGCCGTGGTGCGCGGCACGCGCCGTGCGTTGCCACCGCGCGGCGCACTGCCGCTGCCGGGGCGGCTCGAGCTCGAGATCCTGCCGCCAATCGCAGTTGCCGCCGATGCCACCAGCGAGCGGGTCGCGGCGCTGCGCGATGCGGCGCGGACGGCGATCCTCGCCGCCCTCGGCGAGCCCGATCTCACATGTTGCGACGATACTGTCCGCCCACCCGATACAGCGCCTGCGAGATCTGCCCCAGCGAGCACACCTTGACGCACTCCATGAGCTGCGCGAACACGTTACCGCCACCGGCTGCAGCGCGCTGCAGGGCAGCGAGGGCCGCGGGCGAGCGCTCGGCGTTACTTGCCTGAAACGCGCGCACGGCGGCGACCTGAGCCTGCTTTTCCTCCTCGGTCGAGCGGATCAGCTCCGTGCCCTTGTGCTCCTCGGTGGCATCGGCCGCCGACAGGAAGGTGTTGACGCCGACGATCGGCAGCGAGCCGTCGTGCTTGCGGGTCTCGTAATAGAGCGACTCCTCCTGGATCTTGCCGCGCTGGTACATCGTCTCCATCGCGCCGAGCACTCCACCGCGCTCTGACAGCGCCTCGAACTCCTTGTATACCGCCTCCTCGACGAGGTCGGTCAGATACTCGATCGCGAACGACCCCTGCCACGGGTTCTGCACCTTGTTGAGTCCGAGCTCGCGATTGATGATCAGCTGGATCGCGACCGCACGGCGCACGCTCTCCTCGGTGGGTGTGGTGAGCGCCTCGTCGTAGGCGTTGGTGTGCAGGCTGTTGCAGTTGTCGAACAGCGCATACATTGCCTGCAGCGTGGTGCGGATGTCGTTGAAGGAGATCTCGCGCGCGTGCAGGCTCCGGCCCGAGGTCTGCACGTGGTACTTGAGCATCTGGCTGCGCGGGCCGCCGTGATAGCGCTCATGCATGGCGCGCGCCCAGATGCGCCGTGCCACGCGCCCGATGACGACGTATTCCGGGTCCATGCCGTTCGAGAAGAAGAACGACAGGTTGGCCGCGAAGTCGTCGATCCGCATGCCGCGCGCCAGATAGTACTCGGCGATGGTGAAGCCGTTGGCGAGCGTGAAGGCGAGCTGCGAGATCGGGTTGGCGCCGGCCTCGGCGATGTGGTAGCCGGAGATCGACACCGAGTAGAAGTTGCGCACCCGCCGCTCGATGAAGTACTGCTGCACGTCGCCCATCATGCGCAGCGCGAATTCGGTGGAGAAGATGCAGGTGTTCTGTGCCTGGTCCTCCTTCAGGATGTCGGCCTGTACGGTGCCACGTACCGCCTCCAGGGTCGCGGCGCGGATGCGCTCGTAGACCTCACGCTCGAGGAGCTCATCGCCCGTCACCCCGAGCAGCGCAAGTCCCGAGCCGTCGTGATGCGGGGGCAGCGCTCCCTGGTAGGCGGGAGCTGCCCCGGCACGTGCCGAAGCCGCCGCATGCAGTGCGGCGATGCGCTGCTCAGCCGCACTCCAGCGACCCTCGGCCCTCAGGTACCGCTCGACCTGCTGGTCGACCGCGGTATTCATGAACATCGCGAGCAGCATCGGCGCCGGACCGTTGATGGTCATCGACACGGAGGTCGCGGGGGCGCACAGATCGAAGCCCGAGTAGAGCTTCTTCATGTCGTCGAGCGTGGCGATCGACACGCCGGAGTTGCCGATGCGGCCGTAGATGTCGGGCCGCGGATCCGGATCTTCACCGTAGAGCGTGGTCGAGTCGAACGCGGTCGACAGGCGCGCCGCTCCGTGCCCCTGCGCCAGGTAGTGGAAGCGGCGGTTGGTGCGCTCCGGTCCTCCCTCGCCGGCGAACATGCGCGTCGGATCCTCCTCCTCGCGCCGGTAGGGGTAGACGCCGCCGGTATAGGGATAGGCGCCGGGCAGGTTCTCCGTGAGGATGAAGCGCAGCACCTCACCCCAGTCGCGCACTTGCGGCACCGCGAGCTTGGGGATCGCCGAGTGCGACAGGCTCTCGGTGTAGTTCTCGCCCTTCACGAGCCGGTCGCGCACCTTGTAGGAATAGGTGGAGTCGGTCGCCGAGCGCACCCGCTCGGGCCACGCCTTGAGCTCGCCCACTCCCTCGGGACCGATCTCATCGAGCGCGCGATTGTAGGCCGCACGCAGCTCGCGGCGCGTGGCATCGGCGCCGCGTTCCGCCAGCACCTCTGCCGGAAAGCGGTCGAGCGGCGACGGCAGCGGTGCGTCGTGCAGCGTCTTGAGGGACTCGTACAGCCCGTAGGCACGCCGCGCGGCCTGCGCTTGGCTCTCGGCGCGCGCGCGCGACGCCCGCCCGCCGTGCGCGATCTCGGCGAGATAGCGGGTGCGCGCTCCGGGTATGAGTGGCGTGCGCGCCGTGAGCTCCGTCGGCCCCGCATCCGCGAGCCGCCAGTCGCCCGAGCCGATATGCCGGTCAGCGAGCCCGGCGCACAGCGCCGCGAACAGCCGATTGATTCCCGGGTCATTGAAGCGGCTGGCGATGGTGGGGAATACCGGCAGCTCGGCATCGCCGAGCCGCGCGCGATCGGCATGGTTGCGCCGCCATTGCTTGCGTACGTCACGCAAGCTGTCCTCGGCGCCGCGCTTCTCGCTCTTGTTGAGCACGATGAAGTCGGCGTAGTCGAGCATGTCGATTTTCTCGAGCTGGCTCGCCGCGCCGTACTCACTCGTCATCACGTACAGCGACAGGTCGACGAGGTCGACGACCTCGGTGTCCGACTGCCCGGTGCCGGCGGTCTCGACGATCACCAGATCAAAGCCGCATGCCTGGTACAGCTGGATCACCTCCCGCAGCACTGCGGAGGTGGCGAGGTGCGCACGGCGCGTGGCGAGCGAACGCATGAAGATCTGCTCCGCCGACAGGCTGTTCATGCGGATGCGGTCGCCAAGCAGCGCCCCGCCGCTGCGCCGCCGGGTGGGATCCATGGCGACCACAGCGATCTGCGCCTGCGGGAACGAGCGCGTCAGGCGGCCGAGCAGCTCATCCATGAGACTCGATTTGCCGGCACCGCCCGTACCGGTAATACCGATCACCGGCGCGCGGTGCCGTGAGCGCGACAAGGCGCGGCGGACCTGCTCGGCGTGCGCCTCATCGTCGGGCCGGGCGCCTTCCAGCACCGAGATCGTGCGCGCCACTAGGCCGTGATCACGCGCGTTGAGGGGGCGCAATTCATAGGGCGGCTTGACCACCGCGGTGACGCGCCGGAAAACATCGTCGATCATGCCGGCGAGCCCCATGCGCCGGCCATCCTCCGGGGTGTAGATCTTCTCCACCCCGTAGCGCTCCAGCGCCTCGATCTCGTACGGCGCGATGGTGCCGCCACCGCCGACCACCACGCGAACGTGCCCGTAGCCGCGCTCCCGCAGCATGTCCACCATGTAGGCGAAATACTCGTTGTGTCCGCCCTGATAGGAGCTGACCGCGATGGCGTCGGCGTCCTCGTCGATGGCGGCGCGCACGATGTCGGCGACGCTGCGGTTGTGACCGAGGTGCACCACCTCCGCCCCACGCGCCTGCAGCAGGCGCCGGATCATGTTGATGGCGGCGTCGTGGCCGTCGAACAGCGAGGCTGCGGAAACAAACCGCAACGGCGGCTGCAGCGCAGGTCCGGTGCCGGCGCTGGCTGCCGCCGGGCTACCCTTGAGGGGAGCGTTCACGCGTTATTTACTCTCGGGTAGAATGTCTACTCATGAGTATGATCGAGGCGTTCGCGACCGGTCAAACGCGGCATTCCCTGCATGGCGCGCGCCGGGCCGCGCACGGTGAGGCCCGCGGCGCCGCTATAATACTCTTGTCAAGCCCATGAGCAGCCGCCGCCCCACTCCCCCCGTCATTGCGGGCAAGCACCCGCTCACCACCGCCTCCCCGTGGCGGGCGAGCCGCGAGCGGCGCCGCGATCGCGAGGTGAAGCGCGAGGCGGTGATTCGTGCCGCCGCCCGGGCCTTCAACCACAAGGGCTATCACAACACCTCGCTCGACGACATTGCCGCCACGCTCGAGGTTACCAAGCCGACCGTCTACTACTACGTCAGTAACAAGGAGCAGCTGCTCTTTCAGTGCTTCCTGGCCGGGGTCGAGCAGATCCGCGCGGCGTTCCGCGAGGTGACCGACCTCGCGACGCCTGCGCGTGAGCGCCTCAATGCCGTGCTGCGGCATTACGGCGAGGCGGTCGCCTCCGAGTTCGGCTGGTGCATGGTGCGGGCTGAGGACCAGGACCTCTCGCCTGCCATGAGCCGCCATATCAAGGCGCTCAAGTCCGAGATCGACCAGGGGATCCGGCGGCTGATCCGCGAGGGCGTGCAGGACGGCTCGATCGAGCCCTGTGACCCCAAGCTGACGGCCTTCGCCCTCGCCGGCGCCCTTAATTGGATAGCGCACTGGTATCGTGAGAACCAGTCGCTCACCGGCGCGGAGATCGCCGCCGCATTCGTTACCTTGTTCGAGGGCGGCCTGCGTCCGCGCAGCGCCTCCCAGGTCGCCACCCGCCCGCCGCCGCGGCGGCGGGTGCGCATCGCCCGCTGAACCACACGAGGCTCCCATCATGTCCGCTTCAGACGTCGTCATCGTATCCGCCAAACGCACCCCGATCGGCGCTTTCCTCGGTGTCCTGACACCCCTCACCGCCGTACAGCTCGGCAGCGCCGCGATCAAGGCCGCCATCGATAGCTCCGGCCTCGCGGCCGGCGACGTGCAGGAGGTGCTCATGGGGTGCGTGTTGCCCGCCAACCTCGGCCAGGCGCCGGCCCGACAGGCGGCGCTCGGCGGCGGAGTGCCGCAGGGCGTTCCCGCGACCACCGTCAACAAGATGTGCGGCTCGGGCCTCAAGACCGTGATGATGGCCGCCGAGCAGATCCGCTCGGGCAGCGTCGATGTGGTACTCGCCGGCGGGCTCGAGTCGATGAGCAATGCGCCCTACATGCTGCCCAAAGCACGCACCGGCTATCGCATGGGCCCGGGCGAGGTGATCGACCACATGTTGCGCGATGGCCTGCAGAGCCCCTTCGACGGGAAATCCATGGGCTTCTTTGCCGACGCCACCGCGGCGCGCTACGGCTTCACGCGCGCCCAGCAGGACGCGTTTGCCACCGAATCGGTGCGCCGCGCGATGGCGGCGCTCGAGGCCGGCGAGTTCGACGCCGAGGTGACGCCGCTGACCATCAAGGGACGCAAGGGCGACACCGTGATCGCGCGCGACGAGACGCCGGGCACCTGCGATCCGAGCAAGATCCCCACCATGAAACCCGCCTTCAACAAGGATGGCACGGTGACCGCCGCCAGCTCGTCTTCGATCTCGGACGGCGCGGCGGCGCTGGTGCTGATGAAGGGCGAGACGGCCGCCGCACGGGGCCTCAAGCCCCTCGCCCGCGTGCTCGCCTGGGCGAGCCACGCGCAGGAGCCGGAGTGGTTCACGACCGCCCCGGTGGGCGCCATCAGTAAGGTGCTGAAGCAGCTCGGCTGGAAGCCGCATGATGCCGATCTGTACGAGATCAACGAGGCCTTCGCCGTGGTAACCATGGCCGCGATGCGCGACATCGACATCGACCATGCCCGCGTCAACGTCAACGGCGGGGCGTGCGCGCTCGGACACCCGATCGGGGCCACCGGCGCGCGCATCCTGACGACGCTCGTCTATGCGCTGCATCGCCGCGGCGTGAAACGCGGCATCGCCTCGCTGTGCATTGGCGGCGGCGAGGCCGTCGCGCTCGCCGTCGAGGCGATGAAGTGACGGCGTGCACGGGCGCTGAGGGCATGCCATGAAGATTCAGGATGCCCGGGCCGTCGTCACCGGCGGCGCTTCGGGACTCGGCTACGCGGTCGCGCGACACGTGGCGGGGGCCGGCGGCAAGGTCGCGATCCTCGACGTGCAGGAGGGACCGGGCCGGTCAGCGGCTGCCTCGCTCGGTGGCAACGGCAGCTTCGTGCGCTGCGACGTCACTTCCGAAGCGGAGGTGAATGCGGCGATGCAGGCCGCCGCCTCGAGCATGGGCGGCCTCAATCTGCTGGTGAACTGCGCCGGCGTGATCGGCGCCGGGCGCGTGCTCGGCAAGAACGGCCCGATGGCGGGCGAGTTCTTCACCAAAGTGATCCACATCAACCTGATCGGCACGTTCCTGTGCGACAAGGCCGCCGCCGCGCTCATGCAGAACGGTCCGGCGGGCGCGGACGGCGAGCGCGGCGTGCTGATCCACACCTCCTCGGTGGCCGCGTTCGAAGGCCAGATCGGCCAGGTCGCCTATTCGGCCACCAAGGCGGCGGTCGCCGGCATGACGCTGCCGATCGCGCGTGAGCTGGCGCGCTTCGGCATCCGCTGCGTGTCGATTGCACCCGGCATCTTCCATACGCCGATGATGGATGGCATGTCCAAGGAGGTGCAGGACTCGCTCGGCGCCCAGGTGCCGTTTCCGGCACGGCTCGGGAGGCCGGAGGAATTTGCGCAGCTGGTCGCATCGGTGTTCGAGATCCCGATGCTCAACGGCACGACGCTGCGCCTCGACGGCGCGATCCGCTTGCAGCCGAAGTAAGCTGTGGCTTAGAGCCGCGCAGGCTGCGGCTCGCGGGGGAGAGTTTTGAGCGAAGCGAACGGCCAGACGGACGCGATCGAGCGCGACGTCATGCAGTATGACGTCGTGATCGTCGGCGCGGGTCCCGCGGGCCTGGCGTGTGCGATCCGCCTCAAGCAGCTCAAGCCCGCAGCCAGCGTGTGTTTGCTGGAGAAAGCGTCCGCTGTCGGCGCCCACTCGCTGTCCGGCGCGGTGCTCGAGCCGGGACCTCTGACGACGCTGCTGCCGGAGTGGGCGAGCGAGTACCCCGGCATGAAAGTGCCGGCCGCCGAGGATGAGTTCCGCATCCTCACCGCGCGCGGCTCGTTCAAGCCGGTGCCGGACTTCGTGGTGAGACTGCTGCCGCGTTCGCTCACCTACAGCACGCCGTTCAACAACCACGGCAATTACATCATCTCGCTCGGCCAGCTCACGCCCTGGCTCGCCGCCAAGGCGGAGGCGCTGGGCGTCGAGGTGTTCCCGGGCTTCGCCGCCGCCGCGCCGGTGTTCGATGCGAACGGTGCGGTCGCGGGGGTGCGCATCGGCGACATGGGGCTGGATCGCGACGGCAAGCCTGGGCCGAACTTCACCCCCGGCGTCGAGATCCGCGCCCCGCTCACCGTACTCGCCGAGGGGGCGCGCGGCTCGATCTCCAAGCAGCTGATCGCAAAATTCGAGCTGGCGCGGGGACACTGCCCGCAGACTTTCGCGCTTGGCTACAAGGAGCTCTGGCAGCTGCCCGCCGGCCGCGTGCGCCCGGGACGCATCGAGCACGCGCTCGGCTGGCCGGCGGACTCCAAGACCTACGCCGGCAGCTTCCTCTATCACCTCGACAACGATCGCGTGTACGTCGGCTACATCGTCGGCCTCGACTATCGTGATCCGCGCCTGAAGCCGTTCGAGGCCTTCCAGCAGTACAAGAATCACCCGAGCGTCAAGCCGCTGCTCGACGGCGGCGAGATTCTCTCGGCCGGCGCCCGCACCATCGCCGCCGGTGGCTGGCAGTCGACGCCGACGCTCGAGATGCCGGGCGCGATCCTGATCGGCGATGCCGGCGGCACGCTCAACTTCGCGAAGATAAAGGGAGTCCACCAGGCGATCCGCTCCGGGACGCTCGCCGGGGCGCATATCGCCGAGACCGGCGGCAGCGCCGGCTTCGACGCCCGCTGGCGGGCGTCGGAGGGCGGACGCGAGCTGAAGAAGGTCCGCAACTTCAAGCCGGCCTTCAAGCGCGGCATGTGGCTGGGGCTCGTAAACTCCGCCTGGGAGATGCTGAGCGGTGGCTGGTCCCCCTGGACGCTCAAGAACAGCGCCGACTGGTCGCGGCTCGCAAAGCTCGATGAGTTCACCTCGCCGGAGCGCCACTGGGGTGCGCGTACGCTGCCGCCGCGCGATCGGGTGTCATTCGTGTTCTTCGCCGGCAACTCGCACGAGGAGAGCCAGCCGGTGCACCTCAAGGTCGCCGACACCAGCATCTGCGCCGGACGCTGCAGGGCCGAGTACGGCAACCCGTGCGAGCGCTTCTGCCCGGCGGGCGTGTACGAGATGGTGGATGATGGCGCCGGCGGCCGGCGGCTGCAGATCAACGCGGCCAACTGCGTCCATTGCAAGGCCTGCGACATCAAGGACCCCTACCAGATCATTACCTGGACGACTCCCGAGGGAGGCTCGGGGCCCAACTACCAGTCGCTGTAGCGGCGCAACTGACGCACTCCCATGTCGGAACTCTGGCGACCCTCCGCCGAACGCATCGCCAACGCGAACCTGACGCGCTTCATGAAATGCGTCACGGCGCGCACCGGCACGCCGCTCGGTGACTTCACGGACACCTACGCCTGGTCACTCGAGCATCCCGAGCGGTTCTGGCCCGAGCTGGCGCATTTCGCCGGCGTGCGCGCCGAGTGGGGCGCGGGACCCGTGATCGAGAATTCGCGCGCCATGCCGGGGGCGCGGTTCTTCCCTGACGCGCGCCTCAACTTCGCCGAGAACCTGCTGCGTTTCAACGATGACACAGAGGCCCTCATCTTCCGCAACGAGCGCGGCCAGCGCCGCACGCTCTCGTGGAGCGAGCTGCACGCGGAAGTCGCGCGCGTCGCCGCGGGCCTCACGGCGGCGGGAGTCGTGCCGGGCGATCGGGTGGCCGGCTTCCTGCCGAACCTGCCGGAAGCGTGTATCGCAATGCTGGCGAGCGCGAGTGTCGGCGCCATCTGGTCGTCGTGCTCGCCGGATTTCGGCGTGCACGGGGTGCTCGACCGTTTCGGGCAGATCCAGCCCAAGGTGCTCTTTACCGCCGACGGCTACTTCTACTCGGGAAAAACGCTTGATTCACTCGGCGCCATGGCGGAGGTGCTCGGCAAGCTCGAGGCGGTCGAGCGCGTGGTGGTCATCCCGTACGTGCAGCCGGAGCCCGAGCTGGCGCGGCTCGGTGCGGCCGCCGCGCGCGCCACTCACTGGGGGCAGTTCGGGACGCGCGGAGCGCCACTGCGATTCACCCGCCAGCCCTTCAATCACCCGCTCTACATCCTCTATTCCTCCGGCACGACCGGCGTGCCGAAGTGCATCGTCCACGGCGCCGGCGGCACGCTCCTGCAGCACCAGAAAGAGCATCTGCTGCACACCGATCTCGGGCGTACCGACCGGCTGTTCTACTTCACCACCTGCGGCTGGATGATGTGGAACTGGCTCATGAGTGCGCTCGCGACCGGTGCGACCCTGCTGCTCTACGACGGCAGCCCCTTTCACCCCGACCCCGGAGCGTTGTGGCGCATGGCCGCCGAGGAACGTCTCAGCGTCTTCGGCACCAGCGCCAAATACCTCGGCTCGCTGGAGAAGAGCGGCTTCGCGCCCGCCACTGCGGTCGATCTCGCGGCGCTGCGCAGCGTGCTCTCGACCGGCTCACCGCTCCTGCCCGACGGCTTCGACTTCGTCTACCGGAGCGTGAAGGCGGACGTGCAGCTCGCTTCGATCTCGGGGGGCACCGACATCGTGTCCTGCTTCGCACTCGGGTGCCCGACGCGCCCGGTCTACCGCGGCGAGATCCAGTGCCGCGGCCTCGGCATGGCGGTCGATATCTTCGACGACGACGGTCGCCCGGTGCGGGAAGTGCGCGGCGAGCTGGTGTGTACCGCACCCTTCCCCTCGATGCCGCTCGGATTCTGGGGCGACCCGCAGGGCGCGCGCTACCGGGCGGCCTACTTCGAGCGCTTCCCCGGCGTCTGGCACCACGGCGACTACGCCGCACTCACCGAGCACGACGGGCTCGTCATCTACGGACGCTCGGACGCAGTACTCAACCCCGGCGGCGTGCGTATCGGCACGGCAGAGATCTACGGCGCGGTTGAGAGCCTGCCGCAGATCCTCGAGTCAGTCGCGGTCGGACAGGACTGGCAGGGCGACGTGCGCGTCGTGCTGTTCGTGCGACTGCGCCCGGGTGTGGAGCTCGATGAGTCGCTGCACCGCGAGATCCGCAACACGATCCGCACGAATACCACCGCGCGCCACGTCCCGGCGCGCATCATCGCCGTGGCCGACATCCCGCGCACTCTGTCCGGCAAGCTCACCGAGCTCGCCGTGCGCAACGTGATCCACGGGCTGCCGGTCAAGAACGTCGACGCGCTCGCCAATCCGCAGGCGCTCGAGCACTTCCGCAACCTGCCCGAGCTGCAGAACTGACTCGCGTGGGCGGGGGCGCCGACCTGCGAGAGCTCTACGCCCGCGCGCTCAGCGAGCGCGGCTTCAGCCCCGATCCCGAGCAACGCGCGGCTCTCGCCAAGCTCGATCTGTTGCGCCGGCGCCTGCGGCGGGCGCAGCGCCCGCACCGGCCGCGCTGGCTGCGGGCGTTGTGGCAGCACTCGGAAGATACCCCAGTGCGCGGGGTGTACCTGTGGGGCGGCGTCGGCCGTGGCAAGACCTTCCTCATGGACCTGTTCTTCGCCAGCCTGCCGTTCGCGCAGCGCCGCCGTCAGCATTTCCATCGCTTCATGCAGGACGTGCATGCGGCGCTTGCGCAGCCCCAGCACGAGCGCGACCCGCTCGAGGTCATCGCCGCGAACATTGCACGTGAGGTCCGCGTGCTGTGCATCGACGAGCTGCAGGTCACCGACATCGCCGACGCGATGCTCTTGGGCGGGCTATTCGCCGGGCTCTTCAGGCGCGCAGTAACGTTGGTAGCAACTTCCAACACGCCGCCGCAGGACCTTTACAAGGATGGCCTGCAGCGCGCGCGCTTCCTGCCGGCGATCGCCCTCCTCGAGCGGCACGTCGAGGTGTTGCGGCTCGGCGGCACGACGGACTACCGGCTGCGCGAGCTCACTCAGGCAGGGGTCTACCTGCCGGCAGCTGCAGCGGCTACCCCGGGGCGCCTCGAGGCGCTGTTCGGCCGGCTCGCCGGACCCGCAGTGCGTCTCAGCGGCGACATCCTCATCGAAGGACGCCCTATCGCCGTGCTGCGCGTCGGGCACGACGTCGTGTGGTTCGAGTTTGCAGCGCTATGCGTCGGACCGCGCAGCCCGGACGATTACATCGAGATCGCGCGCGAGTACCGCACGGTGATGGTCTCGGATGTGCCGGTGCTGCAGGCAGAAGACGACGATGCGGCGCGGCGCTTCATCGAGCTGATCGATGAGCTCTACGACCGCAACGTCAACCTCATCGTGTCGGCCGCCGCGCCGCCCCCCGAGCTCTACCGGGGCGAGCGCCTCAAGGCGCCCTTCGAGCGCACCGTCAGCCGTCTCATCGAGATGCAGAGTTCCGAGTACCTGGCGCGCGAGCATCGCTCGTAGCTTTCCCACAGGAGGAGGCCAGCAGCGGTCCGCCACTGGCCTCCTCGGGATCGACTCGCTCGGACTACTGGTTAATGACCGTCAGCGCCGCCTTGAGGCCCGGGAGCCGCGGCGGCAGGGGGCGCGGCAGCTGGGGCGGCGCTGGGCGCGGCCGGCGGCGCAGCGGGCGTTGTGGTGGCATCGCGCGCAGACGCGCTCGGGTCGGGCGGCGGCAGATCCGAAGGCGCCCGCGCCGCAGCTGCGACCGGTGCACTGGGAGCGGCCTGGTTTTTCGACCCCTCGACCATGATGAGCGACACACCAGTGGCGAAGACGACCGCAAGACCAGCGGCAATGACAATTCTACTGGCGGCTCGTGAGCTCATTTCGGCCTCTCTCTCGTGTGCTGATGGACGATGCCCGTAGTCTCGCCTGCCGATAGCGGGCGTCCCGTCAGCCAAACGGAAAATGGGAGTTCGAAAAAGCCTACGTTTCAGGTCGACAATGTCTGAAAAGCGCCGCTCTGCCGGCGGCGAACAGCCAGAGCGCCGTTCTGGTTAAGGCGCGATTCAGAGTCAGTTGCGAAAGTGGTGCTGGAGATACGAGCGCTTGCGCAAGCGCTGCGGTCGTCGCAGTCGGGCGGCTAAATCACGCCTCTGCGAATCTGGTCCTGCTCGATCGATTCGAACAACGCACGGAAATTCCCCTCGCCGAAGCCCTCATTGCCCTTGCGCTGGATGATCTCGAAGAAGATCGGGCCGATGACGTTCTGGGTGAAGATCTGCAGCAGCACCCCCTCGCCGCGCGCCGGGTTGCCGTCGATCAGGATGCGGCGCGAGCGCAGCTCCTCGAGCGACTCGCGGTGCCCGGGGACACGGGCGGCGATGCCGTCGTAGTAGCTGTCGGGTGAGTCCTGAAAGGCGACGCCCTGGCCGCGCAGCACGTCGACGGTCTGGTAGATGTCAGAGGTGGCTAGCGCGATGTGCTGGATGCCCTCGCCGCGATACTCGCGCAGGTACTCCTCGATCTGGCTCTTGTCGTCCTGCGACTCGTTGATCGGGATGCGGATCTTGCCGCACGGGCTGGTCATCGCCCGCGACAAGAGTCCGGTCAGCTTGCCCTCAATGTCGAAATAGCGGATCTCGCGGAAGTTGAACAGTTTCTCGTAGAACCCCGCCCACACGTCCATGCGTCCGCGGCGCACGTTGTGGGTGAGGTGATCGATGAGCGTGAGCCCCGCGCCCTGGCCGCGTAGTTGCGACTCGACCGGACGGAAGTCCACATCGTAGATCGAGCGCTCACCGTACAGATCGACCAGGTAAATGAGCGAGCCGCCGATGCCCTCGATGCAGGGGATGTTGAGCTCCATGGGCCCGGCGCTCTGCGGTCCGGGCTTCGCGCCGAGCTCGAGTGCCCGACGGTACGCGGCCGCTGCATCGCGCACCCTGAAGGCCATGGCACACGCCGACGGTCCATGCTGCCGTGCGAACGCCTGCGCAAACGACTCAGGCTCTGCGTTGATGATGAAGTTGATGTCGCCCTGGCGGTGCAGCGTCACGTTCTTCGAGCGGTGGCGTGCCACGATCGGAAAGCCAAGCCGCTCGAACAGCGTACGCAGCAACTGGGGGTCGGGCGCGGTGTACTCGACGAACTCGAAACCGTCCGTGCCCATCGGGTTGGTGTGCAGGTCGCTCATGGCGGCCATTATAGGCGCCGTACCGGGCGGCAGATCGCACCCGGGCGGCCCCCGCAGGCGCCCCGGTCGGCGGCCGGCACGCTCACCTGCAGCAGGCCGCATGTATAATCGCGCGCCGCCATGCACAGCCAAGTTGCTACCGAGGACAGCCGGCTGCTGCGCAGCATTCCTGCCGCGCGCGTGGCGCTGATCGAGCGCATCGCGCGCGCTGCACCCGGCCGTGGCGGCCGTAACGACCTTCGGCAGCGCTTCCTGCGCGGCTACTTCCACGGGGTGGCAGAGGAGGACCTGGCCGAGCATCCGCCGGGCCTCTTGGCGCAGGCGGCGCTCGCCCACCTCGCTTTCGGCACCCGCCGCATGCCCGGGCGCTCGCTGGTGCGGGTATTCAATCCGTCCACCGCCGCCGACGGTTTTGAGTCGCCGCATACGCTGGTGCTCACGGTTACCGACGACATGCCCTTCCTCGTCGACTCACTCGGCATTGCCTTGAGCCGGGCCGAGCTCGCGGTACACCTGATCGTCCATCCGGTGCTGCAGGTGCGGCGCGACGCACGCGGCCGCCTCACCGACATCGGTGCCAACGGCTCGCAGGCCGCGCATGCCGAGTCGTGGCAGCTATACGAGATCGACCGTGTCACGGATGGCGAGCAGCTCGAGTCGCTGCGCCGCACTCTCGAGTCAACGCTAGCCGATGTGCGCTACGCGGTGACCGACTTCATGGCGATGCGCGAGCGGGTGCGCGAGATCATCGCCCGCCTCGAGACCGACCCGCCGCCGCTCCCGGCTGCGGAGGTGAGCGAGGGGCGCCACCTGCTCGACTGGATGGAGGGCCGGCACTTCGTGTTCCTCGGCTACCGTCACTACTGGCTCGAGCGTGGGCGCAGCGAGGATCGGCTGGTGCCGGATGTGCTGTCGAGCCTCGGGGTGCTCGCCGGCAGGCGCGGCGCGCGGCGCGCAGCGCCGACCGTGCTGCGCGGCGCGGTGCGTGCACGCGCGCGCGAGCCCGAGCTGCTGATCGTGACCAAGGCCAACTCGATCGCCACCGTGCATCGCGCCGAGTACCTGGACTACGTCGGCGTCAAGACCTTCAACAGCCGCGGCCTGGTCGATGGCGAGCACCGCTTCCTTGGCCTTTGGACCTCGACCGCTTATCACGGCAGCCCGCGCGAGATTCCGGTACTGCGCCGTAAGGTCGAGAGCGTCATCGAGCATTTCGGCCTCGATCCGGCCAGCCACGATGGCAAGGAAGTGCTCAACGTCATCGAGACCTACCCGCGCGACGAGCTGTTCCAGGCCGGCGTACCCGACCTGGTCCGCATCGTGCGCGGCGTGGTGAATCTTTATGAGCGGCGCACGGTGCGCCTGCTGGTGCGACGCGACCCCTACCAGCGTTTCTACTCCTGCCTGGTGTACGTGCCGCGCGATCGCTACAACACCGAGGTGCGCCAGCGCATCGAGCGGATCGCACTCGAGGGCTTCGCCGGCACGAGCGTCGAGAGCCACGCACAGATCTCGGGGTCGAGCCACGCGCGCGTCCACGTCGTGGTGCGCACCGATCCGGACGAGCCTCACAAGCCGGACCTCGCGGCGCTCGAGCGGCGCATCGCGGATGCCGCCCTCACCTGGTTCGACCGGCTGCGGGAGCTGTTGATCCGCGAGCGCGGCGAAGCCGCGGGACTCGCGCTGCTCGCCCGCTACCGCCACGCCTTCCCGATCGCCTATCAGGATGACGTGGATCCGGCCACGGTACTCGATGACCTCGCGGACCTCGAGGCGCTGCGCGAGGCGCCTCAGGCGCTGCGTTTGAAGCTGTACCGGCCGGCCACGCAGAAGGCCAAGCGCGTACACCTGAAGGTCGCCAAGCTCGGCGATCCGGTGCCGATCTCCGACATCCTGCCGATGCTGGAGAACTTCGGCCTGCGGGTGATCTCCGAGCGCCCCTATCCGCTCGCCTGGCCGGAGGGCGGTGGCGCGGCCTGGATTCAGGACTTTGAGCTCGAGCACCGCGACGGACTCATCGTCGACATCGCGCGCGTGGAGAGCGGCTTCCGCGAGGCGTTCCTGGCCGCCTGGAGCGGCACGATAGAGAACGACGGCTTCAACCGCCTGGTGCTCGGGGCGGATCTGAGCGCCCGGCAGATCGTGGTGCTGCGCGCCTACTGCCGGTATCTGCTGCAGACCGGCGTGCCGTTCAGCCAGATCTACATGGAGCGTACGCTCGCCGGCAACACCGCCATCACGCGCAATCTGGTGCGGCTTTTTGAGCAGCGCTTCGAGCCCGCGGCCGCGCGCAGCGCCCGCGCCGAGCGGGCCGCCGAGGCCCTGGTGGCGCAGATCCGCAGCGGCCTCGATGCCGTCGCAAGCCTCGACGACGACCGTATCCTGCGTGCCTACCTCACGCTGGTGCGCGCCACGCTGCGCACCAACTTCTACCAGAGCAGCGCCGCCGGTCAGCCGAAGAACTACCTGTCGTTCAAGTTCGATCCGTCGCAGATCGCGGACCTGCCGTTGCCGAAGCCTAAGTTCGAGATCTTCGTCTACAGTCCACGCGTCGAGGGTGTGCACCTGCGCATGGGCTACGTGGCGCGCGGCGGCATCCGCTGGTCGGACCGGCGTGAGGATTTCCGCACCGAAGTCCTCGGCCTCATGAAGGCCCAGAACGTCAAGAACACGCTGATCGTTCCGGTGGGGGCCAAGGGCGGCTTCGTGCCCAAGCGACTCGCGGGCAGCCGCGAGGAGATCCAGGCCGAAGGGATCGCCTGCTACCAGACCTTCATCCGTGGGCTGCTCGACCTCACCGACAACATCGTCTCCGGGCGCATCGTGCCGCCACCGCAGCTGGTGCGGCGCGACGGCGACGACCCCTACCTGGTGGTGGCCGCGGACAAGGGCACCGCCACCTTCTCCGACATCGCCAACGCCATCTCCGCCGAGTACCACTTTTGGCTCGGCGATGCGTTCGCCTCCGGAGGCTCGGCTGGCTACGACCACAAGAAAATGGGCATCACGGCACGCGGCGCCTGGGAGTGCGTCAAGCGCCACTTCCGCGAGATGGGCACCGACACGCAAAAGACCGACTTCACGGTGGCGGGCATCGGCGACATGTCAGGCGATGTGTTCGGCAACGGCATGCTGCTGTCGCGTCACATCCGGCTGCAGGCGGCGTTCGATCATCGCCACATCTTCCTCGACCCGGATCCGGATGCGGTGACCAGCTTCGCCGAGCGCGCCCGCCTGTTCGCGCTGCCGCGCTCGAGCTGGGATGACTACGACCGCAAGAAACTGTCGCGCGGCGGCGGCGTGTTCCCGCGCTCCGCCAAGTCGATCGCGCTGCCGGCGGAGGCACGCGTACTCCTCGGGCTGGACTCCGCCAACGCGGCCCCGAATGAGGTGATCCGCGCCATCCTGCGCCTGCCCGTCGACCTGCTGTGGAACGGCGGTATCGGCACCTACGTCAAGGCGAGCGACGAGCGCAGCGCCGAGGTCGGCGATCGCACCAACGACGGTGTGCGCGTCAACGGCAAGGAGCTGCGCGCCAGGGTGGTCGGTGAGGGCGGCAACCTCGGGCTGTCGCAGCGCGGCCGCATCGAGTACGCCCTCAAGGGCGGCCGTCTGAATACCGACTTCATCGACAACTCCGCCGGCGTCAATACCTCGGACGTCGAGGTGAACATCAAGATCCTGCTCAACCCTCAGGTTGCGGACGGCAAGCTGACACGCCGCGCTCGCGACCGGCTGCTGGCGAGGATGACGCGCGCGGTCGCCGAGCTGGTGTTGCGCAACAACTATCTGCAGAGCCAGGCGATCAGTACGCTCGAGATGCAGTCCGCGGCGCGCGTCCAGGAGTTTCAGCATCTGATCCGCTCGCTGGAGCGCTCTGGGGATCTGAACCGCGCCCTCGAGTTCCTGCCCAGCGACGATGAGCTCACCGAGCGGCGCAAACGCGGCCTGGGACTCACCCGCCCGGAGCTCGCGATCCTGCTCGCCTACAGCAAGATCTGGCTCAACGAGCACCTGCTCACCTCGGATGTGCCCGAAGACCCGTACCTGTCGGCGGAATTGGTGCGCTACTTCCCCGCCCCCGTGCAGGAGAGTTTCGGGCGCACCATCACTCACCATCGGCTGCGGCGCGAGATCATCGCCACCGCCACCACCAACAGTCTCATCAACCGCATGGGACCGACCTTCGTGACGCGCGCGCAGGAAGACACCGGCGCCGCGCCCGCGCAGATCGCGCGCGCCTACACCGCGGCGCGCGAGATCTTCACCATGCGCGAGGTGTGGGAGCAGATCGAGGCGCTCGACAACCGCGTGCCGGCGACCCTGCAATACGAAGCCGCCTTCCAGACCAGCCGCCTGCTGCGTCACGCCACCTACTGGCTGCTCGGCGCGCGCCGTCGTGATCTGCAGGTCGACGCCGCGGTACGGGAGTTCCGCAGCGGCGTGCAGCAGCTCGAGGCAGGGATCGCGGAGCTGCTCTGCGGGGGCGAGCTCGAGCGCTTCAACGAAGCGCGGCGCCGCTACACGGAGGCAGGACTGCCGCCGCATCTCGCGGCGCGCGTCGCCAGTCTCGAGGCCCTGAATGCGGCGCTCGACATCGTCGAGATCGCCGGCGCCCACAAGGTGAGCGTGACCGAGACCGCACGCGTCTACTTCGAGGTCGGCACCTTAACCGGCGTCGACTGGCTGCGCGGCCGCATCGACAAGCTGACGGTCGATGGCCCGTGGCAGGCGATCGCCCGTACCGGGCTGCGCGACGGCGCGCTGCGGGTTCACCGCCGCCTTACCGAGCGGGTGCTGATGCGCCGCGACCGCGGCTCAGCGAGCGCGCGGGTCAACGCCTGGCTGCAGGCCTCCGACAAGGCACTGGCCCACTGGCAGCGCACCCTTACCGACATGCGCACGGCCGGCGCCGCCGATTTCGCCACGCTGACGGTCGGCCTCGAGACCGTCCGCCGCCTGGCGAACTGAGCGCGCCGTGCCCGGCAAGCTGATCCTGGTCCGTCACGGCCAGAGCGTCTGGAACCTGGAGAATCTCTTCACAGGCTGGACCGACGTCGATCTCTCGGAGCAGGGTCGCGCGGAAGCCGCACAGGCCGCAACCGAGCTGCTCAAGGAGCAGCTCGAGATCGGCATCGCCTTCACCTCAGTGCTGAAGCGCGCGGTGCGCACGCTGTGGATCATGCTCGATGGAATGAACCGCATGTGGGTGCCGGTGGAGCGCTCGTGGCGGCTCAACGAGCGCCACTACGGCGCGCTGCAGGGCCTCGATAAGGCCCAGACGGTGGCCCAGCACGGTGAGGCGCAGGTGAAGATCTGGCGCCGCAGCTACGACATGCCGCCGCCGCCGCTGCCGGCCGATGACCCGCGCCACCCGCGTCTCGATCCACGCTATGCCGGCATCGCCCCGCAGGAACTGCCCGCCACCGAGTCGCTCAAGGACACGCTGGCGCGCGTGCTGCCGTTCTGGCACGCACGCATCGCGCCGGAGCTGCGCATCGGGCACGACGTGCTGGTCGTGGCGCACGGCAACAGTCTGCGCGCCATGGTGAAGATGCTCGATGAGGTGAGCGAGAGCGAGATCGTGGAGCTCAACATCCCGACCGGCGTACCGCTGCTCTACGAGCTCGACGACCGCTTGCGCCCGCGGACGCGGCGCTACCTCGGCGACCCGGCGGCGATCGCCGCCGCAGCGGACGCGGTCAAGCGGCAGACTGAGAAGCGCTGACGGCGCAGCAGGCGTGCGCGCCCGGAGCGAGGCGCGCGTTATGCCGCCCAGCCGTCGTAGCGCCCGTGGAACTCTTCGGCGAGCGTCGTCATGCGCGCACTCAGCGCCTGCATGTCCTGCAGGATGAGGCGCATGCTCTTGGTGGCATGCAGGCTGAAAGGCAGCTCGCCCTCCTCCTGCATCGACTTGATGTCGACACTGAACTCCGGCTCGAGCCGGGCACGCACCCGCTGACACGCTGACTCGTCAGGCAGGGCAAGGAAGAAATCGACCGCGTAGTCGTTGAATGGCACGTAGCCGCGCGAGCGCAACCGCTCGATGAGCTGCGCGTCCCAGCTCGCGACCCGCGAGCGCTGCGCGGCGCGCAGCTTGAAGTAGACGCGCGCCACGATCAGCACCAGGGCCACTACCATCGCTGCGACGAAAGACACCATGCGAGTGCGCCTGCCGCAGCGCCGCGCTCAGCGCGGCGCCCTGCCGGGGAAGCGTGCTGTGCGCTTCTCGAGGAACGCGCCGATCCCCTCGGCCGCATCGCTCCCCGCGGCCTGCCTGGCGATGGTCTCGCCCTCGAGGACCATCTGCGACTCGAACGCGCCGAGCGAATGGGCCATCAGGCGCTTGGTGGCGCCATAGGCGCTGAGAGGCCCGCGCGTCAGCTGCTCGGCGACGGTGACGGCACGCTCGAGCAGCCCCGCATCATCCACCACCTCGTTCACCAGACCCCAGGACAGGGCCTCCTGGGCGCTCAGAGTGCGATTCAGCAGCAGCAGCTCCATGGCGCGTTTCAACCCGACCGTGCGCGGTAACAGGAACGAGGTACCGCCATCGGGGGTGAGCCCGACGCTGGTGTAGGCGAGATTGAATTTCGAGCTCTGACCGCACAGCGCCAGATCGGCCATGGCCACCAGACCGACCCCGGCACCGGCCGCGGTACCGTTGACGGCGGCGATCACCGGCGCGTCCATACGCACGAAGTGCGAGATCGCCGCGTGCAGGTAGGTCGTGAGCTCGCGCACATGGCCATCGAGGCTCAATTCACGGGACGGCATCGCGCGCAGGTCGCCGCCGAAGGAGAAATGCCGGCCGGCGCCGGTCAGCACCACGGCGCGCACCGCGGCGTTGCGCGCGCAGGCCATGGCGGCGGCCAGCAGGTCCATCGCCATCTGCAGGTTGAGGGTGTTGGAATGATCGGGGCGATTGAGCCGCACCAGCGCCACCGCGCCGTGGGTCTCGAACTGCACGCTGGCGGCGGACATCGGCGCTCGCTACTCGTCGGGCGCGACGGTCACGCGCAGCCCGGCCAGCGCCGGCGTGAGCTCGACCTGGCACGAGAGGCGTGAGTTTTCCCGGTAGTGCGCCAGCTCGGCGAGCAGCTCGCGCTCGTCCGACATCATCGGCGGAAGCTTCCCCTGCCACTCGGGATCGACATAGACGTGACAGGTGGCGCACGAGCACATGCCGCCGCAGATGGCGGCCACCCCATAGTCGAGTTCCCGCAGGTTCTCCATCAGCTTGAGCCCGGTCGTGCCGTCGACCTCATGCTCGACTCCGTCGCGATCCACGACACGTAAGAGCGCCATTGACCCCTTCCACCCCGCGACTGTCTGTGCGGCGGATTGTCTCGGTAGTGTGCCGGTTCGCTCCGCGCGCCGCCAGAGCCGCGAACCTGCGGCCGCGCGCGTCAGGCCGCGGGCAGCGGCCCGAATACCTTCATCACGAACACGGCCCGTTGCGCCTCGGCGCCCAGGGCGGCAAAACTGGCGCCCAGCGCCCCCCGCAGCGCATCCATGACAACCTCGAAGGCGCCGAATACCTGCGTGCTCATGCTGTTGGTGACGACCTTGAGCCGTTGATCGCGGCTCAGCCCCTCGATGAACGCGTGGATCTGCGGCACGTAGTCGTCCTTGAGCGGATAGAGACTTATTTCGACGCCGATGTCCATGACAACCCCCAAATGATGTGCCACCCAGTATTGCATGCCGTGCCCCCGGCTCCGCCGTGGCAGCCACCCGCCGTGCGATAGGAATAGAATGTGCGGGGCCCCGGGGGGCGGATGGGAACGATGACGCGCACGATCGAGATTCATCAGGTGGACGCTTTCACCCGCGAGCCGTTCACCGGTAACCCGACCGGGGTGGTGCTGAACGCCGAGGTGTTGAGCGATGCGCAGATGCTGGCGGTCGCGCGCGAGCTCAACAACGCCGAGACGGCCTTCATTCTTGCAGCCGACGGCACCGATCACAGCGTCCGCGCGCGATTCTTCACGCCGCGCACCGAGATCGGCTTCGTCGGTCACGCCACCGTTGCCGCGCAGTACGTGCTGTCGCAACAGCCGGAAGCACCGCGCCGGCAACGTCAGAAATCCAAGGCCGGCATCGTCGATGTCGAGGTACGCGGCAGCGGCGAGGATCGCAGCATCGCCATCCGCCGCAGTCCGCCGCCGCTCGGGCGCGAGCTCAATGACCGCGAGCGCCTGGCGGTGCTCGATGCACTGGCGCTGGCCTCCGAAGGTCTCGACACGCGCATCGCGCCGCGCATCGCCGGCGGCAGCGGCGCGCGGCTGCTGATCGGCGTGCGCGGCGCCGAGCCGCTGCGCCACCTCAAGCCCGATCTCGCGCGCCTCACCACGCTGTCTGCACAGCTCGGCGCGGCCGGCTACTTCGTGTTCGCCTTCAACGCGCACGGCACGACTCATCAGGTCGAGTCGCGCATGTTCTGCCCGGCGCTCGGCATCGCCGAGGACCCGGTGAGCGGCAATGCGCATGGGCTGCTTGGCGTCTATCTCGCGCAGCTCGGCCTGCTGGCCCCCGCCGAGGGCCGGGTGCAGTTCTCGGGCATCCAGGGCCACTACCTGCACCGGCCGGGACGTGTCGAGGTGGAGCTGGAGTTCCGCGACGACCGCCTCGAGGGTGTGTGGATCCGCGGCCAGGCGGTGTCGATCTTCCGCACGCAGATGACGCTCTAGCTGCGCCATGGCCCCATTCGAGGTCGTGATGAAGCTCGCCGAGCTTGCGCCCGGCAGTATGCGCGCGTGCGTGGTCGGCGGACGCGAGATCGTCGTGTGCCACACGCGCGAGGGTGTGTTTGCGCTCGATAACATCTGCACGCACGCGCACGCGCGGCTGTGCGAGGGGCGGCTGCGCGCAACCCGCCTGATATGCCCGTTGCACGGTGGCTCGTTCGACATCCGCGACGGCCGCGTGCTCGGGCCGCCCGCCGAGGTGCCGCTGCCGACTCACGCGGTGCGCATCGTCGCCGATGCGATCGAGGTCAGCCTCAGCGCGGTGTCCGCCTGAGATCTCTGCGCAGCCGCGCGATCAGCCACGCCGCCGGCAGCGTCACGCACGCCCCGACGAGGAACGGTGCCGACGGCCCGAGCAGCGCGTAGATCGAGCCGGAGGTGAACGGTCCGATGACGCGCGCGAGACTTGCGCTCGCGACGTAGGTGCCCATCACTGCGCCGCGCTCGTGTCCACGTGCCTGCTGCGAGGCGAGCGCGGCGGCGCTCGGGTTATAGGCGCCGAGCCCTGCGCCGCACATGATCAGCGCGGCTACCGTGGAGCCGAGCGTCGCGGCGCTGCCGAGCGCGACCAGCCCGAGCACGTAGGTCAGCGCACCGCAGACCGCCAGCGGAATCTCGCCGAAGCGCGGCGCGAGCAGGCGCACCAGAACGCCTTGCATCAGCAGCGCGGGCAAGGCGACGCCGAACAGCAACAACCCGACCGCGCGCGGGCCGAGCCCGTAGCGGTGCAGCGCCCAGATCGCGAAGATCGACTCGAGGATGGCCTGCGAGTAGGTGACCAGCAGCGTGGCGGCGGCGAGCAGTGCCAGCGGTGGCCGCTCGCGCAGCAGCCGGATCGTTCCGCGGCGCGCTTCGTCCCGGTGCTCGCGCCGGTGCTGCGGCGTGTGGCTCTCCGGCAGCACGAATCGCACCAGCAGGATGGCGAGCAGACTCAGCCCCGCGGATACCGCAGCCGGCGCCACGAAGTTCGCGCGCCCGGCGTCGGCGCCGGCGAGCAGCCCGCCGAGCGGCGGCCCGAGCGTGAAGCCGAGCCCGATCGCAGCGCCTACCAGGCCCATCGTGGCGGCGCGCTTTTCCGGTACGCTGACGTCGGAGGCATAGGCGAACGCCGCCGCGATGTTGCCCGCCATGAACCCGGCGAGCATGCGTGCGGCCAGCAGCCACCAGAGATTGCGCGCCCCGCCGAGGATCACGTACGAGAGACAGGCTCCTGCCAGGCTGCTCATGAGGATTGGCCGCCGCCCGTACCGGTCGCTGAGGCGCCCCCAGTAGGGGGCCGCGATCAGCTGACACAGCGAGTAGCTGCCGAGAATCGGCGTGATCAGCGCGGGCGGCGCGCCGAAGCGGTCGGCCATGTACGGCACGAGGGGAATCAGAATGCCGAACCCCAGCGTGTCGATGATGCTGAAGAGGAACAGCGCTCCGAGCTGCCGGTTCAAGCTGGGCCGCCGCCTGACGTCAATGCCCGGGAACGATATTCGAGAGGTTGCCCGGACGCGCAGCCGGTGCCACGAAATCGCGCGCGCCACTCACGATGAGGTTGGGAATGCGCGATTCATCGAAGTCCTCGTGCCTGCCGCTCGCGGTGCGCAGCACCACCAGGTGGAGCGACGGGACGATCCACAGGAAATTGCCCTCGCCACCGTCGAGCGCGTACGTGTCGGGAGCCATGTAGGGCGCCTTGCCCCCACCGGCGGCCGCAGTGAGGCGCAGCGTGGCGCCAAAATCGACGTTGGCGGGAGCGGGTTGGCGCATCAGCTGCACCCAGCCCGGCCGGACGATCTCGTAGCCTCGATAGTTGCCCTCACCCGCCAACAGCTCGCCGACGCGCAGCCAGTCACCCTGGCGCGCCACCATGCAGCAGTCGGCATGGGCAGCCCCCGAGGGGCGGTCGAGGTACAGCCAGGCGTTTCCTGCTCCGATGCGCCGCCACAGTGTCTGCGACAGATAGGTGGCATAGCGCTGGCCTGTGGCGCGCTCGATGACCAGCGACAGCAGCTGCGGATCGGCGCGCTGCGCGGCCCAGGTGTGTCCCGGCACCCCGGCGAGCGGCCGCGCCAGCGTGGCGGCGGTGAGCTCGGTGCCGAACAGCGCACGCGCGGCCGGGCTCCACGGCGCGCGACTCTCGGGCGCCGGCGCGAGGCCGCTCGCGAGCTGCATCAGATTGCGCACACTGATGGCTCCGCGGGGATCACTGCGCCACTCGGACAGAAAATAGCGCACCGGCTGATCCGGCCAGGCGATGCGCCGGTGTGCCACCGCAACCCCCGCCGCCACGGTTGCCAGCACTCGTGTGAAGGAGCGCGAGTCGATGAGCGTATCGAAGTTGCTGTCGTGCCAGTAACGCTCGAACACCACATGATCGTGGCGCGCGACGATGAGCGACAGCGTGTCGTGCGCACCGGCGTAAGCCGCAGCGTTCGCCAGCGCGCGCCCATCCAGCGATTCGAGCTCGGGCGTAACACGCGGCGCGGGCGGTTGACTGTCGCCCGCCACGAGCTCGCGGGGCTGGTACCAGGCGGGCAGCGCTGCGGAGGGTTCAGTGATCGCGCTCAGGTAGCGCTCCCAGAAAGGCGGCGCGGCGAGGAACACAGCGAGGCCGGCGAGCACGATGAGCCCCAGCGTCAGCGCCACCAGGAGCCAGACCCGGGGTGCGCGGCTCATGAGGCGCGCACCGCACGCCTGGAAAGCGGGCCGCGGCGCGCGAGCGGGCGCTGCCGCAGCGGGCCGCAGTACCGTGCCCGGCCGGCGGCCAGCTCGAGCTCGTGAGTCGCCTCGCCCGGCCAGTCGCCGAGGCGGTGCGCCGTCACGACGACGGCAGCTCCGGCGGCGGTCCGCGCGGCAACCCGTTGCAGCAGCGCTGCGCGCGTCGGCGCATCGACGCCGGCGAGTGGCTCATCGAGGAGCAGCAGCTGCGGGCTGCGCACTAGGGCGCGGGCGAACAATACGCGCCGCGACTGGCCGTAGGACAGTTCACGCAGGCGCCGCCGCGCCAGGCGGGTCAGCCCGAGGTGGGCGAGCACGCGCCGCGTGGCTGCGCGGTCCGCGGAGCTCGGCGCGCCGTTCAGGCCTACGCTCGCGTGGCGTCCCGACTGCACCACCTCGCACACGGTGAGCTCGCGTGGGTGATCGGCCTGCAGATGCGGCGCCACCAGGCCGACGCGCCGCTTGAAGTGCTCGAGCGGCACCCCGGGCGCGATGCCGGCGCGCTCGATGCGTCCGCCGACCGCCACTCCATGGTCGCCGTACAGGGTACGCAGCAGCGTGGTCTTGCCCGAGCCGTTGCGGCCGTGCACGACCCAGCACTCGCCGGCCCGTACGGCGAGCGAGATGCCGCTCAGCGCGCGGCTGCCGTCGAGATAGACGCGCGCGTTGTGCAGTCGCACCAGCTGCTTGCCGGGCGCGGCGGGCCGGGCGCGCGCCCGGCGGGCCAGGCGCGGGTGCGCATGCGGCGCGAGCCAGCGCGTGAGCGGCGCGCGGCGGCGCGCACCGGCATACACGATCCGTCCGCGCTCCAGCACCAGCGCGCGGCTTGCGGCGCGCGGCACGTCCTCCAGGCGGTGCGTAGCCAGCACCCACGGCAGGCGGCGCTTGCGGCGCTCGAGCCACTCGAGCACCCGCGTGCGATTCTCGGCATCGAGTCCGTTCAACACCTCATCGAGGAGTAGCAGCCGCGGGCGCGAGGCGAGTGCCCGCGCCAGCAGTGCCACCCGCCGCTCGCCGTAGGAAAGCGACAGGAAGGGCCGCGCGGCGAGGTGCCCGGCGCGTAAGGCGCGCAGCGCGCGGCGCACCTGTCGGCGGTCGGCACGGCTGAGCGCATCGAGCGGGATGTCGGTGCGATGGATCCCCGTGCCGACGATGCGCTCGACGCTCATGTCCCAGCCGTAGCGCTGGTACTTGTCCTGCCGCTCGGCGCCGAGATAGGCGATGTCCTGCTTGACGTCGTGCGGCGTCAGCCACTCATGACGGCCACGCACGTAGCGCCGCACGGACTGTGCTTTCGGCTCCGGCCACACCGAGCCGGCGAGCAGCTTCAGCAGCTGTGTCTTGCCCGCGCCGTTGGCTCCCGCGAGCACCCAGCGCTCGCCCGGGCGGATGCACAGCTTGAGGTCAGTGAGTACCCGGCGTCCGCCCCGGCGCAGACTGACATGCGCGAGCTCCACTGCGAGATAGCGCGGATCGGCACCCCTCATCGGGCCAGCATTGGAGCACAGTTCGCTTTGCGGAATGGGGTATTCTCGCGCCCGGCACGTGCGGTGCCGCTCCTGTCAGGGTGTTCAATGCGATGGCGGCTGCTCGCACCCCGCTACTGGCCGACGTGGGTGGCGCTCGGCGTGTTGCGAGTGCTGGCGCTCCTGCCCTTCCCGGTGATGCTGTCGGTCGGGCGGGCGCTCGGCGCGCTGCTGCGTCGCCTGCCGACGAGCTTCGTCAGGACCGCGCGCCGCAATATCGAGCTGTGCTTCCCGGAGCTGGATCGCGGAGCCCGCGAGCGGCTGCTCGATGCGCACTTCGCGAGCCTCGGGATCGCGCTGCTCGAGATCCCGCTCGCCTGGTGGAGCTCGCCGGCGCGCTTCGCCCGCCTGGTGCGCGTCGAGGGCCGGGAGCATCTCGAGGCCGCGCTGGCACGCGGCCGCGGCGCGATTCTGCTCACCGCGCATTTCACGCCCATCGAGCTGGCCGGGCGCGCGCTTGCCCAGCTGACCCGCATCGGCTTCCTCTACCGGCCGACCCGGAACGAGGCGCTGTCCTATGCCCTCGAGCACTTTCGCACCGGCTACGGCGGACACGGCATCTCGCGCGACGATATCCGTGCCTTCATCGGCGCGCTGCGCAACAACGAGTGCGTGTGGTACGCCCCCGATCAGAGCTACCGCAGGAAAGGCGCCGAGATGGTACCGCTGTTCGGCATTCCGGCCGCCACCAACACGCTCACCTCGCGCTTCGCGCGCATGACCGGCGCGCCGGTGTTACCCTACTTCATACAGCGCTTGCCGGGGACCCAGGGCTATCGGGCCGTCATCCACCCTGCGTTCGATGACTTCCCGAGCGATGATGCGGTCGCCGACACCGAGCGCTATAACCACATGATCGAGGCGCAGGTGCGCCTGGTTCCCGAGCAATATCTGTGGATTCACCGCCGCTTCAAGGGCCTGAGCAAGGACTACCCGGACTACTACGGACAGCGGAAGCCGGGCAACGCCTGAGCGCGCTCGACGGCGCGCGCTTCGATCTGCTGGTCGTCGGCGGGGGTGTCAACGGCACCGGTATCGCACGCGATGCCGCCGGCCGCGGACTGCGGGTGCTGCTCGCGGAGCAGGATGACCTCGCGGCCCACACCTCCTCTGCGAGCACCAAGCTGATCCACGGCGGACTGCGCTACCTCGAGGAGTTTCATTTCGCGCTGGTGCGCAAGGCGCTCATCGAGCGCGAGGTACTGCTGCGCTCCGCGCCGCACATCATGCGGCCGCTGCATTTCATCATGCCGCATGCCCCGCACCTGCGTCCGGCGTGGCTGATCCGTGCGGGACTTTTTCTCTATGATCACCTGGCACGCCGCCAGCACCTCGCCGCCTCGGGATCGATCGACCTGCGCCACCACATCGCCGGCGCCGCGCTCAAGAGCGGCTATCCCCGCGGCTTCGTGTATTCCGACGGCTGGACGGATGATGCGCGGCTGGTGGTGCTGAACGCGCTCGATGCCGAGCGGCGCGGCGCGACCATCCTGACGCGCACACGCTGCGAGCGCTTGAATGCTCAGGATGGTGAGTGGCGCGCCAGCCTGAGCAGCGGCGGCGACCGTGTCACGGTCATGGCACGCGCGGCGGTGAACGCCAGCGGTCCGTGGGTCGACCGCTTCATCGCCGCGGCGACTCCGCTACATACTGCGCATCGCGTGCGCCTGGTGAAGGGCAGCCACATCGTGGTGCCGCGTCTGTTCGACCACCGCTTCGCGTACATCTTCCAGAACGAGGACCGCCGCATCGTGTTCGCGATCCCGTACGAGCGCGAGTTCACCCTGCTCGGCACGACCGACGTCGACTACGGCGGCGACCCGGCGGAGGTGCGCATAGACGACGCCGAGATCGACTATCTGTGCGCCCTCGCCAACCGCTACTTCATCCGCCAGATCACGCCGGCGGATGTGCGCTGGAGCTATTCGGGCGTGCGGCCGCTGCTCGCCGATGAGTCGCGCGACCCCATGAGCGTGACGCGCGACTATGCGCTCGAGCTTGAGAGACAGCCGGCACCGCTGCTGTCGGTGTTCGGCGGCAAGATCACAACCTACCGGCGCCTCGCCGAGGACGCGGTGAACCTGCTCGCGCCTGAGCTCGATGCGCCCACGCAGCCGTGGACCGCAACAGCCATCCTGCCGGGCGGTGATCTGCCACAGGGGAGCTTCGCTGTGTTCCTGCGAACCACCGAGCGGCGCTATCCGTGGCTGCCGGCGCCGCTCGTGCAGCGCTACGCGCACGCTTACGGCACGCGCATCGATCGCGTGGTCGGCTCCGCCCGTGCCCTCACCGACCTCGGCGCCGAGATCCTGCCGGGCCTCTACGAGCGCGAGGTGGAGTACCTGTGCCGCGAGGAATTCGCGCGCACCGCCGAGGATATCCTTTGGCGGCGCACCAAGCTCGGGCTGCACATCCCGGGAATGGACGCGCGCCCTCTGGCGCTGTGGCTCGCGGCCCGGGGGCTCGAACCGCCGCCACCTCGTGCTGCCACCTCATCCGCGGTGTGACCAACGTCGCGGTTTTTCGCGCAGCCGGGCGGGATCCCTGCGACGTCGTGCTAGCGTGGCGCCGGATTAGCCGCCGCTTGCTTGCAAATGACTGACTCCGTAATAGCTGCCCTCATCGCGGGTACCGCGACGCTGTCCGCGTCTTTCCTGCAGTTCCGCTCCGCGGCGCTGCGCGACCGCGGTCAGCCCGGGGCTGCGGCGCGCCGCAAGCTGCGTTGGCAGCGCATCCTGCTGCTGGTCTTGGTCACCGCTTCGGCAGCGTCCGGCTTTGCGGTCTCCCAGTGGCTAACCAATGGCGAGCGGGTCGCCTCCGCCGAACTGCAGAAAGAGCTGCAGTCGCGTATCGCCGAAGTCACCCACACTGCCGGCGAGCTCGAGGCGACGCGCGCGGCCGAGCGCAGCGAGATCGAGACCGGGGTGTTGCGCCGGATCGGCACCGATGGTGTCACGGTCGCCGCCACGGTTCCGCCCTGCCGTGCATCCGCCGCCACGGCGACACCGGCGACTGCCGGCGCAACAGCCACCGCGAGCGCGCCGGCCGCGGATCCACCGACGGCGGGCGGACCCGCTGTCAGTGCGGCATGCACCGAGGCCGAGGCAATTCCGGTGACGTTGTGCGCCACTATCCCGGCAAGCGCCACCGTCACTGAAGTCGCGCTTTTTAGCCGCCCCGCCGACACCGACACGCCGTGGAACACGAGCCGCTTCCTGCCTGGACAGGCAGCCGCGGAGGCGCGCTTTGCGGAGAAGTACTCGGAAAGCACGCCCGAGTCCGGCTCGCGCCAGGTCTGTCAGGTCTTCGCGCACTGGTCGGCAGAGCACGCCCGCGCGGTTCGCGTGCTCGTGCGTTACACACTCTAGTCCCCGCATAATCGCCCCCGGGAGGTGACAAGCCTCAGGGGGACTGTTGAGCTCAGCGCCGCACCCGATCCCGCCACCGCCGCACGCCGCGCGGGCGCGCACTGCTCTGCCGCTGATCGCGCTGCTGTGCGCACCACTGTGGATCGTCGGCCAGTTCGATCGCGGACTATGGACGCCCGATGAGCCGCGCGAGGCGGACATCGCCTGGCGCATGAGCTGGCAGCAGGATCGGCTGTTACCGCAGCTCGCCGGCACACCGTTTCTCGAGAAGCCGCCGCTCTCCTACTGGATGTCGGCGGCCACGATCCGCGCCTGGGGGGACTCGCCGGCCGCCGCGCGGGCACCGAATCTGCTCTACGCCGCGATCACGGCGCTGGCGGTCGGAGCGCTCGCGCTCGCCATGGAGCTCGAGCTGCTGCCGGCGCTGATTGCGGCGCTGACCGCCGCGAGCGCGCTCACCGCTTATAGGGTGGCAGTGTGGCTCGCGCCGGATGCTTGCCTGCTCGCCGGCTGCGCGCTGGCGCTGCTTGGCGCGTGGCGCGGCTATCGCGCCCCGCCTGGGTTCGCCAAGCTCGCCGGCTACACGCTGCTGCACTTCGGTGCGGCCGTCGGCTTCATGGCGAAGAGCGCCCCCGGATGGCTGGTCCCGGGGCTCGCGCTCCTCACCCTCATCGTCTGGGAGCGGCGTTTCGGCGAGCTGCGGCGCTATGAGCTATACGCGGGACTAGCACTGCAGGCGTTGATCATCGGCCCCTGGATCGTCGCCGTTGCGCACGCGCCGCACGGAGCCGAGGCGCTGCGGACGCTGTTCTGGAACAACGTGATCGGGCGCTTCACCCAGGTTACTTCTCCCGCAGGCCTCGACTACACGAGCGGCCATCACAACACGGCGGGAAAGTACCTGCTCGAGCTGCCGCTGTACCTGCTCCCGTGGACGCTGGTGGTGGTGGCGGCCCTGGCGCGCGCCTGGCATCGAATGCGCGACGCAGGGCCGCGCGGCACGGCCTGGCGCTTCGCGCTCGCCAGCAGCCTCCCGTTCCTGGTGTTGCTGTCGCTTGCCGCTACGGCGCGCGACATCTACTCAGCTCCCTCGCTGCTCGGCTTCGGACTGCTCGCGGGTCTGTGGGCCGCGGAGCTGCGGCAGCCTCACACCCGTCTCGACCGCGTCGCCGTGCTCGGAACGTTCGTCGTCATCGCGCTGCTCGCCCTGGCCCTGGCCCTGGCATTCGGCGTGCTCGCTGCCGCAGGCGCAGTCTCGCGAGGTGCATGCCTTGCGTCTGCCGTCGGCGTGCTGTTGGTGACGTCCGTCGCGCTCGCCGGCGCGCTACGCGCCTGGCTGCGCGGCGCTTTGCCAAGGAGCCTCGCCTGGGCGTATGCGGCTTATGCCCTGGCGGTGTGCGTCGCCGCCGGCCCCATGCTGCCGGTCATTGACCGTTGGCAGGATCTGCCGGCGCTCGCCGCCCGCATTCACGCCGACACCGCGCACGACTCGCTCGCCCTGCTCGATCCCGACGAGACCACTGTCGCCATGCTCGATCACGGCCTGAAGACCAATTTCATCGTGCTGACGAGCGACCGTGAACCTTCGCGCAATGCAGTATCTGCCTGGTTCGCCGGCGAGGGAGCCGCAGCGCGCGTGCTGGTGCTGCTCCCCGGTCATGCCGGTGGCAGGGTCACCGACTTCATCGGGCGCTTCCGACCGCTACCCACTGCCGACGACGGCGTCGCCGGCGCACTTACGGCGGCGGGCGCTGCCTCCCTGGTGCAGCGTTACGATTTGCCGCAGGGTCGGCGCTATGCGCTACTGGGACCGCCGCCACCGCACTAGGAGTCTCCATGTCCGAGCTGTCGCGAAACCTGCGCAATCGCCACATCCAGCTGATTGCCTTCGGCGGCACCATCGGCGTGGGTCTGTTTCTGGGCTCGGCCAAGGCGATTCACTCCGCGGGCCCCGCCCTGATCCTGGCGTATGCCATCGGCGGCGTCGCGATCTTCTTCATCATGCGGGCGCTCGGTGAACTCCTCACCTACCGTCCGGTGGCCGGCTCCTTCGCAACCTATGCCGATGAGTTCTGCGGACCGTTTGCCGGCTTTGTCACCGGCTGGTCCTACTGGTTCGCATGGGTGGCCACCGCGATAGCGGAGCTCACCGGGATCGGCATCTATCTGCGCTTCTGGTTCCCCGACGTGCCGCAGTGGCTGCCAGGACTCGTGGCACTGCTCATTCTGTACGGCACCAACCTGCTCGCCGTGCGGGTGTTCGGCGAGCTCGAGTTCTGGTTCGCCCTCATCAAGGTGCTGACCATCGTCGGGCTCATCCTCGCCGGGCTCGCAGTGATTATCTTTCACGTGGGAGACCTGGGCTCCACCGCCAGCTTCTCGAATCTCTGGTCGCACGGCGGCGTACTGCCCTTCGGCATCGTGGGCGTACTACTCACGATGCAGATCGTCATGTTCGCCTACGAGGGGGTGGAGCTGATCGGCGTTACCGCCGGCGAGGCGCGCGATCCCGCGGTGGTGCTGCCGCGAGCGACCAACGGCATCATCGTACGGATTCTCATCTTCTACATCGGCGCGCTCGTCATCATCATGTCGCTCGTGCCATGGACGGAACTGAGCCCGAAAGACAGTCCGTTCGTGTATGTGTTCGAAAAGATCGGGATTCCGGCCGCGGCCACCCTCATCAACCTCGTGGTCATCACCGCGGCAACTTCCTCCTGTAACAGCGGGCTGTTCAGCACCGGGCGCATGTTGTGGTCCCTGGCACGCCGCGGTCAGGCACCGCGGGTGTTCGCAACGCTCAACGGCGGACACGTGCCGGCTAACGCCATCCACGCGACCGCCGCGCTGCTGCTGATCGGCATCGCGCTCAACAAAGTGGTGCCCGAGCGGGTCTTCACGTGGGTCACGAGCATCGCGCTGGTCGGCACCTTCTGGACGTGGGGAATCATCCTGGTGTCGCATCGCAACTACCGGCGTGCGGTCGCTGCCGGGAAAGCGGCTGCGGCCCCGTTCCGCATGCCGTGCGCGCCGTTCGCGAACTGGGTCGTGCTCGCGTTCCTGGTCGGAGTGAGCGCGCTGCTGGCGCTCGATGCCGACCAGCGGGTTGCGCTCTACGTGGCCCCGGTGTGGTTCGGGCTGCTCGGCGTGGGCTACTACTTCATGCGCCCGAGCCCGCGCGCACCGTGAGAGCCTCCGCGGCCCCTTACAGCAGCCGCTCGCCGCCGCCGATCAAACCACCGCCATCGATGACGATTGTCTGACCGGTAATAAAGTTGCCGGCAGACGCCGCGAGCATCACGGCAACCCCAGCAACGTCATCGGGCTCGCCGAGCCGTTTCAGGGGATAGGCGCGCGCCAGCGCCTCGGCGCGCGCCGCGTCCGCCCACAGAGCCTGCGAGAACTTGGTCTTGATGACCCCCGGCGCGATGCAATTGACGCGGATGTTGTGGGCGCCCCACTCGACCGCCAGGTTGCGCGCCAACTGCATGTCGGCGGCTTTCGAGATGCCGTAGGCGCCGAGCAGCGCGCTGCCCATGAAGCCGCTCACCGAAGAGATGATGATCACGGCGCCGTCCTTGCGGGCGGCCATCCCGGGCAGCGTCAGGTTGCACAACCACAGGTTGCTGTAGAGGTTAGTGCGCAGCAGTTTGTCGAAGGCTTCGTCGGTCAGGCTGGCGGCCGGCCCGAAGTGCGGGTTGGTGGCCGCGTTGCACACCAGCACGTCGATCCTGCCGAAGGCGGCGAGCGTCGCATCGACCAGCCCCTTGAGCTCTTCCTTGTGCCCGACGTGACAGGCGTGCGCCAGCGCCGTGCCGCCCGCGGCTGTGATCTCAGCCGCCACCGCCGCGCAACTCTCCTGCTTGCGGCTCGAGATCACGACCCGTGCACCGTGCGCCGCCATCTGCACGGCGATGGCCTTGCCGATGCCGCGGCTCGAGCCGGTGATCAGGGCGACCTTGCCCGACAGGTCGAATAAGGACATGGATGCGACTCCGCAGCTCTCTGGTGCCGCGCATTCTGCGCCGCGCGGCGGGCCCGGGGAAACCGCGCCGTTAGGCGCGTCCGGCGCCTGGGCAGTAGAATTCCGAGCGCCGCGCCCGTAGCTCAGTTGGATAGAGCATCAGGCTTCGAACCTGAGGGTCGGGAGTTCGAATCTCTCCGGGCGCGCAAATTCATCAGTAACCTACGTCTGCCGATGAAACCCTTCGCATCACCCCTGCTACTGTTTTGCTACCAGTTCGTTCCTCGAAATGTAGTTAGAGCGCCGGGCGGGGTGGCCTTGCCGTAGTTACGCCCGGTAGCTACACTCAGGCATGTTCGCTTGGGACGAGGCGAAACGAATTCGTCATCTTGGGTCTGCTGCAGATCAGGTCGTGTCCGTTACGCATACTGAGCGGGCTGAAGACATTCGCATAATCTCCATCCGGAAGGCCACGAAACATGAAACGCGCTACTACTGCTCGCAGATCTTCGACCGACCTACGTCGAGTTCGAAAGATGATTGACACCGACGTTGTGCGCGACGGCAATGCGCCGGAGTGGACTCCGGAGATGTTCGCTCGCGCCGTCGCGCGCAAGGGCTTGAAGCTTGTTCCAAAGAAGGCACTCCTTTCTTTGCGCATTGATTCTGACGTTATCGAATGGTTCAAGAAGCAGGGTGCCGGGTATCAGTCGAGGATGAATGCGCTATTGCGCGCGTATATGGAAGCGCACAAGTGATCCCGCGCTCTAACATCATGGGAGAGGTGTGAGGCGTGGTCTGTCTGGCGCCGCAGGCGCTGGACACCGCGGCGCGCAGCAATATGGCCGCGACGTGACCGCCGCCGCAGGTCAGGCCGACTTAGACCCTGAGCTGTTTGCGCCCGAAGAACGCGAGGCACCCGATCCCGCACAGCATCAGCCACAGGGTTGGCGGTGTGGGCACGGGTGATATCGTGAGCTTCGCGGTGTTGTCGGGGAAGTATTGGGTGCCGTAAAACCAACCCTCGTCGGCGTTGACTTGCGCTGTCGGCAGGATCTGCGCCCAGGGGTCGGGGCTGGCTATGAACTGCGCTTCGGTCAGAGCGGTGTAGTGCGTCACGCCGTCCGGCATGAACGAGCCAACGGACGGCGCCCCAAACGCGGATATTGAAGTCCCGTCGACGATGGCACCGGCCGATGCGCTAAACGTCGTCGACTCGGTGAGTGTCTCGGATGTGCCGTTCGCGAAGTACTCGGTGACCGTCCCGGTCCCAGGCGCCGTATAGTAAAACTGCGATAGGTTGCCCTGAGGCGTCCACTGCAGCTGGGTTACCGCGCCGACCAGGGTGTTGAAGTAAAACGTCCCGGTGACACAGACTGGCTCCCCCGCCACGGGGTTTCCCGTCTCGGCGGAGTACTGGACCATCAACTCCGCTCCGCTCGCCACCCTGAACCCGGCAGCCAGCATCAGCACCGCCGCTAGCAGTCCTCTTTTGCTCATATTGGTCCCTTCCTGCGCGCCTTCCTGGTTCTAATCGAATTCTGTGGCGCCCGATACATTAGACTCATCTCCGGCCTGCTGCATACCTTTTGTGGCACAACGCCCTGAAGCCCGGCTTCCACCCGCCGGAGTTTTCCGGACGGGTCTGGAAATGGGTAGTGGACGTGACCTGTAACGCGGCCGCGGCGCGCTGATCGGGCATCACCAGCTCAGACCGGCTCGTCCAGTGACTTGGCAAGCGGCGTGAAGGTCTTCGGCCCCGCCGCCGTCATGTACCAGCAGTCCTCGAGTCGAATGCCGAACTCACCCGGAATGTAGAGACCCGGCTCGTCGGAGAAGCACATGCCGGCCTCGAGCGGCGTGGTGTCGCTGCGCACCAGGTACGGTGCCTCGTGTACGTCCATGCCGATCCCGTGCCCGGTACGATGCGAGAGCCCCGGCAAGCCGTAGTCCTTGCTCCAGCCCTTGCCTTCGTAGAAATCGCGCACCGCCTTGTCGATGGCGCCGGTCGGCGTGCCGAGCTTCGCCGTCGCGAGCGCCAGCTCCTGACCCTGCTTGACGGTGTCCCAGAGCTCGCGCTGGCGGTGCGATGCGCTGCCGAACACCCAGCTGCGGGAAATATCCGACTGATAGCCGTGCACTCGGCAGCCGGTGTCGATGAGGACGACCGAACCGTCGTGCACCTGCTGCGGCTTGATGGAGCCGTGCGGAAAAGCGCTCGCCTCGTTGAGCAGCACCAGCGTGAATTCATGCGCGCCGCCGAGTGCGTTGGTGGCGCGCACCATCATGTCGAGGATGTCAGGGCCGCTCATGCCGGCATCGACGTGCGCGTGCGTGTAGCGCAGCGCCGCCAGCGTGACGCTGTTGGCGGCCTGCATGAGCGCGAGCTCCGCCGGCGACTTGTGCATGCGGCAGGCGCGCACCAGCTCGTCCCCGGACACCACGACATGCGCGTGGCCTGAGGCCTGCGACACCTGCTCGACGATAAAGAGACGCGTAGTCGGCTCGACCGCGAGCGGACCGGCCCCGACGCGCCCTTTGAGGGCATCGGCAAGCCGCTCGAACGGGCTCTCGTCCTCTTTCCACGGCCGCACGTCCGCCGCCACCCGCAAGGTCTCACGGATGGAGGGCTCCTCGAAGAACGGCGTCACCACGACCACCTGACCCGAGGCCGGAATGAGCGCCGCGGTGGTACGCTCGCTGCGCCCCCAGCGCACTCCGGTGAAATACTCGAGCGATGAGCCGGACTCGACTAGGAACGCTGCGATCTTGCGTTGCTGCATCAGCTGCTGGAGTTTGGCAAGCCGTGCGTCGTGCTCGGCTGAGCTGATGGGCGGCACATCACCGGTCATCGGGCTCAAGCCCCCGAAGGCCGTGCTGCCGGCCGCCGGCAGGCGGCCGCCGACGGCAAAACTCGCTCCGGCAGCCGTCAGCGCCAGAACATCACGTCTGGAGAAAGTCGTCATGCATGCCTCCCCGCGCTTGATCAGTGCTCCTCGGCCTCGAGCTCCAGTCCGTAGTGGCTGAGGAGAATCTGCACACCAAGATAACTCATGAAGTCCACCTGGCCGGTGGAGTTTGCGATGCTGCGCCCGGCCATCAAGAGCAGGATGAACCCCCGGCCGAGACGATAGCGGCCGCCCACATCGAGGGTCGTGTAGTTCGGCAGAGCCCCCATCGCGTGATCGTTGTAGAGCTCGGCGTCAAACTCGAGGCGCTGGGTGAACTTGTGTCCGGCGACGAATCCCAGAATGCGTTCCTCGTCGCGGTGTTTGAAGTAGTAGCCGGCCTCGAAGTCGAGATCTACCGGCCCCACCGACCTGGCGATTTCCAGCGGCAGCAGCAGCCGCGACCCGGGCTCGGCGAGACCCGAGCGCTGCGCGCCGGGGGAGCCTGCGGTCTCGAACTGCGGGAAAATGGACATCTGCCAGCCGCCTTCACCTTGATCGAGGAAGCGCCACTTGATGCCGGGAAAGGCGTTGCTCCAGCCGCTGGCGCTCGGCGCGCTGCTTCCGGACTGCAGCTCGTAGGGGACCTCGTAGGTGAGCTGGATGCGGTCGCCGAGTCCGAAGTTGAGGTCGATCTGCGGCATCTGCCACTGCGTCACCCCCAGCGAGTGGGTGGTCATCGAGGCGAGATTGATCTCCCAGTTGCCGTTGCCAGGCGTACCCGGATCGTTGGTGATATAGGGCGGACCCGCATCGGCACGTGCGAGCGCGGGCAGAATCGCGCAGCACAGGCCGGCGACGGCTGGGAGCAAAGATTGGTTCACGCAGGTGCGTTAGTCTAACCTCGGGAGATGCGCGTGGGCACGTTAACAACCATTAACAAGGCCGCGCAGCCGCGCTGCCGGTGGGCGCGCGATGCCGGTCCCGACATGCAGCGCTATCACGATGAGGAGTGGGGCCGGCCGGTGCACGATGACCGACGGCTGTTCGAGATGCTGACCCTGGAGGGCGCACAGGCGGGGCTGTCGTGGTTGACGATCCTGCGCAAGCGCGCCGGCTATCGTCGCGCATTTGCCAACTTCGACCCGCGCAAGGTGGCGCGCTTTGAGGCGCGGCGTCGCGCGGCACTGATGCGCGATGCGGGCATCGTGCGCAATCGTCTCAAGATCCTCGCCACGGTGGGCAACGCACGTGCCTTCCTCGCCGTGCAGCACGAGTTCGGCTCCTTCGATCGGTACCTGTGGGCGTTCGTCGCCGGTCGCCCGTGCGTCACGCGCCGGCGCGGGCGCAAGCTCCCGGCGCGCACCGCCCTCAGCGATCGGATCTCGAAGGACCTCGCGCGGCGCGGCTTCCGCTTCGTCGGCACGACCATCGTCTACGCCTACCTGCAGGCCGTGGGCGTGGTCGACGATCACGCGTCCGACTGCTTTCGCGCCCGTCGCGCGTGAGCAGTAGCCGCGGGCTCGGCAGGTGGCGGTACGCCGTCGGGCCTCGCGCCGCAGTAGCCTTGGGCGGCGAGCGCCTCTTAAGATAGCTACCCTTTATCAACTCAACCCGGATGTCTGTATGAAAGCTGTTCTGGTCTTTGCGACGATGGCGGTGCTCTCGGCCGGCGCGACCTATGCGGACTGCCCCTACCCCTCGCCCCCCGACAAGCTCCCCGACGGCGCTACCGCCACGATGCAGGACATGCTCGCCGGCCAGAAGGCGGTGGGGGACTACAACAAGGCGATCAACGACTACGTCGCGTGCATCGATAAGGCGGTCGCGGATTCCATCAGCAGCGCCGGCGACAAGCTCAAGCCGGAGCAGAAGGCCGACATGCAGCGCGTCGCGAACGCGAAGCACAATGCGGCGATCGATCAGCTGCAGGGCGTCGCCGACCGCTTCAACGAGCAGGTGAAGGTCTTCAAGGCAAAATCCGCCGACAAGAAGCCCTGAGTGCTGACGCCCGCCCAAGCCGACGCGCTGATCGGGCAGCACCTGCAGTGCCTGCCGATCGAGTCGCTGCCGCTCACCCAGTGTGCCGGCGGCGTGCTGCGCGAGAACATCTACGCGGAACGTGACGAGCCGCCGTTCGATCAGGTCACCATGGACGGCATCGCGCTCGACAGTCAGGCGGTGGCGGGCGGCCGGCGCAGTTTCCGGGTGCAGGCAATCCAGGCCGCCGGTGATCCACCGCTGACCCTCGCCTCGAGCGGCGCCTGCATCGACATCATGACGGGCGCCGTGCTCCCGGTCGGTTGCGATTGTGTGGTACCGGTCGAGGAGCTTGCCGTGACGCAGGGCGAGGCGGCGCTCGCCGCATCGGCGCGCGCTGAGCCGTGGCAGAACGTGCAACGGCGCGGCAGCGACACCCGCCAGGGAACCCTGCTGGTCGCCTCGGGCACGCGACTGCGCGCGCCGGAGATCGCGATCGCGGCCTCCGCCGGCATGGCGCGCATCCGCGTGAGCAGCCAGCCGATGCTGGCGGTCATCTCGACCGGTAACGAGCTCGTCGAGCCGGGCGAGCCCGTGCTCGCCCACCAGGTGCGGCGCTCCAACGCCTACGGGATCGTCAGCGCGCTGCGCGAGCACGGCTTCCAGCGGGTGGCCGACGATCATCTGCAGGACGATGCCGACGAGCTGCGTGAGCGACTGCACTTTCACCTCGAAACGCATGACGTGCTGGTGCTGTCGGGCGGCGTATCGATGGGCAAGTTCGACCTGGTTCCAAAAGTGATGGAAGAGCTGGGCGTGCACGCGGTCTTTCATAAAGTCGCGCAGCGGCCGGGCAAACCCCTGTGGTTCGGCGTCGCGCCCTCGGGCGCTGCCGTGTTCGGCCTGCCGGGCAAGCCCGTCTCAGCGCTCGTATGCCTCAGCCGGTACGTGTTGCCGGCGCTGTTCGCCAGCCTGGGACAAACTCCGCCGGTGGCGGAGCGGCTGGCGCTCGGCGCACCCGCGACGGTCAACACGCAGCTCACCTCGTTCCTTCCCGTGCGTATCGAGCAGGACGACTGGGGTCGTCCGTGGGTGATTCCGGCGCCGACCAACGGCTCGGGCGACTTCACCGCACTCGCCGGCACGGATGGCTTCGTGGAGCTGCCACCGGGCCCCAATACCTACAAGAAGGGCTTCGTCACCCGCTTCTTCCGCTGGCGCTGATCGCTCTGTACGCCGCGCCCGCTGGCCTCTCTTCCGGCGCATAGCCAGCAGGTCTCGACCGTTCCATACTGGTTCTCTTATGCCACCCCCGGAAGTCATAGTTCCCCTGACCCACCGCTCCGGTCCACGGGATACGCGCCAGCGCCCAATGCGCGACCTGCGCATCTCGGTGATGGACCGCTGCAACTTCCGCTGCCCGTATTGCATGCCGCGCGAGACCTACGACGAGAAATACCGCTTCCTCGGCTCGCACGAGCGGCTGTCGTTCGATGAGATCGTGCGCCTCGCGCGTCTGTTCGTGCAGCTCGGGGTGCGGAAACTCCGCCTCACGGGCGGCGAGCCGCTGCTGCGCGCGAATCTCAGCGAGCTGATCGGCGACCTCACTGCGATCCCCGGTGTAGATGACGTGGCGCTGACTACCAACGGCGTGCTGCTCGCGAAGTACGCGAGCGAGCTGAAGGCGGCGGGCCTGAAGCGCCTCACCGTGAGCCTCGACAGTCTCGACCCGGCGGTTTTCCGGCGCCTGTCGGGCGGCTTCGGCAGCCCCGCGGAAGTCCTCGACGGCATCGAGCATGCGCGCCGCGCCGGTCTGGATCCGATCAAGATCAACGCCGTCGTGCAGCGCGGCGTCAACGACCAGCACGTCGAGGCGCTCATCGAGCACTTCCGCGGCAGCGGAGTGATCGTACGGTTCATCGAGTACATGGACGTCGGCAACCGCAACCACTGGCGCTCCGAGCTGGTAGTGCCGTCGAAGGAGCTGCTGGCGCGCATCGCGACACGCTGGCCGCTGACCGCGCTCGAGCCCGGCTATCGCGGCGAGGTGGCCAAGCGCTATGCGTTCACCGACGGGAGCGGCGAGATCGGGTTCATCTCCTCGGTCTCGCAGCCCTTCTGCGGCGACTGCTCGCGCGTTCGACTGTCCTCCGACGGCGCCCTCTACACCTGCCTGTTCGCGACGCACGGCACGAGTCTGCGGGACGCGCTGCGCGGCGGTGCCGGGGATGATCAGCTGCTCGAGCTCATCGCTGCGGTCTGGCTGCGCCGCGCCGACCGCTACAGCGAGCTGCGCGCCAGCCTGCCGCACGGTCAGGGCGAGGCACGCAAGATCGAGATGTTCTACATCGGTGGCTGATGCCGCGCGCCCCCCGTCTCACACACCTCGACGCCCGTGACCGGCCTGCCATGGTGGACGTCGGCGACAAGCAGGTGACGCGGCGCGAAGCCCTTGCCGAGGCGCAAGTCCGCCTGCCGCCCGCCGTGGCGCGCGCGCTGCGCGCCAGCGGTCATCGCACCAGGAAGGGCCCGGTGTTCGACACCGCGATCGTCGCCGGAGTGATGGCGGCCAAGCGTACCCACGAGCTCGTGCCATTCTGTCATCCGTTGCCGCTTGAGAGCTGCGAGATCGAGATCGAGCAGCGCGGTGCACTGATCGTCATTCGTTGCCGTGCAGCGGTCCACCACCGCACCGGCGTCGAGATGGAGGCGCTCACCGGAGCGAGCGTCGCGGCGCTCACCATCTATGACATGTGCAAGGCGCTGTCCCACGACATCGAGATTACGCAGCTGCGTCTGTTGTCGAAGTCCGGAGGCCGGCGGCCATTCAAGCGGGTGCGCTCCCGCCATCGGCCATGAGTAGGTCGCTCTACGGTCTGGTGCTCACCGGGGGGCGCAGCACGCGTATGGGGCGGGACAAAGCGGCGCTGCCGGTCGCCGGGCGCACGCAGCTCGAGCGCACCATGGCGTTGCTCGCGCCGCGCGTCGCGCGCTGCTTCGTGTCGGTGCGCCGGGATCAGAACGCGGACCCGCTGCGCGCCGGATTCGAGCAGATCGCCGACACGCGCGATAACCTCGGCCCCGTGGCCGGCATCCTCGCCGCCCAGGAGCGCTTTCCCGGCCATGCCTGGCTGGTGGTGGCCTGCGATCTGCCCCGCCTGGATGCGCCGACCCTCGACTTCCTGCTGCGCGCGCGTGCGCCGGCACGACTCGCCACTGCCTTCCGCTCGAGTCACGACGGCCTTCCCGAGCCGCTGTGTGCGGTGTACGAGCCGGCGAGCGCCGCGGCGATCGCCGCCTATGTCGCAGGCGGTGAGTCCTGCCCGCGCAAGTTCCTGTCGCGGGCCGACGTCGAGCTGCTCGACGGACCCGATCCGCGGGCGCTCGACAATGCCAACACCCCCGAGGAGTATGCTGCTGCCATGGGCGCCGACAGGGAAGCACAGCCGGGCGCGTCCCGGCGGATCACCGTGCAGTACTACGCCGTGCTGCGCGAACAGGCCGGCTGCCGCGAAGAGGCGCTGACTACCGCAGCGCGCACGCCGCTCGAGCTGTACGCGGAGCTCGGCAGGCGCCACCCGTTCTCCCTCGACACGGCCGTGGTGCGCGTCGCCGTCAACGGCGAATTCAGCGACTGGGCCGCGCCGCTCGGCAGCGGTGACTCGGTGGTGTTCATTCCGCCGGTCGCCGGCGGCTGAGCGTGGCCAGCCGCACGATGAGCGAGCCTTTTCAGCTCGGGCGCGACCCCATCGACCCCGGTGCGCTGCGCGCATCGCTCGCCGATCCGGCGTGCGGCGGTTTCGCGACCTTCGAGGGATGGGTGCGTGATCACAACGAAGGCCGGCGCGTGCGACACCTCGAGTACGAGGCCTACGAGGAGCTTGCGGTGCGTGAGGCGCGGCGCATCCTCGCCGAGGCCGGGGCGCGCTTCGGTATCGCGCACGCCGCATGTGCGCATCGGCTCGGGGATCTCGCCGTCGGCGAGCTGGCCGTGTGGGTCGGGGTGAGCGCGGCGCATCGACACGAGGCGTTCCTCGCCTGCCGCTACATCATCGATGAAATCAAACACCGGCTGCCGATCTGGAAGAAGGAGCACTACATCGACGGTGATTCGGGCTGGGTGAACTGCGAGCGCTGCGCGGCGCCCGGCGCGCACCCGCACGATCACCCGGCAACGGCCCCGGTGTGACTCTCAGGGGCGGATCTGCCCCGCGCCGCGCACCACGTACTTGTAGCTCGTGAGCTGCTCGACGCCGACTGGCCCGCGGGCGTGAAAGCGATCGGTGGAAATGCCGATCTCCGCCCCCATGCCGAACTCACCGCCGTCGGCGAACTGCGTGGACGCATTGTGCAGCACGATTGCACTGTCGACCCGTTGCAGGAAGCGCTCCGCGGTCGCTTGATTCTGCGTGACGATCGACTCGGTGTGGGCCGAGCCGTAGCGGCCGATGTGCGCAATTGCCTCATCGACGCCGTCCACCACGCGCGCCGCGATGATGGCGTCCAGATACTCGGTGTACCAGTCGTTCTCGCTCGCCGGGCGCACTCGCGAATCGACCTCAAGTACGGTGGCATCGCCGCGCACCTCGCAGCCGGCCTCCAGCAGGTCGCGCACCACGGGCGCCAGATGCGTAGCAACACAGCCGCGATCGATGAGCAGCGTCTCGGCCGCGCCACAGATCCCGGTGCGGCGCATCTTGGCGTTCAGCGCGATGCGCCGCGCCATGGACAGCTCCGCGTCGCGATCGATGTAGACGTGGCAGTTGCCCTCCAGATGCCCGATCACCGGCACGCGCGCTTCCTGCTGCACACGCGCAACCAGGGACTTGCCGCCGCGCGGCACGACCACATCGAGGTACTCGGTCATGCCGGCGAGCATACAGCCGACCGCCGCGCGCTCGGTGATCGGCACCAGCTGCACGCTCGCCGCCGGCAGCCCGGCGGCGAGCAGTCCCTCCACCAGGCAGGCGTGCAGCGCCGCGTTGGAGTGTCGGCTCTCCGAGCCGCCGCGCAGAATGGCGGCGTTGCCGGATTTCACGCATAGCGCGCCGGCATCGGTCGTGACGTTCGGGCGGCTCTCGTAGATGATGCCGATGACGCCGAGCGGCACCGCCACGCGCTGGATAGCGAGCCCGTTGGGCCGCTGCCACTGCGCCAGCACGGCGCCAATGGGGTCGGGAATCGCCACGACCTCCGCGACGCTCGCAGCGATTGCCGAGACGCGGCCGGCATCGAGACGCAGCCGCTCGAGGCGCGGCCCGGTGAGCTGCGCGGCGCGCGCCGCCGCCAGGTCCCGCTCGTTGGCCAGCAGAATCTCCGCGCTGCGGGCGCGGAGCGCCGCGGCGGTGGCCGTCAGCGCCGCGTTCTTCTGCGCCGTCGGGGCGAGCGCCAGCGTGCCGGCGGCGAGCACCGCAGCCCTGCCGAGCCCCTCCATCAGTTCGCCGATGCGTGCGCCGCCGTCCATCTCAGCTCACGCGGGCCGCGCCACGGGCGCAGCCGCCACCGCTTCGCGCAGCAGCACCAGGTCGTCTCGATGGATCATCTCGTCGCGCCCGCGGAAGCCAAGCAGCAGCTCGATCTCGGACGACCTGCGTCCCATGATCCGTGCGGCGTCGGCGTCCGAGTAAGCGATGATGCCGCGCGCCACCTCGACGCCGTCGGCGTCGAGCACACTCACCGTGTCGCCGCGCTCGAACCGGCCGCGCGCTGCCGTGACCCCGGCAGGCAGCAGACTCTTGCCGTCGAGCAGTGCGCGCAACGCGCCGGCGTCGATGGTGATCGCCCCCGCGGGGCGCAGCGTCCCGGCGATCCACTGCTTACGCGCCGCCGCCGGCGAGGCGCTCGGCACGAACCAGGTGCATGCCGCACCCTCCTCGATACGCCGCAGCGGGTGTCGGTGATGGCCGGCGGCGATGCACATATGACAGCCGGCCGCGACCGCGATCTTCGCAGCGACGATCTTGGACGCCATGCCGCCGGAGCCCACGCCCGAGGTGCTGCTGCCAGCCATCGCCTCGATCTCCGGGGTGATGCTGCGGACCTCCGGCACGATGCGCGCATCCGGCTCCCGGTTGGGATCAGCGTCGTACAGTCCATCGACATCCGACAGCAGCACCAGGCAGTCGGCGCCGGACATCTGCGCCACGCGGGCCGCGAGCCGGTCGTTGTCGCCGTAGCGGATCTCGGCGGTTGCGACCGTGTCGTTCTCGTTGATCACCGGCAGTGCCCCGAGAGCGAGCAGCGCTTCGAGTGTCGCGCGCGCATTCAGATAGCGGCGCCGTCGCTCACTGTCCTCGAGCGTCAGCAGCACCTGTGCAACCGTAACCTCGTGTTCCTCCAGCAGCTCCTTGTATGCGTGCGCCAGACGGATCTGTCCCACGGCCGCGGCCGCCTGACTCTCCTCGAGGCGCAGCGCCGCGCCGTGCCGCAGGCCGAGTCGCCGCCGGCCGAGCGCGATGGCACCGGAGGACACAAGGATGAGCTGCTGCCCGCGCCGGCGAAGACGCAGCAGATCCTCGATCAGCGTCGCCAGCCAGAGGCGATTGACGCGCCCGCTGTCCCCGTCCACCAGCAGCGCCGAGCCAACCTTGACAACGACTCGCCGTGCCCGCGCCAAAGGCGCCGCATGCGAGGAGGACTGCAGGATCATGGTGGGGAAAACTATACGCATTCGTAGCTGCGTTGCCCAACCCGCGCACAGCCCCTAAACTGGTGTCGGCAAAGCGGCTCAACAACAGGGTGGATCTGCGCGGTGAGCAGAGATTACGAACCGACTCCGGGTCAGTGGTACGAGAACCTCGAAGAAGAAGAGCAGTTCCACGTGCTGACGGTCGACGAGGACTCCGAGCTGATCGAGATCGAATATCTCGACGGTGACATCGAGGAGCTCGATCTCGAGGCATGGCGCGAGATGGACCTCGAACGCATCGAGGAGCCCGAGGGCTGGTCCGACGAGGAGGACTCGGAGGACGACGAGGACTGGGATGAGGAAGAGGACGAGGACGAGGACGACTTCGACGACGACGAGGAAGACGGCGACGAAGAGCAGGATGAGTATTGACCGCACCCGGCGTCGATAGCTGGTACCACGAGAAGGAGTCCGCCTGGCTGTACCGCTGCGTGGCCGCCGCAGAACCCGAGCCACGCAAACGCCGCCTGTTCGAGCAGCTTGCCGACGCCGCCGAGGAGCAGGCCGGACGCTGGCAGCAGCTCGCCGCGCGTAGCGCCGGACCCGCCGGCGTGCGCCGTGTGTTTACCCCCGCCTTGCGCGCCCGCATCGTGGCGCAGCTGCTGCGCCACTTCGAGCCGCGCGCGCTGCGTCCGGTACTTGCCGCCATGAAGCTGCGCGGACTCTCCGTCTACGGCGCCCCGAGCGCCGCCGGCGCGGTCGCCGGGCACGCCATGCCCACCTCGCTTGCCGAGGTCGGCGCCCGCCACCGCAGCAGCCTCGGCGGCAGCCTGCGCGCCGCGGTGTTCGGCGTAAACGACGGTCTGATATCCAACATGAGCCTGGTGCTCGGCGTGGCCGGTGCGGGCGCCGGCGGCGGCTACGTGCTGACGGCCGGAGCCGCCGGCCTGCTGGCCGGCGCGCTGTCGATGGCGGCCGGCGAGTACGTCTCGGTGCGCTCGCAGCGCGAGATGTACGAGTACCAGATGGCGCTCGAGCGCGAAGAGCTCAGGGAGTACCCCGAAGAGGAGGCCGAGGAGCTGGCGCTCATCTACGAGGCGCGCGGTGTTGACCTCGGGCAGGCGCGCGCGTTGAGCCGCGCGTTGCTGGCGCGTCCCGAGCAGGCGCTCGACGTGCTGGCACGCGAGGAGCTCGGCCTGAATCCGGACGATCTCGGCTCGCCGTGGCGCGCGGCGAGCGCGTCGTTCGTCACTTTCGCGGCGGGCGCAGCGCTGCCGCTGGCGCCGTTCGTCGCCGGCGCGAGCGGCACGCGGGCGATCGTCGCCGCGGCGCTGCTCACTGCCGCGGCGCTGTTCGCCGTGGGACTCAGCCTGTCGCTGTTCACCGGACGCGACGCGCTGCGCAGCGCCCTGCGCATGGTGCTGATCGGCGGCGGCGCCGGAACTTTGAGCTTCCTCGTCGGTCGAGCACTCGGTGTGGCCATCCGCTGAGCGCCGGACAGCGTACCTGCCTTGAAATTAAGACAGGCCACCCCAAGCTGGCGACTCATGAGGGGTCAGGGTAGAGTTCCTGCCCCATTGCGCGTGACACAACTGACATGAAACGTATCGTCCTGTTCATTGCGACCAACCTGGCGGTCTTGCTGGTGCTGAGCGTGGTGGCGCAGCTGCTGGGGATCAACACCTACCTTGAGGCCCACGGCCAGAGCCTGCAGGGCTTACTGATTTGGGCGGCGTTGTTCGGCATGGGCGGCTCGTTCGTGTCGCTGGCGCTGTCGAAGATGCAGGCCAAGATGTTCATGGGCGTGCAGGTGATCAACCCGCAGTCGGCGGATCCCACCAGCCAATGGTTGCTGTCGGTGGTGGAGCATCATGCCCGCAACGCCGGCGTCGGCATGCCGGAGGTCGGCATCTTCAACTCTCCCGAGCCCAACGCCTTCGCGACCGGCATGAGTCGCAACTCCGCTCTGGTCGCGGTGAGCTCGGGACTCCTGCAGCGCATGAACCGTCAGGAGATCGAGGCGGTGCTCGGGCACGAGATGACGCACGTCGCCAACGGCGACATGGTCACGCTCGCCCTGATTCAGGGCGTCGTCAACACCTTCGTGCTGCTGCTCGCCCGACTGGTTGGCAACATCATCGATCGCACGGTGTTTCGCTCCGAGGACGGCCGCGGCATCGCCTCGATTCTCATCTTCTACGTGCTGCAGATCGCCTTCGGCATTCTCGCCACGCCGATCGTCATGTGGTTCTCGCGCTGGCGCGAGTTCCGCGCCGATCGCGGCGGCGCGCAGCTCGCCGGCACGAGCAACATGATCGCCGCGCTCGAAGAGCTGAAGCGGGTGCACGAGCCGCTGCCCACAAAGCAGTTCGCCGCCTTCGGCATCGCCGGCGGCGACGGCAGTGGCCTGAAGCGCCTCTTCATGAGTCATCCGCCGCTCGATGAGCGCATCGCGGCACTGCGCTCGCTGGGCGCGGTGAGCTGAAGGCGCCATCGCGGGTGGACCTGCTCGGGAAGCTGCAGGCAATCCTGGGCACCGACGGTGTGCTGACAGAGCCCGCCGACTGCGCGCCGTTCCTGGCTGACCACCTCGGGCGCTGCCAGGGGCGCGCCCTCGGTGTGGCGCAGCCGCGCTCGGTGTCGGAAGTGTCGCAGCTGCTCGCCCTATGCGACGCCGAGCGCATCGGCGTTGTGCCGCACGGTGGCAATACCGGCTACTGCGGCGGCGCCATCCCGGATGAGTCGGGCCGCCAGCTGGTCGTGTCGCTGCGGCGCATGAATCGCATCCGCAGCGTCGACGTCGGCAATTACTCCCTCACCGCCGAGGCGGGCTGCGTGCTGGCGCAGGTGCAGGCGGCGGCCGCAGAGGCGGCGCGCTTCTTCCCGCTCAGCATCGGCTCGCAGGGGAGCTGCCAGATCGGCGGCAATCTCTCGACCAACGCCGGCGGCGTCAACGTACTGCGCTACGGGATGATGCGCGATCTGGTGCTGGGGCTCGAGGTGGTGCTGGCCGGCGGACGCGTGCTCGACGGCCTGTCGGTGTTGCGCAAGGACAATACCGGATACGACCTGAAGTCGCTGTTCCTGGGCGCCGAGGGCACGCTCGGTATCATCACCGCGGCGAGCCTCAAGCTGTTCCCGGAGATTCGCATGCGCGCCACCGCGCTGGCCGCGGTACCCGACGTGCGCGCCGCGGTGACGCTACTCACCGAGTTGCGCGCCGTGAGCGGTGATCGCGTCAGCTCGTTCGAGCTCATCCCGCGAGTCGCGATCGAGCTGACGACGCGCCATATCCCCGGGGTGAGCGATCCGCTGCCCGGCGCCTACTCCTGGTACGTACTGTGCGAGCTTTCCTCCTCGCGCGCGGCCGAGCCGCTCGATGCGGTGCTGGAAGAGGCGCTCGGTGCCGCGCTCGAGGGCGGCACGGTGCTCGATGCGGTGGTGGTGCGCAGCGAACGCGAGCGTACCGCGCTGTGGAAGCTGCGCGAGAGCATCCCGCCGGCCCAGCGCCACGAGGGCGCGAGTCTCAAGCACGACATATCGCTGCCGATCGCCGCGCTGGCGGATTTCGTCGAGCGCGCCGCAGGCTGGATCGGCGCCCAGGTGCCCGACGGACGCTTGGTTGCCTACGGCCACGTCGGCGACGGCAACCTGCATTTCAACCTCAGCCAGCTGCCCGGTACCGACCGCGACCGGTTCCTGGCGCGCACCGACAGCGTGCGCCGCGGCGTACACGACCTGGTGCGCGAATTCGGCGGCAGTTTCAGCGCCGAGCACGGCATCGGCCGCACCAAGGTCGGCGAGCTCGAGCGCTATGCCTCCCCGGTCGAGCTGGAGCTGATGCGCGCGGTGAAACAGGCGCTCGACCCGCACGACATCATGAACCCCGGCAAAGTCCTGCGCAGCAGGTGAAAGAGAAGCGCATGTCGCGTGGCGCGCTGTTGCTGTTGGTCTGTGTGGCCGCTGTCGCCGCCTGCAGCCGACAAGGGCAGCCGGCGGCAGCGGTGGCGGCGCCCGCTGGCAGCGCAGCCGCCTCGCCCGGCGAAGGTCCGCGCATCGTCATGTCGAACGACCTCGTGCATCTCGAATACCGCGTCCTCGGTCAGGGCGAACCTGCGGTCTTTCTGCTGCACGGCTGGGCGGAAAATGGCGAGTACTGGCACCAGCAGTTCGATGCGCTCAAGGCGCACTACACGGTCGTGGTGCCCGATCTCGCCGGACACGGCGCCTCGGGCGCCAACCGCACCGACTGGTCAATCGCCAACTACGCAGCCGATGTGGCCACCATTGCGCGCCAGGTGCCGAATGCGCACATCGTGCTGGTCGGGCATGCGATGGGCGCCACCGTGGCGCTCGCCGCGGTGCCGCGCATCGGAGCGCGGGTGATCGGTGTGATCGCGGTCGATGCGCTGCGCTCGGTCGGACTACCGCCGCTCCCCGCCACCGAGATCGCCACCAAGATGGCGCCGTTCCGCGCCGACTTCGTCGGCGCGACGCGTACCCTGGTGAGCGAGTCGCTGTTCGAGAAGGGCGCCGATCCGCTGCTCATGCAAAAGGTGGCCTACGACATGTCGTTGCGCTCGCCCGCGGTGGCCATCCCGACGCTCGAGAAACTGCTGGCGCTCGACCTTGCAGCCGTCACTCCCGAGGTGCACGTTCCGGTGTACGCCATCAACTCCGACCTCAAGCCGACGGATGCCGAGCGCATCCGCAAGTCGTTCCCCGATTTCACGCTTGACGTCGTGCCGCATACCGGGCACTTCCTCATGCTGGAATCGCCGCAGCGCTTCAATCCCGTGCTGCTCAAGGACATCGACGCGCTCGCCTCGCGCGCCCGCTAGCGCCGCGACCTCCTGAAGCCGCCTCACTTCTGGCGCACCAGGCCTTCCTGCGCGGCGCTCGCGACCAGTCGGCCGTCGCGGGCAAAAATGCTGGCGCGCGCGAAACCGCGTGCGCCGGAAGCACTCGGGCTCTCCATGGCACACAGCAGCCACTCATCGACGCGCAGCGGGCGGTGAAACCACATGGCGTGATCGATCGTCGCCATGATGAGCGAGGCCTTCAGGAACGAGGTGCCGTGTGGCAGCGTGGCGGTGTCGAGCAGAAAGAAGTCCGACACGTAGGCGAGCAGCCTACGGTGCAGCATCTCATCGTCACCGAGCGCACCGACCGCCCGCACCCAGATTTGCCGCACTGGTGGCGCCGGACGCGGATTGAGATAGTCGACCGGCTGCACCATGCGAAACTCGAACGGCCGCGGCTGCCCGAAGAAGCGCCGCACCTTCTCCGGCAGCTTCTCGAGCAGCGCCGCTGGCGGCGCCGGATCCGGCAGGCTCTCGGGCGGTGGCACCTTGGGCATGTCGAGCTGGTGATCGAAACCGCCCTCCTCTACCTGGAACGAGGCCGTCATGTTGAAGATCTGCGCGCCGTGCTGGATCGCCACGACGCGGCGGTTGGTGAAGCTGTGGCCGTCGAGGCTGCGGTCGACCTCGTAGATGATCGGCGCGTTGCAGTCACCGCGCCGCAGGAAATAGGCGTGCAGCGAATGCACCACGCGTGCTTCGACTGTCGCGGCGGCGGCGCTCAGTGCCTGTCCCAGCACCTGGCCGCCGAACACCTGCGGCGCGCCGATGTCGCGGCTCTCGCCGCGGAACAGATTCACCTCGAGCTGTTCGAGCTTCAGCAGCTGCAGCAGGTCCGCGAGACGGTGGTCCATGGCGGCGGCGATCCTCGATCTTTCAGTCCGGCACCCCGAGCCGCTGGTGCATCACGGGGCTGGTGGTGGTGTACTGCAGGAACTGCTTCTTCTGTGGATAGAGGTGGTGCTGGATCGCGAACGCCGCCAGCGCCGCCTCGTGAAAGCCGGAGAGAATCAGCTTCTTCTTTCCCGGATAGGAGTTGATATCGCCCACGGCGTACACCCCGGGCACGCTGGTCTGAAACTTCTCCGCATCGACCTGCAGCGCCCGCTTCTCGAGCGCCAGTCCCCACTCGGCGATCGGACCGAGCTTGGGGTGCAGGCCGAAGAACACCAGCAGCTGCTCGGCCTCGAGCGCGCTCAGCGTGCCGTCGGGCATGCGGATATTGACGCCGCGCAGTGCGCTGCCTGCGCTGATGAGCGAGTGCGGCAGGGCCTCGAACAGCCGCATGCGTCCGGCAGCGACCAACTCGCGCATGCGCGCCACCGAGGCCGGCGCGGCGCGGAACTCTGCCCGGCGATGCACCAGGTCGAGGCTGCGCGCCTTGCCCGCGAGCTCCAGCGCCCAGTCGAGCGCCGAATCGCCGCCGCCAAAGACAACCAGGCGTTTGCCGGTCAGTTCGGCCGCGTTCCTGATCCGGTAGTGGATAGCCCCACCCTCGAAGGCCTCCGCGCCCTCGATACCGATGCGCCGCGGCTGAAACGAGCCGAGGCCCGCGGCGATCACCACCGCACCGGCGTCGAAGCGCGTGCCGGCCGCGGTACCGATGTGGAAGCGACCGGCCTCGGTGCGCGCGAACTCCACCACTTCCTGACCGAGGTGCAGCTGCGGCTTGAAGGGCTTGATCTGCTGCAGCAGCCGGTCGACCAACTCCTGGGCGCCACACACCGGCAGCGCCGGAATGTCATAGATCGGTTTGTCGGGGTACAGCTCGGCGCACTGGCCGCCGGGGTGCTGCAGCGAATCGACGACGTGCGCGCCGATGCCGAGCAACCCCAGCTCGAACACCTGGAACAATCCGCACGGTCCGGCGCCGATGATCACGACTTCGGTGCTGATCGCCTGCGGCGAGGCGGCGTTGGCTGGAGTCTGGCTCAAGATGGTGCGATCGGAACTGACGGTCTGCCGGCCATTCTAGTGGGTCTTGCCGGTCCCCGCATGCGATCGCGGTATAGTAGGAGGTCCATGATCAGGCTCAATGTGAACGGCAAGGATGTGACGGTCGATGTCGATTCCGACACGCCGCTCCTGTGGGTGCTGCGCGACGCGCTCGGACTCACCGGCACCAAATACGGCTGCGGCAAGGCGTTGTGCGGCGCCTGCACGGTGCACCTGGCCGGCGATGCGGTGCGCTCGTGCATCACCCCGGTGAGCGCGGTTGGTTCACGCAACGTGACGACCATCGAGGGCCTGTCGCACGATCGCAGCCATCCAGTACAACGCGCCTGGATCGAGCTCGACGTACCGCAGTGCGGCTATTGTCAGTCGGGGCAGATTATGTCGGCCGTCGCGCTGCTCAAGCAGAATCCGCAGCCCTCGGATGCCGACATCGATCAGTTCATGGCCGGCAACGTGTGTCGCTGTGGTACCTACCAGCGCATCCGTGCGGCGATTCATCGCGCCGCCGCGCTGGTCTCGGGCGGCTGACCAATCTTCAACCAGAGGAATTGCCTTTGACTTCCAACGCCGAACTTCACGCGCGCCGGCAGCAGGCCGTGCCGCGCGGTGTCAGCAACTCGCTCGCCGTGTACGCCGAGCGCGCCTCCAATGCCGAGCTGTGGGACGTCGAGGGCCGCCGCTACATCGACTTCGCGAGCGGCATCTCGGTGCTCAACACCGGCCACCTGCATCCGAAGGTGAGTGCCGCCATCGCGCAACAACTCGCCAAGCTCACGCACACCTGCTTCCAGGTGACGCCGACCGAGAGCTACGTGGCGCTCGCCGAGGCGCTGAACGCGCTCGCGCCCGGCGCCGGGCCGAAGAAGACCATCTTCCTCACCACCGGCGCCGAGGCGGTCGAGAACGCCGTCAAGATTGCGCGCTTTCACACCAAACGCTCTGGCGTGATCGCCTTCTCCGGCGGCTTCCACGGACGCACGCTCGCCTGCATGAGCCTCACCGGCAAGGTGCAGCCCTACAAGACGGGCTTCGGGCCCATGCTGCCCGAGATCTATCACCTGCCCTTCCCGATGCCTTACCACGGCATCACCGTGGAGCACTCGCTCGAGGCACTCGAGCAGCTCTTCAAGGCGGACGTCGATCCGGCGCGGGTCGCGGCGATCATCATCGAGCCGGTGCTCGGCGAGGGCGGCTTCTACGCAGCGCCCGCGGAGCTGCTGAAGCGTCTGCGCAGCGTCTGCGACAGCCACGGAATCGTGCTGATCGCGGATGAGATCCAGTCCGGCTTCGGACGCACCGGACGCATGTTCGCGATCGAGCACTCGGGCGTCGAGCCCGATCTGATCACCATCGCCAAGAGCGTCGCCGGCGGCCTGCCACTGTCGGCGGTCACCGGCAAGGCGGCGATCATGGATGCGCCCGGCCCCGGCGGGCTCGGCGGCACCTTCGCCGGCTCGCCGCTCGCCTGCGCGGCGGGGCTCGCGGTGCTCGAAGTGATGCGCGAGGAGCAGCTGCTCAAGCGCGCGCAGGACATCGGCCGCTTCATGAGCTCGCGCCTCAAGGGCCTGCAGGGACGCTTTGCGTGCGTGGGCGAGGTACGCGCCCTGGGCGCCATGGTCGCCCTCGAGCTGGTGAAGAACATGCGTGCCGATGCGCCGGATGCAGAGCTCACCAAGGCGGTTGTGCAGGCGGCCGGCCGCCGCGGCCTGATCATTCTCTCCTGCGGCGTGTACGCCAACGTCATCCGCTTCCTCACGCCGCTCACGATCCCGGATGCGCTCCTCAAGGAGGGCTGCAACGTGTTCGAGCAGGCACTCGAGGAAGCCGCGGGCGGCGCCCTGCCGGCGCGCGCCGCAGGCTGAGACGGGAAGCGGCTCGGGGACCCGCGGCGGCGCTCAGGCGCGGCCGGCGTTGGCGTCGGTCGGCGTGTGGAAGTATTCGCTCTCGGAGGCGAGCTGCTCGATCAGGCGCTTGAGCTCCGCCATGCGCCCTTCGGCGGTGCTGATCGGCATGCAGTCCTGGCAGCGCGGATCGCCGCATGGCTGGCGCGAGTACAGCCAATACTGCAGGGCCCCCGCCAGCAGCCCGTCGGCAATGTCCCAGAGGTCCGCGTCCTTGTCCTTGTCGGCTATCCGGTTGCCCAGATCGACGGCTTTGGAGAATGCCGCATCGAACGTATCGGCGAGTTCGGTCATGCGTCGCGGCTGCCCTTCATCGTTCACGCTAGTATAGGACAAAGATCCGTCTGCCCATCAACGGCTTATGTCGCATGCGCCCGGTCCCCCTCAATAACAGCCACCTGCCTGCGCCCCCGGCCGCACGCCGCTGGCGGCCGCGGGCGCCGCGCCTCGGCGTAGGCGCGCGCCTCGGGCTCGGGCTGGCCGCCGTGGCAGCCGTGCTGGTGGTCGGCGAGGTGCTCGCGACGCGTACCACGCGGGCGGCCCTCGAGGCGGTGCGCAGCATGCAGACCGAGCACGAGCCGCTGGCCAGCAGCGCGAGCATCGTGCTGGTGCGTCTGGTCGATTATGACCGCGCGGTGAGCGAGTACGTGCAGGCGCACAAGACCTCCGACTTCCCTGCCGTCACCAGCGCCGCGGCCGCGCTCGAGGACGCGGTGCGCGGCTACTTCGACCGTACACCCGCCCCGCCGGCAACGCCTGCCGCGCTCGAGCTGCGCGAGCAGCTGACGCGCCACATTGCCAATGCGCGGGTGTTCGCCGGCCGCGCGGCCGAGCGCGCCCAGTGGGTCGAGGAGCGCAATGCTGCCCTCGAGGACGTCTACGAGCGCATCGCATCTGCGGGGGGCTCGGGGCTCGCGATCAACGGCACGCAGGTGGTCGCGCGGCGCTCGCTCGCGGAGCTGCAGGCCGCGATCGATGCGGTACGCAGCAATCTCGATCCGGCCACCCTGGCGCGGCGCGAGCGCGATTTCGATGCCGTGCTGAATGCCCATATGGCGGAGCTGCAGAGCTCTCCCGGCCGCGCCTGGCTCGCGCTGGTGCGTCAGGACTTCGATGCCGCCGCGCGACTGCGGCTCGCGATCGCACGCTACGATGAGGTGAGCGGCAGCGAGTGGCACAAGCTGCTCGAGGAAAGCTCCGCGCTCACCACGGGCGTGCAGGAGCTGCTGCAGAAGCCGGCCCGCCAGAACCTGCTGCTGGCGGCGCAGCATGCGGCCACCGCCGCCGAGACCGCCGAGCACACGCTCGCGATCACCGGCGGGGCGGTGTTCACGCTGCTGCTGCTCGTGTCGCTGTTGCTCACCGTGAGCATCAGCCTGCCGGTGCGGCGTCTGACGTCGGCCACGCGGCTGCTGGCCGGCGGCGATCGCAGCGCACGCGCACCGCGCGGCGGCTCGGCCGAGATCGCCGAGCTCGCGGAAGCCTTCAATACCATGGCCGACCGCATCGTGCGCGCCGAGGGCGAGCTGCGCGCCCACCAGGCGGAGCTCGAGCGGCACGTCGACGAGCGCACCCGCCAGCTGCATCACCTCGCGCATCATGATCCGCTCACGCAGCTGCCCAATCGCCGCCAGCTGTCGGCGCGGCTCGGCGCCGCGCTGTCGCGCGCCGGCTCGCGGCAGCGGCTGGCGCTGTTGTTCATCGACGTCGACAACTTCAAGTCAATCAACGACACCCTCGGCCATACCTTCGGCGACCGCGTGCTGCAGCACATCGCCGCCCGGCTGCACTCCGCCACCGGCGGCGTGGGGCTGCTGGCGCGCCTCGGCGGCGATGAGTTCACCGTGCTGCTCGAAAACGTGGGGTCGGGCGATGAGGTGGCGGAGTGCGCCAATCGCATCGTCGGCACGCTGCAGGAGCCGCTGACCGTCGACGGCCGGCTGCTCACCACCAGCGCCAGCGTCGGCGCGAGCCTCTATCCGGATCATGCCGCGGACGCCGAGGGGCTGCTGCGCGCCGCCGACGTAGCCTTGTTCCGCGCCAAGGAGCTGGGGCGCAACCGCTTTGCGATCTACAGTCCCGAGCTGTACGACGCCGCCGCACAGCGCTTCCGGCTCGAGCAGTCGCTGCGCCGCGCGGTCGAGGGCGGTGAACTGCTGCTGGTGTTCCAGCCGGTGGTCGCGCTGCACAGTTTCGAGACCGTGAGTGTGGAGGCGTTGCTGCGCTGGCGCCGGCCCGACGGCCGCATCGCCACCGCCAACGAGTTCATTCCGATCGCCGAGAAGTCCGGTCTGATCCATGAACTCACCGGCTGGGTGCTGCGGTCGGCGGCGTCCACCGCTGCCGACTGGCGTGCGCAGGGCTGGGACCGGGCCAGCGTGGCGGTGAATGTCTCGCCACCGCAGTTCTTCGAGAGCGACTTCGTCGAACAGGTGGCGCGCACGCTGGAGGCCACGGGTCTGCCGGCGAGCGCGCTCGAGCTCGAGATCACAGAAACCGTCGTGCAGACCGGCAGCGCCGTCATCGAGTCGCTGCACCAGCTGCGTGCGCTCGGCGTGTCGATCGCGCTCGATGACTTCGGCATGGGCTATTCCTCGCTCACCTCGCTCGAGCAGCTGCCGATCACGCGCGTCAAGCTCGACCGGCTGCTGGTGGCCGGCGTCGATACCAATCCGCGCTCCGCGGCCATCGTGCGCTCGGTCGTCGCGTTGTGCCATGGACTCGGACTGCAGGTGGTGGCCGAGGGCGTCGAACGCACCGCGCAGCTCGAGTTCCTGGCGCAGTGCGGCCCGCTCGGCGTGCAGGGCTACCTGCTCGCGCAACCGGTCGAAGCCATGGCGGTGATCGCCGAGGCCCAGCTGGCCGGCGAGCGGGCGCGGCGCGCACTGACTGGCACCGCGGGCGGTGTGCATCAGGCGGGCGAGCACCTGGTGTTCGTCGGCAGCTCGGGACGGCGGCGCATACCGTAAATTAGCGGGAAAACGCCTCCGGCGGATCACGGACCGACCCGAATCCGCGCCCGCATCCCGTCGAGCGTAGACTGGGTCGATGTTCCTCACCGAGCACGACATCTACCACTTCCGCGAGGGAACCTACTTCCGCGCCTACGACACGCTCGGCGCGCATCTGCTGCCGGCAGTGGACAACAAGGCGCCGGCGACGCACTTCGCGGTCTGGGCGCCGAATGCTTCGGCAGTGTCGGTGGTCGGGGATTTCAACGGCTGGCAACGTGCGGCTCATCCGCTCAGTGCGCGCGCCGACTCCTCGGGCATCTGGGAGGGGAGCGTCGCGGGTGTCGGCGCCGGTGCGCTCTACAAGTACCACGTGGTAGCGCGCGATGGCCACACGGCGAGCGACAAGGCCGACCCGTACGCGTTTCGCAGCGAGACACCGCCGCGCACCGCCTCCGTGGTGTGGGAGCTCGACTACCAGTGGAGCGATGCCGCCTGGATGCGCGAGCGCGGGGCGCGCAACGCACTCGGCGCTCCGTGGTCGATCTATGAGGTGCACCTCGGCTCGTGGCGGCGGGTGCCCGAGGAGGGCAACCGCTCGCTCAGCTACCGCGAGCTTGCCGCGGCGCTGGCCGACTACGTGGCGGAGCTGGGCTTCACGCACGTCGAGCTGATGCCCGTGATGGAGCACCCGTTCTTCGGCTCGTGGGGCTATCAGATCACCGGCTACTTCGCGCCGAGCGCGCGCTACGGCACGCCGCAGGACTTCATGTACCTCATCGATCAGCTGCATCAGCGCGGCATCGGCGTGGTGCTCGACTGGGTGCCGTCGCATTTTCCAACCGACGAGCACGGCCTGGCGCGCTTCGACGGTACGCACCTCTACGAGCACGCCGACCCGCGCCAGGGCTACCACCCGGAGTGGAACAGCTCGATCTTCAACTACGGCCGCGCCGAGGTGCGCAACTTCCTCGCGAGCAATGCGCTCTTCTGGCTGGAGAAATATCACATCGACGCGCTGCGCGTGGATGCGGTCGCCTCGATGCTGTACCTCGACTACGCGCGCAGCGCAGGCGAGTGGATCCCCAATCGCTTCGGCGGCCACGAGAACCTCGAGGCGGTCGAGTTCCTCAAGCAGTTGAATCTCGCCGTGTACCGCGATTACCCGCAGACGCAGACCATCGCCGAGGAATCGACCGCCTGGCCGATGGTGTCGCGGCCGACCTATCTCGGCGGCCTCGGCTTCGGGCTGAAGTGGAACATGGGCTGGATGCACGACACGCTGGAGTACTTCCAGCAGGATCCGCTGCACCGCAAGTACCACCACAGCCGCCTCACCTTCAGCATCTGGTACGCCTTCACCGAGAACTTCGTGCTGCCGCTGTCGCACGATGAGGTGGTGCACGGCAAGGGCGCGCTGATCGGCAAGATGCCGGGCGATGAATGGCAGCAGTTTGCGAGCCTGCGGCTGCTGCTCGGCTACATGTGGACGCACCCGGGGAAGAAGCTGCTGTTCATGGGAGGCGAGTTCGGCCAGCGGCGTGAGTGGCAGCACGACGAGAGCCTCGAGTGGCACGTGCTCCAATATCCGCTGCACGCCGGAGTGCAGCGCTGGGTGCGCGATCTCAACCGGCTGTACCGCGACACACCCGCGCTCTACGAGCTCGATTTCAGCGCCGCAGGCTTCAGCTGGGTTGATCGCGATGATGCCGACGTCAGCGTGATCTCGTTCCTGCGCCGCGATCGCGCCGGTCAGGTCGCGGTGGTCGCCTGCAATTTCACGCCCGTGCCGCGCGAGCGCTACGTGGTCGGTGTACCGCGCGCCGGGCGCTGGCGCGAGCGCCTGAACAGCGACGCCGCCGACTATGGCGGCAGCGGCCAGGGGAACCTGGGCGCGCTCGAAGCCGCGCAGCTGCCCGCCCATGGCCACGGGTACTCGCTGCATCTGCGACTGCCGCCGCTCGCGGTGGTGGTGCTGATGCCGCAGTGAGCCCGGCGCGCTGCGCAGCCCCGTCGCCTGGCCCCTCGGGAACGCGGTAAACGCAGCCGCGGCGCGCGCGTTGACACTGACAGGCTGGGCCTGAGGTCGGAGCTGACCATGCAATACAGGATCACGGCAACCGCTGCCGCGGCGCTCGCCGCGCTGCTGGCCGGTTGTGCCGCCGGCGGCGCTCCGGGGGCCTCAACCCCCGCACCCACCGGCACGCCCGCGCAGCAGGCGGCGCTCGCGCGCTACATGGCCTACGCCGGTCCGCCGGTCGACTCCTTCACCTGGCTCGGCCAGTTCTACAGCTGGGAGCCGCTCGGCAAGGATACGCTGGTGGTGTTCACGGTTCCGGATGAAGCGTATCTGCTGAAGGTCTGGCCGCCCTGCGACCTGCGCTTCGTCGTCAATGCCATCGGCATCACGTCCACGGCCCGCACTGTGTACGCGCGCGTCGATTCAATCACCGTCAACTCGGCCGGCACCGGGCCGGGTCGCTGGCGCTGCCCGATCGAGGAGATCCGCAAGCTCGACTACCGGCGCATGCGCGCCGAGCAGCGCGCCGCGGCCGCGCAGAGCAAGGCCGGGAGCGCGGCGCCCGCGACGCCGGCGCAGAGCCAGCCTCAGCGATAGCCGCGCGCCTGCAGCGCGAACAGCCGCGCGTAGCGGCCGTTGAGCTCCATGAGCTGCGCGTGGGTGCCGTGCTCGACGATGCGCCCGCGGTTGAGCACCGCGATCTGATCGGCCATGCGCACCGTCGAGAAACGGTGCGAGATGAGGATCGTGATGCGATCGCGCGCCAGTTGACGGAAATGCTCGAACACCTCCGCCTCGGCCGCCGCATCCATGGCAGCCGTCGGCTCATCCAGCACCAGGATGTCGGCGCGCGTGCGCATGAAGGCGCGCGACAGCGCGACCTTCTGCCACTGGCCGCCGGACAGCTCACGCCCATCGCGAAACCACTTGCCGAGCTGGGTGTGATACCCCGCCGGCAGGGTCTCGATGAACTCACTCGCCTGACCCTTGCCGGCCGCCTCGCGCCAGCGTGCCTCATCCTCGAAGTAGCTCTCGTCCCCGGCCCCGACGTTCTCGCCGACCAGCATCTGATAGCGGACGAAGTCCTGGAAAATGACGCCGATGCGCTGCCGCAGCATACCCTCGTCCCACTCGGCGAGATCGCGCCCGTCGAGGAGCACGCGGCCGCCGGTCGGCGCGTAGAGCCGTGTCAGGAGCTTGATGAGCGTGGTCTTGCCGGAGCCGTTCTCGCCGACCAGCGCCAGGCTCGTGCCGGGCTTGAGGTGCAGCGTCACGTGCTCGAGCGCCGCACTGTCGGCCCCGGGGTAGCTGAAGCTCACGTCCTCGAAACGAATACCGTCCTCCGGCTGCGGGCCGCGCACGGCGCTGCCGGCAGTCAGCGGCACGGGCGTCTCGAGGTACTCATACAGCGTCGACAGATAGAGGTTGTCCTCGTACATGCCCCCGACCGCCGCCAGCATGGCCGAGACCGCCGACTGCCCCTGGCGAAACAGCGCCAGATACATGGTCATCTGCCCGAGGGTGATGAGCGAACGCACCGTGCTCACCGCGATCCAGGCATAGGCCCCGTAGAGCGCGGAGGTGGCGATCAGGCCGAGCAGGAACCCCCAGGTGTCGCGGCGCACCGTGAGCGCGCGGTCCTCGCCGTATAGCCGGCGAAAGATTGCGCGGTAGCGCTCGAGCAGGCGCGCGCCCAGGCCGAAGAGCTTTACTTCCTTGGCGTGATCCTCGCGCGCCAGCACGGTCTCGAGGTAGATCTGCATGCGCGATTCCGGCGAACGCCAGCGAAACAGGCGAAACGCGTCGCCGGAGAACTTCACTTCGGCGACGAACGCCGGCAGCCCGGCGAGCAGCAGCACCGCAACCGCCCATGGTGAGAAGTGCGCCAGCAGCACCGCGTAGCTGGCCAGCGATATGCCGTTCTGTGTGAGCCCGAATGTGCGGGTGACGAGACTCAACGGACGCGTGGACGCCTCGCGGCGCGCGCGCGTCAGCTTGTCGTAGAATTCCGAGTCCTCGAACTGCTGCAGCTCGAGAGTGAGCGCCTTCTCGAGGATCATCACGTTGACGCGCTGGCCGAGCTGCGCCCGCAGCAGCGACTGACAAAGCGACAGGCCGCGCTGCGCGGCGGCGATCGAGGCGACCAGCGCTCCCTCGAGCGCGACGAGGGCGACCACGTGCTCTGCCGGGAGTCTGGCGTGCATGGCGGCGACCACCGCATCGACGATCAGCGCACCGACGTAGGCCACCGAGGCGGGCAGCACGCCGGCGAGCAGCGTGAGCGCGCCGAGCGCGATCGTCAGCGCGCGGTTGGTGCTCCAGACGAGCTCGAGTGCGCGGCGGCTGTAGCGGAATACGCCGAAGAAGCCGCGCAGCGTCAGCTTCTCGGCGGCTTCCGCAGTCAGCGCGGGGTGCGGCGATGATTTGACCGGAGTGGCCACTGCCACGGATGTAGGGGCTAGCGAGCGCTATTTCCAGCTCAAGCCCGCAAAGACCCCACCCAGCGCTCGCACAGAGCAACCGCCTCGCGCGGCCGGAATACCCCGGGTTCGAGGCACCACTCGAGCCACAGGCCATCGATCAGCGCCGTGAGGCCGATGGCGGCGCGGCGCAGATCCACCCGTCGCTGGGTGCGCGCGGGGGCGCGGCTGCGCGTGCCGGAGCGGGTGCGGCCGAACGTCCCGGTAACCAGGTCCGCGAGCATGCCGCGCACCAGAGTCACGTAATCGGCGTAGGTCTCGCGCTGCACCCGCTGGATGGGTCGCGAATGGCGATACAGCCCCCAGAACACCACCCATACCGCGAGCACGTCGGCATCGAGATTCGGCGGGGAAAAGGAGGCGTTGAGAAACGCGCGCAGCCGCCGCGCGGGTCTGCTGCCGGCGCGCTCGACCGCGGCGCGCAGGCCGTCGACCAGCTCGCGGTTGAACTGCCGGTAGGCTGCGGCGACCAGCTCGTCCTTGTTCGGGAAGTGATGATTGATCAGGCCGACCGAGACTCCGGCCTGGGCGCTGATGGTGCGGATCGACAGGCCGTCGTGGCCGTAGCGCTTCAGGCACTCGATGGTGGCGGCCACCAGCGCGGCGCGGCGCTGCGCGGGGAGCTGCCGCTCGAAGCGCGGCCGCCTGCCCTGCTCGGCTTCCTCGCCCGAGGGAGGGCGCTCGGACGCTGCCGCCGCACCGCGCACGCGCGGCCGCATCAGGCGACCCTGCGCAGCCGCCCGCGGCGGAAATCGACCAGCACCTCGCGGGCCGCGTTGTGGCCGCACGCACCCGTGACGCCGCCACCCGGATGAGTGCCGGCGCCGCACATGTACAGCCCGGCAAGCGGCCCACGATAGTTGGCGTGGCCGAGCATCGGGCGGGCCGAAAACAGCTGATCGAGGGCGAGCGCGCCGTGCGAGATGTCACCGCCCACCAGGCCGAAGGTTCGCTCCAGATCGAGGGGACTGAGGATCTGACGCCCCAGCACGGCGGCTTTGAAGTTAGGAGCATAGCTGTTCACCGTGTCGATCATCAGATCCGCGACCTCCTCGCGATGCGCGTCCCAGCTGGCCCCATCCGGCAGCCGCGGTGCTACATGCTGACAGAACAGGCTCGCCACGTGTTGACCCGGCGGCGCGAGGCTGTCGTCGAGCGTCGATGCAATCACCAACTCGATGATCGGGTGACGCGACCAGCCGTGCAAGCGCGCGTCGAAGTAGGCCTGCTCCATGTAGCGCAGCGTCGGCGCGAGAATGATGCCCGCCGTATGGTGATCGCCGCAGCGCGCGCCCGGCAGGCAGGTGAAGTCCGGAAGCTCGGCGAGCGCGACATTCATGCGAAAGGTCCCCGAGCCGCAGCGCCAGTGACTGATGCGCTCGCGAAACTCCGCGGGCAGCGAGCGCGGCTCGAGCAGCTCGAGGTACAGCAGCTTCGGGTTGAGGTTGGAGATCACCGCCGCGGCGCGCAGCCTCTCGCCTGCATCCGTCACGACGCCAACCGCGCGGTCGCCTTCGACCAGCACCTGCCGCACCGCGGTCGACACGCGGATCGTGACGCCGCGGGCCGCCGCCGAGCGCGCCATCGCCTGGCTGATCGCCCCCATACCGCCGATCGCATGCCCCCAGGCGCCCTTCTTGCCGTTCAGCTCGCCGAACACATGATGCAGCAGCACGTAGGCCGAGCCGCCGGAGTACGGGCTTGCGTAGTTGCCGACTACCCCGTCGAAGCCGAACACCGCCTTGATCGGATCGCTCTCAAACCAGCGGTCGAGATAATCGCCCGCCGACATGGCGAACAACGACAGCAGCTCCCGCCGCAGCTCCATGTCGAGTCCGCGCAACCGGTCGCCGAGGCGCACCGTGCGCAGCAGCTCCGGCAGCGCCGTGCGCCAGCTGCCGGTGACTGCGTTCGGCGGCGTCACCAGGGTGAGGTTGCGCAGCACGTCGGCGATCGCCTCGAGCCGCGCGCCGTATTCCGGGATGCGCGCCGCATCGCGCGCCGAGAAGCGCGCCACCTCGGACTCGGTGCGCCCCTCGCCCGTCAGCAGGTAACGGTCGTCGGCGGTGGACAGGAAGTTGGCGCAGCGCCGCTCGACCAGCCGCAGTCCGTAGCGCGGCAGCTCGAGGTCGCGGATCACCTTCGGGTTGAGGAGCGATACGGTATAAGCCGCCACCGAGTTGCGAAATCCCGGATGAAACTCCTCGGTGACGGCGGCGCCGCCCACTATTGCGCGCCGCTCGAGCACGGTCACCTTGAGTCCGGCGGCCGCCAGATAGGCGGCGCACGTGAGGCCGTTGTGGCCCCCGCCGATGATCAGCGCGTCGCAGCGCCCACTCGCCGTCATGATCGTGAGTCCGCGGCCGCAGTTATTGAACGATCGTAGAGCAGCCCCGAGGGTCGCCGCAACCGCCGCGCGGTTTATGATAGGAGCTCGCGTCAGACGTTAGGTTGTTAGCGGCAATGGACATCGCACACCTGGTTCAGTCATCGGTTGCCCCGGTGTTCCTGCTGTCGGGGGTCGCGGCCACGCTCGGGGTACTCACCAACCGCCTGGCGAGAGTGGTCGACCGCGCGCGCAGCCTCGAGCAGCGCCTCGCCGATCACCCTGGCGAGAAATCCATGCTGCTGCGCGAGCTCGGGGTGCTGGCGCGGCGCGCCGACTACATCTACAAGGCGATATCGCTGGCGGCGATCGCGGCGCTGCTCGTCGCGCTGGTGGTAGTGGCGCTGTTCGCCAATGCCTTCCTCGGCGTGGGCCTCGAGGCGACCATCGCGCTGCTGTTCGTCGGCGGCATGGTGTGCCTCGCCGCGGCCTTCATCGCGTTCTTCATCGAGGTGCGCATCGCCATAGCGACCCTCAAGATCGGCCTGCCCACGAAGTAGGTATTTCAGTTAAGAATCATATTCTTGCGCTCTAAACCGGCGCCCGGTTGAGCGTTCTGCTACCCTGCGCACCCTTTTTCGCTGCCGCTCCCCGAAAAGCGGCCCCCCATGAACCGCCCGATCCGCAACATCGCCATCATCGCGCACGTCGATCACGGCAAGACCACCCTGGTCGACTGTCTGTTGAAGCAGTCCGGCACGTTCGCCGCTCACGAGCGGCTCGCCGAGCGCATGATGGACTCGAACGACATCGAGCGTGAGCGCGGCATCACGATCCTCGCCAAGAACTGCGCCATCGAGTACGGCGGGACGCGCATCAACATCGTCGACACCCCCGGGCACGCTGACTTCGGCGGCGAGGTCGAGCGGGTGCTGTCCATGGTGGACGGGGTACTGCTGCTCGTCGATGCGGTCGAGGGGCCGATGCCGCAGACGCGCTTCGTGACGCGCAAGGCGCTCGCCCAGGGGCTGAAGGCCATCGTGGTCGTCAACAAGATCGACCGGCCGGGCAGCAGGCCCGCGTGGGTCATCGATCAGACCTTCGACCTGTTCGACAAGCTCGGCGCGAGCGATGCGCAGCTCGACTTCCCGGTGATCTACGCCTCGGCGCTGCAGGGCTGGGCGAGCACCGACTACACCGAGCGGCGTCCGGACATGGCGGCGCTGTTCGAGGCGATCCTGACCTACGTACCGCCGCCCGCCGCCGAGGCGGACCGGGCGCTGCAGCTGCAGATCTCGACGCTCGACTACAACTCCTACGTCGGCCGCATCGGCATAGGCCGCATCCGCCGCGGCGTGGTGCGCCCGGGACAGACCGTGGCGCTGCGCCACGGCAACGAGGAGCGCGGCACGGCCAAGATCGGTCAGGTGCTGCACTTCACCGGGCTCGAGCGGCTGCCGGTGGAGGAAGCCTCCGCCGGCGACATCGTGGCAGTGACCGGCATCGAGGCGGTCAACATCGGTCTCACGGTCTGCGATCCGGAGTTCCCCGAGGGCCTGCCGCCGATCGCGGTCGACGAGCCGACGCTGCAGATGAACTTCCAGGTCAACACCTCGCCGCTCGCCGGGCGCGAGGGCAAGTTCGTCACCAGCCGGCAGCTGCGCGAGCGGCTGTACCGCGAGCTGCAATCGAACGTCGCGCTGCGGGTCGAGGACACCGAGGAGCCCGACGTGCTGCGCGTCTCGGGGCGCGGCGAGCTGCACCTCACCATCCTCATCGAGAACATGCGCCGCGAGGGCTACGAGCTCGCGGTATCGCGCCCGCAGGTGCTCACCCGGATCGTGGACGGCGAGGTGCACGAGCCTTACGAGGCGCTCACCGTCGACATCGAGGAAGAGCACCAGGGGGCGGTGATGGAAGCCCTCGGCAGCCGGCGCGCCGAGCTCGCCGACATGAGCGTCGGCGGCGGCGGCCGTGCGCGGCTCGAGTATCGCGTGCCGGCGCGCGGCCTGATCGGCTTCCAAGGCGAGTTCCTCACGCTGACACGCGGCACCGGGCTCATGAGCCACATTTTCGACGGCTTCGCCCCCGTCAGGGGTGACATCCCCGACCGCCATAACGGCGTGCTGGTGAGCAACGAGAACGGCGAGGCGGTGGCGTATGCGCTCTTCAACCTGCAGGAGCGCGGCCGGCTGTTCGTCGCTCCCGGGGAGAAGCTCTACGAGGGCATGATCGTCGGCATCCACAGCCGCGACAACGACCTGGTCGTCAACCCGATCAAGACCAAGAAGCTCACCAACATCCGCGCCGCCGGCAAGGACGACGCCATCCTGCTCACGCCTCCCATCCAGCTGACGCTCGAATACGCGGTCGAGTTCATCGCCGACGACGAGCTCGTCGAGGTGACCCCGAGCTCGATCCGCATCAGGAAGCGCTATCTCAAGGCACACGACCGCAAGCGCGCCGCGCGCAGCGAGACCGCCCTGCCGGCCTGAGGCGGCGGTGCGCCGCGCGCCTACACTTCGCGCGCGCTGCCGGAGTGGATGCCGATGAAGCTCAGGAACTCGGCGCGCGTGCGCGCATCGCTCCTGAAGAGGCCAGTCATGCGGCTGGTCACCATCGACACGCTGCGCTTGTGCACGCCGCGCGTGGTCATGCACTCGTGCGCCGCCTCCACCACCACGCCGACGCCCCGGGGCTTGAGCACCTCGGCGATGCACTCGGCGATCTGCGCGGTCAGCTTCTCCTGCACCTGCAGCCGCCGCGCATAGCCGTCCACCACCCGTGCGAGCTTGCTGATGCCCACCACCTTGTTGGCGGGCAGGTAGCCGATATGCACGCGCCCCAGCATCGGCGCGATGTGGTGCTCGCAGTGCGACTCGAAGGCGATATCGCGCAGTACGATCATTTCATCGTAGCCGCCCACCTCCTCGAAGGTGCGCCGCAGGTAGGCGGCCGGATCGATCTGGTAGCCGGAGAACCAGTCGCGGTAGGCATCCACGACGCGCTGCGGGGTATCGAGCAGGCCTTCGCGGTCCGGGTCATCGCCGGCCCAGCGCACCAGGGTGCGCACCGCCTCGTGCGCCGCGCGACGCGAAACCTTAGCCCTCGCCATGCTTAGCTCTCCCCGCCGACGCTGCACCGGATGCCCGGTGGGCGGCAGTTTAGCGTGTCAGGCGAAGTGCAGCAGCGTGAGAGTCAGCGTCAGGCTGCACGCACCGACCAGGCTCGCGACCGCAAAGCCGGCGGCGAGCGGGCGCCAGCCGATGCGCCACATGTCATGGAAGGCGACCGACAGGCCGACGGCCGTCATGCCGCAGGTCAGGAACAGGTCGGATGCCGTGTAGCCGGTATTGATGACCGCCTGCCACTGCAGAGGGTGCGCCGCCAGCAGCGAATCGCCCGCGGTGCGCACGATGATGAAGCCGATGAACGCCAGCACGAACATCGGTACCAGCTGCGCGTGCGGCGCGAGCCCGCTGCCGTGAGCCTCGTGTGTTCCGGCTGCGGCCTCCCGTGCCTCGTGCCGGCGCACCAGCCAGGCCGCCGCCGGTACGAACACCGCGATCGAGAGATTGCGCAGCAGTTTCGCGACGCTGGCGGCGGCGAGCGCCGCCGGGGCGGCGGCCTGCTGCGAGTACATGAGCGCAGCGCCGATCACCTGCGAGGTGTCGTGGATCGCGGTGCCGAGAAAGATGCCGGCGTGCACCGGCGAGGCGGCGAAGAAGTGGCCCGCAACCCAGGGATAACACAGCATCGCGGCGCAGCCGAACAGCACCACGCAGGTGACCGCGAACGCGGTCTCCGCATGCTTCGCGCGGATCACCGGCGACATCGCCACCACCGCGGTGCAGCCGCAGACCGCAGTACCGATCGCAAGCAGCACACCGAGGCGCGGCGCAACCTTCAGAGCCCGCGACAGGGCCCAGCCGGACAGCAGCGCGACGGTGAGACAGCTCAAGGCCACCGGCAGTGCGGTAATGGCGATCGTGCCGGCCCCCGAGAGCGTGAGGCGCAGCCCGACGAGTGCGATGCCGGTGCGCAGCAACTGGTGCATGGCCCACTTGAGGCCGTTGGTGGCCCAGGCCGGTACGCCGAGCGTGTTTCGCCACAGCATGCCGAGCACCACCGCGCACATGACGGGGCTCAGGGGAAAGCGCGGCAGTCCCGCGGCGCCATGCGCGAGCGCATCGGCGATGCTGCGGGCGATGAGTGCGAGGCCGATAGCGACCGCGACGCCGGGTAGCGCCTGGCGCAGCGGTCCCCACGGCGGAAGCAGCGCCCGCAGTAAGCCCCGCACGGTTACAGTGGCAGGCGCTGAGTGCTGGGGACCGGCGGCGTGGCGCGGCGTTTGGCGACCATGCGGTCGTTGAGCTCGGCGACCGCGGCGCTGCCGGTGCTCACGAACAGGAACGGCAGCAGCGCGTGTACCAGGCAGGCGGCACCGGCGCCCATCATGCGCAGGCCGAAGCAGGCAGCACGCCCCATGTGCTCCATATAGCTCTCGCCGACCGAAGCCGGATGCTCGGTAAAGGCCCGCAATGGATCCATGCTTTCATGGTAGTCCCCCAGGCCGGAGACGCGATTGCGAACCCCTGGCACTGAGGCGGGCCCTGCGCAACAATATTGCGCGCCCATGGGCTATTGCGAGCCGAAGTTTCATGGATAAGCTGGACGCCCGAATCCTCGAGCTGCTGCAGGCGGACGGCGCGCTGACCGCGGCCGAGATCGCCGACCGCATCGGCCTCTCCAAGGCGCCCTGCTGGCGGCGCATCCAGAAGCTGCAGCAGGCCGGGGTGATCCGTAACACCGTGGCGCTGCTCGATGCGCATGCGCTTAACGTCGGTACCACCGTGTTCGTTACCCTGAAGACCGCCAACCACAGCGAGGTGTGGTTCGCGAAGTTCGTGCGCGCGGTGCGCGCGATCCCCGAGGTCACCGAGATCCACCGCATGTCGGGCGATGTCGACTATCTGATCCGGATCGTGGTACCGGACATCGACGCCTACGACGCGGTGTATAAACGGCTGATCTGCGCCGTCGACTTCCTCGATGTCAGCGCCAGCTTCGCGCTCGAGACCATCAAGTACACCACGGCGCTGCCGCTGTGCTACCTGAAGCTGGAGTGAGACGCGCGGTGCGCAGCTCGCGGCGTTAGCCGCCGGGCACCGCCGCCAGCGACGCAACTCCGGTGTTGTCGCGGATGATCGCCGCAATGCGCGCGCGGATCTCGCTCAGGTCCGTGTCATAGGCGCTGGTGGCGAGCACCGGCTCGCGGCGCGGTGCGCCAGCCAGCTGGCTCCCCGAGCCGTCCTCGACGTCGATCCGCACCCGCGTGGAGAGCCCGATGCGCAACGGGTGCTCGGTCAGCTCCTTTGGATCGAGTGCGACGCGCACCGGCACGCGCTGCACCACCTTGATCCAGTTACCGGTGGCATTCTGCGCCGGCAGCAGCGCGAACGCCGCGCCGGTCCCCATACCGAGGCCCTCGATCCTGCCGTGATACTCGATGTCACTGCCGTAGAGATCGGCGATGACGCGCACCGGCTGGCCGATGCGCATGTGCCTCAGCTGCACTTCCTTGAAATTGGCATCGACCCGCAGCCTCTCGAGCGGCACGATCGCCATGAGCGGCGTGCCCGGTGCGATGCGCTCCCCGAGCTGCACGCTGCGGCGCGCGAGGTAACCCGACACCGGCGCGCGCACGCTGGTGCGCTGCACGTTGAGCCAGGCGTGCTCGACCTGGGTGGCGGCGCTACGCACCTCCGGGTTGTCGGGGACGCCGGTGCGCCCCACCAGCGCGACGCCGGCGGCGAGATTGTGCTCGGCCGCGGTGAGCGCATCGCGCGCGGCATTCACCGCGTCCTGCGCATGGCCGACCTCCTCCGCGGAGACCGCACCGCTCGCCGTGAGGCCACGGCGGCGCGCGAGATCGGACTCGGCGCGCACCAGATCCGAACGGCGCTGCGCCACCAGCGCCCGCAGCTCATCACGGTTGGCGAACACGGTATGCACCTGCCGCACGGCACGCGCCAGCTGCTGCTCGGCCTCCTGCAGCGCGATGCGGTAGTCGGTCGCATCGAGCCGCACCAGCTCCTGGCCGGCGAGCACCCGGTCGGTCTCATCGGCACCGATCGAGATCACCGTGCCCTGCACCTGCGACATCACACCGACCAGATCGCCGGCGACGTAGGCATCGTCGGTGCTCTGGTAGCGGCTCGCATACAGCCACCACCAGGCGAGGATCGCGAGCGCGATCACCCCGACGCCCACCGCGAGACCTGTGAGCCACACGCGGCGCCGCTGTCGCATGCGGTTCATGGCCGGTGCGGGAGCGGTGTCGACGGAAGCATCCATGTCGCGGTCCTCAGCCGTGGGGCGCCGCAGCGCCGTAGCCGCCGCCGAGCGCGCGCACCAGGCTGACGCTGAAGGTGAGCCGCTGCGCGCCGAGCTCCGCGCCTACCGCCTGCGCGAACAGCAGCTGGTTCTCGGCCGATAGCACGCTCAGGTAGTTGTCGAGCCCGGCGCGGTAGCGCTCGGTGGTGAGGTCGTAGGCACGCTGCGCAGCCTCCAGCGCCGTCTGCTGCTCGGCGCTCTCGCGGTCGAGCGCCCGCCAGTTCGCCACCACGTCGGCCACGTCGTGTACGGCGTCGATGAGCGTCTGGTTGTACTGACCGACGGAGGCGTCGAACTGCGCCTGGCGCGCTTCGAGGGCGCCGCGCAGCTGGCGGCGGTTGAAGACCGGCAGACTGAGAGCGGGGCTCACGTCGACGATGGTCGCCGAGCCCTGCAACAGGTTGTTGAGCCCGATGCTCTGCAGGCCGGCGAATGCCGCGAGATTGACATTGGGGTAGAAGTCGCGCTCCGCCGCCTTCACACCCTGCGCCGCGCCCTGCACCTGGGCACGCGCGGCCGCCACGTCCGGCCGGCGGCCCAGCAGGTCCGCCGGCAGCGCCGCGGGCAGCGCGATGGCCGCCGGCGCCGTCAGATGTGGCCGCGTCAGGGTGAGGCCGCGGTCGGGTCCCGCTGCGACCAGCGCGGCGAGCTGGTCCCGCGCCAGGTCGATATTGGCCTGCGCCGCGGCGATGCCGGCACGCGTCAGCGCGAGCGTGCTCTCGGATTGCTTCACGCGGGCGACGTTCTCGAGCCCGGCTGTCACGCGCTGCTGCGTCAGCTCCATGATGGAGGTCTGTTGCTTGAGCTGATCGCTGGCGACGTCGAGCAGCGCGTACCAGAGGTCGAGCTGCACGTAGGCGCGCACCACCGACACGGCGAGCGCCAGGCGCGCCGCGGCGCGGTCCGCCTCGGCGGCATCGACGCCGGAGCGCGCGGCGCTGATCAAGGCGCGATTGCGGCCCCAGAAGTCGATGTCATAGCTCAGATCGAACGCCACTCGCCCGTCGTTGTAATAGTTGCCGGCATAAGGAGGCGGATACAGGCCGTTCTCCGGATAGCGCTGCCGGTCCACCTGCGCATCCAGGGCCACGGTGGGCAGCTTGAGCGCGCCGGCGGCAAGCGCCTGTGCCTGCGCAGCGCGCAGCCGCGCCTCGGCGGCGGTGAGTGAGGGGCTGCCGGCGAACGCCGCATCGACCAATGTGTCGAGCTGCGGATCGCCGAAGCGATGCCACCAGCCCTCCGCCGGCCAGGCGCTGGGATCGACCGGCACCCCGGCAAGCGCCTGCTCGCCGGCCAGTTGCGCCGGAGCAACCTGGGAAGCGGCTTTCCAGCCGCCCCGGTCCACGCACCCCGACAGTGCGACGATGATCGCGGCGGCGAGCAGCGCCGTCGCGGGTCCGTGAGATCTGCGACTGATCATGGCTTGTCATCCCTGCGCGCCGGCGGTGTGGCTGCGGCGGCGAGTTGTCCGTTGTCGATCATGCGTCCGAGCAGGCGCTTGAGGAGCTCGACCTCGGCGGAGTTGAAGCCCCGCAGGTGCTCCTCGAGAACCCGGCTGCCCACGGCCCGCAGTCGCGGCAGCTGCGAACGTCCGGCGGGCGCGACCTTGAGGAACACCACCCGGCGGTCGTCGCTGCAGCGTTCGCGCTTCAACAGACCCTTCTCCTCGAGGCGGTCGAGCACCCGCGTCATGGAGCCGGTGTCGTAGTACATGTAGCGGCACAGATCCGCCGCGGTCCGCACGCTCCCCTCGCCGAGCTGCTTGAGCACCGCGTACTGCATGGCGTTGAGCCCGAACGGCGCGAGCTCCGCGTCCAGCCCCGAGAGCAGCGATGCCCGGGCGCGCCCCAGCAGATAGCCGACGCTCAGTCCCCCTTCCGGGGGGGGTGCGGGTGCGGGCGCTTGTGCTTTTATCGCGGCTCGGCGGCTCACTGGGATCGGATCAGGCGGCGGGCGCCGCCCGGGGGTAAAATTACTGCCTATAAGAATACTGCCTCGGCAGGCATTTGTCGACCTCGCGCGGCCGACCTCTCTCCTTTGGGGGAGGAGCGCTGCGCAGCGCTGGGACTCAGCGGGCGTGCGCCGACGGCGCCCCGCTCCGCCACACATCGCGGCCGAGCACCTTGAGATCAGGCTGCGCCGCGTAGCCGAGTGGGGGCAGACCGAAGATCGCCTCTATGGTCCTGAGGAGTGAGTAGTGGTTGTACGGCACCGCCGAGACGGTGCCCGGCGCGATGAACGGCGACAGCAGCACCGCGCCGATCCGGCCACCACCCGGGCCGTTGAATCCCGGAGCGTAGCGCGCTCCCGGGAGCGGTTGCTCGGCACAGCAGGCAGCCGAGCCCTCCTCGCCTGCGCCGTCGGACTCATCGAAGGTAACAATCAGCAGACCGTCGGCGCGGAACGCGGCCGAGCCGAGTATGAGCGGCACCCAGTGGTTGAGGAACGGTTCGATCGCCACGAACCCGCCGCGGCGGCCGTCGGCGCACTTCGGATCATGACCGTCGTTGCACAGATTCGGTGTGATGAACACGTAATTGGGAGTGCTGGCGGCGCTGGCGAGATCCGCGGGCAGGCGCGTCAGGTTCACGACGTGGCTGTCGCAGCGTGCCTGATCGTCGATGATCGAATGGAAGTACACGAACGGGTTGTGCTTGGCCGCATACTGGTCGGTTGCCGTAGCGAGCGCGGTCGGATCGGAGGCGCCGACCGGAACGTGACCGCAGGTGGCCGGCTCGCGGCGCGGGTCGTTCCCCATGTCCTCCATGTAGGCCTTCCACGTGAAGCGCGCCGCTTCCAGCTGATCGGGCAACGTCCTCACCAGCGGCGGATAGACGCAGCCCGAGCCGAGTGCCTGGCCGTTGCGATCGAGCGATGGCATGCTGAGGCTGAAGTCGCTGAAGACCGGGCAGTCAAGCTGCGTCTGGTCGTTCGGCGCCTGACCGCTCACCAGCGCCAGGTAGTTGTCGAGGCTCGCGTGCCCGACCGCGTAGTACTGCGTCAGCAGCGCCCCCTGCGAGACCAGCGTGTGCGACAGATACGGGGCGGGCGAGCCGCTCGCGAAGGTGTCGGCGTACGACTGGTTCTCGAGCACGAGCACAAACACGTGGCGGATCGCCGGCAGTGCGGGCGCCGGTGCGGCGGCGCTGTGCGCCGCCTCGCCGAACAGCATCGCCAGCAGGAACACCGTGGTACGCGACATTCAGCCTCCGGGTGTGAGTGGGACATCGGCGGCGGTGGACTGCCGCGGGGCGAGCCGCAGCGCCCGCGCAAACAGCACGGCACACGCCGCGGTGAGGAGTGCCGCGGTGGCGAACGCCGCGCCGGGGAAGTGCACCACGGCGTTGGCGCGTGAGAAGTAGCCGAAGATCTGCGTCATCAGCGGTGGCCCCACGATCGCGCTCAGGCTGTAGAGGCATGCCACCGCTCCCTGCATCTCACCCTGAGCATTGGCGGGGATCTGCCGCGAGGCGAGCGCGTTCATCGAGGGATAGGTGAGCGCGAAAATAAAGGTGCTGAGTGCGACCACATACATCATCCAGCCCTGGGTGACGAACGCATAGCCGAGATAGGCGAACACAGCGGCCGCCATGCCGGCGGCGGCGGCGCGCCGCTCGCCGCCGAGCGCCGGGATCAACACCCGCGTCAGGAGGCCCTGAGCGGTCGCCATCACGGCGCCGACGAAGGCGAGCGAGTAGCCGACGTCGGCGCTGCTCCAATGGAACTTCGATATCGTATAGAACGCCCAGGTGCTGGGCAGCACCTGGTGGCCGAGCTGCCAGAGGAACAACGCACCGAGCAGCCACTCGACCGCCGGGTAACGGCGCATCTGGCGCAGCGTCCCGAGCGGGTTGGCGCGACGCCAGTCGAACGGCCGGCGTGCTGCCAGCGGCAGCGATTCGGGCAGTGCCACGAGGCCAAAGCTCGCGTTGGCGAGCGCGATGGCGCCGGCCGCGAAAAACGGCGCGCGCGGACCCAGAGCACCGAGCAGTCCGCCGATCGCCGGCCCGAGGATGAAACCGACGCCGAAGGCCGCCCCCATGAGACCGAAGTGCTGAGCGCGCTTCTCCGGGGGACTGATGTCGGCGACGAAGGCGTAGGCGGGCGTGAACGAGGCGCCGGCGACGCCCGCGATGGCGCGGCCGACGAACAGCCAGCCGATCACCGGAGCGGCGCCCATGATGAGATAGTCGATGCCGAGCGCGAACAGCGCGAACAGGATCACCGGACGACGCCCGAAGCGATCACTCAAGTTGCCGAGCACCGGCGCGCAGAAGAACTGCAGCAGTGCGTATACAAATCCGAGCCAGCCGCCGTAGATGGCGGCGCGGTCCACCGGGACGCCGGTGAGCTGCATGATGAGCCGCGGCAGCACCGGCAGAATGATGCCGAACCCGATCGAGTCGACCAGCACGGCGATGAAAATGAAGACGAAGGCGGCGTTGCCGGCGGGGCGCGAGCTCATGAGGGCTTTCGTGAGGGCGCGCTATCTTATACGAAGCGCGCCGAGCCGAGCGCGCACCCAGTACACCGGCAGCCCCACGGCGATGATGAGCAGCGTGACTCCGGTATTGACCGGATCCGTGACGAGGGCGTTCGCCACCATCCCTGCCGAAGCCAGCAGGAATACGGCGGGCACGAGCGGATAGCCCCATACCCGATAGGGTCGCGGCAGGTCCGGGCGCCGCCGCCGCAGCACGAACACGGTGGCAACGGTGAGCACATAGAAGGGCCAGATGCCGAGAATGAACTTGTCGGCGAGCTGCGCGAAGTCGTTCAGCAACACATACACCACGCCGAGCACCGTGCAGATCAGAATTGCCACCGACGGCGAGTCGAAGCGCGGCGAGACGCGCGCCACGGCCCGAAACAGCAGGCCGCGATCGCCCATGGCATAGAAGATGCGCGCGCCCACCATCATCGAGGCGTTGAGCCCGCTGAAGGTGGCGACCAGTACCAGGCCTGCGATCACGGCCGCGCCGGCGCCGGCAAGCAGCGGTATGCGCTCGGCGACGCTCGCGGCGATGAGCTTCGAGCCCGCCATGTCGGTAAGCGGCAGCGCGTACATGAAGCCGAGGTTGACGATCAGATAGACGAGCGCTACGCCGGCGCTGCCGAAGATCAGCGCCAGCGGCAGCGTGCGCTGCGGGTTGCGCACCTCACCGCCGATGAAGGCCAGGTCCGCCCAGCCGTCGTAGGTCCACATGACCGGAATGAGCGCCGAGGCGATGAGCGAGGCGGACAGCGGGCCGCTCGCGAGCGGTGTGAGGTGTGCCCAGCTGCCGCCGCGGGCCGTGTAGGCAAGGAGCCCGAGCGCCAGCACGGCGGCGTACTTGGCATAGGTGGTGATGCTCAGCACCGCCGCGGCGCGCCGCACGCCCACGTAGTTGAGCGCCCCGACGAGGGCGATCAGCAGCGCCGCGGTGGCGCGCACCTGGCTCGGGCTCAGGGCAAAGAAATGGCCGAGGTACTCGGCGAAGATGGTCGCGATGGCCCCCAGCGCCGCGGCACGCACCACCGTGAGCTCCGCCCAGCCGAACAGAAACGCCGCCACCGGGCCGAAGCCCTCGAGGATGTAGGCGAACATGCCGCCCGAGCGCGGCAGCGCCGCGGCCAGCTCGGCGACGGTGAGCGCGCCGCACAGCGCCAGCACGCCGCCCAGCACCCAGCACAGCAGGATCGGCCCGGGATCGTGCAGCACGGCCGCTACGGTGCCCGGAACGCGGAAGATGCCACTGCCGATGGTGATGCCGATCGACACCGCCACGGCATTGAGCAGGCCCACGGAGCGCGGCATGCGCTCGCCCCAGGCATCGGCCATCGGAACCCCCGAGTCTTGCGATCCGGGGGTGAGTCTAGTCCATGAGCGCCTTCAGTCGCTGCGTACGCGACTGGTCGGCGAGGTTCTGGGCCCGGCGCAGCAGCGCGTGCGCCGCGTCGGCCTGCAGCGGCCGGCTGAGGAGGAACCCCTGTGCGTCCTGGCATTCCTGCTCCTGCAGGAATGCCAGCTGCGGGAAGTTCTCCACGCCCTCGGCGGTCACGTTGATACGCAGCGAGTGCGACATGGCGATGATGGCCGCGGCGATGGCGCGATCGTCGCCGCACTCGGTGATGCTGGTGACGAAGGAGCGGTCGATCTTCAGCCGGTCGACCGCGAAGTGCCGCAGCCGTCCGAAGCTCGAGTAGCCGGTGCCGAAGTCGTCGATCGCGATCGACACGCCAAGCTGCTTCAGCTGGTTGATGGCCTTCTCCGCCCACGCCTCGTCCGCTATGACCACCGACTCGGTGATCTCGAGCTCGAGCATCGCCGGCTCGAGCCCGGTCTCGCGCAGGATCGCCGCCACCTCTTGCGCGAACTCAGGAAGCGCAAACTGACGGGCGGAGACGTTGACCGAGATCCGCTCAAGCGGCAGCCCCTCGGTGCGCCAGCTCTGCGCCTGCTGACAGGCGGTGCGCAGCACCCAGCGCCCGATCGGCAGAATGAGCCCGGTCTCCTCCGCCACCGGAATGAACTCGGCCGGGCTCAGCGCGCCGAGCTCGGCGCTCGTCCAGCGCAGCAGCGCCTCGAGCCCGGAAATGGCGCCGGTGTGGACGTCGAACTGCGGCTGGTACTGCAGGAAAAACTCGTTGCGCTCCAGCGCGCCACGCAACCGGTCCTCGATCGTGAAGCGGTGTAGCGCAGTCGCGTTCATCGACACGTCAAAGAACGCATGGGTGCCGGGACTGCGGCGCTTGGCGAAGTACATGGCGAGGTCGGCGTTGCGCAGCAGCGTGTCGGCATCGGCTCCGTCCTGGGGGTAGAGCGCGATGCCCACGCTCGGCGTGACGACCAGCGTGTTGTGCGCCAACTGCATCGGTTCGCGCAGTGCGTGGATCAGCCGGTCGGCTACCGCGCCCGCATCGCCCGAGCAGGGCAGGTTCGGCAGCAGCACCATGAATTCATCGCCGCCGAGCCGTGCCAGGTCGCCGGGGCGGGACCTCGCGCTCTGCTCGCCCGAGCACTGATCGCTGTAGCGCAGCGAGCCGCGCAGCCGCTTAGCGACCACGCACAGCAGCTCATCGCCCACGGCGTGACCGAGCGTGTCGTTGACGCGCTTGAAGTTATCGAGGTCCAGGTACAGCACCGCGAGCGTGCGCCGATTGTCGCGCGCCGCTGCCAGCGCGCTCTCCAGCCGGGTGCGGGACTGCTCGCGGTTGGGAAGCCCGGTGAGCGTGTCGAAATAGGCGAGCCTCACGATGCGCCGCTCGGCGCGCCACTTGGCGCCGAGTGCCACCGTCATCTGGCGCACCTCGTGCGGGTGGAACGGCTTCTGCAGGTACGACAGCTTGTCCTCCGGGGGGACGATGCCGCCGATCTCGCATGGATCGGTGTCGGAGTACGCCGTGCAGATGACGATCTCGATCGCCGGGTCGAGCTCGCGAATCTGGGTCGCAGCCCACACCCCATCGGGGCCCGGCGGCATGCGCACGTCGAGAAACACCACCGCGAACGGCTGGTTGGCGGCCAGCGCCTCCTTCACGGCCGCTACCGCCGCCTGCGCCTGATCGCAGAACACCGCCTCGAACGTCACGCTGCTGCGCCGCGCCCGTCGCGGCGCTTGCGCCGCGCCCGCGGCGCTGGTGTTGAACAACCGGCTGCGCAGCTCGTGGAAGCCGGCCATCTCCGGACTCACATCGTGCGCGGCGAGGATCTGCCGGTAGGCATCACGCACTTCGGCTTCATCGTCCACTACCAGCACGCGGATGGATGTTTGATTCGCTTCAGCCATGGGAACCTCAGGCAGCTCCGGCGAGGGGCGCCGATTCAGCGGCGGGCAGCGGTACGGTGAAATGCAGCGAGGCGCCGCGTCCCGGACCTTCGCTGGCGGCCCAGATGCGTCCGCCGAGCGCATTCAGAGCATTGGCGCACCAGTGCAGCCCGATGCCCTGATTGGTGTCACGCGACTTGGTCGAGAAGCCTTTCTCAAACACGCGCTCGAGATTCTGTGTCTCGATCCCGACGCCATCGTCGCGGCACTCGAGATGCAGCTGCGGGCGCTGCGCCTCGGCGACGATCTCCGCCGACACGCGCAGCACGCCGTGCTGTTTGCCGGCATCGCGTACCGCGTCGGCGGCGTTGATGATGAGGTTCTGCAACACCAGCCGCAGCACCGTGCGCGCCACGCGCACCACGCCGAGCGCGCGCAGCGTCTCGTCGGCATCGACGCTCAGGCGCTGCCGGCAGGCGTCGGGCACGATTTCGAGCGACTGCGCCACGAGCTCCGTGAGGCGCACCGGCTCGACCACCTGCTCGTGGCGCGCGGCACGCAGCTGCTCGCTCAGCATCGACTGGATGGCGCTCGCCTGGCGATTCATGATGGCCGCGGACTCGCGCGAGCTGCCGACTGCGCGGGCCAGCTCGCTGCAGGCGAGACGCACAAACTCCTCGAGATCCGCGCGGCGCTGCGGGTCGGGGACCTCCCCCCGCAGCTCCGCGAGCGCCCTCTGTGCCTCGTCCACCGGTGCGGTGCGCAGCCGCTCACCGAGATTCGCCAGCCGCACCCCGATCGGCGTCATGGCGTTGCCGATGTTGTGCAGCACGCCGCGGGCGAGCTCCCCCACGCCTGCCTGGAAGGACTGGTCGACGAGCTGGGTGCGCGACTCCGCGAGCCGTCCGACCATACGGTCGAACTCGCGCGCCAGCACCCCGATCTCATCGCGCCCCTGCAGATTCAGCCGAGTGCTGAGGTCCTGGTCCTCGCCCATCACGACCGCGTGACGTGTGAGACCGCGCAGCGGCTTCAAGATCAGCCGGTCGAGGGCGACCAGCAGCAGGATCAGCACCAGCGCCGCCGCACCAAGCAGGTAGGCGCCGGCGTAACGCACCGCTGCGTAGCCGCGCCCGGTGACATCGCGCGGCACGTCGACCCGCAATGTCATGACCGGCCGGCCGTAGATGTCGTCGAAGGTACGATAGACGCGCGTATCGCTGTCACCCTCGACCAGCTGCTCGCGTGCTCCGTGCTCCGCGGTTGGTGCCATGATGAGCGGCGCCTGGGCCTGCGTGGCGAGGTCCTTGAGCACTGCTGCCGACAGCAGCCGCCCCACGACGACCATGCCGCGCGCGGGCCCATGCTCGTTACCGTCGAGCACCGGCGCGGCGGCCAGCAGCAGCACGCCACCGCTGGTGCGTACCAGACCGCGCGTCGGGCGCTCACTGGTGAGGTTGGCGCGCCAGGGAAAGTCCGCCGGCAGCGTCGCACGCGCCGCGAGATCCAGCCTGAGCGGCCGGCCGGATTCCAGATCGAGCCCGGTGGAGTGCACGATTCGGCCGCTGCGGTCGACGATGAGGAGCACGTTCACCGTCAGCTGCCGCAGCGCCACCGAAGTCAGATTGCTCTGCACGTAGGCACGGTTGTGATCCAGGACGTACTGGTAGGTGTCCGCCCAGTTTCCCCAGTCGGTCGCGGAGATCTCGAGGCGGTCGAGCGCCCGGGCGAGCGCGTAGTCGATGCGAAGCATCGCGGTGTGCGCATCGGCGCGCTCCAGGCGGGCGAAGCTCGGCATGACGATGTACATCGCCACGAGAAGCGCGGCCGCCCCGAGGACCGCAAAGATGCCCACGAGGAGCGCGGCAACTTTCCAGCGGATATTCACGGGCTTGAGACGCTAAAGGTTAGCGGCCCATAAGTAGTATCCGGAGATCTCAGATTCGGCGGACGTGACTGTGGCGGGACTTCCCCGAGTGACGGGCGTCACACAACGCGGCGGTTGCCGCGTTTAGCGCTCGGACTCCTGGGGACCCTGCTGGGCGACAGCGGCCTGCAGAGCGAGCGATGCGACCACGCTCTTGATGTCTTTGCACTGCCCGAGAGTCGCGCCCCGATAGCCTTCGGCCGGGAAGTACTTCAACTGCCAGGCCGCAAAGCCCCAGACGTCGAGGCCCGCCTTGAGATAGCGATCGGCGCGCGCCGCGGCCTCGCAGTCGTACTGCGAGCGCTGGGCGTGCTGCTGCAGCTCGCGCAGCAGGTCGTTGCGGGCGCGCGTCTCGGAGCGCTCGATGAGCGTCTCCTTGAGGGTCGCCGCCGAGTGATGCGCCTTGCGCACCTTGAAATCAGGATCCGCGTAGGGATCGGCCGGGCTGGCCGGCTCCTCCACCGGCTCGAGCGGCGGCGGGGGGGTGAGCTGGGCGCTCGCCGCCTGCACGGTATCCGGCTCCGCGGCCGGCGCCGCGGCGGAGGAGTCGAAGACATTGGCGGCCGCGTTGCGTGCCGAGCGGGCGGCCAGATAGTCGCTCACCGCCCACACCCCGAGTGTCGCAAGCGCTGCGCTGATGCCAACCGGAGCGGCGTACTTGACGAAGACGCCAATGAGATACGGGGTGCGGACCGAGCGGAAAGCGGGCACGCGGGCGATGAGTCCGCCGCGCAGCAGACCGAGGGTCTGTCGGATGCCGTACAGCGCGGCCTGGGCGACCAGAAAGCCGCAGGCGGTGCCAAGAACCAGTTGAGTCATATTCATGACGTACCTTGCGCGCATTGTGCCGGCCGATGGACCCTCCCGGCCGCACTTCAGGCGCTATTTGTGAGCGGGGTCACGCGCTGCGGGCCGGTTGTGTGCGCAGGGCACGCTCCCGCGATCGGGCCGCGAATCCTCCCGCACGGGCCGTTCCGGCGCCCACCGCTTAGTCCGATCGGCTCACGCCAACGGCGGATCAAGGCAAGGCGCAGCTGCAGTAGCCTCGTACCGAAGCGACCTACCACCTCCGCAATCGACCTCGACCCGACCGGGGGATGCCATGCCGCCTGATCAGCCAAGACCCGACGAGTGGCGCGAGCAGACCGCCGCCGAGACGCCGCGCGCAGTACGAGTGCTCTTCGGAGCGATGCTTTGCGCGGTGGCGTGCGCCTGTGGGGGAGGCGGCGGCTCCTCCGGCAGCAGCATGCCGCCGCCACCACCCGTCTCGAGCGCTTCGCTCCTCTACGTTACGAATGAGTCGGCCGGGACCATCGACGGCTTTACGATCGACACGAGCACGGGAATCCCCACGCCGATCTCGGGCAGTCCCATGGTGGACGGGCCGATGCCGGCGGCCCTCGCGATCGATCCCCAGAAGCGGTATCTGTACGTGGCCAGTCCCGCGGGCGAGGTCCGGGGCTATCAGCTCGATTCCTCGACCGGCGCGCTCACCGCGATGAGCGCCAGTCCGTTCCCCACCAATGCGCAGTCGGTGGCCATCACGGTCGATCCGAGCGGCCAGTTCGTGCTGACGGCCAACGGCACTTCCAACAGCGTGTCAGTCTTCCAGATGGGATCTTCGGGTGCCCTGACCGAGGTGTCGGGGAGCCCGTTTGCTGCCGGGGCTGACCCGAGCGCGATCGTGGTGGCGGACAGTAACTTCGTGTACGTCGCCAACGCCAGCGGTGGCACTGTGTCCGCCTACACCATGGACATGACCAGCGGCGCGCTCACGCCCGTGGCAGGAAGTCCGTTCGCCGCCAGCGCGGATCCTGTGGCATTGGTCGTTGATCCTTCCGGTACGCACCTGTATTCGGCCGACAGCGCACCGAGTGGCGTGTCCGGCTTCACGATCGATGCCAGCAGCGGCGCGTTGACGGCGATCGCCGGCAGTCCGTTTCCGGCGCCCAACGGCGCCCTGTCGGTGGTCATGGATGGCGAGGGGGCGTTGCTGCACGTCGCGAACGGTACCAACGTGGACTGCTTCACGGTGGATGCCAGCACGGGGGCCCTGACATCGATCGGAACGTCATACACAAACGGACGGGCCACCGCGCTGGCGGTCGATGCGCCCGCCAACTTTCTTTACGCCCTGGACAACGTGGACAATCAGATTGAGGTGTTCTCGATCCAGGAGCCCAACTACTACCTGGCGCTCATCACCGGCAACCCCTTCCCGCTGTTTCAGGGCGCGAGCGGGCAGGCCCTCGGTCCCTCATCCATCGCCATTGCGCCCTGAGCCCAGCCGGCACATGCAGTAGGTGAACTGCTGGATCGCACCCGCAGGTGTCCGGTGCAGCTCGCTGCGGTGCTCGAGCAGTGTGAAGGCGGCGCCGAACTCAGCGTGCAGTGCGTGCGGGTCATAGCGAACCACTTCCAGGCCGCTGCACCGGCTCGGTCCTTGCGGACCAAAGGCTGCCACGATGAGGTGACCGCCCGGCTTGACCGCCCGCTCGAGCTGCCGCACGTAGGCCGCGCGATCCCCGGCTCGGGTGAGGAAGTGAAATACCGCGCGATCGTGCCAGACGTCGAATCGATGTGCATCGAGGCTGACCGTGCGGACGTCGGCGGCGAGCCACTTTACCCGTCCGGCGCTGGCACCGAGGCGCGCCTTTGCGACGCTCAGAGCGGCCAAAGAAATGTCCAGCGCGCAGAGATTCACGTAGCCGAGCGCAACCAGATCGCCTATGAGAGTCGACTCGCCTGCGCCAACGTCAATCACCTGCGCTTCGAGCTGCGGCGCGGCGCTTTTGATCAGATCCAGCGAGATCTCAAGGTGGGGCCGGTACCAGCTGACCTGCTCGGGCCGCTTGGTCGCATAGACCTTTTCCCAGTGCGCATGCGGGTCAACCATACTGCCGATGTCAGTCAGTCCTCGAATTGCCTCCAGGGGATGGGGATTCGACGCGAACAATTTTGAGCAATTGGCGCACCCCGAAAGATTCGAACTCCCGCCGCCCTGTTCGTACGTAGGTGCGAGGCTACATCAGCCGGACACAGTGTGGACGCTACGTACCGATTTTCTGTGTCAGGGCTTGCGTTTCTGCCCTGATGGTAACGCAGGGCGTGGTGTCGCTGACTCTCTTGATTCTGCGACCGAGCGATGTTCAGCACGGGTTAAAGGACTCGGCCGCAGCATTTCGCCATGCCCATCGAATCGCTATCACAGGAACTTGCCTTACGGTTGCGAATCCGCGAGCGCATCGAGGCCGGCGTGTTACCCGTAATAGTGCCTGATGAGGTGCGCGCCGGTTATGGAGCGGGGGCGGTGTGCGTCGCATGCGATCTCCTCATCACGAGCACTCAGGTTGAATATGAGATTGAAGACACTCAAGCCGGCCGGAGTCTGAGATTTCATCTGAGTTGCTATGCGGTGTGGCAGACAGCGTGCGCTCAGGCGCGTCTCGGCGGCGTTGACTAGAGGGTGCGCGGGCGCGGGCGCCCCCGCGGATATTCGAGTCAGTGCAATCTGACTGAACGCTGGGTTCTCGCCCGATACGTGACCGCAGCGCAGCATCCCTAACATCCATACCCAGCGTCGTGGACCAGGAATGGACCCTGGGCCGGCCGTCAGGACGACGGACACGACGCGCTAAACAACTCGGTGAGCATTGCAGCCCCCCCGCAACGCTCACCAACCTGGCGGCCAGTCGTAAACAAACTGGCCGCTTTTCTTTTTTCCCTTGGCAGCTCTTCCTACTTCCTAGCGGATCGAGCGCATTACCGGCGTCGCTGGCTCGAAGTGTGGGCGAGCGCGGCAGGCGCGCGGTAGGCTTGTACTCGTTGCTTATGCTTCACTCCCGCCTGAGGCTCTCGGGACCGCGGCGTTCCCGCCTTGCTGTCGTACTTGCGATGGTCGTCGGTTACACCGCGATCTTCTACGGTGTAGCACACAAGCGTGCGCCGCGGGCCAAAACCGATGGCCCTCCTATGTTCAAGCCCGTCATGTCCGAAGTCGGAGCGCGGCGTGGAGACGCCCTCGCGGCGAGACAGCCAGCGGTGGCCGCTGAAGATCAGTCGACTCCGCCGGCACGCCACTGGATTTTTAACCGCATCGACATCTGGCCGAGTGCGCCGGGCTGGATCGCGCCGCTTACGGACTTCACGCCGGTAACCGACGCACAACCCGATCCGCGAGATGGGCCCGCACCCGTTTCCAAAGACGGGCGCCCCGTGAGGAGGTCGATTCTGCGCATGGTCCGCTGGCTGCGCCCAAGCTACCCCGCGGACTGGGCGTCGGCCGGCGTGCAGGGTTCGGTGTTGCTTGATCTGCTGATCGACCCGAACGGCCAGCCCATAGAGATCAAGATAGCTCAAGGCTCGGGATCCCAAGCGCTCGATCAGTCGGCTGCGCGTGCCGCCAATGACTGGCGGTTTGCGCCGCCGCGTTGGAACTCACAGCCCGTCGAGGTATGGGCCCGGATCGAGGTGCGATTCGTCGCTCGCGAAAATCCGGCCAGTTGAGCGACGTCAATACGCAGACGCGTGCCGGGAGCAGGTTGCAAGCGCGGGAGAGGCTGCCGCACGGTTACCTGACGCGGCAGACTCTGACACATCCGGCGGGTCCCGAAGCCCCCGTTACCGCGACATTAACAAGAAATTAAAACGCTTGAACGATGGGCGCGGAGTGATAGGTTGAGTTGCAGGCATCGAGTGCTGCTGCGACGAGGCTCGGACGTAACTCATGCGGCGTGTGTCCTGGTGGCAAGTCTCGGTTTTGGTGCTGTTGGCTGCAGGGGCAGGAGCGCAGGTCCCCACCCCAAACCAGACCGGTCAGTCAACGAGTAGTCCACCCGGTGCCAGCGGCGCAACACCGCCTAGCGCCAATGAGACGCCGTCGGCGCCGACGACCAAAGAGCAGGTTACAGTTACCGCGCCGAAGCCCGGACAGCTACTACCAGCGCTTCCACCGGGCCAATACTCCAACTGCATGCAGCAATCATCGCAGGGAGTAGAAAGTCCCTCAGGCGTTGACATGACCCAGGCGATGCTCTGTGAGCTTCAGCTCAATTGGGAGAAGCACATTGTGGTCGAGGCGTGCGTCAATCGCGACGGGAAAGCTACGCTACCCAGAGTCATCCAGGCATGTACAGAGTCGCTGGATCGCAAGATCTTCGAGGGCAACGAACGCTTCTTTCTGTTTGCTGATCGTGCCGCAGGCTATTTTGCCGAAGGCGATAAGCCGCATGCGCTCGACGATTACAACGAAGCCATCAAGCTGGCTCCCCATAACGCCGAGCTTTTCTACAACCGTGGGGTAGTCCTCTACGCAGCAAAACCTGACGACGATGCGGCCTTGCAGGACTTCAACACAGCCATAGGCCTCGACCCGAAGCAGGTCCGCGCGCTGCATCAGCGCGCGAAAATCTACTACGTCCGGAGTAATTTCAACGCTTCACTCGCGGACTACTCGGAGGCCATCCGCCTGGAGCCGAAAACAGCCGCGCTGTGGCGCGAACGTGGACGTGTGTGCTTACAGCAACACGACTACCAGGGTGCTGTAAGAGACGAAGCCGAAGCGATCCAGCTCGATCCAAGGTCGGCTCAGGCTTATTTTCTTCGTGGCGTAGCCTTTGCGAGGCTACGTGACTCGAACAATGCTTCGACCGACATCAAGAGCGCCGTGGACCTCGATCCTTCGCTGGCGCATTACGTGACGATCGAGGGCAAGACGGCATCCCTTGCACTGCCGCCGTTGTAAACGGAGCCCGGACGGAATGCGCGCAGGCGCGACACGCCAAAATCCACGAAGTCACTTGAGTCAGTCTCTCTTCATGGAGCGCGTTCTCTTGACAGCGGTGCTTCGCCCGTGGGCGCCTCCAGTGACCTAAACATAAGCCCTAAGCGCTATACTGTCTCTCTAGTGATACAATCGGATCGTTGACGCGCCAGGCCGCAGCGATGACGTGGGCTCCCGCATGCCCTTCCCTTTCAATGTCTTATCTCCATCGCACGCCGCGGGTACCGCCCCCGCTACTGCGGCCACGTCCCACTAGACGGCCTATGAGCCGAGACCGCCCCGGAGGGGGCTTGTGTCCCCATTCTCAGGAATGGTTGGCACCTGCCAGCACAATTAACTAATTGTTGTAACTAGGTATTAGAGTGCGTGCCAAGCCCCCACTTGAATAAAGTGGGAAAGTGGGTAATATCCACAGATATGAAATACGCGACTGTAACCAAGCAAACGGACTCAAAGGGCCGCCTGACCCTTGGGGAGTCTTTCGCCAACGCAACGGTGTTGGTTGAGGCTAACGGAGAAGGCGAAGTGATCGTTAAGCGCGCCCGAGTAATCCCGGTGCGGGAGGCTTGGTTGTACGAGAACAAGGAGGCGCTGGCTTCAGTTCGCCGCGGCCTGAAGCAGGCCCGCGAACACCAGTTCGTGCCAGGCCCAGATCTCACGGCCGCAACAGAACTAGCCGAGCAACTGCAGGACGTCTAATAGGTGGCGTTTACTGCCCGTTGGTTGCCCGAGGCCACGGACACTTACAACCGACTGCAGGCGGAGGCGCGGGCGTCCTTCGAAAATCGCCAGAAGAACAACAAAGCGAAGGCTTCAAAAGCCGAGGGCCTCTTCAAGCAGGTTGAGAAGTGTGTTCGATTCCTGCTGGCCAACCCTAAGCATCCCGGACTCAATACCCATGAATACGATTCGATACCGCACCCATGGGACTCGCGCGAGAAGGTGTTCGAAGCCTACGCGCAAAACAAAACAGCAGGGGCCTATCGAGTCTTCTGGTGCTATGGCCCCGGTAAGCAGGAGCTAACTCTTATCGCCATAACCCCGCATCCGTAACGCGCACATTGAATTGACCATCATCATGAAGTATGGACATGACCATCACGACGATGAGAATGGACGAGCGAGCACCATAGAGGGTAAGCACAGACGGTAGGAATATTCAGAGCTGAACGCGTATAAATTGGCGCGCCCGGAGAGATTCGAACTCCCGACCCCCTGGTTCGTAGCCAGGTACTCTATCCAACTGAGCTACGGGCGCGCCGATGCAAAAGGCTTGCCCCCGAGACCTAGTTCGCGGCCCATGGGCGCTGCTACCCCGGGGGGCGCGCATCCTACCACATAGGGGAACCCCGACCGACGCCATGCCCGTGGCCGTCATTACGGAGCCTGCCCGAGCTGCAGCGCGGCGCGGGTCTCGGGATGCTCCGGCCCCTCCGACTGAGTCAGCTGCTGTGCCGCGCGCTGCGCCTCGTGCCGCGCATCGCCCGCCTTGCCCTCGGCGATCAAGACGCGGGCGAGCATCAGCTCGGCGCGACCGACATACACCGAATAGTCGCCCGGCTGGGCCTTCGCCCTGAGGAGCTCGAGCGCCCGCCGCAGATCTGCGTCCGCGGGCAACATCCGCTGCGCCGCGAATTCGATGCTCGCCCGATAAATCAGCAGCACAGGAACATATTCGGCCCCGGCATTGCCGTTGCGCGCCGCCTGCTCATCCAGCTGAACCGCAGCGTCGATCTGCGTCTGCGCAGTGGCGGGGTCGCCCTGATCCCGCGCGATGAGCGCGCGCTCGGCGGTCAGCGCGCCGAAGGCGTAGTGCCCGGGCGGCAGGAGCCTGCGCATCCCGGCGTCGGCCGCATCGAGCATTGCCGCCGCACGCACGAAGTCGCGCCGCGCGCGGTAGATGCGCGCGAGGCGCAGCCGGGTCTGGGCGATCGCCGTCGGATTGTCGAGATGCAGTGCCCGGCTGTAGGCGCGGTCGGCGAAGTCCGCCGCCTCGTCGATGCGTGAGAGCTCGATGAGCGTCTGGGCGTAGGCACTCAAGGTGGTCGCCGAAGTCTCCTGCCCCGGCGTGCCGCTCTCCTCGAGGTCGATCACGCGCCGTTGCAGCGCCTCTGCCTCAAGCGGCCGGCCGAGCCGCAGCAGGTCCGCGGCCCAGTTGTTGAGCCACGTGTGCGCACCCACTGTGTCGTCGCGGCCAAGGGCGACCAGCCGCGACCAGCCCGCCGCAAATGCGGCGGCCGCATCGCGGTAACGCCCGGACTCATCGAGCGCTGCGGCGAGTTCCTCGTCCGCATGCAGCTCGGCCACCTCGTGCGGGAAGGGCACCTGTTTCAGCACCTCGAGTGCCTGCTGGCTGCGTTGCACCGCCAGCCGCCCGTCGCCTGCATTGCTCGCCACCTGCTGGGCGCGCTCCAGGCACGACGCCCGGTCCAGGGCGAACTCCGGTGCCTCCGGCAGCTCGCGCAGTCCCTCCGCGATGAGTGCTTCGCTCCGCGGCGTGGACTTCTCGTTGGCGAGCGCGTTGGCGAGCGCGCACGCGGCGCGCGCGCGCGCGGAGGGCTCGGAGAGAGCGCGCGACAGGGCGTAGGCCTGATTGAGGACCCGCATCCCGGAGACATGATCTCCCTCGGCCTCGTATTCCCATCCGATTGAGGTAAGGAGAACCACGCGGTTCGCGTCGTTCAGCCGCTGACGCTCGAGCACGTGCTCGGCGCGCGCCAGCAATCCCCGCGCCACGATCGGCTCACCGGCCGGACCTGCATCGTTGATCACGTAATAGGTGAGATCGTTGATCGCCTCGGCGCGTCCAAGCTGCAGGTGCGCAAAGTCGCGCTGCCGGCGCGCCTCGAGCGTTTGCAGTGTCGTGACCACGGTGGCGGCGAGCAGCACCAGCAGCGTCAGCACCACGCTCAGCACGCCGCCCCAATGGCGCTGCGCGAACTTGTGGGCGACGTAGACACGCGTAGCGGGCCGTGCCCGCACGGGAAACCTGCCGAGATAGGCACGCACATCCTCCGCCAGTTCCGCCGCCGTCGGGTAACGGCGCAGCGGATCACGGTTGAGCGCGCGGGCGATGATCGCGTCCAGGTCGCCGCGCACCCGGCGGCGCTCGGCGGAACCTGTGAGCCGCTCCGAGGCAAGTGCCGGATCGTCAGCGAGCGCCGCCCGCATGAGCTCGGTTTCGGTGGTGCCGCGCGCACCGAAAGGATGCTCGCCGGTGACCAGCACGTGCAGCAGCACGCCGAGCGCGTAGACGTCGGCCGCGGCTGCCACCGGTTCACCGCGCAGCTGCTCCGGAGCGGCGTAGCCGGGCGTCAGCGCGCGTGGCGTCTCCGTCTCTCCCGACGGTGAGCCCGCCTGGAGCGAGGCAACACCGAAATCGAGGAGCTTCACGACACCCTCAGCGGTCACCAGCACGTTGGAGGGCTTGAGATCGCGATGCACGACCAGGTGCGCGTGGGCGTGGGCGACGGCATCGACCACCGTGATGAAGAGTCGCAGCGTTGCCGCGAGCGGCAGCGCGCGCGTCCGGCAGTACGCATCGATTGTCTCACCCTCGACGTACTCGAGGATGAGATAGGGCTGGCCGCTCTCGGTGACGCCGGCGTCGAACAGCCGGGCGATGTTTGGATGAGTGAGCCGTGCGAGCAGACTCGCTTCGTGGCTTATCGCGCGGGCGGCATCGCGCCCGAGGCCACGGCGCTCTAGCACTTTGATCGCGGCGCGGCCCTCGAACTTGCCGTCGTTGCGCCGGGCTAGCCACACACTCCCCATGCCGCCGCGGCCGAGCAGCCGCTCGATGAGGTACGGGCCTATCCGTGCACCTGCCAAGTTCTCGACACGCTCGAGAGGCGAGCGCTCCATGAAGCCCGAAGCGCTATTGGCCGCATGCAGTGCCAGCAGCCCGCGCAGCTCGGCGGCGAGCGGCGCATCGCCCGCCTCTACCTCACTCAGCCAGGTTGCGCGCTGTGCCGGCTCGAGCTGCAGCGCCTCATCGAGGAGCGTCAGTATCCGGGCCCACCGCGCGTTGTCGGTCTGTACCATCGCTGCTCCGGCGCGCGGTCAGTTGCCGCCGCCGCCCCCCGCCGGCAAGCCGTGCTGATCGCGCAGGTGGTGCTGCAGCAGGATGCGCGCCTTGTCCCAGTCGCGTTGCGCCGTGCGTTCAGAGGTCCCCATGAAGCCGGCAATCTCCGCGAACGAGAAGCCGCAGAAAAATTTGAGGTCAACGACCTGCGCGAGCCGCGGCTCGATTTCCCCGAGTGCCGTGAGCGCCTCGCCGATGCCCTCGAGCTCCGCATCAGCTCCGGCAGCGGCGGGACCCTCGGTCGGGAGCGAGGTGATCTCGAAACCGGCGCCGCGCTTTTGCGCACAGCGGCTGCGGACGTAGTCGATGATCAGGCCGCGCATGGCACGCGAGGCATAGGCGAGAAAGCGCACGCGATCGGGGAATGTCGTCGATTCGCGGCCCGCGAGATTGATGTAGGTCTCGTGCAGCAGCGTCGTCGGGCTCATGGTGAGAAATGCGCCCCGCCGCAACTCGCGTTGCGCCATCCGATGCAGCTCGCCGTAGAGAACGCTGAACAGCTCCTCGCGCGAGGCTGCATCCCCCTCCTCTGCCGACTGAATGAGCCGCTCGAGCTGCACTTGCAGCATGGCGCGTGTTCCGTAGGGCTGGTCGTCGAATTCAGGATGACCCAAGTGCCCGTGCCTGGCAATCGACCGGCTGCCGATCCGTTTGTGCGTCGACAGTCTGTCGCCTTTGGCGTGCGAAATACGATCTGCACAGATAGCGCCGGCAGGGCGCGCAGCAAGCAAAACCGGTCGCGTTCCTCAACTCGCTCTGAGGGCGGAGAGTTGCTGCCCGCTGCGGTTGCGGTCAGCCCGAGGGCGTACTCAGGCCGCCAGGTGAGTCCACGCCCACAGTACGAGCACGGCGCCAACGATCGACAGGAGGATCCCCGCCGGGTGCACGGGCGCGCCGGGCGGGGGTTTGCTGAAGAGGCGGGCGATGAAGCCGCCGACAATCGAGCCGACGATGCCGAGCAGCCCGGTCATGAGGAGTCCCAGGTGTCCGGCAGCCGGCACGAAGAATTTGGCAATCGCGCCCACTACGATGCCGACGATGAACATCCACAGTAGGTGCAACACGGCCGTCCTCCGGGTGTTTTGTCGTACTTCGATGACTGGCGGAGAGAGAGGGATTCGAACCCTCGAAGGGCTTTTGACCCTTACACCCTTAGCAGGGGTGCGCCTTCGACCACTCGGCCATCTCTCCGCTCGTTTTGATATCCCAGGATTGCCTCGGTCGGCAGGGTCCGGTTCGTGCGCGGCGCGCCATCATACTGAAGCGGTTGAGGTGCGGCAAAAGACGCCCCCTCAGCCGCTCAGGCGTGCGCGCACGAACTCGCGCACCGAGTCGAGCGCCGCATCGAGAGCCTCAGGCTTGCTGCCGCCCGCTTGGGCGAAGTCCGCCCGGCCGCCGCCACGCCCGCCCACCTGGGCGGCCACCGCGCCGGCGAGCTCGCCGGCCTTGATGCGCGCGGTCTGATCATCGGTCACCCCGACGACCAGCACGACCTTGGCGGGACTTTCGACGCTCGCCAGCACCACCACCGCGGACTTGAAGCGCTGCTTGAGCTGATCGACCGCGCTGCGCAGCGCGCCGGCGTCCACCCCGTCGACCTTGGTCGCCACCACCTTGACGCCCTGCACGTCCACCGCGCCGGCGCCGAGATCGACGCCCTTGCCGGTGGTGAGCCGATCCTTGAGCGTGCGCACTTCCCGCTCCAGCTGCCGGGTGCGCTCGAGTTGCTCACGGATCTTCTCGCCCAGATCCTCGCGCGAGCCGCGCAGCTGCCCCGCCAGGTCGCGCAGCAGCGCATCGTTTTCCTCGACGTAGCGCAACGCGGCCTCCCCCGTCAGCGCCTCGATGCGGCGCACACCCGAGGCGACGCCGCTCTCGGCGGTGATCTTGAAGAGCCCGATGTCGCCGGCGCGCTGCACGTGCGTCCCGCCGCACAGCTCCATTGAGAAGTCGCCGAGCTTGAGGACGCGTACTTCCTTGTCGTACTTCTCGCCGAACAGTGCGATCGCACCCGCCGCCACTGCGGCGTCATAGTCCATGAGGCGGGTCTCGCCGGCCGCGTTGGCGCGGATCTGCGTGTTCACCAGCCGCTCGATCTCGCGCAGCTCCTCGGGCGTCAACGCCTGATAGTGCGCGAAGTCGAAGCGCAGCCGGTCGGGCGCGACCAGCGAGCCCTTCTGCTGCACGTGGGTGCCGAGCACCTGACGCAACGCCGCGTGCAACAGGTGCGTCGCGCTGTGATTGAGCACGGTGGCCAGGCGGCGCTTGGCGTCGACCCGGGCCTCGAGCGTGTCGCCGATCTTGATGCTGCCCTCTGCCAGCTCGCCGATGTGCACGTGCGCTGCGCCGCGCTTCTGCGTGTCGGTAACGGTGAAGCGCACGCCAGGCCCGATCAGCTCACCGGCATCTCCCACCTGACCGCCCGACTCGGCGTAGAAAGGGGTGCGGTCGAGGACCACCTCGGCCTTGTCGCCCGCTGCCAGTGCCGGCACCGACGCGCCGCCCTTGAGGAGCGCGGTCGCCTGACCCTCGGTCGTGAGCTCCTCGTAGCCGCGGAATACGCTGCGCGTATCGGGCAGCGCCACGTCGCGCTGCTCGGCACCGAACTTGCTCGACTCCTGCGAGCGGCGCCGCTGCTGCTCCATCGCCGTCTCGAAGCCTGGCTGGTCGATGGTGAGGCCGCGCTCGCGCGCCACGTCCGCGGTCAAGTCGGCGGGGAAGCCGAAGGTGTCGTACAGCTTGAACACCGTCTCGCCGTCGATCACTTTGGCGCCGCGCAGATTGCGGATGGCGCTCTCGAGCAGCACCATGCCGTTGGCGAGCGTCTCGGCGAAGCGTTCCTCCTCCTGGCGCAACACGCGCTCGGTGACCGCGCGGCGCGACAGCAGCTCCGGATACGCGCCGCCCATCTCCTGCGCGAGCACCGGCACCAGCTTGTAGAAGAACGGCTCCTGGATGCCGAGCTTGTAGCCGTGGCGGATCGCTCGACGGATGATCCGGCGCAGCACGTAGCCCCGCCCCTCGTTGGAGGGCAGCACGCCGTCGACCACCAGGAAGGCGCTGGCGCGGATGTGATCGGCGATCACCCGCAGCGAGCTCGAGGTGAGCACCGAGGTGCCGGCCAGCTTGCCGGCGGCGCGGATCAGGTTCTTGAACAGGTCGATGTCGTAGTTGGAATGCACTCCCTGCATCACCGCCGAGATACGCTCGAGTCCCATGCCCGTGTCCACCGAGGGCTTCGGTAACGGCGTGAGCTTGCCGTCGGCGCCGCGGTCGTACTGCATGAAGACCAGGTTCCAGATCTCGACGTAGCGATCGCCGTCCTCATCCGTTGAGCCCGGCGGACCGCCGGGGACGTCGGGTCCGTGGTCGTAGAAGATCTCGCTGCACGGCCCGCATGGACCGGTGTCGCCCATGGCCCAGAAATTTGACGCCTCGCCAAGACGCGCGAAGCGCCGCGGGCTGACCCCCACCTCCTTCAGCCAGATGTCGGCCGCCTCGTCGTCATCCTTGTAGACCGTGCACCACAGGCGCACCGGATCGAGGCCCAGGTTGAAGATGAGGAAGTCCCATGCGAAGCGGATCGCCTCGCGCTTGAAGTAGTCGCCGAAGGAGAAGTTGCCGAGCATCTCGAAAAACGTGTGGTGGCGCGCCGTGTAGCCCACGTTCTCGAGGTCGTTGTGCTTGCCGCCGGCGCGCACGCAGCGCTGCGAGCTCGCCGCGCGCAGGTAGTCGCGCGTCTCGCGGCCGAGAAACACGTCCTTGAACTGCACCATGCCGGCGTTGGTAAACAGCAGCGTCGGATCGTTCGCCGGCACGAGCGAGCTCGAGGGCACGATGGCGTGCGCGTGGACGCGGAAAAACTCGAGGAACGCGGAGCGCACGTCCGCAGCGCTCATGTAGGTTGGCTTGCCCAAGGTCCTTCAGTCCGTGTCGGGATCGATCCCGGTCGCCGCGCGGATATGATCCGCTGAAAAGCCACGATACTGCAAAAAGCGCGCCTGCCGCGCCTTCTCCTTCCAGCTCGCCGGCGGCGCCTTGCCGAAGCGGCGCGCGCGCGCCGCGCCAGCCAGCGCGCGCCAGTCCACAGCCGCGGCGAGCGCCGCCTCGATGAGGGCGGCCGCCAGGCCGCGTGCACGCAGCTCCGCGGCGATGCGCAGCGGACCATGCCCGCGGCCGGCCCGGGATGCGACATAGTCATGCGCGAAGCGCTCATCGCTCAGCACACCCTGGGCGGCGAGCCCGGCCACCGCCTCAGTGGCCACCGGCGGCTCGTAGCCTCGTGCGATCAGCCTGGCGTACAGCTCGGTGCTCGCAAAATCGCGCCGCGCGAGCAGCGCCGCGGCCGCGGTACGGGCTGCGGCGGGGTCCGCGGGGCGTTCCGCGCCCGTAGCGCGGCCCCCTGGGCGGGGTGCTCGGCGCGAGATCATTTTTTTTGTATAGTCATGTGCCCGGCGGCGTCCCAGCGAGGCCGCCTACAACTCATTATCGGAATATAAGGAATGTTTATGCGATTTGCTGTTGGACTGCTGACCTGTGCCGGCGCTGTGAGTCTCGCTCTCGCCGACAACCCGCCGGCCGCCCCAGCCAACCCGCCGGCCGCTCCTGCCGCCAGCACGCCGGCCGCAACGGCTCCGGCGAGTGCCACCCAGCCGGCCGCCGAGACCAAGGCGGCGGCGCCGAGCGCCTCCGAGCAGGCCGACGCTCAGGAGAAGCATTTCATCTCCGAGGGCTATACGTTAGAGATGCACCACGGCGAGAAGATGTATTGCCGCCGGGAACAGGAGCTCGGCAGCCGGCTCGGAGCGAAGAAGTACTGCTCGACCGGGGATCAGCTCACCGCGACCGAGCGTGAAGCGCAGCGCTCGATGGACGCCGCCACCTGGCAGAAGAGCAACCCCTCGGGCAAATAAAGCCGCGCGAGTCGGCAGCGCAGCGGCGCAGCCCTCAGGCGGAGCTGACCGCCTGAACCTGCTCGCTGTTGCGCTGCTGCCGCGGCGGCAGCAGCCGTACGCGGATCTGCTCCTCGATCTCGCGCGCCACCTCGCGGTTTGACTGCAGGTAGGTGCGCGCATTGTCTTTGCCCTGGCCGATGCGGCTGCCCTTGTAGGCGTACCAGGCACCGGACTTCTCGATGATCCCGAGCGAGCTGCCGAGCTCGATGATCTCGCCCTCGCGCGAGATTCCTAAGCCGTACATGATCTCGAACTCCGCCTCACGGAATGGCGGCGCCACCTTGTTCTTCACCACCTTGACACGCGTCATGTTGCCGGTGACTTCCTCCCCGTTCTTGATCGCGCCGATGCGGCGGATGTCGAGACGCACCGAGGCGTAGAACTTGAGCGCATTGCCACCCGTGGTGGTTTCCGGACTGCCGAACATTACGCCGATCTTCATGCGGATCTGGTTGATGAACACCACGATGGTGTTGGAGCGCTTGATGTTGCCGGTGAGCTTGCGCAGCGCCTGCGACATGAGGCGCGCGTGCAACCCGACCTGCATCTCCCCCATCTCGCCCTCGATCTCCGCCCGCGGCGTGAGTGCGGCGACCGAGTCGATCACGACGATGTCGACGGCGTTCGAGCGCACCAGCATGTCGGTGATCTCGAGCGCCTGCTCGCCGGTGTCGGGTTGCGAGACCAGCAGCTCGTTGATGTTGACGCCGAGCTTTTCGGCATAGCTGGGATCGAGCGCGTGCTCGGCGTCGACGAACGCCGCAGTACCGCCGCCGCGCTGCACCTCGGCGATGACCTGCAGCGTGAGTGTCGTCTTACCCGAGGACTCGGGCCCGAAGATCTCCACCACTCGCCCGCGCGGCAGGCCGCCGATGCCGAGCGCGATGTCGAGTCCGAGCGAGCCGGTGGAGACCGTCTCCACGTCGTAGGTCGCGGCGGCATCGCCAAGACGCATCACCGAGCCCTTGCCGAACTGCTTCTCGATCTGACCCAAAGCGGCGGCGAGCGCCTTCTTGCGGTTCTCTTCCATCTGCGTTCTTTCCGGGAGTGGTGTGACGACGGGCGGCATCTGTAGAAGGAATTATCCCACAAAGTTTTAGCGACCGGAGCACAGGTGCACTGCTGTTTCACTTCTCTGTGCGCACTTTTTCGGCGCTACCCAGTACGAACGACTCGACGGTACTGTATGCGGCGCCGGATGCGAGCGTGCGGCTCTCGATAAGCGCGAATGCAGCGAAGCTCCAGGCGACCGGGTGCATCGCGCTCGCGTGCGGCGCCCGCGCAACCTTGCGCGCCACGGTCACATGCGCGCGGAAGGGCTTGAGATCCGGATCAAAACCTGCGCCAGCCGCCTCGTGGCAGAGCGTCCGCGCCAGTGCCTGCGCACCAGGCGCCAGGCCCGCCTCCTCGCGAGCGAGGATCGCCAGCAACTGCGAGTGCGCCCAGTGGGCGACGCCCTGCAGAGTCAGAGTGAGCGGCAGCGCTTCGCGCGGAAAGGCCGCCGCGGCGCGGCTCGCGATGGCGCTCAGCTCCGGAACGCGTGCCGCAGGGACCGCGCCGAGGAAGGCAAGGGTCACGTGCAGATTCGCCGCCGGTACCGGCCGCCCGCCGCCCGCGCGCACCAGCTTGCGCGCTGCGTGCAGCAGCGCCGCGCGCTCCTCCTCGCCCGGCCACAGTGCGAAGAACAGGCGGCGCGTCGGCTCACTGCTCAAGCCTTAACCTGCGGGGCGCCGTCCGCCGGCAGGTCGAGGCGCGCGAGCATCTCGAGCGCGTGCCGCACGGAACGGCCGCGCACGGCAGCACGGTCGCCAGGGAACAGTTGTCGCTCGGCGATGACCTGAAGGTCCTGCGGCCCGCGCGCCGCCGCGCAGAACCACACGGTGCCGACCGGCCTGGCTGACGTGCCCCCGTCGGGACCGGCGATGCCGGTGACGGACAGCGCCACGCTCACTCCAGGTACCCGCAGGGCACCGAGGGCCATCTCGCGCGCGGTCTCGGCGCTTACGGCGCCGAACTCCGCGAGGGTCGCCGCCGCCACGCCCAGATCGCGCACCTTGGCAGCATCCGAGTAGGTCACGTAGCCGCATTCGAACCACTGCGAGCTGCCCGGCACGTCGGTGATCGCCTTGGCGACCCAGCCGGCCGTGCACGACTCGGCAGTCGCCAGACGCCGGCCGGCGGCGCGCAGCCGCTCACCCAGGCGGGCCGCGAGCGCATACTGATCGGGGTCGGTGTGCACGCCCGAGAGGCTACTCGGGCCGCCCGGGGTCGTCGACGTGGGATGCAGAACTGTCCGCGTGCGGCTCACGCAAGCGTCTAAAATCGGACCCGCTCAATACCGGCCACCTGAAACTCCAAGCCCTTGAACGACAGCCACTTACAGCACACGCCGATGATGCAGCAGTACCTGCGCATCAAAGCGGCGCACCCGGACATTCTGCTGTTTTACCGGATGGGCGATTTCTACGAGCTGTTCTACGACGACGCACGGCGCGCCGCGGCGCTGCTCGACATCACGCTCACCGCGCGCGGCTCCTCCGCCGGTGAGCCGATCCCCATGGCGGGCGTGCCCTTCCACGCCGTCGACAACTACCTGGCGCGTCTCATCCGCAAGGGCGAGTGCGTGGCGATCTGCGAGCAGAAAGGCGAGCCCGGCTCCTCCCGCGGGCCGCTCGAGCGCGAGGTGGTGCGCATCGTCACCCCCGGCACGGTCACGGACGCAGCGCTCCTGGAGGAGCGGCAGGACACGCTCGGCGCCGCGCTGGCGCGCGACGGCACGCGCTTCGGCCTCGCCTGGCTCGACCTCGCCGCCGGGCGCTTCACCGTGCTCGAGGGCGACGGCAGCGCCGTACTCGCGGCCGAGCTCGAGCGGCTGAAGCCGGTCGAGCTGCTGGTCGCCGAAGGGGCAGCGCACGATGTCGCGCGCACCGGCACCGTACTGCGTGCCAGGCCGCCCTGGCACTTCGAGCTCGCGAGCGCCTCACGCGCACTCACCGATCAGCTCGGCACGCTCGACCTCAAGGGCTTCGGGGCCGATGAGCGGCCGCTCGCCATCGGCGCCGCCGGGGCGCTGCTGCAGTACGTGCGTGACACGCAGCGCTCCTCGCTCCCGCACGTGCGCGCGCTGCGCGTCGAAGAGCGTGGCGAGGCGCTATTGCTGGATGCGGCGAGCCGCCGCAACCTCGAGCTCGACTCGAGCCTCTCGGGGAACGATGCGGCGACGCTCATCGCGGTGATCGACAGCTGCGTGACGGCCATGGGCTCGCGGGAGCTGCGCCGCTGGCTCAACCGTCCGCTCACCGGCCACACACCGCTCCGGGCCCGCTACCACGCCCTCGGCGCGCTGTGCGATGGCCGGTCCTTCGTGAGGCTGCGCGAGCTGCTGGTTCGCGTCGGCGACATCGAGCGCATCCTCGCACGCGTTGCGCTGCGCTCGGCACGGCCGCGCGACCTGACGCAGCTGCGCGCCTCGCTCAAGACACTGCCGGCACTGCGCGCCGCGCTGGCCCCGCTCGACTCACCGCTGCTGCGCGAGCTGCATGCTGAGTGCGAGGAGCATCCGGAATCGCTCGAGCTCCTGTCGGCGGCCATCGCCGAGGAACCCGCGACGCTGCTGCGCGAGGGCGACGTGATCGCCGCAGGGTTCGATTCCGAGCTCGACGAGTTGCGCCGCATCGCCAGCCATACCGATGAGTTCCTCATCGACCTCGAGCGGCGCGAACGCGAGCGCACCGGACTCGCGACCCTCAAGCTCAGCTACAACCGCGTTCAGGGGTTCTTCATCGAGGTGCCGCGGCGCGACGCCGAGCGGGTGCCGAAGGACTACATCCGCCGCCAGACCGTGCGCTCCGCGGAGCGCTTCATCACGGCCGAGCTCAAGGGCTTCGAGGATCGGGTGCTCGGCGCACGCGACAAGGCGCTGTCGCGCGAGCGCGAGCTGTACGAGACGGTGCTGACGCAGCTGATCGACCGCCTCGGATCGCTGCAGCGTACCGCCGGCGCGCTGGCCGCAGTCGATGCCCTGGCCGCCCTCGCCGAGCGCGCTGCAACCCTCGAATGGACCGCTCCCACGCTGGTCGATGAGCCACGGCTCAGCATCACGGCGGGGCGCCATCCGGTCGTCGAGCGCTTCTCCGCCGCGCCGTTCGTCCCCAACGACCTCGCGCTCCATTCCGGGCGACGCATGCTGATCATCACCGGCCCCAACATGGGCGGAAAGTCCACCTATATGCGCCAGGCCGCGCTCATCGTGCTGCTGGCGCACATGGGCAGCTACGTACCCGCCGCCCAGCTGGTAGTGGGGCCGATCGATCGCATCTTCACTCGCATCGGCGCCGCCGACGATCTCGCCGGCGGGCGCTCGACCTTCATGGTGGAGATGACCGAGGCGGCCAACATCCTCAACAATGCCACCGCGAAGAGCCTCGTGCTGCTCGATGAGATCGGCCGCGGCACCAGCACCTTCGACGGACTGTCGCTCGCCTGGGCTATGGCGCGCGACATCGCCACCCGGGTGCGCGCCTTCGCGCTGTTTGCGACCCACTACTTCGAGCTCACGACGCTCTCCGCCGAGGTGGAGGGCTGCGCCAACGTGCACCTCGATGCGACCGAGCACGGCGACGGTATCGTGTTCCTGCACGCGGTGAAGGACGGGCCCGCCAGTCGCAGTTACGGCCTGCAGGTGGCGCAGCTCGCGGGCGTGCCGCGCCCGGTGATCGGCGAGGCGCGCCGCTACCTCGAGTCGCTCGAGTCGCAGCGCGACGCCAAGCGTAGCGCCGGTAACGGCGCCGGCCAGGGCGAGCTGCCGCTGTTGCCCGCCGCGCCGCCGGCCGCGGCAGTCGAGGCCGCAAGCGAGGCGGCCGAGCGGTTGCGCAGCGCGCTCGCCGCCCTCGACCCGGACGGCCTCACGCCGCGTGCGGCGCTGGACGAGCTGTATCGGCTGCGCCGGCTGCTGTAGCCGGACTGGCAAGGGCCGCTTAACGCAGCGAGAACCGCCCCTGGGTAAGGAATACCCCGGTCTCGTGCGCAACGCGCTCGGCGAGCAGCATCCCGAGGTGACTCACCGGCAGGACGGTGTGGTCCGTAGCCCCCGGCAGTCGGGTCTCACTCACCGCGACCGTACCGTCGTTGTCCTCATCGAAGTGCGCGAAGAACTGGCCGAGCCCGAGCGGCTGGTTGCCGGCGACTATGCCGAGCGCGCGCGCATGCCTCCAGTGGCGCTGATGCACGGTGAGCAGCTCCTCGGCAACCGACGGTCCCATGAGATGCGCCACCGGGGTGAACGCCGCGGCGCGCTCGGCAGCGCGGCTGCCGACGCACGGCACGCCGAGGAATACCACCCGCCCCGGGGGCTGCTCAGGAAAACGCTCGAGGAAGCGGTAGATGACGAGGCCGCCGAGGCTGTGCCCGACGAGATGCACCTCGGGCGCGGCGAGCTCGCGCACGAACTCCGACAGCCTCGAGGTGATGTCGGCCATGCTCTCGGAGGCGCCGAAGTAGCGGAACCAGTGCAGCGTGAGCGAGAACTCCTGCGCCAGGCGATGCTTGAGCAGCAGCGCCTCCTCGCCCGGCAGCCACAGTCCATGCACGTAGACGACGTGCACTCGGCCGCTCTCAGCTGGCCGGCGGCGGCACGCGCACCCGCACGTGCAGCTCGCGCAACTGCGCCTCGCTCACCTCGGTCGGCGCATCGGTGAGCAGGTCGGCTGCCGTCTGGGTCTTGGGGAAGGCGATCACCTCGCGGATGCTGTCGGCGCCGGCCATCAGCATCGCCAGCCGGTCGAGCCCGAAGGCGATGCCGCCGTGCGGCGGCGCGCCGAACTTGAGCGCATCGAGCAGGAAGCCGAATTTCTTCTGCGCCTCATCGGCGCCGATGCCGAGCAGCTCGAACACCGTCGACTGCATCTCCTGGCGGTGGATGCGCACCGAGCCGCCGCCGATCTCCGAGCCGTTCAGCACCATGTCGTAGGCCTTGGCGGTTGCCGCGCCGGGTGCCGCGCGCAGCGCGGCCGGATCGGCGTCTTTGGGCGCGGTGAACGGATGGTGCATCGCCACCCAGCGTTTCGCGTCCGCATCCCATTCGAACATCGGAAAGTCGTACACCCACAACGGGCGCCAGCCGCTCTGGACGAGCTGCAGGTCGTGCCCGACCTTCAGGCGCAGCGCCCCGAGGGCATCGTTGACCACGCTGGCGCGGTCGGCGCCGAAGAAGATGAGGTCGTTGTCGGCGGCCGCGGTCCGCTCGAGAATCCCCGTGAGTGCCGCATCGCTCAGGAACTTGACGATCGGCGACTGCAGACCCTCGCGCCCGCGCGCGCGCTCGTTCACCTTGATGTAGGCGAGCCCCTTGGCGCCGTAGCGTGCGACGAACGCCGTGTACTCATCGATCACCGAGCGCGCCAGCGCACCGCCGCCGGGCACGCGCAGCGCCGCGACCCGGCCCTGCGGGTCCTTCGCGGGCGAGGCGAACACCTTGAAATCGCAGTCGCGCACCAGATCGGCGACGTCGGTGAGCTCGAGTGGGATGCGCAGATCCGGCTTGTCCGAGCCGTAGCGGCGCATGGCCTCCGCCCAGCTGATGCGCGGGAAGGGCTCGGGCAGCGCCGTATCGAGCACCTCGCGGAAGAAGTGCCGCACCAGGGACTCCATGAGTGCCATGATCTCGTCCTGCGACAGGAACGAGGTCTCGATGTCGAGCTGCGTGAACTCCGGCTGGCGGTCGGCGCGCAGATCCTCGTCGCGGAAGCAGCGCACGATCTGGTAGTAGCGGTCGAAGCCCGCGACCATCAGCAGCTGCTTGAAGATCTGCGGCGACTGCGGCAGGGCGAAGAACTTGCCGGGATGCGTGCGGCTCGGCACCAGGTAGTCGCGCGCCCCCTCGGGCGTCGCCTTGGTGAGCATCGGCGTCTCGAGATCGATGAAGCCGTGGGCATCGAGGAAGCTGCGCATGGAGCGCGTCAGCCGATGGCGCAGGCGCAGCCGCTGGCTCATCACCTCACGACGCAGGTCGAGGTAGCGGTAACGCAGCCGCACCTCCTCGCCCACCTGCTCATCGAGCTGGAACGGCAGCGGCTCGGAGCGGTTCAGGAGCTCGATGCGGCGGGCGATGAGCTCCACCTTGCCGGAGGCGAGGTTCGCATTCACGGTACCGGCCGGACGCTCGCGCACCGTGCCGGTCACGCTCACCACGTACTCGTTGCGCAGCCGCTCCGCCTCGGTGAATACCGCGGCCTCGTCCGGGTTGAAAACGATCTGCAACAGCCCTTCGCGATCGCGCAGGTCGACAAAGATGACCCCGCCGTGGTCACGCCGGCGGTGCACCCAGCCGGCGACCGTGACCTCCCGGCCGAGGAGCTGCTCGTTGACCTGACCGCAGTAATGTGAGCGCATAGGGCGCGCGATGTTACGGAGGCGCCGGCAGCGTCGCAACTGAGGCGGCGCGCGGCATTTCCAGCACCGCAGCCCCGGTGAGCTGTCCGCTGCGCAGCCGCTCGAGCGCACGCTCGGCGTCCTCGAGCGCGAAGCGCTCCACGGTGCATTTGAGGCCGAGGCCCGCCGCCAGCGCCAGGAACTCCTCGCCGTCGCGCCGCGTGAGATTCGCGACCGAGGACACCGAGCGCTCGTCCCACAGGAGCCGATAGGGGAAACCGGGCACGTCGCTCATATGAATGCCGGCGCACACCACGCGGCCGCCAGGCCGCACGGCCTGAAGCGCCACCGGAATCAGCTCGCCAACCGGCGCAAACAGGATTGCCGCATCGAGTAGCTCCGGAGCCCGCTGGTCCGAGCCCCCGGCCCACACCGCCCCCAGCGAGAGCGCGAAGCGTTGTGCGCGCTCATCCCCGGGCCGGGTGAAGGCCAGTACGCGCCGGCCCTCGTGCCGGGCGAGCTGCGCAATGAGGTGCGCGGCGGCGCCGAAGCCGTACAACCCGAGCGTCGGGGCAACGCCCGCGGCGCGGTACGCCCGGTAGCCGATGAGGCCGGCGCAAAGGAGCGGCGCCAGCTCGGCGGCCGGGCCGGCTGGCAACGGCAGGCAGTAGCGCGCGTCCGCCAGCAGCTGCTGCGCGTAACCGCCATCCTGTGTATAGCCGGTGAAGCGAGCCTCGCGGCACAGGTTCTCGTGTCCGCTGCGGCAGTAGGCGCATTCCCCACAGGTGTGAGCGAGCCACGGCACGCCCACGCGATCGCCCGGCCGCAAGCTCGTCACCGCCGGCCCTGCCGCGATCACCGTGCCCACGACCTCGTGACCGGGGGTGAGCGGGTAGCGCAGATCGGGGAGCTCCCCGTCGCGCACGTGCAGATCCGTACGGCACACGCCGCAGGCCTCGACGGCGATCTGCACCTGATGCTGCTGCGGTGCCGGGAGGGTGATCTCCACGGGCGCGAGCGCGGCTCCGGACGCCGTGAGGCGCATGGCCTTCATCGGCACTCAGGCGGCGCTCTTGCCGGCCTCGGGCTTCACCACTTGAGGATGCTGCGGGTGGGGCGGCACGACCACGCCGCAGGTGACGATCATGCGCAGCGCCGCATCCACCGACATGTCGAGCTCGATCACAGAGGCGCGCGGCAGCATGACGAGATACCCCGCGGTCGCATTGAGCGCCGATGAGATGTACACGGCCACGTGCGGCTCGCCCAACCGCTGGCTCGCCTCCGGAACGTCTTCGGCGGTGAGAAAGCCGAGGCTCCAGGCGCCGGCGCGCGGGTACTCCACCATCACCACCTTGCGGAAGGAGTTGGATTGCGACAGCACACTTTCCGCGAAGCTCTTGACTCCGCCATAGACCGTGCGCACCACCGGAATGTGATTCAGAACATCCTCGCCCCACACGACGAGGCGGCGCCCGATGAGGTTGGTGACCAGGAGCCCGGTCAGCAGCAGCACGATGAGCGCCAGCACGAAGCCGGCACCCGGGATCGAGAAGCCAAGCAGCGCCTGCGGCCGGTAGGCAGGCGGCAGCCAGACGAGCGTGAAATCCATGATGCGCAGCATGGTGCTCACCACCCAGATGGTGGCGAGAATCGGCAGCCACACCAGCACGCCCGCGACGAGATAGCGCCGCAGGCTGCGGCGTTTGACGCTGCTATCGGGCTTGTTCGGAACCGTCTCCATCGGTTGCTCCCGGCCGACTCAACGGCGGCGCACGCGCGCGCTCCTGCGCTTCGTGCTCTTGGCTGCCTTGCGCACCGTACCCGACCCCGTCGGCTCCGCCGGTTTCGCTGCCGCGGGCTTGGCTTCCTTCGACTCCTTCGACTCCTTCGACTCCTTGGCCTCCTTGGCCTCCTTGGCCTCGGGCTTGCCGTCCTTCGGCTCGGACTTGGTTTCGGCCTTGGGCTCCTCGCGATCAGCGCCGACGAGATTGCGCTTGTTCTCCTTGTCGGACTTGAAGTCGGTCTCGTACCAGCCGGCACCCTTGAGGCGAAATACCGGCGCCGACACCAGCTTCTTCAGGCGCCTCTTGCCGCACGACGGGCAGCGGATAAGCGGCGCGTCGCTGATCTTCTGCATGACCTCGGTGTAGAACTTGCAGGCCTGGCATTCGTACTCGTAGAAGGGCATGGCTTGGGTGTCGGAAAACCAACGAGGTAGTGCACGCAGTATAGCGGACGCGCGGCGCGCGGCCCCGCGAGCTAAAGCGCGCCGCGGCTGACCTTCAGGCGCGCGCCGAGCGGCGCTCCTCGACCTTGCCGAAGGTGAGCTGGCCGTCGCGCGCACCGATGTGGATGCGATCGCCCGGCAGGAACTCCCCCTGCAGGATGCGCTGCGCCAGCGGATTCTCGATCTGCTGCTGGATGGCGCGCTTCAGCGGCCGTGCGCCGTACACCGGATCGAATCCGGCCTCGCCCAGCAGGTCGCGCGCCGCATCATCGAGCGCGACATCCATGTTGCGCTCGGCGAGCCGCTTGCGCAGATAGGCGAGCTGGATGTCGACGATCGCGCGGATCTGGCGCGTGCCGAGCGGATGGAACACGACGATGTCGTCGATGCGGTTGATGAACTCCGGGCGGAAGCTCTGCTGCACCACTTCCATGACCGCACTCTTCATCTTCGTGTAGTTCTTCTCGCCGGTGAACTCCTGGATCTGCTGCGAGCCCAGGTTGGAGGTCATGATGATGACCGTGTTGCGGAAGTCCACGGTCCGCCCCTGGCCGTCCGTGAGGCGGCCGTCGTCGAGCACCTGCAGCAGCACGTTGAATACGTCCGGGTGTGCCTTCTCGACCTCATCGAGCAGGATCACCGCATAAGGCCGGCGGCGCACTGCTTCGGTGAGATAGCCGCCCTCCTCGTAACCGACGTAGCCGGGAGGCGCGCCGATCAGGCGCGCCACGGAGTGCTTCTCCATGAACTCCGACATGTCGATGCGGATCATGGCCTCCTCGGTGTCGAACAGGAACTCGGCGAGCGCCTTGCAGAGCTCGGTCTTGCCGACACCGGTGGGCCCGAGGAATAGGAACGAGCCGTTCGGCCGGCGCGGATCGGCGAGTCCGGCGCGCGAGCGGCGGATGGCATCCGACACGATGCGCAGCGCCTCCTCCTGTCCCACCACGCGCTTGGCCAGTGCCGCCTCCATGTGCAGCAGCTTCTCCTTCTCGCCCTGCAGCATCTTCGACACCGGAATACCGGTCCACTTGGAGACCACCTCGGCGATCTCCTCCTCGGTCACCTTGTTGCGTACCAGCGTCGGGGTCTTGTCCTCGACGGACTGCGCGGCGCCCAGGCGCTTCTCGAGCTCGGGAATCCTGCCGTACTGCAGCTCCGCCATGCGACCGAGATCGCCGGCGCGGCGCGCCGCCTCGAGCTCGAGACGCGTGCGGTCGAGCTCCTCGCGGATCTGCGCCGCGCCCTGCACCGCCGCCTTCTCGGACTTCCATACCTCCTCGAGGTCGGCGTACTCCTTGCCGAGCATGGCGAGCGTCTCCTGGAGGCTCGTGAGCCGCTTGCGCGATGCCTCGTCCTTCTCTTTCCGGAGCGCCTCCTGCTCGATCTTCAGCTGGATGATGCGCCGCTCGAGCTTATCCAGCGGCTCGGGCTTGGAGTCGATCTCCATGCGGATGCGCGCCGCCGCCTCATCGATCAGATCGATGGCCTTGTCGGGCAGCTGGCGGTCGGCGATGTAGCGATGCGAGAGCGTCGCGGCGGCGACGATCGCCGGATCCGTGATGTCGACCTTGTGGTGCACCTCGTAGCGCTCCTGGAGCCCGCGCAGGATCGCAATCGTGTCCTCCACCGAGGGCTCATCCACGAGCACCTTCTGGAAGCGCCGCTCGAGAGCTGCGTCCTTCTCGATGTACTTGCGGTACTCGTCCAGCGTCGTGGCGCCGACGCAGTGCAGCTCACCGCGGGCGAGCGCGGGTTTGAGCATATTGCCAGCGTCCATCGCCCCCTCGGCGCGGCCGGCGCCGACCATGGTGTGCAGCTCATCGATAAAGAGAATCACCGCGCCTTCCTGCTTGGCGAGGTCACTCAGTACCGCCTTCAGGCGCTCCTCGAACTCGCCGCGGAACTTGGCGCCGGCGATCAGCGCGCCCATGTCGAGCGCCAGGATGCGCTTGTTCTTCAGGCCCTCGGGGACCTCGCCGTTGACGATACGCTGCGCCAGTCCTTCGACGATGGCGGTCTTGCCGACCCCGGGCTCGCCGATCAGCACCGGGTTGTTCTTGGTGCGGCGCTGCAGCACCTGGATCGTGCGGCGGATCTCGTCATCGCGCCCGATGACGGGGTCGAGCTTGCCGGATGAGGCACGGGCGGTGAGATCGACGGTGTACTTCTCGAGTGCCTGGCGGCCCTCCTCGGCGTTGGCATCGGCGACCTTCTCCCCCCCGCGCACCTCCTCGATGGCCTTCTCGATCGCGCCGCGCACCATACCGGCGTCCTTGAAGACCCGCGCCAGCGCGCGATCCTCGAACGCCGCAAGCACGAAGAGCTCGCTCGCGATGAACTGATCGCCGCGCTGCTGCGCCAGCTTGTCGGTGAGGTTGAGGATGCGGTTGAGGTCGTTGGAGACGTGGATTTCCCCGGGTGTGCCCTCGACCTTCGGCAGTCCATCGAGCACCGCGAGCAGTCCCGAGCGCAGCTTGTTGACATCGGCCCCGGCCTTCATCAGGAGCGGACGTACCCCCCCTCCGGAGCTGTCGAGCAGCGCCAGCATGACGTGGGCCGGCTCCATGAACTGGTGATCCCGCCCCAGCGCCAGCGACTGCGCGTCGGCCAGCGCCTGCTGAAACCGGCTGGTGAGCTTGTCCATGCGCATCGGCGTTTGACCTTAGAGCGTGATGGGCGCTTTGTGGGGACCAACCGCAGACGGTTCAAGGGGCTGGTCGTCCCGCAGGCAACGGCTCAAGGATAGCTCAGGGGGGCGCCGGGGGGCTTACCCGCTGCGGGGACGCCCGCGCGGGGGCGCCTCAGTTCGAGAGGTCCGCGAGACTTCGCAACGGGCCGATGAATTTCTCGTAGTTGCGCCAGCGCTGCATCGAAGTTCGGTAGACCTTCTGCCTCACCTGCCATGCGCTCGCGGTGATCACCGGGCGCGCCGTCCGGTGGAACTCCAGGCATCTCTCATCCCACGGCAGCCCGAGGAATTCCAGGATCCTGCGCGTCCACCTCTCGGGTTCCCGCACCAATTCCGCATAAGGCACGTCGAGTATGGTTCCGGGCGGCAGCACGCGATGCCAGTGCGTCGCGAGTCGGTGGTCTTGGCGGTAAGAGTGCGCCAGATCTTCGAGGTCCATGGCCCAGTTCAGGGCCGGGGGGAACTGCTGGAAGTAGCAGGACAGGCAAGTGTCCACCGGGTCGCGCTGCATGTAGATGATGCGCGCCCTCGGGAAAACCGCGTGGATGAGCCCCAGACAATTGACGTTCATCGGGGCCTTGTTCACGACCCGCAGCGCGTCCGCGGAGTAGCCCGCCAAGAGCTTGAGATTGTCCCGCGCGAGCTGGCGACGCAGTGGCTCAGTAAGTAGCCCGCGAGCGAAGGCATCCGCGTGCCGTCGAACGGCCAGCTGCCAGAAGTCGAGCTCTCCTGCCCCGTAGGCGTGCGGATGCGAGGCGATGATCTGCTCCACGAGCGAAGTGCCCGAGCGTGGAAAGCCGAGTACGAACACGGGCCGCTGCGAGTCTGAGCCGCCGACGCGAGCGCTCGCGATGGCCTCCGCAGTGCTCACGTGCACTAGATCATCGACGAAGCGGGTATGTGCCTCGCGATCGTAAGGCACCGCTTGCGGCTTGGACAACTCGTTGGCTTGCCGGTAACTGCGAAACGCACGCGTGAAGTCCCCGACGTCGTCGTAGTACTTCCCGATCGCGAAGCGCAGCATCGCCTCGTCCAGCGCCGTGAGGCCGGCGCGGACAAGCTCCTCAGCGCGCCGGACCCAGGCAACGTCGGCCGCAGTCATTTTCCGCACGTATACCAGCGCTGCGTGGGCGGAAGAGGTCTTCGGGTCGATCTCGAGCGCGCGGCGGTATGTGGCCTCAGCCTCGGGGAATCGCCCTTCGAGACTCTCGATCTGCCCGAGGCCGACCAGCGCCTGCGTGTTGCGCGGCGCCGCCCGCAGCGCCATCTCATAGCACGTGCGCGCCTCCGCCATGCGGCCGAGGAGCACGCTGGTCATCCCGAGACTGATGCGGGCGTCGAGGTATGCAGGCTTGAGCTTCAGCGCGCGCCGCAACGGCATCTCTGCTTCAGGATAGCGGCCGGTGGATTGCAGCACACCGGCCAGATTGAAATGGGCCTCGGGGAAGCTCGCCCGGATTCCGATTGCGCGGCGGAACTCAGCCTCGGCCTCCCGATAACGCGCCAGCCGGGTCAAAACGGTTCCGAGAGAATTACGCGCCGCCGCATTGCGGGGGTCGATGATCACCAACTGCTCGAAACAGGAGAGCGCCTCGGCCACGGCACCGCGGGCCAGCAACTCTGCTCCCCGAGCGTGCAGCGCCTGCACATCGCGCTGCTTGCGGCGCGGATCGCGCGCGCCGGCCTCGAGCGCGGGTGACGTCGGCCCCGCGGCGCCAACGGTGAGACGCATCACGAGCGCGTGCGTCAGCTCGTCCGCCACCTCTGGCGTAACGCCATTTTCGAGTAGGCGCCATTTGAATGTGTTGGCAAGCTTCGCGCGCTTGAAGAAGTTGAATCGCAATGGGCGCGCATCGCGATCGACTCGCTGTAGCAGCTTATGCCGAACGCTCTCGATGCCGGAGTCGCCCGCGGCTGGCGGCCGGCGACCCGGCCCCCGTATGACGTCGTCGGCAAGCGCGTTGGCGATAGTCTCAGCATCGCGCGTATCGAGCGCCCTCAGAAGCATCGTCCCGACTCCGCGCAGCCTCAGATTGCCGGGCAGTCTCTCACGCCATAGCGGGCCGCCCCGCGAGTCGGATCAAGTCCGAGCTAAGACAAATCTAAAGATTTCTAAAGAAATGATATGAAACATAAACTATCCGGCCGTGACGCCGGGGGCTCAAGCCGCCTGAAACAGAGCCCTCAGCCGCAATATAGACGAGCCCGGCAGCGAGCTTGAGCGTGGCGTAGCTCTCAGGCCAGCCAGATGAGCGCCGCCATGCGACCGCAGCGACCGTCGCGGCGGAAGGAATAGAATCGCTTGGGGTCCCGGTACGTGCACCACGTGCCCCCGGCCACCCGGCCCACACCAAGCGCCGCCAGGCGTCGCCGTGCGAGGAGCGTGAGATCGCACTGCCAGCGGTCACGGCTATTGCGCGTGAAGGCCGCGGCGGCGCCCGCATCGCCGGCGACAAACGCCTGGCGCACCTCCTCTCCCACCTCGAAGTGCTGCGCCGAGATCGCAGGCCCGAGCCAGGTACACAGGTTGCCCGGCAGGACGCCAAGCTTCGCGACCGTCGCCTCGAGCACCCCCGCCGCGAGTCCGCGCCAGCCGGCGTGCGCCACGGCGACGGCGCTCGCGTCGCTGGCAGCAAACAGCACGGGCATGCAGTCGGCGACCTGCACTACGCACACCCGCCGACGAGAGCGCGTCAGCACCGCATCCGCTGGGCCATGCGCCTCCGCGCCGGAACCATCGAGATCGGCAACGCGCGTGCCGTGAACCTGCTCGAGCCAGGCGGGCTCAGCGGGCAGCTCGAGCCGCAGGCGTACGCGGCGCCGGTTCTCGGTGACCGCCGTCGCGGCATCACCGACGTGAGCGCCGACATTGAGCGAGTCGAAGGGTGGGGCACTTACCCCGCCGCCGCGCAGCGTGAAGGCCGCGCGCACCTTGGGCGCCACCCGCCAGTCCGGCGTGAGCACTTCGAGGTCCGCGGGAGCGATGCGGCTCACCCCTGGTCCTGCTCGAGCGCGCTGAGCAGTCCCCTGAGATCGTCCGGCACCGGGGCCTGCCACTCCATGCGGCGGCCGGTCACCGGATGATCGAGTGCCAGTCGCTCGGCGTGCAGTGCCTGGCGATGCAGGCCGCCGAGCACTGCGGCGAGCTCCGGCGTGCAGCCGGCAGGAATGCGACGGCGACCCCCGTAGAGCGGATCGCCGACGATGGGGAAACCGATATGCGCGAGGTGCACCCGGATCTGGTGCGTGCGGCCGGACTCGAGCTCCGCCCGCACCAGGGTGTGGGCGCGAAAGCGCTTGAGCACCCGATAATGCGTCACGGCCGGCCGGCCGTCGCGGTGCACTGCCATCCGGGTGCGCTGCACGCGGTGGCGTCCGATCGGCTCATCGACCGTGCCGCCGCCGGTCATGACTCCGGTGGACACGGCGAGGTATTGGCGCGAGACCGCGCGCGAGGCGAGCGCCGCGACGAGGGCGGCGTGAGCCTCGGGGGTGCGCGCCACCACGAGCAGCCCTGAGGTGTCCTTGTCGAGCCGGTGCACAAGCCCGGCCCGAGGGACCAGGGCGAGCTCCGGGTCGAGCCCGAGCAGCGCGTTCTGCAGGGTATGCCGCGGATTACCGGCGCCGGGATGCACCACCAGGCCTGCCGGCTTGTCGATGACGAGGAGTGCGCGGTCCTGATACAGCACGCTGAGCGGCAGCTGCTCCGGCTCCGCCCGCGTGCGCGGGGCGAGCTGCGCCCGGACGCGGATCCGCTCACCGCCCGCGACCCGGTCCCGGGGCCGAAACGCGCGGCCCTCCGCGGCCGCGGCACCTGACTCGATCCAGGTCTTCAGCTGCGACCTTGAGTACTGCGGCAGTGCGGCGGCCAGCGCCTGGTCGAAGCGCATGCCGGCCGCGGAATCCGGCAATATGAGCTCGTGCGAGCGGAACTCCGCCTCGGCTCCGGCGGTCGGAAGAGCTGACAGCGGATTCGCTATAATTACTCGATTCGCTCGGCGCGAAGCCAAAGAAAGGTCCCCTCGAGATGCTCCTGTCCCATCCGGTACGCGGCAGCGTGGTCGCGCTGTGTATCGTTATGCTCGCCGTCTGCGGCAGCGGCTGCCGCTCGCACCGCGAGAAAGCGCTGGCGAAGCAGACCCCGGAGCAGCTCTTCAAGACCGCCACCAAGGATCTCGCCAACAACAACTACGGCGGTGCCATCAAGGTCTTCGAGACGCTCACGGCGCGCTTTCCGTTCACCGATGAGGCGCGCCAGGCGCGCATCGACCTCATCTACGCATATTACCGCGCCGGGGAGAAGGAATCGGCCACCGATGCGGCCGACACCTTCATCCGCGAGAACCCGACCCACCCGCGGGTCGACTATGCCCACTACGTGAAGGGGCTGGTCGATTTCGAGCGCACGCCGAACGCCATCGAGCGCCTGTTCCGCGCCGACCTCACGCAGCGTCCGCCCACCGATGCGCGCAAGGCCTTCGCCTCTTTCAAGATCGTGGTCGAGCAGTACCCGAAGAGCGAGTACGCGCACGATGCGCTGCAGCGCATGGTGTATCTGCGTGACCGCCTGGCGAGCTACGAGGTGCACGTCGCGCGCTATTACTTCAAGCGCGGCGCCTACGTGGCGGCCGCACAGCGTGCCAAGAGCGCGGTCGAGAACTACGACGGCGCGCCGGCCGTGCGCGAGGCTCTGGCGATCATGATCGAGTGCTACGACAAGCTCGGGCTCGAGCCGCTCGCCGCCCAGGCGCGCGAGGTGTACGCGGCGAACTACTCCGGCGACGTGCGACACTCGGAGTCCGTGACCAAACGTTCCTGGTGGAAGCTCTGGTAGCCGCGCGCCGCGGCGGCGGGCAGACTCAGCGCCGATAGCCGCTCGTGATCGGATAGCGCCAGTCGCGCCCGAAAGCGCGGCGGCTCACGCGTACCCCGGGCGGCGCCTGCCGCCGCTTGTATTCGTTGCGCTTCACGAGATCCAGCACCCGCGCCACGGTCGCGCGGTCGAAGCCGCGCGCCTCGATCTCATCGACCGACAGATCTTCCTCGATAAAGGCCTCGAGGATCGGATCGAGCACCTCATAGGGCGGCAGCGAATCGGAGTCCTTCTGGTCCGGTCGCAGCTCCGCGGTCGGCGGCCGCTCGATCACGCGCTCGGGGATGACGCGCGACAGCGAGTTTCGATAGTTCGCCAGGCGGTACACGAGACTCTTGCTGCAGTCCTTGATGGGCGCAAAGCCGCCCGCCATGTCGCCGTACAGCGTGGCATAGCCGACCGCCATCTCGCTCTTGTTGCCGGTGGTCAGCAGCATCCGGCCGGTCTTGTTGGACATCGCCATCAGCAGCACCATGCGGCAGCGTGACTGGATGTTCTCCTCGGTCGCATCGGGCGCGCGTCCGGCGAACTCGTCCCTGAGCGTCGCCAGCGCGCTCTCGAACAGCGCCTCGATCGACAGCACGCTGTAACGCACGCCCAGGGTCCGCGCCTGCTGCGCGGCATCCTCCAGGCTCATGGCCGAGGTGTAGCGCGAGGGCATCATGACGGCCTGCACGCGCTCGCTGCCGAGCGCGTCCGCCGCAATCGCCAGCGTGAGCGCGGAGTCAACGCCGCCGGAAAGCCCCATGACGACGCCGCGGAAGGCGTGCTTGGTGACGTAGTCGCGCACGCCGAGGGTGAGCGCGCGATAGACACTCGCCTCATCGGCGAGCTCCGCGTATACCTCGGCAGCGCGCGGCGCGATCCGGCCGCGCGCGTCGCGCTCAAAGCGGGCGATGAAGCTTCCCTCCTCGAAGGGCGGGGCTCGCAGGACCACGGTGCCGGCGGCATCCATGACGAAGGAATTGCCGTCGAAAACCAGCTCGTCCTGACCGCCGACGAGATTGACGTAGGCGAGCGGCAGTGCGACGTCGCGCACACGCGCGCGGGCGATTCCCTCGCGCTCGCGCTGCTTGTGGATCTCGTACGGCGAGGCGTTGATCACCACCAGGAGTTCCGCTCCCGCCGAGCGCGCGAGCTGCGCCGCCTCCGGCTCCCAGATGTCCTCGCACACCAGCACGCCGAGCCTCACGCCTTTCACCTGCGCTACTGTCGGCTGAGCGCCCGGACGGAAGTAGCGCTTCTCGTCGAACACCTTGTAGTTGGGAAGCTCGGCCTTGCGATGGATGGCGGCGATCTCGCCTGCGCCGATGAGGGCTGCCGCGTTGTAGATGTCCCGGCCGCTGTATTCGGGAAAACCGACCAGCACCGCAGCCGTGCCCGCCTCGGCGCGCACCCGCGCCAGGCCCGCCTCGATCTGCCGACGGAAGCCACGGTGAAACAGCAGGTCCTCGGGCGGATAACCGCTGAGTGCGAGCTCGGGAAACAGCACCAGGTCCGCACCGAGCTCAGTGGCTGCGCTGCGCGCCACTGCGACGACCCGAGCCGCATTGCCCTGCACGTCGCCAACCAGGAGGTTGATTTGAGCGAGTGCAATGCCGAGCGTGTCGCTCATGGCGGTGCGGCGCCTTCAGCGCCGCCGGCTCGCTCCCTTGCGTCCGGCGATGGCGCGCGCCGGCGCGCGCGTACCACTCGGGCGTCGCTTGGCTGCCGGACGGCGGCTCTTGGTGGCAGCACTGACGGCGCCGCGAGCGGGGCGCGCGGGTGCGGTCGAGACGCGCGGCGCGCTGCTCGTGCGGCGCGTGCGCCGCCGGCTCAAGAGCTCCGCCATGGCCGAGCCGAGCTCGGCGGGCGACTTCACGGTGCGCACGCCCGCCGCCTCGAAGGCGGCATACTTCTCGGCCGCGGTGCCCCGGCCGCCGGCCACGATCGCGCCGGCGTGGCCCATGCGCTTGCCGGCTGGAGCGGTCACACCGGCGACGTAGGCGACCACCGGCTTGCTGACGTAACTGTGGATGTAGCGCGCCGCGGCTTCCTCCCCGGTGCCGCCGATCTCCCCGACCAGGATGATGCCCTCGGTGCGCGGGTCGCGCTCGAAGAGATCGAGCACGTCGATGAAGCTCATGCCCCCCACCGGGTCGCCGCCGATGCCGACGCAGCTGCTCTGGCCGAGCCCGGCACGCGTGGTCTGAAACACCGCCTCGTAGGTGAGCGTGCCGGAGCGCGACACGATGCCGACCACACCCTTCTTGTGAATGAAGCCCGGCATGATGCCGATCTTGCATTCCTCCGGAGTGATGACACCCGGACAGTTGGGGCCGACGAGCCGCGTGGCAGAGCCCGCGAGCATTGCCTTGACGCCCACCATGTCGCGCACCGGAATGCCCTCGGTGATGCACACCACGAGCTCGACGCCCGCATCCGCCGCCTCGAGGATCGAGTCGGCCGCGCCCGCGGCCGGCACGTAGATCATGCTGGCGGTGGCGCCGGTGGCCCGCACCGCGTCCCGCACCGTATCGAACACCGGCAGCCCGAGGTGCTGCTCACCACCGCGGCCGGGAGTGACGCCGCCGACCATGCGGGTGCCGTAGGCGATCGCCTGCTCGGAGTGGAACGTGCCCTGCTTGCCGGTGAATCCCTGGCAGATCACGCGCGTGTGGCGATTGACGAGAATGCTCATGCCTTGCCCTTTGCGAGTGCCACGACCTTGCGCGCCGCGTCCGTAAGATCATCGGCCGGCGTGATCTTGAGCCCGCTCTTGGCCAGCATGGCGCGCGCGGCTTCCGCGTTGGTGCCCTCGAGCCGCGCGACCACCGGTACCCGGACCCCGACCTTCTTCACCGCCTGGATGACACCCTCGGCGATCAGATCGCAGCGCACGATGCCGCCGAAGATGTTGACCAGCACTGCGCGCACCCGCGGGTTGGAGAGAATCAGCTCGAAGGCCGCGGTGACCCGCTCCGCGGTGGCGCCGCCGCCGACGTCGAGAAAGTTGGCTGGCGCGCCGCCGTGCAGCTTGATGAGGTCCATGGTCGCCATCGCCAGTCCCGCGCCGTTCACCATGCAGGCGATGTTGCCATCGAGGGAAACGTAGTTGAGATCGTGCTCGCTGGCGCGCCGCTCCATCGGATCCTCCTGGCTCGCATCGCGCAGCGCAGCGAGCTCCGGATGGCGGAACAGGGCATTGGCATCGACGTCGATCTTCGCATCGAGCGCGAGCAGCGACCCCTGGCGGGTAACGATCAGCGGGTTGATCTCCACTAGGCTGAGGTCCTTATCGACGTACAGGCGATAGAGTGCGACCGCGAGCGCCTGGAACTGCTTGATCTGCGGGCTCTCGAGCTTCAGCCCATAGGCAATCTCGCGTACCTGGTAGCCCTGCAGTCCCGCCGCCGGGTGGACGTCGACCGACAGGATCTTCTCGGGAGTCTCGGCCGCGACCTCCTCGATCTCCATGCCCCCGGCGGCGGAGGCAATCAGTGCGATGCGCCCGCGCTCGCGATTGAGGGTCATCGACACGTACAGCTCACGCGCGATGTCGGAGCCGCATTCCACGTACACACGATCCACCGGCAGGCCCTCGGGGCCGGTCTGCTTGGTGATGAGGCGTGTGCCGAGCATCGCGGCGGCCGCGGCGCGCACCGACTCAAGATCGCGCGCCAGCTTCACGCCCCCTGCCTTGCCGCGACCGCCGGCGTGCACCTGCGCCTTCACGACCCAGACGCTGCCGCCGAGCGCCTCCGCAGCCGCCACCGCCTCTGCGGGGCTCGAGGCAACCTTGCCGGCAGGGACCGGGATCGCGCAGCCGCGGAACAGCTCCTTGGCCTGGTATTCGTGCAGATTCATCGCTTGGCTCTCGGGGGTAAACCGACATTTTCGCGGAATTGGGCGGCACTGGCCAGTCGTGCGATGCGGGTCGCGTCCCCGCCCGCCGCGGAGATGCTAGAGTCCGCGCAGCCTGCCAACGGCTCGCGCCCGAACTTTGCACTGAAATGCCGGCCAGCCTTGCCGCTCCTGCCGTGACACCCAGCGATCTCGCCTGGCGGGTGATCGGCCTCCTCAATCTCTATCGCCTGCTCGTGCCGCTGGCGCTGCTCGCGATGCAGGGACTCACCGGCCCGTCCTGGAGCCTGGTTACGGCGCACCCGCGGCTGTTCGTCGGCGCCTGCCTTACCTACTTTACCGCGGCGTTGCTGCTCATCATCGCCCGGCGGCTCGAGTGGTCGAGCCTGCGGATCGTCGCCCTGGTCAACGCCAGCGTCGATGCGCCCGCGATTGCCTTCATCCTGTACGCCGCCGGGGGGGTGGCGAGCGGGCTCGGGGTGCTGCTGCTCCTGCCAGTGTTCGCGCTCGCCATACTCGCCGACCGGCGCGACGCGTTCCTGATAGCGGCCGTGGCCGCGATCGCCGTGCTGACGCAACAGCTGTTCGCGGGCATGACCGATGCGATGCCCACCACCGACTATGTGACCGCCGGGCTCCTCGGTACGGTACTGTTCGTCACGTCACTCGCCACCTGGCCGGTGGCCCACCGACTGCGCGAGTCGGACGCGCTGGTGCGCCGCCGCGAGGTCGATCTCGCCAACCTGGCGCAGCTCTCGCAATACATCGTGCAGCACCTGCGCGAGAGCATCCTGGTCATCGACGCCCAGGATCGCATTCGGCTCATCAACGAGTCGGCCGCGGAGATCCTCGGCGATGACAGCGCGTTCCCCGATGCACTCGTGGGCGAGGCCTCCCCGCGCCTCATGTTCCTGCTCGAGTCGTGGCGCAACAGCGCCGACGGCGCCGCCCCCCCGGCCGCGGCCGCGGCCGCGGCCGAGCCCACCTTCGTGGCAGCCGATGGGGCCCGTATAGTCCGCCCGCACTTTGCCTCGCTCGGGTCCGCAAGCCCTGGGCCCGTTCTCGTCTTCCTCGAGGACACGAGCCTGCTCGCTCAGAGGGTGCAACAGTCGAAGCTCGCGGCCCTCGGGCGACTGAGCGCGAGCATCGCGCATGAGATCCGTAATCCCGTGGGCGCCATGAGTCACGCCGGGCAGCTGCTCGCCGAGTCACCGTCATTGACGGGCGAGGACCGGCGGCTGACGGAGATCATCCGCACCAACGCCGACCGCGTCAGCGGCATCATCGACAACGTGCAGCGCCTGTCGCGCCGCGAGCCAGCGCGGTTCGAGCGCCTGACACTATCGGCCTGGGGCGATGAGTTTCAGGCGGAGTTCTGCGACACGATGCAGCTGCCGCGCGAGCGGCTGAGCCTCAGCGGCCCCGGCGACCTCGAGGTGCGCGCCGACCCGGACCAGCTGCGGCAGATCCTGTGGAACCTGTGCGAGAACGCCTTGAAGCACGCACTGCCGGATGATCCAGCGCAGGCTATCGCGGTCCGCTTCGGCCGCCTGCCCGGGGGCGGGCGCCCGTTTCTCGAGGTCGCCGATCGCGGCGCCGGCGTGAACCCCGAGTTCGCCGAGCGCATCTTCGAGCCGTTCTTCAGCGGCGGTCGGGGCACCGGGCTCGGACTCTTCCTGGCCCGCGAGCTCGCCCAGGCCAACGCGGCAACGCTGCTCTACGAGCCGCGCCAGGGGGGCGGCAGTGTCTTTCGCCTGGTGTTCGCCGACCGTCGGCGCTGGGAGATCGCATGAGCGAGGTCGCGGCCGCGCGCGATGCGGCGGCGCAGCCGCTCGTCTTGATCGTCGATGACGAGCCGGACCTGCTCGAGCTCATCAGTCTGACTTTGAGCCGCATGAGCTTCAGGACGCGCACCGCCCCAGACCTCGCCACCGCCCGCCGCCTGCTGAAAGCTGAGAGCTTCGATCTGTGCCTCACCGACATGCGCCTGCCGGATGGCGACGGGCTCGACCTGGTCGCCTGGATCCAGGAGAACCGCGCCACCGTGCCCGTAGCGGTGATCACCGCGCACGGCAACGTCGAGTCGGCGGTGCGGGCGCTGAAGCTCGGCGCCTTCGACTTCGTCTCCAAGCCGCTCGATCTGGGCGTGCTGCGCAAGCTCGTGGGCAGCGCCATCAAGCTGCGCGCGGCAGAGGCGAGCTCGCAGGCTACCGCCACGTTCCGCGGCCCGCGGCTCCTTGGCCGCTCGGCGGTCATGGAGCAGCTGCGCGACCTGATCGCGCGCGTCGCACGCAGCCAGGCCCCGGTGCACATCTCGGGCGAATCAGGAACCGGCAAGGAGCTGGTGGCGCGCCTGATTCATGAGAGCGGCGCGCGGCGCGAGGGTCCGTTCGTCGCCGTGAACTGCGGCGCCATCCCGACCGAGCTCATGGAGAGCGAGCTGTTCGGCCATAAGCGCGGCAGCTTTACCGGCGCGATCGCCGACAAGAAAGGGCTGGTGCAGAGCGCCGAAGGAGGCACGCTGTTTCTCGATGAGGTGGCCGACCTGCCGCTGCACATGCAGGTGAAGCTCCTGCGGGTAGTGCAGGAGAAGACCGTCCGCCCGGTGGGCGAGGCGCGCGAGGAGACCGTCGACGTGCGCATCCTCTCGGCCACCCATAAAAGCCTCGCCGAGCTCGTCGCGCAGGGCCTCTTCCGCGAGGATCTCTTCTACCGCATCAACGTGATCGAGCTGCGGGTACCGGCGCTGCGTGAGCGCAGCGGCGACATTCCGGAGATCGCCGAGATGATCCTCGAGCGCCTCGCACGGCGCAGCGGCACCGCGGCGCCGCGCATCGCAGCGGACGCCACGCAGCTGCTCCAGGGCTATGAGTTTCCGGGTAACGTCCGCGAGCTCGAAAACGTGCTCGAGCGCGCGCTCACCTTGAGCACGGGTACGGAGATCACCGCCGAGCATATCCGCCTCAGGGGCGCCGCTCGCCCCGCAGCCGAGCCTGCGGCAAGCGCTGGCGTGGCCACTGCGCCCACGGTCGAGGCCGGAACGGGGCTGGGGAGCCAGCTCGAGAGCATCGAGCGCGAAGCGATCGTCAAGGCGCTGGAAAAGACCCGCTACAACAAGACCGCAGCGGCCAAGCTCCTCGGGATGAGCTTTCGGGCGCTGCGCTATCGGATCAAGAAGCTCGGCATCGAGTAGTGACGCGCTGCGTCACTTTGTGACGCTTTGTTCCGCAACTGGCGTCAGTGTGCGACAGACCTTACGTCAAACCCCCGGCGCGCGCAGCACTCACATCCAGTGGCATCAATGACTTAGAAGCTGTGAGGCTCTTGGCACAGGGCTTGCTTCGTTTCTGGCCGGGCGCCCTTTTTGCGCCACCGAGTTGATACACAAAATTTAGGAGTTCTTACCTATGAAGTCTGTGCAAAAGGGTTTCACCCTGATCGAGCTGATGATCGTCGTTGCGATCATCGGCATTCTCGCCGCGATCGCGATCCCGGCGTACCAGGACTACACGGTCCGTTCGAAGGTCACTGAAGGTCTGAACCTCGCTGCGTCTGCCGAGGTCGCAGTTGCCGACGGGTTCCAGTCCAACGGCATGACCGGTGTGGGCACCGCGTCAACACAGTGGGCCGCCGAGTTCGTGGCCACGAAGTACGTGTCGAACGTCGCTATCGCTGCTGCGACTGGCAACATTACGATCACCTACGGCCCGGCCACCCCGCAGATCTCCGGCGCTACGATCGTTCTGGAGCCGAACTCGCCGGTCGGCACGCAGCTGGCGGCCGGCCCCGGCACCGGCAATATCGACTGGGCATGCGGGTCCGCTACGACCACGACCGCCGCAGGTGAAGGCCTGGCAGTCACCGCTGGCACCGTGCTTGCGCGGTACGCGCCGACGCAGTGCAAGTAATCCGCGCTTAGCGAATTACTTCGATGCGGAGCCCCGGCCTTGTGCCGGGGCTCTCTTTTTGGGGACGCGAAAAGATCAACTGTGACGCGCACCCCGCCAAGGCGGTGGCCGGCTCATTCAGAATCGGCGGAGATTTGACAATTGCGCGCACCGGCCACTCGGGTAAACTCACCGTTCGGCTTATCTCGCTTGCCATAAGCCCATGAATGACAACGCTTCTTTAGCGCTCGGCGGTTCCCGCGCGGGCTTTGGCGGGTTGCCCCAGCGACTCGTGCAGGATGGCGTGGTCGAAGAAGCCGCGATGCTCGAGGCCGTGAATACCGCCCGCGAGCGCAAGACGAGCGTGGTCACCCAGCTGGTGTTGAACGGTGCGGCCAATGCGCGCGACATCGCGCTCGCCGCCTCGAGCGAGTTCGGCGTACCGCTGTTCGATCTGGATGCGGTGAACATCGACCTGGACGCGGTGCGCCTGGTCAACGACAAGCTGCTCTCCAAGCACCGCGTGCTGCCGCTGTTCCGGCGCGGCAAGCGCCTGTTTCTCGCGGTCGCCGACCCCACCAACCTGCACGCGATCGATGAGGTCAAGTTCCAGACCAGCCTCGGCATCGAAGCGATCGTCGTCGAGGACGACAAGCTGCAGCGCGCCATCGACAAGGCGCTCGAGCAGGTCGACAACCAGATGCAGGCGCTCACCGACGAGGCCGACGTCGACCTCGAGTCGCTGGAGGTCACCAGCGGCGATGACGACCTGGACGAGAAGGGCGGCGGCGCCGGAAGCGACGTCGAAGACGCGCCCATCGTGCGCTTCGTCAACAAGGTCATGCTGGATGCGATCCGCCGCGGCGCCTCGGACATCCACTTCGAGCCGTTCGAGAAGATCTACCGCGTGCGCCTGCGCATGGACGGCGTGCTGAAGGAAATCGCGCAGCCTCCGGTGCAGCTCGCGCAGAAGCTCTCCGCCCGTCTCAAGGTCATGTCGCGCCTCGATATCGCCGAGCGGCGCGTTCCGCAGGACGGCCGCATCAAGATGCGGCTCTCCAAGACCCGCGCCATCGACTTCCGCGTCAGCACCTGCCCGACCCTGTTCGGCGAGAAGATCGTGCTGCGTATCCTCGACCCCGCGCAGGCCATGCTCGGGATCGACTCACTCGGCTACGAGCCCTTCCAGAGAGAGCTCTACACCAAATACCTGGCGAAGCCGCAAGGCATGATCCTCGTCACCGGGCCGACCGGCAGCGGCAAGACCGTGTCGCTCTACACCGGCCTCAACATCCTCAACCGCGAGGACACGAATATCTCGACCGCCGAGGATCCGGCGGAAATCAATCTGCCGGGCGTCAACCAGGTGAACGTCAACAACAAGGTGGGTCTCACCTTTGCCGCGGCCATGCGCGCGTTCTTGCGCCAGGACCCCGACGTCATCATGGTCGGTGAGATCCGCGACCTCGAGACGGCGGAGATCGCCATCAAGGCCTCGCAGACCGGCCACCTGGTGCTTTCGACGCTGCACACCAACGACGCGCCCCAGACCCTCACGCGACTCGTCGATATGGGAGTCAAGCCCTACGCGATCGCGACCTCGGTCAGCCTCATCATTGCGCAGCGCCTGGCGCGGCGTCTGTGCAGCAACTGCAAGCAGCCGGTCGATGTGCCCAAGGAGGCGCTCCTCAAGGAGGGCTTCACCGAAATGGACGTCGCGGCCGGCCTCAGGATCTTCGGGCCCAAGGGTTGCGCCAACTGCACCGACGGCTACAAGGGACGCGCCGGCATCTACCAGGTGCTGCCCGTGACCGAATCGATCGCGCGTATCATTCTCGCCGGCGGCAGCGCCGTCGAGATCAGCGATCAGGCCGGCAAGGAAGGCGTGTGGGATTTGCGCCGCGCAGGGCTCGAGAAGGTCAAAAACGGCCTCACCAGTCTCGAGGAAGTCAACAGCGTCACCATCGAGTGACGAACGGGTAACGACTCATGGCACCGGCAGCAACAGCAACCGCCACCGTCAAGACCATCAAGCGCGACGTTTCGTTCGCCTGGGAGGGCCGCGACAAGCGCGGTGCACGCATCAAGGGCAAGAGTCTTGCCCCGGACGAGTCGGCGCTGCGCGCCGAGTTGCGCCGCCAGGGTATCGCGCCCTCGCGCATCAAGAAGCAGCGCACCAGCGCCCGCGGCGGCAAGGTCACTCCCGGCGATATCGCCATCTTCAGCCGCCAGCTCGCGACCATGCTGGCGGCAGGCATTCCGCTCGTGCAGGCGTTCGAGATCGTCGGCAACGGCCACGAGAAAGCGCAGATGCAGAAGCTGATTCTCGACATCAAGGCGGACGTCGAGGGTGGCACCTCGCTGCACGAGGCGCTCGGCAAGCACCCGCTGTACTTCGACGATCTGTACGTCAACCTGGTGGAGGCGGGCGAGCAGGCGGGCGCACTCGAGTCGCTGCTCGACAAGGTCGCCACCTACAAGGAAAAGACCGAAGCGCTGAAGAAGAAGATCAAGAAGGCGATGTTCTACCCGGCGGCCGTGCTGGTCGTTGCCGTGATCGTGACCGTCGTGCTGCTGATCTTCGTGATCCCGCAGTTCGAGTCGCTCTACAAGGGCTTCGGCGCCGACCTGCCGGCCTTCACGCAGATGGTCATCAATCTGTCGAGATTCGTGCAGCACGATGGCATCTACATCGCCGTGGTGCTGTTCGCCGCGGGCTGGTTCTTCTTCTATTTCAAGAAGCGCTCCAAAGCCCTGCGCGAGATCCTCGACCGCGTGATACTCAAACTCCCGGTCGTCGGTCCGATCCTCAACAAGGCGGCGATCGCGCGTTTCGCGCGCACGCTCTCGACCATGTTCGCCGCCGGCGTGCCGCTGGTGGAGGCGCTCGAGTCGGTGGCCGGCGCCACGGGAAACATCGTCTACGAGCACGCGGTGCTCAAGATGCGCGATGAGGTATCGACCGGGCAACGCCTGCAGCGCGCGATGGAGGCCTCGGGCCTGTTCCCCAACATGGTCAACCAGATGATCGCGGTGGGCGAGGAGTCGGGCTCACTCGATGAGATGTCGGGCAAAGTCGCGACCTTCTACGAGGCCGAGGTGGACAACGCCGTGGATGCCATGTCGAGCCTGCTCGAGCCGCTCATCATGGTGATCCTCGGCGTGCTGGTCGGTGGACTCGTGATTGCGATGTACCTGCCGATCTTCAAGCTCGGATCGGTGGTCTGAGCCCCGCGCACCCCTCGTTCGGTTGCATGGAAGCGCCGCGCTGAAGCGCGGCGTTTTCTTTGCAGCCACCCGAAAAGAGAGCGTACCGGCACCGCCATGGCCGTCATTGAGTTGCTCGCCGCCTCCCCGGCGATGTTCATCGGCACCTGCCTGGTCATGGGACTGGCGGTAGGGAGCTTCCTCAATGTCGTCATCTACCGCCTGCCGGTCATGCTCGAGCGGCAGTGGCGCGAGCAGTGCGCCGAGTACGGCACCGCGCCTGCCGCCACGACGCCGGCCGGCCCGCAGGCGCCCTTCAACCTGGTCGTGCCGCGCTCCGCATGCCCCGCCTGCCAGGCGCCGATCACCGCCTGGCAGAACATACCGGTCGTCTCCTGGCTCGTGCTGCGCGGCCGCTGCGCGCACTGCAGCGCACGCATCTCGGTGCGCTATCCGCTGGTGGAGGCGTTCACCGCCATTCTCTCGGCGTGTGTGGCCGCCCGGCTCGGCTTCGGTTGGCCGGCGCTGGCGGCGCTCACACTCACCTGGTTCCTGATCGCGCTCGCCTGCATCGATATCGACTGCCAGCTGCTGCCCGATAACCTGACGCTGCCACTGCTGTGGCTCGGGCTCACGCTCAGCCTGTGGGGTGCCCAGGGTGGGGGACCGGTACCCGTCGACGTGCGCTCGAGCCTGGTCGGCGCCGCCGCCGGTTACGTGAGTCTGTGGAGCGTCTATCATCTGTTCCGGCTGCTCACCGGGAAGGAGGGCATGGGGTATGGGGACTTCAAGCTGCTGGCGGCGCTCGGCGCCTGGCTCGGCTGGCAAATGCTGCTGCCCGTGATCCTGATCGCCGCGGTGGTCGGTGCGATGGTCGGACTGACACTCATCGCGATCCGCGCGCAGAGCCGTGCAACCCCGATAGCATTCGGCCCGTTCCTGGCGGCCGCCGGCTGGCTGGTGATGATGTTCGGCCACGAGGAGATCGTGGGCCGTTACCTCGGCTTGTTTCCGTCGCACCCGTGACCGCAGTCCGCTCGTCTCGGGTGTTCCGCATCGGTCTCACCGGGGGCATCGCCAGCGGCAAGTCCACCGCTGCCAAGTTCTTCGGCGCGCTCGGCGTGCCGATTCTCGACAGCGACCAGGTGGCGCGCGAGGTGGTCGAGCCCGGGCAACCGCCGCTCGAGCGGCTGGTGGAGCGCTTCGGCCGCGGGATTCTCACCCCCGACGGCCACCTCGACCGTCCCGCGCTGCGCGAGATCGTGTTCTCGGATCACAAAGCACGGGCAGATCTTGAGAATCTGACGCATCCGGCGATCGGCGCGGCACTCGAGGCGCGCTCGGCCGCAGCCGGCGGCCCGTACCAGATTCTGGTGATTCCGCTACTGGTAGAGAAGAACCTCGGCGCGCACGTCGATCGCGTGCTGGTGGTCGACTGCGAGGAGGAGCTGCAGATCCGGCGCCTGCATGCCCGGGACGGCTCGACGCGCCCCCAGGCGCAGGCGATCCTCGATGCACAGGTATCGCGCGCCGCGCGCCTCAAGGCCGCCGACGATGTCATCACCAATGATGCCGACATGACCGCGGTGCAGGCGCAGGTGGCCGCGCTCCACACGCGCTATCTCGAGCTCGCGCGCACCGCTCACAACTGAAGCCGGGTCGTCGCCACGCCGCGACGTCCGCCGCGCCTCGCCGCGTGCCGTTTACGGGCGCCGCATGCCTCAAGCACAATACCGGCATGACCGAGCCCGCCACCTCCGAGGTCGCCACCGCGCTGCAACCCGAGGCCACAACGCTGCTGTTCGAGCAGCCGCTGAATGAGCGCATGCGCACCTTCCTGCGCCTCGACTTCCTCTACGGCCAGGCGCTCTACCACAACGAGATCGGCACTCAGTGGGGGAGTCGCGCCGCGATGGGGAGTCTGATCGACATCCTCGCGATCACCACGCGCTCGGACGTGCGCGCCGACGTGCTCAAGCAGCTCGAGGGTCAACTCACCGCGCTCGGCGAATTTCAGTCACGCCCCGGTGTCGATACGCAGCGTCTCAAGACGGCGACCGCGAACCTGCAGCGCTTGCGGACCGACCTGCTGGCCGCGAGCTCCGCGTACCTGCAGCCACTGCGCGACTCGGAGTTCCTCAACTCCGTGAAGCACCGCAGTGCAATTCCCGGCGGCACCTGCGAGTTCGATCTGCCGGACTACTACTTCTGGCTCAGCCAGGACGATGAGCTGCGGGTACGCACATTCAGCCAGTGGCTCGCACTGCTGCGTCCGCTGTGCGATGCGATCGCCGAGCTCCTGTGGCTCACACGCCAGAACGGCCGTACGCGCCACGAGGTGGCCAAGGGCGGAACCTTCGCCATCGTCTTCGAGCGGGAGAATCCGCTGCAGCTGCTGCGTATCTCGCTGCCGTCCGCCATGGGCCTGTACCCTGAGATCAGCGGCAGCCACCATCGCTGCAATGTGCGCTTCCTCATCTGGAACGGGCTCACCGCACGGCCAACCCAGACCGAGGAGGACGTGGAGTTCACGCTCAGCTGCTGCAGCTGAGTCGCTGTGTTATGAGTCCCGGCCTCGTGAAGTGTCCGACCTGCGGCCGCGAGCTCGAATGGGCAACGGCGGCCTTCCGTCCGTTCTGCAGCGAGCGCTGCCGGCTCATCGACCTCGGCGCCTGGTTCTCCGAGCAGCGCGCCATCCCGGAAACGAGCGCAGCCGCCGAGACCGATGAGCCGCCGCGTGAGCCGGCGGCGAAAGGCCCGCGGCCTTGAAGTTCCGCCTCAGCGCCTTTGGCCTGCATTTGTCGGGAAGCGCGGTCGCGCTCACTCTGGTACTCGGAACTTTCTGGCTGGCGTGGTACCGCTGGCCGGGCTGGTACCTGGCGAGCGTGCTGCATGTTGTCCGGATCCTCGTCATGGTAGACGTGGTGCTCGGCCCCACGCTGACCTTGATCGTGGCCAACCCCGGCAAGCCGCGCCGGGAGCTGGCGCGCGATATCGGCATCATCGTCGCCGTACAGCTGGCGGCGCTCATTTACGGCGCGACCACCCTGTGGCTCGGTCGCCCGCTGTATTACACCTTCTCTGCCGACCGGTTGGAGCTGGTACAGGCATCGGACCTCAAGGCCGCCGACGTCGCCACCGCACGAGCCAGCAACCCCGCCCTCGCCCCCTTCTGGTACAGCCTGCCGCGCTGGATATGGGCACCGTTGCCGGAGAATGCCGAGGAAGCGCAGAAGATCGTCAATGGTGCCCTGTTCGGCGGCGCCGACGTCATTCAGATGCCCAAGTTCTTCCGCCCCTGGAAGGAGGGCCTGCCGGAGCTGCGCAAGCAGCTGCGGAGTCTGGATAAAATTCAATTCTTCACGCCGGCGGAAAAGGCGCGCCTGAAGAGCCGCCTGTCGCAGCGCGGGCTCCCCGCCGATCAGGCCGACGCCATCGTCATGTGGGGCGGCACGCGGCACGTACTGACGGTCTTCGACCCGGCGACGCTCGAGATACGGGCGATCATCGCCCCCGACTGAGCCGCCCGCTTCAGGGCGCCGGCGCCGCTTGCGGCGCGCTCACCTGCAGCCACTTGGCGAGGAACGCCCACTGATCGGCGAAGTCGTCGATCTGCATCCACACGGGCTTGCCGGCACCGTGGCCGGCGCGGGTCTCGACCCGGATCAGGATCGGATTGGGGCAGCTCTGCGCGGCCTGCAGCGCGGCGGCGAACTTGTAGCTGTGCCAGGGCACGACGCGGTCGTCATGGTCTGCCGTCGTGACGAGCGTCGGCGGATAGCAGGTGCCCGGCTTCACGTTCTGGTAGGGCGAGTAGGCGTACAGCGCGCGAAACTGCTGCGGGTCCTCCGCGAGGCCAAAGTCGGAGGACCATTGGCGGGCATTCGCGCTCGCCGTCTGATAGCGCAGCATGTCGAGTACCCCCACGGCAGGTAGCGCCGCGCCGAACAGGTCCGGCCGCTGCGTCAGCACGGCGCCGATCAGCAGGCCGCCGTTGCTGCGGCCATAGATGCCGAGGCGCGCGCTGCGCGTGTAGCGCTCGTTGATCAGGTACTGCGCCGCGGCGATGAAGTCATCGAACACGTGCTGTTTGTTGCCGAGCGTCCCGGCTTTGTGCCACGCCTCGCCATACTCCCCGCCGCCGCGCAGGTTGGCCTCGGCGTACACGCCGCCCATCTCGAGCCACGCCTGCACCTGCGGGCGGTACTGCGGCAACAGCGCTATTTTGAATCCGCCATAGCCGTACAGCAGCAGCGGCTGGTTGCCGTCCCTGGCGAGATCGCGCCGATGCGTGATGTACATCGGCACGCGCGTGCCGTCCTTGCTGGCGTAGAACACCTGCTCGGTCACGTAGTCAGCGGTCGAGGCCGGAATCTGCGGCGCGTGCCACAGCGTGGCGCGGTTGGCCGGCACATCCAGCCGATAGATGCGCCGTGGCGTGAGGTAGTCGGTGTACGAGAAGAAGGTCTCGCTCTGCCGTCCCTCGCCCTTGAGGCCCTCGATGCCGCCCTTGCCGGGCAGCGGCACTTCACCGACCAGACGGCCGTCCCGCTCGTAGACGCGCGCCACCGCATGGGCGTCCTCGACGTAGCGAGTGAGGATGCGGCCGCCGACGTAGCTCGCTTCCTCCAGGGCACTTGGGCCCTCGGACACGATGCTGCGCGGCGCGGCGGCGGGATTGCGCGCATCGACTGCGATCACGCGGCCGTTGGGCGCGTCCTTCGTCGTCTGGAAAAACAGCTCATCACCGCGCGCGCCGATGAACGTATAGAGCGCGTCCCACGCCATGAACAGCGGTTGGGCTGCGGCGCCCTCCTGGCGCAGGTCGAGCAGCTCGACGCCGTTCTTCTCGTAGCCGTCGAACAGAGTGATGATGAGGTAGTTGCCGTCTTCGGTGACGCGACCCGACGGTATGCGGGTCGGATGATCGGTCACCTCGTATACCAGGCGGTCCTCATCCTGGCGGCTACCGAGCGTATGGAAGTAGATCGCCGGCCGTGCCGCATCATCGCCGCGGCCATCGGCGAGCGAGGGGTAGCGGCTGTAGTAGACGCCCGAGCCGTCGTGTGCCCAGGAGATCCCCCAGAACTTGGTGAAGCGCACGACATCCGGCAGGTCGGAGCCATCGCTCACGCGCCGGAAGCGCCAGATCTGCCAGTCCGTGCCGCCATCGGAGGTCGCGTAGGCGAGCACCTCGCCCTGCTCGTCCGGCGTGAACTCCGACAGCGCCACCGTCGCGTCCGCCCGCGCCGTGTTGGGATCGAACAGCACCCGTCCCGGAGCCTCGAGACGGTCGGTGACATACAGCACGCTCTGGTTCTGCGTGCCGTCGTTGTGCAGGTAGAAGTAATGTGCGCCGCGCCTGACCGGCAGCTCGTAACGCTCGTAGTCCCACAGCTCGGTGAGGCGTTTCTTCAGCCAGGCGCGCTGCGGAATCGCCTCCAGAGACGGGCGCGACACGGCGTTCTGCGCCCCCACCCACTGCACCACCGCGGGCGAGCTCAGGTCCTCGAGCCAGCGGTAGGGATCGGCCACCTTGGTGCCGAAGAAGTCCTCGCTCACACCGACGCGCGCCGTTATCGGGTAGATCGGTGCCGTGGCAACCGGCGGCAGGCCGAGGACGGTATCGGTGGCGGTGCGCAGCGGCTTGCCCCCGGGACCTGCGCCAGGCTGCGGCTCGCGGTTGCCGAACGTAGCGCCCGCGCAAGCCGCAAGCAGCGCTGCGCCGAGCAGTGCGATGCCGGCAGCGGCGGTTGCAGGAATGCGCTCGCGTCTCATGGCGCTGCGCGCTGCTGCTTCAGGGAAACTTGATCTTGCCGCCGCCGGCCGCCGGACCGGGTCCGGGGCCGATGCCGCCGCCGACCTCGGGGACCACGATGCGCGAGGCGGCCTCGCGGCGCATCTCGCGGGCCTCGTCGATAGCCTGCTCGAGCGCCGCGCGCACCCCCTCGGGAAATTTCCGCAGCGCCTCCTCGAGCGTGCCCGCCTCGATCTCAAAACCGAGCGGCAGCACGCCGGCGGGTGTCAGCAGCTGCGTCTGGCCCGAGAACAGCACCGGCCGCGTGGTGTCAGGGGCACCATCGGCGCCGACCGGGGTCAGGCGGCGAATGCTGCCGGCACGGCGGTCAGTGAATACGTCCTCGCGATACAGAGCCTTGGGGTCGAGCTCGACTTCCGGGAGATCGTTTTCCGCTGCCATGTCGGTTCCGTTCTGTGAGTGGGCGCATTCTACACGTGAGCGCGCTTCAGCCGCCCTCGCTCGTGAGTGACTGCGGGGCGGGGAGCGTGCGCAGCGCCTCGATGAACGGCCGGTCCGCCTCGAGGAGGTTCTCCGCGGGGAGCGCACCCGGCGCCACCCATTTGAGCCGCTGTCCGTCGAGTCCGCGCGGCTCGCCGCTGTAACGCTCGACGATCCACAGCGACAGCTCGACGCTGCGGTCGGCATAGGCGTGGGTGAGGCGCATGCAGGGGCGGCTCGCGGCCACCTCGATACCGAGCTCCTCGCGCAGCTCGCGCGTCAGCGCCGCCGACTCGGACTCACCGGCTGCCACCTTGCCGCCGGGAAACTCCCAGCGGCCCTCGAGATGCTTGCCCGCGGGGCGCTGCGCGATGAGAACCCGGCCGTGCGCGTCATACAGCGCCGCCGCCACGACCAGGATCACGGGGTGAGCCGTGCCGATTGTGCCTACTCGACGCTCGAGAGCGCGCCGTGGCAGTGCTTGAACTTCTTGCCCGAGCCGCACGGGCACGGCTCGTTGCGGCCCACCTTGCGCTCGCCGCGCACGAACGGCGCCACGCCCTCGGCTGCGGGCAGCGCTGCCGGCGGTGGCGGCGTCGCCGCACGCGGGCCGGCGCGCGCCGCGGCGGCTGCGATCGCCGCCTGCAGCTGCGCGGGCTCGGCACCCTCGCCGGAGAGCACCGAGCCCATCTCGGCGTGCTGTGCCTGCAGCGCCCGCATCAGCCTTGAGTAGCGCTCCTCTTCCTCGCGCTGCAGCTCCTCCTGGGTGCGGATCTCGATCCGCGCCAGGGTGGAGGAGGTCTCGAACTTCACGCGCTCGAGCATGGCGGCAAACAGCTCGAAGGCCTCGCGCTTGAACTCGAAGCGGTAGTCCTTCTGCGCATAGCCGCGCAGGTGAATACCCTGCCGCAGGTAATCCATCGCCGCCAGGTGCTCGCGCCAGTGCTGGTCGAGCTTCTGCAGCATCACTTCCTTCTCGGCGAGGCGCATGTTCGCGCCGCCAAAGCGGGCTTCTTTGTCCGCATAAGCGCCGATCGCCGCCTGCTCCACCCGCTCGCGCAGCACCTGCTCCTCGAGCTCGGGCTCGGCCTTGAGCCACCACTCCGGGTCGATCTTGGCGTTGAAATCCCGCTGCACCGCCTCCGCGAGCCCCTTCAGATCCCAGTCGCCGGGGGCGGCGTGCTTTGGCATGTGCGTATCGAGGAGGCCGCCGACCGAATCGGCGATCAGCCCGCGGATCGCTGCCGACAGATCCTCGGTCCCCATGATCTCGGTGCGCTGGTGATAGATGACCTTGCGCTGATCGTTGGCGACGTCGTCGAACAGCAGCAGGTTCTTGCGGATGTCGAAGTTGTGGCCTTCGACCTTGCGCTGCGCCTTCTCGATCTGCCGGGTCAGCATGCCGCTCTCGATGACCTCGCCAGCCTTCATGCCGGCGATCTGCAGCAGCCGCTTGGTGCGCACCGGATCGCCGAAGATGCGCATCAGGTTGTCTTCCATCGACAGATAGAAGCGGCTCGAGCCCGGGTCCCCCTGGCGCCCGGAACGGCCGCGCAGCTGGTTGTCGATGCGCCGCGACTCGTGACGCTCGGTGCCGACGATGTGCAGTCCGCCGGCTGCCACCACCTTGTCGTGCCGCCCCTGCCACTCGGCGCGCAGCCGTTCGCGCGCCGCCTCATCCAGCTCGCCGGCCGCGTGCAGCTCCGCCTCGAGGTTGCCGCCGAGCACGATGTCGGTACCGCGGCCCGCCATGTTGGTAGCGATGGTGACGCTGCCGGGGCGCCCCGCCTGGGCGACGATCTGCGCTTCGCGCTCGTGTTGCTTGGCGTTCAGCACTTCGTGCCGGACGCTCTGCTTCTCCAGCAGCCCGGCCAGGTATTCCGAGGTCTCGATCGAGGTCGTGCCGACCAGCACCGGTTGGTCGCGCTCCACGCAGTCGCGAATGTCCTCGATGATGGCCTCGAATTTGTCCTGCTGCGTGAGGTACACGAAGTCCGCGTTGTCCTTGCGGACCATGGGGCGGTGGGTCGGCACCACGACCACCTCGAGCCCGTAGATCTGCAGGAACTCCGGCGCCTCGGTATCGGCGGTGCCGGTCATGCCGGAGAGCTTGCGGTAGATACGGAAGTAGTTCTGGAAGGTGATCGAGGCGACCGTCTGGTTCTCCTCGCGCACCCGCACGCCCTCCTTGGCCTCCACCGCCTGGTGCAGACCGTCTGACCAGCGCCGGCCGATCATGGTGCGGCCGGTGAACTCATCCACGATGATGATCTCGCCGTTGCGCACGATGTATTCGACGTCGCGCTTGTAGAGCGCATGGGCGCGCAGCGCGGCGTTCAGGTGGTGCATCAGGCGGATGTTGGCCGGGTCGTACAGGCTCTCGCCGTCGCGCAGCAGGCCCGCCTCGAGCATCAGCTGTTCCACGTGCTCGTGACCGGGGTCCGTGATGTGCACCTGCTTGGTCTTCTCCTCGACCGCGTAGTCGCCCGGGCCGTCCTCCTGCTGCTGCCGCACCAGCTTCGGCACCAGCTGGTTGATGCGCAGGTACAGCTCGGTGCTCTCCTCGGCGGGGCCGGAGATGATGAGCGGGGTGCGCGCCTCGTCGATGAGAATCGAGTCGACCTCATCGACAATGGCGAAGCTCAGGTTGCGCTGTACCCGGTCCTCGAGCTTGAAGGCGAGGTTATCGCGCAGGTAGTCGAAGCCGAACTCGTTGTTGGTGCCGTAGGTGATGTCGCAGGCGTACGCGGCGCGCTTCTCCGCCTGGGTCTGCGCATTCTTGATGACGCCCACCGTGAGTCCGAGGAAGCGGTACACCGGGCCCATCCAGTCCGCGTCGCGCTGCGCCAGGTACTCGTTCACCGTGACGATGTGCACACCCTCACCGCTCAGGGCATTGAGGTAGGCGGGCAGTGTCGCGACCAGCGTCTTGCCCTCGCCGGTGCGCATCTCGGAGATCATGCCCCGGTGCAGCACGATGGCGCCGATCAGCTGCACGTCGAAGTGGCGCATCTTGAGGGTGCGTCGCGCCGCCTCGCGCACCACCGCGAAGGCCTCGGGCAGCAGCTCATCGAGCGTCGCGCCGTCCTTCAGGCGCTTCCTGAACTCGTCCGTCTTAGCGCGCAGCGCCTCATCGGAGAGCGCCTGGATCGCCGGCTCGAGCTCATTGGCGGCATGCACATGGCGCGCGTAGGTGCGGATCAGCCGCTCGTTGCGGCTGCCGAAGATGCGCGTGAGGAAGTCGAGCAAGGGCGATCCGTAAGTGGAGGTAAATTATCTTGCCCGACAAGCACTTAACTGCCGCCCCGGGCTCAAGAAGCGGCGTATTGTACGCAATAGACGCCGGACACGCCCAATTGGTTCTCGGGCGTCGGAATTCAAGGTTTGGGTGGTGCGCGGCTTTGGGCCGCGCGAGTGCGGCGGTCAGCGGCCGATGAAGGAGAGCGGGTCGACCTGGCGGCCGTTGTGCAGCACCTCGAAGTGCACGTGCGGCCCGGTCGAATGACCGGTGGAGCCCATGAGCGCAATCTGCTCGCCGCGCTTCACCGTCTGGCCGACCGAGACGAGGGTGCGCTCGTTGTGTGCGTAGCGGGTCGCGTAGCCATCACCATGGTTGATCTCGACGAGCTTGCCGTAGCCGGAGCGCTCGCCGGCCCAGGTGACCACTCCGGTGGCCACGGCGACCACCTCCGAGCCGAGCTGTCCGGCGAAATCGACGCCCTTGTGGAACGCCTCGCGGCCGTCGAACGGATCGGCACGCTCGCCGAAGTAGGAAGAGATGTAGCCGCTCGCGACCGGGCGACCTTCGGGATGGATCTCTTCCTTCAGCTCACGCGCCAGGATCACGTTCTCGAGGGCCGCGAGCTGCGACTCGCGCAGGTCGGCGCTTTGCTCGAGCTGGGCGAGCATCCCCGAGAGGTCCGGGATCTGGGCGCTCACGCCCTCACCTTCGGGACCGCCGCTCGGCGGATCGCGGTCGAAATCGAACTCGCGGCTATCGATGTCCGCCATCTCGGTGAGGCGCTTGCCGAGCGCATCGAGGCGGATGACGTGCGCGTTCACCTCGCCGATGCGCATCGCCATGGCATCCACGCGCAGCTGCAACTGCTGCCTGAGGTCGGCGATCTGCTGCTTCTGCTGCGTGAGCACCTGCGAGAACTGCGAGGTCTCGGCGAGGGCCACCTCGCGGTGCACGCCGCGTCCGATCTGCAGCCCCATCGCAAACGCGCCGCCGACGATGGCCACGACCGCCGCCACCACGGCGCCGAGCGTCAGGGGACGGGCCAGATTGAACTGCCGTGCCTTGCCGTCGCGACGGGGGATGAAGATGACGTTCATTCCAGGCGGATCCGGGTACCTTATGTTCAGTCCGGGCCGGTGCGCGAGCCCTCAGCGGACACGGCCTCCGAGCGTATATCGCCCTGTTCTCGTTCAGATAGATATCTGTACGATGCTGGCAACCCCGCCGTCATGGCGCCTCGCTTTAGACCGGTGGCTTTGCGTCCCCGCCTTTCGACGGGTTTGCCGATACAGCTTCCAAGGCAATATGCCCAAGAAGGTCCGACGAGACAAGCGTGGCAACGCCTCAGTGAGCAGTAGTCCCGGGCCGACCTCAAGGCGCGTGGATTCTGTAAAGCAGCTGCTCGCACGCCGCGCACCGGCCTTGATGCGCGTCACAACTCACACGCGGCGCGCCGATTTCTGGAGCGATTGGCTGTCGGCGCACCTGCCCGCGCAGATCCGCCCGCGCCTCTCGGGCGTCATCGAGCGCGACGGCACGCTGGTGATATTCGCCGAGTCCGCGGCCTGGTCGGCGCGCATGCGCTACAGCGTGCTCGAGCTCGAAGCTGAGATCCGCGCCGCGGCGGTGGGTCTCACCGCGATCGAGGTCAGGGTGCGTCCGCGGGATGCCTGAAGCGCAGCGCACCAAAGTCGCGACTTTGGCAGTGCGGCAGTGCGGTAACGAAGCTGTTTTCCGGAGGCCTAGCGCCGTCCGTGCAGCGCCGGCGCCTCTATGTACGAGATCGGCGCGTCGGCGTACGACTCGAACACGACCTCTTCCCAGGTCGAGGTGTCCGCCAGCAGGCGTCGCAGCAGCGTGTTGTTGAGCGCATGGCCTGACTTGTGGCCGCTGAACTCGCCGATCAGGCTGTGTCCGAGCAGGTACAGGTCGCCGATCGCGTCCAGGATCTTGTGCTTGACGAACTCGTCCTCGTAACGCAACCCGTCCTCGTTCAGCACGCGGAAATCATCCAGCACGATCGCATTGTCGAGATTGCCGCCGAGGGCGAGGTTGCGCGAGCGCAGCGTTTCCAGATCGCGCATGAAGCCGAAGGTGCGTGCGCGGCTGACTTCCTTGAGAAATGAGGTGGTGGAGAAATCCATCGAGGCGCGTTGCGCGCGGCGCTTGAAGATCGGGTGATTGAACTCGATCTCGAAGTTCACCTTGAAGCCGTCGAACGGATCGAACTGCGCCCACTTGTCGCCGTCCTCGACGCGCAGCCGCTTCTTCACGCGGATGAAGCGCTTCGGGGCGCGCTGCTCCTCGATGCCGGCGGACTGCAGCAGGAACACGAACGGGCCCGCGCTGCCGTCCATGATCGGCACCTCGGCCGCCGACAGCTCGACGATCGCGTTGTCGATGCCGAGCCCGGCGAATGCCGACAGCAGGTGCTCGACGGTGGAGACCCGCGTCTCGCCCTTGCCGAGTGTCGTACCGAGCATGGTGTCGCCGACGTTCTCGGCGCGCGCGCGGATGTCGACCTGCTCGGCGAGATCCGTGCGCCGGAAGATGATTCCCTCGTCAGCGCCTGCCGGGCGCAGCGTCATGAGCACCTTGCGGCCGGTGTGTAGCCCAACGCCGGTGGCGCGGATCGAGTTCTTGAGCGTTCGCTGTCCGACCATGCTGTGCGGAACTTCCGGGGATGCTGCTCCAACGGCCGCAGTGGGGCTGCGGGTGACACACGCGCCGCCGGCAGGGCCCCCGCAACGAGGGCCCGGCCTGAGGCGTTATGTAAGACACTCTACCGTATCATATCAATCAGCCTGACGCCGCAGGAACGCCGGAATATCCAGCATCTCATCTCCCTCGGCCTCGGCCCGCAAGCCATCGCCCACCGCCCGCTGGCGCTGCACTGTCGGCTTGTCGTAGCCGGCATAGTCGCTGCTCGAGGCGGCCGCGCGGCGCACCACGCGCATCGGCGGCTCGCCGGCGCGCGCGTGCTCGCGTGCGGTAACCGGCTCGCGCTGCTGCGGCGCCCGCGCCGCGGCAGCGGGTCTGCCGAGCCCCGTCGCAACCACCGTGACGCGCACCTGGTTCTCGAGCTCCGGATCGATCACGGTTCCGATAACCACCGTCGCATCGTCCGAGGCGAACTGCTTGACGATCTGCCCGACTTCCTGGAATTCGCCGATCGAGAGGTCCATGCCGGCCGTCACGTTGACGAGGATGCCGTGCGCGCCGGCGAGGTTGATGTCCTCCAGCAACGGTGAGGACACCGCCGCCTCGGCGGCCGCGCGCGCGCGTCCCTCGCCACTCGCGCAACCCGAGCCCATCATCGCCATGCCGGTCTCCCCCATCACCGTGCGGACGTCGGCGAAATCGACGTTGATGAGACCGGGCCGCGTGATCAGCTCGGCGATACCCTGTACCGCGCCCTGCAGCACCTGATTGGCCGCCTTGAAGGCATCGAGCAGCGTCGTCTGCGCGCCGAGCACCGTCAGCAGTTTCTGGTTAGGAATTGTAATGAGCGAGTCGCAGTACTTGGACAGCTCGGCGATGCCGTGGTCCGCCACGTAGGAGCGCTTGTTGCCCTCCATCTCGAACGGCCGGGTGATGACCGCCACGGTGAGGATGCCGAGCTCCTTGGCCACCTGCGCCACGACCGGCGCGGCGCCCGTGCCGGTCCCGCCGCCCATGCCGGCGGTGATGAACAGCATGTCGCAGCCCTCGACCAGCTCGACGATGCGGTCGCGGTCCTCCATGGCCGCCTGCCGTCCGACCTCCGGATCCGCTCCGGCACCCAGGCCCTTGGTGATGTTGCAGCCGATCTGCAGGGCGGTCTTCACCTTGGCGTGCTTCAGCGCCTGCGAGTCGGTGTTGATGCACATGAACTCCACGCCGTCGATGCCGGCGGTCAGCATGTGTGCCACCGCGTTGCCGCCGCCGCCCCCCACGCCGATCACCTTGATGACGGCGCTCTGGCTGTACGCGTCCATTAATTCAAACATTGTTGTCGCTCCTTACACATATAAAGCAGGTTGGTTGAGTCGTCGTAGTCAGAGTCGTCGTAGTCACACTGCTGTCAGCTTCAGAAATTCCCCTGGAACCAGGACTGCATGCGGTGCAGCACCGACTTGCCGTTGCCGGCCAGCGAGTGCCCGCGCCGCACGCTCATCAGGTTGTCGCGCGCGTAGAGCAGCAGGCCCACGCCCGTGGAGAAAATGGGATTGCGTACCACGTCGGTGAGGCCCTCGATGGTCTGCGGGATCCCGAGGCGCACCGGCACGTGGAACACCTCTTCGGCGAGCTCGATCGCGCCCTCCATCTTGGCGCTGCCGCCGGTAAGCACGATGCCCGCCGCGATCACCTCTTCGAACCCCGAGCGCCGCAGCTCCTCGCGCACCAGCGCAAACAGCTCCTCGTAGCGCGGCTCGACGATCTCGGCGAGCGTCTGGCGCGCCAGGCGCCGCGCCGGGCGCTCGCCGACGCTCGGCACCTCGATGCTCTCGTCGGGATTGGCGAGCTGCGACAGCGCACAGGCGTAGCGGATCTTGATGTCCTCGGCGTACTGGGTCGGGGTGCGCATCGACACCGCGATGTCGTTGGTGACCTGGTCGCCGGCGATCGGGATCACCGCCGTGTGGCGGATGGCGCCGTTGGCGAACACCGCGAGATCGGTGGTGCCACCGCCGATGTCGACCAGGCACACGCCGAGCTCCTTCTCATCCTCGGTGAGCACTGCGAAGCTGGACGCGAGCTGCTCGAGCACCACGTCGTCGACGTCGAGCCCGCAGCGCTGGATGCACTTCTCGATGTTCTGCGCCGCCGAGTCGGCACCGGTCACGATGTGCACCTTGGCCTCGAGGCGCACCCCCGACATGCCGATCGGGTCGCGGATGCCCTCCTGGCCGTCGACGATGAATTCCTGCGGCAGCACGTGCAGGATCTTCTGATCGGCCGGGATCGCGACCGCCTTGGCGGCATCGATCACGTGCTCGACGTCACCGTGCGTCACCTCCTTGTCGCGCACGCCCACCACGCCGTGGGAATTGAGGCTACGCACGTGGCTGCCGGCGATGCCGGCGAACACCGAGTGAATCTCGCAGCCGGCCATGAGCTCGGCCTCCTCGACGGCGCGCTGGATCGACTGCACGGTGGACTCGATGTTGACCACCACGCCCTTCTTCAGGCCCCGTGAGGGCTGCGAGCCGACCCCGAGCAGCTCGATCGAGCCGTCGGCACCCGCCTCGCCGACCAGCGACACCACCTTCGAGGTGCCGATGTCGAGGCCGACGATCAAGTTACGTTCCGATCGCTTACGCATCGCGGCCACCTTCCCTGCCAGTGGCATGAGCGGTCGCGGTGCCGCGCCAGCCGATGGCAAAACCATTTGTGTAACGCATGTCGACGTACGAGATCTCTTCGCCGCGCTGGGTGACGAGCTTCAGCGCGGCACTCATGAATTTCTCGAAACGCTCATCCACCTGCCGGCGCCCTAAGCGCACCGTGACGCCATTCGACAGGTCGAACTCCCAGGCGCCGCGCGCATCGAGCCGCAGCGCCGTCAAGCGCAGCCCCGCCTGTGTCAGTCTTCCGGCGGCGGCCAGGTAGCGCTGCGCCACCGTCGACTCCTGATCGGGCGGCCCGGACAGCACCGCCAGCTCCGGGGGCACGTGGCGCGCATCGCCCGCGAACAGCTCGCCGCGGGTGTTGACTAAACCGCCGTCACTCCAGCGCGCCGCGGCACTCTGCTCGATGACGATCACGTTCAGTCCCCGCGGCCAGGCGCGCTGCACGCTCACCGCATCCACCCACGGGAGCGTGTGGATGGCGCGCCGCACCGCCGCCAGATCCACCGATAGGAGGCCCGCACCGCGCACCTCGCTCTTCACGACGCGCTCGACGTCCCCGGGCGAGACCCGCTGGAAGCGCCCCTCGACGGATACCGCCGTGACCGGCTGATCGAGCGCCCAGGACACAGTCCCGAGCGCTGCGCCAACCGCGGCGAGCGCGCCCAGCCAGGCGCCGATCGCACGCCAATCGAGGCGCGGCAGCCGCCACGAGCGCTCGCGCGGCTTGCGGCGGTTGCGGGCGCGTCGCAGCATCACGGCCCCGCCCCCGCCGCGCCCACCGGCACGCGCGTGAAGCTGGTCTCGAGCACGCGCCACGCCAGCTCGTCGAAGTCGATGCCGACCGCGCGCGCCGCCATCGGCACCAGGCTGTGGCCGGTCATGCCCGGGATGGTGTTGATCTCGAGCAGCAGTGGGCGCCCGCTCCCGTCCATCATGAAATCCGCCCGCCCCCAGCCCGAGGCGCCGGCGGCCTCGAAGGCTGCCAGGGCGAGGCTGGCGAGATGGGTCTCCGCGGGCCCCGACAGTCCCGAGGGGCAGAAGTAGCGCGTGTCGTCGCGGAAGTACTTCGCCTCGTAGTCGTAGAAGGTGCGCGGGGTCTCGATGCGGATCGAGGGCAGCGCTGCGCCCTGCAGGATCGACACGGTGTACTCCCCGCCCGTGATCCACGGCTCGGCGAACACCGCGCGCTCGATGCCGGCGGCAGCGGCGAAGGCGGCGGGCAGATCCTCGGCCCGCTCCACCTTGGTCATGCCGACGCTCGAGCCCTGAGTCGCGGGCTTGACGATCAGCGGGAGCTTCAGGCGCTCGAGGGTGAGCTCGAAGTCCTGCGGACCGCGCAGCACCACGAAATCCGCCGTCGGCACCCCACAGGCCGCCGCCAGGCGCTTGGTGCGCAGCTTGTCCATACCGATGGCGGAGCCGGTGACTCCGCTGCCGGTATACGGAACGCCGAGATACTCGAGCGCTCCCTGCAGCGTCCCGTCCTCGCCTCCCGGCCCGTGCAGCGCGATCCAGACGCGCTCAAAAGCCCCGCTGATGAGCTCCGGCAGCGCCCGGTCGCGCGGATCGAAGCCGTGGGCATCGACCCCCCGGCGCTTGAGCGCCTCGAGTACGGCGTTGCCGGTGAGGAGCGAGATCTCGCGCTCGCTCGAGTCGCCGCCGAGCATCACCGCAACGCGACCGAAATCGCTCGCCTGGCGTGCGCGGCGCTGCAGCTCGGGCTGGTACTTGAGGCGCATGAGCTAGGGCACTCCTACGATGCGCACTTCGGGGTGCAGCGCCACGCCGTGCACCCGCTCGACGGTTGCGCGCACGTGCTCGATGAGGCGCTCGAGGTCGGCAGCGCGCGCCGTGCCGTGGTTGATGATGAAGTTCGCGTGCTTGGCTGACACCGAGGCATCGCCGATGCGATAGCCCTTGAGTCCCGCGGCCTCGATGAGCCGTGCGGCGTGATCGCCGGGCGGATTGGTGAATACCGAGCCGCAGCTCCACTCGCCGATCGGCTGGCTCTCCTTGCGCCGTGCGAGGAGCTTGTGCACCTCATCCGCGTGCGCGGCCGGACGGCGCTCGAAGGTGAGCGTCGCGCCGATGAACCACTCCTCAGGCGCCGGCGCGATGACCTCGCGGTAGCCCACACGGTACTCACTCGCGGCGCGCACGTGCTCGGCACCGTGGCGGTCGATGGTCTCGACCTCGAGCACGTGCCGCCAGGTCTCGCCGCCGAAGGCTCCGGCGTTCATCGCCAGGGCACCGCCTAAGGTGCCGGGAATGCCGGCGAAGAACTCCGCGGGTCCCAGGTCCCATTTGATGCATTGCCGGGCAATGCGCGCGCAGGCGACGCCCGCTTGCGCGCGCACGCTGGTCTCGGAGCGGCGCTCGAGCGAGTCGAGGGTGCCGTGAGTGCTGATGACGACTCCCGGCAGGCCACCGTCACGCACCAGCAGATTGCTGCCGAGCCCGATCCAGTAGATCGGCACCTCATCCGGCAGGGCGCGCAGGAAGGCGGCGAGATCGGCGCGATCGCGCGGATTGAAGAACACCTCCGCCGGGCCGCCGACATGCCACGAGGTGTGACGGCTGAGCGGCTCGCGGTGCCGGACGCGCGTCTGGAAGCCGGCGGCGAGCGCGAGCGTCATGGCGTGCCGCCCGGCGGCAGCAGCGCTGCGAGGGCGGCCGGCAGCGCGTGCGCCGCCGCGCTGATGCTGCCCGCGCCCATGGCGACGATGACATCCCCGTCGCGCACCACGCCGCGCAGCGCTTCCGGCAGCTCTTCGACTTTCTCGACGAACAGCGGCTCGAGCTGCCCGCGGCTGCGTACCGCGCGGCAGATGGCGCGACCGTCGGCGCCGGCGATCGGCGTCTCGCCGGCGGCGTACACCTCGGTGACCAGCAGCACGTCGGCGAGGTTCAGCACCTTGCCGAAGTCATCGATGAGATCACGCGTGCGCGTGTAGCGGTGCGGCTGAAACGCGAGCACCACGCGCCGGCCGGCGTAGCCCAGGCGCACCGCCTCGAGCGTCGCCGCGACCTCGGTGGGGTGATGGCCATAGTCATCCACGACCGTCACCCCCCCGACAGCGGTTGCGACGTCGGCGATGTGCTGCAAGCGCCGGTCGACGCCCTGGAAGCTGCCGAGCGCACGCTGAATCGCCGCATCCTCGATGCCAAGCTCGGTCGCCACCGCGATGCTCGCGAGCGCGTTGCGCACGTTGTGCGTGCCGGGAAGGTTAAGGGTCACGTCCAGCGTCGCGGCATCGGCGCGCTGCACCTCGAAAAGGGTCTTAAGACCTGCGTGGCGCAGCTTGAGGCCGCGCACGTCGGCGCCGGCGTCCAGGCCGTAGGACAGGATCGGCCGCCCGATCTCGCTCAGCAGACTGCGCAACTCGGGGTCGTCGGCGCACAGCACGGCGAGCCCGTAGAACGGCAGGTTGTGCAGGAAATCGACGAAGCTCTGCTTGAGGAGCCCGAAGTCGCCGCCGTGCGTGGCCAGGTGATCGTTATCGATGTTGGTGACGACGGCGATCAGCGGCTGCAGGTGGGTGAACGAGGCATCGCTCTCGTCCGCCTCCGCCACCAGGTAGCGCCCGGCGCCGAGCTGCGCCCCGCTCGCAGCGCTCTTCAGGCGCCCGCCGATGACGAACGTCGGATCCTCGCCCCCCTCGGACAGGATGCTCGCCAGGAGACTGGTGGTGGTCGTCTTGCCGTGCGTGCCCGCGACGGCGATCGAATAGCGGAAGCGCATCAGCTCGCCCAGCATCTCCGCGCGTGCCACCACCGGAATGCGGCCGGCGAGCGCCGCGTCGACCTCCGGGTTGCCGCGCGGCACGGCACTCGATGCGACCACCACGTCGGCGCCGGCGACGTTCGCGGCGGCGTGTCCGATGAGAATCCGCGCGCCGAGGGTCGCGAGGCGTTGCGTGACGGCGCTCGGCCGCAGGTCCGAGCCCTGTACGGCGTAGCCGAGGCTGAGCAGCACCTCGGCGATGCCGCTCATGCCGCTGCCACCGATGCCGACGAAATGAATGGTATTGATGCGGCGCATGCGGTCACGCCGGTCGGGACGCACGCGCCGCTCGGTCGCCGGCCGCTCGAGGCTGGTGCGCCGGTCCTGCATCACGCCGCGCTCCGCATGAGCGCGAGACACGAGTCCGCGAGTTCCTCGGCGGCGCGCGGCGTCGCGAGCTGCCGGGCGCGCTCGGCCATGGCGAGGAGTTTCCCCCGCCCGCTCGCGAGCCGCTCGAGCTCCACGGCAAGCCGCTCGGCGCTCAGCTCGCGGTCGGGTATCACGACCGCAGCCCCCGCACGCACCAGGTACTGCGCGTTATAGGCCTGATGATCGTCGACCGCGCCGGGAAACGGCACCAGCACCGCGGCCACGCCGGCCGCGGCGAGCTCCGACACGGTGAGCGCCCCCGAGCGGCACACGACCAGGTCCGCCCACCCGTACGCCTGCGCCATGTCGGCGATGAAGGGCTGCACGTCGGCCTGCACCCCGGCACGCGTGTAGCTCGCGCGCGCCTCCTCGAGCCAGCGCTCGCCGGCCTGATGGCGCACCTCGAAGTGGATCCGGCCCGCGAGGCGCGCGAGCGCGAACGGCACCACGGCATTCAGGCGTGCCGCGCCCTGGCTGCCGCCGAATACCAGCAGGCGCACCGGACCTGAGCGGCTCGCAAAGCGTACCGGCGGTGGCGGCAGGGCGCTGATGTCGGCGCGTACCGGGTTGCCGATGACGCGCGCCCGCACCTCACGCCCGAAGCTGTCGGGGAAGGCCTCGAGCACCACGCGCGCCAGGTGAGCGAGACAGCGGTTGGTAAAGCCGGCCACCGCATTCTGCTCGTGGATGATGAGCGGCCGGCGGGTCAGCCAGGCGGCGACACCGCCCGGACCGCTGACGAAGCCGCCGAGGCCGACGACCACGAGCGGCCGGTGGCGCCGCATGACGGCGAGTGCCTGTGCGAGCGCCAGCGTCAGGCGGAACGGCGCCGCGAGCCACGCCAGCAGGCCTTTGCCGCGCAGCCCCGTCACCGTCAAGCGCTCGAGCGGAATGCCTTCGGCGGGAATGACGCGCGCCTCGAGCCCGCGCTCGGTGCCCAGCCATACGACCTCGAGGCTGCGCGCGCGCAGCAGCCGCGCCAGCGCCAGCGCCGGGAACACGTGGCCACCGGTGCCGCCCGCCATGATAAGGATGGGGCCCGTCATGCGCCGTCCCGTTGCACGCCGCGCACGGTCGCCGAGCCCCGCCCTTCACGCTTCGCCTCGTGGTAGACGCGCAGCAGCACCCCGACCCAGGCGAGTGCCACGATGAGGCTCGAGCGGCCGTAGCTCATGAGCGGCAGCGTCAGGCCCTTGGTCGGCAGCACTCCCATGTTGACGCCGACGTTGACGAACGTCTGGATCCCGACCCACAGGCCGAAGCCGGCGGCGAGGTAGGCGGGAAACCTAAGTCCGGCGTCGGAGGCGAGCCGCGCGATGTGAAAGGCGCGCCACACGAGAGCGAGGAACAACGCCAGCGTCACGAGCACGCCGATCAGGCCGAGCTCCTCGGCGAGCACCGCGAACAGGAAGTCGGTGTGCGCCTCCGGCAGGTAGAAGAGCTTCTGCACGCTCTCCCCGAGCCCGACTCCGAGCCACTGCCCGCGGCCGATGGCGATCAGCGACTGGGTGAGCTGGAAGCCGCTGTTCCAGGGATCGGCCCACGGGTCGAGGAAGGTCGTCAGGCGGCGCACGCGGTAGCCGGCACCGAGCGCCAGCACCGCAAAACCGCCGGCGGCGAGTGCCATCATCGCCAGCACGTAGCGCAACCGCGCGCCGGCGAGGAACAGCAGACCAAAGCCCGTGGCGAACAGCACCGTGGCGGCGCCGAAGTCCGGCTCGATGAGCAGCAGCGCCCCGACGAGGGCAAGCAGCGCCAGCGGCTTGGCGAGCCCCGCAAGGCTCTCGCGCAGCTGCTGCTCGCGGCGCACCGCGTAGCTCGCCACGTACACGAGCACCAGGACGCGTGCCAGCTCGGAAACCTGGAAGTTGAGCGCGGCAAGGCGCAGCCAGCGACGGCTGCCGTTGACGGAGTGACCCAGTCCCGGCACCAGCACCAGCGCCAGCAGCACGAGACCGACGGCCAGCAGCGGGCCCGAAGCGCGTTCCAGCCACTCGGTGCGGATCGAGAACAGCAGCGCCGCGCACACACCACCTGCGCCGACCAGCAGCAGCTGGCGCTCGAGATAGTAGAACGGCTCGCCCGTCTCGCGGCTGGCAATCGACACCGAGGCGGAGGTCACCATGACGAGGCCGAGCAGTACCAGAGCGAGCGTGATCGCGAGCGTGACGCCATCGAGGTGCACCCCGCCGCCCTTCGCCATGCCGGAGCGTGCGAAGCCCATGAGTGGCCGGCCGGCCGCGGCGCTCACGCCGCCAGCTCCGAGACCGCCTGCGCAAACACCGCGCCGCGCTGGGTGTAGTCGGGGAACATGTCGAGGCTGGCACACGCGGGTGACAGCAGCACGGTGTCACCGGGCCGCGCGGCGCGGGCCGCCGCGCGCACCGCCTCGGGAAGCGTCGCGCAGGTCTCGAGCGTGGAGACGCCGCTGAGCGCACCCGCGAGGCGCGCCGCGTCGCGGCCGATGAGCACCGTGTGCCGCACCTTGCCGCGGAAAGCGGCGGCGAGCGGCGCGAAGTCCTGGTTCTTGCCGTCGCCGCCGGCGATCATGACGAGCGGTCCGGCCATGCCACCCACCGCGGCGAGCGTGGCGCCAACGTTGGTGCCCTTGGAGTCGTTGATGTAGGTGACGCCGCGCACCTCGGCCACCCATTGCGAGCGATGCGGGAGACCGGCGAACTCCCGAAGCTCCGCCAGCATGGCCGGCAGCGGCAGCTCGAGCGCCTCCCCGAGTGCGAGCGCGGCGAGCGCGTTGGCCGCGTTGTGCAGTCCCTTGATCCGCATCGCCGCCACCGGCAGCAGCGGCTCGCCGCCGCGCGTCAGCCACCAGGCGTGGTCGTGGGTCGCCACCGCGTAGTCGGCGCCCACCGTGGCGCGCAGCGAGAAGCTCAACGTGCGCCGCACCGCGCGCGGCATGCCGACCACCAGCGGATCATCCAGATTGATGACCGCCGTGTCGCAGCGCGCGAAGATGCGCGCCTTGGCCGCGGCGTACTCGCCGATCGATGCGTAGCGATCGAGGTGATCCGCGGAGACGTTGAGCACCGTGGCGGCGCGGCAGGCGAGCGAGGTCGTGGTCTCGAGCTGGAAGCTCGACAGCTCGAGCACGTAGAGTGCCGCATCGGCGCTCAGCAGATCGAGCGCCGGCTCGCCCAAGTTGCCCCCGGCGCGTACCGCCACGCCGGCACGCTGTGCCATCCGCGCGAGCAGCGTGGTGACGGTGCTCTTGCCGTTGGTGCCGGTGATGCCCGCGACCGGCGCGCGCGCCGCGCGAGCGAACAGCTCGATGTCGCCCACGATCTCGAGCCCGCGGCGACGCGCCGCGGCGAAGAACGGTGAGCTGAGCGCGACGCCGGGGGAGGCCACCACGCACAGCGCCTCATCGAGGAGCGATGCATCGAGGCCGCCTAAGCGCAGCAGGATGCCGGCATCGAGCGCCCGCAGAGCCTCGAGCTCGGGCGGCGCTGCGCGGGTGTCGGTCACCGCCAGGCGCCAGCCGCTTGCGTGCAGGTAGCGCGCCGCGGACAGCCCGGTGCGTCCGAGTCCGACGATCACGGCGTAGGGTCGCTTGTCGGTGGCGCTCATCATCGCAGCTTCAGTGTCGCGAGCCCCGCCAGCACCAGCAGGAACGAGATGATCCAGAAGCGCACGATCACCTTCGGCTCCGCCCACCCCTTGAGCTCGAAGTGGTGGTGGATGGGCGCCATGCGAAAGATGCGCTTGCCGGTCAGCTTGTAGGAGGCGACCTGCAGGATGACCGAGGCGGTCTCCAGCACGAACACCCCGCCCATGAGCAGTACCACCAGCTCCTGGCGCACGATGACCGCCAGCACGCCGATCGCCGCGCCGATCGCGAGCGCACCGACGTCGCCCATGAACACCTGGGCCGGATAGGAGTTGAACCACAGGAAGCCAAGTCCCGCGCCGGCGAGCGAGGCGCAGAACACCAGGAGCTCACCCGCACCACGGATCTCCGGGATCTGCAGGTAGTGCGCGAACACCGCGTTGCCGCTCGCGTAGGCGAAGATGCCGAGCGCGGAGGCCACCAGCGCCGCCGGCATGATCGCGAGCCCGTCGAGGCCGTCGGTGAGGTTCACCGCGTTACTCATGCCGACGATCATCAGGTAGGCGATCAGGATGAAGCCGAAGGCGCTGAGCGGCGCGTGGAAGGTCTTGAAGAACGGCAGGAACAGCGTGGTCTCGGCCGGCTCGGCGGCGGTGTAGTAGAGCGTGGCGGCGGTGGCGAGCCCGGCGACCGACTGCCAGAAGTACTTCCAGCGCGGCACCAGTCCCTTGGGGTTGCGCACCACGAGCTTGAGATAGTCGTCGTAGAGGCCGATGAAACCGAAGGCGAAGGTGACGGCGAGCACCGTCCATACCAGGCGGTTGGACAGCTCCGCCCACAGCAGTGTGCTCACCAGCGTGGTGACGAGGATCAGCGCGCCACCCATGGTGGGCGTGCCGGCTTTCGGCAAGTGGCTCGCCGGCCCATCGTCGCGCACCACCTGCCCGATCTGATAGCGCGACAGGCGCGCGATCATGCGCGGCCCGACGAGCAGCGAGATGCCCAGCGCGGAAGCGGTCGCCAGGATCGCGCGCAGGGTGAGATAGGCGAACACGTGTACGCCCGCGATGCGCCCGGCGAATTGCTGTGTGAGCCAGTAGAGCATTCAGTGTCCGCCGCTGCTGCGCAGCGGCGCCGCGGTGAGTGCCTCGACCACGCGCTCCAGACGATTGAAGCGCGAGCCCTTGATGAGCACGCGCACATCCGCGCCGCCGCCGTCGAGCGCAGCGCGCAGCGCCGTCGCCAGCGCCGGCACGTCGGGGAGCCATTGGGCGCCGGCGCCGAAGGACTCGACCGCGCGCTGCGCGAGCGTGCCGGTCGCGTACAACCGCTCGATGCCCGAGTGGCGCGCAAACTCGCCGATGGCGGCATGCTCGGCGAGGGCGAACTCGCCAAGCTCGGCCATATCGGCGAGCACCAGCCAGCGTCTGCCGGGCAGCGTCGCCAGCAGCTCGATGGCGGCGCGTACCGAGCTCGGATTGGCGTTGTAGGAGTCGTCGATCAGCCAGCCGCCGCCGGTCGCGGCCCGGAATTGCAGCCGTCCGGGCACGGCGCGCACCGCCGCGAGCCCCGCCACGATGTGCTCGAGCCGCGCGCCGGCCGCCGCCGCCGCGGCCGCGGCCGCGAGCGCGTTGGCGATGTTATGCACGCCGCCGAGACTCAAGCGGATCGCCGCCGCCCCGAGCGGAGCGCTCAAGCGGAAGCGCGTGGCGAAGCCCTCGGTGCCGACCTCGGTCTGAACCTCGCTGGCGCTGAAATCCGCGGCGGCCCGCACCCCGAAGGTCACGACGCGTGCCGGCGTCGAGCGGCGCCACAGCGGCGCGAACTCATCATCAGCATTGATCACCGCGGTTGCCGTTGGGCTCAAGCCCGCCACCATCTCGCCCTCGGCGCGCGCCACGCCCTCGAGACTGCCGAAGCCCTCGAGGTGCTCGGCGCCGGCGTTGGTGATCAGCCCGACCGTGGGCCGCGCCACCGCCACCAGCTGCGCGACTTCGCCGGCGTGGTTGGCCCCCATCTCCACCACCGCGAAGCGCTCCGCGCCCGTCAGGCGCAGCAGTGTCAGCGGCACGCCGATGTGATTGTTGAGATTGCCGCGGGTGGCGAGGCACGGCCCCGCCCGGGCGAGGATCGCCGCGGTCATCTCCTTGGTCGTGGTCTTGCCGTTCGATCCGGCGACGCCGATGAGCGCGCCGTCGAAAGCATCCCGCCAGAGGCGCGCCGCACGCTCAAGCGCCGCCTGCGTGTCCGCGACGACGATCTGCGCGAGCGGCACCGACTGCTCGCGGTCGACGAGTGCGCCGGCGGCGCCGGCGGCGCCGGCGGCGGCGAGGAAATCGTTGCCGTTGAACTGAGGCCCGTGCAGCGCCACGAACAGCTGGCCGGCCGACAGGTTGCGCGTGTCGCTCACCACCTCGGTGTACGCGCGGTCGGCGCCGACCAGGCGTCCGCCGGCAAGCTGAGCGAATGCCGCGAGCGTGCGCTTCATGCCGGGCTCTGGCGCAGCACTTCCATGACCACCGCCTGGTCGCGGAACGGGCGGCGCGCGCTCCCGTAGATCTGGTAGTCCTCGTGGCCCTTGCCGGCGATCAGCACGGCATCGCCCGGTGCGCTGCGCGTGAGGGCTAAGCGGATGGCGCGCGCGCGATCATGCTCGACCGCCAGCGGCACGCCGGCATCGATGCCGGCGAGGATGTCGGCGACGATGCGTGCCGGATCCTCGCTCCGTGGGTTGTCGTCGGTCACGATCAGCTCATCGGCCAGCTCGGCGGCGATCCGCCCCATGAGCGGGCGCTTGCCGGCGTCGCGGTCCCCGCCGCAGCCGAACACGACCCGCAGCTGCCCGCGGCAGTGCAGCCGCGTCGCGCGCAGCGCGTTGGCGAGCGCATCGGGCGTGTGGGCGTAGTCGACGATCGCGAGCGGCGTGCTGCCGCCCGCGCCGAACATCTCCATGCGGCCGCTCGCCGGGCGGCAGCGCGCGAGCGCCTGCGCGGCGGCCGGCAGCGGTACGTCCCAGGCGAGCAGTACCGCCAGCACCGTGAGCACGTTGTCGACGTTGAATTCGCCGACCAGCCGCACGCTGAGCTCCGCGCTCCCGAAGCTCGACTCGATGGCGATCGCGAGTCCGCCGCTGTCGGGTGTGACGCGCGCGGCGCGCACGAACTGCGCTGCCCCGGGACGGGCGCAGTCCGCGGCGGCGCGCAGCGTGACGGTGAGGCGCGCCGGCGATGCCCGGCGGGCGAGCGCTGCACCGAACGGGTCGTCGATGTTGATCACCCGGTGGACGAGCCCCTCGAAGCCGAACAAGCGCGCCTTGGCCGCGCCGTATTCAGCCATGGTGCCGTGATAGTCGAGATGGTCGCGCGTCAGGTTGGTGAATGCCGCGGTGTTGAAGCGCACGCCCCCGACCCGCGACTGGTCGAGTGCGTGGCTCGAGACCTCCATGCACACGCACTCGGCGCCGAGCGCCCGCAGTGCAGCCAGCTGGCGGTGCACGCTGATGGCGTCCGGCGTGGTGTGCAGCGTTGCCGTGAGCGTCGGCGGGCGGCCGAAGCCGAGCGTGCCCATGTAGGCCGCGGGTCGTCCGCAGGCCTCGAGCGCCTGCGCCAGGAGCCACGCGCAAGTGGTCTTGCCGTTGGTGCCGGTGATGCCCGCCACCGTGAGCTGCGCGGAAGGCGCGCCGAAGAATCGATCGGCGATCAGCCCGGCGTGCGTGCTCAAATGCGGCACACCCGCCACGAAGGTGCCGGGCGCTGAGCCCGGCAGTTCGCCGGCGGCGAGGCCGTCGGGCTCATAGAGCACGGCGCGCGCGCCGCGGCTGCTCGCCTCGGCGGCGAACCTCACGCCGTGGTGACTGCGGCCGCGGCAGGCGAGGAACAGCGCCCCGGGAGTGACCGCGCGGCTGTCGGCGGTGATGTCACTCACCAGGATTCCGGCAGGCACGGTGAGGAGGCCGGCGGTGAGCTCCCCGAGCGGTCGTGCATCAGTGCCAGGCGGCGTGAGCGCGCTCATCGCAGTGCCGCCGTGCGCAGCGCCGGGGCGCTCGCCGGCAGCTCCTCGGGAGTGGTGATGCGCTCATCGGGCGCGATCGCGAGCAGCCGCAGCGCGCCGCCGACGATGCGCGAGAATACCGGTGCCGAGACTTCGCCCCCCTGGTGCTGGCCGGCACTCGGCTCATCGAGCACGACCACCGCCGCGAGGCGCGGGTCGGTAGCGGGCGCCACGCCGCCGAACACCGCCATGAAGCGATCGGTGGAATAGCCGCCCGCGGTGGCCTTCCAGGCCGTTCCGGTCTTGCCGGAGACGCGGTAGCCCGGGATGGCCGCGAGCTTGCCGGTGCCCTCCGCCGCCACCACCGTCTCGAGCATTCCGAGGAGCTCGCGGCACGCCGGCGTCTGCAGCACGCGCGTGCCGGGGGGAGCATCGTTGACCGCCAGAAACGACACCGGCCGCTCGAGACCCAAGGAGCCGATGGTGGCGTAGGCGTGCGCCAGCTGCAGCGGCGTCACCGATAGTCCGTAGCCATGCGACATGGTGACGATGCCGATCGGCCGCCACTGCGAGTAGGCAGGCAGCAGACCGGCGGATTCGCCCGGGTAGCCGCTGGTGGTGACCTGGCCGAAGCCGAGGCCGGAGAGCGTGGTCCACACCTGCTGCGGCGCGAGGCTGAGCGCGATGTGCGCCATACCGACGTTGGAGCTCTTGGCGAGCACCGTGGCGATGTTGATCGCGCCAAGGTTGTGCTCGTCCTCGAAGATCTTCACGCCCACTTTGAAGAAGCCGGGCGAGGTGTCGATGATGCTGTGCGAATCGTACTTGCCCGCGGCGAGCGCCGCCGCGACCCAGAACGGCTTGACCGAGGAGCCGGGCTCGAAGATGTCGGTGGCGGCGCGGTTGCGGTAGTCGGCCGGCTGCATCTGCCCGCGGTCGTTGGGGTTATAGGTGGGCTGATTCACCATGGCGAGCACCTCGCCGGTGGCGACGTCCAGCACCACGACCGAGCCGGCGCGCGCGCGCTGCTCGCGTACCGCGGCCTTGAGCTCGCGATAGGCGAGGTACTGGATGCGCAGATCGATCGACAGCACGAGGTCCCGTCCCGGACGCGCCGGACGGATACTCTCGACGTTCTCGACGATCCTCCCGTAGCGGTCCTGGATGACACGCTTGGCGCCCGATTCCCCGGCCAGCCAGTGATCGAAGGCGAGCTCGAGCCCCTCCTGACCGTTGTCATCGACATTGGTGAAGCCGAGCAGGTGCCCGGTCACCTCGCCCGCGGGGTAATAGCGGCGGTACTCGCGCGAGGTGTAGACGCCCGGGATCGCGAGCGCCTTGATGGCTGCGGCCTCGGCGGGCTGGCGGCCACGCGCCAGATAGAGGAACTCGCGGTCGAGGTTGCTGGTGATGCGTCGCGCGAGCTCCTGGCGCTCGAGCCCGAGCGCGCTCGCGAGGCGCGGGATCTCTCCGGTGGCGGAGGCGAGCTCGCTGGGATTCGCCCAGATCGAGTCCACGGGCGTGCTCACGGCGAGGGGCTCGCCGTAGCGGTCGGTAATGGTGCCGCGGTGCGCGGAGATCTGCAGCACGCGCGTGAAGCGCGCATCCCCCTGGCGGGCAAGAAAGCCGTGATCGACCAGCTGCAGATTCATGGCGCGCCACAGGAGACCCGCGCAGGCGAGCGTCAGCGCGCCGAGCAGCAGCTGCGAGCGCCAGCGGAACGAGCGCCGGGCCGAGTCCTGCGAGCCGCGCGTTTTCATGGCGCGATGATCTCGATGTTCTTCGGCGGCGGAGTCGCCATGTGCAGCCGCGTGCTCGCCACCCGCTCGACGAACGCGTGGCTCGACCAGGCGCTCTGCTCGAGCTGCAGCTGGCCCCACTCGATCTGCAGATTGTCGCGCCGGGCGTTGAGCGTCTCGAGCGCGATGAACAGGTCGCGCGCGCGGTGCTCGCAGTAGATCGCGCCGGCGGCCGAGGCCAGCACCGCCAGCCACAGCAGCGGTACTGCGATCACGAGCCAGGCGCGTGCGCTCAAGCGACTTTCTCCGCCACGCGCAGCAACGCGCTGCGCGCGCGCGGGTTGCGCTTCAGCTCTTCCGCCGTGGCACGGCACTTGCGCCCGACGAGCTTGAGCGGCGGGCGCGCTGCGGGCGGCACGACCGGCAGGCGCGCGAGCGCCGGATCGGGCTGCGATTCGCGCTGCATGAAACGCTTCACCGCCCGATCCTCGAGGGAATGGAAGCTGATCACGGCGAGCCGCCCCCCGACGGCGAGCGCGCTCAGGGCGCCGTTGAGACCGCGCTGCAGTTGCCCGAGCTCGTCGTTGATGAACATGCGCAGCGCCTGAAAGGTACGCGTTGCCGGATGCTTGCCGGGCTCGCGGGTGCGCACCGCGCGTGCCACCAGTGCCGCCAGCTCCGCCGTGCGCGTGAGCGCTCGCGCGTCGCGCGCCTCGACGATGGCACGCGCCACACGGCGTGCGAATCGCTCCTCGCCGAAGGTCGCGATCACCTCGCGTATCTCGTCGACGCTCGCCCGAGCGAGCCAGGCCGAGACGGGCTCGCCGCGTGTCGGGTCCATGCGCATATCGAGCGGGCCATCGGCGCGGAAGCTGAAGCCGCGGCGCGCATCGTCGAGCTGCGGCGAGGACACACCGAGGTCGAAGAGCACGCCACGGCAAGCACGACCGTGCGCATGTAGCGGCACGAGCGTACCGAGGTCGGCAAACGACGCATGGATGAGCGTAAGCCGCACTTCGTCGGCAAAGCGCTGGCGGCCGGACGCGATGGCCTGCGGATCGCGGTCGAGTGCGAGCACGCCGCCTTCTCGACCCAGGGCCTTGAGAATGAGTGCCGTATGGCCGCCGCGCCCGAACGTCGCATCGACATAGTAACCGCCCGCTTCCAGGGCCAGTCCGGCGAGCGCCTCTGCGGCTAGCACCGGTGCGTGCTCATCACCCATTAGCGGTGCGCCTCTGACCCGATCCCACCCGAGGCAGCCGCCGCGCGGCCCCTCCCTCACCCCAGACACGGCCTTACCGGCCGCTCTACAGCGACAGCGACTCGAGCTCGGACGGCAGATCGGTCGCCACCTCTTCGTTCTTCAGCCACAGGTCGCGCCGTTCGTTCCATCGCGACTCGTCCCACAGCTCGAAGCGGTTGCCCTGACCGATCAGCATCCCGTGTCGCTCGAGCTTCGCGAACTCGCGCAGCTCCGGCGGCAACAGCACCCTGCCGTGTCCGTCGAGCGGCAGATCGGTCGCGTGGCCCACCATCAGCCGCTGCAGCCGCCGCGCCGTCGGATTGAGGCTCGGCAGGCTCATCAGCTTGCGTTCGATCTGCTCCCACTCAGGAAGGGGATAAATGAGGAGGCACTGGTCCTTATCCACGGTGACGACCAGTCGGCCCTGGGCGAGACCTGCGATCTGGTCCCGATATCGGGTCGGCATGACCATCCGCCCCTTGTCATCCAAGGTGATTCTTGTTGCACCGCGGAACATGACCTGTCGGGCGGTAGAACGCCCATTCGCCCCCACTTTCTCCCACCGGCTGCCACTATAGGAACCGCCAGCTGACTATGTCAATTGAAAAAGTGAGAAATTCGTCGCATTCACAACGACTTATGTACAAAGGAACAGGTCGGCAAGCTGCCGTGTCCAGCCTGCGGCAACATTTCAGTCATATCTATCAGCGGCTTGTCTGGAGAACTTTATACAGTGCCTCACCTGAGCAGGCACTGAGGGCACTCGGGAAGGCATGCCGGACCCCATCGATGCCGGGGACTGGTGTCCCAGGGATCCGCCACGACGATGGCACCCGGGGAGATGCCGGCAGGCGCGCGAGGTCGCACGCTGCTGCATCGGCAGTCGAGGGGCGCGCGCTCGCGCCGGCGCGAACCTCGCCCGTTCACCAGCACGCCGTCACGGCGTGCGATCAGGTCGAGCTCACCAGGTTGGCGCCGGAGATTGCGGGCGCAATCGTGCCGCGCATCCGCGCGACGAGGTCACGGAGTGGGATCGGGCAACGCTCGCAGCTCGCCGTCGTGCAGCTGCGCCCAGTTGAGCTCGCGGCGGATACGCCGCTCGGCATCGAAGCTCAGGCGCCCGGTGAGGCCGTCGATACTGACATCCCCGGGATGGTTGCGCAGAGCTGCCCCGAGACGATAGGCATCGAAGCCGAAGGCGTACAGGCGACTGCGTTGCAGCCCGCCGTTCGGCCACGCCTCGCGCGTCGCGGCGCGCACCGCCTCGGCGAGATCGCTGCCGAGGATCCACGGCATGTCGGGAAACATCAGACCGTCGAGATCCTGATTGGCGCGCACGTCAGGCTCGAATGCGCTCGAGGTCGCGTAGGTGGGGATGTCGCCGGCGAAGTGGTAGCGCAGCTGCGGACGCAACAGCCGCTCGGTGTTGGCGGGCGCGGGCGAGAAGATGAAACCGATATCGCCGCGGCGGCGCGGCTCGAACTGAAGTTTGGTGCCGAGAATTCCCTCCAGCCGCCGCTCGCGCGCCTGGCTGTCGCTGATTCCCAGAACCGTCGTCACGGCCTCGGAGTAGTCGGTGCGCGCTGTATCGATCGCGGCGGTGGTGATCAGCTGGCCGCCCCCGGCCTCGAGCTCCTGGCGAAACGCCGCCAGCACGCGTGTGCCCCAGTCGCCTGCCGGAGCGAGCGCCACGCCGCGCCGATGATGATCGGCGAGCACGCGCCGCGCCACCAGCCGTGCCTCGTCTTCCGGTGACAGCGCGTACTGGTAGAACTGCGCCGGTGCTGGCGTCTCGGTGGGCAGGAAGTTGAGCGCCAACACCGGCGGGTGCGCGCCGGTGAACTGCGCAGCCGCTATCACCTCCTCGCGTGTCAGCGGGCCGACGATGAGCTCGGCCCCCGAAGCCGCGGCGCGGCCGATGGCTGTCGCCACGCTCGCCGTGCCGGTGTCGTAGATACGCACCCGCGGACGCTGCCCGGCCGGCGACTGGTAATAGGCCGCGAGAAAACCATCGCGCACGCTGAGCGCCGCGGCGGCGTTGCGTCCGCTTAGCGGCAGGAGCAGCGCAATATGTGGCACGAACTCCGCCTGCACCGCCGCCTGTGCCGCCTCCGGGTGGCCGGCGGCGAGCGCCACGCGCGTCTTGAGATCGCGGTAGCGCGCCGCCTGCGCCGCGTTGGCCGGCGTCGGCAGCGTGGCCAGCTGCCGCCAGGCCTCCTGAGTCTGGCCGCGGTCGAGCGCCACTTGCGCGCCCAGCAGCGTGCGCTCGGTCTGCTGCTCGGCAGTCAGTCCTGCCTCGAGGCGCGGCAGAATCCGTGCAGCCTCATCCACGCGTCCGGCATTCAGCCAGGCGCGCGCCGCACGCAGCAGATAGGTGTTGCGCTCCGCACCCGCGTTCTGTGCGGCGAGCGCTTCGTACACGCGCGCGGCCTCGGCGTTGTCGCCGGAGTGCTCGAGGCTCGCGGCGCGATCGACTGACGGCGGCGGCGCCACCGTGAGGCTCGGGCAGCCGCACAACGCGACCGCCGCTGCGAGCGGGACGCAGTACCTGAGCAGTCGAGCGAGCGCTTGAAGGGCCATACGGTTAGCGCGCAGGATGAATGAACAGTTGCCGCCACTCCATGCGGCGTGAGGGTTGGATTATAGATGGTCAAGGCGTCCGGCAGGCTGCTGGTCGTGGCCACACCGATCGGCAACCTCGGCGACCTCAGTCCACGGGCGCGCGAGGCGCTGGCGGCGGTCGCGTGCATCGCCGCCGAGGACACCCGCCACACGCGGATTCTGCTGCAGGCCGCCGGCATCGCGACGCCGCTCGTGTCGCTACACACCCACAACGAGTCCGAGCGCGTGCCGGAGCTCATCGCGCGCCTCGCGCGCGGCGAGGACGTCGCGCTGGTGAGCGATGCGGGCACGCCGCTGCTGTCTGATCCGGGCTTCGAGCTCGTGACCGCTGCGGCGCGCGCCGGTTTTGCGGTGCACACGATTCCGGGGCCCTCAGCCGTAACGGCGGCGCTCGCGGTCGCTGGACTGCCAACGCAGCGCTTCTGCTTCGAGGGGTTTCTCCCGGCTCGCAGCGGCGAGCGCCGCACCGCGCTCGCAGGCCTCGCGGACGAGCCGCGCACGATCGTGTTCTTCGAAGCTCCGCACCGCATCGAAGCGATGCTCGCCGACCTCGCGGAGGCATTCGGTGCCGAGCGGCAGGCGGTGGTGGCCCGCGAGCTCACCAAGGTGCACGAGACGCTCTACCGCGGCACGCTCGCAGAGCTGCGGTTGCGCGCGCAGAGCGAGGAAAATTTCGCGCGCGGCGAGCTCACCGTCGTCGTGCAGGGAGCCGAGCCCGGAGGCGCCAGCAGCGCTGCCGAGCTGCGCCGCACGATGCAGGTGCTGTTGAAAGAGCTGCCGCCGGGTCGCGCCGCAGCCGTGGCCGCGCAGCTCACGGGCGCCCCCCGCGCGGCCGCCTATGCGCTCGCCACCCGCGCCGGCGCGGGCACCCGCGACGACGGGGAGATGCCATGACGCAAGCCCCGCATACTCAGGGCGCGTCGTAGCCGTAGGCCCTCACCCATGGCTCGAGCGCCGGCAGGTGCGGCTCAAGAAACTCACGGTAGTTGCGCCACTTGCCGCGGGCGCTCGCGTAGATCGGCAGTACGACCTGTGCCGCGCTCGGTGTGCCGATGGTGCGCCGGCGGGCGGTTGCGGTGTGCTGACGTACCCGTTCATCCCATTCGAGCCCGAGGAAGCCGAGGAGGCTGCGCGCCGTCGCCTCGAAGCTGCCGACGAGATCCTCGTACCTCACTACGTGCAGGCGCAGCGCCAGCCTGCGACGGCTCGCCTCGACCAGCCGCATCACGGCGGCGTAGTACGCCGTGGCCGTATCGAGTCGCAGCAGCTGGTACATCGCGGTATTCATGCCGAAGCGCTGCTGGTAACAGCTGAGCACGACGTCGCGCGGGTCGCGCAGTACCAGCAGGATGCGGGCCGCAGGAAAGAGGCGGTGGATGAGCGGCAGCAGGACCGCGTTCAGGGGCTGCTTGTCGATGAAAAGCGGCGCGAGCTGCGCACCCGCGCGGCTACTCGCCACCCGTTGCCAGTACCGCTCACGCCAGTGCCCGATCTGCGCGGGCGAGAGGTCCGCCCAATGCCCGAGCGCCTCCTCACGCAGCAGCCCGCTCACCGCATCCAACAGGATATCGCGCTCTTCGAGCGTCGTGATCTGCGGGTGCGAAGCCAGGATCTGATCGAGCAACGTGGTGCCCGAGCGCGGAAAGCCCACGAGGAACACCGGGCTCGCCACCGCGGGAGGCGCCGGACTCCAGCGGGCGGGATCGCTCTGCTCGAGAAACGCCGTCAGCCGCACGATGCTCGCGGGTGACAGCGGGCCGGGGTCGCCGCCAAGGGTCGCGGCGTACTGCTCTTGCTGCAGCGCGTTGGCGGCGGTGAACGCCGCGAAGGCGTCCTGGTAGCGCGCCAGCTTGTCGTACGCCTCCCCGAGATACCCGTGGGCCACGACGCGATTGGTGGGCGAGAGCGAACCGCCGCGCAACAGCGCTTCCAGGATCCGGATTGCCTCGGCAGCCTGATCCCGCCGCAGGTTGACGCGCGCCAGTGTCAGCGCCGCAGAAACGCTCTGCGGCGCAAGCTGCAGCGCCCGCCCGGCGAGACGTCCCGCATCCTCCAGTCGGTGCTCCTCCTCGGCAATGCACGCCGACCCCGCGAGGGGATCGGCATAGTGGGGATCGAGTGCGGCGGCACGCTCGTAGGAGCGCAGCGCCTCCTGCCGCTCCCCCAGATCGCTGAGGACGTTGCCGAGATTGTTATGCGCGATGGCAAAGCCGGGATCCACCTGCAGCGCCGCCTCGAGCGCGCGGCGTGCCTCGGGCAGCCGTCCGTCGGCCCGATACGCCGTGGCGAGATTCACCAGGACGTGAATGTGCGTGGGCATGAGCACGCGCGCGCGCTCATAGAGGGCGATGGCCCCCTGGAGATCGCCCGCCTGGGCGCGCACGCCGCCGAGCACCATCAGGGCGTTGGGCTCCGGTCCCGAACGCTCAAGCGCCGTGGCTGCAAGTCGCGCGGCCTCCTCCCACGCCCGGCGCTGCAGTGCTGCCACCGCCTGCTGGATGAGGTCGAGCGAGTCTGCCTGTGCCACGTCCTTATCCTATGGCCAAAAGCGCCAGCGCGCGGCCCACGTGCATTTGACTTAGCCGCGTGCGGCCTTATCGTGGGCGGCAAGAGTCGGCCGGGCAGTCGCTGCTTCTTCGTCAGCAATGGCGTCGGGGTGGAGGAAAGTCCGGGCTCCGGCGGATCGGGTGCCAGGTAACGCCTGGGGGGCGCGAGCCCACGGAAAGTGCAACAGAGAGCAGACCGCCCAAGTCCCTCACGGGACCGGCAAGGGTGAAACGGTGCGGTAAGAGCGCACCGCGTCGGTGGCAACACGCGACGGCACGGCAAACCCCACCTGGAGCAAGGCCAAATAGGGAAGCGGCGGGCGCGCTGAAAGGCGCGGCTCGCAGCGCTGATCCGCGCGCGCTTCCGGGTAGGCCGCTAGAGGTTCACGGCGACGTGAATCCCAGAGGAATGATTGCCCTCGACAGAACCCGGCTTACAGGCCGACTCTTTCCTATGCGCGGACGCGCGGAATTTCTACTTGACGACCTTGAGCTGCGGACGGCGTGTGCCGGTGCTGCTCGTGCCACCGTCTTCGGCTGACGTCGGGCGCTTGGGCGGATCGGGACCCAGGTCCTGCTCCGAGAACACCATCCCCTCGCCGGTCTCCCGCGCGTATACACCGAGCACCGCACTCACCGGAAACCTGACGTGGTGCACGACGCCGGCGAAGCGCGCGTCGAACTCCACCTCGTCACTGCCGAGCCGCAAGCGCTGCGTGGCGCTCTCACTCAGGTTGAGGACGATCTTGCCCTCTTTCACGTAAGCGCGCGGCAGCTCGGCGCCGTCGAATCCCGCATCGACGATGACGTGAGGGGTATGGCCGCAATCCGTGATCCACTGGTGCATCGCCCGCAGCAGATACGGCCGCTTGGGTAGGGAGCGGGTCATGGCCCTAGCGCAACAGGCGCATCTCCTGCTCGCGGTCGGTGAGTGCCTCGCGGAAGGCCGGGCGGCCGAACACCAGCTGCATGTACTTCTCGATCGGCTGCGCCTGCGGCGGCAGGTCGATCTCGTAGTGCGGCAGGCGCCACAGCAGGGGCGCGATGGTGGCATCCACCAGCGAGAATTCATCGGACAGGAAGTACGGCTTGATCTTGAAGAGGTCGGTGCTCTGCAGCACGGTGTCACGCAGGATTTTCTTCAGCTTCAGCGCCTGCTTCTTGTCCGGCTCCTGGTCGATCTGCTTGGCGACCCCGTACCAGTCGCGCTCGATGCGATATAGAGCCAGCCGGAACTGCGCGCGCGTCAGCGGGTCGACCGGCATGAGCGGCGGGTGGGGAAAACGCTCGTCGAGGTACTCGATGATGACCCGCGAGTCGTACAGGACCAGATCGCGGTCCACGAGCGTCGGCACGCTGTGATAGGGGTTGAGGTCGAGCAGATCCTCGGGAAAGCGGCCGGCCTCGACGCTCACAATATCGATGCTGATGCCCTTCTCGGCCAGCACGATCCGCGTCCGATGACTCCACGGGTCATCGGGTGCGGAGAACAAGGTCATGATCGATCGTCTGCTCGACAACTTGCCGCCCCCGCACCGCTGCGGTCAGTGGACGTCCTTCCAGTATTCGCGCTTCACCAGCCAGGCCAGCCAGGTGAACAGCAGCAGAAACAGCACCACCCACACACCGAGCTGGTGCCGCTCGACCTGGCTCGGGTCGCTGACGTAGTCGAGAAAGTTCACCGTGTCGCGCACGAAGCCGTCGTACTCCTCGAGGCTCATGCGGCCCGGAGCAACCTGCTCGAAGTGATCGAAAACCTGCTCGTGGGTGGTGGTGCCGTCCGCGCCCGGATGGTCGACGGTCCGGTAGACCGCCGTCTTCAGTCCCTCGAGCTCCGACAGCACGTCCGGCATGGCGGTCGCCGGGAGACGCAGGTTGTCGGCGCCGGTCTGGCGCGTCGGATCGATGTAGAACGTGGTGAGGAGCTGATAGATATAGTCCGTGCCGCGCGCGCGCACCATGAGCGACAGATCCGGCGGTGCCTTGCCGAACCAGCTCTCGGCGTCCTTGGCCGGCATGCTCGTCTCGATATAGTCGGCCGCCTTGCGCCCGGGCGGCAGCAGATCCTTCTCGAGGAGTGCCTCCGGGATGCCCAGATCCGCGCCGAGCCGCGACCAGCGCTCGTACTTGAGCCCATGGCAGCCGAGGCAGTAACTGGCGAAGTTGCGGGCACCGCGCTGCACCGAGGCGCGATCGGCGACGCTCGTCTTTGCGCGCCAGCTCTGCCAGTCTGCGCCGAACTTGGCTGCGCCCTCGGCGCTCTCTGCGGCCGGCAAGCGCGGCGGCGCGCAGGCGACCGCGGTCAGCAGTGCCGCAGCCAGCAGCGCCCGGGCGCTGCGCCGCGCGAAGCCCTCGGGAGCCCCCTCAGTGCGCATGGTAGGTCACCCTTTCAGGCACGGGCTTCACCGGGTCGAGCTTGGTGTACAGCGGCATGAGGAGGAAGTACGCGAAGTACAGCGCCGCGAGGAACCGCGCGATCACCACGTAGATGCCTAACGCTGGCTGCAGCCCGAGATACCCCAGCCCGACGAACGACATCACGAAGATCGCCAGCGCCGTGCGCGAGATCCAGCCACGGTAGCGCATCGACTTCACCGGCGAGCGATCCAGCCACGGCAGAAACAGGAACAGCATCACCGCGATCAGCAGCAGCAAGGCACCGATCCGCTGGTCCGGCACGGCGCGCAGGATGGCGTAGTACGGGGTGAAGTACCACACCGGCGTGATGTCCTCGGGGGTGGACACCGGGTTGGCAGGCTCGAAGTTCGGCGACTCGAGGAACAGTCCGCCGAAGGTCGGCACGAAGAACACCACGATCGCGAGCAGCACGAAGAACACGCCGATGCCGACCACGTCCTTCACCGTGTAATAAGGATGGAACGGGATGCCATCGAGCGGCTTGCCGTCGGCGCCGAGCTTGTCCTTGATCTCGATGCCGTCGGGGTTGTTCGAACCCGTCTGGCGCAGCGCCACCAGGTGCAGCGCGACGAGCAGCAGCAGCCCGAGCGGCAGGGCCGCGACGTGCAGCGCGAAGAAGCGGTTGAGCGTTGCATCCGCGATGCCGTAGTCGCCGCGGATCCACAGCACCAGGTCCGGCCCGATTCCCGGGATGGTGCCGAACAGGTTGATGATCACCTGCGCTCCCCAGAACGACATGTTGCCCCACGGCAGCACGTAGCCCATGAAGGCCTCCGCCATGAGCGCCAGGTAAACCGCCATGCCGAACAGCCACAGGAGCTCGCGCGGCTTGCGGTACGACCCGTAGAGCAGCGCGCGGAACATGTGCAGGTACACGACGATGAAGAAGAAGGAGGCGCCGCTCGAGTGCAAGTAGCGGATCAGCCAGCCGTAGTCGACCTCGCGCATGATGAACTGCACCGAGTCGAAGGCCGTCGCCTCGCCGGGCTTGTAGAACATGGTGAGGAAGATGCCGGTGACCAGCTGCAGCACCAGCACCACCAGCGCGAGCGACCCGAAGAAGTACCAGATGTTGAAATTCTTCGGCGCGTAGTAGCCGGTCAGCTGCGTGCTGATGAACTCGCGCACCGGCAGGCGCTTGTCGAGCCACGCCATGAAGCCCTTGCCGGCGTCCGCGGCGCCCGTCTTTGGCAGTGCGGCTGATGCGCCCGTTGCGGTCTTTATGCTCACGATGCCGCTCCTTTCTCGTCAGCGCCGATCAGCAGCAGTTGCTCTTTCGGGTACGAGTAGGGCGGCACCACGAGGTTGACCGAGGCTGGCGAGCCGTCGAACACCCGCCCCGCGAGATCAAAGCGCGAGCCGTGGCACGGACAGTAAAAACCGCCCGGCCAGGACGGATAGAGCTCGCCCGCGGCGAAGCGCTGCTTGGGCAGGCACCCAAGGTGCGTGCAGATACCGATCAGCACCAGGAACTCGGGGGTGCGGGAGCGCTCTGTATTGGTCGCGTACTGCGGCTGCTTGGAGGACTTCGAATCGGGATCCTTCAGATCCCCATCGTGACCCGATATGCGCGTGACCATGTCGGGCGTGCGCCGCACCACGTAGATCGGCTGGCGACGCCATACCGGCACGCCCATCTGTCCGGGCTCGAGCTTCGAAAGGTCGAATTCGACCGGGGCTCCGGCCGCGCGGGCGCGCTCGGAGGGACTCCAGGACTCTATGAAGGGTATGGCCGCGAACACCGCGCCCGCGGCGCCGGTCGCTATCGTGGCTCGGGTGAGGAACTTGCGCCGGCTCAGGTCGACCTCGTCGCCGCCGGCGACCCCTGCGTGATCCGCCATCTCGCCACTCTCCCGCTGTCTGACACGCCCGCCGCAGCTGTGTTGCGCGTCGCGCACCAAGCGAACTGCGCGTGGGTGCAGTTTCGTACCTTGCGGGGGGCGGCGCATTATACACAAACGGACCCGCCTCCCCGGACGCGCCTCGATCGGCGCGCGTGCGAGGTGCGTTGCGCAACACAGCCGCTTTAGCCGGAGTTGTATGCTCGAGCATCTGGGCCGCGGGCTGACCTTCGTGGCCGGATCGGTCGTTGGGGGACTCGCCCTGGCATTTCTGATCGTCGCGGCGCGGCCGGATCTGATCCGCGGCCGCAGCCCGCCGCCCACCGTGGCGGCTCCCAGCCCGGCTGCGCCCCCTGCCCCGGCCGCGCCCGCCGCCCCCGCGACGCCGGAGTCCGCCCGCGTCCAGGAGGCGCCGGCACGCGTCACCTATGCGGACGCGGTGCAGCGCGCCGCGCCGGCGGTCGTCAACGTGTACACCGACCGGATCGTGACCGAACGGCTTTCCCCCTCGCTCGGGGAGCTGTTCGGGGAGTTTCTGCCGCGCTATCGGCAGCGGGTCGAGCGTACTCTGGGGTCCGGGGTCATCGTCGACACCTCCGGCCACATCGTCACCAACGACCATGTCATCGCCAACGCCCAGTCGATCCGCGTACAGCTCGCCGACGGCCGGGTCGCCGAGGCCCACATCGTGGGCACGGATCCCGACACCGATCTGGCGGTGCTCAAGGTGGGCCTGAAGTCCCTCCCCGTGGCCCCGCTCGGCCGCTCCGACCAGTTGCGGGTCGGCGACGTGGTGCTCGCCATCGGCAATCCGCTCGGTCTCGAGCACACCGTCACCCACGGCATCGTCAGCGCCACGAGCCGCGCGCAGCTGGGCATCGCGCCCGTCGAGGACTTCATCCAGACCGATGCGGCGATCAACCACGGCAACTCCGGCGGCGCACTGGTCGACTCGAGCGGTGCGCTGGTGGGAATCAACACCGCAATAGTCGCCAAGAGCCTGGGCGTGGAGGGGATCAGCTTCGCCATCCCGGTGAACATGGTGCGCGGGGTGCTGAGTGAGATCATCGCGCACGGCCGGGTGATCCGCGGCTGGATCGGTATCGTCCCGGAAGACCTCACGGCCGAGCAGGCGCAGCAGGTCGGACTCGCGCAGGGTGGCGTGGTGATCGCCAATCTCTACCTCGGCAGCCCCGCGCAGGAGGCGGGCCTGATGCCCGGCGACCTGCTGCTCGAGGTCAACGGCGCCACCCCGCACGGCGCGCAGGACGTCCTCGGCCGCATCGCTCTCATGAAACCGGGGTCGAGCGTCAAACTGCGGGGAGTGCGCAGCCGGGGCCCGTTCGAGGCAACGGTGCACGTCGGCGAGCGCCCGCGGACACAATAGCCGCATGACCCGCCTGCAAACCCGCACTTTCAGCTCGCGTGCCGAACTCGACTCGGCGCTCGCCGCACGGCTTGCCGCCAGTCTCGCAGCTCCCGGGCCCTCCGCCGTCATGCTTTCCGGCGGCACGACCCCGATGAACGCCTATCACACGGTCGCGCGCGGCCCCCTCAGGCACGATGACCGCCTGCATGTGCTGTTCACGGACGAGCGCTACGTACCCGCCGATTCCGCGGCGAGTAACTATCATCAGTCGCGCGCCCTGCTCGATGCCCTGGCGCTGCCCGGGGAGGCGTTGCTGCGCGTGCGCACCGAGCTGCCGCTCGAGGCCGCGGCGGCGGACTACGATACGGCGCTGAGCACGCTGCTCAGCAGCGGGGTGCACGTGGGACTTGGACTGCTCGGCCTCGGTGCCGACGGCCATACGGCCTCGCTGTTCCGCGCCGCCGACCTCGAGCGCGCGCGCGGACGCTACGCGATCGCCGTGCAGCGGCCCGACGGCATGAGCGCGGTGAGCGTGACGCCGGATTTCCTCGCCACCGTGCGTGAGCCGGTGTTCGTCGTCGCCGGTTCCGACAAGGAGAGCGCGGCGGCTGCGCTGCGCGCCGCGGACCCGAATCTCGTCGCCTGGCAGGCCGTTGCGGGCTGCTCAGAGGTCGAGCTGTGGATCGCACCGACGGGCTGAGCGCCTCGCGCGAGGCGGCGCCCGGGCGGCGTCTATACTTCGCTCACCATCGGGTCCCGACGGGTGCACGCTGATGTTCCTGCAGATCGAGAATTTCCTCACCGCCGCCGAAGTGCAGTCGCTCGCTGAGATCGCGCGTCAGGCGAAGTTCATCGACGGCAGGCTCTCCAACCCCCACAACATCGCCAAGGACAATGCGATCAGCGATCTCAATGATCCGCTGGCGCGCCGTGCTTCGCAGATCGCACTCACGGCTCTGCAGCGCAGCGAGCAGGCGAGGAACTTCACCTTCCCGAAGCGAATCGCGCTGCCCACGCTGCTGCGCTACGACGTCGGCATGAAGTACGGGGTGCATATCGATGCGGCCTTCCTGCCGGTCGGTCCCGAGCCGCTGCGCTCGGACGTCTCGTGCACCCTCTTCATCTCCGGCCCCGGGGACTACGAGGGCGGCGAGCTGATGATCCATCTCGGCACGGAAGTGACGCGTATCAAGGGCGCGGCGGGGACCGTCGTCTTCTATCCGTCCACCACACTGCACGAGGTAGTGCCGGTGCGCTCCGGGCAGCGCCTGGTCGTGATCACGTTCATCGAGAGCCAGATCCCGGACGAGAGGCAGCGGGACCTCCTCTACACCCTCGGCGAGGTGCGGGCGCTCGAGGGGCTGAAGATGGACTGGAGCAACCGCACCCAGCTCGAATACGTGATTGCCAACCTGCACCGCATGTGGTCGCGCTAGGGTGCTCCCGGCACCGGGCTGCCAGTGACCGAATCCCTCCCGGCCTCACCCGCCGCCGCCCTCGCCCAGGAAGCCTCGCGCCTCGAGCGGGCCGGCCGGCTCGAGGAGGCCGCCGCGACCTACGAGCGCCTCCTCGCGCGCTCGCCGGAGCTTCCCGACTGCTGGTACAACCTGGGGCTCCTGCAGCGCCGCCTGGGCCGGTGGGAGGCGGCGCTCGAGTCCTATGGGCAGGCGCTGCGCCGTGGGGTGAGTGGCCCCGAGGAGGTGCACCTCAATCGCGCCGTCGTGCTCGCCGACTGCCTGCGGCGGGAGGCTGCCGCCGAGGGTGAGCTGCGCACCGCTCTCGAGCTCAACCCACGTTACCTGCCTGCTCTTCAGAACCTCGCCAACCTGTGCGAGGACCTCGGGCGGCGCGATGAGGCCCGCGCCTTGTATGAGCGCATCCTCGCGCTCGCCCCGCATTCGCATGAGGCCCTGGCGCGCGCCGCGCAGCTCGCGCGCGTGACGGGACCGGAGGATCCGATCATCCCCCGGCTGCGCGCCGCGCTCGCCGATCCCAAGGCGAGCGCGGCCGAGGGCGCGAGCCTGGGGTTCTCCCTCGCGCAGGCGCTCGATGCCGCCGGGGAGTTCGCGGCGGCCTTTGCGGCAGCCGTGGCCGCGAATGGCGCGAGCCGCGAGAGCGTCCGGCCCGCCGTGCGCTACGACCGTGCGGCTCACGAGCGCTTTATCGATGCGCTGATCGCGGCCTTCCCGCACCCTGAGGGGGATATCCGCGCGCAGTCCGACGCCCCGCCGATCTTCGTCTGCGGCATGTGGCGCTCGGGCTCCACCCTCGCCGAGCAACTGCTCGCCGGCCACTCCGCCGTGACCGCGGGCGGTGAGCTCGATCTCCTCCCGCAGCTGGTGCAGAGCGATCTCAGCCCTTTTCCGCAGGCGGTGGCCTCGCTCTCGGCAGCGCGCTCGCGCGGGCTCGCGGATCGCTACCGCGCCGAGCTCGCGGCGCTTTTTCCGGACGCGCAGCGGGTGACGGACAAGCGCCCCGATAACTACCTGCTCATCGGTCTTATCAAGCGGCTGTTCCCCGGGGCGCGGATCGTGCACACCACCCGCGATGCGCTCGACACCTGCCTCTCGGTATTCTTCCTGCATCTCGATCCGCGGCTCGCCTGGGCGCTCGATCTCGCAGATATCGGTCACTACTTCCTCCAGTACCGGCGGCTGATGGCACACTGGCAGTCGCTGTTCGGGGAGGACATTCTGGATTTCAGCTACGACGCCCTGGTGCGCGAGCCCCGCCCGGCCGTCGAGCGGCTGCTCGCTTTCTGCGACTTGCCGTGGGAGGAGACCTGCCTCACTCCCTCGGTCCGCGGCGCCGTGAAGACAGCCAGCGTATGGCAGGTGCGCGAGCCCCTCTACCGCCGCTCGAGCGGGCGCGCCGCGCACTATCGCCGCGAGCTCGCGGCGCTCGCCACGTACCTCGGCGAGGCCGCGCCATGAGCGCCCACGCGGCAACCGTGGTCCCGATGTTTGCGACGCCCTTCGCCACGGTGCCTTTGAAGGTACCCGGCGCGGCGGACGGCTCACTCGCGGCGCGGCTCGCCGCCTGGGCCAGCGAGGCCCGGCGCGATCCCGAGGCGCCACCCGATCCGCTCTGCTATCGCAGCCGGGAGGAGCTCTTCGAGTCGGGCGAAGAGCCGATCGCCAGCCTGAAGCGCGAGGTGCTCGCCGGGCTCAGTGCCGCGGTGGGCGCGACCACCCTCCGCGCGGCGGCCGAGTCAGGGGGGCTCACGGTACGGGCGCGTGCGCGCCTCGCCATCATCCGCCCAAACGGCTGTCTGCCCGCGGCGAGCCTGCCGCTCGCCTCCTGGTGTGCGATCTACTGTGTCGCCGCCCCGGAGACGCCCGCGGATCGCCCGCTCAGCGGGGTGCTGCGGCTTTACGAGCCGCGCCTTTCCAATATGTTCCTCGATGGGTCGAACTGGCAGCTGCGTCCGCCGTTTGCCAACGGGCACCAGACCTGGAGGCCGGTCGCCGGTCACCTGGCGGCCTTCCCCGCCTGGCTCACCCACGAGGTCGCTCTCAATCGCTGCGATCGCGACCTGATGCTGGTCATCGCCCGGGCGCGCTTCGCCAACCCCGGCCAGGACGAGGAACCGCCATGGTGAGCGCGCAGCTGCGCATCCAGGCCGGGTTCGCCGTGCCGTTCGCCGAGACGCGGCTCTCGCCCTGCGAGCGGCTCAACCGCGAGCTGGAGGCGCTGTTTCTCGCTCGCGAGACCGATGAGTACCGCAACCCCACCCCGAGCCATATCCCACAGTCGGAGCTCTTCGAGAGCCGCTTCAATCTGTTTCGCTGGCCGGAGAGCTGCGTGCAGGAGCTGCGCAGCTTCATGCTCGACTGCATCGCGCGCACCGCCCTTGAGGGATCGACGCTTACCGCGGCGGACTTCTCGCGGCTGAAGATGCACAACCATACCTGGTACCACATCACCCGCTATGCGGGGTCCTTCGTGGCCCACAACCATCCGCTCGCCTCCTGGTCGGCCGTTTACTGCGTGCGAGCCGGCGAGCCCGTGCCGGCTCACCCGGGCAGCGGACTGCTGCGGTTTCTCGACCCGCGCGGCGGCGCCGGCGCGTTCCGGGACGCAGGCAACCGCACGCTGCGGAGTGCTTACGCTGTCGGTCCGCGCGAGGTACGCCTCGAGGAGGGTCAGATCGTCATCTTCCCCTCCTACGTCCTGCACGAGGTGAGCCCGTTCTACGGACAAGACACGAGGATTACCGTCGCGACGAACTGCTGGTTCACCTGATTCGGCCTGGGAAGTCCGAAATCCGCTACTCCGATCGCTGTTGCTCGAATGCAACATCGGGGGTGGCACGCCGCGCCCGAGCGGGAAAGGCTGCGCTCGCCAGCGTTCCCGGCTCGCTGCTGCTTGGCAACACAGGGGCAAGATGCTCTAATGCGCCCCTGTTCGAAAAAGAGGGCCCGGGGGACCGACAAAGATCGGTACGAGGAGCCGGGTCGGCATCGATTCGTATTCGTAGACCCATTCGCACTTCTAGTTAGGGGAGAAAACATGGCGAACAGTCGCAGCTTGCAACAGGCTGTGCGTTTGGCGCTCGCGACGGCCACGGCGGCCGCCGGCGTACCTGCGCTCCACGCTCAGACAGCACCCGCTCAGGCCGAAGCCGCACCGGCGCCGATGGCCGAGGTAGTGGTTACCGGATCACGCTTACAGACGCCGAATGAGACCTCGATCAGCCCGATCACGACTGTCTCGGCGGCGGATGTCCAGGCGACCGGCCTGACGCGCGTCGAAGACATCCTGAACAACCTGCCGATGGTGTTCGCGGGCATGAACTCGACCACCTCCAACGGCAACGACGGCACGGCGGCCGTCGACCTGCGCGGACTTGGCAACCAGCGCACGCTCGTGCTGGTCGACGGTCTGCGCCTCGGCCCGGGTGCGGGCGACGGTCGCAACTACTCCGACATCAACGAGATTCCCGCGGCGCTGATCGAGCGCGTGGACATTCTCACGGGTGGCGCGTCTGCGGTGTACGGCGCGGACGCGGTCGCGGGCGTCGTGAACTTCATCCTCAATACGCACTTCGAGGGGGTGCGGGTGGATGCGGGCTATCACTTCAACCAGCACAACCAGGACAACCCCGACGGCGTGCAGCAGGCCGTGACCGCGGCGGGCGATCCGCTGCCGTCGAGCTCGGTCGACACCGGCTTCGGCAAGAACGCCTCGATTCTGGTGGGCTCGAACTTTGCCGACAACAAGGGCAACGCGACCGCCTACATCACCTACGACAATCAGGGCGCAACGCTGCAGAAGAGCTTCGACTACAGCGCCTGCTCGCTTACCGTGGGCAGCGGCAACAAGCTGGCGTGCGGCGGCTCGGGCACCTCGGCGAAGAACGGCGCGGGCGGCGAGTTCCTCGGCTACGCCGGCACGGGCGCGAAGTTCCTCGACAATACGGTCGATGGGACGAACAACAACTTCCGGGCCTTCCAGGCGCCCGGCGATCTCTACAACTACGGCCCCATCAACTACTACCAGGTGCCGAACGAGCGCTGGACCGCGGGCGCGTTCGTCAACTACGAGATCAATTCGCATGCCCAGGTGTATGCGAATGTGATGTTGATGCGCAATGACCAGCAGGCGCAGATCGCAGCGAGCGGCGACTTCGGCAATCCGTCGTTCATTGCGTGCGCCAACCCGCTGCTCAATGCCTCCGAGAAGGCGGTGGCCTGCAATGCCACATTCCAGGCCCAACAGGGCAATCCGTCCGAGAACTTCGGCGGGGTCAACTATCCCGGCCTCAACCTGTACATCCTGCGCCGTAACGTCGAAGGCGGCCCGCGTGTCGCGAGCTTCCAGATCGACAACGCCCGTGAGGTGGCGGGTATCAAGGGCGACATCAACGATGCGTGGACCTACGACGTGTCCGCGCAGCACAGCGTGGTCGATGATGCCGTCTCGAATCTCAACTACCTGTCGAACGCCGCCATCCAGCAGTCGCTGAACGTGCTGCCTGGACCTGGCGGAACCGCGGTGTGCGGCGGCCCCAACAACGGCCTCGGCATCGGTCCTCTGGTGACCGGCACCGGGGCCGCCGGCACCGCATTCTCGCCGAACTCGGCTTGCGTGCCGTGGAACATCTGGAAATCGGGCGGTGTGACGCCGCAGGCGCTGGGCTTCCTCTCGATCCCCGAGCAGCTGCAGGCGAGCGTCACCGAGTACGTGGTGAACGGCTCAATCACCGGCGATCTCGGCAAGTACGGCGCGAAGCTCCCCTGGGCCGACGACGGCCTGCAGCTGAACGTCGGTACGGAGTGGCGCGAGGATACCGCGAACTTCAATCCCGACTACGTGTCGCAACAGGGTCTGGCCGCCGGTGGCGGTGGCGCGACCGTGCCGGTGGCCGGCGCGATCTCGGTGTGGGAAGGGTTCACTGAGCTGCGCCTGCCTATCGCCCAGCACCAGCCGTTCGCGGACGATCTGTCAATCGAGGGTGGCTATCGCTACTCGTCCTACGGCCAGGGCTTCACGACCAACACCTACAAGCTCGGTCTGGAGTGGGCACCGGTCAAGGACATCCGCCTGCGCGGCAGCTACCAGCGTGCGGTGCGCGCGCCGAACATCGGCGAGCTCTACGCGCCGCAGTCGGTGGGACTCGATGGCTCGGTGGATCCGTGCACCGGCCCGACTCCCTCCGGCTCGCTGGCGGGCTGCGAGGCGAGCGGCCTGAAGCCAACCGAGTACGGTCACCTGGGTGCGAACCCGGCCAACCAGTACAACGGCAAGCTCGGTGGCAACCCCAGCCTGAAGCCTGAGATCGCCGATACCTACACGGTGGGCTTCGTCCTGCAGCCGCATGTGGTCCCGAACCTGATGCTGTCGGTCGACTACTTCGACGTCAAAATCAAGGACGTGATCGAGACCCTGGGCGGCAACACCATCATCAACGGCTGCGTGTTCTCCGGCCAGTTCTGCAACCTGGTAAACCGCGATCCGGCGAACGGCTCGTTGTGGCTGTCGCCGCTCGGCTATGTCGAGGATACGGAGGTCAACGCCGGCGAAAAGGTGACGAAGGGCTTCGACATCAAGGCGAGCTACCGCGTGCCGCTGCCGGCTCTCGGCTCGTTGCTGTTCGGTCTCGAGGGCACCAAGATCAACACACTGGCGACGACGCCAGTGGCTGGCCAGGGCGCGTACGACTGCGCCGGCTACTTCGGCGATGCCTGCGGGGGCAGCGACCCGACCTGGCGCTCGGTGCTGAACATCACGTGGTCGACGCCGTGGGATGCACTCGATCTCACCCTGCGGTGGCGGTACCTGGGGTCGCAGACTTCCGAGCAGCTGAACTCGAGCAAGTACCTGCAGGGAACCGACTTCTACGCGCCCCTGACCCACATCCCGGCCTACAACTATCTCGACCTGTCGGGGAGCTTCAACCTCTACAAGAGCATCCGGCTGGAGATCGGTGTCAACAATATCTTCGACAAGAGCCCACCGCTGATCGTACTCGGCGACTGCTCGACCTCGAGTCCCGGCGGTGCGAACTGCAACGGCAACACCTTCCCGGGTGTGTACGACGCGACTGGGCGGTATATCTTCGCCCACCTCTCGGCGCAGTTCTAAAGTCGGAGTATCACCTCAAGACGGCGGGCCTCACGGCCCGCCGTTTTTTTTCGGCGCCACGGGGACGCGGCCGTCAGTGCACGCGTCGCGCGCGCAGCAGCCGCTGGCTCGGAGTGCGCATGAGGTAGGAGCCGAGAGCGGCACGCTTGATCGAAACCGTATCGCCCTCGGCAAGCAGCGGATCGGCTTCCTCGAGTTCCCACAGCGCCCCGTCCTCGAGCGACACGGTCATGCGGCCGCTGAGGCTGTGCCCCACGGCTACAACTCGGGCCTCGAGCGCCTGACTGACGGGCGGCGGCTTTGGATGCTCAGCGGCATACAGTCCGAAGGACGCCGTGCTGGCAGGTGCTGCTGGGTTGGCGGGTGCAGCCGGGGCAGCGGCGGGCGGCGCGGAGGCGGCGCGGGCCGGCGTAGCAGGCGATGTGGGCGCTGGAGCGGCAGCGGGGGCCGACGCCCGGGGAGCGGCGCTTGTCGGCGCCGCGGCGACGGCCTGCGGAGCCTGCGGCGCGCCGGGCGCGCGCCCCGCGAGCGTGTCATAGCAGGCGAGTCGCTCGGCGTCGGAGGGAAGCGAGGCACACGCGCTCAGACCGCCGGCCGCCGGCGGTCCCGCCGGTTGCGCGAGGCAGCTGAGCGATCCGACGAGCAGGCCCAGGCCGCCGATCAGGCGCATGAGCTTCACCTGCTGGGTCATAGCGCCTCCGTGGCACTCGTGCCGTAGTAGCCGCCGACGACCTCGGTCGCGGCGCGGATGAGGTCGCGCTCCGCGGCGCTGAGGAACGGGTTCCAGATATCGAAGATCAGAATGCCGCGCGGTACATCCGACTCGTTCCATGCCTCGTGCTCAACCGTGTCATCGAACACCCAGGCCTTGCCGGGCAGCCACTCGCGCGTCTCGCTGCCGACGCGAAAGCCGCAGTGTGGCGGCACGATCAGTGGCAGGTGCACGGTGAGACGGGTGTTGGTGACACCGGTGTGCGCCGGGATGCGCGTGTGCGCGTCCAGAATCGAAAAATAGGCGGTGGGCCCGCGCCAGGCGACATCGCACTGCGGCGCGCCGCGCAACGCCTGCGCGGTGCGCGGACAGCGTGCCAGATGAGACGCCTGTGGCACCGACTGGTTCCACAGGAAGTAGGCGCTCCAGCGGCGCGATCTGTTGAGCTCCTTCCACTGGTTGAGCGGCAACCCGTCGCGATAGGCGACGTAGGGCTCGAGACCCTCGCGGTCAGAGACGAGCACGCTCATGAGCTCGGTGCGGATCTCATCGCTCGCGGCCTCGATCGCATCCAGCCACGGAAAATCCTCGCGATCGAAGAATTCCAGAGTCGGAAGCTCCGGGAAGTACATGAAGGTTGGCTGCGACTCGAAGCGTGCGCGCCTGCCGGTGAGCAGATCGATGCAGCGGTCCACGCGCCGGTAGGCTGCCCCGCCATGGCTCGTGCGAATGCCGGCGAGCCGCTCTTCGATGGCGGCAGCGAGCGCCGCCTCATCCTCGGCGACCTTGGCCCGCGCATGCTCGATCACGGGCGCGACCGTCTCCGGGGGCGCCGCGCCCGGGGGCAGAGTGGCGAGCGCATTGCGGTAAACACGCGCGGCGTTACGCGGATCGCCGGTCGCCTCCATCAGGGCAGCTTTCTGCAACAGCGAGGCGAGGTGCCGCGGCTCGAGCGCCAGCGCGCGCTCGAGCGCGTCGAGCTCCTCGGGGAGCTGGTTGAGCATATGCAGGCTGGAAGCGAGATTCGACCAGAGATTCGGATGCCCCGGATCCGCCTGGGTGGCCCGCCGGAAGAGCTCGGCCGCCTTGGCGGCGTCGCCGCGGTTCAGCATCTTGAGTCCCAGCTCATTCAGCACCGCCGGGTGGGTCGGCGCGAGCTGTGCGACGCGCGCCAGCAGCTGCTCAGCTTCGGTGCCGCGCCCGGCCGCCTCGGCGGTCTTGGCGGCCTGGATCAGCCGCAGCACGGTTGCGTTGTCGGTAACCGGTGCTGCAGCCGCGGCGTTGACGTCGCTCATCACTCTCACCTATGTTTTTCGGGTATTTGCATGCGATTCTAACCCGACGCCGTAACGTACGGAGAGCCGCCCTGAAGTCGCCCCCGAATGTGGATCTCGCACTGATGCAGGCGGCCGCGCTCCTGGAGCGCGAGCCGCGGGCGGCGGCGCGCGCCGCCGCCGAGGTCCTGCGCTCGCACCCCGGGCAACCGACGGCCCTGCTGCTGCTCGCTGCCGCACATCGCGCTGCCGGCGACCCACAGGCTGCAGCTGCCGAGTTTGCCGCCCTGGCGGACGCACAGCCCGGTTCGGCGGTCATCCAGCTCGAGCTCGCTCGTGCACTGCAGGCCGCGGGCGGCGACACGGAGGCTCGCGCGGCGCTCGAGCGCGCCGTGGCCCTGGCGCCCGACCTGGCCGAGGCCTGGCGCGAGCTGTCGCTGCTGCACGCGGCGAGCGGCGCGGCCGTGGCGTGCGATGCGGCCTACGCCCGCTACGAGGCGCTGGTCCCCGAGAGCGGGCGCTTCGGTGAAGCGCTGACTGCACTCGGCAGCCAGCGCTACGGCACCGCCGAGGAGCTCTTGAGGCAGGCGCTCGCGCAGGGGCCGCGCGACCCGGTCGCACTGCGCCTGCTGGCGCGGGCCGCGCGCGCGCGCGAGGACTACCGGGAGGCCGACCGCCTGCTGAGCGAATGCCTGCGGCTTGCTCCGGGCTACAGCCGCGCGCGCCTCGACCTGCTCGGCATCCTGCACGAGCAGCAGCGCGGCGAGGCGATGCTCCCGCTGGTCGAGCGGCTGCTGGCCACCGACCCCGCCAACGAGAGCTATCGCACCCTGCAGGCGATCGCCTATAGCCTGCTCGGCCGGAGCGAGCACGCCATTGGGATTCTCGAGCGGCTGGCGCAGGAATTCCCGGCAAGCGAAGTGGTGTGGCTCAATCGCGGACACGTGTTGCGCGCCGCCGGCCGCGGTCGTGAGGCGATCGCCGCCTATCGCCGCTGCTGCGAGCTCAAGCCCGAACTCGCGAGCGGCTGGGTCGCCCTCGCCAACCTCAAGACCTTTCGCTTCACCCCCGAGGATATCCAGACCATGGAGCGCCAGCTCGCGCGCGAGCAGCTGCCCGACGATACGCGGGCGGAGTTCGAGTTCGCGCTCGGCAAGGCGCAGGAGGATGGCGGCGATTTTGCCGCCTCCTTCGGACACTACGCGCGCGGCAACGCGCTGCGGCGTACTTTGGTGGGTCATCAGCCGGAGGCCGTGACGCGTTTCGTGCAGCGTGCGCAGCGCCTCTACACGCGCGAGTTCTTCGCCGCCCGCGCCGGCTCGGGCTGCGCCTCGCCCGATCCCATCTTCATCGTCGGCCTGCCGCGCTCCGGATCGACGCTGGTCGAGCAGATCCTCGCGAGTCACTGCCAGGTGGAAGGCACACGCGAGCTGAGCGACGTCATCCAGTTCGCGGTCGAGTTGGGCAACCGCGAACGCGAAACCAACGAGGCGCCGCGCTACCCGCAGTCGGTCGCCGGTCTGACGAGCGGCGAGCTCGCGGCGCTCGGCGAGCGCTATCTCGCGCAGACCCGCGCACACCGCCAGCTCGGCCGTGCACGTTTCATTGACAAGATGGGCAGCAACTTCCTGCACGTCGGGCTCATTCACCTGATGCTGCCCAACGCACGCATCATCGACGTGCGCCGCGCACCGCTCGCCTGCTGCGTGGCCAACTTCAGACAGCACTTCTACCGAGGCGCCTGGTTTACCTACGGTCTCGAGGACCTCGGCCGTTACTATCGCGACTACGCCGCGCTGATGGCGCACTTCGATGCGATGCTGCCGGGGCGGGTCTATCGCCTCAGCTACGAGCGCCTGGTGACCGATCTCGAGGGCGAGGTGCGCGCGCTGCTCGCGCATTGCGGCCTGCCGTTCGAGGCGGCCTGCCTGCGCTTCCATGAGACCCGCCGCGCGGTGCAGACCGTAAGCTCTGAGCAGGTACGCCAGCCGCTCTACACCGACGCCCTCGAGCACTGGCGTAACTTCGAGCCGTGGCTGGCGCCGCTCAAGGAGGCGCTCGGCGAGCTCGCCGTCACGCCGGATCGGGTGCCCGGCCGATGACAGGGAGCGCTCAGGCGCTGTGGCGGGCGCCGTCGCCCGCCAGCTCGAGCAACGGCTTGAGCGCGGCGAGGTACGGCTCGTAGTTCCGCCAGCGGCGGATCGAGCGGGAGTTGATCTTCTGGCGCACCTGCCAGCGGCTGGCGGTGGTGACGACCCGCGCGGTCCGATGGAAGTCGAGGCACCGCGCATCCCACGGCAGTCCGACGAACTCGAGCATGCGCGCGGTCCAGTACTCCTGATCGGCAACCAGCGCTTCATACGGGACTTCGAGCAGCGTCCGCGCCGGAAGCACCGCGCGCCAGTGTGCCGTGATGCGCAGATACTCGCCGTAGTAATGCCGCAGGCCCTCGAGATCCCTGGCATGCGGATGCCGGTCGCCGAAGTTCTGGAAGTACAGCGACAAGCACGTGTCGAGCGGATCGCGCCGCATGTGGATGATTCGGGCGCGCGGAAACACCACGTGGATGAGCCCCGCATGCAGAAAATTCGCCGGCATCTTGTCGATCACGCGCTGCGCACCACCGGCGCGCTGCCCGAGTCGCGCCAGGTAGTCGCGCGCCAGCTCCGCCAGCGCGGTGCGCCGCGCCTCTGAGCGCTGCCCCGCGGCCTCGAAGCGCTCGGCACCGCGCGCCCAGAACTGCACCTCGCCCGCCCCGTAGCCGAGCGGATGCGAGGCGAGGATCTGCTCGGCGAGCGTGGTCCCGGAGCGCGGCATGCCGATCACCAGCACCGGCAGCTGCGACTGAGACTCACCCGGGTGAGCGCCGGTGAGGAATGAGGCGTCAAAGGTGCCGATGGTCCGGTCCACCTGCCCCTCGAGGTCCGCCCGGTCATAGGGCGCGCCATGGCGCTTGCCGAGCTCGTTGGCCTGGCGGTACTGCGCGAACGCCTCGGCGTACTTTCCGAGGTCGTCGTAGTACTTGCCGAGCGCATAGCGCAGACCGATCTCCTGTCCGAGCGGCAAGGTCTTCGCCAGCGCGCTGCCGGCCGCCCCGAGCCATGCGCCATCGGCGCCGGTCATTTTGCGGTGCGCCGCGATGCTGCAGAGCACCGCCGGCGAGCCAGGATCACGCGCCAGGGCGCGCTGGAACAGATCCTCCGCCACGGCGAAGTCGCCGCGGTCGACGCTCAAGTCGCCGAGCAGCGCCAGCGCACCGGCGTGCGCCGGATCGGAGGTCAGCAGCGCCCGGCACAGCTCCTGCGCCTCCGCGACGCTGCCTTCGAGGCGCAGTGCGGTTGCGAGGCCCAGCCGGGCCTGGGCGTGCTCGGGCTCAAGCGCAAGCGCCCGGCGGTAACTCGCGATCGACTCCGCGAGCTCCCCGAGCTCGTACAGGACGCGCGCGAGGTGCCAGTGGCTGTCAGCGCGCTGCGGCTCGAGATCGACCGCGCGGCGGTAGGCGGCCTGGGCCGCACGATGGTCGTTGGCGTCGCACAGCACGTTGCCGAGGTTGTGCCACGCCTGCAGGAAGCGCGGGTTGAGCTCCACCGCACGGCGGAAGCTCGCGGCCGCCTCCTCGCGCCGCGTAAGCGCCGCCAGTACCAGCCCGAGATTGTTGTGGGCGAGGCTCGTAGCCGGAACGAGCGCCAGCGCGCGCTTGAGGGTCGTGAGCGCCTCGTCCAGTTGTCCGAGCTGCCGCTGCGCGTTGCCGAGGTTGGCGAGTGCCTCGGCGTCGCCGGAATTGACAGCCAGCGCTCGGGCGTAGCAGTCCACGGCGCGCGTGCAGTCGCCGAGCTCCTGCAGGGCGTTGCCGAGATTGTTGTGCGCCTCGGGCAGGCGCGGATTGAGCTCCAGGGCGCGCTCGTACAGCGGCACCGCCTCGCGATGCCGCGCGAGCGCACACAGACAATTGGCGGCCGTGAGCAGCACCGCCACGTCGTGTGGCTCGATCGCCAGCACCCGCTCGAGGCTCGTGAGCGCTTCCTCGCGCTGCCCCTGCTGCTCGAGCACCGCGCCGAGGTTGCGGTGCGCCTCGGCATCCTCCGGGAGCAACTGCGCCGCCTTGCGCAGCGCCGGGAGCGCATCGCGTCCCAGGTGCGCACGCACCACGCCGAGGATTTTCCACGATATGCCGTCGTCCGGACTGCCCTTGACGAGCAGCTCGGCCTGACGCTCCGCCTCGGCGAACCGGCCCTGGCGCATCAGGGCGCCCACTGAGGCCAGGCCCGGCTCCCCGAGCGGCGCGGAAGCCGCGCTCGGCACAGCAGGGGAAGCGGCGGGCAGCGCATCCTGCGGGGCGCCCAGGGCGCCGCAGCAGTGTTTGAATTTCCGGCCGCTGCCGCACGGACACGGATCGTTACGGCCCGGGCTCATGCAGCGCGCGTCTCGAGCTCGCGCCGGATGCTGGTGAATACGCTGTCCCAGTCTCCGATGCGAGACTGGCGAAAGAGCCGCAGGCTCGGATACCACGGACTGTCGCTGCGCTCGAGCAGCCAGCGCCAGTCGGGCAGGTACTTGAGAGCAACCCAGGCCGGGCGGCCGAGTGCGCCGGCAAGATGCGCCACGGCCGTATCGGATGTGATCACGAGGTCGAGATGCTGCATGAGCGCCGCCGTGTCGAGGAAGGCCTGCGAGCCTGCGTCAAAGTCGCGGCCAGGAAGCTCGAGCGGCAGCTCGCCCGGCGCGCCCTCCTCTTCCTTCTGCAGACTGATCAAGCGCACGCCGGGAATCGCTGCCAGCGGCGCGAACATCGCGAGCGGTACCGATCGGCCGACGTCGATGCGATGACGGCTTCCCTGCCAGGCGATACCTACTTTGAAGCCCGCATTGCCCAGCCGCTCGCCCCAGGCGGCGACGCGGCGCGGATCGGGCGACAGGTACGGCACGCTGGCAGGCACGTCCGACAGCGTCGTTGCAAAGGCCAGCGGCAGGCTGAGGAGCGCGCTCTGATAGTCGCAGGCCGGTGGCGGCTCGGCGGCGCTGACGATGCGAATCGCCCCGCCAAGACTCGACAGCAGCTCGGTGAGCTGCGGCTGAACGCTCAGGATCACGTGCGCGCCGCGCCGCTCAGCGAGCTGCGCATAGCGGCAGAACTGCAGCGTGTCGCCGAGCGCCTGATCCGCATAGATGAACAGCGTGCGACCAGAGAGATCCTGCGTCCCATTCCAGACGGGCGCCGCCGGCTGCGGCGCGCGCGCACCCTTCAGCTCCTTGCGCCACTCGTAAAGCGGCAGTCCCTGGGAAAGATCACCGGCAAGCAACAGGCACACGCTCTTGTTGAAATGCGCCTGCGCGTAGCGGGGCTCGAGCTCGAGTGCGCGGTCGTAGGCGGCTATGGCTTGCCTCAGGCGCCCCAGGTCGAACAGCGCATTTCCCCGGTGACAGTGATTCACCGCCGAGTCCGGCGCCTCGAGCAGCGCCCGCTCGAACTCCGCGAGTGCCTCCGCCGGCCGCTCAAGATCGCGCAACGCGTTGCCGAGGTTGCCGTGCGCCCCGGTGAGTGCGGGCCGCAACTCGAGCGCGCGCCGGTAGCTCGCGAGCGCCGCCGCCGGCTCGCCGAGCTCGGACTGCACGGCGCCGAGATTGTTGTGCGCCTCGGCGAAATTCGGCTGCAGGGCGAGCGCACGCTCGTAGCTCTCGGCTGCGTCGCGATAACGGCCGAGAGCCTGCAGCACCAGGCCGCGATTGCTATGCGCGAGCGCGAGCTGCGGCTGCAGGGCGAGTGCACGCTCGTAACTGGCGAGCGCCTCGGGCAGCCGCTGCAGTCTGCGCAGCGCGTTGCCCCGGCTGTTGCAGAGCTCGGCGGACTGCGGTGCGAGGGCGAGTGCCGCATCAAAGCTCGCCAGCGCCGCGGCGCTGCGCTGCAGCTGCTGCAACGCCATGCCACGGCCGTGGTGCGCGTCGACGCATTGCGGCTGCAGCGCGAGCGTCGCATCGAAGCTGGCGAGCGCCTCGCTGATGCGCCGCTGCGCCAGCTGCGCGCCGCCCAGACTCAAGTGCGCGCGCCAGTCGTCGGGGTTCTGCCGCAGCGCTTCCTTATAGACGCGCTCGGCCTCGGCGAGCCGTCCGGCCCGGTGCAGCGCCATGCCGCGCTCGAGGAGCGTTCCCTGATTCACGTCGATCCCGGGAGCTTAGGGCGCGGCGCGCCGCAGGCAGCGTGCCCTCATGCGGGCACCGTATGCCGGCATCGGCAGCGCGAGAGACTGGATGACTTGCACGATGCGAAAGTATGAACGCCCGGTAATGGCTTGTCACCGCGGGCCCTCGCTCGCCGCGGCGCGGGTGGCCGTCGGCGGCGGCCGCCTAGCGCAGGATGTCCGCCACGACCGGATGTCGCGCGCTCAGCTGTTGCAGCCACAGCATGCCGCGACGGATCTGCGCACCATGCTGCTGCTCGGCGGAGTGCAGCAGCTCGCGGCGCAAACCGGCGTCGTATGCGTGCTGCGGCGCCTTGGAATACTGTCGCATCAGCGGCCCGGCTATCAGCGACTCGATCTCCTGTGCCGCGGCTTGTGCTCCGAGCGCCTCGCACATGGCACGCAGACCGCTGACCGGCTCGGAGAGAAAGCGATCAAAATCCACCCACAGTATCCGCGAGCCGAATCGCCCCGCCGCCGCGCGCAGCGCGCTCATCTCGCACAGCCAGCTCATCGCGATCAGCTCGCCCTCGCAGCGCACCTCGAATTGCCCGCCGCCCTCCCCAAGGCGCCGGGCGAGGCGCTGCTGGCGCGAGGCGGCGAGCTGGCGCGTCTCGGCGCGCGAGTTGGGTCCGGCGAAGATGCTGCGCAGGTACGCGAGTGGCTGCGCGAACATGAGGATCGCCCGTGGCTGATACGGCGCCTCGAGCACCGACCCGGCCAGCTCGCTGACGAAGCTGGTCACCTTGACCAGCGCGCGCTGCTCTCGCCGCCACGTACGGCCGAGAAGCGTCAGCGCCGTGGTGAGACTCGGCACGCCGCCGCCCGGGTCTGCGCGGGCCGCCACGGCGCGCAGCAGCAGCGGCTCGCGCACCGAAAAGAACCCGGCGTGCGCGCCGAGCAGGCGCGAGATGAGCGTCGAGCCGACGTGTCCGGTGTGGAAGATGTAGTACGCGGCGGGCGTGAGCCGCACCGCGGCCGCCTCGAGAAGCGCCGCGGAACAGCGAGCCTGAGCGTAGCCGAGCGCGAGAATCCTCTGATCGAGGAAACTCGCCTCAAGATAGGCCGCCTCCTCGAGTCGAACCAAGCGGACGTCCCCGGACGGTAACGTCTCGAGGGGATACCAGGCCGGCGAGCGCGCGATTTCCTCTGCCGTGAGCGCGGGCTCGCGGGCCAAGGTCACGCCGCGGTGCCCCGCCCGCAGGAGCGCTGCCAGTCCTGTGCCTTCGCTCCCGGGTTATGCCAGCCGCAGGGACCCTGCAGCAGCCGCTCGGCCTGCGGCGGCCCCCAGCTGCCGGGTGCGTACTCGACCGGCGGCGTCGCGGCGTTGAGCAACGGGTCGACGATCGCCCAGGCGGCCTCGACCTCGTCCTGGCGCGCAAAATGCGAGGTATCGCCGATGAGCGCCGCGCTGATCAGTACCTCGTAAGCGTCCATGTCGCCGCCCTGCTGCTCGGCGACGAACAGCTCCACGTTGTGGCCGGTCATGACGGGCCCCGGTTTCTTCGACTGCGCGCCGAGAGCGATCGCGACGTCGGGACCTAAGCGGAAGCGCACGTGATTTGGCTGCTCGGGACCTAAGTCGCCGAACACGCGCGCCGGCGGCGCGCGCAGCTCCACCACCACCTCGGTGGCGGTGACCGGCAGGCGTTTGCCGGCGCGCAGGTAGAAGGGGACGCCGCTCCAGCGCCATGAGTCGATGTGCAAGATGAGCGCCGCGTAGGTCTCGACGCGCGAATCGGCGGCGACGCCGGGCTCCTGGCGGTAGCCCACGAACTGCCCGCGCACCAGCTCGCCGAGGATCGCCGGACGCACCGCTTTCAGCACCTTCACCTTCTCATCCCGCAGCGACTCGCCCTCGGTGTTCACCGGCGGCTCCATGGCGAGCAGCGCCACGATCTGCAGCAGGTGATTCTGAACGACGTCGCGGATCGCACCCGCTTCCTCGTAAAAGCGGCCGCGCCCGGCGACCCCCAGGCTCTCGGCCATGGTGATCTGCACGCTCGAAACGAAGTTGCGGTTGAGCACCGGCTCGAGGAAGGAATTGGCGAAGCGGAAGTAGAGAATGTTCTGCACCGCCTCCTTGCCGAGATAGTGGTCGATGCGAAAGATCTGCGATTCCGGGAAATGCGCGTGCAGGGTCGCATTCAGCTCTACCGCGGAGCCGAGGTCTCGTCCAAAGGGCTTCTCGACCACGATGCGCGAGCCCTGCACGTCGGTGACGGCGGCCAGGTGCTCGGCCACCACTGCGAACATGCTGGGCGGAATCGCCAGGTAGTACAGCGGGCGCTGCACGCTGCCGAGGGCGGTGCGCAGCTCATCGAAGGTAGCGCGCGCGTTGTAGTCCCCGTCGACGTAGCGCAGCAGCTTGAGGAAGCGCGTCACCACCGCCTCGTCCGCATCCGGCACGAACGCCTTGAGACTCTCGCGCACCCGTGCCTGGTACTGCTCGAGCTTCCAGCCGGCGCGCGCCATGCCGATGATCGGCACGGTCAGGATGCCGCGGCGCACCAGCTGATAGAGCGCCGGATGAATCTTGCGGTAGCACAGATCGCCCGACGCGCCGAACAGCACGATGGCATCGCAATCACGACGTTCCATGTCGGTTCACTCCTTGCTCTCGATGTGGCCGCCGAAGCCGAGGCGCATCGCCGACAGCAGCTTGTCAGCCAGCTCGCCGCGGCCGCGTGACTCGAACCGCGAGTACAGCGCCGCCGACAGCACGTGCGCCGGTACGCCGACGTCGATCGCCGCCTGTACCGTCCAGCGGCCTTCGCCGGAGTCGGCGACGTGGCCGGCGAAGCCCGCGAGCTGTGGGTCGCGCTCCAGCGCCGCGGCCGTCAGATCGAGCAGGCGCGAGGCGATGATGCTGCCGTGCCGCCAGACCTCGGTGATCGCCGCCAGATCGAGCTGGTACTGGTAGTAGCGTGGCTCCGCGAGCGGCGCCGTCTCGGCGTCGGCGGCGTGGTCCACGGCGAGTCCGGCATCTGCATGCTTGAGGAGATTGAGGCCCTCCGCATAGGCCGCCATCAGCCCGTACTCGATGCCGTTGTGCACCATCTTCACGAAATGGCCGGCTCCGGAGGGCCCGCAGTGCAGGTAGCCAAGCGCGGCCGCGGCGTGGCTCGCGGCGGCACCCGTCTCGCCCGAGGAGCGCGGCGCCAGGCGTCCGCCGGGAGCGAGAGTTGCGAGCGCCGGCTCGAGCAGCGCCACCGCCTCTCGCCCACCGCCGATCATCAGGCAATAACCCTCCTCGAAGCCGAGCACGCCGCCGCTCGTACCCACGTCCAGATAGCGGATACCGCTCGTCTCGAGCCCGGTGGCACGGCGGATGTCGTCGCGGTAGTTGGAGTTGCCACCATCGATCACGACATCGCCCGCCGCGAGCAGCGGTCGCAGGTCGGCGAGCACCTTATCCACGATCGCCGCCGGCACCATGATCCACACCGCACGCGGCGGCTCGAGCGCACGCGCCAGCTCCGCGAGCGAGCCCGCGCCGCGCGCGCCGCCGGCGCTTGCGGCCTTAACCGCCTCCGGCTTCGGATCGTAGGCCACGCACTCGTGACCGCCCTTCACGAGCCGCCGCACCATGTTGGCGCCCATGCGCCCGAGTCCGATCATCCCGATCTGCATCGCGCGCCTCCTGGCTAATTCGGAACCCGCCGGATCTGCGCACCGAGCTGCGCCAGCTTCTCCTCGATCGCCTCATAGCCACGATCGATGTGATAGATACGCTCGACGTCGGTGCGTCCCTCGGCCACCAGGCCCGCCAGCACCAGGCTCGCCGAGGCGCGCAGGTCGGTGGCCATGACCGGTGCGGCCGTCAACTTCTTGACACCGTGGATGATGGCGGTGTTCCCCTCGAGGCGGATTTCCGCGCCCAGCCGCCGCATCTCCAGCATGTGCATGAAGCGGTTCTCGAAGATCGTCTCGGTGATCGTGCCGACGCCGCTCGCGACGGTGTTGAGCGCGGCGAATTGCGCCTGCATGTCGGTGGGAAAGGCCGGGTACGGCGCGGTGCGCACATCCACCGCCTTCAGCTCGCGCCCGCGCATGTCCACCTCGATCCAGGTGTCACCCACCGTGAGCTTGGCACCGGCCTCCTCGAGCTTGGCAAGCACCGCGTCGAGGTGATCGGGGCGCGTGTTCTTGATGCGCACCCGCCCGCGGGTGATCGCGCCGGCCACCAGGTAAGTGCCGCTCTCGATGCGGTCAGGGAGCACCTCGTAGGTGGTACCGCGCAGCCGTTCGACTCCCTGCACCACGATCTTGTCGGTGCCGGCGCCGCGGATGCTCGCGCCCATGGCGGTGAGGAAGTTGGCGAGATCCACGACTTCCGGCTCGCGCGCCGCGTTCTCGATCACGGTCTCCCCGTCGGCGAGCGTCGCCGCCATCATCAGGTTCTCGGTGCCGGTGACGGTTACCGTGTCGAGCACCAGCCGCGCGCCCTTGAGGCGCGAAGCGCGCGCGCGGATGTAGCCCCCCTCGATCGTGATGTCGGCGCCCATCGCCTGCAGCCCCGCGACGTGGATGTTCACCGGGCGCGCGCCGATCGCGCAGCCGCCGGGGAGCGACACATCGGCATGTCCGTGACGCGCCACCAGCGGGCCGAGCACCAGGATCGAGGCGCGCATGGTCTTCACCAGGTCGTAGGGGGCGAAGCACTCGCGCACCGTCGAGCCGTCCACTTCGATGCGCATGCGCTCATCGATCGTGACGGTCGCGCCCATCCTCCCCAGCAGCTCCACCGTGGTGGTGACGTCCTTGAGGTGCGGAACGTTGGCGACCACCACCGGATCGTCGGCCAGCAGCGCGCCGGCGAGAATCGGCAGGGTCGCGTTCTTGGCGCCGGAGATACGCACCTCGCCATCGAGGGCGGTGCCGCCCTGGATTTGAAGCTTATCCATGTCAGGCCTGTCGCGACTCTTCAGGGGTGAGCGCTTCGATCGAGAGTGCGTGGATCTCGCGGCCCACGCGCTCGCCGAGCGCCCGATAGACGAGCTGATGGCGGGCGAGGCTGCGCAGGTTGGCAAACTCGCGTGCGACGACGCGCGCGGCGAAATGTGTCTGGTCGTCGGATTGCACCCGGACCTCTGCGCCTGGCAGCCCTGCGCGGATCAGCCGCGCTACTTCTTCGGGGTTCATGGACTGGATTTTACATGGGCACGGCGTGCTGGCGCCTATAATGACCGGCATGAGCCCGCAACCGGCCGCACCCGGCGCCGCCAGTCCCGACGACGAGCAGCTCATCGCCTCCGCGCGGCGCGCGCTCGGCATCGAGGAGCGCGCGCTCGGAGCCTTGAGTACGCGCGTCGGGCCCGGGTTCGCCGCGGCGTGCCGCCTGTGCCTCGGTTGCCAGGGTCGAGTCGTGGTCACCGGCATGGGTAAGTCCGGGCACATCGCCGGCAAGATCGCCGCGACGCTCGCCAGTACCGGCACGCCAGCCTTCTTCCTGCATCCCGCCGAGGCCGGCCACGGGGACCTGGGGATGATCACCCGGACCGACCTGCTGCTGGCGCTGTCGAATTCAGGCGAGACCCCCGAAGTCGTGGCGCTGCTGCCGCATCTGAAGCGCCTCGGCGTGCCGCTCATCGTGATGACCGGCAGGAGCGACTCGACGCTGGCGCGCGCGGCCAACGTCACGCTCGACGTGGCCGTCGAAGAGGAGGCCTGCCCGCTCAACCTCGCCCCCACGGCCAGCACGACCGCGACGCTCGCCATGGGAGATGCACTCGCGGTCGCGGTGCTCGAGGCGCGTGGCTTCACGGCGCAGGACTTCGCCCGCTCGCATCCGGGCGGCAGTCTCGGCCGTCGCCTGCTGCTGCACGTCGAGGATCTGATGCGCACCGGCGCCGCACTGCCACGCGTGTTGCCGACGGCCCCCTTGAGCGCGGGGCTGCTGGAGATGTCCGCCAAGGGGTTAGGGATGACCGTGGTGGTCGATGCCGAGGAGCGGATCCTCGGCGTCTTCACCGACGGCGACCTGCGCCGCACCCTCGAGACGCGGATCGATGTGCATACGACGACCATGGGGGCGGTGATGACCGCCGGGGCGAAGACCATCGGGGCGCGTGAGCTGGCTGCCGAGGCGGTACATCTGATGGAGTTGTATCGCATCACGGCGCTGCCGGTGGCCGATGCAAACGGCCGGCTGGTGGGAGCGCTCAACGTGCATGATCTGTTCCGCGCCCGCGTGATGTGAGGCACCCGAGGTGCGCGAAGCGCAAGCGATCCGCCTGCTGGTGCTGGACGTCGACGGGGTGCTGACTGACGGCCGGCTGTATTTCGGACCGCGCGGCGAGGCGCTCAAGGTGTTCGACGTGCGCGATGGCTACGGTCTCACCGCCCTTAAGCGCGCCGGAGTGGTCATCGCGGTGATCTCCGGGCGCCGCTCGGCAGCGGTGCGCGCGCGCTGCCGCGAGCTGCGCGTGCCCCATGTGCACCAGGGCGTCAACGACAAGCTGGCCGTGTTCGAGCGGCTGCGCGCACGCCTGGGAATCGCGCGCAGCGCCTGCGCCTGCGTCGGCGACGATCTGCCGGACGTGCCGCTCATGAGGGCCGTGGGCATCAGCTTCGCGGTGGCGGATGCCCACCCGCAGGTGCGGCGCGCCGCCGCCCGGGTAACGCGCCACGGCGGCGGGCGGGGCGCAGTTCGCGAGGTCTGCGATCTGCTGCTCGCCGCGCATGCGGCAGCGGGGCGCGCGCCGTGAGGTCGGCATGATCTACCGGCTCGCGGCCGTGCTGGCGGTGCTGGCGCTCGTCGCGGGCGTCATCTTCCTCTCGGGCCCGCAGCGCGGGACCCCCGCCCCGAGTGCCACCGATACCCGCATTCACGATCCCGGCTATGCGGCGCTCGATGCCCGGCTGGTACAGACCGGAGCCGATGGCGCGCCGCTTTACACGCTCGATGCCGCGCAGATCCGCCAGCAGCCCGACCAGAGCACGGTCGAGCTCCAACAGGTGCAGATGGGCTTTCGTGCGGCCGGCGGCGATCAGTGGACAGCGCGCGCCGCGCACGGTGAACTCGGCCAGGATACCGGTATCGTGCAGCTCGACGGTGCGGTGCACGTCGCGGGAGTGCTGCCCGGGACGCAGGAGCAGGCCGAGATCACCACCGAGCACCTGGCCTTCGACACGCGCACGCAGATCGCGAGCACCGACGATGCCGTCACCGTCACCATGTCGGGCAACGAGCTGCACGCCGTGGGCCTCATTGCACGCTTGAAGGAGGGTCGCGTGCAGCTAGAATCGGCCGTGCATGGCTCGTACCTCCACTAAACTCGCAGCGCTTCTCGCGGCGTGCGCACTGGCGGCGAGCGCCGCGGCGACACTCGCGGACACCAGCCCAGTACCGGACTTCCGCGACCAGCCGGTGCAGGTGGAAGCGGCGGGCGGCTCCGAAGTGGATTTCCACACCAAGGAAGTGATCCTGCGGAACGTCGTGATCTCGCAGGGCACGATGCGCGTCTCCGCCGACCGCGCCCGCGCCACGGGACTGAACTTCGCCAACAGCCGGTGGAATTTCCAAGGCGACGTGCGCATCGATGGCGAACAGCGCGGCAACCTGCGCGCCGACCAGGCGATCGTCGAGTTCAAGGACAATCACATCGCGCGCGCCACGATCACAGGCAAGCCGGCCGAGTTCGAGCAGAAGCGCGCCGAATCCGCCCAGATCGCGCGCGGCCATGCGGACGAGATCGTCTACGACGTGAACGAGGGCACGGTACGACTGGCGAACGAGGCGTGGCTGTGCGACGGCCAGTCGCAGATCTCCGGGCCGCTGCTGGTCTACAACATCCGCGAGCAGCGCGTGCAGGCGGCGACGGTGCCGGCGGCCGGCGATGGCACCGACCGGCGCTATCACATCAGCATCGACCCGCATGCGCCCAAGTCCGAGTCGACGGGGTGCGAAGCGCCGAAGACGGGTTCACCTTCCGCCAAGCCCGCGCAGCCCGCCGCGACGACGCCGGAGCCCAGTCCCAAATCATGATCGCCCTCAGAGCTACGGGCCTCGCCAAGAGCTACAAGTCCCGTCCCGTGGTGCGCGATCTTTCGCTCGAGCTCGAGAGCGGCGAAGTGGTCGGTCTCCTCGGCCCGAACGGTGCCGGCAAGACCACTGCCTTCTACATGATCGTCGGGCTCATCCCCTGCGATGCCGGACGCATCTACATCGGCGACCGCGACGTGACTTTGCTGCCGATGCACCGCCGCGCACAGCTCGGGCTCGGGTACCTGCCGCAGGAAGCCTCCGTGTTCCGCAAGCTGTCGGTCGAGGACAACGTGCGCGCGATACTCGAGACGCGCGCCGACCTCGAGCGCGCGGCGCGCCAGCAGCGGCTCGAGCAGCTGCTCGAGGAGCTGCGCATCGGACACGTGCGGCGCACGCTCGGCCTGTCGCTGTCGGGTGGCGAGCGGCGGCGCGTCGAGATCGCGCGGGCCCTCGCTGCCGAGCCGCGCTTCATGCTGCTCGATGAACCGTTCGCGGGCGTCGATCCGCTGTCGGTGCTCGACATCCAGCGCATCATCCGCGAGCTCACGCATCGCGGCATCGGCGTGCTGATCACTGACCATAATGTCCGCGAGACGCTCGGGGTTTGCAGCCGCGCCTACATCGTCAATCAGGGCACGATCATCGCCTCGGGAAGTGCCGAAGAAGTCCTTGCCAACAGCCAAGTGCGTGAGGTGTACTTGGGCGAGACGTTTAAGCTATGACCTCCCCGCGCGAGACGAATTAAATCTTTAAGTTTCAAATAGTTGCGAAGTATGACCTGAACGGGCTGGGACGCCCGATCCGTCGCAAGCCGCCATGCTGAAACCCACCCTGCAGCTGAAGCTCGGTCAGCAACTGACCATGACACCACAGCTGCAGCAGGCGATCCGGCTCCTGCAGCTGCCGGCACTCGAGCTGCAGGCGCACATCCGCGAGCTCCTCGAGAAGAACGTGATGCTCGAGCCCCTGGAGGATAGCGAGGGCACGGGTACCTTCGAGGTGGTGGCGATTGCCCAGCCCCCGCCTACGCCCGAGAGCCGCCGCGAGAGTACGGTCGAGGTGCTCGATGAGCCGTGGTCACAGCAGAACACCGGGCCGGCGGATGCCCCCTGGAGCGGCGACGATGAGGAGCGGCAGCAGGAATATGCCGACTCGGCCGGCGAATCGCTGCAGGACTACCTGCTCTCGCAGCTCGAGCTGGCGCGGCTGGCCCCGCGGGAGCTGGCGATCGCCAGCGCCATCGTCGACGCCGTCAGTGACGACGGCTACATCACCGAGACTCTGGAGGAGATCGCCCAGACCCTGCGCCCGGAGGTGGAATGCACCGCGGACGAGGTGCAGGCCGTGCTCGAGCGCGTCCAGGCGCTCGACCCCGCGGGCGTCGGGGCGCGCTCCGTGGGCGAGTGCATCGAGCTGCAGCTGCGCCAGCTCGACCCCGCCACTCCCGGCTTCGAGACCGCGCTGCGCATCGCACGCGAGCATCTGGAGCTGGTCGCGGAACGCGAGCTGACGCTGCTGCGGCGCGAATTGCGCACCAGCGATGAGGAGCTGGCCTGTGCGCTCGCCCTGGTGCGCTCCTGTCATCCGCGCCCCGGGGCGACCGTGAGCGCCGGCGATGCCCAGTACGTGGTGCCGGACGTGTTCGTGCGCCGCACCGAGCATGGCTGGGGGGTCGAGATCAACTCCGCCACTCTGCCCCGCGTGCGGCTCAACCAGAGCTATGCCAGCCTCATCGGCCGCGCCGCGAGCCATGCCGGCATGCGCGCCCAGCTGCAGGAGGCGCGCTGGCTGCTGAAGAGCCTGGAGATCCGCCACGAGACGCTCATCAAGGTGGCGCGCTCGATCGTCGAGCGTCAGACCGCCTTCCTCGAGCACGGCGAGGAGCACATGCGGCCGATGATCCTGCGCGACATCGCCGAGGCGATCGACATGCACGAGTCGACGATCTCGCGCGTCACTTCGGGCAAGTACATGCACACGCCGCGCGGCGTGTTCGAGCTGCGCTTCTTTTTCTCCAGCCAGGTCGAAGGCGCCGACGGTTCCGGCACTTCCTCGACCGCGATCCGCGCCAAGATCCGCAAGCTCGTCAAGGAAGAGGATCCGGAGAACCCCCTGAACGACGGCCGCATCGCCCAGCTGCTCTCGGGCGAGGGCATCTCGGTGGCCCGCCGTACGGTCGCCAAGTACCGCGAGGCGATGGGCATTGCGGCGTCCAGCGAGCGCCGCCGCGCCGGCACGCAGCCATGAGCCACGGTCAGCAATCCAGTCAGCGGAAGCTACAAACAGAAGGAGACGGAACATGCAGCTCAACGTCACCGGGCACCACGTGGAAGTCACCCCGTCGCTGCGCGGCTATGTCGCGAAGAAGCTCGAGCGCATCGGCCGGCACTTTGACCGCGTCATCGACGTGCACTGCGTGCTGACGGTGGAAAAGCTGCGCCAGAAGGCCGAGGCCACGCTGCACGTCAGCGGCAGCGCCATCCACGCGGATGCCATCGAGGAAGACATGTACGCCGCCATCGACCTGCTGGCCGACAAGCTGGACCGCTGCATCAAGAAACATAAGGAAAAGCGCGCCGATCATCACGCCGCGCAGGGGCGGCGCGCGCCGCGCACCTGACCGCCGGCCCCCGCGCTTGCGGCGGCCGGTAAGCTGGATGAACATACCGGCGTGCGCATCGTCATCCTGAGTGGCCTGTCCGGGTCGGGCAAGAGCGTGGCCCTGCACATGCTCGAGGACCTCGGCTTTTACTGCATCGACAATATTCCGGCGGCGCTTCTCAAGCCGTTCATCTCGTTCACCGTCCGCAGCCCCGAGGCGACCTACGAGCACACCGCCATCGGCCTGGATGCGCGCAATACCGTCGCCGAGATCGCCAGCGTCCCGCAGCTGATCGATGAGCTGAAACGCAGCGGCCTGCACCTCGAGGTCATCTTCCTCATCGCCGGCGAAGAGGAGCTGCTGCGGCGCTTCGCGGAAACGCGGCGCCGCCACCCGCTCAGCCGCAGCGACGTCGGGCTGCGCGAGGCCATGGCGCTCGAGCGCTCCCTCCTCGAGCCGGTGGCATCGGCGGCCGATCTGATCATCGACACCTCGCGCATGGGCGTGCACGGGTTGCGCGACATCATTCACAAGCGCGTCGAGCAGCGCACCGCCGGGCGGCTGTCGATCACCTTCGTGTCGTTCGGCTTCAAGGACGGCATTCCGGGGGATGCCGACTTCGTGTTCGATGCGCGCTCGCTCCCCAATCCCTATTGGGAGCCGGGACTACGCAATCTCACGGGTCGCGATGCGGAAGTAGTGCGCTTCCTCGAGACGCATACCGACGTCGCGCGGCTGATCGCCGATATCGGCGCCTTCATGCGCGCGCGCGTGCCCGAGTTCCAGGCGAGCAATCGCGGCTATCTCACCGTGGCGGTGGGCTGTACCGGGGGACAACATCGCTCGGCCTACATCGTCGATCGCCTGGCCGAAGAGTTCGCCGCCGGATTCCCCAACGTCACCGCCCGCCACAGCGGACTGCCCGGCATCGGCATGTTCCGCGCGACGCCGCGCGCCGCCACCGGCTGATTGCCGACAGCCGGCGGCCGCTAAGCTCACGGCCGCCTGAGGAAGCCGACCTCCGTCAGGCGCGTGGCGAGCGACAGCCGCGCCTCGTCGCTGATCTCGCCGGGGATGTCACGCACGCGAAAGCGCGGGGTATTCACCGTGTAGAGCAGGCTCTGCTCGGCGCCGCGTTGAAAGTACACGTGCCCGCCCGGATAGCTGAAATCGATCCTTTCGGCGTTGCCGGTGAGGTGGCAGAACGCGAGCGACGCCTGCACGAGCTCGGTATCGAGCTCGAGTGCCGGGCCGGCCGGCTCCGCCGGCAGCGCCGCGAGCGTTGCTACCACCCGGCTCGAGCGCAGTTGCAATGCGGCCGCGACGAAGCCCGGCGTGCGCACGGCAGCGCCGAGGCGCTCCAACGCCTCGAGCAGCGGCGGCGCGAGACGCTCGACCCCGGCGCCGTGCAGCTGAAACGCGAGCCGCGCCCCCGCCGTGATGCGCAGTGTGCGGTCGACGTCCGCCAGCTGGTCGAGCGCGGCGATCAGCAGCTCGCGCACCGTGAGCGGCGTGAAGCCAATCGAGACGTGCAGCGACTCGGCCTGCGAGTCGACGCTGTGCAGCGTGCCGCGCGGCAGATACACCAGGTCCCCGGGGCGCACGTCGAAGCTCTCGTGCTCGCCAAGCTCGACCAGCGCGGGGACGCTGCGCCAGACATTGGGCAGCTCCGAGGGGCCGCGGCCCACATACCAGCGCTTCTCGCCCAGCAGCTGCACCACCAGCAGGTCGTGGTCATCGTAATGCACCGGCGCGCGCATGCCGCCGCGGCTCCAGAACGCCGAGGTGCTCACCGGCTGGTGCAGCAGCACCTCGAGCGCGCGCGCCAGCTCCGCGAGCGGCGGCGAGAGCGGCCGCAGCTCGGGGAAGCGTACCGAGTAGTTGCGCGCGTGGAACTCCTCGATCCGGCGCCGGAAATCGCCGGCGTCCGTGACACCCTCGAGCGAGGGTGGCGAGCCGAGCGGATTGGCGGAGTGGAAGGTGAGCCGCGGCGCCAGCTGCACCGCCGCGGCGAGCAGCGCCTGCGGATCGGGGCCGAGGAGTGCGACTCGGCCGGCTGCGCCCGCCCCGTCCACACGGCTGACGCCGCCGCGCAGCGTACGGTCGAGGAACTCATCGAGCGTGAGCGGCGCCAGAAACTGCTGCAAGGTGCGCTGGGCGTCGAGAAACAACATGGCGCCGATTGTCGAAGGCTCAGGTCGCCTGCGCAACTCCGGGTGCGGTCAGCACCGCCGGCAGGCGCGCCCCGCTCATGAACGCCATGAGCGCGCCGCGAGCCTCCATCGCGTCACGATAGCCGAGCTCGATGAGCGCGCGGGTATAGCCACTCTCGAACATCAGGTAGCTCGCGAGCTGCGCGCCCGCTATGTCGCGCCCGCCGATCACCCGCAGCAGCGCCCGCAGGCCACGCGGTATCTCGGCGATATGGCGCGCGGCGATCTCGCGCGGATCGACGCTCGGGGCCAGCATCAGCGTCTCGACGTGGCGCTCGCCGCGCGCCGCATCGGGCGCGCTCTCCACCAGCGTGTTGATGCGCTCGAGCTGCTCGAGGTCGCCGTAGATCTGGTCGGTGAACAGCGTGTCGAGCATGTAGCCGAAGATCTCGCCCGGCGTCGGCATCGGAGCCTGCAGGCGGTTGAGCGCCACGCCGCCGGCACGCCGCGCGCGTACGCCGATCACCAGCAGCCGATCGGCCCCCAGATGAATCGCGGGACTGAGGGGATTCAGCTGGCGCATGGCACCGTCACCGAAGTACTCGCCGTCGATCTTCATCGGCGGGAACAGCAGCGGGATCGCGGCGCTCGCCATCAGGTGATCGAGCGTGAACTCGCAGCGCCGCCCGATGCGCTGGGCGCGCGACCAGTCGCGGATCGATTCGACGCCGTCGAAGAAGGCCACCGAGCAGCCGCTCATATAGCTGGTAGAGCACAGTGCGAAGGCCCGCAGATGGCCGCGGGCGATGCTGCGGCGGATGCCGCCGCTGTCGACGTGCCGCTCGAGGAGCTCGCGCAGCGGGCTGTTGTCGAGCATCGAGCGCGGCGGCGTGAGCACCAGGCCGCCGGAGATGAGCGACAGCACCCAGTGCGCCCCGGCACGCAGCATGTGCGGCGCGTCAACGTGGAACACCTGGCTGGAGCGGAAGTTGGCCCAGACCCGCTCCAGGCCCGCCACCGCGCGCCGCCAGCGGTGCGCCTCGGCGGCGAGCACGCTCGCGGCCACCGCGCCCGCCGAGGTACCGACGATCACCTGAAAAGGGTTGCGCGAGCGCGGCAGCAGCTCGGCGAGCGCCAGCAGCACCCCGACCTGATACCCCGAGCGCGCGCCGCCGCCCGTCAGCACCAGCCCGACGGTCGGCCGCTGCGCCGGCCAATATCCGGATTCGCCCAAGCCATCCATTGGTGATCTCGCTCCGATCCTATTATGAAACGCGCCACACCGGCTCCCGTGTGACACGGGTCGCGCCCGCAGGCGCCGACCGGGTCACCTGGGTGCCAACCGCGTCACTTAAGGAGCGAGTGTGACAGCGTGGCGGGCGGGGCCTGGGAGGAAGGGCAGCGGCTCGCCGTGCACCCAGCCGAGGAATCCGGCGCGGTAATACGGCGACAGCGGATGGCCGCTCTCCCCACCTGGCAACTCGAAATAGCCCTGTGCCTCGTGACCGGGAGACACGGCGAAGCGCTCCGAGGCGCCGAAGGCGCCCGCCTGCACGCGCGGCATGTCGTGATCGCCCGGCAGCTCTTCGACCGGCATATCGAGGAAGCTGGCGAGCCACGGCAGCGCCCGCGACAGCGGGTGGCGGATGCGCACCGTGTTGCGCTTGCCCCAGGTGCACTCGGCGAGCCGCGGGCAGCTCCGGGTGAGGTCCTCGAGTGTGGCGTCGAGCTGCGCGATGAGGAACGTGCGCCAGTCCGGGTAGTCGCGCGCCAGGAAGTGCACTGGTTGGCGGCTGACGAGCTGCCACAGCGGGGTCTCGAACTGCTCGGGGGGTCCCGTGTCGTAGTCGCTCGGGATGGCGAGCGCGCTCACTACCATGCCCCACACCGCCGCCTGGGTGCGATCGTGAAAGCCGCGCAGCAGCCGGTAGCCCACGGCGTCGACGTCCGCACGCGGCTGCCAGGCATCGAGCAGCTGGCGGAACTCGGCACGCTGCGGCTTGCCCTTGAGGCTCGCGTCGTCGAGCAGATGCAGCAGCAACGTCCGCCAGCGCGTCAGGAACAGCGCGCGGTCGTCGAGTTGCACCTTCAGCATGTCCGCGGGCTTTAAGTTGCCGGCGAGGGCGAACAGGTCGCCGCGGATCTGCCGGGCGCGTGCGCCGAGGTCATAGAAGGCACCGAACTGCGCGTCCGAGCCGCCGATGAGCGCCAGCGCTTTCTCATCGACCGCCACGCGCGCGTTGGCCGTCCAGATCCGCCCGCGCGGCGGATCGAGCAGGCGCGGGTGATCGGCGGTCGTGGTCCAGGGGACTTTGCCGAGCGAACGCCCCGGCCCCACATCATCCGGGATGCGTCCGGCGATGCTCCAGCCGATGTGCCCGTCGCGGTCTCCCACCACGAAGTTCTCGTGCGGAATGCCGATCGCGGGGGCGAGATCGAGCGCCTCGGCAACGGTGGCAACGTGCTCGAGCTCGAGGAGATTGACGTTCGTGGCCTCCGGCAGCTGCGCCAGCCAGCCGACGAACCAGCACAGCTGCCGCTGCGGGTCCGCCTGCCAGAGGACGCCCGCGGGACCACTCTGCACCCGCAGCTCCTGATCCGCCCCGCCCTTGACGTGGATGAGCTCACGAGCGACCTCGAGCGGTTGTACTCCGCTGGCTGTGGTGAGCTCGCTCTCCCCGACCGCGGTGCACGGCACGCGCGTCACGCTCATCCAGTTGCCGGCACTGTTGGTGAACCCCCAGGCGATGTGGGTGTTGGATCCCGCGACCAGCAGCGGCGCGCCGGGCAGCGTCGCACCGGTGAGATCGAGGGGCGGCGCCGAGCCGTTCCCCGCCACGCGCAGCCGGGCGTGGTACCAGACCGCGGGCACGCGCTGCGAAAGATGCATGTCGTTGGCGATCAGCGCCGCACCGCTGCTCGTCAGGGCGCCGTTGAACGCCCAGTTGTTGCTGCCGGCGACGGGCCCGCGCGGCGCTGCGACCGCGGTGGTGAGCCCGGCTGCCGCCGCGGCCGCCGGCGCCGCGGTGGGCGCATCACGCACGTCGAGCACCTCGGCCGGGGGGATAGTCGCGGGAGCGGCTGCCGGCTCCGCGCCGAGCGGCGCATCCCACTCGGTGCGCGCCGGGTAGAAGAATGCCAGCGCGCACTTCCAGCCGCCGGCACACTGCGCTCCCTTGAGGCGGGCATTCACCTCCTGCCGCAGGCGCTCGTAACCCATGTCGCCTGACTGCAGATCCCACCACATGGCGTATTCGACCAGTACCGTGTCCTCGGCGCGCCACGCAACCGGCTTCGCGCCTAGCACCCAGTACTCCCACGGCCGCGAGGCGAGGTCCGCGAGCCCGTCGTTGACGCCGCGCGCGTAGGCCTCCAGCAGCGTGCGCTGCGAGTCCGTGGCCTGAGTGAGCACGGCGCGCGCGACGCTGCGCAGCCTGAAGAGCCGCGTCCTGCGATCCTGATCGAGCGCCAGCTTGCCAAACAGCTCGGCGAGCTCGCCGGCGGCGAGCCGCCGCGACAGGTCCATCTGGAAGAAGCGATCCTGGGCGTGTGCGAAGCCGGTGCCGTAGGCGAGATCGAGGCGGTTCGCAGCCTCGATGGTCGGCACACCGAGGGCATCGCGCGCGATGCGCACCGGCGCCGCCAGACTGCGCGCGCGCACGCGGCCGTCGAGCCGCGGCAGCGAGCCGAGCAGCGTGCCATCGAGCACGACGAGCGCGCCGAGCACGAGCAGCCCGCACGCCGCGCCGAGCCGCGCGAGCGTGCGCCTCAGTCGAGCACCACTTTCAGGATCTGCATGGAGTTGGTGCCACCCTGCACGCCGGACGCCTCGCCCTTGGTAAGGATCACGAGATCATGCTTGTCGACGAGGCGCAGCTCGAGCAGCCGCGCGAACAGCGCCCGGTAAAGCTCCTCGACGGAGCCGGCACTGGTGACGTCAAAAATGACCGGGTACACGCCGCGGTACAGCGTCACGCGGCGGCGCGTGGCTTCGTGGCGGGTGAAGGCATAGACGGGAATGTCAGAGCGGATGCGCGACATCCACAGCGGCGTCATGCCGGTCTCGGTGAGCGCCACGATGGCGCGCACCTGCATGTGATTGGCCGTGTACATGACGGCCCTGGCAATCGCTTCCTCGGTGCCCTGGAACACCCCCTCGACGTTGCGCTGTCGCGAGCGCGGATGGGTCAGCTGGTACTTCTCGGCGCCCCCGATCACCTCCGCCATGGCCTCGACGGCCTTCACCGGATAGCGCCCGGTGGCGCTCTCGGCGGACAGCATGACCGCATCCGTGCCGTCCATGACGGCATTCGCCACATCACTCACCTCGGCGCGCGTCGGCACCGGATTCTGGATCATCGACTCCATCATCTGCGTGGCGGTGATCACCACGCGGTTGCGGGTACGGGTCTCGTGGATGATGGTCTTCTGCAGCCCGGTGAGCTCGGCGTAGCCCATCTCGACGCCGAGGTCGCCGCGCGCCACCATCACGACGTCGGAGGCATCGATGATGCCGGCGAGATTGTCGACCGCCTCGTGGCGCTCGACCTTGGCGACGATGCGCGCCTCGCCGCCCGCGGCGCGCACCAGCGCGCGGGCCTGCTCGATGTCGGCGGCGTCGCGGGCGAATGATACGGCCAGATAGTCGACCCCCTCCTCGGCGGCGAAGCGGATGTCCTCGCGATCGCGCTCCGAGATCGCCGGCGCCGAGATGCCGCCGCCCTGGCGGTTGAGTCCTTTGCGGTCCGACAGCACGCCGCCGACCCGCACGCGTGTCTCGATGGCGGTCGGGCCGACCCGCTGCACATCGAGCACGATCTGGCCGTCGGCGAGCAGCAGCGTGTCGCCGGCGGCGACATCACGCGGCAACTCCTTATACGCCACGCCCACCTGCGCCACGGTGCCGGCTGCCGGGTCGAGCGCGGTGTCGAGCGTGAACGGCTGGCCCTCGATGAGCTGCACGCGGCCTTCGCGGAAGCAGTCGATGCGGATCTTCGGGCCGCCGAGGTCCATCAGCACCCCGACGCAGCGGTCGGCGCGATGCGCCGCCTCGCGGGCACGGGCGAGGCGCCGCCTGCGGTCCTCGGTGGTGCCATGCGAGGCGTTGACGCGCACGACATCGAGACCGACGTGCATCATCTCCGTGAGCACCTCGAGGTCATCGGTCGCAGGCCCGAGCGTGGCGACAATCTTGGTGCGCCTCAGCATCACTGCACCTCTGCTGCGGCCCGTTGCTCGAGGACGGCGACCGCCGGCAGTGTCTTGCCTTCCACGAACTCGAGAAAGGCCCCGCCGCCGGTCGATATATAGGAAATGCCGTCCTCAACGCCGTACTTCTCGATGGCGGCAAGCGTATCGCCGCCGCCGGCGAGTGAGAAGGCCTTGCTGCGCGCGATCGCCTGGGCGATGGCGCGCGTGCCCTCGCCGAACTGCTCGAACTCGAACACCCCGACGGGCCCGTTCCAGATGACGGTGCCGGCGGCCTCGAGCAAAGTGCCGTAGCGCTCGGCGCTGTCGGGTCCGATGTCGAGGATCATCTCATCGGCGCGCACCTCGCCCACGGCGCGCACGTCGGCGTGCGCGGTGGCCGCGAACTCCTTGCCCACCACCACGTCGCTCGGCAGCGGGATGGCCGCATCGCGTGCGCGCGCGCGCTCCATGAGGCGGCGCGCGACATCGAGCATCTCGGCTTCATGGAGTGACTTGCCGACGGCGACGCCGCTGGCGGCAAGGAATGTGTTGGCGATGCCGCCGCCGACGATCAGCTGATCGACTCTCTCGAGCAGCGCCTCCAGCACCATGAGCTTGGTCGACACCTTCGAGCCACCGACCACTGCCACCAGCGGGCGCGCGGGCTGGGTGAGCGCGCGCTCCAGCGCCTCGAGCTCCCCGACCAGCAGCGGTCCGGCGCACGCCACCGGGGCGAACCGCGCCACGCCGTGGGTGCTGGCCTCGGCACGGTGCGCGGTGCCGAACGCGTCCATGACGAATACGTCGCACAGCGCCGCCATGCGGCGCGCCAGCGCCTCATCGTCCTGCTTCTCACCCTTGAGAAAGCGCACGTTCTCGCACAGCACGGCGCTGCCGGCGGGGCAATCGACGCCTTCGATCCAGTCCTTGCGCAGCGGCACCGGCTTGCCGAGCAGCTCCGAGAGGCGCGCCGCGACCGGCGCGAGCGTCAGCGCCGGATCCTGCGCGCCCTCCTTGGGGCGCCCGAGATGTGACAGCACGAACACCTTGGCGTGCTGGTCGAGCGCGTAGCGGATGGTGGCGAGCGCGGCACGGATGCGCGCATCGCTCGTCACTACGCCGTTGTGCACCGGCACGTTCAGGTCTTCGCGGATGAGAACCCGCTTGTTGCGCAGGTCCGCATCCGTGATACGCAGCAGCTTCATGCGGCCTTCGACCAGGCCAGCGTCGTGTCGAGCATGCGGTTGGAGAAGCCCCATTCGTTGTCGTACCACGCGCACACCTTGACCAGTGTGCCGTCGATCGCCTTGGTGAGCGTGGCATCGAACACCGAGGAATGTGCGTCGTGGTTAAAGTCCACCGACACCAGCGGCTCGGTGTTGTAGGCGAGAATCCCCTTGAGCGGGCCGGCGGCCGCTTCCTTCAGCGCCTGGTTGACCTCCTCGACCGAGGTGGCACGCTTGGCGCTGAAGGTGAGGTCCACCAGCGAGACGTTGATGGTCGGCACGCGTACCGCGAAGCCGTCGAGCTTGCCCTTGAGCTCCGGCAGCACCAGTCCAACCGCCGCCGCGGCACCGGTCTTGGTCGGGATCTGCGACATGGTGGCCGAGCGGGCCCGGCGCAGATCGGAGTGGTACACGTCGGTGAGTACCTGATCGTTGGTATAGGCGTGGATGGTCGTCATGATGCCGGCGGCGATTCCGAACTTGCCGTGCAGTACCTGGGCCACCGGCGCCAGGCAGTTGGTGGTGCACGAGGCGTTGGAAATCACGGTGAAGCCGCTCTTGAGCGTCTGGTGATTGACCCCGTAGACGATGGTGGCATCGACGTCATCGCCGCCGGGCGCCGAGATCACCACCTTCTTCGCGCCCCCCTTCAGGTGCGCGCCGGCCTTGGCCTTGCTGGTGAACAGTCCCGTGCACTCGAGCACGTAGTCGACACCGAGCTCACCCCAGGGGAGCTTGGCCGGATCGCGCTCGGCGAGCACCCGCACGCGGTCGCCGTTGACGACCATCGAGTCGCCGTCCACCTTGACCTCGCCCGGGAACTTGCCGTGCGCGGTGTCGTAGCGGGTCAGGTGCGCATTGGTTTTTGGGTCGCCGAGATCGTTGAGCGCCACGATCTTGAGCTCGTGCGTGCGCCGGCTCTCGTACAGAGCCCGTAGCACATTGCGGCCGATGCGCCCGTAACCATTGATGCCCACCCTGATTGCCATGCCCTCAAACCTCCAGCAGCGCGCGTATGTGTTGCGCAATATTATCGGCCGTGAAGCCGAAATGAGCGAAAACCTCGGGGCCCTTGCCCGAGGCCCCGAAGCGGTCGATACCGAGCACCTGACCCGCCGTACCGACGTACCGCCACCAGCTCTGCGTGGCGCCGGCCTCCACCGCCAGGCGCCGCGTGACCGCGCGCGGCAGCACGCCCTCGCGGTAGGAGTCGTCCTGGACATCGAAGGTGGCGGTGGACGGCATGGAGACGAGGCGCACGCGCCGGCCGGCGCCATTCAACGCGCCCACCGCCTGGGCGGCGATGCTGACCTCCGAGCCGGTGGCGATGACGAGGGCTTCCGGCGTGCCGCGGCAGTCGATGAGCACGTAGCCGCCGCGCTCGATCGCGGCCAGCTGCTCGGCGCTGCGCGGCTGTTGCGGCAGCCCCTGGCGCGAGAGCACCAGCGCGGTCGGAGCGTGCCGCTCGAGCGCCAGCGCCCAGGCCACCGCGGTCTCGGCGGCATCGCACGGCCGCCACACGTCCATATGCGGCATGGCGCGCAGGCTCGCCAGGTGCTCGATCGGCTGGTGCGTCGGGCCATCCTCGCCGAGACCAATCGAGTCGTGCGAGTACACCAGGATCACGCGCTGCTGCATGAGGCACGCGAGGCGCACCGCGTTGCGCGCATAATCGGAGAACACCAGGAAGGTACCGCCGTAGGGAATCAGGCCGCCGTGCAGCGCGATGCCGTTCATGATCGTGGTCATGCCGAACTCGCGCACCCCGTAGTGCAGGTAGTCGCCCGCCTCGTCCTGCGGCGTGACGGTGCGCGCGCCCTTGAAGAAAGTGCTGTTCGACTGAGTGAGGTCGGCCGAGCCGCCGAACAGCTCCGGCAGCCCTGGGGCGAGCACGTTGAGCGCCGCCTGTGAGGAGGCGCGCGTCGCCTGCGGCGCGCTCTGCTTCGCGAGCGTCGCGATGAGCTGCGCGCGCAGCTCCTGCCAGCCGGCCGGCAGCTCACCTGCCATGCAGCGCTCGAACTCCCGCGCCTCATACGGGTAACGGCTCGCATAGCGCTTGAAGAGCTCCCGCCAGGCGCTCTCGAGCGCTGCGCCCTGCGCGCGATGGTCCCAGGCAGCGCGGATCTCATCCGGCACCACGAACGGCGGGTACGGCCAGCCGAGCGTGACGCGCGCCGCGGCCACCTCGTCGGGCCCGAGTGCCTCGCCGTGCGCCTCCTTGGTGCCCTGCTTGTGCGGCGCGCCGTAGCCGATGATGGTCTTGCAACAGATGAGGGACGGCCGGCTGGTTTCGGCACGCGCCGCCTGGATGGCGGCCGCGACGGCTGCGCCGTCGAGTCCGTCCACATCGGGGACGACGTGCCAGCCGTAAGCCGCGAAGCGCTCCGGCGTATTGTCGGTGAACCATCCCGCGACCTTGCCGTCTATCGAGATGCCGTTGTCGTCGTAGAGGACGATGAGCTTACCGAGGCCGAGGGTGCCGGCGAACGAGCACGCCTCGTGGGAGACGCCCTCCATCAGGCAGCCGTCGCCGCAGAAGGCATAGGTGTAGTGGTCCACCAGCGCAAGGTCCGGGCGATTGAAGCGCAGCGCCAGCAGCTTCTCCGCGAACGCCATGCCGACCGCGTTCCCGAGCCCCTGCCCAAGCGGGCCGGTGGTGGTCTCGATGCCAAGCGGCAGGTCATGCTCCGGATGTCCGGGCGTCTTGCTGCCGAGCTGGCGGAATCCCTCGATGTCCTCGATGGTGAGCGGGTAGCCGGTGAGGTACAGCACCGAGTAGAGCAGCATCGAGCCGTGACCGTTCGACAGCACGAAGCGGTCGCGGTCCAGCCACGCCGGGTTGCCGGGGTTGTAGCGCAGGAAGTCGCACCACAGCGCCTGGGCGATGTCGGCCATGCCCATCGGCATACCTGGGTGCCCGGAATTCGCGCGCTGCACGGCGTCCATGGAGAGTGCGCGGATGGCGTTGGCAAGTTCGCGGCGAGTGGTCATGCGGGGCCTCGGGCGGATTCACAGCCACGCTCGGTGCGCGGCCTGCGTGCAGGGGCGCGCATTTTCCATCAGACGCGCGAGATCCTCAAATCAGCAAACCGCGCGAGCCCCTGTCCGTGGGCGCGTTATCCACAACGGTGCTCGAGCGTCGCGGCCTGCCGACACGACTTAAGTTCCGCGCACTGCGGACAGACGACGGGCGTGCTTCACACTATGCCGGGCGCGGAACGTACACCGTGTCAAGCCGAGGCGGTGCCGCTGCCACGCGAGGGCCGGGCAGGCGACCTGGTTCACTGTGGCTTAAGGGTCGGTCTGCTACGCTGAATCTCTATATGACTGTCGTGCGCCTCACCCACTTTACCGACCCGCATCTGTACGGCGATGGCGCCGAGACGCTGCGCGGCGTGGCGACTCTGCCGGCGCTCACGGCGGCACTCGCTCGCGCGCAGTCGCGTGACTGGCCGCCGGACGCGCTGCTGGTGACTGGCGACATCGTGCAGGATGACCCGACCGGCTACCCGCACTTCCGCCGCCTGTTCGGCGCGCTCGGGGTGCCGGTGCTGTGCATTCCGGGCAATCACGACGAGCCGCAGGCCATGCGCCGCGAGCTCGACGGAGCGCCCTTCACGACAGGCGGCCATGTCGACCTCGGGCGCTGGCGCATCGTGCTGCTCGACAGCTGCGTCGCGGGCTCGGCCGGCGGCCGGCTCAGTCCGCAGGCTCTCGCCGAGCTCGAAGCTGCACTCGCCACTGCGGGCAAGCGCCACTGCATGGTGTGTCTGCACCATCACCCGGTGCCGATGGCGAGCCGCTGGCTCGATCGCGTCGGCCTCGAGAACGCAGCTGAGTTCCTCGACACCATCGACCGGCATACAAACGTCCGCGCGATCGTCTGGGGTCACGTGCATCAGGCCTACGACGGGCTGCGCAAGGGCGTGCGGATGCTGGCCACTCCCTCGACCTGCGCGCAGTTCCTGCCCAACGCCGACGACTTTGCGCTCGACCCGCGGCCACCGGCGTATCGTACGCTCGAGCTGCGCCCCGACGGCTCGTTGCTTACGGAGGTCGTGTGGCTCGACCAGCATCGCGGTGGCTCCTCGCGCTCGGTCTCTTCGGCTGCCTGAGCGCGCAGGCCGCGAGCCCCGTGTGGGCGATCCGCGGCGCTCATAACACCGTCTACCTCGCCGGCTCCATACATCTGCTGCGCGCTGCCGATGCGACGCTGCCGCCGGCCTTCATGCATGCCTATACGGGCGCCGCGCGGCTGGTGATGGAGGTTGACCTTCCCAAGCTCGACGCCGATGAGATGGCGCGCACGCTGATCGAGCACGCCCGGCTGCCGGCCGGCACGACGCTCGAGCAGCAGCTCGGCGCGGCGCGCTTCCAGCGTGTCAGCGCGGCGGCCACGGCCCTCGGCCTGCCGGATGCCACCCTCGAGCGTGATACGCCGTGGATGGTCGGGTTGCAGCTCACCGAGCTCGAGTACGTGCATCTTGGCTTCGACCCGCAGCAGGGAGTCGAGGGGCAGCTGATGCGGCGTGCGCTCGCCGACCACAAGCCCACGGCGGGGCTGGAAACCTTCGGCGATGAGCTCGGCGTGTTTGCGGCCATGTCGCGCCCCGAGCAGCTGCGTTTCCTCGACATGGCGCTGGCGGACCTCGACGACGCTGAGAGCGACACGCAGACGGTGCTCGAAGCGTGGCGGCGCGGCGATGCGCGGCAGCTCGCGGCATTGCTGGCGCGCGAGTACCGCACGTTCCCGTCGCTCTACCGGGCGCTGGTCACCGACCGCAACCGGCGCTGGCTGCCGCAGATCGAGACGCTGCTGCAGCAGAGTGAGGACTCCCTGGTGGTGGTTGGCGCACTGCATCTGGTGGGCAGCGGCGGGCTGCTCGAGCTGCTGCGCGGCGCCGGTTTTGCACCCCAGCAGCTCAATTGACGCCGACGCTGCGCGGGCCGCGCGGAGTCTCGCGCCTCAGCGTGCGCGGGCCGCGCGCGCCGCGTAGAAGCGCCACAGCGGCACGGCGAGCAGCACGGTCCAGCCGAGCACCAGCCAGCCGACGAAGCCGTCGAACCGGCTGAGAAGGAATCCGAGCGATGCATCGCGGCGCGGCGCGGTCAGCTCGTGCGCCACGAGCATGACCCACACCCAGCCGGCATGCAGCCCGAGGCAGGCAGCGATGTTACCGGTCGCCTGCCGCACGAGGGCAAGCACCACCCCGACCGCCAGCAGCGCGAGAAACGCATCTGCGATCCCCGTGAAGTGCGCGAACGCCTGCAGCGACTGCCCGAGCAGCGCAACTCCGCTCCAGGGCGTGACGTCCTGCGCTGCGATGCGCACCTTGCCGAAGAAGTGCGTGGCCGCGTAGAGAACTGAGGTGAGCAGCACTGCCGTGTGCGCACCCGACTCGCGCTCGATGGCCGTGTACATCGCGCCGCGCAGGAACGTCTCCTCGATGAATGCCACGGCGATGCCGCTGGCGAGGCGCGCGAGGAGAAGCTGCGTCAGCGCCGCGGCTCCCATGCCGGCGGCCTGCGACCAATCGAGGAGGCCGAGCGCGCTCATCGCCGCCACGACGGCGACCATGGTGGCGACGCCGAGCGCCAGCCCCACGGCGATCTCGCGCACGAATGCGCGCCGCGGCAGCCCGTAACCAAGACTCGCGCGGTCGGCGAGCCCGAGGCGGCGGGCGATGAGGATGAAGCCTGCGAGCAGCGCCAGCATGCCGAGGCGCTCGCCGATGCGATGGAACGGAAAGTCGAAGTATGGGTGCAGCAGCAGCCACGCCGGGTAGGTCCCGAGCGCGACCACCGCCAGCGCCACTGCGAACAACAACAGAAACCAGCCGAACGCGCGCATGCGGACCGGCCGTCCTTCAGGCGGCAAGGTGGCGGCGCCACTCGGCGGTCACCACCGACAGGCGGAAGCGTGGATCGGGTGCCGCCTGCGGGCGAGCGCCGCCACGCCAGCGCGTGATGCGCTCGAGGTAGCGGTCGAAGAGCCCCAGCGCATCAGCAAGGCGCGCCGGTCCCCGGCGCCAGCGTGGCTCGAGCCGGCGCAGCGGCGCCTCGTAGAGGCGCTGCGCGCAGCTGACCGGCAACAGCTGCTCGGGGTCAGCGATCACTTCGGCCGCCGCGCCGCAATCGTGGGTCAGCACCGGCGTGCCTACGGCGTGTGACTCGGCGAACACCAGGCCGAAGGTCTCGGGGATCACGAAGTTCGGGCTGAAGGTGCAGAGCGCGGTGCGTGCCTCGGCAAGAATGCGCGCGTGCGGCAACGAGCCGAGCCATTCCACGCCGGGCGTCGCATCCGCCGCGAGACTCTTGTACCCCGGATTGCCGACGCACAACCTGAGGTGCGGCAGGCGGCGATGCAGCGCGTGAAACGCATCCAGGGCGAACCTCAGGCCCTTGTTGGGCGAGGAGAAGAACACCAGCTTGTCCGGGTCGAACGGCGTGCCGTCGGGGGTGATGGCGTCATCCACCGGATTGTAGATCCGCCGCACGATCAGTCGCTCGCAACCGGGCAGGCGCGCCACGGTCGCCGCCACCAGCGCGCGCTGGTAATCGGAGACGCACACGATGTCCGGCTGCAGGCGTCGCAGCTCGGCGGCGGCATTCACGAACCAGCGGCCGCGCGAAGAGCCCGGCTCGATGCGATCGTGCACCCACAGCGTGAGACGCGCGCCGGGAAACAAGCGCGCCACGGCGCCGAGCGCGCGCGGGTCGCGCAGCACCACTACGTGGTGCACGTGGGCCACTGCGCCCGGCGAGCGGTAGCGACCCTCGGTCTGTGTGCGGTTGTGCTGCGCCACCCAGGCATCGAGCGCCTCCGCGATGCGCACCGTGCTCGCCTCGGTCCCCGCGAGCCCCGCCTCGCGCAGACTCGCCGCGCTGTAGGGGCGCGGACAGAGGGGATCGAAGAACAACAGCGGCACCATACGGGCGCGGTACTCTACCATTCATGCCGATGTCGCAATCGAATGCCCGCGTGTTGTTTGTCCCGGTGTCCGGGCCGCGCGGCATGGGCGAGTATGCGCGCTGCCTGGGGCTGGCCACCGCACTCGCACAGCGCACGCCGGCACTCGACATACGCTTCGTGTTGAGCCGCGAGGCGCCGTACGCGGCACACACCCCGTTCGCGACCACGCTGTTGCCCGCGTCCGCGACCTTTCATCCGCGCGAGGTCTGCGCCCTGATACGCGAGTACCGGCCGCAGCTCGTGGTATTCGACAACGCCGGTCGCACCGTGCAGCTGCGCGCCGCGCGCGCCTGCGGTGCACGCATCGTCTACGTGAGCTCGCGGCGGCGGCAGCGGTCCCGGGGGTTCCGCCTCGGCTGGATGCGCCTGATCGATGAGCACTGGATTGCCTATCCGCGCTTCATCGCCGGCGCGCCGACACGGCTCGAGCGCCTCAAGCTGCAGCTGCTGGGGCGCCCGCACCTGCGCTACATCGATGCGTTGCTGCCACCTGCCGAGCCGGCCCGGGCTGCCGCCGCCCGGGCGCGCTTCGCCCTCGAGCCAGACGAGTATGTGCTCATCGTGCCGGGTGGCGGCAGCGCACACCCTGGCGCTGAGAACGCTCCGGCTGTGATCGCCACGGCCGCGCGCGCCATCGCCAGCCGCGGCCATGCGACGCTGCTGGTCGGCACGGGGGCTGCCGCGGCCGCCGCTGAGCCCTCGCTCCTCAAGCTCGAAGCGCGCCTGCCGCTCGCCGATTTGTGCGAGCTGATCCGCAGCGCCCGCCTCGTGGTCACGAACGGTGGCGATACGCTGCTGCAGGTGCTCGCGTGCGCGCGCCCGTGCGTGGCCGTACCGATCGCGCACGACCAGGCCGCCCGCATCGACAGCTGCGTGCGCGCCGGACTGACGGCACGCGCGGCGCTCGAGGCGCACGCCATCGAGCGCGCAGCGCTCGAGGTCCTGGAGAAGGTCCCGCCGCAAACTCGCGCGCACCCGGTGGCCGAGGGCGCGCAGGTGCGCAACTGCATGGAAGAGGCGCTCGATGCCCTGCAGGCGCTGATTCCCTGATTGGCGCAAACGGCCGACGACGGCGCTCGAGAAGTTTGGCTTCTGCCGACTACTAGCCGCCGGTTCGGGAGAGCTCGGTGAGCAGCTTGCCGTGCAGGCCGCCGAAGCCGCCGTTACTCATGATGAGCACGTGATCGCCGGGGCGCAGCGTCCGCGCCAGCTCGCGCGCCAACGTGTCGACGTCGCCGGCGGCGTGCGCGCGCGGGCCGCAGGCCGCGAGCACTGCGCCCGTGTCCCAGCCCAGATCCGCGGGCGCGTACAGCCACACCTCATCCGCGCCGGCGAGACTCGGCGCGAGTGTGTCGCGGTGCACGCCCATGCGCATGGTATGCGAGCGCGGCTCGAGCACCGCGACAATGCGCGCGGCGCTCCCCACGCGCTGCCGCAGTCCGTCGATGGTCGACGCGATGGCGGTGGGGTGATGTGCGAAGTCGTCGTATACGCGGATGCCGCGCACTTCACCACGCAGCTGCATGCGGCGGGCGATGCCGCGGAATGCGCCCAGCGCTTCGATGGCGCGCGCCACGGGTACGCCCGCGTGGCGCGCAGCGGCGATCGCGGCGAGTGCGTTGTCGACGTTGTGCGCGCCGATGAGCGGCCATTGCACCGTGCCGCGCGGCTCGCCCGCCTCGAGCACCTCGAAGCGCGAGCCATCCGTGTGTCCGTGCGCAGCACGCGCACTCCACAGCGCCGCAGCGCCCCCGGCGCGCGCAAATCCCTCGAGCGGCGTCCAGCAGCCCATCGCGAGCGTCTGCCTGAGCCGCTCGTCCGCCGCGTTCCACAGGATGCGGCCGCCGCCCGGCACGGTGCGCACCAGGTGGTGAAACTGTCTCTGGATGGCGCCGACGTCGGGGTAGATGTCGGCGTGGTCGTACTCGAGGTTGTTGAGCACCGCGGTGCGCGGCCGGTAGTGCACGAACTTGGCGCGCTTGTCGAAGAATGCGGTGTCGTACTCGTCGGCCTCGATGACGAAGAACGGTGCGCTGCCGAGGCGCGCGCTCGCGCCAAAGTTCTCTGGCACGCCGCCGATCAGGAAGCCGGGCGCGAGCCCCGCATGCTCGAGGATCCAGGCGAGGAGCGAGGAGGTCGTGGTCTTGCCGTGGGTGCCCGCGACCGCCAGCACCCACCGGTCCTGCAGTACCTCGCGGGCCAGCCACTCAGGTCCCGAGAGGTACGGCCGGCCGCTCTCAAGCAGCGCCTCGATCACCGGCATGCCGCGTGTCATCACATTGCCGACCACCACCACGTTTGGTTGCAGCCCGAGCTGCTCGGCGCCGAAGCCGGCCGTCACCTCGATGCCGAGTGCCTCGAGTTGCGTGCTCATCGGCGGATACATGTCGCGGTCTGAGCCCGTGACGCGCCAGCCCGCCTCGCGGGCGATGGCTGCCACACCGCCCATGAAAGTGCCGCCGATACCGAGAATGTGGAGGTGCACGAGTGCTCAGCCCCCAGATGGAAACAGCGCGACGAGCAGCAGCTCTGAGGCAACGATCTGCAGGATCACCAGCGCCACGCTCGAGGCGCTCGACCATTCGAGCGCCGCCTTCACCACATGGCTATAGGCGGCGATGAACCAAATCAGAACGGCCAGGGCGCCCACGCCGACCGGCAGCTGCCAGGTCGCATCCTGGCCGAAGCGTTTCACCAGCCACTCCGAGGCGAGCAGCGGCGGGGTCAGCAGTGTCTGCAGGCCGAAAACGCCGCTCGCAGTCTGCAGGAAGCGCTCGCGGCGGCCGGCAAGCCGCAACAACGCCGCATACCACCCGAGTATGAACAGCACGTTCACGCCGAGCGCCAGTTGCCAGCCGGCGGTCGTCGGCAGGAGCGCGCTCACCATCACGAACACGGCCACATAGCCGCACACCGAAAGCAGCAGCAGCAGAGGCGAAGCCGGCAGGTCCTGTGGTCCGCGCCGCAGCATGGCGATCTGCACGAACAGCCGAATCACGTCCCGCATGACTTTCGATACCGGTGCGGCCTGCGCATAATGGAGCGGCCTGATTGTACAGATCATCACCGCCCTCGTTTGCAGCACATAGTCACCACCGCGCCGGCTCTGCAAGAGCTGTGCGCGCGTCTCAGCAGCGAGGCGCGCGTCGGGCTCGACACCGAGTTCCTGCGCGAGCGCACCTATCACGCGCGTCTGTGCCTGGTGCAACTGTCGGCACCCGACGACGCGCGCTGCGTCGATCCGCTCGAGAACTCGCAGCTCACGCCGCTCGCGGCGCTGCTGAGCAGCGGCGCCACCGTGAAGGTCATGCATGCCTCGCGGCAGGACCTCGAAGTGCTCTATCCGATCGCCGGACTCACGCGGCCGGTATTCGACACGCAGATCGCCGCCGCGCTCGCGGGCTTTCCCGCACAGGTCGGCTACGCCGAGCTGGTACGGCGCCTGTTGCAGCGCGAGCTCGCGAAATCCCACACGCGCACCGACTGGTCACGACGGCCGCTGTCGGCCGAGCAGATCGACTACGCGCTCGATGACGTGCGTTATCTGCTGCCGCTGGCGGCGGAGCTCGAGCAGCGCCTCGGGCAGCTCGGCCGTCTCGAGTGGCTTGCCGAGGAGCTCGCCGCTCTGGAGGACACGCGCAGCCTGACCGTCGCGCCCGAGGACGCGTGGCAGCGCCTTAAGGGCTTGCACGGACTCGACCCGGCACGTACGCGCCTGGCGCGTGCCCTCGCTGCCTGGCGCGAACGCTGTGCGCTCGAGCACGACCGCCCGCGCGGCTGGATCCTCGATGACGGCGCGCTGCGCGAGATCGTGCTGCGGGTGCCGCGCACGCTCGCCGAGCTCGCCGCGATTAACGAGTTGCCGCCCGGGGTCGTGAAGCGCCGCGGCACGGAGCTGCTCGAGTGCGTGGCGCAGGCCGCGGTTCCGGACCCCGCGCCCCCCGTACCCGGCAGGCCGCGACCCGACCCGCAACGCAGCGCGCTCGTCAGAAAGCTGGCAGATCTCAGTCAGCTGGTGGCCACGGAACTGCAGCTGGCGCCGGAGGTACTCGCCCCGCGGCGTGAACTCGAGCAGCTGGCGGACGGCCGGCGCGACGGCGCGGTACTGCGTGGCTGGCGCCGCGGCGTACTCGGCGAGCGGTTGCTCGCAGCGCTGTAGGTCGGCAAACCGGCGGGCCCTGCACGGAGAGGAGCCGCGCCTCCTGGCCGCTGGTTCGGCACAGCGCGAGGTGGGTGTGCTGACCGCGCCCCAGGGCGCGGTCAGCCAAATGAGAGCGGCCTCAGCGGCGCGTGCGCCGCGCGCTGCGGCGTCGTCCGCCGCCGCCCGGGGGTTTGCTGCGGCCTGTCACCGGGCGCATCGTCCGGCGTTTGGCGCCCGCCGCGCGCTTCGTGGGCCGCCGCCCGCTGCTCCCGCGTGGCTTGCTGCGCGGGCTGCGGGTCTTGCCAGCGGTCCGCCGCCGCGACGTGCGAACGCCGCTGCGCGCGCCGCCCGCGCGCCGCCCGCGCGGCGCGCGACTCGCGGGCACCGCGGTCGCCGACAGCGCCCGGATCAGGTCCGCCGTGATCCGGTCAACGTCGCCACGCGCGTCGATCACCCGCAGCAGTCCCTGCGCGCGGTAGAACTCGACAAGCGGACGAGTCTGCTCCGCATAGACCCGCAGCCGCTCGGCAACCGTGGCCTCGTTGTCGTCGGGGCGCTGGGTGAGACGGTGCGGCGCGCCGGTCGCCGGACAAATCGCCGCGGCGCCAGTCGGCGGCGGCGCAGTGAGCAGATTGAAGACGCGCCCGCAGTCGGCGCAGCTGCGGCGCCCGGAAATGCGGCGCACCAGCTCGTCGCGCTCGACCTCGAGCTGGACCACCGCATCGAGCGGCTGGCCAAGCTCCGCCAGCAGCGCAGCGAGCGCCCGCGCCTGCACCAAATTGCGCGGGAAGCCGTCGAGAATGAATCCGCCGCGCGCGTCGGGCTCGGCGAGGCGCTCGCGGATCAGTCCGAGCACCAGCGAGTCATCGACCAGCTTGCCGGCGTTCATGGCCGCCTTCGCCTTGCGTCCGAGTTCACTGCCGCGTGCCACCGCGGCCCGCAGCAGGTCTCCGGTCGAGACCTGCGGGATGCCGTACTGCCCGACCAGGCGTTGTGCCTGCGTGCCCTTTCCAGATCCCGGAGCCCCCAACAGGATGATGCGCATGTTCTTCGTAGTCAGAGCGCCGCACTCGCAGCACAAAGGCTGGCCACACTACCGAGCGCTCAGCGACAGGTCAAACGCTTGCGCGCCGCGTACGCTATTCTTGCCTTAAGTCTTGATCCTGAGCCCGACAAGCCCGCCCGACGAGCATCAACCGCATGAAGAAGATCGCCCGCAGCAACGCTTTCTACGCGCAGTCCGGCGGGGTGTCCGCCGTCATCAACGCCTCGGCGTGCGGCGTCATCGAGACGGCGATGCGCTCGAAACATATCGATAAGGTGTACGCGGGACGCGACGGGATCGTCGGCGCGCTCACCGAGGACCTGATCGACGTCGGCCGCGAGAGCGCGGCGACCATCCGGGCACTGAAGCACACGCCGGCCGGCGCCTTCGGCTCGGCGCGTTTCAAGTTGAAGGGCATCGAGCAGAATCGCGCCGAGTATCAGCGGCTGATCGATGTGTTCCGCGCCCACAACATCCGCTACTTCTTCTACAACGGCGGCAACGATTCGATGGACACCGCGCTCAAGGTGTCGCAGCTCGGCGCCTCGCTCGGCTACGCCATCACCTGCGTGGGCGTGCCGAAGACCGTCGACAACGATCTGCCGCATACCGATTGCTGTCCCGGCTTCGGCTCGGTCGCCAAGTACGTAGCCGTCTCGACGCGCGAAGCGGCGCTGGATGTTGCCTCGATGGCGCGCACCTCCACCAAGGTGTTCGTGTTCGAAGTGATGGGACGTCACGCCGGCTGGATCGCGGCGGCCGGCGGGCTCGCCGGCCGCGGGCTCGACGAGCCGCCGCACGTCATCCTGTTCCCGGAAGTGCCGTTCGACGGCCGCGCCTTCCTCGACCGGGTGAAGCAGTGCGTCACCGATTTCGGCTACTGTGTGATCGTAGTGTCCGAGGGCGCCGCGTACGCGGACGGCAAGTTCCTCGCCGACGCCGGTACGCGCGATGCCTTCGGTCACACGCAGCTCGGCGGCGTCGGCCCGGTGGTCGCCAACATGGTGCGCGAGGCGCACGGCTACAAGTACCACTGGGCGGTCGCGGATTATCTGCAGCGCTCGGCGCGCCATATCGCCTCGCGCGTCGATGTCGAGCAGGCTTATGCGGTCGGCAAGGCCGCGGTTGAGCTCGCCGTCAAGGGCGTAAACGCGGTGATGCCGACCATCGTGCGCAAATCCTCCCGGCCCTACCGCTGGGTGATCGGCCACGTGCCGCTCGCCGAGGTCGCCAACAAAGAGAAGAAGCTGCCGCCGGACTACCTGCGCGCTGACGGCTTCGGCATCAGCGACGCGTGCCGGCGTTACCTCGAGCCCCTCATCGCGGGCGAGGCCTATCCGCCCTATCGCAATGGCCTGCCGGAATATGTCCGTATCCGCGGCGTGGCGGTGAAGAAGAAGCTCCAGGAGGACTTCAAAATCTAGCTTGCTGCGCTGCGGCGCCAGCCTCCCGCCGCGGCCGTGGGGCGCACGCGCCGTGCTATAGTTCGCGGCCTTTTTTGGGGGAGGTTTCCGATGGATGTCAGCATGTGGCTGTGGGTCGCGATCGCCGCCGGGGTGCTCGCCGTACTCTATGGCGTGTTCTCGATGGCCGCGATCCTGCGCCTGCCGGCGGGCAACGCCCGGATGCAGGAGATCGCCGCCGCGATCCAGGCCGGCGCCAAGGCCTACCTCAACCGCCAGTACACCACCATCCTCATCGTCGGCATCGTGCTGTTCGTGATCATCGGCTTCACCCTCAGGTGGCCGACCGCCGGCGGATTCGCGGTCGGCGCAATCCTCTCCGGGCTCACCGGCTACATCGGCATGAACATTTCGGTGCGCGCCAATGTGCGCACCGCGCAGGCGGCGACCTCAGGCCTGAACGCCGCGCTCACCGTCGCGTTCCGCGGCGGCGCCATCACCGGCATGCTGGTGGTAGGCCTCGCGCTGATCGGCGTCGCCGGTTATTACGCGCTGCTGCGCCAGCTCGGCGTCGGGCCCGAGGGTGCGCTGCACGCGCTGGTGGGGCTCGCGTTCGGCGGCTCGCTGATCTCCATCTTCGCGCGCCTCGGCGGCGGCATCTTCACCAAGGGCGCGGACGTCGGCGCCGACCTGGTGGGCAAGGTCGAGGCCGGGATCCCCGAGGACGACCCGCGCAATCCGGCGGTGATCGCCGATAACGTCGGCGACAACGTGGGCGACTGCGCCGGCATGGCCGCGGATCTGTTCGAGACCTACGCGGTGACCCTCGTCGCGACCATGCTGCTCGGCGGCCTGCTGTTCGCGCACCAGGGGCCCGAGGCCGCCTTCGCCGCGGTGATCTATCCGCTCGCCCTCGGCGCCGCCTCGATCGTCTCCTCGATCATCGGTACCTTCTTTGTCTCGACGCGCGAGGGCGGCAGGATCATGAACGCCCTCTACAAGGGCGTGGTCGTCTCCGGCATCGTGTCCGCGGCACTCTTCTACTACATCACCGGGCGGATCATGCCCGGTGCCGCCGCCGCGCTCTACGGCTGCACGCTCATCGGCCTGGGGCTGACGGCGGCCATGATCATGATCACCGAGTATTACACCGCCACCGAGTACAGCCCGGTGCGCAAGGTTGCGGCTGCCTCCCAGACCGGCCATGCGACCAACATCATCGCCGGCCTCGGCGTGTCGATGAAGTCGACCGCGCTGCCGGTGATCGCGGTGTGCTTCGCGATCTGGGGCGCGTACACCCTCAACGGCCTGTACGGCATCGCCATCGCGGCCACCGCCATGCTGTCGATGACCGGCATGATCGTGGCGCTCGATGCCTACGGCCCGATCACCGACAACGCCGGCGGCATCGCCGAGATGGCCGGCTTGCCGAAGGAAGTACGCAACATCACCGACCCGCTGGACGCGGTCGGCAACACCACCAAGGCCGTGACCAAGGGCTATGCGATCGGCTCGGCGGGGCTGGCGGCGCTGGTGCTGTTTGCCGACTACACGCGCAACCTCGAGATGGCCGGCAGGTCCGCGACCTTCTCGCTGTCGGATCCGGCGGTGATCATCGGCCTGTTCATCGGCGGCATGGTGCCGTATCTGTTTGCCGCCATGGCCATGGAGGCGGTGGGACGCGCCGCCGGCGCGGTGGTGAATGAGGTGCGGCGGCAGTTCCGCGAGATCAAGGGCATCATGTCGGGAGCCGAGAAGCCCGACTACTCACGTGCCGTCGACCTGCTCACCAAGGCCGCGATCCGCGAAATGATCGTGCCCTCGCTGCTGCCGATCCTGGTGCCGGTGGTGCTGGTGGTCGTGATGAACACCCTGATGGGCCCTGGCGCCGGCGTGCGCGCGCTCGGTGGCCTGCTGATCGGCACCATCGTCACCGGGCTGTTCGTGGCGATCTCCATGACCACGGGCGGCGGCGCCTGGGACAACGCCAAGAAATACATCGAGGAAGGCCACTTCGGCGGCAAGGGGTCGGACGCGCACAAGGCGGCGGTGACGGGCGACACGGTCGGTGATCCCTACAAGGACACCGCAGGACCTGCGATCAACCCGCTCATCAAGATCATCAATATCGTCGCGTTGCTGCTCGTGCCGCTGCTGTAGCGCGGCGGCGATTTTGTCGGACATCGGCTTCAGTGCCACAATCGGCCATGGCCTGCGACGAGAAGTTTGCGGTCGACAAGAGCCAGGAAGAGTGGCAGCGCGAGCTCGAGCCGGACGCTTACCGGGTGCTGCGCGAGCACGGCACGGAGCGCGCCGGCACGAGTCCGCTCAACGATGAGCACCGTCCGGGAGTATTCCGCTGCGCGGGCTGCGGTACGCCGCTGTTCGGGGCCGATACCAAGTTCGACAGCGGCTCGGGATGGCCGAGCTTCTTCAAGCCCCTGCCGGGTGCGGTCGGCACGCACGAGGACCGCAGTCACTTCATGCGCCGTACCGAGGTGCACTGCGCCAAGTGCGGCGGCCATCTCGGCCACGTATTTCCTGACGGGCCGCAGCCGACCGGCGAGCGCTACTGCATGAACGGGGTGGCGCTCAGGTTCGAGCCCAAGCCCTGACGGCGCGCCGCCCGCTCAGGCGGCGGCTATCGCGAGCTGCAGCGGCTGCGGCCGTGAGATCGCATAGCCCTGCAGATAATCGACGCCCATGCGGCGCGCCGCCTCGACCGCCGCGGTGTCCTCGACCTGCTCGGCAATCACCTTGAAGTTGAGCGTGCGCGCCAGCTTGATCATCGCGGTCACCATGGCCTGATTGACGGTGTCGCGCGCCAGATTGCGAATGAAGGAACCGTCGATCTTCAGGTAGTCGAGCGCCAGGTTCTTGAGATTGGAGAAAGAGCCGACTCCGGAACCAAAGTCATCGAGCGCAAACTGGCAGCCCATGCCGTGCAGCACGCCGACGAAGCGCCGCGCGTGCTCGAGGTTGGCGACCACGGCGCTCTCGGTGATCTCGAAGCATACCTGCGCGGGCGCGACCCCGGTGCTGTCGAGGCACTCGACCACGAATTCCAGGAACTGCAGGTCGCCGAGCGTCTGGCCGGAGATGTTGATCGCGACGCTGCGGTCGGGCTGCAGCACGATGGCACCGCGCCCGAGCGCGGCGAGCGTCGTCTGTACCACCCAGCGGTCGACGAGGCCCATCAGCCTATAGCGCTCGGCGGCGCGCATGAACTCCGACGGTGGCAGCTCGTGGCCCGCCTCGTCCTGCAGGCGCAACAGCACCTCCATCGCCGGCCCGCCGTTGGTGCCGTGGGTCGGCACGATCGCCTGGTGATAGAGCTGGAAGCGATTCTCCTTGAGCGCGGCCTGCAGGCGCTGCAGCCACTGGATCTCCCCGGTATGGCGCGCCAGCGCCTCATCGCGCGCCGAGTACACGGCGACCCGTCCGCTGCCCTGCTTCTTGGCGACGTAACAGGCGGTATCCGCCGCGGCCATGAGCTCTTCCAGCGTGCCGCTCTCGCGCGAGATCTCGACCAGTCCGATGGACAGGCCGATGTTGAATATCCGGTCCTTCCACACGAAGCGGTAGTCGCCCACCGAGCGGCACAGGTCATCGGCGATCTGCCGTGCCTTCTCCAGCGGACAACCGATGAGCAGCGTCCCGAACTCATCGCCGCCGAGGCGCGCCACCGTGTCGCTGTCGCGCACCGCATCGCGCAGCAGCTTCGCGACCTCGCGCAGCATGCTGTCGCCGGCGAGGTGTCCGCTGGTGTCGTTGACCAGCTTGAAGCGATCCAGGTCCAGGTAGCACAGCACGTGCTGACCGTCGCCGCGGTGGCCGCCCTCGATCGCCTCCTCGAGCCGCCGCTCGAACTCGCGGCGGTTGACGAGCCCGGTGAGCGCATCATGAGTCGCCTGGTAGGACATCTGCCGCGCGAGCCCGCGCAGCTCGGTGACATCGTGCAGCAGCAGCACCGCGCCCACGACCTCGTTGGCCTCGCTGCGCATCGGCGACGCCGACAGCTCGATCGAGCGCTCGCTGCCGTTGCTGCGCGACAGCAGCAGCGCGCGCCTGCCGAGGGTCACCGGCACGCCGCTCGCGAGCGCCTGGTGCACGGGGTCGGACAGCAGCCGCCGGTCGGACTCATCCACCAGGCTGACGATCTCCTCGAGGAGCTTGCCGCTGGTCGCCGCCACCTCGCTGCCGGTGAGCCGCTCGGCGGCCGGGTTCATGAAGTTGATACGACCGCGCTCGTCGGTGGCGATGATGGCCTCGGCGAGTGAGGCGAGCGCCAGCTGCTGTGGCGTGGGGGCACCCTCGGCGGCAAGGCGCAGCGCCGGAGTCGTCTGTGTGGGGATGATCTCGACGCCGGTGATGAGCAGCGCGTTCCCCTTGTCGTAGTCGACCACGGTGGAGGAGACCTCCAGGCGGCTCATCTGCCCCTGCACGCCCACCATATCGATCTCGTAGCGCTCCGCGGCCGACTCGCCGGCGAGCCGGCGGCGGATGTTCTCGCTCACCAGCTCCGAATACTCAGGCGGCACGAGGTCCGCGAGTCGCCGGCCGATCAGCTCTACGCGGTCGACGCCGACGAAGCTGGCGAACTGGCGGTTGGCGTACAGGATCACCTCGCGGTGCACGAGCACAGCCTCGTGGATGCGCTCGCCGAGGTCGGCGAACAGCCGCGGTGCCTGCGCCTGATTCGACTCCACCGGTCCAGCGCGGGTCAGCAAGTGATTGACGGCGGTGATCAGGGCGGCGACCTCCGGCTTGTCGCTGTCGACCTCGATGCGGCCGGGCAGCCGGCCGCCGATCGCGACGCGCTGCAGCTGCTGCGAGAGCTGCGCGACGCTCTTCAGGTCACGGCGTTGCAGCCCATAGAGCACCAGGAACAGAGCTGCAATGAGCGCGAACAGGAGGCATAACAGCCCGATGATCGACATCTGGAATACTTCTCAAGCCCTTCGCTTGGCGCATCGGCGCGCCCCCGTGGCACTCTGATTTGACTTCTCGTGCCCTAGGGGCGCAGGCGTACCGAAGCATAGCGCCGCCGCCGCTCGCCCCGTCGGCATTTCACCATATCTCGTCGCATTCCGGCTTGGCACGGCGGGGGAAAACCCGTAAGTTTCCCCGGCCATTTCCTCAACTTAAGTGAACTCCCCTGCGGATGTGACGTAATGCAGTCGACCGATGCCCGTGAACAGATGATCGAACAGCAGGTGCGTGCCTGGGACGTGCTCGACGGGCGCATTCTCGAGACGCTGCGCCAGGTGCCCCGCGAGCGCTTCGTGCCGCCGCAGCAGCGCTTCCTCGCCTACGCAGATGCGGAGGTGCCACTGCCGGAGCGGCAGCGCATGCTGCGCCCCAGCGTCGTCGGGCGTCTGCTGCAGGCGCTCGAGCCCAACGCGGGCCAGCGGGTTCTGGAGATTGGCACCGGCTCAGGCTTCGTGACCGCCTGCCTGCGCGCCGCGGGCGCACAGGTGCGCTCGCTCGAGCTGTTCGCGGAGCTCGCGGCGCTGGCGGCCCACAACCTGAGCGCCTTCGGTATGAGCGACGTCGAGGTCATCAACGCCGATGCCCTCAATGCCGACACGGGCGAGCGCTACGACGCCATCGCCGTAACCGCTTCCCTGCCGATCTACGACCCGCGCTTCGAGCGGCAGCTCAAGGTGGGTGGCCGTCTGTTCGTGGTCGTCGGCGAGCCGCCGGTGATGGACGCCCGCCTCGTGCGGCGCATGAGTGAGAACGCCTGGGCGACCGAGAGCCTCTTCGAGACCGTGATCGACCCGCTGGTGAACGCCCCGCAGCCGGCGCGCTTCCGCTTCTGATGACCGCTTCCGCACGCCCGTGCCGCCCGCTCGCAGTAAAGGGAAGTTCATGAAGCGCGTCATCGCTCTCAGCCTGGCGCTGCTGCCCCTGGCGGGTGCGGCATCGGCCAAAGACCTGGTCGGGGTGTTCCAGGACGCCCTGCAGAACGATCCGGTCATCCGCCAGGCGGATGCCAACCGCCTCGCCGCGCGCGAAGCGCGCCCGCAGGCGCTCTCGGCACTGCTGCCGCAGCTGAACGGCACCGCCGGCATCACCCGCGACCACCAGTCGGGATTCCAGGACGAGGTCGATGCGGTCACCAATCCGGCCAATCCCAATGGTCCGCCGCTCCTCGAGGTGGTACCCGAGTCGGACATCATCGACACCACTACCCGGACCTGGGCCCTGAATCTCAGGCAGAACGTATTCTCCTGGTCGAACTGGATGGCGCTCAAGGCCGCCAGTGCCCAGGTAGCGCAGGCCGAGGCGACTTACCAGGCCGCCGAGCAGCAGCTGATCCTGCGGGTCGGGACGGCCTACTTCAACGTGCTGACCGCCGTCGACACCCTCGAGGCCGACCAGGCCGCCCTCGAAGCCCTGGCCCGCCAGCAGGACCAGTCCGAGAAGCGCTTCGAGGTCGGGCTCATCGCCATCACCGACGTGGAGGATGCGCGCGCGGCGCGCGACACCGCCGCCGCCACCGTGATCGCCGACAAGCGGGCGCTCGCAACGGCGGAGGATCAGCTGCAGGAGATCACCGGGCAGAAGTACGACCAGCTGGCCAAGCCCGGCGATGACATGCCGCTGCTCAATCCCGAGCCCGCCGAGGAGAGTCGCTGGGTCGACATCTCGCTCGAGCAGAACCCGACCCTCATCTCCAGCCGCCTCGGCGCCGATATCGCGCGCGACAACGTGCGGGTCGCGGTCGGCGGCCACCTGCCCTCGCTCGACATCCTGGCGGGACGCTCCTACACGTACAACACCTCGGATGAGACCCTGGAGGGGTTTCCGTTCAACGGTGTGGACAACAAAATCAACGACCGCCAGATCACCTTACAGCTGACCGTGCCGCTGTTCTCCGGCGGCCTGACGCAATCGAAGGTACGCCAGGCCGAATACCTGTGGATCGCCGCCAAGGAGGGCGTGGTGCAGACCTCGCGGGCCACCGAGCGGCAGGCACGCGATGCTTATCTCGGCGTCATCAGCGGCATCGCGCACGTGCACGCGTTGCGTCAGGCGCTCGAATCCAACCACACGGCGCTCAAGGCCACCGAGGCGGGCTACGACGTCGGCACGCGCACCTCGGTGGACGTCGTCACGGCACGGCGCAACTTCGTGCAGGCGCAGACGAACTACACGGTGGCGCGCTACGACTACATCGTGAGCGTCCTGACGCTGCGGCTCGCCGCCGGCACCCTCGACCGGCCGGAGCTCAACTCGATCAATACCTGGCTGACCGCGAGCGCGCCCACCTCGCCCGCGGTGCAGACGCCTGAGACTCTATCGCCGACCATCCCACCGCCCCAGGGTGCAGCGCCGCCGAAACGTTGAACCCGCCGCTGCTGCGCAGCCGGCATCGGCCAATCCAACTACAGTAGCGGCTCTATCAGCCCGAGCAGTCGCCCGAGCGCTCCGCGGCTCGCCTCGACCGAGCCGCGGCCGAGCGAGCCCATGCGCTCGCGCTCGTGCCGGTCGGCAAGCAGCGAGCTCACCGCGGCACCGAGCTCGTGCGGGTTTTGGACCACCCGCACGGCGCCGCGCGAGATCAGCAGCTGCGCCACCTCCGGGCCGTTGAAGGTGTGCGGCCCGGTGAGCGCCGGCACGCCGAGGGCCGCGGGCTCGAGGAGGTTGTGGCCGCCGACCGGCGCGAGGCTCCCGCCGACGAACGCCACATCAGCCGCCGCGTAGAACTCCAGCAGCTCGCCGAGCGAGTCGAGCAGCAGCACCTCGGCGTCCGTGCCGTGCGCGCCACCTCCGTCCGAGCGGCGCACGAACGCGACACCCGCCTGGGCAAGCTGCTGCGCGACCTGCGCGAAGCGCGCCGGGTGGCGCGGCGCGATCGCGACCAGCGCGTCCGCGTGCCTGGCGCGCACCTGCCGGTGTGCCTCGAGTACCGCCGCCTCCTCGCCCTCATGCGTGCTGCCCGCCACCCACATCGGGCGCCCGGAGGCATATTCGGTGCGCAGCCGGCGGCCGCGCTCAGCAAGACCCTCGGGTAGCTCGAAGTCGAACTTGAGATTGCCGGTCACGTGGGTGCTGTCGGGCGCCGCGCCGAGAGCCCGGAAGCGCGCCGCATCGCCCTCACCCTGCGCCGCGACGATCGAAGCCGTCGACACCGCGTCCGTGAACAGCGCGCCGAGCCGCTGGTAGCGACCGAGGGAGCGCGCGGACAGCCGCGCGCTCGCCAGCACCAGCGGCACCCGCCGCCTGCGGCACTCGCGGTACAGATTCGGCCACAGCTCGGTCTCGAAGATGATCGCGAGCCGCGGCTCGACACGTCCGAGAAAGCGGCGCACCGCACCCGGCAGGTCGAAGGGCACATAGCGCACGGCGGCGAGGTGGCCAATGAGCGCGCGCGCACGCGCCGCGCCGGTGGGGGTGAAGGTGGTGACCGTGAGCGGCAGCTGCGGGTGGCCTCTGGCAAGCGCCACGACCAGCGGCGCGCAGGCCTGTACCTCCCCGACCGACACCGCATGCAGCCATACGCCGTGCGGGGTGGCGCGCGGACCGAGGCCGAAACGCTGGCTGAAGTTGTGCCAGTAGCTGCGATCGCGGATGCCGCGCCACAGCAGCACGGCAGAGATGATCGGGGCGGTCAGGTAGACGGCGAGGAGATAGAGGAAGCGCAAGTCCGGCCCTTATCTCATGCCGCCGGCTGCTCGGCGGCGGCGGCCTGGCGGTAGCCGTCGAGCAGGCCGTGCCAGTCGGCTTCGCCAAAGCGCTCGGGCGGCAGGCCCCAGGTGAGCTTCTCGAGCGAGCGGCGCAACCGCACCAGATTCGCATCGCGCCACAGCCCCCCACCCCGCAGCTGGCTGCGGTCGAAGTCGATGAGGTAGACCTGGTCTTCGGCGAGCAGGACGTTGTGCACGTTCAGGTCGGCATGGCACACACCCAGGTCGTGAAAGCGGCGGATGCAGCGCCCGATCGAGATCCAGGTGAGCACTGAAAGCGCGCCGGTACGCAGGCATTCCCCGAGCGAGCCGACCGTCGGCAGACGTTCGGTGATGAGGTCGCCGCTGTAGCTGGCGCCATGGCGGTGGTAGCGCGCGGCGACCGGCGCCGGCACCGGGAGCCCCGCGCGGTGCAGGCTGTAGGTCAGCTGCCACTCGGCGAACGGCCGGCTGCTCTGCTCCCCCCACCACGTGTAGCGGTCGGCGGACAGGTGCGCCATGAAGCCGCCGCGACGATAGTGGCGCAACACGTAGCGCTTGCCGTCAGCGCTCACGAAGTAACTGGCGCCGCGTCCGGCGGTGACGCCCTCGAGGCCGCCGTGTGCCTGCCAGTATTTCGGCGTGAACCAGTCGGCGCTCAAATTGCTCACGCGGGAGGCGTCATATAGCATGGCGCCGCCTGCGAGAGCGCCGCGTTTCACCTCGGGGCCGAGCGCCCAGCGCCCACTCACAGATCTGACTCCACCATGCTGCCTCTCGCCGAACCGCCGCGCAGTGTCTGCATCCTTCGGCTGTCGGCGATCGGGGATGTCTGCCACGTCGTGCCGGCGGTGCGCACCCTGCAGCAGGCGTGGCCGGCGACGCAGCTCACCTGGATCGTCGGGCGGACCGAAGCACGCCTCGTGAGTCTCATCGAAGGCGTCGAGTTTATCACCGTGGATAAGCGCGCAGGACTTAACGCGGCGCGCGCCCTGCGCGCACGGCTCGCCGGCCGCCGCTTCGACGTGCTGCTGCACATGCAGCTGGCGCTGCGCGCGAGCCTCGCCGCAGCGCTCATCCATGCGGATGTGAAACTGGGCTTTGACCGCGCGCGGGCCCGCGAGCTGCAGTGGTTGTTCACCACCGAGCGCATCGCCGCCAACTCCCGCGAGCACGTGCTCGACAGCTTCTTCGGCTTCCTCGCGGCGCTCGGCATCCACGAGCGGCTGCTGCGCTGGGACCTGCCCCTGCCGGCGGCGGCGCGTGCGTATGCCGCGCGGCTGATACCCGACGCGCAGCCGACGCTCGTCATCAGTCCGTGCTCGAGCCACCCGCGACGCAACTGGTCTGCCGGCCGCTACGCGGCGCTCGCGGCGCACGCCGCCACGCGCCATCGCATGCGGGTAATCCTGGCCGGCGGCCCGACCGAGGCCGAGCGGCGCATGGGGGCGGAAATCGTCGCGGCCGCAGCCCCCGTCACACTCGTCAACCAGATCGGGCAGGACACGCTGCCGGAGCTGTTGGGGTTGCTGGGCCGCGCCACGGTGCTGGTGAGCCCCGACTCAGGCCCGGTGCACATGGCGACCGCGGCCGGCATCCCGGTGATCGGCCTGTACGCTGCGACCAATCCGGCGCGCAGCGGTCCCTACCTGTCGGGCCACTGGTGCGTCGACGCCTACGCCCGCGCCGCGCGCCTCTTCCGCGGTTGCCCGCCCGAAGAGCTCCCCTGGGGCCACAAGATCGAAGAGCCAGGCGTCATGGATCTCATCGGCGTGGACGAGGTCACCACGCGCGTCGATGAGTTGCTAGGATCACGCTCATGAACGATATCCTCGTGCCCGTCTCGCCGGGCGAGCTGCTCGACAAGATCACCATCCTGCGCATCAAGGTGGCACGCATCGACGATGCGGCGAAGCTCGCCAACGTGAAACTCGAGCTGGGACTGCTCGAGGCGACCTGGCGCGATTCGGGATGCGCGGCGAGCGCGCTCACGCAGGACGAGCACGCGCTGCAGCACGTGAACGAGCAGTTGTGGGACATCGAGGATCGCATCCGCGACAAGGAGGCGAAGCAGATCTTCGACCGGGAATTCATCGAGCTGGCGCGCGCCGTGTACGTCTCCAACGACGAGCGCGCGGCGATCAAGAAGCGCATCAACACCCGGCTCGGTTCGCGGATCGTCGAGGAGAAATCCTACCGGCAGTATCGCTGAGGGCCTTGAGCCGCATGCAGCAACCCGCCGCCTCGATGCAAGCGCCCGCCCGGCTGCCGGTCATCCTGGTCGCGGCGGTGGTCCAGGGCTGGGCGCTGTACGGGCTGCACCACGCGATCGTGCAGCACGCCTGGCCGGCGACCGAGCCGAGCTGGCTGCTTGCCCTCTACGCCGTCGCCGTGTTCGTCCCGGTGAGCGTCGAGCTGCTCGCCGAGCAGGCGCGTGGCAGCGCGCTGTGGCGACTGCTCGCCGTGTTGGCACTCGCCTGGTTCGGTTTCGGCTGGCACCACGGCGCGGCGGTGACCGACATGCCGGGCGACCGTTTCGCCAGCTACGGCGAGTGCTTTCCGCTCGCCTTCGAGCTCACGGTGCTGTGGCTGCTGGTACTGCCCTTCCTGCAGACGCGCCTCGGGAGCGGCAGCTGGCGGGTCGACTACCGGTCGCTGTTCGCCTACGCCTGGCGCAACAAGATCACGCTGGCCGAGGCGGCGCTGTTCACGGGCCTGTTCTGGCTGATCCTCTTCCTGTGGCAATCGCTGTTTCACATGCTCGGCATCGGCTTCTTCCGCGAGCTGTTCCGCGAGCCCTCCTTCATCTATCCGGTCACCTCGATCGCGTTCGGCTGCGCGTTGCATCTGATTGGCTCGATCGATCGCCTCGTCGCGGCGGTCCTCGAGCAGATCCTCAATGTCCTCAAGTGGCTGGCACTGCCTGCCGGTGCGCTGCTGGCGCTGTTCACCGTGGCGCTGCTGCCGCGTCTGCCGGGCCTGATGTTCACCGGTCAGAAGGCGATCGGCGCGGCGTGGCTCCTGTGGCTGGTCGCGGTGATGGTGCTGCTCGTCAACGCGGCGTACCGCGACGGCAGCGTCGAGCGCCCGTACCCGCGCTGGATCGCGTTCGCCCTGCGCCTGATCGTGCCGCTTACCGTGATCATCTCGCTGACCGCGATCTACGCCCTGCTCGTGCGCACGGCGCACTACGGACTCACCGTCGGGCGCGTCTGGGCCCTGATCGTCGCGGGCGCGGCGCTCGTCTACTCGTGCGGCTACGCCGTGGCCGCGTTCGGCCGGGGTGCCTGGTTCGCGCACATCGCCCGCGTCAACGTGATCGCCGCGCTGGCCTTGATCGTCGTGATCGGCGCGGCGCTCACCCCGCTGCTGTCGCCCTACCGCCTGGCGGCCGCGAGTCAGTACGCACTCGCGCTCGGCGCGCCGCCCGCGAGCAGCGCCGAGGGCCCCCGCGGCGAGACGCCATTTCACTACCTGCGCTTTGACGCCGGCCGCTACGGTCGCGAGCGGCTGCGGCAGCTCGCGCGGCTCGACACGGGGCCGGATGCGGCTCGCGTCCGCGAGCTCGCCGCGGCGGCACTCGCGCAGCACAGCCCCTGGGAGGACGAGCCCGCCTCCAGCCTCGATGTCGCGCAGCTCGTCAAGACGCTGCCGGTGTATCCGACGGGCCGGACGCTCGATGCGACACTCTCCAGCGCACTGGTGGCGGAGCTGCGCAAGCCAGACAATCGCTACCTCTGCCAGACGGCAACACAGCGCTCGCTCGCCGGGCTGTATGTCGACCTCAGGGGGGACGGGCAGGAAGAGTTCGTGTTGCTGACCGGCTGGACCGGCGCCGGGCTGCTCTTCGAGGCACACGCGGGGCAGTGGCGGGTCGCGGGGCACGTGCGGGCGTCCCCGGCTGCGGGTTCCTTCCCCGGCGTGCTCGCCGATCTGGACAAAGGCAACATCGCGGCGCGGCCGGCGCCGTGGAAGGACCTGTGGGTGGGGTCGCGCGAGTTCAGGGTCGAGGAGAGGCAGTAAGATGACGGCGCCACCGGCGCGGTCGGGGAGATTTGCGATGAACAAGCACAACATTCTGATCGCGACTGCCTGTGGCGTGCTCGCGCTCGCGGCGAGCGGCGCGGCGCTGGCCCAACACCAGTCACCCGGCGTGTACGCCGACCTGAGCTGGCGTCTGATCGGCCCGCTGCGCGGCGGACGCACGCGCGCGGTCGCGGGCGTGCCCTCGCAGCCGAACGTGTTCTACATCGGCGCGGTCAACGGCGGCGTCTGGAAGACGGTCGACGCGGGGCGCACCTGGCACCCGATCTTCGATGCGCAACCGACCCAGTCGATCGGCGCGATCGCCGTGGCGCCCTCCGATGCCAACGTCATTTATGTCGCGAGCGGCGAGGGGCTGCGCCGACCGGACCTGTCGGTCGGCAACGGCATCTACCGCTCGAGCGATGCCGGGCTCACCTGGTCGCACGGCGGCCTCAGCGACGGGCAGCAGATCCCGGAGCTGGCCGTCGATCCCCGCGACCCAAGCCGGGTGTTCGCCGCCGTTCTCGGCCATCCCTACGGCCCAAACGAGGAGCGTGGCATCTACCGCTCGCGCGATGGCGGCGCGAGCTGGGAGCGGGTGCTCTACAAGGATCCCGATACCGGCGGCTCGGCGGTCGCTATCGACCCGCGCAACCCCGACGTCGTGTACGCCGCGATGTGGCAGTCGCGGCTCGGGCCGTGGGAGGACCGCAATGAGTTCCAGGGCACGAACGGCGGGCTGTATAAATCGACCGACGGCGGCAGCAGCTGGCGGCGACTGACCGGCGGCCTGCCGGACGATCTGACGCAGATCAACTTCGCGATTGCTGCCAGCTCGCCGCAACGCCTGTATGCGGTTGCCGCCACCACCGAGCCGGGCGATTACTCCTCGGCCGCGGGGCTCGGCGTGTATCGCTCCGACGATGGCGGCGAGCACTGGGCGCGCAGCACCACCGATCCGCGGCCCGCGCTGCGCATCGGCGGCGGCGATCTGACCATCGCGCGCGTCGACCCGACCAATCCCGACGTCGTGTACACCACCGGCATCGTGACCACGAAGTCCTCGGACGGCGGGCGCACCTGGGTGTCGCTGCGCGGCGCGCCCGGCGGTGACGACTACCAGAACTTGTGGATCAACCCCAACAATCCGCGCATCCTCGCGCTGGTGAGTGACCAGGGGGCCGTCATCACCGTCAACGGCGGCGAGACCTGGAGCAGCTGGCTCAACCAGCCGACCGCGCAGCTCTACCACGTGAGCGTGACGCCGACCTTCCCGTACCGGCTGTGCTCGGGACAGCAGGAGAGCGGCTCGGTGTGCGTCGCGAGCCGCGGCAATGACGGCTCGATCACCGACCGCGACTGGCATCCGGTCGGCGCCATCGAGTACGGCTACGTCGCGCCCGATCCGCTCGATCCGGACCTCATCTATGGCGCCGGCCGCAACGAGGTGTCGAAGTTCCACCTCTCCACCGGCCAGGTGCAGAACGTCACGCCGATACCGGTGCGCGGCGAGGGTGTGCGCGTCGATCGCACCCAGCCGATCATGTTCTCGCCGCTCGACCCCCACGTGCTCTACTACGCCGCCAACCGCCTGTATCGCAGCCGCGACGGCGGCATGAACTGGACGGTCATCAGCCCCGATCTCGCGCGCGAGGCGGGGGCGCTCCCGGCGAGCGTCGCTACCCAGCATCCCAAGGGGGCGGAGCAGCAGCGCGGAGTCATCTACGCCCTCGGTCCGTCGCCGCAGAGCGCCGACACCCTCTGGGCCGGTACCGACGATGGCCTCGTGTGGGTGACGCGCGACGGCGGCGCCAACTGGGCGAACGTCACGCCCGGTGAGCTCACACCCTGGAGCAAGGTGACGCAGATCGAGCCCTCGCATTTCGACGTCGACACGGCCTACGCCTCGGTAAGCCGCCTGCGGATCGATGACCTGCATCCGCTGCTGTATCGCACCCGCGACGGCGGCAAGAGCTGGCAGTCGATCGCGGCGGGGCTGCCGGCGAATGCTCCGGTGAACTCCGTGCGCGAGGACCCGCAGCGCCGCGGGCTGTTGTTCGCCGCCACCGAGACCTCGGTGTGGGTGTCGTTCGACGACGGCGACCACTGGGATTCGCTGCAGCTGAATCTGCCGCACACCTCGATGCGCGATCTGCTCATTCACGAGGACGATCTGATCGTCGCCACTCATGGCCGGTCCTTCTGGGTCCTCGACGACATCACGCGGCTGCGCCAGTTGCCGACGACCGCGCTGCGCGAGGCGACGCTGTTCCGGCCGGCCGCCGCCTATCGCATGTACCGCAGCACCTGGACCGATACCCCGATCCCGCCCGATGAGCCGCTCGCCGCCAATCCGCCCGCCGGAGCCGTCATCGAGTTCTTCCTGCCGCGCGATGCGAAGCATGCCGTCACCCTCGAGGTGCTCGACGCGAGCGGCAGTCTGGTGCGTCGCTACCGCAGCGACGAGCCTCCCGAGCCGAGCGCGGAGGAGCTCGCGCGTGAGCTGATCCCGGCCTACTGGCTGAGCGCGCCGCAGGTGCTGCCGGCGACCGGCGGCCTGCATCGCTGGGTATGGGATCTGCGCTACGCGCCGCCCTACTCGATCACGCACGGATATCCGATCTCGGCCGTGCCGCATGCGACGCCGCGCGAGCCGCAGGGGCCGTTGGCGCTGCCCGGGGACTATCGCGTGCGTCTCACGGTCGAGGGACACGCGCTCGAGGAGCCGCTGAGGCTGCGGCCCGATCCGCGCGTTACGGCCACCCCGGGCGCGCTCGCTGAGCAGCTGCATCTGGCGACCGACCTCGCTACTCTGCTCACCGACAGCTCGCGCGCCCTGTCAGCCGCGCGCTCCGAGCAGGCGCAATTGCAGGCACTGAAGCCGACGGGCGCTGCCGCGCAGGCGGTGAGCGAGTTCCAGGGGCAGCTCTCGAGCCTGCTCGAGTCGAAGGACAAGGAAGACGGGGCGCAAAAGGCCGCTAAGAAGCCGTTGCTCCCCGACGTGCAGGAACACATCTCGGGTCTGTATGCGGAGCTGCTGCGCGGCGATGCGGCCCCGACGAGTGCACAGCTGGCGGCGGCGGCAACCGCCCGGGAGCAGCTCACCGGGCTGCTGACCGACTGGCGGCAGCTGCAGTCGCAGGTCACCGACCTCAACCGGCGGCTCAAGTCCGCCGGCCTCGCGGTCCTCAGGCCCGAGCTGGCACCGGCGCGGGATGCGAACCTCGCCGACGAACCGTGAGACTGCTGCGACTACCGCCGCTAGTCGTGCCGTCGGGGGCGAAGTAGCATAGCGCCCCCTTTCCGGGAGACTGGAGTCCGCGCATGCGTCGGTTCGCCGCCTTCGCGCTGCTCATTGCAGCGCCCCTCGGTCTTGCCCACACCGCCTTCGCGTTGACCGCGGATGAGCTCGCCGCCAAGAACGTCGCCGCCAAGGGGGGCGCGCAGGCCCTCGCGGCCCTGCACACGCTGCGCCTCTCCGGCAAGCTGCTGGTCAACGGCGATCAGTTACAGCTCGGCTACGTCGCGCTGCTCGAGCGCCCGGGCTCGATCCGCTATGAGGCGGAGCTGCAGGGGCTGAAGGTGGTGCAGGCCTATGACGGCACGCAGGGCTGGAAGATCAACCCGTTCCAGGGTCGCAGGGACCCGGAGAAGATGTCCGCGGACGATGCCAAGGAGCTGGCCGAGGACGCCGCGGACTACACCGGCGCGCTGGTCGACTACAAGGCCAAGGGCTACACGCTCGACTATCTCGGCACCGAGGATGTCGACGGCACCGAGGCTCACAAGCTGCGCGTGACCCGCCCCAACGGCGATGTCTCGTTCGTGTATCTCGATCCGGACTACTTCCTCGAGATCCGCACCATCAACCGCCGCATCGAGCACGGCATACCGGTGGAGACGGTCACCGACTACGGCGACTACGAGAAAGTCGCGGGCGTGTATCTGCCGTTCGAACAGGTCTCGGGCCCGAAGGGCTCCTCGGACCGGCAGAAGATCGAGCTCGACAAGGCCGAGGCCAACCCGGCCCTCGATGGCGCCCTGTTCCGCTTGCCGGCGACGCAACCGGCCGCGGCCGCAAACCAGTAACGGCGGAGAACACTGATGCGACTCTCACTGCTGACACTCGCCGGCACGCTGCTCCTCGGTGCGGGCAGCCCCACGGTTCGAGCGCAGGAAGCGATCGCCGACTCCGGCGTCATCTCTGGGCTCGGCGCGCGCAACATCGGCTCGGCCGCCATGAGCGGGCGCATCTCGGCGCTCGCCGGCTACACGGACGCCGCCGGGAAGCTGACGGTGTTCGTCGGCGCGGCGAGCGGCGGTATCTGGAAGTCAACCGACAGCGGCACGATCTTCAAGCCGGTATTCGACAAGCAGCCGGTGCAGTCGATCGGCGCCATCGCCGTCGATCCGACGCACCACGACAATGTGTGGGTGGGGACCGGCGAGTCCTGGACGCGCAACAGCGTGTCGATCGGCGACGGCATCTACAAGTCCACCGACGCCGGCGAGACCTGGACCAACGTGGGCCTCGGAAACTCCGAGCGCATCACCCGCATCGTCGTCGATCCGCGCGCCTCGGATACGGTGTACGCCTGCGTGCCGGGCAAGCTGTGGAGCGACTCCGCCGACCGCGGCCTGTACAAGACCACCGACGGCGGCAAGAGCTGGCAGCTGATCCTCAAGGGCTCGAACCTCTCGACCGGTTGCGCTGACGTCACGATGCAGCCCGGCAGCCCGGACGTGCTGCTCGCGAGTCTCTGGGACTTCCGCCGCAAGGGCTGGACGTTCCGCTCCGGCGGTGACGGTCCCAAGGCGGCCTCGGGGAGCGGCCTGTACCGCTCGAGCGATGGCGGCAGGACCTGGACGGAGCTCACCGTCGAGTCGGCCAAGGGACTGCCGGCCAAGCCCTACGGCCGCATCGCGCTGCGTTTCGCGCCGAGCGAGCCGCAGACCGTCTACGCCTTCATCGAATCGACCGACTCGGCGCTGTTCATCTCCCATGACGGTGGCGCGAGCTGGGAGCGCGGCGACAAGAGCACCTGGATGGTGTGGCGGCCGTTCTACTTCGCCAATCTGATCGTCGACCCGAAGCATGCCAAGCGGGTGTTCAAGACCGACGGCGCGCTGATCCTGAGTGAGGACGGCGGTCACAGCTTCACCACCGTCGGCGGCTTCAACGGCGCACACGGCGACGTGCACGACATCTTCGTCGATCCGGCCAACTCGCAGCACGTGTTCTCGGGCGACGACGGCGGGCTGTGGGTGTCCTACGACGGCGGCAACAAGTGGTGGAAGACGGACAATCTGCCGATCTCACAGTTCTACCACGTGAGCGTCGACAACGCGGATCCCTACCATGTGTACGGCGGTCTGCAGGACAACAGCTCCTGGGTGGGCGACTCGGAATATCCGGGTGGCATCACCAGCCACCGCTGGGAGAACATGTTCGGCGGCGACGGCTTCTGGATGTTCGCCGACCCGACCGACCCCAACTACCTGTACGCCGAGGCGCAGGGCGGCACCATCGGCCGCGTCAACCGGCACACTCATGAGACGCGCGACATCCAGCCGAAGCTCGGCGCCGAGGAGCTGAAGCTCTACAAGAAGCTGCGCTTCAACTGGAACACGCCGATCGCGCTCTCGCCGCGTGATCCGACGACGCTGTACATCGGCGCCCAGTTCCTGTTCCGCTCACGCGACCACGGCCAGAGCTGGCAGCGCATCTCGCCGGACCTGACGACCAACGATCCCAACATGCAGAAACAGGAGCAGTCGGGCGGCGTCACGGTGGACAACTCGGTCGCCGAGATGCACACCACGATCTACTCGATCAGCGAATCGCCGCTCGCTGCCGGCACCATCTGGGTCGGGACCGACGACGGCAACGTGCAGCTGACCCGCGACGACGGCGCGCACTGGACCAACGTGGTCGGCAACGTGCGCGGCCTGCCGAAGGGCGAGTGGACCAACTGGGTGCAGGCGAGCACCTTCGACGCCGCCACCGCCTACGCCGCCTTCGACCGTCACACCTTCGGCGATATGGCGCCGTACGTCTACGTGACGCACGACTTCGGCAAGACCTGGTCGCCGCTCGTCGACGCGCACGACTCCAAGGGCGTGCGCGGCTACGCGTTCGTCATCAAGGAGGACCCGGTCGACAAGTCACTGCTGTTCCTCGGTACCGAGCTCGGCCTGTGGATCTCGGTGGACGGTGGCGCGCACTGGGGCCAGTTCAAGGGCGGCGACATCCCCGCGGTCGCGGTGCGCGACCTCGCGGTGCAGCCGAGCAACAGCGACCTGGTGCTGGCCACTCACGGCCGCGGTATCTGGATCGTGGACGACATCACCCCGCTGCGCCCCCTGACGCCGGAAATGCTGGCTCAGGACGCAGCGTTCGTAGCGGCACGGCCCGTGCAGCAGCGCATCGAGGCGAACGGCGGCTGGCCGAACGGCGCCGCCGCCTTTGTCGGCGACAATCCCGCCGACGGCGCCGTGATCACCTACTACCAGCGCACCCGGCACCTGTTCGGCAAGCTCAAGATCGAAGTGCTGGATAGCGGCGGCCACGTCGTCGATACCCTGCCGCCGAGCAGCCGCCGCGGGCTGGCGCGCGTGCTGTGGACGATGCACCTGCCGCCCCCGCACGTGCCGCCGGCCGTGCAGGTCGCCTTCAACAGCACGCAGGGACCGCGGCTCGTTCCGGGCACCTACACCGTGCGCATGGAGGACAACGGCAAGACCTACGAGACGAAGATCAGCGTCGGCCTCGACAAGCGTGTCAGCTGGACTGCCGCGGACCGCCAGGCACAGTTCGATGCCTCCATGAAGGTCTACACGCTGTTCAGCGACGAGACGCAGTTGTACGGTCAGCTCGCAGGGCTGCGGCAGCAGCTCGCGGCCGCGGGCAAGGGGCTGCCCAAGGAAGACAAGCTCGGCAAGCGCCTCAGCGACCTCGATCAGCAGCTCGACAAGATCCGCAAGGAGATCGTCGCCACCACCGAGGGTGGCGCCATCACGGGCGAGGAGCGCCTGCGCGAGCACACCGATCAGCTCTACGGGGCGCTCAACCAGTGGGAGGGGCCGCCGTCTGCCTATCAGCTCGACAACATCGCGGGCTTGCGCAGCCAGCTGAGCGAGATCACCGCGGAGTTCGGCAAGGTCACCGGCAAGGAGCTGCCGGAAGTGAACGAGCTGCTGAAGGCCAAGGGCGCGCAGCCGCTCGCGGTGCCGGCGCCGATGGCGTTCGACGATGACGACGAACCGCACGGCTCGGGGCGCGCCCTCGGCGGGCGCTTCGACCCGGACGAGGCGAGCGGACTTGAGCTGCCGGCGAACTTAAGGCTCTGGAACTGACGGCTAGCGCAGCGTCGCGCGGGCAGGCCGCGTGGCGCTGCGCAGCCCCCGCTGGGACAGGCTTCGAGTGAGGTCGGGGACGCCGCTACTCGCGCAGCGTGAACTCCGCGCCGCAATAAGGACACTTCGCCCAGCCGGTCTCACGGATCGGCAGGTACACGCGCGGGTGAGAGTTCCACAGGTACATCTGCGGCATCGGGCAGCACAGCGGCAGGTCCTCAGCCGACAGGTCGTACTGGTTCTGCGCGTTGGGCTGGATCAGCGGCCGGACGGTGGCGACCATGATGAAACTTCCGCGCCTGCGGGCGCTCGGGGTTGCGCCGATTATACCTGCACCGCCGGCGGTGCCGCCTCCATCGTGGCCTCCCAGATGCCGGCCACCGCGGCGCGCTCGGCGGCAAATTCGTCCGCCGTGCCAAGTGGCGGCTCGCCGGCCAAAGCACGGTGGTGGGTCGCGGCGCGGTAGCTACGGTAGGCGGCGGTCAGCACATCGACCTGCGCCTGCGGCACGAGCGCCGCGGAGGCGACCGACTCGAGCTGGCGGATGGTGTCGGCGAACATCACGACCTGCGGGTAGCGCTCCGCCCAGGCGAGCGCCCAGTACTGCGCCAGAAATTCGATGTCGGCGATGCCACCGCGATCCTGCTTGATGTCGAAGCATGCGCTGCCGCCGCGCGACAGCTCGCGCCGCTGCCGCTCGCGCATGGCGCGCACCTCCTCGAGCAGCGTGTCGCGGCGTACGTGGTGACACAGCACCTCGAGGCGCACGCGCTCGAACTCCGCGCGCAGCTGCGCCGCGCCGGCCACGCTGCGGGCGTGCAGCAGCGCCTGGTGCTCCCAGGTCCAGGCCTCGCGCCGCTGGTAGTCGGCGAACGCGGCGATATTGCTCACCAGCAGCCCGCCCTTGCCGCTCGGGCGCAGCCGCACATCGACTTCGTAGAGCCGTCCGGCGCCCGAGTGCACCGTCAGCAGGTGCACGATGCGCTGTGCGAGACGCACGAAGAACAGCTGGTTGTCGATCGGGCGCGGTCCGTCGGTCTCCTGGCGCTCACCGCAGGAGTCGTGCAGGAACACCAGATCCAGGTCCGAGGAATAGCCGAGCTCCATGCCGCCAAGCTTGCCGTAGCCGAGCGCGCAGATGCGCACCGCACGCCGCGTGCCGTCTGCATCGCAGGCCGGCACGCCGAACTGCGCCGTGATCTGCCGCCAGCCGAGCTCGAGGGCGCGCTCGATGATCAGCTCGGCGAGGTCGGTGAGCCGATCGCTCACCTGCATGAGCGGCAACACCCCGCTCAGGTCCGCCACCGCGATGCGAAACAGCGCCGCGCTCTGAAAATGGCACAGCGCCTCCACCTGTCGCTCGGGATCCTCCTCGGGCAGCTGCGCGACGCGCTGTGAGAGCTCGGCGGACAGCGAGGCGCGCGTCGGCAGCTCCGACATGAGCCGCTCGTCGATCAGCTCATCGAGCAGCAGCGGGTGCGAGGCGATCTGCGTCGCGAGGAACTCGCCGTGGCCGAGCAGCTCCACCAGCCGGCGCCGCGCGGCGGCGTTCTCGCGCAGCAGCGCGAAGTAGGCCGAGCGCTTGCCGGTCGCCTCGATGATCCGCAGCACGCGCCGCAACACCGCGATGCGCCCGCCGCGCGCGGCGATATCCGCCAGCAGCACCGGCAGCAGCGCCTGCAGCCGCGCGCGGCCGCGCTCATCGAGCCGCCGTACCAGACTCGAGCCGCGCAGCTCGAGCAGCAGGCGGGCCGCCTCGGCGCCAGCGGCGAAGCCGGCGCTGGTGAGCGCCTCCGCCAGCGCCGCAGTCTCGGCCTGTGAGTCCCAGAACCTGCCGAGGTCGATGCGCAGCGCCGCCGCATCGCCTTCCGCGCCGCCAAGAATCACGTCGCGGAACTGATTGCGCACGCGCTCGCGGTGCGCGTTCAGATCCTCAAGCAGCGCCGGCCAGTCGCGCGCGCCGATGGCGAGCACGAGCCGCTCGCGCGGCAGCGGCTGTGCCGGCAGCGCGTGCACCTGGGCATCGTCGAGCATCTGCAGGCGGTTCTCGAGCCGCCGCAGGTAGCAGTAGGCGGCACTCAGCTGCGCCACGGCCTCGGCCGGCAGCACGCGAGTCTCGCCGAGGCGCGCCAGCGCCGCAGCGAGCGATGCGGTCTGCAGCCCGCGGTCGCGTCCGCCGCGCGTCAGCTGCAGCGCTTGGACGATGAACTCGATCTCGCGGATGCCGCCTGGACCCAACTTGATGTCGTCGGCGAGCTCACGCCGCTCGACCTCGCGGCTGATCAGCGCCTTCATCTCGCGCAGGCTCTCGAACACCCCATAGTCGAGATAGCGGCGATAGACGAACGGCTGGACCGCGGCAGAGGCGACCTCGGCGTAGCGCTCGGGCGCGGTGATGGCGCGGGCCTTGATCCAGGCGTAGCGCTCCCAATCGCGCCCGTGCCGCGGCAGGTAGTCCTCGAAGGAGGCGAAGCTCGCGACCACGGGCCCCGAGTCGCCGAACGGCCGCAGCCGCAGGTCGACCCGCAGCACCAGGCCGTCGGCGGTCGGCGCCTCCAGCAGCCGCACCAACGCCTGCGCGAGGCGCGTGAAGAACTCCTCGTTGGCGATGCTGCGCGCTCCGTCAGTATCGCCGTGCTCCGGGAACAGCAGCACCAGATCGACGTCCGAGGAGAAGTTCAGCTCGCCGCCGCCGAGCTTGCCCATGGCGACGACGATGAGCGGCTGCAGCTCCCCGGATGCGGAGCGCGGCTCGCCGTAACGCGCACTCAGCGCGTGGCGGGCGTAGCCAAGCGCCGCTCGGATTGCGGCGTCGGCGAATGCGGTGAGATCGGCGAGGGTCTCCTCGAGATCCGCCCAGCCGGCCAGATCGCGCCAGGCGATGCGCGCGAGCTCGTAGCGCCGCCAGCGGCGCAGCGCGCGCTGCGCTTCGCCTTCGGCAGTGTCGGCGCTGAGCGGCGGCGCGCGGCTGAGGAACTCGCTCGACTCCAGGGGCCGCGTGAGCTCACCCGAGGTGAGCAGGGCGGCGAGGAGCGCGGGGTCGCGGCTGAGAGAGTCGATGAGGAAACCGCTCGCCGCGAGCACGCGGTGCACCGAGGCGGCGAGCGCGGGCGCGGCTGCGGCCAGCGCGGCGCGCGCCGACCCATCGGCTTCAAAGGCCTCGAGCGCGCGTTGCAGCAGCGTCTGAAGCTCGGGGCTGCGCGTGCCGCCTGCGCGGCTCGCCTCACTCAATTCCAGACGTTGCCCCCGAGGTCGTGCACCGAGGCGGTATCGAGCTGCCGGCTCAGGCCGCGGAATTTCGAGGACGCGGTGTAGATCTGCGCACCATCGGAGGCGTCGATCGAGGCGGCATCCCCCTCGATCAGGCTGTTGTCGATATGGACGTTGGCGGCGCGCGCCGATACACCGACACCGGCAGCGCGGATGCGGCTGTTGGTGATGTGGATCTCGCAGCCATCCTCGGCGCTCAGCCCATCGCCATCGAACTGCAGATTCTGGTTATCGATGTGCAGCAGCCGCGCGCCCTGGCAGACGATCGGATCGTGACGCCGCTCCGCGGCCCCGGCCGGCCCCGGCTCGCGCCCACTGGCGGCGGCGGTCGCGGTGGACCCCGCCTCGATCGTGTATCCGGGACCCGCCTCGAGCACCTGTCCCGGAACTGGCGGCGCGGGGCTGCCCGCGTGCAGCGCCCTGGAGGCAAATACCGGGGTCGCTGCAGTCGCCGGAGCTGCCGGCGGCTCGGCCGCTGCGGTGCCCTCGGGCGCCGAGCCGGCAGCAGCTGCGGGTGAGGCCGGCGAAGGCGGTTCGGCCTGAGCCGCCGCAGCGGTGCGGGCTGTCGGGGGCGGCGCGCCGCCGGCGGATTCGGCACCGGCCGTCGCAGCTGACGCGGCAACTGGGGCGTCCGCGGTCGGAGCGCCGACCAGCTGGTCAGCGCGTATGACGCGCAGCTCGCCGCTGTCCTTCATGCGCACGGTGAACGTGCGCGCTTGTGCGTCGGTGGCGACAATCTCGAGGTGCGCATTGCGCTCGAGTGCAGCGCGTGCCCAACCCATGTCATCCGCCGGCTGGTGACCGCACGCAGCGAGCAGCAGGCCGATGCCGCAGCCCACGGCGATGAGCACACGAGAGATTACTGGCGGGGGCATGGCGAGCCTCCTCGGAAAGAGGATCCGGGCCAAGAACGATAAACCAAAAAAACAGGCCCCACGAGGGGGCCTGCGAATGATGCGCGGAATAGGGGGTCTTGTTCCGCGTCTTTGGGGGTGTCGCCCCAGCGTTGAGCCGAAGCACGCACCCTTAACCGTTATGTAAAGCCTATCGGCTCGTCATGACGGAATCGATACCTCTTTAGAGAGGGTTCCTCACATGTCCATGCCGCCCATGCCGCCCGGCGGGCCCGCATGGCTGTGGTCCTCGTCCTTCGGAGCCTCGGCCACCATCACCTCGGTGGTGAGCAGGAGCCCGGCCACGGAGGCCGCGTTCTGCAGTGCAAGACGCGTCACCTTGGTCGGATCCAGGATGCCGGCCTCGAGCAGGTCGCCGAACTCGCCCTTGGCGGCGTTGTAGCCGTAGGCACCGGACTTGCTCTTGACCTGGTTGAGGATCACGGCCGCATCTTCGCCCGCGTTCTCCACGATCTGCCGCAGCGGCTCCTCGATCGAGCGCGCCAGGATGCGCACGCCGACCGTCTGGTCCTCGTTCGCTCCCTCGAGCTTGTCGAGCGCCTTCAGCGCACGGATCAGCGCCACACCGCCGCCGGGCACCACGCCCTCCTCGACCGCCGCACGCGTGGCATGCAGCGCGTCCTCGACGCGGGCCTTCTTTTCCTTCATCTCGATCTCGGTGGCGGCACCAACCTTGATCACGGCGACACCGCCGGAGAGCTTGGCGACGCGCTCCTGCAGTTTCTCCTTGTCGTAGTCGGAAGTGGCCTCCTCGGCCTGCTGGCGGATCGACTCGATGCGCGCCTTGATGTCGGCGGGCTTGCCGGCGCCGTCGATGATCGTGGTGTTTTCCTTCTCCACGACGATCTTCTTGGCATCGCCGAGATCGTTCATGGTCGCCTTCTCGAGCGACAGCCCGACCTCATCGGAGATCACCGTGCCGCCCGTGAGGGTGGCGATGTCCTGCAGCATGGCCTTGCGGCGATCGCCGAAACCTGGCGCCTTGACGCCGGCCACCTTGAGGATGCCGCGGATGTTGTTGACGACCAGCGTCGCCAGCGCCTCACCCTCGATGTCCTCGGCGACGACCAGCAACGGCTTGCCGGACTTGGCTACGCCCTCGAGCAGCGGCAGGAGCTCCCGGATGTTGGAGATCTTCTTGTCGACCAGCAGGATTGCCGGCTTGTCGAGCTCGGTGGTCTGGTTCTGCTGGTTGTTGATGAAGTACGGCGACAGATAGCCGCGGTCGAACTGCATGCCCTCGACCACTTCCAGCTCGTTGGTCAGGCCTGAGCCTTCCTCGACCGTGATGACGCCTTCCTTGCCGACCTTCTCCATCGCCTCGGCGATGGTCTTGCCGATCGACTCGTCGGCGTTCGCCGAGATCGTGCCGACCTGGGCGATGGCCTTGGAGTCCTTGCAGGGCTTGGAGAGCTTCTTCAGCTCCTCGACAGCGGCGGTCACCGCCTTGTCGATGCCGCGCTTGAGGTCCATCGGGTTGCGTCCCGAGGAGACGGCCTTGAGGCCCTCGCGCATGATCGCCTGGGCGAGCACCGTGGCGGTGGTGGTACCGTCGCCGGCCTCGTCTGAGGTGTTGGACGCGACTTCCTTCACCATCTGCGCGCCCATGTTCTCGAACTTATCCTTGAGCTCGATCTCCTTCGCGACCGACACACCGTCCTTGGTGACGGTGGGGGCGCCGAAGCTCTTCTCGAGCACGGCGTTGCGGCCCTTTGGACCGAGAGTCGCCTTTACGGCGTTGGCGAGGACGTTGACGCCCCTGAACATGCGGGCGCGCGCGTCGTCGCTGAATCGGACTTCTTTAGCTGCCATTGTCTTAGGTCCTCGTTACTTGCCTTCGATCACGGCCATGACGTCTTCTTCGCGCATGACCACGAGATCTTCACCGTCGACCTTCACCTCGTTCCCGCTGTACTTGCCGAACAGGATCTTGTCGCCGACCTTCACATCGAGCGGCCGAACCGAGCCGTCTTCGAGAATCTTGCCCTTGCCGACCGCCATGATCTTTCCCTGCATCGGCTTCTCAGCCGCGGTGTCGGGAATTACGATGCCACCCGGGGAGGTACGCTCCTCTTCCAGGCGCTTCACGATGACGCGGTCATGAAGAGGACGAATCTTCATGGTGAACGCTCCTTCAAATGCTTCTTTGGTGATTGGATGGATTAGCCGCGGAAGACGTAGCCTATTAGCACTCCCCCCGCGCGGCTGCTAATTTTAGGGGGGGACCCTGTGAATTCAAGTCGTCGGCTGACTTTTTTGCCATCATCCGGTCTTCTGCTCAGGATGAACCCCAGTTCCTGCCGCCGATCCCAGTGTTGAGCTATAAAGCAGCCACGTATGCGTGCTGGAATTAGACATATTCTAATTGCGGCTCTCACCCTCCTGGCGCTGACGCCATGGGCTGGGGCGGCTGATGCTCCCCCGACCGCTGCCCCGGCGTCCGCCCCGGCAGGCCCCGTGAGCCCGCTGGGGGCCCTCAAGACCAGTGGGGATGACTTCCTGCCTCCCGACCAGGCCTTCCGTTTCGACGCCCTCGAGGGCGGGAGCGACCGGGTACAGCTCAACTGGGAGATCGCCGAGGGCTATTACCTCTACCGGTCCAGGATCAAGGTGGCGACGACGAGCGCGGCGGCGCAGCTCGGAGCGCCTCAGTTCCCGCCCGGCGAGGTAAAAAACGATGAGTACTTCGGTCGGCAGGAGATCTATCACCACGAGCTGCGCGTCGCCGTGCCGGTTGCGCGCGCCGCAGGCGGCACCTTCACGCTGCCGCTGCAGGTCACCTACCAGGGCTGTGCCGTTGCCGGGCTGTGCTATCCGCCGATCACCAAGCTGGTGAGCGTGACGCTCCCCGGTGGTGCTGGCGCCGCGGGTGTGACGAGTGCGCCCGATACAGGCGCCAGCTCCTCGGAGGAATCGCGCTTCGCGCGCCTGGTCACCGGAAACTTCTTCCTGATGTTAGGCGGCTTCTATCTCGCGGGGCTGCTGCTGGCGTTCACGCCCTGCGTTCTGCCCATGGTGCCGATCCTCTCGGGCATCATCGCCGGCGGTGGCGCGAAGGTCACTGCTGGGCGCGCCTTCGCGCTGTCGGCGACCTACGTGCTCGGCATGGCGGTCACCTACACGGCCGCAGGGCTGGCCGGGGCGGCGATGGGACGCGAGGTGCAGTCGCTGTTTCAGCAGTGGTGGGTGCTCGCCCTGTTTGCGGCAATTTTCGTGGCGATGGCGCTGTCGATGTTCGGCCTGTTCACGGTGCAGATGCCGGTGGCGATCCAGACCCGCCTCGCCGGCATGAGCAACCGTCAGTCCACCGGCACCTTCGGCGGCGTCGCCATCATGGGCGCGCTGTCGGCGCTCATCGTCACGACCTGCGTAGGGCCGGCCCTGGTCGCAGCGCTGCTCGTCATCAGCCAGACCGGCCAGATCGCCCGCGGCGGAGCGGCGCTGTTCGCGATGAGTCTTGGCATGGGGACGCCGCTGCTCATCGTCGGTGCTTCCGCAGGCAAGCTGCTGCCGAAGGCCGGAGCATGGATGGAGTTCATCAAGAAACTGTTCGGCGTCATGATGCTCGGCGTGGCCGCGTGGATGCTCGCGCGCATCGTGCCTGATCGCGTGGCGCTGCTGCTGTGGGCGCTGCCGCTGCTCGCCCTCGCGTGGCTGCTGTGGTTCGCTCTCAAGGCGCGCCCCGCGGCGCTCTGGAGCCTGCGCGCCGCCGGTCTCGCCGCGGCCGTCTACGGCGTCGCGCTCATCAGCGGCTCGGCGCTCGGCGGCACCGACCCCCTCTCGCCGATCCCCGCCCTCGGCGGCCATGCGGCGCAGTCCTTGCCGTTTGAGCCCATCAGCTCACTCGCCGATCTCGATCGCGAGGTCAGCCAGGCGAGTGCCGCGAGGCACGGCGTGCTGGTGGACTTCTCCGCCGACTGGTGCACCTCGTGCAAGGAGATGGAGCGCTATACCTTCACCGATCCGGCGGTGAAGAGCGCGCTCGCCCACACCGTGCTGCTGCGTGCCGACGTGACTCGCGGCACCGCGGATGATGAGGCGCTGCTCAAGCATTTCGGCATCATCGGCCCTCCGACCATCGCCTTTTACGGTCCGGACGGACGGGAGCGAAGGGAGTTCCGCGTGGTCGGGTACCTGAAGGCCGATGCCTTCGCGGCCCGCACCCGCGCCGCGCTCAGCGCGCCGTGAACCGGCGGCCGCCTTCCGCCGCCGGTGTACTGGCGGTGGCCGGCATTCTGCTCGGCGCAGGCGTCGCGGGATTCGTGCTATCGCGCCTGCTGGCGCCCCCCCGATCCCAGTTGCGCGTCGTACCGCTCCAGACGCCGTCACTTTCTCCCCTGACTGCCGGGACACCGGCCCCATCCCACCGTGCAGTGCCCGAGCGGCTGCCCGAGGTCTCACTCCCCGACCTCGACGGGGTAAGTCATTCCCTGCGGGACTTCACTGGCCGGCCCCTGATCATCAATTTCTGGGCCACCTGGTGCGAGCCGTGTCGTCGTGAGATCCCGCTCCTCAAGTCCATGCGCCGCGAAAATTCACGAAACGACCTTGAAATTGTCGGTATCGCACTCGATCACCTTGAATCTGTACGGCAATTTGTCCGGACCCTGGGCATCGGCTACCCGGTGCTGGTGGGCGAGAAGGGCGGCCTCGAGGCGGTGACGGCCTTTGGGATGGACACGGTGCTCCCCTTCAGCGTCTTCGCCGACTCCGAGGGCCGGATCGTCACCGTCAAAGTCGGAGAGTTGCATCGGGACGAGGCCGGCTTCATCCTCGCCCGTCTCGAGGATCTGCGTCGCGGCCGCATCAGCCTTCCCGACGCACGGCAGCGGATCGGGGAAGAGACCCGCCGGCTGGCGGCTCTGCGGGCCGCATCCCCTGCCCATGAGCCGCACTAGACTCTGACCAGATCCCAGCAGATCGCCTCAAGAACTATCCCAAATGGCGCCGAATTAAGGTACATTCGCGGCGCTTGCTAGTGGAGAGCGATAAGAAGACGCCGTGCCCATGGCCCGTGTGCTGCTCCTGAACGGCCCCAACCTCAACCTCCTCGGTACCCGCGAGCCTGACATCTATGGGACGGACACCCTGGAGTCGATCGAGAAGCGCGCCGCCGAGCTGGCGCGCGACGGGGGTCACGAGCTCATCGCCTTTCAGAGCAACGCCGAGCATGAGCTGATCCAGCGTATCCAGCGCGCGGCGGCGGAGAGCGTGGCCTTCGTGATCTTCAACCCGGGTGCCTTCACGCACACGAGCATCGCCTTGCGCGACGCCCTGCTCGCGGCGGGGGTGCCCTTCATCGAGCTGCACCTCTCCAATACACAGGCGCGCGAGCCGTTTCGCCACCACTCCTACTTCTCCGACATCGCTGTCGGTGTCATCGCCGGATTCGGGGCCTTCGGCTACGAGCTGGCGATGCGTGCCGCCACGCATCATCTGGCGCGCGGCGCCTGAGGGCGCCAGCGTCGGCCTCCAGACCTGCGGAAGACTTCCGGCATGGACATTCGAAAAATCAAGAAACTGATCGAGCTGCTCGAGGAGTCGGGCATCGCCGAGATCGAGATCAAGGAGGGCGAGGAGGCGGTACGCATCAGCCGCATGGGCACCGGGGCGAACGCGCCCGTGCCGATCGTCCAGGTGGCGCAGGCCGCGCCTGCCGCGGCGCGCGCGCCGGAGCTGCCGCCGTCGGTATTGGCGGGCGACAGCGCACCCGCCAAGCCCAAACCGAACGAGCACGTCATCACCGCGCCCATGGTCGGTACCTTCTATGCGGCGCCCTCACCAGGGGCCAAGGCGTTCGTCGAGATCGGCGATGAGGTCGACGTCGGCCAGGTGCTGTGCGTCATCGAAGCGATGAAGATGATGAACCAGATCGAAGCCGACAAGGCGGGGCGCGTCAGCTCCATCATGGCGCGCAATGGCGATCCCGTGGAGTTCGGTCAACCCTTGTTCGTGATCGAATAACGCCAGCCATGATCGAGAAGCTGGTCATCGCCAATCGCGGCGAGATTGCGCTGCGCATCCTGCGGGCGTGCCGCGAGCTCGGCATCAAGACGGTCGCCGTGCACTCCACCGCCGACTACAGCCTCAAGCACGTACTGCTGGCGGACGAATCGGTGTGCATCGGCCCGCCGGCCTCGGCCAACAGCTACCTCAATATGCCGGCGATCATCTCGGCCGCCGAGGTCACCGACTCGGTCGCGATCCATCCCGGCTATGGCTTCCTGTCGGAGAATGCGGACTTCGCCGAGCGGGTCGAGAAGAGCGGCTTCGTGTTCGTCGGCCCGAAAGCCGAGACCATCCGCACCATGGGCGACAAGGTGTCGGCCATCAAGGTCATGAAGTCGCACGGCGTGCCGTGCGTGCCCGGCTCCGACGGACCGCTGGGCGAGGATACCGACGAGAATCTGCGCATCGCGCGCGACATCGGCTACCCCGTGATCATCAAGGCATCGGGCGGTGGGGGCGGGCGCGGCATGCGCGTGGTGCACACCGAGGCCTCGCTCCTCAATGCCATCGGCATCACGCGCGCCGAGGCGCGCGCCGCCTTCGGCAATGACCAGGTCTACATGGAGAAATTCCTCGAGCGGCCCCGGCACATCGAGTTTCAGGTGCTCGGCGATTCCCACGGCAACGTCATTCACCTCGGCGAGCGTGACTGCTCGATGCAGCGCCGCCACCAGAAGGTGGTCGAGGAGGCGCCCGCGCCCGGCATGACGGTGCGGCAGCGCAAGCTCATGGGAGACCGCTGCGTCGAGGCATGCCGCGCGGTCGGCTACCGCAGCGCCGGCACGCTCGAGTTCCTCTACGAGGATGGCGAGTTCTTCTTCATCGAGATGAACACCCGCATCCAGGTCGAGCACCCGGTGACCGAACTCGTCACCGGCATCGACCTGGTGAAGGCGCAACTGCTCATTGCGAGCGGCGAGCGGCTGCCGTACACGCAGAGCGACGTGCAGATCCGCGGCCACGCCATCGAATGCCGCATCAACGCCGAAGACCCCAAGACCTTCATGCCCTCGCCGGGCCCGATCCGCCTGTGGCACGCTCCGGGCGGCCCCGGCATCCGGGTCGACAGTCACGTCTACTCCGGCTACAACGTGCCGCCCTACTACGACTCGCTGATCGCCAAGGTCATCGCCCACGGCGACAGCCGCGACACGGCGATCGCGCGCATGAAGAACGCACTCGCCGAGATGGTGATCGAGGGCATCAAGACCAACGTGCCGCTCCACCAGGAGATCTTCAACCACGCCGCTTTCCAGAAAGGTGGCACCGACATCCACTACCTCGAGCGGCGGCTGGGACTGAGGTAGGGGGCCATCCCCCTGGTTGACCCCGCCGGCACAGGGCGCCGCTTTGGCCGGCGCATAATTGGCGCGTGAGTCATCTGCAGCTGGCCTTCGAGCTCGGCGCACTCGATGCCGACGGCGCGGAGCGTGCCTGCTTCGCCTGTGGCGCAAGCGCCGTCAGCTTCAGCGACATGCGCGACGATGCGGTGCTCGAGCCCGGGCCCGGCGAGGTGCGACTGTGGCCCGCGACGCGCGTCACGGCGCTGTTCGTCGACTGCGGCGAGCCGGTCGCGCTCGCGGCCACACTCGCCGGCGCAGTCGGTATCCCGGCCGCCGGGATCACCGTCGAGGCGCTCGCCGAGCGCGTCTGGGAGCGGGAATGGATGCGCGACTTCCACGCCATGCGCTTCGGCGAGCGGCTGTGGGTGTGCCCGCCTCATGAGCGCGTGACGGCGCCCGCAGCGGCCGTGGTGCGCCTCGAGCCGGGGCTCGCGTTCGGCACCGGGACGCATCCGAGCACGGCGTTGTGTCTTGAGTGGCTCGATGCGCATGCTGATCTGCTGCGCGCGCCGGCCACCGTCATCGACTATGGGTGCGGCTCGGGAATACTGGCGCTCGCGTGCGCCAAGCTCGGGGCGCGCGCCGTGCATTGCTTCGACATCGACCCCCAGGCACTCATCGCGACACGCGACAATGCGCTCGCCAATGATGTCGCGGACCGGCTGCGCATTCATGCGCGCGCCGCGGACCTGCCGGCGGGTGTCGATGTGCTGCTGGCCAACATCCTGTCCGGCCCGCTGTGCGCGCTCGCACCCGCCTTCGCCGCGCTGGTGCGCCCCGGGGGCGCCGTGGTGCTCGCCGGCCTCATGCGTCATCAGGCCGCCGAGGTGACAGCGGCTTATGGCACGTGCTTTGATGTCAGCGGGTGCGGCGAGCGCGGGGACTGGAGCTGCCTGCAGGCGCGCCGTCACTGAGGAGTCGCGGCCCGCCGTTTGCGATGTTTACCGTCTGCCCGAAATGCGCGCTGACCCTGGTAGTGACCGCAGCGGATCTGCGTGTCGCCCAGGGGTACGTACGCTGCGGCCGCTGCTCGAGCGTATTCAACGCCCTGGCACAGCTGAGTGACGAGCGCGCGGCGGCCGCCGCGGCCTCGAGTGCTCCACCCCCGGAACCGCCCCCGGATGGGCGCGCCGAGCCGCAGGCAACGAAGTCGATGCAGGCGCCGCCCGCGCCGCAGTCCTCGCAGGTGCCGGCAGCTCCGCCCTCCCCGGCAGCCTCGCGCGCTCGCGCCCCGGCGGAGGGCCTCGCGGAGGAGGAAGCCATTTCCGAGGACGCGCTCGAATTCAATCCGGCCACGGACGCCGCCTCGGTATTCGTCACGCCGCCACCGAACCCCGAGTGGACCGCCGCCACCGGCTCCTTCAAGGCACTCGTCGCGGCCAACCAGGAAACGACCGCACCTGAGCCCGCGCAGCAACCGGCGCACGAGCCGGTCGATGTGGAGCTCGATGCGGCGTTGCTCTCCGACATCGTGGATACCGGCAGCAGAGCTGCGCTTGCCGCCGCGGCTGCGCCCCGCGACAGCGGTGCGGCGCGCCCACCGCCTCCTCGCCCAGCCGCGCCTGCCCCGCCCCAGGCAGTCGCGCCGGCACGGCCGCAGCCGGCTGCAGCTGCGCCGCAACGGGCGGCCAGCGTAGCCCGGCCGCGTCGCGCGGGTCACACCCGGCCGGCTGCGGGCGCGGCGGTTGAGGCGGCACACGTTGCGGGCCCGAGCGAGGACTCGCAGCCGGAGCTTGCCGACGATGCCGCACCAGCGGATGTCCCGGAAGTCGCGCATGCGCCCTCTGCCGCTCGGGTGGCGCTCCCGTGGAGGAGCGGCACGGCGCTGCTGGCCGTCGTGCTCGTCCTGCAGATCATCGACCATCAGCGCGATGCGCTCGCGACGGATACGCGCTTCGGCGCAGCCCTGACGGCGCTCTACGGGGCGCTCGGCGTGCACCTCGTGCCGCGCTGGGACCTGCGCGCTTACGACGTGCGCCAGCTCGGAGCCAGCGTCGAGCCGGGCAGCGTTGGGGCGATCACCGTGCGTGCCAGCATCCGCAACGTGGGCGCCAAACCGCAGCCCTTGCCGCTGCTGCGCGTGACGCTGCAGGATCGCTTCGGCAATCGGCTCGCCTCGCGCGAAGTTCCGCCGCACGACTACCTGCCGCCGAGCGTGGCGCCGCCCGCGCTGCTGTCGGTCGATCAGCGCATCGATGCGCAGCTGGCGTTCGTCGATCCGGGGACCAGTGCGGTCGGCTTCGAGCTCGATGCCTGCCTGCCGTCACGCGGCGGCGGGGTCGCCTGCGCCAACGACACGAGCGCTCGCTAAGGTGCCGCGGGTGCTTCAGATCGGGCCCTACGCCCTGCCCTCGCCGGTCGTGCTCGCGCCCATGGCGGGGGTCACCGATCGCCCGTTCCGCATTCTGTGCCGCAAGCTCGGCGCGGGACTTGCCGCCTCCGAGATGCTCACCTCGGACACGCGGCTCTGGAGCACGCCCAAGTCACGCCATCGCATGAACCATGCGGGCGAGCCGGAGCCGCGGGTGGTGCAGCTCGCAGGCGCCGACCCGCTGGCGCTCGCCGAAGCGGCGCGCGCCAATGTCGAGCTCGGCGCCCAGATCATCGACCTGAACATGGGTTGCCCGGCGAAAAAAGTCTGCGGCAGACAATGCGGCTCGGCGTTGCTGCAGGACGAGCCGCTCGTCGAGCGCATCCTCGAGGCGGTGGTGAACGCGGTCGAGGTACCCGTGACGCTCAAGATCCGCACCGGCTGGGACCGCGAGCACGTGAATGGCGTCGAAATTGCCGGCATCGCCGAACGTTGCGGCATCGCTGCGCTGGCCGTGCATGGCCGAACGCGCGCCGATCTCTACGCCGGAGCGGCCGAATACGCCACGATCCGCGCGATCAAGGCGCGCGTGCGCATTCCGGTCTTCGCCAACGGCGACATCGTGAGCAGCACGAAAGCGCGCGAGGTACTTGATTTCACCGGTGCGGACGGAGTAATGATCGGTCGCGCGAGCCACGGCGCGCCATGGATTTTTCGGGCTGTCAATCACGAGCTGCAGGCAAGATCTGCGACGCCGTCGCTTCTGCGCAGCGAAGTGCGTGATATCATCCTCGCGCATCTCGACTCGGTGTACGCGTTTTACGGCGAGGAAACCGGAGTCCGGATAGCGCGTAAACATCTCGGCTGGTATTGCGGGCAGCTGCTGGGGGAGCCGACGGCGGTCCGGACGCAACTAATGGGGGCTGCGAATACCGCCGCACAGTTCGCGCAGGCGCTAAAGCATTTCGATGAGTGGGTGAGCGGGACCGCCTTGGCGGCCTGAAGTACGGTTTTCCCTGGGGGGTCTCACATGACGGCAAAGAAAAAGACTCGGACTCGTGAAGCCGCCGCCGCCAGAGTGAATGGACGCGATCTGCCGCTGCGCAATCATGCCGAGCGTGCGCTCAGCGAGTATTTCACCAGCCTCAACGGCCACCGACCCGCGCACCTCTACGACCTGGTGCTGCGCGAGGTCGAGGAGCCGCTGTTTCGCGTGGTGCTCGACTATGCCGACGGCAACCAGAGCCGCGCCGCCGGGATTCTCGGCATCAACCGCGGCACGCTGCGCAAGAAGCTCAAGCAGTTCGGACTTTCAGGCTCCTGAAGGCTGTGCCTCCGGGCGGCGCCACAGCCCTACCAGTACTTCAGCAGTAAGGCGTCCGCCGTCTTGAGGGGCTGAAGCCCATGTCGTCGACGCCGGTGCGCCGCGCCCTGCTCTCGGTCTCGGACAAGACCGGAATAGCCGAGCTCGCGCGCGCACTCGTGAGTCGCGGCGTCGAAATCCTCTCCACCGGGGGCACGGCGCAGCTGTTGGCGCGCGCCGGCGTTGCGGTGCGCGAGGTCTCGGCCCACACCGGCTTCCCGGAGATCATGGACGGGCGGGTGAAGACCCTGCATCCGAGGATCCACGGCGGCCTGCTCGGCCGGCGCGGCATCGACGATGAGGTCATGGCGCAGCACGGCATCGCGCCCATCGACCTGCTGGTCGTCAACCTGTATCCGTTTGCCGAGGCCATCGCCCGCCCGGGTTGCAGCTACACGGACGCCATCGAGAACATCGACATCGGCGGCCCGGCGATGCTGCGCGCCGCCGCCAAGAACAGCGCTTCAGTCCTCGTGGTCGTCGACCCGGCCGACTACGCACTGCTCTTGAAGGAACTCGACACTCATCAGGGCGGAAGCGACATGGCGACCCGCGCGCGACTCGCGGCCAAGGCCTTCGCTCATACCGCACGCTACGACACCATGGTGGCCGCCTGGCTCGCCGCCCGCGAGCCTCAGGCGCCGACCTTTCCGGCGACCCTGGCGCTGATCTTCGACAAGCTCCAGGATCTGCGCTACGGCGAGAATCCGCACCAGAGCGCCGCTTTCTATCGCGACCCGGGGGCGCACGCCGCGAGCATCTCCCGCGCCACGGTGCTGCAGGGCAAGGACCTGTCCTTCAACAACGTCGCCGACGCCGATACGGCCATCGAGTGCGTACGCGCGTTCCGCGAGCCGGCCTGCGTGATCGTCAAACACGCCAACCCCTGCGGCGCGGCGGTCGCGGCCACGCCCCTCGAGGCCTACGAGCGTGCCTACCGCACTGACCCGACCTCCGCCTTCGGCGGCATCATCGCCTTCAACCGTGAGCTCGACGCCGCCACCGCCGGCGCCATCATCGGCCGCCAGTTCGTCGAACTGCTGGCGTGCCCCGCGGTGCACGCCGAGGCAGCCCGCGTGCTCGCCGCCAGGCCCAACGTGCGGGTACTGACGCTCGGCGAGCTGGGCGCGGGCGAGGACCCGGGGGCTGAGCTGCGCAGCGTCACCGGCGGATTGCTGGTGCAGGCGCGCGACCTCGTGGACCTGCGGGAAGAGGAGCTGCGCATCCCGACCCGGCGCCAGCCGAGCGCTGCGCAGCTCACCGACCTGCGCTTTGCCTGGACCGTGTGTCGGTTCGTCAAGTCGAACGCCATCGTGCTCGCCCGCGACCGTGCCACCGTCGGTGTCGGTGCCGGGCAGATGAGCCGCGTCTACTCGACGCGGCTCGCGGCGATGAAGGCGGCCGACGAGAAACTGCCGCTCGCCGGGGCGGTCATGGCCTCCGATGCCTTCTTCCCGTTCCGCGACAACCTCGACGTCGCCGCCGGCTACGGCGTGCGGGCGGTCATCCAGCCAGGTGGGAGCGTGCGCGACGCCGAGGTGATCGCCGCCGCTGACGAACACGACATCGCCATGGTGTTCACCGCCATGCGCCATTTCCGGCATTAGTCATGAAAGTCCTGATCGTGGGCGCGGGCGGCCGCGAGCACGCGCTGGCGTGGAAATGCGCCGCCGAGCCGCGGGTCACTGAGGTGCTGGTAGCGCCCGGCAACGCCGGCACCGCCGGCGAGACGCGGGTGCGCAACGTCGAGGTCGCCGCCGACGATCTCGCGGGACTGACGCGCCTGCCGCCGCCGAGCGCATCGACCTCACGATCATCGGCCCCGAGGCGCCGCTGGTCGCCGGCGTCGTGGACGCGTTCGCCGCCGCGGGCCTCAAGTGCTTCGGGCCGACGCGCGGGGCGGCCCGGCTCGAGGGCTCCAAGTCCTTCGCCAAGGACTTCCTGCGGCGTCACGGCATCCCGACCGCGCGCTCGGCCACCTTCACCCGCGCGAGCTTCGATCCCGCATGGCTGCGCGCGCAACGCACGCCCGTGGTCGTCAAGGCGAGCGGACTCGCCGCCGGCAAGGGTGTGGTGATCGCCGCCTCGCACGCCGAGGCGCTCGCGGCGGTGGAGACGATGTTCGGCGGCCGCTTCGGCAGCGCCGGCCATGAGGTGGTGATCGAGGAATTCCTGGTCGGCGAGGAGGCGAGCTTCATCGTCATGGCCGACGGCGTGCACGTCCTGCCGCTTGCCACCTCGCAGGATCACAAGCGCCGCGACGACGGCGACCACGGACCGAATACCGGCGGCATGGGCGCGTACTCGCCCGCTGCGGTGGTCACCCCCGCCCTGCACGCGCGCATCATGCGCGAGGTCATCGAGCCGACGATTCGCGGGCTGGCGGCCGACGGGCTTGCCTATACCGGCTTTCTGTATGCCGGGCTGATGATTGCCGCCGACGGCACGCCGAACGTGCTGGAGTTCAACTGCCGGCTCGGGGATCCGGAGACGCAGCCGATCATGATGCGCCTCGATTCCGATCTCACGGCGCTGTGCGCGGCGGCGCTCGACCAGCGTCTCGATGGCGAGCACGCGCAGTGGAGTCAGAACGCCGCGCTGGGTGTCGTCATGACCGCGGCAGGCTATCCGGAGGGCGTACGCACGGGAGATGTGATCGAGGGGCTCGACCGCGCGGGCCGCCTGCCGGGCAAGATCTTCCACGCCGGCACGCGGCTCGAGGCGGGCCGGGTGCTGACCAACGGCGGCCGGGTGCTGTGTGCGGTGGGGCTGGGCGCCAGCGTTGAGGAGGCGCAGCGCCAGGCGTACACGCTCGCCGGTACGGTGCGCTGGCCGGGCGTGCATTACCGGCGCGACATCGGCCATCGCGCGCTCGGGCGCGGATCGTGAGCCGCAAGCCCGGCGCATCGTTCGAGCATCCGGCGCCGCACATCCTCGAGCTCGACGTGGTCGCGGCCGACATCGACGCCTATGAGCACGTCAACAACGCCGTGTACCTCACCTGGCTCGACCGCGCCGCCTGGTCGCATTCCACCGCGCTCGGCGTGCCGCTCGAGGAGTGCGTACACATGCGACGCGGCATGGCGGCGCTGCGTACCGAGATCGACTTCGTGCGCGCCGCGCGGTGCGGCGAGCGCGTGCAGGTGGCCACCTGGATCGCAGCGAGCGACGGGCGACTGCGCGTGGTGCGGCGCTTTCAGGTGCGACGCGCGGCCGATGGCGCGCCGCTGGCGCGGGCGCTGACCGAGTACGTCTGTATCAACCTCGACTCGGGGCGCGCCACGCGCATGCCGGAGCTGTTCAGCCGCGCCTACGTGGTGACTAAAAGCTAAAGCGCAGGAAGGCTTCCGGGCCGTCGAAGTGCAGGGACACCATCCCAGGCGGGTTGCCGGTCCTATCGGTCAGCGAGATGCGCATGCTGGTGTAGCCGACGCCGATCGCGAAGGACGATTTCCAGCGGTACTGCAGGTCGCCGTGCGCGTCGAGGAAGGAGCCGTTGACGCCGCTCACGGTGGCCTTGAGGTAATTCGCGCGCCCGGTGAGGGCGAAGCGCCGCGAAATCGCCCAGGTGAAATCAAGCGGCACCGTCGGCAGCGGCTCGGCGGCGGATTCGCTCTGCGACTGGCCGGTGGCGGGGATGGAGCCGAGCGCGTACGTCTGCAGCGCGAACACACCGAGGCCGGTGCCGATCTCGAGGCTGTCGTTGTGGATCAGCGAATAGGTATAGGTGAGACCGAAGCTGCGCCAGTCGATCTCGCTCTGCACCAGCTGTCCGGCGCCGAAGTTCTGGTTGCCGAACACGATGCTGTTGGCGAGCACCTGGCTGCCGGTGCGGTCGGCCTCGTAGTACTCGACGCGCAGCTTGCTGCGCTCGCGCATGCGGAACATGAATTCGACCCGCCCCTGGTGCATACGCGGGGCGAGTCCCAGGTCGCGCTCCGCGTTGACCGGCGTGCCGGTGGTACCGGGCGGCGCATTGGTGGTGGGGTCGATCCGCAGGTTGGTCTGGATCGTCGGCGAATAGAAAGCCGCCAGCACGTAGAAACGATCGTGGATCGGGCTGGTCTTCTGCGGTGGCTGCGGCGGCAGCGGCGCCCCGGACAGCGTGTCACGGTCGGCACACGCGAGTGGGGCGTGAAGCGTGGCAACCACCGCGGCCAGCGCGAGCCAGATGCGCATGCGACGTCGCACTCCCTTGGCGCCTGACGGCGCGGGTGGTCGGATCTTACTGACCCATGCGGCGCAAGTGCCAGCGTCGCCGGACGACGACGTGACGCTGAGCACAGCGCGTCGGCGCCTAGCGGCTTGTTGGAGCGTGCCCCGCGGCGTAGCGTGTCGTCATGGCCCCTTCGGGAGAGGCCTGCCGATGACCCACCAGGGCAGTTGTCACTGCGGCCGCGTTGCCTATGAGGTTGAGGGCGAGATCACGCGCGTGACGGAGTGCAACTGCTCGCACTGCGCGCGCAAGGGGTTGCTGTGGTTCGGACCCCGCGCCGCGCTGCATCCCGGAATCGGCGCTCAGCGAATACACCTTCAACCGCCACCGCATCAGGCACCAGTTCTGCGCGGTGTGCGGTTGCGAGCCGTTTGCCTTCGGCAGGGATCCCAAGGGGGCCGATACGGTCGCGATCAACGTGCGTTGCCTGCCGGAGATTGATCCGGCAGGCCTCATGATCACGCCCTTCGATGGACGGACTCTGTAGCGCCTTAGCGCTTCATCGCCTCGAAGAATTCCCCGTTCGACTTCGTATCCTTCATCTTGTCGAGCAGGAACTCGATCGCCGCCAGCTCGTCCATCGGGTGCAGGAGCTTGCGCAGGATCCACATCTTGGCGAGCTCGCCCTGGTCGGTGATCAGCTCCTCCTTGCGCGTGCCGGAGCGGTTGATGTTGACCGCCGGGAATACCCGCTTCTCGGAGATGCGCCGGTCAAGGTGGATCTCGCTGTTGCCGGTGCCTTTGAATTCCTCGTAGATGACGTCGTCCATCTTCGAGCCGGTGTCGATGAGCGCAGTGGCGAGGATGGTGAGACTGCCACCCTCTTCGATGTTGCGCGCCGCGCCGAAGAAGCGCTTCGGGCGCTGCAGCGCGTTGGCGTCCACGCCGCCGGTGAGCACCTTGCCGGAGGACGGCACCACGGTGTTATAGGCACGCGCCAGGCGGGTGATCGAGTCGAGCAGGATCACCACGTCCTTCTTGTGCTCCACCAGCCGCTTGGCCTTCTCGATCACCATCTCGGCCACCTGCACGTGGCGGGCGGCGGGCTCGTCGAAGGTGCTGGACACCACCTCGCCCTTCACGGTGCGCTGCATCTCGGTGACTTCCTCGGGCCGCTCGTCGATCAGCAGCACGATGAGGTACACCTCGGGATGGTTGGAGGTAATGGCGGTGGCGATGTTCTGCAGCAGCATCGTCTTGCCGGCCTTCGGCGGGGAGACGATGAGTCCGCGCTGTCCCTTGCCGATGGGGGCCACCAGATCGATGGTGCGCGCGGTCAGGTCCTCGGTGGAGCCGTTACCGCGTTCGAGTTTCAGCCGTTTGGTCGGATGGAACGGCGTCAGATTCTCGAACAGCACCTTGTTGCGCGAGCTCTCCGGGGAGTCGAAGTTGATCTCGCCCACCTTGAGCAGCGCAAAGTAGCGCTCGCCGTCCTTGGGCGGACGGATGAGCCCGGAGATCGTGTCGCCGGTGCGCAGGTTGAAGCGCCGGATCTGGCTCGGGCTCACGTAGATGTCGTCGGGGCCGGCCAGATACGAGCCGTCTGCCGAGCGCAGGAAGCCGAAGCCGTCCTGCAGGATCTCGAGCACGCCGTCGCCGTAGATGTTCTCGCCGTTACGGGCGTGCGCCTTGAGGATCGAGAAGATGATGTCCTGCTTGCGCGAGCGCGCGAGGCTCTCCAGCCCCATCGTCTCGGCCATCTTCACCAGCTCGTGAATCGGCTTCGCCTTCAGCTCCGTCAGGTTCATGGAGCTGCGCGACTGCACGAGCTCCGCCGGGCTGATGATCTCCGAGTCGTCGACCTCGAACGGCTCCGGGTCGTGCATCATCTCGTCGGGCCGGCCACCGCCGTTGCCCATCGGGCCGCGGTTGCCGTCGCGATTGCCGTGGCGCGGACCCTTGTTGGGCCGGTTGCGGCCCTGATTACCGAGGTAGCCTCTCACAGATTACTGTCCAGAAATGCCGTCAGCTGCGGCTTGGAAACGGCCCCGACCTTCTGCGCCTCGACCGTGCCGTTCTTGAAGAGAATCAGCGTGGGTATGCCACGGATGCCGAACTTCGGCGGGGTCTGCGGGTTCTCATCGATGTTGAGCTTGGCGATCGTGACGCGGCCCTGGTACTCGCTCGCGATCTCATCGAGCATCGGGGCGATCATCTTGCAGGGCCCGCACCACTCGGCCCAGAAATCCAGCAGTACCGGCTTATCGGACTTGAGAACGTCCTGTGCAAAAGTGGCATCGGTCGTGTGCACGATGTTGCTCGGCGACGCCGCTGATGCTGTGTCGGGGAGCGAGGATGTCTTCGGACTACTCACGCGGTTCAACCTCCGTTGATGCAGAGCGTGGAAAGTTCAATTTATGGAGTCTGCGGAAAATCCGGCGCGGGTCGGCATTAAGTGCCGAAAAGCGATGCCAGTTGCACCCGTCAAACGGTTACACTAACTCGTCGGTTGAGTATCTGACCCTTAGGGGAAGAGGATTACCGAGCTGGCGGGTGCGGACCTGATGGCCCGCTGACTGAGATACTTTGTAGCGCTTCCGGGCTGGTTTTTCAAGTCCCGTCGCGCTTTTCGCATAACACTCCGGCCCTTACTGATGACTGTTCCACACTCCGACGCCGTCGCCTTCGCATCCCTTGGCCTGCGCGGGGAAGTCATGCAGGGCGTGCGGCAGGCGGGTTTCTCACTGTGCACGCCCATTCAGGCGCAGACGCTGCCGATCGCGCTCGCGGGGCGCGACGTCGCCGGTCAGGCGCAGACCGGCACCGGCAAGACCGCCGCATTTCTCATCGCCCTCTACCAGGCGCTGCTCACCCGCCCGCCGCCGCCGGGGCGCAGCCCCACCTCGGTGCGGGCGCTGATCGTTGCGCCGACGCGCGAGCTTGCGGTGCAGATTCACTACGACGCGCTCACGCTTGGCGCGCACACCGGCCTCAAGCACTCGGTGGTATTCGGCGGCATCGACTACGACAAGCAGCGCCAGGAGCTCGGCGGCGGCTGCGATGTGCTGATCGGCACCCCGGGCCGGCTCATCGATTATCTCAAGCAACACGTGTACGACCTGCGTCACGCGCAGGTCCTGGTCCTCGATGAGGCGGACCGCATGTTCGATCTGGGGTTCATCGCCGACATCCGCTATCTGCTGCGGCGCCTGCCGCCGCCGCTGCGCCGCCAGTCGATGCTGTTCTCCGCGACGCTCTCCTACCGGGTGCTGGAGCTCGCCTACGAGCACATGAACAACCCGGAGCTGGTGCGCATCGAGCCCGACAAGCGCACGGTGGATGCGGTGCGCCAGATCATCTACTACCCGGCGATGGAGGAGAAGGTAGCGTTGCTCATCGGGCTGCTGCATCAGAGCGAGGCGCATCGCACGCTGGTGTTCGTCAATACCAAGCGCAGCGCCGAGCGCCTCGAGAGCGTGCTGAAGGCCAACGGCTTCCACGCCCAGGCGCTGTCGGGCGACGTACCGCAGGCGAAGCGCCTGCGCTTCCTGCGCGACTTCCACGACGGCAAGCTCGCGGTATTGATCGCCACCGATGTCGCCTCGCGCGGCCTGCACATCCCTGACGTGAGCCACGTGTTCAACTTCGATCTGCCGCAGGACCCGGCCGACTACGTGCATCGTATCGGCCGCACCGCACGTGCCGGCGCCGAGGGCGATGCCATCAGCTTCGCGTGCGAGGAGTACGCGGTCGGACTTCCGGACATCGAGGATTACCTCGGCCACAAGATTCCCGCCGGCGCGATCGCCCCCGAGCTGCTCGCTCAGGGCGTACTGCCGGGCAGCCCCGCGCCGCGCTTCCACCGGCCGCACGCCGGCGGCGGACGGCGCCCCGGCGGCCCTCCCCGAGGGGCACGCGAGGCGCGCGGCGGACGCCATGGACGGGGAAGATAAGTCGATGAAAGATAGGTCTTTTCTCGTCCTCACGCCGCCGTGCCCGCGGACCGTGACACGAAGGAGGCGGCTCGGCTAAGCTCGGCCTCCTTGGGGGCCGCCGCCTGTAGCTCCAGAAGCCTTCGCATGGCGGAAATCGAAGATAACGTCGACCGCGAGCTGTTTCGCAACGTCGAGAAGCTCCGTCAGTTGCGCATCGAGCATCGCGACCTCGACGAGGTCATCTCGCGGCTGTCGCTCGATCTGTACGTCAATGAGCTGCAGCTGAAGCGCCTGAAGAAACGCAAGCTGATGCTGAAGGACCAGATCGCGCGCCTGGAGAGTCAGCTGATCCCGGATCTGAACGCCTGATGGATAGCGCCGGCAGCGCCGTCAACGGCGTGCTCCTGCAGCTCCCGATCCCGCAGCTGCTGGCTGAGATCGCAGCGATCCTGATCGCCATCGTGGTGGCCTACGCGGTGGCGCGCGCGGTGCGTGCGCGAGCGGCTGCCGATGCGGCCGCGGGCGGCACCGAGCGGCTGCTCGAGTCGCTGTTGCTGCTGGCGCCGCTGCTCGCGGCGCTGGCGCTACTCGCCGTCGCACACCCGCTGCTGGCGCTCACCGGCTTCGACGTCACGCTCGTCGACCGCGCGCTCGAGCTCGCCGCGGCGACGCTGCTGGTGCGCTTTGGGGTGCACATCCTCGGTCTGCTGCTGGGACCCACCTCCTGGGTGCGCAGCCGCGAGCGCACCATCACCACGGTGCTGGCGATCATCGTCGCGGTCGCGCTGCTCGGCTGGCTGGATGCGATCGAGGCGATGCTCAATCGCGTCCACCTGGTCCCGGGCCGCAGCCAGTTCAGCCTGTGGGAGCTGCTCAAGGGGCTGGTGATCGTGACTGCCTTCGTGGTAGTCGCGAGCCTCGTGGCGCGCGCGCTCGAGCGCCACGTCATGCGGCTCGAGCAGCTCGCCGTATCCACAAGGGTGGGTGTCTCCAAATCCACCTATTTCCTGCTGGTCGGGCTCGGCATCCTGCTTGGCATAAACGCCGCAGGTGTCGACGTCACGACGCTCAACGTGCTCACCGGCGCCATCGGTCTCGGGCTCGGGTTCGGCCTGCAATCGGTCGCCAGCAACTTCGTCAGCGGCTTCGTGCTGCTCATGGACAAGTCCATCAAGCCCGGCGACGTGATCAGTTTCACTTCCGCCAATACCGGCGACAACTCCGGCAGCAGCAACTTCGGCTGGGTACAGGAGCTGCGCGGGCGTTACGTCGTGGTGCGCGACCGCGACGGCGTCGACACGCTGGTGCCGAACCAGAACCTGATCACCAGCCCGTTCATCAACTGGAGCTACTCGGACCAGCGGGTACGCATCAGGCTGCCGGTGACCGTGAGCTACGACGACGACCCGGAGGTGGCGCTGCAGCTGCTGCTGGAGGCGACCGCCGACCACCCGCGGATCCTGCGCGATCCGGCGCCGGTGTCACGGCTCATCAGCTTCGAGGACAACGGCATGCGGCTCGAGATCCGCTTCTGGATCGCCGACCCCGTGAACGGGGTCAATAACGTGCGCTCCGACGTCAACCGCGCCATCTGGAGGATCTTCCGTGAGCACGGCGTGCACATCCCGGTGCAGCAGCACGACGCGCGTATCCTCGATGCCCGCAGCCGCCGGCCACCGGGCGATGCCGCGGCGGGCGGCGGCGCGCCCGGCCACGACCGCGCCGCGGACTGACGGCGCGCGCCGCAAGCCCCCGTGCCGCTCGCGGTAAATGCGGCCCTGACGATCCCGGACCACGAGCTGGAGCTGGCGTTCGTGCGCGCCTCGGGGCCCGGTGGCCAGAACGTCAACAAGGTTTCAAGCGCCGTGCAGCTGCGTTACGACCTCGCCGGCAGCACAGCGCTCAGCGATGCCGTCAAGGCGCGGCTCCGTGCCCTGAGCGGCCGACGCCTGACTGGCGAGGGCGCACTGTTGATCATCGCGCGCACTCACCGCTCGCAGGAGCAGAATCGGCGCGCCGCCGAGCAGCGGCTCATCGAGCTGATTACGCGCGCACTCATCCAGCCCAAGGCGCGCAAGGCCACGGCACCGACCCGCGCCGCCCGCGAGCGCCGCCTCGAGGGCAAGACACACCGCCAGCGCGCCAAGCGGCTGCGCGGGCGGCCGCGCTGGGACGATTGACGGAGGTAAGCGATGTACTCATCCGCCGCCATGGCGTTTCTGCACCATCTCGCCGCCTTCACGCTGGTGGCCTCGCTCGCCGTCGAGGTGGCGATGTTCAAGCCGCCACTCACCGCCCAGCAGGCGCAGCGGCTGGTGTGGACCGACACGATCTTCGGCGCTGCGGCGAGCGTGGTGCTGATCGTCGGCCTGCTGCGCGTGCAGTACTTCGAGAAGGGGCCGGCCTACTACTGGCACGACCTGTTCTTCCTCATCAAGTTTGCTGCGTTCGTGGTTGCCGGGCTGCTCTCGATCTACCCAACCGTGACCTTCCTGTCGTGGCGCAAGGCGATCAAGGCGGGCGAGGCGCCCGCGGTGAGCGCTGCGCGCACGCGCCGCGTGCGGCTGTGTCTGATGCTCGAGCTCACCGCCGTCATGGTGATTCTCGGCTGCGCGGCGCTGATGGCGCGCGGCGCCGGCTATCTGCGCTGATGCTCAGCCGCCCGCGGCGCCTGCCGGCGCCGCGGGCGGCACCCGGATCAGCCACGCAGCGAGCGCCGGCAGCAGAATGATCGCCGCCAGCATATTCACCAGGAACATGAAAGTCAGCATGACGCCGATGTCCGCCTGGAACTTGAGCGGCGAGAACACCCAGGTCGCAACCCCGATGGCGAGCGTGATGCCGGTGAAGATGATGCTCGCGCCGGTGACTCGCAGCGTGTGCTCGTAGGCATCGTGCACGCTCTGTCCCTGGCGCAGGAACTCCTGCATGCGGCTGAAGAGGTAGATGCCGTAGTCGACGCCGATGCCGGCGCCCAGCGCCACCATGGGAAGCGTCGAGATCTTCAGCCCGATCCCGACCAGCGCCATCACGGCGTACACCAGCACCGACACCAGCGCCAGCGGCACCACCACCAGCACCGTGCCGAGGACCGAGCGGAACGTCAGCAGGCACATGATGATCACCGCACCGAACACGCCGGCCAGGATCAGCAGCTCGCGGGACTTGACGGTCTCGTTGGTGGCCGCCATGACGCCGACATTGCCGGCCGCCAGACGCACCACCGCGCCGGACAGCGGATTGGCCGCGCGCCACGCCTTGACCTGCGCCACCGCGCGCGCAATGGTCCCGGCGCGGTGATCGGTGAGGAACATCATCACCGGCACGACGTCGCAGTTCTCATTCAGCAGTCCGGTGCTGGTCTCGATGTAGCGCGTCGACTGCGTGAGCTGCGTCTGCTCGCGCGGGATGCTGCGCCACTTGAGACTCCCCTCGTTCCAGCCGGCGATCGCCAACTTGGCGATGAACGGCAGCGTGATCACTTCCTGCATGCCCTCGACGTTGCGCATATGCCAGCCGAAGCGGTCGATCGCCGTCATGAGATCGTGGCTGACGCACACCGGCTCCTGCGACTCGACAATCGCGGTCAGCACGTCGACGCCGATCGAGAACTTGGTGGTGATGACGTCGTTGTCGCGGTTGTAGCGCGAATCGGCGCGCAGCTCCGGCACACCGGCCTGGGTATCGCCGATCGGCGTCTCGCGGCCCTTCCACCAGCCCGCCACGGCAAGTAGCGCCGCGCTGAGGATGATAACGAGCGCCGGGCCGCGCGCCGTGATGCCCGCCATGTGGTGCCAGAGCGCGGCCAGCTGCCCCTGGCGCCGCTCCACCCGGGCGCGGAACGCAGGGCCCAGGCGCACGTAGGACACCAGCACCGGCAGCAGCACCAGGTCGGTGAGGATCACGATGGCGACGCCGATGCTGGCGGTGATCGCCATCTCGCGGATTACCTGCACCGGGATCATCAGTATGGAGACGAAGCCGACCAGATCGGCGAGCAACGCGATGACCGCCGGGATCAGCAGCTGCCGGAAGACGCGCCGCGCGGCCTGCATGCTGTCGAGCCCGGCGAGCGCCGCATCCGCCGCCGCGCTGATCTTCTGCACGCCGTGGCTCACGCCGATCGCAAAGATGAGAAACGGCACCAGCAGGCCGATCGGATCGATCCCGTAGCGCAGCACCACGAGTGACCCGAGCTGGCAGATGACGGCCACCAGCGAGCACATCACCGGCACGCAGGCGATGCGCCACGACTGGCAATAGAGGCGCACCGCGAGCAGCGTCAGGACCAGTGTGATGCCGGCGAACAGCACCACCGAGGCTGCACCGTCGGCGATGTCGCCGACTACCTTCGCAAAGCCGATGATGTGCACATCGATTCCGCTGTCCGGCTGCTCGATCGCAGCCCGTACGTTCCGTTCGAGCTCGTGGGCGACGGCGATCGGACTCACCGGCCGACCCTGTGCATCGCGGTCGAGCACGATCGCGCTCACCAGCGCGCCCGAGAAATCGTTCGCCACCAGGCGGCCGACGATGCCGGCCTTGCGGACGTTGTCGCGCACGCGCGCGAAGTTGGCGGGCGTCGCGGTGAAGTCCTCCGGCACCACATTGCCGGCCTCGATGCCGTCCTCGACCACCTCGAGGTAGCGCACGTTGGGCGTGAAGATCGACTGCACGCGCGTGCGGTCGATGCCGTCCATGACGATCACCTCGTCGGTCGCCTTGCGCAGCGCGGCGAAGAACTGCGGCGTGAACATGTTGCCGTCGCGTGCGATGAGCGCCACCAGCACGCGGTTGGCACCCTGGAACTCCGTGACCCTGGGATCGAGGTAGGTGCGCATGTACTCGTGGCGCACCGGCAGCGTCTTGCTGAAGGAGGTATCGATCCGCAGGCCGCGCAGCGCCACGCCACCGAGCGCGAGGGTGCCGAGCGTGAACAGCGCGAGGATCAGTGCGCGGTGGCCGAAGATGCAGCGCTCGAGCCAACCGCCGAAGCCGGGCAGTGCCGCATCGCGCACCGGTCCGCCGGCCGCCATCAGCGCAGCGCCCCCGAAGCGGCGCCGCCGCCGAGCGACAGCCGCCGGGCGCCGCCCTCGCCCACCACGGCAAGTGCATCGTTGCCGACGGCGAGCGCCGCCGACAGGCCGCTGCGGTCGGTCTGCTTGTCGAGCGTGAACGAGCGGCCGTCATCGCGGCTCACCAGCACCACTCCCGAGAGACCGACGACCACGACCGTGCCTCCCGGCAGGCGCGCCGCACCGTCGAGCATCTCGACGGTGCCGGTGTCGATGCGGCCCCAGCTCTGCCCGCCGTCCGGCGAGCGATACAGGTTGCCGCGCATCCCGCCGGCGAGTAGCCCGCCGCCTGCGAGCGGCAGGATGTCGAAGAACGAGCCCGCATAAGGTGAGGGGAGCTCCCGCCAGTGCGCCCCCGCGTCGTCCGAGCGGTACAGATGTCCCGCTTCGGCGGCGATGTAGAGCTGCGTGTCGGAGGCGGCCACGATACGGTTCAGGTGATAGCCGCCGCCGGCCGCGGCGTCGGTCGCATCGGCGGGTGCTGCGCCGGAGGCGTGCGCCCCGCGCGGCTGCGGTGCCGCGGCTGGGGCAAAAGCGCGCTCGCTCCAGCTCGCGCCGCGGTCGGCGCTTACCAGATAAGTGCTGTAGGCGCCGACTGCGATCGCCGCGCCGCTTGCGCCGCACCACACGTCGAGCAGCGGTCGCTGTGCTTCGGGGGCGTTGTGGGTGAGCTGCCAGTTCTCGCCGCCATCGTCGCTGACCGCGGCGACCTCATCGTGCCCGACCGCAATGCCATGACGGGCGTCGAAGAAGCAGACTCCGGTGAGCAGCGCCTGCGTCGGCACGCTCGCCGCCTGGCGCCAGCTCGCGCCGCCATCGTCGGACAGCACGATGACGCCGCGGTCGCCGACCGCGACCAGCCGCTCACCCGCCGCGCCCAGCGCGATCAGCAGGGAACGCGCGGCGAGCGCAGCGTGCTCGGCGTAACGCGGCGCCTTTGCCGGGGTAGCTGGCGGATCAGCCCCCGCGACCGGGGCGAGCAGCAGCGCTGCGGCTGCTGCCGCCGCCAGGCGCCGCGCGCTTCGCATCGGATCCCTCCGCCGGGCGCACCCTCAACGGATGCCGCGGCGCTCCAGCATGCTCGGCTGATAGTCGTCGGGCGAGCGCTTGATGTCGAAGTTATAGGACTTCGGCTCCTCGTTCTGCAGGCCGAGCGCGAGGTAGCGTCCGTTGGACAGATCCATGACCAGCTCGAGCGTCGTCCACAGGGACGGCAGGTCGTAGTAGTTCATGGCATGCCCCTCCTGCACGCGGTAGAGCTGCCCACGCGAGTCGTAGCAGTCGACCGCGAGGATCTGCCAGGAGTCCTCGTCCACGTACAGGGTGCGGCGGCTGTAGAGGTGGCTCTGGCCGGGCTTGAGCTTGGAGTCCACCACCCACACGCGGTGCAGCTCGTAGCGCGCCAGATCCTGATTGATGTGGTTCTTGTGCAGGATGTCGGCGTACTTGAGCTTCGGGCTCTGCAGACGGTAGGCGTTGTAGGGCACGTACATCTCGCGCTTGCCGACGATCGTCCAGTCGTAGCGCTGCGGGCTGCCGTTGTACATGTCGAACTGGTCGGCGGTCCGCAGGTTGTCGGCGTTGGTGCCCGGGTTGTCGAACGCCACGTTGGGTGCGCGCCGCACGCGCCGCTGGCCGGGGTTGTAGACCCAGGCGCGCCGATTCTCCTTGGCCTGATCGAGCGTCTCCTGCACCAGCAGGATCTCGCCTGCGAGCCGCGCCGGCGCGGTGGTCTCCTGCGTGAAGTACAGCAGGATGTTGTTCATCTTCGCCTCGGTCATGCCGGGCTCGTAGTACTCGAAGTAGAACTCCTCCTTGAAGTTCACCAGCGTGTAGCTGCCGCTCGCGGTGAGCGGCGCCTGCCCGATCTGCAGCTGTGCCGCGACCCCGCGCCAGCGGGTCACGTGGTTCCAGTAGATCTCGACCCCCGACTGCGGAATCGGGAACGGCACGCCGCCGAGCGCGCCAGTGATGCCGTTGCCATCCGGCACCAGGCGGCCGCTCGTGGCATTGCGCTTGGTCGCCTCGTAAACGTGCTCGGGGGAGGCGGCGCTGCGGCGCGTCTGATAGACGATCATCTTGTAGTCGGGGTAGGCCTTGAAGAGCGCCTTGTGGCCCTCGGTGAGCTTCGAGGCGTATTGGCTCATGTTGGCCGCGCTGATCGTGAACAGCGGCTTGTCGTCGGCGTACGGGTCCGGGTGGTGATCGCCCGAGTGATAGCTCGGGAAGCCCGCATCGGCCGCCGACTTGATGCCGCCGGTCCAGGCGGGAATCGAGCCGTCGGCGTTACCCGCCTTCTCGCCGCCGAGCGGCGTCAGGTCGGCTCCGAGCCGCGCGGCCTCCTGCGGGCTCACCGCCCCCCAAGTGAGCTGCGCGGTGAGAACCGCAGCCGCCGCGCCGAACCGTAACAGCCTCTTCATTGCAGCCCCTCCTGTCGCTCACACATGCCCGTAGGGACCCGCGCGGCTCAGAATGAAAGTTTGATCGACGCCGCGAGAAAATCGCGGTCGGACAGCAGGTTGTACTGACTGGCACCGCCGTAGTGGGTGTAGGAGACGTCGAGCTCGAGGCGTTGGCGGGTGCTCGCGGTCACACCAATCGTGTCGGCATGGCGGCCGGCGAGGAACGCACCTCCCGGACCCGGCGACACCCCGCTCACATCCTGGCTCCAGGTGAGATGCGGCAGCAGGTTCCAGTCGCCGACCACATTGTCGTACTCGAGGCGGCCGGCGGCGACGTACCCCCAGGCAAAGTCGCTCGCAAAGGCCGAGCCGGGGATGACGCACTGGAATCCCGGTGTAGTGCACTGGCCGTTCACGGCCGGAAACTCCGGATAACCGCCGAGGTTCGGGTTGCCGCTCAGCGTACCCGGACCCCCGAAACGCACACCGAAGCCTTCCGGGCCGCCGCTGTACTTGCTCGGAAGATTCGCGTAGTCGCCCCCGGCTTCGAGCACCAGCACCGCCTGGGAGGCCTTGAACACGTTGGCCCACACCTGCGTCGCCGTAACGTCGAAGTGCCAGGTGTCCTCCAGCATGTAGCCCTTGACGGTCTGTCCGAGCCCGTAGAGGCCGAACTGATTGCAGCCCGTGATGGGAGTCGCGGAGCTCGGCACGCAATGCCCCGGCCCCGTGGTCGGCTCGCCGAGGAGCTTGGCGATCCCCGTCTCGAACGGGCTGAGCGAGGCGTAGATGAGCTCAGGCAGGTCGAGCTGCAGCGGCACGTCGTGACGGTAGGCGATCTCGCCCTGCAGCGCAGTACCGGTCGCCTGGACCTGAGTGTTGAAGGACACCCCGAGCATCTTGATGTCGTTCGGGAACTGCTCGAAGTAGCCTTCCGAGCTGGCGTACAGGTTGGCCGCCAGATTGCTCGCCTGGTTATTGACGTTGCCCCCGGCGCGCAGCGTGTTGACGCCGATGGTCGCGTACTCGGTGGCCGTCGCGAGACTCATGTTGCCGCCCTGCGAGGCGGCCGCCTGCTGGCCGAGCGCCGCACCGGTGGCGATGGCGAGCGGCAGCGAGCCGGTGGCGACGTACGCCTGAGCCGCGGCGCCCACCGCGTTCACCGCCCCATAGGCGTTGCCGAAGCCCGCCTGCGTGCCGGACTGAATGGAGATGAGCGGCAGCCGGCTTGTGTAGTTGAGGAAGTAGAAGCCGAGCTCGGTGCCCTGGCTGAAGTTCGGCAGGTACCACTTGAACTTGACGCCCACCTGACCGGACTCCGGCGGGCGGTCGTCGGGCAGGCGCGGTATCGCCTGGAAGTTGCCGATGAGCGAGCCGCCGAGCGATGTGAAATCGACACCCTGGTCGGAGATCGCGCCGAAGCCGAGCACGATCTTGTTGCCGCCGGCGCCGGCGATGTCGTTGGTACTGAAGTAGGCACCGTCGGGCTCGATGATGTCCTGGTGCCAGTCGAAGAGGTAAATAAGCTGGGTGCTCAAGTTCTTCGTGAGCTGGATGTTGAACACCGCCGACTCATCCGGCAGCAGCGCCTGCTTGAGCTCGGCGCCCGGCACCTGCAGCGCCGTCACGTCGAAGTAATCGACCTGGTTGAGCCCGCCCGGAATGAAGGTGCTCTCGCCCCAGTCGACCACCTGGCGCCCGAGCCGCAGCTCCGAGGGCATCGCGCCCATATTGAAGCGCAGGTAGCCGAATGCATCCAGCAGGCGGGTGTAGCTGCCGACGACGTCCTTGGCGTCGTGCGACAGCGGCGTGCGGTCGGTATTGTTGCCCATGACATAGAAGTCATAGAGGCCCGAGCCGCGCACGAAGATACCGGCCTTGTCCTTATAGTTGAGCGACAGCTCGGTGGTACCGGTCAGCGCGGCGGTGAACGTGCCCTTGCCGTAGTTGAGGTCGCCGTCGTCGATGTTGGGCCCGTAGCCGCAGCCGCCATCGGCGATCGCAATCAGCGCGCAGCTGCGCCCCTCGGTGCGAAATCCCTGGCCGTAGCCGATGGTCGTGTCCCAGGAACCGCTCCAGTCACCGGAAGAGAAATTGAAGGCGCGCGCGTCGGGAACGGTGCCCAACGCCAGACAGACCGCCGCCGGGGCGATCAGCAGCCCGCGACGCCCGATGTGCACTTTCCTCATGTCTCCCCCTGATGCCTTGCGGCCCCGGTCCGACCACTGGACCTGCGTCCGCCAAGCCCCGACGTTACTTGAAAGCGACGCTCGCTAGTCCGTTTCTGGCGCTTGCACGCCGGGTTCTTGTTTGTTCCGCAACACACGACCTGCGCCGGCAGTCTACGACTCGGCAACGCGGCGCGGCAAGCCGATTCCCCGCTCGCAACCGGCTGATGCTGTGGCGGAACTGTGCGCGCCGGCACTACCCGCCGTCGATCACTCGAAGGCAATCGCGGGCAGGTCGAGTGCGATGAGAAAGTATTCGAACAGATGCTGGATGACGCGGATCTGGTTGTGCAGCCGATGATCGCTCTCGAGCAGGTGCAGCGCCGCCCGGTTGGCCTGCGCGAAGCGCACGCTGTGCTCGTACGGCACCACTTCGTCGCGCCAGCCATGCACCACCGCGGCCGGGCAGTCGAGGCCGCCGGCACGCAACTCCGGCAGACCCTCCAGATAGAGCGCCGGCGCCATGAGGAACACCCCGCGCGCGTGCAGCAGCGATGCCGAAGCGACCGCCACGTAGCCGCCCATGCTGGAGCCGACCAGCACCAGGTCGCCGGCGAGCTCCTTGCAGAAGTCCACCAGCCGGGCGACGCGGGCGCGCGGCCCGTCGATACCGCGATAGTCGACCGAATGCGCCTCGTAGCCCTCGCTGCGGGCGATCTCGGCCAGCGCGGTGATCTTACGGCCCCACGGACCGCTCTCCTGGCCGTGGGAGAACACGACGTGACGGGTCACGGGCCCCTCCAGGGCGACTCAGCCAGGACTGGGTGCCAGCTCACCATGAGCGAATAATGCAGGCAATGGAAACCACAAGCCAAGCACGCACGGCGCGCCAGGGGCCCGGTTGGCAGTTCTGGATCGACCGCGGCGGCACCTTCACCGACGTGGTCGGACTCGCGCCGGATGGCACCCTGCACATCCGCAAGGTGCTCTCGGCACCCGCCGACCGCGCAGCCACCGCGGATCCGGGACTCAATGCGGCACGCGAGATCCGCGCCGCCGTGGCGCCGCAGGCCGCGGTGACCGAGGTCAAGGCCGGTACCACCGTGGCGACGAATGCGCTCCTCACGCGCAGCGGCGAGCCGGTGGTGCTGGTGACCACTGCCGGATTCGCCGACGCCCTGCGGGTCGGATACCAGAACCGCCCGGACATCTTCGCGCGCAACATCGTATTGCCGACGCGCCTGTATGCGACCGTCATCGAGGCCGAGGAGCGGATCGATGCCGACGGCAAGGTGCTCACCCCGCTCGATGAGCCGCGCCTGCGGGCCGAACTCTCGAGCGCGCGCCGTGCCGGCCGGCGCGCGCTCGCCATCGTGTTCCTGCACGGTTGGCGCTACCCGCAGCATGAACGCGCGGCGGCCGCGGCCGCCCGCGAGCTCGGCTTCGAGGAGGTGTCGGTGTCGCACGAGCTGTCGCCGCTGGTGCGCTATGTGACGCGCGGCGACACCACGGTGCTGAACGCCTACCTGGCGCTGCCGCTGCGCGCCTATCTGTCGGGGCTCACGCAGCAATTGCAGGCACTCGATCCGGCGGCACGCCTCACGCTCATGCAGAGCAACGGCGGGTTGGCCGACGCGAGCTCCTTTCACGCCATGTCGAGCGTGCTGTCCGGTCCCGCCGGCGGGCTGATCGGCATGCGCTGGGTGGGCGAGCGGGCGGGCTTCCCGCGCCTGATCGGCTTCGACATGGGAGGCACCTCCACCGACGTGTCGCTCATCGACGGTGAGCTGCCGCAGCGCTTCGAGCACCTGATCGCGGGTGTGCGGCTCATGCAGCCGATGCTCGACGTGCACTCGATCGCCGCCGGCGGCGGCTCGATCCTCACGTTCAGAGACGGGCGCTTCGCGGTCGGCCCGGCCTCCGCCGGCGCGGATCCGGGTCCGGCGTGCTACGGGCGCAGCGGGCCACTGACCCTCACCGATGTGCAGGTGCTGCTCGGGCATCTGCGTGCCGACACGCTGCCGGCGGTCTTCGGTCCCGACGGCGCCGCGCGTATCGACGCGCAGCAGGTGGCCGGCGCTTTCCGCAGCCTCGCCGAGCGCGTGAGCCGCGAGGTGGCGCACGGCTGCTCGGCAGAGCTCGTCGCCGAGTCGTTCCTGCAGGTGGGCGTCGAGGCGATGGCCAACGCCATCCGCCAGGTATCGGCACGCCGCGGCCTCGACGCCGCAGACTTCACCCTGTTCTGCTTCGGCGGCGCGGCCGGTCAGCACGCCTGCCGCGTGGCGCGCGCCGCTGGTGTGCGCCGCGTGCTGGTGCATCCGCTGGCGAGCGTGCTGTCGGCGTTCGGGGTGGGCGTGGCGGATCGCCTCGCCGTGCGCCGCGCGAGCCTGCGCGCACCGCTGAGCGACGCCGGGCTCGCGGCCGCGCACGCCGCGCTCGCGCAGCTCGCCGTACAGGCGCAGGCCGAGCTCGCCACATTCTCCCCTGAGCCCGAGCGCTTAAGCCTCGCGCTGCTGCTCGAGGTGCGTGCCGGCGACAGCGACGTAACACTGTCAATTCCCGTGGGCCCGCTCGAGGAAGTGCGCGCGCGCTTCCACGACGAGCACCTGAAGCGCTTCGGCTTCGCCGCCCATAGTCTCGAGGTGGTGATCGAGGCGCTGCGCGCCGAGGCGCGCCTGAGCTCACTCGATCCGCACAGGGTCCGGATCCCCGTGCCTGCCGCGCCGGCAACGCTGCCGGCTCACGTGCGCGCCTGGTTCGGCGGCTGGCGCGAGGTGCCGCTCATCCCCATGGCGAACCTCACGACCACGCTCGCAGGACCTGCGCTGATCGTCGAGCCGCACAGTACCGTCGTGCTCGAGAGCGGCTGGCGGGCGCAGCGGCTCCCCGGCGGCGAACTGCTGCTCGAGGACGACGCGGTCGCCGCCGCCAGCGAGCGGGCTGACGAGGGCGGCACGCACGCCGCCGATCCGGCGCGCATCGAGATCTCCAACAATCTCTTCATGCATATCGCCGAGCAGATGGGCGAGGTGCTGAAGGCGACCGCGCAGTCGGTGAACATACGCGAGCGGCTCGACTACTCGTGCGCGCTGTTCGACTCAGGTGGCGGTCTGGTCGCCAACGCCCCCCACATGCCGGTGCATCTCGGGTCGATGGGCGCGAGCGTGCGGGCCGTGATCGCAGCCCCGCAGGTGCGCCTGCGGCCCGGGGACGCATGGCTCCTCAACAGCCCCTACCACGGCGGCACGCACCTGCCCGACATGACGATCGTCACGCCGGTATTCATCGGTGACGACGCGCGCCCCGACTTCTTCGTCGCCTCGCGCGCCCATCATGCCGACATCGGCGGCATGACGCCTGGCTCCATGCCACCCTTCAGCCGGACCATTGACGAGGAAGGCGCGCTGTTTGAGTGCTTCCCGCTGGTAAGCGATTCACGCTTCAACGAGCCCGAGCTGCGCGCGGCGCTCGCCGCCGGCCGCTGGCCGGCGCGCCGCCCGGAGCAGAACCTGGCGGACCTGCGCGCCCAGCTCGCCGCCAACGCGCGCGGCATCGCCGAGATTCGCCGCGCGGTCGAGCGCCACGGGCTCGCGAGTCTGCATGAGCGCATGCGCGAGGTGCAGGACAACGCGGCGCTGTCGGTGCGCAACGCCATCGGCGAGCAGCTGAGCGGCGAGTTTCGTTACGAGCTGGACGACGGACAAGTGATCGCGGTGCGCGTCGACATCGACCGCGATGCGCGCCGTGCGCGGGTCGATTTCACCGGCAGCTCCGCGCAGGGAGCGCATAACTTCAATGCACCGCGTGCCGTGTGCCTGGCGGCGGTGCTGTACGTGTTCCGCACGCTGATCGAGCGGCCGATCCCGCTGAATGAAGGTTGTCTCGAGCCGCTCGAGATCGTGATCCCGCCGGGCTCGATGCTCGATCCGCGGCCGCCGGCGGCGGTCGCTGCCGGTAACGTCGAGACCTCGCAGTGCATCGTGGACGCCCTCTACGGCGCGCTCGGCGTGCTCGCCGCCTCGCAGGGCACGATGAACAATCTCACCTTCGGCGACGAGCATCTGCAGTACTACGAGACCATCGCCGGCGGCGCGGGTGCGGGGCGGGACTTCGACGGCTGCGACGCGGTGCACACCCACATGACCAACTCGCGCCTCACCGACCCCGAGATCCTCGAGGCGACGTATCCGGTGCTGGTGCGTGAGTTCGCCATCCGGCGCGGCTCCGGCGGCCGCGGCCGCCATCACGGCGGCGACGGTGTGGTACGACGGCTCGAGTTCCGCGCGCCGTTCTCCGGAGCGCTGCTCGCCAATCACCGCCGCATCGCGCCCTTCGGGCTTGCCGGGGGTCGACCGGGAGCGAGCGGCGCGGCCCGCATCCGCCGTGTGGGCGGTGCCATCGAGACACTCGGCGCGACCGCGCGCTTCGATGTGTCCCCGGGCGATGAGCTCACGATTCTCACGCCGGGCGGCGGCGGCTTCGGCAAGGCCGACTGACGCTCAATCCCTCGGCTTATCGGAAACCCCGAACGGGTTTCCGGTCCATACGCTGAGTATCGAGGTCTGGATCTCCCACTCGACGCGCGCAGCGGCCGTCGCCGAGCGATTCACCGACACCGGACGCACGCGGCTGGAGCCCGCGCGATGCGTGACCATCCAGGTGTCGAACTGGCCCGAACGAGCGGTCGCGAAGCCAAACAACAGGTTGAACTTGCCCTCGGCGAGTGTCTTCGGTCCGTTGACACGCGCATCGCAGATGACGAAGTAGCTGTCGGCGACGGTGGCGCCGGCGAACGCACCCTGCTCGGCGAGCGCGTGCAGAAAGTCCTCCGCCCGGGCCTGCGCGCGCTCCCAGGTCACCGGGCCGTTGTGCTCGAGCAGCACCCAGCGGGTGCCGGTCTCGATGCTGGCGGCGATGTACAGCGCCAGGCGCCGCGCGGGCAGGTAACGCCACGCCGTGGCAGCGCTGCCGCCGGCGGCGAGCGTGCGCTGGCTCACTCCGGCGCGCGCCGCCCCGCGCACCGACGGCAGGGTGTTTACTCCGGCCTGTGCGAGCCGCACGCGCTCGGCATCGGAGACGGCTACCGCCGGGCGCAGCCCCGGACGCAGCGCCGCCTCCTCAGGTTCGGTCGCCGCCCACAGCAGCCGACTGTCGTCGGCGCGCGCGATCAGGCCGGCGGCTGCACCGCACGAACCGAATGTCTCGATGCGCCCGCGCAGCCGGTCGAACGCGTGGATACGCGGAAAGTACATGAGCGCGCTGTCGCTGCGGAACGGCCACACACGCAGCGCCGCGAGCGCCGCGGACGCGGTGCTCCAGGTTGCCGGCGGGTCCACGACCAGCAGCGCGCAGCGCTCGCGGCACAGGCGCGCCGCAACCAACAGCGTCGACAGCCCGACGTCGGTCTCGCGCCCGAGCGGCGGAATACACAGCAGGTTGAAGCGCGGTGCAGCCTCGAGCGCGAACAGCCCGGTGAGCGAGGTACTCGCGCCGATCACGTCGTAGTCGGTGAGTGGTGCGCCGTCGTCGCCGTCGGGGTTACAAAGGGTGTAACCCACGGACACTCCGCCCGGCCCGCCGGCCGAGCGATCCGGGCGCTGTTGAGGCACGACGCCGTGCACGCGCGCCAGCGTGGACTGCAGCAGCACCCCGGTCACGAAGCGGGTCGAGTCCGCGCTCACCGAGACGCGCCGGTAGATCTCCTGGTCCTCGACCAGCTCCGAGCCGGCCGTGCGTACGCGTTGGATCACCAGGTTGAAGCGGTCGTTCTCCGCGGCGGTCAGGCCGTCGTAATCGACCGAGGCACGCAGGTACTCGCGCGAGCCCGGATTGACGGCGATGAGCGTGAGCGTCCCGCCGCCGGCCGGCAGCACCAGGGTCGGCGGACGCGCGCCGTTGACGACGCGCACGATGCGCGCCTCGCGGCCGCCGTTCTCGAAGAACTGCTCCACGGCGTACGCCACCGTCGAGGGCTGCCACAAGCCGCCGAAGTGATGTTGGAACTCGGAGAAGCTGCGCACCGTGAGCGGCTGCGCGACCGGGCCCTTGAGGGTACGGCCGATGAATGCCGTGATGCCGGTCGCCACACCCTCGATGGCGCGATAGTCACGATCCTGTGGGGCGAGTTGTGCGCCGGATGCGCGGCTGCTGGCCACTCAAGCGCCTCTTATAATTGTGCCCGCGGCACTCTAGCACAGCGCCCCGGCCCCGGCGCCGTCGGCGCCATCGCCACACGACTTAACTGCGTGTCGCTTGGTCCGGCGTGTCGCCTCGGTCCGCCGCGCCACACTCGGCGCGCCGGCGCTCATCCTCCGCGCGCGCCCGCTGCTGCGCGTCGCGCTTTGCCGCGATCTCCGCCAGCATAAGTTGCAACCACTGCGACAGCGGGCGCGGCGGCGTAGCCGGCGACATCAACCGCCGTCCTTGGTGGTCGGCGGCGTGTTGCCGGCCGCGGGCGCGCCGGAGGTCGGCGCAGGAGCACCCGGAACAGGAGCAACCGCAGGCGCAGCACCTGCGGCCGGCGCGGCCGTGCCGGACGCAGCCGCGCCGGGCTCGATCTCCGAGAGGATTTGCTTGAAGGACGCCTCATCCATCGGCAGCTCGCTCGCTCCATCCCAGGTCGAGCCCTGCGGCAGCACGTTCTGCACCCGGGGGGCAGCCGCGAGCACCTGCGCGAGACTCGCATCCGCAGTCGACACCGGAACCGGCAGGCCGCGCGGGTTATGCGTGAGGGAGGCGACCAGAGTCCAGTCGATCTGTTGGCCGTGTGCCTTGAGCTCCTGCTGCAGTGCGGCTGACAGCGACTTATCGAGGACCTTGCGCTGCCCTTTGCTCCAATTACGCGAATCGTCCTCCAGCACATCGAGGGGCTGCAGGTACAGCTCACCGTCGCTCCAGCCGAACGCGAACGGCTGATTCACCACCCGCACCTGAGTGCCGATCGGGATCGTGTTGAAGAACTGCTCGATGTCCTCGGGGTAGAGCCGTATGCAACCGTGACTCGAGCGCAGACCGACACCCGCCGGCTTGTTGGTTCCATGGATCAGGTAACTCGGCCACTGCAAATAGAATGCGTACTTGCCGAGCGGATTGTCGGGCCCGGGGCCGATCACCGGATCGAGGTCCTCGCCGTTCTCGTGATGCTCCTTGCGCACCGATACCGGGACGCGCCAGGTCGGATCCTTCTGCCGGCGCACGATCTTGGTGACGCCCTCGGGCGTGCGCCAGCCAACCTTGCCGATGCCGATCGGATGCGTGAGGACCACCGTGCGCTCGCCTTTCTTCACCGGTGGAAAGTAGTAGATGCGCATCGCGGCGATGTTGATCACGACGCCGGTGTACGGCGCGTTGGGCAGCACGAACTGTGTCGGCACGACGACCTCGCGCCCATCACCGGGCAGCCAGGGATCGACGTCCGGATTGGCGCGCAGGATCTCCTCGTAGCCGACGTTGAAGCGACGCGCGATGTCGGTGAGCGTGTCCTCCTTGGCGGCCTTCACCACCTGCACGGCGCCGACCACGCTCTGCCCGGGCTCGAGCTCGAAGCGCTCGGTGGCCACCGGCAGCGGCAGCGCCGGCGCTGCGGGTGGTGGCGGCGGCGGGGGTGGGGGCGCGGGGTGGCGCCAGGGGGCGAACAGCGAGCACCCTGCCAGGAGGGAGGCGCATGCAAATGCCGGCAGGACCGGTCGCAGCATCTTCATATAGCGCGAATTATGACCGATGTGGAAGGAGCCGGATCGTCGCCGCAGCGCTACAGCAGCACCGGCTGATCGGGTAGTTCTGCGGCGCCGGGTCGCTGTCCGGGGAAATGCCGCCCGAGCAGCGCGCTCACGCCCAAGATGCCGCCGACCGAGCCCTCGAGATAGCGCCCGGCGCGATAGTGATGCTCCATCTGCCGGCACACGATAGCCCACTCGGACTCGGTGACTCGCGCAGCGATTCCGCGGTCGGCAATGATCTCGACGACCCGGTCGGCCATCAGCACATAGATGAGCACGCCGTTGTTATCGGCGGTATCCCAGACGCCGAGCTGGCCGAACAGCTGCCGCGCGCGTTGCCGCGGCGGCAGATCGTGCCACAGCGCCGGCAGCTCGAGCGCCGTCTCGACGACGAAGCGGATCTCGCCCGCATGGCGAGCCTCGCATTCGCGGATCGCCTCCTCGATCGCCTGACGCACCGCCGGGGGGAAGTGCCGTCGCGTGAGGTAGCGCGTGCGGATGAGGTGGCGAAACAGGCGCGCGAGTCTCATCTACCAGCTTCCTGAAGCGCCGCCGCCGGAGGAAATACCACCCCCGCCGCTGAACCCGCCGCCCCCGCCGAGGCCTCCGCCGAACCCTCCCCAGCCTCCATAGCCGCCACGGGGCATGCTCGACCAGCCGCTGCCGCCGCCGAGGCCCCCGAGCAGCGTGAAGACCAAGCCGCCGATGGCGGCCAGCGCCGCCAGGACCAGCGCGTAGCCTGCCAGCATCACGAGCAGCCCCGCTCCGGCGCCCGTGAGGAGCGAGCCGACCGTGCGCCCAAAGATACCGCGCAGCACGACCGAGCCCGCGAACACGGCGAACAGGATGAAAGGCAACGCGCCGCGGCCGCGCCCGTGGCGGCCTGGCTGCCAGCGCTCCTCGGGCGGTGGCAGCGGCTCGCCCTGTACCAGCTTCATCATCTGGTCGAGGGCGGCGTCGATCCCGCCATAGAAGTTTCCGGCGCGAAACGCTGGCGCGAGCGTCTCGTCGATGATGCGGTTGCAGAGGGCATCCGTCAGCACACCTTCCAGCCCCCGGGCAGGCTCGATGCGCACGCGGCGATCGTTCTTCGCGACCAGCAGCAGCGCCCCGTCATCCACGCCCTGGCGGCCGAGCTTCCATTGATCGAAGACGCGGATCGAGTACTGAGCGATGTCCTCCGGCTCGGTGCTGGGCACGATGAGCACCGCGAGCTGTGAGCCCTTGGCGGCCTCGAATGCGGCCAGCTTCTGCTCGATGGAATTCTGCTGCTCTGCGGTGAGCGTGCCGGTGAGATCAGTGACGCGCGCCGCGAGCTTCGGTACCGGCTGTAGGCCCACCGTGTCGGTGGTGGTCTGCGCGGCGGCGGCCAGCGCAAATCCGAGCAGCAGTAGCAGCACGACTCCCGCCCGGCGCAGGGCAGAAAGCGCCAAGCGCCTCATCGCGTCACTGTTTCGCGGGTGGTTCGGCGGGTGGCACGGCCGCAGAGCCCGCGGGTGCTGCCGTGTCGAAGCTCACCGTCGGTGCAGTCGCGATCTCGTGCTCGTTGGCGACGGTGAAGTTCGGCTTCACCTGGAAATCGAACATCTTGGCCGTGAGATTCACCGGGAAGGAGCGCACCGTCACGTTGTAGCTCTGCACCGCCTCGATATAGCGGTTGCGCGCCACCGTAATGCGGTTCTCGGTGCCCTCGAGCTGCGACTGCAGATCGCGGAAGTTCTGGTCCGATTTGAGCTCCGGGTAACGCTCGACGACCACCATCAGACGGCTGAGGGCCTGCGTGAGCTCACCCTGCGCGGCCTGGTACTTCTGGAACTGGCCCGGATCGTTGAGCACTCCCGGGCCCACCTGGACCGAGGTCGCGTGCGCACGGGCCTCGGTGACCCCGATCAGCACCTTCTGCTCCTGGGCGGCGAATCCCTTGACGGTGTTGACCAGGTTGGGAATGAGATCGGCACGGCGCTGGTACTGGTTGACCACCTCGGACCAGGCCGCCTTGACGCTCTCGTCCTGCTGCTGGAGCCTGTTGTAGCCGCAGCCCGAAATCATCAGCACCGCGGCACTGAGCAGCGCCACCCTCCACGCACGCATCGGATTCTCCTTAGCTGACAGCCGCCGGGGCCGGGGCGGCGAATTGTCACATGGGGGGCAGGCGGCGTCGATTCAAGTCAAAAAAAACCCCAGGTTTTGAGGCCTGGGGTTTGTAAGGGCGGACCTTCGATGAAGGGAAGGAAGTCCGCCAGGGGATACGTCAGTGCAATCGAGCCCAGTGCAGGATGCGGATCTCGTCCGAATCCAGTTCGAAACTCTGTGCCAGGAGCGAGCGCAGCTCACGGTTGGCGCGCCCCTGGGTCAGCGGCTGTCTCAGCTCCACCACTCCGCTCCACTCGTTGCCCGACGCGCGCCGCGCTTTGCCAGTACCGGTTACGAAGTGCGTGTAGTACTTAGTAGCCACGGGACAAAAGGTTAGTAGCGGGCCGTGGCCGGCGTCCGTGAGATGTTCCACAGAACCCCGGATTTCGGTAAAACTGAGTGCGACATAATTCACAGGATTTCCGCGAATGCGCCGCCTGACCCCGCCACCGGCCGCGGCGGGCTCGAAGTACATAACTCGCGAGGGGCAGCGGCGCCTGCGCGCCGAGCTCGATGAGCTCTGGCGCGGCGAGCGGCCGCGGGTCACCCAGGCGGTCGCGGCGGCTGCCGCGCAGGGCGATCGCTCGGAGAACGCCGAGTACATCTACGGCAAGCGGCGGCTGCGCGAGATCGACCGTCGCGTGCGCTTTCTGCGCCAGCGCCTCGAGGGCATGGTGGTGGTCGAGCAGCCGCCCGCCGACCCGTCACGGGTGTTCTTCGGCGCCTGGGTACTGCTCGAGGATGAGGACGGTGCGCGCAGCCGCTACCGAATCGTCGGTCCCGACGAGTTCGACAGGACACCGGGCTACATCAGCATGGATTCGCCGCTGGGCCGCGCGCTGCTGCGCCGCCGGCTCGATGAGCAGGTGGCCGTGGCGACGCCCGGCGGCGAGCGGCTGTACGTGATCGTCGCTATCGAGTACGAGCCGTAGTCCATTGGACAAAATCGCCCGCGGCGATTGTGGCGGACATCAGCTTGGTTGCCGCGCGCTCGCGCCCCAGCGACGCCTATTGCCTACCACAACACGCGGACGTTCTTGAACTGCCAGGGATCGCTCTTGTCGATGTCCTCGGGGAACAGCCGCTCGCGCTCGTGCAGCGGCGTCCATTCGGTGTACTCCCCGACGACCGGTCCGAGATACGGCATGCAGATCTCGAGGTTGCGCCGGAAGTCCATGTCATCGGGCTCGACGAGGCCGAGGTTGGGATTCTCCATCGCCCAGATGACCCCGGCGAGCACCGCCACCGTAACCTGCAGGCTGGTCGCGTTGTTGTAGGGCGCGAGCTTGCGCGCCTCGCCGATCGAGAGCTGCGAGCCGTACCAGTAGGCGTTGCGGCGGTGGCCGGCGAGCAGCACCCCGAGCTCGTCGATCCCGCCGGTAATGTCGTCCATCAGGATGCGCTGGCGCTCCTGCTGCACGTAGTTGCGGCCGGCGAGCTCGTGCACCGACATGATCGCCTGATCGCACGGATGGTAGGCATAGTGCACGGTGGGGCGATACGCTACCTGCGCACCCTCGCGGACCGTGTAGTAGTCGGCGATCGAGATCGACTCGCCGTGCGTGATGCACAGGCCGTGGAAATACCCGGCGCGCGGCGTCCAGGTGCGGACCCGCGTGCCGGCGCCCGGCTGCATCAGGTAGATCGCCGCCAGGCAGCCAAAGTCGTGCCGCTTGCCGTCGCGCGGAAAGTTGCGCTCGTGCGTCCCCCAGCCCATCTCGCTCGGCTGCGAGCCTTCGCTCACGAAGCCATCGATCGACCAGGTGTTGACGAACTCGCCGGGCTGCTTGGGCCGCGACGATACCTGGGTATCGCGCTCGGCGACGTGGATCACCTTGACGCCGAGCCGCCGCGCAAGCGCGCCCCACTCGGCGCGCGAGGCCGGCATGCCGGCCTCGACCCCCATGTCACGTGCCAGGTTGAGCATGGCCTGCTTGACGAAGTGCGACACCAGCCCCGGGTTGGCGCCATGGGTAAGCACCGCCGTCGGCGCACGCTCGCTCCCCTGGCGCAGCGCCAGGGCCTCTTCGCGCAGCGCGTAGTTGGTGCGGCGGGCCACCGGCACCGTGGGGTCCGTGTAGCCGCCCGGCCAGGGCTCGATGCAGGTATCGATGTACATCGCGCCCTTTTCCCAGCACAGCTTGATGAGCGCGATGCTCGAGACCTCGACCGATACATTGATGAGAAAGTCACCGCGCCCGAGCAGCGGGTTGAGCACGCGGCGGAAGTTCTCGCGCGTCAGGCGCTCCTTGACGAAGCGAATGCCGAACTTCTCGGCCTCCTCACTCCCCTTGTCCTCGGCGGTCACGATCGTGATGCGCTCGGGTGCGATGCCGATGTGCCGCAAGATGAGCGGCAGCACGCCCTGACCGATGCTGCCGAAGCCGATGAACAGGATCCGTCCGGGAAACTCGACGTAAACTTTGTGCTCGTTGCTCATGATGCCCGTAGTGGCTGAGGGAGTGGATAGCGCGGCTTGCTGCGCGCAGCCTATCAATCGCGGCCGCGCCGCTCAATTCGCGCCCGCGGCGCCGCCGCGGCTGCGCGAGCTCATCTCCAGTGCGGCGGGTAGGTGCGCTGGTAGCCGGGCAGCGCGGCGACCCGCGCGAGCCAGCGACCGAGCGCGGGATAGTTCACTTCCACCGGCATGAAGCGCGAGGACAGCTCGCGCGCCTCGGGCCGCTCGAGTGCGCGCTTCAGCAGCTGGATGCCGGGAAAGATCACCATGTCGACGGCCGAGAAGCTCTCGCCCACCACCCAGTCGGACTTCGACAAGCGGCCCTCGATGGTGCGCGCCTCATTCGCCACCGCGTGCATGGCGCTCGTGATCTCATCGCCGGCGAGGTCCGCCTGGTCGTAGAAGATGCCGCGCGTGATGGTCGCGAGCTTCGGCTCGATGTAAGCCTGATACTCGCAGATCACCCGCATGATGGTACCGGCCTCTTCGGGCGTGCGGCCGAAGATCGGCGGCTGCGGATACTTCAGATCGAGGTAATAGAGTATCGCCAGCGACTCGAAGCATACGTAGTCGCCGTCCTTGAGCACCGGCACCCGACCGCGCGGATTGAGCGCGAGCATCTGCGGCGACTTATGCTCCTGCTTGGAGAATTGCAGCAGGTGGCTGGTGTACGGCAGGCGCTTGTGCTCGAGCGCGAGCAGCACCCGCCAGGCGTACGGGCTGCCGCTGCCCCAGTAGACGTCGATGGCCATCGGTCCCCCGCCGCAGAGGTTCGCGGTGATTGTAACGACAAGTGTGCGGCGCAGAAAATGCGCCCTGGCTTTAAACAAGGAGCGCCTATGGCTGCGACCACGCTCATCGCAGCGGCCGAGCTGGCCGCAAACCTCGACGACCCCGACTGGCTGAGCATCGACTGCCGCTTCGACCTGGCGCGTCCCGACTGGGGCGAGCCGGCGTTCGCGGCGGGACACATCCCGCACGCGCTCTACGCCCACCTCGATCGCGATCTGGCCGGCGCGCACAGCGCAGGGAGCGGCCGGCATCCGCTGCCGGAAATCGCTGCGCTTGCCGCCACCTTCGGCCGCTTCGGTGTGGACGCCACCGTGCAGGTCATCGCCTACGACCAGGGGCCGGGTGCCTACGCCGCGCGCCTGTGGTGGCTGCTGCGCTGGCTCGGACACGCCAAAGTCGCGGTGCTCGATGGCGGCTTTGCCGCGTGGCAGGAGGCGGGTCTGCCGGTGAGCACCGAACGTAGCGCGCGCGCGCCGCGCACCTTCCAGGCAAGGCCCGACGGGCGCGCGGTAGCCACCACCGAGGCGCTGGCGGCGGCGCTCGCCGCAGGCGCGCTCGCGCGTGGCGAGCCGCTGCTGATCGATGCGCGCAGCGCCGACCGCTTTGCGGGCGACAACGAGACCATCGATCCGGTGGCCGGCCACGTTCCCGGCGCCCACAACCACCCCTACGCCGGCAACCTGGACGCCCGCGGCCGCTTCCTGCCGCCGCCTGAGCTCGAGCGCGCGTGGCTGCGAACGCTGCGCGGCCGCCCACCGGCAGCCGTGGTGGCGATGTGCGGCTCGGGCGTTACCGCCTGCCACAACCTGCTGGCGCTCGAGGTCGCGGGTCTGCCCGGCGCGCAGCTGTACGCCGGCTCGTGGAGTGAGTGGATCCGCGACTCGAAACGTCCGGTGGCGCGCGGACCCGACAGTGTGTGACGCAGCACTCTTAACGGTCACTCAATTTTGATATAACGCGCCCCGTGGCCGCCGATCCGAAGATCGCCCTCAACGGCAATCGCAAGTTCAACCCCGCCCAACCCTGGCGGATCGAGGATTCCCTCGACCTGTACAACATCAAGGCCTGGGGCAAGGGCTACTTCTCCATCAACGACGCCGGCCACGTCGTCGTGCGTCCCGACACTACCGAGGAGCGCGAGATCGACCTGCTCGAGGTGGTCGAGGGACTGCAGGCGCGGGACCTGAGCACCCCGGTCGTGGTGCGCTTCTCCGACATCCTGGCGCACCGCCTGAAGCGCCTGCACGACGCGTTCGCCTCCGCGATCGCCGAGAACGACTACCGCAACCGCTACGCCGCGGTGTACCCGATCAAGGTGAACCAGCAGCGCCTGGTGGTCGAGGAGGTCTACCGCTACGGCCGCGACTACGGCTTCGGTCTCGAGGTCGGCTCCAAGCCCGAGCTGCTCGCGGTAATGGCGATGACCGAGAATGCGCCCGAGCGGCTCATCGTCTGCAACGGTTTCAAGGACGACAGCTATATCGAGGCGGTGACGCTCGCCACCAAGCTCGGGCGCACCATCATTCCGGTGGTGGAGAATTTCGAGGAGCTGGAGCTGATCCTCAAGCACGCCGCCGCCTACCAGGTGCGTCCGCGGCTCGGCGTACGGGTCAAGCTCTTCAGCGAGGGCTCGGGGCGCTGGAGCACGACCACCGGCGACAAGTCCAAGTTCGGCCTCTTCATCACCGAGATCCTCGAGCTGTTCGACGTGCTGAAGTCGCGCGACATGCTCGACTGCCTGCAGCTGGTGCATTGCCACCCCGGCAGCCAGCTGCAGGACATCCGCCGCATCAAGGACGCCATCAACGAGCTGGCGCACGTGTACGCGGAGCTGAAGCTCATGGGGGCGGGGCTGCAGTACATCGACGTCGGCGGCGGGCTGGGAGTCGACTACGACGGCAGCGGCACCAACTTCGCCTCCTCGATGAACTACACGCTCAACGAATACGCAAGCGACGTCGTCTACCGCATCGCCAGCGTCTGCAATGCGCGCGACATCCCGCACCCGATGATCGTCAGTGAGTCGGGCCGGGCGACCGCCGCCTATCACAGCGTGCTCATCTTCGATGCGCTCGGCTCCTCCGCGCTCGACAAGTTCCGCGTCACCGGGCTCGAGGCCGAGGATTACCCGGGCGATGAGGAGCTGCCGCAGCCGGTGCAGGATCTGTCTGAGGCCTTTCGGGCGGTGAGCGAGCGGCGTCTGGTCGAGTGCTACCACGACGCGCTCACGGCGCGCGAGCAGGTGCAGCAGATGTTCAACCTCGGCCTGCTGTCGCTCGAGTTCCGCGGCCTCGCGGAACGGCTCTACTGGGCGACGTGCGCCAAGATCCGCGATGCGTGCCGCAAGCTCGAGCGCTGGCCCGAGGAACTCGAGGATCTCGAGTCGATCCTGTCCGACACCTACTTCTGCAACTTCTCGGTGTTCCAGTCGCTCCCCGACAGCTGGGCGATCGATCAGCTGTTCCCCATCCTGCCGATCCATCGGCTGGACGAGCGGCCGACGCGCACCGCGGTACTCGCCGACATCACCTGCGACTCCGACGGCAAGATCGATCATTTCGTGTCGCTGCGGGACGTGAAGCGCACCCTCGAGCTGCACGAGCTGCGGAGCGGCGAGAAGTACTACCTGGCGGCGTTTCTGGTGGGCGCCTACCAGGAGACGCTCGGTGACCTGCACAACCTGTTCGGCGACACCCACGTGGTACACGTGCGCCTGCACGATGAGGGTGGCTGGTGGATCGAGGAGATCGTCAAGGGCGACACCGCCAACAAGGTGCTCGAGTACATGGAGTACGACGTCGCCGAGCTCTATCCGGCGCTGGCGCGCGACTGCGAGCGGGCCATCCGCGACGGCCGCATGACGCTCGCCGAGAGTCAGGCGCTGAAGCGCTTCTACGAGAGCGAGCTCGACGGCTACGCGTATCTCGAGAGCGCTCCGGTCTGAAGCCGGACGCGCCGGCTCACCACCAGCCCGGCCCCTTGTTTGCGTCCCGCCGGGTCGGGGAGTAGCATGATCGTGGCGTTCGTATCCGTCGTGGATGAGTGCGCTTTGCTTGAATGTGTTGAGTTCATCTCCCGCCCCGCGCGCCTCTCATCCGTGCGCGAACGCAGGTGCAGGCCGCCGGCCCAAGCGCTGCGCATTGACTGAATTGTCCTGTCGTGTGCCTTGAAGCCTTGACCTGTTTGACTGTTCACGCGGCACATGCGACCGACGCCGCGCGGTCGCCGCTGTCCGCTTTTCATAGAGAGACTTACCTGTGACGACGATTTACGTAGGTAATCTGCCGTTCAATGCCACCGACCAAGATGTGAAGACTCTGTTCGAGCGTCACGGCAAGGTGGAGTCCGTCAAGCTCATAAACGACAGGGAGACCGGCAAGCCGCGCGGCTTCGGTTTCGTCGACATGCCACAGAGCGAAGCGCAGGCGGCGATTCAGGCGCTCAACGGCTTCCAGATGAATGGCCGGCCGCTGCGCGTCAACGAGGCGCAGGAGCGTCCGCAGCGCCCGCGCCAGGGTGGCGGCCCGTTCCGTCGCTGACGGATTGCTGCCGGTCATCGTCCGAGAAAAAACCCCGCATACCGCGGGGTTTTTTATTTGGCTTAACTTGTGCGCACCATGCGGCGGCACGGGGCAACTATGAGTGTGATGAACAAAAGCAAGCCCGCCCTCATCATCGCCTGCGCGCTGCTCGCCAGCGCCTGCGCCACCTACAGCACCCGCCAGACTACCGCGGCGGCGCTCGACCGCATTCTGGCCGGCGACTGGCGCTCCGAGGAGAATCGCGCGCGCGATCGCTATCGCCACCCCAAGGCGACGCTGCTGTTCTTCGGCATCCGCCCGGAGATGTCGGTGCTCGAGGTGTGGCCTGAGCCCGGCTGGTACACGGAGGTGCTCGCACCGCTGCTCGCTGACCAGGGCAAGTACTACGCGGCCCTCATCGCGCCCGATCCGCGCAGCACCTACATCACGCGGCGGCTGGAAGATTTCCGCCAGAAGCTTGCTGCGCGCCCCGACATCTACGCGCACGTGGCGGTGGTGAGCTTTCCGCTCGACGGGTCGGATGCGGTGCCGCCGGGCACACTCGACATGGTGCTGACCTTCCGCAATGTCCATAACTGGATGGCGCGCGATCAGGCTGCCGCCGCCTTCGCCACCATGTACCGGGCCTTGAAGCCCGGCGGCGTGCTCGGCCTGACCGAGCATCGCGGTAATCCCGCCGTACCGCAGGACCCGCAGGCCAAGAGTGGCTACGTGAACGAGGACTACGCGATCAAGCTGGCCGAGGCGGCCGGCTTTCGCCTGGTTGCGAGCTCGCAGGTAAACGCCAATCCGAAAGACACCAAGGACTACGAGCAGGGGGTCTGGACGCTGCCGCCCACCTATCGCTTAGGCGAGAAGGACCACGACAAGTACGCATCGATCGGCGAGAGCGACCGCATGACCCTCAAGTTCGTCAAGCCGGCCAAGTAACTGCCGCGCCGGCCGCGCGACGCGCCGTACTCACCACATGTCGCGCAGGCGCGCGCCGACGTCGACCGTGACGGGGGCGCTCGCCTGCTGCAGGCTGTCGCCGCTGCCGAGCGAGCCCTGGAAGACCGCCGCGTCGAGTGTCTTCAGCACCTTCTCCGTGAAGAAGCGGCTGCGGCCGCCGTACACGTGGGCGTCGCCGTGCCGTGACTGCTGGGTGAGATGGAACTTGAGCGGCACGATGAGCAGCAGATCGTTCTGTGCCCGCGTCATGGCGACGTACAGGAGGCGCCGCTCCTCCTCGATGGCCTCGGCACGCGCGGTGGCGAACTCCGAGGGAAAGCTGCCGTCCACCACGTTGAGGACGTACACGGTATCCCACTCCATGCCCTTGGCGGAGTGCACCGTGGAGAGCACCAGATAGTCCTCCTCCATGACCGGCTGGCCGGCGAGATCGCTGGTGGCATTCGGCGGATCGAGCGTCAGCTCGGTGAGGAAGCGCTCGCGCGAGGCGTACTGGCCGGAGAGGTGCTCGAGCTGATCGAGATCGCCTAGCCGCGTGTGGAAGTGCTCGTAGATGCGCTCGAAGTGCTTCTGATACCACTCACGCGCCCGGTGCACCTGCCCCGGCCATTCGCGCTGCGGGTCGGCAAGCTCGAGCAGCATGTCGATGAGGCGCTTCCAGTCCATCTCGTGGATGTGTGGCGCCTTGAAGGTGCGCAGTGACTCGAATGAGTGCGCGCCCGTCTCGAGGTGCTCGATGGCCGCGGCGGCATTCACCGGACCCATGCCCGGCAGCAGCTGCAGGGTGCGGAACGCGGCCAGCGAGTTGCGCGGATTGTCAGCCCAGCGCAGCACCGACATGAGGTCCTTGACGTGCGCCGCCTCGAGGAACTTCAGCCCGCCGTACTTGACGTACGGGATCTTGCGCTTGGCAAGCTCCACCTCGAGCACGTCGCTGTGGCTGCCGCTCCTGAAAAGCACCGCCTGGCGCTTCAGGGGCACGCTGGCCTCGCGCCGTCGCAGTACTTCCGAGCAGACGTACTCCGCCTGGGTTGCCAGCTCCTCCACCGTTACGGCGCGCGGCTTGTTCCCCTGGCCGCGAATCGACAGCAGATACTTGCGGTGCGCGCGCGGCGCTTCGGCCATGACGGCATTGGCGACGTCGAGCACCTGCTGCGTGGAGCGATAGTTCTGCGCCAGCGTCACCACCTCGGCCTGCGGCTGGAAACGCGCGGCAAACCCCAGCATGTTGTCTACGGCCGCGGCACGGAACGAGTAGATCGCCTGGGCATCGTCGCCCACCACGGTGAGTCCCGCACCGTCGGGCTTCATGGCGTGCAGGATCTCCGCCTGCAGGCGGTTGGTGTCCTGGTATTCGTCCACCAGCACGTGATCGAAGTGCGCCCCGATGTGCTGCGCGAGCCGCGGCTCGGACATCATGCCGTGCCAGTACAGCAGCAGGTCGTCGTAGTCGAGCAGATGCGCGTGCTGCTTCTGCTCGACGTAGCCGCGGAACAGAACCGTGAGCTCCTCCTCCCACTGGGTACACCAGGGGAAGTGCTGCTCGAGGGTGTCCTTGAGGGGACTGCGTGTGTTGACCCGGTGCGAGTAGATCTGCAGGCAGGTGTCCTTGCGCGGGAAGCGCTGATCGCGGGCGGCGAGCCCGAGCTCGGCGCGCAGACTGTCCATGAGGTCGGCGCTGTCGCCGCGATCGATGACGCTGAAGTGCGGGTCGAGCTGCAGGTGCGCGGCGTAGTGGCGCAGCAGGCGGTTGCCGATCGAGTGAAACGTCCCGGACCACGACAGGCGCTGCGAGATGGTGGCGCTCACCCCACCGAGGGACTCGTTGAGCGCCTTCTTGGTGATCTCGTGCGCGCGCCGGCGCATCTCCTGCGCCGCGCGGCGGGTAAAGGTCAGCATCAGGATGCGCGCCGGATCGACCCCGTGAATCACCAGGTGTGCGACGCGGTGTGCGAGCGTGTCGGTCTTGCCGGTGCCCGCGCCGGCGACGATCAGCAGCGGCCCGGAGGCAAAGCCCTTGTCGGGGAGCGGCTGACCGTACGTCACCGCCTTGCGCTGGGCGGCGTTCAGCTTGTCGAGGTGCGCGCTGGTGGCCATCGGCGCGCCGACTATACTCGCCGCGCGGCGGCGACGCCCGCGCGTCCCGGGCGGCGCGCCGGGCCGGCACAGCGGCAGCTGCGGGGCTGGCGCGCGGGCGGGTTAGGATGCGAGGCATGAAACCCGAGCGTCAGACCGCGCAGTTCGCCGGCCGGGTGATCCAGGTCACCACCGATGAGGTGCTGCTTCCCAACGGCCAGCGTGTTGAACTCGAGGTGGTGCATCACCCGGGTGGCGCGGCGGCGGTCGCCCTGGACGCCGAGCGGCGCGTATGTCTGCTGCGCCAGTATCGCTACGTAGCCGGCGGCTGGCTGTGGGAGCTGCCGGCCGGCAAGCTCGAGCCGCACGAACCGCCGCTGTCGACCGCCCAGCGCGAGCTCATCGAGGAGAGCGGCGTCAGCGCACGTCACTGGACGAGCCTCGGCACCTGCCTGTCCTCGCCCGGCGTGTTCACCGAGGTGTTGCATCTGTTCCTCGCCACCGGGATCGTCCCGGCGGCGACAGCGCACGAGCGCGCCGAGGTGATCGAGATTCACTGGTTACCCTTTGACACAGTGTGCGAATGGGCGCTCGACGGCACCATTACCGACGCCAAGACGGTCATCGGGCTGCTGCGTGCGCGCTTTGCCATAACCAACACAGGTGTCGCTGTTTGATCCGTGACGCAGGTCGCAGAACGCGTGCGGCGACCGCGGTTAGGCTCACGAAGCGTGATGCACATCGCGAGTCAGTGACCATAATCTGTGGGCCAGCCAGTCAACAAGAAGACGGTGCAGAGCAACGCGGCAGCAGCCGACCGCCGCCGCATCGGCTTGATCGTGCACGACGACCGCGGCATGGCCTCGGTCGAGTGGCACGACGCGCCCGTGGAAAATCACGAGCGGCCGGTGCTCGAGGTGCTCGGCAATCCGCAGCTCACGCTGCAGACCGAGGAGAGCCACGACCCGTACGCGCGCCACGCCCGCTCGCTGCCGAAGCCCAATCCGGGTAACACGACCCGCACCGATCTGCGCAAGCTGTCGGAGTGGATCAAGTTGAAGCGCGAGCTCGAAGCGCGCAAGCAGCGCGGCGACGACGAGACTTGAGCGCCGCGCCGGCCTCAAGCCCTCACGAAGTCCGCTCGATGTGCGCGCGCTTGCGCGCCGTCCCCAGGCGATAGAAGCGCCGCAGCTCCGCCAGAACCTCAGGCTCCCCGTACGTACCGCCGGTGAGGCGCCGCTCCAGACGGCGGCAGAAGCGCGCCGCGTACCTGTTGGCCTCGCCGTATAGCTGCGCGCGCTGGCGCTCGAGGCGCGGATCGATGCGGGTACGCTCGAACAGCACCCGGTGCAGCTCCGCGGGAAAGTGTCCCGGGTACTGGCGCCGCATCAGCCAGTGACTCGCCACGTACTTGTCGACCTCGGCCTGCATCTCGAGCTCGAGCAGCGACACCGGCCGGTCGTGGCCGGCATTCCAGGCGAGATACAGGAAATGACTCACGCCCTCGAGCGCCGTCCACCAGTCGGCGACGTTGGCGGCGTTGAGCTCGACGAGCGGGTCGGCGCCGTCGAGGCGCTCGAGCAGCGCCGGATCGAGATACAGCGACAGCGCCACCTCCGCGCCGTCGGCGCTTTGCACGACGATCAGCTCCTCATCGGCGAGCCCGCCGTGCGTGGCGTACGGCAAGCGGCTGCGATCGGTGACCAGGAAGTCATACACGTCGTAAGCGACGCTCACATCGTAGATGCCGCCGATGAGAGCCTGGAGGCGCGACAGCAGCATATGGACCGCCGTCAGTGCTCGCGGGCGATGCCGCCGCCGCCGCGCGTCGGCGCGACGCCGAGCCGCTCGAGAATCGAATAGCAGCGCCGGCTGCCGGTCTTCAGCCACAGCTCATACAGCCGCAGGACGTCCTGGTCGGTGTGGTGGTAGGAGGTCTCGCTGATCTCGTTGAGAGCGTCCACCATGGGCTGGAACTTCTCCGACAGCTCAGCGAACACCGTGCCGAGCACCCGCCCGCGGCCGCGTGCGCAGACCTCCGCCAGCGCGCCGTAGGCGCGCCCGCCCATCGCGATGTGGTAGTCGATGTCGATGGTGCGGGCGGCAAAGCCGCGCGCAAAGAATCCGGCGATGAACAGCGACACGTCGCCGAGCCGCTGCAGCGCCCGCTGCCGCCCGGCGGCCGTCGGCGCCTCGAGCGCCTCGCACAACATCAGCGCCAGGGGCTTGAGCCGCGCCTTGCCGGCCGTGCCCTCGTAGAGAGCCTCGGAGCGCGCAAACAGGGTGAGCAGGTTCACCACGTAGTGCTCGGTCTGATCCTCGACCGCCAGACGTTGCCGCGCCAGCGCCCCCTGCAGGCTGTCGCGAAAGAACTCCTGCAGGTTCGCTACCGGCACCACTCGTTCCGCTTCGGCGCTCATGGCTCCGCCACCTCCTCGAGACCTGTAACGGCGCGTACACAGGCTCCCTCCAAGCCCCGCTTCGATACTGTGACGCGCTGCCCTGAACGGGAGCTAAACTGCCGCCATGAGACTGGCAGCGCACACCCGCGAGTGCTGACTGCGCGCCGTGAGGGAGTCATGCAAGCGCGTGCGTTAACTGGTTCACAGGCGACGGTCCTTGGTCTCACGGCCTATCACTGGGTGGTGATTGCCGCGGGCTGGGCCGGCTGGGGCTTCGACGTCTACGACGCGGTGCTCTTCAACTTCGTGGCACGCAACTGCATTCCGGCGCTGCTGCATCTGCCGCCCGACTCACCGGCCGCGCACCGAGCCGTGGTGTTCTGGAACGGCGTCATCACCTCGACGCTGCTCGTCAGCTGGGCGCTCGGCGGCTTCCTGTTCGGCTGGATCGCCGATCGCATCGGCCGCAAGCGCGCGCTGTTCCTGACGATCGGGCTGTATGCGCTCGGTACCGGCGCGTGCGCGCTGGTCGGCAACCTCGGACAGCTCATCCTGTGCCGCACGGTCACGGCGCTCGGCATCGGCGGGGAATGGGCGATCGGCGCTGCGCTGGTGGCGGAAGCCGTACCGGAGAACCGCCGCGTGGAAGCCGGCGTGATCATGCAGACCGGCTCGCCGCTCGGCGTGGTACTCGCCGGCGCAGCCAATTACCTGATCGCCGGTGTGTGGCTCGCCGGGCAACCGCAGGTGGCGTGGCGCTACGTGTTTCTCGCCGGCCTGGTGCCGGTGGTGCTGGCACTGCTGGTACGGATCTTCCTGCGCGAGAGCCCGCAGTGGCTGGCGAGCCGCGCGCGCGGGGCGCCGTCCGAGCCGCGCGCGCTGTTCGCGCCCGCGATGCGCGCGGCGACCTTCGGCGGCCTGTTCGCGGCCGCCGTGGCGATCCTGTGCTGGTGGGGCTGCAACGCCTTCGTACCGCTGCTCGGCGCCAGCCTGTCGGCGCACGAGGCGCTCGAGCTCGGGCTCTCGCCGGCGCAGACGCAGGCGCTGGCGGCAGCCTGGCAGGCGCATGCCTCCAACGCCTTCAATCTGGGTGGACTCGTCGGCACATTCGCCGCCATCCCGCTGGCGCGCCGCCTCGGCCGGCGTCCGATGTTCATCGTCTACTTCCTGTGGTCGGCGCTCGCGCTGTTCATCACCTTCGGCCTGTCGTTCGCGCCGCACACGCGCCTCACGCTGCTGTTCCTGGTGGGCGCCGGCGTGTATGGCATCTTCGGCGCCTTCACGTTCTATCTGCCGGAGCTGTTCCCGTCGAGCATCCGCGCCATGGGTGCCGGCTTCTGCTACAACACGGGGCGCATACTCGCCGCTCTCGGCCCACTGCTGATCGGCATCGTCACCTCCGCCGCGGGCGGCTCGGCCACGGCGCTCATGCAGGTAATGGTGTGGCTCGGCGTGGTGCCGCTCATCGCCGCGCTGCTGTCGCACTTCGTGATCGTCGAGACCCGCGGCCGGGTGCTGCCGCCCTGAAGAGGCGCCGCGGCGCTCAGGTGCCGAGGCGTGTGGCCAGCTCGTTGCAGTCAACGACGGTGAGATCGGCGGCCACGAGCTCCTTGGGCCAGGGCGCGCCGCGCCGGTTCATCCAGGCACTGCGGCAGCCGGCGGCACTCGAGGCGGCCACATCCAGATACGGCTCATCCCCCACGTAGAGAATCTCGGCGGCGGTAAACCCAAGCTCGCGCGCCAGGCGCTCGAAGCAGCGCGGGTCGGGCTTACCGGCGCCGATCTGCCGGGCGTTGAGCGAGACGGCGAAAGCGCCGTCGAGGCCGATGCGCTTGAGATCCGCGTTGCCGTTACTGAGGGACGCCAGCCGGAAGCGGCGCCCGAGCCGCGCCAGCGCCGGCCGCACATCGGGCAGGATCTCGACCTCGCAGCGCGCCGCGAGGAACACCTCGAAGGCACGCGCGGCGATGTCCTCATGGTAGCCGCAGTCGCGCGCGTGGCGCGTGAGCGCGGTCAGACGCAGGTACGTGACGTCGTGAGCATGATGTGGCTCCTCGCGCGCCAGCTGCTCGCGGGCCGTGCGCATGTCCGCGACCGAGACCTGCTGCGGTATGCGCGGGCAATGCTCGTGCAGCCATTCGAGCAGGCGTGTCTCGGCGCGCGCCAGCACCGGCTCCACATCCCAGAGTGTATTATCGAGATCGAACGCGACGGCACGTACGTCGTTCAGCACCGGCAAAGATTACCATCCAAATGGCGCGGGTCACTCTCGTCATCGGTAACAAGAACTACTCCTCGTGGTCGCTGCGCGCGTGGATCGCGCTGCGCCACCTCGGACTCGAATTCGACGAGCTGCAGATACGGCTCAACACCCCCGAGACACACGAGGCTCTCGAGCGTTATGCGCCGAGCGCGCGCGTGCCGGTGCTGCGCTCGGGCGAGCTGACGGTATGGGACTCACAGGCGATCTGCGAATTCGCCGCCGAGCTCACCGGCCGCGGCTGGCCGCAGCCGCCCGAGGCGCGGGCCGTGGCGCGCGCGGTCAGCGCCGAGATGCACTCGGGCTTCGCGACGCTGCGATCGCTGTGGCCGATGAACGCACGGGCGCGCAACCGGCGCACCGCGATGACCGCGGCGCTCGCGGCGGATGTCGAGCGGATCGATGAGATCTGGAACGATTGCCGGCACCGCTTCGGCAGTGGCGGGCCGTGGCTGTTCGGCGCCGACTACACGATCGCCGACGCGATGTACGCACCGGTGGTGCTACGCTTCAACACCTACGGCGCGCGCGTCTCCGAAACGGCGCGCTGGTACATGGCGACGGTGCTGGAGGATGCGGCTCTCCAGGAGTGGATTACAGCCGCACGCGCCGAGCCCTGGAGCATCGACAGCGATGAAGTCGGCTGAAGAAGAATAACCCGGAGATAGCCATGCGTTCGATCCCCCTCGCCCCCCTGGCCGTCGTTTGCCTGCTGGCTGCGCTCGGCGGCGCGCCGCGCGCGCACGGCGCCGCCGCCGCACCCTTCACGATCGAGGACCTGGTGCGCCTCAAGCGCGTCAGCGATCCGCAGCTCTCTCCCGATGCCCGCCGCCTGCTGTACGTGCAGCGCGAGACCGACATGGACGCGAACAAGGGCCGCACCAGCCTCTGGCTGCTCGACCTTGAGCGGCCGGGCGCAACCCCGCAGCGCCTGACCGACGGCAAGGGGAACGACTCGAGCCCGCGCTGGGCACCGGACGGGCAGACTCTGTATTTTCTGTCCGAGCGCAGCGGCAGCTCTCAGGTGTGGCGGCTGTCGCTCACCGCGGGCGAGGCACGGCGCGTCAGCGACTATCCGCTCGACGTCGGCACGCTGCAGGTCTCGCCGCGCGGCGACCTGCTGGCTGTCTCGATGGAGGTGTTTCCCGACTGTGCAGACCTCGCCTGCAGCCGCGCGCGCCTCGACGCCCGGGCGAAGGATAAGGCGAGCGGACGCCTCTACGAGCGTATGTTCGTCCGCCACTGGGACACCTGGAGCGACGGCACGCGCTCGCACCTGTTCTGCGCGCGGCTCGCGGCCGATGGCGCCGCGGGCCCCCCGGTCGACCTGTCGCGCTCGCTGGATGCCGACGTGCCGGGCAAGCCCTTCGGCGATGACGCCGACTACGCCTTCAGCCCCGACGAGAAGTCCGTGGCGCTGTCCGCCCGCATCGCCGGCCACAGTGAGCCCTGGTCGACTAACTTCGACCTCTTCCAGGTGCCGGTCGACGGCTCCGCCGCGCCGGTCGATCTCACCGCCAACAATCCCGCCTGGGACGCGCAGCCGGTGTTCCTGCCGAACGGCGACCTCGCCTGGCTGGCGCAGGACCGGCCGGGATTCGAGTCGGACCGCTTCCACATCGTGCTGAAGTCGGCCGCGACCGGCGCGGTGCGTGCGCTCACCGCCTCGTGGGACCGCTCCGTCGGCCACATGGCGGCGGCTCGCGACGGCAAGCACCTCATCGTAAAAGTCGAGGAGCTCGGCCAGGCGGTCCTCTATTCCATCGAGGTCGCGAGCGGCAAGCCCGCCCGGCTAACCGGCAGCGGCGAGGTGACCGACTTCTCCGTGGAGCGCGACCGGATCGTGTACGGGCTCGCCGGGATTGGCGGCCCTGTCGACCTATACACCGTCTCTCTTAAGGGCGGCACACCGCATCGCCTCACGGACGTAAATCACGAGTTGCTCGCCGCGCGGGCCATGAGTGAGTTCGAGCAATTCTCGTTCAAGGGCTGGAACAACGAGACGGTATACGGCTACGTCACGAAGCCCTACGGTTTCGAGCCGGGCAAGCGCTTTCCCGTGGCCTTCGTAGTCCATGGCGGCCCGCAGGGCAGCTTCGCCAACACCTGGAGCTATCGGTGGAACTGGCAGGCGTTCGCCGGCCACGGCTATGCCGTGGTGTCCATCGACTTCCACGGCTCCACAGGCTACGGACAGGCGTTCACCGACTCGATCAGCGGCGACTGGGGCGGCAAACCGCTCGTCGATCTGCACAAGGGCCTGGCCGCGGCGATCGAGCGCTATCCATGGCTCGACGGCGAGCACGTCTGCGCGCTCGGCGCCTCCTACGGCGGCTTCATGATGAACTGGATCGAGGGTAACTGGCCGGACCGCTTCCGCTGCATCGTCAGCCACGACGGCGTGTTCGATCAGCGCATGATGTACTACGCCACCGAGGAGCTGTGGTTCCCGGAGTGGGAGATGCGCGGCACGTATTACGATGCGCCGCAGCTCTACGAGAAGTTCAACCCCGTGAACTTCGTGAGCCACTGGCACACCCCGATGCTAGTCATCCACGGCGAGCAGGATTTCCGTATCCCGGTGTCGCAGGGACTTGGGGTATTCACCGCGCTGCAGCGGCGCGGCATCGAGAGCCGGCTGCTCGTCTTCCCCAACGAGAATCACTGGGTGCTGAAGCCCGCCGACAGCGTGCAGTGGTACCACACGGTGTTGGATTGGCTGGATGCGCATCTGAAAAATTAGCGCACCGGCCGGGCACCCGGGCACGCACTAGCGTCCCTTGCGGAACCTGTAATCCCCGACCGCGAGCGCGCCGGCCGTGAGCTCCATCTGCGGTGCGGCGGTGGCCGCGGCGCTGTCGGGGCACACCTTGGGGTCGTGCGCGGCGACGAATCCATCGCCCTTCTTCTTCCAGATGAGCGTGCAGCCCTCGGGCTGCACGTCCTCCATCTGCACGCTTGTGAACAGGTCTTTGCTCAGATACCCATCGCGCCAGCGTCCCGGCTCGTTGAATTCGTAGAGGGTCTGAACGATGCCGCGCTTCTCGTCGAGCTGAAAACCGTACATCTTCTGGCTGAGAACCCGGCGCGGGTCGTCGGCGGCCGACTCCTGTACGTAGTACACGTACTTGCCGAGCCGCGGCGTGTACACGTGGGTGATGATCAGCAGCACCGATTCATGTGCCGGATGCGTGTTGTTGCGCGCATCGAGCTCGGCCTGGACGGTATTGTCGTAGCGGCCAGGCAGCATGGTGAGCATGAGGAGCAGATCGCTCTCCTTCTCTTTCGGCTTGTTGCCCGCGGCGCAGCCGCCGAGCGCGAGCAGTACTCCGCAGCCGAGCGCAGCGCCGGCAGCGGCCAGTCGAGCGCGCTCACCCATAGGTGGCCCGCCACTGTGCGCGGTACTTCAGTCCGAGGTCCATGAGCCGCTCGAGCAGCTCGCTGTAGGAGGTGCCGGCGGCGCGCGCCGACTCGGCAAAATCCTCCGCGGCCTCGAGATTGGGATTGGCATTGGCCTCGAGCACGTACACCTGACCCTGCGCATTGACGCGGAAATCCATGCGAGCATAGCCGGACAGGCCGAGTGCCCGATAGATGCGCCGTGACAACCGGTCGAGCGCGGTCAGAACCGCCGGCGGCAGGTCCTCGGCGGCGTGCGTGGTGATGCCGTACTTCGCCTGATAGCGCTTATCCCACTTGACCTTGCGGGTGGCGATGGCGGCGAGCGAGTCCGGCATCGAGCCGAACACCATCTCCCACACCGGCAGACGGGTCAGGCGCTCGTTGCCCATGATCCCGACGTACAGCTCGCGCCCCGCGATGTACTCCTCGACCAGGGCGTCGGACTTGATCTGCTCATGCACGAACTCGATGCGCTCCTTGAGACGCGCGGCGTCTTCGACTACCGAGGCCTGGGCGATACCGAGCGAGGCGTCCTCGACGGTGGACTTCACGAACAGCGGGAAACGGAGCCTGCGCGGCACCTGCAGGCGGGCACCACGACGGAACACCGTGAACTGCGGGGTGGCGATGCGGTGGAAGGCGAGCAGCTGCTTGGCGAGAGTCTTGTCGCGCGACAGCAGCAGTCCGCGCGGATTGCAGCCGGTATAGGGCTGGCGCATCAGCTCGAGGAACGCCACCACGTGCTGATCGTAGGTGACTATGCCGTCGAACTCCTCCAGCAGGTTGAAGACGATGTCCGGCTCCCAGTCGGCGATCGCGCTGCGCAGCTCCGTGAGACTGTCGAGCACGCCGACGCAGCGCACATCGTGTCCAAGCTTACGCAGACTCGAAGTGACGTCGTACTCCGTACGCCATTCCTCGATCTCCTTGTCGCTGTGGCCTTCGAGACTCTCCGGCGGTACCAGGCTCGCGTGCACCACGACGAGCGCGCGCAGTCGTCTCATAAGGGAAGCTGGGGTGTCGCGCCCTGCGAGTACAGACCCGTGAGCCGCTCGAGCATCCAGCGCGAGTAGCGCAGCGCATCGCGACGACTGCCACGCACGTAGAGCTCGAGGTGCGCGCTGCGCTCGATGAGCATGCGCAGCACCTGCGCGGCGCTGTAGGGCTCAACCTTCAGCGAGCGGACCACGCTGGCGGTGAGGCTGCGCGCCGCGCCGCGCAGCACACTGGCGGCACGCGGCGCGCCCTGGCGCGCGGGAGTGGCCGTGAACGCACGCTGCAGCAGCTCGTCCGCGAGACCGCGCCGGATCATGCGGCTGTGGCGGAGCTTGCGCCGGTAGTGCTCGCCGAGCGTGCGCGTGTTGAGCTCGAGCGGCTCGATGCGCGTGCGATTGCGCACCGGCGCGCGCCGCCCGCGTACGCTCGCGACCAGCTCATCGACCGCCTTGAGCTTGTGCAACGCCGGCCAGTCGGCGTAACTCTTGCGCCACGCGGAGCGCGGCGTCAGCCACACGGCGAACGTCTCGGCGAAATCCTCGGCGGGATGCGCCTGGGCGTACCACTCGCCGAGGTGGTGCACGTAACGGCGGCTGCCGGCGCGCGCGCGGTAGCGGGCCGGATATGGGACCGAGGCATGGCCGAAAGCCGCGCGCCAGCGTGCCCGGCGGCGCAGCCGATACGCATTGTCGAGCGCATGACCGGCTTCGTGGCGCAGGATCCGCAGCAGCAGTCGCGTGTTGCCGCCCTCGGCCTCGTGCGTGATGCGCCGCTCGAGTCGCTCGAGCCGCGGGTGCGCCAGGTAGAACGGCACGGCGAAACCGGGCACGCCGTCGGGCGAGAACCACTCCTCCGATAGCCACACGTGCGGCCGCAGCGTGAGTCCGTGCCGCTCGAGATCGCTGTTCAGCCGCCGCAGGTGTGGTGCCAGCGGCGAGCGCCGCAGCGAAAGCTTCAGATCGCAGAAACGGAGCTTGAGCAGCTCCTCGTCGGCGAGATGCGCCCAGGCGTACCGCCGGGCGCGGTGCGAGCGCGTGCCGGGTGAACGGCGGCCGGTGGCGCGGGGCGGCGACATGGTGCGAGCGCTTTATTTTTCGAAGGCAGCGGGCGTTGCGCTCAGCTTAGCCGAGCGCCCGGATACTGTCTTCGGCTGCGAGCGCCGCTCGCGCTCAGCCGCCGAGCTCGACCAGGGCGTGAGCGAGCAGTCGGTCCGCGTAGGCTTCGATCAACTCCCGCTTCATCAGGCTGTTGCGCCACAAAGCGGGGATGGAACTTGCAGTGTAGTGGGCGCCGGCAAGGGCGCCGCACACGGCCGCGATGACGTCGGAGTTGCCCCCCAGATTGGCGGCGGCGAGTACCGCGTCGCGGAAATTGTCGCTGCGCGCAAAGGCATCGATCGCCCCCGCCAGGGCCTGCGGAGCACTCACCCCGGCCACCGCCGGGGCGGTCGCACCGCGTACCGGCGCGGGGGCCTGCGCCAGGATGGCGGCGCGCGGCTGGCCCGCAAGTGCTGCGTGCAGGGCGCGTGCGAGCGTCCGGCAGGCTGCGAGCACCGCCGGCGCCTGCGCGGTGGTGCGGGCCGCCTCCGCAGCCTGTGCCTCGGCGAGCTGCGCATCGGCGAAGAAATACATGGCGACGGGCGCCACCCTCGAGAGGGCCTCGGGGTCCAGGACCTCCGGATCGTGCGACCCCGAGAACGCCTGCCGGCGCCAGCGGGCGCGCGCCAGCGCCCGCGAGGTGCCGGCGGTGATGCCGAGGCATTCTCCGGTCGCCGACAGATGACCCTGCTGCTGCCAGCGAAGGTAGCGCTCCACCTGGTCATGCGCATTGAACGCATCGCACTCGATGAGACTCTCGGCCACGCAGAGCGCCATCGCCGTGTCATCGCTCCATCCGCCCCGTGGCAGGTCGAACGGGCCGCCGCCGAGCAGGTCGCCTACCGGGGCAAACCGGCCCGGTCGGCGGTACTGGGTGGCAGCCGCGACCGCATCGCCCACCGCCAGGCCGAGCAGCGCCCCGAGAAATCGCTCGCGCAGCCCGCGCGCGGCGGTCAGCGCCTGCGGGTCGAGAAACGGGTCAGCTGACCCTGCGCGCGCCGCCTGCCACTCGCGTACGTACGCCACCTGCGCCGGCGTCTCCGGCACGCTCGGCCAGTGCGCTGCGCGCCCGCTCTGCTGCCAGAGCCGGTTGAGCTCGACGAGTGCGGCTTCTCCGGAAAAGCCGCGTTCGGCGAGCAGGCACCCCGCCACCATGCCGGTGCGTCCGATCCCGGCGCGGCAGTGCAGGTAGACGGCGCGGTCGGAACTCAGGGCCTGGTGAAGGAACTCGAGAGCCTGCGCCATCTCTCCGCGTTCCGCCGGTACGCCGTGATCGGTGATCGGGAAACGCCGATGCTCGCAGCCGGCCGGCAAGCACTCCTGGTACGGCGGCAGCTCCCCGGCGACGGTGAGATCGACGCAGCAGCCGATGCCGGCTGCTGCCAGCCGTTGCAGCCGCTCACGCGTCGCCTCGCGAGTGAGGCCAGCGGGATACTCCCCGGCCAGCAGCCGCCCCGGCAGCACCCAATAGCAATTCGCGAACGGCAACGGTGGGATTTCAGGGGTCAGTGCGGCTTGCATCGCGGCATCAGGCGAGGGCCGGGCCCGCGTCGAGCTCCGCCTCGAGCGTCCGCTCCTCGCTGTCGCTCATCGGCGCGAGGCGCCGCGCATCGAGGCCCGCAAAGTCGAAGCGCCGCGGGTCGACGAGGTGCGGCAGCTCGACGTTGCGCAGGGCGCGGAAGATCGTCTCGGTGCGCCCCGGAAACTCCCGCTCCCAGCCGGCGAGCATCTGCTTGACGGCGCGGCGCTGCAGGTTGTCCTGCGAGCCGCACAGCTTGCACGGTATGAGGGGAAAGGCCCGGCCGCGGGCGTAGCGGGCGATGTCGCGCTCGGCGACATAGGCGAGCGGACGGATGACGATGTGGCGACCGTCGTCCGACAGCAGCTTCGGCGCCATGGCCTTCAGCCGGCCGCCGAAGAACAGATTCAGGAACAGCGTCTCGACGATGTCGTCGCGATGGTGGCCGAGGGCGATCTTGCTGATGCCGTGCTCGGCGGCGAAGCGGTACAGCGCGCCGCGGCGCAGCCGCGAGCACAGCCCGCACAGCGTCCGGCCCGAGGGCACGACGCGCCTGACGACGCTGTAGGTGTCCTGTTCGATGATGTGATACGGGACGCCGATGCTCTCGAGATACCGCGGCAGCACCTCGGCGGGAAAGCCGGGTTGCTTCTGGTCGAGGTTGACGGCCAGCAGCTCGAAGCGCACCGGCGCGCTGCGCCGGAGGGAAAGGAGCATGTCGAGCAGTGTGTACGAGTCCTTGCCGCCCGACAGGCACACCATGATGCGATCGCCGTCGGCGATCATGCGGAAGTCTGCGATGGCCTTGCCGACCGAGCCGCGCAGCCGCGCGGCGAGCCGCTCGAGGGTGCGCGAGGGGTTGGCGTCGGCGTGCGTCACGTCGCTCTCCGGACGGTCGGGCATCCTCAAGGTGCGGCCAGGGCGCCGCTCAGGCGGCCGCGACGGTCGCGGCGCTCTCGAGATACTTTGCCTCGACGTAACGGATGAAGGAAGTGGCCGACAGCGGTTTGCCGGTCGCGCTCTTCAGCAGCTCCTGCACCGCAACCTTGGCGCCGAGGCCGTGCACCTGGGCACGCAGCCAGCCGAGGAGCCCGGAGAATTCGCCCGCCGCCAGCTGCTCATCGAGCGCGCTCACCTCCGCTCGCAGGCTCTCGTAGAGCTGCGCGCCGATGACGGCGCCGAGCGCATAGGAGGGAAAGTAGCCGAAGGAGCCGACCGCCCAGTGGATGTCCTGCAGGCACCCCTCGAGGTCGTTGGCCGGACGCACCGAGAGGCGGGCCTCCATGCCGGCGTTCCAGGCCTCGGCGAGATTGCGCACCGCGAGCTCGCCTGACAGCAGCTGCTTCTCGAGCTCGTAGCGCAGCATGATGTGCAGCGGATAGGTGAGCTCGTCCGCGTCCACGCGGATCACGCCGCGCTGCACGCGCGTCAGGTGGGTGTAGAGATTCTCCACGTCCCACTCCGGACCGCCGACGCCGAAGTGCTTGGTGATCAGCGGCTGCACGTAGCGCACGAACGGGCGGCTGCGGCACACCATCATCTCGAAGAGCAGCGACTGGCTCTCCTCGAGCGCCATGCCGCGGTCGCGCCCGACCGGCTGGTCACGGTAATCCTGCGGCAGCCCGAGGTCGTACATGGCGTGACCGGTCTCGTGCATCGCGCCGAGCAGGCCCGAGAACACATCCTCAGGCACGAAGCGGGTGGTGACCCGGATATCCCCCGGTACCCCCTCGGTGAAGGGCTGCTCGCTCTCGTCCAGCCGGCCGCGGTCGAACGGAAAACCCACCGCTTTCATGACCTCAACCGTGAGCGCGCGCTGTTTGCCGGCCGGGAACTTGCCCGTGAGCGGCAACAGCGGGCGGCCCTCCTGCAGCGCTATCGCCTCACGAATCAGGGATGGCATCCGGCGCGACAGCGCCTTGAACATGGCGTCGATGTCTGCGGTCGTGATGCCGGGACTGAACTCATCGACCAGAGCATCGTAGGGGGCCAGGTTGAGTGCCTGCCCGAGCAGCGCCGCCTTGTCGCGCACCAGATGCACGACCTCCTCGAGGTAGGGGGCGAATGCCTCGAACTTGCCCTGCGCCCGGGCCTCGAGCCAGCGGGCCTCGGCGCGCGAGGTGGCCTTGGCCAGCCTCGCGACGAGCGCCACCGGGGTCGCGATCGCGTGGTCCCGTTGGCGGCGCATCTCCCTTAAGTTAGCGACCTGCCAGTCAGCAAGGCCCTGGGTATTGGCCTGCGCGCGGTCGAGGAGCCGCGTGATGCGCGGCGCCGTGAGCAGCGCGTGGTACTCCGTCTCGAGCGCGGCGAGCTGCTCACCGCGAACGTCGGCGCTACCGCGCGGCATCATCACCGCCGCGTCCCAACGCAGCAGCGACAGCGCCCCACGGAACGCGTGGAGACGCTTGAACTCCTGCTCGAGCTGCTTGTACGGCGAGGCGGACATGAATCACTTCGTCGCGCGGTCTGAGCTCCCTCCGGGAACCCAACTCGCGCTGCTCAGAAAGTCTGGATGGCGCTAGGGACGTGGTCAGTCTACCACTTCCGCATGGTCCACGCCCCGCAGATTTTGATGTTTTTATATATAAAACAATTAGTTATAAGATGAGGCTCGCATCGACCCGGAGGCTGGAGCGCCCGTTCCGGGGGGTTGGATTATGTCATTTGCCTCCCACGCCAGCATGGCGCGCTTGCGGTCCTCTCCCCCCGCGTAGCCACCGAGGGAGCCATTGGTACGCAGCACCCGATGACAGGGAATGAGCCAGGCAACCGGATTCGAGCCGACCGCATTCCCGACCGCCCGCTCACTGCCGGCGACCCCTGCGGCCTGTGCCACCTCACGGTAGGTCGTGATCCGGGAGGCACCGACGCTCAGCAGCGCCTGCCAGACCTTGAGCTGAAAGTTCGTGCCCCTGACCGTGACTCGCAGCGGTACCGGGGGCGACGCGGGCGCCCTGCCGAAAATGCGCCGGCTGAGATCCGAAGCCGACGCATCATCGCGAACCAGGGTCGCGAGCGGCCACTCTCCCTCAAGCTCGCTCGCCACAGCGCGAGCCCCGCCACGATCATGGAATCGCAGCCGGCACACGCCACGTGGCGTGCTCGCGATGAAGGCCGTGCCAAAGGGCGTGTCGCTGAAGCCGTAACGGATCGCCACACCCGAGCCGCGGGTCTTCAGCTCCCCCGGGCTCACCGCCTCGAGTGTCACCATCAGGTCGTGGAGCCTTCCCGGCCCTGAGAGCCCGACGGTATACGCGGCCTCCAGAACGGAGGCGCTGCCGGCGAGCGCCTGGTGCGCCGCGCGTGCGGTGACGAAGGCCAGGTACTGCCGGGGCGTCACGCCCGCCCAGCGTCGAAACAGCCGGTTGAAGTGGAACTCGGAGAGTCCCGCGAAGCTCGCGATCGTGATCAGGCGCGGCTGCTCCCGGTAATGCTCGTCGATGAAGCGGATCGCCCGGGCGATGCGCCGGAAGTCGCGACTGTCGAGGAACGGTTCGTTTGGGGTCGTCATGAGGAGGAATGATAGGCAACCCCGGCGGCAGCGCGACCCGATTCTTGCGGGTGCTCCGGCGGCGGTATCGCCTCGGTTACACTGCCCCCCGCGCGCAGATCCACGGGCAGAGGTTGCGGCAATGGGGCCAGCGGGCGACCGTTACCCCGACACTGATCGAGGCGGCGACGAGCAACGCGAGGGTGAGCCCGATCAGAAAGCGCCGCATGCGCGCATCATAACCGCAACACCCATCCGCAAAATAAATGAGCGCCCGCGCTGCCAACCTGTCGATCTGCCTGCTCGCCTCCGAGGTCGCGCCGCTGTCGAAGACCGGCGGACTGGCCGATGTCGCCGGCGCGCTCGCGAAGTTCCTGCACGCCGGCGGCCACGACGTGCGGCTCATCACACCGTGCTACAGCTCGATCGATCGCGGCGCGCTCGGCGCGCAGCCGGTCGCCGAGCTCACGGCGGTGCCGCTCGAGGTGGGGCCGCACCATTACGTGTTCTCGGTGCTGGCGGCCCCGCTGCCGGGGAGCGGCGCCCCGCTGCTGCTCATCGACTGCCCGGCGCTGTACGCGCGCGGCGCTCTCTACACGGCCGATCCCGACGAGCACCTGCGCTTCCTCGCCTTCACGCGTGCCGCATTCGTCATCTGCCGGCGCCTCGGTTTCGCCGCGCAGATCCTGCACTGCAACGACTGGCACACCGCCTTCGCACCGCTCCTGCTGCGCGCCGAGTACGGCCGCGAGGCGCCGTTCGCCGCCACCCGCACGGTGCTCACCATTCATAACATCGGCTACCAGGGAATCTTTTCGGCCGCCGACGTTGCTGACCTCGGCCTGGCGCCCGCCGAGCTGCCCCTGCTGCACCAGGACGATCTGAAAGCCGGACGCATCAACGCGCTGCGTCACGGGATCCTGTACGCGGATGCCCTCACGACCGTGAGCCCGACCCACGCCCGCGAAATCTGCACCCCCGAGTACGGCATGGGGCTCGATGACAGCCTGCGTGCGCGCGGCGCGGCACTCACCGGAATCCTCAACGGGGTCGACTACGATGAGTGGGATCCGCGGCGCGATCGCTTCCTGCCGGTGCACTATGACGCCACTGAGCTCGCCGGCAAGGGCGCGCTGAAGCGCGAGTTCCTCGCGCGCCACGGACTAACCGCGGCCCCCGGGGTGCCGCTCGCCGGGATCGTCACCCGCCTGGCGGCGCAGAAGGGCATCGAGCTCATGTTCGAGGCGTTGCCGAAGGTGCTGGCCAGTCGTCCGCTCATGCTCGCCGCGCTCGGCAGCGGCGAGGCGAAGTACGAGGCGTTCTTTGCCCGCCTGACCCGGGCTTTTCCCGGGCGCGTGGCCTTCGAGGCCGGGTACGACGAGGCGTTGTCCCACTGGATCGAGGCCGCTTCCGACCTCTTCATCATGCCCTCGCGCTACGAGCCCTGCGGGCTCAACCAGATGTACAGCCAGCGCTATGGCACCGTGCCGGTCGTGCGCCGCACCGGAGGACTCGCCGACTCCGTCGAGCCCTACGATGCGGCGAGCGGTAACGGCGCGGGCGTGGTGTTCAACGACTTCGATGCGCCGGCGCTCGAGTGGGCGCTCAACACCGCCCTCGATCTGTACGTCCAGCCGGCGCACTGGTCGCGACTGATGCGTAACGGCATGGCGCGCGATTTCTCCTGGCAGCACCAGGGTGGCCGATACCTCGCGCTCTATCGGCGGCTGACCGGCGGCTGAGAGGTGCGCGCCCTCACTGCAGCCTGAATGTGCCGCGCTCCTCAAAGGGGATCGAGCGCAGCCAGCCGGACGACAGCGAGACCTTCCCGGAGAGCCGGTAGGAGAGGCTCGCGGTGCCCGTGCCGCGCGCCAGCAGGTGCATGAGCGCGCCCGCGACGTTGGTGGTGACGTTCATGTCGAACTCCGCCGAGCCGAGCGCCGGCACGACGAAGCTGGCGGCGGACTCACCGCTCGCGAGCAACTCGCCGTCGACCTCGAGCGTGTACTCGAGCCCGGCGATCGGCAGCACACGGTCGTTCGGATTGTCGACGTGCATGCGCACCTTGAGCTGTTGCGCGAGCAGATCGCTCCCCACGAGCTGCACGCCGACGATCTGCAGGTGAGGCGCGCTGAGGTGTGGCGCGAGCACGCAGGCAGTGACCAGCAGCGTGCCGGCCGCACACACCGCGATTCCGGCCCTCATGCGCCGCCCCTCATGGGCAACGATGTTAGCAAAGCGCGCAGCCCCTCAGGCGCGCCCGTACACGCCGTTGAGCGCGGCGTAGCGGCGCGCGAGCTCCTCATCCAGCGCGCCTGCCGGCAGCCGCCAGGCCCAGTTGCCGCTTGCGGTACCGGGCGTGTTGAGACGCGCCGCGGAGCCAAGGCCGAGGAGGTCCTGCACCGGAATGACCGCGAGCCGCGCCACCGAGCCGAGGGCTGCGCGGATGAGTGCCTGCGGCACCGCCGGTCCGTGCGCACCGAGATACAGATCGACGCGCGCCGCGGTCGCGCCATCCAGATGCGAGTACCAGCCGAGCGTCGTGTCGTTGTCGTGCGTGCCGGTGTAGGCGATGCTCGAGCGCTCATACAGGTAAGGACGGTGCGGATTGGCGGCGTTGCCGTCGAAGGCGAACTGCAGCACGCGCATGCCGGGCAGCCCGAAAGCATCGCGCAGCGCATAGACGTCCGGCGTGATGTCGCCGAGATCCTCGGCGGCGAGCGGCAGATCGCTGAACTCCTCGCGCAACCGCGTGAGGAGCTCGGCGCCCGGTGCGGCATGCCAGGCACCGCCGCGGGCATCGGGCGCGCCGGCCGGCACCGCCCAGTAGGCGCAGAGCGCACGGAAATGATCGAGCCGCAGCAGGTCGAGACGCTGCAGCTGGCAACGCACGCGTCCCACCCACCAGGCGAAGCCCTCGCGGCGCTGCGCCTGCCAGTCGTACACGGGATTTCCCCACAGCTGTCCGCGCTCGGCGAAATAATCGGGCGGCACGCCGCCCACACACGCCGGCTCGCCGCTCGGCGTGAGCTGAAACAGCGCGCGATGCGCCCAGGTCTCGGCCGACGAGGGGGCGACGTAGAACGGCAGATCGCCGAACAGGCGCACCCCGCGAGCGCGGGCGTGCTCGCGCAGCCGCTGCCACTGCAGGTGGAAGGCGTATTGCTCGCGCTCGATGCGCGCGAGCTCACCGCCGAGCCGCGAGCGCGCGGCGGCGAGAGCTGTGGGCTCACGGTCGCGCAGCTCCGGCGGCCAGCGCCAGAAGGGCGCACCGCCGTGGGTCTCGGTGAGCGCCTCGAACAGCGCATAGTCGGGCAACCAGTCGGCGGCGCCGGCGAGAAACTGCGGATCGACGGGGGCGGCTACGTCAGGCAGCTCCGCGTGATCCAGCAGGTGCGGATCGCCGGCTCGGTCGGAGCGCACCCAGTAGGGCGAGCCGTCCGCTCCGGTTGGCCCGAGCGGCAGGATCTGCCATACGGAGAATCCGGCGGCCGCCAGCCAGTCGAGAAAGGCACGGCCGTCCTGACCGAGCGGCCGCTCGAGCGCCGACAAGGGCATGAGTGCGCCGGCGCGACGCCGGTCGAATACGGGCAGACGCATCGAGCCCAACGCGCCTGACTCAGCCGGCGCTGGCGCGGCGCATGACTCCACCGAGCTCAGGCGACCCGTGCCCGGTGGAGATCGGCTGCGCGAGCTCAGCCGGAGCCTCGAGCCCGAGCCGCCGATAGAGCGTCACCAGCTGCCGCCGGAACAGGCGGTCGAACTGGCTGACCGATTCGGCCGGGTTGTAGTCCCCGAACCACCAGAACCAGTCCGAGCTCTCGCACTGCGCGAGCTGGCGGCCGGCGAGCGCGCGCTGTTCGGCGCCGAAGGCGGGAGCGCTGACCACCCGGTCGTAGGCCTCCTTGGCGTCGCACAGCAGGTCCCAGGCGCGATTCTTGGCCGGATCCCCTATCCAGGTTGCGAGCGTGCCGTGCACCCAGCTGCCGGCCGCGATGCGCGGCAGCGGCGCCGGCCGCACGCCGCGCGCCAGGCACCCGGAAAGCGTCGTGAGCTCGAGCGACGGATGGCTGGCGAGCAGGGAGTACAGGGACTTGAGGAAGTAGTAGCCGTTGAAGGGGTAGTGCTCCCAGGCATTCTCGCCGTCGAGCGCGATCAGCACCGCGTGGTTGGTATCGCCCTGATAGCTGCGCGCGAGCTGCGCGAGCTCGCTCACCAGGTTGTGTGCCGCATCGTCGCCGTGCCAGGTCGCGTAGGTGAAGCCGATCAGATCCGAGAGGTTGTCGTCACGAAAGTAGCAGTCAAGACCTGCCCCCTGCGGGCGGTATGGGCGGTTGTAGCTGCGCGGGTCGTCGGCGGCCTGGGGGTCGGCGAGACTCAGACTGTTGCGCAGCACCGCGGCGCTGCTTGCCGCCCAGCGAAAGCCGTTGGCGGCGAGGAGCTCGAGGGTTGCGCCGCTCACCGCGCCCTCCGCCGGCCAGCAGCCGAGCGGGCGCTCGCCGAACGCGCGCGTGAAGACCCGCACCGCCTCCTCGACGTGCCAGGCGGAGCGTGCCGCGCCGCCGGGATACCCCGGGTGCACCGGCAGCTGCATGGTGGGGACCGCATCGCGGGCGCAGCCGAAATCGAGCAGCAGCGGAATGATGGGGTGTGCGTACGGTGTGACCGACAGCTCGCACTGGCCACGCTCGCCAAGACGGCGAAAGCGCGGCACGACCTGCGCGACCAGGGTGCCGATCAGCTCGAGCAGCTCGCGGCGTTGCGTGGGGCTGAAGTCCCGGCCGCGCTCGGTGAGCTGCGTCACGAGCGGGTGGGTGCGGCGCACGGTCTCGCCGAGCCATGCCAGGTGATACCACACCGCCAGGTCGTGGATGAACTGGTCCGAGGCGTACGCGACACGCTCGGGCGTCGCGAGCGTCTCGGCGATGGTCGCGAGCTCGAGGTACGGGCCGAAGCGTTCGATCATCTGCTTGCGCTGCGCGCGCAGGCAGGCATTGAGCAGCGCGAGCCTGCGGGCGGGTTCGGTAGGCACGGGCTCCTGCGACAGCAGGGCCAGCACCGGATCGGGGAGCGTGGCGCCCGACTTGAGGTGCTCGGCGACGCGCGCGGCGATGTCCTCGAGCTGCTCGATGAGCACCGGGGTGAAATTGATCACGGCGCGTGCGGCCGCATCCCCCTCGAGGTGCGCCGCCATGTCGGTGTAGTCCTTGATGGCGTGCAGGTAGGTCCAGGGCAGCGCGTACTGGCCCGTGAACGCGTCGCGGTACTGCGGCTGGTGCATGTGCCAGAGCAGCACAACCGGCAGACGGGGGCCGTTCACTGCACTCATGTCTTCAGGTGCGCAGCTTGCGCAGCATGTCGGGAGTGACCAGCACCACGCCCTTCTCGGTGACGTGAAAGCGCTGCGCGTCCGCGGCGCGATCGCGGCCGATGCTCATACCGTCGGGTATCTCGCAGTCCTCATCGATGATCGCGCCGCTGATCTGACAGCCGCGCCCGATCGCGACGTGCGGCAGCACCACCGAGCGCTCGATGGTGCTGCCCTCTTCGACCCGCACGTCCGAGAACAGCAGCGATTCGCGCACCACGGCACCCGAGATGATGCAGCCGCCGGAGACCATGGAGTTGATGGCCATGCCGCGCCGGCCATCCTCGTCGAGGATGAACTTCGCCGGCGGCTGCTGCACCTGGTAGGTCCAGATGGGCCAGTCCTCGTCGTAGATGTTGAGCTCGGGCCGCACGTGCACCAGCTCGACATTGGCGTCGTAGTAGGCATCGAGCGTGCCGACGTCGCGCCAGTAGCTCTGCGCGCGCGTCTTCACGTCCTGAAACGGATAGGCGAACACCTGGCGGCCGGAATTGATGGCATCGGGCAGGATGTCCTTGCCGAAGTCGTGCGAGGAGGTCTCGCTGGCGGCGTCCGCGGCCAGCATGCTCTCGAGGAGCGGCGCGTTGAAGACGTAGATACCCATGGAGGCGAGGATCGAGCCGGGGCGGCTGGGAATCGTGTCCGGCACCTGGGGTTTCTCGGCAAAGCGGGTCACGCGGTTCCACTCGGTGGCGGTCAGCACGCCGAAATGGCGCGACTGGTCGGCCGGCACCTCCACCACGCCGACGGTGACGTCGGCCCCCTTCTCCACGTGGTAGGCGATCATCGGGCCGTAGTCCATCTTGTAGATATGATCACCGGCCAGCACCAGCACGTGCTTCGCATGGTGCGAGGTGATCAGGTCGGTGTTCTGGAACACGGCATCCGCCGTGTTGCGGTACCAGTGCGGGCCGACCTGTTGCTGCGCCGGCACCACCTCGACGAACTCGCCGAACTCGCCGCGCAGGTAGCCCCAGCCGCGCTGCACGTGCTGGATGAGCGGTTGCGCCTTGTACTGCGTCAGGATCGAGATCTGCCGGATGCCTGAATTGACACAGTTCGACAGCACGAAGTCGATGATGCGGAACTTGCCGCCGAACGGGGTCGCGGGCTTGCAGCGATTGGCGGTCAGGTCGCGCAAGCGCTCGCCGCGGCCGCCGGCCATGATGATCGCGAGCGTCCCGCCGGTGAGGCGGCTCACGTAGCGGCCGGAAGAGGCGCGTGCGGGCTGACGGCTCATGGACGCTACTAAAGCGCAAGGCGCGCCGGTCGCGCAACCTCGGCTGCTAGGCCCCGCTCACAGCCATTTCATCAGCCCGAGCTCATAGGGGTAGGTGAGCAGCTCGTGCCACGGATAGATACGGATCTCGGTGGCGAATTGCCCGCACTCCTGCGGCTCGACGTCGAGCGCGAACACCGTCTCGCGTGCGTCCGACTCATCGGTCGCGCCGAGCGTGGCGCGCCACACGCCGTCGCGCTCAGGGTGCCCGTAGGAGGTCAGGAGCGGCGGCGTGAGGTCCGCCTGCGGCAGGAGACGCCGGCCGAGGAACTCGACGCGCACCTCGGCAGGTGACAGCCCGTTCAAGGCCGCCGCAACACGCAGCCGCAGCCGCTCGCCGCGCGGCAGATCGCGCGCCGAGTCGGCCAGGAGCTTCAGACTCACCTTGGGCCAGGCGGCACGCACCCGCTGCTTCCAATCCGCCAGCGTGCGGGCGCCGGTGTAGCCCTCCCCCGCCAGGCGCGCGTACTGCGCGCGTGCCGGCTGGTAGAGCCCGCGGGTGTAGTCGCGGAACACCCGGCCCATGGTGAAGCGCGGGATCACGGTCATCATCGCGCGCTTGCTGCGGCGCACCCACTCCGGGGGGCAGGTGGGTGCGCTGCTGTCGTAGTAGAGCGGCAGCACCTCCTCGGTAAGAGTGTCGAGGATCAGCTCTGCCTCGAGCGTATCGCGCCGCCCGGAGTCCGCCACGCTCACCGGTGAGATCCCCCAGCCGTTTTCCTGCATCCAGCCCTCGGCCCACCAGCCGTCGAGGATGCTCAGGTTGAGCCGCCCGTTGATGGCGGCCTTGATCCCCGAGGTGCCGCTCGCCTCGAGCGGCGCGATCGGGTTGTTGAGCCACACGTCGACCCCCGAGACCAGGCTGCGCGCGAGCTGCAGGTCGTAGTCCTCGAGAAACACCACGCGACCGAGAAACTCAGGGCTCATCATCAGCTGGCGGATCTCGCGCAGCACCTGCTTGGCGGGCTCATCAGCCGGGTGTGCCTTGCCGGCGAACAGCAGCACCAGCGGCCGCTCCGGGTCATTGACCAGCCGCGCGAGGCGCGCCCGGTCGTGCATGAGGAGCGTGGCGCGCTTGTAGGTGGCGAAGCGCCGTGCGAAACCGATGGTGAGCACGCCGGGGCGCTGCGGATCGAGGAGCCGTGTCACGTGACGCAGCTGCGCGGAGGAGAAGCTCTGACGCTCGTGGTCGCGCTGCAGCCGCTCCCGCACGCTCGCCAGCATGCGCGACTTGACCTCCTGTGCGGTGGCCCAGTAGCGCTCATCCGCGACCCGCTCGAGCGTACGCCAGTAGTCGAAATCGCCCAGGCGCTCGCGCCACTCGACGCCGAGCTCGCGATCGAAGAAGTCCGTCCAGCGCTGATGCAGCCAGGTCGGCACGTGCACGCCGTTGGTCACGAAGCCGACCGGATTGTCCTCGGGGCGCAGCTCCGGCCATTGATCGGCGCACAGGCGCGCCGAGACGCCGCCGTGGATGCGGCTCACGCCGTTGACGTGGCGCGTGCCGTTGAGCGCCAGGCGCGTCATATTGAAAAGGTGCGGCGCGGCCGGCGAGCGCGCCAGGTCGAGGAAGCGCTCCACCGGCACGCCAAGCTCGCGGATGAAGTCGCCGAAATGGCCGACGATCAGCTCGTGTGAGAACGCATCGTGACCGGCGACCACGGGCGTGTGCGTGGTGAACACGCACTCGGCCGCCACCGCCTCAAGCGCTGCGGCGAACGGCAGGCCGCCCGAGAGGTGCTCACGCAGCAGCTCGAGGATCAGAAACGCCGCGTGACCCTCGTTGAGGTGCCACACGGCCGGCGCCAGTCCCAGTGCCCGCAGCACGCGCACGCCGCCGATGCCGAGGATCATCTCCTGGCGCACGCGCGTCGAATCGTCGCCGCCGTACAGCCGATGCGTGATGTCGCGGTCGGAAGGCGCGTTCTCCGGGCAGTTGGTATCGAGCAGGTACACCGGTGCGCGGCCGGCCTGTGCCTTCCAGGCGCGCGCCACGACGTCGCGCCCGGCGATGCGCACGCTCACCTTGAGCCACTCGCCCTCGGCGGTGCGCAGCGGCTCGACCGGCAGATCGCGCGGGTCACGCTCGCGATACTCGGCGTGCTGGATGCCGTCGTTGTCGACCGTCTGGCTGAAGTAGCCCTGCTCGTAAAGCAGCCCGACGGCGACGAAGCTCGCGTGCTCATCCGATGCCGCCTTGCAGTAGTCGGCGGCCAATACGCCGAGGCCGCCCGAGTAGATCGGGAAGCTCTCATGAAAGCCGTACTCGGCGCAGAAATACGCGGTCAGCGGCTCAGCGGCGCCGGCGGCGCGCGCGTGCACGTAGCGATCGAAGATCTCGAGCGCGCGAGCGTAGCGCTCGAGATAGCCGCCATCGTGTGCGCAGCGCTCGAGGGCCGCCTGGTCGACACAGCGCAGCATCAGGCGCGGGTTGCCGTGGGTTTGCTTCCACAGCGTGGGATCCAGGTCCTCGAACAGCGCGCGGGTCGGGCGATGCCAGCTGAAGAACAGATTCGCGGCCAGCTCGGGTAGACGCGAAAGGCTCTGAGGGATGACCGGGGTGACTTCGAGGAGCGCGCTTCTCATCGGCGCCGAAGTCTAGCAGCCTGATGCGTCCCTCCGTTTTGCCGGCGCGAGGCCGCCCGGGATAGGAGGCCTCCCTGGCTGCCGCTCAGCGGGCATTGAGGCGCTTATTAACGGCAGGTATATAAATAATACTAGTTGACAGCTAGTACTGTATACTACACAGTATTAGCCTATGGATGATAGCCAGGCACGCAAGTTTCAGAAGGACCTCAACGCGGGTCTGGTGGCCCTCGTGCTGCTTGCGGTGCTCGATCGCAGCCAGGACGACCTGTACGGCTACGAGATCGCCAAGCGTCTGCAACGGGCCAACGAGGGTGAGGCGCTCTTCAAGGAGGGCACCGTCTACCCGGTGCTGCGCACTCTCGCCTCGGGAGGATTTCTTACCAGCCGCGTCGTGCCGTCCTATTCCGGGCCGCCGCGCCGCTACTACCGGATCACCGACGAGGGTCGTGCGCTGCTCTCGCAGTGGAGTGGTATCTGGCGGCAGACGCGCGGCTTCGTCGACCGCTTCATCGAAGGAACAGAATCATGAGTGCTCACGCTCCCCGCTCGATCGATGACTACCTGAAGCAGCTGCGCGCCGCGCTCGAGGGCGAGGATCCCGCGCTCATCCAGGACGCGCTCTACGACTCCGAGGAGTATCTGCGCGCCGAAGTTGCCGCACACCCCGATAAGTCGGAGGCCGACGTGCTCGAGCTCATCGCCAGCACTTATGGCGCGCCCGAAGAAGTGGCGGCGGCCTACCGTGACACCGAGGCGAAGGTGCGGGCGGCACTGAAGACGCCGGTGGCGCGCGCCAGTACATCAAGCGGCGCCTGGAGGCGCTTCTTCAGCGTGTACGGCGATCCACGCACCTACACGTCTCTCCTTTATATGCTGCTCGCGCTCGCCACGGGCATCCTGTACTTCACGATCGTGGTCACGGGGCTGTCGCTGTCGTTCGGCTTCGCCATCCTCATCATCGGCGTGCCGTTCTTCCTCGCCTTCATCGGCATCACGCGCGTGATCGCCCTCGGCGAGGGGCGGCTGCTGGAGGCGATCAGCGGCGAGCGCATGCCGCGCCGCCCGGTACACCCCGGGCCGCCGGCCAGCTGGTGGCAACGCATCGCCGAGATGCTGAAGGACGTGCGCACCTGGACGACGCTGCTCTATATGTTGCTCATGCTGCCGCTTGGGATCGTGTACTTCACGTGCACGGTGATCGCGCTCGCCGTCGGCCTGGCATTCACATCGCTCCCCTTCCTCGTGGTGGCGCGCTGGCTCGGCTGGCCCGCCGATGCCACGCTGTTTTCCGACGATGTCAGCATCGGCGGCTGGGCGCTCTCTGACCACTCGATGCTCGCGGCGCTGGTCCTCGGCGTCCTCGGCGTGCTGATCGTCACCCTGTTCATGCACGTCGCGCGCGCGGTCGGGCGCGGGCACGCGCAGCTCGCCAAGGCGCTGCTCGTCGTGCCGGGTGCCTGAGCCTCAAACCGCCCGAGAAGACCGCGGGCCGCTGGCGCTACACTGCGCCGCATGCCATATCCCGTTGCCGTGAGCGCGCTCGCCCTCGGCCTCGCCGCGGCCCTGACCGCGAGCGCGGTGCCGGCCCCGCCCGGCGCTTCAGGTCCCACCATCGTCATGCCGGGTGGTGCGCCGGCGCCGACAAATGCGCCGCCCGCCGCCGCGCCGCGCGGCTGCCTGCCCGCGGGCAACGGCTATCTGCGGGCGACGCTGCGCGGCGCTCTCAACCTCGATATCGACTGGCACAACGGCGAGCTCGAGTGCGATGGCGGGCCGCGTCCGGACGGCAGCGGCATCCGCTTGAGCTTTGCGGGCCCGAAGCGCGCCGACGGACATCGGTTGCGGATGGTGTTCGGGGTGAATACGGTGCGCGAGGGGCGCGGCGCCCGCGACCTGCCGACCAATCTCACGCTGATCGTCGAAGGCGCGCAACGCCTCTACACTACCCGCGGTGAGGACCACTGCACCGTCGACTCGCTGCATCAGCAGCGCCTGCCAACCCCTGGCAGCAAGCCGCGCACCTATCGCATCGTCGCGCGCGGCTTCTGCGTGGCTCCGGCCAGCACTCTCAACGACGCCGAGCACATTCTCGTCAGCAGCTTCGACTTCGCGGGCAGCGCCGTGTACGGCGACGACGCGATCCGATGACAGGAGACCCATGATGATCCGATTCCGCGGCACCGCTCTCGGCGCCCTCGCCCTGCTCGTGAGCGCCTCGAGCGGCGCGCAATCGACCGCGCCGCTCGACCTCGCGAGCTTTCCGCGCGCCGCGCTCGAGATCGAGCAGCACACTGCCGGACAACCGCCGCACCGGGTTCACTTCGACGTGTGGGTGGCGGACACCGAGCAGCGCGCCGAGCAGGGCCTGATGTTCGTGCACGAGCTGCCGGCCACCCGCGGCATGGTGTTTCCGCTTAGCCCCCCACGGGTGGAGGCGATGTGGATGAAAAACACCTACATCGAGCTCGACATGCTGTTCGTGGCGGTGGACGGCCGGGTCGTGAAGATCATCGAGCGGGCCCGGCCGCTGACGCTCGACACGCTGAGCTCCGACCAGCCGGTGGGCGCGGTGCTGGAGCTCAAGGGCGGGGAAGCGCAGCACCTCGGGCTGCGCGTCGGGGATCAGGTGAGCTGGAAGGTTACCGCGGCCGGCCGCTAGTTCCCGCCCGGCACGGCGTCGAAGGAGACGGCAGTGCGGGGCTGCGAGGCGTGGATTGGCGTCGTGCCGTGCCACATGTACGAAGGGAACAGCACCAGCTGTCCCGGGCGCGGCTGCACGTAGCAGCCAACGCCCGCCCCGGGAGTGAGGAAGCGCGGCTCGCCGAGCTTCAGCCAGCCGCTCTTTAAGCCCTCATCGCCCGCCTCCTCCGGCACCTCCAGGTAGTAGGCGGAGCTGATCCAGCCGCGTTCGTGATAGTGGTTGACGTGGAAGCCGCCACGCTGGAGCCGTACCGACCACGCGCCCGCCATCCGTGCCATGCCGCCGTTGCGCGCGCTGAAGGGATGATCGGCGTCACGGCCCAGAGCCGCCAGGTAAGCCCGCAGCGGCTCCTCGAAGGCACGCAGCAAGGCGCGGATCGCCGCGTCGGATTCCATGATGAGATTGCGGGTCGTCTGGCTGCCCTGCCGGAGACTCGCCCGAAGCGGCAGTGCGTGCGAGCGCTGGCGGGCGATCAGCGCCTCGAGGAGCGCGGCGTTGAACTGCGCCATGGAGGTGAACCCCGCCGGCAGCGGCACCTCATAGACGCGTACGAACCGCGGATAGTCGTACAGCTCCCGGTAGCGGGACTCCTCGAGCAGCCGCGCGGCCGTCGCCTCGTAGGCAAGCCAGCCCTGCATGGTGGGAGTCCGGGCGCGCTGCGTGCGGATGAAGGGCAGCGCCTCCTGCGGCCGGCCGCGCGACAGCAGGATCGACACCAGATTCTCGATGACGAACGAATCCTCGGGCAACGCGGTAGCCGCTTCCAGCGCCTCGGTCTCGGCCTCCGGTAAGCGCTGCGCTTCGCGCAGCACCTGCGACAGCATGAAGCGCACGTAGGGCGCCGTTGAGCTCGCCGTGCGCAGCTGCTCGCGCAGCAACTGCTCGGCAACATCGCCGCGCCCGGCGCGCAACAGCAGCGCCGACAGCACCTCCTGCAGGCGCACGTCCTGGGGTGCCTCGCGCACCGCCGCGGCGAGTGAGCGCGTGAAATCCGGATCGCCGCGCGCCTGGCGCACGCGCGCCAGATTGAGCTGTGTTTCTGCGTGGCGCGGCCGCAGCGCGGCCGCCGCCGCATAGGCGTGCTCGGCCTCCTCGAGGCGATCGAGCTGCGCGAGTGCGACGCCGCGCGGGAAATCGAGCTCGAAGCCGCGCACGCCGAGCGATTCGGCGCGCGCGAGCGCCGCGAGCGCTTCCTCGGCCCGCTCCTGTTGCGCGAGCAGCGTACCGAGGCGGCGATGCACCGCGCCGTTCGCCGGATCGAGACTGAGCGCCTGACGGTAGGCAGTTTGCGCCTCAGCCAGGCGGTTCTGGTTGCCGAGCACGAAACCGAGCGCCGCCCAGCCGTCGGGATTGGTGCGGTCCTCCTCGAGGAGCGCGCGGCACTGCATCTCGGCGTCATGCCCGCGCCCCATGGCGTCCAGTGTCTGGACCAGGCCCTGGCGGGCCGCACGGCTCGCGGGCGCGAGCTCGAGCACGGCGCGATACACGTGCTCGGCCTCCTCCAGGCGGTCGGCGCGGCGCAGGAAGGTGGCGAGATTCACCCGCAGGCGTGTGTCGGTCGGATCGAGCTCGACGCTGCGCCGCAGAAGCTCCTCGCCCGCGCGGCGGTCGCCGCCGCGAGCGCGCACCAGCCCGAGCAGGTGCAGCGCAGCGGCGTTGCCGGGGTGATCGGCGAGCACCGCACGGCAGACACTCTCCGCCTGCGCCAGCTCGCCGCGGCTGAAGGATGCGGATGCCCGGGTGAGCTGAGTGTCGAGTTCGGCCGCCGAGAGCACGCGGCGACTCTAGTGCTGCTGCGCGCTATCGGCTGCCGGCGGCCGGTAGGCGGGGTCAGGCGGCAGCGAGCGGTCGGCCTCCGTGACACCCTTGGCGGTGGACTTGCTCACGGCGCGCGGAGCGGGCTTCTTTCCGTTCGTGCTCTTGGACTTTGTCGCTGTCGTCGTCGCGACCACAGATTTCGTCGGTGTCGCTGCCGTCGTGCCCTGCTTGTGGCGCCGGTGCAGGATCGGAGCCTGAATCGGCGCGCCAAAACTGCGCCCGCCAGCGGGCTGCGGCGCCAGGGAGTTCGCCTTTGGATGCGGGTCGACCGGATCTGCCGCGAGCGGCGGAATGATCGCGCCGATGAGCAAGAGCACGCCGAGCGCGAACGGGAACCGGGTTTGCCGGCGAGGTTGGATTCTGGGAGTCCGCATAGGCTCAAGTGTATACGGCGTTCCAGCGCAGGTGGTGGCGCCATCTCGACGCCCGGCCAATCGCAAGCGATCGTGCTCGGTCGGAGACCCGCACCGACAACGCCCGGCGCTGTTTCGTCGCTGCCGGCACGTCGACGGCGAAAGCCGCGGTTCGACATCGGGCATTTCGGGTGGAGCTTTGTGCGTGCGGCGGGCGCCGGGCTACGATGGCGGGGTGATCACCAAAGGCATCGTCCTCGCCGGAGGCTCCGGAACCCGGCTTTATCCGGTCACGCGGGCGGTCTCCAAGCAGCTGCTGCCGCTTTATGACAAGCCGCTCATCTACTACCCGCTCGCGACGCTGATGCTGGCCGGGATTCGCGACGTGCTCGTGATCTCGACCGGTGCGGACGGCCCGTTGTTCGAGCGCTTGCTCGCGGATGGCACGCAGTGGGGGCTGCGGGTGCGCTACGCGGTGCAGGCCGAACCGCGCGGCATCGCGCAGGCCCTGACGATCGGCGCCGACTTCATCGGCGGCGAGTCGGTGTGTCTGGTGCTCGGCGACAATCTGTTTTACGGCCACGGACTGCCCGAGCAGCTGCGCGGCGCCGCCGCCCACGACCGCGGCGCGACGGTGTTCGCCTATTACGTCCGCGACCCGGAGCGCTACGGCGTGGTGGAGTTCGACGCCGCCGGGCGTGCGGTCGGACTCGAGGAGAAGCCCGCGCAGCCGCGTTCGCACTACGCCCTCACCGGACTCTATTTCTATGACGCCGAATGCGTCGCGATCGCCCGCGCGCTCGCGCCCTCGGCGCGCGGCGAGCTCGAGATCACCGACGTCAACCGCGCCTACCTCGCGCGCGGTGCGCTGCGGGTGGAGGTGCTCGGGCGCGGCGTCGCGTGGCTCGATACCGGCACGCACGCCTCGCTCCTGGCGGCCGCGAACTTCGTCGAGACCGTCGAGGCACGGCAGGGACTGAAGATCTGCTGCCCGGAGGAAATCGCCTACCGCCAGGGCTTCATCGACCGCGCCCAGCTCAAGCGGCTCGCCGAGCCGCTGCGGCGCACGGGCTACGGCGAGTATCTCGAGAGCATGCTCAACGAGCGCGTGTTCTGATGCGGGCCGAGCCGCAGCCGCTCCCCGGAGTGCTGCTGATCGAGCACCAGGTGCACGAGGATGCGCGCGGCGCGTTTTTCGAGAGCTGGAACGAGCGCGACTTCGCCGCCGCAGGAATCGATGCGCGCTTCGTACAGGAGAACGTCAGCCGCTCGCGGCGTTTCGTGCTGCGCGGCCTGCATTATCAGATCCCCCACGCCCAGGGAAAACTCGTGCGGGTGCTCGCCGGGGAGATCTTCGACGTAGTCGTGGACCTGCGCCGCTCTTCGCCCGGCTTCGGCAGGAGCCTCGCGCTCACGCTCGCTGCCGGGCGTGCGCAGACGCTGTGGGTGCCGCCGGGCTTCGCCCATGGCTTCCTCGCACTGAGTGACGATACCCGCGTGCAGTACAAGGTGACGGATTTCTGGTCGCGCGAGTCCGAGCGCACCCTCAGGTGGGACGACGCGGCGCTCGGCATCCGCTGGCCGCTGCCCGCGGGCGTGACGCCGCTGCTGTCGGTCAAAGACCGCGTCGGCGAGCCGCTCGACCGCGCCGAGTGCTTCCCGTGAGAGTGCTCGTCACCGGCGCCAGCGGCCAGCTCGGCTGCGCGCTCCTGGCCGCGGCGCCGGCCGGCACTGAGCTCAAGGGCTGCTCGCACGCCGAGCTCGACATCGCGGACGAGGCGCAGGTCGCGGCGCTGTTCCGTGAGTTCCGCCCGCAGCTCACCCTGAACGCCGCTGCATTCACCCGCGTGGATGCGGCAGAGGGCGCGCCCGAGGCTGCCGCGCGTGCCAATGCGGCCGGCCCGCGGGCGCTCGCCGCGGCCTGCCGCGCGAACGCCTGCTGGCTGACGCACGTCTCGACTGATTTCGTATTCGACGGGCTGCAGGGCCGGCCGTACGCACCCGACGCACAGCCGCATCCCCTGTCGGCCTATGGCCGCACCAAGCTGGATGGTGAGCGGGCCGTGCTCGGGGAGCATGCCGCGGGCTCGACGGTGGTGCGCGCCTCGTGGCTCTACAGCGCGACCGGCGGCTTCGCGGCGCGCATGCTGGCACTGATGAGCAGTCGGCCGCAGTTAAGTGTCGTGAGCGATCAGGTGGGCGCGCCGACCCACGCGGCGGGGCTCGCCGGGGTACTGTGGGCGCTCTCGATGCGCCGCGCCGCAGGGCTTTGGCACTGGTGCGATTCGGGAGTCGCGAGCTGGTACGACTTCGCCGTGGCGATCGGCGAGGAGGCGGTACGGGCGGGTGTTCTCAGCCGGGCGGCCGCCGTCGTGCCCATCGGCAGCGCCGACTATCCGACCGCGGCGGTGCGACCTGCCTACAGCGTGCTCAACAAGCGCGCCACCGAGCACCTGCTCGGCATCACCGCGCCCCACTGGCGCACGGCGCTGCGCGCGACGCTGGCCGGACTCGCTGGCGCTGCGGCAGGCGGGCAGCCGTGAAGCGGCTGCTCGTCACGGGCGGCGCCGGCTTCATCGGCGCGAACTTCTGCCACCACTGGTGCGCAGCACATCCTGCCGATCGGGTGGTGGTACTCGACGCTCTCACCTACGCCGGCAACCTCACCAGCATCGCGCCGCTCATCGACACCGGCAGGCTGCGCTTCGTGCGCGGCGACATCGGCGAGCGCGCCGGCCTCGAGGCGCTGCTCGCCGCAGAAGCCATCGATACGATCGTCAACCTCGCCGCCGAGTCGCACGTCGACCGCTCGATCGAGGATCCGGCGCAGTTCCTGCGCACCAACGTGCTCGGCACCGAGGTGCTGCTCGCCGCGGCGCGCCGCGTGTGGGGCGCGGATGCTGCGGCGCGCGGCTGCCGCTTCCATCATGTCTCGACGGACGAGGTATACGGCTCGCTGGATGCCGCAGCGGCGGCCTTCACCGAGAGCACCCCATACGCGCCGAGCTCGCCATACGCAGCCAGCAAGGCGGCGGCGGATCACCTGGTGCGCGCCTATGCGCACACCTTTGGTCTGCCTTGCACCATCAGCAACTGCTCGAACAACTACGGTCCCTACCAGTTCCCGGAGAAGCTCCTGCCGCTGTGCATTCTCAACATCCTCGAGGGCCGGCCGCTGCCGATCTACGGCGACGGCCTGCAGGTCCGGGATTGGCTGCACGTGAGCGATCATTGCCGCGCGCTCGAGACGATCCTCGAGCGCTCCGCGCCCGGGGAAACCTGGAACGTCGGCGGCGCGAGCCAGGAGCCGAACCTCACCGTGGTCGGTACGGTGTGCGAGCTCGTGGACCGGGCCTTCGCCGCCTCGGCATCGCTGCCGAAGCGTTTCCCGCGCAGCGCCCCGGCCCAGGGCAGGAGCGCGCGCAGCCTCATCCAGCACGTGCGCGACCGGCCCGGACACGACCGCCGCTACGCGGTCGATGCGGGCAAGATCCGCCGTCAGCTCGACTTCAGCCCGGCGACGGCGCTCGACCAGGGCCTGGAGACGACCGTGCAGTGGTACCTCGACAATGAGGGCTGGTGGCGCTCGGTGGTGAGCGGCGAGTACCGCCAGTGGTACGCCCGGCAGTACGCCGCCGAGCCATCCGGCGGCGAAGCCCGGTAGACTTGACCGTAAACCGACGTGACTGACTCAGCCCCGCATAACGATGCCGAGCGCGCCGCCCGCGCGCTGTTCCGCCGCGCGCGCCTCAACTACTGGTTGGGTCGCCGCAACGAGGCGCTGACGCTGTGCCGCCGCGCGGTGGATTGCGCCGACTACTCGCGTGCCTACACGCTCATGTCGCGCCTGTCCTTGCCCGGCGAGGACTATTTCCGCGTGCTCGGCCGCATCCACCGCTACCTGCGGCCGCGAACCTATCTGGAGATCGGCGTGTCGCGCGGCGACTCGCTGCGGCTGGTACAACCCGAGACGCGGGTAGTGGGGATCGATCCGCAGCCGAAGCTTGCGCAGGCGCCGCCGGCCAACGTGGCTATTTACCGCGAAACGTCCGACGATTTCTTCGCCAAGCACGATGCGCGCGCCGAGCTCGGCGGGCTGCCCGTCGAGCTCGCCTTCATCGACGGGCTGCATCACTTCGAGTACTCGCTGCGCGATTTCGTGAATGTCGAGCGCGCCTGCAGCCGCGCGTCAGTGATTCTGATCCACGACTGCTACCCGCTCGATGCACGCACCGCGCAGCGCGCGCAGGTGACCGGCTTCTGGAGCGGGGATGTCTGGCGGCTGTTGCTGCTGCTGCGAACCGTACGGCCGGATCTCACGGTACGCACCATCGCCACACCGCCCACCGGGCTTGGCATCGTGCTCAACCCCGATCCCGACTCACGCGTGCTGTCCGAGCGGCTCGCCGAGCTCACCGCCGAATACCTCGCCAAGGACTTTTCCGTGCTGGCCGCCGGCCAGGCGCAGGCGCTCGGTCTCATCGAGAACCGCTGGCCGGCGATCCGCGCGCTCATCGAGCAGCGACCGCGCTCCTGAGCAGCCGCGCCGCGGACGCAACGTCCGCCGTCAGCTCGCGCGCAGCCGATCCTCGAGGCGCGCACGCCAGGCGCGCACGTGCAGCATCACCTTCTTACGGATGCGGACGATGAACTTCAGCTCCTCGAACAGCCGCAGCAGCAGCGGCGCGGCCGAGCGCGGGATCCCCGGGCGGTACACATGCCCGCGGGCCAGCGTGCGCGAGCCGCGAAACTGCGGGTACATGCCGCGCACGCGTGACAGCTCCGCGCCGGGATCGACGCCCATCTCGGTGAGCTTGCGATAGAAGGCGGTCGGACGCCCGTCGCCGGTGCGGGTGTGGTCCATGGCGATCGCGTCCACTACGCAGATCGGATGGCGCCCGGCGATGTGACCGGCCCAGGCAAGATCGGTGCCCCAGGTGCTGCGCGTCATGCCGAAGGTGGGCAATAACTCGAGGATCGCGGCCTGCGAGAAGCACGGCGCCATGACCTCCACGAAACTCACCGCGCGCAGCACGCAGACGGGGTTGCGCACCAGGGCATTGATCGTCGTGTGCGTGAACCAGCGGAGCGCGGGCTGCGCGAGGTAGGTCGAGTACTGCTCGCAGAGCGTGAAGAAGCGCGACACGTCCCCCGGGCGCAGGTACACGTCATCATCCAGGAGCAGCAGGTAACGGTAGTTGCGCGCCGCTCCCTGCTCGCGCCAGAACTCGACAAAGCCATCGAGCTTGTTGAACCCGCCGCGCGAGTAGTATTCGGCGAGTTGCTCAGCGGGTGGGTCCGCGATGTACCAGCTGACGCAGCAGTCCCAGTTGCGCTGCGGATCCTCCTTGAGCAGCCGGCGATGCAGCGATCCGGCACCCGCCCGCACGAAGGTGAGATAGGGCCGCACGACCTGCGGCGCGGTCCCTGCCACCTTAGTCCTGCGCCTCCCGCGGCCGCCACGCCTGCGCGAGCTCCTGCTGCTTGCGCGGCGGCACCGGGTCGTAGTGGCTCAGCTCCATGGTGTAGGCGCCCTGGCCGCCGGTCAGCGCCTTGAGGCGCGACTGGTACTCAGAGATCTCGGCGAGCGGCACCATCGCCAGCAGCGTCGCACGCTGGCCGGGCAGCGTGTCGCTGCCGGAGATGCGCGCGCGCTTGGTCGCGAGGTCGCCGGTGATGTCGCCGATGGCGCTCGCAGGAGCTGTGATCTCGATGCGCATGATCGGCTCGAGCACGATCGGCGCAGCCTTCAGCAGCGCGTCCAGGAACGCCTTGCGCCCGGCGGACACGAACGCCACCTCCTTCGAGTCAACGGCGTGATGCTTGCCGTCGTAGACGATGACGCGCACGTCCTGCAGCGGGAAACCGGCGAGTGCGCCCTCGGTAAGCACCTGGCGCACGCCCTTCTCCACCGCCGGAATGAACTGGCCCGGAATGGCCCCGCCAACCACGTCGTCCACGAACTCGAAGCCCGCGCCGCGCGCGAGCGCCTCGACCTTGAGAAACACCTCGCCGAACTGGCCGGCGCCGCCGGTCTGCTTCTTGTGGCGGCAGTGCCCCTCGGCAGGCCGGGTGATGGTCTCGCGATACGGAATGCTCGGCGGGTGCGTCTTGACGTGCACGCCGTAGCGCTCGGCCATGCGCTCGAGCAGCACCCGCAGGTGAAACTCGCCCATGCCGTACAGCACCGTCTCGTTGACCGCCGCGTGATGCTCGATGCGTACGCAGGGATCCTCGGCGGTGAGCTTGTGCAGCGTGTCGGCGAGGCGCTGCTCATCGCCGCGCCGCTCCGGCTCGATGGCAAGTCCGAGCATCGGCGGCGGGAAAGTCACGGGCTTGAGGTGATACTGATCCTCGTCGTGCGAGTCGTGCAGCACCGCATCGAGATGCAGCTCATCGACCTTGGGCGTGGCGCAGATGTCCCCGGGCCCCGCCTCGGCGATCTCGACCGTGTCCTTGCCGAGCAGGCTGAAGAGGTGCGCGATCTTTACCGGCTTCCTCGCATCGCCGACGAACAGCTGGCTCCCCTGGCGAACCGTCCCCTGGTGCACGCGCAGCACGCCGAGCTTGCCGACGTACGGATCGATGCTCACCTTGAACACATGGGCGATCACGTGCCGGCCGGGGTCCGGCACCACCGGCACGGCTTCGGCGGCCTCGCCATTGCCCTTCAGGAACTGCGGCGGATTGCCTTCGGCCGGGTTCGGCATCAGTTTCTCGATGACCTCAAGCAGCTCCGCCACCCCGGCGCCGGTCTCCGCGGAGGTGAAGCACACCGGCACCAGATGCCCCTCGCGCAGCGCCTGCTCGAAGGGCTCGTGCAGCTGCTCGGGGGTGAGCTCCTCGCCCTGCTCGAGATACAGCGCCATCAGCTGCTCATCGAGCTCGACCACCTGGTCGATGATGTGGGTGTGCGCGGCCTCGACCGAGGAGAAGTCGGTCGCACGACCGCGCGGCTGAAAGAAGCAGTCCACCACCGAGTCGCCGCCGCCGGCGGGCAGATTGAGCGGCAGGCACTCGCCGCCGAAGGACTCGCGCAGCTGCTCGAGCACCTGGGCGCAGCGCGCGTCGCGGCTGTCGATCTTGTTGACGATGATGAGGCGGCACAGGCCGCGCTCGCGCGCGAAGTCCATCAGACGCTGGGTGAGAGTGTCGACGCCCGCCACGGCGCTCACCACGATTACCGCCGCCTCCACCGCCTCCAGCACCGACAGCGTCTTGCCGAGGAAGTCGGGATATCCCGGGGTGTCGATGAGGTTGATGCGCGTGCCGTCGGCGGTGAAGCTGCAGATCGCGGTATCGAGCGAGTGCTGTAGGCGCTTCTCCTGTGGATCGAAGTCGGAAATCGTGGTGCCGCGCGCCAGGCTGCCGCGACTGCGGGTGGCGCCGCCCTGCAGCAGCAGGGTTTCGGTGATCGAGGTCTTGCCCGCGCCGGCCGGGCCGACCAGCGCGATATTTCGGATGCCAGAAGTCGCGTTCCCCATGATGGATGCTCCCCGGCTTTATGCCTGTTCGTTGGACGCCCGCGAGGAGCATCACCGGTTTGCGGAAAGCCTACTCCCGGGAAGTACCGGCGGCTACTTCGGGGGTATCATGGGCTCATGAGCCAACCGAGCACGGCAGAAGCGCGGCGGCGTGCGCAGCATGAACGGCTGCAGCGCGCCCTTGATGAGGCGCTGGCGGACAGCTTCCCGGCGAGCGACCCGGTCGCCATCGTCACCTCGCAGGCGGAGGAGGACTGGGGCGAGGAGGAGCCCGCTACGGAGCCGTCAGCTCCAGCGTCGATCCGGCCTGATTCACGGTCGTGAGGACGATCGGGCGACGCCATACGCGCTGCAGATAGTCGAGGACCTTGCGGCTGCGCTCGATGTCGAGGCCCCGGGCGTCGACCTTGCTGTCGTGCACCAGTTCGAGCGTGCCGTCGGTGCGCACGTGCTGCGCTGAGACGATCGGCGCGCCGAAGTTGTACTTCGGCGCCAGCACCGCCTCGTGCAGCGCGGTCAGCTCGTGTTCCAGCACCTTGATCTGACCGTCGCTGCGCTGGCTGTAGCGGAACAGTCCGAGCTCGTCCGCCAGCTCGCGCGTCAGGTGATTGCGCACGAAGGCGAAATCGTCGTCCTGCTCCATGATGTGGCGCGCGGCCTCGAGCCCATCGTGCTCGACTATCTTCTCCCACATGGAGAAACCCAGGTGGTAGGGATTGACCGCGAGTGACACCTGCGCGTCGGCGGCGATCGGTCGCACCACGTCCGAGTGGCACTTGATCGCGTCCAGATAGGACTGCTGCGGGATGAAGTCGGCCTCACGCATGAGGCGCGCGTGCCAGTAGGACGCCCAGCCCTCGTTCATGATCTGCGTGGCGAACACCGGGTAGAAGTAGAACGACTCCTCGCGCACCGCGAGGAAGATGTCACGCTCCCAGCTCTCCATCTCGGGCGCGTAGTTGGCCACGAACCACAACAGGTCGCGCTCCGGGTGCGGCGGCAGCGGCGCGCGCTTCTTCGCCTCCACGTTGCTGGCAGCCGCCGGGTCGAGCGCCGCGAAGCGCTTGCGGAAGCTGTCGTCGGCCAGCACCTTCGGCTCCTCGAGATACTCTGCGTAGCGCTCGCGGCGCAGCGCCTGGTCGACGTCGATGTGCTGCTCGAGGGCAAGCGCCGCATCCAGCACCGCCTCGACGCGCTGCGCGCCGTGCGTCTCGATGGTCTGCTGAATCGCCCGCGCGTGGTTGGCGGCGTGCTCGACGATGTGCTCGCTCACCTGCTCCTGGCAGCGGCGAAACAGCAGGTTGTTGCGCGAGAAATCCGCGTGCCCGAGCACGTGCGCGGTCACCAGGATGTTCTCCGCGAGGCCGTTGCTGGCGGCGAGGTAGGCGTGTCCGGGATTGCCGGGGAACACCACCTCGAAGAGGCGCGAGTGGCCCATGCGGCGCTGGATGAGCTGGTAGATGTAGCGCACGCCGAACGACCAGTGCGGCATGCGCACCGGCAGCCCGTACACGGCGATCTCCATCATGAAGCTGTCGGGTACCGCCTCGAAATCGACCGGATGAAACGCCAGCCCGGAACGGGCCGCCAGGTCCTCGATGCGCCGCACGTAGTCGCGCCAGTCGACACTCATCGGGGGCGCTCCGCGCGGCGTGTCGCTGTGTCGCTCATGTGTCCTGGGGCGCCTCCGCCGAGAAGAAGTTACGCACCGCGCCCCACACGTCATCGAAATCGTTGAGTGCGTAGCTGCCGGCGGCGACGCCGGCGCCGCTGAGCTCGGCCCACAGCTTGCCGCACTCGGTGGCGAGCTGTCTCGAGAGGCCCGAGGACACCTCGACGTAGCCAGTGAAGCAGGTGTCGGCGGCGATGGAGGCGAGCGCGGTGCGCGCCTCAGCCGCATCGCTCACCGAATTGTCGCCGTCGGAGGCGTAGAAGAGATAGATGTTGCAGCGGCCCGGGTTGTAGCGCGCATCGATGAGCTCGCGCACCTTGAGCAGTCCCGTCGAGGTGACGGTGCCACCGGTACCCGAGACCTGGAAGAACTCGGGCTCATTGAACTCCCACGCCTCGGTGGTGTGCGCCACGAACACCGTCTCGAGCGAGCGGTACTCGCGCCGCAGGCCCTGCACCACCCAGAAAAAGAACGTCTTGGCGAGCTTGCGATCGCGGTCGGACATGCTGCCGGAGACGTCCAGCATGAAGAACACTACCGCGTGGATCGCCGGTTGCTTGCGCCGCGCCAGCTGGCGGAAGCGCAGGTCCTCGTCGGTGAAGGTCTGGGTGGCGCCCGGAGCGCCGCGGCGCTTCACCAGCTCCTTGAAGGAGCGGCGCCGATCGAGGCGCGAGCGCGCCCCGCGCCGATCCCAGCCCTCGCGCGTCCAGTCGGTCTCCTCGGACGGTCCGACCCGCGCCTTGAGGTTCGGCAGCTTCATCTCCTCCCACAGCCAGTCGACGATGTCGTCGACCTTGAACTCGAGCAGCAGTTGCACTTCGCCCTGGTCGCGGCCGCCGGCGCCCTTCTCGCCCTGGCCTTGCTGGTTGGCCGGATCCGAGAACACATCGCCCGGCTTGGCCTTGCCCTGCCCCGCACCCTGGGACTCCTCGGCGCGCCGCAGCCGGAAGTGGTAATGCTCGAGCATGCGCACCGGCACGCGCACGGTGCGCGCACCGTCGTTGATCACTTCGCCGCCGGCGATGATTTCGGGGAGATTGGCGCGTACCGCCTCGCGCACCTTCTCGTCGTGCCGCAGCCAGTCGCGCGCGCCACGCGAGAAGAGCTCGTACCACTTCGCGGCACTGAGCGGGGGTTGTCCGCCGCCGTTCCCGCCCTCGTCGTCCATAGGCTTTACTGGTACTCCTTTTTTGCCAGCGGCGCTACTGCTACTCCTGCGCCAGAAGCGTCGTCACGTAGCTGAGCGCCTCCTTGGCACTGTGCTCGTCGTAGCCGTACTCGCTCACCAGCCGCTGCTGCACCACCGAGATCTTCTGGCGTGCCTCATCGTCCGGGCGTGCGGTCGAGGTGACGAGCCGCAGCACGTCGCGGCGTTCCTCGAACAGGTACTGCTCGATGGCCTCGCGCATGCGCGCGTGGCTCGCGAGCTTGAACTTCTCGCCGGCCTTGAACGCCACCATCGCCTTGCGCACCACTTCCTGGCGGAACGACAGCTTGCCCGAGTCCGACACCTTGATCTTCTCCTCGACCGAGCGCAGGAAGCGCTCATCCGCCGCACGCGTCTCGCCGGTGATCGGATCGGTGACCTGGCGGTGATCGAGCGACGCCTCGACCTCGTCGAGATACTTCTCCAGCAGCTGCTGCGCCTCCGCCTCGAAGGAGGCGAACATCGCCCGGTGCACGTCCTCCTTGACCCAACGGTTGTAGAACTCCTTGCGCGCCGTGACCAGGTGGTCGATCCAGGCCTTCTTCTGCTTGGCGTCCATGCGCGCGTCGCTCTCGATGGAGTCCTTCAGTGCCAGCAGCAGCTCCATGCTGGTGAGGCTATGGGTGTTGCCGCGGGTGATGGCATTGGAGATCGCATTGATCACGAAGCGCGGGCTCACCCCGGTCATGCCCTCCTCCGGCACCTCGGTGCGCAGCCGCTGCGCCTCGTTCTCCGGCATGCCCTCGACCGCCTCGCCGGCATACAGGCGCAGCTTCTTGCCGACATCGAGCCCCTCGCGTTCCGGCTTCACGAGGCGGGTGAGGATCGCAAACACGGAGGCCAGATTCAGCACGTGCGGGTCGAGGTGCACGTTGCGAAACGCGGGCGCGCCCGAAACCAGCTTCTGGTAGATGCGCGACTCGTCGCGGAATGAGAGCGCATAGGGGATCTTGATGATCACCATGCGATCGAGCAGCGCCTCGTTCTCCTTCTCCTGCAGGAATTTGTGGAACTCGGCGAGATTGGTGTGCGCGAGGATGGTCTCGTCGAGGTGGATCAGCGGGAAGCGCGATACCTTGACGTTCTTCTCCTGCGTCAGGGTGAGCAGCAGGTAGAGGAACTCGCGCTTCACCTTCAGGATCTCGATCATCTCCAGCACGCCGCGGCTCGCGGCGTACACCGCGCCCGACCACGACCAGGCGCGCGGGTCGCCCTCATCGCCGATCTGCGCCACCTTGGCGAGATCCACCGAGCCGACGAGGTCGGCGATGTCTGCGGTGGTGGGATCGTGTGGCGCATAGGTGCCGATGCCGACACGCGAGGCTTCGTTGAGGAACACGCGCTCCACCGGCACGCGCACGAAGTCGCCCTCGAACTCGCGCTCGACGAAGTCGCGCGCCCACGGCGACAGCTCGCCCTGCACGGCGACGCCGTAGCGCTCGCGGAACTCGGGACGCAGACTCGTCGGGATCAGATTGAGCGGATTCTCGCGCAGCGGCGAGCCGCGGATCGCATACAGCGCGCCTTCATCCGTGCGGCTGTACTCCTCGAGCCCGCGCTTGAGGAGAATCGCCACCGTGGACTTGCCTCCCGAGGGCGGCCCGAGCATCAGCAGCAGGCGCCGGCCGACGTCCGAGCCTGCGGCCGCGGCCTTGAAATAATCGACCACGCGCGACAGCGGCTCGTCGATGCCAAACAGCTCGTGCTTGAAGAGCTCGCGCGCCCGCACGTTCTCGGCGGCATCGCCCGGTGCGTTGCGCCCGTGCCAGCGCAGCATGTCCCAGATGTACTCATGGCTCGAGCGCGCGAGCGCGCCGGGGTTAGCAGGCAGGATGTTGGCGAGAAACTCACCGAACGTTCCTTCCCAACGCTGCGCGCGATGCAGCTTGCTGAAGGAGCTGAGGGTTTCGATGAAATTGCCCCGAGAATCCGAGTCAGATCGCATCTTCACTTCCTCCATTGAGGTCTCATCCGTCCCTGGATGCCGGTCCGCCGGTTAGATCCGCCTGGGCTTTAACCTAGTCCCAACGTGCTAAACAAAAAGTGATGGCCTTCTGATCCTTGTGGCCTGATTACGTTAAGAGTGTCACAGCAACAGATTGTTCACGCCAGAGGGCCGCAGTGCCACCGGCCCGCGCCGCGGAGCGCCTTAAGAATCATCCCCACGCGCTTAAGTGGCTGATTGCAAAGCGCGCCCGAGCCCCTGGCGGGCGGCGCATCCGCCACCGCCTCGGGAGGAAGCTGGCCACCGCGCGCGGCACGCGCGCGCCGCGCTGGCGGTCGCAGCCGCCGGGGCCGCACACGCCGCCCGGCCGAGCGGACCGGCCTACCGGCAAGGCAGCCGGCGTGCCGTGCGGCTGTGCCGCGGCGCGGTAAATGCGCGAAGCGAGCAGTGCTTCCGAATTTGGGAATCGTCGTCGCCGCGCCCCGACGCAGCCTGTCGTTATTGTGAACTGACGCACTGCGCTGTCTTCCACGCTACATATCCTCCATTGGCGAGGAGCCCCGCGTGGCGCATTTGTGAGCCGCGGCGCCCTCACTTCACGGACGGAGGAGATTCTCTAGCTTCGTCAGTGACCGCAAAACCGGTGGGAGACACGCCCCGTGCCCAGTGCAGCATCCAGATCGTCCCGCAACCCGGCGGCAAGCACGCCAGCGGGCGCGATCGGCACACCGGGGAGCGCACAGCCCACCGTCGATGTCACCGCGATCACCTCGCGCGACGATTTTCTCCTCGAGCTCGGCCAGGCTCTCGGTGGCCAGGCCTCCATCCGGCCGGTGGATTCGGTCGATGCGGCGCTCGCCAGCCTCACCGGCGGCGCCAAGCGCGGCCAGGTGCTGGTGCTCGACGCACTCGATGCCAACGAGGTGCGCCCGACGGTCGATGCCGTACAGAGCCGCGCGCCGCAGGCCGTCATCCTGGTATTCGCCGCCGAGGCGCTCGAGCGGCAGGTGGCCGCGGCCGTCAAGGGCTCGAAGGCCTTCGCCGTGCTGCCCTCGCCGATCGACACGCGCAAGACGCAGGCCATATTTGCCGGAGTGATCGAGGAAGCCACGGCACGCAGGAGTGCTGCCGCAGTCGGCGCCACCGCCGCAGCGCCCGCGGCGGAATTCACGCTCGGTGCCTTCAGCCCCCGCTCGGCCGAGGCCCTCGCGCTCGAGGCAGGTGGCGGCAAGGGGCGCTTGATCGGCATCGCAGCCGGCATCGCGGCGGCGCTCGCCCTCGCCGGCGCCGCGCTCTGGTATTTCACGCGCGCCCCCGGCCCGGCGCACGTCACGGCAACGGCAACGGCACCGCCGCCGCCCACTGCAACGCCGGCTGCGGCCGCTGCACCGGCCCCGGAGGCCGCGCTCGCTCCCACACCCACGGCCGATCTCTCGATCATCCAGGGCAAGGTCGATGAGCTGCTCGAGAAGGCCCGGCTCGCGATCCGCGAGCGACGCTACACCGAGCCGGCCGGTGACAATGCGCTGCTCTACTACCGCTCAGCGGTCGCCGCCAATGCCTCCAACGGCGAGGCGCGGGACGGCCTGCAGCGCGTCGCCGGCGTGATCGCCGGACGTTTCGATGAAGCCCTGAATGCCGGGCACCTGGACGAGGCAGCTCAGAGTCTCGCCAACTTCAAGGCCGCGGTCCCGGACGATCCGCGCGTCACGGATCTCACCGCCCGCCTCACCGGCGCACAGCTGGCCAAGGCCCTGGCCGACGGCAACCTCGATCGCGCCGCCGGACTGCTGCGCCAGGCGCAGCAGTCCGGTACGTTGCCCGCCGATCAGCTCGCCAAGTGGCAGAAGGACATCGCCCGCCGCCAGGACGAGGTGCGCGTTGAGCGCCTGGCGAGCCTGGCGGATGAGCGCCTCCGCGACGGCAAGCTGATCGAGCCCGCCGACGACAGCGCCAAGTACTACGTTCACCAGCTGCTCAGCAGCGCGCCGGCTAATCCCAACGCACAGCGCGCCGCGCACGACCTCGCCGCCGCCTGCCTGCACAAGGCACGCGACGCGGCGCTGGCGAAGAACACCGCCGAGCAGGACCGCTGGCTCAACGAGGCACGCGCCGCTGGCGCCACGCCCGCCGATATCAGCGCCTTCCAGCGCGACCTCGCGGCATCGCGGGTCAAGGCGACTCAGGCAGAGGGCGATCGCCTGGCGCAGCTGGCGCGCGACCGGCTGCGCGACGGTCGCCTCACCGACCCCGCCCAGGACAGCGCCGCCTATTACCTGACGCAGTTGCAGGCGACCGATCCGGACAATGCGACCATGATCGGTACGAGTCACGACCTGGCGAAGCAGCTCCTCGAGCGCGCCCGCGCCTCGCTCCAGGCCGGCAAGAGCGCCGATCAGGATCTCGCGGCAGCGCGCCACTGGGGAGCCGATCCGAAGGACGTTGCCGCCGTACAGCAGACGCAGGCGGCGCCCAAGGCCGGCGGCGTCGATCCCGCGACGCTATCCGCGAGCCTCAAGGCGATCAAGACCGTGCCCCCCGAGTATCCGCAGAGCGCCCTCGAGCGGCGCGTGGCCGGCAGCGTGATCCTGTCCTTCACCGTCGACACCAAGGGCGAGACCCGCGACGTGCAGGTCGTGCAGTCGACGCCGCCGGGAACCTTCGACCGCGCCGCCGTGGCCGCCGTGAAGCACTGGCGCTACCAGCCGATGGTCGTCAACGGCACCGCGGTCGAAGTGCCGGCCAGGACGCTGGTGCGTTTCGAATTGCCGAAGTAACGCCGCACAACGAGTGGAGAGCACAGATGAACCTGAGCGGCACTGAGCGTCGTCGCCAACTAGTCACCGCCGGTATCGGCACGGTGCTCACTCTGGTGATGGGCATGGTGCTGTTCATCGGCTTCCGTCTCGCCACCCAGATGCGCGCCAACATCAACGCGCTGCAGACGGCGAGCACGCTGCAGACCTATCCCGACGAAATCACGCAGCAGCTCACATCACTCCGTGACCGCCTCGAGGCACGCGCTTACTCCGGCCAGGCGCTCGCCGACCTGCAGGGCACGGTGCGGCGCTTCGACCGGCAGCTGAAGGACCTCAACGCCTCCGGCTACGTGCGCTCGCCCGAGCTCACCCGCTCGCTGCAGCTGTGGCGCGAGTACGGACCGGTGATCGAGCCGGTAGTGGCCTTCAACGGCCAGCCGTACGTGGATTCCGACAGCGCCGGCAGCTCGCTGTCGCGCGAGGGCCGCTCGCACTACGCCGAGGTGAAGCGCGCCCAGCTGTTTGCCATCGACAACGCCAAGGCGCTGCAGGGCCAGCTGGCCACGCTGGCCGCCTCCCTGCAGAACGACTCCTCGAACGCCGCCGCCAACCTGCGCACCCTGCTGTCGGCCGGCGTGCTCGCCGCGCTGGTGCTGGCCGCGGTAGCGGCGTGGTTCCAGCTGACGCGCTCGCGTCACGAGCGCGTCGCGCGCGAGGCGCAGGAGCAGACGCGCGACATCCTGCGTACGGTGCGCGAGGGCTTCTTCCTGCTGGATGCCAACTATCGCATTGGCGCGGTGTGGTCGGATGCGCTGACACGCATGTTCGCGCGCGATGACTTCTCCGGGCTGTCCTTCGACGACTTGCTGAAGAACCTGGTGCCACCGGCGACACTCGCCACGGCCACCAAGTACATCAAGCTCCTGTGGGGCGAGCGCGCCCACGAGAACCTGATGAAGAGCATCAACCCGCTGGGGCAGCTCGAGATCACCATGGACAACGGCCACGGTGGCAGGGAGACCCGCTACCTGCAGTTCGACTTCCACCGCGTCATGGGACCGGCCGGCATCAAGCACGTGCTGTGCGCGGTCGGCGACATCACCTCCAGCGTGCTGCTGGCGCGCGAACTGCAGGAATCGCAGGAGAACGCCAACGCGCAGGTCGACATGATGCTGGCGATGATGCACGTCGACCCGCTGCAGCTGGTCTCGTTCCTCGACGGCGCCGAGACCGGGCTCAAGCTCGTCAACACCATCCTCAAGGAGCCGGCGCGCACCGACGCCGAGTTCCGCAAGAAGCTCACCGGGTTGTTCCGCGAGCTGCACTCGATCAAGGGCGAAGCCTCGGCGCTCAGCCTGTCGAGCATCGCCCACCGGGTGCACGCGCTCGAGGACATCGTCAGCGAGCTGAAGAAGAAAGCGGAGCTCTCCGGCAACGACTTCCTGCCGATGGTGCTGAAGCTCGACGAGCTGCTGGCGCACCTGCGCTCGGTGCGCGAGATGGCCGGGCGCCTGACGGCGCTCAAGGACAGCGCCGCGACTGCGGCGGCCAGCCAGATGCACCACACGCAGACGCATCACACGGTCGCGCCGCCTCCGCCGCCGGCGCCCCGCACGCCGCCGAGCCAGCCGGCCGCACCGCACGCCGCGGCGGCGCGCACCGCGGCCCAGTACACGCGCCGCGCCGAGGATCTCGCGCCCACACTGCATGCCCTGGCTGAGCGTCTGGCGCAGGACCAGGGCAAGCGTTTCCGTCTGAAGCTCGCCGGCCTCACCGACGTACCCGCCCCGTTCGTTGCGACGGTGAAGGACTGCCTGATCCAGATGCTGCGCAACTCCGCCGTGCATGGCATCGAGGACGTCGCGACGCGGCAGGCGGCCGCGAAAGAAGAGGTCGGCGTCGTCAAGGTCGAGTTCCGCCGCTCCTCGGAGGCCTACGAGCTGATATTCGAGGATGACGGCGCCGGCATCGCCACCGAAAATCTCAAGGCCGCCGCGGTGCGCCAGCAGCTGGTCACCGAGGAGGAGGCCGCCGTCATGGATACCCGCACGACCATGGCGCTGATCTTCCGTCCGGGCTTCTCCACGCAGCAGGAAGTCTCCATGGATGCCGGCCGCGGCGTCGGCATGGACGTGGTGGCGCGCTCGGTGTACGCGCTCGGCGGCAAGATCGCCGTCAGCACCCATCCGGGCAAGTACACGCGCTTCAAGATCACGCTGCCCGCCGGCCAGGCCGGCAACAGTGCGGTCGCCTGAGCGTAGTCCCCCAGATGAACGCGCGGCGCTCTTTCAAGCTGTTGATCGTCGACGACTCGAACATCATGCGCCGGCGCATCGAGCGCTCGCAGCAGTTCGAGGAGCTGCAGCTGGTCGGCATGGCCGGCAACGGCGTGGATGCGATCGAGCTGTTCAAGAAAACCGATCCGGACGTCGTCACCATGGACCTGACCATGCCGCGCATGGACGGCATCGAGTGCATAAGCCAGCTGGTGGCGCTGAAGCCGGCGGTGCGAATCCTGGTGATCTCGGCGCTCGCCGACAAGGCGACCGCGGTCGAGGCCATGGAGAAAGGGGCGAACGGCTTCCTCAATAAGCCCTTTACCGACCGGCAACTGAACGAAGCCATTGCCGATCTGATGCGTTGAAGCGGGATACACGGCGCATGTTGTACGAACAGGAGCTCAAGACCTTCGTCGACGGAACGACGAACTTCTTCGAGGTAGCGGCCCAGCAGCCGGCCTCGATCGGCTCCCCTTACCTGCTCGAGGGCGCCCCACAGGTGCACGAGTACACCGGCGTCATCAACATCTCCGGCAAGCGCGAGGGGGTAGTGTTCTTCACCGCACCCAAGGCGATGCTGACCGTGCTGCTGATGAAGATGCAGGAAAACGATTTCAGCCACGAGACCATGCGCGATCTGGTCGGCGAGGTCGCCAACACCATCTCCGGCAACGCGCGCCGCGACTTCGGCCGCGAGTTCGTGATCTCGGTACCATGCGTGCTGACCGGCGAGAAGCGACCGGAGCTGCCGGTGAAGCCCGGGATGCGCTCCTTCATCATCCCCATCAACTGGCGCAGTCACTCGGCGAAGCTGGTCGTCTCGCTGACCTAGCGCACCGCGCGACGCTGCACCCCATGGGCACCATCCGCGGCGAGATTGCCCGGCAGGCTCTGCTCCCCAAGCGGATTGGCATCGTGGTCGGTGTGGCCCTGCTGCCGTTTGTCGCTGGCATGCGTGACGCGCAGTCCGAGCTTCACGCGCACGCGATTGGCGTCTTCGCGTTCGTGTTACTGCCCGTGCTCCTCGGCGCCGTCACGGTGATGACCTGGATGACCCGGGGAATACTCTGTCCCAGGTGCCGCAAGCCATTTGGCTGGTCGGCGCTGCGCATGTACGACAGAGGACGGTGGAGCAAGGCGATCGAGTCCTGCCCGCACTGCGACGTCGACCTGGACGAGCGGATGCCGGCTCAGTCCCCGTCGGCGCGCAGCCGATAGCCCACGCCCGTCTCGGTTATGAGGTAGCGTGGCTGGCGCGCATCGGGCTCGAGCTTGGCCCGCAGATTCTTGATGCACACCCGCAGGGAGCGCGAGTCATCCTCGTGTCCCGGACCCCACACCTCGCGGATCAGCTGCCGCTGCATGACGATTGAGCCGAGCTGCCGGGCGAGGCAGCCGAGCACCCGGTACTCGAGCGGCGTGAGGTGCAGCTCGCCCTCGGCACCGTGCGCCTCGCGCCGAGCAAGGTCGACGCGCGTGGCGCCGAACCTGAGCACCGCGGACGGCGTGGCGTGTGTCACCCGGCGCAGTGCCGCACGCAGCCGCGCCAGCAGCTCCGGAGCGCTGAAGGGCTTGGTGATGTAATCGTCGGCGCCGGCATCGAGAGCTGCAACCTTCTGCTCCTCCATGGTGCGCGCGGACAGCACCACGATCGGCACCGGCGACCAGGCGCGCACGCGGCGAATCACCTTGAGCCCGTCGCCATCCGGCAGCCCCAGGTCGATGAGCAGCAGATCCGGCTTGTGACTGCGTGCCTCGATCTCGGCGCGCAGCGCGGTGTCGGCCTCGATGCAGCGATAGCCCTCGGCGGCGAGCAGCACGCGCAGCACCGCACGGATTCCGGGCTCGTCCTCGATCACCAGCACCTGATGCATCGCCTCGGTCATGCCAGCGTCTCGCTGCCCGCGCGCATCGGCGGCACGGTCGGGCCCTCCGTGGCCGGGAGCGTGAACACGAAGCGCGCGCCTCCGCCTTCGCGGCGCTGCGCCTCGATCTCGCCGCCGTGCGCGCGCACGATCGCCTGCGCGATGGCGAGCCCGAGTCCTACGCCGACTACGGCGCCCTCGCCGCTGCCACGCTGAAACTTCTCGAACAGGCGCGCCGGATCCCCGGCCGGCAGCCCCGGCCCATCGTCCTCGACGGACACCTGCACGACCTCTCCGGCCGGTACCGCGGACACCAGGACGCGGGTCCCGGGCGGGGTGTACTTGGCGATGTTGTCGAACAGGTTGGCGAGCAATTGCACGATGAGCGTCGCGTCCACCCACACCTCCGGCAGGTCCGCCGGCAGGCGGGTCTCCACGCGGTGGGCGGCAAGCTGCGCCTGGTAGCGCGTCAGGGCGCTGCCGAGCAGATCATCGAGCGTCTGCCAGTCACGCCGCAGCACCACCTGGCCGGACTCGAGGCGAACCAGGTCGAGAACGTTCGACACCAGCTCCGACATCTCGCGCGCCGTGGTCTCGACGGAGCGCGCCAGCGCGGCACGCGTCGCCTCATCGAGCGTTGCGCCGTGCTGCGCGAGGGTGCTGCCGGCGCCGGCCATCACCGCCAGCGGCGTGCGCAGATCGTGCGAGATCGACGACAGCAGCGTATTGCGCAGCGTCTCGCGCTCCGCGGCGAGGCTCGACTGCACCGCCGCCTCCGCGAGGTGTGCGCGCTCCAGAGCCACCGCGATCTGTCCGGCGAAGGTCTCGAGCAGGTGACTTTGTTCCGGCAGCAGCACACGGCGTGCGTTATAGGGCAGCACCGCCAGCACGCCCATCGTGCGCTGTTCGTCGCCGAGCGGCACGTACAGGCCGCGTGCCGCCGGCAGCGTATCGGAGCCGAGGCCGGCGCGGCGGCCGTGATCAGCGACCCATTGCGCCACCGCCAGATCGGCGCCGCGGAACGAGCTGTCGAGCGGCGCTTCCTGCGGGTAGCCGAGTTTGCCGCCCGCATCCGGCAGCAGCACCGTTGCGCGGCACTCGAACACCTCCGCGACGTGTCGCACTGCTACCCGCGCCATGGCGGTGAGGCCGCGCGTGACGGACAGCTCGCGGCTCATGGCGTACAGCAGCGCCGTGCGCCGCTCGCGCGCGCCGGCCACGCGTGTCTGCTGGCGCACGCTGGCCGTGAGGGTGGCGATCACGAGCGCAATGGTCACCATGGCGCCGAAGGTGACGAGGTACTGCACGTCCGACACCGCGAACGAGTAGCGCGGCGGGACGAAGAAGAAATCGAAGCTCGCCACGTTAAGGAGCGCCGTGAGCGCCGAGGGCCCGCGCCCGAGCCGGAGGCCCGCCACCGTTACGCCGAGCAGATAGATCATCACGAGGTTGGAAAGCTCGAAGTGCGGGTACATGCCGGCCGCCAGCAGCGTGCATGCAACGGTGATCGCGCCCGCCCAGGCGTAGCGGTCCCAGCGCATCGGCGGGGACGCATCTAGCTGCCCCGGCGCGGTGCGTGCGGCCGGCGCCGGTGAGTCGCGGCCAGCAGAGGCGATCAGCACTACGTCGAAGCCGCGCGCGCGGCGCACCAGCTCGGTTGCGGTCGAAGGACGCAGCCATGCTCGCCAGCCGCGCCGTTTCGGGGCGCCCACGATCACCCGCGTCGCATGGCGCGTCTGGGCGTACTCGAGCAGCGCGTCCGCGGCCGAGGGACCGCCGAGGGTCACGGACTCGGCACCCAGAGACTCAGCGAGCCGCAGTACGTCGATGCGGCGATTGCGTTGTGCGTCGGATAGGCGCAGCAGCAGCGGCGTCTCGACGTATACCACGGTCCACTCAGCATCGAGCGCATCCGCCATGCGCTTGCCGGCACGCACCAGCTGCTCGGCCTGCTGGTCCGGCCCGACGGCGACCAGCACCCGGTCGCGTGCCGCCCGCGCCTGGCCGCGTTCGGCCGGCAGCTCGCGCGAGGCGGCCTCGACCCGGTCCGCCACCCGGCGCAGCGCGATCTCGCGCAGCGCCATGAGATTCTGCTTGCGGAAGAAGCGCTCGACGGCGGTGCCCGCCTGGCTGGCGACGTAGACCTTGCCGGCGTGCAGCCGCGCGATCAGGTCATCCGGCGGCAGGTCGATGAGCTCGATGTCGTCGGCCTCATCGAACACGTGATCGGGAAGCGTCTCGCGCTGGCGTATGCCGGTGGTCTGATAAATAAGATCGTTGAGGCTCTCGAGGTGCTGGACGTTCACCGTGGTCCAGACGCCCACCCCGGCGGCGAGCAGCTCCTCGATATCCTGCCAGCGTTTGGGATGGCGCGGCGCCGGCTCGCCGCCCACGAGATTCGAGTGCGCCAGCTCGTCCACCAGCAGGATCTCGGGGCGGCGGGCGAGCGCTGCGTCGAGGTCGAACTCCTGGCGCACGATGCCGCGGTAGCCGACCGGCAGCGTCGGCAGGCGCGGCAGGCCCTCCATCAGCCGCTCGGTCTCGATGCGACCATGCGGCTCGACGTATCCGACCAGCACTTCGGTGCCGGCAGCGCGCAGGTTGCGCGCTGCCTCGAGCATCGCGTAGGTCTTGCCGACGCCGGCGGAGGCGCCGAAGAAGATTCGCAGCCGCCCGCGCTTCTTGCGCTCTTCTTCGGCCTTGACTCGCTCGAGCAGTTGGTCGGGGTCAGGCCGGACTTCGGCCATGCGCGGTCATTTCAGCGCGTCCAGTGCCAGATTCAGCTCCAGAACGTTGACGCGCGGCTCTCCCAGGACTCCGAGCAACCTACCCTCCGTATGCGCGGCAATCAATGCCTGCACGCGTGCCGCGGGCAGCCCGCGCGCGCGCGCTACCCGTCCCGCCTGGTAGTCGGCCGCCGCAACGCTGATTTCGGGGTCGAGACCGCTGCCCGAGGCGGTGACGAGATCGACCGGGATCGGGGCCTTGTTGTCCGGGTCCGCGGCATGCAGCGCATCGATGCGCGGCTTGATGGCATCGGTCAGAGCGGGATTCAGCGGCCCGAGATTCGAGCCGGTAGAGGCGGTGCCGTTGTAGGGCTGCGGCGTAGTAGCCGAGGGACGGCTCCAGAAATACTTCGGCTCCGCGAAATTCTGCCCAATCAGCTTCGAGCCGATCGGTTTCCCGTCCTTGAGGATCAGGCTGCCGTTTGCCTGGCGCGGAAAGAGCGCCCGTCCGATCCCGGTGACCACGAGCGGATAGACGATGCCGGTGATCACCGTGAGGATCACGAACAGGACGATCGCTGGACGGAAGAGTGAGGTCATGTGCTTACTTCCCCGAGCGTCATACCAGGTGGACTACCACGAGCGCCATATCGATCAGCTTGATGCCCACAAAGGGGATCAGGATGCCTCCCAGCCCGTAGATCAGCAGGTTGCGCCGCAGCAGCACGGCCGCACCCAGGGCACGGTATTTGACCCCCTTAAGCGCCATCGGAATCAGCGCGACGATGATCAGCGCATTGAAGATGACTGCCGCGAGGATGGCCGAGAATGGGCTCGCGAGACGCATGATGTTGAGCGCATCGAGCTGCGGATAAGTCGTTGCGAATGCTGCGGGAATGATCGCGAAGTACTTCGCGACATCGTTTGCGATGCTGAACGTCGTGAGCGAGCCGCGCGTCATCAGCATCTGCTTGCCGGTCTCCACGACCTCGATGAGCTTGGTCGGGTTGGAATCGAGGTCGACCATGTTGCCGGCCTCTTTAGCCGCCTGCGTGCCGGTGTTCATCGCCACCGCCACGTCGGCCTGGGCGAGTGCCGGCGCGTCGTTGGTGCCGTCACCGGTCATCGCCACCAGCTGTCCCTGCGCCTGATGCTCGCGGATGAGTTTCAACTTGGCTTCTGGGGTCGCCTCGGCTAGGAAGCCGTCGACGCCGGATTCGGCGGCGATCGCCGCCGCAGTGAGCGGATTGTCGCCGGTGATCATCACCGTCCTGATACCCATGCGGCGCAGCTCGCCGAAGCGCTCGCGGATGCCGCCCTTGACGATGTCCTTGAGCTCGATGATGCCGAGCACCCGCGGCCCGTCGCTCACCAGGAGCGGTGTGCTGCCGCGCCGCGCGACCTCGTCCACCGCGGTCTGCACGGCCCGCGGAAACACCTGACCGAGCCGCTCGACCTGGCGGCGGACGGCATCAGCTGCGCCCTTGCGCACCTGACGCTCACCGATGTCGACACCGCTCATGCGAGTGTGTGCCGAGAACGGCACGAAGGTCGCATGGAGTGAGGCCAGATCGCGCTCGCGAAGGCGGAAGCGCTGCTTGGCGAGCACGACGATGCTGCGCCCTTCCGGTGTCTCGTCCGCGAGCGAGGCGAGCTGCGCGGCGTCCGCGAGCTCCTCCTCGGTGACACCCGCGGCCGGGATGAACGTCGATGCCTGCCGGTTGCCGAGCGTGATGGTGCCAGTCTTGTCGAGCAGCAGCACATCCACGTCGCCCGCGGCCTCGACCGCCCGGCCGGAGGTGGCGATCACGTTCGCCTGCATCATGCGGCTCATCCCCGCTACGCCAATCGCGGACAGCAATCCGCCGATGGTGGTCGGGATGAGGCATACCAGCAGCGCGATCAGCGCCGTGATCGTGATGGGCGTCCCGAGCTTGGCGACCATCACACTATAGAGCGAGTACGGCAGCAGCGTCGCCGTCGCAAACAGGAACACCAGCGTCAGCGCCACGAGCAGGATAGTGAGCGCGATCTCGTTCGGCGTCTTCTGTCGCTTCGCACTCTCGACCATCGCGATCATACGATCGATGAAGGTCTCGCCCGGATTGGCCATGATGCGCACGATGAGCCAGTCCGACAGCACGCGCGTGCCGCCGGTCACCGAGGAGAAATCGCCTCCGGACTCCCGGATGACGGGCGCGGATTCGCCGGTGATCGCGCTCTCGTCCACGGACGCCGCGCCGTCGATGACCTCGCCGTCACCGGGGATGAACTCGCCCGCTTCCACCAGCACGACGTCACCCTTGCGCAGCAGGTCGCCACGCACCCGCGATTGGCGCGTGCGGTCGGCCGGACCGGCCAGTTTCCGCGCCATCACGTCCTGCTTCAAGCCGCGCAGTGCCGCAGCTTGCGCCTTGCTGCGCCCTTCGGCGAGTGCCTCGGCGAAGGTTGCGAACAGCACCGTAAACCACAACCAGATGGCGACGTTGAGGATGAACCAGGCCGGCGCCTCGCCCTTGCCGGCGACGGCTTGGATCCACAACATCGTGGTCAGGATGCTGCCGATGTAGACGACGAACATGACCGGGTTGCGCCACTGCACGCGCGGGTCGAGCTTGCGAAACGCATCGAGCACCGCCGGCCACATGAGGCTGCGGTCGAACATCGAGAGGCGCCGCCGCGTACCGCCCTGCGGCCGGGCACCAGCCGCTGCCTCCACAGCGTGCGCGGTAGCGGCCGGGGCCATTGCAGGCGCGCCTGCATGTCCGGGATTGCGCGTGAGTTCAACCATGTGAGCCACCCCAGAGCATCAGGTGTTCGACGATCGGCCCGAGCGCCAGAGCGGGAACGAAGGTAAGCGCTCCGACCAGCAACACCGTGCCGAGCAGAAGGATCACGAAGGTAGGTCCGTAAGTCAGCATCGTGCCGGCGGTGACCGGCACGCGTTTCTTGGCGGCGAGCGAGCCGGCGATCGCCAGCACCGCCACGATCGGCCAGTACCGTCCCAGCCACATCACCAGCCCCAGAGCCGTGTTGTAGAACATCGTGTTGGCGGAGATGCCTCCGAATGCGCTGCCGTTGTTGTTGCTCGCCGACACGAAGGCGTAGAGGATCTCGCTGAAGCCGTGCGCCCCGGGATTGGCAACGCCTGCCTGCCCGGCCGCGAGGCTCACGCCCACACCGGTCCCAAACAGCACGATGAACGGCATGACCAGGATGGCCACCGAGCTCATCTTCATTTCGAACGACTCGATCTTCTTGCCGAGATACTCGGGGGTGCGTCCGATCATGAGCCCGGCGATGAACACGCCCACGATAGCGAAGATCAGTATGGAGTACAGCCCGGTACCGACACCGCCGAATACCACCTCGCCCAGCATCATGTTGAACAGCGGCACGAAGCCACCTAGCGGGGTGAATGAATCGTGCATCGAGTTCACGGCCCCGCAGGATGTGCCGGTCGTGACCGTGGCAAACAGCGAGGAGGCGGCGATCCCGAAACGTGCCTCCTTGCCTTCCATGTTGCCGCCGGACTGCAGTGCGCTCGCAGTCTGGTCGACGCCGAGCTTGCCGACCAGGGGGTTGCCCCCCTGCTCGTTCACGAGGGCGACATTGACCAGCGTCAGGAACAGGATCGTCATCGCTGCCAGCACCGCCCAGCCCTGGCGCGTGTCGCCGACCATGCGCCCGAAGGTGTAGGTGAGCGCAGCAGGTATGAGCAGAATGGCGAGCATCTCGAGGAAGTTCGACAGCGGCGTCGGATTCTCGTACGGATGCGCCGAGTTCGCGTTGAAGAATCCGCCCCCGTTGGTACCGAGCTCCTTGATGGCCTCCTGCGAAGCGACCGGTCCCATGGGCAGGGTCTGCGTCCGCGTGGTCGCGTTCTCCATCACGGGGTCGCCCTTGGCGTCTTTGACCGGATTACCGGCTGCATCGACCTTCGGCTGCTGATACTGCAGCGTCTCGATGGTCGTTACATCCTTGTAGGCGCTGAAGTTCTGCAGCACGCCCTGGCTCACCAGCAGCACGGCGATGAGTGTCGCGAGCGGCAGCAGCACGTACAGGGTCGAGCGGGTCATGTCGACCCAGAAGTTCCCGATGGCCTGCGCGCTGTGGCGCGCAAACCCGCGGATGAGCGCGATCGCCACTACGATCCCGGTCGCAGCCGAGAGGAAGTTCTGCACGGCGAGCCCGGCCATCTGGCTCAGGTAGCTCATAGTCGACTCACCCGAATATCCCTGCCAGTTGGTGTTGGTGATGAAACTGATCGCTGTGTTGAAAGCGGAGTCGGGTGAAACGTTGGCAAAGTGCTGCGGATTCAGCGGCAGCCACAGTTGCAGGCGCTGCAGCAGGTAGACCGCGAGCGCGCCGAGGGTGTTGAACACGAGGAGCGCGACGGCGTAGTGCTTCCAGCCCATCTCGATGGCCGGGTTGATGCCGCACAGCCGGTAAATCCACCGCTCGAGCGGAGCCCCGATGCGCAGCGGCCATATCGGGCGTCCCTCCATGACGTTGGCCATGTAGAGCCCCAGCGGCTTCACGCACAGCAGCACCACGGCGAGGAATACAATGATCAGGAGCAGCGATGCAGCGGTCATCAGAATTTCTCCGGCCGGAACATCGCGTACAGCAGGTAGACGAACAGACCGAGGGTCAAAAGACCGCTCACGAGGTAGACGGCGTTCATTCGGTGACTCCGAGCCGGGAAATTGCCGACGCTACCCAGTGGGTTACGGCATACAGGAGCAGGATCACGGCGACAAACATGATGTCCATGCGATCAGCCTTTCGTACCAAGTCACGAATGCCAGCGGCTGCGAGCCGGTAACTTTAGCCGGCGCCGGGTGAAATGGCTGTTAAGAAAACGCCCCCCCGTGCAGGATGACCCCTAGCTGAGACTAGCGCGTCCCAACGGAGGATCTAAGCGTATTGCTGCCTATTGACGCGTACCCGTTGGCGCTGCGGAATGCTAATCAACCGCAGATAACGCGGGTGTTAGGAATAGCGGAGGCGCGCTGCCCCCGCGAAGTACCTATGCGAGCCCAAGCCACTGCCAACATCCCGGTGTCGACAGGTCCGCTATGAAAGAGCGTCTGGTACTGCTGGTTCGCCGCATGATCTACAACCTGCGCGGCGGCTTCTTGGTGCGGCCGCTCGCCATCGCGCTGGTACTTGGCTGCGCCGGCGCTCTGTTGTCAGCGGCAGAGGAAGAGATTCCCGCGATGAGCAGCTGGGTGCCAACGATACTATTCCCATCGCGCGCCGATCCTCAGGTGGCGCAGGTGATCCTCGCGGGCATCGCGGCATCCATCATGACGGTCGTGTCGATCGTGTTCGCGATCATGCTGATGACGCTGACGCTCGCTTCGATGCAGTTTTCCCCGCGTATCATTCTGAGCTTCACCCGTGACCGGGTGACGCAGTGGACGCTCGGTATCTTTCTCGGCACGTTCCTCTACTGCGTGGCGGCGCTGCCCGCGGCGCGGTCGCTGCCCCGGCCATTTTCCCCAGTCGCGACCGTGCTCGGGGCGATCGTGCTCGCGCTGGCGTGCGTGTGCTGGCTGCTGTACTTCATTCACCACATCTCGCGAGCCATCAACGTCAACCAGATTGTGGACAAGATCGCCTCGGAGACCGAATCGATCATCGACGGCATGATGCCGTCCGAGCGGCGCGAGCGCTCGCTGCGCAGGCAGAAGGTGCCGCCCGAGCTCGTGTTCGAGACGGCGATCCCGAGTCCCCAGTCCGGCTACATTCGCTTCGTCGATCTGGCGCGGCTGCTGGACATCGCGAGCAGCTACCGGATCAGCGTTCACGTGCTGCGTCGCGTCGGGCAATTCGTTCCGCAAGGCGTGCCGCTCATTGCGGTTTCGAGGGCGGAGCGTCTGCCGCCCGGAGGCAGCGCCGCGCTGCTCGGTGCGTTCGATCTGGGCCCCTCGCGCACCCTGCAGCAGGACGTGGAGTTCGGCGTGCTGCAGATCGTCGACATCGCGCTGCGGGCAATCTCGCCTGCCGTGAACGACCCGAGCACGGCGATCAGCTGCATCGATCAGCTGAGCCGCATTCTCATCCGCTTCGCCTCCCGCGAGGCGCCAGAGTCGGTGCTGTTCGACTTGCCCGGCGCGCCGCGGGTCGTCGTCCAGTGGATGGAGTTCGACAGGCTGACGGATGGGGCGTTTGAGCAGGTCCGACTCTACTCACAGGGCGACTTCGCGGTGAGCCTGCGCCTGCTGCGAGCATTTGCGGACATCGCCGCGACGCTTGGCGATACCGGCCAGCGCTCAGGATTGCTGGAGCGCGGGCGGCGCGTCGTCAGCGGCTGTGGCACGCGGCTCGGCGAGCCGGAGCTCGCGCACTTGAAATCCCGACTCGGTGCGCTTGAACAGGCGGCCGCAGCGCCGAGCGCCCGGGTGATTCGACCACGGAACGCTGCGGGCCGTGAGCCGCAGTGACGTTTTGAATTGTGAAGCCTGCACTGTGATGCGCCGGCTTTTTCGAGCTTCATAGACTGCCGTGAGCAGATCTGTCTCCATCCTGTCATGAACGGCCGGCATCCTGCCCGGCAGGCGGTACGCTGCGCCCGTGCCGTGCGGAGACGGACATCCTGATGCAAGCGAGCTTCCTGACCGTCATCAAGCTGCGCCGTGAGATCGCGGCACGCTATGCGCGCGTGCACCGCCTGTGGGTTACCGCAAGTAATGCCTACCGCCGGCTGCACGCTGCGCCAATACAGGACCTGAGCGCGCTGCGCGACGCCGGGCAGCGCCTCGCTGAGCTCGACCGCGGACGCACCGCGCTGCTCAGCGACCTGAAGGCGCTCGCCGACTGAAGTAGCTGCGCCTCAGGCGCAGCCCCCAACCATCCCCTCACCGCGCGGGCTTCGTGCGCGCGCGGCGTGCCTTCGCCGCTAGTGCTCCAGGGCCACCGTTCGCGGGACCGTGGTTGAGCGTCACCGTGCCCGGAATGTGCTCCTTGCCCCAGCGCACGAACGCGAGCAAGACGTCCCCGAGGGCGCGGCCCTTGGGAGTGAGGGAGTAGGCGTAGCGCGTCGGACGCTCCTGGTAGGGGGTGCTGACGATGATGCCGGCACCTTCCAGGCGCTCGAGACGATCGGCAAGAATGTTGGTAGGGATGCGCTCCGGTGAATCCGCGAGCTCGCCGTAGGTCCGTTTGCCATGCAGCAGGTCGCGCACCACCAGCAGCGACCACTTGTCGCCGACGATGTCGAGTGAATTGGCGACGGCGCACGCGGAGCGCGCGAAAGGCTTCACAGTGTTCATGGTCCGGCTTTCTGTGTCAGTCACACACTTGCAGATTGCAAGTCACTATGCTACGGTCCGCGTATACTTGCAAAATGCAAGTGACTGCCAAGGAGAGCCCCATGGCGAGCAGCGTTCTTCCCGACCCTGAAGCCTCCGGGCTCGGCGCCATCCCGCTCAGCGTCGCCCTCGTGTTGAGCGCCTGGTTCCTGCTGGTCGTGTCGCTCGGCGCCGCAGGTGCCTTCGTCGGCCGACCGGGAGCACCGCCCCTCGCCATGGCGGCCGGAGTGGGAGCGCCGCTGCTGGTGTTTTTCGCCTGGCTGCGCCTGTCCCGGTCATTCCGCGAGTTCATCCTCGCGCTCGACCTGCGTCTCATCGCGGGAATCCAGGCGTGGCGCTGGGCGGGGCTGGGCTTCCTCTCTCTGTATGCGTACCGAGTACTGCCCGCCGTGTTCGCGCTGCCGGCCGGCCTCGGAGACATGGCCATCGGTTTCGCCGCCCCGTGGATGATCCTCGCTCTGGTGCGTCAGCCGGGCTTCGCCGCGAGCCGCGCATTCATCCGCTGGAATGTGCTCGGCATATTCGATCTCGTGGTCGCCGTCAGCATCGGAGCTCTCAGTGCGGCCTTGAGCACGGGCGCGCCGGGGGAGATCAGCAGCGCCCCGATGGCGAGCCTGCCGCTGCTGGTGATTCCAGCGTTCCTCGTGCCGATCTTCCTCATGCTGCACAGCGCGGCGCTGATGCAGAGCAGGGAGATCGTCCGCACTCGCGCCCAGGGAGCCTCGGCAGGGGGAGCGCGCTCGTGGCCTGTGTCAGCCGCGGCGGCCGGAGAGCACCCGCGCCGGTAGCAGAATGAGCGCCCGCAGCAGCTCGAATACCGCCTGCAGCGTGATCCCGACGAGCCTGAACGGCAGCAGCAGCAGCCATACGAGCGGATACAGGACGAGCGCGGCGAGCGCCAGCGGCCAGCACACCACGAGGAGCAGCAACCACAGCAGAAACGCGGCCATTTGACGCCCTTCGAGCTTTTCGCGAGAGTCGCACCGTGCCCGGCCCGCTGTATAGCACATGACGCCACCCCGAGCCTTCGAGCGCCTGCCGGCGCTGTCCCCCGGAGCGCGTGTGGCGGTGGTTGCCCCCGCGAGCGCCTTCGACCGGGACTCGTTCGAGTCGGGTCTGGCGCTGCTCGCCGCACGCTACGACGTGCGCCCGGGGCAGGGGCTCTTCGCGCGCCACCGCTATCTCGCCGGTGCCGATGAGCGGCGCCTGGAGGAGCTCACTGCGGCCCTCCTCGACCCGGCGATCAAGGCGGTGTTCTGTGCCCGCGGCGGCTACGGCGCGACCCGCCTGCTGCAGTACCTCGGGCCGGCGAGACTCGGGACGCCGAAGCCCCTGGTCGGGTTCTCGGATGTCACGGCGCTGCACCTGTGGCTGCAGGGCCTCGGCCTCATGAGCATCCACGGTCCGGTGCTCACGCAGCTCCCGCGGCTGCCCGCCGCGACGAGTGAGCGGCTGTTCGCCCTCCTCGAGTCGCCCGCCCCGGCCGCGAGCCTCGGCGCCACCGACACCTTCGTGCCCGGTGTGGCGGAGGGGCCACTGCTCGGCGGCAACCTCTCAGTGGTGACGCGTCTGCTCGGCACGCCGTACCTCGCGCCGCTCGACGGCGCCATCCTGCTGCTCGAGGACGTCGGCGAGCGGCCCTACCGGCTCGATCGCATGTGGACACACCTGGCGCTCGCGGGCGTTTTCGCGCGGGTGCGCGGCATCGCGCTCGGCGAGTTCAAGCACTGCGAGGAGAAGGACGCCGACTATCGCGCCGCCGACGTGCTGCGCGAGCTGGCGGCCGCGACCGGCCTGCCGTGTGCAGCCGGCTTCCCGATCGGGCATGGCGAGCACAACGATCCGGTGCCGCTCGGGGTCCGCGTGCGGCTCGATGCCGGTGCGCGCCGCCTCGAGTTCCTCGAGGCAGCAGTCACTCGAGGCGGCTGACGCCCACCGCGAGCAGCGCCCCGCCATCGCCCCGCTCGATGCGGAACTCGATCGGGCGGCAGCACACCTCGCAGTCCTCGACGTACAGGGCTTCGCTCGCGGTCACGTCGATGCGCGTCTCGAGCCGCTCGCCGCACCACGGGCAGCGCACGGCGACGAACTCCTCCGGCGCCAGCGATCCCCTACGATCGTCGCCGGGCTCATACACCGGCTCGAGGCCGTAGAGCCGATCGATGCTGTCCGCATCGAGCTGCGTGATGCGGCCCTTCAGTGCCTCGAGCTCCATGGCCTTGCGCCGGGTCATCGTGCGAGGATACGCCAGTATGTGGAAGGTCCATGTGGCGCTCCCCATGCTCGCGGCGACGGCGACGCTGCTCGGCTGTGCGGGCACCCCGAAGGCCGAAATGCCCGCGGGCGCATCCCTCGCGGGCAACTGGAAGCTCAATCACGCCACCAGTGAGGATCCGCAGGTGGTTATCGCCAAGATGCGCGACCAGGCTTGGAGGATCATCCGCCGCGCCAACCAGTACGCGGACTCGGCCCCCCCGCCGGGCAGCACGCGCGGTGGCCACGCGACCGGACAGGAATCGGATCCGAGCCAGCCTTTCGGCGCCGACGCAACCGGAAACGGCGCGCCGGGCGATCAGTCCGGGCGACGCATGGATCCGCTCAAGCGCTCGCCGATGATGCACGCCCTCGCCGCTGCGCTGGCGCGCGGTGATTACCTCACGGTGCGCGAGTCGAGTGAGCAGTTCGTGCTCGACTACGGCACCACCGTACGCAGCTTCACCCCGGGCGCCCGCAGCGTCGTGTCCTCGGAGATGGGCGTGGCGGACCAGCAGTCGGGCTGGGAAGGCAATAGCTACGTGATCCAGTTGCGCGACCAGATCGGGCCGAATGTCCACGAGACCTATGCCCTGTCGGCCGATGGTCAGCATCTCATCGAGAATCTGAAGATCGGCCCCGGGGAGCTGCCGGCTATCGAGCTGAAGCGGGTTTACGACCGCACGACGGAGATGGCACCGCGCGCGCTCCCGACGAACGACTGACCTTGGCTGCGGTTCGCCCAAGCGGCCCGACCCGGTGCCGCAAGCACGCCGCCACGTGCGCCGCCGTCCTGTTGCTTGCGCTGAGCGAGATGCTGCGCGCGCAAACCCCGTCCGCGACGGCCTCACCGCCCACCGAAGCGCCGCTCGCCGAGGTGGTCGTCGAGGGCCGGCACGAGGGGCCGCGCATGTGGACGGTGCGACGCGGCGACCACGTACTGTGGATCCTCGGCACAGTGTCACCGCTGCCAAAGAAGATGGTGTGGCAGCCGGACGCCGTGCAGGCCGTGCTCAGGCAGTCCCAGGAAGTCGTGCCGGCCTGGCCGACGTACGGAATCGGCGCCAACCCCTTCACCGCGCTGCGGGTTTTCATCCAGTGGCGCAAGATGCAGCGCCCGCCCGATCGTCTGCCACTGCGAGAGACTCTGCCGCCTGAGTTGTATGCGCGGGTCAGCGCACTTGAGGCGAAGTACGACCCGCACGACACGCACTTAGAGGGGCTGCGCCCGATGCTCGCGGCCGAGCGTCTGACGCAGAAGGTGTTGGATGCCAACGGGCTCGCCCTGCACAACGAAGTACAGCAGTCGGTGCTCAGCCTGGCGCGGCAGCAGGGGGTGCACATACGCCAGGACAAACTGAAGATCGACGATCCGGTGGACGTACTGAAAGACGTCGGCGCGACCCCGCTCGCCGCCGAGATCTCCTGTCTGGATGCCGTGGTGACGCGGCTCGAGACCGATCTTGGCCCGATGCAGGCGCGGGCACGCGCCTGGGCGCTCGGCGATGTCGGGGCGCTGCGCGCGCTGCCGCACAACGACGAGCGCACGGCGTGCGTATCCGCGGTGTCGACCTCCGAGCGCGTGCGCAACCTCATCGAGCGTGCCCAGGACGACTGGCTGACGGTCGTTACCGACAGCCTGGCCCGCAATCGCGGCACGCTTGCCGTGCAGTCGATGGATCGCCTGCTCGGCGAGGGCGGCGCGCTCACCGCGCTCAGGGCACGCGGTTATGAGGTGCAAGGGCCGTAGGCAAACTGTGCCGCCCGCCTGGTCGGGAACCTTCAGTTCCTTAGCAGCTGCCGGGGCGTTGCCTCAGGCAGCGCGCTTGGCCCCTGGATCGAGCTCGGCACGCCGGCTCAACCGCCCCGCTACTTGCGGATCGATGGCGGCGGCGTGCTGTGGTGGCAGCAGATTACGCCCCAGGCCGCGAGCGCTTTCCTGACCGGAGTCGTACCGGCCGCGGCAGCGGCCAAGAGCCCGACGCCGGCCCCGGCTCCCAAGGCCGGACACCGGTCAGGCGCGCAGCGCAAAGCCCCAGGCGATCGCGATCGAGGCGAGCGCCGCGCCTCCCGACAGCCATTGCGGCGTGCGCTCGATGAGGCGGCGCACGGCGCGCGCGGCCGCCGCCGCGCCGAGCAGCACGCCGAACAGAAAGCCTGCCAGGTGCGCCACCAGGTCGGTCCCCTCGCCCGCCGAGCCCGTCCACCCGAGCAGCACCACGCCGGCGATCAGCGGTGCCCAGCGGCGTCCCCAGTGCTGCCTCAGATGGAAGCGCTCGCGCCACGAGTAGGCGGACATGAGCCCGAGCGCGGCAAAGACCGCCGTCGAGGCGCCGACCGCGGCGTGCTCCGGCGGCCCGAGCAGTCCTTCGGCGAGATTGGCGAGTGCGGCGCCGGTGACGGTGAGGAACCAGGCCGTTCCTACACCGAGCTGCCGCGCCGCCAGGTAGCCGAACCACGCACCTGCGCCCAGGTTGGCGGCGAGATGCGGGCCGTCGAGGTGCAACGTGAGTGCCGTCCAGGCGCGCCACCACTCACCCGCCTGCACCCGTGCGCACTGCAGTGCGCCGAGATCGAAGGCATCGAAGCCCACGAGACCACTGCTGACCGCATAGGCCACGCCGAGCAGCGTCGCGGCATAACCGATGACCCCGATCCAGGCATGAGGGTAAAGGCGCGGCGGGGGCGGCGCAGGCGGGGGCGCGCGGTTCTCCAACTCGTACGCGGCGAGATGCTGCGCGGCATACGCCGCGTCCTCAAAGCGCACCTGCAGCAGGAACTCGCTCAGGTCCGCCACGACCTCCGCGACCACGCCGACGGCGGTGAGCACCAGCTGCCGTTCCTCGCAGGCACGCCGGCGGCGCGAGCGAAACACGGTGACCCAAGCCTCGTCGCTCATCGCGCGCGGATCCCTCAGGAATCGTGTCTGCGCAGGTGAGTTACGGCGAACAGCTGGCGCATCGGCTCACCGAGGATCTCATGCAGGGCTTCGGCGGAGTCCGACAGGCCGGCGGGGTCCGGCAGGTAGTCCTCGATGACGTGCCGGTGGGGAACCCAGACGTGCGCCGGGGCGGGCTCCACCGCGAGCCCCACGCCGATGAACTCCTGCACCGCGCGCCACTCGTGGACAGTGCTGGTCACGAGGATGATTCGCCGCACGCCATCCGCCTTCAGCAGCTGCGCCGAGAAACGGGCGTTGTCGAAGGTATCGCGTGACTGTCCGTCGACCCAGCGGGCGCGCATGCCGAAGTCCCGCCACAGCACGGCTTGCATGGCGACCACATCCTGCGGGGTGCCCGAGAGCAGCAGCGGGAGCCCCGTGTGCCGCGCGACATACGCGCCATACTCGAGACGATCAAGCATCTGGCGTGCCGCGGCCGCGCCGCGATACTCTGGCGCCCAATCCCGCACGTCACCGCCGGAGATGATCACCACCGCCTGCGCCTCGGTGTGATGGCTCAAGTCGAGCGCGGGGTAGCGCTGCGCGAGGCGCGTCAGCTGGTCGGCGATCACGGGCGTTGCGAGCAGCCACAGGCTGGCGAGGCCCGTGAGCATCAACCCCCAGCCGGCCCGCACTGCCGCGCAAGAGGCGCGCCGGCGCAGCAGCAAGCACAGTCCAACCACCGCGAGCAGCAGCGGCGCGGCCGGCGGCAGCACCAGGGTCCGCAGCAATATCTTCAGCGTGACTAACATGCGCAGTCCTCAGCGCTCAGAGGCGGATCGCCTGCCAGGCGCGCGAGCGCCAGCGCAGGAACAGAGTCGACCCGAGAACCATGACATAGATGAGCACCGCCACCCAGCCGCCGAAGGCACCCCAGCCGAACTGCGGCAGGAAATGCACCCAGCCCTGGCCCGGCGCAAACGTGAAGGAATGGGCGAGCGGCACCAGCAGCAGCATCGATAGCGGCAGCACCAGTACCGCCGGCACGAGCACATCGCCCGCGCCGCGCAGGCACAGGCCGCTGCCGAGATTCAAGCCGTCGAAGAACTGGTAACCGGCGGCGAGCCACAATAGCTGCATGCCGAGCGCGACGGCCGCGGCGGACTCCGCATCGTGCGAGCCGGCGAACGCCGGCAGTATCCACGGCCCACCGAGCGCGATCAGCACACCGATCGCTCCCATGTAGAGCGCCGCGAGCAGGATCACGCGATTGCCGACGGTGAGCGCCCAGTCGCGCGCGCCGGCGCCGATCGACTGCCCGACGAGCGTCGTGCCTGCGCAGCCGATGCCGTACCCCGGCATGTAAGCGATCGAGGTGAGGATGGTGACGATCTGGGTCGCCGCGCCGCCGACGGTGCCAAGCCGGGTCTGCATCATCTGAAAGATCGCGTAGCCGAGGAGGTCGGCCGCCGGCGTCAGCCCCATCGGCAACCCGAGGCGCACCTGCCTGAGCAGTGCGCGCGCCTGCGGACGCCAGGTGAGCGCCGAGGCATAGCGGCGCCGGTAGTCCGCGCGCAGAAAGATGGCAAGCGCCAGAGCGAGCCCGAGCACTTGCGCGACATTGGTCGCCCACGCCGAGCCGGCGACGCCCCAGCCCAGATTGAAGATGAACAGCTGGTTGAGGAGCGCATTGGTGAGCGTGGTCACGAGCGTGATGAGGAGCGTCAGGCGCGGATGACCGGTGCCATTGAAGAAGCCGAGCATGGCCCATACCGCAGCGCCTGCCGCTGCTCCGCCGACGCGTGGGAACCAGTACTCACCAGCCAGGCGCTCGACCTCGGCGTCGAAGCCGAAGGGCGCGAACAGCAGATGGCGCACAGCGCCCACCGCCACGAACAGCGGCACCGAGAACAGCAGCGCCCAGAGCGCGGTCCAGGCGGCCTGGCTGGCGCGGCGATAGCGCCGCGCGCCATACGATTGCGCCACCACGGTCTGCACGGCGGTGCCGGCGCCGCCCAGCACCAGCACCGCGACCACCACCAGCCATTGAACCGCCCCGACCGCCGCCAGCGCCTTGGTCGAGATGCGGCTGATGAACCACATGTCGGTGAGGTTGAGCACGATCTGCACCGCGCTGTTGGCCATGAGCGGCAGCGCCAGCGCGAGCACTGCGCGCTGGTCGACATGCGCGTGGCCGGCAGCGTCGATGCGCTGCGCGGGCAGGCGGACGGCGGTGCTCGCTGAAAGCGGCGGTGAACTCATGGCAACATCCCGAGGAATCCGTCATTCTCGCACGATGGCAACACGCAAAAAATCTGCCGCCGGCAAGCCGGCGCGGCGCGGGCGGCTCGCGCCGCGCGCCGGCGTCCGCGGACTGGATGCCGCCGAAGTCCCGGCATCTCTCGATGAGCCTGCGCTCGCACCACTCACCGCGCTCGTGCGCACGGCGGGCGGCGCGCCGCTCGGTGCCTACCACGAGCCGCTCGGCGGGCGCGCACTGCTGCTCGCGAGCCTGCCGCTCGCCGCGGTACAGCCGACACCCTTTCAGCGCGATCTGTCGCCGACCCACGCCAAGCGCCTGGCGGCGAAGATCGAGGAGACGCAGACATTCCTCGATCCCATCATCGTGGTGCGCGGCGAGGATGGGCGGCTGTGGACGCCGAACGGCCGTCACCGGCTGGCGGCCGCCAAAGTGCTTGGTATGAAGCAGATCACCGCGCTCATCTCACCCGATGAGGCGCTCGCTTACCGGATCCTCGCGCTCAACACCGAGAAGGCGCACAACCTCAAGGACCGGAGCCTGGAGGTAATCCGCATGGCGCGCAGCCTGGTGAAGCGGCGCGGCCGGGAGGCGGAGCAGCAGTTCGCCGCCGAGTTCGAGGCGCCGGAGCTCATGACTCTCGGCATCGTCTACGAGCGTGCGCCGCGCTTCGCCGGCGGCGCGTACGGTGCGTTCCTCAAGAAGGTGGATCGCTTCAGCGAGCGCAGCTTAAGTGCGAGCCTGCGCCAGCGCGAGGACTACGCGGCGCGTCTCATCGACATCGACACGCGCGTGAAGAGCATCATCACCGCACTGCAGGCACGCGGCTTCAAGTCGCCCTACCTGCGCAACTACGTGGTCGCGCGTATCAACCCGGTGCGTTTCCACAAGGTCAAGAAGGGTGCCACCGCTCCGCCGATGCCGCTCGGCGCGGCGCTGATGCGCATGTCAGCCGCGGCGCGCACTTTCAACGTCGGCTCGGTGTCCAACTCCGACCTCGCCTGGGTCGCGGTCGGCGCGGGCGGCGGCGACTAAGTTACCTGTACTTCAGCCCGTAGCCGAAGGGAAAGAGCGGCGTGCCGGAGTCGGTCCCCGCAGGCTCAGGTGAGCGGGGCCATGCGAGCGGCAGGCGGCCGCGAAAGTCATGCCGCACTGAACCATCGCGGGAGCGAAACAGAACGTCCGCGACGCCGCCGCCCTCCGCTCCAGGAAGCCAGGCGACGACGAAGCTGTCGGCGGCCTGAAGCTCGGCGTCGATCCACAGCGGCCGGCCGGAGATCAGCACCGCGACAACCGCAATGCCCGCGGCCTTGAGGCGCCTGATGAGCGCGAGCTCATCGCCGCCGTAGACGAGCGAGGCGACATCGCCGCGACCCTCGGCGTAGGGCTGCTCGCCGAACACCACGATGGCCACGTCCGGGCGCAGGCGAAAGTCACCGGTGCGGCTGAGCTCGGCGCTGCCGCCGGCGGCGCTGACGGCACGGCGGATACCGGCATAGATCGACTCCGCTGGTCGGATGTCGGCGCCTGGCATGGTCCCCTGCCAGTCGATGGTCCAGCCGCCGCACTGCTGGGTCACGTCGTCGGCGGCTGCACCGGCGACCAGCACGTGCAGCTGCGGCGCCAGCGGCAGCAGCTGCCTGCGGTTCTTGAGCAGCACCAGTGATTCGCGCACCGCCTGGCGCGCCACGGCGCGATGCGCCGCCGAGCCGAGCAGCTCGAAGTGTCCGGCGAATTGCCGCCCCGAGGGTGGGCCCTCGGTGTCGAGATGGGCACGCAGCTTCACCCGCAGGACGCGGCCGACGGCCTCGTCGAGGCGCGCGCTCGGAATCTCACCGGCGCTCACCTGCGTCAGCATGTTCGCGAACAGCTGTCGCCATTCGCTCGGCGCCATGAGCACGTCGAGCCCGGCGTTGATCGCGGCGGGGCAGCTGGCCGCGGAGCACCCCGGCAGCTGCTCGTGTCCATTCCAGTCGCCGATCAGCAGCCCATCGAATCCCATACGCCCGCGCAGCACGTCGGTGAGCAGCGCCCGGTTGCCGTGCATCTTCACGCCCTGCCAGCTCGAGAAGGATGCCATCACGGTCTGCACGCCGGCGGCGATCGCCGCGACATGACCCGCAGCGTCGACGTCGCGCAGCTGCGCCTCGCTCGCGGGGTTATCGCCCTCGTCGTGGCCGCCGGTACCCCCGTCGCCGAGGAAGTGCTTGGCGGTGGCGAGCACGTGGGCGGCGTCGAGGAACTGCGGCGTGCCGGGGCGGCCCTGCAGGCCCTGCACCATGGCGGTGGCGTACCCGGCCACCAGCTGTGGACTCTCCCCGTAGCTCTCGTAGGTGCGCCCCCAGCGGGCATCGCGCACCACCGCCACCGTGGGAGCGAACGCCCAGTCGAGCCCGGTTACCCGCACCTCGAGGGCCGTGATCTCGCCGATACGGCGGAGCAGTGCCGGGTCGCGCGCCGCGCCGAGCCCGATGTTGTGCGGAAAGATGGTGGCGCCCTGGACGTTATTGTGGCCGTGGACGGCATCCGTCCCCCACAGGAGCGGAACCACGCCCGCAGCGCCGCGGGCCGTGGAGGCCGCGTAGAACCGGTCCGCCAGGGCCAGCCACTCACGGGGTGAGGCCAGTTTATCGTCGTGCGGCCCCACGTTGGCGCCGTTCAGCACCGAGCCGAGGGGATATTGCTCGAGGTCGTCCGGGGTGATGCTGCCGATATCCGCCTGGATGAGCTGGCCGACTTTCTGCGCCGGCGTCATGTGCGCGAGCAGTTGCGCGATGCGCGCCTCGAGCCGCGGATCCGCCGGCAATGCCGGCGCGGCGCGCGGCCAGAGCTCGGGATGCACGGCGGGCGTCGCGCCGGCCGCGGCAACGAGCGCGAGGAAGGCCAGGCCGAGCGCGCTGCGCGCTACCGCGACTTTCATGTCCCATAGGATACACACACGAGGATGGCGTCCATGCTCGAGCCCGTAACCGAAGTACACACCCTCAGCGCCGCGCCCGGCGCGGCGCACGGCCTGCCGGACCTGCTGCTCATCGAGCGCGCGCGCGCTCAGGATGCGCGCGCCCTCGAGACGCTGACACGGCGTTACGCCCAGCGGCTGTATCGCATCGCGCGCAGTGTGCTCGGCGAGGAGCCGGCCGCCGAGGCGGCGGTGCAGGAAGTCTGCGTTGCGGCGTTCGCACAGCTCAGACGCCACGAGCCCGCCGGCAAATTCGCCATCTGGCTGACGCGCCTGGCGCTCGAGCACGCGCGCGCGCGCCGCGACGGACCGCATTCCATGGCGCGCGCCCCGGCCGCCCCGCGCCACCCGCTCGAGCCGGCGATCGATGCGCTGCCGGAGGTGTTCCGCACCGTGTTCGTGCTGCGCGTCCTCGAGGGCATGAGTGGACCTGAGGCCGCGCTCACCGTCGGCGTGCATGAGACCACCGTGCGCACGCGGCTGTACCGCGCGCATCGGCGGCTCGGTGTGCCGGCCGCAGCCACCGACGGCAGGGCCGGAATATTCGGGCTCGATGGCCTGCGTACCGAGCGAATCGTGGCCACGGTGCTGGCGCGGCTGCAGACAGAGACGGCTTGACGGACACGCGAACGCTGTGTGTACTCCGGTCGCGGCGGCGCGCCGGCGGTCAGGAGTGCAAGCAGCATCGTGCGGTCATGGAGCCCTTTCTTAAGGCGCGTCCTCGCGTCGGCGTGCCTGGCGGGCGCACTCGGGACGGCCGCCCGGGCGGACAGCCTGAGCGCCTACCTGCCGCTCAATCTCGAGCCCGAGATGGAGCGCCAGGTCGAGCGGGTGCTGATCCTCGCTGACGAGCCGATCCTCAAGCGCCCCTTCCCGGTCGAGCTGGTCAAGGCGGCCCTTCCCGACGCCTGCCGCAAGGACGCGCCGCTCTGCGAGCGGGTGAAGCGCTATCTCGAGCGCTATTCGCACGACTACGGCGTGACTCATGCCAGCGCCACCGGCGCCGCCAGTGGCGGCGCACACGTGGTGCTGCCTAACCAGCATGGCCTGCTGAGCAATGACGAGTGGCAGCTGTCGGCCCAGGGCTACGTGCAGCCGAGCGACTATCTGCTGCTGTCCGCCGGCGGCATCGCCTACTCGGGACGCACCGAGGCGACCGGCTCGATGCTCAGCATCGGCACGAGCTGGGCGCAGCTCGATGCCGGCTACCGCGATCACTGGCTGTCCCCCATGACCGACACCGGCAGCATGCTGCTGAGCACCGAGAGTCCGACGACGCCCTCGGTTACGCTCTCCAACTGGGAGCCGCTGACGCGCCTCGGATTCCAGTACGAGTTCCTCCTCACGCGCCTGGGACAGACCGGCGCCGACGCCGGCGCGAGCCTCGCGGGCAACAACATCCTCTACCAGGGGGTGGCGAGCCGCGGCGACCCGCGCCTCTTCAGCATGCAGCTGTCGATCGAGCCGTTCGCGGGCTGGTCGCTCGGCGTCAATCGCAACCTCGAGTATGGCGGCGGCAGCGGGCTGCCTGGTTCCGCCAGCTTTCTGTTGCGCGATTTCTTCAAGCCGAGCGGCCTATCGCAGACCCAGGGAAACCAGCAGGCCTCCTACGTCAGCCGTTTCATCTTCCCCGGCAAGACACCGTTCGCGGTGTATTTCCAGTACGCCGGCGAGGACAACTCCGACGGCGGCAGCTACCTGCTCGGCAACGCGGCGCTGTCCGCCGGCATCGATTTTCCGCGCCTGGGGCGTTATTTCGATGCGACCTACGAGTACTCCGAGTGGCAGAACATCTGGTACGTGCACAACGTCTTCCTCGACGGCATGAGCAACGACGGCCTGGTGCTCGGCACCTGGGGGGCCGATCAGCGCAACTTCAACGACGGCGTGGGCGCGCGCAGTCAGATGCTGCGCCTCGGCTGGGAGCCGCCGTTCGGCGGCTATCTGCAGCTGCGCGCCCGCACGCTCGCCAACCAGAGCTATTACGGCGGCGATGTACGGCAGTACTCGACCGGCGAGCCGCTACCCTTCCCCTACTTCCACTACTACGACGTCACCCTCAGCTACTCGCACCCGTGGAGCGGCGTGACGCTCGGCGGCGATGTGACGGCCGGACGGGATGTGGATGGCAGCTCGTTCACGCGCCTCGATGCCTTCATCCGCTACGGGGGTGATGCGCACTCGCGCGATGACGGCGCGGCGTACGAGGATGAGGACTCCGGGCAGGGCACGACCGAGCACCCCGCCGAGTGGTTCGTCGATGCGGGTGTCAACGCCAGCCGGGTGAAGGTCGACCTCAACGGCAGCCTGCCCGTTACCACGAGCTCGCTCGGCTTCGATCCGCACTTCGGCCTGGGGGCGCGGCGCGCCGTGTCGGCGAACAACGATCTCGGCGTACGCCTCGAGGCCGACGAAGTCGACGGTCACTCGCTCATCGGCGTGCGCGCGATCGACTTCCGGCACCGTTACGGCGACAGCTTTGCGGTGAGCGCGTTCGCCGGCGCCGACCGCTACGATCTCGCGACCCCGGCGTACTCGATCTACTATGGTGCCGGCATCGAGTGGCGCAATTTCTTCGGCGCGCTCCCGGGATGGAGCTTAGGACTCGACTACCGCCACGCGCAGAACATCGCCCGCGACCACCTCCTGCCGACCGACCCGGGCGGACCGCGGCCGGACAGCTTCTACAAGATCGACGGCGGGGTGCTGTACCTGTCGCGGCACTTCTGAGCGCTCACGGCTCGATCAGAAGGATCTCGAGCTCGCCCTCCTGGAAGCGCACCGTGTCCCCCACCGCCTGACCCAACAGTGCCTGCGCGAGCGGTGACACCCAACTCACGAGCCCGCGCGCGGCATCCGCCTCATCCTCGCCCACCAGCCGATAGCTGCGCTTCAGGCCGTCCGCGCCGGCGAGCGTCACCCGCACGCCGAAGCGTACCCGGTCGGCCTGCGCAGCCGGCGCCACGACGCGCGCGCTCGCGAGCCGCTGCGTGAAGTAGCGCAGATCGCGCTCGATGCGCTTGAGCAGCGTGCGATCGGCGGCGGCGCGCGCCGCCTGCCGCTGCTCCTCGAGCGAGCGGGCGCGTGTCTCGAGCGTGGCGAGCCCCTCGGGCGTCACCAGGTTGGGGTGCGTGCTCAGCGCGCGCTCCGGGAGCGGTGCCTGATCGTCGTCGGGCTCGCGGGTGAACGCGCGGCTCATACGGATGTGAGGCCGGTGAGCCGCACACTCTCTTCCCACAGCCGCGCCGCCGCCACGTCGCAGCGCGCCGCGTCGCTCGGCGTCACGCGGCGGCAATTGCTGTAGTAGCCGCCGGTCTTGGCCGCCACCTCGGGCGAGGTCGCCAGATACACGCTGGTCTCGGCTCCGCGCTCCGCCGAGCGCATGAACGGCCGCACGATCGTGGCGAGCGCAAGCCGCAGCGGCTGCGGCACACTGCGAAACAGCTGGCTCGCGACCAGCCCGGGATGCGCGGCGTTCACGGTGACGCCGCCGCCGAGGCGCTTGGCGAGCGCACGCATGAACAGCAGGTTGGCGAGCTTGGAGCGCTGATAGGCGCGCAGGAACCCGACGCGGGCGTTCATCAGATCGTCGAAGTCGAGCCAGCCTGCGCCCCGGTGTGCCTCGGAAGCGACCACCACGACGCGTGCCGGCGCCGACTGCCCGAGCTTCGGCAGCAGCAGATTGGTGAGCAGGAAGGGTGCCAGATGATTGACGCCGAAGGTCGCATCGTAGCCTTCCGCGGTGCAGCGCCTTTGCCTGCCATCCATGAGCGCGGCGTTGTTGATGAGCACATCGAGGCGCGGCAGCCGTCCGAGCTCTGCGGCCAGCTCGCGTACCTCCTCGAGATGCATGAAGTCGGCGCGCACGAAACGCACGGCGGGATTGCCGCTCTCCCGGCCGATCTGTTCGGCGAGCCGCCTGCCGAGCTCGGCGTCGCGCCCATGCAGCAACACCGTGGCGCCGTGCGCGGCCAGCGCCCGCGCGGTGGCGAGCCCGACACCGTGTGTGGCCCCAGTGACTAGGCAGGTCTTGCCGTTCATACTGCGCACGACTTCTGAGGCCGGATGGTATATGAAAGGTCGCGCATGAGCGGCGTCGTCAGCGCCTTTCTCCTGACCTTCGCGGGGCTCTTTCCCATCGTCAATCCGCTCGAATCGGCGCCGTTCTTCCTCGGGCTGACGCAGGGCCTGTCGACCGCGGAGCGGCGCAACCTGGCGCGCAAGGTGGCCCTCTACGGTTTCGCCCTGTTGCTCGGCTCGATGGCGCTCGGACCGTGGCTGCTCGAGTTCTTCGGCATCGAGCTGCCGGTGGTGCGCATCGCCGGTGGGCTGGTCGTGACGGCGCTCGGGTGGAAGCTGCTGTCGGCGGAATCCTGGTCGGAGCACAACACCGTCAGCAGCTCCGGCACGCCCGAGCCCCGCGGCCGCAAGATCGGCAGCTTCTACCCGCTCACCATGCCGCTCACGGTCGGGCCCGGCTCGATGTCGGTTGCTATCACCATCGGCAGCCGCAAGCCCGCCGGGATGCCGCCGCTGTCGCAGCTGGCCGAACATGCGATCGGGGCGGTGCTCGGGGTATTCGCCATCGGGTTATCCATCTATCTCGCATATCGCTCCGCCGAGACGATCGGCAGGCTGCTCGGCGCCACCGGCCTCGAGGTGCTGGTGCGCCTGTCGGCTTTCATTCTGATGTGCATCGGCATCGAGATCATCTGGAACGGCTACAGTGCGCTGATCGCGCACTGAGCATCTCGAGCACTGCGGCCCGCGCCGCCGCTGAATGCACCGGCAGCGCGAGCACGTCGCCCGGCCGCGCCCACTCGAGCGCGCAGCGCGCGGCCTCGAGCTCGCTGCCACGCTGCGGCAGCGTCGCCTCCTCGAGCCCGGCGCGCAACAGCACGGCACGCAGCAGTCGCGGCACCTCGCCAGGCTCGCGCCCGCGCAGGTGCGCCTCGTTCTCCTTGACGACGATGAGCTGCGGGCGCGCGGCCGCCGCCACCTGCGCCAGCGCCTCGATGTCGGCGTCCTGGCGATTGCCGGCGTGCCCGAGTATCAGCCCGAGCCGGCCGCGGCCCGCGCGCAGGTGCTGCGCGACCTCGAGGAGCCCGCGCAGCCCTTCCGGGTTGTGCGCGTAGTCGATCAGCACGCGCACGCCATCGAGCTCGAAGCGCATGAGGCGACCGTGGTTGTCCTCAGGGTCGCCGCCGAAGCGCGCGTAAGTAAGCGCGATGGTCGCCGGCGGGATGCCGAGCGCCGCGGCGGCGAGCGCCGCGGCCGCCAGGTTGGCGATGTTGTAAGTGGCACTGCCCTCCACGGTGAGCGGCATCGCGGCGATCGCGCCGAGATCGTGAGCGGCGCCGCCCGCAGTGAGGCGCAGGCGGCCGTCACGTACGCCACAGGTGGCGCCGCCCCGGGCGCGGTGCGCGGCAAGTGGCGCGGACTGATCCTCGAGCGCAAACCACCCGCAGGGCGGGCTGCGGCCGAAACGCTCGCCGAGCCGCGCTGCGCGCACCCGCAGCAACGCATCGTCCGCGTTCAGCACCAGCAGTCCCCGCTCGCCGAGCACTGCGGCGACCGTGAGCTTCACGTCGGCGAGCGCCTCGAGATTCTCGACACCGTATTCGCCGAAATGATCGGCGCTCACGTTGGTGACGACGGCGGCGGCGGCGCTCGAGACTGCGATGCCGCGGCGCAGGATCCCGCCGCGCGCGGTTTCGATGAGCGCCGCCTGGGCGCGGCGCTCGCGCAGCACCTTGCGCGCCCCCGTGGGCCCGGAATAGTCGCCCGCGGCGAGCAGCTCACCGTCGAGGTACACGCCGTCGGTGCAGTTGTAGGCCGCGTGCCAGCCGTGGGCCCGCGCGCAGGCGGCCAGCAGCCGCACGGTGGTCGTCTTGCCGTTCGAGCCCGTCACCAGCGCGGTCGGCACGCCGGCGAGCTCGCCCCACTGAATCTCGGCCGCAGCCGGCAGCGCGGCGAGCGCGAAATCGCGCCCGCCAGCACCGGTGCCGAGGGTGAGCGTGTCGTCATCGAGCACGTGTGGGAGCTCGCGGGCGGCTGCGGCCGCAAGCACGGACCGCAGCGCCGGCAGTGCCTCGGCGGTTGCGAGCCGGGTGAAGCGCTCGAAGGCGGCGCGCTCGTCCAGCACCGGCGGAATCACGGTCTCGGCGTCGGCGGCGTTGTCCAGCGCCGCCGCGAGCAGCAGCGGCTCGAGCGCCGCCCAGCGCCCCGGCTCGAGTGCGAATAGCGTCGCACACAGGGCCCACTCGTTGACTTCGGTGGCGACCAACAGCTGGTCTGAGGGTGCGGCCACGGCGAGTGAGGCACCGCCCGCGTGGACCCGCGCGCAGGTCCCGGGCGCAGGCCAGCCGAGGTGCGCACGCGCCCGTTCGGCGCGCGCCCGCCAGCCGCCAAGCAGCGCGTCATTGGGCTCGATGCCACTCGTCTCGAGCACCGCGCCCGTGGAGGCGAAGAACAGGTTGGCGCCGATCAGACGCCGCGAAACGTTGAACGGCAGCTGCGGCGCGGTGTTCAGTCGTCGGCCTCCGGCGCAAAGCGCACGCCGCGCTCATCGCGAATCAGGCCCTCGAGGCTTGCCGCGGGAGGCCCGGGCTCCGCCGGGCGACCCGCGCCATCGCCACCAAAGCCGGAGACGAAATGTCCGTCCTCGCCGCGGCGCGCATCGGCGGCGCCCACCGGGCGCGGCTCCCGCAAGGACTCGCGCACAACCGCACCTGCCGGCTTGAATTTGGTGATCTGCTTCCACGAGCGCGTGAGCTGATCGGCGAATATCAGCACCAGATCTCCCGGCTGCCCCATGTTGAGCGCGGCTTCGATCGCCTCCTGCTCGTCAGGGATGATCGAGATGGCCGCGTCCGGGACCCCGGCCTCGCGCAGCGCCGCCGCCTGGATGCGCGGCACCTCGTCCGGCCCACGCTCGCGCAACGCGTCGTCGCGCCGGCAGATGTAGTGATCAAAGCGGCCGGCCGAGGCACGCGCAATGGCGATGAGGTCCTCGTCGCGCCGGTCGCCGGGCCCGGCCAGCACCACGATGCGCCGGCCCTGCACGTCGAGGCGCTGCGCAAGATCGGCCATGACGCCGACCGCGTGCGCGTTGTGCCCGTAGTCGAACAGCACTTTGAAGGGGTGCTCGTTGAAGACGTTCATGCGGCCCGGCGCCTGGAAGAAGGTCGAATCGAAGGTGCGCAGTCCCTGGCGGATTGCATCCAGCTTCATGCCGAGCGAGAACGCCATCGCCGCCGCGAACATGGCGTTCTGCACGTTGTGAATGGCGCGTCCCTCGAGGGTCGCAGGAATCAGGTGGGTCCAGGCCAGCGGGATGTGCCCGCCGCGGTCGTAGAGCGTGATCATCTGGCCGTTCACCCCGGCCTCGAGCGCGCAGGCGCGCGCACCGGCGCGGATGTGCTCGCGCACCAGAGTGTGCTGCGGGTTCAGCGTGACATAGCAGATGTGCTTCGCCTCGGTGTACCCCGACATCTTCATCACCAGCGGGTCATCCGCGTTCAGCACCGCGCAGTCGGTCGCCACCTCCACCACGATGCGCTTCACTTCGGCGAGCTGCTCGAGGGTGTCGATGCCCTTGAGCCCCAGATGATCGGGCTGCACGTTGATCACGGCGCCGACGTTAACTTCGTTGACGCCCATGCCGGCGCGCAGCAAGCCGCCGCGGGCCGTCTCGAGCACCGCGATGTCGATCTGCGGATCGGCGAGCACCATGCGCGCCGATACCGGTCCCGTCATGTCGCCGCCTACGGTCCGCTGGCCGTCGATGTACACCCCGTCGGTGGTGGTGAGCCCGGGGGTGTAGCCGGCCATCTTGGCGATGTGCGCCAGCATGCGCGCGGTGGTGGTCTTGCCGTTAGTGCCGGTGATGGCCGCGATCGGCACGCGGGCCGCAGCCCCCGGCGGGAACAGCATGTCGATGACCGGCGCTGCGACATCGCGCGGCGTGCCTTCGCTCGGGGCGACGTGCATGCGGAAGCCGGGCGCGGCGTTCACCTCGCAGATGCCGCCGCCGATCTTGCGATAGCTCTCGGTGATGTTCTTCGACAGGAAGTCGACACCGCCGACGTCGAGGCCGACGGCGCGCACGGCGCGCTCGGCCATCTCGCGGTTGTCGGGATGAATGACGTCGGTGACATCGGTCGCCGTGCCGCCGGTCGAGAGATTGGCGGTCGAGCGCAGGTATACAACCTGCCCCGCGGCGAGGACCGACTGTGCCGTCAGCTGTGCACGCTCGAGCATCTGCCGCGCCTGCGCGTCGAGCTCGAGGCGGGTGAGCACCTTCTCGTGCCCGATCCCGCGGCGCGGGTCCTGATTGACGACCTCGATGAGCTCCGCCACGGTGCGCTCGCCGTCGCCCACCACGTGCCCCGGCGTGCGCCGCGTCGCCGCCACCAGCTCGCCGTTAACCACCAGCAAGCGATGGTCGTCGCCCTCGAGGAAGGTCTCAACGATCACCGAGCGCGAATGCTCGCGCGCCACCTTGAAACCGTGCGCCACCTCCTCGTCGGTCGTCAGGCGGATGGAAATGCCGCGGCCGTGGTTGCCGTTGTAGGGCTTGGTCACCACCGGGAAACCGATGCGGCGCGCTGCGCGCACCGCCGCGTTCTCGCTCTGCACCAGCTCCTGCTTCGGCACCGGAAGCCCGAGACCCGCGAGGATCTTGTTGGTCTCCTCCTTATCTGAGGCGAGCTCGACCGCGATGTGCGGCGTGCGCCCGGTGACCGTTGCCTGGATGCGCTGCTGGAACTTGCCGTGACCGAGCTGCACCAGCGACTGGTCGTTGAGGCGCAGCCACGGGATGCCGCGCGCCTCCGCAGCGCGCACCAGGGAATGCGTCGAGGGTCCGAGCGCGCGCCTTTGCGCGAAGCGGATGAACTGGTCGCGGGCCTCGGGCCAGCTCCAGTCGGGAGGCACGGAATCGGCCGGGCGGATCGCCTCCGGCAACAGCGAGCTCAGCAAGCGCAGCCCGAGCTCGCCTGCTGCGATGCCCTCATCGCGCTGCGCGTACTCGTAGACCACGGTGTAGACCCCCGCGGGGCCGGCGCTGCGCGTCTTGCCAAACGTGACGGCTTCGCCGGCGATGTTCTGCAGCTCGATGGCGACGTGCTCGAGAACGTGCCCCAGCCAGGTGCCTTCGCCCTCGCGCATGCGGCGCAGCAACCCACCGGGCTCGCGGTACGAGCAGCCGTGCTCGGCGAGCCCGGGGAGCGCGGCCGCCAGCGCATCGATGAAGCCGCTGCCTAAGCGGCCGGTGGGCCAGGCCTCGAGCTCACCCAGCTCGAGCTCGAGGCGGATGACCGGAAAGCGCGCGTACAGCGACGGGCCGACGTAGACGGATCGATCGAGGATGCGCATGGGTGTTGCTCGGAGTAATAGTTGTTCAAGGCAACCTGACCAGGCGGAGTCGGACTCTAAGTCTGGGTCACTCCTTTGACTTTCTCAATGCAGCCGCGTTGGCGAGGCGGGTATGCAGGTTAAAGGTCGCTCCGACGACCAGGATGTGGAGCTTCAGCCCCAGCACACACGCCGGCTGCCCTTCCTGGACGCCGTCGATGGAGGTGTAGCTCACCTCCGAGGCATCGACAATGGTCACTCCGCCGCTGCCTTCGACCTCGACCGTCTCGTCCGGGCCGATAACGGCCGCGGTGTCTTCGTCGAGCCCGATGCCGACTGCGAACGGGTTGTAGGCGAGCGCGGTCAGGAGGCGCCCGAGGCGGTCGCGCTGGCGGAAATGCTGGTCGATGATGAAGCGATTGGTAAGGCCCAAGCCCGGGGCGAGCCTGACGCTCCCGGCGACCACCGCCGAGCCCTCATCTCCGGCGGCGATCATGTGCTCGGACAGGATGCTGGCGCCGGCGCTGGTGCCGCCCACGGTGACGCCGCGCGCATTGGCCGCGCGAATCAGCTTGGCAACCGGCGTGCCGCCGAGGAGCGTGGTGAGGCGCAGCTGGTTGCCGCCGGTGAAGAAGATCCCGCTCGCTTCCTCGAGACGCGTGAGCCTGCCCGGCTCCTGGCAGTCACGGCGGGTATCGAAATCCATGACGGTGACGCGAGCGGCGCCGATATCGGTGAACAGCTGCTCGTAGCGCTCCCCCGTCTCGTGCATACGGCTCGCGGTCGGTATCACGACGATGTCGGCCTGACCGCCCCCCGAGGCGCTCACGAAGCGCTCGAGGATGCGGCGGTCGTTCTCCTTGTTCTCCGCGCCGCCGATGGCGATGATCCAGCCGCGCTGTGCGCCCTCGGGAACTCTGCTCGGCATCCGCTTCCTCACTCCTTATATACGAGGATAAAGACAAGGTAGCACGGTCGGCGGCCCCGCCGGGAGGGCCGCGGGCGGCAGCTGTGACCCTGCGCCCAGAATCGCTTTGCACCGCGTACGCCAACCGGGCGGCGGCTTGCAATCGACCTCCGCCGGGACGACACTGCGCGCGCCCGGCTCACCGCCGGTGCGTCGGTCAACACACACCACTTAGGGAGTCGCCATGAGAGGTAAATTGATCCTGTGCTCTGCCGTCCTGTTAGTGGCAGGAGCCGCGTTCGCCGCACCACCGGTCGAGGACATCAGCGGCAAGAAACATCCGAACCTGGCTGCGGCCCAGGATCTCTCCCATAGAGCATGGGAGAGGATCACCGCCGCCCAGAAGGCGAATGAGTGGGACATGGACGGCCACGCCGCCAAGGCCAAGGACCTGCTCGACAAAGTCAACGAAGAGCTGAAGATGGCGGCAGAGTCCGCCAACAAGCACAAGTAAACACCCGCCGCCGTTCAGGCGAGCACACGAGCCCGGCTGCAACCGGGCTCGTGTTTTTTCAGGCAGCGTCGGCGAGCTGCCGGACGCCGTCCAACAGCCGTTCGATCTCCTCCCCGGTGGTGTAGGCCGCACAGCCGGCGCGCACCAGACCGTCGTGCTCGTGCCCGAGCACGCGCACCGCCGTGGTGGCGTAGAAGTCCCCGTGTGAAAGAAACACGCCGCGCGCGGCGAGACTTGCCGCGACCGCGGCGCTCTCGTGCCCGCGCACCGTGAACGACAGGGTCGCGGTGCGTGCCGTGCCCGGCGGCGGGCCGTACAGCCGTACACCGGGGATTGCCGCGAGCCCGTTCCACAGCTGCGCGAGCAGCTGTGCGCCGCGCTCGTGCAGGGCGTCCGAGACGCGCTGCAGGCGTGCGCGGCGTGTGGCGCCGTCGGCGGCGAGCGAGGCGAGGAACTCGATCGCGGCGCCGGCGCCGACGATGCCCTCGTGGTTCAGCGTGCCGGTCTCGAGGAGTTCCGGGGCGCTACGGGGCGCGGGGCCTAGCTTCGGCGGGTCGAGCGCCTCGAGCATCTCGCGCCGGCCCCACAGCACTCCGACGTGCGGCCCGTAGAACTTGTATGCCGAGCAGGCAAAGAAGTCGCAGCCGAAGGCGCGCACGTCCGGCATCTGATGACTCGCAAAGTGCACGCCGTCGACGAACACCCGCGCACCGACCGCGTGTGCCCGGGTGGTCAGCCGCTCGACGTCGTTGATGGTACCGAGAGCGTTGGAGGCAGCGCCGAGGGCCAGCAGCTTCACGCCGGCGGTGAGCTTAGCTGCCGCATCGTCCTCATCCAGCCGGCCGTCCTCCCGGCGCATGCGGATGGTACGGATCTCGACGCCGCGCTCGCGCGCCAGGGCGCGCCAGGTATCGGAATTCGCGTGGTGATCGAGCTCGGTGACCACGACGATGTCGCCCGGTTTCCAGGCGCGCCCCAACGCGCGCCCCAGGTGGAAGGTGAGCGTCGTCATGTTGGCACCGAACACGATCTCCTGGGGCGCGCCCCCGAGCCAGTCGGCGAGCGCCTGGCGCGCCGCGAGCAGCGCCGCATCGGTCTCGTGGCTCGAGGGGAAGTCCCAGTGCGTGTTGGCGTTGTGGTTGAGAAGATAGTCGTTCATCGCCGCGGCAACCGCACGCGGCACCTGCGTACCCCCCGGGCCGTCGAAGTAAGCCACCGGCAAGCCGTTGCAGGTGCGCTGCAAGGCGGGAAAGTGACTGCGAATCTCGGCGACGCTCGCGACCGACGACATGGGCAACCTCGTAAGCCGTGTGACGGCCGAGGGCACTATACTCCGGCCGCGTGCACCGTTCGTCCCCGCGCTCGGCCGCCCGCGTCGTTGCACCTACCGAGGTAGAAGAATGAAGAAGAGATGGCGTATCGCCGGCTGGATCGGGCTCGTGCTGCTCGCGCTGCTCGCCTACGGCGGCTACCGAACCATTTGGGGCAAGCCGTTCAGCATCAACATGCTGGCGAACCGCCAGGCGCTCGAGTTCCTGATGCGCAACCCCGAGGTGTTCACCGCGATCGGCATCGCCGACGGCTCGATCTTCGATCACCACTCCGACAAGCTCGCGCCCTACACCCTCGAGCAGCGCGACGAGGATTACGCACAGCTCAAGCGCTTCCTGAGCGAGGTGCAGCGCTTCGACCGCGCGCGCCTCGACCGCCAGGAGCAGATCACCTACGACATCCTCATCGATCAGTATCAGTCGGGGCTCGAGTTCCAGCGCTTCCCCTGGCTGCAGGGGGATGAGCTCTACCCGGTGAGCCCGATGTTCGGCGTCGAGGTGCAGCTGCCAACGTTCATGCAGACCACGCACGTCGTGAGCAACGACAAGACCGCGCGCAACTACGTGAAGCGCCTCGAGGCGATGGGCGTGAAGCTCGATCAGGTAACCGCGGCGCTCGAACGACAGGCGCAGGCCGGGGTGGTACTGCCCGGGGCGCTCCTCGAGCGCTCGCTCATCGTCATCCACGACACCGTGAGCGCGCAGCCTGAGGACAGCGCGCTGGTGACGAGCTTCGCCGCGCGCATGGACAAGGTGGCGGCGCTCGATGCGGCGCGCAAGCACGAACTCGCGAGTGCCGCGGCGGCGGCGGTGCGCGAGCGCGTCTATCCCGCTTACGCGCGCATGAGCACGGCTCTCATCGCCTTGAAGCCCGCGGCTGCCGCCCAGGGCGCGGGAGTCGGCCGGCTGCCGGACGGCGCCGCCTACTACGCCGCAGCGCTCAGGCAAAACACCACCACCGACTACACGCCCGCGCAGATACACGCGCTCGGGCTGTCCGAGGTCGCACGCATCACGCAGGAGATGGAGGGGCTGCTGGCGGCGCAGGGGCTCACTGCGGGCAGTGTCGGTGAACGCATGGCGGCGCTCGCCAGGGATCCGCGCTTTCTGCTGCCGAACGACGACGCCGGCCGCCGCCAGGCGCTCGAGCGATACCAGCAGATTCTCGATGCGATGGCGGCGCGCCTGCCGCAGTACTTCCGCACCTTGCCGGCCAAGCGGCTGCGGGTCGAGCGCGTACCCAGCTCGCAGGAGAAGGGAACGTCGGGGGCGTATTACCAGCAGGCGGCCATGGACGGCTCGCGGCCCGGCATCTTCTTTGCGAATCTGCGCGACATGAACGAGGTGCCGACCTGGAGCATGAAGACGCTCGCCTACCACGAGGGCATCCCGGGCCATCACCTGCAGATCTCGACGGCGCTCGGACTCAAGGACCTGCCGCTGATCCGCCAGCAGACGCTCTACACCGCCTACGCGGAAGGCTGGGCGCTGTACGCCGAGCAGCTGGCGGCGGACATCGGCATGTACCAGGACGATCCGTGGGGCAATCTCGGGCGGCTGCAGCTCGAGCTCATGCGGGCAGCCCGGCTGGTGGTCGACACCGGCATTCACGCCGAGGGCTGGTCACGCGAGCAGGCGATCTCCTACATGGTGGCCACCACCGGTAAGTCGGAGGGCGAAGTGACCTCCGAAGTCGAGCGCTATATGGCGATGCCGGGCCAGGCCTGTGCCTACAAGGTGGGTGAGCTCAAGATCCTCGAGCTGCGCGAGCGGGCGAAGGCAGCACTCGGGACGAAATTCAATTTGCCGGACTTCCACGCGGTGATACTGGAAAATGGCGGCGTGCCGCTCACCTTGCTCGAGCAGCTGGTGGACGAGTGGATCGCGCGCGTGCGGGGGGCCTCATGACCTCGCGCCGCCGTGAGAACCCGCGGGCCGCCGCCGGTGCCCAGCCGCCGCGCTCCACGCGCTATCGCAACCTGGTCAATCCCTTCCAGCCGGTGCGGCTGTTCTCCGACGACCAGGTGGAGAGCATGCACCTGGCCGCGCTCGGCATGCTCGAGCGCCAGGGGATGCGCGTGCTGTCGCCGCGCGGGCGGACGCTCCTGGCAGCGGCGGGAGCTGCGGTCGATGAGGCGACGCAAATGGTGCGGCTGGATCCGGCCATGGTGAGCACGGCATTGTCGACGGCGCCGGCCGAAGTCAACCTGGTGGCCAGCAATCCGCAGCGCACCTGCCACGTGGGCGGGCAGCACGTCATCTTCGCCCCGGTTGCCGGTCCGCCGAGCGTGAGCGATCTGGAGCGCGGCAAGCGCTCCGGCACGCTCGCCGACTACCGCGATCTGGTGCGGCTGTCGCAGTCCTTCGATGTAATCCACGTGCTCGGACAGATGACCGAGCCCGGAGACGTGCCGGTGCACGAGCGTCACCTCGACACGACGTTCGCGCAGCTGACGCTCGGCGACAAGCCGCCGTATTTCTACTGTCGCGGCGTGGGGCAGCTGTCCGATTGCTTCGCGATGCTGCGCATCGCGCACGGCATCGATGCGGATACATTCCGCCGCGAGCCGCGCTGCTACAGCATCTGCAACACCAACTCACCGCTGCAGCTCGACCTGCCGATGACCGACGGCATCATCGAGTTTGCCCTGAACGGGCAGCTGATGATCGTCACGCCGTTCACGCTCGCCGGTGCCATGGCGCCGATCACCATTCCGGGCGCCCTCACCCTCGCGCACGCCGAAGCGCTGTTCGGCATCACGCTGTCGCAGATCGCGTGCCCCGGTGCGCCGGTCATGTACGGCAGTTTCACCTCCAACGTCGACATGAAGTCAGGCTCGCCGGCATTCGGTACGCCGGAGTATGCGAAGGCAGCATTCGGCGCCGGCCAGCTCGCGCGGCATATCGGCCTGCCGTGGCGCTGCTCGAGTGCGACGGCCGGCAACGCCCCGGACGCGCAGGCCGCCTACGAGTCGCAGATGAGCCTGTGGGGCGCGCTCCTCGGCGGCTGTCACTTCATGCTGCACGCCGCCGGCTGGCTGGAGGGCGGGCTCACCGCCTCCTACGAGAAATTCATTCTCGACGTCGAGATGCTGCAGATGTTCGCCGAGCTGTTCCAGCCGGTGCCGGCCTCGGCGGACGACATCGGCATCGAGGCCGTCGCCGAAGTGGGGCCGGGCGGACATTTTTTCTCGGCCGCGCACACCATGCAGCGCTACCGCGACGCGTTCTACAGCCCGCTGGTCTCCGACTGGCGCAACTACGGGCAATGGTTCGACGATGGTGCCAAGACAGCCACCCAGCGGGCGTGCACCGTGTGGCAGAACACGCTCGCAGCCTTCAGGCCGCCGGTGCTCGATGCGTCCGTCACCGAGGCGCTGGAGGCCTACGCCGTCCGGCGCCGCGCCGAAGGCGGTGCCGCGCCGCAGACCTGATCCGCGTGCGCGGCGCGCGCCGTCAGCGCACGCGCAGCACGATCTTGCCGAGCACGTGGCCGGCGGCCATGGCCTGCTGCGCCTTGGCGGCATCCGCGAGGGTGTACTGCCCCGCGACCGGGACTTGCAGCTTCGCCGCGACGATTGCCTCGTTGAGGTGCGCGTACTTGTCAGGCCCGGTCAGCGCGTCGTACCTCGCTACTGACAGTCCCGCGCGCGCCTGCGGCTCGGGGCGCACGCCGCTCGGGAAGGCGACCCGGCCGCCCGGCCGCAGCTGATCGAGGCAGGTGTCGAGCGCTGCGCCCCCGGCGAGCGCCAGCACCGCATCCACCCCGCCGGGAGCAAACTCGTGCGCCGCGGCCGCAATGTCGGCATGGTGGCCGTCGACCGCCGCCGTAGCGCCGAGCCGTTTCACGAGACTCACCCCATCCTCACCGGAGGCGATCGCGAGCACCCGCGCGCCGCGCAGTCGCGCGAACTGCACTGCGAGACTGCCGACTGCGCCCGAGGCGCCGAGAATGATCAGGTTCTCGCCTGCCTTGACGTGCAGCGCATCGTCCAGCCCCTCGAGTGCAGTGAGCGCGCTGACCGGCATCGCGCCCGCGACCTCGAGACTCATGCCCGCGGGAACGTGGCCTACGGCCTTGGCCGGCACGGCGACGTATTGCGCATAGAAGCCACCGTGGGCGTTGTTCCAGACGTACGAGTAGACCGCATCCCCGATCTTGAAGCCCTGCACCGCCGAACCCACCGCGGCGATCGTGCCCGCGCCGTCGACGCCCAGCACGACCGGAAACGCCTGATCCTTCCAGTATTCGAGTCGCTCGCGCACGTCGATATCCCACGGGCCGATGCCCACGGTATCGAGCGCGATCAACACCTCGTCGGCGGCGGGCTTGGGCACGGGAAGCTGGTGCAGCGTCAACACCTCGGGGCCGCCCTTGCGATCGATGGCGGCGGCCGCCATGGTCTGCGGCACGGTCGCCGCCGGCGCGGCGGCCGCCGCGTCCACGACCGCAAGCCCCAGGGCCAGGAAACCGAGCATGGGAACAGCGGCGAGCGGTGATGCGGGCATGGTGGCGGTCTCCTGGCGGCCTTGACTCACCGAGCATCGTAGCGCACGCCGCCCAACGACGGTCGCAGCAGCGGTCGCATCCCCGGCACCGCTCGACGCAGCGCCCGGCAGGTGCTTGCGCGCCCCGCGCGGTGCCCGTAGTGTTCCGCGGCATGCAAACACTGCATGGCGGGTGTCACTGCGGCAACATCCGCGTGGAGCTGCGGCTGACCCGCGCGCCCGGCACCTACCCACCGCGCGCCTGCGACTGCAGTTTCTGCCTCAAGCACGGCGCCGCCTACATCTCCGATCCGCTCGGGTCGCTGCGCCTCACCCTCCGCGATGAGCGCGAGGCGACACGCTATGCGCAGGGAAGCGGCCAGGCGCAGCTGCTCCTCTGCAGCACTTGCGGCGTGCTGGTGAGCCCGCTCTTCGAGGACGGCGGACGGCTGTACGCTGCGGTCAACGTGAACGCCCTGGAGAATGCAGCCGCTTTCGGCGCGCCGCAGCCGGTGTCACCGCAGACGCTGTCGGCGGGCGACAAGGCGAAGCGCTGGAAGGAGCTGTGGTTTTCCGATGTAGCCATCGGCGCACAGCGCCCGAGCGGCTGAAGGACTACCCGAGGCACTACCGATGGCGAAAGCGCTCGATCTCGCCGACCTGCAGGTCTACCTGAGTGCACGCATCGCGCCGGCGCGTGCCCTGGGGCTGGTCGTCGAAGCTGACGATCCGGTCACCATTGGCGCACCGCTGGAAGCCAATCTGAACGACAAGGGCACCGCGTTCGCGGGCAGTCTGTTCTCGGTGGCGGCGCTCGCCGGCTGGATGCACCTCATGCGCTGGTGCTCCACCCGCTCGTTGCAGGCGGAAGTGGCGTTGCAGGAGGCGAGCGCGCAGTTCGTGGCGCCGGCACGCGCGCCGTTCCGCGCCATCGCCGGTGCGCCGGGCGTGGCGCAGCTCGAGAGGCTCGAGCTGCTGCTGGCGCGCCGCGGGCGGGGCCGCATCGAGATCCCCATCGAGGTGACCTGCGACACGCAAGCGGTGATGAAGCTGAGCGGCGTGTACGCAGTCACGCTGAGCGCCGTCGCCAGGTAAGATCCGGCACCGGTGCCGGCAGCATCTGATGCGGCGGGCTCGCGGCTCGGCTAGACTCTCGCACCCCCGATGGCACCGAACTAAGAAGGAAGAGCCATGAGTCGCCGCACTCTCAGCACTGGCGTTGGGTTGCTCCTGACTTTGTTCGCGGGCGCGGCGCTCGCCGCCCCACCCGAAGGCGCACAGTCGCAGGATCACAAAGCCGAGGGCCAGCCTGAAAAGGCCGAGGGCCACAAATTCGAGCCCTTCAAGAGCGAGTCCGTCACGAGCAACGGCTCGGTCACGATCGGCGGTCGTGCGATCGGCTACGAGGCGGTCGCCGGCACGCTCATCGTCCACCCGCGGGGCTGGGACGATGTCCCGACCGACCCGAACGCCAAGGGCGGCGGCGAGGAAGGCGCCGAGCACAATCCGACCGCCGAAGCGTCCATGTTCTATGTGGCCTACTTCAAGAAGGACGGCGGCGCGCAACGCCCGGTGACCTTCCTCTACAACGGCGGCCCGGGCTCGGCAACCCTGTGGCTGCACATGGGCGCCTTCGGCCCGCGCCGCATCGTCACCTCGACCGACACGCATACCCCGGCGGCGCCCTATGCGCTCGTCAACAACGCCGAGAGCCTGCTGGATGCGAGCGACCTCGTGTTCATCGACGCGCCCGGCACCGGCTTCAGCCGCATCGCCGGCAAGGACAAGGAGAAGGAGTTCTTCGGCGTCGACGCGGACGCTTACGCGTTCACGCAGTTCATCACCGAGTTCTTCACCAAGTACGGCCGCTGGAACTCGCCGAAGTACCTGTTCGGCGAGAGCTACGGTACGCCGCGCTCGGCGGTAGTTGCGCGCTATCTGACGTCCGAGCGCTCGGTGGATCTCAACGGCATCATCCTGCTGTCGCAGATCCTCAACTTCGATCTGAGCCCGGACCGCCCGACCGGCAATCCCGGTATCGACCTGCCTTACGAGACCGCGCTCCCGACCTACGCAGCGACCGCCTGGTATCACAAGAAGCTCCCGGGCGAGCATCCGAATCTCGAGGCTTTCATCAGCGAGGTCGAGCAGTTCGCGCTCGGTGACTACGCGCACGCGCTGGCGGCCGGTTCCTCACTCGGGACGAGCGAACGCTCCGCCATCGCCGAGAAGCTGCACGAGTACACCGGGCTTGCCGTCGCCTACATTCTCAAGGCGGACCTACGCATCGACGGCGGCGAGTTCCGCCAGAACCTGCAGGCGGACGGCGATGTCACCACCGGACGCCTCGATACCCGCTTCTCCGGTCCTGACATCGATCCGCTCAGCCAGCGCGCCGACTACGACCCGCAGTCCGCCTCGATCGGCTCGGCGTACGTGGCGGCGTTCAACGACTACGCACGCCGGGAGCTGCACTACGGGCAGAACCAGGAGTTCCATCCCAGCATCCAGACCTTCCGCACCTGGAACTTCGCCCACCAGCTGCCTGGCCAGACCGGTGCGCCACTGTCGGCGCGCCAGGCAGCCAATGTCATGCCCGACCTCGCGGATGCGATGAAGCTCGATCCGAACCTCAAGGTGCAGCTCAACGCCGGGTATTTCGATCTCGCGACGCCTTTCTTCCAGGGCGTCTACGAGATGCAGCACCTGCCGATTCCGCCGTCACTGGTCGGCAACATCGAGTACCGCTTCTACGACTCGGGGCACATGGTCTACGCCAAGGAGAGCTCGCTCAAGCAGCTGCACGACAACGTCGCGGACTTCATCCGCCGCACCAGCCACGAGTGAGCAGGGGCGCGCGCTGCGCGCACCTCTAGCGCAAATACGAGGCGCCGTTCACATCGAGAACGGCGCCCGTCATGCTCGCCGGCGCATCGAGTGCGCAGTACACGACCACGTCCGCGACCTCCTCGGGGGTTGCGACGCGGCCGAGCGGCTGATCGGCCACCACTGCCGGCTCGCGCACCTTGTCGGCGACACGCGCCGTCGACACCCAGCCCGGGGCGACGACGAACAGGTAGACGCCGCGTGGCGCGAGCGCCTTCGCCATCGATTGGCTGAACGCATTGAGCCCTGCTTTGCTCGCCGCATAGGCGGGCGCGGTGGGTTCGCCTCTGAAGGCGGCCCGTGAGGACACGCTGACGATGCGGCCGGCGCCGCGCGGCGCCATGGCACGCGCCGCGCAGTAGGAAAGATGCGCGGCGCCGGTGAGATTGACTGCAAGCGTACGCTGCCAGGCGGCAATCCAACCCGCATAGTCGGTACCGAGCGGCGGGTGGTCGGGGAAGATGCCAGCGTTGTTCACGAGCGCATCGATTGGCTGCTGCGCCCCAGCCTCGCGCCACAGACGTTCGATCGCCTGCGGGTCGGCCAGATCCGCCTCGACGACCGCATGACCGTCGCCGGCGAGCGTGCGGCGCGTCGCCTCCGCAGCTTCGCGCCCGGACTGGCAATGCAGGACGACGCTGGCGCCGCGCGCGGCCAGCCGCCGTGCGATCGCCGCGCCGATGCCGCCCGAAGCGCCGGTGACGAGTGCGTGAGTCATAGGGGGGGACCTCGTACGTCCATTGCGAGCTGCTGCCCGACATTGCGCCGCCGCGCGGCGGCGTACACCGCCTGCGCGACGTACAGATCGTACAGCGCCATACCGGCGGACTTGTAGGCCGTCGTGCGCGCCACTTCGAGCCTGCGCCGCCCTGCCACGAGCTCGCCGATCGGGAAGATGTCGGCATCGGTCAGCAGGCGCTGCGCGACCGAACGCACCGCCTCGCCGACCTCGTGGCGCGCGAACTCGGAGTCCAGCACCAGATGGCCGGCAAGCCGGAAGACGCTGTCCGGCAGCTCCTGCATGTGGCGCTCGAAGGAGCCGATCGCAATGAAGTGCTTGCCCGCGAGCAGTCGCGGCTCATCGGGCAGAACCGGATCACGCGAAGTCGTCGCTGTGATGATCACGTCGGTTCGCGCCAGCAGCTCGGTGGCGCTCGCGCATGGCGTGATGGTGACCCCGGGTACCCGCACCGCCAGCGCCGCCTGGAAGGCTGCGAATCCAGCGACCGAGCGCTGCACGGCGAATACCTCGCGGATCGGCCGCACGGCGCACGCCGAGATGGCCTGCCAGGCACCCTGCACGCCGGTGCCGACGATGCCGATCGAGGTGACATCCGCGGGCGTCAGGTAGCGGACACCGAGCGCCCCGACCGCGCCGGTGCGCATCGCCGTGAGGGATGCGGCGTCCATGATCGCGACCGGCAGCCCGGTGTCCGCCTCACTCAGGACCAGCAGGCCGTTGGTGACCGGCAGGTTGCGGGCTGCATTGCCCGGAACCACCGACACCAGCTTGACGGCCATGGCGCCGGCTCCGATCGCCGGCATCGTGAGCAGCGTGCCGCCGGACCACTGGATGTGCTGGCGTTTCGGCACCACGTTCCCGGCCGCATCGTTCGCCGCCAGTGCCGCGGCCTCCACGATCCCGACCGTCTCGAGTGGCGTGAGCAGCTGCAGCGTGTCGGCGGCGTTGAGTGCGAGCATGACGCGCTCCGCGGCGCTCACACCGGAACCGCGCGCCGTGAGCGGACGCTGTCGATCGCATACACGAGTGCCCCGCCGAGGAGCAGCGCTGCCGTCACCGCGGCCACCTTGAGGACTGCCAGTGTGGGATTCGGTTCATCGGGCGGTGGCAGGAACGCGAGCACGATCGAGGACGCCGTGGTCGCGAGACCGAGCACCGCCAGTGCGATGACGGCAGCGCGCCCGCCCGGGATGCGCACCTCGCCAGCTCCCCGCGAGGTTGCGGACAGGCGGATGGCTGCGCAGAACAGAGGCAGGTACGGCAGCATCGAGGTCACCACCATCATCTCGATGAGCACGTTGTAGGCGCCGCGCACCGAGGTGCCGCTCTGGCCGAGGACCAGCAGCAAAGCGACGAGCACCGCCTGAATCCAGATGCCGGCGGCCCGCGACTCGGGCGCCGGGGCGGCGCGAGCCGCGCCCGTCAGCGGGATGCGCGCGAGGGCCCCGATCCAAAGGCACGCGCTGGCGACACGATCCAGCACGATCAGCACGGCGCCGAGCGGAATGAGCCATGCCAGACCGAGTCGCGAGGCAGCGCTGCGCACTGCCGCCATCACCCCGTACACGCCGCTCGCCTGCTCCGCCGGGATCGACAGCAGGATGCTCGCCGTACCGACCATGTAGATTGCGGCAATCATCGGCGCGGCGAGCGCCAGCGCGCGCGGCACGGTGCGGCGCGGGTCACGGATCTCGCCGCGCATGAAGGCTGCCGCCTCGGGGCCGGTCCAGCAGAAGGCGATCGTCGTCCAGAAGATGACGTCCGCGAGGCGAAACTCCGGGACGATCGTGTGGCGATCGATCGGCGTCGCCGACCCGAACCGCCACCAGCTGCCAAGCGCCAGCAGCACGAGCAGCAGCGTCCCCAGCCAGCGGGCCACCGCGCCCGCGCTGTTCAGCCACTTCGCGGTCGCCAGGCCCCGCAGGTTGAGCGCCACGGCGATCGTGAGGGCGGTGAGCGAGAAGCCGATGAACCAGGTCGGTGTAGCGCCCCCGGCACCGCCGTCGGCGGCGGCGAGATGTGCGCTGCCGGCGGCGAAGTACAGCACCGCCGGCAGGTAGGCGAGCGTGCCGCTCCAATAGGTCCAGCCGGCCATGAAACCGACAAACGGCCCGAATGCCCGAGAGCTCCAGGCATCGAGCCCTCCCTCGTCGGGATGACGTGACGCGAGGAACACAACGCACACCGACAGCGGCAGGAAAAAGCACACGCCCCCCAGCAGCCACACGAGCAGCGAGCTCGGGCCGGTCGCGGCGGCCACCGCGGTCCACTGCAGGGTCGAGCCGGCCGTGACCATGAACAGCGTGACATGTGTAAGTCCGAGGGTGCGCGCTGACTGTGCGGACGCTGCTGCCATCGAGCGATCATAGCGAACGCACCCCGCCCGCGCCGGACAGACGCCCCGGGTGCGCCCCTGTTAGAGTGCCGGCATCAGAGCCGCGAGGTGCGCCATGAACGTCCATCTGACCATCGGACCTATCGTCTCCCTGATCGCCGGCATCCTGATTCTGGCGATGCCGAAGCTGCTGAATTACATCATCGCTCTCTATCTCATCGTCATCGGCATACTGGGTCTGGTGCACTGAGCGCTGCGGTGCACACCGCCTGCCGGCGACCGCGGGTAGCCAGGGTACTGCCGGCCCTGTGGGTTGCGCTGACGGCGGCGCTCCCCGCAGTCGGCCTGGGCGCCGCGCCCTCAGGCGCCGAGCGCGACGCGCGGCTCGATGCGCTCGTCACCGAGGCGCTGCGCGCGCAGCAGATCCCGGCGATCACGGTCGCCGCCGCGAGCGCCGACCGGATGCTGTACTCGCGGGCGTTCGGTAGCGCTGATCTCGAGAATTCCGTGGCCGCGAGCCCCGCGACCCTGATCCGCACGGCCTCGATCGCCAAGCCGATCACCGCGGTGGCGGCCATGACGCTGGTCGAGGCGGGCAAACTCGACCTCGACGCGCCGGTGCAGACCTACTGCCCGCCGTTTCCGCCCAAACAGTGGCCGATCACGACGCGCGAGCTGCTCTCGCACACCTCGGGGATCCGCCACTACAACCCGGGCGAGCCGGAATACACGCACCATTACCGCTTCATGGCGGACGGCTTTGCGATCTTCGCCGCAGATCCGCTGCTGTTCCGTCCCGGCACCGCCTGGCAGTACAGCACCTACGGCTACACGGTGGCCGGCTGCGCGATCGAGGGCGCAGCGGGCGAGCGCTTCGCGGACTATGTGGCCGCGCACGTACTCGAGCCTGCCGGCATGAGCCACACCCGGGTCGACGATGCGCGCGAGATCGTGCCGCACCGCGCCCGCGGCTATCAGAAAGTCGACAGCCAGGTGCAGAACGCCGAGCTCATGGACTCGAGCTACAAGATTCCCGGCGGCGGCTACGTGACCACCGCCGAGGACCTGGCGCGATTCGCGCAGGCGCTGCTCGATGGCAAGCTGGTAAAACCCGCGACGCTCGCACAGATGTGGACCCCGTCGCCGGTGAGCGGCAAGGAGAGCTACGGGCTCGGCTTCCACCTACTCGAGGGCGGGAAGTTCGTCACCCACACCGGCGGCCAGGCGGGCACCACGACCGTGTTGCTCATCGTGCCCGCACAGCGCTTTTCGATCGCGATACTCGCCAACATGAACGGCGCGCTCCTCAGCGACCTGCTAGGCGCGCTGCTCGCGCAGCTGAACATGCCAGCGCCGGCACCCTGAAACGCAACTGACCGGGAAGGACAGCTCGTGACACGACGAACCTTGGGCGCATTGCTACTCGTCATGGCACTGCCGCTCACCGCGGCCGCCGATGAGACGCCGATGGGAGCGCTGCGGCCCGATCAGCTCGCATTCCGCGCCCTCTACAAGGAACTGGTGGAAACCAACACCGAGCTCTCGGACGGCAACTGCACGGTGCTCGCCGCGCATATCGCCGCACACCTGCGCTCTGCGGGCTACACCGACTCCGAGGTCACACTGTTCTCGGTGCCCGAGCACCCCAGGGAAGGCGGGGTGGTCGCGGTACTCGCCGGAACCTCGAAGACCGCCAAGCCGATGCTGCTCCTCGGACACCTGGACGTCGTGGAAGCCAGGCGTGCCGACTGGACGCGCGACCCGTTCACGCTGATCGAGGAAAACGGCAATTTCTACGGCCGCGGCACGGCCGACATGAAGAGCATGGACGCGACCTGGATCGACGCCATGATGCGCTTCCGGCAGCAGGGCTACCGGGCGAAGCGCACCATCAAGATGGCGCTGACCTGCGGTGAGGAGACCGTCGGCGCATTCGATGGCGCCAACTGGCTCGCGACCAACAGGCCGGATCTCATCGCCGCTGCATTCGCGCTCAACGAAGGAGGCGGCGGGCGTACCGACGGTCACGGCAAGCTGGTCGTCCAGTCGATGCAGGTCGGCGAGAAGGCCTCGCAGAATTACCGTGTCGAGACCACCAACCCCGGCGGCCACAGCTCGATACCGGTCCGCGATAACGCGATCTACGAGCTCGCAGATGCGCTGCTGCGGGTTCGCGAGTACGAGTTTCCCGCCAAGTTCACCGAGACGACGCGCACCTACTTCGCCAAGGCGGGAGCCGCGCGCGGCGACGAGCTGGGGCAGGCGATGGTGGCACTGGCTAAGAATCCCGACGATCGGGCGGCCGAGGCCAGCGTGTCGCGCGATCGCGCCTTTCACAGCATGCTGCGCACGACCTGCGTGGCGACGCTGCTCTCGGGTGGCCACGCCGAGAATGCGCTGCCGCAGCGGGCGACTGCCAACATCAATTGCCGCATCTTCCCCGGGGAGAGTGTGGAGCAGACGCGTGCGACGCTAATCGCCACCATCGCCGATCCGCGCGTCACCGTGACCGCGGTCCCCCCGATCCGCCCGGTCGCCGTGCCACCGCCGCTCGATCCGAAGATCATGGGACCGGCCGAGAAGCTGGTGGCGCGCTACTTTCCGGACGTGCCGCTCGTGCCGTCGATGTCAACCGGCGCGACCGACGGCATCTTCCTGGAGGCGATCGGCATCCCGGTGTACGGTGTGCCCGGCTTCTGGGGCGATCCCGACGGTAATGGTGTCCACGGACTTAACGAGCGGCGCAGTGTGCGCGCGCTCTACGTGGGACGCGACTTCCTCAATGACCTGATCAAGGCGTATGCGAATCAGGAGTGACGCGCGCCGCGCCTGCGTCGCGCTGCTGTCGGTCCTCGCGCTCAGTCTCGCCGCCGCGCAGGCGCCGGCGGGCGATCAGGCGGCCATTTCGGGCGGGGTCTTTCATGTCACTCCGGTGCGGCCGGTCGCCGAGCTCCTGCCGATCGCGCTCGCAGCAACACCACCTGCGGAGAGCGGCGACTTCCGGCCCGCGGACCTCATCGAGCTGACGACGCTCGATCCGAGCATCCGGCTCGACATCCGCTACGCCACCAGCCGCAACTTTCTCGGCACGCCGCTCTACAGTCAGGCGCGCGCCTTCCTGCAGCGCCCGGCCGCGGAGGCTCTGGTGCGCGTGCAGCGCTCGCTGGCGCAACAGGGCTATGGCCTGCTGGTGCACGATGCCTACCGGCCGTGGTACGTGACCAAGATCTTCTGGGATGCGATGCCCCCGGAGCTGCATCGTTACGTGGCCGATCCTGCCGAGGGCTCGCGCCACAATCGCGGCTGCGCGGTGGATCTGACGCTCTACGAGCTCAAGACCGGCCGCGAGGTCGAGATGCCGAGCGTGTACGATGAGCCCACCGAGCGCGCCTATCCGGCCTACGCCGGTGGCACGGCCGCGCAGCGCGCCGCGCGCGATCTGCTGCGACGGCACATGGAGGCCGAGGGCTTCACGGTCTACGAGTTCGAATGGTGGCACTTCGACTATCGCGACTGGAAGGCGTATGCGATCCAGAACGTGCGCTTCGAGGATATCCGGCCGCGCTAACTCTTCAGCTTGTAGCCGGTGCGGAAGATCCAGCTCACCGCCACCACGCATAGCGCGAGAAAGCTGAGTGTTGCGGTTGCACTCGCGACCACGTTGACGTCCGCGGTGCCGAAGAAGCTCCAGCGAAAGCCGCTGACCAGATACACGACCGGGTTGAACAGCGTGAGCTTCTGCCACACCGGCGGCAGCATGCTGATCGAGTAGAAGGCACCGCCGAGGAAAGTGAGCGGCGTCAGGATCATGAGCGGCACGACCTGCAGCTGCTCAAAGCTCCCGGAGCACACCCCGATGATGAAGCCGAACAGGCTGAAGGTGACGGCGGTGAGCACCAGGAAAACCACCATCCACACCGGGTGCAGGATCTCGTAGGGTACGAACACCCGCGCGGTCGCCAGGATCAGCAGTCCCAGCATCAGCGACTTGGTGGCGGCGGCACCGACGTAGCCGATCAGTACCTCGACGTACGACACCGGCGCCGACAGCAGCTCGAAAATGGTGCCCGACCACTTGGGAAGATAAATGCCGAACGAGGCGTTGGAGACGCTTTCGGTAAGAATCGACAGCATCATCAGGCCCGGCACGATGAACGAGCCGTAGCGCACGCCATCGACGGCCCCCATGCGCGAGCCGATCGCGGCGCCAAACACCACGAAGTAGAGCGCGGTCGACAGCACCGGCGAGGCGATGCTCTGCATGAGAGTGCGGAAGGTGCGCGCCATTTCGAAGCGATAGATGGCGCGGATCGCGTGCACGTTCATCTGCGCTCCCTCACCAGGTCGACGAAGATGTCCTCGAGCGAGCTCTCGCTGGAGTGCAGGTCCGTGACCTCGATGCTCAGCTCGCTCAAGTTGCGCAGCAGTGTCGCAATCCCGGTCTCGCGGCTGTGGGCATCGAAGGTGAACACCAGCGTGTGCCCTTCGTCCTTCAGCTCGAGCGGATAGGCGGCGAGAGCGGGCGGAATGGCGGCCAGCGGCCGGGGAAGATTGAGCGCCAGCTGCTTCTTGCCGAGCTTGCGCATCAGCACCGTCTTGTCCTCGACCACGATCAGCGCGCCCTTGTGGATCACGCCGATGCGGTCCGCCATCTGCTCGGCCTCCTCGATGTAGTGCGTGGTGAGGATGATCGTGACGCCGCTGTCGCGCAGCTGACGTACCAGCTGCCACATCTCGCGCCGCAGTTCCACGTCCACGCCCGCGGTCGGCTCGTCGAGAAACAGGATCTGCGGCTCGTGCGACAGCGCCTTGGCGATCATCACGCGCCGCTTCATTCCGCCGGACAGCGTCATGATCTTCGCATCGCGGCGATCCCACAGCGACAGGTCGCGCAGCACGCGCTCGCAGAAGGCGGCATCCGGCGCGCAGCCGAACAGGCCGCGGCTGAAGGTGACGGTCGCCCAGACACTCTCGAAGGCGTCGGTGTGCAGCTCCTGCGGCACGAGTCCGATCTTTTGGCGCGCGGCGCGATAGTCGCGGATGATGTCGTGGCCGTCCGCTACCACCCGGCCCGCGCTTGGCGTGACGATGCCGCAGATAATGTTGATGAGCGTGGTCTTGCCGGCGCCGTTCGGCCCGAGCAGGGCGAAAATCTCGCCGCGCCGGATCGTGAGCGAGACGTCATTGAGCGCCGTCAGCCCGTTGGCATAGGTCTTGCGCAGCCCCTCGATCGACACGATGGTTGAAGAGCGGACTGGACTCGGCACGGGGCTGGCTGCTTCTGGCATCGCTCGGGTTTATATCCTAACCTTGCCGCCCAGGCACTCCGCTCTCACTCGCCATGTCCGACATTCCGCACGACCCGCCGCGTTCCGCGCCGACCGTGTTCCTCAGCTACGCCTCCGAGGATCGCCAGGCGGCCCGGGCGCTGCGTGATGGGCTGCGCGCCTTGGGCCTGGAGATCTGGTACGACGAGAGCGCCCTCGACGGCGGCGACGCCTGGGACCAGAAGATCCGCCGGCAGATCCGCGAGTGCGACTACTTCATGCCGCTCATCTCGGCGCAGACTGCCGCGCGCCCTGAGGGCTATTTTCGCAGGGAATGGCGCCTGGCTGTCGAGAGAACGCTCGACATGGCGGACGACCACCCGTTTCTGCTGCCGGTGGTCATCGATGCAATCTCCGAGGCAGCCGCGCGCGTTCCGGAGAGGTTTCTCTCGGTGCAGTGGCTGCGCGTGCCCGGCGGTCAGCCCAACGCGGCGCTCGAGGCTCTCGGCCGGCGGCTGCTCGCCGGCGAGGCGGCCGTGCCGGCGCAGCCTGCAAGGCGGCCGCCCCAGCCGCCGCCACTCGGCGCACCCGCGGTCCCCGGTGCGCCGGCTGAGGCCATCGAGCCACCTGCCGCCGGGCAATTCCCGCCCTTTCCGCGGCAGGAGCCCGGCCAGAGGACACGCTTCGCGTTCCAGGTGCTCGGCTGGTCGTTGCGCGCGTCCTGGATCGTGTTCATGCGCCTGCCGAGATGGGTGCGGATCCTCGTCTACGTCTGGCTCGCGATCCTGCTCATGGCGCGCGGCTGCATGGATCACGATTCGGAGTCGCGGCATCGCCCGGCGAAGCTGTCGAGCGCGGACGCCGAGAAACTCAAGGCGATCTCGCAGGGCTACCAGGGCAGCACCGACAGGGCCGACCTCGTGAAGCTCGGCGCGCAGATCGCGCAGCAGTTCTCCAGCGAAGTCGGCACGCAAATCGCGGCCGCCGAACATCCGGTGCTGGCGGTTCCGTTCACCGCCCCGTCCGGCGATGCCTCCGCGCAGAAGCTCGCCGACTCCACGTTCGCGGAGGTTTACGGTCGGGTCGCCATCTCGCTCCATGGGCGGGTCGGCCTGGCAGGTGCGCCGCTCGCAACGCCCGACGCGGCCTCAGCCGCACAGACCGGTCGTGCACAGCACTCGACCTATGTCATCTACGGTGCGGTCGACAACCGCTCGCCGGCACAACGGCTCACGGTGGCGGTAGTCAAGGTGGAAGACGGCTCGGTGGTGTGGTCGGACTCCTGGCCCGTGACCGGAGCCGACTCCGCCCACATCGCCGCGCAGATCGACGCCAAGCTGCAGGAAGTCGAGGACGACTGAGCACCGTCTCAGACGTGCGACTGCCGCGCCAGATACTGCTGGTCGGTCACCTTCTCGTGCCATTCGACCGTTCTGCCGTCGAGCGCTTCTACGATGGCGATGTGCGTCAGTGCCGTACTGGCCGTAGCTCCGTGCCAATGCTTGGTTGCCGGCGGACACCACACGACGTCGCCCGGACGAATCTCCTCGACCGCGCCGCCCCAACACTGTGTCCAGCCGCAGCCAGCGGTGACGATGAGCACCTGACCGAGCGGATGGCTGTGCCAGGCGGTGCGGGCGCCGGGCTCGAAGGTGACGCTGATGCTGACCGCGCGTGCGGGCGGCGGCGCCTGGTACAGAGGATCGAGCCGCACTCTGCCGGTGAAGTACTCAGCCGGTCCGGTCCCCGAGGGCTGTGAGCCGCTGCGTCTGATCTCCATGCGCCTTAGCTCCTGTGTACGCCCTCGGATCGAAGGGCAACCGATGGATTGGCGGTAGGATAGCGCGATGCTCAGGCGCCGGACCTTCCTCAAGACTCTGGCCGGACTTGCGCTGACCGCGGCTCGCCCGCCGCGCGCCTTCGCAGGTGCTCGACTGCGGGTCGGCGTGATCGGCGGCGGCATCATCGGCAGCTCCATCGCGCTGCACCTCGCGGAGGCCGGAGCGCAGGTCACGCTGCTCGAGAAGGTGACGCCCACGCACGGCGCCACGCAGAACTCCTTCGGCTTCATCAACATCTTCGATCCCGACCACACGTATCAGCAACTGCGCATCGAGAGCTATCTCGCCTACCGCCAGCTGGACGCCAGGCTCGGCCTCGCCGTCACCTGGGGCGGCTACATCGACTGGGCGAACTCGGCGGCTGAGGGCGCGCTGGTGCGCACTGCCGCGGCCATGCTCGATGGCACGCCATTTGCGGTGCGGCGGATCGACGCGGCGGAGTTCCGCCGTCTGAGTCCGGACGTCGAGCCCGGGCCGCTGGCCGCCGCCTTTTACTCCCCGTACGCGGGTCACGTCGATCCGGTCTTTGCAACGCACCGCATGCTGCAGCGCGCGCAGGCGCTCGGCGTCGACGTGCGCTATCCCTGCGAGGTCCTGTCAATCGAGTTGCGCGGTGAGCGCCTCGCCGCCGTGCACACCGCTCAGGGAGCAGTGACGCTCGATCGGCTCGTGGTCGCAGCGGGCGTCGACTCGCCGGTGCTGTTGGCACCGCTCGGTTACCGGCTGCCGCTGCGCCATGCACCGGGCATCCTCGCGCACAGTGCGCCGACTCGCGCCCTGACCCGGCTCGTGTATGACGGCCCGGACGAGCTGGAGTTCAAGCAGATGGCGAGTGGCCGCATCGTCGGTGAATGGCATTTCGAGCCGCCCGACATTCCGGTACATCGTGAGATCCGCACCCGGCCCATCGATTACCCCAACCCGGCGCTGCGTGCCGAGCACGGGCGACGCATCCTCGAACGGATTGGCGCAGTCCTGCCGGCCGCCCGGGGCATCTCGCTGGAGCGTCTCACGCTGGGATTTCGTCCCATGCCGCTCGATGGCTTCCCGGTCGTCGGCCCGGTACCCGCAGCAGGCGATGTGTACCTCGCCGTCACGCACAGCGGCATCACCCTCGCAGCCATTCTCGGCCGCTACCTGAGCCGCGAAATCATGACCGGAGTGCCGGCGCCCGCACTCGGGCCGTATCGGCCGACGCGCTTTGCAAGCTCAGCAGGGGCGTAGCGCGCGCCGCGCCCGGTTATCTCTCGCGACCCGGCCTGCGCACCATGACGGTGTACGGGGCTTGCGTCGTGGGCTCGTCGAATTCGGCGCACGCGACGAAGCCCATGCGCCCATAGAACCTCAGTGTCTGGTGGCTGAAGGTTTCGAGGTAGGACGTCACGCCGGCTGCATCGGCCTGCGCGAGAGTGGGCGCCAGAAGACGTGCTCCGAGTCCCCGACCCTGAGCCTCGGGCGCTATCGCGACGATCGACAGGTACCAGCAGTCGCTCCCCACGACCGTCGCAGCGCGCTGGCTCATGTAGCTCACGATCTGCTCGTAGTCTCGATACCCCCGCTCGCCGATCGCCACACGGAGGAAGGCCTCCTTGAGCCCCCGCTCCCGCTCGTGCATCGCGCTCGTTTGCGGCAGCGTCCAGACCGCAACGCCTTGCGCGGCATCCGCGGGGCGCACGACCTGGCCAATGCGCGCCCCCTGGCAGATGGAATAGTCGAAATACTGAGCCAGGGCCGCACGCCGTCGAGCCAGATCAGCGCCCAGCTCAGCCGAAATGCACCTGTAGAAGGGGTCGTGCTCGAGAGCGGCGACTGCGCCGGCACAGGCCGGATCGATCATCACGGTAGTCTCGCGACGGGAACGGCTGCGGGCACCGGCAGACCGGCGAATCCCGAACTTCAGTATGTGACGTGTTGCGCTGGCGCTCCAGGGCTCCCCTGCAGCATACTTGCCGCCGCTCCGTCCGGGCGGAACCCGGTGGAAGCCGTCGGATACAAAACGAGTCGGGACGGGGGCGAACTTCTATCGTGATATTGCACGAGTCTTTGCGGCGCGAGAAATGCGCCATGATCGGTCGGTACGCGAAGTCCGACGACATCAAGGGATTGGTGCAGGTCGTCACGACTCTGGTGCCTCTCGGGCTCCTGTGGTGGGCCGCCGTCTGGTGCGCCGCACAGTCCCCCTGGCTCGCTGCTGTTCCCATACTGCTCATCGTGCTGTTTACCGTGCGGGTCTTCGGCCTGATGCACGAATGCGGCCACGGGAGTCTGTTTCGCAGCCGCCGGCTCAATCACGCCGCCGGGTTTGTCTTCGGCGTCATGGCGGGAATGCCGCAATACGTCTGGGCGCAGCACCATAACTACCACCACGCTCACAACGGCAACTGGGACCGCTATCGCGGACCGTACACGACGTTATCGGTGGATGAATACGCGGCGCTCAGCCGCGGACGGCAGCGTTTCTACCGCGGCAAATGCAGCGTGGGTGCTTCGCCGCTCGCGGGCTTCATCTACCTGATCTTCAACCCGCGGTTCACCTGGCTGAAGGGCAGCGTCGGCCTGCTCGTCCACACGGTCGGGCAAAAGCTGGCTCACCCTCGTGTGTCGCTGCGGGCGCACGCCGCGGGTTACAAAACGCGCTATTGGAATTCCTGGCGCGAGTACCGGCACATGTTGTGGAACAACCTGATGCTGCTCAGCCTCTGGGCGCTCATGTGCTGGGCGTGCGGGGCGGCGCGGTTCTTCTCGATCTACGTACTCACCGTGTCGGTCGCCGGTGCCGTGGGGATCGTGCTGTTCACCGTGCAGCACAACTTCGAGCACTCCTACGCGAGCGACGATGGGCACTGGGACATCGACACCGGAGCGATCGAAGGCACGAGCTTTCTCGTCCTGCCGCGCTGGCTGAACTGGTTCACCGTCAACATTGGCTACCATCACGTGCATCATCTCTCGGCCAGCATTCCGAACTACCGTCTGGTCGAGTGTCACAGGGAATTCGAGCACCTGTTCGCGCGCGTCACCAGGCTGAAGCTCCATGAGGTGCTGCCCGCGCTCGACTGCATCCTGTGGGATGTGCGCACGCAGCGCATCATCAGCGTCGCGGAGTACCGCTCAACAGCAGCGGCCGAGCTCACCGGCTGAGGTCGGCGAGCAGCCCGGCGGAATGCTGACCGGTGCATCCGTGCGACGCTCACCAGCTCAGGTCAGCAACCAGTCCGGCGTAGACCTCGATCCCGTCCCAAAGATTCCCGAGCCGCAGGTTCTCGTTCTCGGCGTGCTGGTTGTCATCGTAGTTGGCGATGCTCACTCCGACCATCGGCACCTGCAGCTGGCCGACGATGTCGGCCATCCCCGAGCTCGCCCCGACGATCGGCAGCTCGATCGGCTTATAGCCGACTACACGGCCGATCGCGGCGACGACCGCCCGCGATGCCGGTAGATCGAGCGGTGTCTTGGTAGCGAGTGAGCCGCCTTCTTCCCAGACGACTTTGACGATCCGCGGATGCGCACTGCGAGTCGCGAGGTCCGGGTCACTGCGCACGATGAACCAGCCCGACGCGGCCAGGTACGACTCGAGCAGCTCGCGCGTGTGCTGTGGCGTCTCGCCCGGCGCCAGACGGAAATCGAGTGCGGCATCGGCATGCGTCGCGATCGCGTTGGCCGCCGCAGGCCCTGCATCGCCGGCATGAATCGCGCGCACATTGAGCGTAGGCCCAAGATAGCCGTCGGCGAGGCGCGCGGGCCCCACGTTGCGCCCCAGCCCGAGCGCCTGCTTCAGGGTGTCCTCCACCGGCGGCATCGCCGCAAGCGCCGCGCGATCGGCGGCCGAGACCGGCGCCACGTCGTCGTAGAAATGCGGAATCAGAATGTGGCCGTCCTCGTCGCGCAGGCTGGCGATCAGGTGCGCGATCATCACCGCTGGACTCGGCGCCCAGCTCCCGTAGTGGCCGTCGTGCAGCGGGCGGGTTGCACCGTATACGGTCATGGTCAGGCTGGTGATGCCACGGTTGCCGAAGTTCACCATCTGCCTGCCGCTCTGGTGCATCGGACCATCGCCCATGATGAGCAGATCCCCCTTGAGCAGCCCGAGGTTCTTCGCCACCAGCGCAGAGAAATGCGGTGATCCCTGCTCCTCCTCGCCCTCCCAGAGCAGCTTGATGTTCACCGCCGGGCGGATACCGTTCGCCTGGAGCGCATCGAGTGCCGACAGCATTGCCTGGATCGTTGCCTTGTCGTCGCCGGCGGCGCGCGCGTACAGCCTCCAGTTGGGATCGAGCGGTGGCGTGGCATGCTGCCAGTCCACGGGCCGCGCGTCCGGCGGCGCGGTGCGCATCGACGGCTCGAACGGCTGCGTGATCCAGCCTTTCTGTCCGACCGGCTGGCCGTCGTAGTGGGCGTAAAAAATGACGGTGCGCCTGGCGCCCGGAGTCTTCCTCTCGCCGAACACCGACGCCGGCGTTCCGGGCGCAGCCCTCAGCAGCTGCGTGGCGAAGCCCCGGGCCTGCAGCTGACCCTCGAGGTAGGCGGCGTTGCGGTCCACGTCCGCAACGTTGGTGGCCACGTCCGGCATGGAGAGCAGCGTGACGAAGTCAGTGAGGATCGCCTGCTCGTGCGACTGCCGCCAGCTACGCACCGTGTCGCGAACGGTGGCCGCCTGCGCACCCGACACCGCAGCGGCGAGGCAGGCGACCGCGGCAACGCGGCGGGCGACGGATGAAGCTGGCGCGGACATGTGCCGGTTAGTCCTTGCCGCCCGGCCACATGCGCAGCAGCACCCCATCGCGCCGCACAAACTGGTGCCAGAGTGCGGCGAGCGCATGGATGCCGACGAGCGTGAACAGCGTATACGCCAGGTAGCCGTGAACGTCCTCCGTGGGATGAAAGATCGCACGGTTCTTCGCGACGCCGAAGTCCACCTTGAAGAGCCCGAAGTCGAATGCCCGCCCGTGCCAGATGAAGGTCACGATGCCGAGAATCGGTATCACGAACAGCAACAGATAGATGAGGAGGTGCGCCGGATTGGCCAACCGGCGGGCGAGCATACCCGTATGCGCCGGCAGTTGCGGCGGCGGGTGGCCGAGGCGCCACGCGAAGCGCGCCATCAGCAGCACCCAGACCAGGAGCCCGAGCAGCGCATGCAGGTTGATCCAGTACGCCTGAGTGCCCGTGGGCCAGGAGTCGTGCAGCAGCCCGAGCACACCCACGGCGACGACGAGTACCACCATGATCCAGTGAAAGGTGATCGCCGCGGCGTCGTAGCGCGTGTTCATTTCCCGTGCCGGTGTAATCAGCCCGGGCGAAGACTACTGCAGATTGGGCTAATCTCGCATCTGTGTGCCCCGCGATAGAGAATCCCGGCGACGCGCTTCCGCGCAGCCCTGCCACGGCGCTGCTCGATGAGGGGCGCGCGCTCCTGAAGCAGGGGCGCAGCGCCGAGGCGCTGGTCCGTTTCGAGGCGGCATGCCAGGCGGATCCGCGCTGCGCGCCAGCCCGCAGCGATGCGCTCACCGAGGCCATCACCGAGGCCTGGGCCAATCCGCAGGATCTTCAGGGGCCGGCGTTCAGTCTCATCAGGCTCGATCAGCGCATCGCCCGTTGCGTGAGCCTCGCCAACGACTCATGGCCTGCGAGGCCGTCACGCGGCGCGCTGTTCGGGCCCGACGGGCTGGCCGCGCTCTCGGACAATCGTCTGCTGCACGCGCTGCTCGAGGCGGCACCTGTCAGATCGGTGCGCGTCGAGCGCTTTCTGACCTGCGCGCGGCGTGCGCTGCTCGAGATCGCAGCGCATGAGGAGGCGCCGCTCGCCGCGGAGATGGCCGCCCTGAGGTTTTTTGCCGCGCTCGCACGGCAGTGCTTCACCAACGAGTACGTCTTCGAGTGTGCCGGAGAAGAGCCGCACGCGGCAGCAGAATGCCGCACCAGACTGGTGGCGCTGCTCGATGCCGGCGCGGCGGTGCCGCCCTTTGTGATGCTCGCCGTCGCCGCCTACTTTCCGCTTCACGAGCTCCCCGAGCCGCAGCGCCTGCTGGCCGCCAGCGCGCCCGGCCCCCTCAATGAGGTACTGCGTCAACAGGTGCGCGAACCACTCGAGGAGCAGGTATTGCGCGCCGGCATCGAGTCCCTGACCTCGATCGCGGCGGGAGTTTCCGCCGCGGTACGCGAGCAGTACGAGGAAAGTCCCTACCCGCGCTGGGTAAAGATGCCGCGGCGCGCGCAGCCGCTGCCCCTCAACATCGAGCTGCGGAACACTTTGCCGTTCGCACGCTTCGCGGCGCTGCCCGATGACAGCGCGCCGCAGGCGCTGGTTGCCGGCTGCGGTACCGGAAGTGACGCCATCCTGGTGGCCGAGCGGTTCCGTGGCGTTCGTGTGCTGGCGATAGATCTCAGCCTCAGCAGCCTCGCCTACGCGAAGCGCAAGAGCCTCGAGCTCGGCGTGACGAACATCGAGTATGCCCAGGCCGACATCCTGCGGCTTGGCGGCCTCGAGCGCAGCTTCGACGTCATTGGCGCGGTCGGGGTGCTGCATCATCTGGCCGACCCGTTCGCCGGATGGCGCGTGCTGCTCTCCCGGTTGCGGCCCCGGGGGTTGATGTGCCTGGGGCTGTACAGCGAGATCGCGCGCCGGCCCGTCGTCAAGGCGCGTGAATTCATCGCCGCGCATGGGTTTGAGAATACGCCGCAGGGCGTGCGCCGCTTCCGCCAGGCCGTGCTCGCAGGCGATGCGGACAGCGAGCTGCAGTCACTGGGCAACAGCCGTGCGTTCTATTCGCTGAGCGATTGCCGCGACCTGGCGTTTCACGTCCAGGAGCAGCATCTGACGCTCGGTCAGATCGAATCATTCATCGGCGAGCAGGGACTTAAGTTCGTCGGCTTCGAGCTGGATCTGCGCGTGCTCGATCAATACCGGGCGCGCTTCCGCGACGATCCGCACTGCGCAAGTCTCGCCAACTGGGCGCGCTTCGAGACAGACCATCCGCGCACTTTTACCGCAATGTATCGCTTCTGGATCCAGAAGTAGCTAGCTGCGACGCGCCTCCATAAGCTTCCAGCCGTTGCCGGACGGATCGCGAAAGCTCGCGTCCACGCTGCCGTAGCGCTCCTCGGGCTGCTGGGTGAACTCGACTCCCCGCGAGCGCAGCCGCTCGTAAGCGGCACGGCAGTCATCCACGACCATCACGAGCGGCGGCATGGCACCCTTGGCGACGATCTCGCGAACCGTCTGCGCAGTCGCCGCATCGAGCACCGGCGGCCCGGGCTTGAACAGGCCGAGCTGGAACGACGCCTGCTCCGGGTGCTGCACCGTGAGCCAGCGATAGTCGCCGTTGCGCACGTCGGTGTGCACGCGGAATCCGAGCTGGTCGACGTAGAACGCCAGCGCTTCGTCCTGATCCCGCACGTATAAACCAACAACCGCGACACCCTGGCTCATCGGACCACCTCCGCTTCCTGTGGCGCATTTATAGCGCCGGCCGCTCGGCGCCGCTTCTCCGAAACTGCGCTGGTGAGGTCCGGGCGGTGCGCGGCGCTGACAAAGCAGGCGGGTACGCGGGCAAGATCATGGCCCGCCGTGCTGCGGCGGGTGCGGATCGCTCCTGGACTCCGGTCGGTGATGTCGCGGAACGTGCGCGCGAACGTGCCGAGGCTTCCCCAGCCGGTGTGAAAGGCGATCTCGGTCACCGACAACTCGGTGTCGCGCAGCAGCGCCGTGGCCCGCTCGATGCGCCGCGAGAGCAGATAGCGGTGCGGCGGGACCCCGAAGGCCCGTTTGAAGGAGCGCGCGAAGTGCGCTTCCGAGACGCTGCTGACTCGCGCCAGCCGCCCTACGGGCCAGTCCTCGTGCGAGGCGGCATCCATCCGATCCTTGGCGCGCAACAGCCGCCGCAACAACTCGGGGTCCTGGCCCTTTGGACGTCGGATCATGCGAGCAAGCCTACCCGACCCGACGGCCGGCGCGCAGCCCCGCCGTCGCTCGACTCGTCCCCGGCTAAGGGCGCCGGCAACAATCAACGAGTTGGCGCAGCGCCTGCTGTAGGCGATTTCTGTCCTGCTGTGTGGCTCCGGCGGCTCGCGCCGGGTCGGGCGCTGTTGTATTGGTGAGGCATGCACGCGCTCATCCGGGAGCGGGCCGCAGCGCGGCCGTTGACGAGACCCATCTGGATGTGGGTCGGCGTTGGCGGCATTGCGGTGCTCTATGTCAGCAGCACGTTGCCGACCGCGCTCTACCCGCTCTACGAGCGTGAGTTCGGCTTCTCCGAGCTCGTGGTCACCGCCATCTACGGGAGCTACGTGATCGGCAACCTGGCCGTGCTGCTCACGCTCGGGCGCCTGTCGGACCAGCTGGGGCGGCGTCCCGCCTCGCTGCTTGCCCTCGCCGTCGTACTCGCGAGCACGATCTGCTTCCTCGCCGCGCGCGCCACCGGGTGGCTGTACGCCGGCCGCGTGCTCAACGGACTTGCTGTCGGCCTCGGCGCGGGCGCGCTGACGGCGTGGATCGCCGAGCTCGAGCCCTCGCACGACAAACGGCGCGCGGCACGGCTGGCGAGCGCCGGAAACCTCGCCGGCCTCGGCGTCGGGCCGCTGCTCACCGGGATGCTGGCGCAATATGCGCCGGCGCCACTGCGCACCGGCTACGTGGTCTACCTGGTCGTGCTGCTGCTCACCATGGCGCTGCTGGGACAAGCCGTGGAGGGTGTCCAGCATCCGGTGCATCGAGTCAGTCAATTGAGGTTGAGGCCGCGGATCGGCATCCCGCGCAACATCCGCCTGCCTTTCCTCGCGCCGGCGGCACTGGCGTTCGCGGTATTTGCGTTGGGCGGCTTCTATGGTGCGCTGACCCCCGGGCTCCTGTCGCATGGCCTGAATCAGCACAGCCCCGCGGTCCTGGGTGCGGTGGTGGCGCTGTTCTTCGGCACCGGTGCGCTGGCGGCGGCCGCATCGGGTCGCGTCGGCGACCGGCAGGCGATGCTGCTGTCGACCGCATTGTTGCTCACTGGCCTGTTGTTGCTGTTGGTAGCCGAATGGCGCGGCTCGCTGCCCTGGTTGCTCGGCGCGACCGTGGTGTGCGGCACGGCCATGGCGCTCGGATACCGCTGCAGCCTGGGCATGGTCAATGACATAGCCCCGTCCGAGCAGCGCGCGGAGCTGGTATCCGCGTACCTTCTGGTCTGTTACACCGCGAACTCGATACCGGTCGTTGGGGTCGGGCTGTTGTCGCGGCTGGCAGGCGCACCCGTGGCGCACCTGGTATTCGCGGTGCTGTTGGCCGCGCTTGCGGTCATCGCCTGCATAGTCGGCTGGCGTTCGAGCCTCAGCCAGCCCGCTGCAGTCTGACGCTGATTTCCGCGACGTGGCGCCCCTGATAGCGAGCTCCCTCCAGCTCGTTCTCACTCGGTTGCCGCGAGCCGTCGGCCGATGCCAGGGTGGTCGCACCGTATGGCGTCCCGCCCGTGACCTGGTCCATGCGCATGAGGCCGCCAAACGAGTACGGCAGCCCCACGATGATCATTCCGAGATGAAGCAACGTCGAATGGAAGCTGGTGATCGTCGTCTCCTGGCCGCCGTGCTGCGTGCCAGTCGAAGCGAATACCCCGGCAGCCTTACCCACCAGAGCCCCCTTGGTCCACAAACCGCCTGCTTGATCGAGGAAGTTGCGCATCTGCGCCGCCATGTTGCCGAATCGGGTGGGGGTGCCGAACAGGATCGCGTCATAGTCGGCCAGCTCGTCGACCGTCGCGATGGGCGCCTGCTGGTCGAGCTTCATACCGCTCTTGCGCGCCACCTCTGCGGGCACCAACTCCGGGACGCGCTTGATCACCACCTCCGTGTTCGCCACCGACCTGGCGCCGTCCGCCACAGCTTGCGCCATCCGTTCGACGTGCCCGAATGACGAGTAGTAGAGAATGAGGATTCTGGACATGGGGAAGCTTCCTTTGAATGCCGGGGTCGCCTGGCAAGTCGACACAACCTGAGTCTCCCCGGGCAAGCGGCTGCGGCAAACAGGTCTCGTGGGAATCGACCGACCTCAGCATGTCCTGCGGACAGTCCGTAGCCCGGCGCTGACTCCACACTGTCGGCGTCAGCCTACAACCATGTTGTCTCGTGAATGGGAGAATCCCCGGCCGTTAGATGGCTCGGGGGAACCGTGAGCGCTGCTGCCATGCATGTCGCAGAGTCCGGCGAGATCACCGATGGAGCCCAGGGGGCCGGTGATGAGCCCAGAGAAGCCGGCGACTTCCTGCCGTCGGAAGGTGAGGCTGCACGCCTGATTCGCGCTCACGACTGGGCCGCCACGCCGTTGGGTCACCCCTCGCAGTGGTCGACGAGCCTGCGCGTGGTGGTGCGCCTGATGCTCGCGAACCGGTTCCCCCACCTGCTGTGGTGGGGCCCGGACTACACCCAGATCTACAACGATCCCTACATTCCCATCCTCGGCTCCAAGCACCCGCAACAAGCGCTGGGCAAGCCGTTCAGGGAATGCTGGCACGAAGTATTCGACATCCTCGGACCGCTCGTCGACAAGCCGTTCAACGGTGGGCCGGCCACGTGGACGGAGGACATCGAGCTGATCGTCAGGCGCCACGGCTTTCCCGAAGAGAGTCACTTCATCATCGCCTACAGCCCGGTTCCGGACGACAGCGCGCCGCGGGGCATCGGTGGTGTACTTGCGACCGTGCACGAGATCACCGAGAAGGTGGTTTCGGAGCGACGCGTGAAGATCCTCGGGGATCTGGGCGCGCGCGTGGCCGAGGCCAAGAGCGAGGAGCGAGCATGCGCTCAGGCCATCGAAGTCCTGGCACAGCATCCGAAGGACGTACCGTTCGCGCTCCTCTATCTGCGGGATGACGCCAAACGGGAGCTGCGCCTGGTCAGCACGGCGGGCATCGCCGGCGCCGCGCTGCTCGGACAGTCTCCGCCGGTGGCTCAAGCCCCCTGGCCGCTCGCGACGGCCCTGGAAACGGAGACTCTGCAGCTTCAGACCGGTCTGGCGTCGGTGTTGCCGGCGGTACCGCCGGGCCCCTGGCCGGAGCCGCCGGATTCGGCGGCAGTGGTGCCCATCAAGTCGCACATTCCCGGTCAGCCTGTGGGCGCACTCGTCGTTGGCATCAGCGCGTGTCTGCGGCCCGATGAGCGCTATCTGAACTTTCTCGAGCTGGTGGGATCGCTGGTGGCGACCGCCATCGCCAACGCGCGTGCCTATGAGCACGAGCGGCGCCGTGCCGAAGCGCTGGCGGAAATCGATAAGGTGAAGACGCTGTTCTTCTCCAATGTGAGTCATGAATTCCGCACGCCGCTCACCCTGATGCTGGGGCCGCTGGAGGATGCGCTGGCGGTGCCGAAAACTCCGGCGAAGACGTGTGCCCACATCGAGGTGGCGCAACACAACGCGAGACGGCTGCTCAAGCTGGTGAACTCGCTGCTCGACTTCGCGCGCATCGAGGCGGGGCGCATCCAGGGCCAATTTGCGCCGCTGAACCTCGCCGCGCTCACGACCGATCTCGCCAGCACGTTCCGCTCGGCCATGCAGCGCGCCAAGCTGTGCTTCGAAGTCGATTGCCAGCCGCTCGGCGAGCCGGTCTACGTGGATCAGCAGATGTGGGAGAAGGTAGTCCTCAACCTCCTCTCCAACGCGTTCAAGTTCACCATGCAGGGTAGCGTGCGCGTGCACATGCGCCGCGAGGATGGTCACGCGGTTCTCGAGGTGTCGGATACGGGGGTTGGCGTGCCCGCTGAGGAGATTCCGCACCTCTTCGAGCGCTTTCACCGTGTCCATGGAACGCAGGCCCGCACCCACGAGGGTTCCGGCATCGGACTGGCGCTCGTGTACGAACTCGTCAAGTTGCATGGCGGCTCCGTCGAGGTCACGAGCCGGCGGGGGGTGGGGACGAGGTTCCGCGTGCGGCTCGCCTTCGGTAGCGCGCACCTGCCGGCGGAGCGCATCAAGGCCGCCGCAGCGGCGGCGCCACACAGCCACGCCGCTGAGGCGCAGGTCTACGTACAGGAGGCGCTGCGCTGGTTGCCCGAGGCCGGCGGGACTGAAGCGCCAATGGCTGTGCAGTCGCGCGAGGATGCAGGTCCGGAGCCGGACTCCCGTTTCGCTTCGACCTTCGGCTCGCGCGTGCTGCTCGCCGACGACAATGCAGACATGAGGAGCTACGTTCGCGGGCTGCTTGGGCCACTGTATGAGGTGGAAGCAGTGGGCGACGGCGTGCAGGCACTGGACGCAGCGCGCCGCCGACGGCCGGACTTGATCGTGAGCGACGTGATGATGCCGCACCTCGATGGCTTCGAGCTGCTGAAAGCGCTGCGCTCGGATGTGGGGCTGAACGATGTGCCGGTGATCCTGCTGTCAGCGCGTGCCGGGGAGGAATCACGCATCGAAGGCCTGCGGGCGGGAGCCGACGACTACATCGTCAAGCCGTTTCACGCTCGCGAATTGCTGGCGCGCATCGGCGCGACACTCGAGCTCACCGCGCTGCGGCGCGAAAGCGAGCAGCGCTTCCGCACCTACGTGAACGCCAGCTCGGACGTCGTGTACCGCATGAGCCCGGACTGGAGCGAGATGCGCTACCTGGACGGGCGCAACTTCATCGCCGACCAGGCCGATCCGAGCCACAGCTGGCTCGATAAGTACATCCCGGAGGAGGACCGGCCGCGCATCCTGGCGGCGATCGAGGCAGCGATCCGCGCCAAGAGCGTCTTCGAGCTCGAGCACCGCATCATCCGCGCCGACCGCTCAGTAGGCTGGACGTTCTCGCGCGCCATACCATTGCTCGACGACAAAGGCGACATCCTCGAATGGTTCGGCGCGGCCAGCGATGTGAGCGAGCGTCGCGAGGCGCAGGAGGCGCTCGAGCGGCAACAGCGGCAGTTGGAGGAGGATGATCGGCAGAAGAACGAGTTTCTGGCGATGCTGGCTCACGAGCTGCGCAACCCGCTGGCGCCGATCCGCAACGCCGGTGAGCTCATGGCGCGCATGTTCGCCGACAATACCCAGGCGCAAGGTGTCGTCGAGGTGGTGCGGCGTCAGGTCGCACACCTGTCGCACCTGGTGGATGATCTGCTCGATGTGTCACGAATCACTCAGCGCAAGATCGAGCTGAGGAAGGAGACGATCGAGGCTGCCGAAGTCATCCGCCAGGCGGTGGAGACCGTGGAGTCGGTAATTCGCGAGCGCGGTCATGATCTACAGATCCATTCGAGCTATCGGTCTCTGCCCGTGCACGGGGATGTGTCGCGGCTGGTGCAGTGCGTCGTCAACCTGCTGACCAATGCGGCCAAGTACACCGAGGCGGGCGGCCGGATTCACGTCACCTCGCGCAAGCAGGGTCAGTGTGCCGTGATCGAGGTGGCCGACAACGGCATGGGTATCCCGCCGGCGTTGATCACGAGGGTGTTCGATCTGTTCGTGCAATCCGAGCGGACACTCGACCGGTCACAGGGCGGGCTGGGCATAGGCCTGTCCGTCGTGCGGCGGCTGGTCGAGATGCACGGCGGCAGCGTCCACGCGGAAAGCGATGGCCCGGGACGCGGTTCGACGTTCTCGATACACCTGCCTCTGACCGACCCGGCGGCGCACAAGAGCGTCGATTGCGCGGATATCCGCGTTCGGCCGCAGCGCATCCTGGTGGTCGACGACAACGCCGACGCGGCCGTGACGCTCAGCATGATGCTCAATCTCGACGGCCACGAGACGACCACGGCCTACACGGCGCGCGACGCTCTGGAGAAGGCCGAGTCGTTCCAGCCCTCGCTGATTCTGCTCGACATCGGGCTGCCCGGCATGGACGGCTACGAGATCGCCAGGCGGGTTCGCGCCTTACCGTCCGGCGCCTCGATCAGACTCGTCGCCTTGACGGGTTACGGTCAGCCAGAGGATCGCGCCCGGGCGCTGCACGAAGGCTTCGACGCGCACCTCGTCAAGCCGATGAATCCAACCGAGCTTCGCAAAATCATCGCGACCGCATCGGCGTAACGGCACGGCTTCTTGCGGCCTTGCTGGCCGCCAAGCGCCGCTCCCTCAGCCCTCAGTCCGCGCCGCCCGGTTCATCGCCGCAAGCCGCGGCGCGCGTTGGGCGATGCCACGTGCCGCTGCCTCGGCGCGGGCGCACGCGCGGATAGCGACGCGCCACGACGACACTTACAATTGCGCAATGCGAATTGGGGCAATGCTGCTCCTGATCGGAAGCGCGGCCGCCCTGAGCCAGGCGGCGGCGAGCGGCGAGGTGCTGTCGTCTGCGGATCTGTGCGTGACCGAGGGGCACGTGGTTGCCGCTGCGCACGGCAATCTTGCGGTCGACGCGCCGAAGATGCGCGCTTACACCAAACGCCTGGCTGCCGATGCCGCGGAGCTTCGGTTTACCTACCTCGGACCAACCGGGACGCAGCAGGCGCTCGGCTCCGGCCGGATGCGCGAGCAACTGGGACTGAAGTTGCACGCGGCAGATCCCTGCAATCTCATCTACGTCATGTGGCGCATACAACCCAGCGCGGAGCTGGTCGTGTCCGTCAAGAGCAACCCGGGCCTGCACTCGAGCAGCGAGTGCACCAATCATGGCTACCAGAACATCGAACCGAGAATGCGTGGCGCCCTGCCCCGACTCAAGCCGGGCGATACCCATCGCCTGTCGGCCGAGATGCGCGGACGGCGGTTGACCGTGCTCGTGGACGGCATGCAGGCCTGGCAGGGCGAGCCGGATGACAGCGCCGCGCAATTGCGGGGGCCGGCAGGCGTGCGCTCGGACAATGTTCATTTCGAGTTCGAGCTCGCGAGCAGCCCGGGGCAAGATCGGCAGGTCTGCGACAACCGTTCCCAGGGTACCGACTGAGAGCGCAGCGGGCTGACGCCATGGGACCTGTCGAACAGGCGCTGGTCAGCGCGCAGCAGAAGGCGGAGGCCCTGTTCGCGGAGGTTGCCGCCTCTGCAATGATACGACCGGCCATCCTCGAGAGTGAGCTCAGCGCGGCAATCTACGCACTCGCGGAACAGCGATTCGGGGTTCGCCGGCACTGGCACAAGCGAGTCGTTCGCTGCGGACCTAACACGGTACTCACCTATCACGACGATCCGCCCGACCGCCGGATTGCCGAAGACGATGTGGTCTATCTGGATTTCGGACCCGTGTTCGAGCACTGGGAGGCCGATTTCGGCCGAACCTATGTCGTGGGTGCCGATCCGCGCAAGCACCAGCTAGTTGCGGATATTTCGGCCGCGTTTCGCACCGGCAGGAATCTCTACGAGCGGCAGCCCGATCTGACGGCGGGCGCGTTGTACGACTTCGTAAGCGAGCTTGCGCTACGAGCCGGGTGGGAGTTTGGCGCAGTGGCTGCGGGCCACCTGATCGGCCACTTCCCGCATGAGCGCCACACGGGCGAGGCCAATCGGTTTTCGATCCGCCATGGCAACGAGCTCGTGCTGCGGGAGCCCGACGCAGCAGGTCGGCGGCGCCACTGGATACTGGAAATCCACTTCGTCGACCGCGCCAACGCCTTTGGTGGTTTTTACGAAGAGTTGCTGACGCTCGATACCCGTACTAATCAATTACTTGACGTGCGCGAGCGTCCCGCGAGCCCCGACTCGACGTAATCCGGCGCCCCAGCGGCTGAAGTGTTTTACGGCGCGAGCCGGCATAGACTGACCGCCTATGCGCAAACTCTCTAACGAAGAACTCAAGGCAGAGAACGCCCGACACCTCCTGCATCCCATGACGCACCTCGGCACGGTGCGCGACTCCCCGCCCGACATCATCGCGCGCGGCGACGGCAGCTGGATCTGGGATGTCGACGGCAACCGCCTGGTCGATGCCGTGGGCGGTCTGTGGTGCGCGAATCTGGGCTTCGGGCGCAAAGAGATCCGCGACGCCATCGTTGCGCAGCTCGATGAGCTGCCGTTCTACAACACCTTCCGCGGTGCCAACCATCCGCGCGCCATCGAACTGTCGCAGCGACTGGTCAACTTGATGGCGCCGGACGGCGTGGGCGCCGTGCACTTCAGCAGCGGTGGCTCGGATGCTGTGGACAGCGCGCTGAAGCTCGCGCGCCAGTATTGGAAGGTGGTGGGCCAGCGCGACCGGATCAAGTTCATCTCGCTGCGCCAGGGCTATCATGGCGTGCACTTCGGCGGCGCGAGCGTCAACGGCAACACACCGTTCCGCCGCGCCTACGAGCCGTTGTTGCCGGGGTGCTTCCACGTCGACACGCCGTGGCTGTATCGCAACCCCTACACCCAGGACCCGGAGCAGCTGGGGAAAATTTGTGCCGAGCTGCTCGAGCGCGAGATCGTGTTTCAGGGACCCGACACGGTTGCCGCGTTCATCGCCGAGCCGGTCCAGGGTGCCGGGGGCGTGATCGTTCCGCCGCCGAACTACTGGCCGCTGGTGCGCGAGATCTGCGATCGTCATGGCGTACTGTTGATCGCCGATGAGGTGGTCACCGGCTTCGGCCGCACCGGCCACATGTTCGGCACGCGACTGTGGGGAGTGAAGGCGGACATGTGGTGTCTCGCCAAGGGTATCTCCTCGGGTTACGTCCCGCTGGGCGCGACCGCGGTGTCAACCAAGGTGGTACAGGCATTCAACGGCGCAGACCCCGTGCTGGGCACGATCAATCACGGCTACACCTACGGCGCACATCCGGTAGCGGCTGCGGCCGCGCTCGCCACCCTGGATATCATCGAGGCGGAGGACATTCCGGCGCGTGCCGCACGCGAGGGCCGCTATTTCCTCGAGCGCCTGCATGCGATGAAGCGCTTCCGGATCGTGGGCGATGTGCGCGGCGTCGGGCTCATGGCCGGTATCGAGCTGGTCGCGGATCAGCGCACGCGCGCGCCGTTTGCGCGCGGCGCGCCGGAGCTCACGCGCGTTCATCGTGAGGCGTACAAGCGCGGCGCGATGCTGAGGCTCTCCGGGGCGAACATCATCATTTCGCCGGCGCTCACCATCGAGCGCGCGCAGATCGACCTGCTGTGCGATGCGCTCGAGGGCGCGTTCGGCGTCTTCCAGAGCTGAGCCGACGGCGTTTCCCGGCCGTACCCCCGTGACACGCTCCGACGGAGAGTATTCGCCCGGCGCCCCCGACGCGGCGCTGTTTCCCGGGGAAGCGCACCGGCAGGAAGTCGACGATTACCTGACTCGTGCGCTGGCACTCGGCCTCGAACGTATGCGCGCCGGGCCCGCCACGCCGACGATCGACATCGAGGCCTTCAATCGCGAGCTGGCCGGGTTCGATTTCGCGACGCGCCGCCCGCTGCCCGAGCTCCTCGACTGGTCGATCGGGGTGCTCGAGCACGGTGTCACGCACCAGACGCATCCGCGGTATTTCGGGCTCTTCAACCCCGCACCCAGCTTCCCGGCGCAGTGCGCCGACCGCATCGTGAACTCGTTCAACCCGCAGGTGGCGAGCGCGACCACCTCACCGGCCGCGGTGGCGCTCGAAGCGCACGTGATCCGCAGCGTGGCGCAGCGTGCCGGATTTCCCGCCGCCGCGGGCGGCCATTTCACCTCGGGCGGATCCGAGGCGAATTACACCGGCATGCTGTGCGCGCTGACGCGCGCGCATCCAGCTTTTGTATCCGAGGGCGCGCGCGCTTTCCCCGGGCGCCCGGTGTTCTATACCTCGCGGGAGTGCCACGGCAGCTGGGTGAAGATCGCGCATCAGGCGGGCATCGGCCGCTCCGCCGCGCGGCTGGTGGCCACCGACGGTCGCGGTCGCATGTCAGCCGCGGCGCTCGAACAAGCGATCGCGCAGGACCTCGCCGCCGGCCACGTCCCCTTCCTCATCGTCGCCTCCGCCGGAACAAGCAACGCCGGCATGATCGATCCCCTGAGTGCCTGCGCCGAGCTCGCGGCACGACACGGGCTCTGGTATCACGTCGACGCGGCGTGGGGCGGCTCGATCGTCGCCTCCGAGCGCTTGCGCGCGGCGGTCGCCGGCCTCGAGCGTGCCGATTCCGCGACCATCGACGCCCACAAGTGGCTCGCGACCACGATGGCATGCGGCATGTTCATCGTGCGCGACCCGACGGCCCTGACCGCCGCTTTCCAGGTGGCGGCGAGCTACATGCCCTCGCGTGAGCAGTCGCTCGATCCGTACATGAATTCCGTGCAATGGTCGCGCCGCTTCCTCGGGCTGCGGCTGTTCCTGTCGCTGGCGAACGCCGGCTGGGCGGGGCACGCGGCGCACATCGAGCGCTCCGTCGCGCACGCGGCCTGGATCCGCGGCCAGCTGGAGAAGCGCGGTTGGCTGGTCGTCAATGATTCGCCGCTCGCGGTGCTGACCGTCGTCCCGCCCGCGGCACTCGGTGACCCGAGGTCGGTGGTGGCACGCGTGCTGAAGTCAGGCCGCGCCTGGGTGTCGCTGGCGCGCTTCGAGGAGCAGGACGTGGTCCGCATCTGCGTGACGCACGGTGAGACCAGCGCACAAGACCTCACGATCCTGGTGCAAGCCCTGCACCCGGACTCATCCGATGCGCGCGGCTAACGAGCTCAGGACTTGCGGTCTGCTGATCGCGTTGCCGCTCCTTAGTGCCACGGCGGCCGCGCAGGATGCGGGCCTTGAAAAGATCATCGCCGCGGAATCTGCCATCGAGCGGCAGACGGACTCCACGGACGGCCCGGGCTGGCCCGACGTGAGCAACGCGGCGGACGAGCGCCGCGCCGCCGCCCTCAAGGCCCTGCAAGCACAACTCTCAGCTCTGCCCTCCTCGCCCGAAGGCAGTGAGGACGCCTTGACGCGGCGGCTGCTCGATTGGCGGCTCGGGATGCTGATCGAGGCGGCACGCTTTCGCTGGATGGCCACTCAGGGGCCACCCCTCACGCTGCGATAGATCATGTAGAGGGCGGCCAGGAAAACGGCCGATGCGTAGAGCCGGTGCAGAGCTCGCCGCCGTGCCGACAGGCGCTGCGCGAGGTGCGCACCCGCTACACCGCCCAGGATGCCACCACCGACGAACACCGCCGCCAGCGGCCAGTCGATCCAACCCGAACGCGCGTAGTTTACGGCGGTGGTGAGGCCGAAGGCCGCCACCGCAACGAGCGCCGAGCCGACCGCCTCGAGAATCGTCAAATGCGCGGCATACATGAGCCCTGGCACGATCAGGAAGCCGCCACCGATTCCGAAGAATCCGCTGACCGTGCCCGTCAGCGCCCCGACGCCCAGTAGCTTCGGCGTGCTCACCTGACCCGGTTCCGCAAGCGCGTCGCCACGCGTCCGACGGTCACGAAGCATGAGGACGCCCACTACGAGCATTAGCGCCGCAAAGCACGCCAGCAGCTTCGGGCCCGCGAGAGCCTTGCCCGCCAGCGATCCCATCCATGCGCCAACGGCGCCGGCGGCGGCAAACAGCCCGGCGATTCTCCAGCGCACCGTGCCCGCGCGCGCGTGGCTCACGAGGCCGGCGACGGCATTGGCTGAGACGGCCAGCGCGCTCGTGCCGACGGCGAGATGCGGGTCGTTTACGCCGACTGCGTAGACAATCAGCGGGACAGCGAGGATGGAACCGCCGCCGCCGACTACCCCGAGCGCAAGACCGACGATGGCCCCGGCTGCAGCGCCGATGAGGAACTGCAAGGGAACCCTAGTTGCCCGCGGAAGCGGCCGCGTGTTCGCGCAGCCGACCACCCGGGGGCGGGGAATGACTGCCGAGAACCCGGCCGTCCACGCTCTGCCCGTAGAGGGAGTTGTCGCCGTCGTGGAATTTGGCGCGCGTCGCCTCCACCGAGCCGGCGTACCGTGGATCCTGCGGCCGCTCATGAGCGTCGACGAACAGCGCCAGGTCCCAGGCCTCCTGGTCCGTCAGGGTGCCGCCCTGACTGAACGGCATGTTGCTCTTGATGAAAGCGGCGGCGTTCGCCACGTTGACCATGCCCGCGCCCCAGTTGTAGGAGTCCCCGCCCCACAACGCCGGAAATCCGGGGCTGCCATCGTTGGCACTGCGGCCCTCGCCGCGTTCGCCGTGGCACAGCGCGCACTTCTCACCATATGCAACCGCGCCTCTCGCCCGGTCGGGAGCCAGCGCAGGCTTGGGCGGCTTCACGTAGCCGCGGCCGGCGATGTTCGGATCGACAGGGGCGCCGCGCGCCATCCAGTATGAGTAGCTCTCCAATGCAACCAGTACCGGGTCTCCGAGCGGCGGCGGCCGGCCATTCATGCTGTACCTGAAGCAGCCCTGCAGCCGCTCGGCAAAAGTGTTCACGTGGCCATTCTTGGCGCGATACGCGGGGTAGGACACGTACGCCGCCCACATGGGAGCTGAGCCGACCCTGCGCCCCTCATCGAGATGACAGCTCGTGCAGCGCAGATCGTTGCCGACGTAGCGGCCGGCGTAGCGCACCGGGTTGTCAAAGATGTTGCGTCCAAGTTGGATGACCTTGCCGAAGCCGTCATCGGGAATCGGCGTGTCGGCCGGCGCGAAGACACCCTGACCGCGTGCGCCGCCGGCGGTCCCGGGCGCAGTCGCGGCAGCCGGCGCAGCCTGCGGCGCGCTGCCCGGTACGGGAGCCGCGGCCGGCGCCTTGCCCCCTGCGGGGATGGCACTGAAGTAATCGGCGACGGCACTTACGTCCATGGCTGACAGCTGCTTGGCGATCCTCTGCATCAGGCCGAGCGGTTCGCCCCGGCGTGTGCCCTGCTGCCAGGCCCGCAGCTGGGCGGCGAGATAAGCCGCCGGCTGCCCGGCGAGCGGCGGAAAGGCAGCGCCAATACCGCTGCCGTTCTCGCCGTGACATTGGACGCAGCCGGGTATGTCCTCGGACCAGCGGCCGCGAACCGCAAGTTGCTCGTCATGTGTTGACGGCGCAGAGCCCGGCCCGCGCGTCCGAGCCACGAGCGCGGCGTAATAGTCCGCGAGCTGTACTCGCTCACTCGCGCTCAGCGATTGCGCGAGCGGTGTCATGACCGGGTTCTGCCGCGTGCCGTCTGCAAACGCCTCGAGCTGCCCCACCTGGTAGGCGGCCGGCAGGCCCTGGAGTCGCGGAAAGCCGGTGGCAACGTTGCCCTCGCCCCACTGCCCGTGACACGCCGCGCAGGCAGCCGCGGCTGTGGGTACAGACTGCTGCGGGTTCTTAGGTTCCACCGCGCTGGCGCTCAACGGCGCCAGCAGCGAGGCGAGCAGCGCGAGCAGCGCCGTAGCCGCGTCAGCGTGCTTCAGGGGAGTATGGTTTGAATCCATAGCGCTCGAAGATCGTCAGCCCTTGCGGCGAGCGGATGAAATTCAACCACTCGTTCGCGGCTTGCACGTGAGCTGCGCCGCGCACCACTGCGCCAGCATAGACCCCGGTGGCGTTCTGCGAGTCGGGAATATCGACGTGCCCGATCGCGTGCCCTATCTGCTCCTGAAACAGCGCCTCGGAGCGCCAGGTCACGCCCGCCTCGGCCCGGCACTGCATGAGCCATAACGGCGTCTGGCGGTGATGAATGCGAGTGAGACGGGTCGTGCCATCGTGCACTTTGGTCCCGTAGACGGTCTCGACCAGCGCCGTGCCCCCCGCCTTCTCGAGCGAGGCGCGGATCTGGCGCGCCACGCCCTCGAATTCCGGGTCCGGCATCGCGAGGCGAATGCCCGCGTTGCCCAGATCGGCGAGCCCCGCGACATGCGCCGGATTGTCCCTGGGGACCATGATGGTGAGCGTGTTGGTGACGTACGGCACCGCGGGCCCTACGAGCAGGCCCGCTTCAATCTGCGTGTTCACCGCTTCGAGGCCGGCGAGGTAGACGTCGGGTTTGACCGTCCAGGTCATGTTGCCCACGGTCACACGGCCGCCGGCCCGGATCTGGCGCACCAGCAGACCCGGCGGAATCGTCTCCCAGTAAAGCCGGCCGCGGTATTGCGGGTAGCGCGTCTCGAAGGCCTGAACGAGCGGCGCCATGGCGAAGAAGTAGTTGCCGCCTACGTACAGGACAAGCAGCGGGTTGGCCGGGTCGCCATGAAAATCGGCGAGTACGTCCGCGTCCGGTACGGTGAACTCGAGGCCCCGTTCGAGCGCATCGTTGTTGGCGCCGTGCTGCCACGGAGGAAAGATCCCGTCATCGCCTCGTCCGGGGCAATCGCCACTCTCGGCCGGCCTGGCCACGCTCGCCGGCGCGGGCGGCTGCGCAACTGCCGTGCTCGCCGTCAGTGCATTCAGGAGGAGCACTCCGACGGCGGCGAGACTTGCTAAGCGAGTGCCCCTTGAGCGCACGGGCGATGGACTCTCAGAACAGCGGCATCAGGCTATAGCCCTGCTGCTCGAGCAAGGTAATCGTCGTAATCGCGGCAAGCGAGACGGTGACGGATGGATCGATCCACGCGTACTCGTAGTTGTGCTCGAGCACCGCCTGACCACACACCGCAACATCGATACCGGCTTTGCGCAGCCGGGCGATCACCGGGAGATTGGGGTTGGCGACACCATAAGCCGCCTTGTAATGCGCGTCGTCGAGGGCGACCGAGGTGGCCGCGCCGTACGCGACGGCGACGAACTTGAGATGATTCAGCGGCACACCGGCGGACACATAAAGATTCACCGCACGCGCGACCCGTTCGATGGCCGGATTGACGTCCTCTGGCGCCTTGGACGCAGCCGTCATCGCAAATACCACTTTGTAGGTCGTCCGGGGATCAGGCTGATAGGCGGCCTTCGGCAGAGGGTGCATCTTGCCGTAGCCCTCGATCGCCGGCGCGCTCGACAGACCGGAGTCGTCTGAGGCTCCCACCGGACCTGCAATGAACGTCCCGGCAAACACCACGACCAGCGCGGCAATTCGACCCATGATGCTCTCCGATGGCTTGAGCGGACGCTTGGCGCAACTCTAACTCATGATCCGAAAGACTCGTGAGCCCTCGAGGAAATTCCCTCGCTAGCCTCCCGGCCGTGTAATGGAGGCGGGTTCGCCCTGCGTGCCTGGCGCCGCAGAGTCTCATTAGAGGCGCGCCGGTGGCCGCATCTGCAGGAGCAGGGGCCGCCAGTCCGGCGATCCTGCCCCCAGCGCACCGCCCGAGGCCGCGCTCTTGCTGAACCATTGATCGACGGGATATGTCCCAAAGCTATGATCCTACGAACGCTGGCACTGGTCACGATCGGCTCCATGTGCGCAGCTTCGCGAAAGGAGCAGCCAGGTGGTCCACAACGATTCCGTCCAAGCCACCAGGCAGGGTGGCCCGACAGCAACTGCGCGCACGAGAGCTGAGGCGAAGATCACCGTGCATAGATCCGAGACGCTGCCCTTCGATCAAACCCCGAGCGCGGCACTGGCGGAAATCCGTTTGAGCGAGACGTTCAGCGGCGATATCGAAGGCGAGTCAACGGTCCGGGCGTTTCAGGTTATGCGCGACGATCGATCCGCAAGCATGGTCAGCGTGCAACGGTTTCGTGGAACGCTCGGGGGGCGTTCCGGCACCTTCGTGCTTCAAGGCTCGGAAACCGTGTCAAACGGCAGAATCAGGGCGACCTGGTTAGTCGTTCCAGGCTCAGGCACGGGCGAGCTGTCCGGCCTGCGTGGCGACGGCGGCTTTGAGGGCGGCTTCGGGCAGGGCTCCATCGCGGGACGCTCAGCTACTGGTTCGAATGACCCCCGGCTGAGCCCAGAGCACCAATCTCAGCCACTATCAGGCTGCGGCGTTGCGCGCTCGTATCCCGGTTACGGAAACCTCGCCCTCCAACCCGCGGCCACGGGTTGGAGTGTCGTTTTCCGGGCATTAAGCCGCAAACTGGCGTACTGTATTACCCGCTGGCTAACCGGCGTTATTCTTCATTCTTCGATATTCACAGTGAGTACTCTGCAGTGACCAAACTCTACGTTGGCAATCTCCCCTTCACGGCAACTGAAGAGGGCGTGCGCGCTCTGTTCTCGGCGCACGGAACGGTCGAGAAGGTTTCCTTGATCACCGATCGCGATACGGGGCGCCCGCGCGGTTTCGGCTTTGTGGAAATGTCGAATGCGGACGCATCCCGCGCCATGCAGGCCCTGAACGGCAAGGACTTTGAAGGCCGTGCTCTCAAGGTCAACGAGGCCCAGGATCGTGATCGATCCGGTGGCGGCGGCCACCGAGGCGGTCCACGCCGCTACTGAGTCGGGCGACCGACCATGACGATGCCCGCCACAGGCGATCTGGTAAAGACTCCGGCCGAACGCTCCGCTCACGAAGAATACGAGCGTGCCGAAAAGAGACGGCTGGAGCGGGCTGAGCAGTGTTCCAATCTCAATCCGCCCGACGTCCGCATTCGAACGTGGGAGAAAATCCACGCGCTGCGCCTGCCGTCTGACCCGGCGCATCCCATACTCGATGTGATCGCAATCAGCACCCGGTTGACGCTTGAAGAGGTGCGCGAGGAGCAGCGGACGCGAGCCGCGCGCGCTGCGGGCATGAATCGCAGCTGAGCGCACCGGTCACGAGCATGTGGTCCACTGAAGCCCCCGCTCACTGCCACTCGGACGTCGGGTACGGTTCGTGAAGTTCGCTCCTTCCACCGCCACGCGCCAGGGGCGAATGGATCAGTTGCGTCGCGATCGCGCCACGGCGCAGGTGTTGCGCACCGCGTTCCCTGCTGTCCAGCACCTTCGCATCGAGTTGAGTTTCCAAGGGCCGACCGCAGGCGTACCAACCCCGCAGGCGCATCTGCTCTATCCACCGGCGCGCGCGTTTTTCGAGTATCGCTGTCCGTATTCGGACTGCGACGGCCAGTTCGACCTCGGCGACGCAGTTAAAGCCGCCCTGGCGGACACTGCGCATAGCGCGCACGGCGTCCTCAAGTGCCGCGGCTCGCGCGGCCGCGATCCTGTCTCGAGACGGCCTTGCCTGCTGGAAGTCAGCTACGAGGTCACCGCGACCTATCTCCAGCAGAGCTGACGCAGGCTCCGCTACTCAATCCCGTTCACCCAGGCTGCCGTCGGCCTACGCGAGTAGCGGAGGACCCTGCCTGGCAACAGCGTGCAGCTGGCGAAAGGCCCTACGCTCTTCCCTCACCGCAGTCGGCGAACGTCCGAGCACCTGCCGGAAGGTTCGATTCATGTGGCTCTGGTCGCAAAACCCAGCCTCGAGCGCGATGGAACTGACCGAGTGACCGGTCTCCCTTAGCAGACGTGTCGCGCGTTCGACGCGCAACCGGGCGGCAGTCTGCTGCAGTCCTTCTCCGGTTGCTTGCCGATACGCTGACCCGACCCATGAGGGATGTCGGCCTACCTCGCTCGCGAGATCTGCGATCTTGAGAGTCGTGTCTTCCCGCAGGCGCCGGCTGACGGTGTCGATCCAATCCGCAACCCGACACTCGGGCTGCCGGTTTGCCCCGCTGATGAATCCCCGGATTGCGGCGCGTAGAAAATTTTCGGACCCTTCCGCCTGGCAAGCGTAGGCCAGGTGACGCGCCTCTCTGCCAACGCAGCCTCCGACCCACAGCCTAACGGGCGCACGTGGTAGCACCGGGTGTCCAAGCCAGGACGGATCGAACTCGATCTCAATCTGTTCGAATCCAATCGCCGCGATCGTGTTGCGATGACCCGCGCCAGCGCGATAGAAGACCGCGGACGGCCCGGAGATGAACTTCTCGCCGGCCTCGGTCTCGTTCAGATAGGAGCCGAGCACAAAGAGCGACAGCACGGGCCAGTCGTGGGCGTGCTCTGGCACGCAGGTGTGGCTGCGGTCGATGACCGTTCTGATCGAGGCTCCGCTGAACCGCCGCAGCATCAGATTCTCTGCCACCACGCCGATGAAGTGGCTTCCTAAATAAATGCACCACCGTAAGGCGTCAAGAGGGACGGCCCCACGACCTTGAATCCGTCCAATACAAGCCCGGAAATGGCAGCTACAAGGTCCCAGCAACCTCGGAAAGATCGAAGCGCCGCTGTGGCGGCAGGAGTGAGAGCCCGTGGCATCCTTGAACCGCTTGGCGTGGTACTGCCTCGCCCTAGGCGCATCGTTCGCAGCACCCGCGGTTGTGCGCGCAGCCGATGCAGCGGATTGCCACGCTGGCACCTACCGCCTCGTCGATGGAGCTCTGGTCGACGTTGCGCCGGACGATGGCGACACGCTGCGCTGGAGGCAATTCGATGGCACGACCGGCGTGCTGCACCCGAGCGCCGACGGAGTCTGGAACAGCACGCGCGGCTGGACAGTTCGAGCTGACGGGATCACCGCAACGTTTTCGCCTTGCCCCGGGGAGCAGATCACCTTCGGCGGCGTTTCAGGTCAGCGGGTCGCGCTCGATGTGAAGGAGGCAACGTTCATAAGTCACGGCACCGTGCTCGCCGGCCGTCTGGTCATGCCGAAGGGTGCGCAGCAGGTCCCGATCGTCGTTCTCCTGCATGGCTCAGAGCAGAGCTCAGCGCTCGCCGACGCATCGTTGCAGACGTATTTTCTGCAACACCTGCTGCCGGCTGAAGGCGTCGGTGCGTTCGTTTACGACAAACGCGGCACCGGCAAGTCCGCAGGGCAGTACACCCAGGATTACAGTCTGCTGGCCGACGATGCCGTGGCAGCGCTACGCGAGGCCCAGCAGCTCGCAGGCGCCCGGCTGGGTCGCATCGGCTATCAGGGGGGAAGCCAGGGTGGTTGGGTGGCGCCGCTCGCGGCGAACCGCACAGCGGTGGACTTCGTCATCGTCTGCTTTGGCCTGGCTGTCAATGTGATCGACGAAGATCAGGAAGCAGTCGAGCTGCAGATGCGCGAGAAGGGCTACCCGCCCGAAGTGATCGCCAAAGCACTCGAGGTCGCGAGCGCCGCCGAGGACGTGTTCGAGAACGATTTCAAGGGTGGTTTCGAGAAACTGGACGCCGTCAGAGCCAAGTATGGAAGCGCTCCCTGGTACAAGGACGTACAGGGCGATTTCGCATTTTTCGTGCTGCAGCAGCACTCGGACGCGCAGCTCCGTGCGCTCGCACCGAAATTCGATTGGCACACGCCGTTTCACTACGACCCCATGCCGGCGCTGCGCGCCAACAAGGTGCCCCAGCTGTGGATTCTCGGCGGCGAGGACTATCAGGCGCCGAGCGCGGAGACCAGCCGTCGCATCAGGTCGCTCGTCAAGGACGGCCTGCCGTTCACACTCGCCTACTATCCCGCCGCGGAGCATGGCATGACGTTGTTTGAGACCGGCGCCGGGGGTGAGCGAGTCTCGACGCGCTACGCCCCGGGCTACATAAAGATGATTCGTGACTTCGCGCGTGACGGAACGCTTCAGGGAAGCTATGGCGATGCGGAGGTGACCAAGGGACCCCGCTCTCCCCGTCACGCCCCGTAACCGGCTTGCCTGCTGCCCTGGCGGCAAGAGCCAGCGTCCGGATTCGGCCGATTCCTCGTTCCGCCTGCGGTAGTTCCGCGCGCTCGGGCGTAAAATGGCTGCTGCCTGCCGGAGCGATGAGTGGTGAATGGCGGTTGCAGACGAGCAGCGGGAGCCGGGGCACCTATGGAACATTTCGATCGCGAGCTGCCAGCGCGCAGCAGCACCTGTGAGTTCAAACGGATCGCACTTGCCGCGCTTGTGCTCACGGTTGCTTGGCTTGCGACGGCGCAAGCGGCCGTGGCTCAGTCGGCGCGAACCGACTCGGTCTCCCATACCGGTTTGCCGTCAATCGTGCCCGACGTGAACTCAGGCGCGGTGACTGCAAATCCCGACGCGACCGTGGCGACCCTGACTCCGCCTAGCGAGCAGGAATTGGCGGGAGACAGTCTGTATCAATTCATAATGCACCACGCGACGGTGCACTATGTGAGCACCAGTACGGCGCGCAACCTTGCTCGTTGGCGCGGCGGCAGACAGAGCATTTGCCCACTCGCCGTTGGCCTCACCCCGGACTACAACGCCTTCGTCGCGGCGCGGCTTCGCGCGCTCGCCACGTATGTGGGTGCGCCCGTGGAGTCTGACCCCCAATGCAAAACCAACGTGCAGATACTTTTCACCAACGACCCGGGGGAAAGCCTGGATGCCGTCTTCAAATGGGCGACCGGTGCCTTTGGTATCAGGTATTCGGGAGGGATGCAGGACCTCCTGGCGTATCAAAGCGACCACGCAATTCAGGGCTTCTACATAACAACGAGGGGCGGCTCCGTGGTTCTGAACACGGACGTGGCATTGGTAGGGCTCGACGTTCTGCCCCTTTGGCCGCGGATCAGCCAGCAGTATCTCGGAGCCGGCCGCTCAGGAACGCGCTTGGGCGGTGATCCCGGCAGCGGGATCGGGATCGGCGTCGTCATTCTGGTCGTCGACACGACGAAGGTCGCCGGCGACGCCATTGGGACGCTCGCTGACACCCTGGCGATGTTGACCCTGTCGGTGGCGCAAACGCCGGATCACTGCGATCCGCTGCCGAGCATTCTGGACCTGATGTCATCCAGCTGCGGTACGCGTGAAAAGCCGACAGCGATAACGGCCAGCGATCTAGCCTTTCTGAAGGCGCTCTATTACCTCAACACAGGGTTAGGCCCATCGCTTTCGAGAGCCGCGATCCAGGACAATATGATGCGGCAGTTCAAGCTCCGTTAGGGCCGTCCCTCTCTGGTCTCGAATGGGTCATTGACCAGAGGCCTTTGCCGCCCGCTCAATCAAGCGCGCTACTTCGTTGGGCTTGGAAACGTAGACCGCGTGGCTGGCGGCAACCTCGATCGTTTCGCTCCCGGCCCGCCTGGCCATGCTGCGCTCGAGATCGGGGTTGATGTTGTGGTCGCGAGAGGCGATTAGCGCCCAGCTTTTCTTCTGATGCCAGGCGGCCACACTCACCGCTGCCGCGCCGGCATCCTTAGCCAGCATCGGCTGGGACCGTGCCATGAACTTCGCCTCAGCAGGCGGGACGTCGGCGGCGAAATCGGCGGGGAACGCGGCCGGCTCGATGTACAGGAACCCGTCCTGCGTGGCGCGGGCGTCATTGTTAGCGGCGGGCATCTGCGAGAGCAGACCGAGTGCACTCTCACCTTTGTCTGGAATGAAGGCGGCGATGTAGACGAGGCCGGCGACATTCGGCGCAGTACCCGCCTCGGTGACCACCACCCCGCCATAGCTGTGACCGACCAGCAGGGTCGGACCCTGCTGCAGGTCCAGCAACCTTCTGGTCGCCGCGACGTCAGCGGCGAGTGAGGTCAGCGGCTCCTGCACCACGCTGACCGCATAACCGTCTTTACCCAGGATGTCCGCGACCCGCCGCCAGCCGGAACCGTCAGCGAAGGCTCCGTGGACGATGACGATGTTCTTCACCGGCTCGGCCAGCGCCGGGATGACGGCGGCTGACAGCAGCGCGAGCGCCGCGGCGGCGGCGGCGGCGGCGGCAATTGGTTTATTCAGCATCGAGCTCTCCCTGATCATGTATATATTAAACCGATCGGTTTAATAACATCAGCGACTCGACCTATTGTCAACCCTTGGGTAGAATAATTCTTAGACTCGGGAATCGAACGGGCAGATCGCCATGATTGAGATCGAAGCCCGGAAGGAAGCGGCTTCGCGCACCGCGCGCCTCGACGCGGTATTTGCCGCGCTGGCCGATCCGACGCGGCGGGCGATTATCGAACGGCTGTCGCACAGCGCGGCACGGGTGACCGAGGTCGCGGAACCCTTCCAGATATCCTTGAACGCGGTGTCGAAGCACATCCGCGTGCTGGAAGCGAGCGGTGTGATCGAGCGGCACAGGAGGGGGCGCGACCATATTCTCTCCATCAACCCCCATTCGCTGGACGAGGTCGATGGCTGGATCGAGCGGACGCGCCGCTTTTGGGAGCAGCGCCTGGACGCCATGGAGCGCTTGCTGCGCCAGCTCAAGAAGGCGCACCCATCAGGGCCGAAGGACCGCAAGCGTGTCGCGCGCTGACAGCACCGCCGCGGTGGTGCAGGTACGCCGTCGCCTGAAGGCCCCCGCCGAGCAGATCTTCGACCTGTGGACCAAGCCCGACTTGATGGTTCGGTGGATGAGCCCTTTTCCGGGTGCGGTCGATTGTAAGGCGAGCTGTGATCTGCGCCCCGGCGGTGCCTTCAGCCTGGTCATGTCGTCTAAGGACTCGAGTCGCCAGGTATCCGGCACCTATGTGCAGATCGACCGGCCGCACAAGCTGGTGTTCACATGGGTCGGCCCGCTGACGAACGAGGTGAATACCTTGGTAACCGTCGAGCTCAATCCGCGCGGCGACGAGACCGACCTCGTGCTAACCCACGAGCGTCTGCCGACGCCGGCCATCCATGAAGGTCATACGCGGGGCTGGGGTCAAATCCTGGACCACCTGGCGGAAGCGATTTCGAAGGACTTCTAGTTGCGCAGAGCTGAACAACAGGCTCAGGTCGGGGGCTGACGTGGACGCATCCGCTTATCTCTACACAATCGCGACCGTCGGCATGACCTTCGCGGGCTTGTCTGTTCTGACGATGATCCTGCGGCAGATGCTCGGCGGCCGCATGACCAAGTTCGACAGCTTTGTGACGCGCACCTGGGTCCAACTGGGATTCATGACGACCCTCGGCTCGATCCTGCCGCCGCTGATGATGTTGTCCGGAGCCTCGGGCCCGATTTCCTGGCGTGTCTCAAGCGGCGTTATGGCCGTCATTCTCGGCATCTGGGCACTGACATTTCCGCGCCGTCGGCACGCTGTGAATCCGACGCGTTTGCCGTTGCAGGTGGTGGTGTTCTCGCTGGCGATGGTTATCGCTGCGCTGGCTCTGACGGCAAATGCCGTTGCTGTCCCTGGCGCGCTGCTGGCGGCCGTTTATGCCGCGGCGGTAACCGCGATGCTGAGCGGAGCCGGCATGCTGTTCCTGTTCACGGTCGTGCATTGGTATGAGGCGACAATCGGTCACGAGCAGCCGAAATCCTGAGATCACCGATCTGGCCGGGTTTCCTGGCCGCCGCCGGGTGTCAGGTGTATTCCCAAAGCAGGCAGGAACCAGTAAAACCACCACCTTGAATGATTCTTGGGAGCCTTGCCGCGAATGCCGGCCGATGTGGACGCCTTTCTGGCGACGATGGTCGCACCGTCAAGACCAATGCCCATCGGGGGCGTCCCGTCCCTGGTGCGCCAACACTACGGCTTTGAGCCGCGGGCGACACGGCTTACGGGCGAGCGCGACGAAAACTTCAGACTGACCGCCGATGACGGCGCGGAATACGTTCTGAAGGTCGCGAACCCGGCTGAGAATCCGGCCGAAACCGCCTTGCAGACCGCCGCGCTGCTGCACATTGAGCAGGTCGATCCCGGACTGCCGTGCCCGCGGGTAGTGCGCGACCGCCTGGGCGCCACTCACGTTCGTTTTGTCGACGACTCCGACGCACAGCGCACCGCCCGCGTGCTGACGTTTCTGAGCGGACGGCTCCTCGGCACGTCCACCCGATCCCCGCGACAGCGCGCCGCGTGCGGCCGGATCGGCGCTCAATTGACCGTGGCATTGCGCGGCTTCGAGCACCCGGCGGCGGAGCGGATTATCGCCTGGGATGTGCGCCACACGGTCCATATGCGCCGGCTGCTGGCGGAGCTGCCCCGCTTCCCGTATCAGTCGGCGGCGCGCGCGCTGCTCGAGCAGCTCGTTCCCCGCATCGAGTCGCAGCTGCCGCGGCTACGGCATCAGATTGTGCATAACGATCTGAATCCCCTCAATATCCTGGTGGATCCCGCCGATGAGGCGTGCGTAACCGGGGTGATCGACTTCGGCGACATGACACATACAGCACTGATTGCAGACGTGGCGGTTTGCGCCGCCGAGCTCATTCCCCCGGATTGCGCGGATCCGGGGCAGGCGCACGCGGCCATTCTCGATGTCACGAGCGCTTACCATGAGCGGGTCGGACTCCAGCACGACGAGTTGGCGCTGCTCGGTGCATTGGTGGCGGCGCGGCTCCTCATGACTCTCGTCATTCACGAATGGCACGTGCAGCGCAACCCGGGCAGCGGTCATTTCACGGCGCTCGATAAGGATTTCATGCGCACGCGGCTGCATATCGCCGACCGATTGCAGGTCGAGGAGATCCGGCTGTGACGATCGAAGAGGACCGCGCGGAAATCCTGGCACGGCGCGGGCGCGTGCTCTCCCCTACCTATCGGCTCTTTTACGATCAGCCCCTGCAGATCGTGCGCGCCGAGGGCGTCTGGATGTATGACGACCAGGGCCGGGCTTATCTCGACGCCTACAACAATGTGCCGGTAGTGGGCCACTGCCACCCGTACGTTGTCGAGGCGCTGGCGCGGCAGGCGCGCACCCTCAATACGCACACCCGGTATCTCGCCGAGCTGCCGCTACAACTCGCCGAGCAGCTGCTGATGACGATGCCGCCCGAGCTCGGCAACGTCGTGTTCACCTGTACGGGGAGCGAGGCAAACGATCTCGCGGTCCGTGTCAGCAAGGCGGTGACCGGCGGCACCGGATTCATCGTTACGGATTTCTCGTACCACGGCGTGACGGATGTGCTGTCCGGCATGTCGCCCGAGGATGGCGGTCCGCTCGGACCCGGCGTCTACACGGTGCCTTCGCCAGCAGCTCCCGGCGGTGGCGCGGCATTCGGCGAACGCGTTCGCGACGCAATCGAGCGCATGCGCAGCGACGGCGTGCGACTCGCCGCATTGCTCGCCGACACCATCTTCTCGAGTGATGGGGTATTTGCGGATCCCAGGGGATTTCTCGCCGATGCCGTGCGTCATGTGCAGGCGGCCGGCGGGCTTTTCATCGCCGACGAGGTGCAACCGGGCTTCGGCCGGCTGGGCGAAACGATGTGGGGCTTTCAGCGCCATGGCGTCGTTCCGGACCTCGTGACGATGGGCAAGCCCATGGGCAACGGACACCCGATCGCGGCCGTCGCCGCCCGTCCGGAGGTGCTGGCCCGCTTCGCCAAGCGCAGGCACTACTTCAACACTTTCGGGGGCAACAGCGTCTCGTGTGCGGCGGGGCTGGCGGTGCTGCACGTCATCCGCAGCGAGAATCTCCTCGAGAACGCACGCCGCACCGGCGAGTATCTCAGGCACGGTCTCGATGCCCTTGCCGGTCGCTGCGCCGCGATCGGCGAGGTGCGGGGGGCCGGATTATTCGTTGGTGTAGAGCTGCGCGCCAATCCGGCCAGCGGGCTCACCGGTGCCGTCGAAACCAAGCGGGTAGTAAACGCGATGTGCCGCCGGGGCGTGCTGGTGGGGGCAACCGGCCGCCACGGCGATGTGCTCAAGATTCGTTCGCCGCTGACATTCGAGACACAGCACGCCGACATCCTGCTCGAGGCTCTCGAACAGACGCTTGCGGAAGAGGACTGACCGCACCCCACGGCGCGCCACGGTCGGCGACGACCGAGGGCTAGAGCTTGATGTAGATACGCTTGCGGTCCATCCCGTAAGCAACGGCCCAGCAGCCCAGCATGTAGGCGACGGCATACAACGCCGAGCCGAGTTTGTCACCGGCCCACGGAACGAAGCCGCCCACATAAAGCCACGCGAACAGGCTTTGCTGGCCGACGTGGATGCCATAGAGCATCGTCTGCCCCACCTCGCTCAGCAGATAGATGACCAGCGTGTTGCGGCCGAACACTTCGAAAAAGTACGTCCAGCGGCGCTCCTGCGCCTGAGGAACTGCGTAAATCAGGAGCGCGAGGACGCCAAGGTCGACTCCGACCGTGCAGAGCACAAAGGAGCTGGTCCAGAGCTTCTTGTTGATCGGAAAGACTGTATTCCACGCAAGCGCCAGGATCAGGCATGCGGCGGCCGTCACCAGCAGCCTGATGATCGTGAAACGGTTCGCGCCGTGATCGCGGACGAAGCGTCCGGCGAGGTAGCCGGCAAGTACGTTTACGATGGCGGGCAGCGTGCTCAAAATGCCCTCGGGATCGAAGGCCACGCCCTCCCCGTGGTACATGTGAGCCTCGCCCAGTACCAGCTTGTCGAGCTTGATCGCCGCGTTGCCGGCGAGCGAATAATCGCCGAGGGCGTGCATCAGCCCCCAATAGCCGAGCAGCGCCACGATCCCGAAGGTGATCGCGCCAGCGCGTCCTCCGTAGTACACGATAAGCGCCGCCGCACCGTAGCCAAGCGCGATGCGCTGCAGTACGCCCAGGATCCGGGTGTGCTCGAGCGGCGCGAACATGACGTGCCCGCCCGGGTCGACCGTAAAGAATGGAAACCAGTACAGCAGGAAGCCGCACAGGAAGATCAGCGCGGTACGCGTCGCGATCTTGCGCAGCACCGCCGCTTCGCCCAGCGCCGCGTATTTCTCCAGCGTGAAGCTGAGCGCGGTTCCGACCACGAACATGAACGTCGGAAACACCAGGTCGGTCGGCGTCAGTCCGTTCCAGGACGCATGCAGCAGCGGCGCGTAGGACTTGCCGGGACCGACCTGCATGTTCACGACAATCATCAGCGCGACCGTAAGCCCACGCAGCACATCGATCGCCCGGTAGCGGTGGGCGGGATGAGCCAGGTCGGCGCTGCCACTTCTCATGCGTGGGGAGAGAATACCGCGCACCAGGTGCGCATCGCCAACTTGTCGCCAATGCGCCGATTTTCACGGCTTGTATTGCCGACACGGGCGGGGGTAACGTCTGCGGCAGTGGAGCACGGAGAACACAAGGCCATCGCCCCCGGACTCGGAGCCCGTGAAAAGCGGCTGACTCCGCAGACCATCACGGTCGATCCGCTGACGCCGGTCGTCGGCGCCGAGATCGGCGGCATTGACCTGTCGAAACCGACCTCGGCGGAACAGCTGAGAGAAATTCGCGACGCGTTCAACGCCTATCACGTGCTCGTATTCCGCGACCAGGCGTTGACGCCCGAGGACCACAAACGTTTCGGCCGCCAGTTCGGCAGGCTGCACGTCCATCCCTACAACGCCGAGAAGGCCAAGGCGGGCGGGGCGACGGATCCGGAGATTTATGTGGTGAAGGCGGATCAGTCGTCGCGCTACGTGGCCGGCGAAGTGTGGCACAGCGACGTGACGTGCGATGCCGAGCCGCCCATGGGTTCGATGCTCTACATCACCAGGACGCCGGAGATTGGCGGTGGCGACACGTGCTTCATCAGCGCGATCCGCGCCTACGAGACGCTGTCTCCGGTGATGCAGGAATTCCTCACAGGTCTCACCGCCACGCACGAAGGCTCGAAGCTTTATGTCGGCGCACACGGCAACGCGCCGCCGCCCGGCGGATGGCCGAAGGCGGTGCATCCGGTGGTGACCCGCCATCCCGACAACGGACGTCAGGTGCTGTTCGTCAATCGCGGTTTCACGACGCGCATCAATGAACTGTCGTCCGAGGAAAGCGACGCGCTCCTCGAATTCCTCTTCCGGCACCTCGAGGGCCATGTCGAGTTTCAGTGCCGCGTGCGCTGGTATCCCAATACGCTGACGTTTTGGGACAATCGCGCCCTGCAGCATCACTCCGTATGGGACTACTTCCCCTATTCACGCTACGGCCAGCGCGTCTCGATCCTCGGCACGCGGCCCAGAGCCTGAGCTTCGACCGGCGACGCCCGGATAGCTAGAATCGACCACCGGCGCCAAACGGGCCGCCGACCCACAATCGACTCGCGTGACCTGAAAGGGACCACCTATGCGAAGGCTTGCGCTTGCCATCGTTCTCGGTCTTTCCGCCGTCAGCACGACGCCCGCGTCACCGCAGGCACAGCCATCAGGTCCGCCGCCGCTGGACCCCGCCTGGAAGGTGCCCGAAGTGATCGCATTCATCGGCGTTAAGAAGGGTGATGCGGTGGCCGACATCATCGGCGGCCGTCTGACCGGCTCGCTCGCCAGTGCGGTCGGTCCCACGGGCAAGGTTTACGCCGTGGAGACGGCGGAGGTCGCAAAGGTCCGGCCGGATGTGCTCGATAACATGCACAACCTCGCCGCGCAGGCACCCAATGTAGTGGTAAGCGCGGATCCGGTGGCGAGCCCACTGCCTGCAGGACTCGATGCGGTAGTCATTCGCCAGAACTATCACGACCTTTACGACAAGTTCATGGGCCCGGCCGACGTAGCCGCCTTCAACAGGGCGGTGTTCAGCGCGCTGAAGCCGGGCGGCGTGTACGTGGTGTTGGACCACGCAGCGGCGTCCGGCGCTGGCATTGCGGCCACCGAAACCCTGCACCGTATCGACCGCGCGCGAGTGAAATCCGATGTCCTCGCAGCCGGCTTCAAACTCGAGTCGGAAAGCTCGATCCTCGCGAATCCCGCCGACGATCACACCAAGAATGTGTTCGATCCCTCGATTCGCGGCCACACGGACCAATTCCTGCTCAAGTTCAAGAAGCCGAAATGAGCTCGCCCGGCCGGTCAGCGGGGTAACTGCATCTCGTCCGGAGTCTCGATAGACCCGCAGACCCCTGGCGGAGGGGTGATTCGCGCTCCGGGTCAGGAGAGCGAGCCACCCGCGTGGGCTTTGCCCAGTGGAAGCCCCATGCGGACAATGCGCCTATGTCCCTGATCACGCTTCTCGATGCGCATATCGCCTTCGGCGAGCGGCCGCTCCTTGATGGTGCGCAGCTCACCGTGCAAGCCGGCGAGCGAGTCGGGCTGATCGGCCGCAACGGCACCGGCAAGTCGACACTGCTCAGTGTGCTCGCCGGCAACATCCTGCTCGATGACGGCAGACTGCAGCGACGCGAGGGCTTGCGCGTGGCGCTCGTTGAACAAGAACCGCAGGCGCCGCCGGCAGAGACGCTGCAGGAGAGTCTGCTGCTGCGAGCCAAGACCTGTGCGCTGTGGAGAGACGGGGCGCCAGCCGATGAGCGCGAGCACTGGCGCCTGGAGTCGCGCCTCGAGGAGTTCCTGCACCGCTTCGGCCTCAGCGGCGTCACCTCACCGACGAGCTCCTCGGGCGGAGAGCGCAAGCGCGCGGCGCTCGCCCTGGCGCTCGCCCTGCAGCCCGACCTGCTGCTGCTCGATGAGCCCACCAATCATCTCGATATCCAAGCCATCGAACGACTGGAGGAGCTGCTGCTGCGAGTGCCTGCGGCCGTTGTCATCACCCACGATCGCGCCTTCCTCGACCGCGTCACGACCCGCATCATCGAACTCGACCGAGGCGTACTGCGCTCCTTCCCCGGCAGCTTTGCGGCCTACGAGCAGCGCAAGGACGAGGAGCTCGCGGCGGAGGACGCTGCGCGGCGCCGCTTCGAGAAGTTCTGGCAGCAGGAGGAGGCCTGGATCCGCAAAGGCGTCGAGGCTCGACGAACCCGCAACGAAGGACGCGTGCGCCGTCTCGAGCAGTTGCGCCTCGAGCGCGCTACGCGACGCGACCGGCTCGGCAACATCCGGTTCGCTCTCAATGCCGGTGAGCGCTCAGGCGATCTCGTGGCCGAGTTCGATGGAGTGAGTAAACGCTTCGCAGACCGACCTCTTATCGAGGGTCTTTCGATGCGGATCATGCGTGGCGATCGCATCGGGCTCGTCGGCCCGAACGGTGCGGGGAAGTCGACCCTGATCCGTCTGATTCTCGGTGAGCTCGCGCCGGACGCCGGCACGGTACGCCTCGGGACCCGCTTGAACATCGCCTACTTCGATCAGCTGCGAGCGCAACTCGATCCAGGCATGACGCTCGCCGATGCCATCAACCCGGGCTCGGACTGGGTGCAGCTCGGCAGCGAGCGCAAGCACATAGTCGGCTATCTCGGCGAGTTCCTGTTTCCAGCACAGCGCATCAAGTCGCCGATCAGCATGCTCTCCGGCGGCGAGAGAAACCGTCTGCTGCTCGCGCGCCTGTTCGCGCAACCTGCAAACCTGGTCATATTGGATGAGCCGACCAACGATCTCGACATCGAATCGCTCGAGCTGCTCGAGGAGCGGCTGCAGAGCTACCAGGGGACGCTGCTGCTGGTGACTCACGACCGGCGCTTTCTCGACAACGTCGTCACCCAAACGTTGGCCGCTGAGAAAAACGGCGTGTGGCGCGAGTACGCCGGCGGTTACAGCGACTACCTACAGCAGCGGCAGCCGATGCCAGTCGGCCGCATCACTGAGGCCGATCGCAAGCCGGCAAGGCAAGCCGCGCGCGACCGCGTTGCGGGTGACACTCCCGTCAAGACTCGCACGCGCCTGAGCTACAAGGAGGAGCGCGAACTTGCGGCGCTGCCGGAGGAGATCGAGTCGCTGGAGCGCGAGCAAACTGAACTCACCGCGCGCATGAGCGAAGCGGATTATCACCGACTGGGAGGCGAGCGGCTGCGAGCCGACCGCAAACGGCTCGCCGAGCTCGAAGAGCTGTTGCTGGCAAGGTTCGCGCGCTGGGAATCGCTTGAGGAACAGCGAGCGCGCTCGACACCGCCGCAGCTCTGATCGAGCAATGCGGGGCGCCGGAGTCAGGCGTAGTGGTCCGGCGTGGCGGTTGCATCGAGCCGCATCGGCCGCGACTGCGAGACTACGAAACTCAGAGTATTCAAGGGACTACGCGAAGCAGGCGGAACGCAGCGGAATTCGCGCGACATTCGATTCCCTGCAACCCAAAGTCCGCAAAGCCCGCGGCCTTGCAGCGCGGATGCCTTGAATCGGCCCGACACGATCGCCGCCGGATTCGCCACCGGCCCGGAGGCGTAGCCGACGTAAGAAACTGTGTAGCATCACGAAGTCGCCTCGCTTAGGATTATTGGAGAATTCCGCGACGCGATTGCACACATCAAAAGACTACGAACCGGCGGACAAAAGCGCCGGCATGTCGGGGAGGCATAGCATGGCTCACTGCAAGCTTGGTTTTATGGTTGTGGTCTGCGTGTCGGGTCTCTCGCTCGCTCAATCGGGCGTGGCCCAGCAGTCTCACGCTGACTCGACTCAGTTGCAGGAGGTCGTGGTGACCGCGCAGAAGCGCGCCACCACGGCGCAGGAGACGCCGATCAGTCTGACGGCGGTCACTGGCGCCGACATCACGGAGCGCGGCCTTACGGACCTGGCCAACCTGGTGCAGTCGGTGCCCGGTGTGTCCATTCGTACGAGTGGACCGGGCATGGCCGAGCTCGAGATGCGGGGCATCGCATCGGTAGGCGGCAACTCGCCGACCGTCGGGTTTTATTTCGACGAGACGCCTTTGACGGCGCCCTCCGCGACCAATGAAGGCAAGATCGTCATCTCCCCGACGCTCTACGACCTCAATCGCGTCGAGGTGCTGCGCGGCCCGCAGGGAACGCTCTACGGCTCGGGCTCCATGGGTGGAACGATCAAGCTCGTGCCCAATGCCCCCAACCCGGACGCTTTCGATGCGAGCTCGGAGACGACCGTCGCCGACACCGATCACGGCGGTTTCGATTACGCGCAGAATGCGATGGTCAATCTTCCATTCGGCGACGGGCTGGGCGCGGTGCGCATCGTGGGCTCGTATTCACACGATGCCGGCTGGATCGACCGCATCGTGATCGCACCGGGCGACTTCCCTCCTCCCACCAATGGGTTCTCGGTGCGCGGCAATGTGCTGGCGGCACCCGTGGAAGCCGACTACCACGACGTCAACGACGTCGACCGCACGAGTCTGCGCATCAGCGCACTGCTCAAGCCCATCGACGGGCTCACCATCACGCCGACCATGTTCTACCAGAGGATGAGCTCGGGGGGCCTCCCCTACATCGACAGCGACCCGGGGACCGACGCGCACTACCAGCCGTTCGACATCGCCGAGACCTATCACGATGATTTCATGCTGTGGAGCCTGAATGCCAGGTACACCACGCAATCGTTCGAGGTCAGCTCGACGACCTCCTACTGGTCGCGGCACGAGCCGCTGATCCAGGACACGTCCGAATCGTGGGAGACGGGGCTCGGCCTCACGGGATTCACGCCAGCGCAGGGAGGGCTCGGCGCGGCGTACGCGGATGAGGAGAATCCCACCTGGCAGACGACCGAGGAGCTGCGTATCCAGTCCGTGGGTGACTCGCAGCTCAAGTGGCTGCTCGGCTATTTCTACAGTGATTTCTACTCGGCCTGGAATATCGTTTTCCCCTCGACCAACGGCGCGGCGCTGTTCGGCTCGAACGATCTCTTCAGCTATTTCAGCCCCATGCCGATTTTGCAGCAGTCGGAGTTCGGCGAGCTCACGTACAACATCACGAGCCCGCTCGCGGTGACGGTAGGGCTCCGTCATTATCACTACGACGCTCCGGTCAGCCTCGATCAGTTCGGCGCGCTCACCGCCACCACCGTGACCTCGACTTCGGAGAAGGATCAGGGGTTCCTCCCCAAAGTCTCCCTCTCCTACCAATTCGACAAGGATTTCATGCTGTACACGACGGCGTCGAAGGGATTCCGGCCGGGCGGCGGCACGGGACCCGTGCCGACCTCGGGACCACTGTCCTGCGAAGCGCAGCTGATGGCCGAGTACGGCAGCAAGTCATTCGTCCCGGGACCCATCTCCTTCGACTCCGACCATGTATGGAGTTACGAGCTCGGCGAGAAACTGCGCCTGGCAGACGATCGGGTGACGATCAACGGCTCGGTGTACTACACGAGCTGGATTGGTGTGCAGCAGGTCAACGCGCTTTCGTCCTGCGGGTACGTGTACACCGCAAACGCCGGCGATGCCCAGGTGAAGGGCGCCGAGCTCGAGATCCAGGCGATCGCAGCTCCAGGACTCATGCTGTCGGCAAATGCCGGCTACGCGGACGCAGCTCTCGTCAGCTCGGATCTCCTCGACGCGGGTTTTAATCCGGGCACGCCCATTCAGCAGGTGCCGCGCTGGACCTCGTCCGAATCGATCTCCTACCGGCATGGCCTCGCCAACGGACTGACGCTGACCGCGCGCCTCGATAACACTTACGTCGCGAGCCGTACGGATGAGACCTTCTCGATCAACACGCTGTCCTCGTACGATCTGGCAAACCTCCGCGCCGGTCTCGAGGGCGATCGCTGGTCGGCGGTACTATTCCTCAATAACATTGCCGATAAGCGCGCGCTGCTCAACAACATCACTCAGGACGCGGTGAATCTCCCCACCTACAACCGCGTGGCCGTGAGTCAGCCGCGCACCGTGGGTCTCGATTTCAACTATCGATTCGGACGGTAAGCTTACCCCGGAGCCGCTGGCACAGATGCTAGCGGCTCGGGGACGGCCCGGGACGCACCGGCAGGGGCACATTGCACAGGTCGATGCGCCCGGGGTTGAACTTGAACCAGGAGTCGGTTCGGTTGCGCCGCTGCTCGAGCAATGAGTTGAAGGTGGCGCTGTCGGTGCGCAGCACCTCGATCGATGTGCGCTCCGCCTGCGGGAGGTCCGCGGCGACGCGCATCGAGCGGATCGCAGCCGGCGGCTGGGGGGACGCGTAGAAACCCATGTCGCCGCTCCCCCGCGGGAGACTCGCGAGCAGCTCCATGCCTCTCAGGACGCGCCCCACCAGCGAGACATTTCGGTCGAGCTGCCGCGGCGCGTTACCGATCACCGCATACATCTCGGTGCCGGAGCTTTCCGCCGGGTCGTCCCGGCCGACGCCGACCATGCCGTAGCAATGCGCGAGCCACACAGTGTGTGAGTGCGGATCGCGCGCAGCCGGAAATCCATCGAGAAATCCGACCTCCGCAGCGTACACGTCACGATCCGGCAGCGACTCGAAGCGTTCGTTCGCGCCAGCAGCCGCGGTGAATTCCGCCACCGGGCGCACGCCCGGAGGAACGGGGCGATGCCGATCGGGGTCGTCCCACTGAATCACGTAGTTATCCTGAACGCGCACGATCGCGAGACCGTCGAAGTAGTGGGCACGCGCCAGCGTCTTGATGTTGGCGACATGCCGGGGGGCGACGCGCGGCGCGAGCTCTATGATGACCCGCCCACCCGGCAGCTCCATATAGAGAGTGTTGTCAGGATCTGGTGTGCGCCAGTCCGCGGCCGGCGAGTTCGACAGAAGTTCCCCCACCTGCACAGGCTTCGAGTCGGCCCGCGGTGCCAGGGCGGCCGCCAGCACGAGCGCGACGACCGCAGCTGCCAGTTCACCGCCGAGCGAAGGATTTCTCGTGCGCGGCGTCATTTCTGCGCTGCCGCCGGCGCAGCGGCGCGGTCAGGCTGCGCCGCGGCCTTCTCGACGGTTTTCAGCATCTGGTCGAGACTAGCGCGATCGAAATAGCGTCCTGCGAGCACCACTGCGCGAATCCTCCGAGTGTTGGCGATGTCGTCGAGCGGATTGGCGTCGAGCAGCACGAGATCCGCAAGCTTGCCCTGCGCCACGGTCCCCATGTCAGCCAGGCGACCCATGAATTCAGCGGGATTGCGGGTCGCCGTCTGCAACGCCTGCATCGGTGTCAATCCCGCCTGAACGAACAGCTCGAGCTCCTCGTGCAGGCTGAACCCGGGGAAAACGTGGACGCCCGCCGCCGTGTCGGTGCCCGCCATGAACGGCACACCAGCGCGGAACATGGCGAGCGTCATCTCGAGTTCCATCTGAAAGAAGCGCTTGCGCACCGGCAACGGGTCGGTATCCATGGTCTGCATGATGTCGTGCACGAACATCGGCCAGGTACGATCCTTCCATGCCGCAGGCGCGTACTTGATCAGCGGGTCGTGAGTCTTGTCGATATCATCAACCAGCCATTGGCCACGCTCCCATACCAACGTCGGCACCTGCCAGGTGCGATTCTTTGCCATGAGCGCGATCAGCGCCTTGGCGCGGGCGGCATCGTAGGTAGCGACGTTGGGGCCCGGACCCCTGGGATGACCATTGATGAGTTGCTCCTCGATGGTAGAGCACCCTTCGAAGACGCCGGTAAAGTGCTCGATGCTCTTCTGGCCGGCGTCGGAGGCCTCGCTGGCACGCACCGCATCGGGTACGTGTCCGACGAAGGTCAGACCCACCTTCTTGGACTCCGCGGCCGCCGCAAAATATCCGTCACGCGGAATGAGTGACTGTATTTTGATGAAGTCGACGCCGCGCGCCCGCAGATTGTCGACCACGTTGCGACCGTCGTTGGCGTTTGCGACCGGCGCGGAGCTTGGGAAGCGCGGCACGGGGCCATCGAGCATGGGCCCGGCGATATACATCCGCGGCCCGAGCATCTGCCCGGCCGCGATCCTCGCACGCCACTCCTTGAGCACCTCGAGATCGCCGCCCATGTCGCGTACGCCGGTGACGCCGTTTGCGACGAACAGCAGCGGCACGACCTTCTCGTTTCGCGGCAGCCAGTCACCGAACACCTCGTGAACGTGCATGTCCCAAAGACCGGGAATCAGGAACTTGCCGCGACCGTCGACCGTAGTAGCCGCGGCCGGTGCGCGCACGGCGGCGCTCTTGCCGAGCTCGGCGATTCGCTGCTCCCTGACGATGACGGTCATGTCCGTGAGCGGCGGGGCACCCGTCGCATCGATCACGTTCACATGAGTTATCACCAGATTGGCGCTCACCCCACTCTCGGCTGCAACGGCCGCCGTGGCGGCGAGGGCCACGCACAAACCGACGAATACTCTCATCTGGCACTCCTGATCAGGTCATATCCCGATCATAGCCAGCTGGTCAGCGTGTGACACGCCCTTCCGGTGGTCACGGTGGGCAGTCGTCTCGGCCGGTCCGCGTGCGTCTTCGCCTTGGGTGCGCTTGCAGCTGGCAACCGGTGTGCACTAAGGTCTCGCGGCTCGAAGTCCCGCCGAAGCCAACGCGGCAGAACAGGGGAATGACATGAATCTCGCGACTCATTGGCCTCGCGTCGTTCTGACGGTCCTCGCGCTCGTCTGGGCGTCAGCGGCGATCGGGACGGCCGCCGCGCAGTCCTCACGCGCGGCTGATCTGATCCTCGCGCACGGCACCATCCTGACCGTCGATTCTCGCGACACAGTTGCTCAGGCGATCGCGATTCGGGATGGCAAGGTGCTCAAGGTCGGTACGGATGCAGCCATCCTGACTATGGCGGGGCCTGGTACGACGGTCGTCGATTTGCACGGGCGGACGGCGACGCCCGGTTTGATCGACTCGCATGCGCACATCGCCGATGGAGGAGTCGGGGAGGTTACTGCGATCGGGCTCGGCGATGCGACCAGTGTGACCGAGATCGTCGAGCGCGTGCGGGCGAAGGCCGCGCGCCTCAAACCCGGAGAGTGGATCCAGGGACAGGGCTGGGACGAGGCGAAGCTCAGCGAGCAGCGTTACGTTCTGGCTGCGGATCTCGATGTCGCCGCGCCCAGCAATCCCGTGTGGCTGGAGCACACCACAGGACACTACGGCGTCGCCAACAGTCAGGCGCTGCGTTTAGGGAAGGTCGGCGCGGACACGGCGAATCCGCGCGCCGGAACCATCGACCGCGACCGCGCCGGCGCCCCCACCGGAGTGCTGAAGGAGAGCGCGCAGGAGCTCGTGACACGGCTGATCCCGGCACCCACGCCGGAGCAGTGGCGAGAAGGAATCCGCAGGATGATTGGGATCCTGCACCGTGAAGGAATGACGGCATTCAAGGACCCCGACGACACGCAGCCGATGTGGGACGCGTATCGCGCCCTGCTGGACGCGGGAGAGCTGACCGTCCATGTCTGCGTGCTGTGGCACGCCGGGGCGAGCGTCGCCTCCGCGCAGCAGGCACTTCAGACCATCGAGACGCTGCCCCGGCCGCCGCAGTCGTTGGGCGACGGCCGCCTACTCTCCTGCGGTGCCAAGATCTACATGGACGGCAGCGGGGCTGCGCGCACCGCCTGGATGTATAAGGAGTGGAGTCGGAACTGGACCGGCGTCGATCATGGCAACTATGGCTATCCGGCTGAGGATCCGGCGGTCTACCGACAGATGGTGCGCCTCCTGCATCGGGCAGGGATCAACGTCGGCACACATGCAGTCGGTGAGCGTGCGATTGACTGGGTGGTCGATACGTACGCCGAAGTGTTGCGCGAAAACCCGACGCGCGGCCTGCGGCACTCGATCATTCACGGCAATCTCCCGAGCGAACATGCCATCGAAGTCATGACCATGCTGCAAAAGCGCTACGACGCCGGTTATCCCGAGATGCAGCCACCTTTCATGTGGTGGATCGGTGACAACTATGCGGGGAATCTCGGTCCCGATCGGGCGCAGCGCCTCGAGCCGTTAAGGACGTTGTTGTCCCGGGGGGTGCAGTGGACCGGCGGCTCTGACTTCTTTGTCACGCCCGTCGCTGCCCGCTACGGGCTGTGGGCGGCGGTACAGCGCGAGACGCTGAAGGGAACCTACGGGTTGCACCCGTTCGGCACGGCCGAAGCCGTCGACGTGCGTGCGGCGCTGCGCGCCTACACCGCAGCCGCGGCACGCCAACTGTTCCTGGAGGACCGGATCGGCTCGCTCGAGCCCGGCAAGGATGCCGATATCGCCATCTGGGACCGCAATCCCTACTCGGCGCCCCCCGCCGAGCTCAAGGACATGAAGTGCGAAATGACGCTCTTCCACGGCAGGGTGGTGTACGAGTCCCCGTCTCCACAGCCAGGCACCTGACTCGATTAGGGCATCATCTGCAGCGACAGTGCTTGTCGCGTGAGCCCGCGTACACCGAGCTCCCCATTGACCATGTTCCGTGTGAGGGGCTACAGGTGAGATGCACCATATGTATACGCTGTATACTTGGAGCATGGCCGCGCAAGATACCGCCCGCAGGATCGCCGTTGTCGCGCGCCGGCTTCTGGACCGGGAGGGAGCGGAGGCTGTGACCATGCGCCGCGTGGCGAAAGCCACGGGCATCACGGCCATGGCCATTTACCGGCACTACCCGAACCGGGCGGCTCTCCTGAACGCCGTGGCGGATCAGGGGTTCGAGGAGCTGGCCCGGTCACTCAAGGGCCGCCGCTTTACCGGGAAATTGCAGAGCCGCTTTGGCAAGATGGCGGACCTCTACCTGGACCACGCCCTGGAAAACCCGCGGCTGTTCGAGTTGATGTTCCTCGATCCCCGCGAAGGGGCGCGTCAGTACCCCCGGGATTTCAGGGCACGCAGGTCTCCGACCGCCACGCTCATGTCAGACCTTATCGCCGAAGGCATGGCGGCCGGTGAGCTCAAGCCGGACGATCACTGGGAGATCACCTTTGAGCTCGGCGCCTTATCCCACGGGCTCATCTCGCTCTACCTGGGCGGGCGCATGAAGCTTTCCTCCACGGCCTTTCGTGCCCTCTACCGACGCTCCTTCCGGAGATACTTCCATGGCATCTGCGCCTGACGTGCGACGCTTTGCGCTTGGCCTCGCCGCGACGCTGGCGACGGCGCTACTGATTGGCTTCGGCACGGGACTGAACCCCTACTGGCCGTTGATGTGGCTGGCGCCGGTGCCCGTGCTGGTGTTCGCCGTCAACGCGCGCTGGTGGGGCGCGGCCCTGGTGGCCGGCACCGCCATGATGTTGGGCCTGCTCAATCTCTGGGCGTTGCTGCACGGAGCCTTACGGGTTCCGCCGGCCATTCTTGCGCGTCTTTACCTCATCGAAGGCGTGATGTTCGCTCTTGCCGTTCTCCTGTTTCGGACGCTGGCGCGACGGGGCGCGTACTGGAGCGCACTACTGGCCTTCCCCGCTTACTGGGTTTCCTCCGAATGGTTCCTGAATCTCGCCTCGCCGCACGGCACCGGGGGAAGTCTCGCCTATTCGCAGCTGCGCTTCCTGCCGTTCCTGCAGCTCGCCTCTGTCACCGGGCCCTGGGGTATGACGTTCCTGCTGTGCGCCTTTCCCGCCGCGCTCGCCATCGCCATCTGCTTGCGGAACGACTCGCCCAGGCAGGGCTACCGCATCCTGCTTGCCACCGCCGGGGTGGTTACCGCGGTGTTGGCATTCGGCACCGTGCGCCTGCTTATCGAGCCCAGGGAAGTGCCGGTGAAGGTCGGACTCGTGGCCTCCGACGGTCCGAACATTGCTGTGGCGGATGACGGCGCGCCCACGGCGAGGCTCTTGCAGGCGTATGCCGATTCCGTTGTGCGCCTGGCAAAGCAGGGCGCGCAGGTGGTGGTGCTGCCGGAAAAGATCGGCGTGGTCGTGGAGCCGGACACCGGCAGCGCGGATTCGCAGCTCCAGGCGCTCGCCGACCAGACCCACACGCAAGTGGTGGTTGGTGTGCTGCGTGTGGTGCCGCCGAGTGCCGGCAATCCGGTGAAGACCAGGTACAACGAGGCACGCATCTACACCCCTGGTGCTCCGGTGGAGAGCTACGACAAGGAGCACATGCTGCCGCCCTTCGAGTCGAATCTCACCCCGGGAACGGCGCTGACGTTTGTTCGCACCAAGGCCGGCCTCACCTGGGGCGTCGCCATCTGCAAGGACATGGATTTCACCCAACTCTCCCGCCGGTACGGCGCGGCGGGGGCCGGGCTGATGCTGGTGCCTGGCTGGGATTTCTACCTCGACTGGATCCAGCACGGGCATATGGCCGTCATGCGTGGTGTGGAGTCGGGGTTCAGCGTGGTGCGCGCCGCCAAGGGTGGCTCGCTGTTCGTGAGTGACGACCGTGGCCGGATCCTGGCGGAGATCAAGAGCAACGCGGCGCCATTCAGCTCGCTCCTGGTATCAGCACCGCAAACTCACGAAAAGACACTGTTCCTATTGCTCGGCGATTGGTTCGCCTGGACGGCCGTGGCGATCCTGGTGCTGTGCCTCGCACAGCTGCCGAGGCGCCGAAAGGCTGCCAAGTCTGCTCATCCGGAGGCATATAGTCCTACCCAGGTAGTGCCCGGGCGAGGAGCCGTGGATGGCCATGTTGGGCGACACCCTTCCCCCTATGAAGTTAGAGGTAAGGGCTGACTTGTTCAGCCAGCTGGCCACGATGGAGGACGCGGGGCTGCCGTTCGATAAAGCGCTCCGTTTGGTGCACCTGCCGCCGCGCGAACGGCGGCGCCTGACCGGGACGCTCAAGTCGATCAGACTGGGCATTGCGGATGCCGGACTGAAGGGCGGCCTGTTCACCTCCCTTGAGGCATCCCTGTTGCGTGTGGCGACCTCTGCCGGTAGCCCAGCGCGGACGTATCACCTCCTTTCAGATCACTACGCGCGACGGGCGCTACGCACGAAGGTGATGAAGTCTCGCATGATGCTACCGGCGGTCATGCTGGTGATCGCGGTGTTCATAAGGCCCTTGCCGAATCTCGTCGCCGGTACTTTGAGCTGGGGAAGCTACTTCCTGAGATATCTACTCCCCCTGATTGCCGTGGCAGGAGCTGCGTGGCTGCTGGGCGATCTTTCGCGGCGCTGGCAATCAGTGCGAACGCTGCGCGATACGCTCGGTCGAGTTTCCTCGCTCCTGCCGCTGTTCGGTCCGATTCAGGTGCGACGCAATCTTCGGGACTTCTTTGATAGCCTGGCGCTGCTGCTGGATGCCGGAATGCCGATACTGGACGCTCTGCCCATAGCGCTGAGTACCGTTCGAAACCCATCACTGAGAACGCAGCTTGCGCAGATAAAACCCCGGATCGAAGCAGGCGCGTCCTTTGCGCAGGCGGTGTCCGAGCTGTCTTTTCCAGGCCATGCGCACGCCTGTGCGCTGATTGCGCCGGGCGAAGCGAGCGGTGCATTACCGCAGATGTTGTTTCGCTACTCCGAAGCCGAAACAGCCGCGATCAACCGATTCGACGATCTGGTGGCGGAATGGGTGCCACGCATTGCCTATACATCGACCGCCTTGCTGATCGGTTACGGAATGATCCGCGGCGGCGCATTCAGGCCACAGCTGCCGCAGGATCTGCGTTAGCGAGACTTGCGGACGATCCGGGAGCCGCGTGGAGAGCCCGCGAAATGGGCACCAGAAGCGTCTCGCCTCTAACGCCCGCGCTCGATGAGGACCAGCTGCGACTGCGCCTGTACGCGGTCGAACACGATCTGTGACCCTGAGGCGGTGACATCAAAGTCACGCACGTCGAAGTCCTCGGGCATCTGGGCGAGCATGCGCCGCGCCCCACTCGCGAGGTCGATGAGCCAGAAGTCCTTGTGACCAAGCTCGCCGCCAAGGACGATGAGTGTCTGCGCGTCCCGCAGGAATGCCACCCGGCGCGCACCGCGCGGCACCAGTATGCCGGGCAGAGAAAACGGCCGGCCGTCGGCGCCGGCAGCGCGCAACGGAATGTTGCTCCCCACATCCGGGCCGGAGTAGATCAGGAAGCGCCCGTCGGGCGACCAGACCGCATCGAGCGAATACTCCGACACCAGCAACAGCGGTGCATCGCCATTCAGGAAGAATCGCATCAGGCGCGGCTCGCCCTCGCGCATCGCCGCAGATACGACCGAGGTTCCATCCGGGGTCCAGCTCGGGTTGCCGCGTAAGACGAGCGAATCGCTGAGCAGCCTGAGATGGGTGCCATCGCGCTCCATCACGTACAACCCGGTCTTGCCGTTTTCGGCGACTGAAAATGCCAGGTGCCGCCCGTCGGGCGCCAGCGCCGGCGCACCCACCACGATCCCATGCGGACTGCTCCAGATCGTGCGGCTGACCCCCTGCGAGCGCAGCCAGATGGCGTCGCGGCCGCCGAGCGAGGCGGTGTAGAGCAGAAAGTCGGACCCGACTCGCGGCGTGGCACCGCTCGCCGACAACGGGGTCGGGGCGCCCTGCGGTACGGCGGCGCCGTGCTCCTGCCCGAGCTGCAGCTGCCACACGCTCGAATGGGCGTTGCCGATGGTTGCCACCAGCCGCCGGCCGTCGACACTGCCGCCGAGTGAGGTGTAACTCTCGACTCCCACGCTGATCCGGTGCGGCTGGCGCCGCTCGACGTCCACGGCAAACATCCACGGTCCCGAGCCGTCGGCGTCGGTCGCCAGATAGAGCAACGATTGCCCATCGAGCATTATCGGGTACGTGAGACGCGTGTTTTGTCGCGTAATGCGCTCGAGCCCTGCGCCCGAGGGACGAATCCGCCAGATGTCCCACGCATCGGGCGGCACGCCGCGCACGAAGTAGATGTAAGTGTCGTCGGGCGACCACAGCGGGAAATGGCAATGCATTCCCGCAGGGGCTGCGTACAGGCGCCGGTCCGGCGTCCCGGCTGGCGCCGCTGGCTCGCGCAGGAACATCGGATCGCCCGGCGCGGTGGTGTGATACACAACCCGCGCGCCGTCGTGTGACCAGTCGTACTCGGCTGCGGGGGACAGATACTGCTGCAGTGGGCGGTCGCCGGCCCAGGGCACCGACACGATCGCCGCCGCACCCGCGTTCGGCCCACTCGCCTCCTTGGTCCAGATCGACACGAGCGAGGCATCGGGTGAGAAGCTCAGCACCCGCAACAGCGGATTCACGAGGTCACGCGCCTGGCCGTGAGTCACGTTGCGATAGTCGCCGGTACCGACCTCGTGGACCCAGGCATCCATCTGGCCCTCGCGGCTGGCGAGGAACACCACGCGCCTGCCGTCGCGCGAGATCGCCGCCGCCTGCTCAGTGCCGGTAAAGTCCAGAGGGACGAATCTCGCCTCTGCCAGCGGACTGCGCCACAGGTATTCGCTGCGCTGCACGAGCCACACGAGTGCCGCCGCGAGCAGCGCGATTGCAGCGGCAGTACCGAGCCATAGCCAGCCGCGTCCCGGTCCTGGAGGCGCGGGCGATGGCGTGACCTCAGCCGTTTCGGGTGCAGCGGCCGGGGTGGGCTGGGCTGGCGCGCCGTCACCGTGCGCCTCCAGCGTGAGCCGCTGTCCCCGACTGACCCACCAGCGATCGAGCTCCGAACGGAAGGCGAATACCGATCCCTGCCGGTCGTGCAGGTGGCGGTGAACCGGCATCGCCTCACGACGCTCCCAGCGCTGCACGGTAGTGACATCGCGCTGCAGGTACGCGGCGATTCTCTTCCAGGAGTCAAGCCGGTCCTGGTCTTGCGCCCGGCCAGTCATGGAGGCACCGATTGCGTTCTCGTGGCGATTATCCAAGACGCCCGCCGAGACTTCGCCGGGTTACCGCGATTCTGGCATTCCCCCGGTCTGCGCGGCAAATCACGGCCTGGCGCCGCAACGAGATCGGCCGCCTGACTTTGCCGTGCTTTGCGGTGCTTTGCTGCTTGCCCCGGTGTGCCCGTCCGCCGAACGTAGCCTGGCAGGACCCGGCGCTGAGGCGTCAGGGCTGCACATCGGTGTGGCATACGAGGGGAGAAAGCACATGAAGGTAAAACAGTGGCTCATCACGCTCGCGGCCGGCGCGGCATTCACGGCGGCCGTGGCTATCGGCTCGCTGGGCGGGGTCTCACGGGCGCTGGCCGACGATGACGGCGCCGACCAATGGATGGCCCGGATCGGCCTGGAGGTCGCGCCCGTGCCGCTGGCTCTTGCAGGCAAGGATCGGCATCTCGTGGGGCTGGGCAGTTACCTGGTCAACGTAATCAGCAACTGCAATGACTGCCACTCTGCAGGACCTGCGACCCAGTTCGCCACGGGCGGCAACCCCTACATGGGCCAGGCGACTGTCATCAACCAGGCGACTTATCTGGGCGGTGGCCGAGTGTTCCCCCAGCAGGTGGCGGGGGCGACTCCGATCATCGTTTCGCGAAACCTGACGCCCGACAAAAGCGGAAAGCCGGAGGGTGGGCGCTCATTCGAGGCATTCCGTTTCATCATCCGCACGGGCACTGACCTGGATCACCTGCATCCGACCTGCTCGGACCCCAGCATTACGGCCAGCACCACCTGCTATCCGGTCGGCCTGAAGTTCGATGGCGACCTGCTGCAGATCATGCCGTGGCCGGGCATGCAGCACCTGACCGACCATGACCTGCGTGCCATCTACGAGTACCTGAGCGCCATACCTTGCATCGCGGGGCCGCCGGCGCCCGACCCGCGTCACAACGAGTGCAACTGAAGACCGATGTGCAGTCCCCCGGTCGTGCCGGAAGCAGTCGGCGGCGCGCAAGTGGAGAGCCGCTGGGCAGCTCTGCGCTTGCGTGCCCGCCCATTGATGCTCGCTCTTGTGCCGGCGGAGCTGCTCAGCGCCTGCGGGGGTGGCGGCGGAGGCGGGCAAAGTAGTGTGCCAATGACCGGCAAGACCGCCGTGCCACCTGTGACCACGCCGGCATCGACCGGCCACTATGTCGGCGCGGTCACCGCATGGGCGACCTCCGGAACGGCAATCGCGCCTCGTTAGCGATGGGTGCATCCAGGCCAGCAACAGGGGCGTCGTTTCCCAACCCTCAGGCTTGTACGGCCCCACTCAATCCGACGCGTTCTGGTTTCCGCCTTCTTAGCTGACTCAATCCAACAAAGCCATTCGTTGCGCGCGAGCGGCGTAATGTCCTCCCATACAGCCAGCGCTCTCTCGTCAGCTCTAAGTGCTTTCCTCAAATCTGCAGGCACTTCGTGGACTACGCCGCCAGAGATCTTGTTTCGCGACATGGGTAAGTTGGTTTGAGTGGTGGCCAGGCGTGGAATCGACCCACCGACACGCGGATTTTCAGTCCGGAACCAAAAACGAGTCAAACCGTTGAACCTCAGGAGCCCGTCGTCCGGCTTGGGCCAAGGGCGACGGGCAGCAGCCACCGAATGACGTAAGGAGGTCCGCGCATGTGCGCGGCGTGCGGGTTAGTCCGCATCACTTGCCATGAGCGCAAGCGAGCTGGCGCATCGCGCGCACCGTGGCGGAGTGAGCTACCCGCACGCGGATTGCCTTTCACTCAGGTCAATCGTCGCCTGAACAGCCACGCGGCGCCGGTGAGGGTTACAAGCCCTATGATAACGAGCGGGACAAAATCGGGGAGTAGGGTGACGAATCCCGCGCCCTCAAGGTAGTCCCTCTTGGTGAGGTCGAGGGCGTATCGCAGGGGGTTGATGATCATCACGGTTTGGAGCGCGCCCGGCATGCTGTTGAACGGTGTCGTCAGACCAGAAAGCAGAGCGAACGGCATCACCAGAAGAAAGGCGAACAGCATTGCCTGTTGCATGGTCCGCGCGATGGAGGAGACAAAAAGACCGAGGCCGACTGCGGCCAAGAGGAACAGCGTGAGCCCGGCATACAGAACGATGAAGGATCCGCGGAAGGGAATGCGAAACCAGAACTGCGCGATCAGTAAAACGGTGGTCGCCTGAGCCAAACCGATGAGCATGTTTGGAACGGCCTTGCCGATCATGATTTCGAAAGGTCGAAACGGCGTGACCAGCAGTTGATCAAACGTCCCCTGCTCGCGCTCGCGGGCGACCGACAGAGCCGTCAGCATCATGGTGCCCATCAGCGTCAACGTACCGATCAGACTAGGGATCATGCTCCAGCTCGAGTCGAGATTCGGGTTGTACCACGATCGGGTGAGGATCCGAACGCTCCGACCGGACTGACTACGGTTGGATCGCCACTCGCGGTTGAAGCCCTCTACCACGAGGTTGAGATAGCCGAGCGCGGTGCCGGCGGTGTTGGAATTACGCCCATCGGCAATCACCTCGAGTGGCGCGGCTACGCCGGCGCTCAGGTGTCGCTGGAAATCCTGATCGATCTGGATGACCAGGAGCGCTCGGCCACTATTGATCCAAGTCGCAATGTCCTCGGCACGTGTGAGGTCAGCCTGGCGCTGGAAGATGCCGGAGCCGTCCAAGCGGGCGAGCAAGGCGGTGGATGCAACGCTATGGTCCTGATCAAGGACAGCGTAGGCGACGGAATTGAGATCGAAGCTGGCCGCGTAGCCGAAGATGAGACATTGCAGCATGGGCGGCAGAAAAATTATGAAACGGCTGCGGGGGTCCTTCAATACGGCGAGAAATTCTTTGCGAATCAGCGCGAGGATGCGAAGCAGTGAGGAGCGCACGCGGGCACCTCAGGTGATTTGTTTGCGCGTGGCCAGCCGGGCTGCGAGTACCAGCCCCGCTGCCATCGCCGCCAGTACACTGAGGTTCAGCCAGATCACACCGCCAACATTGCCGGCGAGATAAAGGGTCTGCAGCAACGCGACTGCATATCTCGCCGGCAGCGCGTAGGTAATCGCCCTGATGAACGCCGGCATGCTGCGAAGATCGTAGAGGAACCCAGACAACATCATCGCCGGCAGGAACGTCAACAGCATCGCCAACTGGCTGGCAAGGAACTGACTTTTGACCAGCGTAGATACCAACAGGCCGATCCCCAGAGCGACTACGAGGTAGACCATCGAGGTGAAGCAAAGCAGGGACAGCGAGCCTCGGAGCGGAACATGAAAGAGAAATTGGCCCGCCAAGAGACATAGCACGAATCCGATCATGCCCAGTCCAAAGTAGGGAACGAACTTGCTGATCAGAAATTCCCCCGGACGCATGGGCGTTACGAATAGCGCCTCGAGCGTTCCTCGCTCCCATTCTCGGGCGACCACCATGGCAGTCAGGAACGCGCCGATTATCGTCATCACCAGGACAATCAGCCCCGGGACTATGAAATAGTGGCTGTCATTCGCCTCGTTGAACCATAAGCGGCTCACAACGATGGTCGGGCCGACCGCCACTGGGGCTCCGGCTTCCTGCTGCGCCGCACTCCATAGCGAGACCGGTCCCTCAGCATAGCCTTGCATGATGCGCGCCTGATTCGCGTCCGTGCCGTCCACCAGAATCTGGATTTCCGCCACACCCGAGTGCCAGCGCCGGCTGTAATCGGAGGGAATCTGCAATATCCCGTCCACCTTCCGATCGAGCATCAGCGTCGTCGCTTCGGCAATCGAGCGAGCTGCTTGCAACTTGAAGTAAGGCGACAACCGGAAAGCCCCGATGAGGCCGGCGCTGTTCGCGGAGCCTTCCTGGTCCACTACGGCGACGGAGACCTTGGTGACGTCGAGCGATAGCCCATACCCGAACAGCAGAATCATCATCAGCGGAAAAACGATGCCGATGGCGATGCTGCTGGGGTCGCGAAGAATCTGCCGCGTTTCCTTGCGGGTCAGCGCCCAGATCCGCCACCATTTCGCGAGCCCGTCTCTCATGAAACAAACTACGCAGAGTCCCGTGCGGGTTCGGTGCGCGCCTTCTCAACGATGGCGATAAAAGCCTCCTCTATCGTCGCAACCCGGCCATCTTGTGCCGGTGCGAAGGCACGCAGTTCCTCGGGTGTACCTTGGGCAAGCACCCTGCCGTCATCTAGGATCAGCGCCCGATCGCAATACTCGGCTTCTGCCATGAAATGCGTGGTCACGATGACCGTCACCCCACTGCTGGCCAGCGCCGTGATGCGCTGCCAGAACTCGCGGCGAGCAAAGGGGTCGGCGCCACTGGTCGGTTCGTCCAGAAACAAGATCTCGGGCCGATGAAGGAGAGCGGCCGCCATGGCCAGGCGTTGCTTGAACCCTCCGGGCAATTGCGCACTAGGCAAGTGGACGAACGGTTCGAGTTTGAACTGCCTCAAGGCCCAAGCGAGCCGTTCGCCCGTTTGAGCACCCTCCAAACCATAAGCGCGAGCAAAAAACTCAAGGTTCTCGCCGACTGTCAGTTGCCCGTAGAGCGAGAACTTCTGCGCGACGTAGCCCAGGTGCTCCCGGGCCGAGGCCCGGGCTTGACGCACATCAACTCCGGCGACTTTCAGAGTACCTGCCGACGCGGGCAGGAGTCCGCAGAGCATGCGAAATGTGGTGGTTTTGCCGGCGCCATTCGGGCCGAGCAGGCCAAAGATCTCCCCGCGTCTGACGAAGAAACTCACGCGGTCCACGGCGACGAATTTTCCGAACCGCCGAACGAGATCGTGGACCTCCACGACGGGCTCTCCCTTAACGCCGCCGACCGCTGGTTCCTGAGGCGGACGCGCCTGCTGCTCGGCGAGCGCAGCGCCGCCCGCCTGGTGCAGAAGCACCATGAATCCATCTTCGAAGCGAGCGGCTGTGGGTCGCGCAGTCGCATCGGCGAACTGGCCGGCCTCGGGCCGATCCGAGCCCGCCTTAGTAACCAGTCTGACCTTCCCACGCTCCGGCACAGCATCGATGACATTGGGCTCTGTCAGCAGTTGCGCCTGGAACTCCCGCGCCTTCATACCCGCCGGCGGCTGCGCGAGGAAAGTGCGGCCAAGTGCCAAGCGCCTGACTGCAGCCGGCGGCCCGTCGAGGAGTTTTTTCCCCCCGTTCATCACCAGGACGCAGTCGCAGTTCTCGGCTTCCTCGGGATCACTGCTGCTGAGCAGAACCGTCAGGCCCTGTTTGATCAGTTGGCGAATGATCTGCCACAGCTCGCGGCGCGAGAGCGGATCAACTCCGACGGTCGGTTCATCGAGGAGCAACGTTTCGGGGGACCGGACCAGCGTGCAAGCCAGGCCGAGTTTCTGCTTCATCCCTCCTGATAACTGTCCGGCCAGGCGCTTTTGAAATGGTTCCAGGCCGGTCATGGCCATCAGGCTCGCGTACTGCGCCTGCCGCTCTGCCTGCGTCACACCATGCATATCCGAGTACAGATCCATGTTTTCTCGGACTGTCAGATCCTCGTAAAGACCAAACTGCTGCGGCATGTACGAAATCCGCGACTGAATCGCTTGGGGGTCCTTAACCGCGTCGATTCCAAGCACACGGACGATCCCGACATCGGCCTTCATGAGTCCGGCGAGCAGGCGAATCAGCGTCGTTTTCCCCGCCCCGTCCGGGCCAACCAGGGCCGCGAGGCCACCTTGCCGGAGTGAGAAAGAGATGTCATCGAGCGCCAGGACCGATTCGCCGGTCTCGCGGCGAAAGGATTTTCGAACGTGCTCCACCTGCAGTGCCGGTGTCGATGCGGAGGTGATCACGGTGGCCTCGCGGTCGCGAGCGCCGACGCCTGCGGCAGCGTCTGCCACCCTCCACCCAAAGCTTTATAAAGCACAATGAGATCGAGCGAGACGCTCTGATCGCTCAACGCCAATTGATCGTCGGACTGGTACAACGTGCGACGAGCATCGAGGACGTCGAGAAAATTCACGCGCCCATAGCTGTACAGACTGTCGGCTAATTGCAGCGCGCGGCGGTTCTCAGCCACTGCATCGGAGAGCGCACGGTGCCGATTTTGCTCCTGCGCATAAGCCACGATCGCGTTTTCGGCTTCTTGCAAGGAAACAAGCACGGCTTTCTGATAGGCAGCCAGCGCTGCCTCTTGCACGGCGGTTTGCGCGTCCACTTCGGCACGCACTCGACCAAAATCGAGGGCTTTCCACTGGATACTCGGGCCGATCGACCAGAACCGGCTGCCCGGCTCAAACCAGCTGCTGACGCTAACGCTTTCGGCGCCTGCGTCACCGATCAGGGAAACCTTGGGGAACCAGTCCGATTTCGCCACTCCGATGCGAGCGGTCTCGGCTGCGAGTTGCCGCTCGGCCCGACGCACGTCCGGGCGGCGGCGTAGCAGATCTGCGGGTAGCCCGATCGGAACCAGCGGCGGCACCGGCGGGACGTTGGTAACTGGGGAAAGTTCGGCTACCAGTTCGCCGGGTTGCCGGGCCAGCAGGACGGCGAGCGCATGCATGGCCGCCCGCACGGTAGTCTCCAGTGACGGAATAGCCGCCTGCTGGGAGGCAAGCAACGCCGCTTCGCGTATGACGTCCAGTTCGGTCGCGACTCCGCCCCGAAACCGAGCGCGAGTGAGGTCCGTCGCTTCCTCCTGAAGCTTGAGGTCGCGGCGCGCTATGCCTAAGCGTTGCTGACTACCTCGCAATTCGACATAATTTCTCGCGACCTCGGCCAGCAGGCTCACCATCGCATCGTTGCGAGCCTCGATCGCCCCCTCCCAATCAGCCGTGGCGGCCTCGTGCGCGCGGCGCTGGCCGCCAAAGACGTCGAGTTCCCATGAGGCGTCGAAACCGGCTTGATAGACGCTGTACTCGAAGGGAAAGCCACGCGGCAAGGGGAGTGATCCGATCAATGGCTGGTTCTGACTCTGCTTCGCTCGGGCTGCCGATGCGGAGGCGTTGACCTGCGGCGCGAGATCGGCCGTAGTGCCTGCGCGCACTGCCCGCGCCTGCTGCAGCCGGGCCTCGGCCACGCGCAAATCCAGATTCGACTGCGTCGCGCGCTCGATGAGGGAGTCGAGCTCGGCATCGTTGAAGGACGCCCACCAGGACGAGGCTGCGGAGCTCTTGTCCGTCAACCCGTTAGTCACCGGCGCATCCCACGCGGGTGGGGCGCTCGGGGGAGCGGGGCGAGAGTTCGGGCCGACCGCGCAGCCCGCGGCGCTAGCGATGCTTATGATCGCAAACTTACTGACCATTGCCGTCCGTAACATGTGCACGATATCTCCCCTGGGTCGCCCTAGGGTTTGCTCCGCGCGCCACCATCCAGCTCGAGAAAAACGGTCGCTGGCATGCCAAGGCGCATCTCGTCCTGCGGGTCTTGAACAAAGACCCGCACTTCATAGACAAGACTCGAACGCAATTCTGCGGTTTGCACCGACTTCGGCGTGAATTCAGCGACCGAAGCAATGAAACCGACCCAACCTGCGAATGTTCTGTCGGGAAAGCTATCCGTGCTGATCGAGGCTCTCAGCCCACTGTGGATCCTTCCTAGATCGGATTCGGATACGTAAGCCCTGATCCACTTCGGATCCAGAATGGCCAGATTCAAGACCGGCCTCTGAGGAGACGCCATCTCGCCGGGCTCCAGGAGCCTGGAGCGCACCACGGCAGCACTCGGGGCAAAGAGTTCGGAGTCAGCCAGCTGCCGGCGCAGCAGCTCGAGTTGGGACTGATTGGCGCGTAGCTGAGCCTCGGCTTGAGCGATGTCCTCCCTCCTGGGACCAATTTGAACGAGGTCGAGCGCTTTCTGCGCGACCTCCAAGTGCGCCAGCGAGGAGTCCATGGCGGCTTTGGCGCTCTGCAGGTCTTGTTCGCTGACGGCCCGGCCGGTTGTGGCATCTGTCAGCGCGGTCAGGCGTCTCCACTGCTGCTGGGCATTGACTTGGTCTGCCTTGGCTGACGCGACATTGGCCTCGGCCTGTGCGATTTCCTGCGGACGGCTGCCGTGATGCAGCTTTTCCACCACCGCCTGCTGGGCCTCCACCACTGCTTCGGCGGTCGCCACTTGCGGCCTGAGCCGACTTGTGTCCAGTCGGGCCAAGACCTCTCCACGCGCAACCTTGGCCCCTTCCTGAACAAGCACCTCCGCAATACGTTCGCTGTTGTTGAAGGCAAGATCGACTTGACGCAGATCAACGTTTCCGTACAGCACCAAACGGTTCTGGTTCTTATCGTGTCCTCCGAGCCGCCCGATTGCGAACCCAATCACGATAGCAACCAGGAGCAGAAGTCCGACAATGAGGAATACCCTGTGGCGATAGAAGAAGCGCCGGGTCTGGGTAACGGGCGGCGCTGGCCTCCCGGGGGCCATTGCCGTCGTGTCGACCTCGTCTGGCACTGCCGCCTCCTTATCGTTTGCGCACGTCACATACGGCGCAATGCGCGCCTTGACAGGCCGACGACCCCCCGATTATGCAGGTTGTGCGCGAGCCGGTCCCGCGTCGGTACGCTATCGAACAGAGCGGCTCGTCGCCCGTGAGCAGAGGGGTCGTAGCGCATTTGCCCTCGGTCCGAAACCGGATGGGCGTGCCCCATGGGGTCCAAATCCACGCCAATTGCAAGACGCATGTCGCGGTCGAGGGGTCGGCATGACGCTCCTGCGCCTGTTCGAATATGCAGCAGGCCCGGGTGTCTGCCGAGTTCGCGGGCTAATTTTCGCGAGCAACGACCGGATGCTCGATTTCGCCCGCAAACTGCAGTTGAAGATCCGCGGCCTGCCCGATGACTCGACGGTTCTAGAAGGCTCGGGATCTCCAGCCAGAGTAAACTCGGTGACGTTTTGTGCGAGTCTGACGATGTTCTTATCTCAAGCAGCTGTTGCGACTGTTATGCCGCGTTCAAGAAGGCAAGCGATCGCCTGATGACAGGTTCGCAAATCGCCGCCCCCACGGCAGCGACACCCGAAGCCTGCCCGACGTCGTGTGGCAGCGGATCACGAGCGCAGGTTCGCGGCGCAGCTCCGGTCACGGAATAGTGCGGGGTGAGTGCCGCGACCGTTTGCTCAGTACGCCAACGCACGGTACTTGCTTCTCTTCCACGATAGCCTCACAACATCCAGGCGCTCTGAGCGCCGGAGGTTCATGAACTCTTATGGCTACCTTGACGCTGCGCAGCCTCAGTTCCCCAAGTGAGGGGACCCGATTCGCTCACCCCGTGCGGACTCGGCGGCAAAAATTGAAGCACTCGCCACACACATCGACGGTCCGCCACCAGGGCAAGTTTCCGGTCATCACGACACTCTTGACAGCTTGCGGGAAGCCCGTGCCGTGTACGTCGTGGCCGAAGTAGCGGAATTTGAGGAAGGCTACGCACCGCAATTACCAGGGCAAGAGATCATGAAAACGACAGTTGCAACAACCTACGTGCTCTTTGGCAAGTTGCTCGGGCCCGCACGCGTTGTGCCCACCCTCGACGCGGACCGCTCGCGCCCAATCGCGGTCATGAACACCTCGGCCACCGTGGCGATACTCGAGACCAAGCTGCCCGCGGAACAGCGAGACATTCGGTAGCGTGCTCCTGCCGACCCGGCCGAGGACCGCTCTCGTGACGACGGTCAGGTGGAGCAGACCTGTCTGATACCGACGAATTCAGTATGACCCGCAGTGCTAGGGAAGTGGAGCTCACGCTACGACTGCCGGCCGGCGGTCGCGCGATCCTAGAGGCGAACAGCGTGTTGGCCGCCGCCACACCGAAACAGTTTCACCAGGTCACGACCTATTTCGACACACCGGATGGGGTGCTGAATGAGGCAGGTCTGACGTTGCGCGTCCGACGAATCGGCGTCAACCGTATTCAGACCATTAAGTCTCTTTCGAATGGCCGCGGAGTCGCGCGCACCCGCCGCGAATGGGAATGGCGGATCGGTCAGACCACGCCTGACGTCGGCCGGCTGGCGAAGGTGCGCAGACTCGCAAGGGTCGCTTCGCAAATCCAGGATAGGCTCGAGCCGTTGTTCGTGACCGACATTCAACGAACCGCTCGCACGATTAACCTCGACGACCACACGGTGATTGAGGCGGTGATCGACGAAGGCACCATCGAGGCTGGCGCGGGGTGCGAGGCGGTCAGTGAACTCGAGTTGGAACTCAAAGCGGGCTGTGTTGCACCGATGTACCGTCTTGCCGCAGAGCTACAGATGACGACACCGTGTTGGGCTTCGCCGGAGAGCAAGTTCTCCCGGGGGTTGCAATTGCGCACGGGCCACACGGCGAGCGCACACTCGCCGCAGACGATCCCGTTGCGGCGCAGGACCCTGGCAGCGGACGGGTTTCATCAGATCCTAGGGGGGGCCTTGGGTCACCTGATGGCTAACATCGCTCCAACACTGCGCGGCGCAAGCGAGGCGGTCCACCAAATGCGCGCCGGACTTCGCGCGGCGCGCGCGGCCTTGCAACTGTTCGAGCGCCACCTGGACCGTACCACTGTGCAAGGGTTCGACACGCGACTCCAGCATTTCGCTCAAATTATCGGGACGGCGCGCGACTGGGATGTTTTCTGTGTGCAGACGCTGCCGGCGGCGGCAGCTGAATTGCCCGCCAACGCACTACGGGGCCTGAAATCCGCTGCCGAAGTGCAGCGCCAAGCCGCGCACGCCGTAGTGGTGAAGGCTGTGCACGGTCAGGCCTTCACAGCACTCGTTTTGCGGCTCGCCGTGTGGATGGAGGCACTTGCAGCACAACCGAGCGTACTCAGCAACAAACGCATGGGAAAGCGGCTCAGGACGCTTGCACCGTCGCTGCTGAACCGTGTGGATCGCAAGGCCAGGAACCGAGCACGACACGTAGACCGACTTTCGGCACGCGAGCTGCACAGCCTGCGCAAATCCTTAAGGAAATTACGTTATGCCGTCGACTGTTTTTCCGGCCTGTTTCGTCGTCACGCGGTGAAGGCTTATTGCGCCCGCTGCGAGCAGCCGCTCGAGCTTCTTGGCACCATCAACGATGCGGTGGTCGCGCAGCGCTTGGCGGAGCATCTCGCCACCAACCAGCGACCCGACTTGAGAAAGTCGGCCACTATCCTGGCGCTCTGGTGCAAGCGCCGGAGCCGCAAAGCGCGGCTCGGCCTGAAGGGCGCACTGAGCAGTTTCCGAGCAGCCCCCACCTTCTGGTCCTAGGGCTTATGAAAGGCCTGATTGAGGCGCGGAGCGTGAACTTCGCTCTTCGACTCCGGCCAAGACCAGGGCGGCCCTTATGAGTTTCGAGTCCGGCTGCGTGCGCGTCGCATCGCCGGCGGCGCAAGAAAGTCGAGGATGAGCTGGAAGCGTTTCTGCAGGCCGATGTCAGCCGCCCCTGAGCCCAGTCTTGGGGTATCGTCTGCCACGCCCTGCCGCTAGATTCACGTAAGCCCGCTCGACTGTTGCACGAGATAAAGCATGGCCTCAAGTGGACCGTCCGCCTCACCGGCGCCTGAGGATTCGCCGCCACGGCCATCGTCGGACGCCCCGAACGGCGGGCAAGCGGCGATTAGGGTGCGCCTTACGTCACTGAGCGTTGCCGCGCTCGGGGTGGTGTTCGGCGATATCGGCACAAGTCCACTCTATACCTTGAAGACGGTACTCAATCTCGCGGGCCCAAAACCCGATTCGTTCACCGTGCTCGGCTCGCTGTCGCTCGTGATCTGGACGCTGATCCTCGTCACCTCGATCAAGTACGTGGCTTTCGCCATGCGCATCAACAACGACGGCGAGGGTGGCATTCTCGCGCTCATGTCTTTGCTGGGCGTCAAGGGACGTCAGCGTCCGGCTATCGTCGCGGTCGGCCTGTTCGGCGCTGCCCTGATCTATGGCGATGGCGCCATCACGCCGGCGATCTCCGTGCTGTCGGCGCTGGAGGGATTGAAAATGGTGGCGCCGTCCTTCAGTCCGTACGTGCTGCCCGCAGCAGTTGTCGTGCTGGTCGGCCTGTTCGCCATCCAGCCTCAGGGCACGGCCCGAATTGGCAAGGCATTCGGGCCAGTGATGACGCTATGGTTTCTGGTCATCGGCACGCTGGGCGTTTGGGGGATCGCCCAGCACCCGGCGGTGCTATGGGCGCTTGATCCGCGGCATGCGATTGAATATCTGTTCTCCGGCGGCTTCACCAGCTTTCTGGTCCTCGGGGGTGTTTTCCTGTGCGTGACTGGCGCGGAGGCGCTATACGCTGACATGGGTCACTTCGGCCCAAAGCCGATTCGCCTCACCTGGAGTGCGCTGGTATTCCCCTGCCTGGTGCTGAACTACGCGGGCCAGGGTGCACTCGTGCTCGCAGGGGCGCCCACGGCCGAGAATATCTTCTTCCGCTTGTGCCCGCCCGCGCTGCTCTTGCCCATGGTGGCTCTGGCGACCCTCGCCACGATCATCGCGAGCCAGTCGATCATCACCGGCGCGTTCTCGATGACGCGCCAGGCGATTCAGCTTGGGTGGATGCCGCGGCTGCCGATCAAGCAGACCTCGAGCACCGGCTATGGGCAGATCTATGTCGGTCCCGTGAACTGGCTGCTGATGGTGGTCACGCTCGGGCTCACGGTGGGTTTCGGTAAATCGGACAATCTGGCCGCGGCCTACGGCATCGCAGTCTCAATGACGATGCTCATGACCTCAGCGCTCCTCTTCATGGCCATGCGCCAGGTGTGGCACTGGAGTCTGCCGGCGGCCGGTTCGGTGGCCTGCTGTTTCATCCTCGTGGACTCAGGCTTCGTGGCGGCGAATTTGCTGAAGATCGCCGACGGTGGCTATGTGCCACTGCTGCTCGCCGCGGTGGTGTACGGCGTAATGTGGGTTTGGCATAGCGGCGCACAAGCCGAGGCGGCGCGCATCCAGGACTACCTCATGCCCATCGATGAGCTGCTGACGCAGCTAGCCGAGGAGCACATTCCGCGCGTCCCGGGCACAGCGGTCTTTCTCACGCGCACGCAGAAGGATGCGCCACCGGTGCTGGTGTGGCACCTCAAGCACAATCGCGCTCTACACGAGCGGGTGCTCATCCTCACGACACTCATTGAGCCGGTGCCACGCATACGCCAGGGCGAGCGGCTGAAAGTGCAGGAGCTCGCGCCGCGTATGTGGCGGGCGACCGCCCGCTTCGGTTTCATGGAGCGGCCGGACATCCCCTCGGTGCTACGACAGGCGAACGCGCTCGGCTGCAGCCTGAAACTTGACGACGTCACCTATTACGTTGGCCATGAGACCGTGATTCACCGCGACGACGGTAAGGGTCTGCCACACGTCGTCGAAAGCTTGTTCGCCTACCTGCAGCGCAACTCCACGCACGTGAGCGACTACTTCCGCCTGCCGCCGGATTCGGTGGTCGAATTGGGACGGGAAATCGCGATCTGATGACAGCGTGTGCCTCGCCTGTGGCGCGGCCACATTCGGCTTCGTCACTGCCAGACGATGGGGATACGCTCTCGGGATCGTCTTAACTGCTGGCAAATCTCACCGCAGATCTGATAAGCGTTGCCCTCGGCATCGAACCGCGGGGGCTGCCGAGCTGCCCGGGGTGCCTCCGGCCCGCGGGGCGAGTCAACTAGTGCGACCCTTGCCCGCCAAGAGGGACGTGGTGCCCGTTGGGGGTCGTCAAAAAGGGCGGATCGAGCCTGATGGCAACAAGACTGAGCTAAGCGCGCCAGGCAACCGACACGCCAGCCCTTCGACGCGTAGCGTCGTCTCTCAGGCGCTGCTGCATGGACCGGGCTCCGTCGGCACAAAAATCTTCTACTCGCTAAACCGAAAGGGTACCCCCGATATGGACTCCGCAAAATCTCGCAAGATCGTCGTGGCCACTGGTATGGCTGCTGTCATCGGCATCGGCGTCGTCGCGTTCACGCTGATCCATCACCCTACCTCGACCGCTCAGGTCCGCCCATCCCTGGCTATCGTTCCTCCGACCCGCGACGTTCCCGCCGCGGCCGCTCCGATTCCCGACGCCCCTGCCGCGGCCGCGTCTGCCGTCGAGCCCAAGCCCGCTCGTAGCCCGCATCTCGCCGAGGCGGACTCCAGTGCTGTCGAGGCCACCGGCACCGGCACGCGTACCCGGTCCACGGCCAACGCAAGCGAACACTCACCTACGGAGGCGGTCACCAGTAGCTCGCCCACTGACGACCAGAGGATGGGAACGAGCACTGAGCCTGCCGCTTCCGACAGCCAAATCACGACCGACGTGAAATCCCAGCTCGCTGGCGACAGCCTTAGCAAGGACGTCAACATCGGAGTGAGCACGACTGACGGCGTCGTCACGCTGACCGGCACCCTGGCCAACCAAACTACCATTGACCACGTCAAGGATGTCGCCGGGAGGGTCAAGGACGTCAAGAGTGTGGACACTTCCGCGCTGGTTCTCGCGAGCCTCTGACAGCTCGTGAACGCCGCCGGCGACAGTCGAGTCGCCGGCGCCATTTCGCGCGAACGAGGCCAGCGTGCTCAACCTGAATCGCCGGCGCTACCGATCTGACCGAGCTCGCCAATCTCAAATCTTCAATCTATGCGCCTTGCGGGACTGGAAGTGGGAGATCGTCGGCGCGGCAATCGCAAGGTACCCAATGCCAATGACGCGAACGGTGACCCCGAGGGGCCCGATTTCGCAGAACTACGTATGCCACCGTACCGACGTCGCTGCCTTTTGAGATCAGCCTACCTTCGGAAGTGCAAGGGCCGAAGCTTGTGACCGGTACCCCTCCACCGTCACTACAGCCGGAGAATTTCATGTCAATTATCGCGTGGATCATCCTTGGGCTCATTGCCGGCTTCGTTGCCAGCAAAATCGTCAATCGCACCGGAGAGGGTGTCATCCTGGACATTCTTCTTGGGATCGGCGGAGCAGTCGTCGGGGGCTGGCTCTTCCACGTCTTCGGAATGCGGGGCGTGACCGGACTCAATCTCTATAGCATGGTGGTCGCGACTATCGGCGCCGCTGCGTTCCTCATCGTGTACCACGGGCTGTTCCGACGCTCTGGGCTGTTCCGCCGTTCTTACTTTCAGCGCTTTTGACCCCCGCCCGCGCATACCCCCGCACTTCGAGGTCGCCGTTCCTAAGGACGGTACGCTGACCTTCCTCGTTTACGGTGACACCCGCTTCACGCAGCGTGAGGGGGTCGCCAACAGCACGGCGCGCCGAGCGCTGGTCGCGCCTCCCAGTCCAAGACCGATCTTCCGGGTGACTTCAATGCTCGTCGGGTTCCCTCGCGCGCTCAATGAGCACAACGCTCGAGGTCTCCTGAACGCGATCGAAGACTATTTCGGCGCCGTCCGGCGAAACGTCGAAATCGCCGATCACGAAGTCTGCCGGCAGATCGGTGAGCCGGCGCTCGGTTCCGGTCTCAGGATCCAACTGCCAGAAATCCTTGCGGTCGATCCCGCCGCGAAGAAACACCAGCGATCCGGAATTGCGCGCGAACGCAACCCGTCGCGCGCCGATTGTCAGAATCAGACCCGGCATGTTGTAGGGCCTACCGTCGGGAGCCGACGCTCGCAGCGGAAATACGGTTGCCACTTGGGCACCTGAATAGACGAAGTACCTGCCGTCAGGTGACCACACGGGATCGATGGAATAGTCCGATATGATCGACTGCGGCGCAGTGGCATCGAGGAAGATCCTTGCGAGCCGCGGCTCGCCGTCACTCACGATCGCCCCGACGACCGACTGCGAATCCGGAGCCCAGGCCAGTTCGCCAGCCAGGGCGAGCGTTCGGGTGAGCGCTTTAGGATTGTGGCCGTCACTGTCGACGGCGCATAACTGCGTCGCGCCGCCTCTCTCTACGGTGAAGGCAATTCGGCGACCGCCCGGTGAGATGCTCGGCGCGCCAACCCGATCAGCGGTTGCATCACTCCAGAGCTCGGTTGCCATCCCGCTCGCGTACTTCCATATCCCGCGCCGCGCGCCATCATTCGACACATACGCTATATAGTCTGGTCCGAAGCGCGGTGCCGAGGCGCCTTGCGAAATGGACGAGAGCCGTTCGGCCGCACCCCGAGGCGCCCCGCCACCGCCGACCGTGACACGCCACAGGTCTGACCGGGAATCAGCGACGGTCGCCAGGAGGCGGGTGCGATCCGCGTTGGCAGCAAGGGAGGTATAGCGTTCCAGGCCGACGCTGACGCGGCGCGAGCGCTTCAGTACCACATCGAGGACATACAGCCACGGCCCGGAGCCGTCAGCATCCGTCGCCAGGTACAGAACGGTGCGCGCATCGAGCAACACTGGATAGGTAACTTGGGCGTGGTGAGACGTGAGCCGCTCGAGCCCCGCTCCGGTGGCTCGCAGCCGCCAAATATCCCAGTCGGCAGACGGCGGATCTCCGCGCACGAAATAGATGAATTTCCCATCGGGTGACCAGGTCAGAAAGTGACTGTGAATGCCAGGCGCAGCGACGTTGATTAGCTGCGCTGTCGCATCGGTGGCCGTACGCACGAACAGCGGGTCTCCAGGTGCGGTCGTATGAAAAGCCAGATGTTTACCGTCCGGCGACCAGTCGAACTCGGCGGCTTCCGGCAAGTACGACTGCACCGCGCCTCCCGCCGTCGGCGCAGCCATTACGTTGATATCCTGGGCGCGCGAGCCATCGCCAACGCGTGCCCAAAAGGTGACCAGCGAACCGTCGGGAGAGAAGCCGACTGTTCGGATCTCGGGATTTCGGAGCTGCTGCAATCTTCCTTCAGTCAGGTTGCGGTAGAGGTTGGTACCGATCTCCGTCAACCAGACATCGAGATGTCCATCACGGGCGCCGAGAAACGCGGCGAATCTGCCGTCGCGCGAGATGGCAGCCGCTTGCTCGGTACCCGTGAAATCCGTGAGTCGCACAATCCTTGCCCGCGCCAGCGGATCGATCCACAAATGGTCGGGGGTCTGGCGGAGCGGCCCCACGATGAGGAACGCGACCGCAGCAGCGACGACCGTGACCGCGGCTACGGTCACTCCAGCCGCGGTTCTGTTACGCCGCAGGAACTTGCGCAGACGATCCGTGAATCGAGCCGGGAGTGCCTCGATGGGTCTTGCGTGCTGATAGCGTCGCAGGTCCTCCGCCAGGGCAGCTACGCTCGGGTAGCGCCTCGCGGGTTGTTTGGCGAGAGCCTTGAGTGCAATGGCGTCCAGGTCACCCCGCAGTTTCCGGGCCAGCCTTTCCGGGTTCGTGCCGTGGGCAGCCGCCGCTTGCGCCTCGAGCTGCGCGCTGGGCTTTTTCACTTCGACCGCGGCAATGGCGTGTTCGAGCAAACCGATCGAAGCCGCATTCCTGAGTCGGTAAGGCCGGACGCCGGTCAGCAGCTCGTACAGCAGCACCCCCAGAGAGTAGATGTCGCTGCGGGCATCGACCGACTCACCACGCAGTAGCTCGGGGCTGGCGTAGTCCGGTGTGAGTGCCCGACCGTGGAGGTTGGTGAGCTCCGTGAGTTGCGGCTCGTCCGGCTCCAGCAGTTTCGCAACACCGAAGTCCAGCAGCCGAACCTGGCCTGAGTCGCTCACCAGCACGTTGGAGGGCTTGAGGTCCCGATGGATGACCTGCTTCTCGTGTGCGTATTGCACCGCTTCGAGCATCTGGAGAAACAACTCCAGGCGAGCCCGGATCTCGAGACGACGCGCATCACACCATTCAGTCAGCGGGCGGCCTTCAATGTACTCCATCGACAAATAAGACAGCCCGTTGCGATCGATTCCCGCATCGTACAAACGCGCAATATGCGGATGCTCGAGGCTCGCCAGGATGTCGCGCTCTCGGGCAAAGCGTTGCTCGAGATCGGCACGCAGGCGACCGAGCAGCGGCAGCTTCAGCGCCACTTCCCGCCTGAAGGCGCCGTCGGCACGCCGCGCGAGCCACACTTCCGCCATGCCGCCGCTACCGAGAAGCCGAATCAGCTCGTATGGCCCGACGTGTGCGCCGATTTGCAGGCCGATTGCTGAGGGCGCTCCCGTTTCGGTCGCGATGCCAAGCTCCGGCAGCGCGGCTAGCTTCTCGAGGTCCGCTAGCTGGGCATCCCCTGGCAATAACGCGTCTCGCAATGCCTGGGCAAGGTCCTGGTGCTCCTCTGGCAGCGCCTCGAGCCACGCAGAGCGCCCAGGCGCATCGAGTGGCAGCGCCTCATCGAGGAGACGGCTCATCCGTGTCATCTGGGGAATCGATAGCCCCATGCGAATCAGCCTGACCGCCTAATGGCTCATCGCAGCGCCGCCGCCAGGATCAGGCGCGCCTTTTCCCAGTCGCGCTGCACGGTGCGTTCGGTGATTTCCAGCGTTTCGGCGATTTCCTTCTCGCTATAGCCCCCGAAGTAGCGCATCTCAGCCACTTGCGCCACGCGCGGGTCTGCTTTTTCCAGATCCTTCAGCGCCTCGTGCACGTCCAGAACCGTCTGCTCATCGCCCGGCAGATCGGCTGCCAGTGGGCTGGAGGCTTCTAAGGACTGTCGATTGCCGCCCCGCTTGAGTGCAATCCGTTCGCGTACGCCATTGAGGATTACCGACCGCATCACCTGCGATGCGTAGGCGAAAAAGGCCCGTCTGTCCTCGGCACGCAGGTCTCCGGCACGCGTGAATCGCAAGTACGACTCGTGCACCAGGCCGGTCGTGTCCAGCAGCGTGTTACGCCCCCCGTGCCGCAGCCGCCCCTGCGCCAGACCGTGGAGTTCGGCGTAGGCGGCGGCAAACAAAGCATCGCGCGCCTCAGCGTCGCCGCTCTGTACCCGTCCGAGGAGGTCGGTGAGCTGACCCATCGCATGCCTTGGCGTCGTGCTCGGTCCAGCGACGACAAAGATAGCGCTTTCGCGCAACCGGAACCACGGCGAGCGATTCCACCACGCCAGCCGCCCGGCGGCGGACGCTCGCACGCAGGCTGAGGCCTCTCCATGGGCCGACCGGTCATCGAACCCGCCGATGTCAGGTTTGGCTGTTGGCCCGTGTCTTACTGAGTAAGGCAGCGAGCGGCTCGAGCCCCAGCAAGCACGCGGGCAATTACCAATAACTCTTTGAGAAATCACACCTTCCCACAGAGGAGTCAATCGTCATGAGAACGCCAATTGTCATGGCCGCTGCTGTGTGCGGCATGCTGGTCTGCAACGCTGCAGTGTCCAGCACCGACCCGGTGCTCGAATGGAACTCGATCATGGTCAGCACGACAGCCACTCAGAACCCGTTCTTTCAGGCGCGCTTCGCGGCAATCACTCAGCTGGCGGTGTTTGAAGCGGTGAACGCGATCGACAAGCGCTACCACCCGTACCTCGGCACGATCACCGCGCCGGCGGGAGCCTCACGGGAGGCCGCGGCGGTCACTGCGGCCTACACGGTGCTCGAGAACTATTTCCCGGGCGACGCCAGCACTCTGCAGGCGGCCTATGCGACATCGCTTGCCGGCATCCCCGACGGCAGCGCGAAGCAGAACGGGATCACGGTCGGCCAGGCGGCGGCCGCCGCGCTCATCGCGCTGCGCGCCGGCGATGGCTCGACACCTCCCCAGTTCTACAAGCCCACATCCTCCGCCCCCGGGGAGTGGCAACCGACCCCCAGCTGTCCCGCAGCGGGCGGCATCCTGTTGCAGTGGGGCAATGTGCGCCCGTTCGCACTCGAGAGCACGAATCAGTTTCTCTCCGCGCCGGAACCGGCGCTCACGAGCGACGTCTATGCGCAGAGTTACAACGAGGTCCTGCTCGTCGGCGGTATCGACAGCGCCTTGCGGCCGCAGGATCGCGCGGATGTCGCTCGATTCTACGCAGCCACGGCGCCGGTACCGGTATGGAACTCCGCCGCCCAGCAGGTGGCAGTCGAGCAGCGGCATTCCATGTCGGAAAACGCGCGCGTACTGGCGCTGATGAACGTTGCCATCAGCGACGCGGCCGCATCCGTGTTCGATACAAAATACTCGTACTACCTGTGGCGTCCTGAAACCGCGATCCATGCGAGCGGCAACACGAGCTGGCAGCCGTACATCGTCACACCCTGCTTCCCGGGCTACGGCTCGGCGCACGCCTCCCTGAGCAACGCGGCTCGCAAGGTCCTTGAGCGAATCTATGGTCCAAACCAGCATGCCATTACGTTGACCAACCCGGCGGTTACCGGCGTGACGCTGCAATACGATACCTTCGAGCACATCACCCACGACATCAACGACGCGCGCGTCTATGGCGGAATCCACTTCCGCTTCGATCAGGACATCGGCGGTGAGCAGGGGCGCAAGGTGGGCGAGTACGTGTACTGGCACATACTGCGGCCTGCAAACGACGACAGAGACCACCACGAGGGGCGGCCGGCACAGTAACACGAGTAGCGGGCCGCGCCATGCTGCAGATCCTGAGAAACGTGTTGGTGGCGGCCTGGGCGCTGACAGCGTGCAGTCCCTCGCTTGCGGAAACTGCCGACGCGCAAACAGCCAGCGCGTACCCCACAAGACCTCTGCATCTGATCGTGCCCTACCCCGCGGGGGGTGGGGCCGATCATTGGGGGCGCCTCGTCGCCAAGGAATTGGCCGAGAGGCTGGGTCAAGCGGTCGTTGTCGAAAATATACCGGGTGCAGGGGGGAACAACGGCACGGCAGTGGCCGCCAGCGCGAATCCTGACGGTTACACTCTTCTGTTGGGGTCCCTCGGGCCTCTTGCTGTCCACCAGTTTACGTACTCTGCGCTCGCTTTTGACCCCGAAAGAAACTTCGTTCCCATTGCACTTCTTGAGTCTTCGCCAATTCTCCTGGTCGCATCGCCCAGTGTATCGGCACCATCAGCGATGGATCTCATTGACTTCGCCCGCGCACACCCGGGAATCCTTTCCTATGCTTCAAACGGAAACGGGAGCCCAGAACATGTCGCAGGCGAATTATTCAAGAAGCGGTTGAAGCTGGAAATCCGGCACCTTCCCTACGATGGGGCGGGCCCGGCGCGTAAAGCCGTATTGTCAGGTCAGGCCCTACTGATGTTCGATCCCTGCAAGGGAGCTCTGCCCGCGGTCCAGCAGGGCTTGCAAAAACCCCTGGCCGTGGCCGCACCCGCGCGGTTGCGCGAATTGCCGGCAGTGCCGACCTTTGGAGAAATTGGCGTCTCGCAATATGAACTGCGCATCTGGACCGGCGTTCTGGCCCCCGCTGGCACGCCGAGAGAAATCGTGAGCAAGCTGAATCAGGCGATTCAAGGCATATTGAGTACGCCCGAGATCCGGAAGGAAATCGCGGATGAAGGCGGCGAAGCGGGCGGCACGACATCAGATGATTTCACCGCCTTCTTGCGGGCCGAGCGCACACGTTGGAGTGCCCTCGTCGACGAAAGTGGGATTCCGAAGGTTGCCGCAGCGCCGGCCACGCCACCCTCTTGAGGCAGTCGGTATGGGTATGCGCAACCTTCCGAGCTCAGAAGACAACGTGAGGATAGTCGCGTTGTTCGGCGGAGTGCCGTCCGTCGGGCGCGATGAGGTTCATTCTTAGCGGAAATGAAGCGCTGCGTCAGGATCTTGACGCGTAGTTGTGGCGCTCGTCATGGCAGCCTTGAGAGAAAGCGAAGCAAGCCCGACGCGCGGAGGAGACTTTATGAGATGGCAGGTTCCGCAGGCGATTGACATTCGGTTTGGCATGGAAATCACGATGTACGTGGCGAGGCGCTAGGAGCGGCATGGACCGCGGTCCGCGGACGGACGAACATATATATCTGTGGCGACTCTACTTACGAGCAGCGGCGGCCGTCTTGATCCCTATTGCCGTGGCACCGCCATCTGTCTTTACCTCCAATCGCTCAGTCCTTCGAGCGCGTAGAGCTTCTTCCATGTCGGGCGAGCCCTCATCTGCGCAGCATACTGATGCAGCGCAGGCCACTCGGTCGCCGGTCTTGGCATGTTCCGCGACCAGCGCATCAGCATGATCAGCATAAGGTCCGCCGCCGAGAACTCTGCGCCGAGCAGATACGGGCCTTGCGCCAGCAGGTGCGCATCGATGCGCGCCCAAACGCTCTCTATCTTGCGGCGCGTCGCGGCGTTCACTATCGCTTGTGTGTCGGGGGCGTCGCTGACGTCTGCCGGATAGAACCACAGGCGGAACGCCGGCTGCAGCGTATTGGCGAGATACGCGATCCACTGATACCACGCGGCGCGGCTCGCGGAACTCTCCCCGGGCGCCAGCCGGGCCTCAGGATGTCGGGTTGCCACCGTCATCAACAGCGCAGCCGATTCGGTGAACGGTACATCGTCGATCAGCAACGTCGGCACGACACCTCCGGGGTTGAGGCGCAGATAAGCCGGGTCGCGCTGCTGGCCAGCCTGCAAATCCACCAGTACCAGGCGGTACTGCGCGTTTGCTTCGATCAACGCCTGGTGCACGCACATGCTGGCGGTCCCCGGGCTGTAGTAAAGCGTATACATGCCGTCTGGCTTCCTCGATTCGCTCGCTGGGTGCGGCGGGACGACGATCGGGGAGTTCGGGTCCCTAGTGCGATCAGGATGCCGCGTTGGCCCGACCCACCGAGCAGCGGAAATGGCGCGCAAATCGCCGATGCCGCTCATTCTGCCACGCCCGCACGAGCCGGGTTAAGCTACCGCACGACTCCACAATTGCGGCGTCCACTCCGCCTGCAGGTCACACAAGCATGGCCGACGTCTTCGTTTCGTACGCCCGCAGCGACAAGGCGCGCGTTGCGCCGCTGGTGGCGGCGATCGAGGCGCAGGGTTGGTCCGTGTGGTGGGACCCGGAAATCGATCCCGGCCAGGAGTTTGACCGCCTCATCGCGACGGAACTCAAGGCGGCCGCCGTCGTCCTGGTGGTCTGGACGCCGATTTCCGTGACCTCGCGCTGGGTGCGCGGCGAGGCACGGGAGGGGGCAGATCGCGGCGTCCTCGTTCCTGTGCGCTTTGAAGGCGCCAGCCTGCCGATCGATGCACGCGCGCTTCATACCACCGATCTCGACAAATGGGGCGACGATCCCCGCAGCCCGCAGGTGCAGGAAGTACTGCGCGCGGTCGGCGCAATCATCAAACGCGAGCGCGCGCCCAAGCATGCAAGCTTAAGTGGCGAGTCGGTACCCTCGACTGGTGCCGCCGAGCCGGCTCGCATTGCGATCTGCGTGCTCCCGTTCGCCAACATGAGCGGTGATCCGCAACAGGATTATTTCAGCGACGGAATCACCGAGGACATCATTACCGAGCTCTCGCGTTGGCGCCTCCTTGCGGTGCGGTCGCGCTCAGCCTCTTTCCGGTATCGTGGCGTTGCAGTGGACATGAAGCAGGTCGCGCGCGAATTGAACGTCCGCTTCATCCTCGAAGGCAGCGTCCGTCGGATGGGCACGCGCATCCGTATCAATGCGCAGTTGATCGATAGCGACAATGGCAGCCATATCTGGGCCGAGAAGTTTGACCGGGATCTGGCAGAACTCTTTACCGTCCAGGACAAGGTTGTGCAGACGATCGTGAGCACGCTCGTGGGCCGGGTCCAGGCGTCCGATTTCGAACGAGTTCGACGCAAGCCGCCGGCGAGCCTCGCCGCCTACGAGTGTGCTCTGAAGGGCAATGCATTGAGCTGGGACGATCCAGAGGGTGCAGCGGAGGCTGCGCGGTTATTTGAGCAGGCCATCGAAGTCGATCCGGACTATGGGTTTGCCCATGCTTTGCTTGCCTCGATCTGGCAAGGCAAGTGGCGGAACGAATTGAGCAGCTCGGATGCTGCGTTGCGCAAGGCGTTTGCCCTGGCAAAGCGGGCAGTCGAACTGGATCAAAACGAGAGCACCTGCTTTGCGCTGTTGGCTTGGGTCGAATTGATGCTGCGCTCCTATGATCCTGCGCTGCGACACGTACGGCGAGCGGTCGAGATGAATCCCAACAACCAATGGAATGCGGCCGACATGGGAGGCATCCTGCTTTATGTGGGCGAGGCTGACGAGGCGTTAACCTGGTTCAAGCGCGCCAGGGAGATTGATCCATACTTCGATGAGCCCTGGTACTGGCGGTCAGTTGGTGAGGCTCAGATGGTCCTGCAGCGGTACCAGGAGGCCCTGGCGGCGTTCGACCATCCTCCTAGCCGCACATATCGAGTCGCCGCATACATGGCCGCTTGCTATGCCCGGCTGGCCGACGTGGACCACGCCAAGCTCAGCGCGGCTGAGTGTCTGGCTGAGAAGCCAGACTTCTCGATTGCACACTTTGTGGCAAAGCACCCATTCAAGAACCGAGGCGATGCGGCGAACCTGGCCGAATCGCTGCGTATGGCCGGCTTGCCCGAATGATGACCCAGGCGCTTGCCTTTTAGTCCGCTCTGCGACGTGACATGACGCCCGACATCGATCCGAAAAATTCAAAAGCCGAGCCGCCTTGGGTAGGTCAGGTACTTCAGTTCTGGTTCGAAGAGCTGACGGAAGCTGATTGGTTCGGAAAAAGCGACTCCGTTGACAGGCGAATCCGCGAGCGCTTTCTCAGCCTGCACGAACGGCTCATGACACATGATGGCCTCGGCGTGACCGAGCCACACGCAATCCTCGCCGTCGTTATCGTCCTGGATCAATTTTCGCGAAACCTTTTCAGGGGCAGCCCGCGCACCTATTCAGCCGATTCCATCGCGCGCCGACTCGCCAGAACCGCCATAGAGCGGGGGTTCGACATCGCAATGACAGGACAGGAGCGGCTTTTTCTTTACCTTCCTTTCGAACACAGCGAGGATCGCGCGGATCAGTCGTTCTACCTCAACCTGGTCAAGCAGCTGGGCAGGGAGGACTGGACTCGCTTTGCCGTGAAGCACAAGGCAATCATCGATCAATTTGGTCGGTTTCCGCACCGAAACGCAGTACTCAACCGGCCCTCGACAGCGGACGAGATTGCGTTTCTGAAGGACCCGAAGAATTCGTTCTGAGCAGGCTGCCGAGCGTACGCGGGCCCGGGAAGCCCTGCGCAGGTTCCTGGCGGTATCGGAGTTTCAGCGCTTGCGCGCGAAGCTGGTGCGAAGGGCCCAGGCCAAGGGAATACACACAGACGATGACGTGTTCCGCGTCCTTGACCGCTCGTGAAGGTTGTTCTCGATTCCTCAGTGCCGATCGCCGCCTCGATCAGCCGAGCCGGCGTGTGCGCCGAGCTCCTCGAGGACGTGCTGACACATCACGAACTTGTGATTTCCGACTTCATTGCCGAAGAGCTCAGTCGCAAACTTCGCGATAAGTTCAACTTTCCCGAGCGCGAAGTTCGTCAGCTGCGCCGCCTCTTGGCGAGGATGGCGAGCACGGTCGTGCCAACTGACCTCCCGGCCAACGTTTGCCGTGATTCTCAGGATGTCCCGGTTCTCGGTACCGCCGTCGCCGGCGGCGCATCGGTCTTGGTCACCGTGGACAAGGACCTCCTCGCGCTCGGCGAGTTTCAGGGCATCGCCATAATCAAGCCGGGCGAATTCTGGCAAACGGACGACAGCCTGAGAGCAGGAAGACTCCTAGCGGCGCCATTACGCAACTGTTCAATGAAACCGCGCAAGCTGCTCTTCGACACGTGATCCGAATCAGCTTTTTGCGATCCGCGATCATCGAGGCGTATAGGCATAGTGCCAGGGCTCATACGGCGATTGGAGTGGCCCCGCGAAACGATTCCCCGCAATGCTGATCGCCGCGTGGAGCTTCTGCGTCCACCCGGCAGCATCCCACTGGCGATGCGCCGTCGCGGCGTCCGTTCCAGCGATGACCTGCCCGTGGTGCGAGATCTGGAAGTCAAAAGCGCGCTCTTGTCCATGTGCCGAGAGTCCCGGCGCCGCGAGCGCCGCGGCAGCTCCCCCCGGCCACTCGATCAGCGCCTTTTGCAACTCCACTGCCTTGAGCGGCGTACTACTGCCGGTGAATCGTCGCTCAAGTGCGGCGCGTAGCATTGCGGCCGTCTTCCCAACGGACTTGTTCTCGTTCCAATGGGTGATCTGCACCTCCAGACTTCGAGGTTGTCGATTGACCTGAAGCGCAAATCCGGGATTGCTGGCTGCAAATGCTGCGGCCACGGCATTGATTTCAATCGCCGCGGCTTTACCCGCGGGCGTTGAGGGATAGGCGGACAGTCGTTCCTGAGTCCAACTCCATCGTTCGGACAGGGCGTCGCCAGCGCGTAGGTACGCCCGCAAAGCCAGCAGTCGACGATCGACCCCCACGATTCGATGCAGTGTATCGATGGCGGCGGGCGGAAGCCCTGCGCTCGCTTGCACGACCCACGCGTCTTGACGTGCCTCGCTTGCGGCTACGGTGGTTGGTGCGGCCGACGCCAGCGAGAAGAGAATAATCAGTGCCGAAGTGACCGTCAGGCATCGAATGCGCGTCGAGTCGGCACTGCAGTCGCACTGACAGCGGAGCGGTCGAGCCGAATGTCGGAGGTTGCGCGATATCACGGCTCGAATACGACCGTTGTTCCTTTGTTTACGAGTGCGGCGAGTTGCAGGGCATCCCAATTGGTGAGGCGCACACATCCGTGGGACTCTGAATACCCGATCCGCGCGGGTGCCGGTGTACCGTGTATCCCGTAGTGCGGCTTGTTAAGGCTAATCCAGACATCACCCACGGGATTGTTTGGGCCCGCGGCAATCGTCACTCTGGCATTGGCTGGATCCGCGTCCCAGAACAGGTTGGGGTTGTAGTTGTAGGTCGGATTTCGGTCGATCGCCGTGATGACCCAGTTCCCAAGAGGAAGCGGGTCGTGCTCGCTGCCGCTCGTTACTGGTGCGTGAAAAATAATTCGATCAGCGTTGTCATAGACTGTCAGAATTGAATTCTTCTTCGAGACGACAACCTTAACCCGCCCGGTATAACGCACGTGCTGGTGCGTCTCGACCGGCGTCGCGCCAGGTTCCTCAGTCACAGCCGCGCCGTCCGTGGCGCCAGGTACGTTCGGAACGCGGATGTCTTCCCCCGCGGTAAACCGTGCGCTCGGGTTGAGCCGTTTGAGCAGAGCGGGCGCCGAGTGGAATTCTTCCGCGAGTTCTTCGAGTATGGACGTGTAGTAGAGGCCAGGGAGCTTGGACTGCTCCGTCATATCCTGCGGGATGCTCACGCTAAACGGGCCGGCCGCCTCCGGCGCCGTGATCGTGTGCAGCACGATTGGTTCAATGGAGCCGGCGCCGAGCGCCAGGAGCAGTGACTTATTGCCGCGCTTACTGGTGGCAATTCCCCGGGCCTCCCGGAACGCCGCCAGTGCCTTGCGGGCGTTCTTTCCTTGCTCTCCGTCGATCTCACCCGATGAGAAACCTACTCGATCCAGAAGCACCTGCATTTCGAGTTCCGAAATCCCGGCCGATCCTACCGCCGGTGTCTGGCGCCCGGCGTTCACCGTGTTCGGGCCAAGGAGAATCACGGTCGCGGCGAACCACGTAAGGAAGTCGAACGTCCGCTTCATGAGAAGCCTCCGAGCAACACCACGACTGCACTTGGCCGTGCTATCTGGCACGGCGCGGCGTTGACCGAAAATGCCATATCCGGACCGCATCGTCCGTTTGGTAACGAACCGACCGCCTTCAGAGCTCGATGCGCCTATTGACACGGTTCATGCCGACTGGGCGTCATCCGCCGACCCAGCCATAGAAGCGGTTCAGCTGAAAGTTGACGCTGACGTCCGGGTGCAGTTCGTGATACCCGATCGGAAACGAGAACGACGAGGAAGACGAGGAAGTAGACGGAGTTAATTTCCGTGCGGTCGTCTTGTCGAAACCGATGGGACTTGGATTCGTCTTCACATCCGTTACGGCATTCATCGCGTTGTCCACCATGTGCTAGACGGAATCCGGGGCAGTGCATAGGCAAGTCGCACCCCCAAGTACGATCGATCATGCGCAGTCGTCTGTTCGCTGCCAGACATAACAGACGCTTTGGCCGCGGATGGCCCTACATCTTCGTGACGTACGGGCTTTGCACTGCCGCTATCGAGCGACACGGCCGCCATCGCCGCGATTGGTCGTAACACGCCGGTTCCAACCGTGCCCAAAGAGCCATCGTAGTCAGTCGGGCGAGCAGCGGACCGAAGTATTGGACACCGGCGCCATTATTGGACACAGAGTCCGTTCGCTCTGATGCAACTTCTTGCCTTGAAATGTCGATTTGAATTGGTGGCCAGGGGCGGAATCGAACCACCGACACGCGGATTTTCAGTCCCTGCGCCAAAAGGCACTAAGTACCTGAATGCCCGTAGAGAATTGTCTCGGCAGTGTCCAATATTTTGCCGAGATACGGCCAGTTAACCCGCTGAAAGACCGAGAAACAACCAGATAATATTGGGCACTCGACGGCCCAACGGACCACCGCGTCGCGCAAGTCGATCAGATGTCACGCGCGCCAGCCAATTCTCTCCACTAGCTCGCGAAATTTCGCGTCGGACCGCAGGCTTTCGAAGGAAGGCTCACGAGTCAGCTCGATGAGATCCGGGTTGTGTTCCTGGTAGGCTTTCTCTAGCCATTCGAGCGCTCGCTGCTTGTCGTCGATGGCCCCGTAGACTCTTGCGACGTTATACGGTGAAACATAGCGGTGACCACTGTCGCCGAGCTCCTTCACGATCCTCTCCATCGCGGGCTTGTCTCCTGCGACAGCTTGCGCTTGCGCCAGCCCCGCCATAGCCTCGGTGCTCCCTCCGGAATGCAGCACCGCCTGCCGCATCGCATCGACCGCTTCGTTCGCCTGTTTCTGTTGCAGGCACACGAACCCCACGCGCAGGTGTGACACATAGTGGGTGGGGTCGACTTCAAGCCCCCGCCGCAGGGCTGCCAGCGCGCCATCGTAGTCGTGAGCCAGATAGTGAATCATTCCAACCGAGGCGTTGATCACGGAGTTCAGCGGATCCAACTCCCAGCTGTGTTGCACCCTACCGAGCGCTTCCCGGGTCCTGCCCATCGCCATGAGGTATTCCGCGTACCAGTAGTGAGCGATGGCGTAGCCGGGATCGAGCTCCACCGCACGCCGGAATTCACTTTCCAGGCCGACCCAATCCCAGTCGTGCAGGCGCACGTGGGCCAGCGACGCATATCCTTCACCGAGCTCCGGCTGCATTCGCACTGCTTGTCTGGCCGCGGCCTTGGCCTTGTGGAATGACTCGACGGCGGGAGTCATGCCTCGGCAGGCGAGCATCGTATGGGCGTCGGAGATCCCGTCGTAGGCGGCGGCTAAGCTTGGGTCGTGCCGCAGTGCTTCTTCGAAACACTCTATGCTCCTGCGGATGCCCTCCTCGGTGCGCCGGTACCAGAAATGGCGACCCCGAAGATACAGCTCGTACGCCTGCGGATTGATTGACCGCGTCTTGTCGGGATCCAGGCGCTGCCTCTCGTGCGGGGTCAGCTTGATTTGGATTTCCCGCGCGACGGCCCGAGAGACTTCCGCCTGTACCTCCAGCACATCGTGAAGACCTCGCTCGTAACTCTCAGCCCACAAGTGCGATTCGTCGCTGACCCGGATGAGCTGCGCGGTGATGCGCACACGCTCCCCTGCCCGGCGCACGGAGCCTTCTAGGACATGAGAGACGCCGAGCTCGCTACCAATCTGCGCGGTGCTTTTCGGAGTCGACTTGAACTGCATCGCCGAGGTTCTGGCGATCACTCCGAGCCGCTCCGGGCTCAGGCGAGCAAGCTCCGTGATCATTTCCTCGGTCAGCCCGTCGCTGAAGTAGTCGTATCTCTCGCCGGCGGTGAAGTTCTCGAACGGCAGGACCACCAGCATGGCCCTATCGACCCCGCGGTCCGGTGCCCCGGATCCAACCCGCTTCACGGACGCCACGAACCGGTAGCCGCGTTTCGGTAAGGTCTCGATGAAATCCTGCCCCTGCGGGCCCTCTCCAAGGGCCTTGCGCAGCATGGAAATGTGGGAGGTGAGGCTTCCCTCCTCAACGACGGTGTCGGGCCACAGACTCTGCAGCAGTTGCTCTCTGGTGAGCACCCTCCCCGCGGCCTGCACCAGGGCGACCAGGAGCTCGGCCACCTTGGGAGGCAGCGCCACGTGCTCCCCCTCCTTGAACAGTATCCGGCCTTGCACGTCGAGGCGGTAAGCGCCGAACTCGTATTGACCGGAGTCCATCAGACGAGGTCCTGAGAAATTCATCAGAAAAATAGCAGGAGTCCCCAAGGAGTACTAGCCGCAGGGTCAGTACGCTCCACCCAATTGCAGGGCGTCCGAACGGCGGGAGGCGGTCACCATGAAGAGGCATTTGTCTGCGGTAGCTTGCGGGCTGGCATCGATGATGGCCTATACAGGGACTTGCGGAGCCGACACCGTCACTGATTGGGACACCAAGGCAACCGCAGTGGCCTCTCCCGCCGCCCTCGGCGAACGCGAGGTGACCATCGTCGATCTCGCGATGTTCGATGCCGTCAACTCAATCGAGCGCCGCTATCAGCCATACCTGGAGCAGTTGCCGACCACGAGACCCACCTCGGCAGATGCCGCTGCGGCCAGTGCCGCAGCCACCGCTCTCGCGAGCCTGCATCCAGAGGCCGCCGCGTCCTTCAAGGCTGCGTTGGCCGAGTATCTCGCGCGCCTTGACGCGGCCCCGGAAGCGCTCAGTAATGGCGTGCGCCTCGGGGAGGCAGCCGCGCTCAAGATCCTTGAGGCGCGCGCCCACGACGGCGCGACAGAAGCGGATGCCTACCGTCCCAAGACCAAGCCGGGGCAGTACGTCCCGACCACGGTCATGGTGTGTTCGACTTGGCCCACGATGCGACCATTCGCGCTCGCCTCGCCGTCGCAGTTTCGCCCTGGCCCGCCGCCTTCGCTGAAGAGTCGCGAATGGGCGGCGGACTACAACGACATCAAGGAGCTCGGCGGCAAGACGAGCAACAGGCGCAGCGCGCAGCAGACCGAAACCGCTCGCTTCTGGCTGATGACGGGTCCGCAGGCCTATCACCCGTTGGCGCGCCAGATGGTCGCCGAGCGCCATTTGAATCTCGTCGACAGCGCGCGCTTCATGGCGCTCTTCGCGGTGACCCTGACCGACGCCTACATCGCCGTGTTCGACGCGAAGTATCACTACGAGTTCTGGCGGCCGGAGACCGCGATCCGCAACGCCGATCTCAATAACAATCCGGACACCGAACGTGATGCGACCTGGCAGCCGCTCGACAATACACCCATGCATCCGGAATACCCCTGCGCCCACTGCATTGAGAGTGGCGCAGCGCGGGTGGCGCTGGAGTCCCTCGGTCAGCCGCTGCCGGAGCTCTCGCTCACCAGCGCGACCGCACCGGGCGTAACACACAGCTGGTCGAACCTTGATGACTTCACGACGGAGGTGGCGAACGCGCGAATCTGGGCAGGGTTTCACTACCGGTTCTCAACCCGCGTCGGCACGGCGCTCGGGCGGCAGGTTGGCGAGTATGTGGCCAACACGATAATGCAGCCAGTCAATAGGACGGCGCAGCGTTGAATACGACTCAACTGATTCCGCCGATTGGGGGACCGCGGGCACATCGAAGGGCGTCGAGCCGCTTGGCCGTGCGCTGGGCGAAGAGGATGATCCCAGCCTTCATGTCCGAGATAAGAAGCACAAGCAGCCTGTGGTGGTGGGGCATCATGAGCGCGCTGCTCTACCTCGCGACCGCGCAGGCGGCTGCGGAACCCTCGCCGTTGCCAACGACACAACCAGTTACAGTGAAAGTGGACATCAGTGGCCTTCCCGTCAGCGAACAGGCTGCGCTCGTTCCGATCATCCGGGCCGCACGCCAAATGGATGCGTTGTATATGCGACAGGTGTGGCCTGGCACCCGCGCGTTGATAAGAGACCGACAGGCCGCTCAGACGTCCGCTGCAGAAGCGGAACTCGCTGCGCTGAATTTCTTCAAGGGCCCATGGGGACCCGCCGGGGCAGCCTTCATCGCCGGCGTGCCGCCGGAGCAGCCGATCGGCGACTACTATCCCTCGGGGACTACCAAGCAGGACATCGAAGCCTGGCTCGCGACGCGCTCGGAGCCCGACCGCAAACACGCGCTCGACTCCTTCACGGTCATCGAACGTGGGCAGAACGGACAGTTCGAAGTGGTCCCGTATGCCCGCCACTACAAAGACGGGTTGACCGCGGCGGCTGCTGCACTTCGCGAAGCAGCGGCGCTCACCCACGAGCCGCCACTCAGAAACTACTTGGCCATGCGCGCGCGGGCGCTGTTGGACGATGACTTCTACGCGAGCGATGTCGCTTTTGTCGGCCTCAAGGGACCGATTGATGTGGTGCTGGGACCCTATGAGGTCGACGATGACGCCTGGTTCGGCGTCAAGACGGCTTACGAGGCTTCAATTGCAGTGGTGAATAAGCCCGCGACTGACCGCATCAGCCAGATCGCGGCACGCTTGCAGGAGCTCGAGGATCATCTGCCGCTCAGCTCCGAGCTGCGCGGACGGAAACTGGCCGCTCTGTCACCGATCGTGATTCTCGACGTGATCTATCACGGCGGCTTGAGCGGGGCCGGCGGCGCCGACGCAGGTTACGGACTTCCAAACGACTTGCGTGTTCTGGACGCTGTTGGGGCCCGCACCGGCACGTACAGCAACATCCTCAAGCTGCGGTATGACAGTATTTTCCGGCCCCTAGCCGACGCCGTGCTCTCAGAGGAGGACCGATCGACATTGCGGTTTGAGGACGTACGCGATGCGGTCGTGTTTGTCCGTATGTTCGACTCGCTGGGTCCGCAGCTCGTAACCGGAACCAAGCAGCCGATCACCGAAGCTTTGGGCGAAAACAGCAGCGTCGCGACCCAGATCCGCTCGATGCTCCTGTCGTTGTGGGGTCACCGCTATCTGATCGAGCATGGCTATCTCGATCGGCACGAAGCCGCCTCGCGCTATAGCGGGTTTCTGATTGAGGCATTGGCGCGCGTTCACGGCATCCAGGGCGGTAGTCCCGCCGCCCGTGGCTCCACCTACGTGCTTAATCATCTTCTCGAGTCCGGGGCGATCTCGGTTGGCGCTGACGGCCGGTTGAAGATTAACCGCGCCGCCGCTGACGCCGACGTCGAGCGGGCGGCGATGGAATTCATCTCACCGATGTCGAAGGGCGACGCGGCCGCCGTCAACACGTTGCTGCGGCACTATGTCGTAGTGACTCCCGAGATGCGCGCCGTATTGGCGCGGCGCGGACCCACGCCAGCGCTGCAGCGCCCGGTGTACTCCACCGCCGATCGCCTGAGCCCGCCTGCCCCTTAGTTCGGCGGTCCTTTCTTGGTCAGACGAACAGCGGACCGAAATAACCCCATATGACTCCCGCTATGACGCCAACGTGAGTGCGAAACGGCCCTGAACGGAACTAGAAGGGGACCTTGTCGATCCTCTCCCGGCCGCTTCCATTCGCCACCGATCATCCGGGCCGCCTGCCGCCGGCGACGACGATGGGTTCGCCGAGCGCTCGCCGATATTCCTCCTCGCCGATCGCATCCACCGACCGCAGCTTCGCCAGCAGCTCGTCGATCAGCGAACGCAGCCCAGGCCCCGGCGTGCCGTGCGCGAATGAACTCTGGTATTTGATCGGCCCGGGGATGATCGCGACCAGGAAGGCCATCTCGGCCGGCGTCAGCTCTCGCGGTTCGCGACCGAAATAGCGGCGGGCCGCGGGCCGCAGTCCACGCAGCTCCGGTCCCCATTCGATGATGTTCAGGTAGATCTCGAGAATACGATCCTTGCCGAGCGCCGACTCGAGCAGGAACGTGATCGCCAGTTCCTGCAGCTTGCGTCCGAGCTGCTTGTCGCGCGACAGGAACAGGTTTTTGGCCAGCTGCTGGGTGATTGTCGACGCGCCACGCGCGGCGCCGCCGCGCGACCAGTTGGCGAGCAGCGCGGCGGGCAGTTCGCGCAGATCGATGCCGCGATGCCCGTAGAACCCTGTGTCTTCGGCAAGCAGCAGAGTGCGCACGAACAGCGGCGGAACGTCGCGCAGGGCGATGAAGTCGGGGGATGCGAGCGAGACGTCGATGGGGCGGTGCGGCCCGGGGCCGTCTTCGGAGCTGAAGATGAAATCGCCGCGCAGGCGCACGATCGCCGGCGGCATCTGGCGTGGCGGCCTGAAGTCGATCTTTTGGCTCACCGAGAGCGAGGCAGGGTCAGCCAGGCGTCCGCGTACACGCACGTCGATCGTGGCCGAGCCAAGGTCGCGGCCGCCGCCGGGCGCCATGCCCAAGCTTTCGGGCACCGCGAGCCCCGATGTGCTCAGCAGTTGCGCGAAGTCCAGATGCCGCACACCGAGTGCGAGATCGACAACCGGATCGGTGTCGAGATCGCGAAGCGCGATCGAGCCCGTCAGGGCCCCACCGGCCACCGTCGCGTGGACCTCGGGGATCTCGATCGTGCCCCCGGCCCGGCGCCAGACGCCATCGAATCGTATGGTTACGTCCGTCGGATCGCCGAGCTGCGGTTCATCGGCGGCGTTATCCGCCAGTGCTCCCAAGCGCGCGCCGCGCGCGCCCATGTCCACGTGGAAACGGAGCGCATCCATGCTGGCCTGAAGATCCACGCGGCCGTCCGTGATACCACCATCGAGCAGCGGGTGGGCGTCGTGCCGCACGTCGAGCAGACGGCCGACGTCGAGCCCACGTGCCTCGATGCTCCACGCGCTGCCCATCGGATCCGCCAGCTTGCGGATTGACAGGCCGGCCTGTGGCTCCAAGAGCGTGAGCCGGAGGTCCTCGCCGAAAATGCCCGCCACGTCCCAGGCAGTGGCCGGCGAGCTGACCCTGACCCCCGCTGGCCCCGCGAGAGTGGCGGCGCGAACCGCGAGTCGCAGGCGGCCGGGCCACGTGGCCGCGATCGTGTCGGCATGCAGTCGTACTCCATAACCGAGGTCTAGATCGAATCCCTGCAATCGCAGGAGCGGCCAGACACCGACGTGTACCAGCCCGATTCGGGCAACCGCGCCATGGCGCACGGCCGCGGACTCGATCCGCACACGCACCGCGTTCTCGAGCATGGGTTTCAGCAACAGCGCGGCCAGGCTTGCGACCAGCGCTGTGGCGATCGCTCCGAGCCACCACCGTCGCCCGCGGGTTCGAAACGTAAACATCGACGCAAGGATGCCACAGCCGGATCGCGTGCCAGCTGGGGGGCGTCGAGTCGCAGACGGCATCGATCAGGTGGTGAAATACTGAAACTGCTAGCTTCAGAGTTTCAATCCAGTTTTGTGTCAAAACTCCCGCTGCTCTTTCTCGCCGCTCTCGTGCACATGGACTCGAATAGGCTCAAACCGCAGCCGCCGTTAGGCGCGCGCGGACCCTCGGAGCAAAGCACGTGCTGCCGCAAAAGTCGCCAAAATGAATTGGTGGCCAGGGGCGGAATCGAACCACCGACACGCGGATTTTCAGTCCGCTGCTCTACCAACTGAGCTACCTGGCCGTCGGCGTGGGAAGGCCGCGTATTAGACCGGCCCCGAAACCGCCCGTCAAGCAATCGGCCTTCTAAGCCTTTGATTATCGTGCCGGTTCTGAGCCGGTGAGTGTCGACCCCGCCTCGCCCGCCCCGAGGTGCGCGGCGCCACTCTCTCTAAAGAGCCATACCGGAGCCCTGCCGGTGAGGCGTCTCACGTAGAAGACGGCCGCGGCGCGCTAAACTCCTCCGTCACCCGGCCAGAAGGCCCAAAGACTACGCATCTAATGAGCGCCAATCCGGTCCTCCTCGAGTCGACGGACGGCTTCCCCTGCACGGAGGAGCTGACGCGCATCAACGAATCGCTTCAGGGGCGCGAACGGCTGCTCACGGCCACCGCACGCGCCAGCCGGCTGCTGCTCGAGACGGTCGACGTGCGTGCCGCGATTCCCGGCGTCCTCGGGCTGATCGGCGAGGCGGCGCACGTCGATCGGGTCAACCTCATGGAGACGCGCCGCGGGCCGAACGGCGAGCCGCTGCTCGTCATGGTGAGCGAATGGACCGGGGCCGGCGTCACACCTCAACTGCACGATCCACAGGTCTGCGCGTGCGATGAGCGTAACTTTGCGGAGATCTGCGCCGAGCTGCGCGCCGGCCGCAGCGTGCTGTTCAGCAAGAGCGACACCATCGACGGGCACGTGGCCAGCTTCCGCGGCATCGGCACACAGTCGAAGGCGATCGTGCCGATCTTCGTCGCCGGGGAGTTCATCGGGGTCGTGGGCTTTGACAACACGCGCCAGGACCGCGCCATCGATGCAGCCGAACTCGCCGCCCTCGAGACCGCCGCCGGGGTAATCGGCGCAGCACTGCATCGCGAGCGGCTGGTGGATGATGTGCGCCACGAGCGCGAGCACGCCGCCGAGGAGCGCTTCACCGAGCTCGCCAAGGCCAACGCGGTAATCCGCGGCAATCTCGAGCGCCTCGCCGGCGAGACCGATCTGCACAGCTTCATGGGGCACATGCTGCTCGAGGCGACCCGTCAGTTCGATGCGATCTCGGGCGCGGTTATCGTGCTGAAGGACTCGATTCAGGAGTGGCGCGTCATCGCCCACGTGCGCGACGGGCGCCTCGCCGAGCCCTCGTATGTCACCAAGGTGCCGGTGGCCGGTTCGGCCTTCACCGAACGGTACGCCAAGCTGCGCGAGCCGTACTACGTGGACGTCGCGCGTGAGCAAGAGGAGATCTGGCCCGGCGTGCGCGCCTTCCATCGCAGCGAGGGCGCAGTCGGCACGGTGTTCTATCCCCTGGTGTTCGGCGCGCAGTCAGTCGGCTTCTTCATCCTGACCTTCCGCCGCAACGCCGAGGACGTGCCGCGCAGCGGACTGCTCGTAGCGCTCGCGCAGCAGGCAACGCTTGCCGTGCAGCTGACGCGGCTCGCCTACTCGGCCAAGGAAGCCGCGGTGCTCATGGAGCGCACGCGCATCGGCCAGGAAATCCATGACGGCCTCGCCCAGGCCTTCACCGGGATTCTCATGCAGCTCGGCGCGGCCGAGGAGTTTCCTGCCTGCAAGAAGCGCAACTCCGACCTGGCGATCACCCTGTCGCGCATTCGTGATCTGGCGCGTGACGGCCTCGCCGAGGCGCGTCGTTCCGTGATGGCGCTGCGCCTCGATCAGACACGGCGCGCCGGCCTCGAGCTCGCCCTGCGGCAGCTCGCCGATCGCTCCACCGTGCCGGGCGGGGTCACCTGTACGTTCGACGGCGGCGGCGTGATCACCGGCCTCAAGCCCGAGCATGAGCACGAGCTGCTGCGCATCGCGCAGGAGGCCGTGAGCAACGCCGTGCGCCACGCGCGGCCGCGCACCGTGCACATCACGACGACCGAGGAGCCGGCGCACTGGACCATGGCGATCGCCGATGACGGCGTCGGCATGGAGCAGCGCCCGGAGCTGTACGCGCGGCAGGGCTTCGGCCTCTCGAGCATGCGGCAGCGCGCCGGCGCGATCGGCGGCGAGTGGCAGATCGAGAGTCAGCCGGGACAGGGCACGCGGGTCAGCGTGCGCATGACGAAGCGGTCTTAACGGATGTCGGCGGAGCTCAAAACCCGGATCAGTGTCGTGCTGGCCGACGATCATCCGGTCGTGCGCGATGGCCTCGCCGCGATGGTCAACCAGCAGGCCGACATGGAAGTGGTCGCCGAGGCGGGCGATGGCGATGAGGCGATCGCCTGCTACGAGCGGCACCGCCCCGACGTCCTGGTGCTGGACCTGCGCATGCCGAAACGCGACGGCGTCGCGGTGGTGCAGCGCGTGCTCGAGCTCAACCCCAAGGCGCGCATCCTCATCATGACGACCTACGACGGCGATGAGGACATCTTTCAGTGCCTGTCGCAGGGCGCGAAGGGCTACCTGCTGAAGGACGCGCCGCGGCAGGAGATCCTGTCGGCGATCCGTGCCGTCAGCGAGGACCGCCCCTACACCTCGACCACGATCGCCGCCAAGGCGCTGCAGCGCATGGCGAAGCCGAGTCTGACGCAGCGCGAACTCGCCGTGCTGCAGCTGGTGGCCGAGGGCCGCAGCAACAAGGATATTGCGCGGCGGCTGTCGATCACCGAGGGCACCGCCAAGACCCACGTGAAGGCGATCCTAACCAAGCTCGACGCCATCAGCCGCACGGAGGCGGTCGCGGTCGCGCACAAGCGCGGTCTGATCCACCTGTAGCGATTCGACCGCCCGGCGGCGCGGCGACCTCAGCCGGGCGCCGCCCCGCGCCGCTCCCACGATTCGATATCTCCCGGCACGACCCGAAACAGCGGATGCGTCTCGGGGCGCCGCTCTCCCCGCCAGCGGCGGTGCAGCCGCGGGCTGCGGCGCGCCAGCTTAACGAGCAGGTGGCGCCATTCGTAGGCCAGTTGGTCTGCAGTCACCCTGAGGCGCACGCCCCGCCGGCGCGGCCCGATCTTGCGCCGATCGAAGCAGTAGCCGCGGGCGCTCGCTTCGGCGGCGATCGCCGTGAGATACACGTTGAGGGCAGCGCGCGGTGTGCGATGCGCCCGGAACCGCTCGAGCTGCGGGTGATGGCGGTAACCGCGGGTCCGGCCGCGCAGCACCGCGCGTGCGAGCAGCGCCTCACGCCACAGTGCGGTAAGGCCCCGCGCGTCGAGATAGCGTGGATGGAGCGTCCAGAGGCGCACGCTCAGCTCTTCGGCTCAAAGCCCTCCGGTGGCTTCGATCCGGCACCAAAGAAGAATTTCTCCATCTCGCTCTCGAGGAACTTGCGCGCCTTGGGCTCCATCGGCGTCAGCCGGTACTCGTTGATGAGCATGGTCTGCTGCTGCAGCCAGCGGGCCCAGGCCTCCCGCGACACACTCTCGTAGATGCGCCGTCCCAGCTCCCCGGGATATGGCGGCCGCTCGAGTCCGGGCGCCTCGCGCTTGAGCAACACACACTGCACCACTCGCGTCACGTCGCGTTTACCTCTGCATCACCGCGGGGGGTTCGAACAGCGAGCCGTCCGCGAGCTCACCGAGCAGCGCACTGATCGGCGCCGGCAGGCCGACCCGCAGCGGCGTGTGCAGGTTATACCAGAGGCTCGTGCCCTCCTCCATCACCGCCGCCCCCGCCGGGCAGTGCACCAGGAGCGGGGTGATCTCGAGACTGAAGTGGGTGAAGGCATGCTCGACGACCGACAGGCGCCGCGGCTCGACGCCGTTCGCCGCGAAGGTCGCGCGGATGAAACCCCGTGCGGCGGATGCACTGTCGAACTGCGGTGGACACCACAGCCCGCCCCACACGCCGCTCTCCGGCCGTCGCTTCAGCAGTACGCTGCCCGCCTCGCTCAGCGCCACCACCATGAACACGCGGCGCAGGCGCCGCAGGCGCGGCGCGTGCGCCTTAGGAAACTCCTGCTGGCGGCCGCTGCGCTGCGCGATGCAACGCGCCTTGAGGGGACAGCACTCGCACAGCGGCCGCCGCCGCACGCACACCGTGGCGCCGAGGTCCATGATGGCCTGCGTGTACTGCGCCACGTGCTCCGCCGGCGTACAGCGCTCGGACAATTTCCACAGCCGCCTCACAGCCGCCGCACCCGCCGCTTCGGCAATGCCGAAATAACGGCTCAGCACCCGGCGTACGTTGCCATCGAGGATCGGAAAACGCGCCCCGCAGGACAGCGCCAGGATCGCACCCGCGGTCGAGCGGCCGATGCCCGGCAGCTGCGCGAGCCCGGCAAAACTCTCGGGAAGCTCGCCGCCGTGCTCGGCGCAGATCACGCGCGCCGCGCGGTGCAGGTTGCGGGCGCGCGCGTAGTAGCCGAGCCCGGACCAGAGGTGCAGCACCTCATCCACGTCCGCCGCGGCGAGCGCGCGCACGTCGGGAAAGTGGTGCGTGAAGCGCTCGTAGTAAGGCCGCACGGTCGCGACCTGGGTCTGCTGCAGCATCACCTCCGAGATCCACACCCGGTACAGGGTGCGGTCGGTCTGCCAGGGCAAATCGTGCCGTCCGCTGTCGGCATGCCACGCTATGAGCGGCGCGGCGATCGGCGAGTCGGCAGGGTCGGTGAGTCGTCGGGTTGAGGTCACGCGGGAGGATTCTAACCTCCCGCGCCTGGTTCAGCCGCCGCGCGGCGCCGGACGGTCCTCAGTGATCACACAGCTCCAGGTCGCCGCTCATGCTCTTCAGGCGCACGTGAGCGCTGCCCGCGCCGCGCGTGCCACTCAGCTTGTGCCCCGGACCATATTGGCTGGTGCGCTCGGCTGCGACGTTGAAGCAGTCGCTGATGTCACCCGACAGGCTCTGTGCCTCGTACTCCAGGCCGTCCTCGGTGCTCGCGCGCAGCTTGATGTCGCCGCTCACCGTCTGCGCATCGAAATCCGCGCCGCGCAGCAGCTTGCCCTCGAAGGTCATGTCGCCGGAGGTGCTGCGGGCATGCACCGAACGCGCCGGATCGAGCTGCACCGTGATCTCGCCGCTCACCGTGCTCGTCTCGAGCTCGCCGGCTGCGTGCTTCAACTCCACATCGCCGCTGACGCTGCTGACGTGCAGCCGCGCCGGCTGGTCGTGGCCGCGCAGCTTGACGTTGCCGCTCACCGATTTCGCCTCGATGTCGGCAGGTCCGATCTCGGCGGTGATGTCGCCGCTCACTGACTTGAGGCGCTGCGTGCCGAGGACGCCCGCGGAGGTGACACTGCCACTCACGGTCGAAGCGTCCAGCTCGCTGTCCTTCGGCACCTGCACCCGCAGATGTGTCTCGTCATGGCTCCAGTTGAACCCCATGTGCGGCTTCAGCAGCACGCGCACTACGGTGTGATTGCCCGAGGTCGTGACGTCGACGTGCTCGACGTCCGAACCGAGCTCCGCCTTGACGGCGACCGCCGGCTTGTCCCAGGCGCTGACCTCGATTACGCCGGTAGTGCTCGACACCTCGACGATGCCGCGCGGATCGGCAGCCACCTCGCGCTCGAACGTGGTGGTCTCCGCACACGCCCAGGCACTCACTGAGAGCGCGAGCGCGGCGAACAGCAGACGATGAACCCTGTGCATGATCAGATACCTCTGCCAGCGTCGCTGGCCTCGCGCACGTCCGTGAGGACGCGCATCTCATCCTGGTAAGTGTTGACGAGCAGCTCCTGCAGCAGCGCATTGCCGGGATCCTTGCCGAGCTCGTCTTCAAGCTGGCGCTTGGCCTCGTGAATGGTCGCCAGACTCGTGAGCACCTTGGCGCGGCTCGCCGGCGGAAGCGCGGCGAGCTGCGTGTTGAGAGACTGCAGCAGTGCCTCGTGCTGGCGCTGGTAGCGCGGGTCGCTGACCCAGGTCACCGGCACCGCGCCCGACGACCGCGTGTCACTCGCGCTCGACGGCGGCGCCGCGCCCGGCAGCGCGCTACGCCCGATCCAGACTCCAACCGCGAGCGATGCCACCATGGCTGCCGCCGCAAGCCAGTGCAGCGGCGCGGGCGAGCGGGCCCGGGGGGCGCCCGTGGCCGGGGCCGGCGCCACGGCAGGTGCAGGGGCGGCGAGTTGCGCCTCGATCTGCGGCCACAGATCCCGCTTAGGCTCGATCGAGCGCGGCAGGTCGCGCAGCGTCGTGACGCTCGTCCTGTCAGTCGGCCCTGTCATGTCACCCCACCTCCACGTGCAACCGCTCGCGCAGGAGCTTGCGTGCGCGGTGCAGTTGCGCCTTGCACGTGCCCTCGGCCACGCCGAGCATCTGCGCCGCCTCGATGTGCGAATAGCCGTACAGCGCGTGCAGCACCAGCGCATCGCGCGCGCCCTCGGGCAGCGAGCCGATCGCCTCTTCGATCTCCTGCACCTCGACCGGTGTCTCGAGCGTCCATGCCGTCTCCGTTCCCTCGTCCTGTACCTGTGCCTCGGCCAGTGGCTCGTGGCGGGAGTCCTTGCGACGCCTCGCCAGGGTCACATTGACCGCAATGCGATGCAGCCAGGTGCTTAGCGAGCTGCGCGTCTCGAACTGGGCCAATGCCCGCCAGGCGTTAATGAAAGTCTCCTGCGTACAATCCTCGGCAAGCGCCGGCTGGCGCGTCATGCGCAGGCACAGGCCGTACACCCGGCCGGAATGCTCGCGGTAGAGCCGTTCGAACGCGCGGGTATCCCCGGCACGGGCGCGCTCTACCAGCGCCCCCTCCCAGTCGATCGCCGAGCTTTCGACCTGCGCGAGTGTCATCGTGGGATTAGAGACCGCCGAGCTCCCGCCGGTTTAAAGAGATCTTACGTCGCTGAACCGCAACAGTTTTCTGCGGAACTCCGCCGCGGCGCAGCACTCCATGCCTGCATGGAGCCAACAGACACCGAGCGCGAGGACAGCCTGCCGGCCGTATGGCGGAGCTTGTGGCGTCCGCCGCACGCAGCGCTCGATGCCTTCGCGGCGGTGATGAGCGGGCACTGGCGCAAGGCCCGCGACCGTACGCTGCAGGTCTTCGGCCCGGCAAAGGGCAACTGGCTCAGGTCCCTCGAGGAGCGCGGATCGAAGTCTCACCACCTCACCAGGGGCGGTAGGCTCATCAAATAGGCTTCGGGATCCGCATCGGTGCTGAACCCGAAGCGCGTGCCCCGGTCGTAGACCAGATTGAACTCGACGTAGCGGCCGCGCTTCACGAGCAGCCGCTCGCGCGCCCCCTCATCGTACGGAGTGTCCCTGCGCCGCGCGACGATGCGCGGATAGACCGACAGCACGGCCTCCCCGACCGCGCGTACGAAGGCGAACTGCGCGCCCCCGCCTGGCTCGGCCGTCGCGAGGTCGTCGAAGAAGACCCCACCGACGCCCCGCGGCTCCTGCCGGTGCGGCAGGTAGAAGTAGCGGTCGCACCAGGCCTTGTAGTCCTCGTAGGCCCCCGCGCGAAAGGTCTCGCACGCCGCGCGCAGCGCGTCGTGGAAGTCTGCGGTGTCCTCCGGGATCGGAAAGGTGGGTGTCAGGTCCGAGCCGCCGCCGAACCACGCGCGGCTGGTGGCGAGGTAGCGCAGATTGAGATGCATGGCCGGCACGTAGGGATTCATGGGGTGCGCAACCAGCGACACACCACAGGCGACGAAGCGGCCTGCGGATTCGGCGGCCCCCGAGACCTGAGCGTGCGCCTCGGGCGAGAGCACGCCCCAGACGTGGCTCACGTTTACCCCGACCTTCTCGAACACCTTCCCGCGCATCAGCCGTGAATCGCCGCCTCCCTTCAGGCGATGGCCGGCGGGTTTCTCCCAGCTGCGTGCCTCGAAGCGTATCTGCGGCTCGAAGGCTTCGAACGCCGCACAGAAGCGCGCCTGCAGCTCGCGGAAGTAGGCGGTGGCGGTCGCGGCGAAATCGCCCGAGGCGTTCGCGCCCTTACCCGTGAGCTCAGCGCCGCTCATGCACGAAGTCGACGAGGCGCCGGACGGCCTCCAGGTCGGTGTCCGGCCAGATGCCGTGGCCGAGGTTGAAGATGTGCCCCGGGCCGGCGCCGGCTTCGGCGATCACCGCCGCGGCGTGACGCTCGAGCTCCGCGGGCGGCGCGAACAGTGCCGCGGGATCGAGATTGCCCTGCACCGCCTTGCCCGGCCCGAGCACCCGCCGCGCCTCACCGAGCGGCGAGCGCCAGTCGACCCCGACTACGTCCACATCGAGCGAGGCGAGCTGCGGCAGCAGCGCGCTTCCCTGGTTGAGATAGTAGATGAGTGGCACGCCGCAGGACCGGAGCGCGCCGAGCGTGCGGCGCACCGCGGGCAGGGCGAAGCGCTGGTACTCCGGTACGCCGAGCAGCCCCGCCCACGACTCGAACAGCATCAGCGCCTGCGCGCCGGCGCCAGCCTGCGCGGCGAGATAGGCCGCCATGGCGTCGGCGAGCTTGGTCAACAGCCGTTCAGCCTCGGCTGGCTGCGCATAGAGAAAGGTGCGCGCCGGTGCGAACTCCTTCGACGGCCGGCCGCAGACGAGATAACACAGCAGCGTGAACGGCGCGCCCGCAAAGCCGATGAGCGGCACACCACGCGGCACGCCGGCGCGCACCAGGCGGATGGTCTCGAGCACGAACGGCACGTCGCGCTGCGGCTCGAGGACGGGCAGCGCCTCGATCTGCGCAGCGGTGCGGATCGGCTCGCGCACTACTGGCGCCGGCTCGAAGGACAGGTCCACACCCATGCCCTGCAGCGGCGTCATGATGTCGCTGAAGAGGATCGCCGCATCGAGCTCGAAGCGCTTGAGCGGTTGCAGGGTCACTTCCGCCGCCAGGTCAGGCCGGCGCGTCAGCGTCTCAAAGTCGACCTTGGCACGCAGCGCGCGGTACTCCGGCAGGTAGCGCCCCGCCTGGCGCATGATCCACACCGGCCGATGCGGCACGGGCTCGCGGCGGCAGGCGGCGAGGAATGCGCTCGTCGTCGCAGTCGCCTGCGGTGCCGCTTCCGGTTTCATGCGTTGAGCCATTGCGCGACCTGGGGCGCGAAATAGCTGATGATGAGATCGGCCCCGGCGCGCGAGATGCCGGTGAGCGTCTCGAGCACCGCGGCGCGCTCGTCGATCCAGCCGCGCTGCGCGGCTGCCTTGATGAGGCTGAACTCGCCCGACACCTGGTAGGCCACGACCGGCACGGTGACTGCGTGGCGTACCCGCCGGATGATGTCGAGATAGGGCCCGGCGGGCTTGACGATCACGAGATCCGCGCCCTCGGCGACGTCGAAGACGACCTCGCGCACCGCCTCGCGCCCGTTCGCCGGATCCATCTGATAGGAGCGGCGATCGCCGAACGCCGGGGCCGACTCCGCCGCCTCGCGGAACGGGCCGTAGAAGGACGACGCGTACTTGGCCGCGTAGGAGACGATGGGCGTCGCCGAGTGTCCCTCGCGGTCGAGGAGCGAGCGGATCGCCTGCACGCGCCCGTCCATCATGTCGCTCGGCGCGACCGCATCCGCCCCGGCGCGCGCGTAGTTGAGCGCGACCTCGGCGAGCGTCGCGATCGAGGAATCGTTGTCGATGCGCCCGCCCTCATCCACATGGCCGCAGTGCCCGTGATCGGTCGCACCGCACAGGCACACGTCGGCCCACACGAGCAGATCGCCGCAGCCGTCCTTGATGGCCGCGATCGCCTGCGCCGCGAGACCCTGCGGATCGACGGCGGTGCTGGCGCGCGCATCCTTCTCCTCGGGCGCCGCGAAGAGCAGCACGGCCGGCACTCCCGCCGCGGATACTGCCCGCGCTTCCTTCACCGCCTCATCCACCGACAGCTGACTGATTCCGGGCATGCTCTCGACCGGGCGGCGCACGCCGCGGCCAGGAACGACGAACAGCGGATAGATGAAGGCATCGGGCCGCAAATGCGTCTCGCGAACCATGCGTCGCCAGACCTCCGACTGCCGGGTGCGACGAAGTCTCTGCTGGGGAAATGGCATGGTCAGGCTCTCGTTTGCATGACACGGTAGGCGGCCAGGGCGAGGCCCTGGAGATTCGCGGGCTCGGCGAGCGTGGCGGTGCGGCCGCGCGCGGCGAGCTCGGCTGCGGTCGTTCGGCCGATGGCGACCGGCGGGGCCTCATCGAGCAGTCGCGCGAAGTCCCCATCGCCGAGCGCGCGGGCGAGCTCGGCGACTGCGGAGGGACTCGCGAAAGTCACGGCGCCGAGTCCGCCGCGCCGGATCCAGGCGCGGCACTCGTCGACATCGAGCGTGGCGCCATCGGTGCGGTACGCCTCGACCTGAGTGACCACGGCGCCCAGCTCCCGCAGGCCAGCGGCGATCGTCGGCAGGGCACGCGAGCTCGCCGGATAGAGGATGCGTACGCCGGCGTCCGCCGCGCCCCACTGCGCAGCGAAGGCGGCCACGAGCGCGCCAGCGCTCGCCTCCTCCGGAACGAGATCGACCGACCAGCCGCGCTGGCGCAGCGTCAGCGCAGTTGCGCGTCCGACCGCCGCCACGCGCAGCGTCGCGGGCGGCTTCGGCACGCGCTCGAGCACCGCGGCCACCGCGTGGCGGCTCGCGAACACCAGCCAGCCGAAGGAGGCGAGCTCGGCGAGTGCGCTATCGAGCGGCGCGGAATCCGCGGGTGTGACGCTCACCGCCGGCCACGTCAGCACCTCGAGGCCGAGGTTGCGCAGCTCACGGCTCAGGGGTCCGTCGGCGGACTCGGCGCGCGTCACCACCACCGGCCGCGAACGCTGTGCCGCACTCATGGTGCGGTCACCGCGAGCGCCTCGCGCTGGCCCGCCATGAGCGCGGCGGCCCCGCCCGCCAGCAGCTCGTCGGCGACACGCTCACCGAGTGCGGCCGCGTCCGCGGGTGTCAGCCGCGCTCCCTGCGGGGCGCTGTACGTGCCCCGCGCGCGCAGCTCCCGCGAGCCATCCAGCGCGCACACGCACGCGGCGAGCTCGAGGGTGTCGCTGCGCAGCTCCGCGAGCGCCCCGAGCGGTACCTGGCAGCCGCCCTCGAGGCGCGCCAGGAGCGAGCGCTCCGCGCTCACAGCGAGGCGCGCCGCCGGGTCGTTCAGGGCGCGCAGCAACGTGAGGGTTGCGGCGTCGTCGGCGCGCGCACACACCCCGATCACGCCCTGTGACACCGCCGGCGGAAACTCGAGTGGTGACAGATGCTGCGAGATCTGCCGCGCGAGCCCGAGGCGTGTGAGGCCCGCCGCGGCGAGAATGATCGCGTCGTAATCGCCCGCGCGCAGCCGCTCGAGACGCGTCGGTACGTTGCCGCGCAGCTCCACGGGAAGCGCGTCGGGCCTCAGGCGAGCGAGGAACGCACGCCGTCGCAGGCTGCTGGTGCCGATGCGCGCGCGCGCTGGCAGCTCGGCAAGCGAGGCTCCGCTGCGCGACACGAGCGCGTCGCGCGGGTCCTCGCGCGGCAGCGTGGCCGCGAGCACGACGCCGGGGGCGAGCGCAGTCGGCAGGTCCTTCAGGCTGTGCACCGCGACGTCGATCGTGCCGGCGGTGAGCGCCGTGTCGATCTCGCGCGTGAAGAAGGCGCGGCCTGCGGTGCGCCACAGGGGGACGTCGCGCTGCGCATCCCCCTGGGTCGTGATGTGCACCAGCTCGACACCCGGCGCCCCGCTCTGCGATTTGAGCAGCGCCTCGACGTGCCGCGCCTGCCACAGCGCCAGCGCCGAGGCGCGCGTGCCGATGCGCAGCCGCGCGGCGCTCACGATTCGCCCTCGATGAGGAAGCGGTAGCCGACTCCCCACACGGTGAGGAAATGGCGCGGGTTGGCGGGCTCGCGCTCGAAGCGCTTGCGCAGCCGCAGGATGAAGTTATCGACCGTACGGGTGGAGGGAAACACGTCGTAGCCCCAAACCCGCTCGAGCAGATCCTCGCGCGAGACGATGTCGCCGGCGTGCTCGGCCAGCACCTTGAGAATCATGGCCTCCTTCTCGGTGAGCTCCTGCGACTCGCCGTTCCAGGCTCGGGCGCGGAAGGCGCGGAAATCCACCTCATTGCCGCCGAAGCGCAGCACCGCGGTGGCGGTGGTTGCCGAAGCGCTGCGATACCAGTCCCAGCGCTTGAGAATCGCGCGCACGCGCAGCAGGAATTCCGCGAGGTGGAACGGCTTGGCAAGGTAGTCATCGCCGCCGGCCTCGAGGCCGCGCACGCGGTCGGCCGGATCGCCGCGCGCCGTGAGGAACAGCACCGGCGTGTTGTTGCCCTGCTCGCGAAGCGAGCGGCACACGCTCAGCCCGTCGAGCTCGGGCAGCATCACATCGAGCACGATGAGCGCGCAGGAGTTCGCGCCCAGCCACTGAAGCGCCACGCGCCCATCGCCCGCCGACGCCACCTCGTAGCCCTCGGCGCGCAGGTTCTCCATGACTCCGGCGGCGAGGTGCGGGTCGTCCTCGACCACCAGCACGCGGCTCGGGGGCGCGGCGCTCATGGCCGGGCCACCGGGGCCGCCGGCCAGGTGAGGGAGAAGCAGGCGCCCTGCCCAAGGCCGGCGCTCTCGGCGCTGACCCTGCCCTGCGCGAGCTGCATGAGACGCCGGACGATGTACAGGCCGAGCCCGGTGCCGTAGCGGACACTGCCGCCGCCAGGATTGAGGCGCGTGAACTTCTCGAAGAGGCGCGCCCCGTCCGCGGGCTTGAAGCCTACGCCGCTGTCGCGCACCGTGAGCGTCACTTCCCCGCCCGCGGCCTCTGCCCTGAGCGCCACGCTGCCGCCGCCCGTTGGTCCCACCGCGGCGAGCGCGTTCTCCAGGATATTGCGCACGATGACATCGAGCGCCAGCGGATCGGCGAGCACGCACAGCCCCGCTGCGATATCGCTCGTCACCGTGATGCGCTCGCCGCGCGCGCGTTCCTCGAACGCGCCGAGCACGCGCGCCACGGCTGCAGCGAGCTCCACGGGCTCGGACTTGAGATCGATGCGCCCGCGCTCGAGCCGCGCGCTCTCGAGGATCTGCGTCACCATCAGCTCCATGCGCTCGAGATCCGCGAGCATGCGCGCGATGAGCGTGCGGCTCTGATCGGCGCTGAGGGTGCGCAACGTCATGGTCTCGAGCGACAGCTGCAGGCTCGCGAGCGGCGTCTTGAACTGATGCGAGACGAGCGCCAGGAAGCTGTCCTGTTCCTCGCGGACACGCGCCTCGGCGCGCAGCGCGCGCGCGATCACCGCGATGCACACCGCCAGCACCAGCAGGAAGAACGAGCCCTCCCAGGCGTACTGGTTGCTGCGGTGTTGCTCCTCGGTGAGGAACGACTGCTCGATGGCCGGATCGGGCGTGGCCTCGCTCCCCGTCACCCGGACCGCGGGCAGCATCTCGCGCACCCGCGTCGCGCTCACCCCCGAATCGAGCAGCGCCTGCGCCGCGCGGACCTGGCCGCCGTATAGAGCGCGCGCCGCCTGCACCTTTTCCAGCGTGTAGGCGCGCTGGTCGAAGAGCCACCAGCCGACCTGCACCGCCGATACTGCGACCAGGACGAGCGCCGTGAGCTGAAAGACGCGCGTCGCCTTCATGGTGGGGCCATCCCGCTGAGCGAGTCGGCGAGCGCCGCAGCGAACTCCTCGAGGTCGGCGCTCGAGTGCGCGAGTGACAGAAAGTATGCCTCGTAGGCCGACGGCGGCAGATACACGCCGCGCTCGAGCATCGCGTGGAACAGCCTCGCAAAGCGCGCCGACTCCGCCGCCGAGAGCGCGGCGGCCGCGCGCGGCGCGCCACTCTCGTGGAACGACAGCCAGAGCAGCGAGCCGCTGCGCACCGGGTGAATCGGAAAGGGCGCGCGCGCGAGTAGCGGCTTGAGCAGCGCCTCGAGCTCAGCGCCCCGCGCCTCGAGCTTCTGCCAGCCCGCCTCACGCTCCAGCACCTCGAGCGTCGCAAGTCCCGCCGCCATGGCGACCGGATTTCCCGACAGCGTGCCCGCCTGATAGGTGTCGCCGAGCGGTGCGAGACGCCCCATGATCGGCCGCGCACCGCCGAACGCGCCGACCGGCATACCACCGCCGATTACCTTGCCGAAGGTCGCAAGATCGGGGGTGATGCCGAGAAGCTGCGCCGCGCCGCCGCGGGCGAGGCGAAACCCCGAGATCACTTCGTCGAATATGAGCAGCGCGCCGTGAGCGCGCGTCACACGCCGCAACTGTTCGAGAAACTCACGCCGCTGGAGCAGCAGGCCGTGATTGGCGGGCACCGGCTCGATGATGACCGCAGCGATGCGCTCCCCCTCCTTCGCAAACAGCGCTTCCACGGCCGCCTCGTCGTCGAGCGGCAGCACGCGGGTGCAGTCGGTGAAGGCCCGCGGCACGCCGGCGGATGAGGGTTTGCCGAGCGTCGCGAGCCCCGAGCCCGCCGCCACCAGCAGATGGTCGGCGTGGCCGTGGTAGCAGCCGGCAAACTTGACGATCAGGTCGCGTCCCGTGAAGGCGCGTGCTACGCGTATCGCGCTCATCACCGCCTCGGTCCCGGAGGACACGAAGCGCACCTGCTCAACGGCCGGGTAGGCTGCGATGATCCGTTCCGCGAGCTCGACCTCCGCCTCGCAGGGCGCGCCGAAGGTGGTGCCGCGCGCGAGCGCCGCACCGATGGCGGCGAGCACCTGTGGATGGGCATGGCCGGCGATCAGCGGACCCCATGAGCCGACGAGGTCAAGATAGCTGCGGCCGTCGGCATCGGTCACCCGCGCGCCGGCGCCGCTCGCGATGAACAGCGGTGTCCCGCCGACGGCACGAAACGCGCGCACCGGGGAGCTCACGCCGCCGGGAATCGCGCGGCAGGCGCGCTCGAAGAGTTGCGCCGAGCGGTTGTGTTCGCTCATGCCTCGCGCCCTGGCTTGGCCGCCTCGAAGAACGCATCCACGGCGTCCGAGCTCGCGTACACGGCCGCAGCGCGCAGGCCCGCGAGCGGCAGATGCGCGAGGCGGTGTGCGACCGCCACGCCCAAGCGTTCGAGCTCGAGGCGCTCCTCGGGATCGAGCGTCCGCAGCTCGTGGCGCAGCGCCCGCGCCACCTCCTGCGCCGCGATCTCCTCAAATCTCAGGCGCAGGTCCGCAAGCCGCGGGCCGAGCGCGCGGGTGGCGAGCTCGGCGCGCAGGTGCATGAGGCGGTCGTCGATCGCCGCTCGTACCGGCGCGAGCCGCACCAGCTGGGCGAGTCGCTGTCCCTGCGCGGCCTCGATGAGATCGCTCATGCCGAGGCGCTCAAGGCCCGCACGCCGCGCCGCGTCCGGATCGACGTTGGGCGGCACGCCGAAGTCGATGATGAGCGGGACCGGGGCGCCGCCGTCGCCTGCCGCCCCCCGGACACGCTCGAGCGCGGCCGTATCGAGGAGTGGCGCACCACCGCCTGCGGCCAGTACCAGGGCGTTGAGCGAGGGGGGCTGAAGACGAAACTCCTCGAGTGGCAGCGCTTGTGCCGCGACCGTACGCGCGAGCTCCACGGCCGTCTCGAGTGTGCGGTTGACGATGACGAGCGGCACGCGCGCGGCGAGCAGCGTTGCGCAGCGGCGGGTCATGGGTGAGACGCCAAGCAGTGCCACCGTGCCGTCGCGACCGTCGAGATGCTTGAGGACGCGCTCGGCCGCGAGGTCACCGAGCGATGGGGAGCGCGAGCGCGCCGTCATGCGCCGCACGCGCCGCGCCATGCCGAGCGCCTCGCCCACGAGGCGGTCGAGCAGCGGCCCGCAGGTGCGGGCGGCGCGCGACTCTTCCCACGCCTCGCGCAGCTGCGCTGCGATCTCCTGCTCGCCGGTCTGCGCCGAATCCAGCCCACAGGCGAGCAGGAACAGGTGCTCGACCGCCGCCTCTCCGGTCCAGGCGCGCAAGGTCCGCACGGCTTCTCCTGGCTGCGACTCCCGGCCAGTGAGCGCGGCGAACACCTCGGCGCGCGAGTCGCCCGCCGGGCTGCCATCGAGCGTCGAGTACACGATCTCGACCCGGTTGCAGGTGCCGACATAGAGGATCTCGGCGGCGTTCAGCCGCTGGCGCAGCTGCGGCAGACGCGCAGCAACCTCCGCCCGCGGCAGGGCGAAGCGCGCCACCGCGTCCACCCCGGCATGCCGGTAGGAGAGACCTACGACACCGATCTGGTGCATCGGAAGAAGCTTAACCGCCTGACCGGAAAGCGAATGTCACCGAATGGTCACGGAGGTCCGCCCCGGACGCAAGGACTGTGAAGTCGGTGCCCCGCGACCGAAAAAAATCGGCCCCCGGATGGGGGCCGACGTGTCATCAGCAGCCGGTGGCACGGTGACCGGCCGGGTGTTGCCTCACCACTTATAAGTCGCGCCGAGCATGAAGAACCGGCCGACCGCACCGTCCTGCTCGAGCGCCGCATCGTAGTGCAGCTCGGCGCCACCGCCGTAGGTCTGCAGGTCGATCGGCGCATCCGAGTTGCCGAGGTTGGTGATCGAGCCGTGCACGTCGAAGTGGTCGTTGAGCTGGTAGCGCGCGTAGAGGTTCACTTCGGTGAAGTGCGCGATCGAGCAGTACTGGTTCCAGGCCGGGGGCAGAGTCGCCGGCGGTAACCAGATCGGGCCGTAGGCCGACGGTGCGCCGGAACTGAGCGCCTGCAGACAGTTGTTGTAGCCCGAGGAGGGGTCGACGATGCTGAACGAGCTGGTGTAGTTCACCGACAGCGTCGAGGTGAGCGGCCCCTGCTCCCAGGTGAGCGACAGGACCGCGCGATCCTTCGGATTACCCGTGTCACCGGAGATGCTGGAAGGCCCGTGCGTCCCGGCCAGGTGGTAGGTCGTCCCCGCATAACCGTAGTCGTACTCGATCATGTGGGTGTAGTTGAGGTCGCCGGTCAGCTTGCCGGGACCGATGTCCCAGCGGGTGCGCAGATCGACGTCAATACCCGAGGTCGTCGTGATACCGGCGTTCACGTAGGGCACGACGGTATATTCCGGCAGGCCGACTGGTGTCAGCGTCGGGACCTGGGTGCAGATGCCGGTCGTAACCGTGTCGGTACACATCTCAACTGGCTTGGGCGCGCCGCGCACCAGCTGCAGGAACGACGCGCCCAGACCGCCAGCGGCGGCCGCCGAGATGATGTCGTTGTTGAGCTGCACCCAGTAGTAGTCAACGGATGCGTTGAACTGCGGTAGCGGCTCGAAGATGATGCCGAAGGTCGCATTCTTCGAGGTCACGGCCTTGAGGTCCGGGTTGGCCGAGCCCACGCCGACGCCGGGATACGCGCAGTACGAGTTGAAAGTACCTTTGACGTTGGCAACGCCGTTGGGGCAGAGCACCGGATCACTGATGTTGCCCTGGCCGAAGGCGTTGCCGGCGATGCCGGACTCGGCGATCGACGGCGCACGGAACCCCTTACCCCAGGTACCGCGCAGCGACAGCATGTCGACCGGTGTGTACTTGAGGCCGAACTTTGGAGTCGCCGAGCCACCATAGGTGTCGTAGTGGTCGTAGCGGACCGCGGCGTCCACCTCGAGCTGTCTCACCACCTTGCCGCCGATCTCGAGGAAGCCCGCGGTGTCGTCCTGCGAGCCCACCGCGAAGGCCGAGGCGCCCTCCTGCGTGCCGGCGATGACGGTCGGCGGATTGACGTAGTTGAGCGCCTTGTGGAAGTACTGCGCACCGAGGGCCAGTGTCATCGGCCCGCCCGGCATCTCGAACAGGTCATGCGAGCCGTGGAAATCGATGACGTCGAGTGTGCTCGAAGGATCGGTGATCTCAGTGGGCGCGAACAGCTGTGCGCCGTTGGTGCTGATACCGGGCACATAGGTGCCGTTGTTGAGGTCGGTCTGCACCACCGCCGGCTGGAGGAAGCCCGAGATGTGATCGCTCATGCGCGCGTACATCGCGCCGAACGCGGCATCGAGATCCCAGCCGCCGGCGGTGCCTCTGAAATCGGCGAACAGCCGGTAGGTAGTGGTCTCGACGTCGGTCACCTCGGGACCCACATCCGGGAAGCTGTAGGCCAGCTGGGCGGCGGCGCCATACGGGTTCAGCGGCGAGCTAGCCGGCAGCGTGTACACCGGGTAAGTGACGGCGCTGGCGGGAATCCCCGGGCCGATGGGCGTGAGCACGTTGCCCCCGCTGTTGATGCCCGTCTGATTGAGCGCGTGGCCAAATGGAGGCGTCTCGGGCGCGACCTGCTCCGCGCTGCTGTCGAAGATCGAGGCGGTCACGGTCATCTTCCAGTCACCCGAGAGCAGGTGAGTGAACTTACTGAGGAAGTTCGTCTGCTCGGTGGGCGGCTGGATCTGACCGGGGAAGGAGAATTCGCAGGCGCCGGCGGCTTGTGCCGCCAGGCTGTTGCATCCCGGCTGTGGCCCGGTCGAAAGGAACGTCACGGCGGGCTTACCGTTGCTGAGATTGGGATTGACGAGATATCCCTGAATGCTATCCGGATATTGCAGCAGGCTCTGCGTCGGCGAGCCCGGCGTCTCGTTGATTCCGTTCGGCAGGCCGGTCCAGTTGAGGGTGGTCCACGGGCCGGTACGGTTGGAACCGAGGATCAGCTCCTGGCGGTGCCAATCGAGCGCCATGTAGATGTTATAGCCGTCGTTGGCCAGGTCGCCCCAACCGACGATGCCGGCTGCATGCCAGGTCCAGCCGTCGTTGTGTTGCGTGGCGCCGCCTTCGCCGGTGAGCTCCGCACCCTGGAAGGTTGGTTTGAGCTTGATGTTCACCACACCTGCGATCGCATCCGCGCCGTACAGCGCCGAGGCGCCGTCTTTCAGCACCTCGATGCTCTGGATGGCGTTGAACGGAATGGCGGTGGTGTCGACGAAGCTGCGCTCGCCGTCATCGCTCAGCGGGTAGGCGACCATGCGCTCGCTGTCGATGAGAGTGAGGGTGTCGCCGACGGTCAGACCGCGCAGCGCGATGCCGGACGCACCGGCCGCGAACGCTTCAGTGAAGCCTTGATTGAGCGTGCCCTGGCCGTTGGCGGCGAGATTGCGCAACACGTCGTTGACGTTGGTATAGCCGCTGTTGACCAGGTCCTTTTCGCTGATGACCTGCACCGGGCTCGGCGTCTCCGTGTCGGTGCGCTTGATCAGCGAGCCGGTGACGACGACTTCCTGCAACTCAGGTTGCGCGGCGGACTGCGCCTGCGCGGCCTGCTGGGCATCCGCCGAAGCCACAAACAGGGCGGCGACGGCTGCTGCGCCGATCAGAATGGTGCAGCGCTTGGTGGTCTGCATGAAACTCTCCCTTAATTTCATCCGGCAACTGCCGTGTTGCGCGAGCGCAGCGCCGGCATCGAGGCCGCGTAGCATAGTCAAAATCCAAGGCCCAACCAACCTCGGCACCCGTTGGGAAAAAACGACATGCGCCAAGACGCCCGTTTCACGCGGTTGAGCGATTGCGCCGTCGGCGGGACCCGCCTGAGCCCCGCACCCCGACGAGCCGGGGAAGCTCACAGGGTCCGATCGTGCTTCGTTGGCCTCTTACGGCGCTGATCAATGACTTGGGTCGACGAACCCGGCGTGGTCCCTGGATCAAAACTTCACTCTTCTTGAGGCTACCGAGACTGGCTCTTCATCAGTTTCACGCTCGCCCTGACCAGCTTCTTCACCAAAGCAACCGGTATCTCCTGATCCGCCGGAAAAATCACCAGGGCTTTAGTCGTTGCGTAGCCTGCGAGGTCTTTCTCTGGCTGTTGTTGTATCGCCGGAGGGCGAACGTGCAGGCGCACGTTCGGCTCCTTGAAACTGAACCACGCGAACATCCCGTTGTAGTCATAACCTTCATAGCAGTATCCGGGCATCTGAAAGTAGCTGACGGTCTCAACGGCGCCCGGCGCAACCAACCGTATCGCAGCCCTGACCCTCTTCAGCTTCGCCTGCACCGCTTTCGGGCACGCCGCTATGTACTCATCGACACCGCCGGGTCTAATGGAACGAGACCTGATTCGCGCCACCGGGTTACCTCGGGAAAACCGCCAGGGAGCTGTCCTGGGTCGCACCCTCCGCGCCGCAACCACGAATCAGGGGCCGGAACGGCCCGCTGAGGTCTGCCCCGTAGCTGCGCACCTGGGCCTTGCCGGTGTAAACCATTTGGCCGCGTGTGATTCGCGTGTGAGCGGAAGGCGTGGGCGGCGGGTCATGCCCGATCGCGGGCGGCCCGCGATCTTTGACACTCAGCCCGGGCGCACCGTCCAGTCATCGCACTTGCCCTTCGGATTGGCGGGGCCATTGAATATCGCGCATTTTCCGCAAGCGATAGCTCCGGTTCCCGGGGTGAAGAAGCGGCACGCGCTACAGGTCTTGCTGGGATCTGGGGACTTCTCAGTGTAGTTGTCTAATTTGCGTTGCTGCTTCTCGGCCTCACCAAGGGCGCTGGGTTTGGCGCAAACGAGGCCCTGTTCTCCTCCACGCACCACTGAAATCCGGCTCGCTGCAGCGACCAAGAGGCACGCCGTCAGCCGCCGCAATGCAGCGCGGCGTGACTTGGTCGAATCACGATCGATCAGGATTATTTGAGCGCTGCCTGCGCTTCGGTAGCCGCTTGCTTCGCCGCAGTCAGGTCGTCGGACTTCAGCCCCGCCTGCGCTTTCGCGAGCGCCGCGCTCAGTTTGGCCTTCATCGCTGAATCGGTCGTGTCAGGAATCGCCCCATTGCCAAGCTTCTGACATGGATTCGCCTCCTTAGCATCAAATCCCTGCCCGCTGGGTCCCACCAGACAATTGACAGTGTGGTGTAAGTGCATGTGGACCTGTTGGATGGTCGCGGCCTGAGCCGCCAGGCCGGCGTGCTGTGCGCCGGTAGCCGCCTCCTGAGCAGGATCTGCCGCTTGTGCAGAGGCCGGCAAGGCAGTGAGGATTGCTGTGACGATACCCGCAAGGGATAGGTGAGCCGCCAACCTTGATTTACGCATAGGTGACATCTCCATAAGTGGCCTGCAGGGATTGGAGCGGATGATGGGAATCGAACCCACATCGGCCCGCGCGTAAGAACCTTACCAGAAAGCCTTTCTTCTCCAAACTGCAGCGTGCGTGTGATTCGCGTGTGAGCAGACAGGACCGGCGAAAAGCACGAGTTCCTTCCACCACACGCAGTTTCGGGGAGGGGCCGGAGTTGGCCGTTAGTACTCGTTCGCACCCGCCGCGGTCAGGGCCATAAGCGGCGCGGTGGCCCGGTTGGCGGTGCTGTCCCGGACGACCTTGGCTGCACGTCACCGATGGCAAGCCGACGAGTGCACTCTGATGTGGAACTGCGGTCGGGCGCACGCCGGATTCCGGCATAGCTGGCTACGGCGCCAGACCTGTCTTCCACCGAACAACCCGGGCGAGGCCGGGCGCGCGGCGCGCTTTCACGGTGTCTCTTGGCGGGTTTTCGGGCAATGAGCGGACGTAAACGTGCGCGCATCGGGGTTCGTCCCGTGTGCGGTGTCGAACATACAAGGAAACCTTCGCGCCGTATAAGAGTCCTGTCGGTAGCAACTTCGTATCTTCGATAGTCATCTTCTAAGGGTCGTGATGCCTACTGTGCGTCCCCAAAGAAAGCTCTCCCTCATGGAGAGCTCATCAGGCTTGGATCCGAGATCCGTAGTTTCTAGTTCGCACGAAACGAAGCTAAATCAGTTGCTCGCCGCTCTGCCAGACGCCGAATTGAGGCGTTTGTTGCCTCATCTTGAGTATGTCGAAATGCCGCTGGGCTTTGTACTTTACGAGTCTGGCGGCGTTGAGAAAAGCGTATATTTTCCGACCTCGACGATCGTTTCGTTGCTGTATGTGATGGCCAACGGTGACGCAGCCGAGATCGCGGTCATCGGGAGCGAGGGGTTGGTCGGTATCTCATTGTTCCTGGGGGGAGCGTCGACGCCAAGCCGCGCCGTTGTGCAAAGCGGCGGCAGAGGTTTTCGGTTGAAAGCCCAGATATTAAAAGACGAGTTCGACCGAGCCGGTCCGGTGGCCCGTCTGCTTCTGCGTTATACACAGGCACTGATCACCCAAATGTCGCAAACGGCGGTATGCAACCGGCACCATTCGTTGGACCAGCAACTGTGCCGCTGGCTGCTGATGAGTCTGGACCGCCTACGGGGTAGCGAACTGATGATGACGCAGGAACTGATCGCCAATATGCTTGGCGTGCGTCGCGAAGGTGTGACAGGGGGCGCTATCAAATTGCAGAAAGCCGGGCTGATTAGCTATTCGCGTGGCCGCATTAAGGTATTAGACCGGAAGAGACTGGAGCAGCGCGTGTGCGAGTGTTATGCCGTGGTCAAAGAGGAATACGACCGGCTGCTTCCCGTGCAGTTCGCGGAATAGCATTTCGACTCCCGGCAAGGGCTCTCTTACAGGCGCGTGTCTGGCGGATACCCGTTTCAAACCTCGCTGGAGGTCAGTCAACACATGCCGGACTCCGCGAGTTGGCTGCTGCGTGTGAAAACGCTGGCCAACGTGAGGCATCAATGGCGGGGATGGCGACGCTCCCGTGGTGACGGATCGTCTTGGCTGTCGCTGGCCCGACTTGGCTGGGAATGGAGCGGGTGATGGGAATCGAACCCACGTTAGCAGCTTGGGAAGCTGCAGTTCTACCATTGAACTACACCCGCGGCGGCACGCCGATTGTACGGGTGCGGCTTCGGCATAGGCAATTGACGCGGCCCGCGCGGCCCGTTCAGAACGGGTAGTTGATGCCGCTGAACACCGCGGCTCGGCGCTCCCCGAAGCCGATGTCGACGTAGCCGACGACGTGCGGGCTCGCGATGCCGCGCATTCCGAGCCCCACGGCGCGATGCAGGTGCGAGAGCGGGCTCGCGCCCGCATCATCGAACACCTTCCCGACATCGACGAACGGCGCGAGCTCCAGACTCACCCGGGTGCCGAAGGCGTCGTAGTTGGCCACCCGCGTGCGCAGCTCCACACCGCCCGCGCTCAAGTCGCGGTCGAGGTATCGGTCGCTGCCGTCGGTACGCAGCGGCTCGCTCTCACCCGGAATGCTGACGTCGCCGCCGAGACCGGAAAGCGCCCAGAAAGGCGCCTCGTTCGCCGACGGCATGTAGCGCACGGCCGCATGCCACGCGAGCGTCAGCTCGGGCGTGAGCGGCCGGTAGCCAGCGGCCTCGGCACCCACGAAGTCGTAGGAGACCGAGCTGCCGAGCCCGCGCGTCACCGTGCCCGCATACACGAGGTAATGCACGCCGCTGCGCGGGATGATCGGCGAGTCGCGCGTGTCGTAGCTGAGGATCAGACGCTGCTGCACCTCGTGCTCGGCACCGAGGCCTGCCTGTCCCGGAAACAGCGTCGTGATCGAGGGCACCTGCGGCAACACGCCGGGCAAAACGTCCACGTAGCGCACTCGCACCAGGTAGGCGAGCTGCACGGCTGGGGAGAAATTGCGCCCCACCTGCACGTCGAGCCGCGACTGGTTGTCGAGGTAGTTCGTCTGATTCGAGTATAGCGAGTCGTTGCCGATGCCGAAGAAGCGCGGGCTGCCGCTGCGGTCATAGACCGCCTCGATCGACCAGCTGAGCGCGCTGTGGCGCGTCTCGCCGGAGACGAAGCGTGCGTCGAATTCGCGCTCAACGCGCTGCTTGCCGCCGCCGACCACCATCCACTCCTCATCGACCGAGGGGTAACCGAACACGCGCATGCGGCTGCCCCAACCGAAGTACTGGTTATGGATGACATCCGGCGCGATGATCTCGTCGATCTCGTTCTGCGCGTTGGTATGCAGCACCGTCGGTATCAACCCGAGCGTCGTGCCGCTGTAGGGGTCGAGATCGATCTCGGGGATCGGAATGAAGGGCGCGGTGGCCGGATCGAGATAGCGGCTGAGTCCCGCGTCGTCGCCGCCCGCCGGTGACGCCGCCAACAGCACGGCGCTGCCGGCGAGCGCGGTCGCGCAAACGCCGGCCAATCCCCGCTGGGTGCGACGAGGGCGCAACAACTCCTCGCTCAGTGCGCCGGATTGAAGCGGTAAGTACCCTCAAGGCCGTAGGTGCGCGGCGCGCCCGGGATGTTCCACGCGATGGTCGGCGTCGGCACGACTCCGGTCGGCGTGGCGCTGAACGACTCGACCGTGCCGCCCGTGTAGGCGTAGCGCTTGTCGGCGAGATTGCGGCCGAACAGCGCCAGCTCCCAGCGGCGCTCGGCGCTTGCGAGCGCCACTCGCCCGTTGAGGGTCCCGTAGGAGGGCTGGTAGTTGAAGTCGTTGATCACGTTGAACTGGACCTTGTCCTGCCACGCGTAATCGGCCCGCACCGTGAGCTCACCGATCGCGGTCGGAATCGCACCGATGGCTGCGAGCGAGGCCTGGTAGCGCGGCGTCTGATAGAAGTCGTTACCGGACAGGTCCACCGTCGGGCCGCCCGGCAGCGGCTGATAGAGGAAGCTCTGGTAGCGCGCGTCGGTATAGCCGAACGAGCCCTGCAGTCGCAGCGGCCGTGCGATCTGCCAGGCGGTCTCGAGCTCCGCGCCGCTGATGCGAGCGCGTCCCGCATTCGTCACCAGCGTCGAGGGCGTGCCGTCGATCAACTGCGCGAGCAGCCGCTGCATATCGTCGTACTTGCCGTAGAACACATCGCCGTCGATGAGCAGCGCGTGCTCGAACAGGTCGGCCTTAAGTCCCACTTCGAAGTCGGTGAGCTGCTCGGGGCGGAACGGCTGCTCGTCCACCGAGGCCTCGGGAGCGTTCCACCCACCGGAGCGCTGACTGCGGCCGACGCGCGCGTAGGCGTTGAGCTCGGGCGTCAGGCGATAGCGCGTCGAGAGCTCCCAGGACCAGAACTGGTAGCCGACGCTGTGCTCGATGGCGGGGCACGGTCCGAACGGGGCGCCGCCGATGGTGCAGCTCTCCTCGGGGCCGTTACCCGGAATTGTGGGCACCGGAACGAGGACGTAATCGTTCTCCTCGAGATCGCGGCGATCGTCGGTGCGCCTGAGGCCCGCAGCGACGAACCAGTCCTCGGTCAGCGCGTACTCCCCGTGCGCGTAGGCAGCGACGGAGCTGTTCATCACCGAGTTCTGCTCGTAGACCGGCAGCGGACTGAAATACGGAGAAAGGTTGAGGCAGGTCGGGGGCGATGCAGCCGGGGGTGGCTGACAACCGGTGAGTGCGGCGATCTGCGTGAGCGCGCCGAGGAACTGGGGTGACGCCGGCGCATGCACCGAGGGGGCAGAGCCGTCCTCGCGGAACCAGTAAATCCCCGCGACCCAGTCGAGCCGCCCGCCGAAGGATTTGTCGTTGAGCTGCAGCTCGGCGCTCTTCTCGTTCGAGGTGTTCTCGAGGGTCGAGTCGGCGAGCGGCAGCGTCGAGGCGTCGACGTCGAGCGCGGTGGTGGCGTCCAGGTGCCGGTAGCCGAGGATCAGCTTGAGCGCGAGCCCACTCTCCAGCGTGTGTGTAGCGGTAAGCTGCAGACTGTCGGTGGTGGCATCGTCGCTCGCCGGGAAGTTTCCGTCCGTCTGAAACGGGTTGGTGGGAAATGCCACCGTTGGAACCCCCGGGATCGCCGCGAACTGCGCGAGCGCCCCGCCGAGCTGCGCCACCAGTGTGCCCGGCGGCGGCCCCTCGAGCGGATGCAGGATCGCGCCCGCCTCGCGCGCCTCGAAGCGCTCGTAGGTGAAGTACACCTCGTCGGCGGCGTCCGGCTTCCACAGCGCCCCGACCCGCGCCTGCCAGCGGTGCTGGTTTTCGAGGTCGTCCTGGCCCGAGGAGACGCTCGATCCGAAGCCGTCGCGGTCGTTGCTCTGAAACGCGAATCGCAGCCCGAACGTATCGCCCACCGGCACGTTCACGATCGCGCGCCCCATGAACTCGCCGTAGTCGCCCACCGAGGTCGCGAGCTCCGCCTCTGGCCGATCGAGGTCCGGGCGGTGCGTGAATAGCAGGATCGAGCCGCCGGTGTTGTCGCGGCCGAAAAGAGTGCCCTGCGAGCCGCGCAGAACCTCCACCGAGTCGATGTCGAGCAGCGTCGCCATCGCGCCCTGTCCGCTCGCCACATACACGCCGTCGACGTACAGGCCGACCGCGGGATCGAACACGATCGCGTCGCGATTGACGGTCTGGCCGCGCATCGTGATATCGAGCGCCGAGACCGATTGCGGGGAGGCGTACATATGGGTGTTCGGCACGTCGCGCCCGACGTCATCGAGCAGCACGGCGTCGGCCTGCCGCAGCTCCTCGCCCGTGAGCACGCTGATCGCGACCGGCGTCTGTGCTGCGGGCTCGGCACGCCGGCGCGCGTAGACGATGACCTCCTGCAGCGGGCCGCCGGCATCTGCCGACGCCGACGCCTGCGGCGCCTCATCCGCGTGCAGCATGCCGGGCGCGCCGGCGACAGCCCCGAGCGCGAGCCACGTGGCGCGCGCGCAGGCCAGACTGCGCGCCGTGCCCCATTGAGACTCTCCACGTTGTCGCGGACACATGTGCGACGATCCTCGACTTCCCGATTTCAGGTACGACCGACTCGTTGACAGCAGCCGGGATCCAGGTCCTGCCGCGTTAAATGTAACAGAATGTCCCGTCCTATAATTGACGCCACCGGATCATCGAGGGTTTGACCCCCATGACTTCTGCAGCCACCCGACCGGGCGGACGAGCCGTTTGTGTCTACTGCGCCTCGAGCCGCACGTCGCATCCCGATTACCGGGGCGCCGCGCAACGCCTCGGCGAAGTGCTGGCCAGCGCCGGCATCGACATCGTCTACGGCGGCGGCGCGGTCGGCTCGATGGGCGCGCTCGCCGACGGTGCGCTCGCCAAAGGCGGCCGCGTCATCGGCATCTTGCCGCGATTCATGGCGGAGCTCGAGTGGGGGCATCGCGGGCTCACCGAGCTCGAGCTGGTCGAGGACCTGCGCGTGCGCAAGCACCTGATGCTGAGCCGCAGCGATGCAGCGATTGCGCTCCCCGGCGGCTCGGGGACGCTCGAGGAGCTGCTCGAGGCCATCACGCTGAAGCGGCTCGGGCTCTATCTGAATCCGATCGTATTGGTAAATACACGCGGATTCTTCACTCCACTGCTCGCACTGCTCGAGCGCGCGGTGCAGGAGCACTTCATGGACACGCGGCATCTTCAGATGTGGCAGGTCGTCGAGCGCCCCGAGGAGGTTCCCGAGGCGCTGGCCGGCGCGCCGGCGTGGTCGGCCGAGGCGCGCCGCTTCGCAGCGCTGTGAGATCCGTCGGAGATTAACGGACTTTAATCATCCGCCCACCGCCGGGGAAAGTCCCGGGGACTAAGGTGGCCGCGATGCTCGCCGGGCTCAATCCCATCGGCTCGATGACTCGCGGTCGCGTGCCGCGCGCCGCCGCGCGCCTGCACCGTGCGGGCGCCCTCGCCTGCATGACCGCCGCCCTGCTCGCCGCCTGCAGCCTGGGGCCCCGCTATCACAAGCCCGACGTTCCGCCGCCCGACCACTGGGTGACGGCGAGCGATCCGGCGGCTGCCCAGTGGCCGAGCACCGACTGGTGGCATGGCTTCAACAGTCCGGACCTCGATGCCCTGATCAGCGAGGCGCAGCGCGCCAACGACGACCTGCGGGCGGCAGTGGCGCGGGTGCAGCAAGCGGATGCACAGCGGCGCATCGCCGCCGCGCCGCTGTTTCCTGCCCTCGATGTCTCGGCTCAGGCCACGCGCGCGCGCGCCCCCGTACCGCCGAGCGGCGCCTATCTGACCGGCAACACCTACAATCCGCTGCTCACCGCGAGCTACCAGCTCGACTTCTTCGGCAAGAACCGCGCGCTGCTCGCGGCGGCGACCGCCACCGCCCACGCGAGCCGCTACGACCGCACCACCGTCGAGCTCACCGTGCTGGCGGGGGTCGCGACGACCTACTTTCAGGCGCTCGAGCTGCGCGACCGGCTGAGCGTCGCCAACTCGAACCTCGCCAACGCCTCGCAGGTGCTGCACGGTCTCGAGCTCGAGGAGCGCGCCGGCATCGCCACCGCGCTCGATGTGGCGCAGCAGCGCACCGTAGTCGCGACCGTGAACGCCTCTATCCCGCCGCTGCGCGAGCAGCTGCGCCAGAGCCTCGATGCGCTCGCCATCCTCATCGGCTCGACCCCCGAGGCGGTCGATGTGACAAGCGGCGGACTCGACACGGTCGGCCAGCCGGCGGTACGCCCGGGACTTCCCTCCGAACTCCTCGCCCGCCGCCCGGATGTCGCGGCCGCCGAAGCGCAGCTCATGGCCGCCAATGCCGACATCGCCGCGGCGCGCGCCGCGATATTTCCGAGCATCAACCTGACCGCCGACGGCGGTTATGAGAGCGCGGCGCTCGCGACGCTGCTCACGCCCGCGAGCCGCGTGTGGTCGCTCGGCGCAGGCCTCACGCAGCCGATCTTCCACGGCGGCGCGCTGCTCGGCGGCTACTCGCTCGCCAAGGCACAGTACCAGGAGCTGCTCGCCGACTATCATAAGGCGGTGATCTCGGCGCTCGCCAACGTCGAGGACGCGCTGGTTGCCGTGCAGCAGACCGCGGAGCAGGTGACGCGCCAGCAGCAGGCCACCGAGGAGGCGCGTCGTGCCTATCGCTTCGCCCAGGTTCAGATGCACGCCGGCACGATCAACGTGCTGACGCTTCTCAACACGGAGACTACCTTGTTCACCGCCGAAGATGCCCTGGCGCAGGACAAGTACGCGCACCTGCAGTCGCTCGTCTCGCTCTATCAGGCGCTCGGCGGGGGCTGGCAGCAGAAGGATGAGCCGTTGTGAACTCCGGCCGCATTTCGCTCGATTCCCCGCGGCACAAGGCAGCCGCGGGAGCGATTGCCGTGTGCGTGGTCGCCAGCCTCTGGTACTGGCTCGCGCACCGCTCGGGCGCTGCGCCCAAGACGCCGCCGGCCATCGCGGTCGATGTCGCGACCGCAACACGCGCCGATGTACCGGACAATCTCGAAGGTCTCGGCACCGTGCAGGCCTTCTACACCGTCACCGTGACGGCGCGCGTCGACGGCCAGATCGAGAAAGTGGCGTTCAAGGAGGGCCAGCGCGTAAAGAAGGGCGATCTGCTGGTGCAGATCGACCCGCGGCCGTACCAGGCGGCGCTCGGCATCGCGATCGCCACGCGCGACAAGGATCGGGCACAGCTCGAGAATGCGCGCCGCGACATGGAGCGCTACGAGCTGCTCGCGCCCGAGGACCTCGCCAGCAAGCAGACCGTCGATACGCAGAAGGCGCTCATCGCGCAGCTCATCGCGCAGGTGAAGGGTGATGAGGCGTCGATCGACAACGCGCGCACGCAGCTCGCCTACACCACCATCGTCTCGCCGATCGACGGCCGCACCGGCATCCGTCTGGTCGATCCGGGCAACATCGTGCACGCCGCCGACACCACCGGCATGGTGGTCGTCACCCAGCTCAACCCGATCGCCGTCATGCTGAGCCTGCCGGAGGAGGACTTCGAGGCGCTGAGTACGGCGCTCGCGCGCGGAGCGGTGAGCGCCACGGCGCTGTCGCGCGATGACCAGAACGTGCTCGATACCGGCAACGTCGAGCTGATAGATAACCAGATCGACCAGAGCACCGGCACCATCAAGGTGAAGGCCATCATGCCGAACCGCGACGACCGCCTCTGGCCGGGGCAATTCGTCAACGTGCGCGTGCTGACGCAGATGCGTCGCCAGGTCCTCACCGTACCCTCGAGCGCGCTCGAGCGCGGGCCGGATGGCCTCTTTACTTACCTCGTGAAGCCGGATTCCACCCTCGCGATGACGCCGGTGACCGCCAGCGAGCCGGTGGGCAACCTGGTGGTCATCGACAAGGGGCTCAAGGAGGGCGATCAGGTCGTGACCAGCAATCACTATCGGCTCCAGCCTGGTGCGCACATCCGTGCCAACCCGGCCGTGAACGCCGGTATGCCGGCGCACGCCCCGGGTGAAGCCCGCAGCACCGGCGGCGAGACCGCGGAGCCCGCGTCGTGAATATCTCCCGGCCCTTCATCGAGCGTCCGGTCGCGACCACTTTATTGATGGCCGGTCTCGCGCTCATTGGCATCGCCGCCTTTCCCTTCCTGCCTGTGGCACCGCTGCCGCAGGTGGACTTCCCGACCATCCTGGTGAGCGCGCAGTTGCCGGGGGCGAGCCCGGAGATCATGGCCACCTCCGTCGCACAGCCGCTCGAGACCCAGTTTGCGCAGATTCCCGGTGTCGCGCAGATGACCTCAACCAGCGTGCTCGGCGGTACGCAGATCACGCTGCAGTTCGAGCTCGACCGTAACATCGATGCGGCTGCGGGCGACGTCCAGGGCGCTATCAACGCGGCCGGTGGCCAGCTGCCGAAGAACCTGCCCTCGCCCCCCTCGTACCGCAAGTACAACCCGGCAGACTACTCAATCATCATCTACGCGGTGCACTCGGACGTACTGCCGATGACCGACGTCGACAACTACGCCGAGACGGTCATCGCCCAGCAGCTCTCGATGCTGCCGGGCATCGCGAACGTCGGCGTCGGCGGGCAGCAGAAGCCGGCGGTTCGCGTCCAGGTCGACCCGGTGAAGCTCGCCGCAGTGGGGCTGCAGCTCGAGGACGTCGCCAACCTCATCACCACCGCGACGGTCGATTCGCCGCAGGGCGCCATCACCGGCGTCCACCAGAACTACACCATCTACGATAACGACCAGCTGCTGAAAGCGGCGCCGTGGAACGAGGTGATCGTCGCCTACAAGAACGGCGCGCCGATCCGCATCCGCGACATCGGAGTGGCCATCGACGGTCCGGAGAACAGCCAGTCGGTTGCCTTCCAGAACGGCCGAACCGGGGTGCTGCTGTTCATCCACAAGCTGCCGGGCAGCAACGTGATTGACGACGTGCGGGAGGTCAAGGCAGCTCTGCCGCACATCATGACCTCAGTACCCCCGTCGCTGAAGCTCGAGCAGGTCATCGACCGCACCGTCACTATCCAGGCGTCGGTACGCGACGTGGAGCTGACGTTGCTGCTGGCGATCTGCCTGGTGGTGATGGTGATCTTCCTGTTCCTGAGGAACTTCTGGGCCACCGCGATTCCGGGTGTGACCGTGCCGCTCGCGCTGCTGGGCACCGCGGCGCTCATGTACGTCGTCGGCTACAGCCTCGACAATCTGTCACTGATGGGACTCACCATCGCGGTGGGTTTCGTGGTCGACGATGCCATCGTGATGCTCGAGAACATCTACCGCCACATCGAGGCGGGGATGTCGCCCCTGGATGCTGCCATCAAGGGCTCGGGCGAGATCGGCTTCACGATCCTCTCCATCAGTGTCTCGCTGGTAGCGGTGTTCATTCCGCTGTTGCTGATGAGCGGGCTCGTGGGCCGGCTGTTCCATGAGTTCGCCGTCACCGTGACCATGACCATCGCGGTCTCCGCGATCGTCGCGCTCACCCTCTCGCCCATGATGGGCGCACTGTTCCTGCGCGACGAGCGGCATGTGAGTCATGGGCGCGCGTATATGGCGCTCGAGCGCGGCTTCCAGTGGATGATCGAGCACTACACGCGCGGGCTGGACTTCGTACTGCGCCATCAGCGCGAAACGCTGATCACCTTTCTCGCCACGGTGGCCCTCGCCGTGCTGCTGTACGTCGTGATCCCCAAGGGCTTCTTTCCGCAGCAGGACACCGGCGTCCTCGCCGGGATTACCGATGCGCCGCAGGACGTGTCCTTCGATGAGATGGTCGACATCGAGCGTCGCCTCATGAAAGTCATCGGGGATGACCCGGCGGTCGCGGGTTGGGCCGCCTTCGTCGGTGGCAGCAACCCGCTCAACAACGGCTACGTATTTCTGGGGCTCAAGCCGCGCGATCAGCGCGATGTGACCGCGGACCAGGTCGTGACCCGGCTGCGCAAGAAAATTGCCAATACACCGGGCGGCACGGTGTTCCTGCAGGCCGCGCAAGACCTGAACGTCGGCGGCCGCCCCTCGCGCACGCAGTACCAGTACACGCTGCAGGACGCCAATATCGAGGAGCTGAACGAATGGGCACCGCGCCTGCTCGCACAGCTGAAGAAACTGCCGCAACTCGCCGACGTCGCCTCCGACCAGCAGTCCTCGAGCACCAAGCTGTCACTCGTCATCGACCGCAACCAGGCGGCGCGCTTTGGCATCCAGCCGGCGCTCATCGACAACACGCTCTACGATGCCTTCGGGCAGCGCCAGGTGACGCAGTACTTCACGCAGCTCGCCAGCTACCACGTGGTGCTCGAGGTGCTGCCGTCGCTCCTCGGGCAGCCCGGCACACTCAATAAGATCTATATCAAGTCGCCCACCACGGGGCAGCAGGTGCCGCTGTCCGCGTTCACGAAATTCGACACCGGTCATACCAGTTACCTGTCGATCAACCACCAGGGGCAGTTCCCCGCGGTGACGCTGTCTTTCAACCTGGCGCCCGGCGCGGCACTCGGCGATGCCGTGAGCGCGATCCAGACGGCCACAGCTTCCATTCACATGCCGGACTCGGTCTCCGGCACCTTCCAGGGCACCGCGCAGGCCTTCCAGTCGTCGCTGAAGACGCTGCCCCTTCTGATCCTGGCGGCGCTGCTGGTCGTGTACGTCATCCTCGGCGTGCTCTACGAGAGCTACATCCACCCGCTCACGATCCTGTCGACGCTGCCGTCGGCGGGCGTCGGCGCGCTGCTGATGCTGATGCTGTTCCACTTCGACCTGTCGATCGTCGGAACGATCGGCATCATCCTGCTGATCGGCATCGTCAAGAAGAACGGCATCATGATGGTGGACTTTGCCATCCACGCCGAGCGCAACGAGGGGCTCGAGCCCGAGGCGGCGATCCGCAAGGCGTGCCTGCTGCGCTTCCGGCCGATCATGATGACCACCATGGCGGCGATTCTCGGCGCCCTGCCGCTGATGCTCGGCCATGGCACTGGCTCGGAGCTGCGCCAGCCGCTCGGCTATACAATGGTCGGCGGGCTGGTGCTCTCCCAGATGCTGACGCTGTTCACGACGCCGGTTATCTACCTGTACCTCGACCGCCTGTCGGTGCGCTGGGCACGTAAGCACCCGCACAGTGCGCCTGGCCACGAGCCCGTGGCTGCGCCGGGCGGCGCCGCGGGTGCGCCATGAAGATCCTGGTGGTGGAGGACAATCAGCGCGTGGCGGACTTCATCACCAAGGGCCTGCGCGAGTCGGGCCACACGGTCGAGCACGCCGGCAACGGCCGCGATGGCCTGTTTCTCGCCGCCAGCGAGCCGCACGATGTCATCGTCATGGACCGCATGCTGCCGGGCAATATCGATGGCCTGGCGATCATCGAGGCGCTGCGCAAGGCCGGCAACCACACGCCGATCCTGATCCTCTCGGCGCTCGATGCGGTGGATGAGCGCATCAAAGGGCTGCGCAGCGGCGGCGATGACTACCTCACCAAGCCATTCGCCTTCGGCGAGCTGCTGGCGCGGCTCGATGTGCTCGGACGCCGCAGCGCCGGCACCGACAGCGAGCGCTCGCTGCAGGTCGGGGACCTGCGGATGGATCTGCTGTCGCGGCGTGTGACGCGCGGCACTCGCGCCATCACGCTGCAGCCGCGCGAGTTCAAGCTGCTCGAGTACCTCATGCGGCACGCCAACCAGGTGGTGACCCGCACCATGCTGCTGGAGGCGGTGTGGGAATATAACTTCGATCCGCAGACCAACGTGGTCGACGTGCACATCTCCAAGCTCCGCCAGAAGATCGAGCTCGATACCGAGCGCCCGCTGGTGCGCACGGTGCGCAACGCCGGCTATATGCTCTCCGATCATGACTAGCTGGGGCCGGTTGACGCACTCCTCCGCGCTCACCTGGGCGCTCGGCTACGTGCTGCTCGGGCTCGCGGCACTGGCCGCCTTCGCGGTGACGCTCTGGTACACCTGGAACGTCACCATCTTCGCCGCGCGCGAGGAGCTGCTGCTCGATGACGCGCAGCGGCTGGTCGCCGTGTATGCCCGCGAGGGGGTCGATGCGCTGACGGCACGGATCAACGAGCGCCTCGCCCTGCAGATCGCCGGCGAGCGCGCCCTGCTGCTCACCGACAGCCACTATCACCGGCTCGCCGGCAACCTCGAGGCCTGGCCGCCGGGCGCCCCGGCGCAGGAGAGCAACCACGCGGTGACCGTCAATCTCCCGGGACATCCTGCCGGCATGGGGCTGGTGCAACGCACGCTGCCGGGCGGCTATCACCTGCTGGTGGGGCGTGACCTGGCGCTGTTCCAGCCGCTCGAGCGGCGCTTCGCCTGGGGTCTCACAGCCGCCGTCACCTTCCTGTTCGTGGTCGGCCTGGCTGGCGCGCTGCTCATGCGGCGCCAGCTGCTCTCCCGTGTGCAGGGCATTCGCACCACAGCGTCCGCCATCATGGCGGGCGACCTGCGCCAGCGGCTGCCGGCCTCGGGCGCGGGGGATGAGCTCGACACGCTGTCGCAGACTATCAACGGCATGCTCGATCACATCGAGCGCCTCATCCATGGCATCAGCGACGTCTCCAACTCCATCGCCCACGACCTGCGCACGCCGCTCGCCGAGCTTCGCTCGCGCCTCGAGGTGCTGAGCCTGACTCGTCCGTCCCCGGCCGAGACTTTTTCCGAGGTCGAGGGCGCGGTGGCTGACGTCGATCGCGTGATGCGTATCTTCGCCGCCCTGCTGCGCCTCGCCGAGCTCGACACCGGTGCACGGCGCTCGGGCTTCGTGCAGGTGGACGCCTCGAAGGTAGCCGCCGAGGTGGTGGAGTTCTACGAGCCGGCCGCCGAACAGAAGGGCGTGGCGTTCTCGTTCGAGTCAGCGGGTGAAGCCGCCGTGGCGGGCGACCCGGTGCTGATCGCCCAGGCGCTCAGCAACCTCATAGATAACTCCCTCAAGTGCGTGCCCGAGCGCGGCGTGATCAGCGTGCGCGTCGGCAGACGCAGCGACGGCGCCGTGGAGATCGCGGTCACCGACAACGGCCCAGGCATTGCCGCCGCCGACAAGCCGAAAGTCACCGAGCGCTTCTTCCGCGGCGATGCGAGCCGCGGCACCCCCGGGGTGGGCCTCGGCCTTTCGATCGTCGACGCCGTCGCCAAGCTGCACGGCGGCGTACTCGAGCTGCTCGACAACCATCCGGGCCTCAGGGCCCGGATGGTGCTGCCGGTTACTGACGGTCGGTGGAGTCGATGAAGTCGTCGAGATCCTTCTTCATCTTGGCGATCGAGGCCGGATTCACGTACATCATGTGGCCCGCCGCGTAGTACTTGAGCGCGATGCGCGAGCTGGCCGAGGGCGGCACCCCGAGGTGCGACATCATGTACTCGGTGGCTGAGAACGGCGTCGCCAGGTCGTAGTAGCCGTTCAGCACCAGCACCTTGAGATTGACGTCCTGGATGAGCGCCTGGGCGAGATCCACGCCCGAGTTCACGATCGGCTGTTCACCGTTGTCGGTCTTGTGCGTGAATTTCCACTTCTCGCCGATGCCGAAGTTGGTGGTGAAGTAGGTCTTGCCCTGGCCGAACTTGAGCTCACCGTGGTAGTAGTCGAGGAACGCGGCGCTGAAGGCCGCGCCGATCGCGGCCGACTGCGGATCGTAGTCGACCTCCTTGGCGAGCGGATCCTGCGTCGGTCCGACGAAACGCCCGTCGAGACGGCCGATAGTCTCCCGCCGGCTCTTCAGGAGCTCGTGCGCGAACATGACCTCGGACACTCTCAGGTTCGCGTACTTGAGGTACTCGGCCGAGAGGCCCGTGTACTCATGCAGCTGCGCCGCCACCGCATCGCGCTCGGCCTCGCTCAGCGCATCGCCCTTCAGCAACGCCGCCGTGTACGGGCCCATGGCGTAGGCGCGCACCTCGGCAAGGAACGGCTCGAGCGCCGGCGGCTGCTGCGGCAGCATCTTCTGATACCAGGCGACCGCCGCGTAGCCCGGCAGGTACGCCGAGTACGGCCGGTCGTTGCCGGGCAGCTCGGCAAAGATCGCTTCGATGTCGGTCGCGACCGAGACCAGGATCAGGCCGTTGAAATACAGGGCGCGCCGCGCGCGCAGATAGTTGACGATCGCCGCGCCGCGCGTGGTGCCGTAGCTCTCCCCGAGCAGGTACTTAGGTGAGGTCCAGCGGTTGTTGTCGCTCACATACTGGGCGATGAAGCGGCTGATGGAATCGATGTCGGGGTCGACGCCGAAGAACTCATCGTCCTTGTGATTGCAGACCGCGTGCGACAGGCCGGTACCGACCGGATCGATCATTACCAGATCGCTCTTGTCGAGGAGCCCGAACTGGTTCTCGACGGTGCGATAGGGAGCGTTCGGGGTTGGCGTGGGATCGGAGACCACCACGCGCTTGGGTCCGAGCACTCCCATGTGCAGCCACAGTGACGAGGAGCCCGGCCCGCCGTTGAAGGCGAACGTGATGGGCCGCAGCTCGCCCGCCTTGCCGCCCTTGGCCGTATAGGCCACGTAGCCGATGCCGGCGATCGGCTTGTCCTCATCGTCGCGCACGATGAGGGTGCCGGCGGTCGCGGTGTAGTCGAGGGACTTGCCGCCAGCGGCGAAGTGATGCTCGGTGACCGAGCTCTCCGCAACCGGCAAGCGGCGCCACTCGTCCTTCAGATCACCCTTGACGTCGATGTGACACAGCCGCATCAGCGCGCCGGCATCACTCGGCGGCTCGCCGTGCGCCTCGGCAGCCTTCGCCCCATCCTGCGCGGCCGCCGCGCCCACCAGACCGATGAGCGCAACCACGCCCGTTACCCACGACCTGAGCATGAGATCCTCCCCGGCAGTTCGTATTCGTAACGCGCGCGCTTATACCACGCGCGGCATCGCCGCGGCGCGCTAGCATGCTGCGCCACCATGAGCGATGCCGTACATCCGCGCCCGATCCGCTCCTTCGTCACCCGTGCCGGGCGCATCACCCCGGCGCAGCAGCGGGCGCTCGCGACCCTGTGGCCGAAATACGGAATCGACACGGCCGAAGAGCGGCTCGATCTCGAGCGGCTGTTCGCGCGCGCCGCGCCCCGCACGCTCGAGATCGGTTTTGGCAATGGCGAGAACCTGGTCGCGCTCGCCGCCGCCCATCCGGACCGCGACTACCTGGGTATCGAGGTGCACCGCCCGGGCGTCGGCCGCCTGCTGCTCGCCCTCGAGGAGCGGCGCTTGGCCAATGTGCGCGTCATCTGCCGGGATGCCGTCGAGGTGCTCGAGCGGCACATAGCCCCGTCGAGCCTCGAGGAGATTCTGATCCTGTTCCCCGACCCCTGGCCCAAGAAGCGCCACCACAAGCGACGGCTCATCCAGCCGGCGTTCGTGGCGCTGCTCACCGGCGCGCTCGCCCCCGGCGGGGTACTGCGCTGTGCCACCGACTGGCAACCGTACGCGCTCGAGATGCTGGAGGTGGTCGGCGCGGCCGCGGGACTCACAAACCTCGCCGCGGACGGCGGCTTCGTACCTCGCCCGGCCGAGCGGCCGCCGACCCGTTTCGAGCGGCGGGGCGAGCGGCTGGGTCACGAGGTTTGGGACCTCGCCTTCCGGCGCAACCCCCATTGAGCCGCTGACGCTTCAGCTCGGTCCGAGCGCTGAGCGCAGTCCGTCGAGCACGAACTGCACCGCGAGCGCCCCGAGGATCACTCCGAGGATGCGGCTCGCGACGTTCGCGCCGGTCACGCCGATGACGCGCATGACCGGCTCGGCGACCATGAGCAGCGCCAGCACGATCGCAAGCACGAGCAATGCCGCAAGAATCAGCACGGCGAACAGCGCCGCCTGCCCGGGAAACTGGATGCGGCCGAACCACAGCAGGATGGTGGTGAGAGCGGCAGGGCCCGCGATGAAAGGAAAAGCGAGCGGAAAGACTGAGATGTCGGCGCGGCGGCGGTTCTCCGCCGCCTCGTCGCTCGAGGTGCGCGCGCCCGATTCGCGAGCGAACACCATCTCGAGCGCCAGCAGGAACAGCAGCAGGCCACCGAAGATGCGGAACGCCTCGAGACTGATGCCCATCAGTTGCAGAAACGCCGCACCACCGAGCGCAAACAGCAACAGCAGGATCGTCGAGATCGTCACCGCCTGCAGCGCCATGCGGCGCTTGAAGCTACTGCTCGCGCCGACGGTCAGCCCGGTGAACAGCGGGATCAGCGACACCGGGTCGACGACCACGAAGAACACTACGAAGAATTTGAGAGCCTGCTCGAACATTGATGCTGTGCGCCAAGCACGTCGTGCCAATCCAGTCTTGAAAGCGTCACGGCCGAGGCGCAACATGAATCGCGCCGCGCATCCCTGCGCAGAAGTGTTCGCCAGGCCCGCGGAGAGCGCGCAGCATAACAGCTGCCGCGCGACGGGCCTGGGGAGGTTGCGACCATGACAGCACCAAGTCCTGGCATCGGCGACTGGTATCGCCTCACCAGCGGCCAGCTGTTCGAGGTCGTGGCCGTCGATGACGACGACGGCACGATCGAGATTCAGTACTTCGACGGCACGGTCGGGGAGATGGACGTCGAGGACTGGCGGCTCCAGTGGGACGAGGGCGGCCTCGAGGCGGCCGAGGCACCCCCCGAGGACTGGAGCGGCTCGGTGGACGTCGAGGCCGCGGACGAGAATGCGCGCGGCGCGGAGAATCTCGGCGAGGATCGGGATCTGCGCCTCAGTCCGCTCGACGGTATCGACCTGTTCGAGTAAGGCTCAGCCCGCCGCCTCAGCCAGCGCCGCAATATCCACGCCGTCCGCGATCAGCACGAAGCCGCTGCGTACCTCGAGCGGCACGGGGGTCAGCGAGCATCCGGCGCACGGTCCCGCCACGCAATAGCCGGTCAGCTTCTCGAACAGCGCACCGTGCGATGAGCACAGGATGAGCGCGCCGTCGGGCGTGAAGAACCGGTCCGGCAGCAGGTTGAGCGGGTGGCCGGCATGCGGGCAGCGATTGACGTAGCCGCGCAGCTGCGCCCCGGTGCGCAGCACGAAGCCCCTGAGAGGCCAGTCGCCGCCGCCGATGGTGAAAGAGCGCACGCCGTGGCTGCCAAGCTCGGTCTCGCGGCACACCACCCTCTCGACGTCGAGCGCGATACTCCCGGGGGGCCCGGGTGCGCTCACGAGAGCTCGCGCGCACGCAGCTCATCGAGTGCCGCGATCTTCGCGCGCGTCAGCCACACCATCGCGAGTCCCGGCAGCGCGATGGCGAAGCTCGTTACGTAGTAGAGGTACCAGCCGCCGTGATCGGCCACCCAGCCCGCCGGGTACCCGAGGCTGTAGCGTGGCAGCAGCGCGATCGCCGACAGCAGCGCGTACTGGAAGGCGCTATAGCGGCGGTCGCACAGCGCCATGATGAGCGCCACCAGCGCGATGTTGCCGAGCGCAGCGGCCACGTGCTCGACGAACACCGCCACGCACATGATCGCGTAGCTCTTGCCGACCGCTGCGAGCACGCAATACAGCAGATTGCTGAGCGCCTGCAGCGCGCCGAAGCCCAGCATCGAGCGCAGCAGTCCGAGGCGCACCATGAGCAGGCCGCCGAGCACCGAGCCCACCAGCGAGCCCGCAGTGAACAGCGGCTTGATGATGATGCCGAGATCGGTCTTGGAGAACCCGACGTCCATCATGAAGGGAGTGAACAGCTTGTTGGCGAAGGCATCCCCGATCTTGAACAGCAGCACCACGGCGATGAAGGTCAGCGCGCTCGGCGTGCCGAGCAGCTCCTTGAGCGGCGCCGTCACCGACTCGCGCAGCGAACGCGGCTGGTAGCGATTGTCGGTGCTCGGTGCGCGCACCGTCGCGACGCAGAACAACAACATGGCGCCGGCGACCACCAGGAAGGCGGCCCGCCAGCCGAAGTGATCGGCGATGACAAGAGCAACCGCGAGCGCGCCGTAGGATGCGGTGCGGTAGCCGAGATTGGTGGCGGCGGCGGCCAGCCCGCGTTCGCCCGGCAGCGAGATATCGGTGCGATAGGCGTCGACCGAGATGTCCTGCGTCGCCGAGAAAAACACGATCGCGAGCGCGCAGACGCTCACGCCGGTGAGCGAGATGGCCGGGCTCTGCAGGGCGAGGAGCGCGAGACCGGCGGCGATAGCGAGCTGCATCGCGAGTATCCACCCGCGGCGTCTGCCGAGCAGCGGCAAGGGGAAGCGGTCCACGAGCGGCGCCCAAAAGGGCTTAAGCAGGTAGGGCAACGCCACGTAGGAGACCAGTCCGATGGTGGTATTGGTGGTGCCGACGTCCTTGAGCCAGGCCTGCAGCGCGCTCTCGGTGAGCTGGTTGGGGAAGCCGGATGCCCCTGCCAGGAGCAGGATGGCGAGCATCTTCGGGCTCGCGAGCGCCGCGCGCAGCGTCGGCCGCTCGCCCGCAAGTGCGGCACTCAAAGAACGTAGTCCATGACGAGGGGGGCGTGGTCGGAGAAGCGCCTCTCCTTGTATATGGAGGCACGCCGCGCGCGCCCCGCCAGGGGGGAGCTCACGACCTGGTAGTCGATACGCCAGCCGACGTTGTTGACGCGCGCCTGGCCGCGGTTCGACCACCAGGTATAAAGGTCCGGTCCCGGGCACACCTCGCGGAAGGCATCTACGTAGCCGGCGGGCCCGAACAGACGATCCATCCAGGCACGTTCCTCGGGAAGGAAGCCGGAGTTCTTCTGGTTCGACCGCCAGTTCCTGAGGTCAATGGCGCGATGCGCGATATTCCAGTCGCCGCTCAGGATGCAGCGCCGCCGGCCGCGGCGCAGGCGCGCCAGGTGCGGCGTGAAGGCCTCCAGGAAGCGGTACTTCGAGGCCTGGCGCTCCGGTCCCGCCGAGCCCGAGGGCAGGTAGAGCGACACCACCGACAGGTCGCCGACGCGTGCCTCGAGATAGCGCCCCTCCCGATCGAACTCGGCCTCCCCGAAGCCGTGAATTACCTTGTCCAGGCGGTGGCGCGTGTAGAGCGCCACCCCGGCATACCCCTTGCGGTCGGCCTCGCAGAAGTAGCCCTGGTAGCCGGGCAGCCGCGTGTCGTGCCCGTCGAGCTGCACCTGCTGGCAACGGGTCTCCTGCAGACAGATGAAATCCGCCTGCTGGCGGCGCAACCAGCGGTACAGGCCCTTGGCCGCCGCCGAGCGCAACCCGCAGACGTTGACGGTGATGACTCGCATCGGGCAATGATATGACATGCAGGAACATGCGCTGAGGTTCATCGAGCTGGCGCTCAGCCGCGAAGCGCTGCGCTTCGGTGAGTTCCGCCTCAAGTCGGGACGCGACAGCCCCTACTTCTTCAACGCCGGGCTGTTCAGCGACGGTGAGTCCGCAGCCATGCTCGGGCGCTGTTACGCGGCGGCCATCATGCGCTCCGGACTCGGCTTCGACATGTTGTTCGGCCCGGCCTACAAAGGCATTCCGCTCGTCACCGCCACCGCGGTCGCCCTCGCCGAGCAGCACGGGCGCAGCGTTCCCTATGCCTACAACCGCAAGGAAGCCAAGGGGCATGGCGAGGGAGGTGTGGTGGTGGGCGCCCAGCTCCACGGGCGCGTGCTGATCGTCGATGACGTGATCACTGCAGGCACCGCGGTGCGCGAGTCGCTCGACCTCATCCGTGCCGGTGGCGCCGAGCCGGTCGGTGTTGCGCTGGCGCTCGATCGCCAGGAGCGCGGCCGGGGGACGTTGAGCGCCGTGCAGGAGCTCGAGCGTGATCAGAGTCTCAAATGTGTGAGCATCGTCACACTCTCCGATCTGATCGAAGCGCTGTCGCGTCCCGTGAGCGGGCCGCAGCGTATTTCTGCGGAACAGCTCGCAGCGCTCAAGGCCTATCGGGCGCGTTACGGCGCCACGTAGCTCTTGCCAGCGGCCGGGGGCGGCCGGAAACTAGCCAGATGAGAACCGCTGCGCTGCACCTGCTGGTGCCAGCACTGCTGGCGGCCCTGGCCGCCGGCGGCGCTCAGGCTCAATCCCCGCACAACTCCAGCAGCCCCAAGATCACCACGTACCGCTGGGTCGACGATCAGGGTGTGGTGCACTACGGCGACCAAGTCCCGCCGCAATACGCCGGCAAGGACCACGAGGTGCTGAACGGCGAGGGCGTTCCGGTGCAGCACGTCGACGGACAAAAGAGCCCCGACCAGCTGGCGGTCGAGGCGCGCGACCGCGCCGCGCTCATCAAGGAGAAGCAGCACGACGCGTTCCTCGTCACGACCTACACGTCGGTGAAGGACATCGAGGCGCTGCGCGACTCGCGCCTCGAGCAGCTCGAGGGGCAGCGGACCGCGGCAATGCAGTACATCGAGAGCCTCAAGTCCAGGCTCGTGGCCCTGCAGACGCGCGCCCTCAACTACCTGCCTTACAGCACGAATGCCAACGCGCGCCGCATGCCCGATGACCTGGCCGAGGACCTGGTGCGCGCAGTGAGCGAGATGCACACGCAAAGCAGCGCGCTCGCCAGCCAGAGCGACCAGGAGGCCAAGCTGCGTGCGCAGTTCCAGACCGACATCGAGCGCTATCGCGAGCTGCACACGCTGCACTCGAACGACTGACGCGCAGCGTCAGCCGCTTCCAGAGTGTCCGAAGCCACCCGCGCCGCGCGCGGATGCGGCGAATTCCGCCACCACTTCGAGCTCCACCTGCACCACTGGCACGATTACAAGCTGCGCGATGCGCTCGCCGGGGCTGATCGTGTAGGGCTCCACGCCGCGGTTCCAGCACGACACCATCAACTGCCCCTGGTAGTCGGAGTCGATGAGTCCGACGAGATTGCCGAGCACGATGCCGTGGCGGTGGCCGAGTCCCGAGCGCGGCAGAACGACGGCGGCGAGCGAGCGGTCCTCGACGTGAAGCGCGAGCCCGGTCGGAATGAGCTCCGCGCGCCCCGGCTCCAACGTCAGGGGTGCCGCGAGCAGCGCCCGCAGGTCGAGACCGGCCGAGCCGGCGGTGGCGTAAGCCGGCAGTGGAAACTCCGTTCCGAGACGCGCATCCAGTATGCGCACCTTGAGCGCACGTCGTTCTGCGGCGCTCATGCGTAGCTCAACCGAGCGCGGTGCCGCGCTTGCCGCGCTCGGAGCGGGCGATGAGCTCGCGGGCGATGAGCGTCACGAGACCGCGGGCGAGTGCGAGCTTGCCGGCCCTGCCGAGCTCGTAGCGCGCGCCGCGCGCGAGCACGATGAGCTGGTTGTCCTCGCTGTCGAAGGCCTTGTCGTTCCCCACCTCGTTGGCGGCGATCATGTCGAGGTTCTTCTTCAGCAGCTTGGCGCGCGCATTCTGCTCCACCGACTCGGTCTCGGCGGCGAACCCGACGACGAACGGCCGCTCGGGACGCGCCGCGACCGTGGCGAGGATGTCCGGGGTGCGCTCCATCGAGAGATCGAGCGTGTCGCTGGTCTTCTTGATCTTCTGCTGCGCGGTGCGTACCGGGCGATAGTCGGCGACCGCGGCGGTGGAAATGAAGATGTCGGTGCCGCCGAGCTCGGCGAGCACGGCCGCCAGCATGTCGGCGGCGCTCTCGACGTCGAGGCGCCGCACCCCCGGTGGCGTCGGGAGCGTCACCGGGCCGGCGACCAGCACGACCTCGGCGCCCGCTGCGCGCGCCGCCTGCGCCACGGCGAATCCCATCTTGCCCGAGCTGCGGTTGCTCACGAAGCGCACCGGATCGAGCCGCTCGCGGGTGGGGCCGGCGGTAATCAGTACGCGCCGCCCGGCGAGCTCGCCACCGGCGCCAAGCAGCGCCGTAATCTGCTCGGCGAGCTCGAGGGGTTCGAGCATGCGCCCCTCGCCGACCTCGCCACACGCCTGGTCACCGGCCGCCGGGCCCAGGATCCGTACGCCGCGCGCGGCGAGTTGCGCCACGTTGGCGCGCGTCGCGGCGTTTGCCCACATGACATGGTTCATGGCAGGCGCCACCGCGATCGGTGCCTCGGTGGCGAGGCACAGCGTCGAGAGCAGATCGTCGGCGAGCCCGGCAGCGAGCCGCGCGAGAAAATCGGCGCTCGCGGGCGCGATCAATACCGCATCGGTCCAGCGGGCCAGCTCGATGTGCCCCATGGCCGCTTCCGCCGCCGCATCCCACAGGTCGGTGCGCACGGTACGTCCGGACACGGCCTGAAAGGTGGTCGCGGTCACGAACTCGCGCGCCGCGGCGGTCATGACCACCTGCACCTCGGCACCGCGCTCGCGCAGCCGCCGCACCAGATCCGGGCTCTTGTAGGCGGCGATGCCGCCGGTGACGCCAAGAAGGATGTGCTTGCCTTGCATACAGCTCGCCTCGTAGCGCAATTATCTCACCGTGGCGAGCAAACGGTGAAATGCGCAGCACACTCCGCTGCCCCGCCCGGGGTCAGGCGGGCCTAAGCTTAGACCGAAAGGTGATGGAGCGCGGCAGCGGCCGCGGCAGGCGGGGAATTCGCTCAGTACGCGTTGCGATGGCGGAAGAATGTCACCGCGGTCATCGCAATGATCTTCAGATCCAGCGCGAACGACCAGTTCCTCAGGTACTCCATGTCGTACTCGACGCGACGCCGCATCTCGTCGACTGTCGAGGTCTGGCCGCGCAGGCCGTTGACCTGGGCCCAGCCGGTGATGCCGGGTCGCACCTTGTGCCGGATCATGTAGCCGTCGATGCGCTTGCGGAACTCCTCGTTGTGGGCCACCGCGTGCGGCCGGGGGCCGACGAAGCTCATCGTGCCGTCGAGCACGTTGAAAATCTGCGGCAGCTCATCGAGCGAGGTGCGACGCAGGAAGGCGCCGATGCGGGTGATGCGATGATCGAAGCGTGTTGCCTGCACCACGACCGGGCCGTCCTCGCATACGTTCATGGTGCGGAACTTGTAGACCAGGATCTCCTGGCCGTTGAGCCCGTAGCGCCGCTGCTTGAACAAGGCGGGTCCGGGTGAGGTCCGCCGGATCATTACGCCTATGGCGAGCAGCGCCGGCCACAACACCAGCAGCAGGCCCGTCGCGAACAACACATCGAACACGCGCTTGCGCACGCCGTTCATGCCCTCGAGCGGCGAGTCGCAGATCGAGATGACCGGCATGCCGTTGATCTCGACGCAGCGGGGCTGCACGAGATCGAAGGCAAACAGGTTCGGCACGAAGTACACCGTGGCCGTCGTGTCGCGCAGCTCATTGAGCAGCGCCTCGATGCGTGGCGCGCGCGACAGTGGCAGCGCGATGTAGACCTGCGTAACCGACTCGCGGCGCACGATCTCGGCGAGATCCTGCGGCGAGCAGTTGGCCGTGACCCCGCTCTGACAACCGTGCGGCAGCCGCCAGGCGCCGCGGAAGTCGAAGAAGCCGACGAACTTGCCGCGCGCCTGGTTCTGTGCAATGCGGCGTTCGAGCTCGAGACCGGCCTCGTTGGCGCCGATGATGATGTAGCGCTGCGCGATCGAGCGATCACGGGCGAACGCTCGCACGACCGGTGCGCCGAGCGCATGCACCAGCAGCAGCACGAACGGCGTACCGATGACCCAGCGTGCCAGCACATCCTGGGGCAGCGCCGCGCGCAGATTGAATGCTGCCTTCACGAACACCAGCACCGCAGCCACGCAGCACCATTGCACGAGAGTCAGCGGCAGTGCCTTGCGCAGGCGCTCGGCAGCGGGCGCCCGGCTGCGTAGGTCGAGCGGGGTCAGCATGCGCGTCGAGATGAGCAGCACGCCCAACGCCAGCGCCGAGAACTGCAGCGACAGCGATTCGCCACCCAACAGCGCGCATACCGCGAGCCACAACACGATTGCGCCCGGCAGCGCGCCGCGACTGATGAGAGTCAGCGAGGCGGGCTCGAAACTGCCGATGCGCACCGCCTTGCTGTGCAACGAGGCACTGCCGGCTGAAGTCGTTGCCAGCGGCGGCGGTAAATCGATCGGCACCTCGAGGCGTCCGGGCGAGCTCTGGTAGCTCACAGGGACTTCATTCATCGCGTCTTCCCCTTAATCAGCCCCATGAACGCGGCGTTGCGCGGTTCGCGCGCGTTATGTCAATGGCAGTGATCCATCACGCTGCGGATATGTATATGGCGCTGTTTTCCGCAGCCAAGACTCTACCCCGATTGCGGCCGCACGGGGAGTCTCAACGTGGAGACAACAGAGTGTTACCGCCGGCTGTTCCCGCGTTTAGCGCATCGGTGTGGTGCGAAGGAACGCGCCCGCGCACCAGGGCGATGCGTCTTGCTTAAGGTTTTCTTAAGGTCGGGCGCGCAATGCGCCGATGGTAGCGGGCAGCACGAGCACGTCGCCCGGATACACGACGGCGGACGCCGGCAGCTGCGGGTTGTCAGCGAGGACCGCGTGCAGCATCGTCTTATCGCAGTAGCCGTAAGTCCTCAGGCAGGCCTTGTAAACCGAATCGCCCCTGCTAACGAGCCAATGACGACGTTGAGTGGTGGCTACAGTCCGCGCGGCACCCGCGGACGAGGTCGCTCCGGCGGCATCATGGCCCGCCGCGTGCGCAGCCACTGCGGTCCTCGTGTCAGCCGGCGCTGACACTCTGCCGGCAGAGGCTGACGCCATGTTGGGTGAACCGCCGTCAGCTGGCGCCGGCACTGCGTCCGCCGAAGCCGACGCCATGTTGGGTGCGGTGCTGTCATCTGGCGGTGGGGCGGCTGATGGCGACGGTGTGGGTGTTGGGCCCGAAGCGTTGTTGATCGCTGTGGCTACGGCGTTGGCAGCCGCTGCGACCGGCGCGACAATGCGCAGCTCGTGTCGCTGGACGAGCGTGGCCAAGCGCGCCAGGCTGGTGCCCGGCAGGCCCGGGAGCCATGCGCCCGCCAGCAGTACGCCGCAGCACAGCAGCACCAGCGCAGCGATGATCGCCGGCACGCGCCACAGAGGTGCGCGGTAGCCCAGCGAGCTGCACACCTCGCGCGCGATGCGCAGGTTGATGCGCTGCGCCGCGTGGCCGTAGCCGTTGATGAGAGCATTGTCGCAGCAGATGTTGATCGTGCGCGGGATGCCGCGCGCAGCCGACGCCAGGTACCAGAGTGCCGGCCGCGTGAACAGATTCCGAGCCGACCTGCGTCCTGCCCTAAGCGCTCGATGCCGGATGTATCGGCGGCTCTCGCGGAAAGTGAGCGGCCGGATACGCGCGCGCACGGCGATTCGTTGCCGCAGCTGTCGCAGGCTGTGCTTCCTCAGCTTGGCATCCAGCTCGGGCTGGCCGACCAGGAGGATCTGCAGCAGCTTGGTGTGGGTGGTCTCGAGGTTGGAGAGAATCCGCAGGCTCTCCAGCGTCTGGTCCGGCATGTTCTGCGCTTCGTCGACGGCCAGGATCACCTCGGTACCCGCCTGGTGCGTCTCCAGCAGCGCGCGCAGCAGCGCGCGCAGCGTGTCGGACGACTTTACAGAGGCCGCCAGCTCGGGATCGAGTTCCTCGAGCAAAGTGTTGTAGAGCTCGACGGTGGTGAGGTCGGGGTTGTAGAGATAGATCAGCCGCGTCCTGGACGAATCGAGGTTATCCAGGCAGCTGCGCAGTACGGTGGTCTTGCCGACACCGACCTGGCCGGTGACGACCACAAAGCCCTTGCCTGCCTTGATCCCGTATTCGATCGCACCGAGCGCCGCCTGATGCGTTGCGGTAGGGAACAGCAGCGAGGCGTCCGGGGTAACGTGAAAGGGCGCGGTACGGAAGCCGTAGAACTCGCCGTAGTAAATCTCGCTCATAGCACGCACCTGCCTGCATCACCGACGCACCGACATGACTTAACGCGACGCAAGGTGCGCAGAGACCTGCGCGTCGCCGCCACTTCGGCGTCTGCAAACAGCGTCAGCATCGCGGCACAAAGCCCCGGGGGCGCTGTGCTATTCTGGCCCAGCCGATGACCAAGATCTACGAAGCATTGCGCCGCCACGAACGGCAGGCGATGGCGGGACAAGCGCTCCTGCGGGGATCAGATCCCGCCGGTGATGCGGAAGCGGCCGATCGACTGCATGGCGATGACGATTCACGGCTCGCGGACCAACCGCACGGGTTGGAGGAGTCGCAATCCCCCGGTGAGTCGCCGGCTGCGAGCAACTTCCTCGTCGCGCAGCTCGAGATGCAGGCGCTGCATCGCTCCGTCGCGCCGCTGATCGCGGAGCAGCAGGCGGTGAGAATGATCATGTTCTCATCGGCACACAGCGGTGAGGGGAAGACCACCATCTGCGGCAGCTATGCCGCGACGCTCGCGCAGAATTTCGGCAAGTCGGTGCTGGTACTCGATGCGGATCGCGGGCACACGTTGACCCGACAGTGGGGTTCGCATCGGGACGCGATCGTCTCAACGCTCGACAAAGCCTCCGACGTCGCTGACACCCAGACTGGCCGCCGCGTCGGTGTACAGGGAGTCATCTCGGTCGTTCCGATCGACTCGAGCAGCGCCGACAGCCAGGAGCTCGCCCTCATTGGCACCATCAAGGAACGGCTCGCCGGCGCCTTCGACTACATATTGATCGACGGCCGCGCTGTCGGGGATCTTTCCAGCAGCATCGCCATCGGCTCGATGGCTGATGGAGTGGTTCTGGTAGTCGAGGCGGAGCGCACGCGCTGGCCGGTTGCGCTGCACGCGAAACGGGAATTAGAGGCGAGCGGCGCCCGCGTGCTGGGCGTGTTCCTCAACCGGCGGCGTTACCACATCCCCGCACAAGTCTACCGGCGCATCTGAACCGCCCCGCTGGGCTCTGCGCCAGCGTAAATCCTCAGCTCACTGCCTCATCTGCGGCGTCGCCTGCAGACGCCTGCGCAGCGTGTCCGCGAGACGCAGCGCAAGCGTTACCAGGGTGAAGGTCGGGTTGGCGTAACCACCGGTGGCGAACACCGAGCTGCCGGCGACATACAGATTCTCCACCGAATGAACGCGGCAATCCGCATCCACCACGCCGTGGCGGGGGTCAGCCGACATGCGGGTCGTCCCCATGTGGTGCGGACCGCCGTTGATATGGCGCTGCCAGTCGTCCGGCGGGCCAACGACTTGTCCCAGTCCGCGAGCGCGCACATCGCGGTCCAGCACTGCGAGCCAGCCAGTGATGCCGGCGATATCGATCGGATTCACGCGCCATTCCAGCCGGCTCCGGGGTAGATCCAACGCGTCGCGGCGCTCGGAGAGGGTAACGCGGTTGGCGGGATCGGGTGCCTGCTCGGCACGAAAGTACAGCGAGTAGATACGATCCGAGCTGCTCGCACCGAGCGCCTGCGAACGGGCCACGCGCGACATGTTCCAGGTGCGTGCCTGCGAGCGCAGCATCTGCATGCGTTGGGCCAATATCTTCAGCCCGTTGGCCACGGGTTTGAGGCTCCCCTGTCGCAGGGTCCGATACCAACGCACCGCGGGGAAAGTAATTGCCGGCGGCCAACCCACGAACGGTGTTCCCATGGCGTGACTTGGGTTCTCGACCGCGATCGACGTCGCGAGCAGGCGGTGGCGGTCGAGGGCGGCGACCGTGGGGGTGATGACACCGCGCAGCCGCACGTCTTCCAGGATTGTTTTGGCGCAGAAATCGTTATTGCCGGCGCGCTCCGACATCAGCAGGTGGCCCGCAACCACGTGCAGATGTTCCATGAAGCAGCGCCCGACCATGTCGGACTCGTTGCCAAGACCCGCCGGGCGATCGGCGCCTGAAGCCAGCAGCAGCCGCGCGTTTTCGATCGCACCGGCGGCCAGCACCACCACCGTCGGGCGCACCATAAAGTGACGGCCCGTCAGTGTGGCAACCTGCAGCTCACTGACCCGCGATGAACCCGCAGCCAGTCGAATCTGCGTGAGGTTGGCATGCAGCATGGTAGTGATGTTCGCAGCGCCGAACAGGCGTGCACCGTAGCGCTGTCCGAAATCCGTCTCCGGGCTGTGTTGAAACACGACGTGCTCGAAGTGGCTCGCCTCAAGCGGCAGCGGATCGGCCAGTCGGTGGCGCCAGGCGTCCAGATCGAAGCGCGCGTTCGGCAGCTCGAAGAGTCTTGCAGCATCGGCCTCGTAAGGCTCTAGCGCCTGTGCCGTGATCGGCCAGCCGCTGTACGGCAGCCAGCCGCGCTCGGTGAAGTCGACCGCTTCGAGCGGCCTGCACCAACCACCCCAGCGGGTAGTACCGCCGCCGAACAGCCGCCAGCGGCAGGCGTCGAGGCGGTAATATCCGTGGCCGCGAATCTCGCCGCAATAAAGCCCTTGGCTCGGCACGTCCACGTTACGACCGCCACTCTCGAGCAGCACGACGGATAGTCCGGAGCCGCGCAGTCGATCGGCGATCGCGATTCCGGCAGGCCCGGCGCCGACCACGCACAGATCGCACGCGAACTCCTTACCGGTTGAAACCTCGCGCGCATCGATCAACACGCCGCGGCCTCCAACTTCCCCCTCGAATAGTTTCGCCGATCTGCTCGACAAGTCACCCCGAGTTTACTCTGACTCGGGAAACAAGCTGATTATGTAAGTCGAACCCCCACGACCCCGGTCGCAACGCCAGTCTGCAGGCTGGTGGTCGATACCCCGAGGGTGCCTTATGATCGGCGCGTCTGGCAGGAAGCTCTGGCGCCGAGCGTCGGCATCTGTGAGCGAATGGAGCCCAGGCTCGAAATGGCCCCACAAGTCTCGGTTCTCATCCCGCATTACAACGATCTCGCCAATCTGGAGCTCTGCATTGTCGCGCTCATGGCCCAGACCCTGACGCGCGATTCGTACGAAATCATCGTCGCCGATAACAACTCGACCGTCGGCATCGACGCCGTGCGGGCGGCGGTCGGCGCACGCGCCCTGGTGGTGCCGGCACCGGACCAGGGCGCGGGGCCGGCACGTAACGCGGCAGCGAGCGTCGCGCAGGCACAAGCCTTCGCTTTCATCGATTCGGACTGCGTTCCCGCGCGGGATTGGCTGGAGCGCGGTCTTGCCGCCCTGACGCATGCGCAGATCGTAGGCGGGGCGGTCGCTGCCACGGCGCGCGATGCTGCGAACCCGACACCGTCGGAAGCCTTCGAGCTGGTGTTCGCTTTCCAGATGAAGCGCTATGTCGAGCGCAAGGGTTTCAGCGGCAGCGGCAACCTGTTTGTGCGCCGCTCTGCCTTCGAGGCGGTCGGCGGCTTCCGCAAGGGCATCAACGAGGACGAGGAGTGGGGCCGGCGCGCCATAACGCGCGGCCATCGCACTGTCTACGACGCCTCGGTCTGCGCCACTCATCCGGCGCGCCACGATTGGCCGGAGCTGCGTCGCAAGTGGGCACGCGTGACGCTCGAGCGCTACATCCTGACGCGCGAGCGTCCTCATGGCCTGCTCATCTGGATCGGCAGCAGCTGGCTCATTCTGCTGTCGCCACTCGTGCATTTCGCCAAGGTGCTGCGGTCGCCGCGTTTGCACTCGCTGCGCGCGCGTTGCGGCGCGATTATCATCCTGTTTCGTGTTCGCGCTTATCGCTTCACGCAGGCGTACCGCGTGCTGCTCAGCGAGCTTGGCGCGCAGCGGCGCAAGAGTTCCGTTACCCGGGCGTAGTACGCTTGGCTTCCCGCTGCCAATGAGGTGGATCGTTTGCTAGTCACGCAGCAAGGCGTATTCGACGTGCCACCGAGGGCTGCGATCAGCAGCAGGCAGGGTGTGTGGCTGCGGGTGGTGCTGGTCGCGCTGTGCGCTTTGCTGGTGTTCATCACCGAGTCCACCTTCCGGACGCGGAAGATCAGCGCCAGCGCTCCGACCCTTGACGCCCAGGTGCTAGCGCAGCTGACTGTCTGGGGCCTTGCCGGATTACTGGGCTTTCTGTCCGGTGGACTCGCTCCCCGCAACATCAAGGGGCCAACCGCAGTCTGCGCCCTGTTCATCTTCGTCATGCTGCTGTCGGCCGGCTATTCCCCGGAAATGCGTCTGACCGCCGTGTCGGCCGTCGGTTACGGCGCGTTCTTTGCTTTTGCACTCGCACTGCGGCGTCATTGCAGCGACCGCGAAATCCTCACCGGTCTCGGAATCGGCCTGTCACTGGTCGTCCTCAGCGCACCGATTCTTTTCTTCGCCCACGCCGAGCCCGCCAAGGCGTTGCAGGAGAACGCGACCGCGCAGCAGCGCATCCACGGGCTGGCTGAACATGCTGCTGCACTGGGAGCGCTGGCAGCAGCCCTCGTAATCGTATCGGTCTCGCTCCTGCGGATGGACGGCCTGAGCCGCTGGGGCGCGCGCATGTGGAAGTTCGTCGCCTTCGGTGCCGTGGTCGTTCTCGGCCTCGCCTTCGCCAAGACGGCGATCATCGCGCTGTGCGTCAGCGGTCTGCTGATGGTGTGGCGGCGTAGGCCCCTGCTCAGAGCGCTGTCGCCCATCTGGGCCGTGGGCATCGCCGCATTCGTTGCCATCGTAGCGGCCGTCGGCATCGACAATCTGCTGCCCAGATCGATAGTGCACTTCCTCAGTCGTGGCCACGGCTCGTCCAACGATGTCGGAACCTTGACCGGGCGAACCAGGATCTGGGAGCTCGTCATCAGCAAGATCGAGCGGTCACCGCTGTTCGGCTACGGCTGGAATACGGGCCGCATAGAGATCTACGACAAGGCCTCCAGGTTCCCGCAGATTCATTCGCATAACATGTATCTGCAGTGTCTGCTGTACTTAGGGATTGTCGGGTTCGTGCTGTTTGCCGTCATGATCGTGTACGTGCTCGCCGCCTTTGCGCGCCGGCCGCTGCTGTGGCGGGACTGGATTGCCATATACCTGCTGATCCTGGGGCTAGCGGAGCAGAGCTCTCTGACTAATATGCCCACCGCCTATACGCTTCTGTGGCTTCTGGTGATCGCTTCGCTGCGTCCCACCGATTCCCCTTCCAAGCCAACCGAGCAGCGGACGCCGGTTTCCGCATCCGGCCCCGCGCGCTGAGCGATCCTGTGTCAGGTTGGCACGGTGTCGGCAGAGAGAGAGCTGCTGCCACTCCCCTTGGGCGAGCGACGCGCTGACACCTCAATGAGACGGAAGCCCGAGACTTCGCTACGCATTTCGCTGCGCGGGCTGATCCCCCGTGACCTCGCCAGCGCGCGGCTGTATCTGCTGCTGGATCAGATCGTTTTCTCACTGGCCAGTTTCATACTGACCATCGCTCTGGCCCGCATGTATTCCGCGAGCGAGTTCGGCAGCTACGGTATCGGGCTGGCGATCGCGCTGATGGTGCAGTCCATCCAGCGGAATTTCTATATCGTCCCCCTGTCTCTCATGAGCCGGCGCGTAGCCACGCGCTGTGCCGGCGCCCTGGTTGCTGAGCACTTGACCGTGACCGGTGCGTCGGTGGCGCTCGCGGCGCTGGTTACGGCACTAGTGGCGGCAATGGGCCCGGGGGGCGCCAGTCTCGACATCTCACTGGCGACGCTGGTGTGCATCACTCTCTACTTCCAGTCCGATTTCGATCGCGCGATACAGGTGAAACGGGGCTCGTACCGGGGCGCGCTCGGGCTCTCGCTCGTCTATCTCGCGACCGTGATCGCGGTGTCGGCGTTCGCCAAGTTCCATCATGTCAGCTTCGCAACCTTCATGGTCACGCTGGCGGCGGTCTGCACGCTCAGATCTTCGTGGCTGTTCTTCCTGCACGTGCAACCCCACTGGTCCTGGGGCATGCGCCTGTTGGGGCGTGACTGGCGCCGTTATGGAGTGCCGGCGCTACTGCAGGCCGGGGCCGCCTCGGGTTGCCAGCATATTCCCCTCATGATCCTTGCCACGGTGAGCGGCTCGGCCCAGGTCGGCGGCTTCAGCGCGATGCGCAGCCTGACGCAGCCATTGATGCTCGTGTTTCGCAGCCTCGACGCCGCGGACAAGAACCGGATACGCACGGCGAGCAGCGGTGGAACGGCGGGCGCGCGTCGCTTTGTCTGGCGCACCACGCTGTTTTACGGCGCGATTGGCGCCGCTGCGTTGCTGATACTGGGCCTGTTTCACGAGCGGATCATCTCGCTTGCCTATCACGGCAAGTACTCCGGGCTCGGCGGCATCCTGATCGGCTGGACGATCTACTCGGTGCTGTTGGGACTCGGCCTGCCCATCGGGTCGCTGGCGTACCTGCTGCATCGCCAGCGCCCTTTCACCGCGTGGACTCTGGTGAGCGGGGTCGTCGGCATAGCGCTGGCGTTGGGGCTCTGCGGTCCGTTCGGCATGTGGGGAGCCATGTCAGCGACAGGAATCTCGGCGGCGGTCAGCCTGCTGGGCGGCTTCATCGTCACGCGCGATGTGATAGTTGAGGGACGTGACGTGCCGCTGCCGAAAGAGATGCGGCGCGCGGTCCCGGCACCGAGCGCAAGCAGTGATATGTCAGAGTGAGCACACGACCCGGCAGCAGCAATTTTCGGAGTTTGGCAATATGTCGTGTAGAGCAGACGGTACGAACCAGCGGGTCGGACTATGCGCCCAGGGAGGAACGCAGCGCTATAATGTTTAGGTGCCCGGTTCGAAAACCATAACAGGGGATGTTGCAGCTTTGCAGCAACTGACATGCGTGGGACTGCGCCTCGGCGCGATTTCCCTCTTGCTCGCGGTGCTCCTGGCGGGTTGCGCGTCGGTGAGCAGCTCACTGCCCCCCGCACCCCAGATCGGGATCGGACCACCCGAAGAGCAACCTGCCTACCGACTGCAGCCTGGCGATGTGATCGAGCTGCATATCCTTTCCAATCCGGAGATGAACGAGCAGGCGATCGTTGCTCCGGACAACAGGGTTACCTTTCAGTTCGCGCCCGGCATATTTGCCGGCGGCCACTCGTTGCAGGAGCTGACGGATAAGCTCAACGTCGCCTATGGCACCAAGACGAAGGACGACCTGCAGGTTGTGCTGCGCAGCCAGGTCGGCACGCGCGTCTACGTCACCGGCGAAGTGGCGCTGCCCTCCGAGGTGCTCGTAAGCGGGCAGATTTCCGCGCTCAGCGCGATCGGCCGAGCCGGCGGCTTCAAGATCACCGCGCACAAGAGTCAGGTCGTATTGCTGCGCCGTGACGCGCAGAACAAGCCGCACGTTTATGCGATCAATCTTGCCGCGGCGATGGAAGGCAAGGATCCCAACGCCGACGTGCTGCTGCAGTCCTACGACGTGCTGTATGTGCCGCGCGACCGCATAAGCAACGCCAGTCTCGTTCTCGAGCGCATACGCAACGCGCTGCCGATCGGCGCCAACGTCAATTACACCTGGTACAAAGCGGAGACGCCTTAGCTCTGAGGCGCTGATCCAATGGTGATCGAACCGTCAACCAAAAGCATCGTCTACGTTGTGTTCCGTCAGCGGCGGGTCATCGTCGGCTCAGTGTTGGCCGGCCTCATTCTGACCGTCGCCTATTGCCTGTGGGCAACGGCGCTTTACAGAGCGGATGCGTCGGTGGTGGTGAATTTCAACCGGCAGTTGACCGGCTCGCTCGGCACCGACCAGTCCGCCGCCAGCGGACCGGCAACCCCGACCGACGCCGACGAGATCCTCAATTCCTACACCCTGGTTTTCCAGAGCAACGCGCTCGCCGAGCAGGTCATAAACACGATCGGGCTCGCCAAGATGTATCCCAAATACGTCGAGGACGGGATGCTCGCCAAAACGCTCGCCGCGATAACGCGAGCCCTCGGTATCTATAAGACGCCGTTGCAGCGCGCGGTCTACCGCTTCGTGACCAGGGACACGGACGTCGAGGTGGGTAAGGACTCGACCGTAATACAGCTGACGCTGTACAACGCCGATCCCGCCATCGCCAAGCGCGCACTCGACCTACTGGTCGATGACTTCCTGCTGCAGCAGGCGCGGATCGGACGCGATCCGCAGGTCGGTTTCGCGCAGAGCCAGGTCGCCGTGTACAGGAAACAGGTGGCAGACGCACAGTCGGCCATGGAGGCTTTTCAGCTTAAGCACAAGATCTCCTCGATGGATGAGGAGAACTCATACCTGCTCAAGCAGCGCTCCGACCTCGAGGGGCAGTCCGCCACGAACAAAGTGCAGATGGAGGAGGACCAGCGGAAGATCGCCGCCCTCACGGCGCAGCTCAAGACGCTGACCGAGACGGTCAACCTCCACCAGGAGGATCGCGACCTGGCACTGGATGCCGCCCGCACGCAGCTCGTGCAGCTGCAGGTGCGGCAACAGACTCTCAACACCGGCTTCGGCGCCGACAGCCCTGCCTCGCGCATCAACGACGCTGAGATCGCCAAGGTCGAGGCATTCATCAACTCCTATCCGAACCGCACGCCGCTGCGCCAGATGGCGCCCAATCCCACCTACCAGGTGACGCAGTCATCGCTCCTGCAGGCGCAGGCCGATCTGCAGGCCACCACGAAGGCACAGGAGGTTCTCGCCCAGCAGGTAGACGGCCTCTCGGCCCGGCTCGGCGAGCGCTCCCAGGAGCAGTCCGCCTATCAGGACCTGGTGCGCGAATATCAGATCGATGACCAGAACTACCGCACCTACCTGCAGTCGGTGCAGCAGGCGCGCATCGCCGATGATCTCAACAAGCAGAAGGCCTCCACCGTTGCCGTCTACGACCCGGCGTATCTTGTGAGTGAGATGCCGGTTAAGCCCAAGAAGACGCTGTGGATCGTTGGTGGCGTGTTGCTCGGCCTGATACTTGGCTTGAGCGCGGCCTTCGTGCGTGAAGCCTGGGACGAGCGCCTTAATACCCCACAGCAGGTCAATGCGCTGCTCGGCCTGCCGCTGCTCGGCTCGATGGCCAACTTCCCGAGGGCCATCGCGGCACCTGCCCTGCCGCCATGAAGAGTCGGGCCGGCCGATGGCTCGTGTGGCTCGCGGTAAGCATCGGCGCCGCGGTTGCGCTGGCGCAAACGGCCCCCAGCCCACCCCCCCCGATCCTCAAGATCGGCCCGCTCGGCACTTACATGGTGCAGCCCGAGACCCCGACGCAGCCCAATCCGAATTCCACGGGAGCACCGCTGTTCGGCCAGGCCTGGCCGCATATCGGGCCTGACCCGGCCCCGACCCCCGGACCGCAGGGACGCTGCCCTCCCGGCTATTCCGAGCCTACGAACCGGTTACGCGTGCCGCATCTCGTCGTCTGTGTGGCCCTGCAACCGAATTTCGTGGTGTCGAACAACGGTCTGACCAACTCGGGCCAGTCAGCCTATCCAAACACGAGCTATCCGCCGCGCTCTCCGGCGCAGCCACTGTCCTCGCTCCCGCCAGGCCCGGAGCACACCACGGTCAATCAGTGCCTCGGACACCCCGCGGGCTCGTATGCCTGCGGCCGCGGAGGCACGGAATGCTGTTCCCCGAATCAGGACAACATGTGCTTCGCGGGTGCCTACGCGTGCAGCGCCTCCGCTAATGGCCTCGGGCCCAAGATGGCCTGCTGCATCAGCAAATAGCGCCGCGCTACCAGCACGCCGCCAGCCAGCCCTTGACGACAGGCAGCGAGTCACTCACGGGCTGAAATTGCTTATCGAGCAGCGCGGCGTACCGGTACACGATGTAGGCCTTCTTCCGGTCCCATAGACCCGAAAACCCGGGCAATCCCGCCGCACGCCGCTGCGCATCGAACTTGACGCTCGAGTGAACGAACTCCTCGTGCGATTTCTGCCCGAGCGCGTACGGCTGCAGCCATGTCAAAGCCTCGGGCAAGCCGGCGCCCGCTGAGCCCTTGATCGCGTACCAGTTCTCTCCGGCCAGTTGGGCCGCCAGGGCTGCGTGCAGCAGGGGCTCCAGGTCGTAGGTCACGTAGTCGATCGCGTCGCGCTCTTCGAAATCGAGCGTTGATCCGTCGGCGCGAACGTTGCGGCTCAATTGCGCCTGGAACTGCGCACGTGCACGGCGCAGCATGTCCCGATCAGCCAGTGCAACAGCCGACAAGCTCGCCAGCTTCACGCGATGCGAATTCCAGTTGTTTGCCCAGATGCCGGATTTTGCGTCGGGCATCTGCTCCATGCGGACCAGATAGCCTGCGCCGAGTGTTCCGATCCAGCGACTGACTGAGTCTCTGACATCCTGCGATAGATCGCTTCTAACGATGATATAGGCATCCAGCAGCCCATCCAGATCGGCCTCATCGATCGGGTTGTAATCGATCTGATACGTTGTGGCCCAAGCCACCAACAACCGGCTCAGCTGTTGCAGCTGCGCCTGGTTGTGACTCGCTTTCCACAGCACCGCCAGATTTCTCATCTGCGGCCAATCCTTCTTCGCCTCCATGCTCGCGTCCCAGATGCCCTGATGAGGCAGCGTGCCTTCGACGTGTATCTGCGCGACGGCTCTGGGACTCGACGCCAGTCCTTGATCCACCTGGTGTTGGATCCACGGCAACTCTGCCGCTCTCGGGTTGACGCACCACTCGCTGGCAGCTGCGTCGGCCGCGCAGAGCGTCGCCATCGTGAGACAGATAGTCAGAAGAAAGGACTTTCCAACGCGGGCGCTGCTGAATTTCATGGGGATTCTCCCGACAAAGTTATTCAGCCACGGAACAAGCACGAAATGTATGCTTGGATGGGGTTTCCATTTAGTGCCGACGGAGCCAAAAAATGCCGTTCAGCCCGCGTTTATTGTCTCACGTCAACCCGCGGTTCTCCCTGAAACTGCTGCGCAATAGCCGGCACATACTCTTTCCGAATTCTGCCGAAGCGCAGCCGTTTCGAGACTACGTCGAGAGCGCCGGTCTTGAGTTCACCAACCAGTGGGCAGACGACAACATTCCCTTCCTCAGCCCCATCTTGGGCTCGGCGCTGGCGCAGCGGAAAGTCGTCAACTACCTGGAGGTTGGCGTGTACGAAGGCCGCATGCTGGCCTTCATCCACTGGTTCCTCGGCAAGCGTCTCGAGGCGACACTGATCGATCCGTGGTGCGAGCCTGGCGTCAACTCCGAGAGCAAGTTCCTCGATGTCGAGCACAGGTTCCTGCGCAACCTCGGCCGCATCGACGCCAAGGTCGAGGTGCTGAAGGGCCTGTCGTGGCGCCTGTTGCCCGAGCTTCTGGAACAGGGCAAGGGCTTCGATCTGATCTATCTCGACGGCAATCACCTCGCCTGGGCCGTCTACCTGGATCTTTGCTTCTGCCTCTCGCTGCTCGAGCCCGGCGGCCTCATCGTCATCGACGACTACTGGCGAGACCGGCAACACGGTCACTCGTGCGTGAAGCAGGCGGTTGATGACGTGTTTCGTACCTTCCGCGACCACTTGAGCGTCGTGGCGGTGTACCGCCAGGTCGTGCTGCGGCTCGAGCGACGGATCCCGACCAATCCGGCCCTGAGTGCTGTCTAGCGCCTCTAGGGTGAGCCGACCAGCTCATCCATCAGGCTGATCAGACTGCGCGTGGACTCACGCCAGCACAGGGCGGTATCGAGCCGCAGGCGCGCCGCGCTGCCGAACGCGCGCCGTCGCTGCTCGTCGCGCAACAGCTCGATGATGAGACGGCTGAAGTGCGCCTCGTCGCCGAGCCGCGCATAGCACAGCGAATCGGCGCCCGAACGCCGTGTCTCGAGCAGATCGAAGGCCACGATCGGCAGGCTGAAGAACATGTATTCCATGATCTTGGTAGCGGTGCTGACGTTGGCGTGCGGGGAGAACGGACAGGGGTCGACCGCCACGTCCGCCGTCGACAGCACGCGACAGATGGTGTCGTTGTTGGCGCGCCCGGTGAAGGTGATGTCCCCGGCGACGCCGAGGCTCGCGGCGTAAGCGACTATCCGCTCGTAGTAAGGGCCGGCCCCCATCACCACGTAATGGACCGCGTTCGGGCCGAGCTCCGCCTTGATCGCCGCGATGGCCCGGATGAGCACGTCGAGCCCGTCCTGCTCGCCGATCTCGCCGAGGAAGGCCACCATATGGGGCGCCGATTTTCGCCACGCCGCCTCCGGCGCACGCAGCGAGAAGCGCGTCGGGTCGGGGGCATTGCGCACCACCACCACATCGCTGCTGGCGCGCGCGCCGCGCCGCATGGCGACTTCCTTGTAGCTGTCGTTGGTCGCGACGACCTTGTGGACCGCGCGCAGCATGCGGCGTTCCGCGAAGTAGAACAGGGAAAGGAATACCGAACGCTCGACGCGGAACTTGGTTGCAAACAGTTCCGGTGTCAGGTCGTGATGATCGAACACCGTCTTCTTGCCGAGCAGCCGCCACATCCACATGATCGGGAAAAAGATGTCGGGCGGGTTGGCGATCATGATCGCCTTGAAGCCGCGACGGAACGCGACGTACACCGTCCAGAGAAAGATGCAGCCGAAGCTCCACAGGTACTCGGCGATCAACCCCAGGTGCCCCTTGCCTTCGATCAGCATGGGGTAGCGGAAGATGTGAATCCCCTCGAGCACCTCGCTGCGCTTCGGGTAGAGCTGCGTCGCGGGCGATATCACGCTGACCTCGAAGCCCGCCGCCTTCAGCGCCAGCGCCTGTTGCCATACCCGCCGGTCATAGGGAACCGGCAGATTCTCGACGACCAGCAGGATGGCTCTGTCCGCCGCAGCTACCGCGTCGAGGGCCTTCGGGACGACACCGCTCCCGCCTTCGGGTGCAGCCGCGTCCAGGGTCGAGCCAACAGCCTGATTGCCCGTCGTCAGATCTTTTATTTGGGTGCCCGTCCCTGCGTGAGCCGAGTTGGCGCCGCAACAATTCTGCAGCAATTGCCTCCGTTCCGCACAGTTGTCTCGCCCGGCAGACACTACCGGACAGTGAGTAACCGCGGATTTGCGGTGCGTGGCATTTAGTCAAATCGCCGGCGTTTCGCGGCCGTGAAAACCCATCAGTCGCGGCGCTTTCTCCTGCTGTCCTGACGCCGCGTTCGCTCCCTAGACTGCATTCATCGGCTGGAGCGCGCGCAGATGACGATCCGCCATTGGCACTCGAGCGAGCGCCCGCGCGAGCGGCTGCTCGAGCGCGGCGCGCAGGCGCTGTCGGACGCCGAGCTCGTCGGTGTACTGCTCGGTTCGGGGGTCCGCGGCCGCTCGGCGGTCGAGCTGGCGCACGCGCTGCTCGCAGAATTCGGCTCACTCGCCGCCCTGCTCGCCGCCGGCCGCGCGCGCCTCCTCGCCCAACACGGCATCGGTCCGGCGCGCGGCGCCCAGCTGCTGGCGGCGATCGAGTTGTCGCGGCGCCAGTTCCGCGAGGCGCTGCGACTCACCTCCGCGCTCGAGTCTCCCGAGGCCACCCGCAGCTTCCTGCTGGCGCAGCTGCGTGACCGTCCGTACGAGGTGTTCTGTTGCCTGTATCTCGACAGCCGTCACCGGCTGATTGCCTTCGAGGAGCTGTTTCGCGGCACCATCGATCGTGCCGGCGTGCACCCGCGCGAGGTACTGCGCCAGACGCTGCACCACAACGCCGCGGCGGTGATCTTCGCCCACAACCACCCCTCGGGCGTGCTCGAGCCGAGCCAGGCCGATGAGCTCATCACCCGCCGTCTCAAGGAGTCGCTCGCCTTGCTTGACGTGCGGGTGCTCGATCACCTCATCATTGGCGACGGCGCGTGCTTCTCCTTCTGCGAAGCGGGACTTATTTGATATGTGGAGTGACCTCGCTCTCACAGCCGTGGAGGCGAGGTTTCCCCGCTTTAACTCAACATTTCTCTTCAGCGCGTAGGTTGCCGATCTCCTTCCATAGCGGGAGATCGTCATGTCACTTGGGCGCACTTGCAGCTGTATACTGCTGCTGCCCCAGGTGCTTACTGGCCCGTCAACCAAAAAACGAAGGGGGAAACTGCATGCCCTACAGTAAATGGCTCACATTGGTAGTCGTAGTGGCCGGCTGCACGCTAGATGTTGCGAATGCACAGAATGCGGACAAGAGCGTTATCGCCTCCCCAAACGCACCCGCGGCCGTCGGGCCGTATTCTCAGGCCATCAAGGTTGGGAAGACGGTCTACCTCTCGGGGCAAATTGCCATCGACCCAAAGACCAAACAGTTGATGGGCGATGCCTCCATCGAAGATCAGACCAAGCGTGTTCTTGAGAACCTCAAGGCAGTGCTCGCTGCGGACGGAATGACTCTCGACAACGTGGTCTCGACGACTGTCTACGTGAAGGATTTGAATGACTTCGGGAAGGTGAACGAGGTCTACGCCACGTTTTTCACAAGCGCTCCCCCAGCTCGCGCAACGGTCGAAGTCGCGCGGTTGCCGAAGGACGCAAAGATTGAGATTTCGGCAATTGCATTGCACCCGTGAGGGATGCGAATGGGCGTGGACCCCTGCCTCGGGAAAATCGTTCCCGTGCGATAGGTCGCACAGGGGTTAGCAGGTCACCCCTGCCCCTGCCAACCCCAGTAAGTGCCCGCCTGCACAAATTCGCCTAGATCCGCCGGAGCCGACCGACCATATCCGAGCCGTCGATGAGCAGCCGACCCCCACGAGGTGGGGCGAGAGCGTCCGGAAACACCTGCGAAATGGCTTGGCGCTTGAGATCCAGATCCGCCCGAGCGTAGCGCATGGTGGTGTTGAGGCCGGCGTGGCCCAGCCACTGGCCCCGCGGTGTACAGAAGCACCACCGCGCAGCGCATGATCTGCGGCGTAGCGACCGACGTCAGGCTCGACCCGCAGGCGGGCCTTGGCGCGTAGGTACCGACTGTAGGCACGACGGCTGCCTGCGAACCGAAAGAGGCGCGACCTGGGCGAGCACTCGCGTGCAAACGCGCACTCCAGCTGCCGCGCGGAATAGACCCTCCGACGGCCGTCTGGAGCAAGCCTCTCCAGCATGAAAGCCATCCGGCGGAGGTGCTGATCGGCGACAAACGAACTGTACCGCTCACCCTCAAGCCAGTGGGCAAAGTCTCCGAGCTCTCGACGCGACGCCGATCGTGCGACCCACGCCCGGGTACTGGCACAAAGATCCAGTGACATGACGATCTCCTGGTGGGGAAGGAGATCGGGACCCTACGTGGCAAATGGAAATGTGGAGTTAAAGCGGGGAGACCTCTCTCCCACGGCTATGAGAGCGAGGTCACTCCACATATCAAATAGGTCCCGCTTCCGCGAAAAATGTTGAGCTCAACATTTTTCTGCGAGCACGGACTGATCTGAGGAGCCCGTATCTTGAGATCCCGCCCCCGGGCTGGTATAAAGCCCGGCCCGGGAGCCGAGCTGGCGCCGCCAGCTAATCTCCAAGTCACTGATTCTCAAGGTTTTATATGTCTCGCGTCTGCGAAGTCACTGGCAAGAAGCCGGCCGTCGGCAACCGTGTCTCTCACGCCAACAACAAGAAGCGCCGTCGCTTCCTGCCGAACCTGCACACGCAGCGTTTCTGGCTGGAGACCGAGAAACGGTGGGTGACGCTGCGCCTCACGACCAACGGCATGCGTACCGTCGAGAAGAAGGGCCTCGACAAGGTGGTCGCGGAGCTGCGCGCGCAGGGCAGAAAGCTCTGACGGGCCGCACGGGAGAAGTCACTCATGCGCGAGAAGATCAAGCTGCTGTCGTCCGCCGGTACGGGTCATTTCTACGTGACGACCAAGAACAAGCGTCTGCACCCGGACAAGCTCGAAGTCCGTAAATTCGACCCCGTAGCGCGCAAGCACGTCGCGTACAAAGAGTCGAAGATCAAGTAGCCGCGCGCGGCTCGCCGACGCGCTTGCCGGAGCTCCCCGAAGTCGAGACGACCCGCCGCGGGCTCGATCCGCATGCGCACGGGCAGCGCATCGCGGCCCTCAAGCTTTACGACCGCCGGCTGCGCTGGCCGGTCGCGCCCAGCCTGCCGCGCGAGCTGGCCGGACAGCGCATCCTCGCCACCGGCCGGCGCGCCAAGTACCTGCTGCTGCACCTCGAATCGGGAACGCTGATCGTGCACCTCGGCATGTCGGGGAATCTGCGCGTGCTGCCCGCCAGTGCACCGCGCCTGACGCACGATCATTTCGACCTGGTGCTCGGGTCGGGCAGCGCGCTGCGCTTCAACGATCCGCGGCGCTTCGGCAGCCTGCACTTCACGCGCGGCGATCCGCAGCGCCACCGGCTGCTCGCGCACCTCGCGCCCGAGCCTTTCGACCGCGAGTTCGGCGGCGACTATCTGTGGCGCATCACGCGCCGCCGGCGCCTCGCGGTGAAGCAGCTGCTCATGAACAGCCGTCTCGTGGTCGGCGTCGGCAACATCTACGCGAGCGAGGCGCTGTTTCGTGCACGGCTGCGCCCGCGGCGCGCGGCGCGCTCACTATCGCGCGAGGACTGCGCGCGTCTGGCGCGGGCGGTCCGCGCCGTGCTCTCGCAGGCGATCCGTGCCGGCGGCACGACGTTGCGCGACTATCTGCGCGCCGACGGCTCGCCCGGCTACTTCCGCCAGCGGCTGTACGTGTACGAGCGCGCCGGCCGCCCCTGCCGCCGCTGCGGCACCGCGGTGCGCTCCATCACGCAGGGTCAGCGCTCCACGTACTATTGCCCGTCATGTCAGAAATGAGCGCGCCGTGACCCCACGCATTCTGCGACACCTGGCGCGACTCGACCCGGTTCTCGGCGGCGTGATCCGCGCCGCGGGCAACAGGCGCTTCGTCATCGAGCCCGAGTGCGAGCCGTTTCAGACACTCGCCCAGGCGATCGCACACCAGCAGCTGAACGGCACCGCTGCCAACACCATCCTCGGACGCCTGATCGCCTCGTGCGGCTGCGGGACATTCCCCACTCCGCACCAGGTGCTGGCCGCTCCGGAGGTACAGCTGCGGCAGGCCGGGTTCAGTCGCGCGAAGACTGCCGCCCTCAAGGATCTCGCCGCCAAGGCGCTCGGGGGCGCGGTTCCCCACCGGCGTGCTCTCGAGACGCTCGATGACGAGGCGATCATCGCCCAGCTCACGCAGGTGCGCGGCGTCGGCCGCTGGACCGTCGAGATGCTGCTCATCTTCCAGCTCGGCCGTCCGGACGTGCTACCGGTGGATGACTTCGGCGTACGCGCCGGCTTCCGCGCCGCCTACGGCCTGCGCGAGCTCCCGCACCCGAAGGTACTGGCAGCGTTCGGCGAGCGCTGGAAGCCGTACCGGAGCACCGCCGCGTGGTATCTGTGGCGGGCGCTCGAGCTCGAGCGGTCGGGCGGCCTTCCGGAGCCTGCCGAGCGGGTGCGCCTGCCGCGGCTGCGCGTGCGCAGACGCCGCCCGGCGAAGACAGCTAAGGCTGGCGCCGGCGCTTCTTCAGCGCGGCCTCGACGATCGGGTGCACGAACTCGCGCACGTCGCCCCCCAGCAGCGCCACCTCGCGCACCAGCGTCGAGGAGATGAAGGTGAACTGCTCCTGCGGCGTGAGGAACACGGTCTCGATCTCACGGTCGAGATGCCGGCTCATGTTGGCGAGCTGGAACTCGAACTCGAAATCCGACACCGCACGCAGACCGCGCAGGATGACGGTCACGCCGTGCTCACGCGCAAACTCCACCGTAAGGTTGGCGTAGCCGAGCACCTCGACGTTCGGCAGGTCGTCGAGCACGCGCCGCGCCAGCTCGACGCGCTCGGCGAGCGGGAACAGCGGCGTCTTGTTGGGATTGGCGGCGATGGCGATGTACACGCGCCCGAACATGCGGGCGGCCCGCCGCACCAGATCCTGGTGCCCGTTGGTGATCGGATCGAAGGTGCCCGGATAGACGGCGTTGAGCTTCATGCGGCTGACAGACCCCCTTAGCCGTTGGCCCGCGTGTAGAGATGATACCCGACCTCGCCGGCGCGCTTCTCCTTGAGGGCCGTCCAGGCCGCAGGCAGCGGCGGCAGGGTAGCGCGCGCGGCGTACTCGACATACACCAGCGCCCCCGGGGCGAGCCAGCCGCGACTCTCGAGCGCCGCCGCCACCTCGGGGAGCAGCTCGGAAGCGAACGGCGGATCGAGAAACACCACATCGAGCGGGCGCGGCGCGCGCGCCAGATAGCGCCGGGCGTCGCCGCGCTGCACTTCGGCGGACGCCGCGCCCCAGGCGGCGAGCGTCGCCTCGAGGGCGCGCGCCGCGCTCGCATCCTGCTCGACGAAGGTCACGTGCGCGGCACCGCGCGACAGCGCCTCGAGACCGAGCGCGCCGCTGCCGGCAAACAGGTCGAGGCAGCGCGCGCCGTGAACGCGCGCGCCCAGCCAGTTGAACAGCGTTTCGCGCACTCGGTCCGGAGTCGGGCGGATGAGAGTGCCGGCGGGAAAGCGCAGCTTCCTGCCGCGCCAGGCGCCGCCGATGATGCGCAGCACGCGTGCGCTCGCGCCACGCGCCGCCGGCGCGCTCCTGCGGGCGGTTGTCTTGCGGCTGGAAACCACGCCCTCCCCGAGCGGTGCGCACCTTGCCACGCTTCTCGCCGGGAGCGTACTCTAGGTGCGCCTCGTCCAGAAGCGCTCAAACAGCACCGGCGGGAGGGGTCGCGACCGGTGAGACAGCCTGCGAAGCAAGCGCCTCGCGGCAAAACGAAGCGAAGAATGCTGGAGTTCTAGCGATATGCGAAACCTCACTGCGGCCGGGATCGTGGCGCTGGCGCTGGCTGTCGGCGGCTGCGCGGGCCACGATGATTCCATCGGCCCGACCAACACCGGCGCGGGCAACGGCAATCCGGGCGGCTCGAGCGCACCTCCTGCGCCCACTGCCAGTGCGGCGCTGTTCGAGCCGGAATTCGGCGTGCTGCCCTACCCGACCGACCTGTACTTCGCCGGCTCGACCGATGGCACCCTCAACATCCAGCCGCCGAATCCGTTTGAGCCGAACCAGGCGGCGGTGAATGCGCTCGACGGCTTCTCGACCACTGCGGTGATCCGCGAGACCTTCGGTGGCGCGCTGAACCCCGCCTCGTTCACCCCGCTCTCGGTGATTGTTGTCCCGGTCGTCACCGACAACACCAAGAACATGGCGACCGTCGCGGTCGCCGGGCCTCCGCTCACCCAGGGGGTCGATTACTTCGCCTCGACCGCCACCGACGCGGGCGTGGGACCCACGATCCTCGAGATCACGCCGCTCCATCCGCTCAACCCCAGCACCTGTATCAGCGGCGGCAACTTCCTGGGCGCCAACTGCCATCTCGGCAGCGGTTACCTCGTGTTTCTCACCAGCGGCATCACCGACGCCGCGGGCAACGCGGCCGTTCCCGACACCGACTACGCCACCATCAAGACGGCGCTTGCCTCGGGCGGTCCCACCTGCCCGAGCATCACCGACCCGACGCTGAACGGCATCTGCCAGCTCACCGGCGCGCACCTCGCGATAGCGGCCGGCCTCGCCAAGGCGATCCCGGCACTCGCCAACAGCCTCAACCCGGCCAACATTGTGCTGTCCTTCAGCTTCACGACCGAGTCGACGAGCGACACGCTGGAGCTCCTGTACGCGAAAACCGCGGCTACTGCCATGGTTGTGCCCCCCACCATCAAGGTGCAGCCGGCGATCCTGCCGACACAGGCGGGACCTCATCAGCTCACAACCAAGGATTTCGGCGGGATCGGCAACGCCAACATGTACGTAGGCACGCTCACGATCCCCTATTACCTCAGCAAGGCCGCACCGCTCACGGGCTCCTGGACCGCACCGCCGCTGCCGGCGCCGCTCCCGCCCAGCACTTTCGTCACGCGCTATAACCCGCTGCCGGTGGCAACCCAGAATCTGCAGATCCCGATCCTGATGAGCGTGCCGATCGGCATCCCGGGCCCCTGGCCGGTACTCATCTTCCAGCACGGCATCACCCGCAGCCGCGAGGACATGATCGGCGTCGCCGACGCCTTCGCGCAATTCGGCTTCGTGGTGGCGGCGATCGACCTGCCGTTGCACGGCGTGACCAACACCACGACCGATCCACTGTACGCGAGCGCCGCGAACCCCGTGTATACGGGCTTGGGACTCCCGACGACGCAGATGTCGATCGAGCGCACTTTCGATCTGGCACTCAACGCACCTCCGGCGATCGACTCGTCCGGATCGCACTTCATCAACCTGACGAGCGCGCTTACCTCGCGCGACAACCTGCGCGAGGGGCCGGCGGATCTCATGACCTTCGAGCTGGCGCTGCCCAATCTGGCGGTGCCGGCGAGCACCGGCGTCACGGCAAGCAGCCTAGCCCCCGCTCCCGTGCATTACCTCGGACATTCACTCGGTGCCATCGTCGGCACGGTGTTCGCGGCAGTGGTTCCCTTCACCGACGTGAACACCTTTACGCTGGCGAGTCCGGGCGGCGTTGTCACCCGGCTGCTGCAGAACTCGCCGAGCTTCGCCCCCGAGATCAACGCCGGGCTCGAGGCGCAGGGACTGCAGCCCGGCACGACGCTGTACGCGCAGTTCTTCCGCGACACGCAGACGGTGGTCGACTCAGGAGACCCCGTCAACTTTATCGCCCAGGCGACGGCGCTGCACCCGATCCACCTGCTGCAGGTGGTCGGCGCCAGTCCGACGCCCGCGGGCTGCACTCCCGCTTCGCCGGCGACCGCCGGGTGTCCCGATCAGGTGGTGCCGAACTCAGCCACCCAGGACCTGATCACCGCCTCGGCGTACCCGCCCGCCGGGCTCACCGCCGAGCCGCTGTCGCACATTATTCCGCCGGCAGCGCCGGGAGCGATCTTCAATATGAGCGGCACGCCACCCGGTTTCCGCGCGGTCTTCGACTTCATCAACGGCGACCACGGCTCGATCATCGACTTCAAGGTGCCGGCCGTGACCACGGAGATGCAGACCGAGGCGATCAGCTTCACGGGCTCGCCGGTTCCGCCCGCAGGGCTGCCGGCAACAACGCCGGGCACGGCCATCCTGATCGCGAATCCGACCGTGATCGATTAGCGCGCAGCGCCCCCCGCGCGCGTGACGCGGCCAGCCGGCCGCGCTGCGCGTGCGCCCGCTACAATGGGGCCACGCCCTATGTCTGGACGAGCCCCCAAAGACGCCGCCCGCCCGCCCGAGGAACGCCAGGGCTTTCTCGCCCGGCTGCGCGCACGGCTGAACCGCGGCGATTCCTGGCTTACGCGTGATATCGGCGAGCTGCTTACCGGTAAGCGGATCGACGCGGCCATCCTGGAAGAGCTCGAGACGCGCCTGCTCACCGCGGACGTGGGCGTCGCGGCAACCGAGCGGATCCTCAAGCAGCTGAAGGAACGCGTGGCGCGCAACGAGCTCGCCGATGTCGAGGCGCTGACGGTCGCACTGCGCACCGCCATTACGGAGATCCTCGCGCCATGCGCGCGGCCGCTCGTCATCGATGCCGCGCGCCGGCCGTTCGTGATCCTGGTGGTGGGCGTCAACGGCTCGGGCAAGACGACCACGATCGGCAAGCTCGCACGGCGCTATACGACCGAGGGCCGGCGTGTGCTGCTCGCCGCCGCCGACACCTTCCGGGCGGCGGCGATCGAGCAGCTCCAGGTGTGGGCGCAGCGCACCGGCGCTGAGTTCGCGGCGCAGCAGCCGGGCGCCGACCCGGGCGCCGTGGTATTCGATGCGCTGCAGAAATCGCGTGCCCACGGCGGCGATGTCGTCATCGCCGACACCGCCGGGCGGCTGCACAGCCAGTCGCACCTGATGGAGGAACTGAAGAAGGTGCGCCGTGTCATTGAGCGCAGTGACCCCAGCGCGCCGCACGAGGTGCTGCTGGTGCTCGATGCCAACCAGGGGCAGAACGCCCTCGCGCAGGCGCGGCAGTTCGGCGCTGCGGTCGGCGTGACGGGGCTCGCGCTCACCAAGCTCGACGGCACCGCCCGCGGTGGCATCGTGATCGCGATCGCCGCCGAGCTCGGCCTGCCGATCCGCCTGGTCGGGATCGGCGAGTCGCTCGAGGATTTCGGCGAGTTCGATGCCGCGGCGTTCGCAGCGGCACTGGTCGACGGACCGCGCGCGGGGCAGTCCGAGGCACGCGCCTCATGATCGCCTTCGAGCGCGTGTTCAAGCGCTACGCCAACGGACGCGAGGCGCTCAACAACGTCAGCTTCAACATCCACAACGGCGAGATGGTGTTTCTCACCGGCCGCTCGGGTGCCGGCAAGAGCACGGTGCTGAAGCTGATCGCACTCCTCGAGCGACCGACGCGCGGCACGGTGCTGGTGAACGGCAAGAACACCCGCGCACTCAAGGCGCGGCACATCGCCGCCTTCCGCCGCCGCATCGGCGTGGTGTTCCAGGACCACAAGCTGCTCGCCGACCGGCCGGTGTTCGACAACGTGGCGCTGCCGCTGGCGGTGGCGGGGACGCCGCTCAAGGAGATCGACAAGCGGGTGCGCGCCGCACTCGATCAGGTGGGCCTGCTGGGGCGCGAGCGCGCACTGCCGCAGGAGCTGTCGGTGGGCGAGCAGCAGCGCGTCGGCATTGCGCGCGCGGTGGTGAGCAAGCCGCCTCTGCTGATCGCCGATGAGCCGACCGGCAATCTCGACCCCGACCTGTCGCTGGAGGTGATGCGGCTGTTCCGCCGCTTCCAGGACGTCGGCGTCACCGTGGTGGTCGCGAGCCACGATCTGCACCTGGTGCGCGAGTTCGCGCAGCGCGTGATCACGCTCGAGAACGGCCACATGCTGGGCGGCGAGTCGCCGGACTCGCTGCCGAGCGTGGTGGCGCACCGATGAGCGGGGTCGGCCACCTGCAGGCGCTGCTCGGCGCGCTCGGGCGCCTGGCGCGCAACCCGTTCTCGACGCTGCTGACGCTGCTGGTCATCGCGCTGGCGCTGGCGCTGCCGGCGAGCCTCAGGCTCCTAGTCAGCAATGCGCAGGCCGCGACTGGCGATTTCGGCAACGCCATCGAGCTGTCGGTGTACTTCAAGACCGACGTCCCGCTCGGAAAGGCGCAGCAGCTGGCGAGCGCCGCCCGCGGCCGGTCCGACGTCGCCGAGGTGACGCTGATCTCCGCCGCGCAGGGACTGGCGGATTTCCGCACCTACTCGGGGTTCGGCGATGCGCTGGCGGCGCTCAAGGAGAATCCGCTGCCGCACGTGCTGCACGTGCGGCCACGCGGCAGCGCGAGCTCGGCGAACGCGCTCGAGGCGCTGCGCGGCTACTTCAGCGCCTGGCCGGAAGTCGAGCTGGTGCAGGTGGACTCACAGTGGGTGCAGCGCTTCAACGCCATTCTCGGCGTGCTGCGACAGCTGCTGCTCATGGCGGCGGTGCTCCTCGGAGTGGGCGTGCTCGCCGTCATCGGCAACACCATCCGGCTCGAGATCGCCAGCCGGCGCGCCGAGATCGAGGTCATCAAGCTGGTCGGCGGCTCGAACTCCTACGTGCGCCGCCCGTTTCTCTACACCGGTCTTCTCTACGGGCTGCTCGGCGCGCTCATCGCCTGGGGTATCGTCGCGCTCGCCATCGTGCTGCTCGGCGATCCGGTGGCGAACCTGGCGCGCCTCTACGGCAGTGGCTTCGCGCTGCGCGGGCCTACGCCGCAGGACGTCGGTGCATTGCTCGGCGCGGGGGCCGCGCTCGGCTGGGTGGGTGCGTGGATCTCGGCGGCGCGCCACCTGCGCAGCATCGAGCCGCGCGCCTGAGGCGCGCGCTGCAAAGTCAGGTCGCGGCGGGAATGGTGGCCGCGGGGTCCGCCTGGCGGCCGGGCACGGGGGGCGCGACGTGCGGATGCTCGGAGCTCTCCATCCAGCGGCGGATGCGGCGCGCATCGGCGATGCGGCTGCGCTTGCCGTAGGAGTTGAGCAGCACGATCACGACGGTGCGCGCCTCGATGATGGTCTGCATGACGAGGCAGCGTCCGGCCTCGGAGATATAGCCGGTCTTCTGCACCACGATGTCCCAGTCGGGCTTCGAGGTGAGCGAGTCGGTGCTGCGGAAGGTGAGCATGCGCCGCCCGACCTGCACCTCGTAGCTCGAGTCCGTGGAGTACTCGCGGATCGCCGGCACCTTCGCCGCCGCCATCACGAGCTTGGAAAGATCCTCAGCGCTGGCGACGTTCTCATCCGACAGCCCGGTCGGCTCGACGAAGTGCGCGCTCGTCATGCCCAGCGCGCGTGCGCGGGCGTTCATCGCGGTGACGCACGCCTCGACGCCGCCCGGGTAGCTGCGCGCCAGGGCGTGCGCGGCGCGATTCTCGGATGACATGAGCGCCAGGTGCATGAGATCGCCGCGTGTCAGGGTGGCACCGGGCGTCAGGCGCGAAGCGGTACCGCGGCCGCGGGCGACGTCCTCGACGCTGACTTCGAGGAACTCATCGAGCGACTGGCCGGCATCGATCACCACGAGCGCGGTCATCAGCTTGGTGATCGAGGCGATCGGCATGGCGACATCGGCGTGCCGTGCGTACAGCACCGAGGATCCGGTCGCATCGAGAACCAGCGCGGCGCTCGAGCGCAGCGCCGGGGTGCTCGGGGCGCCGTGGTGGCCGTAGCTGACGCGCAGCGTCTGACCCGCGTCCTGCGCCGCAGCCACGCCCGCAAATGACACGCACAGCGCTGCCGTGATCCAGATACCTCGACCCTGATTCATGGAGTGCACGCCCTGAGAAACACCCAGTTTGAAGGAGTCTATCAAACCACGGCTTATGTCACGCCGGCGTGACGCACTCTTAATTTTTTCGACCGCTGCAACGGCGGATGTGAGTCGCATCACGCGCGGCTCGGCGGCCGCCGTGCAGTGGCAGGGGACACGCCTCATCGCGGCCACAGCCAGCCGAACGTGCCGGCGGTGAGTGCGGCGTAAATCAAGCCGTCGAGCGCACTTTTCAGGGTGAGGCGCCACGAGCGGCTGTACCAGATCGAGAGCTCGCAGAGCGCGAGCGAATAGCCGATGAAGGCTGTCGCACCCGCGATCTGGAACACCCGCAGGTAGGCGATACCCGGCCCGAGACTGCGCCCGGTGACATAAGCGGTGAACAGGCTCACCACGAGGAGAAAAACGAACCACTGGGCGAGCTTCGGTCCCATGCGGAACAAGGTGCCGCTCGGTATCACCGTCATGACTGCTACCGGGCCCTGGGCGATCTTCTGCTTGAACTCGGCAGAGCGCATCTCGTCTCTTCCTCCCGGGCGCGGCAGGAAGTAGTCGCCGGGCGGGATCGCGAGCGCTCGGAGCGCCGCGAGCACCTCGGCCTCGCGCGGCATCGCCGGGAAGTCGCCCTTGTGCCAGAGGGGCGCCATATGGATCACCGCGCTCGCGGCGAACACGATGATCGAGGCGACTAGGATCGGCAGCCAGAGAGCCGTGAGCGTGACCATGAGACCCCCTTTTATTCTTCTCCCGGAGACTCTAATGCAGGAGTGCCATGTCCGGCCAGCCGCGAGCCCCCGGGGCGCCAGTGGGGGCTCGCAGCGCTCCGAGTGGCAGGCCGGACGAGGGGTCCCCGCCCCCCGTCCGGGGGATGCGAGGGGTGATGGCCCGCGATAAGCTATTGTCCGGTAAGGATAATTCCAGGCTTTCCGCGGGAACTCAGGGACGGTTTAGCACTCTAACGTCGTGACTGCTAGAATCTTAAACCCAACGGGAGATCCGATGACTGCAGGAACCGCATTGGTTTCCCGGCCAGGTGATCTGGCGCTCGCCGGTCCGGTCGGGAGTCTTGACGCCTATCTCGAGCGCGTTGGCCGCATTCCGGTTCTGACGCGTGAGGCGGAGCGTGCGCTCGCCGAGCGCTTTCGCGACGACGGTGACCTCGAGGCTGCGCGGCAGCTGGTGCTGTCGCATCTGAGGTTCGTCGTGCACATCGCCCGCGGCTACTCAGGCTACGGCCTGCCGGTGGGCGACCTCATCCAGGAAGGCAACGTCGGCCTCATGAAGGCCGTGAAGCGCTTCGACCCGACACTCAACGTACGCCTCGTGTCCTTTGCGGTGCACTGGATTCGCGCCGAGATCCACGAGTATGTGCTGCGTAACTGGCGGCTGGTGAAGGTCGCCACCACCAAGGCGCAGCGCAAGCTGTTTTTCAATCTGCGCCGCCTGAAGAAGAATCTCACCTGGCTGTCGGCGGAGGAAACCGCCGCCGTGGCGCGCGACCTCGGCGTCACCACGGCCGAGGTGACCGAGATGGAGAAGCGGCTCTCCGCCCGCGATCTGTCCTTCGATCCGGCTCCGGACGCCGACGAGGAGGAAACCTACAGCCCGGCGGCCTACCTGTCGGCGCCGAATTCCGACCCGGCTGAGTCGGTCGAGGATGCCGAGAGCGCTGATGACACCACTGCGCGCCTCAAGGGCGCCCTGGGCCGCCTCGATTCCCGCAGCCGCGACATCGTCGAGCAGCGCTGGATGTCGGATGGCAAGGCGACGCTGCACGAGCTCGCCGGCAAGTACGGCGTCTCCGCCGAGCGCATCCGTCAGATCGAGTCGAGCGCGCTCGGCAAGCTCCGCGGCATGATGGTCGCCGCCTGAGAAAGGCTCCCTGAAAGGCCGCCGGCAAAGACGCGTTCTTTAGCCGGCGGTCAAGATGTGCGCCGGAATCACTGCCTGTGATTTCGGCCGCCAAGCTGATAGCGTCGCTCGCGATGCGCACCGTGACGAACTGGCTCGGCGAGTATGGCGCGAGCCACCAGAACCCGACCAACAAGCTGCTGCACTGGCTGTGCGTGCCGCCCATCGTGCTCTCGGTGATAGGGCTGCTCTGGTCGCTGCCGGTACCAGCGGTCCTTGCCGGCGTCTCGCCGTGGGCGAACTGGGCAAGCCTCGCCGCCGCCGCGACCGTCCTCTATTACTTCGCGCTCTCGCCGGCACTGGCCGCCGGGGCGCTGCTCGCCTTCCTCGCGCTGCTCGCCGTCACGCAGGCACTGTCGCAGCTCCCCTGGCCGCTGTGGGTGACGTCGCTCGTGATCTTCGTGGCGGCCTGGATCGGACAGTTCATCGGCCACGCCATCGAGGGCAAGCGGCCCTCGTTCTTCAAGGATCTGCAGTTCCTGCTGATCGGGCCGCTGTGGCTGCTCGCGGCGGCCTACCGCCGCCTCGGCCTGCGGTACTAGGGGGTCGTCAACGGCTGCCGGCTGCGCTCGCCACCGCGGCCGCCCGCACCGCTTCGGTCACCGTCTCGTGCAGCTCGCGCTCGAGCGGATCGGGGACCAGCTCATCGCCGCGTGCGAAGCCGGCGATCGCCTCGGCGGCCGCCATCAGCATGGGATCAGTGAAGCGCCGCGCGTGCGCATCGAGCGCGCCCTTGAAGAGTCCGGGGTAGGCGAGCAGGTTGTTGATGCCCTTGCCGTCGGCCGCGAAGGCCGCGCCGCGCTCGCGCGCCACCACCGGCTCGATCTCCGGCTCCGGATTCGACAGCGCAAAGATCACCTGGCCCTTCCTCACCCACTCCGGCTTGATCAGCCCCTTGGCGCCGGTGGTGGCCACCACGATGTCGGCGCGCTGCATGACGCCTTGGAGGGTCGTGCCCTGTCCGCCGAGCGCCTCGAAGCGCCGCACGGCATCGGCGTTGAGATCGGTGCCGATGATCTCGCGCACTCCATAAGCGAACAGCAGTCGCGCGATGCCGTGGCCTGCAGCGCCGAGACCAATTTGCCCGACGACGCTCGAGCGCACGTCGAGCCGTGCGTTGCGGGTACCGTTGAGCAGCGCCGCCAGGGTCACCACCGCCGTGCCGTGCTGGTCATCGTGCAGCACCGGCTTGGACAAGCGCTTCTGCAGCTGCTGCTCGATCTCGAAGCACTCGGGCGCGGCAAAGTCCTCGAGCTGGATGGCACCGAACGACATCTCGATGCCGGCGATGATCTCGACGACGCGCTCAGGTGCGGTCTCGGTCATGAGGATCGGCACGCCGTTGATGCCGACCAGGTCGGCAAACAGCGCCGCCTTGCCCTCCATCACCGGCAACCCCGCGAGTGGGCCGATATTGCCAAGCCCGAGCACGGCGGTGCCGTTGGTGATGATGGCGACCGTGTGATCGAGCGCGGTGAAGTCGTGCGCCGCCTCGGGGTTGTCGCGGATGGCGAGACACACGCGCGCCACCCCCGGGGTGTAGACGTCACGCAGCATCTGCATGGTGTTGATCGGCTGGGTGGCTACGACGCGGATCTTGCCGCCACGATGGCGGTTGAACACCCGGTCCGACTTGCCGACGAAGCGCGCGATCGGCAGCTGATCGATGCGGTCATAGAGGGACCGATCGGCCTCCTCGTCCATCTCGACCGTGATCTCCCACTGCGTGCGGCCCGAGTCGCGTCGCAGCGCCGTGAGGTGCTCGATCGCGAGTCCGGCATCCGCGATCACCTGCAGCACCCGGGCGAGACTGCCCGGCTTGTGGATGGTCTCGACGACCAGGATCTCCGGAATCTTCATGTGCAGGCCCCCGCCTCATCCCTCACCGCGCGCCTTGGATCCGGCTGCTCTTAGGATACGATACGCGCCCGCGCCCGCATTGGAGAGCCCTTCGTGGCCACCGCTGAGACTGCGAACTCTGCCGTCCGGACGAGCACCCTCGATCCGCTGGATCTTTACGGCGTGCGCGCTGCACTCACCGAGGAGGAGCGGCTGGTTCAGGACTCGGTGGCGCGGCTGGTCGACGATGAGGTGCTGCCGGTCATCCAGCGCTGTTTCGAGGAGCACCGCTTCCCGCGCGAGCTCATCCCGAGGCTCGCGGCCCAGGGGCTGCTCGGCTCCTCGATCTCCGGTTACGACTGCGCCGGGCTGAACGCCATCTGCTACGGCCTCATCTGCCAGGAGCTCGAGCGCGGCGACTCCGGGATCCGCAGCTTCGTCTCCGTGCAGTCATCGCTGTGCATGTACCCGATCTACGCCTTCGGCTCCGAGGAGCAGAAGCAGCGCTACCTGCCGCGCATGGCGCACGGCGAGGTGATCGGCTGCTTCGGGCTCACCGAGCCGCACGGCGGCTCCGACCCCGCCAATATGAAGACCCACGCCAAGCGCCGCGGCGCGGACTGGGTGCTGAACGGCGCCAAGATGTGGATCACCAATGGTGCCATCGCCGACCTGGCGGTCGTGTGGGCCATGACGCCGGAGGGCATCCGCGGCTTTCTCATCGAGAAGGGCACGCCCGGTTTCTCCGCCCCCGAGATCCAGCACAAGTTCTCGCTGCGCGCCTCGGTGACCGCGGCGCTGTATTTCGACAACGTGGTAGTGCCCGACAGTCAGGTGCTGCCCGGCGTGCTGGGACTCAAGGGCCCGCTGTCGTGCCTGACGCAGGCACGCTACGGCATCGCCTGGGGTGTCATCGGTGCAGCCCAGGCGTGCCTCAGACAGCTGCTCGACTACAGCGCGAGCCGCACGCTCTTCGGGCGGCCGCTCGCCGCCAACCAAATGATCCAGGTGCGGCTCGCTGACATGGCACGGCGGATCACCACCGCGCAGCTGCTGGCGCTGCAGCTTGGACGGCTGAAGGACTCAGGTGAGATGCAGCCGGCGCACGTGTCGCTCGCCAAGTGGAACAACTGCCGCATGGCGCTCGATGTGGCACGCGACTGCCGCGACATGCTGGGGGGCGCGGGCATCAGTGCGGAGTTTGCGCCCATCCGCCACATGCTCAACCTCGAGAGCGTCATCACCTACGAGGGCACCGAGACCATCCACGAGCTCACGATCGGCCGCGAGCTGACGGGCATCAACGCCTTCTAGCCGCCGCCCACCGGCGGTGACATCACAGCGGGCGCCACCAGATAGAACACGATCGCCAGCACGATGAGATAGGCGAGCAGGATGAACGTCCACCCCATGTTGTGGCGGATAACATCCCCCTCCTTGCGCACGAACTTGCTGGTCGAGACGCCGACGCTCGCGGTCTGCGGCGCCACCGGCTTGCCGATCTCGGCACCGACCGAATTGAGCGACGGAAGCAAGAGCGGCGGCATGCCAAGCTGCGCGCCCACCAGCGCCTGGAACTTGCCGAACATGGCATTGGTCGAGGTGTTCGAACCCGAGAGCGCGACCCCGATGAAGCCGAGGATCGGGCACACAATGATGAAGGCTGTGCCGAGGCTCGAGAAGCCCTTGGCGAGGGAGGCGGCCATCCCTGAGTAGTTGAAGGTGTAGGCGAGCCCGAAGATGAAGACGCCGACCAGGCACGCGCCCCACATCTGGTGGAAACTGCGCCGGAACACCTCGCCGATCTGCCCGCCCTTGAGCTTGCCCATGGCCGCCAGCAGCACCACCACGATGATCCAGGAAGCCAGGATCGCAGTGCCGGCAATGAAGGGCGTGAAATTGAATACGGCTGTCACGCTGGGCTTAGCCGCGGCGCAGGTGCTGGCGAGCGATGAGCAGCCCACGGCCTGCGCCTTGAACCAGCTGATCTTTGTCGGCGCGTGGTCTCCCCACCAGGGACCGGTCCACAAACCGACGACCACCAGCAGCACAACGAACGGCAGCCAGGCCTGCGCGACCTCACCGGGGTTCAGGCCATGCGACTGCGTCTGCCGCGCGGTGGCCGCATCCACCGGCACACCGCCGTAGCCGAGCACGGTCTTCGGCCGCCACACCTTAAGAAGCACAAGCAGCGCCGCGAAGCACACGATGGAACCCACCACATCCGGCAGGTACGGTCCCCAGTAAACCGCGGTCGGGTACTGGCCGAGGATGTAGCCGAGCGAGCCCACCACGGCGAGCGGCCAGCCCTCCTTCATCCCCTGCTTGCCCGCGACGAGGTACAGCAGCACCCACGGCGGCAGCAGCGCGAGAAACGCGACGATCGTGCCCACCGAGGCAGACAGCGCATTGAGCGGATAGTTGGTGACCGCGGCAAGCGCGATGATCGGGGCGCCGAGCGCGCCGAAGGAGACCGGAGCGTTGTTGGCGATCGCGGCGACGCGGATGGCGCTCAGATCCGAAATCCCGAGCGAGATCAGGATCGGCGCCACAACCGCCCACGGGTAGCCGAAGCCGACCAGGCCTTCCAGCAGCGCGCCGAAAGCCCAGGCGAACAGGATCGTCTGCACGCGCACGTCGAGGCTGCCCTTGGAGATGAGCCAACGCCGGAAATTCTCGAATAGCCCGCTCACCGCCAGGGTGTTGAACAGCATCATCCCCCAGAAGGTGATCCAGTCGACGTTCCACACACCCGTGGCCGCGCCGTACAGGTAGGCGTGCGAGCCCTGATCGACCGGCATCTTCCACACCCAGAGTGCGAGCACGAAGGTGATGATGGAGCCGATCAGCGTCGCGACCCACGCCGGCAGGCGGAATACCGCCAGCATGACGAGCAGCGAGACCACCGGAATCAGTGCCACGAGACACGTGAGCGTCAGGTTACCGAGCGGGTCGAGAACTTGGGTGAACATGGTTTCTCCCCGGATGAACGGCGCGATCTGCAGGTCGCGCTATGGTTCTTGTTGCGACTCTCTCCTGATGCACGCCTCGCGGGCGCCTCTGACGCTCGCGGCCGGCCGACAAGCTAGCACGGGGTGGGGGAACGGCTCAACGCCGGCCGGCGTGGCAGTCCGGAACGTGCGTGGCCAGGTGTCAGCGCGGCCACACCACACTGCCGGCCAGCAGCATGAGGAGCGCCAGCCAGTTGATGACGGTGTCCCAGCGCGCCTGCGTCTGCGGCGTGTCCTCGCCAGTTGTTCTGCACGGTGCGTCCATGGACTCATTCAAAGGCACGCCACTCGCACCGCAGCGGCGCCTTCGGGGCACGCCGGCGGCGAATCGTGGCGGAATGTGGCGGTGCGCGTGCTGGGGCCTCGGGCAGGACGTGAAAATGCCGACCGGCGCGCTTTCTTAGGCAGCGCGGCGGCGGTAGCCTCTCGCCACATGAAACGCCTGATCGCCATCGTCGAGGACGAGGCCGCCATCCGCGACAACTACGCCGCCGCCTTCACCCGTGAGGGCTACAGCGTGCGCACGTACGCCAACCGTGCGCAGGCCATGAGCGCCTTCGCCGCCCGGCTGCCGGATCTGGCAATCATCGACATCTCGCTGGAGGAGGAGCCCGAAGGAGGCTATGAGTTGTGCCGCGCGCTGCGCGCGCTGTCGCCGGTGCTGCCGATCATCTTTCTCACCGCGCGCGACAGCGAGCTCGATGCGGTCTCGGGGCTGCGCCTCGGAGCGGATGATTTCCTCACCAAGGACCTGAGCCTCGCTCACCTGTCGGCGCGCGTGAACGCGCTGTTCCGCCGGGTCGATGCGCTGCGCAAACCCGAGCAGGCGGGCGACGTCCTTAACCGCGGCCCACTGACGCTCGATACCGAGCGCATGGCGGTGCAGTGGGACGGCAAGGTGGTGCTGCTGTCGCTCACCGAGTTCTGGATCGTGCACGCGCTGGCCCGTCATCCGGGCCACGTGCGCAACCGCCAGCAGCTGATGGATGCCGCCAACGTCGTGCTCGACGACAACACCATCACCTCGCACGTCAAGCGCATCCGCCGCAAGTTCCAGGGCGTCGATCCGCAGTTCGACGCCGTGCAGACCGTCTACGGCATGGGCTACCGCTGGGTCGAGTAGCCCGCGGTCCGCGATGTCGCTGCGCCTGAAGCTGCTGCTCCTCGGCCTGCTCACGCTGGTGCTGCCGTGGGCCGGCTGTCGCTATGCGCGCGAGATGGAGTCGGCATTGCGCGAGGGCGAGCAGACCTCGCTCGAGTCGGTCGCCGAGACGCTCGCCGCCTCGCTCGAGGGACGCCTCGATCTGCTGTATCGCGCGCCGCCGGCGGATGCCGCAGCTGCCGGGGAGGCGAACCCGGATGCCTTTCTCAGGCCCGGACTCTACGACCTGAAGCCCCAGCTGCTGACGGCGGCGCCACTCATCGACGGCTACTCCGAGGACTGGCCGCACGACCCTTCCGCCTGGGCCTGGTACGAGAAGGATCCGCGCCACAAGTTTGGCGTGCTGGCGGGAGTGTTCGACCGCGTGCTGTATCTGCTCATCGAGGTGCGCGATGAGCATCCGGTGTTCGATGCGCCGGGTCTCTCGCCGCTCGAGGCGCGCGGCACCGGCGATCGCGTCTGGCTCGGTTTCGAGGACGGCGATGGCAGGCAGCACCAGGTATTCCTCGCGGCCACCGGCCCCGGTGCGGTCACGGCGCGCTACATCGAAACCGGTGAGTATGGCGAGCAGCTGAGCCCGCTCGAGCCGCGCATCCGCGGCACCTGGCAGCTCGCTGCCGGCGGCTCGCGGCTCGAGGTGCGCGTACCGCTGTCGATGCTCGGCGCTGGATTCGGCGTGCTCATCGACGATCGCGACGCGCGCGGCGCCGCGCCGGTGAGCTACGGCAGCCTGCATCCGGACGACCTGCGCACGCTCGGACACCTGATCGTCGCCTCCCCCGACCTCACGACTTACCTCGCGCAATTCACGCAGCCGGGCCTCAAACTCACGGTGTCGACGCCCGCCGGGCAGACGCTCGCGCGTGTCGATGCGCTCAAGCAGGTGGCCGAGCTCGCCCCCTCGCCACCGCTCATCGCGCGCCTCTACCGGCGCTTTGTCGACCGCCCGGGTCAGCAGCCGCCGATCGAGGCGCGCGCGGCGATCTACGACCGCGAGCACCGCGCGGTCGTCGGCTCCCTCGATGTGACGCAGACCCCGGATCGCTGGCTGCGGCTGCGCGACCGTGCGCTCACCCACATGTTGAACCTGACGCTCGCGATCTCGGCGGTGGCGGTCGGCTGCATGTTCGCATTCGCCGCCTGGCTCGCCCTGCGGTTGTCGCGGCTGCGCCAGGCGAGCGAGACGGCCCTGACCCGCAGCGGACTGGTGGTCAGCTTCCCCGAGACCGAGGCGCGCGATGAGCTCGGCGACGTGGCGCGCAGCTTCTCCACTCTCCTTGCCCGGCTGAACGAATACACCGGTTACCTGCGCACCCTCGCGGGCAAGCTCGCTCACGAGATCCGCACGCCGCTCACCATCGTGCGTTCCTCGCTCGATAACCTCGAGGCCGAGCGGCTGCCGGAGCCGACCCGGGCCTATCTCGAGCGTGCCCGTCAGGGCAGCGAGCGCCTCAACGCCATCCTGCTCGCCATGGGGGCGGCGAGCCGCGTCGAGGAGGCGATCACTGGCGCCGAGCGCAGCCGCTTCGATCTCGTGCCACTGCTGGAGTCCGCCGTGGCGGCGTATCGCGGCGCCTTCCCCGAGCGGCGCTTCGCGAGCGAGCTGCCGGCGCAGCCGGTGACGATCGACGGGGCTCCGGACCTCGTCGTGCAGATGCTGGACAAGCTCATCGAGAATGCCGTCGATTTCAGCCCGGCAGAGGCGACCATCACCGTGCGGCTGCACGCCGAGCCGGACGCGGTCGTGCTCGAGGTCGAGAACCCCGGCCCCCCGCTGCCCTCGGAGGCTCCGGGACGGATCTTCGAGTCGCTGTGGCAGTCGCGCAGCGGGGCGGACAATCGCCCCCATTTCGGGCTTGGCCTTTACATCGTGCGGCTGATTGCCGAGTTTCACGGCGGGTCGGCCTCCGCCGGGAACCTTCCCGGGGGTGGCGGAGCCCGATTCTCGGTACGGCTTGCCCGGTGAGGGCCCCCGCGGGACCACCGCCAGGACGATTTGTCGCCTCACCGCTACATGTCTTTTTCCCTTGGAATCAGTATAATTTCCTCATGGAACACACCGTCCCTAAAGGACTTTAGGCCGCTCAGATGGGCCGACACCAGCGGTGGTGATGCGTGCAAGCAAAGGGAGGAAGCGTTAGCAGCATGAGAAAACTCGGGGATCGACGCGGGCACGGGTGAGACAGCGGCTACCTTTTAGCGGCTGTCAGGAACGATACAACGCGTGGAGAACCATGCGGGCCTCGCGATAGAAGCCGGAGCAGCGCTCCAACCGTTTCAGCCGGAAAGTCTAGATGCTCGTGATGACGCGACATGCCGTAGAGCCGGCGTGAGCTGACAGCGAAACCACCGGGTCGGTTGATGGGATAAGAATGAAGCCCCGCTCGTGAGAGCGGGGCTTTTTTATGCGCGCGACGTTACTGCGCGTGCCCGTCACACCGCATGGTGCGATTGACTGCGATGTCGCGACGCGGGGTAACATTCACACGATCGGGAGAGCTCCCAGTCAGCCTGCCGTAACAACGAATAAGGTCTCGGGCACGCCTGTGGCGGATTCCTCGCGCGCTGTCTTCGTCAGCTACGCCTCGCAGGACGCTGCGGCGGCCCAGAGGATTTGCGAGGCACTCCGCGCCGCTGGCATCGAAGTCTGGTTCGATCAGAGCGAGCTGCGCGGCGGCGATGCGTGGGACCAGAAGATCCGCCGCGAGCTTCACGACTGCACGCTGTTCATTCCCATAGTTTCCGCGAACACCGCGGCGCGGCACGAAGGTTACTTTCGCCTCGAATGGGACCTGGCGGATCAGCGCACGCACATGATCGCGCGCAACCGCGCCTTCATCGTGCCGGTGTGCGTGGACACAACTGCCGAAACCGGCGCCGACACGCCGGAGTCGTTTCAGCGGGTGCAGTGGACGCGTCTGCCCGGAGGGGAGACGCCGCCGGCTTTTGTTGAGCGCGTACAGCGCTTGTTGTCCGGCGCCACCGACTCGGCAGCGGATCCCCCTCGCCCGGGCACCAGCACTGTCGCGAGTGACCGCCCGGGCAGGCGGCGGGCGCGTGTGCTGTACGCAGCGATCGCGGTGGCGGCGGCGCTCGCGCTCGGGTATTTCGCGCTCGAGCGGCTCCATCGACCCGCGGCCAACCTCATCAGCACGGCCTCCATCGCCGTGTTACCCCTTGCGAACGAGAGCGGTGATGCGGGTCAGCGCTACTTCTCCGACGGGATCTCGGAGGATCTGATCACCGCGCTCGGCCAGTTCCCGGGACTGAAAGTGATCGGGCGCTCCTCGGCGTTCAAGTTCCGGGATTCCAAGGAGGACAGCCGCAGCATCGGGACGCTGCTCGGAGTGTCACACCTGGTGGAGGGGACGGTGCGGCGCTCGGGCGACATGGTACGGGTAAGCGCTGAGCTCATCGACACTGCCGATGGCACCATGCAGTGGTCGCAGCGCTATGACCGTCCCTACAAGGACCTGTTCGCGCTGCAGGACGAGATCACGCACGCGGTCGTTGCGGCCCTGCGCGTGAAGCTCCTGCCGGGGGAGCATGCAGCAGAGCAGACCGAGCGACCTCCGAGCGGGAGCCTTGAAGCGTACAACGCATTTCTTCAGGCCCGCTTCTACGGCGCCCGCGGCACCGAAGCGGATGTTCGCAGAGCAATCGAGTCGCTCACGCAGGCGATCGAGCTAGATCCGCAGTATGCGCTCGCGTGGGGCGGTCTGTCGGTTGGCTGGGAGAGCCTCGGGGGTCAGTTCCTCGAAGGCGCATCGCAGCAGGAGGCCTTTTCCAAGGCACGCGCGGCGGCCGACCGCGCGCTCGCCCTCGGCCCTGACCTTGCGTACGCGCATGGCGCCAAGGCCAACGTGCTCAAACTGCTCGACTTCGACTGGCGGGGTGCCGAAGCCGAGTACGCCCAGGCGCTAGCGCTGGCTCCGAATGATACGCGGGCGAAGGCGGGCCTGGCGGACCTGCGCGCAACGCTCGGCGACGTCGATTCGGCGATCAAGCTCATGCGGGAAGTGATCCCCTACGAACCACTGCAGAGCAATCTGCAGGGGTTACTGAGCGGCTATCTGTGGGCGGCCAACCGCCTCGACGAGGCCGAGCAGGCGTGCCGCAAGGCCATCGAATTGGCACCGACCGCGCCCGGCAACTACTGGCAGCTGGCAGCCATTGAGATCCAGCGCGGCCATGCCGAGGCAGCCGTCGCCGCCGCGCGCCAAGAGCCGCCGGGTCCGATCCAGGACGCAGCGCTCGCCATGGCGATGCAGATCGGATCCGATCGGAAGGCCGCCGATGCGGCGCTTAAGACACTCATCGACAAGGATGCCGAAGGTGCCCCCTTCCAGATCGCCGAGGTCTACGCGCTGCGCAACGATGCGAAGAGTACGTTTGAGTGGCTGGATCGTGCCTGGAGCACCCGCGACCCGGGTATTACGCAGCTTCTCTGGGATTCCTTCATCCTGCGCTTCAAGAGTGATCCGCGCTTCGCGGCGTTCTGCCGCACAGCCCGCCTGCCGGTGCCGGGGGAAACTTCTGCGATCAAGTCCACCTAGCTCGGTGGGCAGTCGCAAGCGCAACGCTCAGGCGACCCCGAGCTGCAAAAGAATCCCGCGCGCCGCCTCGCGCCCTTCGAACACCGCCGTCACGACCAGATCCGAGCCGCGCACCATGTCACCGCCCGCAAACACCTTCGGGTTGGTGGTCTGAAACGCGTTGCTCGCGCCCGCGGCGACGCGCACCCGGCCGTTGTCATGCAGGCGGATGCCGTGCGCTGCGAGCCACGGCGGCGGGCTCGGCAGGAAACCAAACGCAATGATGACGGCATCGGCCGGCACGATGTGCTCCGATCCTGCAACCGGCACGGGCACGCGCCGGCCACGCGCATCGCCCGCCCCGAGGCGCGTCTCGATGAGCTTCACGCCCTCGACACGTTCTGTGCCGACGATCTCGATCGGCTGCCGATTGAAGAGGAACTCGACACCCTCCTCGCGGCTGTTCTTGTAGTCGCGCCGCGAGCCCGGCATGTTGTCCTCGTCGCGCCGGTAGGTGCAGATGACTGACTCCGCCCCCTGGCGCACCGCGGTACGGTTGCAGTCCATGGCGGTATCACCGCCGCCCAGCACCACAACGCGCTTGCCCGCCATGCTGATGAGCGCATGCGCGGCATCGGGGAGCGCGAGCTCATGGCGAATGTTGGCAATGAGATAGGGGAGTGCCGCATGCACTCCGGGCAGCTCTTCTCCGGCGAAGCCGCCCTGCACGGGCGTGTAGGTCCCCATGCCGAGAAACACGGCGTCGTACCCGGCGAGCAGCGCGTCAAACCCGAGCTCGGTGCCGATCTCGCAGCCGAGCCGGAACTCGACACCCATGCCCTCCATCAGCGCGCGGCGCGTCTCCATGACCTCCTTCTCGAGCTTGAAGGGCGGGATGCCGAAGGTGAGGAGCCCACCGATGCGCGGGTGGCGATCGAACACCACCGGCTTGACGCCGCTGCGCACCAGGATGTCGGCGCAGCCAAGGCCCGCGGGGCCCGCGCCGACGATCGCGACGCGCTTATGCGTGGCGCGCACGTTCGACATGTCGGGCTTCCAGCCCTTCTTCAGCGCCTCGTCGGTGATGTATTTCTCGAGCGCGCCGATCGTGACCGCACCCAGGCCGTCATTCAGCGTGCACGCGCCTTCGCACAGCCGATCCTGCGGGCAGATGCGCCCGCAGACCTCGGGGAGCGAGTTGGTCTTGTGCGAGAGCTCGGCGGCCTCGAAGAGGTTGCCCTCCTCGATCAGCTTCAGCCAGTTCGGGATGTAGTTGTGGACCGGGCACTTCCACTCGCAGAAGGGACTGCCGCAGCCGAGGCACCGGCCCGCCTGCTGCGCCGCATCCGCCGTCTCGAAGGGCGCGTAGACCTCGCGGAAGTGCGTGCGGCGCGACTCCACCGGGCTCTTCGCCGGCTCGGCGCGCGGGATGTCGAGGAACTGCAGAGTGCGATCGGCCATCGGTGAGCTCAGGCGGCGCGCCGCAGGTTCTCGATCAGCGAGTCGATCGAGGCGGCCTTAGGCTTCACGACCCAGAATTTCGGCAGATAGGTGCGCAGGTCGTTCTGGATCTCCTGCGCCCAGGCGCTGCCGGTCTCGGCGATGTGCCGCTCGAGGAGAGCCTCGAGATGCTGGACGTGCGATTGCATGGCCTCGGGGTGGATGCGGCTGATGTCGATCAGCTCGTGGTTGTAGCGGTCGACGAAGTTGCGCTCCATGTCCAGCACGTAGGCGAAGCCGCCGGTGAAGCCGGCACCGAAGTTCACCCCGGTTCGACCGAGCACGCACACCGCCCCGCCCGTCATGTACTCGCAGCAGTGATCGCCTGCCCCCTCGATCACCGCCAGGGCGCCGGAATTGCGTACCGCGAAGCGCTCGCCGGCGAGCCCCGCGGCGTACAGCTCCCCGCCCGTGGCGCCATACAGGCAGGTATTGCCCATGATGACTGTATCCCTGGCGCTGAAGCGCACACCCGCCGGGTGGCGCAGCACGATGCGCCCCCCCGCCATGCCCTTGCCAACGTAATCGTTGGCATCGCCCTCGAGGTAGAGGTGCAAGCCGCCGGCGTTCCACACCCCGAAGCTCTGCCCGGCATTGCCGCTACAGCGCACCACGAGAGGTGCGTCCTGCATGCCGTAGTTGCCCCAGCGGCGCGCGATCTCTCCCGAGATCCGCGCGCCGATCGAGCGGTTGAAGTTGCTGAGCCGATAGGCCCACTCGCCCCCCGACTGCGCCTCGATGGCGGGCAGCATGTCGCGCACCATGCGCTCGGCGAGCTCGCCCTTGTCGAACGGCGTATTGGAAGGCGTGGCGCAGCACTGCGCGCCGTCGGGCTTGAGTCCCGCGGTCGAGAGAATCGGCCTCAAGTCGAGCTTGCGCTGGCGCGGCGTCGCGCCGGGCAGCACCTCGAGATACTCGGTGCGGCCGATGAGCTCGGCGAGCGTGCGCACGCCGAGAGCTGCCAGGATCTCGCGCACCTCCTCGGCCACGAAACGGAAGTAGTTGATCACCATCTCCGGGAGCCCCGTGAAATACTTGCTGCGCAGCACGTTGTGCTGGGTCGCGATCCCGGTGGTGCAGTTGTTGAGGTGACAGATGCGCAGGTACTTGCATCCGAGTGCCACCATGGGTGCGGTGCCGAAACCGAAGCTCTCGGCGCCGATGATCGCGGCCTTGACGACATCGAGGCCGGTCTTGAGCCCGCCGTCGGTCTGCAGCCGCACGCGATGGCGCAGATCGTTGGCACGCAGTGTCTGATGCGTCTCCGCGAGCCCGAGCTCCCAGGGCGTGCCGGCGAACTTGATCGAGGACAAGGGGCTCGCGCCCGTGCCGCCGTCGTGGCCGGAGATGGTGATGAGATCCGCGTACGCCTTGGCGACACCGGCCGCGACCGTGCCGACTCCGGGCTCGGCGACCAGCTTCACCGACACGAGCGCGGCCGGGTTCACCTGCTTGAGGTCAAAGATCAGCTGCGCCAGGTCCTCGATCGAGTAGATGTCGTGGTGCGGCGGCGGGGAAATGAGACCGACGCCGGGGCGCGCGAAGCGCAGCGCCGCGATCATGTCATTCACCTTGTGCCCCGGGAGCTGCCCGCCCTCGCCAGGCTTGGCGCCCTGCGCGATCTTGATCTGCAGCACCTCGGCATTCACGAGGTACTCGGGCGTGACGCCGAAGCGTCCCGAGGCCACCTGTTTGATCTTGGAGTTTCGCTCGGTGCGGTAGCGCGCCGGGTCCTCGCCTCCTTCCCCCGAGTTGGAGCGGGCGCCTAAGCGGTTCATCGCGATGGCGAGCGCCTCGTGCGCCTCCGGGGACAGTGCGCCGAGGGACATGCCGGCGCTGTCGAAGCGCGCCAGGATCGATTCCGCCGGCTCGACTTCCGCCAGCGGCACTGGCGCCGCCGTGGATTTGAGCGCCAGCAGGTCGCGGAACGCGCCCGCCGGGCGCTGATTCACGAGCTGCGCGAACTCGCGGTAGTGGGCTGCATCGCCAGAGATCACCGCCGCCTGCAGAGCTGCGATCACGTCCGGGTTGTACATGTGGTACTCGCCGCCGTGCACGTACTTGAGGAGCCCGCCGTGGCTGAGCGACTCGCGCGGATTCCAGGCGCGCGCGGCGAGCTGCGCGCCGTCCGCCTCGAGGTCGGCGAAGTCCGCGCCCTGCACGCGGCTCTCGGTGCCGGTGAAGCACAGCTCCACGACCTCATCCGCGAGTCCCACGATCTCGAACAGCTGCGAGCTGCGGTAGCTGGCGATGGTGGAGATCCCCATCTTCGACATGATCTTGAAGAGCCCCTTGCGCAGCCCCGCGCGGTAGCTGCGTCCGAGCTCAAGTCGCGCCGCGAAGTCGAGCTTGACCCGCCCGCGGCGCATCATCTCGAACAGCACCTGGTAGGCCATGTAGGGGTACACGGCGGTGGCGCCGTAGCCGATCAGGCAGGCGAAGTGATGCGGCTCGCGCGCCGTACCCGTCTCCACCAGCAGGTTGCACTTGCAGCGCAGTCCGGTTCTCACCAGCTGCTGGTGCACCGCGCCGGTCGCGAGCAGGGCGTGCGCCGGCACGCGGCCGCGCATCAGATAGCGATCGGAGAGCAGCAGTACGAGCTTGCCCTCGCGCACTGCGCTCTCCGCCTGTGCGCACAGCCTGAGGATCGCGCGCTTCAGGCCCTCGGCCGGCTCGTACTGCAGGTCGAGGAACTCGTGCGTCACGGTCTCGATCGCGAGGATCTGGCGGAGCTTCCTCTGCGACAGGATCGGCGAGCCGAGCACGATCTGCTGCGCGTGCTCCGGCGCCGGCACGAAGATGTTGCACTCCGGGCCGATCTGCGTCTGCAGCGACATGACGATCGTCTCGCGCAGCGGGTCGATCGGCGGATTGGTGACCTGGGCGAACTGCTGGCGGAAGTAGTCGTACAGCGAGCGCACCTGGTGCGACAGCACCGGCATCGGCGTGTCATCGCCCATCGAGCCGACCGCCTCGCTCTCGTCCACGGCGAGCACGCGGATGATGTCGTCGCGCTCCTCCTGCGTCACGTTGAACATCTTCTGGTAGAGGGTCAGCGTGGCGCGGTCCATCGGCTCGGCCGCGAGGCGCGCGTCCACCAGATCGCTCTCCAGATAGCGCACCCCCGCTCGCAGCCAGCTCTTGTAGGGATGGCGGGACTTGAGCAGCTGGTCGATGTCCTGCGTCGTGAGGAGCTCGCCGCTCTCCAGATCGAGCGCGATCATGTCGCCGGGACCGAGCTTGCCCTTCCTCACCACGTCCTCGGGCGCGTAGTCCCAGACGCCGGTCTCGGAGGCCACGGTGAGGCGGCGGTCGCGCGTGATGGCGAAGCGCGCCGGGCGCAGGCCGTTGCGATCCAGCAGGCAGGCGGCATAGCGGCCATCGGTGAGCACCACTCCGGCGGGACCGTCCCACGGCTCCATGTGCACCGAGTAGTACTCGTAGAAGGCGCGCAGCTCCGGGTCGATGGTGTCGAGCCCGTGCCATGCCGGCGGGATCAAGAGGCGCATCGCGTGCAGCGGGTCGAGGCCTCCCATGAGCAGCACCTCGAGCATGTTGTCGAGGCTCTGCGAGTCCGAGCCGGTGGGCGCCACCAGCGGCAGCACCTCGTGCAGGTTCGGCAGCAACGGCGAGCGCAGCAGCGGGCCGCGCGCCATCGCCCAGTTGCGATTGCCCTGGATGGTGTTGATCTCGCCGTTATGGGCGAGGTACCGGTAGGGGTGGGCGAGGCGCCATTGCGGCAGCGTGTTGGTGGAGAAGCGCTGGTGGAAGAGCGCCACCGAGGCCTCGAGGCGCGGATCCGCGAGGTCGGGATAGAACTCCGTGAGGTGCGCCGGCATCACCATGCCCTTGTAGACGATGGTGCTCGCCGACAGGCTCGGCACGTAGAACGCCGGATCGGCGGCGAGCGCCTTCTCGGCGCAGCGCCGCGCCATGAAGAGGCGCCGGTTGAAGGCAGCGGTATCGATCGCCGCCTCGCAGTTCACGAACAGCTGCTCGATCGAGGGCAGCGTCTTCAGCGCCTCGGCGCCGCAGGCCGTGGTGTTCACCGGCACCCGGCGCCAGCCCGCCACGTCCAGCCCCTGGCGCTTGAGCTCGGCGGCGAGCACCACGCGCGCCTCGCCCGCTGCCTGCGCCTCGCGCGACAGGAATACCAGGCCGGCGGCAAAGCGGGCGCTGAGGCGTATGCCGGTCTCGGCGGCAATCGCGCGCAGGAAGGAGGCGGGCTTCTTCAGCAGCAGGCCGCAGCCATCGCCGGTCTTGCCGTCCTCGGCGATCGCGCCGCGATGGGTGAGGCGATTGAGCGAGGCGATCGCGGCGCGCACCAGCGCATGGCTCGGCGCATCGTCGAGACTCGCGATCAGCCCGAAGCCGCAGCTGTCGCGCTCGTATGCTTCTTTATAGAGAGACGGGGCATCCATAGTGACGATTCCACGCGCTTGGCTTAAACGGCCGCCGGCGCCCGCGTCGCGGATCAGATCCGCGGCAGCTGCAAGGAGGCCGGCAATTCCTGCGCTGAAGGAGATCCGCGACTCGACCCATGGAGCCGAAGCAGCCGCGAATTGAGCAGCCGAGACGTAACGCGGAGGGCACTGCGCCGCTATCCCGCAGCTCGACTGTCTTACACCATCACTATGCGTTCGATAATACCGGCATGAAACGGTCTTGCAAGCGCGGATGACGACTCTCTCGACCGCGCGGCTCACGCTGCGGCCCTGGCGGGAGGCGGACCTCGGGCCGTTCGCCGAGCTGAATGCAGACCCGGAGGTCATGCAGTTCATGCCCGCCCGGCTCAGCCGCGAGCAGAGCGACGCGCTGGCCTCCCACGCCGCGGCCGCACTCGCCGCGCGGCGCTTCGGCCTGTGGGCGCTGGAGCTGCAAGCGACGGCGGAATTCCTCGGCTACGTAGGCCTCGCGGAGGTCGGCTTCACGGCGCACTTCACGCCCTGCCGCGAAGTCCTGTGGCGGCTCAAGCGCCTGGCGTGGGGCCATGGCTACGCGACCGCGGCGACGCGCGCCTGCCTTACGTTCGCGTTCGCGACGCTGCGGGCGCCCGAGGTGGTGGCTTTCACCGTGCCCCGGAACTCGCGCTCGCGCGCGGTGATGGAGCGGCTCGGCATGCATCACGATCCGGCCGCGGACTTCGAGCACCCGCGCCTGCCCGAAGGTCATCCGCTGCGTGCCCATGTGCTTTACCGAATCGCATCCGCCGAGTGGCCGCAGCAGGTGCACGGCTCGCCGCTGCGCGCGTGAGTGACGTGCGCCACGTCGCAGAGTACGACGCGCACCGAAATTTCTTCTTGCATCACGCCTCTCACTGCCCCACCATCGCGCCGCCGCACAGAGCACGCGGCCAGCGAGGTGTTGGCACCACAATGAAGCAGCGCAAAGCGTCGACTGACAGCGACCCTGGGCCCCGTCTTCAACGTCTGAACGAGTATCTGGAGAGGAATTTCCCCGACTTTTTCGCCGAAGCGCGCTTTCAGGTCGGGGACGACGCCTACTTCCTCTATGCCCGCTTCGGGCAGTACCTGGCCCGCATCATCGAGCACAACCGCGCCCCCGGGCGGATCATCAACCGCGGCTTCACGTTCCTGAACCGCATGGCGCGCGACTCGGCACGCTCTCCGAGCATCCGCCAGATCCTGGTCTCCGGTCCCCTCGAGTACATCCTCGATGCCCCCAAGGCGCGGGCGCTGGCTCGCAAGCGCCTCTCGCCCGCTGCCCAGGGGTATCTCGAGAGCCTGTGCGAGTGAGCGCGGGCTAGAAGCGGTCCCGGCCGGGGACCCTGAGATTGTTGATGTGCGTCCGCCGCAGTGCCTTGAGCAGCAGGTTGCGGGCGGCACGCAACGCCGGATAAAGGAGCCGGGAGCGGCGCGCGGATCCGAACAGCCATTGATTGGCACGCGCCATGACGCCTGAGGAGCGTCCGTGAATCGTGAGCACGTGAATGGCATCGGCGCCGTAGTAAAGCTGGCCGCCAACCTTGACGACCATTCCCTGGTCGATGTCGAGCCCGCGGCGGGTGACCTCCTCCAGCACGGTGCTGTCGCCTCTCGCGTCAATCAGCCGCAGCCCCGGGAGCGAGCCTTGCCGGTCGATGGCCCGGCAGTAGGCATCGCACACGGGGCACTGGGCGTCATAGACCAGCAGAATCTCCTCCGCGCTCATGCGGGCTGCGGGGCTCCGTCGAGCCGCCCGAACAGCGGTGAGCCGCGGAAGCGCACCAGCATGCGCATGTTGAAGAAATGCATGCAGCCGAGCAGCACGATCACGAGCCCAACCTTGGTGCTCAGGTACTCGACCGCCCCGACCAGGTCGAGCGGCTTTTCGCCATAGCGCAGGGCCAGCAGTACAAAGCCCAGGTTCACGAGGTAGAAGCCCACCAGCAACAGGTGGTTGACCGAATCGGCCAGCCGCTCGCGCCCGTGGAAATTCTCCACCAGGAAGACCCGGCCGTACCTCTCGGCAACGGAGCTCACGGCGGGCCAGATTGCCGAGCGCTTCGCCATCTCCAAGCCCTCGATCTCCAAGCACCTGTCGATACTGGAGAACGCCGGGCTCATTGCCAGCGAGCGGCGCGGTCAATTCATTCACTATCGCCTGGTGCGGGACAACCTGCTGAACACGCTCAACGGCTACATTCAGGAGGTGTGCCCGGTAGCCCGGCCGTTGAAGCGCGAGAGCGCGCGCCGGGCCAAGGCCAAGAGCTAGGCAGGCGGCTCGCGTCCCGTCACGGGCACTTTGACGAGCTGCGTCCGGCGCACGACCGAGAGCTCGAGCTCTGTGCCTGGCGGCACCTGCGACAGCTGCCGGTGCAGGGCGTCGATCCCGTCCACGTCCCGCCCGTCGATCGCGACGAGCAGGTCGCCGGGCTGCAGGTCGGATGCAGCCGCCGGCCCGTCCGGCTCGCGTGACAGCACCTCGACCGCGCGCCGCGCTGCAAGACCAAGCGCCCGCACCAGGCGCAGGTCGAGGGGCCGGTCGCGCGCCGCAATGCCGAGCCAGGTACGCCGCACCCGGCCCTGGGTCAGGATCTCGGTCAGCACCCACTGCGCAGTCGCCGCGGGAACCGCAAAGCCGATGCCCTGTGCCATGGGAATAATCGCCGTGTTGATGCCCATGACTGCGCCGCGCGCATCGACGAGGGGGCCGCCGGAGTTGCCGGGGTTGAGGGCCGCGGTGTGCTGCACGATGCCCTCGATGAGCCGGCCCTGGCGGCTGCGCAGCGAGCGGCCGAGTGCGCTCACCACGCCCGCCGACACGGTCGACTCGAAGCCGTAGGGATTGCCGACCGCGACGACCAGCTGACCGGCGCGCAGCGGCTGCTCGCTCGCCAGGTGAGCATAGGGGAGCGAGGCCGCTTGGGCGCGCAGCACCGCAAGATCCGTGGCCGGATCGCGACCCGCGACCACCGCCGTTACGGTACGCCCGTCGACGAACGAGACGCGCGCGCTCGAGACGCGCTGCACGACGTGCTCATTGGTGAGCAGGTAGCCATCCGGGGTGACGACGACTCCGGAGCCAGCGCCACCGCGGGCGCGCTCCGCTTCCTCCGCTCCGCCGGTGTAGATGCTCACCACCGCAGGTCCCACCTCCGCGACCGCGCCGACGACCGCGGCGGAATAGGCATCCAGCGGTGCCTCGGGAGACTGTCGGCCGGTATCTGCGGTGCCTTCGAGGTTGGCGGCGCCCTCGTGCGCGTGCTCATCCAGCATGCGTCGTGGCATGGGGACCGCGGGCGCCAAACTCAAGCCCGCAAACGCCGTTCCTGCGAGAATCGCGGCGAGCCTGCATGATCTCTCTCGCCCAAACCGCCGTGCTGCTGGCGGCCGCCATCGTCGCGGTCGCGCTGTTCCGCCTGCTGCGTCTGTCCTCGATCCTCGGCTACGTCGCCGCCGGCCTCGTCATAGGTCCCTGGGGCTTCAATCTGATCGGCGATGTCGCCCGCGTGACGCAGGTGTCGGAGTTCGGCGTGGTGCTGCTGCTCTTCATCATCGGGCTCGAGCTGCAGCCGACGCGGCTGTGGGTCATGCGCCGCATCGTATTCGGCCTGGGGGCCGCCCAGGTCACGGTGTGCGCACTGCTGCTCGGCGCCGCGGCGTGGGGGCTGGGACTGCCACCGATAGCCGCCGCCGTCGTCGGCTTCGGCCTGTCACTCTCCTCGACGCCGCTGGTGCTGCAGCTGCTCGCCGAGCGCAAGCAGCTCAAGAGCCAGCACGGCCGGGCCGCCTTCGGAATTCTCCTTTTCCAGGATCTGGCCGTGCTGCCGGTGCTCGCGATCCTGCCGCTCGTCTCGCCGCACGCCGCCGCGCACGCCGCCGCCGGGCCGTGGTGGGCGGGGCTGCTGAAGCTCCTGGTGCTGGTCGCGGTGGTGATCATCGGCGGCGGGCGTCTGCTGCTGCGGCCGGCGCTGCGCGTCGTGGCCCGGATCCGCGTGCCCGAGGTGTTCACGGCCGCCGCCCTCCTCACGGTCATCGTCACGGCGCTGCTCGCCAACCAGGCGGGGCTGTCCGCCTCGCTCGGCGCGTTCCTAGCCGGCGTGCTGCTCGCCGACAGCGAGTTCCGCCACGAGCTCGAGGCGGACCTCGAGCCCTTCAAGGGTCTGCTGCTCGGTCTGTTCTTCGTCTGCGTCGGGATGTCGGCCAACCTCGGCCTGTTCCGCTCCGAGCCCCTTACGCTGCTGGCGGTGACCGCGGGCTTCCTCGCGATCAAGATCGTCGCGGTCGCAGCGCTCGCACGTCTCGGCCGTTGCCGCGGCGAGTCGGCGTGGCGGCTCGGCTTCACGCTGCCGGAAGGCGGCGAGTTCGCCTTCGTGCTGTTCACGCTCGCGGCGCGCCAGCGGATTCTCACGGCCGATATCGCGGACCTGCTGATCCTCGCGGTCACGCTGTCGATGCTGCTCGGCCCGCTGCTGCTGATCGCCGAGGAGACGGTGCGCGAGCGCTGGCTGCGCCCGCCGGCCGCTCCCTACGATGCCATCGAGGAGCGCGACATCGCAGTGCTGATCGCCGGCTTCGGGCGTTTCGGGCAGATCGTCGCGCGCGTACTGCGCACCCGCCGCCTGCCGTTCACCGCTCTCGACAGCAACCAGACGAATGTCGATTTCGTGCGCCGCTTCGGTAACCAGGTGTACTACGGCGATGCCTCACGGCTCGATCTGCTGCGCGCCGCGGGTGCCGCCTCGGCGAGCGTGCTGGTGCTGGCGATCGACGACGTCGAGACATCGCTGCGTACGGCCGCGCTGGCGCGCGAGCAGTTTCCCAACCTCAAGGTGTACGCGCGCGCCCGCAACCGCCAGCACGCGTTCGCGCTCATGGACGCGGGCGTGGCGCTGGTGGTGCGCGAGACCTACGCCTCGAGTCTCGAAATGGCGGGCCGGGTATTGCAGGAGCTCGGTATCACCGCCAGCGCCGCCCGTGAGACCGTGCGCCGCTTCCGCGAGCACGACGAGGCGACGCTTGCGGCGCAGTACGCGGTCAAGGAGGACGAGACCAAGTTCATTGCCACCACGCGCGAGGCCGCGCAGCAGCTCGAGAAGCTGTTCGAGGCCGACGAGGCCAAGCCCGAATGACGGACGAGGCGCGCGCGATACGCGAGTTCTGGTTCGGCGAGCTGCCGCTCACGCCGCAGGCGCTGAGCGAGCGCATGCAGTTCTGGTTCGGCGAGGCGGGGGCGCCGCAGGATGGGGAGATCCGCACGCGCTTCGGCACACTCATCGAGCGCGCCGCCGGCGGCGAGCTCGCGAGCTGGGCCGGCGGCCCGCGCCGTCGCCTGAGCCTCATCCTGCTGCTCGACCAGTTCCCGCGCAACGTGTTCCGCGGCACGGCGCGCGCCTTCGCGGGAGATGAGCAGGCGCTCGCGCTCGCGCTGTCGGGAATGCAGTGCGCGGCGGACGCCGCGCTCGACCCGGTGGAGCGGCTGTTCTTCTACATGCCGCTGCAGCATGCCGAGCGCCTCGAAGCCCAGGACGAGGCGCTCGCCGCCTATCGGCGGCTGCTCGCCGAGGTGCCGGAGCCGTTCCATGCGACCTTTGCGGGCGCGCTGCACGCTGCCGAGCAGCACCGCGCGATCATCGAGCGCTTCGGCCGCTTCCCGCACCGCAATCTGGTGCTGGAGCGCGTGAGCACCGCCGCCGAGGAGCAGTGGCTGCGCGAGAACCCCAACCACTTCGGCCAGTGAGGATGGGCCGGGGCGGCGCTCAGCGCTCTGCGGCCACCAGCCGCTCGAGGCGGCGGATCTGCCGTTCGAGCTCGTGCTGCGCCTCGAGCAGCTCGACCGCCAGCGCCGCGCCGCTCACGTTGACCCCAAGATCGCGCATCAGACGTCCGACGACCCGCAGCCGTGGCAGCACCGCGGCCGGAAACTCCCACTCCCCCGGCGCCGACCCGCGCGGTGAGACGAGCCCGATCTCGGCGAGCTCGAGCATCACCTCGTTATCGATCCGGCACAGCCGGCAGATCTCCGTGACGGTGACCCACTCACCCTCGCCGATCAGCTCGCCGTTCAGCAGACGTGTCACTTCACTCATGCCTCACCCCGTGAGATCGGCGCGCGGATTGAAGCCGAGCTTCTCGCGCATCTCTGCGTAGAGCGCCTTTGCCTCCGGCGAGTTCGCCGGCGGCAGCACCACTTTCAGTTGCACGTACGCATCCCCCGGCGGCTGACCCGGAAGCCCCCGGCCGCGCAGCCGCAGCTTCTGTCCCGATTGCGCGCCGGCGGGGATGTGCATCTCCACCGCTCCGCCGAGCGTCGGCACCGTGACCGTAGCCCCGAGTGCCGCCTCCCACGGGGCAATGGGAAGCGTGAGTGTGACGTCGCGTCCATCGAGCTGGTAGAGCCGGTGCGGCAGGACATGCGCCTCGAGGTACAGGTCCCCGGCGCGCCCGCCTTCGGCGGCGGGCTCACCCTGGCCGGCGAGACGGATCAGCTGGCCCTCCGTCACCCCCGGCGGGATCGTGACCCGCACGGTGTGCGTGTGCACCTCGACGGTGCCGTCGCTCTTCAGTTCCGGACGCTTGAGCTCGAGTGTCGAGGTCGCGCCGTGGAAGGCCTGCTCGAGGTCGAGATCGACGCGCGCGTGGTGGTCGCGTCCACCGCCGCGCCGGGTGCCGCTGAACGGCGAGCCGCCGCCAAAGAGCGACGAGAAGAACTCGCTGTAGCCCTCCTCGTCGAAGCCGCCCTGCTGGGCGCCACCCTGAGGTCGGGCGCGTCCCGCGCGAGCCCCGGGGGCTGCACCGTCAAACTCGAAACCGCTGCCCCAGTCCGGCGGCGGGCGAAACTGCTGGCCGCTCTTCCACTCGGCCCCGAGCTGATCGTAAGCGGCGCGCTTCTCCGGGTCGCGTAGCACCTCGTACGCCTCCTGCACTTCCTTGAAGTGCTCCTCGGCGTTCTTCTCCTTGCTGACGTCCGGGTGGTACTTGCGCGCCAACCGCCGATACGCCGTCTTGATCTCATCGGCGGCAGCGGCGCGCTTGACGCCCAGAATCTGGTAGTAGTCCCGGTATTCCATGAGCGCCTTCTAATTGCGTCTGAAGTGGCGCGTCTCAAGCTTGAATTCTAGCCGCGAGGGGTTGAAGCCCTCGCAGCCAAAAAAAAGCGCCGCGAGCGGGGGAAGACGCTTCGCGGCGCGTAAGCAGCGAACACGGGGAAGTTGTTCGCAACTTAGGTGGGGACGGCTCCAAGGGCTCATCCCGCAAACCTTGCGGCGATCGTTCGATTCGCCGCACCCAGACAGGAGCAAACGCTGTGCCAATCTACGAAACCTCGCAAAAACAAATGCTTATGACCGCCATGAGAGCGGGAGCACCGTGACAGGAATTGTCACTTTGGAGCGAAGGCGAGCAGAGTGCGGCGTTATCGCGGCACTACGGGAACGCAGGCTTGCGACTGCGCCTTGAGCGAGTCGCAAATCGCGCGCGCCTGGGCCTCACCGGCCGCCGAGGCCTGCAACCGGTAGAGCTGACCTGAGGCCGTGCCCGCCGACACCACCTGGGGCGCAAGCCCCGAGAGCTGCGTGCCGAAGCGCGTCTGCAGCCGCTGCCACTCGCGGTCGGCACTGGCCTCGGTGCCGAAGGCGCCGAGCTGCACGGCGTAGCCGCGCGCGCCTTGAACAGCGGCTCCGGCGCTCGCGGGGAGCGAGACCGACGGGGTGACGGCCATCGAGGAGACCACCGCAGGTGGCGCGGCGGCGGCTGGCGCGGCCGCGGCTCCCGCGCCGGACGAGGCGGCACTCGCGAGGCGCAGGATATTCACACCGGTCGCAGGTGCGGCTGTCTGCCCTGGCGCCTGGGGTGCCATGCGCGGAATCGATCCCAGCGCGAAACTCTCGATGCGGATGCGTGCCTCCTGGGCCCAGCGACCCCCGGAGTGCGCCGCGAGAAAGCCGCGGTAGGCGTCCGCCGTACCGACCCGGGTCGCTTCGGTCCAGTCGCGCTCCTCGAGGAAGTCGGCCACCCGCTCACGCGCCTTCGCGGCGAGCTCGCTGTCGGGATGCTGCTCGAGGAAGTGCTGGTAGGCCTCACTGGTGCCGGCGGCCTCGGCGGACCGCCAGTCCTGCTGCTCGGCACTGCAGGCCGTAACTGCGAGCAGGGCCGCAAAGAGGGCGGCGGTCCCTGCACGGAATGTGATCATGGTCGGCATTCTCGCCCCAACGCGGCCCGTATTATGACCCCGTTTGGCCTCCTTCGGAGCACCGCATGGGTGAGGACACGCAACGGCGCAGAATTCTCGACCAGATCGGCTCTGCGCCGACCTTCGTGGCGCCGGGAAGCCGCCTCTCGGGTGACCTCGAGACCCTCGGCCCCCTCGTGGTCTGCGGCGCGGTGCGCGGCGATGGTCGCATCGGCGGCGCGTTCAGCATGGCCGCGGGGGCCGAATGGCACGGTGAGGTGCACGCGCAGACCGCGGTCATCGCCGGGCACCTGACCGGGCGGCTGGTCGTCGATGAGAAGCTCGAGGTGGGCGCCACCGCCGTGATTCAGGCGGATGTCGTCGCCCGCACGATCTGCATCGCCAAGGGGGCGGTCATCGAGGGGTCGGTCACCGTCACCAGCGGCCAGCCGGTGGTCCGTTTCGACGAGAAGCGCCTCGCTCAGACGGCCTGATCCCCGCCAAGCTCGTCCAGGATCCGCTGCTCCACCCAGGTGATGTCATGGAGCCGGCTGATGAAGCCGCAGTGACCGCCGTAGCGCGTCACCGTCACCGCGAGCGCCGCGGGACGTGCGAGCTGCGCGAGACCGGCGACCGGAATCATCGGATCGTCGACCGAGGTGTAGATGCGCGCGGGCACCTCGAGCGATGCGAGCCGCTCGCCGGTGATCGCGTAGCCGTTCAGGTACTCATCCAGGCTCCTGAACTCCGAGTGCCGCACGACCAGCTTGGCCGTCATCTCGCGCAAGCCGCGCATGCCGGGGACGTCGCTGAAATCGTAGAGGTCGGGCCAGGCCGCCTGCTTCTTCTCGAGCGAGCGCCGCCACTTGCGCACGAAGTAGTACTCGTAACCAGGTAGCGCGCGCTCGAGCGCCACCAGGGTAGCGGTCGGCTCGAGCACCGGTGACACGGCGATCACGCGCTCGAGATTGAGCTGCGCCTCGCTGGCGCGCGCTGCAACGCGCAGCAGGAAGTTGCCGCCGAGCGAGAAGCCCACGGCCGCGAGCGGCCGCTGCGGAAACTGCCGCTGGAGCGAGCGCATCGCGCCGATCACCTCCGGCAGCCGGCAGGAATGAAACAGCCCGCGGTTGAGATGATGGGTCTCACCGTGGTCGCGCAGATTGAGCCGCACCACCTCGAAGCCGCGCGCAAACAGCAGCTGCGCGAGCGACAGCACGTAGTTCGACTCCGAGTGTCCCTCCCAGCCGTGCAGCAGCACCACCGGGCGGCCGTTGCCGTGCGGCGGACTCGAGACGAAGCACTGCAACCGTACCGCATCGCCGCACTCGAGGATGAGCTCGCGCTGCGCGGCAAGCAGCGCCGCCGCACGGCGCTCGATGCGGCCGCGCCTGACGAAGGTGCTGGCGAGGATCGACTGCAGGTGGGCGCTGCGCAGCCAGCGCGGCGGCTTGAAGTCGTCGGTCACTTCAGGCGGGCACGCGCGCGCCGGCCGGTGCGCTGCGCAGCTCGGCGTACAGCTCGGCGAGACGCCGCGCCATCGCGCTCGAGGACCAGGTGCGCGCGTACGCGCGGCCGCGCTGCGCGAGCTCGGCGCGAAGCGCTGCATCGCCGAGCACGCGTACCACCGCGGCGGCAAAGGCCGCGCGATCCTCGGGCACCACCAGCGCACCGCTCAGCGGCGTCAGGATCGAGCGCGTCCCGAGCTCGGCGGTCGATACCACCGGCGCACCCTGTGCCATCGCCTCGAGCAGCACCAGCCCCTGCGTCTCGGTGCGCGAGGCGAACGCGAATACGTTCGCGGCGGCGTAGCAGTCGAGCAGCGCCGTATCGCGATCCAGGTACCCCACGAAGCGCACGTGCTCGCCGAGGCTCGCGGCCCGCGCCTCGAGCGCGCCTCGCGCCGGGCCTTCGCCGGCGATCACCAGCATCGCCTGCGGCACCTGGCGCAGCACGTCGTGAAACATCTCGATGAGGAAGCCGATGTTCTTCTCGTGCGCGACGCGGCCGATATAGGTGACGAGCGGCGTCCCGGGCGCGATGCCGGCGCTGGCACGGAAGGCCTGAGGGTCGCCGGCGCGAAAGCGGTCCGCGGGCAGGCCCGTGGGCAGCACGAGAATGGGCGTGGTAACGCCGTACTCGAGCAGCACCGCGCGCATCGGCTCGGACGGTGCGATCAACGCGCGCACGTCATCGCACTGCGAGCGGGTGAAGCTGCGCGCCAGCGCCGCGCCGATGCGCCGCGGCAGGATCGGCAGGTAGTGGTGCAGGTACTCCTCGAAAAAGGTGTGGTAGGTCGCCACGCACGGCACGCCGGTGCGCCGCGCGAAGCGCACGCCCGCGTAGTGGGCGATGAAGGGCGTATGGATGTGCACCAGGTCGAAGCCGCCGCCGGTGAGGCCCTCGAGCGCGCGCTTGAGCGCACCCCAGCGCATGCGCCGGTCCTCCGGATCGCGCGGCACCCCGGCGGCGGGCACGCGCACGATTCCCGGCTCGGCGGTGTTCGCCTCCGCGTAGCGCGGCGCGATGAGCTGCGTCTCGACACCGTGGGCGAGCAGATCCTCGCGGAAGGTGCGGATGGAGGTCGAGACGCCGTTGACGCGCGGGAAGTAGACGTCGGAGATGAACAGAACGCGCAAGCGCTAACGCGCCACGCGCCGCGGGCGCGTCATCGGATGGCAGTACATCCGGGAGATTCTAAGCCAGAGAGGTGCCGAGTTCCGCGAGCGCAGCGCCGATAGCCGCCCCCGCGAGCACGTCGGAGGGATAGTGAAGGCCCAGCACCATGCGCGAGCCGGCGATCAGGGCGGCGAGCGGCACCAGCAGCCAGCCGAGCTCGGGGAAGTGCGCGGTCGCCTGCCAGGCGAAGGACACCGCGTGCAGCGTATGACCGGAGGGGAAGCTGTAGCGATCGAGCGGAGCCGCCTTCAGATCGATCGAAGTGTGGGTGATGAAGGGGCGCTCGCGCACGAACACGCGCTTCAGCAGCGTGTAGATCACCAGCCCCAGCACGCCGGTGAGGGCCATGACGATCGCCGGTCGCAGCGCCGCGGCGCCGTAGAGAAACGGCAGCATCACGATGAGCAGGTACCAGACGATCCCGTCGCCGAGGCGGCTCGCGACCCGGAACACCATGCGCGGAATGGCGAACGCCGCCCCGCGGTTCAGGGTCCGGCACAGGCCGTACTCCGCCGCGTCGATGCGAGCCATGAGAGCGTTGAGTCCGGGCGCTTTCATACCGGTACAGCCTCTCGCCGCGGTGCGACAAAGGGGTGACAGCGATGTGAAAGTTTTGTTTCTACAAGGGCTTAGTGGGGCTTTTGTGTGTGCTGCCTCACGTATTTAACGCATCCCTGTAATTAAGTCTCCTCCAGGGCACGTCCCTGGATCCCGGACCTGCGGGCCGAGCTTCAGACAAGCTTTCGGAACCTTCAGGCGCGCCTCGCGGGCAGCCTCGACACCAGCGCCGTGGCGAAGCGCTGTGCCGACCCGGGCGCGTGCCCGAAATAGAACGACGGCTCGGCGAGCTCGAGCTCGAGCAACCGCGGCACACCCTCGGCATCGCGCAGCAGGTCGACGCGCGCGTACAGCAACGGGCCGAATGGCACCGCCGACAGCACCCGCTCCCCCGCCGCCAGCTCCTCCGCGGCGGCCGAGCGGGCCACGATCTCCTCGGGAGCGAACAGAGCGTCGGTGGAGGGCGCGCCCGAGGGCAGCAGCGCGCCCTTACGGATCGCATGACTGAAGCGCCCGTCGAGGTACATGAGGGCGGTCTCGCCGGCGTGATCGACCGTCTCGAGATACGGCTGCAACATGAGGCTGCGCTGCGCGGCGAGCAGCCCCGCCATGTGCGCGAGGATCTCGCCTCGCTCGTCGCGTGCGTGGCGCCGGGCGTCGCGCGAGCCGGCACCAATTGCCGGTTTCACCACCAGCTCGCGGCACGCATCGCCGGCCAGGAACTCATCGAGCACCGCCGCGGCATCGTCGCCGGGCTCCGCGTAGTTCGTCGGCACGACCGGTGCCCCGGCATGCGCCAGCTCGCCGAGGTAGTGCTTATCCAGGCTCCAGCGCACCACCGGCAGCGGGTTGAGCAGTCGCGTGACACGCGCCACCCGCTCGAGCCAGACGAGGAATTCCGCCAGCCGCTCGTGGTAGTCCCAGGCCGAGCGCAGCACCACGGCATCGAAGCGCTGCCAGTCGACGCCGGCGTCGCTCCACTCCGTCACCTCGGCGTGCACGCCGAGGCCGGCGAGCGCTGCGGCGAGCGGCGCGAGGTCCGCATCGAGCGAGCGCGCCGCGCGCGCCGTGACCAGCGCAACCGCCGCCGTCAATCCCTGATTCCCGTACCGCGATCGAGCAGCTTCACCGCGGTCGCAAACAGTGCCGCCGCCGCCAGCACCATCAGGCTGAAGGCGACCCCCAGGTTGACGTCGGACGTGCCGAGAAAGCCGTAGCGAAAGGCGCTGACCATGTGCAGGATCGGGTTCGCATACGACAGGCGCCGCGCCCAATCGGGCAGCAGGGAGATGGAGTAGAACACACCGCCGAAATAGGTGAGCGGCGTCAGCACGAAGGTCGGGATCCAGTTCACCTGCTCGAAGTTCTTGGCGAACAGTGCATTGAGGAAGCCGCCGAGGGCAAAGATCAGCGACGTGAGCAGCACCGCAGCGAGGATCACCAGCAGGTGGTGCACGTGCAGGTGCGCGAAGAACAACGCCACGATCGTCACTGCCACGCCCACCAGCAGTCCCCGCACCACGCCGCCGCAGGCGTAGCCGGCCACGATCAGCCAGTTCGGCAACGGCGATACCAGCAGCTCCTCGACGTGCTTGCCGAATTTGGCGCCGAAAAAGGATGCGACTACGTTGCCGTAAGAGTTGGTGATCACCTGCATCATGATCAGCCCGGGGGCGATGTACTGACGGTAGTCGAAGCCGTCCATGGCGCCGACGCGCCGGCCGACCACGCTGCCGAATATCACGAAGTAGAGCACGGCGCTGATCACCGCCGGCACGATGGTCTGACCCCAGATACGGATGATCCTTCCATACTCGCGGATGACGATGGTCTTGAAGCCGATCCAGCGCGCCACGCCGAGATCGATCGGCGGTGAGGCAGTTTCCGGTAACGCCGCGCTGCTCATCGGCGCGCCTCCGTGTGGGCCGGCGCGGCGGGCGAGTGCGCCGCGCCGTCCTCCGCGCCGCGCCCCTCGACCAGACGCATGAAGATCTCCTCGAGGCGGTTCACCTTGTTGCGCATGCTGAGCACCTCGATACCGAGTGCCGACAGGCGCGCGAAGATGTCGTTGAGGTTCTCGTCCCCGGAGACCTCGACCTCGAGCGTGTGATCGTCGACGAGCGCGGTGTCGTAGCCCTCGAGCGACGGCGCGGCGAGGAGCGGCCGGCTGAGGTTGAACACGAAGGTCTGGACGTGCATGCGCCGCAGCAGGCTCGACATGCGGTCACGCTCCACGATGCGCCCGCCGTTGATGATGGCGATGTTGCGGCACAGCGTCTCGGCCTCCTCGAGATAGTGGGTGGTGAGAATGATGGTGGTGCCGCGCGCATTGATCTCGCGCAGGAAGTCCCACATCGAGCGGCGGATCTCGATGTCGACTCCGGCAGTCGGCTCATCGAGGATCAGCAGGCGCGGCTCGTGCATCAGCGCGCGAGCGATCATCAGGCGGCGCTTCATGCCGCCCGAAAGGCCGCGCGAGATGCCGCCGCGCTTGTCCCACAGCTGCAGCTGCTTGAGGTACCTCTCGGCGCGCTGGCGCGCGATGGGGCGCGGAATGCCGTAAAAGCCCGCCTGGTTGACGACGATGGTGAAGGGCGTCTCCCAGAGATTGAAATTGATCTCCTGCGGGACGACGCCGATGCAGGACTTGGCGGCCTCGAGCTCACGATCGATGTCGTGGCCGAAGACCTGCGCCTCGCCCGCCGTCTTGTTGACGAGCGAGGTGACAATGCCGATCAGCGTGGTCTTGCCGGCGCCGTTGGGGCCGAGCAGCGCAAAGAAGTCCCCCTGCTCGACGTCGAGATCGATGCCCTTGAGGGCCTGGACGCCGTTGCGGTAGGTCTTGGTGAGTCCGCGGACGGAGAGAGCATTCATGCGCGTGAGGAGGATCGGGTGTCGCGGCGGCGGGCGCAAGTCAGCGCTCGTGGTCCCCAGGTCGGCGCGCAGTGTTGCGAGCGCGAGGCAGGCACAACAATGCCTCCGCGGGGGTATTGACCGTGTGATCCGGCTCGGCCGGGATGCGAGCCGCTCAGCCGGAACCGGCGCTCAGCGCCGGGGATCGCGCGTGCGGTCCTTCCTCACCCGGACGCTCATCGAGGGCGTCCTGACACGGGTCCGCCATACCTCGTACGGATCCCAGCCGCGTTCGTGCGCGAGGACGTCGCGCGGATTCATGCCTGCGGTGAATTCCTCGTTGGCCGCAACGGGTTCCGGATGCACAACGGGGATTCCTTCCAGCCCTTCTCGAATCATCGCCTCACATCGCTCCTGTTGTTGTCCTTGTGGGCGTGCAGAACATTCTTCTTTCCTTCGCCCTGTCCCTGATCTGCGACAGGGGGACGCAGTCTAAGTCCTGTGCGTGACAATTGCGACCTCCGCCGCAGCGTCACCTAATTTATTGATTATGTTAAAGCCTTGGCTGGAGCGAGACCTCAGTCCCCGGGGGTCAGCTCAGTCGGCGAAATAGCGCGCCAGATACTCATCGAACGTGCCCCGGTCGCTCTGCTCGATCTGCCTCTGGGCGGCGAGCGACTCCTGGGCCTCCGCTCCGAGCTCACGTAAGCGCTCCTCGTTGGGTGGGTAGAGCTCGAGAAAGTACGCCTTGTGCGCAGCCGACATGCGCAGCGCCAGATCGAAGAACGACTCGCCACCCTTGAGATCCGCCAGTAGACGGGCCGAGGGGGTGCGGCTCACGTCCGTGACTTTGGCCGACTGCGCGGCGAGCGCCTGCGCGTACGGCCGGTGCTCATCGCCGCGGTCGAGGATCTCGCACACGCCCGCCATCGAGTCGAGCAGCTCACCCGCCCACTCACGCATCGGCACGCTGCGCCCATCACGGCTCAGCGTGAGGCCGGGCTCGCGGCCGCGGCGCGCCACGGTGAGGTGGTTCGCATCGAGCGCCGCCTGCTCGGCGGCATCGATCGGCGCGCTCTCCTTGAGGAGACACAGTGCGACAAATGCCTCGAGAAAACGCAGCTTGTGCTGGTTCACTCCCACCGGGTCGAAGGCGCTGACATCGAGCGCCCGCACTTCCACGTACTCGACGCCGGCACGCCGCAGCGCCTTGGTCGGCCGCTCCCCGGAGCGCGCCACGCGCTTCGGGCGGATGAAGCTGTAGTACTCATTCTCAATCTGCAGGATGTTGGCGTTCAGCTGCCGCCATTCGCCGTTCACCTTGACGCCGAGCGCCTCGTAGGGGGCGAGCGGGGTGGAAATCGCGCGCTGCAGGTCGCGCACGTACTCGTCGAGGTTGTTCACCGACACCGCGAGCCCCGCCTGATTGCGGTTGCGGTAGCCGACGTCGCTCATGCGCAGGCTGGTGGCGTAGGGCTCGTAGGCGGTGCCCGGAGCGAGCTCCTGCAGCTGCGGGTCGCGCCCGTGGAGGAACGACTTGCAGACCACCGGCGAGACGCCGAACAGGTACAGCACCAGCCAGCCATGGCGGCGGTAGTTGCGCAGCAGGTCGAAGTAGCTCGCGGAGACGAATTCGCTCCCGTGGCTGCGCTCGCCGCGCAGCGCCGCATACGCCTCCCAGAACGGTTGCGGGAACGAGTAGTTGAAATGCACGCCCGAGATCGCCTGCATCATGCGCCCGTAGCGCAGCCCCAGGCCGTTGCGGTACACGGTCTTCATGCGGCCGATGTGCGAGCTGCCGTACTGTGCGAGCGGGATGTCGGCGTCGCCGTCGATGGCGCACGGCATGCTGGTCGCCCACAGCAGCTCATCGCCCAGGTGGCGGTACACGAACTGATGCAGATCCAGCAGGTACTGCAGCAGCTGCCAGCTTTGCCTGAAGGCGGGCGTCACCAGCTCGATCAGCGACTCGGAGAAGTCGGTGGTGATGTGCTCGCTGGTGAGCGCCGAGCCGAGCGCCGCCGGATGCGGCGTATGCGCCAGGTGCCCGTCGCGCGTGACGCGCAGCGATTCCTTCTCGACGCCCTTGCGCCCGCCCTGCAGCACCTGCGGCTCGCCGCTGTTGATGAGCGAGGCGAGGCGGCTCTCGAAGACGCGGTCGATGGCGCGGCTGCTCACGCCGTCACCAGCGCATGCGGCCGCTGAGCACCTCGAACATCATCCGCAAGTCGCCACCCAAGCTGTAGAGGGGGTGCGTGAAGGTTGCGGGCGTGTTCTTCTCGAAGAAATAGTGCCCCACCCACGCGCAGCCGTAGCCGACGACCGGCACCGCCGCGAGCAGTGCATAGCGGCCGCTCGCGAGCGATACGATGAGCAGCACCAGGGCGAGCAGCGTGCCGCTCACGTGCAGCCGGCGCGATGTGCGGTTGGCGTGCTCGCCCAGATAGAACGGGTAGAAGTCGCGAAAGCTCGCGTACCCCGTGACGCCCCGTCCGCCATTGCTCGTCATTGCGCCGCTGCGAGCAATCCGCCCTGCCATGCCCTGTGGTCGCGATAGGCGCTCAGGCGCTGCTCCATCGCGCGGGTGTTCCACCTCAGATCGCGCGCCTTGTGAACCGCGGTCTCCTGTTGCGAGACCGCGCCGTCGAAGTCGCCACCGGCGGCGGCGGCGGCGGCGAGCACCTCGAACATCTGCGGGTCGGACTGGATGTCACCGCTCGCGAGGCGGCCCGCCACCTGGCGCGCGGTCGCGGGGTCGCGCACCGCCGCGAGCGGCGAGGCCGCGAGCAGCGCCGCGACGTGCTTGCGCACGTAGTAGTCGTCGGTGGCGGCGGCGCGCTCGAGGAGCCCGCGCGCCTCACTCACCTGCGCCTCGCTCGGGCTGCCAGAGAGCAGCTGCGTCGCGAGCAGCAGTTGTGCCGCGGTGTCGCCTCCCTTGGCAGCATGCTCGAGCCAGGCGGCGCCGCTCACCTGCGGGTGGCAGGCGGCGGCCGCCCGCTGCTGCGCGGCGAGCCAATACTGCGCCTGCGGGTTGCCATCACGGGCCGAGAAGATGAGTAGGTCGCGGCCGCGCGCCGCAGCAACGCCGACCGTCGAATCGGCCAGTGAGGCGAGTCCCACCAGGTACTCCGCGGCCGGGTCGCCGGCCTCGGCCGCAGAGCGCGAGTCCTTATACGGGCTGCTTGCCCACAGCGGCTCGGCGCCCGCGACACTGAAGGCCAGCCGCACCTGCAGCCGCGACTCGACCGGCACGCCGCCCTGCATCGCCGGCTGAAAGCGTGAGTTGAGCCAGGCCTCAACCGCCGCCGCCGCAAATGCCGGATCAGGCGCACTCAGGAGGATCTCCGGGTCGCGCGCCCGGCCGTCCACGCCGATCGTGAGACGCCCGATCACGAGGCCGTTGCGGGGCGCGGCGCCGAGCGCGGGCGGGTACTCGGCCGTCGGCGCCTCGAGCACCGCCGCGCTCGCCTGCGCGGGACAATCGAGCTGCGGCTGGACGATGCCGGCAGCACGCAGCGCGTCATGGCCGTAATGCGCGACGATATCCGCAGCGGCGCGCCGCTGCTGGTCGCTGAGCGAGCCCTGCAGGCTCGCCACACTCCCGCCGACCAGCTCCTGACAGCCGTTGCTGGCGGCGGCCTGCAGCCAGCCAACCGCCGCGCCGGGATCCTTCGGGCCGCCCTGGCCCTTCAAGGTCATCAACCCGAGATTGAATTGCGAGGAGCAATCGCCGAGCTCGGCCATGGCGCCGAACTGGCTGCGCGCCGTGTCGTAGCGGCCCGCCTTGTAATCGCCGAGCGCGGCCGTGAAGCCGGCGTGGGCGAGCGCCGCAGCGGCGAGCCCCGCGACGGCCAGTGCCCAGCTGACGATGGTGTTGGTCTTCATGGCATCACCTCTCGAGGATTGCCGTCACGCCCATCCCGCCCGCGGTGCATAGCGACATCAGTCCGCGCTTTGCGGTGGCGTTGGTGGCGAGCAGCTTGGCGAGTGTGGCGAGGATGCGCGTGCCGGTGGCGGCGAACGGGTGCCCGAGCGCGACACTGCCGCCCTTCACGTTCATCTTCGCGCGGTTGATGGCGCCGAGGGGTCCAGGCAGCCCGAGCACGTCGCGGCAGTACTCCGGGGTCTCCCAGGCCTTGAGCGTGCACAGCACCTGGGCGGCGAACGCCTCGTGGATCTCGTAGTAATCGAAGTCCTGCAGCGTGAGTCCCGCATCCTTGAGCATGGCCGGCACCGCATACGCGGGCGCCATCAGCAGGCCCTCCTTGCCGCTCACGTAGTCGACCGCCCAGACCTTGCCGTAGCTCAGATAAGCCTGTACGGCCAAGTTGTGGCGTGCCGCCCATTCGGGAGTGGCGAGCAGCACCGCGCTCGCGCCGTCGGTGAGCGGCGTCGAGTTCCCGGCGCTGAGCGTGCCGTCGGCGGCAAAGCTCGGGCGGAGCTTGCCGAGCTTCTCGACGCTCGTGTCGCCGCGCACGTTGTTATCGGCCTTGAGCCCGAGATACGGCACCACCAGGTCGTCGTAGAAGCCTTCGCGCCACGCCGCCGCCGCCTTCACGTGACTGTCGTAGGCGAGCTGGTCCTGATCGGCGCGCGAGATCTGCCAGCGCTTCGCCATGAGCTCGCAGCTCTGGCCCATCGACAAGCCGGTGCGCGGCTCGACCACCGCCGGCAGTACCGGACGGAAATCCCGCGGCCGCAGCCCGAAGAATGGCTTGACGCGCTGCCAGGCGCTGCGGCCGCGATAGCTCGCGAGCAGCAGCTGCTGATAGGAGCGCGGGTAGACGATCGGCGCGTCGCTGATCGAGTCCGAACCGCCGGCGAGCCCGACCTCGATCTGGCCGAGCGCGATCTTGTTGCCGATGGTGATCGCCGCCTCGAGGCTCGTGCCGCAGGCGCGCTGCATGTCGAGGCCGGGGGTCTGCGGATCGAGCCCTACCGACAGCACGCACTCGCGCACCAGGTTGTAGTCCTTCGAGTGCTTGATGACGGCGCCCGCGGCCACGTCCCCGAGCCGCTCGCCCTGCAGTTTGAAGCGCTCGACTACGGCGCGAAACGCCGCCGTCAGCATGTCCTGGTCGCTGGCAGTCGCGTAGTTGCCATAAGAACGGGCGAAGGGGATGCGCACGCCACCGACGATGGCGACGCGCCTGGCTGTTGAACCGACGAGCATGGCACCTCCCAGCGGGCGCGGCAGGTTAGAATGCCACGGACCACCAGGCGAAGCCATTCGGATCCCATGGGCGAGCTCACCACCATCATGGCCCGCGACGGTCACGAGTTTCAGGCGTGGCTCGTGGCGGCCCCGGGGCGCCCGCGCGGTGCGCTGGTGGTGCTGCAGGAGATCTTCGGCGTCAACGGCCACATCCGCGCGGTGACCGACCAGTTTGCCGCCGCGGGCTATACCGCGATCGCACCGAGCCTGTTCGACCGCGTGCGCCGCGGCATCGAGCTCGGCTACTCGCCGGAGGACCAGCAGCGCGGCGCCGGCTACCGGGCCCAGATCACCCCCGAGATGGCACTCAAGGACATCGCCGCGGCCGCCGCCGTGGTACGTCACTCCGGCCGCACCGGCGTGGTCGGCTACTGCTGGGGAGGCACGCTCGCGTACCTCGCGGCGTGTGAACTGCCGCTCGCCGCCGCGGTCGTTTACTACGGCAGGATCGCCGAACATCTCGAGCGCAAGCCGCGCTGTCCGGTCATGTATCACTTCGGGAGCGAGGACCAGAGTATCCCGCTCGCGGACGCCGAGCGCGTCCGGGCGGCGCAACCGGCGGCGTCGGTGTACGTCTACCAGGGCGCGGGACATGGCTTCAACTGCGAGCAGCGCGCCAGCTTCGACGCCGAGGCCGCCTCGCTCGCCCGTACCCGCACACTCGATTTCTTCAGCCGTTATGTCGCCGGCACGGAGCCGGCGGGGAAACCGTCATGAAACTGCGAGATCCGGATCTGCTGCGTACTCAGTGCTTCATCGGCGGCAAGTGGGTGGATGCATCGAGCGGTGCCACCCATCAGGTGCTGAACCCCGCGACACGGGAGCCGATCGGTACCGTGCCCGACATGGGTGCCGCGGAGACCCGGCAGGCGATCGCGGTGGCCGCCGAGGCGTTCCCGGCGTGGGCCGCACGTACCGCACGCGAGCGTGCCGTGATCCTGCGCCGCTGGTTCGACCTGATGATGGCGAATCAGGAGGATCTCGCCACGCTGATGACGGCCGAGCAGGGCAAGCCGCTCGCCGAGTCGAAGGGCGAGATCGCCTACGCCGCCTCCTTTCTCGAGTGGTTCGCCGAGGAGGGTAAGCGCCTATACGGCGACATCATCCCGCCGCACCAGACCGACAAGCGCATCCTGGTGCTGCGCCAGCCGATCGGGGTGGTGGCGGCGATCACGCCGTGGAACTTTCCCGCCGCGATGATCACCCGCAAGGTGGGTCCGGCGCTCGCGGCCGGCTGCCCCGTGGTGGTGAAGCCGGCGAGCCAGACGCCCTACTCGGCACTCGCGCTCGCGGTGCTGGCGGTGCGCGCAGGGCTGCCGCCCGGCGTGCTCAACATCCTCACCGGCGATGCCGCGGCGATCGGCGGCGAGATGACCTCCAACCGGGCGGTGCGCAAGCTCAGCTTCACCGGCTCCACCGAGATCGGCCGAAAGCTGATGGCACAGTGCTCGGGCACCATCAAGAAGCTGTCCCTCGAGCTCGGTGGTAATGCGCCGTTCATCGTCTTCGACGACGCGGATCTCGATGCCGCGGTGGCCGGCGCAATCGCCAGCAAGTACCGCAATACCGGCCAGACCTGCGTGTGCGCCAACCGCCTGCTGGTGCACGCGCCGGTGTACGAGGAGTTCGCGCGCAAGCTGACGCACGCCGTCAGCCAGCTGCGGGTCGGCGATGGACTCAAGGGGCCCACCGACCAGGGTCCGCTGATCGACGCCAAGGCGCTCGCCAAGGTCGAGGAGCATGTGGCGGATGCGCTGGCCAAGGGCGCGCGCGTCGTGCACGGCGGCAAGCGCCACGCGCTCGGCGGCAACTTCTACCAGCCCACGGTGATCGCCGATGTCACCCCGGAGATGAAGGTGGCGCGCGAGGAGACCTTCGGGCCGGTGGCACCGCTGTTCCGCTTCGCCACCGAAGCCGAGGCGGTACACATGGCGAACGACACCGAGTTCGGCCTGGCGGCATACATGTATACCCGCGACCTGTCGCGCTCCTGGCGCGTGTCCGAGGCGCTCGAGTACGGCATGGTGGGGCTCAACACCGGCATCTTCTCCACCGAGGTGGCGCCGTTCGGCGGCGTGAAGGAATCCGGTATGGGGCGCGAAGGCTCGCGCTACGGCATCCTCGACTACACCGAGCTCAAGTTCGTGTGCGTCGGGCTGAGCTGACCTCAAGCGGTGACCTGATGCGCTACCTGAGCTCCCCCGACTTCCAGCACGACGGCGCCGAGCGCATCGGAATCCTGCTGGTCAACTCCGGCACTCCGCAGGAGCCGAGCGCGCGCGGCGTGCGGCGGTTCCTCAGGCGCTTCCTCGCCGATCCGCGCATCGTCGAGCTGCCGCGCGCGCTATGGCTGCCGCTGCTCTACGGGGTGATCCTGCCGCTGCGTCCCGCGGCCGTGGCGCGCAAATACCGCCGCATCTGGACCGCGACGGGCTCCCCGCTGCGCGACCTGTCGGAGCGGCTGCGCGGTGAGCTCGCCACCGCGCTCGCGCAGCGCATGCTGGCGCCGCTGTCGGTGGAGCTGGCGATGCTCTACAGCCCGCCCTCGGTACCCGAGGCGCTCGGCCGGCTGCGCGCCTCGGGCGCGCAGCGGATCCTGGTGGTGCCGCTGTTCCCGCAGTACTGCGGCGCGACTACCGGCGCGGTCTACGATCAGGTGAACGCGGAGCTGCGCCGCTGGCGCTGGCTGCCGGAGCTGCGCTTCGTCGCCGAATACCACGATCACCCCGGCTACATCGAGGCGCTGCGCGCGAGCGTCGCGGAGCACTGGCAGCGCGAGGGTCGCACGCCGCACCTGCTCATGTCGTTCCACGGCATTCCGGAGCGCTACTTCCAGCGCGGCGATCCGTACTTCTGCAAATGCCAGAAAACCGCGCGGCTGCTGGCCGATGAGCTGATGCTGCGCGAGGCCGAGTGGAGCGTGGCGTTCCAGTCGCGCTTCGGCCTCTCCGGTTGGCTCAAGCCCTACACCCGCACGGTGCTCGAGGGCATGCCGGCGCGCGGCGCGCGCAGCGTCACGGTGGTGTGCCCGGGGTTCGCCGTCGACTGCCTCGAGACCCTCGAGGAGATCGACATCGAGAACCGCGCCTGCTTCATGCAGGCCGGCGGCGAGCGCCTGCAGTACGTGCCGGCGCTGAACGCCAGCGCCCACCACGCGGCCTGTCTCGCCGAGCTGATCGCCGAGCATTGCCAGGGCTGGACGCATCTCGAGCACGGACGGCTGCCGAGCGCAGCGCGCGGCGCATCCGCATAGATGGCGGCGCCGATACTGCCGCTGCCGGGCCGCTTTCACGAGCTGAGCCTCGCCACCGACGACATCCGTGCCTCGGTGGAGTTCTATGAGCGGCTCGGGTTCTCGCAGGCCGCCACCACCGATACTTACTCCCACCCCTACGGCGTGCTCACCGACGGGCGGCTGTACCTCGGCCTGCACGAGCGGCGCGCGCCCTCGCCCACGCTGACCTTCGTGCGCCCAGGCGTCGCTGCGCAGCTGGATGAGTTCGCGCGCCACGGCATCGAGCTCACGCTGTGCCATACGAGCGAGGATGTGTTCAACGAGATCGGCTTCGAGGGGCCGCACGGCGAGGCCGTGCGGGTGCTCGAGGCGCGCACCTACTCGCCCACCGAGCGCGGCCCGAGTGAGGCCTCGCTGTGCGGCGACTTTGCCGAAGTCTCGCTGCCGGCGACCGACTTTGTCGTGGCGCATGCTTTCTGGGAGCTGCTCGGCTTCGTCGCGACCGCGGAGGTTGAGGAGCCGTACGTCCATCTGCCGCTCACCAGCGACCTCCTCGACCTGGCGTTTCACCAGCCGCGCACCTTCGACGGCGCCCTCATCGTGTTCCGCGCGGCCGACATGGCGACGCGCATCGAGCGGCTGCGCGAGCTGGGTGTGGAAAGCGAGCCGCTGCCGCGCGGTATCGCCCGCGGCGCCAGCGCGCTGCTCGTGAGCCCTGAGGGCACCTCGCTCCTGCTGCTCGAGGGCGAGGAGTAAGCGCGGCGACAAGCGGAGCCGGCGGCGCGGTGGGCGGCCGGAGAGCCGCGCGGCACTCACGCCCCTGCCGCAGCAGGCATAATCCGCAACCCGCGAGTGGTCACACAATAAGGAAAGCTCATGCGCCGCCCCCTGCTCCCCGCGGTTTCCGTTCTGGCAGTCCTGCTTGCCGGCGTGCTCGCCGCACCACTCGCCCGCGCCGACAGCGGCATGTGGACCTTCGATAACTTCCCGAGCGATCTCGTTAAGCGCAAGTACGGCGTCGAAATCGATCAGCCATGGCTCGACCGGGTACGCACCGCGACCGTGCGTCTGTCCAACTGCACCGCCTCGTTCGTCTCCGCGAACGGACTCATCCTCACCAACCATCATTGCTCCGAAGCGTGTCTCGATGAGCACTCGACCGCCGAGCAGAATCTGCTGCGAAGCGGCTTTCTCGCGCGCAGCCGCGAGCGTGAGCTGCGTTGCGGATCGCAGCTCGCGGACGTACTCGTCGGGATGGCGAACGTCACGGCGAAGGTTGCAGCGGCGATCCACGGTCTCGACGATAAGACTGCCAACGAGACCCGCAAGAAGACCCTGACGCAGCTCGAGCAGGCCTGCGAGGAGGCCAGCCGCAACGTCACGGGCGGGGCGCTCAAGTGCGAGTCCGTCAATCTCTATCAGGGCGGCCAGTACTGGCTCTACAAGTACCGCCGCTACGACGACGTGCGCCTCGTGTTCGCGCCGGAGCGCGACATCGCTGCCTTCGGCGGCGACCCGGACAATTTCCAGTTTCCGCGCTGGTGCCTCGACATGTCGGTGCTGCGCGCCTACGGCGCGGACGGTAAGCCTGCCCACACGCCGGACTTCCTCACGCTGCGGCGGGAGGGGCCGCAGGCCGGCGATGTGGTGTTCGTCGCCGGGCATCCGGGCCGCACCGACCGGTTGCTCACCGTCGCGCAGCTCGAGACCTTGCGCGACGTGATCCTGCCGCACTACCTGCTGCGTGCCGAGGAGCTGCGCGGGCGCATGATCCAGTTCGGTAAGACGAGCGCGGAGGCGAGCCGCATCGTCGAGGATCCACTGTCGGGGCTGGAGAACGGCATCAAAGTGCGCCGCGGCCAGCTCGCGGCGCTGCTTGATGAGCGGCTGCTCGCCGCCAAGCGCGCGGACGAGGCGGCGCTGCGCGCGAAGCTCAGCGCCGATTCACAGCTCGCGGCGGCGACCGGCGACCCGTGGGCGGAGATCGCCCGGGCTGAGACCTACTACCGCGGCATCGAGCTACCCTACGCGTGGATTGAGCAGGGCGGAGGCTTCCAGAGCGCGCTCTTCAGCTATGCACGCACCCTGGTGCGCGGCGCCGCCGAGCGCGCCAAGCCCAACACCGAGCGGCTGCGCGAGTTCCGCGACGCGGCGCTACCGCGCGTGTTACAGCGCCTGAGCGCGCCGGTGCCGGTGTACCCGCAGCTCGAGAAGCTCACCCTGTCGTTCTCGCTGGAGCGGATGCGCGAATGGCTCGGGCCGGATGCACCTCTGGTGCGCGCGCTGCTGTCGAAGGATTCGCCAGATTCGCTCGCCGCCCGGCTCATCGACGGCTCGCAGCTCGCCGATCCCGCCGTGCGCAAGCGCCTGTGGGACGGCGGTGCGGCGGCGGTAGACGCCTCGCACGATCCGATGATCGAGCTGGCGCGCACGGTCGATCCCGAAGCACGCGCGGTGCGCAAGCGCTACGAGGATCAGGTGGAGGCCGCAGTCGGTGCGGCAGCGGAGAAGATCGCCGCGGCGCGCTTTCACCTCTTAGGCACCAGCGAGCCGCCGGATGCGACCTTCACGCTGCGCCTCAACTTCGGCACCGTCCAGGGCTGGCAGGAGAACGGCGCGCAGGTCGAGCCGTTCACGCACCTGGCGCGGCTCTTCGAGCGTGCCACCGGTGCAGATCCGTTCCGCATTCCCGACAGCTGGCTCGCCGTCCGCGCTCAGCTCGACCCGTCCACCCGCTTCGACCTGTCGACCTCCAACGACATCATCGGCGGCAACTCCGGCAGCCCGCTGATCGATGCGCACGGGCAGGTGGTGGGCCTGATGTTCGACGGCAACATCCACTCCCTGTCCGGCGACTACTGGTACGACGCTGCGCTCAACCGCGCCGTGGCGGTCGACACGACCATCATCTTCGAGGCGCTGCGCAAGGTGTACCGGGCGAACGAGCTGCTGGCCGAGCTCGGCGCGAAGTGATCACCCGCGTTTGAGGGTGGCGGCGCTTTAGTGCGCGAGCGGCGCGGCGCGCGCCACGATGCGGAATCTGACCCGCATCTCATCCTCCACCGCGAGCGCGCCGAGGAGCGCACTGAAGGGCGTGAGGCCGAGCTCGCTCTGCCTAAGCGGCATCTCGCCCGTCACGGTGAGCGTGTCGGCCGAGAGCTCGTAGTGCAGCGGCACGTGCAGCGTGTGGGAGCGGTCGCGAACGGCGGCGTCGATGAGCGCCGTCGCGTCCCCCGCCGGCGGCTGCGCTGCGCCCTCGAGCCGCGCGCAGCGCAGCACCACTTCCGGGTACTCGGCGGCATCGAGCACCGCGGCCGAGAGCATGTTGCGCCGCGTGCCATCGCGCGCCCCGTCACTGACGTCGGGCGGAAAATCCGCCGCGCTCTGTGCCGCACGCAGCGGCGCCTCATCGACCGTGAGCGAGGCGACCGGCACGTGTACCTCAAAGCTCGCCGCCCCGAGCTCAGCGGGCAGATAGACGGTGCCGCTGAGAGTGTGCGAGGCGATCACGTGATTGTGCCCGGCGCTCGCGAGCGCGCCACCGCGATAGACGAGCACGGTAAGGAGCGACTGCTTTGCGTCGAGGTCGTATGGGCGCCCAACCCTGGGGGCGGCCGGCGGCGCGGCCTCGGGGGCACGCAGCGGCGCTGGCGGCACGGGAGGGCGGCTCGGGCAGCCGACCAGTGCGCCCGCCAGGAACAGCACGCTCCACAGCCGCAGCTTGCAACCCCGATCCACCGCTTTAAGCTTAACGCCCATGACGCTGCGTAACACCACCTTACGTTGGGGCGCGCTCGCCCAGCTGTTTCACTGGCTGATCGTCGTGCTGCTCATCGTGCAGGTGACGCTCGCGGAGATGGCCGACGATCTGCCGAACGGGGTGCGCAAGCTCTCGCTCCTGGCGCGCCACAAGTCGGTCGGCATCACGATCCTCGCGCTCGTCATCCTGCGCCTCGCGTGGCGTTCCCTGAACCCGCACCCGCCGCTGCCGGACAATCTCAAGCCCTACGAGCGCAAGCTCGCACACTTCAGCCACGTGGCGCTCTACCTGCTGCTGTTCGCCATACCGCTGTCCGGCTGGACGATGTCATCGGCGCGTGGGTTTCCGGTCAGCTGGTTTGGGTTCTTCCAGCTTCCCGACCTGGTGCCGAAGAGCCGGCCGTTGTACGAGGGGCTGGTGATGACTCACGTGACGCTGGTGTGCGTGCTAGCCGCGGTGGTGACGCTGCACATCGCCGGAGCGCTGAAACACCACCTGATGCACAAGGATGACGTGCTGAAGCGCATGCTGCCGTTCACCTGAAGGGAGTCGACCGATGCGATCGCTGCCTCTCACCCGCTCGCTCATCCTGGCGCTGCTCGCCAGCGCAGCCGCCGCCGCCGCGGCGCCACCGGCCGCCGCACCGCCGCCGGCCGCCACGCCCCCAGGCAGGCATTACACGCTCGATGCGGCGACAAGCACCCTCGAGTTCACGTTCCTGCAGGCGGGAGCGAAGAATACCGGCCGCTTCCCGCGCTTTCAGGTGAGTCTCGACTTCCCCGGCGCCGATCCGCAAGGCGGGCGGCTCGAGGTCACGGTGGAGGTCGCCGCGCTCGACACCGGCGACAAGGATCGCGACGAGACACTGCGGAGCGATGAGCTGTTCGCGGTGGCGAAATACCCTCAGGCGCACTTCTCCGCCACCCATATCGTGAAGACGGCCAATGGCTTCGACGCCGAAGGCGCGCTCACCATCCGCGGCGTCACCCGTGACACGCACGTGCCGTTCACCTTGCGTGAGGCTACCGAGGGCGGTACCAGCGTTGGCTACATGGCCGGCAAGACGGTTGTGCGCCGCCTCGACTTCGGCGTCGGCCAGGGTGAGTGGAAGGCCACCGATCAGGCGGGTAACGAGGTGACCGTGTCGTTCAACCTGCGCCTGATACCGGCATCGCATTAGCTTCCGGTTGTTAATGCTCTCAATGGGCATGGACATGTCCACGCATGTACTGAATGGGGTGCCTCTGGTCCCGGCGCACGAGTTCCAGAATGCGGCGATGATGCTTGCCGGACCCGCGCCGCCCTCCTTCGCACTCGCCGAGCTCAACTCGCTGCTGTCGCGTCTGAGCGTGACCGAGCTGCGCGATGCCGTGGCGGCTGCACCTACTGACGCAGTCCCCCGCGGCGTTCCGTAGCCGGAACATTTTCATCGATGCCACGCTCGGCGATCGCGTTTGAATAGCGGCTCAGTGAGCAGCCGCGGCACGGGCCGATATCTGGCGAGTGGTGTCGGTAAGGAGGCGCGATCGAGGAACTCTTACCGGGCTAATACGCCGTCCCGTCGCGGTGCGTGAAGCGCCCGGGCGCGTGCGGCGGACTCCACATGAGGTCAACGTCCGCGTCGTCGTAGTGCGCCGTATCCTGCGGGTCGCGATTGCTGACCTCCAGGTAGACCGCGGGGCGGTCGCTGCGGTTTATGAGCTGGTGGCCATCGCTGTCGCCAGCCGGAAACCCAGCGCACATTCCGGCCGTGAGACGCTGCTCCCCGACCGCGGTACGCAGGACCACCTCCCCCTCGAGCACATACACGAACTCATCCTCGAGGGTGTGCCAGTGGCGCATCGAGGACTCCTTGCCGGGTTGCAGCGTCGAGCGGTTGATGCCGATGCGGGTGAGTCCGAGCGCATCGCCGAGCGGACGCTTCTCGCGCGGCAGCACGCGCTCGCGGTACGGGTGCGGATAACCCGAGCGGCTGAGGGGCGCGACGGCGAGCGGATCGAGCGCGGGCTTCTCGAGGGACATTGGCCTCTCCTTTGCGGCACTTGGCGCGCGGTTGACGCGCAGCGGCAGGTTCGGTGAGCATGCCATAGCTCAACATGCCTGAAACCTTCGACGACGTCGGGCACTGTGTCGATGCGGTGCTGCGCCGCGTCGGGTCGCACATCGTGCTGGCGCTGCCCCTCGGCATCGGCAAGCCCAACCCGCTCGCCAACGAGTTCTACCGGCGCGCGGTCCGCGACCCCGGACTCGACCTCACCATCATCACCGCACTGTCGCTGCTGAAGCCGGTGCCGCACTCCGACCTCGAGGCGAGGCTCGTCACGCCGCTCGCCGCGCGCATCTTCGGCAGCTACGTGGAGCCGGAGTACGCGCGCGCGATGCGCGCCGGCTCCCTGCCCGGCAACGTGCGCGTCATCGAGTTCTTTTTCACCCCCGGCGCATTTCTCGGCGCCGAGCAAGCGCAGCGCAATTTCCTGAGCGCCAACTACACGCATGTGGCACGCGAGGTGCTGGCGCGCGGCGTCAACGTGATCGCGCAGCTGGTCGCGCGGCGCACGTCCGGCGGCCAGACGCTGCTCAGTTTCGGCTCCAATGCCGACATCACCGTCGACCTGCTGCCTGCGATCGACGCCGCGCGCCGCGCGGGGCGCGAGCTGCTGCTGGTCGGCGAGATCCACGCGCAGATGCCCTTCATGACCGGGCATGCGCAGGTCGCGCCCGAGCGCTTCGACTTCCTGCTCGATGATCCGCGCTACGACTTCGACCTGTTCGGTCCGCCGCATCCGCCGCTCAGCGGTGCGGACCACGCGATCGGCGTGTACGCCAGCAGCCTGGTGCGCGACGGCGGCACGCTGCAGGTCGGTATCGGCGAGCTCGGCGACTCGCTGTGCTACGCACTGCTGCTGCGTCACCAGCAGAATGCCGCCTGGAGCGCCGCGCTCGCATCACTCGGTGCGCGCAGCGGCACCGAGCCGATCATCGCCGCCGAGGGCGGCACCGGGCCGTTCACCGCCGGAGTGTTCGCTTCCACCGAGATGTTCGTCGATCAGCTGCTCGAGCTCTTCCGGGCGGGGGTGGTGCGCCGCCGCGCGTACGACTCGCTGCCGCTCGAGCGGTTGCTCGCCGCCGGCGCGCTCAGCGAGCGCTTCGACGACACCATCCTCGAGCGGCTGGCGGAGGTCGGCGTGGGGCCGCGCTTAAGCGCGGCGGAGTTCGCGGAGCTTAAATACCACGGCGTGTTCCGCGAGGACGTGGAGTACGCGGACGGGCAAGTGCGGGTGCGTGGCGGGGAGTGGCTGCGGGCCGATCTCGCCGCCGCGGCCGCTCGCGCGCCGATCGCCGCGCAGTGCCTGGGGCGCGAGCTGCGCCGCGGCAAGGTGCTGCACGCCGGCTTTTTCCTCGGCCCGCGCGGCTTCTACGCGGCGTTGCGCGATCTGCCCGAGAGCGATCGCGCCCAGCTCGACATGCGCGGCGTCGCCTTCATCAACCAGCTGTACGGTGCGGATCAGGAGCTGCGCGTCCTGCAGCGCCGCGGCTCGCGCTTCGTCAATACCACCATGATGGTGACGCTGCTGGGAGCTGCGGTGTCGGACGCGCTGGAGAGCGGCCAGGTGGTATCGGGCGTCGGCGGCCAGTACAACTTTGTCGCCATGGCGCACGCGCTGCCCGGCGCGCGCTCGATCCTGTGCTTGCGCGCCACGCGCACGCGCCATGGCCGCACCACTTCCAACATCGTCTGGAGCTATGGTCACGAGACCATCCCGCGGCACCTGCGCGATGTCGTGATCACCGAGTACGGCATCGCCGACCTGCGCGGCCGCACCGACGAGGAAATCATCATGGCACTGCTCGAGATCGCCGACTCGCGCTTCCAGCAGCAGCTGCTGGCGCAGGCCCGCGCCGCCGGCAAGATCCGCGCCGACTACCGCATCCCGGAGGCAGCCCGCGACAACACGCCGCAGCGGCTGACGCATGCGCTGCGCGAGCTGCGCGGCCAGGGGTTCTTCAGCGACTACCCGTTCGGCACCGATCTCACTGCCGAGGAGATTGCGCTCGCCCAGGCGCTGAAGTTCCTCGAGGCGCGCACTGCGACCCGGTGGGGAAAGCTCTCCACCGCGGCGGCGGCGCTGCTGCGCGGCGGCCCCGCGGCTCGCCACGCGTCGGCTTTGCAGCGCATGGGGCTCGATGCGCCGCGCTCCTTCGGCGAGCGCCTCGCGCAGCGTCTGGTAGTGATGGGGCTCGAGGCGTCCGGCTGAGCCTAGCGGCGCTTCGCGCCCCGCCGGCGCGGCGTGCGCCGCGCGGCAACTCGGGCTTTCTTCTTCGGTGCCGCACGCCGTTTGGCAGCCGGCCGGCGTGCAGCGGCGCGTCGTGTTGTGTTCGCTTTGGCTTTCTTTTTTACCGCTTTCTTCTTTGCCGGTTTCTGCTTGGCCGCTTTCTTCTGCGGCGCAGCCTTCACCGCCGGCGCCTTGTCCGCGCCGCGCAGCTGCTCAAGGATCGCGGGGTTCTCGAGCGTCGAGACGTCCTGGGTGACCTCCTCGTTGTTGGCCACCGCGCGCAGCAGCCGGCGCATGATCTTGCCGGAGCGCGTCTTCGGCAGGTTGTCGGCAAAGCGGATGTCATCGGGCTTGGCGATCGGACCGAGCTGCTCGCTCACCCAGTTACGCAGCTCCTTGACGAGGGCGGCGGCGGCGCCGCCGGTCGGGCGCGGGCCGCGCAACACCACGAAGGCGAAGACCGACTCGCCCTTGACGTCGTGCGGCTTACCCACCACGGCCGCCTCGGCGACCCGCGGATTCGCCACCAGCGCCGACTCGATCTCCATGGTCCCGAGCCGGTGGCCCGAGACTTTGAGCACGTCGTCGATACGGCCCATGATCCAGAAGTAGCCGTCCTTGTCGCGGTGCGCGCTGTCGCCCGCGACGTAGCAGCGGGTGTGGAACTTCGACCAGTAGCCCTCGACGTAGCGCGGGTTGTTGTGCCAGATGGTGCGCAGCATCGACGGCCAGGGCTTGCGGATCACGAGGTAGCCGCCGGCATCGGGACGCTGCACGCTCTCGCCGTGATCGTTGACGATGTCGGCGGCGATCCCGGGCAGCGGTCGCGTGCACGAGCCGGGCTTGGTGGCCGTCACGCCGGGAAGCGGCGAGATGAGGATCGCGCCGGTCTCGGTCTGCCACCAGGTATCGACGATCGGGCAGCGGCCCTTGCCGATCACGCGCTGATACCACATCCAGGCCTCGGGGTTGATCGGCTCGCCGACACTGCCGAGGAGGCGCAGCTTCGACAGGTCGTACTTCGCCGGCAGCGCATCGCCGAGCTTCATGAGCGCCCGGATCGCGGTCGGTGCGGTGTAGAACACCGTTACGCCGTGCGTCTGGCAGTTCTTCCAGAAGCGCCCGCCATCGGGCGTCGTGGGCGCGCCCTCGTACATGACGATGGTCGCGCCGGCGGCGAGCGGCCCGTAGGCGATGTAGGTGTGCCCCGTCACCCAGCCGACGTCGGCGGTGCACCAGAACACATCGTCGTCGCGCAGGTCGAACACCCATTGCGTGGTGACCTTGGCGCCGAGCAGATAGCCCCCCGTGGCATGCTGGATACCCTTGGGCTTGCCGGTGGAGCCTGAGGTGTAGAGCAGGTAGAGCGGGTGCTCCGCCTCCACCCACTCCGGATCACACGCCGGCGGCTGTCCTTCGATGACTTCGTGCCACCAGCGGTCGCGCTTGGCGTCCATCGCCACGGGGCGGCCGGTGCGCTTCAAGACGATGACGCGCTCGACGCTCGCGCAGCCGGCGGCGAGCGCGTGGTCGGTGCTCGCCTTGAGCTCGACCGCCTGGCCGCCGCGCCAGCCGCCGTCGGCCGTGATGACGAGCTTGGCTTCGGTGTCCTCGATGCGGTCCTTGAGGGCCGGCGCCGAAAAGCCGCCGAACACCACCGAATGGATGGCGCCGATACGGTTGCAGGCGTGCATCGCCACCAGCACTTCCGGAACCATCGGCATGTAGATGACGACGCGGTCGCCCTTGCACACGCCCTGCGCCCTGAGCGCGTTGGCGAAGCGGCACACGTCGGCGTGCAGCTCGCGGTAGGAGAGACGGCGCACATCGCCCGGCTCGCCCTCGAAGATGACGGCCGTCTTGTGGCCACGCTCGTTGAGGTGCACGTCGAGGCAGTTCCAGGACGCATTCAGCCGCCCGTCCGTGAACCAGCGGTAGTTGGGCGCGCTCGACTCATCGAGCGCCACCGTGAAGGGCTGATGCCAGCTGAGCTCCTGCGAGGCTAGATCCGCCCAGAAGCCGACGTAGTCCTCGGCGGCGCGCTTGTGCAGCGCCTCGAGGTCGTGGGGCTTGATGCGGGCGCGCGCCGTGAACTCGGGCGAGGGAGGAAAGCTGCGATGCTCGATGAGGGCCGACTCGATGCTCTTGTCCGTCGTGACTACCGCCATAACTACCTCTGCGCAGTTCTTGTTCGTAGGCCCCCGCCGGGACGGTGAGCATAGCTTAAATCGCAGCCCCCTCAGGCGCGCACCGCCGCGAGCAGCCGCTCGATCATCTGCCGCGCCTGGCCGGCGTAGCCGCCGCCGAAGAGATTCGCGTGGTTCAACACGTGGTAGAGGTTGTAGAGCTCGGCGCGCCGCTGCGCGCCGGGCGGCAGCGGTGCCGCCGCCAGATACGCCCGATAGAACGCCGGACCGAAGCCCCCGAACAGACGCGTCATGGCGAGATCGCACTCGGGGTCGCCGTAGTAGACCGCCGGATCGAACACGGCCGGCTCACCCGTCGTGGTGGCGAGCCAGTTGCCACCCCACAGATCGCCGTGCAGGAGGGTGGGCTGCGGGTGGTGCTCCCCGAGCAGCTCCGGGAGCACTGCGAGCAGCCGCTCGCCGCTCGTCGCGAGCAGTGCGCCGAAACCGTTGACGGCCGCGAGTGTCAGCTGCGGCCGCAGGCGCCGCTCGCGGAAAAACTCGGTCCACGAGGCGAGCGGTCCGTTGGCCTGCGGCGTGCTGCCGAGCGTGTTGTCGCGCCGCCAGCCGAACTCACGCGCAGTCACGCGGTGCTGCGCGGCGAGCCCCCTTCCCAGGAGCTCCTCGCAAGCCGTGCTGGCGGCCCCCGCCTCGAGCCATTCGAGCGCGAGAAATGCGCGCTCGCCTGCCACCCCGCAGGCCAGCACCCGCGGCGTGCGCAGCGCCTGCGCGCGCTCGAGCTCGGCGAGCCCTTCGGCCTCGGCCTCGAGCGTCGCCCGCGCAGTACCCGAGGCTATTTTGACGAACAGCGGTGCGCCGGCCGTGGGCCAGCGGTAACAGGTGTGGATGCTGCCGCCGGCGAGGCGGCCTTGAGGATTCGGCGCACAGCGCACGCCGGTGAGCCGGGCGATCTCCGCCGCCAGCGCTGCGAACCGCTCCACGAGCGCAAAGCTCCGGACGGCCCTTCAGGCCGCGGCCGCCGGTAGCTGCGCGAGCCGCGCGCCCTGTGCTCGCAGGAACGGCCCGAACCCCAGGCGGTCGTAGAGCCCGGCGAGCGCCTTGAGGTCGGGCGCCCGGCGCATCAGGCCTTCGGCGCCCTCCGGCAGTGGCACGTCGCGAGTGATGTGCGTGAGGCGGCGTGCGAGATATACCGACTCGCGGTGCGCGGCGAGCCGCGCCCCGAGCGTGCCGGCGCCGCGCAGCTTGAGGCGTGCGACCCGCTCGAGGTCGCCGTACAGCTCATCGAGCGAGGCGAAGGCCTTCATCAGGGAGGCGGCGGTGCGATGCCCGACGCCCGGCACGCCCGGGATGTTGTCGGACTCATCCCCGGCAAGGGCCAGGTAGTCGGCGAAGCGCTCCGGCCGCACGCCGAACTGGTGCTCGATATCGTGATAGCCGAACTGCCCGCGGGCGCCGAAGTCCCACAGCAGGTCGCCGTCGCGCATCAGCTGCGCGAGATCCTTATCACGCGTGATGTAGGCCGAGCGCATGCCGCGCGCGCGCATGCGCGCGGCCAGTGTGCCGATGATGTCGTCGGCCTCGAACTCGGGATGGGCGAACTCCGCCAGTCCCAGGTGCCGGCACAACTCGCGGCAGCGCTCGAACTGCAACGGCAGATCGGCGGGTGGGCGTTCGCGGTTCGCCTTGTAGGCCGGATAGATGCGGCTGCGGTAGGAATCGCTGCGGCGCTGATCGAAGGCGACCGCAATGTAGGACGGCCGCACGCGCTCGATGAGATCGCCGATGAAGCGCGCGAAGCCGAACACGGCGTGGGTGGGATTGCCGTCGCGGTCGCGCATGTCGGGCAGCATGGAGTGCCAGGCGCGGAATACGTACACCGAGGCGTCGACGAGAAAGATCACGCGCTGCGCTCGAGGCTCCGTGCGGAAATCCGCGCGCCACCTTAGCAGGTGGCGGCGGCGCGCGTCACGCGCCGGTCACGACAGGTAGGCGCGCAGGCGGTCGTGCAGCGGGCTGGCGCGCGGAAAGTGCGCCACCAGATATTCCATCTGGTCGGCGAGCACGCGCCGGCCCTTGAGAAAGATATATTCCGCGTAGGTGGGCGTGAACGGCACCGCGATCAGCTGCATGCGCGCCTGCTCGGGCGTGCGCGAGGCCTTCTGGTTGTTGCAGCGGCGGCACGCCGCGACCACGTTGGTCCAGACATCGGTGCCGCCCTGGCTGAAGGGCCGGATGTGATCGCGCGACAGCTCGCGCGCCGGAAAGCGCTGGCTGCAGTACATGCACAGGTACGCATCGCGCCGGAACAGCGTCTGGTTGTTGAGCGGCGGAACGTAGTCGTGGCGCGTGTTGCCCGGGTTGCCGGTGTGGCCGATGGTGGCGACGATCGAGTTCACCTCGAGCACCGTGCGCTTGCCGGTGCGTGCGTTGGTGCCGCCATACAGCTCATAAAGGAGCGAGCCGCACGTGTAAGCGACCTGCTCCTGGGTGTAGAGTCGCGCGGCTTCCTTGTAGTCGATCCATTCGAGCGGCATGCCCGCGACGTCGGTGCGCAGCACCAGTTGCGACAGTCCGCGCGCCGCAGGTGTGGCGATGACCGCGAGGTCCTCCGCGAGGCCGTGATCGGCGCGATCGAGATCGATTCCGAGCATGACGCTGTAAGATACGGCACTTGTGTGCAAGAATTCAACATCGCAAGGTCTTAATTAAATTGAAATTTTCCCGTCACGTGGCCGACCGGCCACGGTTGTGTGAAGGGGCCTGAAGAATGCCAGTGACGATTGGCGCGTTGCGCGAGCGCGCGCCGCAGGAAACGCGCGTCAGCCTGACGCCGGAGATTGCGGACAAGCTCGTGAAAGAAGGCGCGCGTGTGCTTCTCGAGCGCGGCGCGGGTGAGCGCGCCCGCTTTCCGGACGCGGCCTACAAGAATGTGACCTGGGCGGAGAACGGCGCCGCGGTGCTGGCCGCGGCCGACATCGTGCTCGCGGTGCAGCCGCTCAGCGTCGATGAGATCGGGCAGCTCAAGAGCGGCGCGGTCGTCATCGGCTTCATGCAGCCGCACGCGCGCACCGCCGAGGTTCGCGCCTTGCGCGAGCGAGGCGTGACCGCCTTCGCGATGGAGCTCGTGCCGCGCATCTCACGCGCCCAGTCGATGGACGCACTGTCCTCGCAGGCAGCAATCGCCGGCTACAAGGCGGTGCTGATCGCTGCCAGCCACCTGCAGAAGTTCTTCCCCATGCTGACCACCGCCGCCGGCACCATCCGTCCGTCACAGGTGCTCATCATCGGCGCCGGCGTCGCCGGGCTGCAGGCGATCGCGACCGCACGGCGACTCGGGGCCGTGGTCGAGGCCTACGACGTGCGCAGCGCGACCCGCGAGCAGGTGAAATCCCTCGGTGCTAAGTTCGTCGACACGGGAGTGAGCGCCGACGGCGCCGGGGGCTATGCGCGCGAGCTCACGGCGGAGGAGAAGGCGCAGCAGCAGGCGGCACTCGATGCGCGCATCGCCGCCGCGGATGCCGTGGTGACGACCGCCTCCGTCCCGGGACGACCGGCGCCGAAGATCATCTCGCGCGCTGCCGTCGAGCGCATGCGCCCCGGCTCAGTGGTGGTCGACATCGCCGCCGAGCAGGGCGGCAACTGTGAGCTGACGCGCGCCAACGAGGTGCTCGATCACCAGGGCGTGAAGATCATAGGTCCGGTGAACCTGGCCGCCGATCTCGCCTACAACGCGAGCGAGATGTACGCGCGCAATCTCTTCAATTTCTTGAAGCCGGCGATACCTAAGGGCGAGCTCGCCATCGACTGGAACGACGAGGTGTTCGCGCAGTCGTGCCTGACGCGCGACGGTGAGGTCAAGCACGAGCCGACGCGCAAGGCCCTGGGAGGTTAAGAATGACCGGGATGGTGGCACTTTATATCTTCATGCTCGCGGCCTTCACCGGTTACGAGGTCATCGCGCGCGTGCCGGTGATCCTGCACACGCCGCTCATGTCGGGCTCCAACTTCGTGCACGGCATCGTGCTGGTCGGTGCGATGGTGGCGCTCGGCAATGCGCACACGCCGCTCGAGAAGACCATCGGCTGCATCGGCGTGCTGCTCGCCGCAGGCAATGCGGTCGGCGGCTACGTCGTGACCGAGCGCATGCTCGAGATGTTCAAGGCGAGCGGCGCGCGCGGACCCAAGGCGAAGGAGACGCACTGATGCCGGGCTGGCTGTCGGCAACGCTCGCCATCCAGGCGAGCTATTTCGTCACTGCGGTGCTCTTCATCCTGGGCCTGAAGCGCATGAGCTCACCGGTCACCGCGCGCAGCGGCATCCTGTGGGCCGGCGCCGGTATGGCGGTGGCAACGCTCGTCACCTTCCTCTATCCGGGGATGACCAATTACGTGCTGATCCTGCCGGCGATGCTCATCGGCGGCGGGCTCGCCTGGTGGAGCGGCAAGCGCGTCGCCATGACCGACATGCCGCAGATGATCGCGCTCTACAACGGCATGGGCGGCGGGGCCGCGGCGGCGATCGCGGCGGTGGAGCTGTATCGGGGCGAGGCGGGCGGCTACGTGACGGTAGCGCTCGCGGTGCTCGGCGGCATCATCGGCGCGGTGTCGTTCTCCGGCAGCGCCATCGCCTTCGGCAAGCTCCAGGGGCTCATCAACCGCAGCTTCCGCTTCTCGGGCCAGCAGTTCGTCAATCTGCTGCTGCTCGCCGCCGCACTGGTTCTTGGCGCCCTGGTGGCGAGCCACACGAATGCCGCGCCGGCGGTCGTCACCGGCTTCTTCGTGCTGGCGCTCGTGCTCGGCATCACCATGACGCTGCCGATCGGCGGCGCCGACATGCCGGTGGTGATTTCCCTCTACAACGCGCTCACCGGCCTCGCGGTCGGACTCGAAGGCTTCGTGCTGGATAACGCGGCGATGATCATCGCCGGCACCGTGGTCGGCTCCGCCGGCACGCTGCTCACGCAATTGATGGCGCGAGCCATGAACCGCTCGCTCGGCAATGTGCTGTTCTCCGGCTTCGGCGATACCGGGGGGGAGGCGACCGGCACGGTCAGCGGGAGCCTGAAGCCCATCGAGGCCGCCGACGTCGGCGTGATGATGGCGTTCGCCTCCAAGGTGATCGTCGTACCGGGCTACGGCATGGCGGTCGCCCAGGCGCAGCACAAGATCTGGGAGCTCTGCCAGCTGCTCATCGACCGCGGCGTGAACGTGCGCTTCGCGATCCACCCGGTCGCCGGGCGCATGCCGGGCCACATGAACGTGCTGCTCGCCGAGGCGGGTGTGCCCTATGACCTGATCTCCGACCTCGATGAGATCAACGCCGAGTTCGAAACCGCGGACGTCGCGCTCATCATCGGCGCCAACGATGTCGTGAATCCCGTGGCGCGCACCGATAAATCGAGCCCGATCTACGGCATGCCGATCCTGAACGCCGACAAGGCGAAGAACGTCATCGTCATCAAGCGCGGCAAGGGCGCCGGTTTCTCGGGAATCGAGAACGCGCTGTTCTATCTCGACAACACGCGCATGCTGTACGGCGATGCGCAGAAGGCCGGGGCCGAGCTCATCGCGGCGGTGAAGGCGGTCGGCTGAGCCGGCCATGCAGCCGGTTTCAGCCTGAAGGAGTGGCTGCGCAGGCTCCCGGACCGGGCGGAGCTCGCCCTGGTGCTGCTGCTCGTCTTCGGCCCGATCGTGCCGCGGAGCCTGGCGGCGATCTTCAGCCCGCAGAGCCTTCTCAACCGCGGCGCTCCCATCACCAACCGCTCATTGCTAGGGAGCGCGGCGTACGAGCTCATCCTGCTCGTGCTGCTCGGGCTGTTCCTGCGGGCGCGCGGCTGGACGCTGACGCGGTTCACGGCGAAGCCGGCATGGGGCGATCTCCCCTTAGCCCTCGCGCTCGGCCTCGGCAGCTACGCCGCCTCTACGTTACTGTGGCTCGTAGTCGTCGGCTTCTGGCCCGACATAGGCAGGATCGCAGCCACGATAGCCGGCGGTCTCGTCGGCACGGATCTGCATTGGCCTGGCGTGCTGCTCGTCAGCCTCGTCAACCCGGTGTTCGAGGAGGTGCTCATCTGCGCCTACCCGATCGCGGCACTGCGAGAGCGCGTCGGCGTCACGGCCGCGGTAAATGTGAGCGCGGCGCTGCGCGTTTTCGCGCATTTCTACCAGGGCGCGCTCGGCATATTCGGCATCGTGCCGATGGCGCTGCTGTTCGCCTATGCGTACGCCCGTACGGGCCGGCTGTGGCCGCTGATCCTCGCGCATGCGATCCTTGACTTTGCGGCGTTGGCCGCACACGTCGGCTGAAGTCCACTTGCAGCGCAGAACCCTCTTGAAGCTCGGCGCGGCTTTGCCGCTCGCCCTGACATTGCCGGCGCGGCTCGCGGCGCGCGTCATGTCGCCGTTCGCGCGCGTGCGTCCCGGCGACCGCTACTGGCCGAGCACCGCGCAGTGGGAGGAGCTCAAAACACAGGTCGGCGGCAATCTCCTCGAGCCGCTCGCTCTGTTCGCCCCGTGCGTGGCCGATGCGGCCAGTGCCGCCTGCGCGGAGGTCGCGAGGAATCTGCGCAACCCCTTCTACCTCGGCGATCAGCCGGCCGGCACCCAGGTCTCCGGGTGGCTCGATGCCTGGACGCCGGCGGCGAGCGTCTACGCCGTCAAGGCGCGCGACGCCGCTGACGTCGCACAAGCCGTGAACTTCGCGCGCACCCACAACCTGCGCGTGGTGGTAAAGGGGGCCGCGCACAGCTACCTCGGCACCTCCAATGCGCCGGACTCGTTCCTCATCTGGATGCGCGCTCTGAACGCGGTGCACTTGCACGATGACTTCGTCGGCGCCGGCTGCGCGGGCAAGATGGCACCGACGCCCGCGGTCTCCCTCGGCGCCGGCTGCATGTGGATCGATGCCTACAGCGCGGTAACGACGCGCGCGGGACGCTACGTGCAGGGCGGCGGCTGCGCCGACGTCGGCGTCGCGGGGCTCGTCCAGTCGGGCGGTTTCGGCAGCTTCTCCAAGGGTTTCGGCAACGCGGCCGCCGGTCTGATCGAGGCTGAGGTGGTTACTGCCGACGGCCAGGTGCGCGTCGTCAACGCCTGTCAGGAACCGGATCTGTTCTGGGCGCTCAAGGGCGGCGGCGGCGGCACGTTCGGCGTGATCACACGCCTGACGCTGCGCACCCACGCACTGCCGGAGTTTCTCGGCGGCGCCTGGGGCACGATCCGGGCCGCGAACGATGCCGCCTTCCGCGCCTTGCTCGCGCGCTTCGTCGCCTTCTACGCTGCGCAGCTCGCCAACCCGCACTGGGGCGAGCAGGTCGCGGTGAAGCCGGATAACTCGCTCGAGATCTCGATGGTGCAGCAGGGCCTGTCGCGCGAGCAGGCGCTCGCCGTGTGGCAGCCGTTCTTTGATTCAGTGAAGGGCTCTGCTGACTACAAGATCACCGCTGAGCTCACCGCCGCCGGCCACAAGGCGCAGAGCTGGTGGGAGATCCAGGGCAACCCCAGCATGATTGCGGACAAGCGACCCGGCGCCTCGCCCGATCATGGCTACTGGCAGGGCGACCAGGATCAGGTCGGCGCCTTTCTCCACGGCTTCGATTCGGTATGGCTGCCGGCCGCGCTGCTCGAGAAAGCCGCGCAGCCGCGCCTCGCGGAGGCGCTGTTCGCCGCTTCGCGCCACCAGAAAGTGCAGCTGCACTTCAACAAGGGGCTCGCGTTCGCAGCGCCCGAGGCGATCAAGGCCTCGCTCGACACGGCCATGAACCCGGGCGTCGCCGCGGCCTTTGCGCTCGCGATCGTCGCCGACGGCGAGCGGCCCTCCTATCCCGGCGAGTCGCGCCCGCCGATGGATCTCGAGGCGGCGCGGCGCGATGCGCGCGCCATCGATGCGGCGACCGCGGAGCTGCGCAAGGTCGCCCCGCTCGCCGGCTCCTATCTCTCCGAGAGCAACTTCTTCAACGCGCGCTGGCAGCAGGACTACTTCGGCGCGCACTACCTGCGCCTCAGAGCCATCAAGAAGCAGTACGACCCGGAAGGACTCTTCATCGTCCACCACGGCGTGGGGAGCGAGGACTGGAGCGCGGACGGCTTCACGCGTCTGAAATGAAACGAGGATCCCTATGAAAGCGCAACGCCTGCGATCGCCGCTGCTCGCCGCCCTGCTCGCCCTCGGCACGACGGCGGTCGCAGCACCCGCACCGCAGCCGGCGCCGAAGGTGCAGACCACCGCGGACGTGCTGGCCGCCTCCTCAGCCGCCGACTGGCGCACGCTCGACCCGCAGAACACGCTGTATCTAGAGTTGCCCGCCGGGCGCGTGATCATCGAGCTCGCACCCGGCTTCGCCCCGCATCACGTCGAGAACGTCGTGGCGCTCGCGCGCGAGGGCTACTTCGACGGCCTCGCCATCATGCGCTCGCAGGACAACTACGTGGTGCAGTGGGGCGATGCCGATGGCAAGAAGCCGCTCAAGACTGCGCAGCGCACGCTCGCCGCCGAGTTCGAGCGGCCGCTGCGCGGCCTGAGCATCACCAGACTCCAGGACCCCGACACCTACGCCTCGGTGGTCGGTTTTGTCGACGGCTTCCCCGTCGCCGCCGATCCGCACGCCGGCCGTGCCTGGCTCGTGCATTGCTACGGCATGGTCGGCGCGGGCCGCGACAACGACGTCGACTCCGGCGGCGGCACCGAGCTCTACGTGGTCACGGGTCAGGCGCCGCGGCACCTCGATCGCAACGTGACTTTGCTCGGGCGCGTGGTGCGCGGCATGGAGCTGCTGTCGGTCATGCCGCGCGGCAGCGGTGCGCTCGGCTTCTACGAGAGCGCCGCGGAGCGCACGCCGCTGCGCGGGCTGCCCTTGGCGGGGGATCTGCCGGAATCCGAGCGCACACCGCTCGAGGTGCTGCGCACCGACACGCAGACCTTCGCCGCCTACGTCGAGGCGCGCCGCAACCGGCACGAGGAGTGGTTCAAGGTGCCCGCCGGCCGCATCGATGTATGCAACATCCCGGTGCCGGCACGCCCGGTGACGGGCGCCAAGGGGCGCTGAGATCGGCTAGCGGCCGCCCTTATTGGGCGGATGCGGGCCCGGGCGACCGCCGCCGCCGCGCATCTGCATGCGCCTCTGCTGCTGCGCCCGCGCGTGCTGCACCATTTGCTGGCGCTGCTCGGGGGTGGCAGCGCGCCAGCGCTGCTGCAGCATCTGTCGCTGGGCCGGTGGCAGCTGCTGAAAGCGATGGAAGTTCTGCCGCACGGTCGCCTGCTCGTTCGGCGACAGGGACTGGAAGTGCTGCCAGCGCTGGCGCAGTGCCTGCCGCTGTTCCGGCGGTAGCGATTGCCAGTGCGAGAAGCGCTCGCGCGCCTGGCCCTGCTGCTCGGGCGACATCTGCATCCAGCGCTGCGCCCCTTGGGCGAGCGCCTGCTGGCGTGCCGGCGGCAGCGTGCTCCACTTCTCGCCGAGCGGCCCGAGAAGCTTCTGCTGCCCGGGCGAGAGGCTCGACCATGAGACGGGCGCAGGCGGGCTCGCGGCCGGAGCCACGGGTACCTCGGCGGGCGGCTGCTGTGCGAAGGCGGGGCAGGCCGCCACCAGCAGTGCAGCGGCGAGCAGCAGCGCGCGCGCGCGGCTCAACTGAGGCCGGTTATCCATTGTTCTTCTCTCCGGAGGGGCCCGGCCCGGCGGTGTTCGGCGGGGGGGGTGCCGGCGGCGGCGCGGGCTTCGGGGCGCTGGCGGCCGGCGGGCGCGCCACCACCTTCTGCGGATTCGGCTGCGACAGATAGTTGGGATTCACCTCCGAGAGGCGATCCACGCTGCCGAGAAATTCGAGCAGCCCGGCGGGCGGCTGCTGACCCTGATTCGGCTGGCCGCCATCGTCCGAACGGGCGCTCGCGCTGCCGAGAGCGAGCGCACCCAGCACCGCGATCGCAGCGGCGCGATGTAGCCACATCAGGTGTCGCTCTCGCCATTGCCCTCGGACTGTGCGGCCGCCCACTCGTAGAACGAGCCGTCCCATCCCTCCATGAGGTCGATTGAATCATTATCGGTGAGCAGGTCCACGTCCTCGGCGACGGCGGCATGCTGCGCGTCGGGCGTCACCGGCATCGACACCTGCACCGGGCGCTGCCACAGCACGAACGCGACCAGCACCGCGGCAGCCACGCCCGCGGCCGGCATCAGCGTCAGGCCGCGCCACGCGAAACGCCGGCGCGTGCCCGCAGCCTCGAGCGCCGCATGGCGCGCCTGGTTCAGCCGCGAGCGCGTGCGGGCGTCGACGCGGCGCACGCTCTCCTCGAGCACGAGGCGCGCGCTGCGCTCGAACTGACTCAGCGATTCATCCGTGCGGCTCATACGTAGAGCTCTCCAAGTTGCGCACGCAGTGCCTGCAGTGCGCGAAAGTAATGCGTCTTGACGCTGCCTTCCGAGCAGCCCATCGCGAGCGCGGTCTCCGCGACATCGAGCCCCTCGAGGGTGCGCAGCAGGAACGCCTGCTGCTGGCGCCGCGGCAGCTTCTTCAGTGCCTCATCCAGCGCCCCCATCGCCTCGTCGAGCTCGAGCCGTCGCAGCGGCTGCGGCTCGGCGCTCGCCGCCTGCGCGATCGGGTCGTAGTCGTCGTCCGCGTCGTCGGCTCGTGCTGGAAGCCATGCCATGACACGTCCGCGCACGGTACGCCGGCGCTGCATGTCGCGAATTCGATTCTCGAGAATCCGGTAGAAGAGCGGCTTCCACTCCTGCGCCGGACGCCCGGAATAGGCCCGCGCGAGCTGCAGCATCGCGTCCTGCACGGCATCGAGGGCGTCATCCTCGTGCCGCAGCGCCGCCTGGGCGATCTTGAATGCCTTCAGCTCGACGCCGGCCAGAAACTGGTTCAGCGCACGTGTCTGCGTTTTTGCTTCGGGGTCCGTCTCGTCCACGTCGCCGTGTAGCGCGGCCGGCATGCTATAAGGCGACGCGAGCGTAGCAAACTCGTGCATGCCTGTATAACGCGCGCACCCCGCACTCGTTGACGGCCGCAACAAGCGCAAGTCACTGATTTAGCTCATCCTGTGGGACTGGTTCACAAAATGTTCAGGGTGGCGCTCGACACCCCCCTGCGACGGCTCTTTGACTACCTGCCACCAAGCGCCGGCGAGAGCGTCCCGGACTTGGTCCCCGGGATGCGGGTGCGGGTGCCGTTCGGGCGACGTCGCCTGATCGGCACGGTGCTCGAGGTGACAGGCGGAAGCGAGCTGCCCGCCGAGCGCCTGAAGCCCATCCTCGAGGTCCTGGATCGAAAGCCGCTGTTCGATGCCGGCGCGCTCGAGCTCATCCGTTGGGCCGCGGACTACTACCACCATCCGATCGGGGAGGTGCTCGCGGGGACGATACCGAAGGCGCTGCGGCTCGGGGCAGGAACGAGCGCGACCGAAGAGCGCTGGGCCGTAACCGAGGCGGGGGCCGGGGCGCATGCCGCCGGCGAGCCGCGCCGCGCCCCGAAACAGCGGGCGCTCCTGACAATGCTCGCCTCCGCAGGCGATGGTCTCTCGGCGGCAGCGCTCGATGCGGGCGGCGGCGGCTGGCGCGAGGCGGCCCGGCAGCTTAAGCAGCGTGGCTTCGTGACCCGCAGCACTGTGACACTCGAATCGCTCCCCGGCCATTCGGGGCTGCGCACCGCGGGGCCGAAGCTGCTGCCGGAGCAGGACGATGCGGTGGAGCAGGTATCGCAGTGCTTCGGCCGCTACGCCGCCTTCCTCCTCGAGGGCGTGACCGGCAGCGGCAAGACCGAGGTCTACCTGCGACTCACCGAGCGCGCGCTCGCCGCGCAGCGCTCGGTGCTGGTGCTGGTGCCGGAGATCGGGTTGACGCCGCAACTGGTGGCGCGCTTTCGCGAGCGCTTCGAGGCGCCGCTTGCGGTGCTGCACTCGGCGCGCAACGACTCCGAGCGGCTCGCCGCCTGGCGCGATGCGTGGAGCGGCCGCGCCCGGATCGTGCTCGGCACGCGCTCGGCGGTGTTTGCGCCGCTCGCGGACCTGGGTCTCATCGTGGTCGACGAGGAGCACGATGCCTCCTTCAAGCAGCACGAGGGGGCGCTGCGCTATTCGGCGCGCGATCTCGCCGTGATGCGCGCAAGTCTCGCGCACGTGCCGGTGCTGCTCGGCTCCGCGACCCCATCGCTCGAGACGCTGCACAACGTGGAGGCCGGCCGCTACACGCGGCTGCGGCTGCTGCGCCGCCCCGGAGAGGCGCAGCCACCGCTGTTGAAGCTCATCGATCTGCGCACCAGCGCCGTGGATTCAGGCATAGCCACCCCCGCAGCTCTCGCCATGGAGCGCCATCTGACGGCCGACGGCCAGGTGCTGATCTTCCTCAACCGGCGCGGCTACGCGCCGACGCTGCTGTGCACCGCCTGCGGCTGGATCGCACCTTGCGGCGAGTGCGACGCGCGCCTCACCGTGCATCTCGCCGCCGGCAGGCTCCGCTGTCACCACTGCGGCGCGGATGCAGCGCTCCCGGCACGCTGCCCGCAGTGCGGCTTTGCCGTAAAGCCCGTCGGCCAGGGCACCGAGCGCATCGAGGCGGCACTCGCCGCACGCTTCCCGGGCACTCCCATCGTGCGCCTCGATCGCGACGTGGTGAGAAAGCGCGGCGACCTCGAGCAGGTGGTGCAGCGCATGGCCTCGGGCGAAGCGCGCATCCTGGTCGGCACGCAGATGGTCACCAAGGGCCACGACTTCCCGAACGTCACGCTGGTCGTGGTGCTGAATGCCGATCAGGGCCTGTTCAGCGCCGACTTTCGTGCCCCGGAGCGCCTCGCGCAGACCATCGTGCAGGTCGCAGGCAGAGCCGGGCGCGGCGCCCGGCCCGGGGAGGTGCTCATCCAGAGCGAGTTCCCGCAGCACCCGCTGCTGCAGAGCCTGCTGAACGAAGGTTACGACGGCTTCGCGCAGACCGCGCTCGCGGAGCGGCGCGAGGCCGAGTGGCCACCCTTCAGCCGCCTGGCGGCTGTGCGCGCCTCGGGCAAGACGCGCGAGGCGCCGCTCGGCTTCCTCGCCGAGGCGCGCGAGCGCGGGGCGCGCGCACCGCGCGGGGTGCGGCTCTTGGGTCCGGTGCCCGCCGCCATGGCCAAGCGCGCCGGCCGCTTCCACGCGCAGCTGCTCGTCGAGGGCCGCGAGCGGCGCGCGCTGCACCGTTTTCTCGATGACTGGGTCCCGGAGATCGAGGCTTTGAGGAGCGCGCAGCGCGTGCGCTGGGCGCTCGATGTCGACCCGCTCGAGCTCTTCTAGCGCCAGCCGCGGTCCGTGCGGCGCACGCCGGGGTCGCAGCCAACCGCCGCGGCGCTTCGGGTAAACTCCGCAGCCCCGCGATCGCGCGCCAATCCGCCTCCCGAAGAATCCACCTGTGAAGCAGGAACTCGAGCAACTGCTGCTGGCCGCGCTCGATGAGCTCGCCGGCAGCCTGCCGCTGCCGGAAAAGCCCTCCGCGGCGAGTGTCGTGGTCGAGCGCACCAAAGATGCGCAGCACGGCGACTTCGCGAGCAACCTGGCGCTGCGCCTGGCGAAGGCGGCCCGCAAGAACCCGCGCGAGCTGGCGGCGGCGATCATCGCAGCGCTGCCGGCGAGCCCGCTGGTGGCGCGCGCCGAAGTCGCGGGCGCCGGCTTCATCAACTTCCATCTCGCGCCCGAGGCGTATGCGCGCGAGCTGACCACGATCCTCGACGAGGGCGCGCGCTACGGCGAGAGCGGCCGCGGCGCACGCGAGCGTGTGCTGGTCGAGTTCGTATCGGCGAATCCCACCGGGCCGCTGCACGTCGGGCACGGGCGCCAGGCTGCCTACGGGGCCACGCTCGCCAACATCCTCGCCGCCTCGGGGTACGACGTGGCGCGCGAGTACTACATCAACGATGCCGGGCGGCAGATGGACATCCTGGCGGTCAGCGTCTGGGTGCGCTATCTCGAGCTGTGCGGCGAGCAGCTGCCGTTTCCCGAGAATGGTTACCGCGGCGAGTACGTGCGCGCCCTGGCGCAGGACCTCAGGTCCACGGCAGCCGAATCGACGCTGCGGCGCGGCGCGGCGACGGTGCTGGCCAACCTGCCCGCGGATGCGCCGGCCGGCGACAAGGAAGCCTACATCGACGCGCTGATCGCGCGCGCCCGCGAGCTGCTCACCGCTGCGGGCTTCGCGCAGCTGCTGGAGGTCGCGCTCACCGCGATGCTGAGCGACATGCGCGAGGACCTGGGCGAGTTCGGCGTCACTTTCGACACCTGGTGCTCCGAGCGCGCGCTCGCCCAGAGCGGCGCGATCGACCATGCGCTCGCGGTGCTCGAGGCGCAGCATCGGCTGTATCGCCAGGACGGGGCGCTGTGGTTCCGCGCCACCGAGTTCGGCGACGAGAAAGACCGCGTGGTGGTGCGCGAGAACGGCCACAAGACCTACTTCGCCTCCGACATCGCCTACCACCTCAACAAGCGCGAGCGCGGCTTCGCGCGGCTCATCGACGTGCTCGGCGCCGACCACCACGGCTATGTCGCGCGGGTGCGCGCCGGACTTGCAGCCATGGGCCAGCCGCCGGAGTCGCTCGAGGCGCCGCTCATCCAGTTCGTGAGCCTGTATCGCGGCACCGAGAAGATTCCGATGGGTAAGCGCGAGGCCCAGTTCGTCACGCTGCGCCAGTTGCGTGCCGAGGTGGGCAACGATGCCTGCCGCTTCTTCTACCTCATGCGCAGCCACGACCAGCCGCTCGACTTCGACCTCGAGCTCGCCAAGTCGCGCAGCAACGAGAATCCGGTGTACTACATCCAGTACGCGCACGCCCGCGTGGCGAGCGTCATGAAGCAGCTCGCCGCGCGCGGCCTGAGCTTCGACCGCGCCGCGGGGCTCGCCGCGGTCGCGCAGCTCAGCGGCACTCACGAGCAGGCGGTGCTGCAGGCGCTGGCACGCTACCCCGAGGTGCTCGAGCAGGCGGCGGACAACCGCGCGCCGCACGCACTCGCCCACTACCTGCGGGAGCTCGCGAATGCCTTCCACACCTATTACAACGCCGCAGTGTTCATCGCCGAGGAGGCCCCGCTGCGCAATGCCCGGCTTGCGCTGGTGCTCGGCGTGCAGCAGGTTGTGCGCAACGGGCTGACGCTGCTCGGCGTATCCGCGCCCGAGACCATGTGAGCGCGCCGCGCACTCCATGACGCGCCTCACCAGCCGCGATTACAAGAGCAGCCGGCGCCGGCCGCTCGACCTCGGACGCTGGCGCGAGTTCGGCTACGGCGTATTCGCCGGCATCGCCCTCGCCGGCCTCGCCTTCCTGTACGCCGGCGCGCACCACAAGGCTCCCGAAGTCGCCGACGCCCCGCACCCGGACCCGCACCGCACGCCGCCCGCCGACGCCGATCCGACCGCGGCCGCCAAGTCCTCGCAGAAGTACGACTTCTACGAGATGTTGCCGAACTTCGAGGTGGTGGTGCCGGAGAAGGACAAGGATGTGAAGCGCGACCTGCCCGCCGGCGCTCCCATCGAGCGGCCCGGAGTGTATGTGCTGCAGATCGGTTCCTACCGCAACCAGTCGGATGCCGAGCGCGTGCGCGCACAGCTGGCGCTTCAGGGGGTCCAAGCCAAGGTGCAGCGCGTGGCGGTGGATGCCGACGTCTGGCACCGGGTGCGGATCGGCCCGATCACGAGCCTGGAGGAGCTCAACAAGGTGCGCAAACAGCTGCATGCGGCCGAGGTGGATGCGCTGGTGATCCGCGTGGGAGACTAACTGCTGTCGGGGCAAGCGCTGACGGCGAGACCGTACTCATCATCGGTAACGGCACGGCTCCTCTGCCACCCGTCCTGCGCTATGACCCAGCCACCGGGCAGCTATCGCAGACGAGCTCGCTGCTCCAGGGAACCTCGATCGCCTTGAACCGACACGGCACGCGAATGCTGCTCGGTAGTACCAACACCGGTATCTACGGTGTTTACGATGGCAGCTTCAACCTGATCGGCGCGCTGCCGGCCACGACCTTCGGCGCGGTTCTGGCGCCGGTCGCGCTGCGCACCTACACCCGCGACAGCAACGGTACAATACGCGTGTGGGATGTGACGACCTCCCCGATTACCGAGATTCTGCCCGCGATCACGCTAACCGCTCCGGCCACGAGCAACGCGCAGCTCGCCGTGACCCCCGACGGAGGGACACTGTTCGTGGCCGCGGCAGCGGCATCGTGGTCGTACCGCTCCCCTAGGAGGAATGTATGGGAATCCGCATCGTTGCCTTACTCGCGCTGCTCACACTGCAGCCTGCCTTCGCTCAGGATGCCAAGCCGACGCAGCAATCGATCCGCGAGCTGCTCGCCGTCATGCAGTCGCACAACATGGTCGACAACATGCTCGCGCAGATGGATGCGACCTGGGGGCCGATGATGAAACAGTCGCTCGCCGGGCGGCAGCCCACCGAGCGCGAGCAGCAGATCGTCGATGACGCGCACGCGAAGATCCAGGCACTGCTGCGAGAGCAGCTGCAGTGGCAGAATTTCGAGCCGATGATGATCCACGTCTACCAGAATTCCTTCAGCCAGAAGGACGTGGATGCCATGAAGGCCTTCTACAGCTCGCCGACTGGCCAGCAAGTGATCGCCAAGATGCCGCTCGTGATGCAGCAGACCATGCAGGCCATGCAGCAGCACATGCAGTCCCTCATACCGCAGATCCAGGAGATCAAGCAGGACATGACGCAGCAGCTGAAGGCGGAGCGCGAGGCCTCAGGCGCGGCCGCCGCGCCGCCGCCGGCTGCGTCGAGCCCGAAGCCGCAGTAGCCGCGCCGCGGCGCGCGATCGCTCGCACTGCAACAGGGCGTGTGCTGCGCAACAAACTTGTACGCTCGAGGCGCGCGGGCGCATCCTGCACGCGAACCGCTCCGGTTCCTGGGGGATACAACAATGAATCACGCATTGCGCGTCTGCGCCGCGTATCTCGCGGCGGCAGCGGTCTCGGGCGTCCTGGCCGCCGATAAGTCCCCCTATGGCAGCTCCGCCGAGGCGAAGGCGATGATCGATCGGGTGATCACCGAGCTGAAAGCAGATCCGGTGGGCGCGATCGGCAAATTCAACGATCCCGCCGGATCGTTCCGCGACCGCGACCTGTACGTGTACTGCTTCGACAGCACCACCGGAAAATTCACCGCGCAGGTCAACAAATCGCTGCTCGGCACCGACAACCGGTTGCTGAAGGAGAAGGATGGCTCGCCGCTCGGTCAGAAAGTCTTCGACGCGGCCCACGCGCTCAAGGATGGACAGGTGACCACGGTGAGCTATAACTATCCGCGGCCGGGCACCGACAATCCGGTACCCAAGGTCGCCTACGTGACGCGCGTCGGCAATACCGCCTGCGGCGTGGGCTACTACAAGCCGTAGCGGCGCATCGCCGTCTGAAGTTACTTGCTGCGCCGGGCGCGCGGCCGGGTGCGTTTGCGCCCTCGCCGCGTCCTCATCTTCGCCGGCGCGCGCATCGCGACCTCGACGGAGCGGCGCGCCCAGGCGATGAGCTCCGCGGCGTTCTCCAGCACTTCGGCCGGCGCCTCGTAATAGCTCATGCTGAGTTGCGCGCGATCGGCGTATGGCCGGAACGGCTGCATGCTGCGCGCCGTGTAGTCGCCGCGGTTGGCATCATCGACACGCAGGTACAGCGTGTCGTCTGCGATCAGTCCGAAGAACAGCTCGTCGCAGTACAGCCCCACCCCACCGAACATGGATCGCGAGCCGACGCCGCCGAGAGCGGCCAGCTGATCGAGCACGTAGGCCAGGAAGTCACTACTGAAGGCCACTGGGGGTTGCCGCGAGTGTCAGCCCAGGCCGTTCGGCAGTGGACGCGGTTTCTGGACCTCAGTCCTCGGTGACGTTGCGGAAGTCGACCCCAAGTGAGCGCAGCTTCCGATACAGGTGCGTGCGCTCCATGCCGACGCGCTTGGCGAGCTGCCCGACCTTGCCGTTGCACAGCAGCAGCTGCTGCTGCAGGTAGGCGCGCTCGAACACCTCGCGCGCCTCGCGCAACGGCAGCGCCAGCAGGTCCTGCTTGACGAGCGGCTCATCGGGCGGAGTCTGCACGGCGAGCTCGCGCTCGATCTCCTCGAGGCGGATCTCCTCGCCGCCGCCGTGTACCAGCAGCCGATGCACCAGGTGGCGGAGCTCGCGCACGTTGTCCGGCCACGGGTAGTTGCGCAGCCGGTTCTGCGCCGCGACGCTGAAGCGCCGGAATGTCAGTCCCTCGGCGTCGACGATGCGATCGACCTGATGCCGCAGCAGGTCGGGCACGTCCTCGGCGTACTCGCGCAGCGGCGGCACGCGCATCAAGAGCGCGTTCAGGTGCGCGAGCAGGTCGCGGCGCAGCGACTCACCACCGGCACGCTGCTCGATGCCAGGCTGTGCCGAGGAGATCAGCCGGGCGCGGAAGCTCTGCGGCTCGCCGCCGCCGAGACGCGTGAACTGTCCCGACTCGAGCACGCCGTACAGCGCCCGCTGCGCCCCGGGCGGCAGGTCCTCGAGCTCGTGGATGAACAGTGTGCCGTTACCGGCCTGCTCGAGTGCGCCAGTCTGACCGCTGCCGGGCGAGGCGCGGCCGAACAGCCGCTCCTCGGCGTCCGCCTCGCGCAGCGTGCTGGCGATCAGCGCCACGAACGGCGCCGCCGCGCGCGGGCCGTGCTCGTGCACGTAGCGCGCCAGGGCTTCGCGACCCGAGCCGGGCTCGCCGATCAGGAGCAGCGGCGAGGCGCTCGAGGCGACCTGCTGCAGCTCGGCGCGCAGCTGCTGCATTACGCGGCTCTTGCCGATCGGCGCACTGAGGGCTGCGCCGAGGAGCTTCCCCGACTGGCGGTGGCGCCGGCCGGCATCGAGCGCGCGCTCCACCGTGCGCAGCAGCTTGGCGAGCGACAGCGGCTTCTCGACGAAGTCGAAGGCGCCGAGGCGCGTCGCCTCGACCGCGGTCTCGACCGTGCCGTGGCCCGACATCATGACCACGGGACAACCGTCGGCGACGCTCGCGGACCACTCGCGCAGCAGCGTGATGCCGTCGACGTCCGGCATCCAGATGTCGAGCAGCACAAGGTCCGGGACCTGACGCGCGCGTGAGGCGCGAGCCTGCGCGGCGTTGGCCGCGACGTCGACCTCATAGCCTTCCTCGGAGAGGATCTCCTTCAGCAGGCCGCGAATGTCCGCCTCGTCGTCGACCACCAGAATGTGTGGGTTGCTCATGCCCTTTCCCTCCGCAACTGATCACGCCGCTCGCGCGCCCCGCCGCCGGCGGAGCGGGTGCTGTCGATCACCGGCAGCACCACGCGCACACGGGCGCCCCCCTCGGGGCGGTTGTCCGCGTCGATCCGCCCGCCGTGCTCCTCGACGATCTTCTTGACGATCGCGAGTCCGAGTCCCGTGCCCTTCGGCTTGCTGGTGACGTACGGGTCGAACACCCGTCCTAACAGCTCGCGTTGAAATCCCGGCCCATTGTCACACACGGTGACGCTCGCATAGTCGGCCTCCGCGGTACTATCGAGGCGTGTGACAATCTCGAGTGTCGGCGCAGCCATCCCCTCGAGCGCCTCGAGCGCGTTGGTCACCAGATTGTTGAGGATCTGCCGTACCCGGCCGCGATCCGCTTCGATCCCTTGCAGCTGCGCATCGAGGTCGAGGCGGATGCGCGTGCGCGGTGCCTGCGAGCGATACAAGTCCGCCACCTCGGTGACCAGCTGGTTGAGGCTGAAACGCGTGATGTGCATTTCCGGTGCACGCGCGTACTCGCTGAAGGCATTGACCATCTGCTGCATGGTCTCGACCTGCTGCACGATGGTGCGGGTGCCGCGCTCGAGGATCTCGGCGTCGCGTTCATTCATACCGGACAGCAGCCGCCGGCGCAGCCGCTCCGCCGACAGCTGGATCGGGGTGAGTGGATTCTTGATCTCGTGCGCCAGGCGGCGCGCCACCTCACCCCAGGCCGCGTCACGCTGCGCCGCGAGCAGCGCCGTGATGTCGTCGAACACGATCACGAACCCCATGTCGCGCTCCTCGCCCGGCAGCGGCGTGCAGGCACACATCAGCGTGCGCCGGCCGGCCGCGGAGTCGAGCTCGAGCTGCTCGCGCCACTCCTGGCGCCCGGCGGCGAAGCGCACCGCGAGCGCGCCGACGAACTGCCCGAGCCGCTCGTTGCCGGCGGCGAGCTCCGGCAGCGGCTTGCCCGTGGCGTTCGACAGCTCGGCGCCGAGGATCGCCCCGGCGGCCTGGTTGGCGATGCGCAGCGTCATGTGGCGGTCGATCGCCAGCACGCCGGTGGAGAGCCGCGCCAGGATGATCGCCAGGCGCTCGCGCTCGCGCTCCACGGCCTCCTGGCTGTGCTGCGCCTCGGCGCGCGCGCGCCGCAGCCGCTTGGTCATGTCGTTGAAGGAGTGCACGAGGAAGCCCATCTCGTCGCGCGACGGCAGCGGCAAGCGGGTGGCGAAGTCGCCCTTACCGACGGCGCGCGTGCCCTCGATCAAGTCCTGCACCGGCCGCACCAGGCGCTGCGCGGAGAAGATCGCACCGTAGATCGCGGTCAGCATCGCGAGCAGCAGCACCAGCGTGAGCGTCACGCTGAAGCTGCCTTTGAGCGGCCCGCGCATCGCGGCGAGATTGCCGTACTGCGAGTAAGTCCCCTGCACCGCCTCCGACAGCGCCGCGAGCTGCGCCGGCAGCGGATAGATCGCCACCACGAAACGCGGATCAGCTCGGGCCGCGGAGTCGGCGAGCGGGGCGGCGGTACGGATCAGGTAGCGGCCGCCGGCCTGCGGCTCGAGACTCACGTACGGCAGGTGTTGGCCCACCTGACGCAGCAGGTCCTGCGGCGGCGGCGCGGGCAGCGTCTGCAGCGGGCTCTCGAGGCTCATGGCGATGATGCGGCCCTGCGCGCCGAACAGGGCAATCTCCTGCGCCTCATCGGTGCGCCGCTCGGCATCGAGCCGCAGCTGCACCGCATCCGGCGACAGGCCGGGGAGCGCCAGCGCCAACGCTTGCGTGCGCTGCGAGCACTCGCGCATGCGCATGCCGAGCGCCGCGCGCGACAGCACCACCGCATCGTTGAGGCCCTGCTTCACTTCCACGGTGAACCAGCTGTCGATGCCGTGGTTGAGGAACTCGAGCGAGGAGAAGTACACGATGAGTAGCGGCGCCACGACCAGCGCGCCGAAGATGCCGACGGTGCGCGCCGTGAGCCGCGAGCCCGGCACGTGTGCGCGGTAGTCGCGCACCAGGCGCGCCAACTTCTGCACGACCAACGCTGTGAGCACCAGCACCAGACAGCCGTTGAGCAGCAGGATCCACCACTGCAGGCGGGCGAACTCGGCGGAGTTCTGCACGCTCTTGGCGAGCAGCAGGAAGGCGCCGACGCCGATCACGCTGAACAGCGCGCCGAGCGCCACGGCGCTCGCGCGCGCACGGCGCTGCGTGCGGCGCCTTACACGGGCAGCGTCCACGTGTACCACTCGCTCTGCCGTGCCCAGTCGTCGGTCCAGAACAGCAACGTGCGCAGCGATGCCGGCAGGTGTCCGCGGCGCACGCCGGCGCGCACGCTGATCGTGTAGTTGCCGCCGTCGAGCTGCGGCTCCACCAGTATCGGCCAGGCGTCTACCTTGCCGAGATAATCGAGTGCCTCGTCGATCGTGGCAAAACTCTCCTGGTCACCACTCTTGGCGTCGCGCACCACGTAACGATCACTCACCGCGTGGTAGGTGAGCTCGCGGCGCAACGTCAGGTCGACGACGTTGGCGTTGAGCCAGTAGCGCCGCTCGCGGTCGACGCGCACGTCGAGATCGAAAGCCAGCGTGACGCCGTCACGCAGGGCGTCGCGGACCGAGGGCCCCTCGGGGTACTCCACGCGGGCGTGCAGCAGGAACACACCGTGATCGATGTTGACGTAGGCCGAGCGCACCTCGAGCGTGCCGTCGAGCGCGTCCGCACCGGCGCCCACCGCCCACCCGAGGAACGCCAGCACACAGGCCATGGTGAGGAGACGCCGCGCGATCAATTCTCCCCCTCCTGGATCGCCGCGTAGCATGGATGCAACGACTGGCCTCGAATGTGACCGGCTGAGAGGCTTCAGGTTCCGGTCGTTGTCTTTTCGAGACAAGCATAATAGAAGCCGTCGGTCCCCGCCTCTGCGCCAGGGAGCAGCTGAATCCCCACGGGCCGCTCGAGGGCTCCGGGGGCCAGGTCCGCAGCGCGCGGCATTTTGGCGACAGCGAGTCCGGGCTCCATCTCGAGCAGCCGCTGCACGGTGCCCTCGTTCTCCTGCGGCAGAACCGAGCAGGTTGAGTAGAGGAGCCGGCCACCGGGGGCGAGCATGCGCGCGGCTGCCACGAGGATCCGCAACTGCCCGGCGCCGAGCGCCGCGAGATCGCTCGCCCGGCGTAGCAGCTTGATGTCGGGATGGCGCCGTATGACCCCCGTGGATGAGCACGGCGCATCCACGAGAATCCGCTCGAACGGCCGGCCATCCCAGAAAGTCCCAGGCTCGCCGGCATCGGCCACGACCACCCGGGCAGTACGCCTGAGACGGCGGAGGTTCTCGCGGATCCGCTCGGCTCGGACTGCTTCGACTTCCACCGCGGTGACATCTGCATCCGGTCCCAGCCATTCGAGGATCTGTCCGGTCTTGCCGCCGGGCGCCGCGCAGGCATCGAGGACACGCATGCCGGGGCTCGCCGCGAGTAGCGGCGCGGCAAGCTGGGCGCCCGCGTCCTGGACGGAGACGATCCCCTCAGAGAACCCTGGCAGGCTCTCGACGGGCATTGGGCGGCTCAATGTCACAGTGAATGGCTGCCATTGAATCTCAAATGATTCAATAGACACCTCCGCTAATCTCCGGACGTATTCGCTCGCGGTGGCCCGTGAGCGATCGACCCGCAAGGTCATCGGCGGATGGCCGTTGTTGGCCTCGAGGATCTCAAGTGCCCGCCCGCCCCAGATTTCCTCGAGCCGCCGGACCAGCCACGCCGGGTGCGCGGTGCGAGGGCCCGGCCGAGCATCGACCGCCTCAAGAAGGCTTCGGTGCTCGGTGAGATAGCGACGCAGCACCGCGTTGACGAGTCCGGTGGATCGCTCGGCGCGCAGGATACGTGCGGCGTCCACTGCCGCATCCACCGTCTGCTCGGGCACGTTGCGCGAGTACTCGACCTGGTGCGCGCTCACAGCCAGGAGCGCGCGAATGGGCCCCGGCACGCCGGTCGGCCGCGTCATAAGTGTCTCGAGGGCCGGAGCGAGCCGCAGATACCAGCGCAGCGTCCCGAGCGCGATGGCGCGCACGGCGGCTCGCTCGCCCTCCCCCTCGGCCCGCGCGAGCGCTGAGTCCGCTGAGCGGCCATCCGAAACCACGGCATCGACCACGCGGGCCGCCCCGGCGAGCGCCGCGGCGCCCGGAGCCCAGCGCGTCCTAGCCAAGCTGGCTGCCCAGGAGGTCGCGGTTGTGGGCTAACTCAGACACCGCCAGCACCTTGCCCCCGGGTCTTTGCACCTCCCGAACGGCGAGAAGTGACTCACCCCCGCACTGAACGAGCAGGTTTCCGTCCTGTATGGCGATGATCACACCAGATCGCGGTGTTTTTGTACCTTTTACTGGCACATTCCGCACAGTGTCCGTCTCAGATACCGCCGCAGCGTAGATCCGCAGGCGCTCGCCCTGAAGCTCGGTCTCTGCAATCGGCCAGGGATTGAAGGCGCGCACCTGCCGCTCGATATGGGCTGCGTCCTGTGTCCAGTCGATGCGCGCCTCGGACTTCGCGATCTTGGCGGCGTAAGTCACGCCGAGGGTGGGCTGGGGCCGGGGCCGGAGGGTCCCGTCGGCGAGGCCCTCGAGGGCCTCCAGGAGCGCCGTGGCGCCAAGCGGCGCGAGCGCATCGTGCAGCGAGCCGCCGGTGTTGGCGGCGCCGATGGCGAGCTCGCGCGCCAGCAGAATCGGGCCGGTGTCGAGGCCCGCGTCCATCTGCATGATCGTGACGCCGGTGACGGCATCCCCGGCGAGGAGCGCGCGCTGCACCGGCGCCGCGCCTCGCCAGCGAGGCAGGAGCGAGGCGTGAATGTTGAGACAACCGTAGCGCGGCAGCCGCAACACCTCAGCCGGCAGCAGGAGGCCATACGCCACGACGACCAGTACATCCGGCCGCCAGGCGGCAAGCTGCATCTGCGCCGCCTGGTCCTTGAGCGTTGCGGGCTGGGCGAGCGGCAGCGAGTGCGCCGCGGCGAGCGTCTTGACGGGCGAGGCGCTCAGGTGACGGCCGCGACCGCTCGGTCGATCGGGCTGCGTCAGCACGCCGACGAGCTCGTGCGTCGCGATGAGTGCCCGCAGCGCGGGCAGCGCAAATTCAGGCGTGCCGGCGAAAACGACGCGCACTAATACGCACGGTGGGCGCCGGAGACCGTCGCAGCGCCGGCCGAGCGCTCGCGCCGCTCCTTGCGCTCCTTGTCGAGCTTCTTGCGAATGCGCTCGCGCTTGAGGTCGGAGAGATAGTCGACGAACAGCTTCCCCTCGAGGTGATCCATCTCGTGCTGGATGCACACCGCCAGGATGTCGTCGTAGTCGCGCTCGAGCACGGCGCCGGTGCGATCCTGAAATCGCACCCGCACCTTCGCGGCGCGCTTCACGTCATCGAAGATCCCGGGCACCGATAGGCAGCCCTCCTCGGTGCTCGCCTCGCCCTCGCGCGTCAGGACCTCCGGATTCACGAGCGCCAGCGGCTCGGTGCGGTCCTTGGAGATATCGATCACGATGACCCGCCGGTGGACGTCCACCTGAGTCGCAGCCAGCCCGATCCCGGGGGCGGCGTACATGGTCTCGAGCAGATCGTCGATGAGCGTGCCGAGCTCGGCATCAAAGGCGGTCACCGGCTGGGCGCGGGTGCGCAGCCGGGGGTCGGGAAACTCCAGGATGGTTCGTAACGCCATGACGTCGCGCGATATGGGGGCGCCGGAGCCCGTGATCCAGCGCACAAGTTTGACATTAATTCGGCTACCAGACGGGCGCCATGCCAGTATAACAATTAGAATCTCGGGCGCTTGCTGCTGCCCCACCTCGTCGGAAGAGGAGCGGAGGATGGTCTCTAATCAAGTACTTGGCACCCGCCTGGCGGCGGGTCTGCTCACTCTGTCGTTTGCGCTGAGCGGCTGTGCTCTTTTCAGGCACACCGACAAAGCCGCGCAGCCGGCGGCGACGGCTCCTGCGACCTCGACCGCCCCAGCGGCTGAGACCGCGGCGGCGCCTGAGCCCACGGCCACCGAGGCCGCGATCGAAACTGCCGGGTCGCAGGCGCAGGCCGCCACCCAGACACCGGTGCCTGCGAGCGCGGTCAATCCCACCGCGCCCAAGAGCTACGTCGTCAAGAAGGGCGACACGCTCTGGGGCATCGCGTCGATGTTCCTCAAGGACCCGTGGCTGTGGCCTGAGGTCTGGATCATCAATCCCAACATCCCGAACCCGCATCTCATCTATCCGGGCGATACGCTGGCGCTGGCCTACGGCAGCAACGGCAGCCCGCAGGTGAGCGTCGTGCAGGGCAGCTCGCTGCGTCTGGAGCCGTCGCTGCGCAGCCACCCGCTCGATGCGGCGATCCCCACCGTGCCGTACTCCTCGATCCAGGCGTTCCTCTCGCATCCGACGCTGCTCACGGGTGATCAGATCAAGGCCGCCCCGTACGTGCTCGGCTTCCGCGACATGCATCAGGTCGGCGGCAATGGCATCGAGGTGTACGTCAGCAACCTCAACGCCGAGCAGAACGCCCGCTACGCGGTGATGCACGTGGGCGATGAGCTGCGCGATCCGGACGACAACTCGCTGATCGGCTACGAGGGCGTCTACACCGCGACCGCGCTGGTCGAGCGCCCCGGGAGCCCCGCGAAGGCGCTGCTGATCGATACGGCGATGGAGACTGAGGGCGGAGACCGACTGGTGACGAGCGCCGAAGAGGCGAGTCCCGTCAACTTCACGCTGCGCGCGCCGGCGAGTGACGTCCACGGCCGCATCGTCGCCGTGATCAACGGCACCGACCTGGTCGGACAGTTTGCGGTGGTCGCCATCAACCGCGGCAAGCGCCATGGCCTCGAGCCGGGCAACGTGCTGGCGATCGATGCGGCGGGTGATGTGGTGAAGGACATGTACCGCAACGGCACCAGCCGCGGCGATAAGATCGTCAGCCCGACCATGTTTGCGCCCAACGTGAAGCTGCCCGACGAGCGCAGCGGCACGCTGCTGGTGTTCAAGGTGTTCGACCGCATGAGCTATGGCCTCATCGTCGGTGCCTCAGACACCATCCACCGCCTCGACGTGGTGCATAACCCCTGATGGTCGAGCGCGGCTCCGCCCTCCGGAGCCGCGCGAATCGACTCGCTTTGACGCTTAACACGCCGCGCGGCCCTAAAGCCGCGCGGCGCCTTGTTATGCTCGCGCCGCCATGGACCGTCCTACCGCGCGCGCACTCCTCGGCCGCACCCCCGGCCTAACGGCGCAGGCCGCTACGCGGCTGCTCGCGGCCGCCGGAGGTGATGTCGCCTGCGTCGCCGCCCAGGCGCGTGGCGCTGTGGGGCAGTCACTGCCGCCGGCCGCGCGCGCCTATCTCGGCGGCTTCGATGCGCGACGCCTCGAGGCCGACCTCGAATGGCTCGGCTCGAACCAGGCGGCGATCGTGCTGTGCACCGACAGCGCGTACCCGCCGCTCTTAAGACAAACCGCCGGCGCTCCCGCTGCGCTCTATGTGCAGGGCTCGCCGGCACTGCTCGCGGCGCCGCAACTCGCCATGGTGGGCTCGCGAAGCCCCACTCCCGCCGGCCGCACCACGGCGCGCGACTTCGCCGCCTACTTCGCGCGCGCCGGACTTGCCGTGACCAGCGGGCTGGCGCTCGGGATCGACGCCGCCTGTCACGAGGGCGCGCTCAAAGCCGGCGGAGCGACGCTCGCGGTGCTCGGCAGCGGACTCGATCGGGTATACCCGGCCGAGCACGCCGTGCTTGCCGAGCGCATCCGTGCGCACGGCGCGCTCATCAGCGAGTTCCCGCCGGGCACAGCGCCGCTCGCCGCCAACTTCCCGCAGCGCAATCGCATCATCGCCGGCCTCGCGCTCGGCACGCTGGTGGTGGAGGCGGCGGCCCGCAGCGGCTCGCTCATCACCGCGCGCCTGGCGGCGGATGCCGGCCGCGAGGTGTTTGCCATCCCGGGCTCCATCCACAGCCCCGTCTCGCGCGGCTGCCACCAGCTCATCAGGAGCGGCGCCAAGCTCGTCGAGCAGGCCGACGACGTGCTGACTGAGCTCAAGTTTTTGGTTCCGAAAGAACCACTTACGGAGGCGCGCACGGCGGCGGCGAGCGCCGACCAACACGGCCGTGAATTGGACAAGGAGTATGAAATGCTGTTAGATGCGCTCGGCTTTGAGCCTGCGACCATCGATAGTCTCGTCGCGCGCACCGAGCTCACCAGCGGGGCGATCGCCTCGATGCTGTTGATCCTCGAGCTTGAAGGGCGCGTGGCAACTCTCCCCGGCGGCCGTTATGGCCGAACACCTTAGATAGATGACCGGAAGCATTCTCGACATCCTGATCTACGTCTTCGACCGGTACATGCTCGCCGATGCGCCACAGGTGCCGCGCCGCGAGCACCTGGCGCGCGACCTGGAGCGCGCCGGATTTACACCGGCCAAGGTCGAGCGTGCGCTCGACTGGCTCACCGAGCTCGCCTTCGGTCGCGATCGCCCGCCGCTGCCGGCGGCCAACGCGGACGCCGACGCCGCCGGGGTGCGCATCTTCTCCGACAGCGAGCTCGCGCGGCTCTCGACCGAGTGCCGCGGTTTTCTGCTGACGCTCGAGCGGCTCGGTGTGCTCACGGCACAGCAGCGCGAGCTGGTCATCGAGCGGATGCTGGCGCTCGATGCCGACGAGCCCGATACCGAGCAGCTGAAGTGGGTGGTGCTGATGGTGCTCTCGAGTCAGCCCGGACAGGAGCTGGCCTTCGAGCGGCTCGACGATCTGGTGTCCGAAGGTCGCATCGGGGCGCCGCATTGACCGGCCGCGGCACCGCGTGCGATCTAACAGGCTCCGCGGCTCGTCCGCGGTTTTTCGTCTCAGGGTGAGGCGTTTTTTCCATCCATGGCAGACAACCTGGTCATAGTCGAGTCGCCCGCCAAGGCGAAGACGATCAAGAAGTACCTGGGCCGCAACTTCGACGTGCTCGCCTCCTACGGGCACGTGCGCGATCTCGTGCCCAAGGAGGGCGCGGTCGATCCCGACAACGGCTACTCCATGAAGTACCAGGTGCTGGAGAAGAACCTGCGCCACGTGGACGCGATCGCGCGCACGCTGAAGAAATCCCGCGCGCTGTATCTGGCCACCGACCCGGATCGCGAGGGCGAGGCGATCGCCTGGCACCTGAAGGAGATCCTCAAGGAGCGCGGCGACCTCGACGGCAAAGAGGTGCGGCGCGTGGTGTTCTACGAGATCACGCGCAACGCGATCCGCGCCGCCGTCGAGCAGCCGCGCGACCTGTCGCTCGAGCTGGTCAACGCGCAGCAGGCGCGCCGCGCGCTCGACTACCTGGTCGGCTTCAATCTCTCGCCGCTGCTGTGGAAGAAGGTGCGGCGCGGACTGTCGGCCGGGCGGGTGCAGAGCCCGGCGCTGCGCATGATCTGCGAGCGCGAGGAGGAGATCCAGGCGTTCAATGCGCAGGAATACTGGACCATCGACGGCGAGGGCGCGCACACCGGGCAGTCCTTTCCGCTCAAGCTGCTCGAGTACCGCGGCGGCAAGGTCGAGCAGTTCACCTTCACCAACGAGAGCGCGGCGCGCGAGGCCGAGCGCAGCATCGCCCAGGCGGCCAGCGGCGCCGGCGGCACCGCCACCCTCGGCGTACTCGCCATCGACCGCAAGCAGCGCCGCCGCAACCCGGCGCCGCCGTTCACCACCTCGACGCTGCAGCAGGAGGCGGCGCGCAAGCTCGGTTTCAATGCGCGGCGCACCATGCGCCTCGCGCAGCGGCTCTACGAGGGCCTCGATATCGGCGAGGGCAGCGTCGGACTCATCACCTACATGCGCACCGATTCGGTGTCGCTGGCCGCGGAGGCGGTGACCGAGATCCGCGAGGTCGCCGCGCGCCTCTACGGCAAGGACGAGGTGGCGGAGGAGCCGCGCGTCTACAAGACCAAGTCGAAGAACGCGCAGGAGGCGCACGAGGCGATCCGCCCCACGTCCGCTGCGATCACCCCAAGCGATGTCGAGGGCAAGGTCGAGGACGATCTGTATCGGCTGTATGCGCTCATCTGGAAGCGCGCGGTCGCCTCGCAGATGAGTCACGCCGTGTTCGACACCGTGGCCGTCGATCTGCTGGCGGGCCCCGACGGCCCGCAGCGCCATCTGCTGCGCGCCAACGGCTCGACGCTGGTGAAGCCGGGCTACATGGCGGTCTACCAGGAGGGGAGCGACGACCAGAAGACCGATGACGGTGATCACGTGCTGCCGCCAATGCGCGAAGGCGAGCGCGTGACACTTACCTCGCTCAAGGCGGAGCAGCACTTCACCGAGCCGCCGCCGCGCTACAGCGAGGCCTCGCTCGTCAAGGCACTGGAAGAGCACGGCATCGGCCGCCCCTCGACCTACGCCTCGATCATCTCGACGCTGCAGGATCGCGAGTACGTCGAGATGGACAGCCGGCGCTTCGTGCCGACCGACATCGGCAAGATTGTCTGCCGCTTCCTGACCCACCACTTCCACCGCTACGTGGAGTACGGCTTCACCGCGGCGATGGAGGATGAGCTCGATGCAGTGTCGCGCGGCGAGGAGCCGTGGACCACGCCGCTCGCCAAATTCTGGAAGCCCTTCATCCAGCAGGTGGAGAAGATCGACAAGACCGTCACCCGCGAGCAGGTGGCGCAGGCGCGCGAGCTCGGCAGGGAGGCCGCGAGCGGCAAGCCGATCACGGTGCGCATGGGCCGCTTCGGCCCGTTCGTACAGATCGGCACCAAGGATGACGCGGAGAAGCCGCGCTTTGCGGGGCTGCGCCCCGGGCAGAAGATGGACGCCATCACGCTCGCGGACGCGATGGAGCTCTTCAAGCTGCCGCGCGCGCTGGGTGCGACCGCGGCCGGCGAGGAGATCGTCGCCAACGTCGGGCGTTTCGGCCCCTACCTCAAGTACGGCGCCAAGTACGTCTCGCTGAAGGAAGACGATCCCTACACGGTCTCGCACGAGCGCGCGCTGGAAGTGATCCGCCTGAAGCAGGAAGCCGATGCCGCACGGCTGATCCTCGACTTTGCGGACGCCGGCATCCAGGTGCTGAACGGCCGCTACGGACCGTACGTCACCGACAAGAAGAAGAACGCCAAGGTGCCGAAGGACCGGGAGCCGAAGAGCCTGACTCTGGAGGAATGCCACGCGCTGCTGGCGGCGGCCCCGGAGCGCGGCGCCCGCTTCGGGCGCTTCGGGCGGCGCAAACAGCCGCCCGCCGCTGCTGCACCTGCTGCGCAGGCCGCACAGCCGCCCGCGGCTGCGAAGGCGGCTAAGGGCAAGAGCGCGAAGCCGACGCCGGCACGCGCCACCACGACTCGCGCGGCGGCACAGCCCGCCGCGGGCCATCGGCGGCCCTCCGCGGCCACGCAGGCGCGAGCCAAGCGCGCAGCGCACAGCGGCGGCAAGCGCGCCGCGGCGCAGTCGGCCGCGCGCAGCGGTACGGCGAAGGTTCGCGACAAGCCGCGGCGCTCAGCGCGCGGGGTCAAGTAAGGCGACTGAGGAACTCATCGATCGCCCGCAGGCACTCGGGCTCATCAAGCAGCGGCGCGTGGCCGCGGTTGAGCGCGGTCACCGTGTGCAGATCCGGCTTCTCGCGCTGCATGCGCGCCACCGTGGCCGCACTCAGCAGATCCGAGAGCTCGCCGCGGATCGCGAGCATCGGTATGCGCTTGATCGAGCTCCACAGCGACCACAGGTCGGGCGCGGCCCCGGAGATGTCCCTGAGTGGCTCACTGATCAGCGGATCGGCATCCGGCTGCGGCACACCGAGCGCATCGGCCCGATAGCAGGCGCGCGTCAGCTGCTCCCAGCGCGCATCGCTTAAGCCGGGCAGCGCCGGGCCGTACACCAGGCGGATCTGCGCCACCGCGCCGGCCCAGTCGCGCACCGGCGGCGCTTTGCCCGCGTAGCCGCGGATGCGCTCGATCCCGGCGCGTTCCACCTGCGGCCCGACGTCATTCAGCACGATGCCCGCGACCATCTGCGGCTGCATGGCCGCGAGCACCATCGCCATGAGACCGCCCATCGAGGTGCCGACGATCGTGACGCGCGCGGCTCCGAGCTCGGCGAGCAGCCGAGCGAGGTCCGCGAGATACACCGGGATCTGGTAATTGGCATAGCTCGGATCGCGCGCCGAGAAGCCGCGGCCACGCACGTCCGGAACGATCACCCGATAGCGCGGCGCGAGGTGCTGCGCCAGTTCCTCGAAGTCACGTCCGGTGCGCATCAGCCCGTGCAGACACACCACAACGGGGGCGCCCGCCGCGGCCGCCGGATACACACGGCTGAAGAGTCTCAAGCCCTCTGCACTGTCGAACCAGTATTCCGACGCCGCCATCTGCCGTCCGTGGGGAAGCGAGCCCATGCTCTCTCTATATACTGGCGACAGCCATGAAATATCGCCACAGCTACCACGCGGGCAACTTTGCCGACGTGCACAAGCACGTGACGCTGCTTGCGCTGCTGTCGGCGCTGCAGAAGAAGGACAAGGGCTTCCTGTACTTCGACAGCCACGCGGGCCGCGGCAGCTACGAGCTCGCCGGCAGTGGCGAAGCCGCGGCGGGTGTCGGACGTGTGCTCGGCGCCGAGCACCGCGCGCCGGAGCTTCGGCACTACGCCTCACTCCTGGCGCGCCTTGAGGCCGGCTCCGGCAAGCGGCGCTGCTATCCCGGCTCGCCGCTGCTCGCCGCCTCGATGCTGCGCGCGCAGGATCGCGGCGTGTTCGTCGAGCTCGAGGGGGGCGAAGCGCTCAGCCTCGAGACGGCACTGCAGGCGCTCGCCCCCACACCGGCGGCTGCACGGCTGCGCGTCGAGCGCGGCGATGGGCTCAAGGCGCTGCGCGCAGCGCTCCCGCCGCCCGAGCGCCGTGCCCTGCTGCTCATCGATCCGCCCTACGAAGAGGTGCACGCGGAGTTCCCCCGGGTGGCGGCGGCGGTGCAGGACGGGTTGCGCCGCTTCGCGACCGGCGTGTTCGCCGTCTGGTATCCGATCAAGGAGCAACGCGTCACGGCCAGCTGGCACGCCGACTGGGTGCGCGAGGTGCTGGCGCCGACCCTGGTGAGCGAGCTGTGGCTGTATCCGCGCGACTCGCGCGTGTCGCTCAACGGCTCGGGACTCCTCATCGTCAACCCGCCCTGGCAGATCGAGGAGCGCATGCGCGAGTGGCTGCCGGAGCTCGCCGCCTCCCTGGGCGCACGCGAGGCGGGAGGCACGGACGTCAAGATGCTGTCACAATAGGTTAGATGAGCGCAGCACCCGATCCGTACGGCGTCGTCGGGCACCCGGTCGGCCATAGCCTCTCCCCCTTCATCCACGGCCTGTTCGCGCGCGACACCGGGCAGGCCATGAGCTACCGGCTCTACGACGTTTCGCCCGCCGAGTTCAGCGGCTTCGTCGCCGGCTTCTTCGACCGCGGCGGACGCGGGCTGAACGTGACGGTGCCGCACAAGGTGATAGCGGTCGAGGCGGCCAACGAGCTCACCTCGCGCGCGGCGCATGCCGCGGCCGTCAATACGCTCGCGCTGCGCGATGACGGCACCATCCTCGGCGACAACACCGACGGCGTCGGGCTGGTGCGCGATCTGTGTGACAACTTAGGTCTGGTGGTAACCAACCGCCGCATTCTGGTCATCGGCGCCGGTGGCGCCACCCGCGGCGTACTGGCACCGCTGCTCGGGCTGTCGCCCACCAGTGTGGTGATCGCCAACCGTACACCCGAGCGTGCCCAGGCGCTGGCCGCCGCCTTCACCGACCTCGGCAGCACGCAGGGGGTGGGCTTCGAGGACGTCGGCGATCAGCCCTTCGACCTCGTGATCAACGCCACCTCGGCGAGCCTGTCGGGCGAGATCCCGCCATTGCCGCCGTCCGTCATCGGCCCCGGCACGGTGTGCTACGACCTGGCCTACGGCCGGGCGGCGACGGCGTTCGTCGACTGGGCCCGCGGCCGCGGCTGCGCGCAGGCACTGCAGGGCTGGGGGATGCTGGTGGAACAGGCCGCCGAATCCTTCCGGGTGTGGCGCGGCATACGTCCGGCGACCGGCAAGGTGCTGGCGGCGTTGCGCGAGCGGGGCGCTTAGACGCGCACCGGTCCTAGCGCATCGTAACCAGCTCCTCCGCGCTGGTCGGATGAATCGCGAGCGTATCGTCGAAGTCGCGCTTGGTCGCGCCCATGCGCACCGCCACGGCGAAACCCTGCAGCATCTCATCCGCCCCGGGTCCAACGACGTGCACTCCGACGACGCGCTGTTCGCTCCCGGCCGTCACCAGCTTCATCTCGCTGCGCGGCTTCTCGTCGGTCATCGCGTGATAAAGCGGCACGAAGCTCGAGCGGAACACCTTCACGGCATCATGACCATAGCGCGCGCGCGCCTCGGGCTCGCTCAGGCCCACGGTGCCGATGGTGGGACGCCCGAAGATCACCGTGGGGATGTTCTCGTAGTCGAGATGCCGGTCGGGCTGGCCGCCGAACAGGCGATCGGCGAGGCGGCGGCCGGCGGCAATCGCGACCGGCGTGAGCTGCACGCGCCCGGCGACATCGCCGATCGCATAGAGGCCGGCGGCGGCGGTCGTCTGGTAGAGGTCGGTGGCGATGAAGCCGGCCGCATCGAGCCTGACGCCGGTGCGCTCGAGGTGCAGGTCGGAGGTCACCGGCTGCCGCCCGATCGCCCACAGCACGCAGTCGAAGGGACCGAGCGCCTGCGCTGCCGCGAGGCTGAGCCTGAGTTCGCCGTCCGCGCCGCGTGCGAGCGCCGTGAGCTTCGCCTCGCTCACGATCGTCACCCCGGCGGCACGCAGCATGCTGAGCGTCGTCTCCCCGATCATGGGATCGAAGCTGCGCAACACGGTTGCAGTACGCGTCACGAGCGTCGTCTCGGCGCCTAGTCCCGCGAAGATGCCGGCGAGCTCCACCGCGATGTAGCTCGAGCCTACGACGGCCGCGCGGCGCGGGAGCGAGGCGAGCTCGAAGAAGCCATCCGAGGTGATGCCGAGTGCGGCGCCGGGAATCTCCGGCTGCTGCGGCCGGCCGCCGGTCGCGATCAGGATGTGCGGGGCGCTGAGCGTGCGCCCCGCGACGGCGACGCTGCGCCCATCGAGCAACGCAGCACGGCCGCGGATGAGCGTGACGGCGTGCTTGGCGAGATTGGCGGCATAGATGTCGTTCAAGCGCCCGATGTACGCCTCGCGCTTGTGCTTGAGGCCCGGCCAGTCGTGGCCCGCCGCCTCGAGGTTAAAGCCGTATTGGCGCGCATCATGCAGCGCGGACCCCAACTCCGCCGCATTCCACATGATCTTCTTCGGCACGCAGCCGACGTTCACACAGGTGCCCCCGAGCCGCCCCGACTCGATGAGCGCGGTGCGCGCGCCGTATTCGGCCGCCCGCTGCGCCGCCGCGAGTCCGCCGCTGCCGCCGCCGATCACCACCAGGTCGAATGACTCACTCATGGCCGTAACGCTACCCCCGCCGTGCGCCGCTGCGCCGCCATGTTATCCGAGGCGCCGGAGGCGCGCGCCGCGCCGGGCAGCCGCGCTGCGCTCCGCCGGCTACAATGGCCCCCATGGACAACCCCCTGCTGGGCGACGATCCGCTGCCAGCCTTCGTGGCCATCCGGCCGGAGCACGTCGAGCCCGCGGTGCGCCTGGTCCTCGATCGCAGCCGCGCGCGGCTCGATGAGCTCGCCGCGCTCAGCCAGCCCACCTTCGCCAGCTTCGTCGAGCCGCTCGAGGAGCTGCATCACGGCGTGCAGCGCGCCTGGTCGCCCGTCAGCCATCTGAACGCGGTGGTGAACTCCGACGCCCTGCGTGCCGGCTACAACGCCTGTCTGCCCCTCATGTCCGCGTATCGCACCGATCTTGCGCAGAGCGAGCGGCTGTTCCGCGCCTACCGCACCATCGCTGAGCGCGACGCCGGCGAGCTGGCACCGGAGCAGCGCCGCCTCATCGAGCACGCGGTGCGGGACTTCCGCCTCGCCGGAGTCGATCTGACGCCGGCGCGCAAGCTGCGCTTCAAGACCGTGATGCTGGAGCTCACGCAGCTGCAGGCGCGGTTCGAGGAGAACGTGCTGGATGCGACCCACGCGTGGAACCTGCCGGTCACCGACGAGGAGGAGCTGCGCGGCCTCAACGAGATGCTGATCGAGCAGGCGCGGCGCAGGGCGCGCGAGCACGATGCCCCCGGCTGGATCCTCACCCTCGACCAGCCGACCTATGTCGCGGTGGTGACCGATGCCGAGTCGGCCGCGCTCCGGCGCGCCTTCTACGAGGCGTGGACCACGCGCGCCTCCGATTGCGGGCCGAACGCCGGCCGCTGGAACAACTCCCCCGTCATGGAGGACATCCTGAGCCGCCGCCACGAGGCGGCGCGGCTGCTCGACTTCGCCAGCTTTGCCGAGTACGCACTCGCCACGCGCATGGCGCGCAGCGTTCCGGAGGTTCTCGAGTTCCTGCACGAGCTGGCACGCACCGCCCGGCCCGCGGCGCAGGCCGAGTTCGCCGAGCTCGAGGAATTCGCGCAGCGGCGCCTCGACGCCTGGGACATAGGCTTTCATGCCGAGCGGCTGCAACGAGCCCGCTATGCCGTGTCGCAGGAGGAGCTGCGGCCGTACTTCCCGCTGCCGCGGGTGCTCGCCGGGCTGTTCGAGGTCGCGGAGCGCCTGTTCGGCGTGCGCATCCGCGAGCGCCCGGGAGTCGCAGCCTGGCACGAGGACGTGCGCTTCTTCGACATCGTCGGCCCCTCCGGGCAGTCGGCCGGCGGCTTCTACCTGGATGCTTACGCGCGCCCGAACAAGCGCAGCGGCGCCTGGATGGACGAATGCGTCGGGCGCAAGCACCTCGGCTCGGGCGCGGCTCTCCCGGTCGCCTATCTGGTGTGCAACTTCCTGCCGCCGGGTGCCGGGCGGCCGGCGCTCCTCACTCACGACGACGTGGTAACGCTGTTCCACGAGTTCGGTCACGGGCTGCATCACCTGCTGACGCGCGTCGATTACCCGAGCATCGCCGGCTGCAACGGCGTCGCCTGGGATGCGGTCGAGTTGCCGAGCCAGTTCCTGGAGAACTACGCCTGGCACCCGGAGGTGCTGCGGCGGATCTCCAGCCACATCGAGAGCGGCGCCCCGCTCCCCGAGGCGATGCAGTCGCGGCTCATCGCGACGCGCAGCTTCCACGCCGGGCTCGCGATGATGCGGCAACTGGAGTTCGCGCTGTTCGATTTCCGCATGCACGCCGAGTACACGCCGGAGCGCGGCGGGCGCGTGCTCGAGATCCTAGCCGAGGTGCGCCGCGAGGTCGCGGTGGTGCCGGTGCCGCAGTGGAACCGCTTCCCACACAGCTTCGGCCACATTTTTGCCGGCGGCTACGCGGCCGGCTACTACAGCTACAAATGGGCCGAGGTGCTCGCGGCGGATGCGTTCGCGGCCTTCGAGGAGAGCGGCGTGTTCGACCGCGGCACGGCGCAGCGCTTTCTCGATGCGATTCTATCGCGTGGTGGCAGTCGTGACGCGCTCGAGGCATTCGTCGAGTTTCGCGGCCGCAGGCCCGACGTGCGCCCGCTGCTGAAGCAGCACGGGATTCTGCCCGGCGGCGGGCTTGCGGCTTGAGAGGCGCCGCGACAGCGCTCGCGGTGCTCCTCGCGCTCGCCGCGCACGCCCAGACCCCTCCCGACACCCCGCCTGAGCCGCCGGCGCAGGCCCCGGCTCCAGCCACGCCGCCGCCGGCGGACGCCGCCGCCGGGCAGGCGCAACCGCCCCCCGAGAGCCCCCCGCCCGCTGAGACGCCGGCGCCATCGCAGCCGCTCGAGACGGCGCCGACGCCGCGCGCGAGCGCACCGCATGCGACCCCGCACCCGCAGCCGGCCGCGCCGGCTGCCGCCGCCGATCGCGAGGGTGAGCTCCAGATGCTGCGCGCCGAGGTATCGCGGCTGCAGGCGGAGCTCGACGCCGAGCGTGCCGCGGCGGCGCTGCCGGCGGTGGAGGAGAGCGGCACAATCCCCGCGCCCACGCGCGGCGCCTGGGAGTGGGGGCTCGCCGCTACGCTGCTCGCGCTCGCCGCAGGATTCGTGCTCGGCTGGCGCGTGCTCGATCGACGCATCCGCCGCAAGTACGGCGGACTGCGCATCTACTAGCGGCTGCGACCGCGAAGATATGCCTCGCCGCTGTCATAACTTGTTGAACGACTGAGCTTTTACGGCCCCGCCCCCGGGCGCAGACGTGCCGAGGCGAATCTGTGCGCCGCGTCGCTGCCGCGGCCCCCGGCGACTCACTAGACTGTGCGTTGGATCACTGGTTGAGACCTCGGACGCGGAGGACCAACATCATCCGTAACGCGCGGCAGCTGAATTTGACAATGACCAACACCCGGCGCAGCGACTTCGACGTGACCAACACGGTGCAGGTGAGCTCGCCGCAGGCAGTGCTGGAAGCCGTAACGGCACTCTACCGCCCGACCTTCCCGGGGCTGTCGCTCGATCCGGTGGAACGCGCCTTCGAGCATATGGAGCGGCTGTTCGCCGGCGAGGTGCCCGGCTTCCACGGCGTCGACACCGTCTACCACGACCGCCAGCACACACTCGACATAACTCTGGCGCTGGCGCGCCTCATCGTCGGCTACGAGCGCCAACAGCCGGACGACGAGCGCCTCGGCGGCGCACGTGCCATCGTCGGCCTCATTACCGGTCTCTTCCATGACGTCGGCTACCTGCGGCGTACGGATGAGCCCGAATCGCGCAACGGCGCCGAGTTCACCCGCGTGCACGTGTCGCGTGGCGCGCGCTTCCTCAGCGAATACCTGCCCACCGCGGGACTCGGCTCGTGGGTGTCGATGGCGAGCGAGATCATCCATTTCACCGGCTACGAAGTGCCGTTCGCGCAGATCGAGTCGCGGCTCGCCGACCGCCGCGACGTCATCGTCGGCCACCTGCTCGGCACCGCCGACATGATCGCGCAGATCGCCGATCGCTGTTATCTCGAGAAATGCCGTGACCGCCTGTACGCAGAGTTCGTGCTGGGAGGCGTCGCGCTGCCGTTCTCCGGCGGCTATCGCCAGGTTAAGTACGCCTCGGGTCTCGACCTGCTGCGCCAGACCCCGGACTTCATCGAGGAGACGCGCCGCAACCGCCTGGACCGGGACTTTGGCTCCGCGTACCAGCACCTCGAGATCCTCTACGGCGGCCGCAATCCCTACATCGAGGCGATCGAGCGCAATGTCGAGTTTCTGCGACAGGTGCTGCGCAGTGAGAGCTGGCAGCTGCTGCGACGGCGGCCGCCGATCTTCGCCGCCGTCGAGGACCCGATGGGGACCATGCGCGGGCTGATGCTCGGCTACATCAAGAAGGTCTGGGCGAGCTACTGACGGCGCCTTTTCTGGCGCCGACACAGCCACGACGGGTAAGATGATTCCCTCTTGAACGGGGGATCTTGCCCGGGCGGCTTGCCGCTCGGGCAGGCACATAATAGTGACCGCCGCGAGCTTCAAAGTCCGCTACGCAGCTGCCGCTTTCCTGGTGGCGCTGGTGGCCGCGGGCGCGGTCGCCGCGCTCCTTGCCTGGCGCCACACGGCCGACACCGCGACCTTGAGCACGCTCGCCGAGCAGGCGACGCGCGATCGCCTCACACCGGAGCTCAACGCCCGCGCCCACAGCGTTGCCGCGCATGCCGCCGATTCGATTGCCGGCGCGGTGCGCGCCGCGGATACGGCGGGCATCGAGCGCCGGCTGGCACCCTTCATGGGCGATCCCACGGTCGCCGCGATCTCCGTGCTGGCCCCGAACGGGGCGACGCTGTACTCGTGGGAGCGTGGCGCGCCGGCATTCGCCGGCACGCAGGTCGCGAACGCCGAGGTACCGGTACGACTCGTAACCGAGACCTACGGCGCCGCGGCTCCGGCGACGCTCGCGACGCTGCGGCTATCGCTCATGCAGTCGGCCCCGGCGCCGGCCGAGCCGCTTGCCGCGCGGCTCGCCGCCGACAGCGAGCCGCGCGCGCACCTCACCTGGTGGCTGGTGCTGTTGTGCGGTGCGGGCGGCGCCCTCCTCGCCGCCGCCTTCGCCTGGCGCGAGGTGCTCGAGCTCGAGCGGCCGGTCGATTCCCTCATCAGGAGCGCCGAGCGCATCGGCCACGGCGACTACACGCGCCCGGTGGAGGTGAGCCTCAAGGACGCGCTCGCCGGGCTCGAGCAGGCGTTCGAGCGCATGCGCGGGCGGCTGCGCACCTCGACGGTCAACAAGAGCTACCTGCTGAGCGTGCTCAACAGCATGACGGACGCGGTATTCGTCACCTCGCCCGACGGTGTCGTGCGCCTCGCCAACTCCGCGGCCTGCAAGCTCCTCGGCTTCAGCGAGGCGGAGCTCCTCGGCCGCGGCATCATCGCCATCCTCGAGGAGCGGGAGCGCGTCGACTTCGACCTGCTGCAGGCGGCGCAGGAGACCCGCGAGACGGTGGTGCGCACGCGCGCCGGCCAGACTATCCCGGTGTCGCTCACCGGCTCGGTGATCGCCAGCGACGACCCGCAGTTCCAGGGCAACATCTTCGTCGCACGCAACATCACCGACCGCAAGCGCGCCGAGCGCCGCATCCGCTACCTGGCGCGCTACGACACGCTGACCAAGATCCCGAACCGCATGCAGTTCTACCACGTGCTGCAGCAGACCATCGCGCGCTCGCTGCGTAGCGGGCAGATCGTCGCGGTGCTGTACCTCGACATGGACCGCTTCAAGGAGGTGAACGACACCTTCGGCCACGGCGCCGGCGATCGCGTGCTGGAGGTGCTGGCGGAGCGGCTCGGGCGCTCGGTGCCGAAGGAGACCGTGGTCGGGCGGCTCGCCGGGGATGAGTTCGCGCTGTTCGTCGACGGGCTGCCGGCCGATGCCGACAATCGCGGTCCGATCGCAACGCTGGCACGCGCCATCCTCACCGAGGTGAGCCGGCCGTTCCAGTTGAACCAGCAGGAAGTATTCCTCACCGCGAGCCTCGGCATCGCCTTCTGTCCGCGCGACGCCGAGAACGTCATCGACCTGATCCGCAATGCCGATGCCGCCATGTACTACTCGAAGCAGAACGGCGGCAACACCTTCGCGTTCTATTCGCCGGAGATGAACGCCGCGGCCGTCGAGCGGCTGATGCTCAGGAGCAAGCTGCGCCGCGCGCTGGAGCGCGATGAGCTCGAGATCCGCTACCAGCCGAAGGTCGACCTGCGCAACGGGCGTCTGATCGGCGCGGAGGCGTTGCTGCGCTGGCGGCTGCCGGGGCACGGCGACATCCCGCCGTCGCAGTTCATTCCGCTCGCCGAGGAGACCAACCTGATCCTCGAGATCGGCGAGTGGGTACTGAATCGCGTCTGCATGGACTACCGCCACATGCAGAGCGAGGGAGGCGAGCCGGGTCGCATCTCGCTCAATCTGTCCCTCAAGCAGCTGCGCCAGGCGAGCTTCATCCTGCGCTGCCGCTCGGTGTTCCGCCGTCACGGCGTGTCGCCGACCGCCTTCGAGCTCGAGATCACCGAGACCACGCTGATGGCGGACGCGCAGCGCACCGTGCGCCTGCTCGATGAGCTGTACGCGATGGGCCTGCACCTGTCGATCGACGACTTCGGCACCGGCTACTCCTCGCTGTCGGCACTGCAGCAGTTCCCGATCGGCACGCTCAAGATCGACCAGTCGTTCGTGCGCGACGCCGCCGAGGACGCCGGCGATGCGACCATCGTGCGCACCATCATCGAGATGGGACGGAGCCTCGGCATGGAAGTGATCGCCGAGGGCGTCGAGTCACGCGCGCAGCTCGAGTTCCTGCGCCGCAACCACTGTCTCTACGCCCAGGGACGCCTGTTCGGCGAGCCGTGCACGGCCGCGGAGCTGCTCACGCTCCTCACCCGGCAGGCAGGCGGCACGCTGCCGTTCGCGCACCTTCTCGGGCGAGCCGCCGAAGGCAGCGCCGCACCCCGCCTGGCCTGAGGCGATCGGTCAGCGGGCGCTCGAGCCGCGCGCCTGGGCGGCGCGCGTGGCGGCGGCGGTCTGCGCGGCGAGTGACTCGAGCGCTGAGTCGCTGGCGCTCTCGAAGGCCGCCACCACCTGGCTCATGCGATCGCCGGCTGCCGCGGCACTGCCCTGCGCAACGAAGCTCGCGATGAGCCCGGCACGCCCGCCGAGCGTGCAGTCGAGCACCACCTCGACAGTGGGTGCGCCGCCACCGGCCGTGTAGTCGGCCTCGAAGCGCCGCACCGAGATCTGCAAGAGGTAGTCCGCCGAGAAGGGGCTCCCGGAGTCCTCCACCGACTGCCACTCGCCTGCCGAGCGCAGCGAATCGACGGCCAGCGCCTCGACCACGTCCGGCACCGGACCCGACCAGCGGCTGCCGAGATAGAAGTTCATGCGGTGATCGGCCTGCACCAGGATGATGTGCGGCCCCTCGAGTCCCGGGGCGGCGAGCGGGTGCGAGACCTGCAGCGAGCCGAGCGCGGGGGCGGGCGCGGGGCTCGCGGTTGCGGTCTGCGGCCCGGCAGCGGCTGCGGCACCTGCGGCAGCGCGCAGCACGTAGGTCTGCTCGGGTTTGGCGTCGCTGCGAAACAGGCTGGTACAGCCGGCGAGCAGCGCGAGACACGCGAGCGGCGCCGACTTGAGCACTTCTCTCACCGCGGGATCTCCACGCCGCGCTGCGGCGGCTGATACAGAAGCTGAGTCGGATTCTCGCGCAGGCTGTTGGAGAGCTCGCGGATGTCGTGCGCAGCGGCGCGCCCCTCGCGCACGAAGCGCTCGATCTCCGGCAGCCCGTCGCGCGCGAAGGCGCGGATGTCCTGGCGGTTCTCGCTGATCGTCTGATCGAGCTGGCTGCTGGCGCTCGCCAGGCTGTCGGCGATGCCGTGCAGCCGCTCGGCGGCGGCACGTACCTGGGGATCCACGGCCTGCAGCGTGCCGGTGGCGGTGTGCGCGGCGGCCTGCAACTCGGCGCTCGCGCCGCGCAGCTCGGCGATCAGGGAGTTGAGCTCGTGGAGCGTACGCGGCAGGTCGGCGCTCGCCCGGTTCAGATTGCCGAGCGATTCGGTGACCGTCGCCAGGTTGTCATCGCTCAGCAGCCGGCTGGCGCGGTTCACGAGGTTGCCGGCCGCCGCCACCAGCTCCGGGAGCCCCGCGAGGAGCACGTCGAACTGCGACGGTGCCGAGCGGATCACCGGGTACCTCATCTGCGCCACCAGCGGTGTGGCGCGCTTGCCGGTGCGATCCTCGCTCAGATCGATGTACAAGAGGCCCGTGATCCCCTGCAGCTGCAGCTCGGCGACGGTGTGCTCGGAGACCGGCGTGGTGGCATCGACGTCGACGATCACCTGGGCGCGGCTCGAGTCGCGCGGGTCGATGCGCAGGTCGTTGACGCGTCCGACCGGCACGCCCAGATAGCGCACCGCGGCGCCCTTCTCCAGGCCGCTGACGCTGCCGGTGAAGTAGATCTCGTAGCGTATGTAATCGCGATGCTCGCGGGTATCGGAGTACCAGTAGACGAACAGCGCACCGAGCAGTGTCACCAGCAGCACGAATGCGCCGACGGCGGCATAGTTGGCCTCACGCTCCATGCGCGGCTCCGAGGCGGGCGCGGGCGCGCGCGCCGTGAAAGTAGGCCTGGATCCAGGGATTCGGGTGCTCGACGATGCGCTCGAGCGTGTCGGATTCCATGCGCTTGTCCACGATCACCCCGACACGATTACAGGTACGGAAGATGCTGTCCAGATCGTGGGTGATCATGATGATGGTCAGCTTCAGGTGCTGCTGCAGGAACAACACCAGCTCGTCAAAGGCGGCGGCGCTCAGCGGGTCGAGCCCCGAAGTGGGCTCATCGAGGAACAGCAGGGTCGGATCGAGTGCCAGGGCGCGCGCCACCGCGGCGCGCTTCACCATGCCGCCGGAGAGCTGCGCCGGGTATTTTGCCGCAGCGTCGTCCGCCAGCCCCACCAGGCGGATCTTGAGGAACGCCAGACCCTCCAGATCGGCCGGGGCGAGCTTCAGGTGCTCGATCATCGGCAGCTGCACGTTCTGCAGCACGGTGAGGCCCGAATACAGCGCCCCCTGCTGGAAGGCGACGCCGTAGTGCGTCTTGATCGGGCGCAACGCCGCCTCGGAGAGGCGCGTGATGTCGTTGCCGTCGATGCGTACCGTGCCGGCGGCCGGACGCTGCAGGCCGAGGATGGTTCGCAGCAGCACGGACTTTCCCGAGCCCGAGCCGCCGACGATGCCGAACACCTCATCGGCCTCGACAGTCATGTCTAGCCCATCATGCACCAGTTGCGAGCCGAAGCGGTTGACCAGCCCGCGCACCTCCACGACCGGCGGCATCAGATGTCCAGCCGCATGAACAGCACCGCGAACAGCGCATCGAACAGGATCACCAGGAAGATCGCCTGCACGACCGCGACCGTGACCATATGACCGAGCACGCGGGCCGAGCCGCGCACCTGCATGCCGCGGTAACAGCCGGCGAAGGCAATGACGAGTGCGAATACCGGCGCCTTGATGAGCCCCACCCAGAACGTGGTGGGCGAGATCGCGTAGATGACGCGGTTGACGTACTGGGTGAGCGACATGTCGAGCAGGTAGCGACACAGGAGCGCTCCACCCGTGAGCCCGATGATATCGGCGATGATCGTGAGCAGTGGCAGTGCGATCATCAGGCCGAGCACGCGCGGCACGATCAGCAGCTCGTAGGGGTCGGCGGCGCTGGCGGTCAGGGCGTCGACCTCCTCGTTGAGCTGCATCGAGCCGAGCTCGGCGGCGTAGGCACTGCCGGAGCGCCCGGCGACGATCACCGAGGTGAGCAGCACGCCGAGCTCGCGCAGCACCCCGATCGTGACCAGATCGACAACATAGATGTCGGCGCCGAGACCGCGCAGCTGCTGCGCGCTCAGGTACGCGAGGATTACGCTGATCAGGAAGGCGATCAGCGCCGTGATCGGCATGGCCGTGATGCCCGTGTCGTACACGTGGCGGGCGATCGAGATGGGGCGCAGGCGGTGCGGACTGGTCAGGGTCGAGCCGAGCGTCATGAAGGTGCGCCCGACGAAGGCCATGCCCGCCACCGCACCGTGCCAGCTGCGCACCGCATAGCGGCCGATCGCCACCAGCGCCCGCTCGCCCGGCTCCCCCTGCGGGGCCGCCGCCGCCGCCGCCGGGGAGTCCGCGGCGTCCTCGCGCAGCGTCTCCTCGACCAGGCGCAGCTGATCGGGAGGCGCGCCGCGAAAAGCCACTTCGGCGCCGGCGCGCTGTGCCCGCCGCATGAAGGCACGCAGTACCCAGGCGCCCGAGAGATCGAGACGCGTAATCCGGTCGGTGTCGATCTGAACCCGCGGGCCGGCCGAGACATCGACCGCACCGAGCGCGGCCTCGAGCGATGCCACCTCGCGCGCGCTCCATTCCCCCGCCAGGGCGAGATCGAGCCCCGCGGCAGTGCGGCGGACCTCAACGGCCTGTGCTTGTGTCTCGCTCACCGAGCGCCTCCCGTCCCGGGGGCGATGATAAGCGATCCACGCAGGTCGTCAGGCCCGTGAGCGCCTTGAGGCAGCGCGCCCGCAACGCGGCCTTTGTCATCGGCCGCGGCATGGGTAGATTGTCAGACATCGGACCTGAGAGGATCGCGCCTTGAGCAGCTCGCCCATTGCACCCGCCTCGCAGACGGGGAGCCTCGACCCCGTAGACCTCGAAGGTTTCCGGCGCGAGGCACACCGCATGCTCGACGATGCCATCGACTACGTGGCCACGATTCGCGAGCGCGCGGTCTGGCAGCCGCTTGGGCCGCAGGTGCGCAGCCGATTCCGCGCGGCGCAGCCGGCAGAGCCCACTCCCCTGTCAGCCGTGTATCAGGACTTTCTCGACACCATCCGGCCCTACACCGTGGGCAACGTGCATCCGGCCTTCATGGGCTGGGTGCACGGCGGGGGTACGCTCGAGGGAATGCTCGCCGAGATGCTGGCGGGTGCGCTCAATGCCAACTGCGGTGGCCGCGATCACGCGCCGATCGAGGTCGAGCGCCAGATTGTCGCCTGGGCGCGCGATTGGTTCGGCTGGCCGGACACCGCCGCCGGGCTGTTCGTGACCGGGTCATCGATGGCCAACCTGATCGCCGTGCTCACGGCACGCCGCTGGGCGCTCGGCGATGCGGTGCGGTCGCACGGTCTCGGTACGCAAGGCGCGCGACTCACCGCCTACGCCTCCTCGGCGGCACACGCCTGTATCCCGCGGGCGCTCGACTACGTCGGCTTGGGACACGAGGCACTGCGCCGCGTCGCCGTCGATCGGGAGCATCGTATCGACCTCGCGCGGTTGCGGGAGGTGATCGCCGCCGACCGGGCCGCCGGCCAGCAGCCGTTTCTGCTGGTCGGCACGGCCGGGAGCGTCGATGTCGGTGCGTTCGATGATCTGCGCGCCCTGGCAGCGTTCGCCGCCGAGCAACACCTGTGGTTCCACGTCGATGGCGCGTTCGGCGCGCTCGGCATCCTGTGCCCCGATATCGCCCCGCTGCTCGCCGGACTCGAGAGCGCGGATTCGCTGGCACTCGACTTCCACAAGTGGGGACAGGTGCAGTACGACGCGGGGTTCGTCCTGGTTCGCGACGGCGCGCTGCAGCGCGCGGCGTTCGCTGCGCCCGCGCAGTACCTGCAGCGTGCCTCACACGGGCTGGCTGCGGGGGAGCACTGGCCCAACGACTATGGTCCTGATCTGTCGCGCGGCTTCCGGGCGCTCAAGACCTGGGTCACGCTGCGCGTGCACGGCACCCGACGGCTCGGCGAGATGATGGGTGAGACCTGCCGCATCGCCCGGCATCTGGCGGCGCGGGTCGCGGCCGAACCCGAGCTCGAATTGCTCGCGCCGGTGCCGCTCAACATCGTCTGCTTCCGCTTCCGTCACGGCGATGCCGATCGGCTCAACGCCAGGATCGTGGCGGACCTGCAGGACAGCGGCATCGCCGCGCCCTCGACCACGCGCATCGACGGCAAGCTGGCGATCCGCGCCGCCATCTTCAATCACCGCACGCAGCAGCATGACGTGGAGCAGCTCGTCGAGGCGGTGCTGCGTCTCGGGCGCGGGGCGTGAAGCCGCAGCAGGCGGACTTCCCGGCGCGCCGCGCCTGTGGCGCGGCGCGCCGATCGAACTAGCCCTCTTCGCGGAAACGGCGGATGCGGGCGGCGGCGTACGCCATCAGGACGGCGGCCAGCACGCCCATCCACAGGTCGAGGTCGGTGAACGCACGGCCGAAGTTGAGGTTGTCGAGCACGATGCCGATGGGACGCAGTTGCTGCGGATGCCCGAAGTTGAAGGCAACGAACATCTGCTCGTGGCCGACCGCCAGGGTCTTCCAGATGCCGCTGATGCGGTAGCGCTCGAAGTTGCTGATGTAGGTGGTGTGCAGGCCGACGTACTCGACGATCGGCGCCACGATCGGCACGAGTATCGCCCACAGGATCGGGGCACGACGAATCCAGGCGGAGAACAGTAGCAGCGCGCCACCGATCGGCGCGTACCACAGCACGCCGAGGATTACGGTGAGCAGCAGCACCAGCTCGGTTCGCAGCCATTCCACGGTGTCCCAGCTGACCGCCGCCGGAACACGCAGCTCCACGATCGCCGAGAATATCAGGCTGCCGAGACTCGCCAGCACGAACACTCCGAGCGGCACGACCACGGCTGCCACCAGGAACTTGGAGGCCACCGTGAGCTCGTCCGACACCGGCAGGGACTTCCAGAAGAGGATGCTGCGGTCCTTGCGCTCGGCATACAGGCTGTCGAGGAGGTAGAAGGCGACGCAGATTACCGCCACGATGAACAGCGGCTGGGCGAACGCCCATTGCACGATGGTGAGGATCGCCACCCGCTGCGGCCGCTGGAGCACCGTCTCGAGGTAGTCCATCTCGATGTGGCCAATGAGCAGGCACACGACCAGGAGTGCCTCGACGACCAGCGGGGCGATCCACAAAGACCGATGCTCCCAGAGCTCGCGGCGCACGAGCCACACGAGGGCCTCCAGGGTGCCGGCGCGGCCCGATGGCGCGCGCACCGGCGCGAGCTCTGCGGCGTTGGCGTTCATATGAGTAAGGCCCCGTGGCTGGAGAACATGAGGTAGGTGCACGCGGCGAGCAGTCCCGCGGTGAGCAGCGGCGCGACCCAGGGAGCGAGATGCTCCCAGGGGCTGCGGCGCGCCCGGGTGCCACGCGGCCCGGGACGGCGGCTGGCGATCAGCGGGGAATCGGTGACGGCAGCGCTCATGAGGTGCTCGCTCCCTGCATCTTGGCGACGAACAGATCGGTGACCGAAGGGGTGCGCAGCTCCCCGAGCGCGCCGAGCTCGGCCGCGGAGCGGCCTTCAAAGAACAGCGCCACCCGGCCAAATATCTCGCGCTCGTAGAACGGGTGCAGTTCGCGGGCGCGCGCTGCCTGCTCGGCGCTCACGGTGAGCTGCAGGTAGCGCGCGCCGAGCTCCTCCACCGGGCAATCGAGCGTCAGCTGGCCGTGGCGGATGAATATGACATCGGTGAAGAGCTGCTCCACCTCTTCCACCTGGTGGGTGGTGAGGAGGATGGTGCGCTCCTTGTCGAAATAGTCGTTGAGCAGCGTGTCGTAGAACTGCCGGCGGTACAGCAGGTCGAGCCCGAGCGTCGGCTCATCGAGCACCAGCAGCCGCGCATCGATGGCCAGAATCAACGCCAGGTGCAGCTGCGTCACCATGCCCTTGGAGAGCTGGCCGACGCGGCTCGAGCGCTTGATGTCGGTCTTGGCGAGAAATGCCTCGGCGACGCTGCGGTCGAAGCGCGGATGCACGTGCTGCACGTAGTCGAGAGCCTGCGCGACGCGCAGCCAGCGCGGCAGCACGGCGACATCCGCCAGGAAGCACACGTCGCGCATCAGTACATCGCGCTGCGAGCGTGGATCGAGGCCGAGCACGCGCAGCTCGCCGGAGAAGGAGGTGAGTCCGAGAATCGCCTTGAGTGCGGAGGTCTTGCCGGCACCGTTCGGGCCGATCAGGCCGACGATGCGCCCCGGCTGGACGGTGAAGCTGACGCCATCGAGCGCGCGCGTCGCGCCGTAGGATTTGGTGAGGCCACGCGCCTCAATTACCGCTGTCATCGCTCTCCCCTTTGGCGGGTGTAGCCGGGAAAGGTGCGGCAGGTGCCGCCTTGCCGGCCCGCAGCAGCTCCTCGCTCGAGAGGCCGAGCCGCTGAATGGTCGCGTAGACCTTCGGCCACTCGTCCTCGAGGAAGCGCTGCCGTTCGTCTTTCATCAGCGCCTTGCGGGCGCCAGGGCTCACGAACATGCCGAGGCCCCGGCGCTTCTCGACCAGCTGCTCGTCGACCAGCTGCTGGTAGCTCTTGAGCACCGTCAGCGGGTTCAGACGAAAGTCCGCGGCGACATTGCGCACCGACGGCAGCGGATCGCCTTCCTTGAGCACGCCCTCGAGAATCATGGCCACCACCCGGTCCCGGAGCTGCCGGTAGATCGGCTGGCTGTTGTCCCATTGCGGATCCATGATTGGAGCGGCCGTGCCTGAGGTCTTAGATCAGCGGGTCAATCTACCAAAACAGCCGGGGCGGGCTGGCCAATCCAGGACGGCGCGGCGGCGTGCGCGGTCTGCGTCATCAGGGTCCCGGTGCCCGGAACGACTGCAGTCGACTCGACGAAGGCCATGCTGCACACGGTGCAGATGACGAGGGCTGCGGCAGCGCAGGTCAGGTTGCGATAGGCGGTTGCGAAAACGTTCATGGTGGTCTCCATTGCAGTTCAGGTTTCAGGTCTTGCCTCGTCCGGCTTCCTGTACCGGGTACAAGCTGCCTTCCTTTGTGTTGTACTCTACTAGAACACTACTCATGTGTCAAGCCATCTCACCAAGAGCCTTGAGGCCCTGAAACAGGGGTCAAGCGGGGAGCGCTCACAGGCTAGAATTTCGGGTTGTCTACCCCCCTGGCCGCAAAGAAACCCCTCATGAAACCCGCTGTAACTGTCGCGATCACCGGCGCCGCCGGGCAGATCGGCTATGCGCTCGCCTTCCGCGTCGCCTCCGGTGCGCTGCTGGGACCCGATACGCGGGTGCGACTGCGGCTGCTCGAGATCAGCGCGGCGCTGCCGGCGCTGCAGGGCGTGCTGATGGAGCTCGACGACTGCGCCTTCCCGACGCTCGAGAACGCGAGCGCGAGCGATGATGCGAACGTTGCGTTTCGCGATTGTCAGATCGCGCTGCTGGTCGGCGCGCGGCCGCGCGGACCCGGCATGGAGCGCAAGGATCTGCTGCTCGCCAACGCGCAGATCTTCTCCGCGCAGGGCAAGGCGCTGAATGCGGTCGCCGACCGCAACGTGCGCGTGCTGGTGGTCGGCAATCCCGCCAACACCAACGCGCTGATCGCCCAGGCCAACGCTCGCGACCTCAACCCGCGCAACTTCACCGCCATGACGCGGCTCGATCACAACCGCGCGCTGTCGCAGCTCGCACAGAAGACGGCTACCCACATCTGGGACATCCGCCGCATGACGATCTGGGGCAACCACTCCGCCACGCAGTACCCCGACGTGTCGCACGCCACGGTGCGCGGACAGCCGGCGAGCTCGCTGGTCGATCGCGCCTGGATCGAGGGCACCTTCATTCCGACGGTGCAGCAGCGCGGCGCCGCCGTCATCAAGGCGCGCGGCGCCTCATCGGCCGCTTCGGCGGCCTCCGCTGCGATCGACCACGTGCATACCTGGGTGCACGGCACCGCCAAGGACGACTGGGTGAGCATGGCGGTGCCCGCCGACGGCAGCTACGGCATCGCAGCCGGCGTTATCTACTCCTATCCGGTCACCATCCAGAGCGGTGAGTACCGCATCGTGCCGGGACTCGCGATCGATGAGTTCAGCCGCAAGCGCATGGATGCAACCTACGCCGAGCTGCGCGAGGAGCGCGACGGCGTGCAGAATCTCCTGGGATGAGCCTGCCGGCGGCAACCGGCCTGTCGCCCGGCCCATAGAAGGACCAACCATGCTCGGCGCGATCGTTGCACTCGTCCTGGTAGTGGCCGCCGCGTTCGCCGTCACGCAAGTCGGGGGCGTCATCACGCTCATCTTTATCGCGGCGGTGCTGTTCCTCGCCTACCGGCGGCTGTCGCTGCTCGCCTTCACGGTCACCTTCACCGTGCTGCTGGCGCTGTACACGGCGGCCGGCGCGCCGGCCGGCATCTGGAAGGGCCTGCTGTGGGTGCTGCTCGCGGCGCTCTGGCTCCTTAACGTGCGCCCGCTGCGCAAAGCGCTCATCACCCGCCCGTTCCTCGGCGCTTATCTGAAGCTGCTGCCGAAGATGTCGCAGACCGAGCGCGAGGCGCTCGAGGCGGGCACGGTATGGTGGGACGGGGAGCTGTTCACCGGCGCGCCGCAGTGGTCCAAGCTGCTCGCCGCGCGGCCGCCGAGCCTGTCACCCGAGGAGCAGGCATTCCTCGACGGTCCGTGCGAGGAGCTGTGCCGCATGCTCGATGAGTGGCACATCACGCACGAGCTTGCTGACCTCCCGCCCGAGGCCTGGGAGATGCTCAAGACCCGCGGCTTCTTCGCGATGATCATCCCGAAGAAGTATGGCGGACTGGAATTCTCCGCCTACGCGCACTCCTGCGTGCTCGCCAAGATCTCGAGCCGCAGTCCCACCGCGGCGTCCAATGCCGCGGTCCCCAATTCGCTCGGGCCCGCCGAGCTCCTCAATCACTACGGCACCGAGGAGCAGAAGAATCATTATCTGCCGCGCCTCGCCCGGGGTGATGAGGTGCCGTGCTTCGCGCTCACCGGCCCGCGCGCCGGCTCGGACGCCGCCTCCATACCCGACACCGGCGTTGTGTGCCGCGGCACCTGGCAGGGCGAGGAGATCGTCGGCATCAAGCTCAACTTCTCCAAGCGCTACATCACGCTCGCGCCGATCGCAACCGTAATCGGACTCGCCTTCCGGCTGTTCGACCCGGAGCGGCTGTTGGGCGACAAGACCGACATCGGCATCACGGTCGCGCTCATCCCGCGCAACACCCCGGGCATCACCATCGGGCGGCGGCACTTTCCGCTCAACGTGCCGTTCCAGAACGGCCCGATCCAGGGGCGCGACGTGTTCGTGCCGGTCGACTTCATCATCGGCGGCGCGCCCATGGCGGGCAGCGGCTGGCGCATGCTGGTCGAGCAGCTGTCGGTCGGCCGCTGCATCTCGCTGCCTTCCAACACCACCGGGGCCTCTAAGGCCGGCGTGTGGGCGACCGGTGCCTACGCGCGCATCCGCATCCAGTTCAACACGCCGGTCGGCAAGTTCGAGGGTGTCGAGACGGTGATCGCGCGCATGGCCGGCCTCACCTATACGATGGACGCGGCGCGCTCGGTCACCGCGGGTGCGATCGACGGCGGCGAGAAGCCGTCCGTTCCCTCCGCGATGCTCAAGTACCACGTCACCGAGATGGGCCGTCAGGTCGCCAACGACGCCATGGACGTGCACGGCGGCAAGGGCATCATGCTCGGGCCGCGCAACTATCTCGCGCGCGGCTACGAGGTCACGCCGGTGGCAATCACCGTCGAGGGGGCCAATCTCCTTACCCGCAACCTCATCATCTTCGGCCAGGGCGCGATCCGCTGCCATCCGTTCGTGCTGCGCGAGATGACCGCGGCGCGCAATCCCGACCGTGCCCAGGGTGTCGATGAGTTCGATCGCGCGCTCTTCGGGCACATTGGCTTCACCCTCTCCAACGCGGTGCGCTCCTTCATCATGGCGCTCACCCATGCGCGCTTCACCCGCGCACCGGTTAGCGGCGGGACGGCGCGCTACTACCAGCACATCGTGCGCTTCTCGGCCTCGTTCGCCTTCGCCGTCGATGTCGCGATGCTGACTCTCGGCGGCTACCTCAAGAAGAAGGAAGGCCTCTCGGCGCGGCTCGGGGATGTGCTGTCGGCCATGTATCTCGCGTCCATGGTGCTCAAGCACCACGAGAATCTGGGCGCGCCGCAAGAGGATCTGCCGGTCGTCGAGTGGGCGTGCCGCAACCTCCTCTACCACGCGCAGGAGCAGCTGCATGGCTTCCTGCGCAATTTCCCCAATCGCGCACTCGCCGCCGTCATGCGCGGGCTGATCTTCCCGCGCGGCCTCATCTACTCCGCGCCCGGCGACCGGCTCGCGCACCGCGTGGCCTCGCTGTTCACCGCCTCGACGCCGGTGCGCAACCGGCTGTGTGCGGGCATCTACCGCACCCTCGAGCCGCATAACCCTCTAGGTCTCCTCGAGGAGGCCATGGTGCTCGCCGAGCAGCTTGAGCCGCTGCTGAAGCGCATCCGTGTCGAGGGCGTCAAGACGGGCAGGGTGAGTGCGCTCGATCTTCCCGGCCAGATCGCCCAGGCGCTTAGCGCCGGCATCGTCTCCGAGACCGAGGCGGCGGCGCTCAAGGACTACGACCGCAAGACGATGGACCTGATCAACGTCGATGACTTCGCGTCCGAGGAGCTCGGCACGCAGGCGCAGCCGGTGCCCGCGCAGTCGCGGCCGCACGTGGCATGAGTACCCCCGAGGACGCCGCGGTGATTGAGGCCGCGGTCGGGGCTCTGACGCCGGCTCCGTCGGCGATCGCAGCTGCCGCACCTGCCGCGGCCGCCCCGCTCTGCGAGAACTGCCGGGCGGTCGTTGCGGGCAGGTACTGCGGTAGCTGCGGTCAGCGGGTCGAGCCGCCGGTTCACACCCTATGGCATTTCCTCACCGTGGCCCTCGAGGACGTAACGCACGCCGACTCACGGCTGTGGCGCACCCTCGGAGCACTGCTCTTCAAGCCCGGGTTTCTGACCCGCGAGTTCCTCGACGGCCGGCGCGCGCGCTACCTGCCGCCGGTGCGGCTGTATCTGGTCATCTCAGTGGTGTTTTTCGTCTGGCTCGCCACGCTGGCGAAGGCGCCACCCGATGATGCGCATATGACTCCGGAGCAGCGCGCGGCCATCGCTCAGGCGCGTCAGGCTGCCGAGCAAGCGCGGCGGGCCACCGGTGCATCGGCCGTACTGGTGATCCCGGCCGACGGCAAAGCCAGCGCGCCCAGCCCCGCAGCGGCAGCACCAAAGGAGTCCTTCAGCGGCAGCTCCCTCGCGGGTGACACCGAGCACTGCAAGAAGATGCCTTACAAGGGTCCCGGGAGGGATGGGCTGGTGCGCGGTTGCATGCAGGCCGCCCAGGACCACGGACGCTCGCTCATCGAGTCGTTCATGCACAACCTGCCGCGCGCGATGTTCGTGTTCCTGCCGCTTCTCGCGGCGGTCATGATGCTGCTCTACTGGCACCCGCGGCGCTACTACGTGGAGCATCTGCTGTTCTACGTCCACAACCATGCGTTCTTCTTCCTCGTGATCCTGATCGCGGGACTGCTCGGCACGCTGCTGCCGTCCATCGCAACAGTCATCGGCTGGCTGACGACGCTCTACATCGCCTGGTACGTGTACCGGGCCATGCGAGTCATGTACGGCCAGGGGAGACTGCGAACCTGCGGCAAACTCGCCGTGCTCGCTATCGTCTACCTGCTGGCAGCCGCAGTGACGCTCGGGATCACCGGCTTCTACGCCCTGATGTCCTCTGGATCGACCTAACCGCGGAGACTCACCCATGCGTATGCTCGCCGTCGTTCTCGCACTCCTTGCGCTCCCGGTCGCCCTCGCGCAGGAGCGCACCCCCTCGCCGCCCGGCGCCGAGGTCTACATCATCAGCCCGAAGAACGGCGCCACGGTGAAGGATCCGGTGCTGGTGCAGTTTGGTCTCAAGGACAAGATGGGCGTCGCGCCGGCCGGCGTGAAGTTCGACAACACCGGGCACCATCACCTGCTGATCGACACCGACGCCCCGACCAACATGAGCGCGCCGCTTCCGGCGACCGACCACATCAAGCACTTCGGCAAGGGCCAGACCGAGACCACGCTCACCCTGCCTCCCGGCAAGCACACCCTGCAGCTGCTGCTCGCCGATCAGAATCACATCCCGCACGATCCGCCGGTGATCTCGAAGAAGATCACGATCACCGTGGCCGAATGAGCGCCTCGCGACGCGGCGGTTGAGGGGGCGATGAGTCGCGCGGTCCTGCACGTCGACATGGATGCGTTCTACGCATCCGTCGAGCAGCACGATGAGCCGCAGCTTGCCGGCAAGCCGCTGATCGTCGGCTGGGCCGGAGGGCGTGGGGTGGTGGCCGCCGCCAGCTATGAGGTGCGCCGCTTCGGCGTGCGCTCGGCCATGCCGATGCGCACGGCGCTGAAGCTCTGCCCGCACGCCGTGTGCGTACGGCCGCGCATGGCGCGCTACCAGGAAGTCTCGCGCACGGTGTTTGGCGTGTTTCATGAATTCACGCCGCTCGTCGAGGGCCTGTCACTCGATGAAGCCTACCTCGACGTCACCGCCAGCCAGCAGCTCATGGGCGGCGCGGTCGAGATCGCGCGCCGTATCAAGGCACGGATCCGCGAGCTCACCGGGCTCACGGCCTCGGTGGGCGTGGCGCCCAACAAGCTGGTCGCCAAGATCGCCTCCGATCTCGACAAGCCCGACGGGCTGTCCGTCGTAGCGCTCGAGCGGGTGCGCGCGGTGCTCGACCCGCTCTCGGTACGGCGCCTTCCGGGTCTCGGCCGCAAGACCGGGGCGCGGGTCGAGGAGGCCGGTATCCACACACTCGCGCAGCTGCGCAGCGCCCCGGATGCCGTGCTCTGGCCGCTGTTTGGCCGCTATACCGCCTGGGTGCGTGAACGCGCCGCCGGCATGGACGAGCGGCCGGTGCAGCCGGATCTCGAGGAGAAATCCCTGAGTGCCGAGGACACTTTCGAGCAGGACATTGGCGAGCCGCGCACGCTGCAGGCGCAGCTCGCGCGGCTCGCGGATCTGGCCTGCGAGCGGCTGCGCGGACGGCAGCTGGTGACCGCCTGCGTGGGGGTCAAGATCCGCCGCCACGACTTCGTGACCTTCACCCGCCAGCGCGCCATTGCGCCCGCCACCTGCGCCGGACGGGTAGTCTGCGGGGTGGCCGCCGAGCTGCTCTCGCGCTGGCTCGAATCGAACCCGGGCGCGAAACTTCGGCTGCTGGGCGTGGTCCTCACGGAACTGAAGCCGGCGGCGCAGCTCGGGCTGTTCGAGGAGCTGCGCCGCACGGGGCGCCTGGACGCGGCGCTCGATGAGGCCCGCGCGCGCTTCGGCGAGCGGGCGCTGCGGCGCGGAAACACGATCGAGTAGCATCCGGCAAGCCATGTACCTCAAGTTCTTCGGCCTGAACGAGAAACCGTTCGCGATCACTCCGGATCCGCGCTACCTCTACCTGAGCGAGCGTCACGCGGAAGCGCTCGCGCACCTCATGTACGGCATCAACGAGGCCGGCGGCTTCGTACAGCTCACCGGCGAGGTGGGCACCGGCAAGACCACCATCGTGCGCTCGCTCCTCGCGCAGGCGCCGAAGAACGCCGAGATCGCCCTCATCCTCAACCCGAAGATGACGGCGCCGGAGTTCCTGCTCACCATCTGCCAGGAGCTCGGCATCGAGGTGCCGGCCGCCTCGCAGCAGAGCCTCAAGGATCTGGTCGACATCCTCTCCGCCCACCTGCTGCGCGCGCACGCCGACGGCCGGCGCGTCGTGCTGGTGGTCGATGAGGCGCAGAATCTCTCCCCCGACGTGCTCGAGCAGGTGCGGCTGCTCACCAACCTCGAGACCAACACGCAAAAGCTCCTGCAGATCATCCTCATCGGACAGCCGGAGCTGCGCGAGCTGCTGTCGCGCAACGAGCTCCGGCAGCTGGCGCAACGCATCACCGGGCGCTACCACCTGAGTCCCCTGTCGCGCGAGGAGACCAGCGCCTACGTGCTGCACCGGCTGCGCGTGGCGGGCGCCACCACCGATATCCTGAGCGGGCGCGGTCTAGCCGAGGTGTTTCGCCTGTCGGCGGGCGTGCCGCGGGTGGTCAACGTCGTCTGCGACCGGGCACTGCTCGGCGCCTACTCGCTCGACCGCCATCGCGTCACCGGCACGCTGGTGCGGCACGCCGCCGCCGAGGTGTTCGGGCGGACCATCGCGCCGCGCTGGCTGCCGTGGGCCGCCGCCGCCGGCATCGTCGCCGCCCTCGCGGTCACGATGGGGGCGCTTGCGAGCTATGGACCGTGGAGCGCGAGCGCCCGTGCCACCGAGGCCAACGTCCGGCGGGTGCCCCCCGCGGCGGCGGCCACCCCCGCAGTCGCAGCCGCTGCGCCGGCGCCGACGCTCGCGCAGCTGCTGACGGCGCATCCTGCCGAGACCGATACCGACAGCGCCTTCGGCAAGCTGTTTGGCCTGTGGGGCGCAAAGTACCAGCCGGACGGCACCGATCCCTGCACCCAGGCCGTTCGCCAGCACCTCGAGTGCGTCGCCGAGCGCGGCTCCTACGGGCAGCTGCGCATCTACAATCATCCGGCGATCCTGATGCTGAGCGATGGCGCTGGCGGCAGTCCGCAGGTAGTGCTCACCGGGCTCGACGACGAGCGCGCGCGTGTCGATCTGGGCGGACCGCGGTCGGTGAGCCTCGGCGAACTGTCGCATTTCTGGCTGGGAGACTTCGTGATGCTGTGGCGCCCGGCGAGCTCACCGGTGAAGGCGCTCTCGGCCGGCATGCGCGGCGCCGAGGTGCGCTGGCTGCGGCAGAGCCTCGAGCATCTGGCACACGTCGAAAGCAGCACCCCGGTGAGCGATGTGTTCGACGCCCAGCTCACCGGCCTGGTACGCGACTTCCAGCGCGGTCATCAGCTGTCGGTCGACGGAATCGCCGGCGTGCAGACACAGATCGCGCTCGCCGGCGCCGTCGCAGGTCCCGATGCGCCGCTGCTCTCGGCGGTCCAACCACATGGCGGGTGACCGATGTCGTTCATCCTCGATGCACTGAAGAAGTCCGAAAGCGACCACCAGCGCCAGGGGGGGCCGGCGCTCTTCGAGGTGAAGGTCGCGCCACCGCGCGGCATGCTGCCGCCGTGGGCAATCGCGATCGCGGTGTTGCTCGCCGCCAATCTCGGCGTCGTGCTGTGGCTGTTGCTGCGCCACGGCGCGGCGGCTGCCGATGCGCCTCCGGTCGCCGCAGGCGCGACGCCGCACGCCGTGCCCGGCACCGCCACGACGACCACGCCCTCGGCTGCGGCGCCCGAGGCAACGACCTCACCGTTGCCCATGCCCGCGCCGGCGACTGTCGCCGCGCGCGGCGCGGCCGGCGTCGAGCCGGCCCTCACAGCGACCGAGCGCGCCCCAGCGCCGCCCGCCGCGCTGGAGCCCGCTACGAACCCCGATGACTACGCCCCCGCCGCCGAGCCGCCGGCCCGCGGCACGAGCCACGTGCAGCAGGGGACCGATGACGGAGTGCCTCTCTACCAGCAGATCGCCGCAGCTCCGGACAAGCAGCTGCCGCAGCTGCGTCTCGATCTGCATGCCTACGCCGACAAGGCCGACGATCGCTGGGTTATGGTCAACATGCACAAGCTCAAGGAAGGCGACTCGCTTCCCGAAGGGGTGACCGTCGTGCGCATCACGCCCGATGGGGCAGTGCTCTCCTGGCATGGCCAGCAGTTCCTCCTGACGCGGGAATAACCCTGCTGTTGCAGCGATCCGCGCGCTATCCGCGACCGCCGCCGGGTGGCGGTGGGACCGGCTTCACAACTTGAACCGCGTCACAGAATGAGCTTCACAGAATCCGTAGCCCGCTGGCGACAGCGGCCGGTCTCTCCTTCATCGTGCGCGAATGAGCGCCCGCCGCGACACGCCCCAGGCTCGCATGCTGATCGTCGAGGACGATCTGCGCTACGCGGAATGGCTGCGCCATCATCTCGATGTGCTGTGTCCGCGCGCCAGTGTCAGCGTGCTCAACCGAACCGAGTTCGAGAGCTGGTGCAGCACGTTCTCCGGGCGTGACTGCGACCTGCTGCTGCTGTGCTGCCCCTTCGGCGCGAGCCCCGAAGACCCCAACTCCCCCGGCTTGTCGCTCCTGCGGCGCCTGCGTGACCAGCCCGCGGCCCCGGCAGTGATCGCCCTCGCCGAGGACGGCAACGAGCTCACCGCGGTGCGCGCGCTGCAGCTCGGCGCTCTCGACTACCTGCCGAAAAAGCTGCTGACGCCGGAGCGCCTGAGTACCGCCGTGCGCGTGGCGCTGCGGCGCGTCGAGCGGCGCGTGCAGCGCCGCCTGGCAAGTCTCGCGCACATCGAGCAGGGTCGCGCCGCGCAGGCGGCGAAGGACGCGGCCACGGGTGTCCGCAACGAGCTGCCTGGCGAGGCGGTGCCGCGGCGTGTCGGCGACACTGTCGCGGGAGTCGTGCCGGAAGGCGCCAGCCCCGCCGAGGTCCCGGCCACCGCAGCGCTCGAGGCGCTGCCCGCGCCCGGCGTCATGGCGCTCCTCACCACCCCGCCCGCCGAGAACTTCATTCCCGGTTACACACTGCGCCTCAAGGTGGGCGAGTCGGAGAAGGCGGTTGTCTATCTCGCCTCGAGCGCCGCCCGCGGCCACAACGTGGCGCTCAAGGTCTCCAAGTCGCTGCGCGATGAGGCCGCCGGACGGCAGTTCCTCGAGCGCGAATACACCGCGGTGCTGGCCATCAAGAGCCCGCTGGTCGTCGAGATCTACGACTACGGCGTGCACGCCGGGTTCGAGTACCTGGCGATGGAATATCTGCCGCGCGGCGACCTGAAGGCGCGCATCCAGCGCGGCGTCGGCGAGCGCGAGGCGCTCGGCTACCTCAAGCACATCGCCGAGGCGCTGCAGGTCGTGCACCAGGCGGGCCTCGTGCACCGCGACCTGAAGCCCCCCAATGTGATGCTGCGCGAGAACGATGCGGTGGCGCTCATCGACTTCGGTCTCGCGCGGCACATCGACGGCAGCACCACGAGCCTGCAGACCGGGCAGACCGGCGTGCTGCGCGGCTCGCCTTACTACATGAGTCCGGAACAGGCGCTGGGGGATCAGCTCGATGCGCGCTCCGACTTCTATTCGCTCGGCATCATCCTCTACGAGATGCTGACCGGGCAGAAGCCCTTCACCGGCGCCACCGCGCTCGATGTGCTGCAACAGCACGTCAACGCACCGCTCCCGCAACTGTCGCAGACGCTGGAGCGCTACCAGCCGCTGCTCACCAAGCTGCTCGCGAAGCAGCGCAACGATCGGCTGGGGAGCGCCACCGAGATCATCGGCGCGGTGGATGAGCTCCTGCCGGGCGTCGCCGCCGAGCCGCAGCACCTCACCGAGCCGCAGCCGAGCGCCGCTTAGGCCCTGGCGCGCGTGCCAGCCGCGGCCGGCGTCTCTGTCGCAGTGTGGTCGCGGGCACGTTCCTGAGCACGGCCGAGCGCGAGGGCCAGCGCCGTCCAGACGGCCGAGATCAGCGCGCCGATCCAGCCCACGGTGGAATGGCTGGCGCCCAGCCCATCAACCAGCAGCTTGTGGAGCGATCCACTGGTCGCATCCCCGCCGCGATAAGCGAAAGTATCGATCAGGCTCTTCGCCTGGTACTTCTCCTCGCGAGACACCACCGTAAACAGCGAGTCGCGGCAGGGGCGCGTGATAGCGTAATCCGCGACACGCCGCACCGCATAGACGACGACCAGCAGCATGAATGCGGGTACCAGCGCGTACAGCGCATAACCGGCGGTCATCATCAGCGGCACGCAGGCCAGCAGCGCGCGCATGCCGAACCACCGGTACAGCCGGCTGAAAAGCAGGAATTGCATGGCGAGTGATGCGATCTGCACGTATAGATCGATGCTGGCAAAAAAATGGGTGCGCTGGTTGGCGGTGGTGAAGGCCTTGGCGACAAAGGCCTGCTGCTCGAGGTAGAAGAAGGTATTCACCCATGTCATGAGCACGACGAAAGCCGCGATGCCGAGCAAATACGGCGAGCGTGCCACCTGCGAAAACGCGGCCAGCACGCCGCCACCTACGCCGCGCATGCCATGCGCTACGGCGCCGCTGTCGGACGTCGCGGCCGGGGCGCGCGGCAATTGCGCGACCTGATGGTGGTGATGCCAGCGAATGATCAGGCGCATGAATATGAGCGCGATGAGCAATAGACCGGCCGAGAGCAGCAGTAGGTTGACGGTGCCGAACGGCACCGCGAGTGTCTTGTCGATGTAGGGGCCAATCACACCCCCCGAGCTCGCCCCGGCCCAGATGAAACCGAACAATCGCCCGGCCTGCTCACGAGTGAACACGTCCGCCATCAGGCCCCAGAACGCCGCCAGGATGAAGAGGTTGAACACGCTCACCCACACGAAGTAGCAACGGGCGATCCAGGTGTGATCCGTCTGCAGGTGGAACCAGAACCAGAAGCCGACAAGGTTGGCCGCGAAAAAGATGTACACCCACGGCAAGAACACCGAACGCGGCAAGCGCGAGGTGAGCCAGCCATACAGCGGCTGCAGCAGCAGCATGGCGACGAATACGCCCCAAAAGAGCGCCGGAATGGTCTCCAGCCCCGAAGTGACGCCGAGCGCGTCGCGCACCGGACGCAGGATGGCGTAGCTCGAGAACGTACACAGCAGTGTGGCGAACGATGCGAGCAGCACCGGCGCCTCACCGGGCTGCAGAACGACCAGTCGGCGCAGCAACTGACTCATGCTCGCTCCACTGTTTGATGCAAATGCGGTGCGACCTAGTGTGCCACAAGCCGCGCTTCTCACTCCGTGGAGCGCAACCGGGGGTACGGGCGCGGCGTCAACATCAGCAGCACGGTGGATCGCGCGGCACGCCTGGCCCCCGGGTACGCGCCAACTACCGGCGCCTCACGGCACTCAAAAAGCAGTACGACCCGAATAGTCTCTGCCGCCTGAACGTCAACATCAAAGCGGCCTGAGGGCTCACCGAACCTCGACTGTCCGTACGCGCCGACATGGCCGTGCGGGGAGTCCTGCTTGACACTCAATCGTCATGCAGGTGCAATGCGCGCGAAGCTGCGTGGTTTGTGCGTGTTGGCATGAAGCCTTTACACCTCATTGATACGACGGTCTTTTATTCGCCGACCAGCGGCGGCGTCAAACGTTATCTCAACGCCAAGCACGCCTGGCTGGCGGCGCATACCGCCTGGGAGCACACGATCGTGGTTCCCGGGCGGCGCAACCGGGTCGAGCGGGGCGGCATCTGCACCCTCGCCGGCTACAAGGTCCCGGGCACCTTCAATTACCGGCTGCCGCTCAATGCGCGCCGCTGGACGCGGCTGCTCGCGCAACTCGAGCCGAGCCTGATCGAGGCCGGCGACGCCTTCCATCCGGGCTGGTGCGCGTGGCGCGTCGCGCAGCGGCGCGGCATTCCGATCGCCGGCTTCTATCACTCGAATCTGCCGCAGCTCATGGGCCGGCGCTTCCTCGGCACGATTACCGAACCTGCATTGCGCCGCTACCTGCGCTCGCTCTACTCGCGCTTCGACGTCGTGTTCGCTCCCAGCCGCGTGATGTGTGCCTACCTCGTCGAGCTCGGCGTGCGCCATGCCGTGCACCAGCCTCTCGGGGTCGATGCGGAGGTGTTTCATCCGCGGCGCCGCACCCTGGCGCTGCGCGAGCGCCTGGGGCTGCCGTCCGACACGCGATTACTGGTGTATGCGGGCCGCTTCGCCGAGGAGAAGAACCTTCCGGTGCTGCTGCAGGCGTTCGTGCGGCTCGGGCGGCCCTACCATCTGCTGCTCATCGGCGGGCGGCGCACGGCCCGCCCGCAAGCCAACGTAACCATGCTGCCGTACCGGCGCGACAGTCTCGAGCTCGCCACCTGGATCGCCTCCGCCGATGCGCTGGTGCACGCCGGCACCAGGGAGACCTTCGGCCTCGTGACGCTGGAGGCCATGGCCTGCGGCCGCCCGGTAATCGCTGCGCGCGCCGGCGCCTTTCCGGAGATCGTCGACGATAAGGTCGGCATGCTCGCCGAGCCCGAGAGCGTTACCGGCATGGCGGAATCGATTGCCGGGCTCTACGAGCGCGATCTCGAGGCGGTCGGCGCCGCCGGCCGCGCACGTGTGTTGCGTCACTTTACCTGGGACCGCAGCTTCCAGGCGCAGACGGCGGTGTACGGGGCGCTCGTCGGCGCACATCGGCGCCTGTTCGAAGAGGACGCCGAGCTGTCGCTGCATTCCCCCGGCGCCTGACAGCGCTTACGCCGCAAGAACTACCTTCGCAGGAAGCGCACCAGCTTGAGTCCCAGCGCGCTCGAGGCGATGGTGAGTGAGGAGCGCAGCAGCAGCCGCCGCAGCAACGGCGCCGGCCGCGGCGGAATGGCGCGATAGAACGCCGCGCGCACGTCACGGTGCGCATGCACCGAGCGGGCTGCGATCACCCAGACGCGCGCGCCGCTCGTCACCCGAAACTCACCGGCGCCCGATTGCTCGACCAGCGCGTCCGGCAAAATCTCCGGAAGATCGGCTGGCGGCTCGCCCGCAAACGCCAGCGTCAGCTGCTCGTCGTCCGGCTCGGCCGTGCGCCCGCTGAGCTCGAAAGCGAGCGGGCCGCCCGGCGTTCGCCGGCAGCGCACGCTGCCGCGGAACTGCGCCACCCTCATGGCCTCAGCTCTGCCACTCGGGCTCGACGCGCACCTCGGTGGTTACCGAGTTGGCGATGAAACACTCCTCGTGCGAGCGGTGGTGCAGCGCCTCGATATCGGCGCGCGTCGGCAGAGGTTCCCCCGAGAAGCTCACCCGCGGGCGCAGCGTAACGCGCGCCATGGCGGTCCTGCCCGCGGCATTCTTTCCCATGACGCCTTCCGCGCGATCCTCGTAGTCATCCACCCGCAAACCCTTGCCGGCGGCGAACAACAGGAAAAACAGCATGTGGCAGCTCGAGAGCGCGGCCACCAGCGCCTCCTCCGGATCCACGGCGTGCTCGTCCGACAGCGGCACGCGCACCACGTACGGGGATGAGGAGGCCGGCACGTCGATGCCACCGTCGAAGTACCAGCGATGCGCGCGGCTGAAGCGGTTGTCCGTGAACACGGCCGTCCCGCGCTGCCAGTGGATGCGTGCCTGGTGGGAGTGTGCGGTCATGTTTTCTCCACGCGCTTCGGGCGGCGATTGTACGATAAGCCGATGAATAGCCCCTTGCTCGAGCCGCGCCGTGATCTCGGCCTGACGCACGCCACCTCGCTGGTCGTCGGCGTCATCATCGGTACGGGGATCTTTCTCAAGGCCGCGAGCATGGCGCAGGCGGTCGGCACGCCGCTCCTGGTGCTGGCGGCGTGGGTAGCCGCCGGCGGCGTCGCCATGCTTGGTGCCCTGTGCTTCGCCGAGCTCGGCGCCCTGTTGCCGCACGCCGGCGGGGAGTACGTCTACCTGCGCACCGCCTATGGTGAGGTGCCGGGGTTCCTGTTCGCCTGCAACGGCTTCGTGCTGGGTGGCGCGGCGGTGGCCGCGTACGGCGCCGCGGCCGCGATCTTCGTCGGTGACATCCACCGTTTCGATGCGCGCTGGTACGAGCACGCGCTGCACCTCGGCGGCTTCACCTATGTGTTCGAGTTCGGCATGCGGCAGCTGATCGCCGTGGCGGTCATCGCCTTCTTCACGCTCATCAACTGCCTGGGGGTGATGCTCGGCGGGCGCGTGCAGACCGTGCTCACCGTCATCAAGGTGGCCTCGATCCTCCTGGTCGCGTTCGGGGTATTCGCCTTCAGCGACGTGCACGACCTCAGCAACCTGCGGGCCGAGCCCCACACCGCGGGCGGCGGCTGGTCGGGCTTCGGCGGTGCGATGTTCGGGGCGCTGTGGGCCTACAGCGGCTGGCAGTTCCTGCCCATGGCGGCGGGCGAGGTGCGCGAGCCGCAGCGCAATCTGCCGCGCGCGATCGTCGGCGGCGCGCTGCTGGTGCTGGCGCTCTACCTGCTCATCAATGCCGCCTACCTCTATGCGCTGCCCTTCTGGCAGGTGGCGAGCGCCAACTCCACTGCCTATCCGGACGCGCCGTCGGTGGCAGCGCGCGCGGCACAGACATTTCTCGGTGCGCGCGCCGCACCGATCGCGGCACTGATCTTCCTGATCTCCACCATCGGCTCGCTGAATGGGGTGATTCTCGGCGGCGCGCGCGTCCCGTATGCAGCGGCGCGTGATGGCCTGTTCTTCCCGGCCTTCGCCCGACTGAGTCCGGCGAGCCGCGTGCCGCTCACCTCGCTGCTACTGCTCGGCCTCTGGGGGGCGGTGCTCGCCGCTTCCGGGACCTTCGATCAGCTGACCAACATGGCGGTGATGTCGTACGCGATCTTCTGGATTCCGGTCTCGCTGTCGGTGATCGTCCTCAGGTTCAAGCTCCCCGCTGCGCCGCGCCCGTTCCGCGTGCCCGGCTATCCGCTGACGCCGTTGCTGTTCGCGCTGGTCATGGTGGGAGTCGTCATCAGCGCCTTTATCGTCGCGCCGCGCGATGCGCTCGCGGCGGTGGTGCTGATCCTCTTAGGATTGCCCCTCTATCCACTGTTCCGCCGCAGCCGCCGCCTCACTGCGATTCGAGCTCCCGTTTCCGGAACATGATTCTGGGAGTGGTCCGGTCAGCGGCACACCGGCGCGCCCCGGACTAGCCGAAGGCCCTCGCCCTGGGTGCGGGCACCCCGCGGCAAGGTCTCATAAATGAGACATCCATCATCGATGATTGAGGGCTAGACTGTCGCGCTCAAGGAGGGGTCGAATGGGCCGCAGAGCCTTGATTACCGGAATCACCGGTCAGGACGGGGCTTACCTCGCCGAGTTTCTTCTCGACAAGGGCTACGAGGTCCACGGCGTAAAGCGTCGCTCCTCCTCCTTTAATACGGATCGAATAGACCACCTCTATCAGGACCCGCATGCGCGCAATGTGCGCATGCACCTGCACTACGGAGACCTCACGGATGCGACCAATCTGATACGCATCGTCCAGGAGGTGAAACCCGACGAGATCTACAATCTGGCCGCCCAAAGCCACGTGGCGGTGTCATTCGAGACGCCCGAGTACACGGCCAACGCGGATGCTCTGGGGGCGCTGCGGATGCTCGAGGCGATCCGGATCCTGGGTCTCGAGAAACGCACCCGCTTTTACCAGGCCTCGACCTCAGAGATGTTCGGCAAGGCGCGGGAAGTACCACAGCGGGAGACCACGCCGTTCTACCCCCGCTCGCCCTATGGGGTAGCCAAGGCCTACGCACATTGGATCACGGTCAATTACCGTGAAGCCTATGGAATGTTCGCCTGCAGCGGCATCCTCTTCAATCATGAATCCCCGATTCGCGGGGAGACGTTCGTCACGCGCAAGATCACGCGCGCCCTGGCGCGCATTCAAGAGGGACTTGAGACCTGTCTGTTTCTTGGCAATCTGGACTCGCTTCGCGACTGGGGGCATGCGCGCGATTACGTGCGTGCCCAGTGGCTCATGCTGCAGCAGCCGGAGCCTGAGGACTTCGTGATTGCTACCGGAGAGCAGCACTCGGTACGCGAATTTGTCACCCGCGCCGCCGCCGTGCTCGGCATGCACGTCGAATGGAAGGGCATTGGCGCCGAGGAGCACGGCGTTGATGCCAAGTCAGGTCGCACCATCGTCAAAGTCGACGCGCGCTATTTCCGCCCCACCGAAGTTGACACACTGCTGGGGGATTCCACCAAGGCCCGGACGAGGCTCGGCTGGACGCCCGAGATCAGTTTTGAAGCCCTGATACGGGAGATGATCAGCGAGGACATCGCTCTCGCGCGCCGCGACGCCGTCGTTGCGCGTGAGGGATTTGAGATTTACAACTACCGGGAATGAAGCCCGACTCCGCGATCTTCGTCGCCGGCCATCGAGGTCTGGCAGGCTCGGCAATCGTGCGCCGCTTGCGGGCCGCGGGGTACGAGAATCTGCTGCTGCTCGATCGCAGTCAGCTCGATCTGACCCGTCAGACGCCGGTCGAGCAGTTCTTCGCGACCAAGCGCCCGCAGTACGTGTTTCTGGCCGCAGCCAAGGTCGGGGGGATCCTGGCGAACGATTCCTTCCCGGCCGAGTTCCTCAGGGATAACCTCGCCATCCAGACCAACGTGATCGATGCGGCCTATCGAAACGGCACCCGCAAGCTGCTGTTCCTCGGCTCGAGCTGTGTCTACCCAAAACTCGCACCGCAGCCCCTGCGGGAGGAATGCCTGCTGACCGGCCCATTGGAGCCGACCAACGAGTGGTACGCGATCGCGAAGATCGCCGGGCTCAAAATGTGTCAGTCATACCGCCGTCAGCACGGCTTCGATGCCATATCGGTCATGCCGACGAACCTCTATGGACCGGGAGACGACTTCAGCCTGCGGAACTCACATGTGCTGCCGGCACTGATCCGTAGGTTTCACGAGGCCAAGGTCCAAGACGCCCCGTCGGTCGAGGTGTGGGGTACCGGTGCCCCGCGGCGCGAATTTCTGCATGTCGATGACCTTGCAGACGCGTGCCTCTTTCTTATGCAGAACTATACCGATGAACAGTCCATCAATATCGGCTGGGGCAAGGATCAGACGATAGCGGAGCTCGCCGCCACAATCCGACAGATCGTCGGATTTTCGGGATCGGTGCGGTTCGACCCGGGCAAACCGGACGGCACTCCCCGCAAGCTCCTCGACACGAGTCGTCTCGAGGCGCTCGGCTGGCGGCCCAGGATCGAGCTTCTCGATGGCATCCGTGCTACGTACGAGTGGTACCTGACCACCAGTGGGGCGGCCAGCTGATCGCACCACCCTCCTTGCCTCACTGCGATTCGAGCTCCCACAGCGTGAGCGGCGCACCGCGGCGCAGCCACACGCCAAGACCCGCTTCGCGGAAATGGCGCCCGAGGCGCGCGCGGTACCAGGCGGCGCTGCGCAGGTGCACATCGCTGTCGGTGCGCTCGCGATCGCAGTTGCGCTCGAGATCGCCGCGCGTGAGGGCGCTGAAGTAGAGCAGACCGCGGCTGAGACGCGCCAGATTGGCAAGCGCACGCGCCGCGCGGGTGCGATCGAGATACTGCAGCACGTCGTAGCAGATCACGAGATCGAAAGGAGTGCGCGTGCGGTAGGTCTCGAGGTGGCCGTGCCGCCAGCCGTAGCGGCGGCACAGATACTCGCTCACCTCGAGCCCCGTGTAGTGCGCGCGCGGCAACACTCGCCTGAGCTCCCGGCCCAGGAGCCCAATGCCGCAGCCAGCATCGAGCATGCGCCGCACCGGAAGTCCCGCGTATGCGGTAGCGGCCGCGATCAGGCACGCCCGGGAGCGCATCTCGGCGCGCGTGGCGACCGCGGTGCGCGGGTCGAGGTAATAGCGCCGGTAGTAGTCGGGTCCGAACTGCATGAGATGAGGCGCCCCTGAATGGCTGCTGAACAATTTGTAATGCCGAGCCGTCGCCGACGCAATTCTCAGTTCTCCCCCTTTCGGGGTCTGCACCCGGGCTGCGCGCTGTATGCTTTAACTGGTCGCGCGCGTTGTTGCTCATAGGTTGCGGCATTTGCGGCCGTGGACAAGAGTCAAGAGGAGACAGTTGATGAACGTTAAGCCCCTGCGAATCACGCTTGCGGCCGCGCTTCTGAGCGCGGCGCTGTCGGGCTGCATCGTCGCCCCCGCCCCCGGTTATGCCTATACCGGCGACACGGTGTATTCGGCGCCGCCGGCACTGCAGGTCGAGGCGGTCGGCGTGGCGCCGGCACCCGGATACTTCTGGATCGGCGGCGGCTGGTTCTGGGAGGGCGGGCGTTACGGCTGGCACCCCGGGTACTGGTCTGCCCCGCGTGCCGGCTACCGCTGGGTCCCCCGCGAGTGGGGCCGCGTCGGCGGAGGCTGGCGCGCCCGCGGCGGCTACTGGGCCCGGCGGTAATCCGCGCGGCACGATAACGAACGCTGACAGCTCACCGCCCCAGCGGACCTAGCCGGTCCCCTGGGGCGGTTTTGCGTGCCCATTTGCCTGAAAGGGCTCCGGCGCTGCAAACTTCCCCGCTTCGGGAAGAGCCGGTTTTTGCCGGGCGGAGAGCGATCCATGAAGGCAGCGTGGATGGCGGGCGCAGCGCTCGCGACGGTGATCATGGCGGCGATTCCTGACGCCCGGGCGGGCGGCGGCAGCTTCACCCTGACCAGCCCCGATATCGCCGCCGGCAAGACCATGGCTGCCGCGCAAGTGTTCAACGGCTTCGGCTGCAGCGGCGGCAACATTTCCCCGGCGCTCGCCTGGAGCGGCGCCCCGGAGGGCACCAAGAGCTTCGCGCTCCTCATGCACGATCCCGACGCGCCTACCGGCAGCGGCTGGTGGCACTGGGTGGTCTACGACATTCCGGCAGGCACGACTTCACTACCCGCGGGTGCCGGCGATCCGCACAAGAAGCTCATGCCCGCGGGTGCGGCCCAGGGCCGCACCGACTTCGGCACCGCAGGCTACGGCGGCCCGTGTCCGCCGCCCGGCAAGCCGCACCACTACTACCTGAGACTCTATGCGCTCAAGGTCGCGAAGCTCGACGTGCCCGCCGATGCCACGGCTGCGTTGATCGGCTTCAGCGTCAATGCCGCCGCGATCGGCAAGGCGGAGCTGATGGGGCTCTATGGCCGCTGATCCGCGCGAGCGGCGGCCGGCGGTCTGGCCGTGGCTGCTGATGCCGCTGATCGTACTGGCCGTGTTCTGCGCGCTGCTGCGCATGCATCACCGGCCGGGCACGCCATGGGCGGGCTGGACACCTCACACCGCCCACGACGAGAGCAGCGCGCCCGCGCAGCAGCCTTAAGCGCCGTGTCCTCCACCGTGAAATCGCGCCCCGGTGCGGGCTCGCGTGCCCGCGCGCCGCGCGTCGGCTTCGTGAGCCTCGGCTGCCCGAAGGCGCTCACCGATTCCGAGCGCATCCTGACGAAGCTGCGCGCGGAAGGTTATGAGGTGTCGCCCTCCTACGAGGCGGCCGACCTCGTCGTGGTCAACACCTGCGGCTTCATCGACGCCGCGGTCGATGAATCGCTTGGCGCTATCGGCGAGGCGTTGGAGCACAACGGCCGGGTGATCGTCACGGGGTGCTTGGGCGCCCGCCCGGAGCGCATTCTCGAGCGACATCCGCAGGTGCTGGCGGTGACAGGTCCGGCCCGCTACGAGGAGGTGATGAGCGCGGTGCACGCCCACCTGCCGCCGCGGCACGACCCGTACGTCGACCTGGTCCCACCTGAGGGCGTGCGGTTAACGCCCCGCCATTACGCGTATCTCAAGATCTCCGAAGGCTGCAACAACCGCTGCAGCTTCTGCGTCATTCCATCGATGCGCGGCAAGCTCGCGAGCCGCCCGATCGATGAGGTGCTGCGCGAGGCGGAGCGGCTGGTGGCGGCGGGAGTCAAGGAGATCCTGGTGATCTCCCAGGATACGAGTGCCTACGGCTCGGATCTGCGCTACGCGGGCGGCACGTGGCGCGAGCGGCAGTGGCAGACGCGTTTCATTGATCTGGCACGTGCGCTCGGTGAGCTCGGGGTGTGGGTACGGCTGCACTACGTATATCCCTATCCGCACGTCAATGAGGTGCTGCCCCTCATGGCTGACGGCAAGGTGCTCCCCTATCTCGATGTGCCGTTCCAGCACGGCAGCGCCACGGTCCTGAAGCGCATGCGCCGTCCGGCGCATGCCGAGAACACGCTCAAGCGCATCGCCGCCTGGCGCGCCATCTGCCCGAACCTGACGCTGCGCAGCACCTTCATCGTCGGCTTCCCGGGGGAGACCGAGGCCGAATTCGAGGAGCTGCTCGCGTGGCTCAAGGAGGCGCAGCTCGACCGCGTCGGCTGCTTCAAGTACTCACCGGTGGACGGGGCGGCGGCGAATGGCCTGACCGCGCACGTGCCGCCCGAGATGCAGGAAGCGCGCTACGGGCGCTTCATGGAATGCGCCGCCGTCATCAGCCGCCAGCGCCTCGCGGCGCGCATCGGCCATCGCATGAGCGTACTCGTCGACTCAGTCGAAGACGGCGCCGCCATCGCCCGCACCGAGGGCGATGCACCCGAGATCGATGGCGTGGTGCGGATCGCGAAGGCGGGCCGCGTCAAGGTCGGCGAGTTCGCCGGCGTCGAGATCGTGGCAGCCGACGCCTACGATCTTGCCGGCCGTCTCGTGTGAGAGACGGCCGGCGCGACCTCCGGAGCAAAGACTTTCAGCCTGACCCGACTCAGCTCGGCGGCTTCATGTCGAGCGACTTCATGATCTCCGCGGCCTTGTCCTTGACCGTCTGCGCCTTCGCCATCGCAGTGGTGTAGTCGCCCGAGTTCGAGGCGTTGGTGGCATCGGCCCAGGTCGACTTCAGCGAGTCGAGGCCGGTCTTGGCTGCCGCCACGCTGTCCTTGGTCACACCCTTTGGCAGATGCTTCGACTTCGACAGCGCTTCGACCCGCTTGTCGATGTCATCGACCATCTTCGGCACCGCGGCACTGGCCGGGCCCCAGTCGTCCTTCGCCTTGGCAAGCGCCGCCTCGGCGTCGGCCTTTTTCTGGGTGGCCTTGTCCTTCAGGCCTGAGATGGCGGTGTTCATGGCGGGTGCTGCGGCCAGCACGCCCGCATAGTCGCCCTTCTGGAAGCTGTCCTGCATCTGCCCGAGCTGTGCCTCGACGCTGCCGAGACCCTCCGGGTCGTATTTCTGCGCCTCGTCGCGTACAGCACTGAGCGCGGTTTGGGCAGTCGCCACGGCCTGCTCGGCCGGACCCTTCTGCATGTTGCAGCCGGCAACTGCCAGGGCCGCGAGTAATGCGATAAGCCAGACGTAACATGTCTTCATCGTGTTGCCCTTTCTGTGTTGGATGGGCAGCCGCGCCGTGCTACCGCACGCCGCGGCGGAACTTCTGAGAGTAACACGAATCGCACCGCAGCGATGTCAGCGCGGCTGCGGACTGACACATTGACCACGCACCGCATCATCGACACTCGAGTAGTCGAGCTCCCCGGCCGGCAGCTGCGGAAACTGAGCACGCAACAGCGCATCGCGGGCGCTGTCCTTGAGCCGCGCCACGCGCAGCCGTGCGCTGTGCCTGCCGAGCCACGTACAGAACTCCCCAAGGGTCTCGAGCGCCGTGCTGTCGAGATCCGCGGATTCCTCCAGACTGAGTACCACCAGATGCGTGTCGCCCTGACTCTGCACCCGGGCGCGTGCGGCGGCGAGCAGCGGCTCGGCGTTGCCGAAGAACAGCGGCTCCTCGGGGCGCAGCACCAGCAGTCCCGGCGTCTGCACCGCCTGCGGAAAACGCTCGACGCTCACGTAGTCGTGCTGGCCGACCTTGCCGAGCACGCTCAGGCGCGGGCTGGCGAGGGCTTTGAGCAGCCACGCGAGCGAGAAGGCGATCGCCGCGAGGAGTCCGTTCAGCACGCCGAACAGCATCACCGCGAGCACCGCCGCGAGCGCCACCTGCCGGTCGCGCTGCCAGCGGAAGTAGTTGGCAAACACCCGCCACCGCAGCGACTTGCTCACCGCGTGGATCACGATCGCCGCCAGCACCGGCTCAGGTGTGCGCTCGATCCAGCGCAGGAATACCAGCACCGCCACCAGCACCACGGCCGCGGCGCTCAGGCCCGCGTAGCGCGAGGTCGCCCCCGCGGCCTCGTTCGCGGAAGTTGCCGAGTAGCCGGCAGCGACCGGCGTGCCCTGCAGGAGGCCGGCGACCGCATTGGCGACGCCGAGCGCCAGCAGATCGCGATTGGGCTGCACCGCATCGTCGTGCTTGAGCGCGTAGGTACGGATCGAGCCGTACGACTCGGCATACAGGATGAACATCAGTGCCAGTGAGAACTCGGCCACCGCCAGCCAGCGCGTGCCCTCCGGCACCACGAAGTGCGGCAGCGCGGGCGTCAAGTTAATGGGGCCGGTAAGCACCACGCCATGCGCAGCGAGCGTGGGTGCCGCCGCGATGCCGGCGACGATCACAATGAGCGCACCCGGCACTCGTGGCAGCCGCTCGAGCGCGAACAGCCCGAGAAGCGCGCCGAGCCCGCAGCCAAGGCTCGGCAGGTGCCACGCGGGCGCTGCACGGGCGAGCTCAACGAGGAGCGCGAAAAAGTCGCTGCTCGCGGCGTGCAGGCGCGTCATCGTCGGCCACTGCTTGAGTGCGATCACCAGCGCGAGCCCGAACGCATAACCGCGCAGCACCGGGCGGGCGATCAGGTTCGACATCATCCCGAGGCGCAGCGCCCCCGCGAGCAGGAACGCGACCCCCGCCCCGACCACCAGGATCGTGGCGACGGCGATGCGCGCGGCCAGTGCCGTATCGCCGAGTGCCAGCATCGAGGACGCCAGCACCGCCGCCGAGGAGGAGGTCGCCGAGACGATGGCGAAGCGGCTGCGGCCGATGACACCGTAGCAGAGCAGTCCGGCAAAGAGCGCGATCACGCCCGCCTGCGGCGGCAGGTTCGCCACCCCGGAGTAGGCGACCGCCTCGGGCAGAAGCAGCCCCGCGATCGCAGCGCCGGCCAGCAGGTCCGCGGTGAGAGAGGCGCCCGTGTTGGTCATCCGCCGAATCGTACCGCGCGGTGTCGATCCGCGGGAACAAGGTTCGTCATCTCGACGTGGCCGTTGACGGGTACACTGCCCGCATGCCGACGAATCAGGATCCGGCGGAGCGGCGCCGGTGGCTGGCGCTCTACGTGCTGTGCATGGGCGTGCTGATGATCGTGCTCGACACGACCATCGTGAACGTCGCCCTGCCCTCGATCCGCGCGGATCTGAGGTTCAGCGACGCCGGCCTCAGCTGGGTGGTGAACGCCTACATGCTCACTTTCGGCGGCTTTCTCCTGCTCGGCGGGCGCCTCGGCGACCTGCTGGGTCACCGCCGCATGTTCATCGTCGGCACGCTGCTCTTCACGCTGACTTCGCTCGCCTGCGGGCTCGCCACGACGCGCGAGCTGCTGATCGCGGCGCGCGCCGTGCAGGGTCTGGGGGGCGCAGTGGTCACGGCGGTGGCGCTGTCACTCATCATGGATCTGTTCACCACGACCGCGGATCGCGCCCGCGCGATGGGCGTTTACGGCTTCGTGTGCTCGAGCGGCGGCAGCATCGGCGTGCTGCTGGGCGGCGTGCTGACCCGCACGCTTAACTGGCACTGGGTGTTCCTGGTCAACCTGCCGGTGGGGGCCCTGGTGTGCGCGTTGTGCCTCAGACTCGTGCCGGGCGAGCGGGGTACTCACCTGCCGCCGCGCCTCGACGTCGCCGGAGCGGCGAGTGTGACCGCGGCGCTGATGCTCGCCGTGTACGCGATCGTCGACGCCAGCCAGGGCGGTGGCTTCGGCTCGCCGCGCACGCTGACGCTGCTCGCCCTCGCCCTGCTGCTGTTCGCCGCCTTTGTCAGCATCGAGCTGCGCGTGACCGCGCCGCTCGTACCGCTGCGCCTGTTTCGCTTGCGCAATCTGGCGACTGCCAATGCGGTCGGCGTGCTGTGGGCGGCCGCGATGTTCTCCTGGTTCTTCATGTCCGCGCTCTACATGCAGCTGGTGCTCGGCTATGACGCGCTGCGGGTCGGGCTCGCGTTCCTGCCGGCCAACCTGATCATGGCGGCTTTCTCCCTCGGGCTGTCGGCACGCTTGGTGATGCGCTTCGGCATCCGCCGACCCATCGTCGTCGGGCTCGCCCTCGCGGCCGCCGGACTCGCGTGGTTCGCGCGCGCGCCGGTCAGCGGCACCTTCCTCGCCGATGTGCTGCCCGCGATGGTGCTGCTCGGGGTCGGTGCCGGAGTAGCCTTCAATCCGGTGCTGCTCGCCGCCATGAGTGATGTCAGCGAGCGCGAGTCCGGCCTCGCCTCCGGTATCGTCAACACCTCGTTCCTCCTCGGTGGCTCGCTCGGGCTCGCAACGCTCGCGAGCATCGCCGCGACGCGCACCGCGGGGGCGCTCGCCGCCGGCGCCGGGAACGCGACGGCGCTCGCGGCGGGCTTTGGACTTGCGTTCCTCATCGGGGCGGTCTGTGCGCTCGCCGCCGCAACTCTCGCGGCGCTGCTGGTGCGCGGCAGCGCCGCCGTCCCGGCAGGCGAGACAGCCGACATTCGCGCTTAAGTCGGGTGCCGAAGTCGTGGCCGCCGCAGCCTCCGGCGCGCATAATTGTGCTCACCAACATTCCCGGCCGGCGCTTGAGTTGCGCCCGCCGCCCGAAGGGAAGGCCATGCTCGCAAGACACCTCCGCCTGATCGCTATGCTCACTCTCGGCGCCCCGCTCGCCGCAGCGGCGCCGCCGCCACCGCCCGTGGCTGCGGTGATTCCCGTCACCGACGACTACTTCGGCACCCCGGTAACCGACAATTACCGCTACTTCGAAGACCTGAAGAGCCCGCAGGTGCAGGCCTGGATGAAGGGCCAGGCGGCCTACGCGCGCGCGATGCTTGACAGCCTGCCCGGCCGGCAGCCGCTCCTCGAGCGCATCACCGCGCTCGACAAGACCCTGGTAGTCGTGTTCGACGTGCAGCAACGCGGCGATCGCTACTTTTATCAAAAGCGCCGCCCCGAGGATCCGATCGCGAAGCTCTACTATCGCGACGGGCTCGCCGGCACCGAGCATCTGCTCATCGATCCGGCCACGCTCGGCACCGCAACCGCGCACGCCGCGCTCGATTTCTATACACCCTCGTGGGACGGGCGGCTCGTCGTTTACGGCACGTCGCTCGGCGGCTCGGAGGCCAGTGTCCTGCACCTGCGCGACGTGGCCGGCAAGCGCACCTTCAACGAGGCGATCGACCGCACCGAGTCGAGCGTCGTCGCGTGGCTCCCGGATGACCACGGGTTCTTTTATCTGCGCTACAACAAGCCGACCCCGGGCATGAAGCCCGCGGAGACTCTCTATAACGCCCGCACCTACCTGCACACGCTCGGCGCGACCCCGAGCGGCGACGACGACCAGGTTGTGTTCGGTCGCGGTGTGGCGCCGGGCGTCGAGGTTCCCGAGGGCCAGGGGACCTATGTTCTGACCGCCCCCGACTCAGCGTTCGCGCTCGCGGTAGCCAACCAGAACATGGACCAGAATCCCTCCACCCTGTACGTCGCGCGCCTCGACGGTATCAAGGGCGCCGCAACGCCCTGGCACCGGATCGCCGTGCTCGAGGACGAGGTGACCCAGTTCCAGCTGCGGGGTGACTACCTTTACTTCCTCACCTCCAGGGGCGCACCGCGGTACAAGCTCGCGCGGCTCGAGCTCGGCACTCCCGAGCTCACGCACGCGAGTGTCGTGGTGCCCGAGAGCCGCGCGGTGCTCACCGGCTTTGCGATCGCGAAGGACGGCGTTTACTTAAGCGCGCGCGACGGCGCCGTGACCGGTGTGTTGCGCGCCTCCGCGGACGGAGCGCAACAACATGAGGTGCCGACGCCGTTCAAGGGCACCGCGGGTGTCGCCAGCGCCGACCCGAGACAAGCGGGGGCCCTCATCGATCTTCAGGGCTGGGTCGAGCCCGATCGGATCTACCGTTATGACCCGGCGAGCGGCGCGACCACGGTCACGGGTCTCGTGCCCGCCCCACCGCTCGATACCTCGCCGTTCACGGCGGATGAAGTCCTGGTCAACTCGTATGACGGCACGCGGGTACCGCTCTCGATCGTGCGCCAGAAGAGCGCCGCACCCGATGCATCTCGGCCGACGCTCCTCATCGGCTACGGCGCCTATGGCATCTCCTACGATCCTTACTTCTCGCCGCTGTTCATCGGCTGGCTCGAGCGCGGCGGCATCGTCGCCTTCGCGCACGTGCGTGGCGGTGGTGAGTACGGCGAGGACTGGCACCGCGGAGGCGAGAAGCTCACCAAGCTCAACACCATCTTCGACTTCATCAACTGCGCCCAATACCTCATCGACCAGCATTACACGGCGCCGAAGTTCCTGGCCGGCCAGGGCGCGAGCGCCGGCGGCATCCTGATCGGCGGCGCGCTCACCTGGCGGCCGGACCTGTTCGCCGCGATCATCGATCTGGTCGGCGTCACCGATACGCTGCGCTTCGAGATCACCCCCAACGGGCCACCGAATACCGGCGAGCTCGGCTCGGTGAAGACCGAGGAAGGGTTTCACGGCCTCTATGGCATGAGCGCCTACGCACACGTACACGACGGCACGGCTTACCCCGCGGTGCTGCTGCACACCGGCGCTAACGACCCGCGCGTCGAGCCCTGGATCATCGACAAGATGGCCGCGCGGCTCGAGGCTGCGACGTCCAGCGGCAAGCCTATTCTGCTCGACGTCGACGCCGACGCCGGCCACGGCATCGGCTCCAAGCGCGACCAGATACGCAAGCTGTGGGCCGATCAGATGGCGTTCGCGCTGTGGCAATTCGGCGATCCGGACTTCCAGCCGAAGTGACACGCGTCAACGGTCGCGCTCATTGGCGGCGGCCTGCCCACTCAGCGTCCTTTTCCGGAGCGGGCGCCTACTCGACTGTTACGCTCTTGGCGAGGTTGCGCGGCTGATCGACATCGGTGCCACGCAAAATTGCCGCGTGGTAGGCGAGCAGCTGTAGCGGAACGGTATAGACGACGGGCGCTTGGAAGTACGTGACGTGCTTTGGCATCTCGATCACGGTCACGCCCTCGCTGGGATGAATCCCCGCCTCCGGATCGGCGAACACGATCAGCTCGCCACCGCGCGCGCGCACTTCCATGAGGTTCGACTTCAGTTTCTCGAGCAGATCGTTATTGGGCGCCACGGCGATCACCGGCATGTCGGCATCGACCAACGCCAGCGGCCCGTGCTTGAGCTCGCCGGCGGGATAAGCCTCGGCGTGTACGTAGGAGATCTCCTTGAGCTTCAGCGCCCCCTCCATGGCAATGGGATAGAGCGCGCCGCGCCCGAGAAACAGAGCATGAGGCTTGCTGGCGATGCGTTCCTTCGCGAGCCGCTGGATCACTGCATCGAGCTTCAGGGTCTTCTCTATGAGTGACGGCAGCTCGATGAGACGCGTGACCAGGCCGCGCTCGCGCTCGGCATCGGCGCTGTGCTGGCGCGCGAGCGCCACGACCAGCATGCCGAGCGCCGTCAGCTGAGTCGTGAAAGCCTTGGTCGAGGCGACACCGATCTCCGGGCCCGCTCGCGTCAACATCACGAGCTCAGATTCGCGCACCAGCGAGCTCTCCGGCACATTGCAGATCGCGAGCTGCGAGAGGTAGCCCGACTGCTTGGCGAGCCGCAGCGCCGCCAGCGTGTCCGCGGTTTCCCCCGACTGCGAGATGGTGACGAACAGCGAGTCCGACGGCACGAGCGGGCTGCGATAGCGGTATTCGCTGGCGATGTCCACCGCGCATGGGACCTTGGCGATCTGTTCGATGAAGTAGCGCGCGACGCAGGCCGCGTGGTAGCTGGTGCCGCAGGCGACGATATGTACGTTGCGTGTGCGCTTGAAGACTTCCGTGGCCGCCGGTCCGAAGGCCGCCTCGAGCAAGCGCCCGTTGGCCACCCGCTCCTGGAGCGTGTCGGCGACCGCGCGCGGCTGTTCGTGAATCTCCTTGAGCATGTAATGCTGGTAGGGGCCCTTCTCGGCTGCCGCTGCCGACAGCTCGCTCTCGCGGACCGGCCGCTCCACCCACGCCCCGTCGCGATCGATGACCCGCACAGTCGTACGCCGCACCTCGGCGACGTCGCCTTCCTCGAGGAAGATGAAGCGGCGGGTGACTGGTAGAAGCGCTGCGACGTCCGAGGCCACGAAGTTCTCATCTACGCCGAGCCCCACGACCACCGGGCAGCCCTCGCGCGCGAGGATCAGCCGCTCGGGATCGTGCTCGCTCACCACGACCAGCGCATAGGCGCCTTCGAGCTCCGCTACCGTGGCGCGCACGGCCTTGAACAGGTCGTGCAGGGTCTGCAGGTGAAGGTGGACGCGGTGCGCGATGACCTCGGTATCGGTCTCGGAAACGAACTGGTAGCCGCGGCGCTCGAGATCGGCACGCAGCTCCTCGTGATTCTCGATGATGCCGTTGTGGACGATGGCGATGCCGTCGCGCGAGATGTGCGGATGGGCATTGCGCTCGCTCGGCACGCCGTGCGTCGCCCAGCGCGTGTGGGCGATGCCGATCTTGCCATCGGTCGGCGTCTGCGCAAGAGCCTCATCCAGCATGCGCACCTTGCCGACAGTCCGCAGCCGAGTGAGGTGCTTCGAGCCATTGAGGACGGCAATTCCCGCCGAGTCGTAGCCGCGGTATTCGAGCCGGCGCAGGCCCTCCATCAGCACGGGGACGATGTTGCGCTCGGCGACCGCTCCTACGATTCCGCACATGACTTCCTGGCCTCGATTCCGCGGGCCTAGAAGTGTGCCTGAAGCCAGCCGAAAAGGCCGATTTTACTTATCGCAGCCGTGACCAAGCTCGCGTTCCGGGCAGCGCAGGGCCCGGACGCGCCGGCGGGACTTCGGATCAGCTACCCTGGCCCGCGAGCTCGCGACATGCTTCGCGAGCACCTGAGCCGTCACGCCGCGCGGCGCAAAACGCGGCAAGCCGCCGGACTGCAGCGCGGTATTCCTCATCGATCCACGAGAACTCCAGCCAGAACTCGCGTTGCGCGGGCGTCGTGGTGGCGTTGCGGCTCGTCAGAAGCAGACGCAGCGCCGCGCGGCGGTGCATGCCGAGCTTCTGTACGCTCGCCTCGAGCGCGCCCAGCCCAGCGCTGCCGCGGCGCGACAGTTTCGGTTGTGGAGGCCGGGGCGGCGTCAACCCGCGCCCCTGGTCAGGTCCTGGAATTCGCCCGCGACACGTTCCAGCTCGGCGATCACCTCACAGTAGTGCCGCCACGCCCGCTGCAACTCCTTCGATTCAGTCGGCGAAAGCTGGTCGAGATCGCGGCGCGCCTCGTTATATTCATTCTGCAGCCGCCGATGGCGGCTCTCGAGGCGATCGAGACGATCCCAGAACCGGGGATTAAGCCATTCGGCCCGCTGAAGTTCCGACGCACTCATGGACCCTCACCTGTGGCGCGTTTTTTCCGCAGGCGCCAAACGGTAGCGAAGGAGTGCTACAAACAGGTTGCAGGCGTCTACTTCTTTTCCTTCACCGGGCGCCGCCAGGCCTCGAGCGTCGTCTGCCGGGCGCGCGCCACGGTGAGCTTGCCGGCCGGCACGGAGCGGGTGACCGTGGAGCCGGCGCCGATCGTCGCGCCCGCACCGACAGTGATGGGCGCGACCAGCACGCTGTTGCTGCCGGTGTGCACGTCATCCCCGATGATGGTGCGGTGCTTCCTGGCGCCGTCGTAGTTGGCGATGATGGTGCCGGCGCCGATGTTGACTCGCGCGCCGAGCTCGGCGTCGCCGACGTAGGCGAGGTGATTGGCCTTGGCGCCCTCACCGAGCCGCGCGTTCTTCACCTCGACGAAGTTACCGATGTGCACGCGGCGGCCGAGCGTCGATTGCGGCCGGATGCGCGCGAAGGGCCCGATGAGACACTCCGGCCCGATCACCGCGCCATCGATCACGCAGTGCGCGAATACCTCGGTGCCGGCGCCGAGCTCGGCGTTCCTCACCACGCAGCCGGGCCCGACGCGCACGCCGTCGCCGAGCACCACCCGGCCCTCGAGCACCACGTTCACATCGAGTGACACATCCGCCCCGTGGCTCACCGTGCCGCGCACATCGAGCCGCGCCGGATCCGCCACGGTGACGCCGGCGAGCATGAGTTCGCGCGCCGCCTGGGCCCGCCAGGCCGCCTCGACCTGCGCGAGCTGCGCCTTGTCGTTGACACCCAGCACCTCGATCGCGCTCGAGGCAGGCGCTGCGTGCACCGCGACCCGGTCGCGAACGCTGAGCGCGATGACATCGGTGAGGTAGTACTCGCCCTGGGCATTGTCGGCCTTGAGGAGGGTCAGCCAGTGACGCAGCCGCTGCGCTCGAGCTGCCAGCACGCCGGTGTTACATTCGCGGATCCTGAGCTCCGTGCGGGTCGCGTCCTTCTGCTCGACGATGCGGCGCACGTTGCCATCGCGCGTGCGGACGATGCGCCCGTAGCCCGTCGGGTCGTCGGTGAGCATCGTGAGGAGGGCGAGGCCCCCGCCCGAGGCGCTCGCCAGCAACCCCTCGAGGGTCGCGCGGCGGATGAGCGGCACGTCGCCGTACAGCACCAGTACCAGATGGTCATCGGGGATGTGCGGCATCGCCTGCAGCAGCGCGTGCCCGGTGCCGAGCCGTGGATGCTGCAGAACCCAGCTCACTGCCTCGCCGGCGAGCGCCTCGCGGACGCGCTCGCCGCCGTGCCCGTAGACGACGTGGATCGAGGCGGGGTTGAGCGAGCGTGCCGTGTCGATGACATGCTTCAGCAGCGGGCGTCCGGCGAGCGGCTGCAGCACCTTGGGACCAGCCGACTTCATACGCTTGCCCTCACCCGCGGCGAGGATCACGACCGCAAGCGGCGGCGGGGAAGTCCTGGATGGCTTCGGTGCGGAGCGCGCCGAGCGGGGGCGCGAGCGCGGGGCGGGTCTTCGCATGGGGGAAATTCTACCCTCAGCGCCGTGCCGTGACGGAGCGGCGTTCCGCGTCGGGGCGCGCCGCTTCAAGCGCCCGCAATTTGTCGCGCATCAGCGGCCCGATATACAGCTGCGGGTTGGAGTGCGCCTGGTGCTCGGTCTCCTCGCGCTGCGCGATGAGCTTCGCGGCTTTGTCGAACGCCTGCTGGAGCGAGGGGGCGCCGGGAAGCGAGTCCTTGAGGAAGGCCTCGCCGAACCAGGTGAGATCGCGATCCTCCTGGCAGCCGAAGGAGCTGTGGGCAGCGTCGGCAGCAGTCACGATCGCCGTGGTGTCGGTCTTCAGTGCATCGAGGAACACCCCGGCGTAGCACGCCGACACCACGACCACGCGCCAGCGTATCTCGGAGTCATCGAGCGCCTGGCGCAAGTCTTCGGGCTCGATCTGTGCGAGCGGCAGGGAGTCGTTGCGGACCTCGAGGCCGTCTTTCGAGCCGTGCGAGGTAAGGAACAGCACCAGCACGTCCTGCTGCGGGTCCATGCGCGTGGCAAGCCGTCGCAGCGTATCGCGCAGTCCCGAGAGGCTCGCGAGCGGCCAGGAGTCCGTATCGCCGGAGTCATTAATAAGGAGTACCGAGCGGTCGGCCGAGCCGAGGCGCGTCGCGAACACCTGGTCGGCGAACTGGGTCTCGCGGCTGAACACCTCCGGTTCCGCATCCCCCGCGAAGCCGACGAAATAGGCGCGCGGCCTGCCTGGCTGTGAGGGCAGCACGCGCTCGACCGCAGCCGCGACACGCCGGGGCTGCTCGTACATGAGCGCCTCGTCCTGACCCGCATCCTCCTCCTGGGCTTCTTCGGTGTCCGGCAGCACCCACAGGCGCGTATCGAGGTTCAGCCAGTTGAGTACCCACGGCGAGACGATGACGAGCGCGACCGCCAGCAGTGCGGGAGCGAGGTGCACCGGCCCGTAAGCCGCGCCCAGCACGCGCACGCTCAGGATCGCGACATAGAGCACCGCGAGCGCGGTGGCGAGCACCGGGTGGCTGTTGACCCAGGCGAGATCCCCGAGCAGCCACAGCAGCGTAAGCACGAACGGCGAGACGGCGAGCGTTGTGACGATGAGCGCGCGCGTCGGCGTGTCGCGATTCTGCAGGCGCGCGATGAGCGCGCAGCCGAGGAGCCCGAGCAGCAGATAGCAGGCCCAGCCGAACAGACCGTCGGCGCCAAACTCCGCATGCCGCTCGGCGTGCAGCCGATCGAGCAGCGCCCAGACGCCAAGATTGATGAGGAACAGTGCCGCGAGCTGATCGAAGCCGACCACGAACCGCGGCGGCCAGCGGCGGCGCAGCACCAGTAGGGCGAGACCGCCGCTCAGGTTGCGCGCAAGTCCGGAGAACAGCCCCGCGGCCTGCGCCGTCGGGGACGAAGCCGCGTGTTCCGCATTGGGGTCCAGTGGCTCAGCCTCGCAGCTTGCGCAGCCGCTGAATGACCTTCAACTGAGCGATCGCGCGCGCGAGCTCAGCCTGAGCCTCGGCCAGCGTGATGTGCCCGGCACGGTCCTTGAGCGCCTCCTCTGCGCGTTGCTTGGCGGCGAGCGCTGCCGCCTCGTCGATGTCCTTGGCACGCAGCGCGGTGTCCGCCAGCACTGTAACACGCGTCGGCTGCACCTCAAGCGCTCCGCCGCCGACAAAGAAATGATGCTCGGCACCGTCCGGGGTCTGCACGCGCACCTCGCCGGGCTTGAGCAGCGTCAGCAGTGGCGCGTGCCGCGGATAGATGCCGAGGTCGCCTTCCTTCGCCGGCGCGAACACGACAGCAGCGTCGCCCGAGAACAGCTCGCCCTCGGCGCTAACGATGTCGACGTGGATGGTAGATGCCGCGGCCATTACTGCAGCGTCTTCGCCTTGGCGACCGCTTCCTCGATGGGGCCCACCATGTAGAAGGCCTGCTCGGGAAGTGAGTCGAACTCACCGGAGATGATGCCCTTGAAGCCGCGAATCGTGTCCTTGAGCGGCACGATCTTGCCGTCCTGGCCGGTGAACACCTTGGCGACGTTGAAGGGCTGTGACAGGAAGCGCTGCACCTTGCGCGCCCGGTAGACGGTGAGCTTGTCCTCTTCCGAGAGCTCGTCCATGCCGAGGATCGCGATGATGTCCTGCAGTTCCTTGTAGCGCTGCAGCACCGCCTGCACGCCGCGCGCCGTGTTGTAGTGCTCCTCGCCCACCACCAGCGGGTCGAGCTGGCGGCTGGTGGAGTCGAGCGGATCGACCGCCGGGTAGATGCCCAGCGATGCGATCTGGCGCGACAGCACGACGGTGGCGTCGAGGTGCGCGAAGGTGGTGGCGGGCGAGGGATCGGTGAGATCGTCCGCCGGTACGTACACCGCCTGGATCGAGGTGATCGAGCCGGTCTTGGTGGAGGTGATGCGTTCCTGCAGCACGCCCATCTCCTCGGCGAGCGTCGGCTGATAGCCCACCGCGGACGGCATGCGCCCGAGCAGCGCCGACACTTCGGTGCCGGCGAGGGTATAGCGGTAGATATTGTCGACGAAGAACAGCACGTCGCGGCCCTTGCCGCCGTCCTCACGCGTCTCGTCGCGGAAATATTCGGCCATCGTGAGGCCGGTGAGACCGACGCGCAGGCGGTTGCCCGGCGGCTCGTTCATCTGGCCGTAGACCATCGCCACCTTGGAGTTCGACAGGTTGTCCTTGTCGATGACGCCCGACTCGATCATCTCGTGATAGAAGTCGTTGCCCTCGCGGGTGCGCTCGCCGACGCCGGCGAACACCGAGAGTCCGGAGTACTGCTTGGCGATATTGTTGATGAGCTCGAGCATGTTGACGGTCTTGCCGACGCCGGCGCCGCCGAACAGGCCGATCTTGCCGCCCTTGGCGAACGGCACCAGCAGATCGATGACCTTGATGCCAGTGACCAGCAGGTCGCGCCCGGCCGCCTGCTGCTCGAAGGACGGCGGCGGACGATGAATCGGCAGGAACTCCTGCGCCTCAACCGGCCCGCGGTTGTCCTGCGGATGGCCGAGCACGTCCATGATGCGCCCGAGCGTGCCCTTGCCGACCGGCACCGAGATGGGCGCGCCGGTCGCCTCGACGGCGAGGCCGCGCTTCAACCCTTCAGAGGAGCCCATGGCGATGGTGCGCACCACGCCATCGCCGAGCTGCTGCTGCACCTCGAGCGTCAAGTCCACGTCCTTGAGCTTCAGCGCCTCGTAGATGCGCGGGATGGATCCGCGCGGAAACTCGACGTCGATGACGGCGCCGATGATCTGGGTGATCTTTCCCTCGCCGGGAGTGGCCATGTTGTCGTTCCTCAAACCGCTGCGGCGCCGCCCACGATCTCCGAAAGCTCCTTCGTGATCGCAGCCTGGCGGGCCTTGTTGTAGATGAGTTGCAATTCGTTAATGAGCTTGCCGGCGTTGTCGGAGGCCGCACCCATGGCGACCATGCGCGCCGCCATCTCGGAGGCGACGTTCTCGACCGCGCCGCGGTACACCTGCGACTCGATGTAGCGCATCAGCAGCCCATCGAGGATGCCCGCGGCGTCCGGCTCGTAGATGTAATCCCAATGCTCCTGGAGTCCCTCGGTATCGAAGGGGCGGATCGGCAGCAGCTGCTCGACGGTGGGCTTCTGCGTCATGGTGTTGACGAACTGCGCGTTCACCAGGAACAGCCGGTCCAGCTCGCCGGCGCGATAGCCGTCCAGCATCACCTTGACGGTGCCGATCAGATCCTTGACGTGCGGCCTGTCGCCGAGGTGCGTGACGTTGGCGAGGATCGGAAGGTTGAGTCGCCGGAAGAAGGTCAGCGCCTTGGTGCCGATCAGGCACAGGCTCACCGTCGCGCCCTTCCCCTGCCACTCGCGGATCAATTTCAGCGTCTCGCGGAACACGTTGGCGTTCAGCGCTCCGGCAAGGCCGCGATCGGAGGAGATGACGATGATGCCGATGGCCTTGGGCTCACGCGTCACGAGGAACGGGTGGCGGTAGTCGGGATTCGCCTCAGTGAGGTGGCCGATGACCTCCAGCATGCGCGCGGCGTACGGGCGCGCCAGCTTCATGCGCTCCTGCGCGCGGCGCATCTTGCTGGTCGCCACCATCTGCATCGCCTTGGTGATCTTCTGAGTGCTCTTCACACTGGCGATCTTGGCGCGGATTTCCTTGGTGCCGGGCATTGCGGTTGCGTCAGTACGAAGTGACTCTGATCAGTACGTGCCGGTCGCCACGAAGTCCTCGATGACCTTCGTCATCGCCGCCTCGTTCTCCTTGGTGAGCTTAGGCGTAGCGTTGATCGCATCGAGCGTGGATTTGTGGTTGCTCTGCGCAAAGGCCTGCAGCGCCGCCTCGAAGTCGACTACTTTCTTCAAGTCCACCTTGTCCATGTAGCCGTTGTTGACTGCGTAGATCGACAGCGCCATCTCCGCCACCGACATCGGCGCGTACTGCTTCTGCTTCATGACCTCGGTGACCCGCTGGCCGCGCTCGAGCTGCTTGCGGGTGGCCTCATCCAGATCGGAAGCGAACTGCGAGAACGCGGCGAGCTCGCGGAACTGGGCGAGCGCGAGGCGGATGCCACCGCCGAGCTTCTTGATGATGTCGGTCTGCGCCGCGCCGCCGACGCGCGACACCGAGATGCCGGCGTTCATCGCCGGGCGGATACCGGCGTTGAACAGGTCGGTCTCGAGGAAGATCTGCCCGTCGGTGATCGAGATGACGTTGGTCGGCACGAATGCCGTCACGTCGCCCGCCTGCGTCTCGATGATCGGCAACCCGGTGAGCGAGCCGGTCTTGCCCTTGACCCTGCCGGAGGTCGCCTTCTCGACGTACTCCTCGTTGACGCGCGCCGAGCGCTCGAGCAGCCGCGAGTGCAGATAGAACACGTCGCCCGGGAACGCCTCGCGTCCCGGCGGCCGGCGCAGCAGCAGCGAGATCTGCCGGTAGGCGACCGCCTGCTTCGACAGATCGTCATAGATAATGAGTGCGTCCTCGCCGTTGTCCATGAAGTACTCGCCCATGGTGACGCCCGAGTAAGCGGCGATGTACTGCAGGGCGGCGGGAGTTGAGGCAGAGGCGGCCACGATCACGGTGTGGGCGAGTGCGCCGTGCTCCTCGAGCTTGCGCACCACGTTGGCGATGGTCGACTGCTTCTGGCCGATCGCGACGTAGATGCACTTAATCCCCGAGCCCTTCTGATTGATGATGGTGTCGACCGCGAGCGCGGTCTTGCCGGTCTGGCGGTCGCCAATGATGAGCTCGCGCTGGCCGCGGCCGATCGGCACCATCGAGTCGATGGCCTTGTAGCCGGTCTGCACCGGCTGGCTCACGGACTTGCGGTAGATCACGCCCGGCGCCACGCGCTCGATCGGCGAGGTGCGTGTGGCCTTCAGCGGGCCCTTGCCATCGAGCGGCGCCCCGAGCGCATCGACTACGCGCCCCAGGAGCTCAGGTCCCACCGGCACCTCGAGAATGCGCCCCGTGGTCTTGACGGTGTCGCCTTCCTTCAGATGCTTGTATTCGCCGAGCACCACGGCGCCGACCGAATCCTGCTCGAGGTTGAGCGCCAGGCCGAAGATGTTACCGGGGAATTCCAGCATCTCGCCGTAGCGCGCATCCGCGAGGCCATGGATGCGCGTGATGCCGTCGGTGACCGAGATGATCGTGCCGACGTTGCGAGCCTCGGTAACGGACTTGAAGTCCTCGATGCGTTGCTTGATGAGATCGGAGATCTCGGATGCCTTGATGGCCATTTGGATTCCTTAAGCGGTCAATTCGTAGGCGATGCGCTCGAGGCGCGTGCGGAGCGAACCGTCGATCACCAGGTCGCCACTTTGCACCACCGCGCCGCCGATGAGCGTTGGATCGGTCACGCAGTGCAGCCGCACGGAGCGCTCGAGTCTGCGCTCGAGCGCGGTGGCGAGCGTCTTCTGCTGGCCCGCATCGAGTGGCGCTGCCGAGGTGACCGTGACGTCGGCCACCCCCTCGGCGGCGTCCTTGAGCTCATCGAACTTCGCCGCGATCTCCGGCAGCACCGCGAGCCGGCGATTGGCGGCGAGGGTGCGCAAGAAGTTGCCGCCGTGCTCGCCGAGCTTCGGAGCCGCGATGCCGATCAGGAGCGTGGCGAGCTCCTCGGGCGTCACGTGCGGGTTGCCGAGCAGCACCGTGACGCGCGGATCCTCGACCACCGCGGCGGCGACGTGCAGCGCCTGCGACCACGGCTCGAGCTGCCTAGCGTCACGCGCCTCCTCGAAGGCGGCGCGCGCATAGGGCCTGGCGATGGTGCTCTTGTCCGCCATACGCTTATCTATCAGACCTCGGCGGCGAGCTGCTCGAGAAGGTCAGCGTGCTTGCGCGCATCGATCTCGCGCCCAAGAAGCTTGGCCGCCGCGCCGACGGCGATCCCGGCGACATCGCGCCGCAGGCTCTCGCGGGCACGCGTCGTGTCGAGCTCGATCTGCTGCTGCGCCGCGGCGACCAGGCGCGCGCCCTCGGCACTCGCGGTGGTTCTCGCCTGGTCCACCAGCTCGTTGGCGCGATGCTGTGCATGGTCGATGATCTGGTTGGCGCGCTCGCGTGCCTCGCGCACGATCGCGTCCGACCTGTCCCGCGCCTCGGCGAGCGTCTTCTCGCCCTGTTCGGCGGCCGCGAGCCCGTTTGCGATGCGCGTCTCGCGCTCCGTCATCGGCCCGAGAATCATCGGCCACACGACCTTCATCGTGAACCAGATGAGCAGTATGAACACGATCATCTGCACGATGAGCGTGAGATTGATGTTCACCGCTTAGCTCTCCTGCCTCGGAACCGTCGGCCGTCTAGTGGTGCAGCGCGTTGAGGAACGGATTCGCGAACGTGAAGAACAGCGCGAAGCCGATGCCGATCATGGCGACCGCGTCGAGCAGCCCCGCGACCACGAACATCTGGATGCGCAGCACCGGCAGCAGCTCCGGCTGGCGCGCCGAGCCCTCGATGAAGCGCCCGCCGAGAATGCCGAAGCCGATGGCGGTGCCCGCGGCGCCGAGACCAAAGATGATGCCGACCGCCAGTACGGTCATGGCCTGGATGTGTGCAATTTCCATTCAAATCTCCTCGAGAACGAAATCGATACGCAAAAGCCCGTGAACCCCGTCGCCCCTCAATGATGCTCGCTCGCGAGCGCCAGGTAGACGATGGTCAACACCATGAAAATGAACGCCTGCAGCACGATGATCAGCACGTGAAAGATCGACCAGGCGAGCCCGAGAATGAGCTGGAAGATGATCGCGACCCAGCCGCCCACGGTGGCGAGCGAATGCAGTCCGTGCGACAGCGTCAGCACCGCGATGAGGAGGAAGATCATCTCCCCCGCATACAGGTTGCCGAAGAGGCGCAGCGACAGCGACACCGGGCGAGCCAGCAGGGTGACCGACTCGAGCAGGAAATTCACCGGCACGAGCAGCGCCTGCAGGAACACATTCTTGGAGCTGAAGGGGTGGAGCGTCAGCTCGGCGACGAAGCCGACGAAGCCCTTCATTTTGATACTGTAGAAGATGATCAGCACGAAGACGCTGAGCGACATCGCAAACGTGGCGTTGAGATCCGTGCTCGGCACCACTTTCAGGTGCTCGAATCCCACCTGGCGCGCGGCGGCCGGCAGCAGATCCACCGGCACGAGATCCATCATGTTGAAGAGCAGAATCCAGCTGAAGATGGTGAGCGCGAGCGGCGCGATCAGCTTGCTCGTGCCGTGGAAGGTGTCCCTCACCTGCGTGTCGACGAAATTGACCAGCACCTCGACGAACAGCTGGAACTTCCCCGGCACGCCGACCGTGGCGCGCCGGGCGGCGAGATAGAAGCTGCCGGCGAACAGCACCGCGAGCAGCACCGAGAAGAACACGGTGTCGAGATTGAGCGTCGAGAAATCGACGATACCCTGGGGTGCCTTGCTCGAGAGGAACGTCTCGTGGTGGACGATGTAATCAGTCGCCCCCCCGACTGCCTCCGCGACCTTCATTGTCAGTAGACCCAGCACCGCTTCGCCTCTCCCACCGCCACTCAGCCGCCGCGGCGCATGCCGCTCGCCGACGGCAGCGCGCCAACCAGCGCAATCCAGAACACCAGGTACGTCGCCGCGAAGCTGCCGAGCATCGCCAGCGGCACCACCCGCACCGTCCGCAGCACGACTACGAACAGCGTCGCCACGACCACAAGCTTCAGCGCCTCGCCGACGTAGAACGCCGCCACGATGCGCTGCGCGTTGGCGACCGCGCCGGCAAACACCAGGGCCGCCATCGCCAGGCTCCCCGCGGTGGCGATCCCACCGCCCAGTAGCGCCGACAGCGCCGCGCGCTCACCCGCCGCCCCCCACGCGATGAGCGCTGCGACCACGGTGACGCCGGCCTGACCCAGCACGACACCGAAGGCCAGCCGCCGCGCCTGGGGCAGATCGATCGCCAACACCTTATATAAGTTCCGCCCGAGGGGTCTAAAGAGCCGCTCATCCGGCGCCTGAGCATGGCGCCTGAGGCTCAACTTACTTCGGCCGTTCAGTCACTTACGTGGCGACGGCGAAAAAGCCGCGGGATTATAGAGAGCGCGTGAGCGGCAGTCCACAGCGCTACTACCTATTGCAGCCGCGAGGCCTCAGCGGATGTGCTCCAGGATGCCGTCCAGCTCATCGAGGCTCGTATAAGTCACAACCAGTTTGCCGCCGCCCCGGCTTGAGTGCTGGATGGCGACCCGGGCGCCGAGCTTCTCGGCCAGCTCCTGCTCGAGCCGCTCGACATTCGGGTCTCGCCTGGGGACCCCATCGCCATCGGCCCCATGCACCGTCGGGGCGTTCAGGCGCCGCACCAGCGCCTCGGTCTCACGCACCGACAGCCCCTTCTTGGCCACCAGCAGGCCGACTTCGATCTGCTGGCGTCGGCCGCTCAGGGACAGGAGTGCGCGCGCGTGGCCCATCTCGAGCGAGCGCTTCTCGAGGAGCTCGGCGATCTCGTTCGGCAGCTCGAGCAGGCGCAGCAGGTTGCTCACCCCGGCGCGCGAGCGGCCGACGGATTCGGCGGCTTCCTGGTGCGTCAGGCCGAACTCGGTGATGAGGCGGGTGAGGGCGCGTGCCTCCTCGAGGGGGTTCAGGTTCTCGCGCTGGATGTTCTCGATGAGGGCGACCGCGATCGCCGCCGAATCCGGCAGGTGGCGGATGACCGCCGGAATCTCAGTCAGTCCAGCCATCTGCGCCGCGCGCCAGCGACGCTCGCCCGCGATGATCTCGTAGCGCTGCGGCGCACCCGGCGCCGGCGGCTCCAGCGCCCGCACTACGATCGGCTGTATGACGCCCTGCGCCTTGATGGAGTCGGCGAGCTCGGCGAGGGTGTCGGTGCGCATGTCGGCGCGCGGCTGGTAGCGACCGCGCTGCAGCAGATCGAGAGGGAGCTTGCGGAGCTCCTCACCGGGGCTGGCCGCGACGGTCGGGCGCACGACCGCCTGGCCGAGCAGATCCGCGAGCCCCCGGCCGAGCGACGGTTTCTTCATGCGTGCTTACCCCCCTCGAGCGTGCCGTCGGCTGACGTGCCGGCCTCGGCTGCCGGGCCGGGCGATGCGTGGGTCTCGCTGGCCCCGTTACCGGCTGGCGGGCGCGTCATGGCGGGCGGCGCCTGGCGTGCTTCCGACTGCGCTTCCTCCTCGCGGCGGATCATCTCGCCGGCGAGCGCGAGATAAGCGAGCGCGCCGCGCGATTCCTTGTCGTGAAACAGTGCCGGCTTGCCAAAGGAAGGTGCCTCGGCGAGCCGCACGTTGCGCGGGATGACGGTGCGAAACACCTTGTCGCCGAAGTGCGTGATCAGCTGGCTGCTGACTTCGGTGGAGAGATTGTTGCGCGGGTCGTACATGGTGCGCAGCAGCCCCTCGACGGTGAGTTTCGGGTTGGCGGCGTCGCGGATCTGATCGATGGTCGCGAGGAGCGCCGTCAGCCCCTCGAGCGCGTAGTACTCGCACTGCATCGGGATGAGCACGCTGTCGGCCGCCACGAGCGCATTCACCGTGAGCATGTTGAGCGCCGGCGGGCAGTCAATCAGCACCAGGTCGAACGCCCCGCGTTGCGGCTGCAGGACGTTGCGGAGCTTCGTCTCGCGTCCGATGGGTAGGGTAAGGAGGCGCACCTCGGCGGCGGTCAGCTCCTGGTTGGCGGGCAGCAGCTGGTAGCCGCCATCCGTCACCGACACCAGCGCCGCGGCGAAGTCTGCCTCCCCGAGCAGCACCTCGCAGGCGCTGTGCTTGAGCTGCCCCTTGTCGACGCCGCTCCCCATGGTGGCGTTGCCCTGGGGATCGAGGTCGATGAGCAGTACCCGCCGGCGTGTAGCGGCAAGCGAAGCGGCGAGATTCACCGCGGTCGTGGTCTTGCCGACGCCGCCTTTCTGGTTCGCGATGGCGATGACCCGCTTCATGGCCCGACAGTGTACTTCACTGCCGGCCGTCGGCCCGCGGGTCGCTGTCAGGCGACGAGTCTTTGTGCCTCGCGCCCGAGCCGCTCGCGCGCCATGCGGTCGGCGATTTCGCTGGTCGGGCGGCTCTCGCGCCGCGCGCGCTCGAAGATCTCGGTGAGCCGCGCGGGAATGCCGTGGATGTCCTCGATCACCTGCGCCTCGGTGCCGCCGTAGTACTCGCGCGCCACGCTGATGATGCCGCCGGCATTGATTACGTAGTCCGGCGCATAGAGGACGCCCGCGGCGCGCAGCGCCTCGCCGTCCTGGGTCTGGGCCAGCTGGTTGTTGGCCGCGCCGGCAATCACCGGCGCGCGCAGGCGCGCGATCGTGCGGGCATTGAGGATTGCACCAAGCGCGCAGGGCGCGAGCACGTCGGCCTCCTCCTCGAGCACGCGCACGGGAGCGACCGGGGCGGCCCCGAACTCATCGCACACGCGCGCAACCGCCGTGGGCAGGACGTCCGCAACCTTGAGCCGGGCGCCGGCTGCGGCCAGGAGGCCGCAGAGGTGATAACCGACGCCGCCGACGCCCTGCACGGCCACGGTGAGTCCGGCGAGATCGTCGCGCCCGAGGCGGAACTTCACCGCGGCTTTGAGGCCGAGGAACACCCCAAGCGCGGTCTTGGGCGCCGGGTCGCCGCCGGCCACGCCCGGGGCGCGCCCGAGGCCGGCCACGTAGCGGGTCGCGCGTGCCACGTGGGCCATATCGGCCGTGGTGGTGCCGACGTCCTCGGCCGTGACATAGCGGCCGCGGAGCGAGTCCACCACGCGGCCGAACGCCGCGAGCAGCTCGGGCGTCTTCACGGTGCGCGAATCGCCGATGATCACCGCCTTGCCGCCGCCGAACGGCAGTCCCGCCATGGCGTTCTTGTAGCTCATGCCGCGCGACAGCCGCAGCACGTCCGCCACGGCCTCAGCCTGGCTCGCGTACGGCCACATGCGGCAACCGCCGGCCGCCGGCCCGAGCGTCGTCGAGTGGATCGCGACGATGGCTTTGAGCCCCGTCGGGGCGTCATGGCCGAAAATCACGAGCTCATGGGCGTCGAATTCGCGCGCTTCGAAGATGTCCACGGCGGCCTCCCGCGACGGGTTTCTTTGAGCCGGCAGCGTACGCGGCTCCGCTGCACGCCGCGTCACAGAAGTTGCGCTGAATGACCCCTATGTGAATGATATATTCCATTAATTGCCTAATTAGTGAGATGAACGGTGCATCCGGAGCTGAGTCGCGGGGACCTGAGGATCCTGGATCTGGTACAGGAGCACGGCGACCTGTCCGCCGCCGAGATCGCCGAGCGGCTGAGCCTGAGCTCTTCGACCTGCTGGCGGCGGGTAACCCGACTGACCGAGCTCGGGATCATCAAGCGCCGCGTCGCGGTGCTGGATCGCGAGAAACTCGGGCTCTCGGTGATGGTGTTCTCGCACGTGAAGCTGGCCGGTCACGGGCGTGATGCGTTGCTGCGCTTCGAGCAGGCGGTGCGCGCGCACCCGGAGATCCTCGAGTGCTACACCCTCATGGGCGAGACGGACTTCCTGCTGCGCATCGTGTGCCGGGACATCAAGGCGTACGAGGCCTTCTTCCTCGATCATCTGTCGCGCTTTCCGGGGGTGCAGTCGGTCAACTCCTCGATTGCGATGGCGGTGATCAAGGAGACGACCGCCCTGCCGCTGCAACTGGCCTGAGGAACGCCGGCGAGGCCTGCCGCCGACCGGCTGTCACGAACGCTGGCGCGGCCAGCGTCCTTTGACCTGACGAAGGACACAATGAGTCTGCTGCAGGCTGCGCGGCGCTTGCTGAGGTCCCGCCCTGCTATCCCTGCCCGTAGACGAGAACGCAGCGCTGCGCATCGAGGCCGGGCACGGCAATGCGGCGCGAGCCGAAGAGCCGCCAGGGCGCCGGCACCGCCTCGATCTCCGCCTGCGGCCACTGTCCCTTCATCGCCAGCACGCGCGTCGCCGGCCCGCACAGCGGCGCCACCTGGGCGATGAGCTTCGGCAGCGGCGCGAGCGCGCGCGCCGCCACGGTATCGAACGGCGCCTCGGGGGCGAGCGTCTCGGCGCGCGCGTGCAGCACGCTGACGTTGGCGAGCCCGAGCGTGCGGGCCGCATGCGCCACGAAGCGCGTCTTCTTGCCGCTCGAGTCGATGAGGGTGAACTGACGCGCCGGATTTGCGATCGCGAGCGGTAGCCCCGGAAAGCCGGCCCCCGTGCCCACGTCCGCGATGCGCGTGCCGGCAAGATCCTGGTTGATGGACAGGCTGTCGAGCAGATGGTGGCTGATCATCGCCTCGCGGCCCGTGACCGCCGTGAGGTTGTAGCTGCGGTTCCAGCGCTCGAGCTCATCGAGGAGGGTGAGGAGACGCGCCGCCTGCAGGTCGCTGAAGCCGACTTCCAGTGCCGCGGCATCGCGCTGGAGGCGCTCGGTGGGGCTCAAAAAGGGCTGCTCCTTGAACGATCCGGGCCGTGGTCGATCATACTCGCGGACCCATTCCACACCCCCTTTGCCATGCGGCTGCTGCTGGTTGAAGACGATGCCATGATCGGCGAGGCCGTCCGCGCGGGCCTCAGGCGCGAGGGTTTTGCCATCGACTGGGTAACGAGCGCCGCGGCGGCCCGGGAGGCACTCGGCACCGAGGGACACGAGCTCGTGCTCCTCGACCTGGGGCTCCCCGGCACCGACGGACTGACGTTGCTCAAGGCGCTGCGGGGCCGCGGCCTCGATACCCCGGTGCTCATCATCACGGCGCGCGATGCGGTGGCCGATCGCGTCGCCGGGCTCGATGCGGGTGCCGACGACTACCTCGTCAAGCCGTTCGATCTCGATGAGCTGGCGGCGCGCATTCGCGCGCTGCTGCGGCGCAAGTCCGGGCGCGCCGGGCCGAAGCTCGAGCACCTCGGCGTGACGCTCGACCCCGCCACCCACCGGGTAACCAGGGGTGCGGACGACGTGGCGCTCTCGCCGCGGGAGTTTGCGCTGCTCGAGCTGCTGCTCGAGCGTCCGGGTACGATCCTGTCGCGCAGCCAGATCGAGGAGCGCCTCTACGGCTGGGGCGAGGAGGTCGAGAGCAACGCGGTCGAGGTTCACATCCACGGCCTGCGCCGCAAGCTCGGGGCGCAGTTCATCCTCACCGTGCGCGGCGTCGGCTACCGCGTGAGACCCGGCTCGTGAGGTCGCTGCGCGCGCGACTCCTCGCCTCGCTCCTCGCCGGCGTCGTGCTGGTCGGCGCCGCCGGCGGCTGGATCGTGTACCGCAACGCGCTCGCCGAGGCGGACGCGTTCTTCGACTATCACCTGCGCCAGACCGCTCTCATCCTGCGCGATCAGCCGGTGCAGTACCTGCTGTCGCAGCAGATCGCCCCGAGCGATGCCTCCTACGACTTCGTCGTGCAGGTCTGGTCGCTCGATGGCGTGCGTGTCTATCTGTCGCGCCCGCACGCAGTGCTGCCGCAGATCACGACGCTCGGCTTCGCCACCGTCAAGACCTCCGAGGGACGCTGGCGCGTGTACGGCGCGCAGGCGCTCACGCGGGTCATCCAGGTTGCGCAGCCGATGAGCGTGCGCGAGAGCCGCGCCGCGGAGCTCGCGCTGCATACGCTCGAGCCCTTTGCGCTGTTGCTGCCGGTGCTGGCGCTGCTCATCTGGCTGGCCGTCGGCCACGCGCTCAAGCCCCTCGAGCGGCTCACCGGACTCGTCAAGGCGCGGCGCGTGAATGCGCTCGAGCCCCTCGCGAGTGCGCGCCTGCCCGAGGAGGTGCAGCCGCTGGTCGCGGCGCTGAATGAGCTGCTCGAGCGGCTGAACGCCGCCCTGGGGCGCGAGCGTGCCTTCATGGCGGACGCAGCTCACGAGCTGCGCACCCCGCTCACGGCGCTCCACCTGCAGATGGACCTGCTGGCGCACGCGAGCAGCGATGCCGAGCGCGGCGCCGCGATGCAGCACCTGTCCGAGGGGGTGCAGCGCGCGATCCGCCTGGTGGGGCAGCTGCTGGCACTCGCCCGCGAGGAGCCGCGCACCGCTGCCCAGCACGCGCCGGTCGAGCTCGAGCCACTCGCCCGCGAGGTGGTAGCGGAGCTCGTGCCGTTCGCCGACGCGCGCCATATCGATCTGGGCTTATCGAGCGCCCGAGCGCTGGTCGTGTCGGGCGACCGCGAGGCGCTGCGGTCGCTGCTGCGCAATCTCATCGACAACGCCGTGCGCTACAGCGCCGAGGGCGGGCGGGTCGATGTCGCGGTGGACTTGAGTGGCACCCCGGACGCCCCGCGCGCGCAGCTCAGCGTGACGGACAACGGCCCGGGGATTCCGCCCGATGAGCATGTGCGGGTCTTCGACCGCTTTTACCGGCGCGCCGGCAGCGCGCCGCCCGGCAGCGGCCTCGGGCTCGCGATCGTCAAGACGATCGCCGATGCCCACGGCGCGACGCTCAGCCTTTCGTCAGGACCGGACGGGCGGGGACTGCGCGTCGTGGTGGTGTTCCCGCCGGAGGCCTCAACCGCGGGGTGAGACCTCACCGGCGGCGCCGCAGGTGCTGCCGGTCAAATCAGCTAGTGCGCAGCGAGGCGCTTCAGAAAGCTGGCCGCGGTCTCGAGGTAGACGTCGCGGTTCGCCTTCTTGCGATAGCCGTGACCCTCGTCCTTCGCCAAGAGGTACCACACTTCTCCGCCCCCGGAGCGCACCCGCCACACGAGCTGCTCGGACTCAGACAGCGGCACCCGCGGATCGTTGGCGCCCGCGACCACCAGCAGCGGCTTCTTGATGCGGTTCGCGTTGCTGAGCGGGGAGATGCGCTCGAGGAACTCGCGCATGCGTGGCTCGCGCTCATCGCCATCCTCGGCGCGGCGCAGGTCGCGCCGGTAGGGCGAGGTGTTGGTGAGGAAGGTGACGAAGTTGCTGATGCCGACGACGTCGATTCCGCCGCGCAGCCGCTCGCCGTAGTGCACCAGCGAGGTGAGCGCCATATAGCCGCCGTACGAGTCGCCCATCACCGCGACCCGCTCGCGATCGAAGGCCGGCTGCGCCCCGATCCACACCAGCAGTGAGCCGATGTCGCGCACCGCGTCCTCGCGCAGCTCGCCGTTATCGAGCGCCAGGAACGTCTTGCCGTAGCCGGATGAGCCGCGCACGTTGGGTGCGACCACGGCGTAGCCGAGCTCGTGCACCAGGAACTGGATGAACGGATCCCACCCCGGACGGAACTGCGACTCCGGGCCGCCGTGAATGTCGATCACTACCGGGCAGCCGGCGGCATTCGGCGGCCGGTAGACGTAGGCCGAGAGCAGCCGCGGGTGGCCGCCGATGCGATCCCAGGTCGGAAAGTGGACGAGCTCGGGGGCGATGAGCGTGCGGGCATCGACCGTGCCCGCTTCGCTGCGCGTCCAGCGCTCGAGCTGCTGGTGCGCGAGATCGTACGAATACACGTCGCCGGGCGACTGTGCGGACTCGACCGCCACAGCGAGCCGCTGCCCGCTGCGGTCGAACGCGAGCCGTGAAACCACCCCCTCGGGGAGTCCGGCGGGCGAGACTTCGGCCTGGCTCTGCGTATCGAGCACGGTGAGGTGGCTGCGGCCGTCCTGGTTGACCGTATAGGCGAGGTAACGCCCGTCGGGGCTCACGTCGAACGTCTCGACGTCCCAGCCGGCATCGCCCGAGATGCGGCGCATCTGGTGCGTCACCGGCTCGATGAGCCGCAGCGCCACGTACTCGCCGTCCTCGTCCGACAGCACGTACACCCCGCGCCCGTCGGGGGCGAACCTCGCATCGCGGATGCCGACCTTATGTCCGGAGGTATCGAGCGGGGTGAGCGCGCCGCTCGCCACGTTCGCGATGTAGAGATAGCTCTCGCTGATCGATACGTAGCGCCACACCAGGAGCTTCGCGTCATCCGGCGACCAGTCGAGCGGGTACCAGGTGTCCTGCTTGCCGCCGACGATGAGCTGCGGCGCGGCGCCGCTCGTCACGTCCGCGATGTACACGTCATAGGCGACACCGTCGCGGTCGTTGCCGTAAAAGGCGACGCGCTTGCCGTCGTGCGACCAGACCGGATTGCCGTGGGTGAAATTGCCCTGTGTGAGGCGGCGCACCGCCCCGTCGGCGGCGCGGTAGTAGAGCTGCGAGTTCTCGTTTCCACCCTGGTCCTTGAGGAACACGAAGCCGCCGCCCGCGGGCGCGGCGCGGGCCACCGCCACCGGCTCGGAATAGAACGTGAGCTGCTCGCGCGCGTGACCCGGGGCGGCCACGCGGTGCACCTGCTCGGTGTCGCCGAAGCGCGTGCCGATGAGCAGCGAGCCGTCGGGCAGCCAGTCGAGGAGGCTCGCCTGGCGCGATTGCAGGTAGAGCGCGAGGCGCTCGCTCACCGCAGGGTCGGGAGCGGGAATGTTGTCGAGGACGAGGTTGCCCCGCTCACGGCGCTGTGGAATAGGCGCCACGGCAGCGATCGGCGGCCCAAGCGTCGATACCGGGGGCGCGGGCGGCGGCGGCACCACTGCCGGCTCAGGCGCCCGAGCGAAGGCCGCGGCCACGAGCGTCACGGCGAGGGCGGCGGCCGGCAGTACGCGGCCGGGAGCACTGAACGCGCGGGTCATAAGGCTTAAGCTAGCGCAGAGGTTACGACGTGTATATGCCGGACGTCCCCGTCAAGCCGACGATCTACCGCCACCCGCACGGCATCTTCGCCATCGATGCGGAGTACCTCTACTCCGGCCATGCCGCCGCCCACCTCATCGAGGATTCGGGCCACGCCGCCTTCGTCGACGTCGGCACCAACAGCTCGGTGCCGTATCTGCTCGCGGCGCTCAACGTGCTCGGCGTGGCGCGCGAGGCGGTTGATTACGTGCTCCTCACCCACGTGCACCTCGATCACGCCGGCGGCGCGGGCGCCCTCATGCGCGCGCTCCCCAACGCCCGCGCGGTGCTGCATCCGCGCGGCGCGCCGCACATGATCGATCCCGCCAAGCTGATCGCCGGCTCGAAGGCCGTCTATGGCGTGGAGCGCTTCGCGCGGCTCTACGGCGAGCTGCTGCCGATCCCGCGCGAGCGCGTGCTCGTGGCCGGTGACGGCGAGCAGGTCGCACTCGGCGGCCGCACGCTCGAGCTCATCCACGTGCCGGGGCACGCGCTGCATCACTACGCGGTCGTAGACGCTGAGCACGGCAGTATTTTCTCCGGCGACACCTTCGGCATCTCCTACCGCGGTCTCGATACCGAGCAGGGAGCCTTCATCACGCCCTCGACCGTGCCGACGCAGTTCGACCCCGAGCAGCACCTCGCCTCGGTCGACCGCATGCTCGCCTACCAGCCGCAGTCGATCTATCTCATGCACTTCAGCCGCGTCACCGGCATAGCGCGCCTCGGGGAGCTCCTGAAGAGCCAGATCCGCGAGCTCAGCGTCATCGCCCGCCGCCACGCCGGTGCGGCCGATCGCGCCGCGAGGATCCGCGCCGAGATGCTCGAATTGTGGATCGCACTCGCGCAACGCGAGGGCAGCACGTTTGACGAACGCGAGATCGAGCGTGCGCTCGCGGGCGATCTCGAGCTCAACACCCAGGGACTCATCGCCTGGCTCGACCGGAGTAAGGAGTCGAAGTCATGAAACCCTTCAGGGCATTCCGCATCCACTCCGAGGGCGGCAAGATCGTCGCGCGCTTCGAGGACCTCACACTGAATGAGCTGGCGGCCGGTGAAGTCGTGATCCGCGTCGCCTGCTCGGGCATCAACTACAAGGACGCGCTCGCCGCCACCGGGGCGGGCAAGATCCTGCGCCGCTACCCACTCGTCGGCGGCATCGATCTCGCCGGCACGGTGGAATCCTCGGGCGATGCGCGCTTTCGGCCGGGGGATGCGGTGCTCGTGACCGGCTGCGGCCTGTCGGAGACCCACGACGGCGGCTACGCGCAGTACGCGCGGGTGCCTGCCGACTGGGTGATCCCGATGCCTCCGGGGCTCGATGCCCTCACCGCCATGTCGATCGGCACCGCGGGCTTCACCGCGGCGCTCGCCATCCACCGCATGGAGCAGAACGGCCAGGCCCCGACAGGCGGTCCGATCGTGGTGACGGGCGCAACGGGCGGCGTCGGCAGTGTCGCCGTCGACATGCTGAGCACGCGCGGCTACCGGGTCGTCGCCGTGAGCGGCAAGCCCGAGGCGACGGAGTACCTCAAGGCGCTCGGCGCCACCGAGGTGCTGGATCGCAAGACGCTCGACTTAGGTACCCGGCCGCTCGAGAACGCGCGTTTCGGCGGCGCCATCGACAACCTGGGCGGCGAGGTCCTCACCTGGCTCACCCGCACCGTGGATTTCTGGGGCAACATCGCCAGCATCGGGCTTGCCTCGAGCGCGGAGCTCAAGACCACCGTGATGCCTTTCATCCTGCGCGGCATCGCCCTGATCGGCATCAACTCCTCCGCCACCCGCCGCGACTGGCGGCTCGCCGTGTGGCAGCGCATCGCGACCGACCTGCGGCCGCGGCAGCTCGCGCGCATCGTGACGCGGACCATCGGCTTCGAGGAGCTGCCGCAGGCGTTTCCCGCCTATCTCGAAGGGCGTGTCACCGGACGCACGGTCGTGAAGATTCCGTAAGCGCCTTCCGGCGGCGCCAATCCTACCGGTGAGTAGGGTCGGGGCTCGCTGGCCCGGGCCGGCGCGGCGCGTATAGAATGGCCTCCTCTTCGAGGTCGCTCATGTCGGATCGATCACTCACCGCGGGCGAGCGCCTGCGGGCCGCCGTCGAGGCGGAGCGTCCGCTGCAGGTCGTCGGCACGATCAACGCCTATGCGGCGCTGCTCGCCGCCCGCGCCGGCTTTCGCGCCATCTATCTGTCGGGCGCCGGGGTGGCGAATGCCTCCTTCGGCCTGCCGGACTTGGGCGTAACGACCCTCAACGACGTCTGCGAGGACGTGCGGCGCATCACCGGGATGTGCCAGCTGCCGCTGCTGGTCGATGCCGATACCGGCTTCGGTAGCGCCTTCAACATCGCCCGCACCTGCCGTGAGCTCATTCGCGCAGGCGCCGGCGGCATGCACCTCGAGGATCAGGTGTCCGCCAAGCGCTGCGGCCACCGCCCCGGTAAGGCGCTCGTTGCCCCCGCGGAGATGGTCGATCGCATCAAGGCCGCGGTCGATGCCCGCAGCGACGCCGCTTTTGTCGTCATGGCGCGCACCGATGCACACGCGGTCGAGGGCCTGGAGCGCGCGCTCGAGCGCGCGCAGGCCTATGTCGCCGCGGGCGCCGACATGATCTTCGCCGAGGCATTGAAGACGCTCGATGAGTACCGCGGGTTCGCCGCCCGCGTGCCTGTGCCCGTGCTCGCCAACATCACCGAGTTCGGCCAGACCCCGCTCTTCAGGCTTGAGGAGCTGCGCGCGGCCGGCGTACGCCTCGTGCTCTACCCACTGTCGGCGTTCCGCGCCGCCGCCCAGGCGCAGGTCGCGGTGTACGGGGCAATTCGCCGCGAGGGCACGCAAGCCAGCGTCGTGCCCGCCATGCAGACGCGCGCCGATCTCTACGAGGTGCTCGACTACCACGCTTACGAGAAGAAGCTCGACGAGCTGTTCGGGAAGTCCCCATGAACGACACTCCAAAACCCAAGAAGTCCGTGGCGCTGTCGGGCGTCACGGCCGGCAACACGGCGCTGTGCAGCGTCGGGCGCACGGGTAATGACCTGCACTACCGCGGCTACGACATCCTCGAGATCGCGGAAGTATCCGAGTTCGAGGAGATCGCCTTCCTGCTGATTCACGGCAAGCTGCCGAATCGCGCCGAGCTCGCCAACTACAAGGCGAAGCTGCGCTCGCTGCGCGGCCTGCCCGCGGCGGTACGCACCTCGCTCGAGGCGCTGCCGGCGGCGGCGCACCCGATGGACGTGCTGCGCAGCGGCGTCTCGGCCCTGGGGTGCGTGCTGCCGGAGAAGGAAGATCACCAGGCCGCCGGCGCGCGCGAGATCGCCGACCGGCTGATCGCATCGCTCGGCTCGATGCTCATCTACTGGTATCACTTCAGCCACTCGGGCGAGCGCATCCACACCGAGACGGCGGATGACTCGATCGGCGCGCACTTCCTCCACATGCTGCACCGCCGCCCGCCGCCTGAGGAGTGGGTGCGCGCGATGCACACCTCGCTGATCCTGTATGCCGAGCACGAGTTCAACGCCTCGACGTTCGCCGCGCGGGTGATCGCCGGCACCGGCTCAGACCTCTACTCGTGCATCTGCGGGGCGATCGGTGGGCTGCGCGGACCGAAGCACGGCGGCGCGAACGAGACCGCGCTCGTCATCCAGCAGCGCTACGAGACGGTGGATGCGGCCGAGGCCGATATCCGCGCGCGCGTCGCCAACAAGGAAGTCATCATCGGCTTCGGCCACCCGGTGTACACCATCGCCGATCCGCGCAACCAGGTGATCAAGGAAGTCGCCCGGGGGCTGTCGCAGGAGTCGGGCGACATGCGGCGTTTCGAGATCGCCGACCGCATCGAGGCGGTGATGCGCGAGACCAAGAACATGTTCGCCAACCTCGACTGGTTCTCCGCCGTCGCCTATCACCTCATGGGGATCCCGACCGAGATGTTCACGCCGCTGTTCGTCATCGCGCGCACCACCGGCTGGTCGGCGCACGTGATCGAGCAGCGCGCCGACGGCAAGATCATCCGCCCGGCGGCCAACTACATCGGTCCAGAGAACCTGAAGTTCATCCCGCTCGCCGACCGCAAGTAGCCCGGCACGTGTCATCCCAGGATGTGAAGTCGGCCGAGCGGCCGGCCCCGGATGCGGCGCTCACCGCGATCGCGGACTATGCCCGCAATGCCACGATCGTGAGCCAGCTCGCCTATGAGACCGCGCGCTACTGCCTCATGGACACGCTTGCCTGCGGCTTTCAGGCGCTGAAATATCCGGCCTGCCGCAAGCTCCTGGGGCCTTTGGTGCCGGGCGCGGTGATGCCGGGCGGGGCGCGCGTGCCCGGAACCTCCTTCGAGCTCGATCCGGTGCAGGCGGCCTTCAACATCGGCGCCATGATCCGCTGGCTCGACTTCAACGACACCTGGCTCGCCGCCGAGTGGGGTCATCCGTCCGACAATCTCGGCGCCATCCTCGCCGTGGCCGACTACCGCGCCCGGCTCGCGGTGATGTCGGGCCAGGCGCCTCTCACGGTGCGCGACCTGCTCACTGCTATGATCAAGGCGCACGAGATCCAGGGGGTCCTCGCGCTCGAGAACAGCTTCAACCGCGTCGGCCTCGATCACGTGCTGCTGGTGCGGGTCGCCTCCACCGCGGTGGTCACCGCGATGCTCGGCGGCAGCCTCGAGCAGGTGGTGAACGCCGTCTCCAACGCCTGGATCGACGGCGGGGCGCTGCGCACCTATCGGCACGCCCCCAATACCGGCTCGAGGAAGAGCTGGGCGGCGGGCGATGCCACGAGCCGCGCCGTGCGCCTGGCGCTGATCGCGCTCACGGGCGAGATGGGCTACCCGTCGGCGCTGTCGGCAAAGACCTGGGGCTTCTCGGACGTGCTCTTCAAGGGCAAGCCCATCGTGCTGCCGCAACCCTTCGGCAGCTACGTCATGGAGAACGTACTCTTCAAGATCTCCTACCCGGCCGAGTTCCATGCGCAGACCGCCGTCGAGGCGGCGATGACGCTGCACCCGCGGGTGCGCCAGGAGCTCGAATCGATCGCGCGCGTCGTCATCGAGACGCAGGAGCCCGGGGTGCGCATCATCGACAAGACCGGCCCGCTCGCCAATCCCGCCGACCGCGATCACTGCATCCAGTACATGGTGGCGATTCCACTCCTCTTCGGGCGCCTGACGGCCGCCGACTACGAGGACGAGGTGGCGCACGATGCGCGTATCGATGCGCTGCGCGCGAAGATGCAGGTGCGCGAGAACCCGCGCTTCACCGCGGAGTACTACGCCGCGGACAAGCGCTACATCGGCAACGCGGTGCAGGTGTTCTTTGAGGACGGCAGCCACACCGAGCGCGTGCAGGTCGACTTCCCGATCGGCCACCGCAAGCGCCGCGCCGAGGGCATGCCGGTGCTGGTCAAGAAATTCGAGACCGCGGTGGATGCGCATTTCGGACTCAGGCAGGCCGAGCGCGTCAAGGTGCTGTTCGCCAACTCCGCAGCGCTCGATGCCATGCCGGTGAATGAGCTCGTGGCGGCGCTGGTGACCAACAGCAAGGCCCCTTAGAAAAAACGGGGCGGCCACCGGCCGCCCCGCTCATTCACCCTTTTAAGCCGCGCCTCAGCCGACTCTCACCGGCACGAAGATGCGCGCATCGCCGCGCTGGATCAGCAGCGCGATGTGTCCCTTGGAGTTATCCACCGCGCTCTTCAGCGCCTCGCTGCTCCTCACCGGCGCGCCGTTCGCAGCCAGCACGATGTCGCCCGGCTGAATGCCGGCTTCGGCGGCCGGACCTGAGGCCTGCTCCACGAGCAGACCGCCGGCGATGTTGCCCTGGCGCTGCTCGTCACTCGTCAGCGGGCGCACCGCGAGGCCGAGCCTGCCGCCCTCGTGCTGCGGCTCGCGCGTGGAGGCGGTGCGCTGATCCTCCATGGTGCCGAGCTTCACGCTTAAGTTACGGGCGCCATGGTTGCGCCAGATCTCGAGCTGCACGCTGGTACCCGGGCTCACGCCCGCGATCTTCACCGGCAGCTCGCTCGAGTCGTTGATGGTCTCGCCGTTGAGCTTGAGGATGACATCTCCCGGCTCGACGCCCGCCTTGGCCGCCGGCCCGTCCTTCTCGACGCTCGACACCAGCGCACCCTCGGGCTGCGGCAGACCGAAGGAGTCGGCGAGCCCCTGAGACACGTTCTGGATCACGACGCCAAGCTTGCCGCGGGTCACGTGTCCGGTGCTCTGCAGCTGCTGCTCGACCTGCATGGCGACATCGATCGGGATCGAGAACGACACGCCCATGTAGCCGCCGCTGCGGCTGAAGATCTGCGAGTTGATGCCGACCACCTCGCCGCGCATGTTGAACAGCGGGCCGCCGGAATTGCCGGGGTTGATCGGCACGTCGGTCTGGATGAAGGGCACGTAATCGCCGTTCAGCGAGCGGCCCTTGGCGCTCACGATGCCGGCGGTGGCGCTGTTCTCGAAGCCGAACGGCGCGCCGATGGCGAGCACCCACTCGCCGACCTTAAGACCCCTCGAGTCGCCGATCTTCACCGTCGGCAGATCCTTCGCCGGGATCCGGATGACCGCGATGTCGGACTTCGAATCGATGCCGACCACCTTCGCGGTGTACTCGCGGCGGTCGGTGAGGCGCACCGTCACATCGCTCGCGCCCTTGACGACGTGCGCGTTGGTGAGGATCAGCCCATCGGAGCCGATGATGAAGCCCGAGCCCTCGCCGTGCATCGGCTGCGGCCGCGGCATCTGGAAACCGTGGCCGCGGAAGAACGGCGCGAACGGGCTGTTCGGGCCGAAGGGATCGTCGTTGTCGCCGCCCCCGCCGTTGTCACCCCCCTCATCGCCCTCATCGCCCTGCCAGGAGGCAGAGACCTTGGAGGTGACGGTGATATTGACGACCGCGGGGCCGTACTTCTGCACCATGGCGCTGAAATCCGGCAGCGCGAGGGTCGCGCCCGGCGCGGCCTGGGCCGAGGGCGTCGGCGCCACCTGCGCCGCGGCGGCGCTCGGGGCCGCATGGGCAACGCCCGAGTAATAGAGCGCGCTCACCGGGACCGCGACGCTGAGGGCCCCCAGCGTTGCGACCACGAGCGGCTTACGCGCGAGATTGATGAAGCTCATCGAGGACTCCTTGGGAAACGAAGACTGCTCCTGGCCACGAACAATAGGCGGCGCGCCTTAACCGAGTCTTAAGGCTCACCGAGGCGCATGCGCGAGGCCCGGCGGCCAGGCGCCAAGTCACAGAATCGACTGTGATTTTCGGCTATTCGCCGAGACGGGTGGAGGGACGCGGCTCGGTGCCGAGCGCCGGGCTCAGCTGGCTGAAGTAGCGGGCAATGATCGCGATGTCCGCTTCGCTCAGGTTCTGCGCGAATCCCTTCATCACCGGGTTCTTGCGCCCGCCGTGCTTGTACTCATTGAGCGCGCGGACGATGTAGTCCTCGTGCTGCCCGGCGAGCGAGGGGTAGATCGGCGCCGCCGCCACCCCGTCCTGGCCGTGGCAGGAGACACATAGCTGCGCCGGCTGCGGCACGGTGCCCACCGCCTTGCCGGTCGCAACCAGCGGCTTACCGGCGAGAAACGCCGCGGCATCCGCCATGTCCTGCTCACTGAGTGTCTCGGTCTGCGAGTGCATCGTGATGTGGGAGCGATCGCCGTCGCGATAGCCATGCAGCGCGATCGACAGGTACTGCGCGTTCTGGCCGCGCAGCTCCGGCACGCTGTACATCGGATAGGCGTTCTTGTAGCCCTCGATCCCGTGACAGCCCAAGCAGGTGTAGGTCACCGTCTTGCCGTGCTGGGCATCGGCAGTTGGCTCGGCTGCAGGAGCCGCGGCCGCGGCAGCCGGGGCCGCGGGGGCGGACTGCGGAGGATTCTGAGCGCGGGCGGCACACAGTGCGCAGGCGCTAAGCGCCGCAAACGAGACCGCACGCAGACTGAAGCCCATTTCCCCGCACTCCCCCGTCCGAAGCTCTGACCTCTGAAAAACGGCTCCGAATCTTACGGACTCGCCGGAGCAAATGCCACACGCGGCCCTTTCGGGTGCGACACTTCACGAAGCCAATGCGACACAATCGCTCTTCAGCATGATTGGTCTCATTCAGCGGGTCGCGAATGCCGAGGTGCGTGTCGACGGTGCCGTGGTCGGGGCGATCTCGAGGGGCGTCCTCGCCCTCATTGCGGTGCGGCGCGAGGACACCGAGGCATCGGCCGAGCGGCTGTTGGAACGCCTGCTCGGCTTTCGCGTATTTCCCGATGGCCAGGGCCGCATGAACCTTTCGACGCGGGACGTCGGAGGGGGACTGCTCCTCGTTCCGCAGTTCACCCTCGCCGCCGATACCCACAAGGGCACGCGCGCGGGGTTCTCGAGCGCCGGGGAGCCGCAGGAGGCACGACGGCTGTTCGGGCATCTCCTCGAGCGCGCTCGGGCTTCCTATGCCCCTGTTTCCGCAGGCGTATTTGGAGCTGACATGCAGGTGTCGCTGATCAATGACGGTCCGGTGACGTTCTGGCTCGAGTCCTGACCTCAACGATCGTGAAGCCGGTACCGGAATTCGCCGAACTTATGGGCCCGGGGAGGCTCATTTGACCTATGATTCCTCCTTTCCTGCGTCAGCGCGGGCTCTAAGCGGAGTGAGGGCGTTATGGGCGGTATAGGGATGCGCGAGCTGCTGATCATCCTGCTGGTCGTGCTCGTCGTATTCGGCACCAAGAAGCTGCGGACCGTGGGACAGGACCTGGGCGCCGCGGTGCGCGGGTTCAAGAAGGCCATGAATGACGGCGAGTCGGAGCAGAGCACCCCGCCGAAGCAGATCCGTTCGGAAGGCGCCGACGCCGAGTTCGACGAGGCCCGCAAGACCGAGGCCCAGGCCCAGCCCGCCCAGCCCAAGAGCGACCGGAGCGTCTGACCTGTTCGAGGGGCGCTTTCTTGAAGTTCTGATCATCTTTGTTCTGGCACTCGTCGTGCTGGGACCCGAGAAGCTGCCGCGCGTCACCTCCGAGGTCGGTCGCTGGATCGGGCGCGCGCGCGCCATGGCACGGCAATTCCGCGAGCAGCTCGAGGAGGAAGTGCAGCTCGAGGAGGCACGCCGCCGTGACCCGCCGCCGAGCAGCACCGCATCGACCGCCGCGCCGGCGGCTGCCGAGCCCGCTGCGGCCGCGCAGCCCGCTCAGACGCCGAGCCCGCCGAACATCCATAACTCGGGCCAGGAGCGTCCGTCCTGGGCCGCGGCCAGGCCGCTATCGCCCGCTGCGGCAGCGGCAGCGCCGCCCGAGCAGCCCGCGACTTCGGCGCCGGCGCAGCCCGATGAGAGCGACGCCAACACGTCCGCGGCCGCAACGCCAGCGCATTCGGAGCGGCGCGCCTGAGGCCGCTCACCGATGAGCGCGGAACCTGAGAAGCTCGTCGAAGGCACGCTGATCTCGCACCTGCTCGAGCTGCGCAGCCGGCTGCTGCGCGCGCTGGTGGCTATCGGCATCGCCTTCATTCCGTGCGTGCTCAATTCCAACGAGATCTTCTCCTTTGTCGCGCAGCCGCTGCTCTTGAAGCTCCCCGCGGGCAGCAACCTGATCGCGACCGGGGTGATGTCGCCCTTCACGACGCCGTTCAAGCTGTCGTTCTTCGTGGCGCTGCTGGCCGCGATGCCGTACGTCATCTACCAGCTGTGGGCGTTCGTCGCTCCCGGCCTGTATCGCAACGAGCGGCGCTTCGCGGTGCCGCTGCTGCTGTCCTCGATCCTGCTCTTCTATGTCGGCATCGCCTTCGCCTACTACTTCGTCTTTCCGGTCATGTTCCAGTTCTTCGCGGCCACCACGCCGAAAGGCGTCGCGATGATGACCGACATCAACAACTACCTGGATTTCGTGCTGACGATGTTCTTCTGCTTCGGACTCGCCTTCGAGGTGCCGGTGGCGGTGGTGCTGCTCGTGGTCATGGGACTGGTGCGCATCGAGAAGCTGCAGCAACACCGCGGTTACGTGCTGATCGGCATCTTCATCCTCGCTGCGCTCCTCACCCCGCCCGATGCCATCTCGCAATGCTCGCTCGCGATTCCGATGTACCTGCTCTACGAGGGCGGCATCCTCATGGCGCGGCTGCTGTCGCGCTCGCGCGCGAGCGGCGCCGCCGAGCCGAAGGGCGGCGACGGCTGAAGCCGCGCGGATTTGCGCCGCCGCCCGGCGGTAGGTCAGACTCGCCGCGCGCTGCTTAAGCTCGCTCGAGGACCGATAACAATGAGCCAGGCCGCTGAAGCCAGCCTCGTCCGTGCGCCATCCGCCCGCACCATCCTCGGCCAACCGGTCGGGCTTGCGACGCTGTTTCTCACCGAGGTGTGGGAGCGATTCACCTATTACGGGATTCAGTCGCTCCTCATCCTCTTCATGGTGGCACCCGCAGCCCGGGGCGGTCTCGGACTCGACGACAAGGCCTCGGCCTCGATCTACGGTCTGTACGTCGGCAGTACCTATCTGCTGGGGCTCCTCGGCGGCTGGATCGCCGACCGGCTGGCCGGGGCGCAGCGCGCCGTGATTGCCGGCGGCATTCTGATCGCACTCGGCAACACGCTGCTGGCCCTCGGCACGACCTCGATCTTTTTCGTCGGCCTCCTGGTGATCGCGATGGGAGTCGGGCTCTTGAAGCCCAACGTAAGTGCGCTGGTGGCGACGCTCTACCCGGAGGGCGGCGCACGGCGCGACGCCGGCTTCTCGATCTTCTACATGGGCATCAATACCGGTGCCTTTGTCGGCCCGATCGTCGTGCCGATCGTCGCGACCGCCTTCGGCTGGCGCATCGGCTTCGGTCTTTCCTCCGTTGGCATGGTGCTCGGCGTCATCTGGTTCCTGTGGGCGCGGCGCTTCCTCGGCGCCGCCGGCCGCAGCGTGCCGAGCGAGCAGCGCGCTTCGTGGACGCCGGTCGTGGTGCTGCTCGTGCTGATTGCCGCCGCGGTGCTGCTCGCCGTGAGCGGCCTGGTGCGCATCGACGCCGCGGTAGTCGGCGCGTTTGCGACCTGGGCGGTGTCGCTGCTGGCGGTCGCCTACTTCGTGTATCTGCTGTTCTTCGCCGGACTCGATGCAATCGAGCGCCGGCGGGTGATGGTGATGGTGGCGCTGTTCGTCGGCTCGGTGACCTTCTGGGCCGGATACTTTCAGCAGGGCGCTTCCTTCAACCTGTTCGCCGCGCGCTACACCGACATGCACATGTTCGGCTGGAACGCGCCGCCGGGAATACTGCAGTCGATGGATGCGCTGTTCGTCATCATCCTCGCCGGGGTATTCGCGGCGTTGTGGCTGGCACTCGGCAAGCGCCAGCGCGATCCGCCCGCGGTCGCGAAGTTCGGCGTCGCGCTGCTGCTCTTAGGCTGCGGCTTCCTCGTCATGTATGTCGCCGCGCAGCGCGTGCTGGGCGGACACCTGGTGCTCTCCACCTGGCTGATCGCTACCTACTTCCTGCACGTCTGCGGGGAGATGTGCATCTCGCCCGTGGGGCTTTCCAACATGAGCAAGCTCGTGCCGCCGCGCTTCGTCGGCCAGGCGATGGGCATGTGGTTCCTGTCGCTCGCGCTCGGCGGCAACCTCGCCGGACAGTTGACCGGCCAGTACGACGCCACTCATCTCGAATCGCTGCCGGCGCTGTTCCTGAAGATCTTCTGGTACGGCGTGATCGCGGGCGTAGTGATGCTCCTCGTCACGCCGCTCGCCAGGCGGCTGCTGGCCGCGAGATAAGCAGACTGACGATGCGGCAGCTCCCGGAGGCATCCGCAGGTGTGCTGACTCTGGTGCTGCTCGCGGGCTGCGCCCCGAGCGCACCCGGCAGCGCGGGCGGTGGCGCCGCAGCGAGCGCGCCGGCTGCGACGCAGGGGACAAAGCCACCGCCGCCTGCAAGCGGTGCTGCGCTTCCCCAACCCGCCGCCGATGCGCCGGACTTTGCGACGGCCCGCGATCGGGACAGCGACCGCCACGCGCGCGATCGACCCGCGCGCGATCAATGAGCTCGAGCCTTACTCGGCGAGCCGCATGTCGGTGACGAAGTACTCGGTGTCGCCGAAGCACGAGCTCGGGATCCACTTGTGCTGCTGGTAGCGCAGCGCGAGGCGCTTGCCAACGGCGGCGTTGAGCTTGGCGGCGACCGCATCGCTCGGCACGGTGAAGTTGAACTTCTCCGCCACCGTGCCCGGCATGGTCACCATGGCCATCTCGCCCTCCCAGGTCTTGCACAACCAGCCCTTCTTCGCGAGCTTCTGCACGTAGCCGGCGCGCTCGCCTTCCGAGTACGTCCAGTGCAGCGTCAGCCAGCTGAAGCCGGCGAGGCCGAGCAGGACGACGACCAGCAGCCCGACGAGCACCTTCGCCATGGACTCTCCTCCGGGACGCGGCACAGCGCGGATGCCACGCAGCATATCGCGCGCCGCCGCTTAAGGGCGCGTTAATATGAGCGTGGGGGCGGCTGGTAGGTCGAGCGGGAGAATAACGATATGAACACGCGAGTAGCGGCGGTCGGCGCACTCGGCGCCGAGTCACGCAAAGAGCTGACACTGCGCGGACTCGTCCTCGGCGTGGTGCTCACCATCGTGTTCACGGCCGCCAACGTCTACTTCGGACTCAAGGCCGGGCTCACCTTCTCCACCTCCATCCCCGCGGTGGTGATCTCCATGGCGCTGTTGCGTTGGCTCGGCAACACCACGGCGCAGGAAAACAACATCGTGCAGACGGTGGCCTCCACCGCCGGCACGCTCTCCTCGATCATCTTCGTGCTGCCCGGGTTCATCATGATCGGCTGGTGGACCGGCTTTCCGTATTGGCAGACGGTCGCCATCTGCGCCGCCGGCGGCATTCTCGGCGTCATGTATTCCATTCCGCTGCGCCGCGCGCTGGTGACGGACTCCGATCTCCCCTATCCCGAGGGCACCGCCTGCGCTGAGGTCATCAAGGTCGGCTCCGGCGACGTGGCGGACAAGGACTCGGTGGAATCCGGCGGCAAGGGCCTGAAAGCGGTGCTGGTCGGCTCGCTGGTCTCGGCCCTCTTCCTGGTGATGGTGCAGACGCGGCTGTTCCTCGGGGACGTAGCCCACAGCTTCCGTCTGGGCAGTGACCGGCAGGCGCCGCTTACGGGTTTCGATTTCCAGCTGTCCTTCGCGCTGTTCGGCATCGGCCACCTGGTGGGCATCAGCTGCGGCGTCGCGATGTTCGTGGGTGCCCTGATCGGCTGGGGCTGGGGGGTGCCGCACTTCAGCGCATTGCACGCGACCGCTGGCGATGCCGGAGAGCTCGCGCATGCCACCTGGAATCACTATGTGCGTTACGTGGGCGCCGGCGCGATCGCCATATCCGCCGTCTGGACGCTCATCAAGCTCGTGAAGCCGGTGATCGGTGGCCTGAAAAGCGCCATGGCTTCCTCCCGGGCACGCAAGGCCGGCAAGGGCGCCACGCTGGCGCGCACCGAGCATGACATTCCCATCGATCAGGTGGGCGTGGTGTCGCTGCTGTGCATCCTGCCCATCTGCTGGCTGCTGTGGAACTTCGCGACCAGTGCCGGCCTCGGCGAGCATGCGCTGCTGCTCACCGTCGGCGGCATCATCATTGTGGTGGTGGTCGGCTTCCTGGTCTCGACCGTGTGCGGCTACATGGCGGGACTGATCGGCGCTTCCAATAGCCCGCTCTCAGGGATCGGCATCCTGGTGGTGGCCACCACCGCGTTGTTCCTGGTGGTAACCGTCAAGTCAGCGCTCCCTCCGGAGATGGGCAAGGCGCTGGTCGCTTACGCGCTGTTCGTCACCGCTGTGGTGTTCAACGTGGCGGCCATCGCCAACAACAACCTGCAGGATTTGAAGACCGGTCAGCTGGTGGAATCCACGCCCTCCAAACAACAGTGGGCGTTGGTGATCGGCGTAGTGGCGAGCGCGCTGGTGATCCCGCCGGTGCTCGACCTCGTCAACAAGGCTTACGGTTTTGCGGGTGCCCCGGGCGCGGGCGCCCACGCGCTGCCCGCACCCCAGGCGGGTCTCATCTCCGCCCTCGGCCAGGCGGTGATCCAGGCCGACCCGGAGAAATGGCAACTGATGGGCCTGGGTGCCCTCATCGGGGCCGGCATCATTGCGCTCGACTGGGTGCTCTCGAAGACCACCCGCTCGATGCGGCTGCCGCCGCTCGCCGTGGGCCTCGGCATCTACCTCCCCACGGCATCGACGCTGATGGTCACCGTAGGCGCTCTGGTCGGCTGGTGGTTTGACCAGCGCGCCGACCGGACCGCTAAACCTCAAGCCACTAAACAGCTGGGGGTGCTGCTGGCTTCCGGTTTGATCGTCGGCGAGAGCGTTCTGGCGGTGGTTTTCACGGCGCTCGTCGTTCTCACCAGCAACCCATTTCCCATCGGCGTGGTGGGAGACCCATTCGAGACCGCTTCGGAGTGGCTCGGCGGCCTCGGCTTCCTCGTGGTGATCTACGCCGTCTACCGCTGGGTGCTGCGGCTGTCGGCACGCTGAGAGCCCCGTGCCGCTCGCGGCGGCGAGCTCCGGGCCGGCGCGCGCGGCGCGAGCCGACGACCGTCAGGCTGCGGTGCGGTACAGGTCGGTACTGAGATAGCGCAGCCCCGAATCCACCGCGATCGTCGCCACGGTGGCATCGGGACCCAAGCGCTGCGCGACGGCGAGCGCGGCGACGAGATTCGCCCCCGTCGAGGTGCCGGCGAACAGAGCCTCCTCGCGTGCCGCGCGCCGCGCCATCGCCTTGGCCTCGGCGTTCGGCACCGGCACGATCTCATCCACCTCGGCGCGCCGCCACAAGGGCGGTACGAAGCCAATGCCGATGCCGTCGATGTTATGTGCGCCGGGGGCACTGCCTGAGAGCACCGCCGATTCGGCGGGCTCGACCGCCACCACCCGCAGGCGCGGGTTGTAGCGGCGCAGCGCGTGGCTCGTGCCGTGGATCGAATGCCCGGTGCCGACCGCCTGCACGAAGGCATCGACGCGGCCGCCGCTCTGCCGCCACAGCTCATCGCCGAGTGCGTAGTAGCCGGCCTCGCCGTCCTTGTTGTTGAGCTGATCGCAGTACCAGTGCCCGGGCTTCAGGCTCAACTCATCCGCGGTCGAGATCAGCGAGCGGATGAGCTGCTCGGTGATCTGGCCGCCTTCGCTCTTCACATCGGTGATGGTCGCGCCGTAGGCGCACATGGTGAGGCGCTTGTCGGGGCTGAAGGCGTTGGAGAACACGAAGTGCGCCTTGAAGCCGAGCGCGGCGCACACCAGCGCGAGTGAGATGCCGGTGGTGCCGGCGGTGTACTCGACGACGGTGTCGCCGGGCTTCAGGCGCCCGTCGGCCGCGGCGCGCTCGATCATGGCGCGCGCCACGCGATCCTTCATGCTGCCGGTCGGATTGGCGGACTCGAGCTTGACCAAGACGCGCGCGCTGCGCGCCGCGGGCAGGCGCTTGAGCTCCACGAGCGGCGTGTTGCCGATCGCCTGCAGAATTGCGCCGCCCACGGCCTCACCGCGACCGGTAGCGCTCGAAGCCCTGGTGCCCGATCAGCATCGAGCCCACGAGGCCCGTCAGCCACACGATGATCCAGGTGAGGAGCGCCGCCCGGAAGCCGCCGTAGAGATGAAAGCCGGGCAGCATCCAGGCGACGAGCGCCACCATGGCGGCGTTCAGCACCAGGAGGAAGAGCCCCAGCGTCACGACCGTGATCGGCAGCGTCAGGATGAAGGCGATCGGCCGCACGATGGCATTCACCACGCCGAGCAGGAGCCCGGCCAGCAGCAGCGTCGTCGCGTTGTCGATGCGCACGCCGTGCACCCACACGGTGGCGAGCCACAGGCCGATGGCGGTGATCACCGCGCGCAGCAGGAACCCTGTCATGTGCCGGTCTCCGCCTGACGTTGCTTCTCGACTACCACCTTGAGTCGGTTGAGCGCCTGCAGCCACGCGGTGCGCAGTCGCCAGTACTGCGTATCCCAGGCGCTCTCGCCCGGCACACCGGAGCCGAGCAGGCGCACCACGGTGCCGCCGGGCGTTCCCTCGATGATCAGATCATCGACCAGCACCGTGCCTGCGGCCGGCAGTGCCGGGTTCGGCAGATAGATGAAGCGCACCCGGCGGCCGGCATCGAATACATCGATGTGCGCCTCGAGCTCGGTGACCCGATCGATGCGCGCGCGGAACAGCCCGCCTTGCCGCGGCTGCAGCTCCGCCTCCGGCGAGCACCACAGGCGCAGCAGATCGCGCTCGGTCATGGCGCGCCACACCCTGGCGGAATCGGCGGCGATGTCGACGCGGTGCGCGTAGCCTCGAACCTTCTCGCCCATGGGCGCATTGTGCCACCGGCGTGGCGCTCGCGGGCACGGCGTCGTTTATCCTAGCCGCAGGGGGTTCCCATGCCACTGGTCCACGTGATTCTCGCGGCGGCTCTCCTCGAGTTCTTCTGTTTCGCTCTGGCGGTCGCCCGGGCGCGCGTCACCTACAAGGTGCCGGCACCCGCCACGGCCGGGCACGAGGTATTCGAGCGCTATTTCCGCGTGCAGATGAACACGCTCGAGCAGCTCGTCATCTTCGTGCCGGGCATCCTGCTGTTCGCGCTGTACGTGAACCCGTGGGTGGCAGCCGCGCTCGGCGCGCTGTTCATCGTCGGCCGTGCGCTTTACTTCCGCGGCTACGTGCGCGCCGCCGAAGGGCGCCATGCCGGCTTCATGCTGAGCGTGATCCCCAATGTGACGCTGCTCGTCGGCGGCGGGCTCGGGGCCCTGTGGAGGGTGCTGGCGCGCTTCATCGCCTGAGGCACCGCTGCAGTTTCAGTGCGCCGTTCCCTCGCGCCGTGCGAGCGTGACGGCGAGCGGCACGAGCGAGGCGAGGATGATGGCGAGGGTGACGAGCCCGAAATGCTGCCTGACGAGCGGGATGTTGCCGAACAGGTATCCGCCCCAGATGAAGAGCAGCACCCACGCGCAGCCGCCCACGAGGTTATAGGCGAGGAAGCGCCCGTAGGGCATGCGGCCGATGCCGGCGACGAACGGCGCGCAGGTGCGCACGATCGGAATGAAGCGCGACAGGACGATCGCGAGTGCCCCGTGGCGGCGAAAGAACTGCTCGGTGCGGCGCAGATATTCCACCTTCAGGAGTCGATAGCGGCCGCTGAAGGCCCGTGGCCCGAGCGCGCGCCCGATGCTGTAATTCACGGTGTTACCGAGCACGGCGGCGGTGGCGAGCGCGGCGCTTGCGAGCGGCGCCGTGAGCGTGCCGCTCGTATCGACCGCGGCGAGTGCCCCGACCGCGAACAGCAGCGAATCGCCGGGCAGAAACGGTGTCACCACGAACCCGGTCTCCGCGAAGATGACCGCGAACAGGATCGGGTAGATCCACAGGTGATAGCTGACGAGCAGCTCGACCAGATGCCGGTCGAGATGCAGAACCAGATCGATCAGCGAGCCGAGCATGGCGGCAGGATAGCGGAAGCGCCCACGCCCGCCTTAAGCGGCGCTGAGCGTCAATCGATCAGGGGACGAGATCGGCGGTCGGCGGGAGTGCGGCGTCGTGTCGCGCGAGGAGACTCTTGGACTTCAAAGTCTCGAGCCCGGCGCGCACATCGGTGTCGCGCTTCAGTAGCGGCACGCCGCTCTTACCCGCCTGGGTCAGCGCTGCCCGCGCGGGCTCGCTCTCGAGAATGTCCGGCACGATGCCGACGCCCTGGATGGAGGCGCCGGAGGGGGTGAAGTAGCGCGACGTGGTGAGCTTCAGCGCCCCGCCATGGCTAAGCGGCATGACCGTCTGCACCGAGCCCTTGCCGTAGGTCTTGCGCCCGATGAGCCATGCCCGGCCGTGATCCTTGAGCGCGCCGGCGACGATCTCCGAGGCAGAGGCGGTGCCGCCGTTCACCAGCACGACGAGTGGAGCGCCGCCGATCAGGTCGCCTGGAGTTGCGTCCATGCGAAAGCGCGCCTCGGGGGTGCGGCCGTCGGCGGTGACGATCACGCCCTGCTCGAGGAAGTCATCCGCCACGGCGACCCCGGACTCGAGGACGCCACCCGGATTGTCTCTTAAATCGAGCACCAGACCCTTTAGAGAGCCGCCATTGTCTCTCTTAAGCTGCAATACGGCCCGACTGACGTCCTGCGGGGTCGCTTCGGTAAAGGTCGTGATATGCAGGTACCCGTAGCCTGGCTCGAGCGTCTCGCACTCGACGCTGGTCACCTCGACCTGCTCGCGCTGCACGCTGAACTCGATGAGCGCAGCCTCCCCTTTGCGCCGCACGGTGAGCTTCACCGTACTGCCCGAAGCCCCGCGCAGCCGGGCGGTGGCGGCCGCGAGGTCGCCGCCGACGTCGACGTCGTCGATCTTCACGATCTCATCGCCAGGCTTAAGTCCCGCGCGCTGCGCGGGCGAGCCCTCGATCGGACGCAGCACCTTCACGGCGCCCTCATCGGGCACCACCTCGATGCCGACGCCGGGGTAGGAGCCCATGGTGGAGAGGCGGATCTCCTCGAACTCCTCGCTGTCGAGGTAGGCAGAGTGCGAGTCGAGCGCGCTCACCATGCCGCGCAGCGCCCGCTCCATCAGCACGTGGTCGTCGACCTCTTCGACGTAGTCGCGCTTGATGCGCTCATAGACTTCCGCGAACAGGCTGGCCTCCTCCCACGGCAGGATGGCGCGCGATGCAACGGGCGCGGCGCTGGTGCGCTCGGCGAGCACGCCCGAGGTGAGCGCGCCGCAGAACCCGAACAGGGTTCCGGCAATGAGGGCGATCAGAGTCCGGGAGTTACTCGACATGCGCTTGGCTCGCCGCTTCAGGGAGTGGCCCCGGCGTACCACATGACATCCTCGGGCCGGCGCTGGCCGTCGGCATCATTCGGCAGCGGCAGCTCGCTCAAGAGCTCGTTGAGGGCGATCGGCTTGCCGATCGCAAAACCCTGACCGTAGTCGACACCGAGCTCGGCGACACGGCTGCTGATCTCCGCGGTCTCGACGTACTCCGCGACGGTCGTGATCTTCATGCCGCGGGACAGCTCGGCGATCGCGCGCACCATGGCCTCGGCGCGCGGGTCGCGCACCACGTCGCGGATGAAGCTGCCGTCGATCTTGAGCATGGTGATCGGCAGCTGCCGCAGGCACGAGAGCGAGGAGAGACCGGTCCCGAAATCATCGAGCGCCACGCCGCAGCCGAGCTTACGCAGCCGGCGCATCAGCTCCTCGGCGCGCGACAGATGCGCGACGGTGGCATTCTCGGTGAGCTCGAAGCAGAACAGGTCCGGGTCGAGTCCGCTGCCGCCGATCGCACCGATCAGGAAGTCGGCGAAGCCGTCGTCATCGAGTGACTGGCCCGAGAAGTTGATGTTGAAGCCGAGCGCCTTGCCCTCGAGCACGCCGGCCCGCGGCCGCAGCGCCTCGACCACGTGGTTGACCACCCAGCGGTCGATGAGCGGCATCAGCTGGTAGCGCGCCGCGGCGGACAGGAAGCTGTCGGGGCCCATGGTGAGGCCGTCGTCGTTGATCATGCGCAGCAGCAGCTCGTAGTGCGGGCGGGCGCTCTCGGCGGCGGAGAACGGCAGGATGAGCTGCGCATCGAGGCGCATGCGGTCGTTGTCGATGGCATCGCGCAGCTGCGCGGCGACCGAGATGTCGGCGAAGCGGCGCACGATGCTGGTGTCGCTCGCCTGGTAGACCTCGACGCGGTTGCGGCCGCGCTCCTTGGCGGCCTTGCAGGCGCTCTCGGCGGCGGCCAGCACGTGCGCGAGCTCCCCGCCCGAGCTGGTGTCGAGCAGCGCCACCCCGATGCTGATCGACACCGGCGGGCGCGACTCGCCCGGGCCCGGCAGCAGCTGCTCGGCCCCGGCGCGCAGTGACTGCGCGAATTTCTCGGCATCCTCGGCCTGCGCCGGCAGCAGCACCGCGAAGCGGTCGCCCGAGATGCGCGCGCCGAAGCCGCCCGGCGGCAGGCGCTTGCGAAACAGCTCGCCGAGCTGCCCGAGCACCGAGTCGCCGACGTGCATGCCGGCCTTGTCGTTGATGGCGTGCAGCTGGTCGACGTCGATATAGAGCGCGCTCCAGGGCTGGCTGCTCTTGCCGTCGGTGACCACCGCCGCCAGGCGCCGCTCGAAGGCCGGCCGGGTGTAGAGACCGCTGAGTGAGTCGTAGCTCGACTCGATGATGTCGAGCGCCTTGCGGGCGAGAATCTGGCCGATGTGTGCGTCGCGCTCGCTGAAGTGCTCGCCGCTCTCGTCGCGCAGCAGTGCCAGCATGCCGATGCAGCGGCCGGCACGGGTGCGCAGCGCGCAGCACAGCACGCGGTAGGGATTGGCGTCGGGGCTTGCCGGGTCGATCTCGTTGACGATCAGCGGCTCGCGCTGCGCCTGGGCCTGCGCCAGGAGCTTGCGGTGCGCCTTCATCATGAAGCGCGCATCGGGCGCGGCATCGCCGGCGGAGCGCAGCAGCGTCAGGTTCTTCTCCGGTACCAGCAGCGCGCCGGTGGCGGAGCGCAGGTGCTCGATGGTCTGTTTGAGCAGCATCTGCAGATCGTTGGCGCCATCGGGGGTGCCCTGGTCAGCGGCGCCGTGCGACAGCAGGAGCTCGAGGTCGCGGTTGAGGTCGGCCACGGTGCCGTGCAGCTCCTCGATCGCCGCCTGCGCGAGGAACTCGCGCCGCAGGCTCTCGAGCGCCGGCGCCAGCAGCGACTGGGCAAAGGAGAAATCCTGGTGCTTGCGGTCGCCGCCATCGTTCGGCCGGCACACCACCGCGACCATGGCGAGGAGTCCCCCCGCGTCATCGCGCAGCGAGCACAGATACAGGGGCAGATTGCCCTCCAGGGTGCGCAGCTGCCCCGCGCCCGCCTGGCTCGAGCGCGCCGCAAGCAGCGCGTCCTCGACCACGTTCATGAGATCGGGCCCGGTCATGGTCTCCGATGACCAGACCAGATCGCCGGCGACATTGAAGAGCGCCAGGCTCGAGGCGCGCGGCAGGAGCGAGCGCACCAGGCGAAAATAGGGCTCGTAACGGATTGCGGACTGCTCGGGGGGCGCAGCGTTTGAGGCAGGCACGCTCATCGGTTCGCTGTCTGTGCCGGACGGTGTGGGAGCCAGCGGACACAATTGCGCTTAATGGCGTTAAGGATCCTTGCGCGAGTTGGCGAATCGCAGCGCCGGGGGGAGGCGCAGTGCGCAAAAGGTTGACGCCAGTCACACCTTTGCGGGGCGCGCCGGCCTGCCTGCCGCGGCCCAGGCTCAAGGATCGGCGGCCTTGAACCAGGGACGGGGGTCCACGGGCCGGCCGCCCTTGCGGATCTCGAAATAGAGCTCCGGGCGCCCGCTGCCGCCAGAGTCGCCGGCGGCGGCGATGGTATCGCCGGCGGCGACGTGCTCACCGGCTGCCTTGAAGAGCCGCTCGTTGTGGCCGTAGAGGCTCAGGTACCCATCGCCGTGGTCGACGATCGCGAGCAGGCCCAGGCCCGGCAGCCAGTCGGCGTAGATCACCCGGCCATCGCACACCGCCTTGACGGGCGTCCCGCGCTCGGTCGCGACCAGCACCCCGTCCCAGCGCACCCCGCCGGCGCGCGTATCGCCGAAGCGCGCCACCAAATGACCGCTCACCGGCCAGGCGAGCTTGCCGCGCAGCTTCGTGAAGGCATCGTTCGCCTCGAGCGGATAGCGCTCGATCGCGGCGCGCAGCTCGCGCAGCAGCTGCTCGAGTCCCGACTGCTGGCTGTGCAGGCGCTCGAGACTGGCGGCGCGGCTGCGTGACTCGGCATCGAGGGAAGCGAGCACGGCGGTGCGCTGCGAGCGCGCGTGCTCGAGCCCGTTCAACTCGCCGCGCTGCCGCTGCTCGAGTTGGGTGAGCTGCGCATCCTCGGCATCGAGCGCGGCGGTGAGCTCGGCGAGGCGTTGCACGTCGTCCTCGATGAGCTTGATCTGCCCGGCACGCGCGCGGCCGAAGTAGCCGTAGTAGGCGAACATGCGGCCGGCGAGCGCCGGATCCTCCTGGTTGAGGAGGAGCTTCAGCGGCTCCTGCCGGCCGATCAGATAGGCGGCGCGCAGCTGGCCGGCGAGGTCAGCGCGATTTTTGGCGAGCTGCGCCTCGCGCTCGTGCTGCTCGGTGGTGAGCGCCGTGCGGCGTGCGGCGTGCTCGGCGCGCTGATGGCGGATCTCGGCGAGCGCCGCTCGTGCCTGCCCGACGGAGAGCTCGGCGCTCTTGAGATCGCGGCTCAGCCGGTCGCGCTCCACCTGGCTCTGGCTCACCTCGCGCGTGACGCGCTCGATCTCCGCCTTGACCGCCTCGAGCTGCGCTTCGGTCTTGCGCGCATCCGTCTCAGGTTTTGCGGCAGGGGTGCCGGCGAGGCCCGCGCCGGCCAGGGCGAGCCCCGCGGTGAGCACAGTGAGGAGCGCCTTCAGGCCCCCCCGCACGGCCCCGGGGGCCCGCGCGGCGCGCGCGCTATAATGCGCGCCCTTTTGCGACCCCTCACCGTCCCCCGAAGCCATGGACCACGTGCTCCAATTCGTGAGTCTCCACCCCTACTTGGGCATTGCCACGGCGCTCGCCGCGGCCCTGGTCGCTGTATACGAGATGCGCGCGCGGTCGGAAAGCCTTATTTCGGTGTCTCCCCAGGACCTGATCCGCCTCATGAACCAGGGGGCCCTGGTGCTCGACCTGCGCCCGCAGGAGCAGTATCAGGCCGGCCACCTGAACGGCGCGCGGCAGATGAGCGGGGAGTCCCTGCTCAACGCCGGCGAGACGTTGAAACGCCTGAAGGAGAAGGCGGTCGTCGTGTACGACGACTCAGGCTCGCTCTCCGGGGCGGCGGTGCGGCAGCTCGCCGCCCAGGGCTTCACGAAAGTGGCGGCGCTGCGCGGCGGGCTCGCCGCCTGGCGCGCCGACAACCTGCCGGTGTCGCGGGATTGATCACCGAGGCTGCGTCCGTGAGCACCCCCAGTGTGACCGCGCCCGAGGTCGTCATATACCTGAGCGACTGGTGCGGCTACTGCCGCCGGGCACGCTCGCTCCTTGAGTCCAAGGGCGTCGCGTTCACCGAGATCGACGTCGACCTCACGCCTAACAGTCGCGCCGAGATGGTGGCGCGTGGCGGGGGCAGCACCGTGCCGCAGATCTTCATCGGCGCGCTGGCGGTGGGCGGGGCGGATGAATTACAAGCGCTCGATGCAGCCGGGCGCCTCGATTCCATGTTGAAAAAAAACGGAGCCTGAGATGGCGAATGAGACTGCCGGCGCGGTGCCGGCGAATGAAGGCGATGGGCCGACGCTCACGCTGCAGTCGGTGTACCTGAAGGACTGCTCGTACGAGGCGCCGAACGGCCCGCGGATCGAGGGCAACTGGAGCCCGCAGATCAGTCTCGACCTGCAGACCGCGACGACCATGGTGACGCCGGATCTGCGCGAGGTGGTGCTCACGGTGACGGTGGCAGCGAAGCAGAACGAGGCCACCGTGTTCCTGGTGGAGGTGAAGCAGGCGGGCCTGTTCGTGATGCGCGGGCTCGCCGAGCCTGACCTGAAGCGCGCGGTGAGCGCCGTATGCCCGGGAGTGCTGTTCCCGTTCGCGCGCAGCGCGGTATCGCAGCTGGTGAGCCAGGGCGGCTTCCCGCAGTTCCTGCTGCCGCCGGTAAACTTCGAGGCCCTGTATGCGGCCAACCAGGGACAGCAGCCGCCGGTCGCACAGACCAACTGAGGGCGCGAGCGTGCCTCTCAGCCCACGCCGGGTCGGCGCATGAGCGCCCCCGCGGCGGGCGCGATCGCCGTGCTGGGCGCGGGCTCCTGGGGCACGGCGCTCGCCATCCATTTCGCGCGTGGGGGCCGGCAGGTGAAGCTCTGGGGGCGCGATGGCGCGCAGCTTGCCGCCATGGCCGCCGCGCGCCGCAACGAGCGCTATCTCCCGAGTGTTGCCTTTCCGGCGGCGCTCGAGGTCTGCGAGCAGCTGCCCGCCGCGCTCTCCGGCGCGCGCGACGTGCTGATCGTCGTCCCGAGCCCGGCGTTTCGGGGTGTGCTTGAGAGCCTCAGTCCCCACCTGACGCCGGCTATGCACCTCGCCTGGGCGACCAAGGGGTTCGAGCAGGACACCGGCCGCCTGCCGCACCAGGTGGCGCGCGACGTGTTGGGAGGCTGGCGGCGCTGCGCGGTGCTCTCCGGGCCGACGTTCGCACGCGAGGTGGGTGCGGGGTTGCCGACCGCGATGACCGTCGCCTCGCCCGATGAAGCCTATGCCGATGCGTTGGCCGCGGAGCTCAGCTCGGCGAACTTTCGCGCTTACACCTCGACCGACATCATGGGCGTCGAGATCGGCGGGGCGGTGAAGAACGCGCTCGCCGTGGGTGCCGGGCTCTCCGACGGCCTCGGTTTCGGCGCCAACACGCGCGTCGCGCTCATCACCCGGGGATTGAAGGAGATGACCCGTCTTGGCGTGGCACTCGGTGCCGAGGCGGCGACCTTCATGGGACTGGCGGGCCTGGGTGACCTGGTGCTCACCTGCACCGACGATCAGTCGCGCAACCGGCGCTTTGGTCTCGCGCTCGCCGGGGGCTCAAGTCCCGAGCAGGCGCTCGCGCAGATCGGCCAGTCGGTGGAGGGCTATACCGCCGCGCGGGCGATCCGCGGTGTGGCGGCGCGCGCCGGCGTCGAGATGCCACTCTGCGAGGGCGTCTACCGCGTGCTCTACGAGCGCGTGCCGGCGCGGGATGCGGTGCGCGAGCTCATGAGCCGGCCGCTGAAGGCGGAGATCGCCTGAGCCCCGCCGGCGCGGCCGCAGGCTCCTGCGTGCTCGGATTCGCGCCGCACTGCGGGTGGGCGGCCGTGGTGGTACTCGGTGGTACGCCCGGCGAGCCGCTGGTGCTCGCGCGCGAGCGGCTCGAGCTCACCGAAGCGCGGCTCGAGGGAGCGAAGCAGCCTTATCACGCGATCGAGGGGCTGCCGATCGGGGACGCCCGGGCGCGACTTACGGGATTTGAGGCCTCGGCCGCACGACTGGCCGCCTCAGGTCTGCGCGCGCTCGCGCACACGGCGCGTGCGGCCGGCGTCGAGGCACTCGCCGCCGGGATCCTCGATTCCACGGGCCGCAGCGGCGCGACGCTCGAGGCGATCCTCGCCTCGCATGCGCTCATCCACAGCGCCGACGGCCAGCATTTCCGTGCGGCGCTGGAAGCGGGATGTGCAGCGCAGGGGCTGCCCGCCACGCGCATCCGCCAGCGCGATCTCGGAGCGCTCGCGGCCGCGGAGCTCAGGCGCTCGCCGGCGGAGCTGCGCACGCAGGTGGCGCGGCTCGGACGCGAGATCGGCGCGCCCTGGGGTGCGGATCAGAAGGGCGCGGCGCTGATTGCGTGGTTGCTGCTGGTACGCTCGCGTGGCGCCGCGGCCCGGTGAGCTGGACTGCTAGCCGGGAGTCTCAGCTGCATCAGTGCCCGCCGCATCGCCGCCGGCACGCAGCTGCTGCTTGAGCCACTGCTCGGCGCCCTCCACCGTGCGGAACACCTTGACCGGTATGCCGCGATTCACCGCCAGGTCTTCGGCGAAGCGCATCACGTCGGCTTCTGCGTTGACGTCGACGAACGCGAGTGCCTCCAGCAGGCCGTGGAAGAGCTTCGCGCCTGAGGTCACCAGGGCGAACACCTCCATGGTGCCGAGACGCGGACCCTCCAGATGCTCCTCGATGAGCAGCCGCGGGCAGCGCCGCGTGGCGGACTCCTGCATGACCTCCTGCATGTAGCCCCTGACGACCGCGGATGTATTGCTCCCGGTGACGGTGCAATGCAGGAACCCCGTCTTCTGCTCGATCTTCAGCTGATACGCCACGCGGTGCCTCGCTCGGGGCACAAAGTCTAAGCGGGCGGCGCCGCAGGCGAAACCGACTTCGCCATGGGCACGAACTCGATGGCGAGACCCCCGGGAAGCGGCCAGCGGATCTTCTCTCCGGGCTGGTAGCCGCGCGCCTGGTAGAGCCGCACGCCGGGCAGCGTCGCCATGAGCTCGAAACGCCGGAAGCCAAAGCGCTGCGCTTCCTGCTCGCAACGCTGGAGCAGCGCGCTGCCGATGCCGAGCCGCGCAAACTTCGGTCGCACGAAGAAGGCGCGGATCTTGGCGGCATCGAGCTTGGGATCGAGGGACTGCGGATCGCGGTCGGCGCGCGCATCGCTGCCGAACAGGGTGCGGCGGAAGCTCCAGCCGCCACACGCGGCGAGCTCGCCGCGCACCTCGGCCACGAAATAGCTGCGGTCCTTCAGGAGCTGCGTGTCGACCCCGAACGCGCCCTTGAGCGCCGCCTCGATGGTCGCGTGTGTGTAGTCGCCGGCCCCGAGTCCGTGCGCCGACTCGACGATGATGGCCTCGATCGCCGCCACGTCGTCCAGCGTCGCCGTGCGCAGCGCGAGCCCCTCCATGGTCGTCGCTGCCGCAGTCATGCCGTTACAGCAGCCAGCGCAGCACCCGCAGCCTCAGCCGGCCGGGTCGGCAACCACATCGATCATGATCTTGCCGCGCGCGTGACCCGCCTCGAGGTAGCGCATTGCGTCGGGCAGCTGCTGCAGCGGGTAGCGGCGGTCAATGACCGGCTTGAGCTTGCCCTGCTGGGTGAGCTCGGCGAGCAGGCTCAAGTCCTTCGGGTTGAGCTCGGCGAGGAACGGCTCGAAATGCTGGCGGACGAAGGAGGAGACGATTTTTGCCGTCAGCATGCTGGTGAGGGGACCCAGCAGCTGGCCGTTCGAGTTCGGTCCGCCGACGACGACCAGCACCCCATCCGGCGCCATGGCGTGGCGGTACTCGAGCATGGAATGGTTGCCCACGTTGTCGATGATCAGATCGTAGCGCGCGCTGCCGTGCGTGAAATCCTCGCGCGTGTAATCGATGACATGATCGACGCCGAGCGAGCGCACCAGCTCCATGTTCCTGGTGCTGCACACGCCGGTCACATCCCCCCCCATCCACTTGGCGAGCTGCACGGCAAACGTGCCGACGCCGCCCGAGGCGCCGTTGATGAGCACGCGCTCACCGCGGTGCATCTTGCCTTTGTCGCGCAGCGCCTGCAGCGCCGTGACCGCAGCGATGGGGAGCGCCGCGGCCTGCTCGAAGCTCACGCCCTCGGGCTTGAGCACGACATTGCGGCTCTCGCGCACCGTCAGGTACTCGGCAAAGGCGCCGCTGTGGCCGCCGAACACCGCATCGCCGACCTTGAAGTGCTGCACGGCTTTGCCGACGGCCTCGACGGTGCCGGAGAAGTCGACCCCCATGCGCGGATCGTCCGGCACACCGACGCCGACCCCGAGACGCATGATGTAGGGTGACCCCTCCATGTAGTGCCAGTCGAGCGGATTGAGCGACGCGGCGTGCACCTTCACCAGCAGCTCATCGTCCGCCACCGCGGGCCGCGCCACCTGCTCGACCCTCACGACCTCGGGTGAGCCATAGCAGCGCGACAGCCCGGCCTGCATGTGCGCTTCGCCACCGGCGGCGGCCGCCGTGCTCGGACAGGGTGAGTCGTGCGAGAGCACGAGCCGCAGCGCCACCACGGCCACGACGATGAGCACGAGGAGAGTGTTGAGTATCTTGTAGCGCAGCTTCATGGCACGCCCTCGATGATGCGCATGTCGCGCTCCGCTCCATTGCCCAGCGCGCGCAGCGCCTCCTGGTACGCCGGGCTGTCATGCGCGGCGAGTGCCTGCGCGAGGCTTGCGAACTCGAGAATGACCAGACGCTGCTCGAGCCCGCCTTCATAGACGCGCGCCGGGAGCCCGCGCGCCAGGAAACGCCCGCCGGCGCTCTCCAGTGCGGGGCCTGCGAGCTTGGCGTACGCCGCGAGCGCCTGCGGGTCGCGGATCGAACGGTAAGCGGAAATCCAGTATGCCTTTGCCATGACGTTTCCCCGGTTTGGTTCTTGGGAGCGCTCAGTGCCTGCGCCGAGGTCGGTCGACCGGCTTGAGCTGCATCCCGTCTTCGGCGAAGAAGATATACCCCTTCGGCGCGCCGAGCAGCCGGTGCCACCAGGAGAGGAGACCCACGCGCGTAATGGTGAGGTAAGGCGAGTTGCCGAGATTGCCGGGCGCCCAGGCGCTCTGCGACCAGTCCGCCGCTACCCGCTCGACGGCGCGGATCTCAGCCTCCAGCGGATCCCGGGCGCGCACCTGCACGAGGGTGAGGAAACCGACGGCCACGGCCGCATCGAGCGGCACCGCGATCCCGCGCCCCTGAACGGTTACCTCGTATCTCGGCACATTGCGCCGGTCAGCCCGCCGGGTGGGGCTGGCGCCTGGCGAGCCACGGCACGCCGCGGTACGAGTCCACCACCACCCAGGCGGCAGCCGTCAGCGCCCAGGAGATGACGAGCTCCGCCCGCTGCGAGGCATCGCCGCCGGCGAGCACGGCGGGTACCCATACCAGCAGTGTGAAAAGCCCCATCTGCAGGGCGGAGAGAGCCGCTGCGAGGCGCGCAAACAGGCCGGCGAGGATCGCAACTCCCGCGGCGAGATAGGCACCGCCGGTGAAATACGCCCAGCCCGTGTGCCAGGGCAGCCAGCCGGGCACGAGCGGCGCGGTCAGGTTGAGATAGGCGAAATGCGAAAGTCCAAAGGCGATCATGGCGAGGCCATAGAGCACCCTCGCGATGCGTACGCCGCTGTCGCCGGTGGCAAAAGCGAGCCGCCGGCGGTCGCGCTCGGTGGCGAACCAGGCAAACAGCACCCAGACACCCGCCACCAACACGACGTTCTCGCCGCAACTCTGATAGGAGCCCTCGACGAGCGGCTGCAGCACGATGAAACGCGCCCTGAAAAGCAGCGTCCAGAGTACGAGGAAGCCGAGCAGCACGCGGGCGGCCAGCGCGGCGGAGCGCTGCCAGAGGAGGCCGAGCCCCCCGGCGAGCGCGACCAGGGCGCACAGATAAGCCAGCGCCTCGCGAGCGGGGACGCCCTTCGACACCGGCTGCCAGACCGCCGCGAAGCTGCCGGTGACAAAACCCTGGATTCCGATGCCGATGAGACTGGCTGCCAGGAGCGCATGCCCCACGCTGACGATACGCATCGACCTGACCTCATTTCTGGTTCTTGGAAGGCCGGCTGATACCCCACCCCCTCGCTGCGGCGCAGCGGCCGAAGCGCATCGAGCGTGACCGATCGCCCTCCCCGGCGCAACAAGCGAGCCCGGCTGCAACGCCAGCGCCCACCCCTCGACCGTTAGACGAGCGCCTCGAGCGGCGTCCAGCGCTGCGCACGGCGGCGAACCCGGTCGCTCGGGCTCTCGGCTCCATAGTCCACGGCCAGCGCGGCAGGCAGCTCCGCGGGCGCCGGCGTCAGCACCGCAGTGTTGACGATGCCGTAGGCACGAGCGTCGATCTCGATCTGCGCGCCGAGGTAAACGCCACACCGGCAGCAGAGCAGGAAATCCGCGGTCCGCATGCCGAATCGGTAGCGTCGGAGAAGGCTTGCGTCAGATGCGTGAAAGCTCAGCCGCCCGGCGGGATCGGACGTGGTCCGCGCGCCGTGGGCACGGCAGAACCGGCAGCTGCAGGCGCGGACGCTCCACTGCGCCGGGGGCAATGCGCTCTGGAACGCAAAGCCGAGCGCCCCGCAGTGACAGTGAGCGCAGTAAGCACGAAGAGCGGAGGTCATGAGGTGGCAGTGAGGTGTGAGCGCAAGATCTCGGCGTACCCATCGCGCACCAGCTTGTCGGGCTCGGTTGCAGTCGAGGGATACACCTTAAGCAGTCGGTCGCCGAGCAGCCGCGGATGCACGTGCACGTGCAGGTGCGGCACCTCCTGATCCGCGGCCACGCCGACGGAGTGCCACACGCTCAATCCCTGGTTCGGGAAGGCGGCGGACACGGCGCGAGCGATGCGAGCAAGCGATGCCATGAGTGCCGCCCCGGTTGCATCGTCGAGCTCGCGCACGTCACGCAGGTGCCGACGTGGAATGACGAGTGTGTGTCCCGGGTGAAACTGGCGCAGATCGATGAAGGCCATGGTGAGTTCGTCCTGGCAGACGATGCTGGCCGGGTGCGCGCCGCGCACGATCTCGCAGAAGACGCACGCCTCCAGGCCGACCCGGTCTTGCCTTCCTGTGTGCACGGCGCGCGAGCGACCTGCGGCTTCCTGCTGGGCCGCGTCCGAGGCGGCTGCGGTCGCAGTGATTGCTAGACGGCGCTTCCCGGAGCGGCGGTGCCCTTTCTGTCGGAGGGCCAGTCGCCGAACGCCAGATAGTAGATGAAGATCAGATTGATCACCGGCACCAGAATCAACAGGCTGAGCGCGGGTGAATGACCAACTCTGTTACAGATACGCCAGAAGGGCACGACTGCGATGACAACAAAGATCAGCCACGTCGCTCCCCAGCCGTGATAGTACATGCGAGTTCTCCTCGAGCCAGTACGTCGGTCGTCAAATCGACCCCAGCGTGCCGAACAAACAGAAGCGCACCGCCGGGGCGCCGTTCACAGCTCACGTCGGCCCCGGCTATTGGCCCTCCGGTGGCTGCCAAAGCTCGACTTTGTTGCCCTCCGGATCCATCACCCAGCCAAATATCCCGAAGTCCGACTGCTCCACCTTCTCGAGCACCTGGCAGCCCTCCGCACGCAGCATTCCGAGGAGAGCATGCAGATCCGCCACGCGATAATTGATCATGAAGCCGGCAGTGCTCGGTGCGAAGTAGGAGCCGTCTCCGACTGACCAGGCGGTAGTGCCATTCGTGGGAGTTCCGGCAGCATCGACCCAGCGAAAGGCTGCGCCACCCCAGTCCTGCACATCGATGCCGAGGTGGGTTTTGTACCAGGACTGCAGCTTTGTCGGATCCTTGGCTCGGAGGAAGACTCCGCCAATTCCGGTAACACGCTTCATGAGCGACCTCGTAAGGTGATCCTGCACTTGATTGCCTGACGGCGAAGCTCAGACCCCGGCCCCAGACACCCGGACACGCCGCCGGCGCACAATATCTCCCGGCGCACGTGGCGCCAAGCTTTCCCTGCAACGGCTGTCCGTTGGGTGCGAGGGTGTGTCGTGGCATCAGAAACGCCAGGGCCGGCCGAGCGCCTGTCACGGCCTGCTCGGACGATTGTCAGGCGGCATCGACCCCGGGGCAACGCCACTTAGCATGACTACGTTCGCCAACAGCAGCGCGCCCGCCACAGCTTCTGCCCAGATGGTTACGTTCATCATCGCTGAGTGGTGCGCGATTGGCGCTCGAGTGTAGTGAAGTAGACCGCCAAATCCGCAGAGCGCGTACAGGCCCAGCACCGACAACCCGGTATTGCGCCGTCCGAAGCGATACAGCCCGTAACCGAGCAGGCCGACCACCATGAGGCAGCACCATGCGACATAAACGTCGGCTCGCGACCAGGACGGCGGAAGATGCGGATACTGAGTCAGGTACTGCGCATTGTGTGCGAAGTGCAGGAACGTCGTCGCAGCGTACGGCACAAAGACCCAGGGCAGTGCCCGGCCGCGGGCCATCACGTGGTTGTCTCGCCTGCGGAAGCCGCCCATTGCGCATCGAAAGCACGCTGGTACGCGGGCCGCGCTTCACCACGGGCGACATAGGCGGTCAGATTCGGATACTCGCTCAGCAGGCCCGATGGTTTCAGCCGAAGCAGCACCGAGACCATCAACAGGTCGCCCGCGCTGAATGCGCCATCGAGCCAGTCGGCATCGCCCAGACGAGCGGACAGTTGGCCGAGCCGGTCGCGGATGCGATCCTTGACCAGAGGCAGGCGCTCCTCGTACCAGCTCCTGTCGCGCTCGAGAAACTTCGCGACTGCGAGCTCGAGGATCGGTGGTTCCACCGTGTTGAGCGCGGCAAACATCCAGGTGATTGCGCGCGCCCGGGCGTTGCCGTCGTCCGGCAGCAGGCCGGCATGACGTGCGGCGATATGGAATACGATCGCTCCGGACTCGAACAGGACGAGATCGCCTTCCTCGTAGGTCGGAATCTGCCCGAAAGGATGTAGCGCCCGATGCGCGGGCTCCTTCATCGCACGGGACGAAACAGCCCGAACCGCGTAGGGCTGACCCACTTCTTCAAGCGCCCAGCGAACGCGCGTATCACGCGCCAGTCCCTGGCCGCCATCGGGTGAGCGTTCAAAGGCGGTAATGGTGATGGTCACCGTCAGGCCCCTACCGCCTCATGGCCTCCCCCGACGAAGGTTATACCGCCGGACATCAACTGCACCGGAAAAGCCGCGGACGCACCCCACTGCGATAGATGTCCACAGAAAAGCACGTGTCGTGCTGCTCCGCCTTCGCAACGAAGAAGATATGCCACTTACCTCGGTGGCCGTCCGAAACGTAGGTCGCGCTCGGCAGCTCGAAGTGTGCGAGGTCTATCTTGAGGCGCCTGGCTTCGTCTTCAGCAATCTGGATTGCGTCGGTTTCAGAGAGCTGTGCGGCCTCCCGCGGAGCGGAGGGCGGCGGAGCGTCCGCGTCCGCTCCGGGCGCGGACGCCAGCGCAACCAGCAAGGTGATGAGCGGCAACACGGCTGACATGGCGGTCTGACGACTCACGAACCCCTCCACCGATTGTTATACGTATGGCTCACAAAGACGCCTGAATGGCAGAATTGCCATGCGCTGCCTGACGGCGGAGCGGAGCTTGCTCGCTGCCGTGATCATCTCCTGTGCAAGGAGGTGCGCTGCAGCAGCAAGCCAAGGAGCACGGTTGCAGTTCCAAGCACCGCAGCGACCAGGTCTATGTAGTGGCCGGGACCTTGTGTCTGGCCCCAACCCATGGACGGCAGTAATTCAAACGCCTCGAATACATGGGCGAGCGCCACGATCAGAAGGCACGGAATGCCAATGAGCTGCAGCAGGTAACCAAGCGTCCTGCGGCGTCTGTAAATGATGATCCAGACGCAGACCAGCACGACCGCGATGCTCGAGGTGACGAGGCCATTCAGGACCGATGCATTCACGGGCCGACGCTCCCTACCGATGAGGCTGAGGGGCGCGGCGCGTACCTGCACAGCCGTTCACGGTCCCGCGATCTCACCTGATGTGGTAGCCGCTGACACGCCAGCGACCGTCGAGATTCTTGAGCAGAGTCACGGTTTCTGTTGCCCCGCTCTTTCTCCTGAAATCCGTCGAGAACTGAATGACGAAGTGGTCTCCTCCTGGAGCCGTGGAGTTCACAAATGTGACTGACGATACTGTACGCGACTTCACGGCTCGAAGAGGACGGCGAACCTGGGACACGGTAGACGCCCACTGCCGTTCCTCTATCGAGCTCTGGAAATAATCCGCCGCCGTAACCCAGCTCTGCTGATAGTCACCGGCGTCAAGCAAGGCCAGCCAGTTCAGGGCCGCCTGCTGTGCCTGCATCTCGGGTGTGTCCTCTGCCCGAACGGGAGGCGAAGCGGCGATGAGAACCGCGAGGGCCGCGGTCGCGATACCGGTCCATAGCTTCATGTTAGTACCCCGGCTGAAAGAGTGGTGACGCCGCGTTCTGCACGCCAAATGAGAAGTGGAGGGCCGGGTGTCGACGAGTCACGGCCGTCGCGGTTGTACCAGGCCGAGCGTGAGGAGCTGCGCCTGCAATTCCTCGGTGGATCGCCATGGCAGGATCGGAGAGTTCTGTCTCGTCCGGCGGGTTCGTGGGAAGCTGGTCGGACCAGCCACCGCAACCCACCAGGGGTAGCAGCGGGCGCTTGTGCAGCCAGGCAAGGCAGACCTCCGAAACAGTGCCGGCTCTCCCGCCGACGACCAGGCAGGCGTCGCCAGCCAAGGCCATGATCAGGTTGCGGGCATCGCCCATTCCGCACGGGATGACGACAGTCGCGGGCCAATGTGCCGGAGGCATTTGGTCCGGCGGAATGACACTGACGACCAATCCGCCAGCACGAACTGCGCGCTCGGCGGCAACCTTGGTGGCGGGACTGCCACATCCACTGATCATCGTGATGCCCAGCTTCGCGAGTAACTCCCCGGCGGCCGCAGCGAGCTCGTACGCGGCGGACCCGGGGTCGGCGCTACCCAGAACGGCCACCTGTGGACGGCGGATCGCAGTGCTCATATAGGTTGGCTCATACCTCGCTGTAAGACCAAACCAGCACCGGTACTACGGGGTGGGCTTGTACAGTAGTCCGATCACGATCCCGACTGTGCACCATTCTATGAAATATGCGATCGCGGAAAATGTCGTGAGCCTTAAGCCAATGTTGAGATTGGCGTAGTTGTGCAGCACAAACGAACACACCACAAAGGCTCCCACCAACGCTCCAAAACCCGCGCCCTGCGCCAATCCCCGTCCATGTTTGTAGAGTTTCGCGTATGGCACCGTAAGCACAGTGATGGACAAAAGCGTCGCCACCATCCCTATCGGCAGGTGGCTCATCTGTCCTTCGTGCGAGCGGTACACGCCCGGATACTTCAGCAAACTCATCCTTCAGGAAGGGTGCTCCGGCAAACATGAGTGCCCCGATAGCCAGGTACGCGACAAACGCTCCCACCGAGGCAAGACCGAGTCGGACATAGTTCATGTGGAAAGCCCCCGGGTACGGTTAGACCGCCTCGCCACTTTCGAGCTTCGCAAGCAGCCATTGCAGACCCGCAAGGTGTTGGCAGTCGTGGCTGGCCAAAAAATGCACGAGGCCAGCAAGCGTCGTACGCCTTCCCTCAAAGATTGCCGCTCTCCGCAGCTCAGCCGCCGTGAGGCCTCGGATGGTACGAACGGTGATTTCCCGGGCGTCGGTAAACTCGCGAAGTGCCAGCTCCGGATCGGCTTTGGCGTAGCCCCGCTCCCGCGCCATCCGCTCTCCGGGCAGATCTGGCAGATCGGGCATGGTCTCCCTCAGGGTGCGCGCAAAACGCACTCTGGAGCCTTCGATCTCGACGTCTCTCACGTGCCAGAGCGGCTCTGCCGCAGTAAGCCTCTCACTGGGGATACCATCCCAAGATGACGGTCGCCAGTGCCTGCCGTGGGGAGGAACACTGCGAAAGTATGTCCCCAGCAGGCGCGGGAACGCCGCCAGAGATTCCACAGTCGCGGTCAGGTCGTGCAAGGTCGCTACGAATACCTTAGCGATGATTCGGGGTGAGTACTACTCATCAGGCGCAGGTTTATCCGAGCGCTCGTTCTGCCTGTCAAACTCCATGAGCTTTTGCCGCAGAAAATCGCCTGAGCGGACCAGTCGGCCGTCCGCGAGCCGAATCTCATAGGGTGTGCCCGAAACGGATGATGCCGACGCGCAGTAACGTATAAAGTCTTCCGCCGTCCTCACCCGCGAACCGGCAGCGCTGAGTTTGAGCCGCATGTGCTTGACCGCGGCCGCGCTGTCATAGGATGTTCCATTACGAATGAACTGTGCGTTGTGCAGCGATGCAACGACCGCCAACAGGTATTCGATGCGCGCACTCTCGGCGGTCGACCGCTCATCGGCATGGGCGGCGACCGAAGCCGTTAAGAGTGCGACTGCGACCAGACGAAACATCCGGTTTCGTATACGAGCGCCCACCCGGGGTGTCCAGGATGACCTCGAGCACGGCGCTGCGCATCGGGTAGCGTCAGTTCCGTTGACGCGCGCAGTCACCGCACGCCTCTTACGATTCGCTGACCGCACGTGAGACGTCACTGGGGTCTTTTCGAACCCCCACCGCTCAGCAGGTAATAGCCCCCGACCAGGAACAGCAGGGCGCCGAAAATGACGCCCGTGGAATAGCCAGCGGCGTAAGCGCCTGAGCCGTGCGCTCCGCTGCCGCGATACCAGTTGAGAAGCACTGCACCGCCCCAAATGACGCCAATGGCACCCAGGATTCGGTTTCGCATCAGGGCTCCTTAGGACGCCGGCAGTGTCCGCGCGCTCCGACCATTGTCAGGCACCGGCGCGGAAGTCATCGTTGCCGATCCCGACGCCCGGGTACAAACCACCCAAATAAGACGGCTTCCAACAGCGGCCGCAGCCTGCTGGAGCGTGGGGCGGTGGCTCCCCATCGCCGTCGTCCGATGGGCCGCGGAGGTCCGCGATCAATGCAAGCGCTTCAGCCGCCTGTTCCTCCGGCACCATGATGGCACGAGCGTTGAGCGATGGCACCTGGACGCCAGGTAGTACTGAGCCAAGGCCAGCGCCGTGAACGAAGCAAGGTCCATCTCGGGCGTCGAGCATCGCAACGACGCTCACGAGCTCCGCTTCGGAGTCAGGGGTCAACCTGACGAGGCTCATCGGCGGCACCTGACGGTGAGGTTGCGGGGCCGCACGCCCGCACTGCGGTCGCCGGCGACCTTAGGAAGCTGTCGTCCGCCAGCTGAGGACGCCAAGATTCTCACCTCTGGCGAGGACGGTCTCCAGGTATTCCATCGCTCCGGAGCGACGTACCGTCACGACATAGCGCCGCTCCTGCTGCGCGCGGACAATTCCGCACGCGCCGAGAACGGTGAGCCAGCTCGCCAGGTCATCGGCGGTGACATGAGCTGCAAAGCTGACATTCACTAGGCGTTCCACGCTGCCACCTAACGGCGAAGTTGTGGGACAGGGCACCCACATCGGACGGACGCGCACTGTCGCCGGGCACCCGCGGCGCCCATCAGACCACGCATCGTGGACCCGCAACGATTCTCAGCTACCCAGCCATCGCGCGCGGCGCCATCCATAGAGGCATCCTAAAGCTATTCCCAGAGTGGTGATCAGCAACGGCCCGTAGAGAATCAGGCCCGTCAGCGCCAAAGTTCGCGCATCGGTTCGCGGGGCGCCGGCTATACCAACACCAGCGATGAAGGGGAACAGGCTCGCCACCAGCACGAAGCTCCCTGCGACGAAGCCGATGCTTCCCCACAGCCACATGCGCCAGGCAAAAGCCAGGAAATAGCTGAAGAAAATCGCGCTCGTCAGCGTGATGACTGCTGCGGCGAGTGTGAAGGCAGTGATCTCAACAAGGGCGAAGACGTATGGCATTGACAATGGCCCGGGCGCCTAACGGCCGAGTTGAGCGCTGCGCGGTCTCTGCGCCGCCAAAGGCAGGCAATCTGCGCCGAGTGCCGGCACCCATCGGGCCTCACCGAAGCTAACCGCGCGAGCGCCCCCACGAGTGTCAGGAGGCAGCAAGCAAGCTCCAATTGGTGAACAGCACGTAAATCATGAGCGCAACCACAATGAAGCCAAAGACCATCAACGTGTGAACGAGCCTGCTCAGAAACCTGGACCGCGAATTGGAAGCACTGCGCCACAGAATTATCGTCTGCAGGACGCCCAGAGCAAGTCCTATGAGCAGGTAAATCACCACGACAGGCAGGTTTTGGATGTCGACGAACAATCCGATGACGGAGTACACGACGGATATGCCGATCCCGTAGAGCCAGAAGGCGCGCGACAGCGAGACCTTGCCCCTTAGCGCATCAGCTAACCAGCGAGCCCACATGGCTGCCTCCTTACGGTTAAGCTCGAGGGCCCGGTTGGCGGACTCGTGCTCACTCGAAGAAAAATGGCGTCCACCGTTAAACCGCAATGGCAGCTGGTGGCTTAACGACGTCGTAGCAGTGATTCTCGCCCTCGTCGGAGCGGCACCGCGCCAAGGCGAGGCCGGCAGCCTCTGCGGTCGCCTCGTATGTGTTCTTTCCCAGAGATTGCGCCGTCCGGCCGGTCAGCACATCTACCCAGCTGCACTCCTCGGCAGGCGCGGTAAACAGGAATCTCCCCCTGGGTGCCAATACAGCTGCAATTCGTTCAAAAAGGCGGGGTTGCGAGTCTTGCGAGAGCAGAAACACCAATCCGCAGGCTATTACGCCGTCGAACGTTCGTCCAAAGAACTTCGACTCGTCCACAGACTCGCAGACAACGCGCGCAGGTGGGAAGTTCTCGCGAAAAGCGGCGCACAGAGTGGGCGATGCCTGGATGCCATAAACGACGTTCCCGGCACTCATCAAGGCAGCAGTATATCGGTATGCCAGATCCACAGCCCGGGTCAAGGATCGTCGCGCCGCGAGGCAGGAGCCGCGCCCAGGCCATTACTGTTTCGACACCCACCCGAGACTCTCGGCGCCTGGCGATAAATTCCTTGGCCGCTGCTTCGTAGCCGTTTGCCGGATCAGCACTCAGTCTCGGAGCGCTCGAGGCACCAAGCCCGAAGCGCATCACGGCCCCCTCCAACGATTGTTGGCAGCCGCGCGAAGCGTCGCGTAGAACGTGCTGGCAGCGGCACCGGGAGTGTCGCCTCGCTGCAGATAGCTATACCCAAGACCGGCCGAGAACGCCGGCAGCCCGAGCGCCTCCGCCAGGTCCCTGTGGCGGTTCGTCTCAAGATTGTACTTCTCCGCACCGTGAGGTGTCTGGAGCGCGCCACTGAGCGAGGTCGATTCTGCGACCTCAAACGTGGACGCCAGCAAAGAGGCATTCCCGCCGACTGGTCCGGTAAAGGTCATCCCGGGTGGCGCGAACGCCCCGGGGTTTGAGTTGTAGATATCCAGGAGAGCGCCGTCTCGATGCAGCCAGTAGACGAATATGTCGTCATCATGAACAAACGCACTGAACGCCGGACAGTGCAGCCGGTACGACAGAACTGCCGCGAAGGTAATGATCTCCGCCTCGAGCTGCGACTCACAGCTCTCGTCAAGAATCACGGTACACCCTGCAATTGTCTGCGAGACGTAGGCGGCACGCTCACTCACCGCAGCGATGACGTCTTCCTGGGTCGGGCCCCGGACTGTGACGTTGACGTAAAACGAGCCCACGGTTCCTCCCGCGGCTGCTAACGGCAATGGGGAGGAGCCTGGGACCCACGGCTGAAAGCGCCCCGGACGCACAACCCGTCGGCGCCCGCGCCCCCAGACAGACCACGCCTCACGGCCCCCTCCAGCGATAGTCAGCAGTCACTTGGCTTCGTCGATGCTTTGAACGTGCCCATCGATGATGGTCACCACCATCGGTGGAGCGCTATAACCGCGGTCATAGCGCCATATTTGAGTCGTCGAGGTGCCCACCTTGACTCCATAGGAATTCCGCACATCGTGGGTAGAAACGTTTTTGGAAGAAGGCGGGCCACATTTTTTGCGCAGTTCGGCCAGGGACACATCGGCCGATACCAGCGAGCTGCCGCAGCGGAAGAACCCATCGGACATGCAAACGCCGGGCACTATCACCAGCAGCACAGATACGATGGGAGCGATCTTCATGGCACGGCGCCTATGTGACAGCTAACAGCAAAGGTCAGGGCCGGGTGAACACGGCGGACGGATCGCGCCTCACGGCACCTGCAGCGTTTGTCAGGCGCCGATTCCAAGAGTTACTACCAACTGTTGGCCCTCAACAATCACCGATTTCAGGACTAGCCGAGTGGCGAGCTCTTTCGCGTGAGATGAATTCAGCGTGTAGATTGCATGGCCCGCATAATACGACTCCAGAGCCCTGGAAAGGGCGGCGGCGGCAGGCCTGACGTATTGCTCCGGGACCCCTTGGAGCTCCAGGCGGTCGATTTTCGGTTGCGTCAAGAGCAACTGACCTGCCTGCGGGTCGTAACGAACACCTCCAGAGGCATCCAGGGATCCGTTAAGTGCTACGGGCTGATCGCCCAGCTGGACATTGAGGGTAATGTCCAGGCCCGCGCGTACGCGATCACTGCCGTTTACCAGGATGACGCGCGGATGATCGAGCGTGATTTGAAAACCAGCAAGTAGGTCTTCGTAAACGGAAGGCGCTCTGACAGGGCTTGCTGTAGCTGCGCGGCAGTAAATCGATAGACATAGTTCCTGCCGTGGAAGTAGTAGTAGGCGCTTGCGATCGCTGCCGCGATCAAAAGCAACGTCAGGGGTATCGCGCGACGCAGAGTCATCGGGACCTGGCGTCCCTGCGGCTGAATCGAAACGGCCCGATCAATTCAACCCTGTGCAGAAGCGGGTGCAGACAGACCTCGCCTCACGAATCCTGCCAACTATTGTTGGGGACCACGCGGCGCGTCCTCCTTAGCTCCAGGCGCACGACGTTTCATCCGTGGCACCGTGACGAAGTACCAGACGAAGAGCGCCAGAAGGAATGCCTCGAGTACGGGAAGCAGGATCAGCGTGCCCAGGTCCCCCGTCGGATAGTCGGCCCGGATGCTTATGATCAGGCCGCGAAGGAAAAGAGGCAAAGCCACGACAACCAGAGAAACTACGAAGTGGCCTCTCAGTGAGCTTGCGCCCCAGGTCAAGAAAGCCCTAATCATTCAGCCCCCTACGAGTGCTGCGTCAAACCCCGAGCGCCGCGCCACGTCCGCATCCCCTCAGGGCTTCATAGGCGAAGCGTACCACCCACGCCCAAGCTCGCGATGCCGCCTCTTGGTTGAGGCTGAGGTTCTATTCCACGGACCTGCGGCGCCCCGGACCACGCATCACGGCCCCCTTCACGCCAACCCCGGCGTGCTATCCGGGAGAAACGTCTGCATGACCTCATACATTCCGGGTTCGAACTCGGCCATCGCCAACGCTCGCTCAGGGGCGAGGACCGGGATTTTCCCGCATGGCCTGATATGCCTCAATACTCTGCCACTGCGCGTACATCGTCACTCTCGTACCGTCGAAACTGCGGCGCAACCGCGCCGAGAGGAAGCCCGGCGCATGGCGCACTGACGTCTCGGTGGCCTGCGCCAGTAATTTCACCAGTTCGGCCTGGTGGGCGGGGTCAACAGTAAAGACGTTAATGAGACCGGGGGTCTGTTCATGGTGCCAGCAGCGTCACAGTCACTGCGGCGCCCCGGTGATCGGATATCTAATCGTGAGCTCACCACTGGTATTCACGAGTCCATCAGGGACGAGCGGAATAAATACGCGGAGCTCTTTGGCCGTGCTGGGAACCGTCAGCTGCTCGGCCAGCGATGCGACTCCCGCGGAGTCACTCACCTCATGGTGGACTTGCGGCCTGCCAGGCGCGGCGCTCGCGTTCGTCTCATCCTGGAACACGAGAACAATGACCCCGTGCTTGGCGATAGTCAGCGTGTATGACACTGCCACCGCGAACTTCAGCGAGCTACCCGCAACCAAGGGCGTACCCGGAGCCGGACTCACCGACAGCAGCGAAATCGAGTACCCCTCGGCTCGGGGCGCATTGAATACCCAAGGGAGCTCGTCGGCGCTTACGCCGAGCGTTGGAGTAATCGCAAGGAGAACACAGAGGAGAATTCGGACCCTCGTCATATGGGACCGTTCCTTCCAGCCGCCTGACCGTGAAGGTGAAAGGCCGACCGACCACGTGTCACGAGCAGCTCACGCATCACGGCCCCCTGTAACGCTTGTCAGACGGCGTCCGCATACGGCCGGTACGAATAATACTTAGGCTCATTTTCGACGCGAACGTGCAGCCACGCGACGCCTCCGCCGGCTGTGCTGATCCATTGGGGCTCCGCGGAGAGTCGGTGCCGCGCAGTCTGAGCCACACATTGCCAAAGAGCGTGTATCTGGGGGGAAGGAGCGCCTCTGAGGAAACGAGCGAAGTGCGTATAAGTTGCAGCCTCGTCGAGCTGACGAGGTACCACCAGAGTAGCGGTCTTGCCAAGGTTGGGGATGGCGAGCACCGCGGCGTTTGCATTTGGGCCGGCAAAGTACGAGGCGAAGACACCGGCTTCGGGGCGCGTATCCAGATGCGGATCGTTCGTGACAACAAACTCAAATGGGCGCTCGAGCGTGGTCTCCGAGATCGGTGGGGTCTCCCAGCGGAAGGCGGCGCTCGTGATGCCGGCGAGCTGCTGCGTCAAATACTCCCGAAATGACGCATCTTGATCGAGGAGACGCAGTGCTTCTCCAAAAGACAGGGGCGCGCCATTCGACGACAGTATGACCCTCTGCACCCCCCCGGGTCGGATACTCTCTATTTGGTGCGTCCACATGAAGGTGTAGCGTCTAACGGTGAGCTCCAGGGCCCGGCGGCGCCCATCGGACCAGCATCATGGCCTCCTACTCCACTTCCCAGCATCGCTGCTGTTCGTGCCTCTGTTCCATGCCGGTCTGGGCCCGCTTCCTTCTACGTCCGCTGCTGCTGCCATGCCGGGGTTATCGCGGGTTGTCGGTGAGTGACGGCACGGTCCTCTAACGGCGCCGTTGAGGGGTCGGCCGATCACGCTGGACAAACGCCGCGGGCCAACACCCTCCCCTCGGCCCCACGGCGCCAATCAGACCATGCCTCACGGTCCTCTCCAACGACTGATGAGCGGCGCTGTCGGCTCGCGGACCTTTCAAGCGACCGCGATCACTGCGATGGAGACTCGCATTCCTTTTGGCCGAATCGGCAGTTTGGCCCCCTGCCGGGCGGGCGGGTTTTTCGGGAACCACGTAGCCCACTCTTCATTCATGCCCGGGAAGTCGGCTTCCTCACCAAGAATAAACGTCGCGTTAACAGCCCGATCGAGAGAACTGCCTGCCTCACGTAAAATTGCCTCCACATTGCGAAGACATTGCGCCGTTTGTTCCTGGATTGTCGTCCCCACTATTTCCCCTGTCTGCGCGTCAAATGGCCCTTGACCCGAGACGAAGACGAGGCCCGCGGCCTTTACGGCTTGACTGTAGCTCGCAATGGAATGCGGGGCTGCATTGGTATGGATGATCTCCTTCGACATTGCACACCTCCAAGGTCTTACGCGTCATTCAAAGGTAACACCGCGGAGTTCCGTACAGGACTCGGCCGCCACCCTGGCGCCACGCCTCCCAAAAGCGTGGCCGACGATGAGCTCAAAGATACCGAGCCCAATGAGTCCCACACCGAATATTGCCCGTACCTACAAGATCCACATGCGAGTAAAAGCCTCCTAACGAATGTAAGGGACTTCCCCGTCCCGAAATGCCCGCCATACGCCTAACGGTGAAGTTGAGGGGCAGCACAGAAGCGCCCGATGGCGCCGAGGGCGCACAATTTCTCAGCGCCCGAGGCGCCAAGCCGCAAGCGGATCACGCCCCCCTCCAACGATTGTTAGACGGCGAACCGCACCATGGTGAGCGGTCCCTCCATGGCACGATCCTAAACTCCAGAAGTGGGTTCAGTGGCAGTTTTCGCGACGCGATTTCGATACCTAGGGAAGAGACCCTACCGCATTCCAAGGAGATGCCCGGGTGAACAAGCCATCACTGAAAGCGCTCGAAATAGAAGCCCTTGTCTATGTCTTTGGTCCCGACGACCGAGCTTCGCTGGTGCCCCGTACAGCTCGGTGGTGGAAGTCGTTCCGCAGCCCGGTTGTCATGGTCGGTGCAATCGCGGGACCGGCGCTGCTAGGGACGCTCGTAAAGCGGCTGTTCCTCTGGTAGAGGCCTTCGGCGCAGAGCCAATGTGAGGCATCTGCCGGTCGCACACGCGTACGTCGCCGTCTAACGGTCGAGCTGAGAAGCCGCGCAGCAGCGCCCGATCGGAGCCGCGGGTGCACAGTCCCTTTCCTCACCCGCGGCGAAAACCGACCACGCCTCACGGACTCCTCCAACGACGGTTAGACAACACGTTCACTACGCGGCCAGCATCGTAGTTCTTAACAAGCGCTTTCGGGGCAACTAGTCGCCACGCACGCTCGATGAGGCTTGGCAACTCATGTTCTTCGACGGCGGAGAAACGCACCAAGATCCAAGGGTAATCTTGATAGTGATCCGTTATGAAGAAGGCGCTAGGAGCGGACTGCATCAGAATCTGACGATCAAGGAAGTCCGCGCGAAGGACAAGGCAGTCAATGCTTTGATGGAGCCGGGCGAGCAGCTTGCCGCGGACTTTGAGGGCCGGGGTCCCGTACGAAGTGCTGTCCTCTACCCCAGGGAAGGTGAACGCAACAGATCGTACCTGTTCGAAGGCTACGCCCGCTGATGCTGGGCGATGGCGTCCCGGTGTGCGTTTCGGAGACGGAGCTGGCCGCTTGCGCTGACGTTTCACGTGTTGTCTTAACGGCAAAGTCGAGGGGCCAGCCTGCCACGCCCGATGGCGCCGAGGGCGCACAATCTCTCAGCGCCCGAGGCGACAAGCCGCAAGCGCGTCACGGCCCTCTCCAACCATTGTTAGACGTCGGTCCCAAAAGCCCCCCTACGGGCATCGATAGGCAACGCCCTGCGCGGGGGCGCCCACTAGTCCGTATGTCACTAAGCCGGTATTACCCCCTAGTCCGACGGTCTGGTTTCGAAACTCGGTTGCCGCGCTCGCAATGTCCACGGTGCCAGTAGACGGATTAGTCGGTACCTTGATGTTGCCCACCGCAGCGCAGGCCGCGACATCCGATGGGTTCTTCGTGATCCGAACCTTATCAGCACCTGGCGCGGGGGTGACGCACGCGGTCAACCAAAGTGCGACCACGACCATAACGGAAGCGCCGGAGATTAAGCGCATGCCGACCTCCAATCAGTGAGATGACGCAAATGAGCACCGACGCCTAACGAATGTAAGGGACTTCCCCGTCCCGATGAGACACCGAGGTGTCAGGATTGAGTTGCGAAACCGATCCTTCAGAAAGAGGAAGTCCCATGAATGCAGTTTCTACGCTTAGAATCGACTTGGCAAAAAATACCTTTTCCGTGCACTGTGTCGACGCGGAGGGCGTGGTGACGGTGCGGCGTACAGTCTCGCGAGGGAAGCTCGCTGAGCTCGTGGCGCGACTGCCTCCATGCTTGCAGATTCCACAGCATGCCGGGCCAGGATTCCAGGTGATGTCGGGCCGGTATTCCACGGCAAGCCGGGCCACCGTGACACCTAACGGTGAAGTTTAAGGGCCGCATAGAAGCGCCCGATCATGGCGCCGAGGACGCACAATTTCTCAGCGCCCGAGGTGCCAAGCAAGAAGCGCCTCACGGACCCCTCCAACGATTGTTAGCCGTCGCGGACAACGAGGGCGACGCTTCGGACACATGGTGGCGGACATAGAACCTCCACGTAAGCCTCAATGTTCTGACGTTCTTGGCGTGTCGGGCGGCCCGACAACTTAGCCGCGTGGCACAACCAGCACCGAGGGTTACCGCAGCCGCTGACGCGTTGCCCCTTGCGGAAGCGACCGGCCTGGAGCTCGCAAACGCAGGCGACCGTGCCGCCGTGAGTGCGGAGATGACGGCGCCACACCATCAGCGTGCGTGTCTTCTCTTCAGCTGCGCGTCTCATTGACGTCTAACGGTGGAGCTGAGGGGCCGCGCAGAAGCGTCCCGGGGGCGCCGACGCTAGGCACCCGTCACGAGCACCGATCATTTGCGCTTACGGTGCACGATGAAGGCCGCGAGAATGACGATGAAGATAGCAATGAAAGGTGCCGTACTCATGTGCCGCTCCGAAATGTGGCGGCGCCCCAAGCACCAGCGGCTCACGGACCGCTCCAAGCGCTGGTTAGAAGTCACCCCACCAACCACCACTGTGCGCGTGCGCCGCTACGTCGGCAAGCGAAGGCAACCTAGTCCCACGTTAAGCGCGCCCAGGCCTCAACCGAAGCGGCCCCGGGGCCTCGGTGCGCTGCCGTGTGAAGGCGGAGTGGTCGGCGCGCGCCTCGAGCCCCATCGCAGCTGCAAGGGCGGCGCAGGCGCACGCCGGTTGCCTCAAACGAAGACGCGCGCCGGACGAGCGAGTCAGCTGTCGCCAACATGGTTGAGGAGTTAAGCGAAGCCGGCCGTTTCATCTCTGCGCGACGCTGAGATATCCCCTAAGTGAACTTCTAACGGTGGAGCTGAGGGGCCGCACAGAAGCGCCCGATCGGAGCCGCGGGTGCACAATCTCTTCCAGCACCCGCGGGCGACACTACTGCGCATCACGGACCCCTCCAGCGATTGTTAGACGGCGGTGCGATCACTGGCGGGCCCTAGACTTAACCAATTTGCGGTAGCGCCACTCGCACCAAGACCAAGTGAGTGCGCCAAAAGCCAATCCCGCCAGTGCCCAGGCCACAGCATCAATCAGAATTAAACGCAGAGTTAAAGCATGAGCAGGACCGACAAAGAAAGTCATGGCGGCCGCACGACCACGCCAGAGAGGGGCCGCGGGCCCACCATTTCTCCCGGGTCCTGCGGCCCCAAACAGACCACGCCTCACGGCCCCCTCCAACGATTGTTAGACATCGCCTGCGGTGAATTCCGATAGCCTTCGGGCCTCGCGGTTGGCCGATAATCGCCAAGCCCTAACTCTCGGGATAGCGCGACACCGACGTCACAATAGGCCGCCTTCGAGATCTGTGTTTCTGCCAAGTCAAACCAGTAGGCCGGGCCGATATCCCCGGCAGTATTCTGCTTCAGTGTGTAGAACTTGAAGGTCACGGGCGCGTTATCGGTGTAAGAGGTCAAAAGCGGGTGATCCGCGACTATCAGTAATGGTGCGCGTCCTCTCTTCGGCCTAAGCAAACGAAAGTCATGAAGGAGGCAGTCAGCCCCCCCTGACACCTGCACAGAGAGCGCTTCTTTGTCTTTATCCCACAGCCCGACGATATCGAGGCCTTTGGCAGCGTCCCTGTCCCAAAGGTAGAAGTTGACGACGTCGAAACTGTGAGCGTTGAAATTCTCGCGGTGCCCGATGACTACCGAAACGGGGTGCCCACCAAAGGCTAGATCCAAATTGTTGAGGCCAGGGTGCAACTTTACGACCGAGTACCCGCTGAGATCCATCGCCGACGCCGAGGTTGCCCCGAGAGCCAAAGCACTAACGAGAGCAAGAGGCCGGAGGTCAGGCATATCAGGCGATGTCTAACGGTGAAGTTGAGGGGCCGCGCAGAAGCGCCAGCCCTTGGCGCCGAGGGCGCACAATTTCTCCGCGCCCGAGGCGCCAAGCCAGAAGCGCATCACGGACCCCTCCAACGATTGTTAGCTGGCAGACCGCGTCGGATAAATGTCCTGAGAATCGCCAAAGCAGATAGCGCAAGAACATCAACTGCGACGTACACAGGATCCGAACCTCCGAAGCTCACCGTGATATCAGCGCCCAGCGCTCTAATTCCAAAGCGAGCGCTGGACCAGAACACTGGGAGACCGAACAGAGGCACGTATTGATAAGAGAAGCCGGGGAGCGTCAGTGAAATGGCCTGAGCACCGAAGCTCACAATACTGAGTCGTGGGCCAAGTCGGTGGCGGCGGACAGTCAGTACTCCCGCGACGCCGGTTATGAGCAGGAGACAGAGCGTTAGTAACGCGGTTGCGCCCCAAACCACAAGCGCGGAAACCGGAAGAATACTGAGCTTTGACACGTCGGCCAAATGGAAGCGTTCGGACGAAAACGTCCGATAACACAACCAGAGACAGTAGGCAGCGGCCGCTATCTGATACCAGCCAATTATCATCACCCACGTGCTCAGGTCCCGCGGTTCCGGCGGCGACTGTGTCTCAGGTGGGCGTGTTTTCAGCTCCTCAACCAGGCTTTGATAATTCCTCGGATATCGATGCCTATCGATGCGAGTCAGGGCCTCTTCGAGCTGCGCCCGAGAGAGTTGAGCGTCGCGCGGTCTTTGCGACGCCAAACAAAGGCACTTTATCCACGCCTTCGACACGCAGCTGGCCTCTCCGGAGGTGACCGCGCGAGCGCTCCAACGATTGTTAGAGCTCGCCCCCATCGCAGCTACTGTGCGCGCGCGAAGCGCCACGCGCAAATTGAACCCACAGATCCATGCCGGCAGCCATCGGCGCTGCCGCTCCCTCGCGCGCGCACAAGACACCACCAAACGAAGGGTCTTGGACCAAACTCCCGGCTCTGCATGAGTCTCAAGATGACTCTTGGTATGCGGGGCTCTAACGGATGAGTTGAGGGGCCGCCCAGAAGCGCCCGATTGGAGCCGCGGGCGCACACTGTCTTCCCGCGCCCGCGGCGACACTACCGAGCATCACGGACCCCTCCAGCGATTGTTAGAGGCCACGGCGGTAACGTATCTGCGGGTGCTCATTTACTGGGCTTCTCACCCTGTTGTGCTTTGTATGCGGGGTCATCGGCCGAAACACAATGAATCATGTACGTGCCGTTCACGTGTTGGCCCAGGGCAACCATACCCCGCTTCTCGCATCCGGCTTGTGATCGCGCGAGAGCCTGTGCCTCAATTTTGGCTCGCGCCTCGGCTTCGGTCGGCTTGGGCGAGTCCGCTGCCGCCGTTGTCACTGCGAGAAAAGCTATCGAAAGATGTGCAACAGTTCTAGCCAGAATCGTCTTCATGGCAGTCTCCTATACAAAGCAAAGCGGAAACGGTGAAACGTGGCCTCTAACGGTGAAGTTGAGGGGCCGCACAGAAGCGCGGGCCCTTGGCGCGGAGGGCGCACAATTTCTCGGCGCCCGAGGCGCCAAACCGCTCACGCTTCACGGCCCCCTCCAACGATTGTTAGATGCCCAGGCGGCTTACGTATCCAGTAGTACCAAGTACCAAAGGAACACAAGAGCCAGATCGCAGCGATAAGTACGGCGGCGCCTGACTCGCGCTCCACGGTCTGACGCGGTGTTGTATAGCGGACTACAAAGCCAGAGCCATCCATGAGGGACCGCGGCACAATTAAGTAAGAGCGCTGCGCCGGAGTAACCACGCAGGGCTGAGCATTGACACAGGAACTGCCGCCGCCGCCAGTTCCCACGAGAATGGCGACTTCCCCGCGGTGCAGCTCGAGCGCGGCGAGATCGCTCGGGCGAGGTTCAAGTGCGCCGTAGAGCGCGAGCAGCGGCCACCCCAACGCCATGAGAGGTGCCCACAGGCGCGAAAACACCCACCAAGTGATACGCCAGAGCGTCCGGTACCACGGGACCATATGGGCATCTAACGGTGAAGTTGAGGGGCCGGGCAACCACGTCCGCCAGGCGCCGCGGGCGCACACTGTCTTCCCGCGCCCGCGGAGCCTAACTCACCACGCATCACGGCACCCTCCAACGATTGTTAGACGTCGCTCAGGCGCTCTTCTTGTGCTTGGCAATGAGCTCGCGGACGGTCGGCACCAGCGCCGCGGGAACGTCCATGACCGTCGAGGCTGAAAGCGCCGCCTCGTCTTCCGCAACCGCTTCTTCGTCAGTCTGCGATTCGTAATGTTCGAGAACGCGCCTCACGCGCTCCTCGTCCCAACCCGCAGGAAATTTGGTTTGCTTCATCGCTTCTTGCGCCGTCGGCGCCGGTATGCCATCGCAGCCTTACCCAGCAGCTCATAGGCAGTGATTACAAAGTGGCTGTCGGGCTGCGGGTCTGGAACATAAATTACGCGCAAAAGCCGGCCAGATAAAGTGCGCCCAACCGCGACCCTGGAGCCGTCGCGGCCAGGGCGATCCTCACCCGCGCGGCCAAGAACCTGCTCCACTTCAGCCTCAGACACCCGATGCTTGTGGATGTGCGGCTCGCCAGTTTCGGGATCGATGTAGAAACGAAGCCGCATGCGTTAAGTCATACCACCAAGCAATCGAGTGGTACAGCGACGTCTAACGGTGGAGCTGAGGGGCCGCGCAGAAGCGCCCGAGTGGAGCCGCGGGTGCACAATCTCTCTCAGCGCCCGCGGCGACACTACTGAGCGTCACGGACCCCTCCAGCGATTGTTAGGGCGCGATGGCAGCATCAACAGTCCCCATGCCAGCAGATGATCAAAAAGCCGTAGTACCACCAAATAGGAACGCCCACTGCGCTTGTCACTGCCGTCGTGACGACAATCGAGCGCCAAGGCGCGCCCTCTCTTACGAGGAAGCCGGGGGTAAGCGCATAGAGCACCCCGAGGGGAATGAATAGGGCGGCGTAAAGCGCGAAGGGCCGCGTGATGCTGTGCGGCGGCACCGAGTAGGCGATCAGGGCAAATCCCAAGATGGCGACAACCACCGCGCCCGAGAGGATCTTGAGGTAAAGGCCGAAGGCACTCAGTTGTGAGCAAGGAACTGCCACGGCTGAAACGAGTCCGCTCATGGCTACAGCAAGAAAGACGGCCAGTATCATGGACAGCCCAATCGCGCCCTAACGGTGAAGTTGAGGGGCCGCACGACCACGCCGGTCAGGCGACGCGGGCGCACACTGTCTTCCCGCACCCGCGGCGCCAATCAGACCATGCCTCACGGACCCCTCCAACGATTGTTAGACGGC